>Ga0207883_1000003_pt1 | contig 960858 bp, 886 predicted proteins | sample MalvirmetaMSP109_FD_184229 | JGI IMG/M metagenome (GOLD analysis project Ga0207883, IMG submission 184229) | Marine viral communities from the Deep Pacific Ocean - MSP-109 (SPAdes) | ecosystem: Environmental > Aquatic > Marine > Oceanic | place: Pacific Ocean | collected 2011-05-21 | reverse complement strand
TGAGCCACTCGAGCATTTTCAGCGAGCGAATCGTCAAAGGAAGCTCCCGGTGGTGCTGACCCAGGAGGAAGTAAAGATGCTACTTGGCCAATTGGCAGGTGTGCATTACCTGATGGGTGGACTGCTTTACGGTTCTGGGCTGAGACGCATCGAGCTGGTTCGGCTGCGCGTTAAGGATGTTGACTTTGATTTCAAGCAAGTGCGCGTCATGTTCGGTAAGGGCGGCAAACACCGGATAGTGACGATGGCGAAAGAGTTGGTCGAACCGCTGCGCAAGCATCTAAAGCAAGTGACTTTTTATCACCAGCAAGATATCGCTAACCCCGCCTTTGCTGGTGTTTGGATGCCGGATGCATTGGCGAGGAAGTATCCGAATGCTACCAAAAGCCTGAATTGGCAGTATTTCTTTCCCGCTTCACGTTTGAGCATTGATGCGGCGAGTGGCTTGATTCGCAGACACCACTACGATGAGACCAGTGTGAACAAACAGATCAAGCGTGCGGCGAAGATGGCCGGCATACAGAAGGAAGTAAGTTGTCACACGTTGCGCCATTCCTTTGCCACTCATCTACTTCAGTCAGGTGCTGATATCCGCACAGTGCAGGAGCAGCTGGGGCATTCCGATGTGAAAACCACTGAAATCTATACCCACGTACTGAAGCAGGGAGCACAGGGCGTGCGCAGCCCCCTCAGTAATCTATAAAGGGCTTTAGCAAAGGTAAGGGCAGGTTGGGTTACCTGGCACCGTTGGCTTTTAGCACATCGGCATAGTCTTCGCCGAGGCGATGTTGACTGACCAGTTCTAACAGGGTTTTGCCGTCGAAGTTGGTGGCATTGAGGTTGCGGCCATCCTCGAGGAAGAATTTGATAAAGGTTTCGAAGTTTTCGATGTTCATGCCCCGGTAGGCTTTTTCCAACACATGAAAGTCGGCATCAACACCTTCTGGTGGCTCGAAGTCGAGAAAGGTTTTTATCCGCTCGTCGTCGAAAAATTCGCCGAGTACTTTGCGCTTGTCTTTTTTCAGTGCCATAAAAAGGTTCTGTATATTGGTTGATCGTTAGAGAAGGGCGTTGAGTTTTTCCAGCAACACATCATTGACCTGCTGCGGGTTGGCCTGACCTTTGGACGCTTTCATGATCTGGCCGACGAAGTAGCCGAGCATTTTGGGTCGCTTGGCGTCGTCGGCGTTGCGGTAGTTATCCACTTGCTGGGGGCTGCTGGCGATGACGTCGTCTACCAGTGCTTCAATGGCACTGCTGTCGGAGACCTGTTTCAGGCCACGAGCTTCGATGATGCTGTCGGCGTCGCCCTCGCCATTCCACATGGCGTCGAACACCTGTTTGGCCATTTTGCTGGAGATGGTGCCGTCTTTGAGGCGCGCAATCATGCCCGCCAGTTGGTCGGCGCTGACCGGGCTGTCCTGAATGGCCCTGTCCTCGGCGTTGAGCCGTGCGGACAGTTCACCCATGATCCAGTTGGCAGCCAGTTTTGCATCGCTACCAGCGGCAGCGGTCTGAAAGAATTGCGCGATGGCGGCATCCCCGCTGAGGCTGTTGGCATCGTAGCGGGACAGACCGTACTGCTCGATAAAGCGGTCGCGGCGGGCATCCGGCAGTTCCGGCAGGGACTGACGAATCTGCTCGATATAGTCGTCTTCGAACACAATGGGTAACAGGTCCGGGCAGGGGAAGTAGCGGTAGTCGTTGGCTTCTTCCTTGCTGCGCATGGCGCGAGCCTGTTTGGTGTCGCCATTGTAGAGCCGGGTTTCCTGAATGACTTTGCCGCCGTCCTCGATCAGGTCGATTTGGCGCTCTACTTCCATGGCGATGGCATCTTCCATGAACTTGAAGGAGTTGAGGTTCTTGGTTTCGGTGCGGGTGCCGAAGGTGTCGCTGCCCTTGGGGCGTACGGATATATTGACGTCGAAACGCATGGAGCCCTGTGACATGTTGCCGTCGCAGATACCCAGCGAGGTGACGATGCTGTGCAGCTTGCGGGCAAAGGCCACCGCTTCTTCGGCGTTACGCATATCCGGTTCGGAGACGATCTCGATCAGCGGTGTGCCGGCGCGGTTGAGGTCGATGCCGGTCATGCCGTGCCCGTGTATCTCAAAAGAGCCTTCATGCAGGGATTTTCCTGCGTCTTCTTCCAAATGGGCGTGGTGAATGCGGATGGATTTCTTGCTGCCGTCCGCCAGTTCGATGTCCACGTGGCCACGACCGACGATGGGCTTTTCCAGCTGGGTGGTCTGATAGGCCTTGGGCAGATCCGGGTAGAAATAGTTTTTGCGCTCGAACATCGAGGTGCGGGCGATGTCGGCATCGATGGCCAGACCGAACATGATGGCATCGCGAAATGCCTGTTCATTGGGCACCGGCAAGGTGCCGGGCATGGCGAGGTCGATGGCGCAGGCCTGGGTGTTGGGCTCGGCGCCAAAGGCGGTGCTGGCGCCGGAAAAGATTTTCGATTGGGTGGCCAGTTGCACGTGGACTTCGAGGCCGATGACGGTTTCCCATTGCATTATTCAAGGCCCTCCGGTGTGCGCTGGTGCCAGTCGGTGGCCCGCTGGAACTGGTGGGCTGCGTTCAACATCAGGCCCTCGTCAAAATAGTTGCCGATAATCTGCAAGCCCACCGGCCTGTTGTCCACAAAACCACAGGGTAGGGACATGCCGGGCAGGCCCGCCAGATTGGTGGCAATGGTGAAAACATCTTCCAGGTACATGGCTACCGGGTCGTCCCCCTTGGCGCCAAACGCAAAAGCGGGCGAGGGCGAAGTAGGCCCCATAATCACATCCACCATCGCAAAGGCATCGACAAAATCCTGTTTGATCAGGCGGCGCACCTGCTGGGCCTTGCGGTAGTAGGCATCGTAATAACCCGCCGACAGGCAGTAGGCGCCCACCAGAATGCGGCGTTTCACCTCGTCGCCAAAGCCTTCGCCGCGAGTGCGCATGTAGAGGTCGCGCAAATCCTTCGGGTCCTCGCAGCGATAGCCGTAGCGCACCCCGTCGAAGCGGGACAGATTGGCGGAGGCCTCTGCCGGTGCAATCACATAATAAGCGGGCACCGCCAGGTGAGAATGGGGCAGACTGATATCCACCAGCGTGGCACCCTGTTTCTCGTATTCGGTCAGCGCTTCGCGCACCGCCTGTTCGGTGCCGGGGTTAAGGCCCTCGCCGAAATACTCCTTCGGTATGCCGATTTTCAGGCCGCTCAGTGGCTGATTGAGGTCGACGGTGTAATCCGGCACCTCCCGGTCAATCGAGGTGGAGTCCTTCGGGTCAAAACTGGCCATGGCATTAAGCATCAGTGCGCAGTCCTCGGCGGAGCGGGCCATCGGACCTGCCTGATCGAGACTGGAGGCAAAAGCAACCATGCCCCAGCGGGATACCCGACCATAGGTGGGCTTCAGTCCAGTGACACCGCACAGTGCTGCAGGCTGGCGTATCGAACCGCCGGTATCGGTGGCGGTGGCGCCGGGAGTCAGACGGGCAGCCAGTGCTGCAGCGGAGCCACCGGAGGAGCCACCGGGTACGCAGTTGATGTCCCAGGGGTTTTTGACCGGGCCGTAATAGCTGGTTTCGTTGGAGGAGCCCATCGCGAACTCGTCCATATTCGTCTTGCCGAGAATCACTGCGCCCGCCCTGGCAAAATTCTCTACCACGGTGGCATCGTAGGGCGGCACAAAATTGTCGAGCATTTTTGAGCCACAACTGGTGCGCACGCCGTTGGTGCAGAAGATGTCCTTGTGCGCAATCGGCACGCCGCAGAACAGCGGTACGCTGCCACTGGCGCGCTGTCGATCGGCGGCTTCGGCACTGGCCAGCGCGGCCTCGGCAGTCACGGTAATAAAGCTGTTGTATTGTGGATCCAGTTGCCGGATGCGGTTCAGCAGGTGGCCGGTGATTTCCACACTGGAGAAGGCGCCGCTGTTCAGGCCGGCAATGATCTCTGCGAGGGTTTTGTTATGCATGGCTTGCGAGCGTCCTCAGTCGATGACTTTGGGAACCAGGTAAAGGCCCCCTTCGACGGCGGGGGCGATGGCCTGAAATGCCTCGCGCTGGTTGGTTTCGGTGACCACGTCAGGCCGCAGGCGCTGAATCGCGTCGGTGGGGTGGGCCATCGGGGTGACGCCCTCGGTATTGGCAGCCTGCAATTGGTCTACCAGTGCCAGCACGTCCGCGATACTGCGGGTGGTTTCCGTGATGGTGGCATCATTCAGTTCGATGCGCGCCAATTCTGCGAGCTTTTCGATGTCTGCACGTTCGATAGTCATGGTATGATTCTGCGCTGTTAACAGAGACTGTCAGTGCCTGATTTTGGTCTGACAAAATGAGGGGCGTAAGTTACCACATCCGCAACCGCAGGGGTACTCCGAAGGAGTGCTCGGATAGTGATTTTGTACGGGGATCAAGGACTTAAATCTTGCCCTGTGTTGTCGCGATTGGTAGAGTTGCCAGATTTCAGCGCCATCGGTCACCCTGTACCGGACTAAAATGGCCAACAAGGTAAAAATAGATGTTAAAAAGATTGCGCGGTATTTTTTCAAATGATCTGTCGATCGATCTGGGCACCGCAAATACACTGATTTATGTTCGCGAAAAAGGCATTGTTCTGAACGAGCCTTCCGTTGTGGCTATCCGTCATCACCAGGGTCAGAAAATTGTCGAGGCTGTGGGTGTCGAGGCGAAACGCATGCTGGGTCGTACGCCGGGCAATATTACCGCTATCCGACCGATGAAGGACGGCGTCATCGCCGATTTTCAGGTTACTGAAAAAATGCTCCAGCATTTTATCAAAAAAGTACATTCCCACAGCCTGATTCCACCGAGTCCCCGGGTGTTGATCTGTGTGCCCTGCATGGCCACCGAGGTGGAAAAACGCGCTATTCGTGAATCCGCCTACAGTGCCGGCGCCAGGGAGGTATTCCTGATTGAGGAGCCGATGGCCGCTGCGATCGGTGCCGGTATGCCGGTGGATGAGGCCTGCGGTTCCATGGTGGTGGATATCGGTGGTGGTACCACTGAAATTGCCATTCTGTCCCTGAACGGTGTGGTGTTCTCGGATTCGATCCGCATTGGTGGTGACAGGTTTGATGAATCAATCAGCAATTATGTGCGTCGCAAGTATGGCAGTGTGATTGGTGACTCCACGGCTGAGCGTATCAAGATGGAAATTGGCAGCGCCTACCCGGCCAGCGAGGTTCGTGAGATTGATGTGCGCGGCCGGAATCTGGCGGAAGGTGTACCAAAACAGTTTCAGCTCAACAGCGACGAAATTCTTGAAGCCCTGCAGGAGCCGCTGGCAGCCATTGTCCAGGCTGTTAAACGGGTGCTGGAACAATCACCTCCAGAGCTTGCCTCGGATATTGCCGAAACCGGTATCGTACTGACAGGCGGTGGTGCGTTGCTCTGTGATCTGGACCGGTTGATCATCCACGAAACCGGTCTGCCGGTAATTGTTGCTGAAGATCCTTTGACCTGCGTGGCCCGCGGTGGCGGCAAGGCGCTGGACATGATGGACAAGCGCAGTATGGATGTGATGTCATCCTGACAGGGTACTTACTGGTTCTGACCCCAGATCATCAATAACAATACGGGGTGTTGCTATCAAGAATCTGTTTTCCAAAAGCTCGTCACCGGTACAGCGTTTACTGTTACTGGTAGCCCTTGGGCTGATTCTCCTGTTTGTCGACAGTTTTACCCCCTGGCTCAAGCCCGCACAACGGTGGCTGGCGGAAGTCACCGTGCCCCTTTACTGGGTGGCGAACATCCCTGCCCGCCTGAGTGAGTACGGGCAGGAAACGGTGGTGGCGCGGCGAGAGCTGGAAGAAAACAATGAACAGCTGCGCACCGAGCTGCTGATCTACAAGGCCCGCATGCAGCGGATGGCGGAAGTCACCGCAGAAAATGTGCGGTTGCGCAACCTGCTGAACGCTACCGAGATGCTGCAGGACAGTGTCATGGTAACCGAGTTGGTCGGGGTTACACCCGACCCGACCCGCCACACTATTATGATTGACCGCGGCGAAGATCACGATGTCTACGTGGGTCAACCCGTGCTCGATGCCGATGGCCTGATGGGGCAGGTGATTGAAGTTTACCGCAGCAGCAGCAAGGTGTTGCTGATTACCGATAGTGCCCATGCACTGCCCGTGCAGGTATTGCGCAACGGTGTGCGCTCGATTGTCGAGGGTATGGGGGATTACAACAAACTGTCTCTTCGCTATGTGGCCAACAGTACAGATATAGAGGAAGGCGATCAATTGGTCAGTTCCGGGTTGGGAGGACGTTTTCCGTCTGGCTACCCGGTGGGGACTGTGACTTCGGTAAGGGTGTTGCCGGGCCAGGCTTATTTGGAGGTGACGCTGACACCCTCGGCAAAAATCGATCGCAGCCGGCATCTGTTGTTGGTGTTTTCCGCTATTGAGACACTGGGAGAGGATCGGGATGGTACAAGATAGTCCATCAGTTTATGTCTGGAGTGCGCTGACCATACTGATTGCGATTCTGCTGCAGATGCTGCCTCTCTCCGCTGCTGCCGCCCACTGGCGCCCCCAGTTTGTTCTGTTGACTGTCTGTTACTGGTTGTTTCGTCGTCCGCTCCTGCACGGGATCGGTTTTGCCTGGCTGTGTGGGCTGGCACTGGACTTCGTCATTGGTGACCTGATTGGTCGACATGCGCTGGTGTTTGCCATTTGCGCGTGTATTCTGCTGTTGTTGCAGCAACGGATGCGACATTTCAGGCTAGTGCATCAGGCCATACTGGTGTTGTTATTGGTGGCTTTGAGCCAATGTCTGGTTTATGCGCTGACCCTGATACTCCGCTTTGACTGGCAGGGCGCAGTGCGGCTCGCTCCGGCCCTGTCTTCCATGCTGTTCTGGCCAGTGTTGGTAGTCGTGTTAAGCCGTCTGCACTGGACCCGCTGGGGCGAGGAGGATATTTCTCCCGGCCCCTGACTCTGTTGCCCCGGGGGATCTGTTTCGACCGGTGATTTGATTATGCAATTACAGGCTGATTTTGTGCTTGCCTCTGCATCGCCTCGGCGAGCTGACCTGTTGCGCCAGATCGGCTGCCGGTTTTTCATCGCGCCGGTCGACGTGGATGAATCCGTTCTCCCCGGCGAGCCTGCCGTTGATTATGTGCAGCGGATTGCGCTGCAAAAAGCCCGCGCGGGCTGGCTTGTCAGCCCATTATCCGGTGTGCCGGTATTGGGTGCCGATACGGCGGTGGTGGTTGGTCCGGATATCTTTGGCAAACCCGCGGACCGCGAGCAGGCCTTATCCATGCTGCGCCGCCTGTCGGGTACCACACATCGGGTATTGTCTGCGGTCGCCATGGTGGCGGAGGAGCGGCAATTGTTGCGTTACACGGAAACACAGGTCACCTTCAGAACGCTGTCACCAGAAGAGTGTGAGCGATACTGGCAGACGGGTGAACCGGTAGATAAGGCTGGCGCTTACGCCATACAGGGACTTGGCGGGGTTTTCGTGACAGCAATTAAGGGCAGTTATTCGAGTGTTGTGGGTTTGCCGCTTGCAGAGACCTGCCAGTTGCTCCAGGCCTTCGATATCGCCTGGTGGAGGGATACATGAGCACGGAAATTCTGGTCAATATCACGCCGATGGAGTCGCGGGTAGCGTTCGTGGAAAATGGCGTACTGCAGGAAGTCAGCATTGAGCGCACCCTGAGCCGTGGGCCTGTCGGCAATATCTATAAAGGCAAGGTGGTGCGTGTGCTTCCCGGTATGCAGGCGGCTTTTGTCGATATCGGGCTCGACAAGGCCGGGTTTATACATGTGGACGATATTCTTCGTCCGGAAACAAACGCCAGTAGTAACAGTGCCCCGGATATCCGCCTCTACCTTCGCGAGGGCCAGTCATTGCTGGTGCAGGTCATTAAAAATCCGATCAGCACCAAGGGGGCCCGTCTCTCAACCCGTTTGACTGTCTCTTCAAGGTTGCTCGTCTACATGCCCAACGTGGACCACGTGGGTGTTTCGCAGCGCATCGCCGATGAGCAGGAGCGGCAGCGTTTGCGCTCTGACCTCGATACCATACTGCTGGAATCCGATAGCACCGGTGGCTATATTATTCGCACTTCGGCAGAGGGGGTTGAGGGTTCCGAGTTGAGTCGCGAGGTAGCGTTTTTACAGCAGCTCTGGGTGTCTGTAGAAAAAGCCGCCAAAGGGGTTGTCGCACCCGCGATTGTCTATGAGGATTTGCCCTTGTACCTTCGGGCCATCAGGGACATGGGGCAACTACAGGTCGAGAAGGTCCGGGTGGACTCCCGCGAGGTGTTCAACAAGCTGCTGGTGTTTACCCGGCAATTCAATCCTGATTTGACCTCAATGCTCGAGTACTACACGGACGAACGGCCACTGTTTTATCTGTTTGGTGTCGAAGATGAAATCAGTCGTGCACTGGACAAAAAAGTTTCGCTGAAATCCGGCGGGTCGTTGGTGATTGAGCAGACCGAGGCAATGACTACCGTGGATGTGAATACCGGTGCCTTTGTCGGTCATCGCAATCTGGAGGAAACCATTTTCAAGACCAACCTGGAGGCGGCCTACAGTATTGCACGCCAACTGCGGCTGAGAAATCTGGGCGGTATTATCATTATCGACTTTATCGATATGCAGGATGCAGAACATCGCCGTCAGGTGATGCGGGCATTGGAGAAGGCGCTGTCCCGTGATCGTGCCAAAACTGCTGTGGTCACCGTGTCTGAACTGGGTTTGGTGGAAATGACTCGCAAACGGATCAGTACCAGTCTGGGGCATACGCTCTGTGTGGCCTGCCCGGTCTGCGATGGCAGGGGGACACTGAGGTCGGTGGAGACGGTCTGCTATGATCTGCTGCGGGAAATTCTTCGCGAGGCCCGCACCTTTGAGTGCCAGTCATTTCTGGTACTGGCAGCCTCGGTGGTGATAGAGCGACTTCTGGACGAGGAGTCGGATTATGTGGCTGGTCTTGAGAAATATATCGGCCGGTCCATCCAGTTTCAGGTGGAGACAATGTACAACCAGGAACAGTATGACATCATCCCCGTATAGTCGGTTGTGCAGGGTAGGCCAGCTGGCATCCCGGATTTTTATTTATTGATGGCTCGCGTATTATGGCTGCCGGAGTCCCGTCGCCAATCGTCGAGTGTGCGGTGAGTACGGCACATCGCCGGGCCTGCAGCGCGCCGTCGTTAGTCCAGCGGGCTGAGCTTGTACAGTGATTGAATGAGCGTCCTTGTCAGGAGCGGGTTTTGAAAGCAGCGCAAATGCTGAAATCGATTGTCAGACGGTTGCTGTTACTGGCGGCCCTGTCGGTGATCTCAATTGCATTGCTGGTATCCCTCGGTCGCGAGGCCATTGTTAACCTCGATAATTACCGCACACAAATCAACTTTTTTCTCTCTGAACAACTCGCCATGCAGGTTGAAACCCGGCAGTTGCTGGGTGACTGGCAACAGTTGAAGCCCCGTATCACCGCGCTCGACCTGAAAGTGTCTGGTGGTGGCGGACAGCAACCGGCAGTATCTATCGACCGGATTACCCTGGAGGTCAGCCTTCTCAAGACACTTTTGGCCCGCCAGCTGGTGTTAAATGAGCTTTGGATCGGCGAAGTGGCATTGACGCTGGTAGAGGATGCCGACGGCCACTGGCGAGTTGTGGGTCTGCCCCATGAAGATCGCCAGAGGACGGATAGCACCGGACTGCTGGATATGCTCTTGGACAGTGGCACGTCCGGTATTGGCAAGGTGTCGGCCAACCTGAAGTTTTACTCCGGAACCGAGGCCGGGATCGAAGCGCGGGATATTCTTCTGGAGAATAGTGGTGACTTCCATCGCCTGTTGGCCGGATTGAGTCTGGCGGGGCATGACCCGGTAGCTGAGCTGATTGTCGAAGCCCGGGGTGACCACCGGGATATGGATAATTTCAGTGCCTCGGCCTACCTGAAAATCAACCGTATCGACTTCAGTGGCTCCCTGAGTGCCCTGGCCAAGGGGTGGTTCCCGGAGGCGGTAGATCGTGTCGGCGATATCAGTACAGATATCGAGGGCGAGATCTGGATCGACATGCAGGATGGTGGGTTGGCGATGCTGAAAGGCCGCCTTTCCGCCGCGGAAATACCCTTGAACTGGGTGGAGGATGTCGAGCCACTGACTCGTTTCAGTACTGACCTGACTGGCTGGTTCAAGCCCGGCGAAAACTGGGGGTTGCGTCTGCAGGACCTCGATTTTCAGTGGGGTGAGCTCGCGATTGAGCCGCTGACCATCAATTACCTGCAAAAGGTAGGTGCTGGTTGGGGTGAGGGGTCGATGGCGGTGAGTCAAATCAATTTATCTCTGGTGGATGACATACTCGCAAAAACCGGCCTGGCATCAGCCTCTGTGCTTGAGGTGCTAGGCAAGTTGCAACCTGCCGGTTCACTTCGCAATGCGCATCTGGATCTGTTGATTGACGATAATCAGACGAAGATGAAGTTGCGTACCAATCTTGACGACGTCGCCATTTCGTCCTGGCGGGGCGCGCCGGCCAGTCGTCAGATCAATGGATATCTTGAGGCGACCAATGACAGCGGTCTGCTTGAACTGGATAGCCAGAACGGCTTTGCCATGCACTACCCGCAGGTCTTCGATGATTACATGGAGCACAGCAGTTTCCGGGGCCAGTTGCACTGGCGCTGGGATGCGGTGAACCGGGATCTGAAAATTGCCAGTGGCACACTGGAAATGGGGGGTGAAGAAGGCATCGGCAGGGCGCATCTGTATCTCGATATTCCCATCGGCAAACCGGGTGAAAAAGCGGAGATGACACTGTTGCTCGGCATTCGGGACAGCCACACCCGGTATCTGCCGCGCTATCTGCCGGACAATCTTGATCCCGTCCTGCTGAAGTGGATTGACGAATCTGTCGGGGACATGGCTCTGCCGGAGGCCGGGTTTGTCTGGCGAGGCCCACTGGAGAATGGTGGGTCAGGCACACGTTCCATCCAGCTGTACCTGAAGACTGAAAACGGCAAGCTGCAGTTCCAGCCCGACTGGTTACCGCTGGAGCAGTTGGATTCGGTGATCACTCTGGATAACGGCGAGCTGGATGCGCAGATTCGGTCAGCCGATATCGGCAAGATGGCCATCCGGCGCGGTGTCGTGCAGTTGCGACCGGCACCATCTGCCCAGGGGCAGCAACTGCAGATCAAGGCTGATATCCGCGGGTCAACCGGCGATGCCGTAGCGGTGTTGGCTCAGTCGCCGTTGCGGGGTCGGGTGGATGGTCTGGCCGATTGGGATATCTCTGGTCAGAGCGAGGTGGCACTTGACCTGACGGTTCCTATCGCGGGCAACAATGCCGAGGGATCCTACACCGTTGATGCCACCTTGCAGAAGAGCGGTCTGGCACTGTCGGGCAGCGACATTGCTTTTGAACAATTGCAGGGCACGCTCGCCTATCGCGATAGCAGTGGCTTATATGGTGAAGGGCTGACGGGTAAGTTCTGGGGTGAACCGGTGGTTGCGAATCTTTCCACCGGTGAAGATGACCTGCTTCTGGATGTAGAGGGGCTGCTCGCCATGCCAGCGCTGGCCCGGTTTATCAATCTGTCATCGACGCGGATTTTACAGGGGAAGACGCCAGTTGAGGCGAAAATCCGGTTGCCCCTTGAGGACGACGGAAGTTCTATCAGGTTGCAGGTCAACAGTCGGTTGGAGGGTGTCGAGATCAATTTGCCTGCACCTGCCGGTAAAACCCAGGCCTCTGTGAAGAATATTCAGGTGGATGTCACGCTGGCAAAGGAACTGGATATTCGTATTGAGGCCGACGGCCACCTCCGTGCACATCTGCAACAGAAAGAGGGTGTGTTGTCGCGTGGCCTGTTGGCCATTCACGACGATGAAGCAGAATTGCCTGGCCCCGGCCAGTTCCGTATTACCGGCAAGCTGGACCGTTTTTCCCTGACCGAGTGGCAGCCCTATTTCACCGAGCTCACCAGTGAAAACGCCAGTGCTCCGACAGCATTGACGATGATGTTTGACGCGCGCGTTGAAGAACTGGAAGTGGCCGGGCTGACGGTGGATAGTGCGGTGGGAAGCGGCCGGTTTCACGAGGGCGATTGGCAGGTGGTGCTGGACAGTAAACAGGCTGCCGGTCAGGCGCTGATTCCCGGTGCCCCGTCGTCACCGATTCTGCTGGATCTGGAATGGCTGACCCTGCCGTCTCCTTCTCCGGAACAGGAAGCGGGTGGGGATGGAGATAACAGTCTGGATCCGGCGCTGTTCCCGTTGATGCAGTTATCCATCAAAAAATTTGCCATGGGGGAGCGAACCTTCGGGCGGGTCAGCTTCAGGACGGAGCCGCAGCCAGATGGTGTATTGATTTCCTCGCTTGATGCCAATCTGCTGGGGCTGCAGCTGGGGGGCAAGGATTACGATACCTCAATACTCTGGACATTGAAAAATGGCATATACGCCACCCAGTTTGACGGGTTGTTCAGTGTGGGCGATGTGGGCCAGGTCATGGAGAACTGGGGTATCCCCCCGGCGCTGGACAGTGAGGCTGGACGCTTCTTTGCCGATCTGGGCTGGCTCGGTCAACCCTGGGAGATATCGCCCTCCACGATGACCGGTGCCATGTCGCTACAACTGGAGAACGGCCGTTTTTACAAATCGCCCTCTGGCACGGCGAATGCGCTAATCCGGTTGGTGGGGTTGTTCAATTTCAACAACTGGTTGCGTCGTCTGCAGCTGGATTTTTCGGATCTGTTTGAAAAAGGCATGAGTTTTGATGAGTTGCAGGGTGGCTTGGTCTTTAACACGGGCACCATGCAGTTTGATCCGCCGCTGCTAGTCAAAATGCCCTCCGGTCGGATCAAGATGGCCGGTAGTGCCGATCTGATTGCCGAGCAAATCGATGCGTCGCTGGTCACGACATTACCGGTGGGTACCAACCTGCCCTGGGTGGCGGCATTGATTGGTGGATTGCCGGCCGCAGCCGGGGTTTATATCACCAGCAAGTTGTTTGAGAAGCAGGTGGACAAGCTGTCCAGTATCAGCTATCGAATTACTGGGCCGTGGGATGATCCTTCGGTCAAGGTACAAAAAATATTCAGTGACAAAGGGGGCGAAAAATGAGTCGTGTTGCCGCCATTCAGATGACCAATCAGGGCAGTTTACAGGGTAATTTGCAGCAGGCAGCGACCCTGATAGAGCAGGCTGCCCAACAGGGGGCAAAGCTGTTGGTGCTACCGGAATATTTCGCTTATCAGGGGTGTCGGGATCTGCCGGCGATTGCCCGCGATGAGCAGGATGCCAGTGGCCCGGCCAGGCAGTTTCTTGCGGAACAGGCAAAACGCCACCAGGTCTGGATTGTTGGCGGAACCATTCCGGTTGCCCAGTCAGCCGATCAGCGTGCGGCGGCCATGTGTTTTGTGGTGGATGCTCATGGCAGTGAAGTGGCCAGTTATCAGAAAATTCATCTGTTCGATGTGCAGGTGGGCGATAGTCAGGGACGTTACTGCGAGTCCGACGACTACCGTCATGGCAGTGAGCCGGTGGTGGTGGACAGTCCCTTCGGCAAACTGGGATTGACGGTCTGTTACGATCTCCGTTTCCCGGAATTGTACCGTTATCTGGCGGCCCGGGGAGCGGACATTCTGTTGGTTCCCTCGGCGTTCACAGCGGCGACGGGAGAGGCGCACTGGCAGTTACTGTTGCGCGCCAGGGCGGTGGAGAATCTCTGCTATGTGGTCGGTGCCAATCTGGGAGATCGGTTTCATGAGAAGCGGCCGACCTGGGGTGGCTCCGCTCTGGTGGATCCCTGGGGACAGGTATTGGCGGAACTGGATGCAGGTCCGGGAGTGGTTGTGGCAGATGTGGATCTGGCTTATCTGAACAAGTTGCGAAAAAACATGCCGCTTCATGAACACCGGCGTTTCAATGTGGTCAAAACCTCATCCTAAAAACCACAGGCTGTATCATGAAAAATATGGGTTTAAGTGCACTGATGGCATTTTTGATCGCTCTCCCCCTGACGGTTTCCGCCGCGGAAATGAGTGTTGAGCAAGCCCGTCAGTTGATTCAGGACGGGCGAGATATGGACACCATCCCCAAGGCAGTCTGGCAAAAAATACTGACGCCGGCGCAGTACAGGATTCTCTGGAAGAAAGGTACCGAGCGCCCTTATACCGGTGCTTTGCTGGAGAACAAACAAAAGGGTACCTATGTGACGGCGGGTTGTCGCATCCCTGTTTTCCGCTCCGATCACAAGTACGATTCCCAGACTGGCTGGCCCAGTTTCTGGAAATCACACAAGCTGGACAATATTGTGCTCGAGGATGACTGGTCATGGATGGGCAAGCGTGTTGAAGTGCTGTCCGCCTGTGGTGAACACCTTGGGCATGTGTTTCAGGATGGCCCAAAACCCACCGGGTTGCGCTATTGCATCAACTCCGATGCGCTCCTGTTTATCCCCGACGAGCAACAGTAACCCCACGTCGCAGAGCGGACTTGCAGGTTTATTGCCATGTCGATACTGATCACGGGTTTCGATGCTGGTCACGATAAAGTCAATGCCTCGGCGGCACTGGTGACCTCCCTGCAGGATGACTTGCCGCAGCCATTGTTACCTCTTCGCTCACGGCTTCACTTTGCCGTTCTGCCCCTGAGTACGTCTGATCTGCGCGAGGCGGTGTTGGCGGAAATAGCCGCATGTCAGCCGAGGTTTTGTGTGTTCACCGGTCAGGCTCGGGGCCGCAATAAAGTTAACCTGGAACGATTGGCCACCAATTTGAGGGATTTTGATTCCCCGGATGTCGAGGGCTGTCAACCGCGCGGGGAAAGGATTGAACCCGGTGGCCCGGCAGCCTACTGGAGTACCCTGCCGGGACAGGAAGCGATGTTAGAACGACTCAATCGACAGGGTATTCCGGCAGTGCTATCGAACCATGCGGGTAACCATCTGTGTAATCAGTTGCTCTACCAGACGCTGCACTGGGCACAGCAAAATGGCTCCGGCCTTGCCTGCGGCTTTGTTCACATTCCGCCACTGCCGATACAGGTTCGACGTCAGTGGCCGGAAACCCCGTTCATGCCACTGGAGATGACACGCGCAGCCCTGGTGCAGATTCTGCTGGTGCTGGTTCAGCAGGCCGGGGCATCTCCGTCGTGAATCAATCTGTCTGACAGGAAAACCCGTCCTGAATATGAATAGCGCCGGTCGAGTCAGCGATTTGCTGCTTAACGGTGGTAGGGATGCCCGGCATTGATGCTCCAGGCGCGGTAGAGCTGTTCCGCCAGTAATACACGCACCAGTGGATGGGGCAGAGTCAGGGGGGAAAGTGACCAGCGGCTATCTGCTCTTGCCAGACACGCCGGTGCCAGGCCGTCGGGACCACCGACCAGCAGGCTAACGTTGTCGCCGGAACCCTGCCAGTGTTGCAAATTGACTGCCAGATCCCCCGTGCTCCAGGATTTGCCCTGAACCTCCAGTGCGATGACCTGGTCCCGCTCACCGATAGCTTTCAGCATCGCTTCGCCTTCCCGCAGGATTGCACGCTGGATGTCGGCCCCTTTGCCCCGTTTGCCAAGGGGCAATTCGACCACCTCGATTCGCAGTTCCGGGGGCAGGCGCTTGAGGTATTCATTGCAACCGGCTTCCACCCAGTCGGGCATCTTTGTGCCGATGGCAAGGATCCTCAGTCGCACCTGACTTTATTCCTCGCCGCTGACTCTTGGGCTACCGGGGCGAACGGACCAGAGTTTTTCCAGCTCGTAAAACAGGCGGGTCTCGGGGAGCATGACATGTACCACGATATCGCCAAAATCCACCAGCACCCATTCAGAGGTGTCCATTCCTTCGACGCCAATCGGCTGAAAGCCCGCCTTTTTGGCGTCTTCCACGACGTTATCCGCAAGGGATTTGACTTGGCGGCTGGAGGTGCCGCTGGCGACCACAATCTGGTCCATGACATCGGTCAGATCGCTGACGTCCATAGTAACGATGTCTTTGCCCTTGATATCTTCGAGGGCGTTGACCACGATGTCGATCAATTTTTTGCTCATTGAATACCCTGTTGGTTAATACAGCTGGTTTTGGTTAATGTAATCAATAATGCCGTCTGGTACCAGATAGCGGATGGATTCACCCCGCTGCAGTGCCTGGCGGATCCCGGTGGCGGAAACGGGTAGCAGGGTCATTTCCCGAATCAGCAGGCCGCCAGCCGCTGTCGCCTGAAGATCGCCGGACCGATGGATGCGGTGCTCATCGACAAAATCCCGGACTTCACCCGAGTCAGGCAGATGCCAGCCAGGCCTGACGGCCACCACAATGTGGGCAAAGTCGGTCAGTTCCCGCCAGCGGTACCATTGATTGACGGTCAGCAGTGCATCCATGCCGATACACAGACACAGCGGCACTTCCGGTCCGACTTCACGGCGCAGCTCGATCAGGCTGTCCACGGTATATGAGGGGCCATCCCGGTGCAGTTCGCGGTCGTCGGCCACCAGGCCCGGTTCGCCGGCCAGGCCCAGTTGCAGCATAGCCATTCTCTGCTTGGGCGAAGCCCAAGGTGGTGCGCGATGGGGCGGCTGGGCGCTTGGCATCAGCCTCATCTCGGCAAGTGCCAGGGCATTTTTCAGTTCCAGCGCGGTGCGGAGATGACCGATATGTACCGGATCAAAGGTGCCGCCAAACAGACCAATACCGCGCAGTTGTGCAGAAGATTGGGGCATATCCCGGCAGTGCTCCTATTGGCGAATTTCGCCGTGGCCGAACACAATCCATTTCTGTGATGTGAGCCCTTCGAGGCCCACCGGGCCGCGTGCATGAATCTTGTCTGTGGAAATACCGATTTCTGCGCCCAGCCCGTATTCAAAGCCGTCGGCAAAGCGTGTGGAAGCATTGACCATGACAGAGCTGGAATCCACTTCCGCCAGGAAGCGGCTGCTGCGGGTATCATCGGTCGTCACGATGGACTCGGTGTGCTGGGAGCCATAGCGGGCGATATGCGCCATTGCTTCATCCATGTCTGCGACCACTCTGATGGACAAAATTGGTGCAAGGTATTCCGTGTGCCAATCCTCTTCAGTGGCGGGCAGGCAGTCGATAATCGCACAGGTCTTTTCGCAGCCACGCAGTTCCACGCCCTTGGCCCGATAGGCCTCTGCCAGTCTGGGCAGAATTCTGCTGGCTACAGCCTCTGCCACCAGCAAAGTTTCCATGGCGTTGCAGACGCCGTAGCGGTGGGTTTTGGCATTCATGGCAATGTTGAACGCCATCTCCAGGTCGGCTTTATCGTCGATATAGACATGGCAAATGCCATCCAGATGCTTGATTACCGGCACCCGTGCTTCGCGGCTGATCCGTTCAATCAGGCCCTTGCCGCCGCGGGGGATAATCACGTCCACAGAGTCGGTCATGGTGATCAGCTCGCCCACTGCGGCCCGGTCGGTGATCTCGATCACTTGCACTATGGTTTCCGGCAGTCCGGTGCTGGCGAGTCCCTTCCGGATACAGTCGGCAATGGCCCGGTTGGATTCAATGGCCTCACTGCCACCACGGAGAATAGTGGCATTGCCGGATTTCAGGCAGAGGCTGGCGGCGTCCACGGTGACATTGGGGCGCGATTCATAAATGATGCCTACAACGCCGAGGGGGACGCGCATTTTCGCCACTTCAATACCGCTCGGGCGGGTTTTTCTGTCGCTGATAACCCCGATAGGGTCGGGCAGTTCGGCGACCTGACGAAGGCCTTCGATCATGGCGTCCACACGGGCATCATTCAGCTCGAGCCGATCCAGCAGTGCGGCATCCAGGCTGCTGTCGCGGCCATTTTGCATATCGAGCGCATTGGCCCTCAGGACGCTGGCCCGGTTGCTGTCAAGCGCTTCGGCAATGGCCAGTAGGGCAGCATTTTTTGTCTCGGTGGAGGCGGCGGCAATGACCCGGGACGCGTTTCTGGCCTGCTGTCCAAGTTGTTGCATGTATGCTTTGAGATCCATGTCATTCAGTGCGGTGATTTCAGGACCGCGCATTATATCGTTGCAGGACAGATAAGTCCTGGTGATCCAGTGATAATTTTTTATTCGACAGGCGCAATAGACGACTATTGGCGACAATCGTAAAACCGGGGCACAATCAGACACCATGATGGACAATGAACCTCTGCAGCTGCTGGCCGATTTTGTACACCGCTACCCGGACTTGCTGGTATTGAGTGGTGCCGGTATCAGTGCCTCATCCGGCGTGCCGACTTACCGGAACAATAAGGGGCAATGGCAGCGCAGGCCACCGGTACAGCATGGGGATTTTCTCAATAACCACGGCACCCGGCAACGCTTCTGGGCCCGCAATATGGTGGGCTGGCGCTTTATGCGTGATGCCCGCCCCAGTCCTTCGCACTTCGCCCTGGCTAGGCTGGAGGCGCTGGGTATGATTCGTTCAGTGGTGACCCAGAATGTGGATGGGTTGCACCAGCGGGCGGGGAGTCGTCGCGTGATAGACCTTCATGGTCGGATTGACCGCGTGCGTTGCCTGCGCTGTGATGCGTTATTTCACCGGGAAGACATTCAGCGTTGGCTGGAGCAGCACAACCGTCCTTTTGCGCAACGGGTGGGAGAGGTTGGGCCGGATGGTGACGCGGAGCTGGACGAGCTGGATTATTCAGCGCTACAGGTGTGCGAATGCCAATCTTGCGGGGGCACGCTCAAGCCGGATGCGGTGTTTTTTGGCGGTACGGTGCCGCAGCAGGTGGTTGCAGAGGCGGCTGCAGAACTTCAGCGTGCCGAAGCCCTGTTGGTGGTGGGTTCTTCCCTGATGGTTTATTCCGGGTTCCGTTTTTGTCGCTGGGCAGCGGCGCAGGGCAAACCGATTGCGGTGATCAATCAGGGCAAAACCCGTGCGGATGGGCTGGTGGCCCTGAAGCTGTCTTTGCCCTGTGACGAATTATTGCCAGCCCTTGTCAGCCGATTGCGGGCCAGTGTGGCTGGTTAGTTGGGCGGTTAGCTCTGGCTCATCGTGATTAGCCAGTTGCGAATTTGTTGCAGGCGTTCCCCCGGATCATTCAGCTCCAGCAGACTGATTCGAAGCTCCGGTTCTATGGGCAGCAGGCGGGCCAGTTGCCAGCCCAGTGCATTGCCATCCTGGGGAGCGTCTGACGCTTGTTGGGCAATCGGGTCACCTTCCGCCAGCGCCATCAGCAGATCGAGCAGATCCGCTGTTGAATCGTCCAGTTCAAGTGGCTCGTCCGGGGGACAGAACCGGACCATGCCGGTGACCAGCCCATCCTGTTCCGCCTCGCTATTGAGTAACTGAAATCGTTGATTACCGCGTATCATGATGCCCAGTAAGCCGTTTTCAAGTTGGCTCCAATCGATAATCTCGGCAATGACCCCCCAGGGGTAGACTCTGGGCACTGCACCGATTTCTGACCCCTCAAGTATGGGTACGACCCCGAAGGGCTGCTCTTTTTTAAAACACTCGGTGATCATCCGCAAATAGCGCTGTTCAAAAATCTGCAGATTGAGCGTCGTGCCCGGAAAAAGCGGCTGCATCAGAGGAAAAATTGGCAGTCTGGTGATTTCTGTCATGGTTTACCAGGTTCCGGCAAGTGGCGATGATCCTGAATGAGTTCCGGTGCGATCAGAACCGGGTCGGGATTTTCTCATTGATGTGGGGAGGGTGTCAGTAGTTTTGATTTCGGCACCAGCAGGCTGTCGTTATTGTAACGCTCACCACTGCGATAGCGTGGGGGATACCGCTGTGGCTTTTGCCAGAAGGGGCGGTAGGGATGGCGATTGTAATAGGGATAATAATTGTTGTAGTAGTGCTCTTCCCGGTAGATCACCGGCGGTGTGGGCAATGGTTCGGGTATCAGGGCCTCTTCAGCCTCCCTGCGGGCCTGGGTTCTTTTTTCCCGGTCCTGTTGCAGGCGTTCGGTGGTGTTGACCATCTGTTCGATACGGGCGTCCGCGTCATCTTGAACGCCATCTTTTCCGGCAGTGTCCGGCAGGGTCATGGTCTCCACCAGCACGGCATTTTCCAGCGGCGCATCGCTGTAAACCACGTTGCCGTTGATATCGACGGACTTGTAGACAGTCTGCCCCTGTGTCTGCACAGCAATCATAACCAGTGCAATCAGTGCCGCCTGTCTGATGCCTGTGATCCCCATATCAACCCTCAAATCGTCCACTACGTTTTACTTTGACACTTTACCAGCTGCAAAGTTGTGACAGGCAATCTGTTTCACAGGATGGTCATATTTCGTTCATGTGGTTGTCACACGGACTGCCTAATGTGTGATTTATGACAACACCAAAAGCGCTACAAACACTCCACTTGCTCGATGTTGCCACTTTTTTGCGTATTGTGCAGTGGAATACCCGCAAGGGCATTCGGAGATTTGCCCGTCTGGTCTCTTGCAGTGCCGATGGCTGGCTCTATCCTGCAGTCCCCGCACTGGCGGCACTGTTCTCGATCCCCCTGGCGGTACAGTTACTGATTGTGCTGACAGTCGGCTTTACCATTGAACGGGTCAGCTATTACGTGCTGAAGAACAGCTTCAGGCGCAACCGGCCACCCCGGGCCATTCCCGGCTACCAAAGCGTGATTACGGCATCGGATGAATTCAGTTTCCCCTCCGGGCACACCTCGGGTGCATTTCTGGTCGCCACCGCACTGACTATACTTCTACCACCTGTTGGCATCACGGGTTACCTCTATGGCTGGGCGGCGTTGGTGGCCCTGTCCAGAGTGATACTCGGCGTTCATTTTCCACTGGATACGCTGGCGGGGGCTCTGCTTGGGAGCAGCCTTGCCTGGGTTGCCCTGCAATTAACAGGCAGCTTGTTGTTATGAGAATTTTCTACGGTGTACAGGGTACGGGTAATGGGCATCTTTCGCGCGCCCGGGCGATGGCCAGGGCACTTGATCATTATACGGATGTCCAGGTGGACTGGTTGTTTTCCGGCAGGCCACGGGATGCGTACTTTGATATGGCACCGTTTGATGACTTCCAGTGTCGCCGCGGACTGACCTTCCATACCAGTGCGGGACAACTGCAACCGCTGAAGACTTTACAGCATGCCAGTCTGCTGACGTTGCACCGGGATATCAGAGCGCTGGATCTGACAGGCTACGATCTGGTGATCAGTGACTACGAGCCAGTCACTGCCAGAGCGGCGCGTCGCCAGGGTATTCCCTGTGTCGGTATCGGTCACCAGTATGCGTTCTCTTTTCCGGTTCCTCTGCGTGGCGGAAATCTGCTGAGTCGTACGATCCTGCAACGGTTTGCGCCAGTCACCATTCCGGTGGGCCTGCACTGGCACCATTTTGATCAGCCGATATTGCCGCCGATTGTAGATCTTGCACACGGCCTTGCCTCCCGGGGAGACACGGAAAGGCGTGTGCTGGTCTACCTGCCGTTTGAAAAGCAGGATGAACTTCTGCCACTGTTTCGCCAGTTTCCCCACTATGAGTTTTACATTTACGCCCCGGATCAATGTTGGCGTGACGATGGACATTTGCATACCCGTCCGCTGAGTCGGGACGGTTTTCAGCAGGATCTGATCGACAGCCACTGGGTAATCTGTAATGCGGGATTTGAATTGATCAGTGAAGCCCTGCAGCTTGGCAAGCGGATTATGGCCAAGCCGCTCCGTGGGCAGATAGAACAACTGGCCAATGCTGCCGCCCTGGAGCAGCTCGGTTATGCTGCTATTGAGGACCGCATTGATCGCGCCGCTCTGGCGTTCTGGTTTGATTGTGAACCGGTGGCGCCCCGCATCGGTTACCCGGATGTTGCCACAGCGCTGGCGCGCTGGATTTATGGTGGCTGTGCCGAGACGGTGGCATCCCTCAGCGACCAGTTGTGGCGCGACACGGACCGGGGTCGCGGTTCCTGGAAAATGGGCCGGGTCGCCTGAGGTCAATGGCATCAGGTCCGGATAACGGGCAGATCATGCCAGCAGGTCGTGTAGGCCGGTGAGCAATACTGCTGGCGCATTGGCCAGCCCTGACTGCGCCCTGCGCTGGCGAGAAAAGCGGCACCGCGGCCATAGCGCCGGTTGATGGCATCCAGTGTCTGCATCAGCGTATCCGTGTGGACACTTTGATGATTCTGAAAAATGTCGGCCTGATGATGCCGACGTGAAACCAGCTCAATCAGGCCGATCCCGGCTTTCAGATAGGCATATCCCGGTCGGTAGATGGCCCGCACTGCCTGTCTGGCATGAGCGGCGATCAGCCGGCTGTCGTCGGTGTCAAAGGGCAGCTGTACCACGGTGCTATTGCTGTAGTAGTCAGGCCGGTGGGGCGATGTATGGATAAACACCTGGATGGTCCGGACCAGATGCCGCTGCTTGCGCAGTTTTTCCGCCGCGTTGCTGGCATAGAGACTGATCGCCTTCAGCAGCGGTTCCATCGTGGTGGGTTTCCGACCGAAAGACCGCGTGCAGTAAATCTGCTTTTTGTCGGCTGGCGCCTCTTCGAGTGCCATGCAGGAAGTGCCGTTTAACTCCGCCACGGTTCGCTCGACACAGACATTGAAACGCTGGCGGATTCTTTTCGGGTTGCTGTCGGCCAGTTCCCCCGCGCTGTGAATCCCCATTCCGGCCAGCTTCTGACCGAGCCGTGGGCCGATACCCCATACCCTGGTGGCCGGTACCCGGTGCAGTAACCATTGCCATTTTTCAGGACTGTCCAGCAGACAGACCCCTTGACAACCCGGGATGTTTTTTGCGCCGTAGTTGGCCAGTTTCGCCAGTGTCTTGCTGGGTGCCAGGCCGACACTGACCGGCATGCGTATCTGTTGCCAGATGGCCCGTTTGATGGTCAGGCCGTACGGTTGCAATGGCAGATCCATGCCTGACAGATCCAGAAACATTTCATCAATGCTGTAAATTTCGATATTCGGGCTAAAGTGGCGCAGGCTGTCCATCACCCGGCGGGATATATCGCCATAGAGTCGGAAGTTACCGGAAAATACATTGACCCTGTGTCGCTCCAGCAACGGCCGGATTTTGAAATAGGCTTGCAGGTCAGGAATGCCGAGCGCCTTGGCCTCCTTTGAACGGGCAATCACACAGCCGTCGTTATTGCTCAATACCACCACGGGCTTGTTGCGCAGGTCCGGTCGAAAAATCTGCTCACAACTGGCGTAGCAGCTGTTGCAGTCAACTAGCGCAAACATCGGTGATGGCGCACGGAATGGACGACGACTCCCTCAATGATCAATTCGGCATTGTCATGCAGCTCGATCGGGGGGTAGCGAAGATTGCCGGCGCGCAGTAACTGTTCGTTGAGATCCAGCACCTTGCAGGTCAGTTCACCGTCGATGGCGGCGATCACTACATCGCCATGTTGGGGTTGCAGGGCGCGATCTACCACCAGCAGGTCGCCACTGAAAATACCGAAGCCGGTCATTGAATCGCCTTCGGCACGGGCAAAGAACGTGGCAGCAGGATGTTTCACCAGATAGTTGTGAATATCCAGTGGCCTCTCGACAAAATCGTCTGCCGGGCTTGGAAAGCCCGCTCTTACCGTTGAGCCAAACAGGGGTATGCGGCGGTCAGTGGTGGTTGGTCTCAAAAGGGATGTTTTCATAGTGGCAAAATACTGTATAAATAAACAGTATTCAATGAAATTTTAGGCTGCCTACGAGAAAACCGTATCCCGACGATAGAGCAGGCGATCCGATGGGAAGGAAAAAGTTTATTCCCGGTCGATCCGGGTAATTTTGTTACGGGTAATTTTAATGGTCGGGTAAATAGCGGGTTCCTGAATGGCAGAGACCTGCTCTGTGAAGCGCACGACATTTTTATAGTCGAGCTGCCGGAGTGTATGAATATCCCGCGTCCACCACTGGCTGTGCAGCAGTTGTTCGATCAGTGCCTCCTCAAAACGAAACCGGATCGGTCTGGCGGGGTTACCGGCGACAATCTGATAGGGCAGTACATCTTTTGTAACGACGGAGTTTCTGCCGATAATGGCGCCGTTGCCCACCGTCACGCCTTCCATTACAACCACATCCTGGCCAATCCAGATGTCATTTTCGATGACTGTTGGGGTTGCAACGTATTGGTAATTGGTACACAGATAAATGCTGTTTGAGGCCCAGTCAACAGGATGAATTCTCTTGCTTTGCCCCAACGTGACATTTTGTCCGATAGAGCAAAACCGTCCAATACTTGCCACGTTGCTGATCATGCCGCTGCGGACATAGCTGTATGCGCCAAATGACATTCTTTCAATATCATCGTTAATGATTCTTGTGCTGCCCAAGGATATGGGGGTCTCCGCATAAATGGCGGAGGATGCCGAAATCCTTTCCATATGATTGATTTTGATGCCCAGTATTCTTGCCTTTCTTGTGAGCAGGTAGTCGTGAAATTTCACTTTATTTCCTGAGAGGTTAAAGGTGCCGAGCGTGGAAACGCAGGTGATCGCCGATAAAGGAACTGATAAAAAAATAGCCATGATCGTAACCCGACTGATAGCGAATATCCAGTGGGTACCCCACCTGTTGGGCTGCGTCGGCCAGCAGATGGGGCTTCAGTTGTGAGTCGAGAAAGTCATCCGATTTTCCCTGATCAACCAGTATGGGCAGGTGGTGTGATGCCTGCCTGATCAGTTCGCTGCTATCGTAGTTACGCCAGCTTTCCCGATTGTCCCCCAGGTACGTGTTAAGGGCCTTTTCGCCCCAGGGGCAGTGCATGGGGGAGCAGACCGGTGCAAAGGCCGATACTGAGCGGTAGCGGTTGGGGTTTTTAAGGGCAATGGTCAGCGCGCCGTGGCCACCCATGGAGTGGCCGGATATGGCGATTTTTTCATAGTCCACTGGGAAGTGGTCATTGATAAGACGAGGCAGCTCATCCACGACATAATCGTACATACGGTAGTGCCTGTCCCAGGGCCGCCGGGTGGCATTGAGATAAAATCCGGCGCCCAGACCAAAATCATAGGCGCCTGCCGGATCATCGGGCACCCCTTCACCTCGGGGGCTGGTGTCCGGCGCTATCAGCGCGATACCGTATTCTGCCGCATAGCGTTGCGCCCCCGCCTTGAGGACAAAATTTTCATCCGTGCAGGTCAGGCCGGACAGCCAGTACAGTGCCGGTACAGCCCGCTGGTCCGCCTGGGGTGGCAGATAGATGGAGAGCGTCATGTCACAGTCGAGCGAGTCCGCCCGGTGCCGGAAGCGGAGCTGCTGGCCGTCAAAACAGCGATGGGCGTCGATTTGTTCCATGGTCGGGCCTCTTTCTAGTAGCGTATCACCGAGCGAATACTCTCGCCGGCGTGCATCAGGTCGAAAGCCTGGTTGATGTCGTCCAGCGGCATGGTGTGGGTGATCAGCGAGTCGATGTCAATTTTGCCATCCATGTACCAGTCGACAATTTTGGGTACATCAGTGCGCCCCCGCGCGCCGCCGAAAGCAGTGCCGCGCCAGGAGCGCCCGGTGACCAACTGAAACGGGCGCGTGGCAATTTCCTTGCCGGCCCCGGCGACCCCGACGATACAGCTCTCTCCCCAGCCTTTGTGGCAGCACTCCAGTGCCTGGCGCATGACGTTGACATTGCCAATGCACTCGAAGCTGTAATCCACCCCGCCGCCGGTTATTTCCACCAGATGCCCAACCACATCGTCCACCTCTGACGGGTTGACGAAATCGGTCATGCCGAACTGTTTTGCCAGCGCAGCCTTGGCGGGATTCAGGTCGATGCCGATGATCCGGGTAGCGCCAACCATTCTGGCACCCTGGATGACATTGAGGCCGATACCGCCGAGACCAAATACGGCGACGGTGGAGCCCGGTTCCACTTTCATGGTGAAAGCTACCGCGCCGATGCCGGTGGTTACACCGCAGCCGATGTAGCAGATCTTTTCGAAGGGCGCGTCCTCGCGGACCTTCGCCAGGGCGATTTCCGGCAGCACGGTAAAGTTGGCAAAGGTGGAGCAGCCCATGTAGTGAAGCAGGGGTTGTCCGTCGAGGGAAAACCGGCTGGTGCCATCGGGCATCAACCCCTGGCCCTGGGTGCCGCGAATGGCCTGACAGAGATTGGTTTTCGGGTTGAGGCAGAAATCGCATTCCCGGCATTCCGGGGTGTAGAGGGGGATCACGTGATCCCCGGGCTTGAGGTTTTTAACCCCGGCACCCACTTCCACTACGACTCCCGCGCCCTCGTGGCCCAGGATGGTCGGGAAAGCGCCTTCCGGGTCGTCGCCGGAGAGGGTGAAGGCATCGGTGTGACAAACGCCGGTGGCCTTGATCTCCACCAGCACTTCCCCGGCCCTCGGTCCCTGCAGGTCAACCTCGACCACCTCGAGGGGTTTGCCGGCGCCAAACGCGACCGCTGCTCGTGTTTTCATCCGTCATGTTCTCCGTCTTCAGAAGTTCGCTCACGACTATAGTCAGTTGCCTGCGGGGTAGCAAACGGGGCATGAGTGGCAAATCGCCAAATAGGATTCTGGTGGCTACCTGGCCTCAACCAGATCCCTGACGGCCGTTGCCAGCATCTGATTGGATACCAGCATTTCCCGGTTGACATTGAGTAGTGTCGAGAGAGGGACACCGATACCATCACCACCGCTGTGGCGAGTGATCATCTGATGGAGGCGGTCGTGGGACAAATTGATTTCGGTGTCCAGTTGCTCGCGCTTTTCAGCTATCAGTATGGGATCGGTTTTTTCTAGCAGGTTGAGCATGTGTCGGTAAATGGTACGAATGTCGTGGCGGATGGTTTCTATCATCTCCTCATCGTCGGATTGCATCCGCAACTCCACGATGTTGAGTCGTATATCCTTGAAGCTTTTAGCGCTGAAGACCATATCCCTGGCCGCGTGCAGAAGCCCGGAAACAATCTGGGCTTCATCGCTGCTGGCTTTTTCCTGCAAGACCCGGTTGGCATAGTGCAGGATTTGCTGCTCGGTGTGTTTGATATCTGCGTACTGGTCATCGTAGCTGGGGTTTTTGAGACTGATTTCACGATATACCGGGTAGCCTTCGTATTCCTGTAGCAGTTCTTGCGGACGTATTTTCAGAACCCGAAGATTGAGAATGATGACCCGGTAAAACAGCCGGATCACTTCCTGGTGAATGGCTTCACTGGCGGCATCACTGACGCTGGCCGGAACCTTGGTGATGAATTGGCAACCACTGCCATCTTCGTCGGCAAAGCGGTTTTTCAGCCAGCGTGCGAACGGTGAGACGAAGGGCAGAAACAGGATAATTGCAAACAGGTTAAACAGGGAGTGGAACAACACCACGGCGTACATTGGATCCTGTACCGTCAGTATCTCGGTAATCAGCTGCAGGATCGGGTACAACAACGCCAGCCCGATCAGGCTTGACAGCAAGTGGAAAATAAAATGGGCCAGCGCCACCCGGTGTTTGTCCGGGGAACCTTTCAAGCTCCCCAGAACTACCGTGACGGTAGTTCCCAGATTTGCACCCGCCATGATGGCTGCCGCGGTAGTGAGCGGCATAATCCCGGCGTGAATAGCGCTCAGTACAATCATCATGGTGGCGGAGCTGGACTGAACCAATGCGGTAAATAGCAGCCCCCCCAGTGCATAGAACAGGATTGGGTAATCGGCAAATACCCCCGGAACGCTCTGCTCGACCAGCGTCCCCATGCTGGTTTTCATAAAATCGAGCCCCATCAACAGCAGTCCCAGTCCGAGTAGTAATCTGGCCTGACTGTGGCGTCGATGTTCAGTGCTGATAAATACGGTGCCGAGTGTCCCCACAGCCAGTAGCGGCAAGGCATATTCTGTGAGACTGAGTTTGAAACCGATGGTGGCGACAATCCATCCGGTAAAGGTGGTGCCCAGGCTGGCACCGAAAACGACCCCCAGGGCGTTGGCCATGGTGAGGATGCCCGCCCCCACAAAGGCCAGCACGATAAGGCCGACCATGGAGCTGCTCTGCAGGCAGGCGGTGCTGATGACGCCCATCATGACGCCGCGTACCGGCGTATTGGTGTAATCCCTCAGTATGCGACGGAAGGCCCGGGTGCCGAGTGTCCGTAGCGCCTGTTCCAGAACCATCATTCCGTAAAGGAAAATACCCAGCCCGGCCACCAGTTCCCAGGGTTGAAACGGCATAGTTGGAATGCTCTCCGGCAGGTTTGTATTTACAGGTCGCTCTGTGAAAAGTGTAGCAGGGAATCTGTCGATAAGGTCAACAACTGCAACAGGCGATGGGCTGTTGCAGTTGTTAACGGAGGCCGGTTACTTGCCGAAAGGCTTGAAGATCAGAATCAGTTTTGGCAGCAGGGTCATGGAACCGAGCAGTGCTGCCAGCATGGCCAGACCGGTGAGCAGACCGAAGTAGACGGAAGGAATGAAGTTCGACAGGGCCAGAATGGAGAAACCAATGATAATGGTGATGGCCGTGTAAAACAGTGCCCGGCCAATACTGGCATGGGCCCGGTGCATGGTGGCGATGTAGTCGCGATCCACGGCAAACTCCCGCCGGAAACGGGTGATGTAATGAATCGCGTGATCCACACCAATACCCACTGTGATGGCCGCGATAGTAATGGTCATCATGTCCAGGGGGATTCTGGCAAGCCCCATACCACCCAGTACCACGGTGGCGGCAAGCATGTTCGGCAGGATGGCAATGAGGGAAATCGACAATGAGCGGAACAGCACAAGAAACATGCCCATGATGCCGATAAAAACGGCCCCCAGGGTCAAAATCTGGGAGCGGAACAGGCTTTGCAGCATATTGTTGTAGAGCACCAGCAGGCTGGTCAGATGTACCTGATCCTCCTGCAATCCCAGCTCGTCTACGGCAAACTGGCGAATATTTTTCAGTAGTTCCGGTCGTTTCAGCTCGCCACCGGTTTCCCGGATGCGCAGCGTAATGCGAGCCTGGTTCAGTTCGTCGTCGATGTAGGGGTCAACCAGAAAAGCGGCATTGTCCCGGGACAGGCTGTTGCGGAGAAAGGCCAGTTCCAGATCGTTCAGGCGATGGCCCATCAGGTCTTCGGCGACGTCGGTGATCATGGCCAGAGAATTGACTTTGCCCACTTCAGGAAGTGATTCCAGGTAATCGTGCATCTGGTTCAGCTTCTGAATACCGACCCCTGTAAACCAGTAGCTGTTGGTCGAAGACTGGTTGCCGGTGCTGTTATCGTCGGCAAAAGGATCTTCCGCAGCAAAGGGGTCCTCTGCCGCAAACGGATCTTCCGCAGCAAACGGATCTTCTTCACCCGCGCCGGCACCGTCACCGCCGGTGGGCGGCGCAGCTGTTTTGGGCGCATCGAGAATGATATCCAGCGGCGTGGTGCCCCCCAGCTTTTCGTCGATAACGGAGAGTCCCTGATGAATTTCGGTGTCAGCGCGGAAATAGTCTATAAACCGGTTTTCCACCTGCAACTGGGAGATTCCCCAGCCGCTGATCACGGCGGCCAGCAAGGCTAGGCCCAGCACCAGCCCGCCATGATTTTCGGTGAACCGTGAAAAATACAGGGTGTAGGCGGCGGAGTTGTCACCACTGTCGTTGTTATGGCCCTTGCCGAGCAGCATCATGCCGGCGGGAATCACCAGAAATGCCAGTACTAGTGCCAGGGTAATACCCATGGTCATCATCCAGCCAAAATCGATTACTGGTCGGATGTCACTGACCACAAGGGAGACAAAGGCCACCACGGTGGTGAGCACGGTGTACAGGCAGGGGCGGGCCATGTAATTGACGGTTTCACTGACCAGTTCCATTTGGCTGCGCTCAGGAAATTCTGCCAGGATTTCGCGGTAGCGAACAATCAGATGAATGGTCAGCGCCAGGGTGATGATCAACAGTAGCGCTACAAAGTTCGAAGAGATCACGGTCAACCGCCAGTCAATCCAGCTCAGGTAACCGAGCATGATTTCCACCGATAGCAGACAGGTCAGCAGTGGCAGAACGACCCAGCGAATTTGCCGGAAAATGATGGCCAGGGTCAGGATAATAAACAGCACAATACCGGTGCCAAAAATTCGCAGATCACTTTTGATAAAGTCAATCATGTCGGCGGTAATCATACTGGGTCCACCGAGGAACAGTTCTGCGCGGTCCTCAAAGGCCGCCATTTTCTCACGCACCTCATCCACCCTTTGGTGCTCAATGGCAGCGCGCTCGGTGCGGTAGTTGAGGAATTCTTCGCTCACCTGTTCCAGCTCGATTTCTTCCTCTGGTGTCAGGCCTTCGGTATCCCGCTTCAGTCGCAGAGCGTCCCGTTTGCGAACCAGATCGAGGTATTTCCGGTCCAGCTCCATGGTGGCCAGCAGCGCCGTGGTTTGACCATCCGGGCTGAGAATCAGGTTGCGATAGATGGGACTTTCGAGAAATTCCTTGCGGGCCATATCTCGGTTGGTGTCTTCGTCCATGAGCGTGCGAGGCTCATCCTTGAGTTGGGATATCTTGACCTTGGGGCTGTAGAGCAGGGGAACGTCGAGCATGGAGGTAACATTGGCGACGCCCTCAATTTGCTTCAGTTCATCGCGAATTTCCGCCAGCGTAGCCAGCGACGCATCGTCAAAAAGGTCCCCCTCTTTGGGGGTGTAGGTGACCACCAGAAAGTCACTGCTACCGTAGTGTTGCAGTGTTTTTCGGTAGTAATCCAGGTCTGTGTCGTGTTCCAGCGTTAAGGAGTCAGCAGAGGCGTCCAACTTGAAGTTCGGCAACCCGAAAGCCATGCCCACTGCCAACAACAGTACCGCTATCAAGACAGCCAGAGGATGTCGAAGAACGATGGATTGGTAAATGCTCAGTAACCTTGCTGACATGGGGGTTCCTTATTCTTCTGGTGGATAGGCATAAGCGGCACATTATGCCAGAAGAAACTGGCGCGCCGCACGTCAGTCGTTGGTGAAGTATTTACCGGTCGGTATGGCCCAGTGGGCGATCGGGATCAATCAGGTTGCGCACCCGTTGCTTGAGTATTTTTGCCTCCGGGAAACCGCCGTCCCGAGTGCGCTCCCAGAGCGACTGCTCATTGAGAAAAATTTCGAAGGTGCCGCTGATGTCTGCCGGTCTCAGGGCCACTTCTGCCAGATCATCGGCAAAAGTGGTCAGCAGCTCCTGCGCCAGCCAGGCTGAGCGCAGAAGCCACTGGCAGCGCGAACAATAGGTGATGACGATGCGCGGTTTCGGGGACATCGGGTACACTCCAGTGTTATGACGTTGGATGGCAAGATAACTTTCGGGCAGCGAATATGAAAGGGGTAATTCTCGACGCCGACAGCCTTGGAGCAGAGGATGTGGATTTGCGACCGATTACGGACCTGCCGTTGTCGTGGGCAGTCTACGGCAATACCGAGCCGGCAGAGCTCGTCGAACGCATCGCCGGTGTCGACGTGGTGCTGACCAATAAGGTCTTGATCGGGCCGGCGGATCTGACTCCCGAGCTGCGTTATATCGGTGTGCTGGCCACCGGCACCAATGTGGTGGACATCAGTGCTGCGACGGCGAGTGGTGTGGTAGTCACCAATGTGACTGGCTATGGTACCGGTTCGGTGGTCCAGCACACCTGGGCCATGATTCTGGCGCTGACAACGCGTCTGGCTGATTACAATATTGCCGCACTGGATGGGCGTTGGGCCAACAGTTCTACCTTTTGTCTGCTGAACTATCCGGTTTCAGAGCTGGCGGGAAAGACCCTCGGCATTATCGGATACGGGCGACTGGGTCAGGGGGTAGCCGAAATCGGCCGGGCATTTTCCATGCGGGTGGATATCGCCTCCCTGCCATGGCGGCAGAGCGGCGGCGACACGCGCATACCGCTGGACAGATTGCTTCGCGAAGCCGATGTAGTCAGTTTGCATTGCCCGCTCACAGCGGAAACCCGCCACCTGATTGGTCGGCGCGAGCTGGCCATGATGAAGCGGTCGGCATTGTTGATTAACTGTGCCAGAGGTGGTCTGGTTGAAGAGCAGGCGCTGGCGGATGCGTTGGAAGCTGGGGAGATTGCCGGTGCGGGGGTGGATGTGCTTACCGAAGAGCCCCCTGTCGATGGCAATCCGCTGCTCAATCCCGGTCTGCCCAACCTGATTGTCACACCCCACAGTGCATGGGTGGCTCGTGAGGCAAGGCAGCGTTTGGTCACGTTGGCAGCAGATAATCTGCGATCTTATCTGGCTGGCTCGCCAGCAAACCAGGTTCTGTAGGGGGAGGGCATCATGTTAGGACTGATACAGCGCGTCAGTTATGCCACTGTCGAGGTCAACGGCGACAGAGTGGGTGAAATTGGTCGGGGTATCCTGCTGTTGCTGGGCGTTCAGGCCGGCGACAATGAGGTAGCTGCCACCCGATTACTTCACAAGGTGCTCAATTACCGTATCTTTCCCGATGATGAGGGCAGGATGAACCTCAACCTTCAGCAGATGGGCGGTGGCCTGATGGTTGTTTCCCAGTTCACGCTGGCCGCCGATACCGGTAAGGGGTTGCGGCCGGGGTTCAGCAATGCCGCGCCGCCAGAGCGGGCAGAGGCGCTTTACGATTATTTCCTGAGCAGGGCTGAGCACCTCTATTCGGATGTAGCTTCGGGAATTTTTGGCGCAAATATGCAAGTGAGCCTGTGCAATGACGGCCCGGTGACCTTTATGCTGGAAGGGTAAAGTGGAGGGTAGAAAACAGCGCTATTCCTTTGAGGTGGCAGCGCTATTGCGTCTTCCGGTGAAGGGCCCAGAGGGCCCCATGGTCTGTTATTGGGTGGCTCTTACTGGGTGACCTTGTTGAATACTTCGGTGGCGGTCTGTTCGATCATCGGGATCAGCAGGTCCTGGCCGTCCTGTTCAGCCTTGTTATTAAAGTCATTCCCAGCCACTTGCTTGCCGTTAGTGATGCTCTTCAATTTGTAGTTAAGCGCAATGGAATCCCCTTTGCGGATGGTCCCCTGAGCCGCCGTCAGCTTTTCCATGGATTCCTGTTGCATTTGTACGCTGGCGGCAGTATTGGCCACGTTGGCCGCGGTGGTGGCGGCGACAAAACTACCCATGCTTCCACCCACACCGGCGTAGGGCAGCGCCGAGGAGATCACGCCGGCCCCGATGGAAAGTGCCTTGCCCCAGCTCTTCTTTTTCTGATAGTCCACGTCGGCGGTAAGTATGTAATCGCACCCGGACTGCTTGGCCTCAGCTTCGAGCTGGGCTGGCAGCCGGGACTGCAGGGCGACCACCTCAAGCATTGGGCCGCTGAGGTAGGAAATCAGCATGTTTTGTACCGGGCTGGATACGTCTTGCCCGCTGGCGCCTTGTCCCAGTTGGGCTTGAGGGGGGGCAATGGCAATGCAGGGTTTCTGGCCCGCTGAGGCTGTAGTGACACCCAATGCGAGTGTACATGCCAAAAGCAAAGCAGCGGAGCGGCGGAGTAGTGGGCAATAGGCGATCATGAGAGCTCCCTCTTTAATGAGTCATGAGATCAGATAATGTGAACAGGAGCTCATTTAATCAAATATCAAAGGGCGTGTTGAGTTTTTTCTTCACCGGTAGTTTGGCGAGTCTGGCATAGTTCGGCACACCGTTGAGATAAGGTGGGTAGTCCTCGCCTTCAATCAGCGGCGCAAGATAGGTCCTTGCCAGCTGGGTGATGCCGAAACCATCGCGTGAAATAAAATCACTGGGCATCTTCTTTTCAATATTGGCCACCTTGTCCAGCCCGACTTCCCCCAGTCGCCAGCTGTAATTGTCCCCGGCCAGCCGTTCAATAGTGACCATCACAGAGTTTTTGCCGGCCAACGCGTACTCCACCGCGGCCTGGCCGACTGCATAAGCCTGTTCTACATCCGTGGCGGAAGCGATATGCCGTGCCGAGCGCTGGAGATAGTCGGCCACCGCCCAGTGGTATTTATAGCCAAGCTCATGCTTGATCATACTCGCCAGGGTGGGGGCCAGTCCGCCCAACTGTTGATGCCCGAATGCATCGGTGGTGACGGATCCGGCAATCATGGTGCCGTCGGAGTACTGGACTCCCTCCGAGGCGACGATGACACAGTAGCCCCGTTGCTGGACAGTCTGTTCGACTTTGGCAATGAACTCCTCCTGGGCGAAGGGGATCTCGGGGAACAGAATAATATGGGGCGGGTCGCCGGCTTGTTCCGCCGCCATGGCACTGGCAGCGGCAATCCACCCGGCGTGGCGCCCCATTACTTCCAGGATGAAGACTTTGGTGGAGGACTCGCACATTGCCGCGACATCGAGGCTTGCTTCTTTGGTAGAAATTGCCACGTATTTTGCAACGGAGCCAAAGCCCGGACAATTGTCGGTGAAGGGCAGGTCGTTATCCACAGTTTTCGGGATATGGATAGCCTGGATTGGATAACCCATTTTTTCCGAGAGCTGGGAGACTTTTAGGCAGGTGTCGGCAGAGTCGCCACCGCCATTGTAGAAAAAGTAGCCGATATTGTGAGCTTTGAATACCTGGATCAGCCGCTCGTACTCAACGCGGTTTTCTTCCAGGCTCTTCAGCTTGTATCGGCAAGAGCCGAACGCACCGGAGGGGGTATGGCGCAGGGCCGCAATGGCTTCATCCGATTCCCTGCTGGTGTCAATCATGTCCTCCCGCAGGGCACCGATAATGCCATTATGACCCGCGTAGACCTTGCCGATTTTATCACTGTGTCGGCGAGCGGTTTCAATGACACCGCAGGCGCTGGCATTAATGACCGCTGTAACTCCGCCGGATTGTGCATAGAAGGCATTTTTTTTCGGCATGGGTTCCCCCGTTGGACCGCAATTTTCAGCAGCGGCGAATCATACTGGAAAGCGTTGGGGATTTCATTTTTTATGGTGGCGTTGCAGTACCGGCTCCGACTAGACTTGCAGGGTAATTGAATCCGCCCGTGAGTTTGCCGGTCGATTCTTGTGCCGGAGTGCTACAACAGAGACAGGTTATCGAGACAGTATGCATATTCATATCCTAGGTATTTGCGGCACATTTATGGGCTCACTCGCGCAGCTAGCCAAAGCCATGGGGCATGATGTGTCCGGTTGCGACAGTAACGTCTATCCACCGATGAGCACCCAGCTGGAAAATGCCGGTATTACCTTGACGGAAGGCTACGACCCCGCTCAGCTTAATCCCGCACCGGATCTGGTGGTCATCGGCAATGCGCTGTCCCGCGGTAACCCCGCAGTGGAATATGTGCTGGATAACGGTATTCCCTATACATCCGGTCCGCAGTGGCTGGGGGATTATTGCCTCCGCGATCGTTGGGTGCTGGCGGTGGCGGGTACCCACGGTAAAACCACCACAGCCAGCATGTTGGCGTGGATTCTGGAATATGCCGGTATGCAGCCGGGGTTTCTGATCGGCGGGGTGCCGAACAATTTCGGAGTCTCTGCCCGCCTGGGCGATTCGGCGTTCTTTGTGGTGGAAGCGGATGAATACGACAGTGCATTCTTTGACAAGCGTTCGAAGTTTGTCCACTACCGTCCGCGCACTGCCATTCTCAATAACCTTGAATTTGATCACGCCGATATTTTTGCCAACCTGGCTGCCATCCAGACTCAGTTCCACCATTTTGTCCGCACTATTCCCGGCCATGGTCTGATTGTCGCCCCGGTCAGGGATCTCCCCCTGCAGGCGGTATTGGCAATGGGATGCTGGTCGGAGTACCAGCCGCTGGGTGATCCCGATAGTTGGGATGTGGAGGCCGTGGAACAGGACGGTTCGGTTTTCCGGATCAGTTATCAGGGTAAGCCGCGCGGGGTTGTCCAGTGGACGCAGACTGGAAATCACAACATTGCCAACGGCATGGCCGCCATCGCGGCCGCACATCATGTTGGTGTCACGCCAGAGGTGTCCTGCGAGGCGCTATGCCAGTTCAGTGGCGTCAAACGCCGTATGGAAAGGCTGGCGACCATTGATGGTGTCTCGGTTTACGACGATTTTGCCCACCATCCCACTGCCATCGCGACGACCCTGGCCGGTTTGCGCCATCGGGTGGACAGCGAAAAAATCCTCGCGGTCATTGAGCCACGCTCCAATACCATGAAGCTGGGTATTCATCGCGGTCACCTTGCCGTGGCCACTGCCGATGCCGATCAGGTGCTCTGGTTCCAGCCGGATAGCGCGAGTTGGTCGCTGGCGGAGGAGGTGGCTGCCGGGCCGGTTTCCGCCGAAGTGCTTGGCACGATTGATGAGTTGGTGGGGCGGATTTTACAGTTGACGGTGGACGGCACCCATGTGGTGATTATGAGTAATGGCGGTTTTGGCGGCTTGCACAGCAAGCTGGTGGCCGCACTTGAGGAGCGTGCCCATGGCAGAGTTTGATCGTTCGATAACCCTGGCAATGACCGGGGCATCCGGTGCCCAGTATGGTTTGCGACTGCTGGACTGTCTGGTTCAGGCCAACTGCCAGATCCAGTTCCTGATATCGGAAGCGGCGCGGGTTGTGGTGGAAACCGAGACAGAACTGACGTTGCCAGGGGATGAGGCGCTGGAGGACTTTCTGACCCTCAACTTTGATGCGGAGCCGGACCAGATCCTTGTCAATACGTCCCGTGACTGGTTCTCGCCCGTGGCGTCGGGCTCCGCTGCGCCCCGTTCCATGGTGATCTGTCCCGCCAGTGGCGGCACTATTTCTGCGATTGCCTGTGGTGCCAGCAATAATCTGATTGAGCGTGCGGCAGATGTGGTGATCAAGGAAAAACAGCAGCTAATTGTGGTCCCCAGAGAGACGCCCCTGTCAGAATTGCATCTCGAGAATCTGCTGAAACTGGCCCGGTTGGGTGTTACCGTGATGCCGGCGATGCCGGGTTTTTACCAGAACCCGCAGACGATCGATGATCTGGTGGATTTTCTGGTGGCGAGGTTGCTCGATCATCTGAATATTGAACAGAGCCTGTTGCCCCGCTGGGGCGGATAATGGCCGCTAACCGGGAACTGTTGTGGTTGCTCGCTGTTCTGCTGGCCGTGCTGGTCTGGTCCTGGATCGCGCCGTTTGATCGCGCTACCTGGTGGCTTGAGGCGATCCCCGTGCTGATGGCCTTGCCGGTGCTGTACATCACCCGACGGGGTTTCCCGTTGACGCGACTCAGTTATTACCTGATTTTTCTGCACGCCGTCATTTTGCTGGTCGGTGCCCACTATACCTATGCCAGGGTGCCCCTGGGTTTTTTGGTGGCAGACTGGTTTGATTTTACCCGCAACCACTATGATCGTTTTGGGCATCTTGCCCAGGGCTTCGTGCCCGCGATTCTGGCGAGAGAAGTCCTCTGGCGCAACCGGGTTGTGGCCGGGCGCTACTGGCTGTTTTTTCTGGTTACCTGTTTTTGTCTGGCGTTCAGTGCCTTTTATGAATTGCTGGAGTGGTTGACTGCGGTGGTGGGTGGCGATGGTTCCGTCGAGTTCCTCGGCACCCAGGGGGATGTCTGGGATGCCCAGTGGGATATGTTTATCGCCTTGCTCGGCGCGATAAGTGCCCAGTTGCTGCTGGGTGGCTGGCACGACCGGCAGATGGCGGTTGTCACTGGGTCAATGAAGCATTGATTTTGCCTGTGATTCAAACGCGCTGATACCAGTTAACCCCGCTTTTGTCGGTCTGCATAGTGAGTTTCCCCTGTGCCATCAGGTAGTGCAGGTGGGCATAGCTTTCGCCCGTGGCCAGAACCAGCATCGAGTTGCCGATCGGTGCCTTGAAAAGCAGCGGAAACAGATCCATCACCCGTTTTGGCCTGTCGCAATGTTCCACAACCCTGTCCAGGTCCCGTTGGTGACCGTCGATCAGAGCCTGCAATCTCGGCTGAGCGCCGGTGAAGGGCAGACCGTGGGAGGGCAGCACCAACGTTTTTTCCGGCAATAAAGCCTTGAGCCTGTGGCAGCTGTCGATCCATGCCTGCAGTGGGTTGCCGGTCGGCTCCATGGGCCAGACGCTGACGTTGGAGGAAATGGTTGGTAGCAGCTGGTCGCCGGCGATAAACAGGTCCAGTTCGGGGCAGTGCAGGCAGGCGTGCTCGGGGGAGTGTCCCTCGCCCATGACCAGCTGCCAGCGACGTCCCCCGATGATGAAGCTGTCGCCGTGCTGTAGCCGGTGATAAGTGGCCGGCATCCCACGGACCATGCTCCCGAAAGAGCCAAATTTGGCGCGATAGTAACGCAGTTGTTCATCGTTGAAACCGGCGGCCCGATAGAAGCTGATCGCCTCTTCCGGTGCTTCGCGGTTACTGTCGGCCAGCAGAATCCGACAATGCATATATTCGCTGCGGGACATCCAGAATTCGGCGCCGCTGTGACGGCACAGCCAGGCGGCGAGTCCGATATGATCCGGGTGCATGTGGGTGGCAATCAGGCGTTTTACCGGTTTTTTTGATGACACAATCGGCGAGAGTTTTAACCACAGCTCGGTAGTATCCTCGGTGGCCAGCCCGGTATCCACTATCGTCCAGCCATCACTTTCTTCAAGCAGCCACAGGTTGATATGGTCGAGTCGGAAGGGCAGGGGCATCCGCAGCCAGTGGACGCCGTCGGCGATCTGTTGGGGTACACCCGGTTTGGGTGGTTTGCGGAATGGATAGATGGGGGACGAATTTGCCATGCAGGCCTCACAACGTGGCGGGACAGCTAATGATAGCAGAGCGATGCGTGTCCCGCGGAGTGAGAAGGTACCGGTGAGAGGACGCCCACACCGGTAGCCGTGATCAAGGAGCGGGTTGCAGGCGAATGCCGACGATATCTACCTGGTCGCCCAATTCAAATTCCCGGTTGGGGCTGCGAAATGCATGGGTTTCACCCTGTTCGGTTATGACTGTGTAGCGATCACCACTGAGGCCCGCCTGTTGCTGGGTTTTATCGCCGACCCAGGTGCCGAGAAAGGCGCCGACAAGTGCGCCGGCGGGGCCACCGGCTGCACCGCCGATCAGGAACAGGATTGAGCCCCCGGTAACCTGTCCGCCAGTGTTGTCATTGCTGTGGCCGATCACCTCCGCCGAGTGGATGGCGGGGGTGATGAGCAATGTAATGAGCCCGGCGGCGGTTATTTTTTTAAACGATTTCAACATGATGTTTCTCCTGTTAGTTGATGGGGAATGTGTGTCAAACAGCGATATCTTCGCCATAGATGTTTTGTCTTTGATGACCAGAGACGGGCCAGATGCCGCGTACTACCTGCCAGCTCACCGCCAGGGCCCCGACAATGAATACCACGTCACCCAGGGTGCGCACCCAGCGCAAGGTCACCAGTATGGGCTGCTGCAGAAAGGCTTCGCTGCGGGCGTACCAAAGACCCTCGGAGGCACTGCCGATAAATTGAATGATTCCTACCGGTAGCAGGCTGGTAAACAGCATCAGCACCAGGCCGCCGTTCATCCACCAAAAGGCGGTTTTCATCAGTCGCTCACTAAAAACCATTTCGGGGCGAATATAACGCAGGATCAGCAGGCAGAAGCCCAGTGCCAGGAAGCCGTATACTCCGAACAGGGCCGCATGCGCGTGGGTCGGCGTAGTGTTCAGGCCCTGCACGTAATACAGCGAAATGGGCGGATTGATCATAAAGCCCAATACGCCAGCACCCAGCATGTTCCAGAACGCTACAGCCACAAAGAACAACAGGGGCCACTTGATATCCTGCATCCAGGGGGCGCGGAATTTCAGTCGCCAGCTCTCCCATGCCTCATAACCCAACACGACCAGTGGCACTACTTCCAGCGCACTGAAGGTGGCGCCTACTGCCATAACCGGTGTGGTGGTGCCCGAGAAATACAAATGGTGAAAAGTGCCGGGTACGCCGCCGAGTAAAAACAGGGACGCGGAGGCCAGGGATGCCGTTGTCGCCATGGTGCGTGACACCAGTCCCATGCTGCAGAAAATAAAGGCCAGTGCAGTGGTGGCAAATACCTCAAAGAAGCCCTCTACCCACAGATGTACCACCCACCAGCGCCAGTATTCCATAATGGAAATATGGGTGCGCTCGCCATAGAGCAGGCCGGCACTGTAGAACAGGCCGATAGCCACTACTGATGCTGTGAGCAACACCAGTAAGCTTTTATCACCTCCCTGCTTGAGGGCTGGCACAATGCCGCGCATCATCAGCATCAGCCAGAAGGCAATGCCTGCGACTTTCAGAATCTGCCAGAAGCGCCCGAGGTCAACGTATTCGTAGCCTTGGTGCCCCAGCCAGAAGCTCCACTCGGCGGGCATGATCTGATTAATCGCGAAGAAGTTGCCGGTAAAGGAGCCGACCACCACCGCAATCAACGCCCAGAAAAGAATATCTACGCCTAACTTTTGATATTTTGGATCCTTGCCACCGTTGATAATTGGTGCCAGGAACAGACCGGCAGCAAGAAAGCCCGTGGCAATCCAGAACATTGCCGACTGAATATGCCAGGTGCGTACCAGGCTGTAGGGGAGCCATTCTGACGTGTTGAGGCCGTAAAACCCCTGGCCTTCGACGGTGTAATGGGCGACAAAGCCGCCGAGAAACACCTGCAGGGTGAACAGTCCGACTACGGCAATCAGATACTTGCCCAACGCTTTCTGAGAAGGGGTTAGCGGAAAGGTGGTAATCGGGTCATTTTTGGGTGAGACCGGGTCTTCTTCGTCTTTCTTGCTCAGAAAGGCCCAGCCCCAGATTAAACCGCCTACACCGGCGATGAGAAAGACCACGCTTGCGATAGACCAGACAATGTTCTCCGCCGTGGGCTTGTTGCCAATCAGCGGTTCATGTGGCCAGTTATTGGTGTAGGTGGCTTCGCCCGGGTAGCGCTCGGTTGCCGCCGCCCATGCGGTCCAGAAGAAAAAGTCGGTTAGCTGCGCGCGCCGCTCACCACTGGGTAGTGTCACCTCTTTCATGGCGTAACTTTCCCGAGTGGACTGCAGTGTCGGCTCTCCGCCGAACAGACCATTGTAGTAGTCCGCTGTCTGGGCCATGGCTCGAGCCCGTCGCTCAGATACCGTCAGTACGTCCGTCTCCGGGTTATAGGTATTGGCCCGATAGGCCTGTTTCAATTCATACTGCAGCGTGTTTTTATCCCGGCCAGTCAGTGCGCCATAGTCGAGGCCAAATTCCTCTTGAGCGGCCAGTTCCAGCCAGGCAAGTAGCTCGCGGTGAAGCCAGTCGGCGGTCCAGTCCGGTGCCTGATAGGCGCCGTGACCCCAAATGGAACCAAGCTGCATGCCGCCTACTGACTGCCAGGCCGTCTGGCCATCGAGAATGCTTTCCCTGGTCATGATCTGGTGACCACTTATGGTCACCACCCTATCCGGTATGGGTGGTGCCTTGCGATATACTTCCACCCCGAAGTAGCCCAGCAGGGCAAAGGTGGCAGCCAGGACAGCGATCAGTGTCCACCACAATTTGTTGTATTTACCCATGACCATTAGCTCCCTGTGCAGCGACGCGCTCAAACAGCAGGTTATTTTCCAGGTGGATGTGCTCCATGAGGTCGGCGCGGAACCAGTCCAATTGCCAGTAGAGCGCCTGCCAGGTATCGCAAGCATCATCGGGCAGGGTCAGGTTTTTGGTCAGCTGTTCCATTTGTTTCACCGACTGACCGTGCTGGTCGTGCTCAAAACGCATCATGGCAATGGGGTTGATGGCATGGTCGAATAGGTGACGCAAAAGTATGGGGAACAACACGCTTTCTTCTTTGAGCATATGGCTCTCCAGTTCCTGGTGCATGGCCATCAGTAGGTTGGATAGTCCTTTGGGGCAGTCCGGGTGCTCACGGTGAACCAGCTCTACCCGTGCGGCCAGCCGTACCAGTTCAGGCAACTGTTCCCGGTGACGCTCATGGTAGCGTTCAAGAATGTGGGGGATCAGTGTTTCGGGGGTCGCCTGGTGTGCAACCTGATCCGTATTTTTTGTTTGCTGCAGGACATTGAGTTGTGCGGCGATCGTTTTCGGGTTCAGGCCACGGCAAATGGCGGCATCCTGCAGGCTTTCGTGTCCACCACAGCAGAAGTCCAGACGATTTTGATAAAAAAGGCGGGTGGCACCGGGGATGGTTCGGGCCAGAGTGCCCAGCGGTTGTTCGAGAATATTCATGATGCTCGCTCTCTCAAGGTTTATGATTTGTCACAAGAGATAAAGCACAAGCTATGCCAAAAAAATTATTGTTATATTTCAATATATTAAATATATTATGGTTGTTATAACCATTATTTGATATGGTTTAAATAACCATAACAGGGTTTATAAAACCATGATCGATTTGATGTTGTTGTCGGACCTGGTGGTCAACCTGCCGTCGGCGGTACGTTTGCAGCGGCTGGTGTCTGTGCTCCGCGAGCAATTTCAATGCGGGGCGGTGGCTGTGTTGCGCCTTGAGGAAAACCGGCTGCGCCCAGTGGCGGTGGATGGCCTTGTGCATGAGACACTTGGCAGGCGCTTTGTGGTGGCCCAGCATCCCAGGCTGGCGGCCATCCTCTCGCGGCGTGATCCAACCCGCTTCGAGCCTGGTAGTGAGCTGCCAGACCCCTATGACGGCTTGCTCGACTGTCAGGTAGGTGAACCCCTGCCGGTGCACGACTGCATGGGTATCAGCCTCTATGTGGAGGGGATTCAGTGGGGTGTTTTAACCCTGGATGCCTTGGATGCCGGGGCCTTCAGCGGTGAAGCCACGCAGACTCTGAAACACTTCGGCCTACTGACGGAGGCCGCCATCCGTGTCACCCGGCTGGAGCAGGAATTGCAGGGTCTGCGCCTGGTGCGGGAGCCCCATTCCGGGAACGGGGTATCGGTGGTTGAGGTGGAAGAGGAGATTGTTGGTCAAAGCGAGGCATTGCAGGCCCTGCTGCATGAATTGACGGTGGTGGCAGATTCCGAGCTACCGGTGCTGCTGTTGGGTGAAACGGGGGTGGGCAAAGAGTTGTTCGCCCGCCGGGTGCACGTATTGTCTCGTCGTGCGGACCGGCCTATGGTGCATGTCAACTGTGCTGCTCTACCGGAATCCCTGGCGGAGAGCGAGCTGTTCGGCCATGTAAAAGGCGCCTTTTCCGGGGCAATCAGCGAACGTCCAGGGCGTTTTGAGGCGGCGGATGGGGGCACTTTATTTCTCGATGAGGTGGGTGAGCTACCGCTGTCGGTGCAGGCGAAATTGTTGCGGGCCTTGCAGAATGGTGAGATTCAACGGCTTGGTTCGGACCGGCCACGACGGGTCAATGTGCGCGTGATCGCTGCCACCAACCGCAACCTGCATGATAGTGTGCGCGACGGCGATTTTCGTGCCGATCTCTATCATCGCTTGTCTGTCTACCCGGTGCCGATCCCGCCTTTGCGGGAGCGCGGCAACGACGTGTTACTGTTGGCCGGTCGCTTTCTGGAGCTGAACCGGGCTCGGATCGGCCTGCGCAGTCTACGGCTGCCCCCTGATGCCGAGACGGCTCTGTGCCGATACCCTTGGCCGGGTAATGTGCGGGAGTTGGAGCATGTTATCAGTCGTGCGGTGCTCAAGGCTGTCAGTCGAGGCGCGACACGCACCGAAATCATATCCCTGGGGGCAGAATTGCTGGATTTGGATGAGGGAGTTGGTAGCCAAGAGATGGTCCGCCCCATGACTGGCATGGGGCCAGCGTCCGCTGGAATTGGTCACGCCGAACTGCAGACGGTTATGCCGATGCGTGAAGTGGTGGAAAGCAGCCAGCGGCACGCGATTCAACAGGCCTTGACCGCCAGCGACGGTAATTGGGCGTCAGCGGCGAGGATGTTGAATGTGGATGCCAGCAACCTGCACAAGTTGGCGTATCGACTGGGACTGAAATAAACCAGGACCATTGAAATGGCCTGGGATCAGTCCAGCACCTGTTGCAGCCAAAGGGAGATCGCTTCAATTTCTTCCATGCACACAGCGTGTCCCATGGGGAAGGTTTGGTAGCCGGGTATAAAGCCCTGTTCGCGCAAAAAGGTGACACTTTTCCGGCCCAGCTGTTCTGGTACCACTTCGTCGCTGGTGCCGTGGAATATCTGTACGGGGAGTTGCCGATTGGCGGGATGAATGTCGATTGAATCGGCGGTGGCAAAATAGGTGGATAAAGCCAATAAGCCCGCCAGGGGTTTGGGGTAGCTGAGGGCTGCTTCGAAGCCGACGGCTCCGCCCTGGGAGAATCCGGCAACGACAACCCGCCTGCTGTCGATACCCCGTTCGATTTCCCGGTCAATGAGCTGCTGGATTTGGAGAGCAGAGTGGCGCAGTTGAGTCATATCCACCTTGCGATCCAGCTCCATCTCCAGAATGTCGTACCAGGCTGGCATCATAACGCCACCATTGATGGTCACTGGAAGCTGCGGTGCGTGGGGAAAGATAAAGCGGACCGGTAAAGTGGCGGGAAGCTTGAGTTCCGGCACCACAGGTTCAAAATCGTGGCCGTTGGCCCCCAGCCCGTGTAGCCATATGACAGCGGCATTTGCCGGTGATGCGGGTTCTATTTCGACCCCGGGTAGTAGCGGTTTCATATTTGCCTGAACTCCTGTTTTTTGGCTGGGCGGCCAGTATAAAGCCTGCTGGCGACCGGTGTGGAAAGTTTGCTACGCTGACTTCGGTTATTTTTTACCGGGTAGGTTCTGATGTTGCCTGTATTGTATTCCTTCCGCCGCTGTCCCTATGCCATCCGGGCACGCATGGCCATTTGCTATGCTGGTATTCCTGTGGAATTGCGGGAAATTTTATTGAAGAACAAGCCGTCGAGTATGTTGGCGGTTTCGCCGAAAGGTACGGTGCCCGTGCTGGTACTGCCCGACGGCCGTGTGCTGGATGAAAGCTGTGATGTGATGTACTGGGCTCTGGCTGTTCATGATCCGGACAATTGGATGGATCCAGCCAAAAGCCACGAAGTCTCCCGGCTGATTGCAGAGAATGACGGGTCGTTCAAAACGCATCTGGACCATTATAAGTATGCGGACCGTTACCCTGAGCAAACCCCGGCGGATTATCGTGTCGAAGGGGAAGTTTTTTTACAAACCCTAGAAACCTGTTTGCAACAGCAGCCGTTCTTGCTCGGTCATCAACCGGGCTTTGCCGATGTAGCCATTTTTCCGTTTGTGCGGCAGTTTTCCCTGGTGGATCCGGACTGGTTTTCCAGTGCGCCCTATCCCGGATTGCGGCATTGGTTAAACCGCTGGCTGGAATGCCCTTTGTTTACCACTGTTATGGAAAAATACCCGGTCTGGCAGGATGGTGCGGCGGCGCGCTATTTTGGCTGCACTGCTGAAAATAACTAGAAGCTTTGCCCGCTTTGTGGAAAAAGACCCGTGCGCACAGCCTCGGCGTAGGCGCTCAGTGCAGCCGTCACATCGCCGGTTTCTGCGAGAAAGTTTTTGGCGAAACTGGGCTGATGGGGTGACAGGCCGAGCATGTCGTAGAGCACCAACACCTGCGCGTCCGTGTCCGCACCTGCACCGATCCCGATCACTGGCGTGGCCAGTGCCTCGGTAATTGCTTTTGCCAGGGTGGCGGGCACGCACTCCAGTACCAGCAGGTCGATACCGGCTTTTTCCAGTGCCCTGGCATCGTTAATCATCTGTTCGGCGGCAGCTTCGTCTCTGCCCTGAACGCGATAGCCGCCGAGTTTGTTGACGGACTGGGGCGTAAGGCCGAGGTGACCACATACCGGAATGCCCCTTTCCGTTAGCATGGCGACTGTCCTTGCCAGCCAGGCCCCGCCCTCCAGTTTTACCACGTGGGCGCCGGCCTGCATGATTCGTGCGGCATTGTCCATCGCCTGTTGTTCCGTCGCGTAGGCCATAAAAGGCAGGTCCGCCACAATCAGGGATTTGCTGTTACCCCGTCGCACAGCACTGACGTGATAGGTCATATGCTCCATGGTGACGGGAAGCGTGCTGTCCTGTCCCTGTATGACGTTGCCCAGTGAGTCGCCTACCAGCACAACTTCAATACCCACTTGTTCTATCAATCGCGAAAAGGCGGCGTCATAAGCGGTGATGACCGGGAATTTGTCACCCTGCTGCTTGAGTTTGTACAGGGTATTGATGGTGACCGTTTTCATGGGCGATGGTCCTGTTACAAATGGGCTTGTGGATTGTAGTAGTGGCGTCCGGTCTTGATATTCAGCAAATAGGCCAGCAGGTTTTGGTAGTCCAGCTCATTATTGGCGAGATCGATATCTGCGGCATTGACAATCAACAGTGGAGCTTCATCGTAATAGTAAAAAAAACGGGTATAGGCATCGTTGAGCTGATGGAGATAGGTGGCGTCTATGGATTTCTCTGCTTCGGTGCCGCGGCGCTGAACCCGATCCAGCAGTACCTCGGTAGGTGCCTGAAGATAGATGACCAGATCCGGTGTGGGGGCATCGATGGTGAGCTGCTGGTACACCGTCTGATACAACTTTAATTCATCGTCGTCCAGCGTGATTTGGGCGAACAGTTGGTCTTTGTCGATCAGGAAATCTGCCACCCGCACCTGCTGGAAGATATCGCCTTGCCGCATTTCCTGAATTTGCCGGGCGCGGTGGAACAGAAAAAACAGTTGTGCCGGAAGCGCACCCGAGCGCCGATCTTCGTAAAAGCGTTCTAGGAAGGGGTTTTGTTCGGGTTCCTCCAGCAGTGTGTCATAGTTAAAACTGCCCGCCAGTCGCTTGGCCAGCGTGGTTTTACCCACGCCAATCGGCCCTTCTACCGCAATAAACCCCGGCAGCTTCTGGTGTGCCTGCCCGGGCTTCAGTTCGTTAGTCAGTTGTTCCACAGGGATCTCCAGACGAGAGGCGAACGATACCGTCAGATGGGCAGTTTTCCAAGTGTAAAGCCAGTGGCGTTCCATCGGGAAAAATCAACTGTTCCGCGATCTCCGCCAATGGCAACAAGACAAAGTTTCTGAGGTGGAGTCCGGGGTGGGGAATCTGCAGGTCGGTGTCGTCAATGATCTGTCCGCCATACAGCAAAATGTCCAGATCAAGGGTGCGCGGACCCCAGTGTCTGTCCTTTTTGCGCAGGTGTGTCTGTTCGATGGCTTGTAGCGCCTCAAGCAGTTTTCGGGGGGACAGTGATGTCTGAAGCTTGGCGACGCCATTGATGAAGTCTGGCTGGTCCTGTGGCCCCATTGGCGCGCTCCTGTACCAGCTGGATGTGGTTATCAGGCTGGTATCAGGTAGAGATGCCAGTTCGATAACTGCATCCTGGAGTTGTTGCAGTGGTTGGTCGAGGTTGCTGCCCAGCCCGATATAGGTGATTTCAGTCATGGTCTGGCGGGGTTGTGGACGGTGATCGGCGCGGCCGCCGCCGACGACGTTTTTTGGTGGGTGTCGGCTCTGCCAGAGTGCTGACCATCTTGAGTCGCTGATCTTCATCCATTTCCTGAAAGCGGGTCCACCAGGCTCCCAGGCCGGGTTCCAGCTCGCCGGCATCTTCCCGCAGTAACAGGAAGTCATACCCGGCACGAAAACGTTTATTTTCCATCAGCCGGAAGGCCTGGCTGCCATTGCGGCGGGGGAGACGCAATTGCATCTCCCAGATCTCTCGCATTGGCATACTGAAGCGACGGGGAATGGCTACCCTTTGACAGGCTCTGTGCAGCACGTCTGCCGTGGCCTGTTGCAAGGCGTAAACCGGAGAGATGTTGGAGCGCTCAAATTTTTTGTTGGCCTGTTTGGCCGCCGGCCAGAGCAGTGCGGCAAACAAAAATGCCGGTGTTACCCGTTTGTCCGAGCGAATGCGTTTGTCGGTATTGGTCAGGGCCTGCTCAATAAACTCAAGATACCAGCCGGGGTCTTCATTCAGGGCGTCTTCGGTGGCGGGAAACAGCAGACGAAACAGATCATATTCCCGGAGTAGTCGGAAAGTGGCCAGGGCCTGACCGTGCATCAGTAGCTTGAGGACTTCATCAAACAGCCGGGCCGGTGGAATATCTGCCAGCAGAGGCGCCATTTTACTGATGGCGGCGGCACTTTTTTCCTCAATACTGAAACCGAGTTTTCCGGCAAAGCGAATGGCTCGAAGCATCCTGACCGGATCTTCCCGATAGCGTACCTCGGGGTCGCCGATGATCCTGATTATGCGCCGCTCTATGTCTGCCAGGCCATTGGCGTAGTCATAAACGCTATTATCCTGCGGGTGATAATAGAGGGCGTTCATGGTGAAGTCACGACGACTGGCATCTTCGTTGATAGAGCCGAAGAGGTTGTCTCTCAGCAGCAGACCCTTGGCGGATCGGTGTGATTCATCCCGGGTATTTGATCCCTGTTCGGTGTGATGGGCCCGAAAGGTGGTTACCTCGATAACTTCGGCGCCCATGCGGACATGCACAATCTGGAAACGGCGGCCGACTATACGGGCCCGCCGGAACAGTTTGTTGACCTGCTCCGGTGTGGCATCGGTGGCCACGTCGAAATCCTTGGGGCTCAATCCCAGCATCAGGTCGCGGACACAACCGCCGACCAGGTAGGCCTGAAAGCCATCACTGACGAGTTGTTCGACAACCTTTCTCGCACCACTGGTAATCTGCCTGGCGGAGAGCGGGTGCCCTCCGGAGCGGACAATATGAGGTTCGCTGATAACGGGGAGAGCTTGTCTCCTGAAATATTTGGAAAGCTTCTTTAGCATGTTGTGGTGGCGTAGACCCGTAAACTGGCGATTCTAGCACAGGGTATGACAAAAAGACTGTTGGCAGTCACGCTGATATTGCTCTGGGATCAGATCAATTCGGGGGCCATTAAACGCGGGCCATTAAAAAAGGGGAAGCGTGAACGCTTCCCCCTGTATCCCATAGGCTATTGGTCGATGGGTCTACCCCCTTATCAACCTCCTAGCAATCCATCCTGTATTATTTTTATTGTTTATTTTTTTAATAGTTGCTGTTTTTATTGTGTCTATGGATGAGCACGAAGCGTGCCAGAAAATTTAAGTCTTTATAAACAGGATGTTAGGTAATTTTTTGTGACGTGCCGCACATAAATTCATCAGTTTTGTTACCTATCTACACGACTGGCTGGTTAATAAGGTAACAGTTGGTTCTGGTGAAACAGCTGGCTAATCGTTTTTCTGACGGGGAATACCCAGCTTCTGACGTCGTTCCCATAGACATTTGCGGCTGATACCCAGTTTTCTGGCTAACTCAGTCTCGCTCATGGCTTCCTGGTGTTCCAGCACAAAACGGGTAAAGTAATCCTCGAGCGACAATCCCTCCGGGGGGTCTGTGTCGATATGCTTGATGTTTGCCGGAGTCGAACGGAGACGACTTGGTTGATCTCCAATCTCTACCAATGACAGTTCAATGCCCAGCAAGTCATGGCTGATCTGCTGATTTTCATCGCACAGAATACTGGCCCGTTCCAGGGAGTTTTCCAGTTCGCGGATATTGCCCGGCCAGTTATACATGGTGATGGCCTGGATGGCATCCGGTGCCAGCTTGAGATGATGCCTGTCGAGCTTTTGGCCCTGTTTGGCCAGCAACATATCAGCAATTTCCAGGATATCTTTCCCCCGTTCCCGCAAGGGTGGCAGGTTCAGGTTAACCACGTTGATCCGGTAAAACAGGTCTTCGCGAAAGCGACCCTGTTCGCAGAGTTTTTTCAGGTTGCGGTGGGTCGCTGCGACGAGACGTACATCCACCTTGCGCGACTTGACCGAGCCGATGGCGCGGACCTCTTTTTCCTGTATGACCCGTAACAGTCTTGCCTGGGCTTCCAGTGGCAGTTCGCCCACTTCATCCAGGAACAGTGTGCCGCCATCGGCAGCTGCGACAAGACCTTTGCGTGCCTCAGTGGCACCGGTAAATGCCCCTTTCTCATGACCAAACAATTCCGCTTCAATCAGTGTTTCCGGGATCGCGGCGCAGTTAACACAGATGAGTTGTTTCTTTGCCCGGGGACTTTCATTGTGAATGGCGCTGGCAGCCAGTTCTTTGCCGGTGCCGGTTTCCCCATGGATCAGAACTGTTGCATCGGTTCGGGCCACTTTTTGAATAATATTGTAAACGGTTTTCATGGCGGGACTTGAGCCGATCATGCCGCGATTGGACAGGTCGGGGGCATGGCGCTGTCCGACAGGACGTGGCTTGTCCATGATGCGGGTCACAGCTTCCAGCAGCTCCGCATGATCGAAGGGCTTGGGGATATAATCGACTGCGCCCATGCGCATGGTTTCCACAGCGCATTTCAGGCTGGCGTAGCTGGTCATGATCAATACCGGCACTGCGTCGGCCAACTGAATCAGGTCGGTGCCCGGTGCGCCGGGAAGTCGAAGATCGCTGATAATCATTGAGAAGTCAGTGAGCTCAAAACGACTGAGCGCGTCTTCGATATTTTTTGCTTCACGGGTCTCGAAATGGTGATGTTCAAGCAGCCTTCTCAGTGAAGTGCGAAAAATATCTTCGTCTTCAACAATCAGAATCTTGTTCATGGCTAACCTGTATCAATAAGCGATCTGGTTTGCTTGCCGACCCGGGGATAATGCTCTATTAGAGTCAATCAGACAATTTAGGCAATGGGGCGGATGATGTTCATTCTACAGTGCCGGCGCCGGTATTTGTATCAGGCGGGGTAATTGAGTCCGGTGCCAGTTGCTTATGCCCCACTCGAGCAATACTTCCGGATTGGTATTCGGCAGGTCAGCGGGTGGTTGCATGCCCAGCCAGTGCATGGCCGCGAGAAGGTTGGCCCCAGCCCGTCGGTTGTCCACTGGCGGTGCCAGGTTTTGCTTGCTGAGTTTGTGCCCCTGTTCATTGACGGCGATCGGGAGATGCCCGTACACGGGAGTCGGCAGGGTTAACAGTTGCTGCAGGCAGACCTGCCTCGCGGTGGAGTCCAGTAAATCGCTGCCGCGGATAATGTGGCTGATACCCTGGTATGCGTCATCTATGACAACCGCCAGTTGGTAGGCAAACAGGCCATCTTTGCGAAGGAGCACGAAATCCCCTGCGGTTTGCTTGACCCATTGTTGTTGACGGCCCTGAAATAGATCGGTGAATGCGATAAAACAGTTGTCGGGAACCGACAGTCGGAGAGCGTGTGGTTGCTCGGGGTCGCCGGGAACGCAGCTGCGTTGATGCAGGCCGCCGGTATCTTGCAGGACCTGGCGACTGCAATGGCATGGATACGCGAGGCCGCTGTGGCTGAGTTCTTCCAGTGCGGCAAGGTAAGCCTCGCTGCGCTGGCTCTGGTAGAGGGGCTGACCATCCCAGAGCAGGCTGTGGGCTTCGAGTTGGCGGAGAATGGTATCTTCGGCACCGGGCAGCTGGCGGGGGGGGTCAATATCCTCCATGCGGACCAGCCAGGTTCCACCCTGCGCTTTTGCATCAAGATAGCTGGCCAGTGCGGTAATCAGTGAACCAAAATGCAATGGCCCGGTGGGAGAAGGCGCAAAGCGCCCTGTGTATACGGGGTGAATACGGGGTGAGGCCATAGCAACTGAGGGAAGTGGCAAGTTGCCATTTCCCTCAAGGCGTCAACCACCGGTCAGTTGCTTTTCCCTGATTTCATCAAGGGTTTTACAGTCGACACAAAGGTTTGCCGTGGGGCGTGCTTCCAGGCGCCGGATACCGATCTCAACACCACACTGATCACAAAAGCCGTAGTCGTTGGCTTCGATTCGCTCAATGGTGCTGTCGATTTTCCTGATCAGTTTGCGCTCCCGGTCGCGGGTTCTGAGCTCCAGGCTGAACTCCTCTTCCTGCGTGGCGCGGTCGGCAGGATCCGGGAAGTTGGCCGCCTCATCCTTCATATGGGAGACGGTTCGATCAACTTCTTCCATCAGCTCGCGTTTCCAAGCCAGTAGAATCTGCTTGAAGTGGCTGCGCTGATTGTCGTTCATGAACTCCTCACCCTTCTTTTCCTTGTAGGGGGTGAAGCCATGAAGTGAGGCAATGGTGACAGTTTCTGCTTTCTTAGGCATTTTTTTCCATTCTCGGTAATTTGCGAGACCCGCGTTTATAGTGCCAGCGGGAAAATTTTTCAAGTAAAAAAACTGTTTTCCGGGTATTAAACCATTATCGATGTGTACGGGACGTTGCAATTGCAAGGCCAGAGTATAGCAATTTGCGCCACCTGTTTGGTTGACGGTGAAATAATCGCATAATGCTAATGAGTATAATAAATACTGATTATGTCACCCGTGTATCTTGTTGTGGCTTGAGGGCAGAATACCATGCAGACAGCGGAAAGAACCCGCAAGCTAACCTCTTTCAAAGTAGTAGATTTTCTCGAGGCGGCAAGGCGGCTTGAGGCAGAGGGCCGGGATATCATTCACATGGAAATCGGTGAACCCTGCTTCGCTACCGCAGCACCCATTGTAGAGGCGGCCCGCTTGGCGCTGGATCAGGGTAAAACGGCGTATACGCCGTCCTGCGGTATTCCCGAACTGCGTCTTGCCATCAGTGATTATTACCGGCAGCGCTACGGTGTGACAGTTGATCCTGAGCGCGTGATTGTCACCACCGGTAGCAGTGCCGCACTGGGGATGATCTTTGAGTTGTTACTGAATCCAGGTGATGGATTTTTGCTGGCGGACCCCGGTTATCCCTGTAATGCCAATTTTGTCCGGCGACTGGATGCTGAACCCCAGCTTGTACCGGTGGGCCCTGAGCATAATTATCAGTTGACCGCAGAACTGGTCAATCGCCACTGGCAGGCGAATACGGTCGGCGCAATGGTCGCGACCCCCAGTAACCCTACCGGGTCAGTCATTGACCGGGATCAGATGTCAGACTTGTATCGGGCAGTTGCCTCCCAGGGTGGAACTCTGGTGGTGGATGAGATTTATCATGGCCTGACCTACACGGCTGCGCCGCCCGGTTCTGCCCTTGAGGTGGCCGAGGATATGCTGGTGGTAAACAGCTTCTCCAAGTATTTTGGCATGACCGGCTGGCGGTTGGGCTGGATGGTCGTGCCCGAGGTATTTGTCGAACTGTTTACGGTGATGGCCCAGAATTTTTATATTGCCAGTCCCACCCTGTCGCAGTACGCCGCACTCGCGGCATTTCAACCGGAGACCCTGCCGATACTGGATGGCCGCTGTGCGGAGTTTCAACAGCGCCGGGACTACCTGGTGCCGGCACTGCAGCAGCTCGGGTTTACTGTTGCCGGGCTGCCCGAGGGTGCTTTTTATGTCTATGCCGATGTGTCTGCATTGACCGATGACTGTGAAGATTTCTGCTGGCGGTTGTTGAACGAGCACGGCGTGGCCTGTACTCCGGGGACGGACTTTGGTCAGCACCGCGCCAGCCAACATGTGCGTTTTACCTATACCGAACCACTGCCCCGATTACAGTTGGCCGTGCAGCGGATTGAACGGGCGTTACAGCCATGAAGATTGTTCCGCCGTTTGAGCGTGCCACATTGATTAAACGCTACAAGCGGTTTCTCGCCGATATTCGCCTGTCCAGTGGTGAAGAAATGACGATCCACTGTCCGAATACCGGCTCCATGAAAAACTGTTGGCAAGCGGAGACGCCGTGCTGGTTTTCCCGCTCTGATGATCCCCGGCGAAAATTGTCGGGAACCCTGGAAATTACTACCACTCCGGATGGTTTTCTTGCCGGCGTCAATACCAACCGGCCCAACAAGCTGGTTCGCGAAGCGATTGAACACGGGGTTATTGCTGAGCTGCAGGGTTATGAGTCAATTCGTGCGGAAGTGAAATACGGTGCCGAGAACAGTCGCATTGATCTGTTGTTGACGGGGGAGGAGTTTGCGCCCTGCTATGTGGAGGTCAAGAACACGACCCTGGGCGCAGGTGGTGGCCGGGTGCTGTTTCCCGATGCGGTCACCGAGCGCGGTACCAAGCATCTTCGGGAATTGATCAGTATGGTTCAGCAGGGTCATCGTGCGGTACTGGTGTTTTGTGTGCAGCACAGTGGTGCCGATTGCGCAGGACCCGCCGATGAGATCGATCCGGTATATGGTGCGACCCTGAGACAGGCGATTGCTGCGGGTGTTGAGGTGCTGGTCTACGGATGCAGGCTGGCTGAGAATGAAATCGTCATTGACCGCCGGTTGCCTTTTGTCATTCGTTGATTCAGGCAAACAAGCCTTTCAGGGCATCCAGTGAGTCGCGCCCTTTTTGTCGGGCCACCTCCGGATCGCTCGGCTGTCCCATACCTTCTTTTTCCAGATCCTCCTGCGGCAGTTCATCGATAAAGCGGCTCGGTGTTGTCTCGGCGATCTCGCCGAACAGTTTCCGCCTGGCGGCCATGGTCATGGTCAGGGTCTGTCTGGCCCGGGTAATGCCGACGTACGCGAGGCGCCGTTCCTCTTCGATGGTATCCCCGTCAATGCTGTTGCGGTGGGGTAGCAGTCCCTCTTCCATACCGATCATGAACACGTGCGGGAATTCCAGTCCCTTGGCGGCGTGCAGGGTCATCAGTTGTACCTTGTCATCGGCAGAATCCTCCTCCTGACGGTCAAGAATGTCCCGCAGCACCAGTTTGGCGATTGCATCCTCCACTGCGGTATCCTGCGGTTCCCGTTCGCCGGTAATGGCCAGTTCGTCCCTGGCCAGCAGTTGCCGGATTTGCTCGATCAGAAAGTTGACATTTTCCATGCGCTTTTCTGCAACCTTGCCGCTGCTGGCGTTCTGGTGCAGCCAGCCTTCATAGTCCATATCATTGACCATTTCGCGGATGGCAGCAATCGGGTCTGCATTGCTGCAGTGGCTGGCCACTTGACCAATCCAGTGCTTGAAACGTTGCAGTCGTTCCAGGTTGCTGGGCGCCAGCTGGCACTGCAGACCCAGCTCATCGATACAATCCATCAGGGAAATCTGCCGTTCATTGGCGTAACGTCCCAATTTTTCCAGTGTCGATGTGCCGATCTGACGGCGCGGTGTGTTGATGATTCGCAAGAAGGCATTGTCGTCATCACTGTTCACCATTAGGCGAAGGTAGGCCATGATGTCCTTGATCTCGGTGCGGGCGTAAAACGAGGTGCCGCCACTGAGCTGATAGGGCACGCCCTGGGCCTGCAGTTTCAGCTCCAGCAGTCTGGCCTGGTGATTGCCCCGGTAGAGCACGGCGAAATCGCGGAAGTGACAACCTTTACGCAATTTCGTATCGAGAATTTCATTGACGATTCGTTCGGTTTCCGCCTCCTCGTTGGCGGTGAGGATAATCCGCAATGGGGCCCCTGGACCCAGCTCACTCCAGAGAGACTTGCTGAACAGGTGAGGGTTGTTGTCGATCAGTCGGTTGGCCGCCCTTAGAATGCGGCCAGTTGAACGGTAGTTTTGCTCCAACTTGATGACATGAAGCTCCGGAAAATCCTCCTGCAGTTGCTGCAGGTTTTCCGGTCTGGCGCCGCGCCAGGCATAAATGGACTGATCGTCGTCACCCACCACGGTCAGTGATCGCCGTGCTCCCACCAGCAATTTAACCAGTTGATACTGGGCAAAGTTGGTGTCCTGATACTCATCCACCAGCAGGTAACGAATGCGATTCTGCCATTTATCGAGCGTTTCCGGCGATTGCTGAAACAGCAATGACGGGATCAGGATCAGGTCATCGAAGTCCACTGAGTTGTAGGCCCGGAGGGCATCCGTATAGCGCTGGTAAACCAGCGCTATAGCCTGTTCTTCAATATTTGCGGCGTTTGCAAGGGTTTGCGGCGGTGTCAGCAGATCATTTTTCCAGCTGGAAATCTGGTGTTGCACTCTGTCCAGATGATCGGCGTCCAAGTCCGACTTTTTCAGCATCAGTTCCTGTAACAGACTTTTTGCATCCTCTGCATCGAAAATGGAAAACCCGGGCTTAAAACCAAGCTGGACGATTTCGCTGCGGATAATGTGCAGGCCGAGATTGTGAAAAGTGGAGACGGTCAAGCCCTTGGCCTGCTGGCCGCTGACCAGCTTGGCTGCTCGCGCCTTCATCTCCCGGGCGGCTTTATTGGTGAAGGTGACGGCCGCAATATGACGGGCACTGATGCCGCATTGCTGAATCAGGTGGGCGATCTTGCTGGTGATGACACTGGTTTTGCCACTGCCGGCCCCGGCCAGTACCAGCAATGGGCCATCAATGTAATTTACTGCAGCGCGTTGCTGGCTATTGAGTTTGTTCAAGTCGATTTGCCGGATTGGAGGATGATCAGTGAGCTGCGGATTGTAGCAAGTGATTAGCTGCCGTCCACTGCTACCCAGCCGGATCAACCAAAAACGTATTTACCGGGCGCGGGCCAAAGCACCTCATAATCCGTGCCTTCGGCACCCATGGTTGGCGGGGCAACCTGCTCGGAGGATTGATCATCCAGCCAGAGATTCCAGGCCGGCCACCAGGAGCCGGAGTGACTCTCTACCGACTCCACCCAGCTGTCCGGGTCAATGTAAGGTGCCATGGGGTCCTGTGACTTGATCTGGTAGCGGCGGTGGGGATGCTCCGGGCCGGATACGATACCGGCATTGTGGCCACCACTGGTGAGCAGGAAGGTGATATCCGAGCGGGCCATATGGTGGATTTTGTAAACGGATTTCCACGGTGCCACATGGTCGGCTGAGGTGCCCACCACAAAGAAAGGTACGCGAATATCCTGAATTGCGACAGGTTTGCCTTCCACCAGAAATTTGCAGCTGGCCAACCGGTTTTCAACAAACAGTTCGTGCAGGTAGCGACTGTGCATGGCTGCGGGCATTCTTGTGCCATCGGCATTCCAGGCCATCAAGGCGACGGGTTTTGTCTCCCGGCCCAGATAGTAGCGCTCCACCGCCGGGTTCCATACCAGTTCCTGAGTGCGCAGTGCCTTGAAGGCGCCACCCATACTGGCGGCTTCCAGGTAGCCGTCGGTCCACATCATGCTATCGAGAAAAGCCAATTGGCTGGCACCCAGGAACAGTTTGATTTCGCCGGGCTCGGTGAAGTCTGTCTGGGCTGCCAGCAGGGTGATGCTGTTGAGACTGTCATCCTGCTCTCTGGCCAGGTAGGCTGCGGCCATTGCCAAGAGTGTTCCACCAATACAATAGCCGGTAGCGTTGATTTTGGCCTTTGGCACCACCGTTTTGACGGCATCCAATGCGTCCAAAATGCCTGATTTTATGTAATCCTCAATATCCAGTTCTCGATCATCTTTATCGGGATTTTTCCAGGAAATCATGAACACGGTCTTTCCCTGGGCAACCAAGTAATTAACCAGGGATTTTTCCGGTACCAGATCAAGGATGTAATATTTCATGATCCAGGCGGGTACGATCAGTACCGGCTCTCTGGCCACGGTTTCTGTAGTGGGGCTGTATTGAATCAGTTCGATCAGGTTGTTCTGGTAGATGACCTGGCCCGGGGTAATGGCCAGATTTTCTCCCACCTTGAAATCACCCATCTCAGGCCGGTTATCCCTGAGCAGTTTCTTTTGAATGTCCCGTTGCATATTGCCGATGCCTTCCAGCAAGTTCCGGCCTTTGTTTTCCCAAGTGGCCTTGAGAACCTCCGGGTTGGTTTGTGGCAAATTGGTTGGTGAGATGACCTCCAGGGCGTGACCGTTAATAAAATCCACCAGTTCCTTGCTGAACGGTCCCATACCCGGCAGATCCGTATCCGCTTCCTTCAGCCATTCCACCGCCATGCTGTGGCCCTTGGCCATGACGCTGAAAGGGACTTTTTTCCAGAGATCATTCATGAAATAAGGGTATTTTTTAGGGGGTGGGTTCTCGTTTTTTTCGGTGATGGCCCGGGCGGTAAACGTGGATAGTCGCAGCAGTTTCTCAGAGAAATTCTGCAATAATCTCACGCGTCTGGCGGGAGAAATAGACAGATGGGCCAGCCAGTCTGTGTAGGCCAGCAATAACTGAACAGGAGACAGCCCCTGGGATGCCTTGCCGATGATCGACCGTATCCGTGAGTCTATTTTTTCGACAGATGCATCATTTAATCGGGGGAGTTCGGCGATGAGATTATCCAGTTCATCAATCACACTGGAAACTGTTCTGTCTGGTTTTTCCGCCATGTATTGCTCCTTGGTTAAGTCTTGCCAGTATACCACTGCCCAGAGGTCATTTTTGTGGCAGCCGTTTGTCGATGGCAAATCAATGACTCAGTCTGAGCCTGTAGCCGAGGGCCTCAGTGAGGTGGTCCATAGTGATTGCGGCACTGTTGTCGAGGTCAGCAATGGTTCGGGTCACTTTCAATATACGATGAAATGCTCTGGGTGATAAACCGAGTTGTTCTACCGCCCGATTGAGCAGGGTTTTTTGTGGCTGGTCAAGTGCGCAAAAGGTAGCCACTTCCCGGCTGGAGAGTCGGGCATTGATTGTTCCCGCCCGGGTCAGCTGCAGTTGGCGGGCTGCCATGACCCTGTTGCGGATATCTGTGCTGCAGTCGCCATCGGTTTTTCCTTCAACCAGCCGGTCGCCCGGCAGAGGCGGGACTTCTATCTGTAAGTCGATGCGATCCAGCAATGGCCCGGAGATGCGATCGGCGTAGCGGTGTATCTGGTCGGGGGTGCAGCGACAGCGTTGGCTACCGTAGTAGCCGCAGGGGCAGGGGTTCATTGCCGCAATCAGTTGGAATGCCGCCGGAAAGCGCGTCTGAGCCTGGACCCTTGAAATCATGATTTCGCCGGATTCCAGTGGCTCACGCAGTACTTCGAGGACCCGTCGGGGAAATTCAGGCAATTCATCCAGAAACAACACGCCGTGATGGGCGAGGGAGATTTCCCCCGGCCTGGGCACACTGCCACCGCCCACCAGTGCTGTTGCAGACGCCGTATGGTGGGGCGAGCGAAAAGGCGGATTGTAAAGCGTATCCCGCAAGCCGCGACCTGCGACTGAATGAATGGCGGCGACCTCGAGCATTTCCCGCTCCTGCAACGGCGGCAATATACTGGTCAGCCGACTGGCCAACATGGTTTTGCCCGTCCCCGGAGGGCCACTGAAAAGCAGGTTGTGACCGCCCGCAGCAGCGATTTCCAGTGCCCGTTTTGCCTGGTGCTGACCGATGATGTCGGCCATATCCCCATCCGTTTCAGCAACTCTTGCCCTGGTACCGCAGGAAAGGGGTTTAATCGGCTGATTGCCATTCAGGTGTGCACAGACTTCGAGCAGATGGGTGGCGGCGATCACCCGGGTTTTGCTGCTCAGGGCTGCTTCGTCCGCATTCATGGCCGGCAAGATCAGGGATCTGCCCGAGTTTCCGCAAGCCAGTGAAGTTGGTAGTACCCCTTCCACGGGACGCAAGTCTCCCGACAGCGCCAGTTCACCGATGACTTCGTATCGGTCGAGCGGGTCAGCGGGGATTTGTGCCGACGCGGCCAGTACCCCCAGCGCGATCGCCAAATCGAAGCGACCCCCTTCCTTGGGCAGATCGGCGGGTGCCAGATTAATCGTGATGCGTCGGGCGGGGAAATCGAAGTGAGTGTTCAGCAGGGCGCTGCGAACCCGGTCCTTGCTCTCTTTCACTGCAGTTTCAGGCATGCCCACAATTGACAGCCCGGGGAGTCCGTTGGACAGATGAACCTCCACGGTCACAGCGGGAGCATCGATGCCGTATTTGGCGCGGGTATGGACGATAGCAAGTGACATGGAGGCCCTCCTTGGCTGGCATGTCGATCTGGTGGTGCTTTCTTTGTATGGGGGCGGTCGGGCCGTTTAGTCTTGCCGATCTTCCAGTTGTACTTCAAGTCTGGCGAGCTGTTGCTCGAGCTGTTCCAGCTTTTCCCGGCTGCGCTTCAGGACAGCCTGCTGCGCGTCGAACTCGTCCCGGGTTACCAGATCAAGCTTGTCGAAAGCAGCCTGCGCTGAGGCTCGCAGCTTCTGTTGCATGTCACTACCCAGGGCCTCTGCGCCTGGGGTAATGACATCGTTGAGTTGGTGCAAAAACTGGTTGATGAACTCGTTAGGTCGCATGGATGGGCCGCTCCGAATAAGTGGTGATCTATTTTAAGGAGATCACTCTGTATGTACAGAGCACTTTAGTTACGGCTGCTTCCGGGCAGCAGTAAGCAGTGGGGCTTCCAGCGAAGTTTTTTGGTGCGATGACCGATTTGGTTAGGCTATTTGTGCACAAAAAAGGTGCATTGAAAGGTTGGTGCCCGCTTTGCAGGAGTTCAATTACCGCTTTTTGAAGGTTGGCATGCCAAATGCATTAAGTGCTGATGTACCAATTACAAACCGTGATTGCATGTTTAATTTTTCGCTGTTGTTTATATTTTGGAGAAGCATATGAACGCATTTAAAAAGTCTCTGGTCGTTACCTCTATGGCGCTGACCTTCCCTCTGGCTTCAAATGTTGCGCAGGCCTATGAGGTATCTGCCAATGTCACAATCGCTTCGGATTACAGATTCCGTGGGATTTCACAGAATGATACGGAGATTGCCCTGCAAGGTGGTTTCGATATCGCGTTTGATAACGGCCTGTATGTGGGTACCTGGGGCTCCCAAGTGGACTTCAATGATCCGGACAGCTCCGATGCCGGACTCGAACTGGATTATTACTTTGGTTACGGTGGCAATCTCACTGAAGAGGTTAGCTATGACGTCGGTTACCTTTACTATGATTACCCCGGTTCCGACGCAACCGAATTTGATCTGACTGGCAAGCGTGATCTCGACTACCAGGAGCTCTACGGTAGTCTGTCCTACAAAGGGGGTACACTGGGTTTCGCCTATTCGGATGACTATTTCCTGGAGACTGGTGAATTCTGGTATCTCTACGCGGACTACGGTTTCGAGCTGCCCCACGGGTTTTCACTGGGATTCCATGCGGGCTACAACGACTTCGAACATAAAAGCACTGACAGTGGCAAGGATGGTGAAGAAGCTTTCCTGACTGATGGTGAAGATAGCTATACCGATTACTCCATCACCCTCGGCAAGTCCTGGCAGGGACTGGATTTTGCACTGAGCTGGATTGATACCACATTGGACGATGAAGAGTGCTTCGATACGTCCTGGTGTGACAGCACGTTGTTGTTTTCCATTAGCAAAAGCATGTAATTGACCGGTGGCACCCGGCATGCCGGGTGCCACTATCTCTGAGGAGCAACGCAATGAAAATGATTACAGCAGTTGTCAAGCCCTTCAAACTGGATGACGTGCGAGAAGCGCTTGCCGCCATCGGTGTTCAGGGCGTGACGGTGACCGAGGTAAAAGGGTTTGGCCGGCAAAAAGGCCACACGGAACTGTACCGTGGTGCTGAGTATGTGGTGGATTTTTTGCCCAAGGTAAAGCTCGAATTAGCCCTTGCGGATGAAATGGTGGACGGCGCTATCGAAGCGATTACCTCTGCCGCTCATACCGGCAAGATTGGTGATGGAAAAATCTTCATTTCGGATTTACAGGAAGTCATTCGAATTCGCACCGGTGAAACCGGTGTAGAAGCAGTTTAAGACACGGGAGACTACGACAATGAGTCCTGAAATTATTGAAGTTAAATACGCGCTCGATACATTTTACTTTCTGATCGCAGGCGCGTTCGTGATGTGGATGGCGGCAGGTTTCGCCATGTTGGAGGCCGGCCTGGTTCGCGCCAAAAACACCACTGAAATTCTTACCAAAAACGTCGCACTGTTTGCCGTTGCCTGCACCATGTATCTGTTTGTGGGCTATACCATCATGTATGGCGGCAGCGCGGGTGGTTTCCTGCCCGATGGCTGGTTCGGTAACAGTATTGCAAATGCTTCCCTCGAAGAGGTGCTGGCCAGCGACGGAGACACTTATTACTCCGGCGCGTCGGATTTCTTCTTCCAGGTGGTATTTGTGGCAACCGCGATGTCGATTGTATCCGGTGCTGTTGCAGAGCGGATGAAGCTCTGGGCCTTCCTGATTTTCGCCGTGGTCATGACGGGTGTTATCTATCCGATTCAGGGAATGTGGACCTGGGGTGGCGGTTTCCTTAGTGAAGCGGGTTACTCCGATTATGCCGGCTCCGGTATTGTCCACATGGCCGGTGCTGCCGCTGCCCTGGCGGGTGTGTTGCTGCTCGGTGCCCGCAAGGGGAAATACGGTGCCAACGGACAGATCAACGCTATTCCGGGTGCCAATATGCCCCTGGCAACACTGGGTACCTTCATCCTCTGGATGGGTTGGTTCGGCTTCAACGGTGGCTCTGAGCTGGTGGTTTCAGATGTCAGTTCCGCCAATAACGTGGCCAGTGTCTTCGTCAACACCAACGCTTCAGCTTGTGGTGGTTTGATTGCGGCGCTGTTGCTGGGTCATATCCTCTTTGGTAAAGCGGATCTCACCATGGCACTGAACGGTGCCCTGGCTGGTCTGGTCGCCATTACTGCCGGTCCTCTGGCACCGAGTCCTGTGGTGGCAACATTGATCGGGGCCATTGGCGGTATCATTGTCGTGTTTTCCATCGTCGGCCTGGACAAGATGAAAATTGATGATCCGGTAGGGGCCATCTCTGTTCATGGTGTGGTAGGTATCTGGGGTGTCCTGGCTGTGCCATTCACCAATAGCGACGCCTCATGGGGCTCACAGATCTATGGCATCGTGGTGATTTTCCTATGGGTCTTTGTGATGAGCCTGATTGTCTGGGGTATTATCAAGGTCGCCATGGGTATCCGCGTCAGTGAACAGGCAGAGTACGAGGGTGTTGATGTGTCCGAGTGTGGCATTGAAGCCTATCCCGAGTTCACTAAAAGCTGATTCTTCCTCCCACTTCCAGGGGGCCGGTCGAGATGACTGGCCCCCTGTTTTTATGTTTGACCTGAAAACCGGGTAACCGGGGTGCAATTATTGATGGGAAGGTGTATCTTTTGCCGTCAATTGTTCGTTCTAAATAAAATGTACAAGGTAACTCTATGAAGCTTATTACAGCTATTGTAAAACCCTTCAAACTGGACGATGTCAGAGAGGCGCTTGCAGAGGTCGGCGTTCAGGGTATCACTGTCACTGAGGTAAAAGGTTTTGGGCGCCAGAAAGGCCACACTGAACTCTATCGTGGTGCGGAATACGTAGTGGATTTCCTGCCCAAGGTAAAACTGGAAATTGCGCTTGATGACAACCACGTCGATGTTGTGGTTGAAGCGATTACCAAGTCTGCCCAAACCGGTAAAATCGGCGATGGAAAAATCTTTATTTCCACACTGGAAGAAGTGATTCGTATTCGTACCGGAGAAACCGGTAGCGACGCAATTTAAATGGATGGCCGGGCTGAACGCCCGGCAACCCACAATTTCCCTGCCCTATTTCTTTTTCTTCTTTCGCACGTTGTCAGATTGATCGTGCCTCTATCGGATCTTTTATTGGCTCAGGGGCTGATGATCAGGTCAAAGCTCACCTGAATATTATCGCTGTAGGTGATTTCATCGGGTAGATAGGTTCCCGGTCGAGCAGCGCTGCTGCGCACCATCATTGTTTCCATGCCGGATGCCTTCATCATGTCGGCAGAGGGCGGTGTATTGCGGTGGTAATCGATTCGCACGACAGGCCCAAGCTCTGCACCGTAGGCTTTTGCAAGCGCTTCAGCCTTGCTCTTTGAGTCTGAAATTGCCAGCAGATGGGCGGACTGAATGTGTTTGGCCATTTCGCTGTTTTCGTAACGTACGTTATCAATACCCTCCAGCCGTTGGGCCAGTGCCTCGTCCATCACTTCGGTGAGTTGTGTCATATCCTTTAACGTGACAGTGAGTCGGCGGATCGCTTCATAACCACTGAACAACCGATTACTGTTGGTGTGTTCGTAGCGAGGGTAAATGCGAATGGATGAGGCCACCAGGTCGTCCTGTGAGATAGACATGGCTTTGAGTCGATCGATAAAGGCATTTACCCGGTCATCCACATCGCGCTTCGCTTCCTGGCCGGATTTGCGGGTGGCCCGGACACTCAAATCAACAATGGCGGTATCTGCGGGAACGGTTATTTCACCGTAGCCATTGGTGGAAATCAGTCTTCTATCACTTTCATCATGGGCCTGGCAGGACAGAGACAGGAACAGTAAAGGTAACAATAGGACGTTGCGCACAATAAAACTCCGTTGGTGTATGTTGAAAAACCTTAACAAAAGTGGGCCAGGCAATGGATGCCTGTAACCGGATAGCCTCAGCAACCGCTCACTTTTTTTGCGCGCGAGGATGAGACTGGTCATAAATCCTGGCAAGGTGTTGGAAGTCCAGATGAGTGTAAACCTGAGTTGTGGATAAATTGGCATGGCCCAACAGTTCCTGTACAGCGCGAAGATCGCCGCTGGACTCCAGCAGATGGCTTGCAAATGAGTGGCGCAGCATGTGGGGATGTATTTTCCCGTCCATATTTTGCTTGAGACCGATCAGTCGGAGCCGTTCCTGGATGGTGCGAGTAGAAATGCGTTTGCCCTGGCGGCTGACGAAAATCGCTCTCGTGTCGTCATTGGCATATTCGCGGCGCCTTGTGAGCCAGGCTTTCAAGGCTCTGATTGCATGGCTACCCACGGGCAGTTGCCGCGATTTGTTCCCCTTCCCGGTGACCGTCACCAGTTGATCATTCAGGTCGATATCTCCCAGGTTCAGGGCTGTTAATTCCGATAGCCGCAGGCCGGAGGAGTAGAACAGCTCGATGATAGCCAGATCCCTGCAGTCGATCCAGCTTTCCGCCGAGAAAGCCAGGTAGCGGGCCACCTGGTCCGTATCGAGGGTCTTTGGCAGTTTTTTCGCAGATTTTGGTGCACTGATCGCCATCGCGGGATTGGCTTTCAGCCACTGTTGTTTGAGCGCGTAGTTAAAGAAAGTTCTCAGTGAAGCGAGCCAGCGATCCAGGCTGCGTCCGCCCAATCCCTTGCGATGAAGGGTGGTCAGGCAGCTGCGAATATGTTGACTGTCCAGTTGTAACAACGACAGGGATTGCTTTTCGCACCAGTCATCCAGTTTGTGCAGGTCACGAAGATAGCCCTTGATGGTGTGAGTGGAAAGCCTGCGCTCGCTGCGTAAGTGCTGTTCAAATTGCTGGAGTGGGGCAGTGCAGTCGGGCGGCATCGATTCTGTCCCTCGGCTAGGGTAGCAGGCGGGGAATAATGCGATTCAGTACCTCTGCAATATAGCTGAGGAATAGCGTCCCCATGCTGCTCCGATAGTAGTTTGGATCAGTATGGCCGATAGCCAGTACGCCGAACACAGAGCCGTGTGTCAGGGGTACAGCAGCCACAGAACCTACATTTTTGGCTTCATTGCCAAACAGAAAAGCCAGCTCGTCACTACCCAGAACCCCGCAGATAGCCCGATTGGTGCGCAGTAGTGTCCCGATATGACTATTGGCCTGTTCAGCACTAACCATCCGCACATGGGGGTTCAGTTCAGAGGCTTGGCCGTCACCAAACAGGAGCATGCTGTGGAATTGAACCTGGAAGTCTGTGCTGAGACTGTTGGAGGTGGCGTTGACAATGGTTGCGAGATTCTCTGCTTCCAAAAGGGTCAGAATGAGTCGTTTGGTTTTTTCGAAGAGTTTGTCATTGATTTTTGCTGAATCCAGCATGGCATTGAGTCGCTGTCGCATTTCCAGATTGCGTTCCCGTAAAACGGCTACTTGCCGCTCAATCAACGAGATGGCTGGCCCGCTGTCGTGGGGCAGCTCTATGACTTCAAGCAGGTCGGGGTGATCTTCAAAAAAACACGGGTTCGTTTCCAGGTAGGTTTTAATCTGGGCGGGGGTCAGCAATTCTTCAGTATGTGGGGGGTTTTGCTCTGTACTCATATCTTTATCCGTCCATGAAAAACGGTGGTGGCCGGTCCGGACATGATTACCGGCTGATTTTCGCCTGGCCACGCTATCTGGAGACTGCCGCCCGGGAGGTTGACGGTTACGGACGAGTCTAGCAGGTCTTGCAAGTGGCCTGCCACTACTGCAGCGCAGGCCCCGCTTCCACAGGCCAGTGTCTCGCCAGCGCCCCGTTCAAAAACGCGCAGGTTGATCTGCTGGCGGTCTAGAATCTGCATAAAGCCCACATTGACTCTCTGGGGAAAACGATGATGGCCCTCTATCGCTGGTCCCAGTGTGTCAACCGGTGCTGTTTGTATGTCGCTGACGGTGAGGACGGCGTGGGGGTTGCCCATCGATACTGCGCTGATCGACAGTTCTTTGCCATCAACTGACAGGGGATAATTGATAGCCTTCCCGTCGGCAACGAACGGAATATCTGGCGGGGTCAGAATGGGCACGCCCATATTGACTTCGATCAGATTGTTGGCTTTAACCCGCAGCGTGATAACGCCCGTCGCGGTTTCCACCCGTAACGTGCTTTTTCCGGTGAGGTGCCTGTCCCGGACAAATTTGGCAAAACAGCGGGCGCCGTTGCCACATTGCTCAACTTCATTGCCATCCTGATTGAAAATCCGGTAGCGAAAATCCACATCATGGCGGCTGGGTGGCTCTACCACCAGGACTTGATCACAGCCAATACCAAAGTGTCGGTCTGCCAGTTTGCGGGCTAGCGCCGGGGTCATGGCAATAGCCTGAGAGACGCCGTCAATGACGACGAAATCATTACCCAGTCCGTGCATTTTGGTAAAACGTAACAGCATAGCGCAGTTATCTTGTATTAAAGGTTTGATCCCAGGATAGTTCGGTTTCGCTACAGGTTCAGGTGGGTAGCAGGGTCTCTCCGCGAATGAGGTCTTCAACTGTTTCCCGAGCCCTGACCTGATGTGCCCGGTTGCCATCCACCATGATTTCCGCCGCCCGGCCCCGACTGTTGTAGTTCGAGCTCATGGTAAAGCCATAGGCTCCGGCTGAATAAACGCACAGCAGGTCTCCCTGCTCAAGCGCCAGCCGTCGATTTTTCCCCAGAAAGTCGCCGGTTTCGCACACTGGGCCGACAATGTCCCAATTGTGGGGCGTGCCGGCATGGGGGGATACCGGTTTGATGGCCATCCATGCCTCGTAAAGTGCCGGCCGGATCATATCGTTCATGGCTGCATCGACAATGGCAAAATTTTTGTCTTTCCCCGGCTTCAGGTATTCCACCCGGGTTAACAGGATACCGGCGTTTGCCGCTATCGACCGTCCGGGTTCGAGCACCAGCGTCATCGGCGATTGGTCGAGCTGTTCACGAATAGCCGAGATGTATTCCGACGGATGAGGCGGTTGCTCGTTCTGGTAGCACACGCCGAGTCCGCCTCCCAGATCCAGGTGTTCCAGCTTGATACCGCTGGCAGACAGTTGTTCTACCAGTTTCAGTACCCGATTCAGTGCATCGATAAAAGGTGCGATCTCGGTCAATTGGGAACCGATGTGGCAATCAATACCGGTAATGGTCAAGTGTGGCATTTCGCTGGCGGCGAGGTAGACATCCAGCGCCTGGCTGATATCAATGCCAAATTTATTGTCGCGCAGACCGGTGGAAATATAGGGATGGGTTTTTGCATCCACGTCGGGGTTGACCCGCAGGGAAATGTTCGCCTTTTTGCCGGATTCGCCTGCCACCCGGTTGAGTACTGCGAGCTCGGCTTCGGATTCAACATTGAAACAGTGAATCCCGACCTGTAATGCCCGGGCCATCTCCGATGGCTGTTTGCCCACGCCGGAAAAAATGACTTTCGCGGGATCCCCTCCTGCTGCCAGAACGCGCTCCAGTTCACCCACCGAGACAATGTCGAATCCAGCACCGAGCTGGGCCAATACATTTAATACGGCGAGGTTGGAATTGGCTTTCACCGCATAGCAAATCAGGTGATGTCTATCGGCCAGTGCGTCCTGATAAGCCATAAAATGTTCTGTAAGCGCCGCCCGGCTATAGACGTAAGTGGGTGTACCGTAACGCTCGGCAATACTATCCAGTGCAACGCTCTCGGCGCACAATCTACCGTCTCGGTAATCAAAATAGTTCATGGCTGGCCGCAACCCTTGGTGAATTAAGCGTCGGTGTCCGAAGGCTGGCCTTCTTTCTCTTCCGCTGGTTGGGTTGGTGGTTCGGCGGGTGTCTGCTGCACCGGTTCGGGTGGAAGGTATAGCGGACCTTTGTTGCCGCAGGCGGACAAGCCGATAAAAACCGCGCTGAGCAGTATCAGTGCAAAAAAACGTTGCATGTGGGGAAGCCTGTATTCTGATTCCGGGAATTCCTGCGAGTATAGCGGCTGTCACCCTAAACACTCAATCGCGTATACTCTTCAATGAGTTCGGTGATGTCTTCATGAGTTCTACCCTATGACTGAAATTGAGTTCATCCAACTGGCAGACGAGTTGATGCTGTCCGTTGAGGATGCGATCGAAGACAGCGGCCTGGATATTGATTATGAGAGTGTCGGCGGTGTGTTGGCACTCACTATCGAGGCGGAAAACTCCAAAGTGATTATTTCCCGGCAGCCGGCGATGTCCCAGATATGGTCGGCTGCCAGGTCCGGTGGATTTCATCCGAATTACCACGATCAAACCTGGCGTTGTACTGCGACAGGTGAAACTTTTGAGACCCTGCTGAACCGTGTTTGTCGGGAGCAAGGCGCGGGCGGGCAGAGGATTTTTGATTATTCGAATGGCTAGTTAAATTGGTTTCAGGCACCAGGAACAAGCTAATGGCTTTTGTGGACCGGAGCCCTTATCCTTCCCGGTCTAGCGATTGGCTCACCTCTGCGTTTACATGAATTGGTTTGTAGTTATATGACGTATTGCGTTTCGATAAGACTGAATGAAGGACTGGTTTTTTGTTCTGATTCACGCACCAATGCTGGTCCGGACAGGGTCAGTACCTACAGCAAGTTGCATCGTTTTTCCATCCACGGTGACCGCCAGATGATGATGATGTCAGCAGGTAATCTGGCCACCAGTCAGGCAGTGATGGCCCAGATTGAGCGGGATCTCAAAGAGGATGCCGAATTCAATTTGCGAAAGGCCTGCTATCTGTCTGAAGTGGCTGATTATATTGGTGAACTGAGTGTCAGGGAGCAAAGCAAACACAAACAGAATGGGGTCAAGGCCGGCTTCAACGCCGAGGCAACCTTTATTTTGGGTGGACAAATCAAGGGAGTGGATACCGAGCTTTACCTGATATATCCCGAGGGCAACCACATCACTTCCTCGGAGCAATATCCGTTTTTGCAGATCGGTGAAACAAAATACGGCAAACCGATACTGGATCGGATTGTCCGCCCCGAAACGCCCCATGAGACAGCCATGCGCTGTGCTCTGGTGTCGCTGGATTCAACGATGCGCAGTAACGCCACTGTGGGGCCACCCATTGAGCTTCTCTACTATGAAGCAGACAGCCTTAGCAGCCCGAACAAATATTATAAATTTGAAGATAATGATCCCTACCTGGTGATGTTGCGGCAGAGCTGGGATGAAAACATACGCAAGGCGTTTAGTGAATTGCCAACGTTGAGCCAAGTGTTTGGAGCTGACTTATAACCCGGTCAACAAATACCAGCTTGTTCTCTACTTGGTGGTTGATGATAAAAGGGTAAGCGTCTTGTCGCCCGACACTTCGATTGAGTTCATTCAGGGTGATGCTCAGCTGCCGCCAGATATCAATGCGCGTTTGCATGTCCATGGCTGAGGGCCCGTGATTGATCACACCGTGAGCTGCGGCCGTTTCCAGTGCATCATAGATGTGCAGGTAGTGACCCCAACTTTCAGCCCAGTCTTCAGATGGATGGGCGCTGGCATAACTGCTGATGAAATGATCGGCCCAGTCCGGTGCCGGTCCATGTCTGTAGTAGTCATCCAGCGCACTGCGGTAATCCTGGCGTTCATCACCGAAGACGTTTCTGAAGGCCCGCTTTATGTCGTCATCCGGGTTGAGCCTTGACCAGTAATAGTGCCCGGATTCATGGCGCAGGTGTCCAAGTACGGTGCGATAGGATTCCTTCATTTCGGACTTGACGGTCACCCGGGCGATGTCGTCCGCTTCCATCACGTTGATCGTAATGACCCCACCGAGATAGCCGGTGGTGACAAACGTTTCTGCAAAAAGCGGTTGTGTGCGGCCATCTTCAATAAAATCCAGTAGCAGGCCGCGTTCGGGTTCTGCCCAGCCGTTTTCAAAGGGTAGGCCCAGTTGAATCAAAGTGAAAAACAGGCGTTTTTTGCCTTGTTCCAGTCGCAACCAGCGAGCCCTGTTCTCGGGTTGACTCTGGTTGGGAACAGTGCGGTTGAATTGACAGGCTGTGCAAAGTGAGTCGTTGCTTTCTTTAGGGAGTAACCAATTACAGACACCAAATTCCATTTCGTTGCCGCAGAAGCGGAAGAGCTGCTGATCGCTGGCCTCGAACAATTGACCATGCACGGCAGTCAGCGTCCGCATTTCCATATTGCCGGGGTCAAAACCCAGATTGGTTTTGCAGTATAGGCATTGGCGACTTTCAAAAAAAACCTGATTGCCACAGTGGCAGAAAAACTTCTTCATGATTGCATGGGCAAAAACCAGGCTGTATTGATGGCATCATCAAGTTGATTGAGTGATATTTGCAGCTGATCGATAAACTGGTGCAGTTGTGCCAGAGTCATGTTTTCTGCATCAAACCGGGTCAGCTTTTGCAGTGCCGATTCCACTATCTGGATCGCGTCGCCATTGTTGCTCAGTGGCTGCAGTTCTTCAAGGATTCCTGTCAGGCAAAAGTAAACGGTCCGGGGTAGCCTGGCTTCCTTGAAAATAAAGTTGACCACAGCGTTTGGTTCCACCAGTGGGCCAATTTTGTGGCGATAGGCGCTCATCGCCGAGAGCGATTTCAGCATGCTGCCCCACAGCAGGGGATCAATCGCCTGATTGGTCTCCGCCCTGCCCAGAATAGCGCCTGCGCCCACGTCGATAATACGGGTGCTCATGTCGGCTCGTTCCAACAGGTGCCCCAATTTTATAAAGCGGTGTGAGTGTTCCCTGAAGAGGGTGGTCATCAGCAGGCCATTGACCATCTGGCAGCGGGAAATAATCTGTTCCAGAAATTCGTAGCGGTGACGTCGACCAATCGACTTTTCTGCCGTCTCCTGCGTATAGATGAACAGTTCATTGACATGCTCCCAGGTCTCCTCGGGTAGCACATCGCGGGTGGTGCGGACATTCTCTCGAGCTGCCTTTACCGAGTTGCTGATGCTCGAAGCATTTTCCTGATCCGCAATCAGAAAGCGCAGTACATTCTGCTCATTAAAGACTCGATACCGCTTTGTATAAACAGGCTCTGCATCCAGCATCTGGATGAGCACCTCCCAGCCAACCTGGGTATCACGGGGCAAATCCATTATCAGGTGAGTGTAGGCGTTGGTCAGTCTGGCCGTGTTCTCTGCGCGCTCCAGATAGCGGGCCATCCAGTAGAGTCGTTCGGCAACGCGGGACAGCATCGTCATCAGTTCCCCTCCACAATCCAGGTGTCTTTGCTGCCGCCGCCCTGAGAGGAGTTGACCACCAGAGAGCCTTTCGTCATGGCAACTCTTGTCAGTCCGCCCGGTGTGACCCAGGTATCTTTGCCCTGCAGAATAAAGGGGCGCAGATCCAGGTGGCGCGGTGCGACAGTGTGGTCGATATAGGTCGGTGCAGTCGATAATGACAGGGTGGGCTGAGCAATATAGTTGCGTGGATTATTTTCAATCAGCGCAGCAAATTCCCTGCGCGTCTGGGCGCTGGCATGGGGACCGACCATAATGCCGTAGCCACCGGACTCATTGGCGGGCTTTACCACCAGCTTGTCGAGGTTGGCCAGCACATACTCACGGTCTTTTTCGATCATGCAAAGATAGGTTTTTACGCTATCGACCAAGGGTTCCTGTTTGAGATAATAGCGAATCATATCGGGGACATAGGCGTAAATGACCTTGTCATCCGCTACGCCACTTCCCGGGGCGTTGGCAATGGCAACATTCCCCGCCTTCCAGGCCCGCATGATTCCCGGAACCCCTAACATGGAGTCCTGGCGAAATACCTCCGGGTCAATAAAGTCTTCGTCTATGCGCCGGTAGACCACATCCACCTTTACCGGCCCGTCCACGGTGCGCATATACACACAGTCGTCATCACCGGTGTGCAGATCGCTACCCTCTACCAGTTCCGCGCCCATACTTTGGGCAAGAAATGCATGTTCAAAATAGGCGGAGTTGTAGATGCCGGGCGTCAGGACCGCAATGCAGGGTTTCCGGGTTTCGCGGGGAGAGAGTGAAGCGAGTGTTTGATAGAGTTTTGACGGGTAGTCGTCTACCGGCTGGATGCTGTAGTTTTCAAAAAGCTCTGGCAGAACACGTTTGGTGATCTCCCTGTTTTCCAGCATATAGGACACACCGGAGGGCACCCGCAGATTATCCTCAAGCACATAGAATTTTCCATTGCTGTTGCGCACCAGATCGGAGCCACAAATATGGGCCCATGCGCCATAACGAGGCGAAACCCCTCTGCACTGGGGTTTGTAATTGGTGGATTCAAGGACAATGTCTGCAGGGATCAGCTGGTCGGCGAGGATGCGCTGTTTATTATAAATATCATCGATAAAGCAGTTGAGGGCACGGGTGCGCTGTTGTAATCCAAGACTGATCTTCGACCACTCCTTTGCCGTGATGGTCCGGGGGATGATGTCGAATGGCCAGTTTCGATCAATATTGCCGCCCTCTGTGTAAACCGTGAAAGAGATGCCCATATCCCGTATGGCCAGCTCTGCGGCAGAGCGTCGTTCATTAATCTCCTCCTCTGGCAGGCGCTGCAGAAAATTGATCATGCCCCGTGCGGCAGTTCTTGGATTTCCTGAACTGGTTAGCAGCTCGTCATAAAACAAGCTGGAGTTATAGCCTTGCCAGGTGTTATTCATAAATTGTCATGCACCTCCTGTTGTGGCGGATCGGCCGTCCCGAAGGCAGCCCAATTAATGACAAATTAGCAATCGCTATGCCAACAACAACTGCCGGAGAAAATAGATGGCAGTCCTCTTCTGTAAAACGGTTGCCGACTGCGCCTCTACTAAGCAGATTACACGGTCATACTGATGTGGCTCTGTCCTCGGTCAGGTTCGATTGCTGAGCCGTTCGGCCGCAGACTGGACAGCAATTCTTACTTGTTCGGGCGCTGTACCCCCGATGTGGTTTCTGGCGGCGACAGAGCCTTCGAGCGTCAGCACATCGAACACATCGGTTTCAATGACGGTTGAGAATTGTCTCAGCTCCTCCAGTGACATATCCGAGAGGTCCTTGTTTTCAGCAATGCCAAATGCCACAGATTTGCCGACAATTTCATGGGAATCGCGGAAGGGAATGCCTTTGCGAACCAGATAATCGGCGAGATCGGTGGCCGTTGAAAAGCCGCGACGTGCAGCTTCACGCATGGACTCTTTCTTCGGTCGAATAGCCGGGATCATGTCGGCAAAGGCCCGCAGGCAATCCTTGACGGTATCAACGGTATCAAACAGTGGCTCCTTGTCTTCCTGATTATCTTTATTGTAGGCCAATGGTTGGGACTTCATAAGGGTCAACAATGCAACTAAATGGCCATTAACCCGGCCCGTTTTACCCCGAACCAGTTCGGGTACATCGGGATTTTTCTTCTGCGGCATGATGGACGAACCCGTACAAAAGCGATCCGGCAGCTCAATAAAATCAAACTGTGCGGAGGTCCATAGGATCAGTTCTTCGGAAGCGCGAGACAGGTGTGTGAGGAGGATGCTGGCAAATGCACAAAATTCAATGGCAAAGTCCCTGTCACTGACGGAATCCAGGGAGTTGCGGGTAGGGCCATCGAACCCCAGTAGATCTGCTGTCATATGGCGATCGATGGGGTAGGTGGTCCCCGCCAGGGCTGCAGCGCCCAGAGGTGATTGATTGAGACGTTTTCTGCAGTCGAGCAATCTGCCGTAATCGCGTTCCAGCATTTCAAACCAAGCCATCAGGTGGTGACCAAAAGTGACTGGCTGAGCTGTCTGGAGGTGAGTGAATCCGGGCATGATAGTCTCTGCCTGGGCTTTTGCCAGGCCCAGAATACCCTGTTGCAGACGGGTCAACTCCGCACCGATGGCGTCAATTTCATGTCTCAGCCAGAGTCTGATATCTGTGGCCACCTGATCATTTCTTGAGCGTCCGGTATGGAGCTTTTTGCCGGTGATGCCGATCTGTGAGGTGAGCGCTACCTCCACATTCATGTGGACATCTTCCAGTGCCAGGCTCCACTCGAATGTCCCGTTTTCAATGTCCGTCAGAATAGTCGTCAGGCCATTTTTGATCGACTCAAGTTCATTTTCATCTAGTACCCCGACTTTGGTCAGCATGGTGGCGTGGGCGATAGAGCCCTGAATATCCTGTGGGGCGAGGCGTTGGTCAAAGTCGACAGAGGCCGTAAATCTGGCCACGAATGCATCCGTGGCCTCATTGAAGCGGCCGCCCCAGGATAGATTGGTATCTTTTGAATTGCTCATCGGTAAACTGAACCTTTATAACTTGTCGGACCACAGATAAAGTACTGCGGGTGCAGGAAAAACCTGATTATAGCAAAGCCGCGTGAAACGCGAGTGAAACAGGATGGGTTGGCGTTGATGGGAATCGTGGATCGGTGGAAGGCGAATAAATCCGGGGCTGCACAACTGTTTCTTCGGGAGGGGGATACCTTCCTGCCTAACTTTTGTCGTGGTCAGGGGTTGCTGACCGTGATTGTTATTTCCGAATTGCTGGCACTGATGATTAGTGTCGCCGACAGTGGTTTGCAAAATTTTGACTGGGTCAAGCTGGCGAAAGTGTCACTGCTGTCCCTTTGGATCGCACTGCTCAGCGCAGTCGTGCTCTGTTTCGCCAATCGGGTGCTGTCCGGCGTACGGCTGGTGACTGCAGCTACCCTGTCTTTTCTGCTTATTCTGATGGTCACCCTGTTTTGTGGTGCTGTGTCCGAAGGTATTGTGTGGTGGTACTCGGCACCTTTGGCTGAGCGCAATTACAACACCTGGAATATTGCCGAGTATTTGCTTCTGGTGGCGATACCCGCCGGTATTCTGCTTCGTTATCTGTATCTTCAGCAACAGTTGCGGTTGCGCCAGCGAGCTGAACTGGAAGCGCGGATTCAGGCATTGCAATCGAGAATCCGGCCCCACTTTCTGTTTAACAGTATGAACATGATTGCCAGCCTGATTGGTTCGGACCCTGAAAAAGCCGAGCGCGTCGTGGAAGATCTGTCGGACCTCTACCGCTATGCCCTGACGGATGCGCAAACGCTGGTTCCGTTGCGCGAGGAGTTATCTCTTTGCCGCCGCTACATGGCGCTGGAGAAGCTGCGATTGGGTGATCGACTCTCGGCGCGGTGGGAAATTGGTGACTATGGGGAAGGCGTACAGATTCCCTGTCTGACACTTCAGCCAATTCTGGAGAATGCAATTTACCATGGCATTCAGTTGTTACAGGAGGGTGGTGAAATCACTATTTCTGTCCAGCGAATCGGGGACTGTATTGAAATTGTCGTTTCCAATCCATTGCACCGTGCGCTCCAACAGCACCGGGGTAATAAAATTGCATTGCAGAACGTCCGGCAACGCCTGCAGGCGCATTTTGGTTCAGGGGCCAGCGTCACTGCGGAATCCGGTGAAAGTTGCTATATTACTCGCATTAGCTACCCAATCGGATAGTAGGTCTGTCGATGAGAATACTGATCGTTGATGATGAACCACTCGCCCGTGACCGTCTGAAAAGAATGTTGTCGGTGATTGATGGTTGCATGCATGTCGGTGAAGCTGGGAGCGGTGAGCAGGCCCTTGAGGTGGCTGAGAAATTCAGCCCGGATCTGGTGTTTATGGATGTGCGGATGCCGGGGATGGATGGTCTTGCGGCAGCCCAGTATCTGTCGGATTTTGAGCCGCCGCCGGCGATTATCTTCTGTACCGCTTACGACGATTATGCCGTCGAGGCTTTTTCCTCTCAGGCGATCGGTTACCTGCTCAAGCCGGTTAAACAGGTGGATTTGGAAAATGCCATTCTGCGTACCAAGCGAATCAATAAAGCACAATTAATCGAGTTGCAGGATTCGCCTGTCTATCAGACAGATGGCAGGAGCCATATTGCGGCCAAAAATCGTCGTGGTATCGATCTGGTTGCCATTGCCGATGTGCGGCTGTTTCAGGCAGATCATAAATATGTCACGGCCTATCATACTCAGGGCGAAGCACTCCTCGACGAAACACTGAAAGAACTTGAGGATGAGTTCGAGAACCGGTTTTTCCGCATTCATCGCAATGCACTGATTTCAATCCCGCATATTGAAGGCCTGGAACGCAATCTTGAAGGACAGTTTTTTGTCCGCCTTCAGGGAATGGATATTCGCCCACAGGTTAGCAGGCGTCATGTGGCGCCGTTGCGTAAACTGCTCGAGCAGATGTGACGCGTTAACTGCATGTGGCAGGGGTTGCGTTGTCTGCCGACCAAGATCCCAACCCAATCTGTTATGATGCGCCGTTTGCAGGCAACGGTCGTTACTATCATGTCAAAACACCTTCGTATCGCAACCCGTAAAAGCCCCCTGGCGCTCTGGCAGGCAGAGTATGTCAAAGAGCGGTTGCTGCAACTCCATCCGGATCTCGAAGTGAGTCTTGTCACCTTTACCACTAAAGGTGACAAGATACTGGATGTGCCATTGGCGAAGGTCGGCGGCAAAGGACTGTTTGTCAAAGAGCTTGAAGTTGCCATGCTGGAGGATCGGGCAGATATTGCGGTGCACTCGATGAAAGATGTGCCCATGGAGTTTCCGCAGGGTTTGGGGCTCAGTGTGATCTGTGAACGGGAGGACCCCACCGATGCTTTCGTGTCGAATGATTTTGCGCGACTGGAAGAGCTGCCGTCTGGCAGCCGGGTGGGAACATCGAGTCTGCGTCGCCAGTGCCAGCTCCGGGAGGCTTTTCCCGAGCTGCTGGTCGGCGATCTGCGGGGCAATGTCCAGACGCGTCTCGGCAGATTGGACAGTGGTGAATTCGATGCCATTTTGCTGGCGACGGCGGGATTGGTACGACTGAGGATGGAGGCGCGTATCAGTCGCCGGTTGCCGCCGGAGCAATGCTTGCCAGCGGGTGGGCAGGGGGCTGTCGGCATTGAAAGTCGTGTTGGCGATGACTGGGTTCAGGCATTGTTAAAGCCGTTACATGATGAGGCCACAGCGGAGTGTGTCATGGCAGAGCGCGCCATGAATCGACGCCTGGAAGGAGGCTGTCAGGTGCCTATTGCCTGCTATGCCATTCACCGTGGAGAAAAGCAGATCTGGCTGAGGGGACTGGTCGGTTCGCCCGATGGAGCCCAGATCATACGAGATGATATCAGCGGCAGTGTAAACGACGCCGAAGCATTGGGTATTGAGCTGGCCGAGCGGCTCCTGCAGCGGGGTGCCGGTGACATTCTGCGTGAGGTCTACGAGAATTATTGAGTCGAGCGCAATGAGCCGGTTGAATGTTTTGCTGATAAGGCCGCTTCTGGAGCAGGATGAGCTTGTGACATCGCTGGAGCTGGCAGGGATACAGATTTACCGCTATCCGGTAATGAAAATAGAACCCGTACTCGCCCCGAATGCCAAATCGAGAATCCTGGACTTCGATCACTATCAGATAGCGATATTTGTCAGCCGCACTGCAGCCCGGCTGGGGGTTGATTGGCTGGAAAATCACTGGCCGATGTTACCGGTGGGTGTACGCTATTACGCGGTAGGTAAAGCCACAGCGGCGGAGCTTGCAGAGCGTGGAATTTGCGCCGAGTCGCCCCAGACAGCCTTTAACAGTGAAGCGCTATTGGCATTGGACTCTCTTCGGTCCGTTGCCGGCCAGAGAGCGCTGATTTTTGCCGGAGAAGGTGGTCGTACGCTGTTGGCCGAAGAGCTGCAGAAACGTGGTGCGACAGTGGATCGCTGTGAGTTATACCGGCGCTGCATAATGAAAGACTCCGCCGGTAAAATTGCCAGACTGCTGACAGATAAAAAGTTGGATCTGGTGGCTGCCCACAGTGGAGAGTTGGTTCATAATCTGCTTGCAGTCGTTCCGGGGGAACTCCATGGTGCCCTCTGTCGGTTGCCTGTCGTTGTGCCGGGTGAGCGGGTTGCAAGCATTGCGAGAGACCTGTCGTTTGATCGGGTTCTCACCGCCCCATCGGCGGCGCCAGAGGACATGGTCTCGACTATCCTTGAGTGGTACAGTAATAAAATCTAGATCTTTGATACACGTTTGCCGTGGATAGCTTGGCTGCAGAAGACAGTTAATTACACCGTCGGTCTCAAAGCCCAAGCCAATCGTTATAATGAACTCCAGCCACCATCGCCAGGAATCGAGTCAGTGGATAATGACAAGCAGCCAGATGACAACAAACAGCCAGTAAATCCGGAAAAGTCTGCAAACCGACCGTCTGCCCAGGCGGGTGATTCGGTGTTGACGTCTTTCGGAGCGATATCCGACCCACCCCCCGCCAAACCTTCTAAAACCTCCAGTTCGACGAAAAGCACGACCCCTGAAAAACCGGTCAAAGCTTCATCGGGCAGGCCAATGCTGATTTTTCTGATGATCCTCCTGATACTCACCATTGCCGCAGGTGGGGCCGGTGGCTGGTGGCTTTATCATCAGCAACAGCGTCAACCGGGCATCCAGGACGATTTGGCCGTCCTGCGAGCTGATGTTGAACGTCTGCAGCAGAGTCTGACTGAGGAAAGGCGTTTGCGGAGTGATCTTGCCGCGGGTTCAAGTCAGGCTGACCAGGAGCTGACGCTCAGAATGAATCGTCAGGCCAGCCGGCTCGAGGAAATTTCGACGCCCTCCAGAAAGGACTGGAAACTGGCCGAGGCCGAGTATCTGCTCAGACTGGGTAATCAGCGACTGCTGACCGAGCGGGACAGTGAAGGTGCGCTGGCCTTGTTGCAGTCCGCCGACAGTATTCTTCGCGACCTTGATGAAGTCGAGTTATTGCCGGTCCGTGAGGTGCTGGCAAAAAATATCGTCGCTCTCAAGTCTGTTCCCATAGTCGATACAGACGGACTCTATCTTGAATTAAAAGCGATTGCCGGGGAGGTGGGCAATTTGCCGATATTGGCACCTCAGATGTCGGAATCGACAGGGCGGCTCGTACCAGTGGAGGCCGCCACTGATCAGACTGACACCTGGTATGACCCGTTGGTCAGGGTGTTTTACAGCACCTTGAGCCAGATTGGCCAGATTGTTCGTGTCACGCATCGCGAGGAGGCGGTCAAACCGATACTGTCTCCCCAGCAGGAACAATTGATTCGCCTGCGGCTTGTGGTGGTTCTGGAGTCGGCTCAGCTGGCCATGTTGCATGAGCAACAGGTGGTTTACGACGAGAGTCTGGCATTAGCCCAACAATTACTGGCTGATTATTTTCAGCTCAATGAGGCGCGTTCAATGGCTTTGGTCGAGCAGTTAAGTGAGCTGCAGCAGCGATCAGTGGTTCAACCGCGTACGGATATTTCAGCTGGACTCAACGCGCTGCGTGATTACATCGATAGTTGGCGTCAACGTCATGATCTGGATTCCCGGGGAGGTCAACAGCGGTGAGAAAGTTGCTGTTGTTTATCGTATTGATTGCCCTGATTGGTGGGGTCGTAGCGTGGCAAATGCTGGAAACCAGTGGTTATGTGTTGATAGCCGTCGGTAACTATACCGTTGAAATGAGCCTTTGGGCACTGCTGTTTTTACTGCTACTGGTGTGGTTTCTACTCAGAACGGGGGGCTATTTTTTTCGATTGCTGGTAGAGCCCGGTAGACAGCTTGTTCGTCAGCGTGTGTCCTCCAGACAATCGCGTTTTCGTGCACGGACCGCCAAAGGGTTGTTGCAATTTATTGAAGGGCGCTGGGATCTGGCTCGGCGCAATCTCAAGCGCGCAGCCCGATATTCCGATATGCCGCTGATCAACTATCTGGCTGCTGCAAATGCGGCGCATGAACTCGGTGACCGTCTGGATGCCAATCGACTGCTTTTGAAAGCAGAACAAACCGACCCCGGCGGTGAGCTGGCTATCGGGTTGGTTCAGGCAAGGATGCACCTGCATAGTGAGCAGTACGAGGAAGCATTGGCGATTCTGCAACGTCTCTACGCTGGTGAGCCTGACCACCCTCTGGTATTGCGTTTATTGCAGCAGGCCTATAGTGGGCTGGAGGACTGGACCAGTCTTGAGAAGCTGCTGCCCGACTTCAAGCGTTATCGGGTGTTTGATGAGCGCACGCTGGGGCAGATTGAAGTAGACATCTACGCTGCACTCCTGGCCAGAATGTCGGCCCCCGCTCCGCACAGTGGTTCGGCAAGCCTGATCAAACTCTGGCAGGACATACCCCGTCATGTGCGTTCAAAGCCATTGATACTGGATACCTATATCAACAGTTTGTATCAATTGGGCGATTATGCCCGGGTAGAGGATTTGTTGCGCAAAACTCTCAAATCCAGGTGGGACGAGAAATTGGTGAAGTTGTTCGGTCTGGTGGATGGCGGAGATCCGCGCCGACAATTATTGATCGCTGAGCGCTGGTTGCGGGAACGTCCCAATGATGCTGTGTTGATGCTCACGCTGGGCAGGCTTTGTCTTCGCAATCAGCTTTGGGGCAAGGCCCGCGATTATCTGGAAAGCTCCTTGTCACTCAAAGCAGATCCCGAGACTTATGCCGAACTTGCGGGCTTGATGGCGAGACTGGGTGAGCATGAGAAAAGTGCACGTTACTACCAGCAGGGGTTATCTTTTACTACGGGCATAGGCCAGCCACTCAGAACCTAGTCTAAGTGGCTAACAGCAAAAAGGCGCCTCTGGAGGCGCCTTTTTGCTGTTCTGGTTAACGGACTGTTAAAGCTTGGGGCCCGCATTTAAAACAGCGTCAGTGACTTCAAATCGCTTGATATTTTCAATAAAAAGTCCGGCGAGCTTGGAGGCCTGTTCATCGTAGGCAGCCTTATCTTCCCAGGTTTCGCGGGGGTTGAGGTAACGGGTGTCAACGCCCGGCACCGTGAGGGGGATATCCAGGTTGATCAGTGGCAGTCGAACGGTTTCCACGTCCTCCAGGTCGCCATTCTGGATGGCGGCAATAATGCCTCGTGTCACCGGGATCGGGAACCTGGATCCTGTGCCACCCGGCGCTCCCGAGCCCGCCGTCCATCCGGTGTTAACCAGGTAGACACGACTGTCGAAATCGTCGATACGCTTCATCAGCAACTCGGCGTATACATTAGCTGGGCGAGGCATAAAAGGGGCCCCGAAACAGGTGGAAAAGGTTGGCTGAATGCCTGCACTTCCGCCCACTTCCGTGGAGCCTACTCTGGCTGTATAGCCACTTAGAAAGTGATAGGCAGCAGCCTCTTTTGAAAGAATGGATACCGGTGGTAGAACGCCGGATACATCACAGGTCAGAAAGATGACATTTTTCGGTTCGCCAGCACGGTTTTCCAGGCAGCGCATCTCCACATGCTCCAGCGGATAGCTGCAACGGCCATTTTCTGAAAGGCTGGTGTCATCGTAATCGGCCGTGCGGCTGGCATTGACGACGACATTTTCCACAATGGCGCCAAAGCGAATCGCATCCCAGATGACCGGTTCATTCTTCTGGCTCAGATTGATGGTTTTGGCGTAGCAGCCTCCCTCCATATTGAACACGGAGCCTTTTGCCCAGCCGTGTTCATCATCGCCGATAAGGTAGCGATTCGGGTCGGCAGAGAGAGTGGTTTTTCCGGTGCCAGAGAGGCCAAAGAACAGGCAGACATCGCCGCCGGCGCCAACGTTGGCAGCACAGTGCATGGGCATGACATCTTTTTCTGGCAACAGGAAGTTTTGTACCGAGAACATGGCTTTTTTCATTTCGCCAGCGTATTTCAGCCCTGCAATCAGTACCTTGCGCTGTGCGACATTGATAATACCCACGGCATCACTGTTGGTGCCGTCCCGTTCCGGGTCGCAGACAAAATTGGCGGCATGGAGAATTTTCCATTGCTCTTTGCCGGAGGGGTTGTATTTGTCCGGACGAATAAACATGTTGTGCCCGAACAGGTTGTGCCAGGCGGTTTCGGTAGTGACCTTGACCGGTAAATAGTGCTCTGAATCCTGGCCCACGTGCAGGTGGGATACAAAGCGATCACGATCCGCCAGATGGGTTTCCACGCGATCCCACAATGCATTGAATGCCTCTTGCGGAAAGGGGCGATTTACGGGGCCCCAGTTGATGTCATCCCGGCTGCTTGGTTCATCTACAATGAAGCGGTCCGCCGGTGATCGGCCGGTTCGGTTGCCGGTGACAGAGAGAAAGGCGCCTGTATCGGTCAGGTGGCCTTCCCCGCGCTGGAGGGCCAGTTCAATCAGCTCGGCGGAGCAAAGATCGGTGTAAACGTTCACCGCAGAATCTTCGATTTGCGTCATCAGTAATATCGTCCTGTAGGGGTTTCCGGTCAGGTTGTCGGCCCTGCTGGAGCCGAAGGGGTGGCAATTATGCCAGAAAAAATTCCTCTAGTGGAGCACCGGGGGACTTTCGTCGAACAGCCGTTGGATATCATCGCGGGTAAACGTGTAATGCTGGCCACAGAAATGACAATCAATGGCCACCAGCCCGGCTTCATCAAGGATGCTGTTGAGCTCTTTTTCTCCGAGGGAAAGCAGTGCCTGAGAGATACGCTCTTTTGAGCAGCTGCAGTTAAACTGGACGGGTTTTGCTTCGAATAGTCTCAGCGGTTCCTGGTGAAAAAGGCGGTGAAGTTGTTGTTCGTGGTCGAGCGTTAGCTGCTCTTCGGCCGTGATTGTATTGGCCAGTTGTGTGGTGTGTTCCCACATCTGCAGATTTTCTTCCGCCGACGTTTCCAGCTGCCTGGGCAATGCCTGAAGCAGCAAGCCAGCAGCCCTTGGTGAATCAAGTTCAGTGTCGGCCGCCAGCCAGATCCGGGTCCTGAGTTGTTCAGAGCGAGTGAAGTAATCCTCCAGACAGTTGGCGAGATTTTCTGACTCCAGTGGAACAATACCCTGGTAGCGCTCGCCGTTACTGGGGTCAATCGTGAGGCTCAAGGTTCCCTTGCCCACGAGTGCTGCGAGTGATTCGTCGGTATTAAAGTCATAAGCGCGGTCAAAACTGGCAATCGCTCGCAGGTTGTGGTGGCGGGTACAGTCAGCCATGATCATCGAGAGTGGACCCGGCCCTTGGGCCTGAAGTGTCAGGACGCCATCAAATTTGAGTGTTGCACTGAGCATGCCTGCAGCCGCCATGAATTCCCCCAGCAGATGCTTGATCAACTGAGGATAATTGCCGCGGGCGATGGCTTCGCCATAGCTTTGTTCCAAGGTTAAAATTTCGCCGCGAATATCAAATTGATCAAAGATAAATCCTTGCAGTTTGTCCCTGTCGGGCATTTGGTGGCTCCTCTGAAACGGGAGATGGAATTTAGTGTGGTTCCGGAGAGTTGTCCAGTGTGGTCAAGTTTCTTCCGGGTTCAAATGTAGGTGGCTACGAGCAATGGATCTGGATTTGTTGTGCCAGCTGTTTTGCCCGTTGTTGTCGTTCCTCTTCGCTAATGATGATTTCGTTGCCTTCGGTATCCTCGAAAGCGACCCTGCCGCGCAGTACTCGGAGCTGGTTGCGTGCTTTCTGGCAGTCCTTTTGCTTGTGTAGATGCTGTTTCTCCCGCTCGGTCTTCTGTCGGGCGTTAAAGGCTTTTTCTTCAGGCGTTTCTCCCTGGAAAACAGCTTTGAGCTTTTCAGTTTCAGTGGTGCTGGAATCGTTATTGAGGGGGCGCAATTCCCCCGAGATATCCTGTGCGGTGGCGTGGTTCTCTGGCTGTTTATCTGAAAAATGTACTTTGCCACTTTCGTCAACCCAGCGGTAAATGGCCGCCTGGCTCAGGGGCGTCAGGCATAACAGCAGGACAAGGATGCGTGCTTTCATGATTGGTTCTGCTCCTTGAATCGGTGAATTTGCCGACGCTGTTTTTTGCTGGGCCGCTCGTCGGAAAAGCGAATGCCCTGCTGGGCGACTTTGCGTTGAAGCGCTTGTTGCTCGCGTCTGACTCGGCTTTGTTCCGTTTCTGTATAGAGTTTCGCCGCGTCGTCGGCGCCCCGACGTTGGGTGCTGAGTTGGTCCACCAGAACGGTTTTTTCATCCCACCCCTGCCGTATATCGAGGACAGTCCCCACTGTGATCTCTTTACTGGGCTTTGCACGATGACCATCAATGTGGACTTTGCCGCCTTCAATAGCCACTTTCGCCAGTGCTCGTGTTTTAAAGAATCTCGCCGCCCAAAGCCATTTATCCAGACGGGCCTTCTGATCAGGTATTTTTTCATTCGCCATCGGGCAATATCTCGTCAAAGTGAATGATAGAGGGAAACTCCTGGATGATGATCGGCGCTGTTTTGCTATCCGGTTGGCTGATAGCCAAAAGGTGGCCGATGCCATAGGCGGCTGCCGCTTTTAATACTGACAAGGAGTCGTCGATAAACAGTGTTCTGGCCGGGTTGAAATGTTGTCTGCGTTCCAGTAATTGCCAGAATATGGGGGATTCTTTGGGGTGGCCGAATTCGTGGGAGCTGTAGACATGGTCCAGTAGAGATTCGATGCTGGTGAGCTTTAGCTTGAGATCCAGGCTCTGCGGATGGGCATTGGTGATCAGGATTCGTTGTTTACCACGGGCGCCCAGTTGTTCGAGAAATTCCTGCACGAAGGGGCGTTCGGTGATCAGGTAGTCGATTTCTTCCTTCAGCTGACGAATATTCAGCGATAGTTCCTGGGACCAGTGCTCCAGACAATACCACTCCAGCGTACCGCGTTTTGCATTGAGTCGTTCGTGCAGTTCGGGTGTTGTCTTGTCCGCGCAGAGTCCATGATGTTCTGCATAGCGGCGGGGCAGGTGGGTGAGCCAGAAAAAATTATCGAAATGCAGGTCCAGCAGCGTGCCGTCCATGTCGAGTAGTACGGTGTCGATAGTATTCCAGTCGATCTTCACAGCTATAATGGTCTGCCACGTTATCAAGGTATTGTTCAGTATGCCGACAAAACCCCTCATATTGAAGCGGCGACAGCTGGCCAAAACCCGGTTGTTCCAGATTGAAGAGCAGGACCTGCAGTTTGCCAATGGCGCTCGGCGTGTCTATGAGCGATTGCTGCGATCCGGCGAAGGTGCGGTATTGATTGTTCCCATGCTGGATGACGAAACCGTCCTGCTGGTGCGGGAGTATGGTGCCGGCATCGGTGATTATCAGATTGCCTTGCCAAAAGGCGCCATAGACCCCGGAGAGGATGCGTTGCAGGCAGCCAACAGGGAGCTGATGGAGGAGGTGGGCTATGGTGCGCGCGAGCTGCAACTCATCAAAAGTCTGACACTGTCACCCGCTTACATGGAGCACGATATCCGGGTGGTTCTGGCAGAGGGGTTGTATGAGAGCCGATTGCCCGGCGATGAGCCAGAAACCATTGAGGTGATTCCCTGGAAGCTCGACGACCTGGCCGCACTGGTGTCCCGGGATGATTTTACGGAGGGACGGTCAATTGCTGCATTGTTCTTGGTCAGAGATTTACTCAACAATCGGGCAGCGATAAAGCGGTGAATCACCCTTTTCTGAAAGCCATCATGGCGCTCGCAGTGGATGCAGGTAAAAGCATACTGTCGTTTTATCGCAGCGGCGATCCTCTCCCGGTGATGACCAAACAGGACCGTTCGCCGGTGACTGAGGCAGATTATAGCGCTCACCGGGTATTGGCGGCCGGGCTGCCGGATTTGCTGGCCGTTCCAGTGCTGTCGGAGGAGTCCGAACCCCCTTCGCTTGATGTCAGGGCCCGGTGGGGTCGCTACTGGCTTGTTGATCCACTGGATGGTACCCGGGAGTTTCTGGATGGCAACGATGAATTTACGGTCAATATCGCACTGGTTGAGTCAGGCATGCCCACACTGGGGGTGATCTATGTCCCTGTCACGGGCATCGGTTATGCCGGTGGCCCGGGTCTTGGAGCATTCAAATATAAAAATCAGCAGTGGTCCGGGATTCAGGTGCGGACGGAGGTCCAGCGTCGCCTGCTGGAGGAGCCCTTCAGGCTGGTGGCAAGTCGTCGGCACGGATTATCAGAGGTTAGTCGGTTGGCGGAAAGGCTGAGGTACTCTCTCGGTGATGTGGTGATTTCCGAGGTTGGCAGCTCACTGAAGTTTTGTCATGTCGCAGAGGGGTACGCCGATTTATACCCACGCTTTGCCCCCACCAGCGAATGGGATACCGCAGCAGGACAGGCAATACTTGAAGCCGCAGGTGGGTGCGTGGTGGGTCTGGATTTTCGCTCCCTCGTCTATAACAACAAGTCTGACTTTCTCAACCCTTTTTTTTATGGCTTGGGTGACAGGGCTTTCCCCTGGCAGGAGTTATTGACCGGTCTAGAATAAATCCTCAGGTCTCGGACCTTGTGATGAGCCGGAACCGTCATCAGATGATCTGTGGTTGTCCATCAGAGGAGGGACATCCTCCTCCCGGAAAATTTCAAACACAGCATTGCTGTGGCCCGGTACGACTCGCAGCCCTGTGTCAGGATCAATTCTCACCATCACCACACCTTCAGGTTGTGGGCGACTGATTTCCGGCTTGTCTGCCAGTGCCACCCGCATGAAGTCCATCCAGATTGGCAGAGCCGCAGAGCCGCCATATTCATTTCTGCCCAATAACAGGTTTTGATCAAAACCAAGCCATGCAGTGGCGACAATGTGTGGGCTATAGCCTGAAAACCAGGCATCTCTCGGACCATTGGTCGTACCGGTTTTTCCTGCCAGATCTGTGCGTTTAAGTGCCAGTGCCCGCCTGCCTGTTCCTTTAACAATAACGTCTTTGAGAATGGAGTCCATGATGTAGGCAACCCCTGGCTCAATGATTCTCGGTGCATTGGGTGGCGGTAAATACAATTGTTCCGGTGCATGAGGGTTGGTATTGGCCGCATCATTAGCAGGGGGCTGTGTGGGCGGACCGGTATTCCTGTCGTCTAAAGTGTCGGGTTGCCTGTGATCACAATCCTTGCGGCAGACGGTCATGGGCGCTGCCTTGTACAGCAGTTTGCCGGCAGAGTCTTCCACGCGATCCACCAGGTAGGGTTCGACCCGATAGCCACCGTTGGCCAGCGCTGCATAGCCGGTGACAATCTGCAATGGGGTGACGGCATGGCTGCCCAGTGCCAGTGACAGGTCCCTAGGCAGTTTACTTTCATCAAACCCAAAACGTTTCAGTCCATCAATGGCTTTGTTGATGCCAATAGATCGCATCAACCGGATAGAGACCAGATTTCGGGAAAGATAGAGCGCTTTGCGCAGACGGGTCGGCCCAAAAAACTTGCCACCATCATTTTCAGGGCGCCAACTCTTTTCCAATGACCCGTCGTCGAATACCACTGGCGCATCATTGATGATGCTGGCCGGCGTAAATCCGTTTTCCAGTGCAATCGTGTAGATAAAGGGTTTGAAGTTGGAGCCCGGTTGGCGTTCAGCCTGGGTTGCTCTGTTGAAATTGCTCTGGCGGAAGTCGTAACCTCCGATCAATGCCTGAATGGCGCCATTCTCGGGATCAAGGGCAACAATGGCGGCCTGGGCTTTGGGTAGTTGGCCCAGTTGCCACGACTCCTGATGTTGCCGGATTCTGATGAGGTCGCCCACAGAGAAGAGCTCATTAACTGTTTTTATGGGTGCGGAGCGGTTGCTGGGGCTGATATAGCGCCGAAGTCCCTTGAGGCCGTTTTCCCAGGAAATTTCAATCGTCTCAGCGAATTCTGTCTGAACGACCAGGGCCTGGGGTTTTATCTCGGAGATAATGGCAGGAATCAGGTTTCCATAGGTTTGCGTCTGACGCAGGGTTGTTTGCCAATCCTCAGGTTGGGGTAGATTTTTTTCAGGGCCACGAAAGCCGTGTCGGCTATCGTAGGCGATCAGCCCATCCTGAACGGCCTGCTCGGCAGCTTGCTGCAACTGGCTGTTGACAGTCGTTATTACCCGGTAGCCATCGGTGTAGGCGGACAGTCCCACCATGTCAACGATCTCCCGGCGGGCCATTTCTGCGATGTAGGGTGCATCGAGTTCAGTCAGATAGCCGTGATAGCTGGCACTGACGGGTTCGTTTCGCGCCGCCAGGTAGGCCGCTTCATCAATATGATTCAGCTCGAACATTCGCTTCAGGATCCAGTTGCGCCGAATCAGGGCCCTGGTTGGGTTGGCAATGGGATTAAAGGCGGAAGGTGCTTTTGGTAAGCCCGCCAGCATGGCCACTTGAGCCAGATTGAGGTGATCAATAGTCGTGCCATAGTAAACTTGGGCGGCGGCCTCAATGCCGTAGGCGCGATTACCCTGGTAAATCTTGTTGGCGTAAAGCGTGAGAATCTCATCTTTGCTGAGTTCGTCCTCAATACGCAGTGCCAGCAGAATTTCATTGAACTTTCGGGTGAATGTTTGTTGGCGGGTGAGGAAATAATTGCGGGCTACCTGCATGGTAATGGTGCTGCCGCCGGTTTGAATCTCGCCAGTGCTGATCAGCTCCGAGGCGGCCCGCAGCAGGCTGGTAATATCCACGCCGGCATGCTGATAAAAACGATCATCCTCGGCGGATAACAATGCCTGTATATAAATGGTGGGAATTTGCTCGAAGGTGATCGGGTTGCGTCTTTTTTCACCAAATTCACCAATTAGATGCAAATCTTGTGAGTAAATTCTCAAAGGTGTCTGTAGTTTTACCTGTCTGAGGCTTTCAGAGGAGGGTAGTTTGGGGCTAAGGTAGAGATACAGGCTCCCGGCTGCAATCAGTGTGCAGCCCAGAGCGGATAGAGCGAGCCAGACTAGTATGACGGTAATTTTGTAAAAGCGGTGGATCATGTGGAGACCGTTTAAAAAAACAGCATGCTATTATAGAGCCAAAAGAATAGGGACACACTACTTGCAAACTTGCAAAAAATAGTTAAAGTCCTGACTTAGTTGCTTTGCGTAACCTTGGGAAAAGAAAACAAAAATGGGACTTCTCAGTTTTCTAGACCAGCAACCCAAAAGTTTATTGGGGCTGGATATAACATCTTCTGCTGTGAAGTTGCTGGAGATCAGTCGTAACGGTAATCGTTACAAGGTTGAAAGCTACATGGTGAGGCCTCTGCCACCGAACACGGTTGTAGAAAAAAACATCAACGATGTGGAGGCTCTTGCCGAGATCATTCGCAAGGTGGTGAACCAAGCCAAAGCCAAGGCCCGGGATACAGCGGTTGCGGTCTCGGGTTCGTCGGTGATTACCAAAGTTATTGAGATGCCAGCCGATCTTAATGATCAGGCAATGGAAACCCAGATTGCTCTCGAAGCAGATCAGTATATTCCCTATCCTCTCGATGAGGTTGCGCTCGATTTTGAAGTGATCGGCCTCTCGGATAACAACCCCGAACAGGTCGATGTTTTGCTGGCTGCGTGCAGGCGGGAAAACGTCGATTCTCGGGCGGATGCGCTGGAGCAGGCCGGCCTTAACCCCAAGGTGGTTGATGTTGAAGTTTTTGCGGTCGAGCGGGCTTTCGAGCTGTTATCCACGCAATTGGAAGAGCTCGGTGATCAGGTGGTGGCTATTGCGGACATCGGCGCCACCATGCTGACGCTGAGTGTTCTGGTAAACGGCAAAACAGTGTACACGCGGGAGCAGTTATTTGGTGGCAAGCAGGTTACCGAAGAAATCCAGCGTCGTTACGGTCTGTCTCTCGAAGAGGCCGGTCAAGCCAAAAAACAGGGCGGCCTTCCGGAAGATTACGTATCAGAAGTGCTGGAGCCATTTAAAGATGCCCTGGTCCAGCAAATATCCCGCTCCCTGCAATTCTTTTTTTCATCCAGCCAGTACAACTATATTGATCAGTTGATTCTGGCGGGAGGCGTGGCTGCGATGGAGGGGCTGCGTGAGGAAATAGAGGGCAAGCTGGGATTGCCCACAATGATTGCAAACCCCTTTGCGGAGATGGAAGTGTCCAACAAGGTGAATGCCGTTGCATTGGCTAACGATGCCCCGGCCATGTTAATTGCCGCTGGGCTCGCGTTGCGGGGGCTTGAATAAGATGGCCAAGATCAATTTGCTGCCCTGGCGCGAAGCACTCCGCGCAGAAAAGAAAAAAGAGTTTATTACACTTATTTGTGTGGTTCTGGTTGCTGCAGTGATCAGTGCATTTGGCTGGGATCGCATGCTCTCCAGTCAGATAGAGACCCAAAATGACAGAAACTCCCTGTTGAAGACTGAGATTGCCAGACTTGAAAAACAGGTCACTGAAATTAAAGAACTGAAAAAACGTCGCCAGGACTTACTGGATCGTATGGAGGTAATTCAGGAGTTGCAGGGCAACCGGCCGGAAATAGTCAGAATTTACGATGAGTTCGTTCGATCAGTGCCTGACGGTGTTTACTTCACCAAGATGACCAGAAAGGATGATCAGATTTCATTGGAAGGGTATGCAGAGTCAAACAACCGAGTGTCCACTCTGATGCGCCAGCTTGATGCCTCCTACAAATTCACTGAGCCAAACCTTACTAAAGTACAGGCCAATGATGTCCTCGGTGAGGACGGAAGCCGGTTTGAGATGAGAGTTAAAATTGTCAATACACCGGTTGCGCAAGAGTCTCCAGGTGAGACTGCTGAGGGAGATACCTGATGGCGTTAAGTGATTCCTTACAGCAATTAAAGGATTTTGATTTTACAGACCTGGATTTTGACAGTATTGGCGTATGGCCGCTTCCTGTCAGAGTGCTGTTGCTGATCGTTATTTTTTCCCTGGTGTTGGCTGGTACCTATTACTTTCATGTCAAGGATCTCGGTGTAGAGCTGGAGCAAGCTAAAGCTCAGGAGATCAAGTTAAAGAGCAACTTTGAGCAAAAGGCATTCCAGGCGGCAAACCTTGAGGCATACAGAGTTCAGATGGCCGAAGTGGAAAAGCTCTTTAACGCCTTGCTGGCGCAGCTGCCAAGTGATACTGAAGTACCTGGATTGCTGGAGGACATTACAGAAATCGGTCACGGTGCAAGCCTGAATATTTCCAGTATTACACTTCAGCCCGAGCGGTCAGCGGAATTTTATGTGGAGTTGCCAATAAAAATTGTTGCCGAGGGTGGTTACCATGATGTGGGTGCCTTTGTCAGTGGTGTGGCAGGTCTGCCACGGATAGTTACTTTGCATGACTACAGTTTGTCCGCTAAAGGGAGTGGGGGGCTTTTGGCGTTGGAAATCCAGGCCAAAACCTACCGCTACAAGACACAGGAAGACTAGGAAATGACCAAGTTGAAAGGTTTGACTTTCCTGATTGCCGGCTGTGTTCTGCTATCGGGTTGTTCTGGCGATAAAAGCTATAACGATTTGCAAAATTACATGCAGGAGATCAAGGCGCGTCCTGTCGGGGAAATTGAGCCTCTGCCTACTTTTCGTTCTCACAAAACTTTCCGATACGGAGCTATCGCCATGCGGAGTCCGTTCGATGCCCCGCTGCTCGCTGGTTCGGCAGAAAGTTTTGCTGGTAAGAGCACGGTAGAGCCGCCTAGCGAAAACCGGAAAAAAGAATACCTCGAAAGTTTCAACTTTGCTGCGTTATCCATGGTGGGGATTCTTTCCCGGAAGGGGCAAATGTGGTCGTTGATTAATGACGGGAGCGGTGGGATTCACCGGGTTACTGTCGGTAACTATTTGGGTAAAAATTACGGACGGATTACCGCCATATCGAATGCCAAGGTAGACGTAATTGAAATTGTTCCCGACGGGAAAGGAAACTGGGTAGAGCGTCCGCGCACCCTGGGTCTGAATGAGAAAGACTAATCGAGAGGTTTGGGGAAACTGAGATGAAAGGCTATCTGAAAAAGAGCATATTGGTATTGGCCGGGTATTTGGCCTGTTTGAGCCTGTCATCACAGGTATTGGCTGAGGTGGCGCTCGAGGATATCAGCTTTGCGACTTTGCCGGGCGGCCGTTTTGAAGTCCGTATGGATTTCTCCGAGCCCCCCCCCGCCCCGGAGGGTTACACGATAGACAACCCGGCCCGAATAGTTCTGGATTTGCCCAGTGTAGCCAGTGCTCTGGATCAAAAGAAATATGCTCTATCCTTCGAAAATGCCAGAAGTGTGGTGGTGTTGGGCACGTCAGATCGTACCCGTGTCATTTTGAATATGCTGAAAATGGCGCCCTATGAAACCCGCATAGATGGAAACAGTATTGTTTTGTTGGTGGGTGCGAACGACGGTGTTGCCAGAGGTGCGCCCAGAAAGGCCGGTATTGTTCAAGCTGCGATTACCGAAGATCGGACCAGTGCCCCTACTTATAGTATTCAGGGTGTTGATTTCCGCCGTGGTGAGGAAGGCGAAGGACTGGTGGTCATTGATCTGTCCAACCCGGCGACAAGTATTGATATTTCCCAGTCTGGTGGCGATGTCAAATTGCGCTTCTTCCGCACAGTGCTACCCGAGTCACTCGACCGCCGACTGGATGTGGTTGATTTCGCCACACCTGTAAAGGAAGTTGATGCCAGCTTTGATGGCTCTACCTCGACGGTATTGATCAAGGCTGCTGGTGAATACGATTACATGGCTTACCAGACAGATGATCAATATATTGTCAGCCTGAAACCCCTGTCGGAAGAAGAGCTGGAAAACCAAAAATCCAAATTTGCCTATGTCGGCGAAAAACTGTCGCTGAATTTTCAGGACATTGAAGTCAGGTCAGTATTGCAGTTGATCGCTGACTTTACCGATCTGAACCTGGTGGCCAGTGACACGGTGTCAGGTAGCATTACCCTCCGTTTGGAGAATGTTCCCTGGGATCAGGCCCTCGATATTGTGTTAAAGGCGAAGGGGTTGGATAAGCGACAGGAAGGCAACGTCTTGATGGTCGCCCCGGCGGCTGAAATTGCAGAACGGGAACGTCTTCAGGTCGAAGCCAATAAGCAGCTCCAGGAGCTGGCACCGCTCAGGACTGAATTTATTCGTGTCAAGTATGCTGATGCGAAAGCACTTTATGAGTTGTTTGATGTTCGTGGAGGCAGTAGTGGCGGAAGTTCTGGAAGTCGCACAGCCACTGACAGTATTCTGTCCGAACGGGGGTCCGCGATAGTCGATAACCGCACCAACACGATTATTCTCACTGACACAGAAGATAAAATCCTTGAGTTCAAGCGGCTGATTGATCAAATTGATATTCCGGTGAAGCAGGTTCTGATCGAAGCCAGAATTGTCATTGCCAACCGTGATTTCAGAAAAGAGATCGGTGCGCGGATGGGCTTGCAGGGCCTGCGCAACCCAGGTAATTCACAGTTCGGTTTTTCGGGTTCATTGGAGGGTTTTGATGGCGGGGTGAACCCGATTGATGCTTTTGATGGCACACCGGGTATCGGTTCTATTCTGGTGAATGATGCCGGGTTGGGAGTTGATCTTGGCGTAGAAGATCCCAATGGCAGCTTCGCGCTGGAGCTTTTGACCAACAATACGTTCATTGACCTGGAGCTCAGCGCGCTGGAAAACGAGGGCAAGGGTGAAATTGTTTCGCAACCCAAGGTGTTGACTGGCGACAAACAGCTGGCCTCTATCAAAACCGGTACTGAAATTCCCTATCAGAATGCCACATCAAGTGGTGCCACCTCCACCCAGTTCAAGGAAGCCGTGTTGCTGCTTGAGGTGACTCCGCAGATTACGCCGGATGGCCGTATCGTCATGGACATTAATGTGGCACAGGATTCTGTGGGTGATCTCCTGCCTACCGGAGAGCCTGTTATCGATATTACCCAGGTTGAGACAAAAGCCATTGTCGGCGATGGTCAGACCCTGGTGCTTGGCGGGCTGTTCCAGATGCAGACCGTCGACAATGTGGAGAAAGTCCCGTTGCTGGGCGATGTTCCCTACCTGGGTCGTCTGTTTCGTCACGATATCGAGGATATTCAGAAGCGTGAAATCCTCATTTTCATCACCCCGAAAATACTGAATGAAGCTTTGCTTGATTAATGACAAAACCCTACAACATCTTCCTTGTCGGCCCTATGGGGGCCGGCAAGACTACCATTGGCCGACTCCTTTCAAAGACGCTGAAACTTCAATTCATTGACCTTGATACCGAAATAGAGAAACGGTGTGGCGCTGATATCCCCTGGATATTCGACGTCGAGGGTGAGGCTGGTTTCCGCAAACGTGAAAGCCAGTTATTAAATGAAATTACAGCAACTACCGATATTCTTCTCGCCACGGGTGGCGGCGCTGTGCTCAATGAACACAATAGAGCACTTTTGCAGCAAAGAGGCTATGTTGTTTATCTGACGGCCTCGGTGGATCAATTGTTGGAGAGGACAGCACACGATCGGAATCGGCCACTACTTCAGGTGGATGATCCCGCTGCTGTCATTGATTCCCTGCTTCACGAACGCGATCCCCTCTATCGTGAAATAGCCGATTTGGTAGTTGCTACCGAGCAGAAAAAGCCCCAGCTGGTCGCTGATGAAATCGCAAGGACTATTCGCCAGCTAAACAGCTGATGTGATAAATTCTATCCCCCTTTTTTACTGTTAAAGAGTGACACATCGTGGACGCTGCCAATCAGCTCATTGTCGAACTAGGTGATCGTAGTTATCCAATACACATTGGTGAGGGGCTACTCCAGGCAAGCGACATTTTTGCGCCCTATATCCAGGGTGAACAGGTATTGATCGTGACCAATGAAACGGTTGCGCCCCTCTACCTTGGCCCGATTGAAAAAAGTCTGTCCCGTTACCAGGTCGATACGCTGGTTCTGCCTGATGGTGAGCGGTACAAAACGCTGCAGTATCTCAATAAAATTTATGATCGGCTGCTGGAAAAAAGGCATAACAGAAGTACTACACTGATTGCCCTCGGTGGCGGTGTTATTGGCGATATGACCGGTTTTGCTGCAGCTACTTACCAGCGTGGTGTGAGTTTTATTCAGGTTCCCACCACGCTGCTCGCCCAGGTAGATTCTTCTGTGGGGGGGAAAACAGCCGTCAATCACCCGCAGGGAAAAAACATGATTGGCGCGTTTTATCAGCCTGAATGCGTGATTGCCGATACGGCTACCCTGAAGACCCTACCTGAAAGAGAGCTCCATGCCGGCCTTGCCGAAGTGGTCAAATATGGTTTGATCGCCGATGAGGGTTTTTTTTGCTGGCTTGAAACCAATGTGGAGCAATTGATGGGCAAATGTCCGGACTCGCTGGCGGTTGCAATCATGCGCTCCTGTGAAAACAAGGCAAGGATCGTCAGCCAGGATGAGCGGGAGACGGGTATTCGGGCAATACTTAACCTTGGACATACCTTCGGGCACGCTATAGAGACGGCACAATCGTATTCAGACTGGCTCCATGGTGAGGCGATCGCCGCTGGAATGGTTATGGCGGCTGAACTCTCCAGGTTACTTGGGTGGCTGCCTTCTGATGGTGTCCTCCGTGCCAGAGAACTGCTTGGTCGGTGTCAACTGCCGCTATGGGCCCCTTCTACGATGAGTGCCGATAGGTTTCTCGATTTGATGGCGGTGGATAAAAAAGTCATGGATGGGAGTCTTCGTCTGGTTTTGCTCAAAGCGATAGGTCAGGCTATAGTGACCTCTGAGTTCGATCACCAACTACTGAGAGAGTTGCTGAAAAGCAGGTTATGACAGAAAATACTGTCCTGACTGCCTGTCCAGGCTTCCGACCCTGAAAGACGTTTCACTCAACAGAAATTTGTGGCGCCCGCTAGTGGCGTGTAAAATGTGCCTCCTTTTGCCTCCATAAGCTCGGTTGGGCTTTTTTGGTGCTGTAACCAGCTGTTTTTATTTGTATTTTACCTAGAGTTATATTATGTCCACTGGCCTCTACCGGTTAGATGAGTTCAAAGATAACTGTGGCTTTGGTTTGATTGCCCATACCAAGGGGCAGGCAAGTCACCGTATTCTGGAAACAGCCATCGAGTCATTAACCTGCATGACCCACCGTGGTGGGATTGCCGCCGATGGCAAGACGGGTGATGGCTGTGGCCTGCTGATACAAAAGCCCGATCGTTTCATGCGGCAGCTTGCTCGTGAGCTCTTCTCTGTGGAGTTGCCAGAGATCTATGCGATTGGTGCGATCATGCTCAGTCAGGATACGTCCTGTCGTGAACAAGCCAAAACAGTGCTTTCTGAAGCATTGCTTGGCGAGGGGCTGTCGGTGGTCGGTTGGCGCCACGTGCCTACCGACAATGCCTGCCTCGGTGAAATCGCGCTGGAAACATTACCCGTCTTCGAGCAGGTCTTTGTTACCGCTGGTGAGATGAGTGAGCAGCAGCTCAATGCGGCGTTATACATGGCGACTCGGCGAGCAGAAAAAGCCCTGGCTGAGGACGAAGCGTTTTACATTGCGAGTCTTTCCGCCAATGTCATCAGCTATAAAGGCTTGATGATGCCGGTGGATCTGCCAAAGTTTTATCCCGATCTGGCAAACCCCTTGCTCGAGACAGCCATTTGTGTCTTTCACCAGCGGTTTTCCACCAATACCATGCCCCGCTGGCCTCTGGCGCAACCCTTCAGAATGCTTGCCCATAATGGGGAAATCAATACCATTACCGGCAATAGAAACTGGTCCGTGGCGCGCACACCCAAATTTGAAACTGCCCTGCTGCCGAAACTCGGTGAGGTCAGTCCACTGGTCAATCGTACCGGCTCGGATTCCTCCAGTCTGGATAATATGCTCGAGGTGCTAGTTGCCGGTGGTATGGATCTGCATAAGGCCATCAGATTGCTGGTGCCGCCTGCCTGGAACAATACCCAGGATTTTGGCCCCAATGAAAGAGCTTACTTCGAATACGTTTCCATGCACATGGAGCCCTGGGATGGTCCGGCTGGTCTGGTGATTACCGATGGTCGTTATGCCGTCTGTACGCTCGACAGAAATGGCCTGCGTCCTTCCCGTTGGGTATTGACGGATGACGATGTCATCACAGTTGCCTCTGAAGTGGGTGTTTACAACTACAGTCCGGAGAGCGTTGTTGCCAAGGGTAAGCTTGGCCCAGGTGATATCCTTTCAATTGACACGTTGACTGGCGCTATTATCGACTCAGAAGAAGTGGATCGCCAGCTGGCCTCCGGTAATCCTTACCAAAAGTGGTTGAGGGATGGCAGTGTCAAAGTCATGTCGACGATGGATCAGGATTCCATCGAAGTGGAAGGCGCGCTGACCCGCGAAGAAATTTATAAATACATGAAAATGTTTCTCGCCTCTCGCGAGGAGCGTGATCAGGTGCTTAGACCGATGGCGGAAGGTGGCCAGGAAGCGGTAGGTTCGATGGGTGACGATACGCCGATGGCGGTGTTGTCGAGTAAAAATCGCACACTTTACGATTACTTTCGTCAACAATTCGCCCAGGTAACCAATCCGCCGATTGATCCATTGCGCGAATCGCTGGTGATGTCCCTGCAGACCCATCTGGGCCGTGAACACTGTCTGTTTACGGAAACGGAGGAACACGGTCACCGGGTAAATCTTAACAGTCCCGTGCTGTCGCCTCGCAAATATTACGCGCTGAAAAATATCGATATCGCGGACTACCCGGTTCAAAAATTCGGAATTAATTACGATCCTGAACAAACCGACTTGGAGCAGGCGGTCAAACGCTTGTGTCTTGACGTTGAAGAGGCGGTTCGTTCGGGCATTGGCTGTTGTATTTTGTCTGACTCCGACATCGTTCCAGGGCAGTTGCCCATGCCCATGTTGATGGCGGTTGGTGCTGTCCACCATCACCTGATTGCTGTGGGGGAGCGCTGCAACGCAAACATCATCGCCAGCACGGCCTCGGCACGGGATGCGCATCAGATTGCTGCGCTGATCGGCTATGGGGCTTCGGCGGTCTACCCCTATCTGAGTTATCACATCCTGTGTGATCTGGTGCAATCCGGCGAATTGCTCAGTGACCTCGATGTTGCCTTTAAGAACTATCGCAAGGCGATTAACAAGGGCTTGTTGAAAATACTCTCCAAAATGGGTATTTCCACGATCGCATCCTACCGGGGCTCCCAGTTGTTTGAGATCGTGGGTCTGTCATCTGAAGTGGTCGACCTCTGCTTCACCGATACACCGAGTCGTATTCAGGGTGCCGGGTTCGAAGACCTGCAGCAAGATCAGCAGCGACTTGCGCGGGAAGCCTGGAGTGATCGGAAGCCCGTTAACCCGGGTGGTCTCCTGAAATATGTGCACGGCCAGGAATATCATGCGTTCAACCCAGACGTGGTCCAGGCGCTGCATCGCTCTGTGCAAAATAACGATTATGCGGCCTGGCACGACTATGCCGCGTTGGTTAATCAGCGTCCGATAGCGACACTGCGGGATTTGCTGAAGTTGCGTGATGACATCGTACCTTTGCCCATGGCAGAGATTGAGCCGATCGAAAAAATCATCAAACGTTTTGATTCGGCGGGCATGTCGCTGGGCGCACTATCACCGGAGGCACATGAAGCCCTTGCCGAGGCCATGAATACCCTGGGCGGACGCTCCAATTCCGGCGAGGGCGGTGAGGACTCGGTGCGCTTTGGTACGAATAAGGTCTCGAAAATCAAACAGGTTGCCTCCGGTCGATTTGGCGTGACACCACATTATCTGTCCAGTGCAGAAGTCATCCAGATCAAAATCGCCCAGGGTGCAAAGCCGGGTGAAGGTGGTCAATTGCCGGGTGGTAAGGTCAATGAATTGATTGCCCGGCTTCGCTATTCGGTTCCCGGTGTGACACTGATTTCACCGCCGCCGCATCATGATATCTACTCTATTGAGGATCTGGCCCAGCTGATTTTTGATCTGAAGCAGGTTAATCCGACCGCTCTGGTATCTGTAAAATTGGTATCGAGGCCGGGGGTGGGAACGATTGCTGCAGGTGTGGCGAAAGCCTATGCAGACCTGATCACCATATCGGGTTACGACGGTGGCACTGCTGCCAGCCCCTTGACCTCCATTCGTTACGCGGGCTCTCCATGGGAGCTCGGTTTGTCGGAAACCCACCAGATGTTGCGAGCCAACGATCTGAGAGGGAAAGTGCGCGTGCAAACTGACGGTGGTTTGAAAACCGGGTTGGATGTTGTCAAGGCGGCCATTCTCGGCGCCGAGAGCTTTGGTTTTGGCACGGCCCCGATGATCGCCCTGGGCTGCAAGTACCTGCGTATTTGCCATCTCAATAATTGTGCAACGGGCGTTGCTACCCAGGACAAGACACTCCGGGAACAGTATTACCTGGGTACCGTGGAAATGGCGCGCAATTTCTTCCGTTTCATGGCAGAAGAAACCCGTGAGTGGATGTCACGTCTCGGGGTCAGGAGTCTTGAGGAGCTCGTGGGACGGGTGGATTTGCTGGAAGTATTACCCGGCGTGACGGAAAAACAGAAAAAGCTCGATCTGTCACCCATCATCTATACTGATGAACTGTTGCAAAGCAAACCGCAAACCTGCCAGGTGCCAAGAAACACGCCATTTGACAAGGGGTATCTGGCAGAGCGTATGGTCGAGGATATTCTCCCCGCAATCGAGGCAAAGTCGGGCGGAGAGTACCACTACTCCGTCAGCAACTGTGATCGTTCTATTGGTGCGCGCTTGTCTGGTGAGATCGCCAAGCGCCATGGTAATCAGGGGATGGCCGACGCGCCGGTGAAATTGAATCTTCACGGCGTCGCAGGTCAATCGCTGGGTGTCTGGAACGCCGGTGGACTGGATATTTATTTGCGGGGAGATGCCAACGATTACGTCGGTAAGGGTATGGCCGGTGGGAAAATTGTCATTGCGCCACCCGAAGCCAGTAGGTTTTCTTCAAATCAGGCGCCGATTATTGGTAATACCTGCCTGTATGGTGCCACCGGTGGCAAACTATACGCCGCCGGTCGTGCAGGTGAGCGTTTTGCGGTGCGTAACTCGGGTTGTATCGCGGTGGTCGAGGGTGCTGGGCACCATTGCTGTGAGTATATGACGGGTGGCGTAGTCGTGGTGCTTGGCAATACCGGTCCGAATTTCGGTGCAGGCATGACCGGTGGTTTTGCCTATGTACTGGATGAAGAACGAACTTTTGTCGACCGCTACAATATGGAGCTGGTCGATATTCAGCGCATTACCAGTGAGGCCACCGAGGCCTACCGCCATAACCTGGAAAGTCTGATCAAGGACTTTGTGGAAGAAACCGGTAGCGCCTGGGGTCAACAGGTCCTCGAAAACCTGGAGAGCTTCCTCAATAAATTCTGGCTGGTCAAGCCCAAGGCTGCGAGTCTGCAAAGCTTGCTTGAACACACTCGTGCTGCACCCCAATAAGGCTGTTGTTGAGTAAAGGTTTCCACTTATGACGCAAAGATTGAACAACAATTTCCAGTTTGTGCAGGTAAGCAGAGAAGAGCCCGGAAAAAAGGGATTGCTCAGTCGCACCCGGGAATTTGTCGAAATTTACGAGCCATTCGAACAAAAGGAGGCCGCCAGTCAGGCGCATCGCTGTCTGGATTGCGGTAATCCCTACTGTGAGTGGAAGTGCCCGGTTCACAATTATATCCCCAACTGGCTAAAGCTATTGTCTGACGGCAATATTCTTGAAGCAGCGGAGCTCTGTCATCAGACCAATACACTCCCCGAGGTCTGTGGCCGGGTTTGTCCTCAGGACCGGCTTTGCGAAGGTGCCTGCACCCTGAATGACGACTTTGGTGCTGTGACCATTGGCAGTGCGGAGAAATACATTACCGACACCGCTTTTGCCATGGGTTGGCGTCCGGATATGTCCAATGTGACATGGACCGACAAGCGGGTGGCTATCATCGGGGCTGGACCGGCGGGTCTCGGTTGTGCCGACATTCTGGTGCGGGGCGGCGTTCGACCGGTGGTATTTGACCGCTATCCGGAAATTGGCGGCTTGCTGACTTTCGGTATACCGGAGTTCAAGCTCGAGAAGTCGGTGATGCAAAATCGCCGTGTCATCCTTGAAGATATGGGTGTGGAATTCAGACTCAACACCGAGATTGGCGTCGATGTGACCATCGACCAGTTGCTGGAAGAGTACGATGCCATTTTCCTTGGCATGGGTACCTATAAATACATGAAAGGTGGTTTTCCCGGAGAAGACCTACCCGGCGTTTACGATGCGCTCCCTTTTCTGGTGGCCAATGTCAATCGCAACATGGGTTGGGAAAAGAACCCTGACGATTTTATTAGTGTTGCCGGGCAGAGGGTCGTGGTATTGGGCGGTGGTGATACCGCCATGGACTGTAATAGAACATCGATTCGCCAGGGTGCGACTTCGGTGGTGTGTGCCTACCGGCGAGATCAAGAAAACATGCCGGGTTCCCGTCGTGAGGTGAAAAACGCTCAGGAAGAAGGAGTGCAGTTCCTGTTTAACCGCCAACCGGTTGAGATCATTGGCAATGGTCGCGTAGAAGGCGTTAAAGTGGTTACTACAGAGCTGGGTGAGCCGGACGAACAAGGTCGCCGTCGGCCCACGCCCGTTGCGGGAAGTGAAGAAATTCTGCCGGCAGATGTGATCCTGATCGCGTTTGGTTTTCAGCCTGATCCAGCCCCCTGGCTCGGCGAGAAAAATGTTCAGCTCAATGACTGGCAGGGCGTCATAGCGCCCGAAGATCAGTGCTTCAAGTTTCAAACCAGCAATCCAAAGATTTTTGCCGGGGGTGATATGGTGCGTGGTTCGGACTTGGTGGTGACTGCAATTTGGGAAGGGCGCCAGGCAGGGGAAGGTATTCTGGATTACCTGCAAGTTTGACCACAAGGCTCCAAACCAATGGCTTTACTAAAAAATGATCGTTTTCTTCGGGCCCTGTTGCGCCAACCTGTCGACGTAACTCCGGTATGGATGATGCGTCAGGCGGGCCGGTATTTACCAGAATACCGCCAGACCCGTTCCGCAGCCGGGGATTTTATGGCTGTCTGTACCAATCCTGAGTTGGCCTGTGAGGTCACGCTCCAGCCACTTGAGCGCTACCCTCTAGATGCGGCAATTCTGTTTTCGGATATTCTCACTATCCCCGACGCCATGGGATTGGGCCTCTATTTCGAAGCAGGAGAGGGACCGCGTTTCAGGAAACCGGTCAGGACCGAGGCGGATATTGCCGGTCTGCAGGTGATTGATCCGGCCAGTGATCTTCCCTATGTGCTGGATGCTGTGTCTACCATTCGTCGTGAACTCAATGGTCGGGTGCCTTTGATCGGGTTTTCCGGAAGTCCCTGGACGCTGGCAACGTATATGATTGAGGGCGGAAGCAGTCGCGACTTTGCCCGCAGTAAAACTATGCTCTACGACCAGCCACAGTTGCTTCACCAACTGCTTGAGAAGCTCGCAGCGTCGGTGATCGCCTACCTCAACGCGCAGATAGAAGCTGGCGCACAGGCAGTACAGATTTTTGATACCTGGGGTGGAGCTCTCTCCCATACTGCCTACCAGGAGTTTTCGCTCAATTACATGAGCAAGATTGTTGCCGGTTTGACCAAACACAGCGAGGGTCGAGATGTACCGGTGATTCTCTTTACCAAAGGTGGAGGGCAGTGGCTTGAAGCCATTGCGGATTCTGGCTGTCATGCGGTCGGCTTGGACTGGACGACACATATTGGTCATGCTCGCCAGCGTATAGGCGCCAAAGTGGCACTCCAGGGAAATATGGACCCGGCGACACTTCGTGCGTCACCTGAAAGAATTCGTCAGGAGGTGGCCAGTATCCTTGATCAGTACGGCAGTGGCGAGGGTCATATATTCAATCTTGGCCATGGAATCACGCCAGACATCAGCCCCGAGAAGGCTGGAATTTTTATTGACGCAGTTCACAGTTATTCGGTGAATTACCACAAGTAAATCTAAATAAGCTGACCAGTTGTCTCATAATTAGACCGATTGTGCATTCCCGGTTGCTATTGCTTCGTATCAGAATACTCTTTAAAGGATGAAAATAGCCTTGTGCAAAGGCTGTATGACAATAAGGCTTTATTTAAATTTATAAACTTGAGCGTGCATCAGTATGAGCATCAAGCAGGTCAAGGTCAGTGTCGCAGACATCACGATGGGGATGTATGTCTCTTGTCTTGATCGTCCCTGGAGTCAGACACCCTTTCCCATTCAAGGCCTCCTTGTTAAAAGTCCCAAAGAGATCAGTGCGCTGCGCAATTACTGTGAATACGTGTATATAGATGTTACCAAAGGCTCAAGTCCGGCAGTTACTGTGCAGCAACCATCAAAAACCGGGCCCAGGGCGTCCCCCACTTTAAAGGCAAGTGGCCTGGCCGCTACAGCATCGCCAATTGATGTCAAGCGTGGCGTGTATGGGAAGGTTGTCCCTCTTTCCGAGGAGGTGCAGTATGCTGAAAAGGGTTTAATGCAGCTCCGGGGCCATTTTGCTCTGGCAGTAAAACAAATCGCCAAAGGCCGAGACTTTGATTATCAGGGATTGAAAGATTCTGTTGGGGACATGGTCAACAGTGTTGTCAGATGTCCCGATGCCTTTACCTGGCTGCTGCGGCTCCGCCTCAAAGATCAGCACAGCCATGACCACAGTATGCGTTCAGCCTTGTGGGCAGTGCAGTTCGCCCGCTTTGTCGGTATGCCAAAAGAGGAAATGTCAGTGCTTTGCCTCGGCACACTGCTGAAGGATATCGGCAAAATTAAATTGCCCAATGGGCTGTTGCGGAAAAGAAAGCGCACGCTCGAAGAAGCCACTGAATACCAAAAATTTGTCGACTACGGTGTTGAAATGTTGCGCAGTAGTAATGTTGAACCACGCGTTGTCTCTGTGGTGCGTTTTCACTGCGAGCGTCACGATGGCAGTGGGTTTCCCGAGGGATTGCAGGGTGGAAAAATTCCTCTGTTGGCCCGAATTGCCGGTATTGCGACAACCTACGATGCTATTTCAAATCCCCGCGAAGCGGAGGAGCCGGTGGCACCATCCAGGGCGGTGAGCCTGCTCTATAATCTACGGGATAAAAAGTTTCAGGATGATCTGGTGGTACAGTTTATCCAGTCGATCGGTCTATACCCTACGGGTACGCTGGTGGAGTTGACGACCGGTGATGTCGGTATTGTTGTGGAGCAACACGCGGAATCCCGTTTGACGCCGAAGGTGGCGGTGTTGGATCAGAAAAAAGCACAGGCTTCAGATGCCTATATTCTGGTTGATCTCAAGGATGAGGGTTTATCCCGGAGAATTCTGGAGAAAAGTGGCCAGTCAAAAGCAAAATCCGTTTCCAAGCTGGCCATTGCAAGAGATCTCGATTTGTCCGGTTACGATGTGGACATTGCCGCTGTCAGTGGCATTTTTATGAAAAATGCACAACGGGTCATGGAATCGGTTGTTTCTGATGATGCCAAAATGGAAACAACAGCTCGTCAGGGCGGGCTTTATGCCACGCTTCGGGATCGGTTTCGTCTCTGATGGGATTGCGGGATTCAATTTGGGTTGGCTTAGAACTGACCCATTTTTTTCCCCATTTGCACTGTGGTTCCCGGGCCGCAGGTCGCATCCCAGCCCACTGAATTTTCTTCAAATAATAGAATAACGGTTGAGCCAAATTTGAATCGACCCATTTCCTCCCCTTTATTGAAAGCGAATTGGCTATCCGAAAACTGTTCTGTTTTCAGTATTCCGGGGGGGTAATCTCCCCATACAGTCTCAATGCCTGCTACCAGCATGGCGCCTACCATGACAATGGCGCAACGACCTGTTTCCGTATTGAAAAAACTTACCAGACGTTCATTTCGGGCAAACAGGCCATCGATATGCCGGGTTGTTGTTGTGTTGACAGAAAACAGTTTGCCGGGGATATAGCGACAATACTCCAGTGATCCGCTAATCGGCATGTGCACCCGGTGGTAATCTCGGGGAGACAGGTAAATGGTTGCAAACTGCCCATTCAGGAATTGTTCGCTCCGGGGACTGTGCTCACCCAATAACGCGTCCACTGAAAAATGCCTGCCCTTCGCCTGGAAAATACGCCCCTGGGTGATTGCCCCCAGCTGACTGATAGTGCCATCCGCCGGTGAAACGATACTTCCCGGTGTGTCATCAATTGGGCGCGACTCGGGTTTCAATGAGCGCGTGAAAAAATCATTGAAACTGGTGTAGTCATTGTCGGAACTGCCGACCGCTTCATCCATATTCACGTTATAGGTTTTGATGAATTGCTGGATAAGCAGATTTTTTGTCCGGGGGTGGGTGCTCTCAGCCAGTTTTGACACCAGCCTGGACAGCTGGTGTTGTGGGGTCAGCCGTTGCAGGGCAACAAACCACTCGGCAAGAAAATCATTCACCGCCCCTGCTCCACAGGTGTGTCGGGTCGATTTCCCCACTCCCACCATGAGCCATCGTAGGCGCGAATATTACTGAAACCCAGCAGGCGGCCTACTAGATAGGTAAAGCCTGAACGGTGATGTGACTGGCAGTGGGTGATGGTGGGTTTATCGGGAGAGATCCCCACTGTGGCCAGGTATTCAAGGGCATCCTGCCGAATCCGCATATTGCGTTCACGATCCATTAGGCTGGTCCATTCGCAATGAATAGCGCCGGGAATATGACCACCCTTCTCGGCCATTACTTTTTCTCCCGTATATTCCTCAATACTGCGGGCATCCCAGATTTGTACATCGTCAGCAGCATTCATGGCCATGATATCCTCGGCGCTGACAGTTGCTGCCCGATCAACAGTCGCCTCGAATTCGACCACCTCGGGTGGAGGAACTTCATCAGTGGTGGGGAAACCCTCGGCGTACCAGGCAACGAGTCCGCCGTTGAGGTATGACCAGTTTTGATGACCGATAACATCCAGTGTCCAGATCAACCGACCTGCCCAGCCACCTCCCTCATCATCGTACACCACTACATGTTTGTCGGCGGTCAGTCCGATTCGACTAAACAGTGCGTCCAGTTGTGCGGGGGAGGGCAACTTGTTGGGCCATGGTTGGCCGCCATTCATCAGTTCCTTGGTCGACACGTGTACAGCACCGGGGATATGCCTCCGGCTGTATATTTCATCTTTGCAAACGTCAATCAGCAGGATGTCAGGTCGTTCAAGCAGTTCAACCAGTGACTCCGGTTCCAGTAATTTAGGTAACTCAGTCATAATTGCTCCCATTCATGCGAGGCGCGATTGTAACATCAAAAAACCCATGGCTTTACTGCTGGTCAGATTCCAGACTCTGTAAAATTTGTTGGTAGCTACTGAAGCGAGTTGCGCTAATGCTGCCGGAAGCAATGGCCTGGCGCAGGGCGCAACCGGGTTCTCCCTGATGCCGACAGTCGCGGAATCGACAGTGGCCGAGAAAAGCTCTGAACTCTACAAACCCGTCTGCGATGGCGTCTGGTTCAATGTGCCAGAGTCCGAATTCGCGGATACCCGGCGAATCGATCACTTCGCCACCACTCGGCAGATGAAAGAGTTGTGCCGTGGTCGTGGTATGTGTCCCTTTTGCTGCGCTCTCCGATAGTGCTCCCACAGCTGCTTCTGCTCCCGGGGCGATGCTGTTCAGTAATGAAGATTTGCCCACGCCCGATTGCCCGACAAAGACACTGGTGCGCGTGCTCAAATAGTCTGTGAGTTCGTCAATGCCTTTTCCGGTATGAGCGGATACCAGCAGGCAGTCATATCCCAGCTTTCTGTAATCATCCATCAGGCTGATCAGCGTTTCGTGCTGATCCTGGGCAATCAGGTCAATTTTGTTCAGGATCAGGATGGGTTGAATGCCCTGGCGTTCAGCCGCGACCAGGTAACGATCTATCAGGTTGGCATGGGGTTCAGGAAAAGGGGCTATGACAACAGCAATACAGTCGATATTGGCTGCAACCGGTCGCAGTTTACCGCGGTTGTCGGGTCGGCATAATTCGGAGCTGCGGGGGCTGATGGCCACCACCACGCCATTGGATTCTCCATTCTGCCAGGTGACCCGGTCTCCGGTGACAATGGAGGGCAGATTGGCGCGCAAGTAGCAGCGGTGTACCTCGCCTTTGTGCTCGTCGGACTCCACGAGTACCCGGTTGCCATAACACGCGGTAATTCTGCCGGTTTGTTCAGGGCCAAGGCCATCTGTCGTCGTCTGACTCTCCGGCGAATCCGGTCTGTCGGTGGACGACTGTGCTCGACGCTGGTTCTCCAGTATCCGTCGGCGCTGTTGTTTGGTTAAATGACGCTTGGACAATATTTCTCCTCTTCTTGCCCGGACAGCCGCAGCAGCTGGCTTAGTTGCCCCGGAGGATATAGCATATGTTCAACCGGGGACAGGCACAAAAGATGATTGATTTTCAGGAAATTTACCAGTCACTGGCGGGGTTTATCCCGTTGCTGGTGGCCTTGGTTATCATAATATTGGGATTGTGGCTCGCCAACTGGCTACTGTTGCGTCGCGCGGGTTTGTCCACCGAGTCGAAGCTTCCCGGTCAGGTAACCATGCTGGCGCTGACGGCGCTGGCACTGGTGATCATTATCCTGGTGCTACCCGTGAGTGAATCCACCCGCGGCGATCTGCTAAGCCTGCTGGGGCTGCTGTTGTCCGTTGTGGTGGCTATCTCATCGACAACCTTTGTTGCGAATGCCATGGCGGGTTTGATGTTAAGGGCAGTAAAAAGCTTTCATCACGGTGACTTTATCCGTGCCGGCGAGCATTTTGGCCGCGTCACTGAGCGGGGCCTGTTTCACACCGAAATACAGTCCGAAGATCGTGATTTAATTACTTTGCCAAACCTGTTTCTGGCGGCGAACCCGGTCATAGTCATTCGTTCTTCTGGTACCATCATTTCCTGTGATCTTTCGCTGGGCTACGATATCCCCCATTATGAAATCGAGCCTCTGCTCAAAGAAGCGGCATTGGCAGCAGAGCTGGAAGAACCGTTTATGCAAATTCGGGCACTTGGCGACTTTTCCGTCGGCTACCGAATTTCCGGTTACTATGCAGAGGTAAAGCACCTGTTGACGATGCGAAGCAGATTGCGTCGCGAGGTGTTGGATAAACTTCACGGTGCCGGTATCGAGATTGTATCCCCGGCATTTATGAATCAGCGGCAGTTCAATAACGGCGAAAGGTTTATGGCGCCCGCCAGGCAGGCCGTCTCCGTTGAGCCACCGGAGGCGGCACCGGAGGCCATCATTTTTGACAAGGCCGATCGCGCAGAGAAGATCGGAACCCTGGAGCATGAAATTCAGGAGACAGCAGAAAGAATCAAGACACTGAAGGGCCAGCTCCCGGGCTTGGATGATTCGGAGGCGGACGAGCTCAATGCCGAAATCAGCCGCAGCGAGGAGCGCCTAGTGCGTCTTGACAATATAATCCGCATAGCAAAAGAAAAGCCTAATGAATGATATGACTACAGTCAGACACCCCCTCAATCTGATCTGGATAGATCTGGAAATGACGGGGCTTGATACCGAGACAGATGCGATTATCGAGATCGCTACGCTCGTCACCGACAAGGACCTGAATGTTCTGGCAGAGGGCCCGGTGATGGCCATTCGTCAACCGGAAGCCATGTTGGCGGGGATGGATGAGTGGAATACACGTCAGCACGGTCAATCGGGTCTGACAGAGCGGGTGCGCAACAGTACAACGACGCTGGCAGAGGCGGAGCAGGCGACTCTTGCCTTTTTGAAACAGTTTTTGGATGAACGGCAGTCGCCGATGTGTGGCAATTCTATCTGTCAGGATCGCCGTTTTCTGGCGAGACAGATGCCGTCACTGGAGGCCTTCTTCCACTATCGCAATCTGGATGTCAGCAGTGTGAAGGAGATTATCCGGCGCTGGCGGCCTGAGTTGATAAAAGGCTTCAATAAACAGAGTTCGCATCTCGCCATGTCAGACATCAAGGACTCCATTGCCGAGCTGACCTACTATCGGGATGTCTTTTTTATTATGGAACCGGAACCCGAATAACCAACTTGCTTGTTATGGGGGCTGATCTCCATCCAGGTACACACCTCATGTATTGGCCGTGTTGGTGATTTTTCGTTTGCGCCTTTTCTGTTGCTGATGTTGTCCCAGGGCCCAGGCCACATGTTCTCTAACCATCGGGGAACTATGTGACTCGCGGCTTCGCAAGGCGCTGACCACTGTCTCCGAGGTGGGTGCATTGCCAAGGCCAACGGCCAGGTTCCGGAGCCACCCCTCATAGCCGACTCGCCTGATGGGCGACCCTTCGGTCTTCTTGAGAAATTCCTGTTCACTCCACAAAAAAAGTTCAGTGAGTTCGCGGTTGTCCAGATTGTGTCGAGGCGTGAAATCTTTCTCGTCACTCAAGGATGCCATCTTGTTCCAGGGGCAGACGGCCTGACAGTCATCACAGCCGAATACCCGGTTGCCCATCGGTTCGCGAAACTCCTCTGGAATACTGCCTTTCTGCTCTATGGTGAGGTAGGAGATGCAGCGTCGCGCATCCAGTACATAGGGCGCCGGAAACGCATCGGTGGGACAGACTTTCAGGCAGGCCTGGCACTCCCCACATTGATCTGTCTCGCTGGATTGGTCCACAGGTAGCGGCAGGCTGGTATAGATTTCCCCAAGAAAAAACCAGGAGCCGGCCTGGCTGTTAATCACCAGAGTGTGTTTGCCCATCCAGCCCAATCCGGCTTTCACGGCGAGGGGTTTTTCCATAACCGGCGCACTATCGACAAAGGGGCGTTGTACCACGGCTCCCGGTACGGCTTTCTCGATCTCTTTAGTGAGCGTTGTCAGCCGATTGCGGATCAGTTTGTGATAGTCGCGGCCCAGTGCGTATCGGGAGATGTAGGCTTTGCTCTCATCTTTCAGCGTCGCGATCATATTGCTGTTATCTGTCAGATAGTCCATTCTGACCGTGATAACACGAAGTGTGCCGGGAAGTAATTGTTCCGGGTGGTAGCGCTTCTCACCGTGCTCACTCATCCAGCGCATTTCTCCCTGGTGGCCCGCCGCTAGCCAGTCATTCAGCTGATGTCCGGTTTTCGATAAGTCCGTATCGGTGATCGCCACCTGCTGAAAACCGAGCCGCCTGCCCCAGTCTTTGATGTCCAGAGCAAGCTGTGTGTAATCGATCTCGGGTGTTTCACTGGACATAGTCGAACGGCCGTGGTGAGTTGACGTATAATTTTGCCAGATATTCTCGGGATAATCGGTATTTTATGTACCAGCATTTGCCAACGGCATTATTTAGCGCGGAACAGGCTCGCCAGCTGGACCAGACTGTCATCCGGAATGGCATCCCCGGCATCAAATTAATGAAGCGGGCGGGTTACGCTGTATTTCAGAAAATTCTCAGCCACTGGCCGGGAAAGCCGTTGACGGTGTTCTGTGGTTCAGGAAACAACGGTGGTGATGGCTATATTGTAGCGGCCCTGGCAGCCGAGGGGCGGCTGCCTGTTCGGGTGATTCAGATGAGCTCGCCCGGGAAACTCGGCGGTGATGCGCGCACAGCATTTCAGTACGCCCGCGATGCGGGTGTACCGATGGTGCCGTTCAGCGATTGCCTTGACCTCTCGGCGGGCGTGGTTGTGGATGCAATGTTGGGCACCGGGTTTTCCGGTGAGGTTCGCGAGCCATTTGCGCAGGCAATTCGATTGATCAACCACAGTGGTTTGCCGGTTGTTGCGGTGGATATTCCCTCGGGCCTGAGTGCGAATACGGGTGCTGCCAACGGGCCTGCTGTGGAGGCAAATCTTACGGTCACTTTTATCGCTCTGAAACAGGGGCTTTTTACCGGCCGGGGGCCGGCCCTCTGTGGAGAGCTGGTTTACAGTGATTTGCGTGTTTCCGAGCAGATTCTGGCGGCAGAGCCTCACACGGCTTATCGCCTGGAGCTGGATCCTCTGAGGTCGACCTTGCTGGCGCCCCGCCGACGTGACGCTCACAAGGGAGCCTTTGGTCATGTACTGATTATTGGCGGTGATCGGGGTTTTGGTGGGGCGGCAAGCATGGCCGCAGAGGCTGCATTAAGGGTGGGGGCCGGACTGGTAAGTGTTGCAACCCAACCCGAACATGTTACAGCGCTATTGGCGCGTCGTCCCGAGTTGATGGTGCGAGCGGTGACTTCGGGACAACAACTCCGGCCACTGCTGGCCCGTGCCACCGTACTGGTTGCCGGCCCCGGCCTTGGGCGATCGCCCTGGTCCGAGCAACTATTGCAGCAGGTACTGGACACGGCATTGCCGGTCGTCCTGGATGCCGACGCATTGAATATTCTCAGTGAGGCTCGACTGACTTCAGGCCATTTGCAATCAAACTGGATAATCACCCCTCATCCGGGTGAGGCCGCGAGGTTGCTGGGTATCACTGTGGAGGCTGTGGAGGCCGACCGGTTTGCCGCTGTGCGTGCTCTACAGCAAACATTTCAATGTGCGGTTGTCCTGAAAGGGGCGGGTTCACTGGTGTGCCTTGACCCCGGGCTGCCAGTGGCGGTTTGTACCGGCGGCAATCCGGGCATGGCCAGTGGCGGTATGGGCGATGTCCTCAGTGGTATTATTGGGGGATTGATTGCCCAAGGGTTGTCCCCGGACATGGCATTGCCGCTGGCCGTGTGCCTGCATACCGAGGCCGCCGATCGCGCAGCAGTGGAGGGCGAGCGAGGTATGCTGGCTACAGATCTGCTGGGTCCTCTGCGGCATCTGGTGAACCCATGAGTCAGGCGATGGTCAAGGTGCTCTCCGGTGAGCAGGCAATGGTGGAGTTCGGGCGCCAGCTTGGTAAATCAATAACCGCACCGATACTGATTTTTCTGACGGGGGATCTGGGCGCGGGCAAGACCACCCTGTGTCGCGGGATTCTTGGTGCGTTTGGTCACAAGGGGTCGGTAAAAAGTCCAACTTATACACTGGTAGAGCCCTATCAGTTCGGTGGTGATGGATTGGTTTACCATTTTGATTTATATCGGCTGGGGGATCCCGAGGAATTGGAATTTATCGGTATTCGTGATTATCTGTCGCAAGGCGGCTGTTGTCTTGTGGAATGGCCAGAACGCGGTGCAGGCATGTTGCCATTACCGGATCTGCAGATCACGATAACAGCCGTTGAAGATGGCCGTCGTCTGAGTATTGCCGGTAATACCCCGAAAGGGGAGGCTATTCTGGCTTCCCTGTCGGAACCGGGTTGAGGGCAGCATTTTGTTAAAAGTGCGAATTATTGCATCTGTTTTGCTCCTGCTGGTTGGTGTCTGTCAGCCCCTGGCTGCCGCCACAGTGGAGGGTGTTAGGCTGTGGCGCGCGCCAGATCACACGCGATTGGTTTTTGATGTCAGCGGGCCGGTGAACCATACCGTTTTTGATCTTGATAACCCCCGCAGGCTGGTGGTTGATATTGACCGGACTACTCTGAAAACAGCGTTTACCGGACTGGATTTCTCTACTTCACCGATTACCGGCATTCGCAGTGGTGTGCATGAAGGGCATCATCTGCGAATTGTGCTGGACCTCAGTGCTCCGGTGAGGCCGCGCAGTTTCACCCTGGTGAAGAATGAGCAATATGGGCACCGGTTGGTCCTGGATCTCTACGATCGTGTAATGGACGAGGCCCGCAGTACCGCAGAGGAATCAGTTAAGCCGCCGCCCCTGGGGCAGCGGGATGTGATCATATCGATTGATGCAGGTCACGGTGGTGAAGACCCTGGAGCTCTGGGCCCCAACGGCATTCGTGAAAAAGAAGTGGTGATGTCGATCAGCCGCGAGCTGAAAAGGTTGTTTGATCAGACGCCGGGTTTCAAGGCTCGGTTGGTCAGGGATGGTGATTACTATATTGCACTAAGGGATCGGACGCGCATTGCCCACGAACATCGAGCGGACATGTTTATTTCGGTCCACGCCGATGCTTTCACCAAACCTTCGGCCAATGGTGCCTCCGTATTTGCCCTGTCCCGTCGGGGTGCTACCAGTGAAACGGCCCGCTATCTGGCCAGTAAGGAAAATCGTGCGGATTTAATCGGTGGTGCCGGTTCGGTCAGCCTCGACGACAAGGATCATATGCTCGCCAGCGTATTGCTCGATCTGTCCATGACCGCGACCCTCAGCAGCAGTCTGGATGCCGGGTCGGAGGTGCTGAAATACATGGGGGGTGTTGCCCGGCTTCATAAAAAGCGTGTGGAACAGGCGGGCTTCATGGTGCTTAAATCGCCCGATATTCCTTCCATTCTGGTGGAGACCGGATTTATTTCCAACCCTCATGAGGCGCGCTTACTGGGTACCCGCGACTACCAGCAGAAAATAGCCAGATCAATATATAACGGAATTCACCAGCATTTCAGCAAGGCGCCGCCCTCAGGGACGCTGTTGGCCGCGAGAAAGTCGATGGGCGAAAATGTCCATGTGATCGCGAGGGGTGATACGCTCTCCGATATCGCCCTGAAGTACAATATTTCCGTCGATGCATTGCTCAGGCATAACGGACTTACCAATACCCGTATCAACATTGGTCAGCAGCTTAAAATTCCCTCTTCATAAGAATTGTTTCATGCCCAAAATACATTTGCTCAGTCCCCGGCTAGCCAATCAGATCGCTGCTGGAGAAGTGGTTGAACGCCCGGCCTCTGTGATCAAGGAGTTACTGGAAAACAGTATCGACAGCGGTGCCAGTCGTATTGACATCGACGTGGAACGGGGCGGTATCAAACTGATGAAAGTGCGTGATAACGGTTCCGGGATTGCATCAGATGACTTGCCATTGGCACTCAGCCGACACGCCACCAGTAAAATTGAACAGCTTGATGATCTTGAGTCGGTTGGGACTCTGGGGTTTCGCGGTGAGGCTTTGGCCAGTATTTCCTCTGTGTCACGGTTGGCGATTGCCACCAATGACCAAGATAGCGGCCCGGGCTGGAAAGCCGAGGCCGAAGGTCGTGATATGGCTGTGAATCTGGCCCCGGTCGCCCATCCACGGGGCACCACAGTTGAGGTGCGCGATCTGTTTTTTAATACACCGGCCCGGCGCAAGTTTCTGCGGACCGAGGCCACCGAGTACAAGCGGATCGACGAAGTCCTCCGCAAGCTGGCCCTGAGTCATTTCGAGATCGATTTTACCCTGCACAATAACGGCAAGGCTGTACACCATTTTCGCGCCACTACCAGTCAGGCAGAACAAGAACGACGGGTGGCCGCTATTTGTGGCCCGGCGTTTATGGAAAATGCACTCTATCTTGACCTCGAGGCCGCCGGTTTGCGGCTCTGGGGTTGGGTTGGGTTGCCAACGTTTTCCCGTAGTCAGGGGGATCTGCAGTACTTCTACGTCAATGGTCGCAGTATCCGCGATAAGCTGGTCACCCATGCGGTGCGTCAGGCCTATCGGGATGTGATGTACCAGGGGCGCCACCCGGCGTTTGTGCTCTATCTGGAAGCGAATCCCGCAGAGATTGATGTCAATGTGCATCCTACCAAGCACGAAGTGCGTTTTCGCGACAGTCGGACAGTACACGATTTCCTGTTTCGCAGCCTGCACCGTGCGATAGCCGATATCCGGCCCGGTGATACCCCGGCTGCACAGGCTGCTGTCGTTGAGCAAACACCCAGTGAGCCCCATTGGCGCACACCGGTTGAACAATCGGCAATGGGCTTGTCGGCACAGCAATCGTTCGAAGTCAGTGACGTGGCGGAGCCCATGACCACTTACGCTCCCGGGGATGGGTGGCAGGCGCAGGACAAGCGGCTGTATCCTGAATCAATTCCAGACGGTTCTTCTCCTCCGCTGGGTTACGCTATCGCGCAACTGAAGGGTATTTATATTCTGGCTGAGAATGCAGAGGGGCTGGTACTGGTCGATATGCATGCGGCCCATGAGCGCATTACCTATGAGCGCATGAAGCAAGCCTTTGACGCTCAGGCGCTTGTCTCCCAGCCCTTGTTGGTGCCGATTACCTTGGCGGTAAGCCAGTCAGAGGCCGACGGGGCCGATGAGCACTCGGCGCTGTTTGAACATCTGGGTTTTTTACTGCAGAGAGCCGGTCCGGAAAGCCTAGTCGTGCGGCGGGTGCCCGCCATGCTCCGAGATGCCGATGTCGAGCCGCTGGTGAGGGACGTGCTGTCTGATCTCCTGAAGCACGGTAGTAGTGATCGTATTCGACAGCACCTGGATGAGATTATGTCGACGATGGCCTGCCATTCTTCAATACGGGCCAACCGCAAGCTGAGTACTCCCGAAATGAATGCCCTGTTGCGCGATATGGAGGCCACAGAACGCAGTGGCCAGTGTAACCATGGCCGGCCCACCTGGACGCAGATGTCACTGGATGCACTGGATCGACTTTTTTTAAGGGGGCGTTAGCCTATGATCCGGACAATCGGAAATATTCTGTGGTTTTTGCTCGGCGGTCTGGTGCTGGGGCTTGCCTGGTGGTTTATTGGCCTGATCGCCTTTATCACAATTATCGGGATTCCCTGGGGTAGATCCTGCCTGGTGATTGGCCAATTTACGATGTGGCCCTTTGGCCGTGAGGCGATCAGTCGCAGCGAGCTCCGGCAACGGGAAGATATTGGTACAGGTTTGCTGGGCCTGTTCGGTAATGTGATCTGGTTTCTGCTGGCGGGATTCTGGTTGGCGGTTGCCCATATCATGGTGGCGCTGGCGCTATTTCTCACCATCATCGGCATTCCATTCGGGATTCAGCACTTGAAACTGGCGGGCATTGCCCTGGCTCCGGTGGGAAAAACAATTGTTTTCAGTGATGTCGCCAATGCGGCAAGGTCGAGATAGTCTGATAGGTCACCCGGAATTTTTTCAAGTATGACGTGAAAGAAGCATTGCCGTCAGGCCATCGGGTGACATGACGTATCTGCAACGACATCAGTGGTGAGGATTTTTGTCCAGCTCACGATCCAGTTTCTGGGACACAAAGCCCGGCCCTCGGGAAAACCCACCCAGCAAGTTGTAGGCGACCGGCAGCACAAACAGTGTGAAGACGGTGGCAAATGCCACGCCACAGAAAAGGGTAATCCCCAGAACTTGCCGGGTTTCAGCGCCGGCGCCAAAGGACAGGATCAGGGGCACTGAACCGGCAACAGTGGTAATACTGGTCATCAGGATTGGCCGCAAACGAACGCGTGCTGCTTCAGTAATGGCGGCTTTTACCGAAGCCCCTCTATCCCTGGCCTGGTTGGCAAACTCCACGATGAGAATGCCGTTTTTTGCCGCCAGCCCCACCAGCATAATCAGCCCAATCTGGCTGTAGAGGTTGAGTGTATTGCCGGTGGCCCACAGCCCGAGCAGTCCGCCGGCGATGGCCATTGGCACCGTGAGCACAATAATAAAGGGATTGACGTAGCTCTCGAACTGGGCCGCCAGCACCAGGAACATCACGATAACTCCCAGTACGAAGGTGAAATAGGTGGCACTGCCGGAGGCTTTGTAATCCAGAGAGCGGCCTTTGTAATCCACGATGGCGTATTCCGGTAAGTGCTCGTCAACCAGCCTCTCCAGGTATCGCAGTCCTTCGCCCAGCGGGAGCTGGTCTTCAAGGTTGGCATCGATGGTAATGGCTCGATTGCGATTGTAGCGATTGAGGGTTTTGGAATCGGCAAATTCTCTCAATGACACCAGATTGGACAGGGGAATCAGCTGTTCCGAGCGGTCGGAGCGAACGTAAATATTGGTGAGATCACCTGGACTGTTCTGTTGGTCGCGCTTGCCCTCAATCATCACATCGTACTCTTCCCCTGTGTCGATATAGGTGGTGATCCGCCGCGAAGCGAGCATGCTTTCCAGTGTGCGGCCGATGTTTTGCACTGATACCCCCAACTCCGCAGCCCGGTCATAATCAATCAATACCTGAACCTGCGGGCTGGTCTCCTTGTAGTCACTATCAATATCGGTGAAGCCGGGGTTATCTTTCTGCAACTCGGCAAACAGGATGTCCCGCCAGGCAGCCAGTTCCTGATAGGTACCCCCGGCAAGCACAAACTGTAGTGGTTTTGCGGTTCGACTGCCGATTCCCTGCCGCATGATCGGATGAATGGTCACTCCCGCCAGATCGGCTGTTTGCAGACGAATTTCCGCCATAATATCCCAGGCAGAGCGCCGGTTATCCCAGTCGCCGAGCACGACTATGACCATCCCGGTATTGAATGCATCCCGGGGAGCGCGAATCAGGATCCGTTCAGCCTCACCCGTTTCCGCCAGCGGCATCAGTCGACGTTCGATCTCTTCCATGTACTCTTTGGTATAGGCGTAGCTGGCACCTTCCGGCCCTTTTACCATGATAAAAAAGGCACCGCGATCTTCCTTGGGGGCATATTCATTGGGAATCTGGTTGACCAGCAGGACACAGAGTCCAATGATGGCGACAAAGATTGCGATCACCAGATAGGGTTTTTCGATGGCCGCATCTACCCAGTGTCCGTAGCGAGTTTTTAACCGGTTAAAAAAACTGTCGACCTTCCGAACCAGCAATGTGGGTTTTTCCGTCGGTTTCAGCACCAGTGACGCCAGCATCGGCGAGAGGGTCAGTGCCACCAGACTTGAAAAACCCACCGCAGCACTCATGGTCAGGGCAAATTCGGAAAACAGCCGACCCATATCGCCTTCGAGAATGGCGATTGGGGCAAATACCGCGATGAGTACCAGCGTCGTGGCAATCACTGCAAAACCCACCTGGCGTGTTCCCCGATAAGCAGCGACGATGGCAGACTCGCCGTATTCCTCCATTCGCCGATGGATGTTCTCCAGCACGACGATGGCATCGTCCACCACCAACCCGATGGCCAGCACCATGGCAAACAGTGTCAGCAGGTTGACGGTAAAGCCCATGGCCATCAACACAATAAAAGTCGCAATCAGTGAGACGGGCACTGTTACTGCTGGAACCAACATGGCCCGGGCGCTGCCGAGAAACAGATAGATGATGAAAATCACCAGCGCAATGGCGATCGCCAGTGTTTTGTAAACTTCGTTGATGGCCTTTTCAATAAACACCGAGGTGTCATAACTCTGTTGAATCGACATGCCCTCGGGCAGTGTTTTGTTGAGTCTTTCGGCCTCGGCCTTTGCGGCACGGGAAACTTCCATGGTGTTGGCAGTGGATTGTTTGGTAATGCCCAGCCCGACCATGGTTTCACCATTGCCCCGAAACAGGGTGCGGTATTCCTCGGTTCCCCGCTCCACGGTACCCACATCATGGAGTCGCACCAGATGGCCATTTTCCCCGCGCTGCAACACCAGCTGGCTGAAATCCTCTGCAGTCCTGAATACCCTTTCCACACGAACGGTGAATTCCTGATCCACCGATTCGATCTTGCCCGCTGGAAGTTCCACATTTTCAGATCGCAGTGCTGATTCCACATCCGCTGAAGTCAGATTGTGAGCGGCCAGCTTTATACGGTCCAGCCAGATACGCATGGCAAAACTTTGACCTCCGCCCACTCTTACCAGTGCCACGCCATCGAGTACTGAGAAACGATCTGTCAGGTAGCGCTCGGCATAATCGGTCAGTTCCGGTATGGAGAGACGGGCACTGGTGAGGTTGAGCCAGATGATCACGTCTTCGTTGGAATCAATTTTCTCCACATCGGGGAGGTCGGCCTCTTCGGGGAGATCCTCGAGAATACGTGAAACCCGATCGCGCACATCATTGGCGGCCGCATCAATGTCGCGGGAGAGGTTAAATTCGATATTGATGCTCGATTCACCGTCTGAGCTGTTGGACTCAATAAACTTGATGCCTTCCAGGCCGGAGATCCGGTCTTCAATCAGTTGCGTGATGCGGGTTTCCACTACGCTGGCGGCGGCGCCGGGGTATTTGGTCTGGATGGAGACAATCGGTGAATCGATATCGGGATACTCTCGCAGTGGCAGGCGCTCGAAGGCGATCGTGCCGAAAGCCACTAGCAGCAGCGAAATGACAGAGGCAAAAACCGGACGCCTGATACTGATATCGGAGAGAAACATGGTGTTCAGTCTGTCTTGTCTGACAGCGAGTTCTGCTGCCGGAGCAACTTGCCCAGGGATTCATTCCCTTTCTGTTCGGCGGCGATATGGACTGCTGTGCCGTCATTGAGGCGCATGGTGCCGTGCGTAACCACCAGTTCTCCGGCCTCAATTCCCGACATGACTGCGATAGCGCCAGGGCGGCGGGGTCCGGTGACCAGTTTGCGTTTCACCACCCGGGCGGGTTCGGTTGTGGTATCAACCACAAAGGCAAACTGGTTGAATCCCTCCTGGATCAGAGACTCTTCGGAAATCATGAGCCGCTCCTGTGGCGGTTTTTGTAATACCACGGTGACCAGCATGCCAGGTTTCAGCCTGCGCTGTTCGTTGGGCAGCAGGGCTCTGACCATCACTGCCCGGGTAACGGGATCGACCCTTGAGTCGATACTGGCCACTTCGCCTTCAACCTCTTGGTTGTCCAGCGCCGGTGCTTTTGCTGTGATTTTCATGCCAGAATGAAGGCCGCTGAGGAAGATGGCTGGCACGGACATGTCGAGCTTCATAACGCTGTCGTCGTCCAGCGTGGTAATGCTGTCCCCCGGCGTAACCAGCTGGCCGACACTGATCTGTCTCAATCCGACGACGCCATCAAAAGGGGCCAATATCAGGCGGTCCGCCAGTCGCGATCGGGTAGCATTGAGCTTTGCTTTGGCCGCTTCAAAGGCCGCTTGCCTCTCATCCAGCAGTGATTCCGTGGACAGTTTCGCATTGGCCAGGGATTGAATGCGCTGGTATTGCCGCCTGGCTTCCTTGACGGTTGAAAGCGCCTCCTCAAGCTCTGCATGCTCTTCGGCGCTGGCCATCTCCACCAGCACATCGCCCTTACTGACCCGCTGGCCATCGTCAAAGTGAATCGCCGTGATTGTTTCTGTGACAGTGGTGGAGAGCGTGACCGCCTCATTGGCTTTCAGGGTACCGATGGCTTCTATTTTTTCGGAGAGTGGCTCGGTGGCCGCGGTCTTGACGAACACGGGAACCACTGCCGGGGCAGCGAAAATGCCGAGTGGCAAGCTGTATAGGGAAAGGGCAAGAACAATTGCCTTGAAGCGCATGCGGCGATCCTTGATTGCTGCTCCGGTATCAGCCGGTTGCCCGGCTGTCCGGTTCCTGAATAAGTGGCTATATTCTGATTGGGAAATATGACAGCCGGGGGAAAACCTGCCAATGGAAACGGGTGGTTTTTCTGGTGATATCCGCGCAGACAGCAATGTTTTATTCCCCAGAATTTTTATCAACCCGTTAATACGCCCTACAAAGGCTCTATGGATCACTTATATTTCAGTTACCCAGTCAGTAGAGCGGGGTGTTGCCTGGCAGAATTTTTTATCGTTACACACCTCAAGTGAAGCAGCCCGAATATGTTTAGAGGGGATCGAGTTGTTCCCCCAATATCGCCAGTTGCCGCTTGAGGCGAGCCTCACTGTGTTCACCCAAATGATTAATCCGGTATACCGCGCTCCCTTCGGCCAGCGGTGAGAGATCGATAGCATCCAGCTCGGCCAGTTGAAGATCGGTGTGGTCAGCCAGCAGAATTTCGCCCGCTGCACCTTTATTCAGCAGGCTCTGCATTTCGGCAAGCCGCTTGCCGAGTTCGCGCTCGCTCAACAGAATTGAAGGTGAAGCCAGTTGCAGTCCTGGGGAAACTGCGGCAGTCAGCTCAACAGTGACGCCCTGTTTGTCCAGTAACTGCGAACTGAGGCGGAGCAGTGCAGCAGCGCAATGTATTGCACGGGACAGCTGGTCGTTGTCACCCTCGGCAAACTCCAGGTAAACATGGTAGTCGCTGCCCGGCAAACGCGTTGCCCCATAGAGGCGTTCTGCACCTTCGACCAGCTGGTCCAGCTTCACCATCAGTGCTTTAAAATGTTCCTGGTTGAGTAGTGCTTCCAGGCGGGGGAGGTTGCGGCAGGCGATCGCAAGGGTTGCCACCGATTGACCGAATAGTGGGTGCGATGTGGTACCAAGTTTACGCAGAAGGGGTTCTATTCGGTATTCAAGCTGGGCCAGTTCGTCCCCTTTACCGGTTTCGCTGCCCGGTAGTTGTTCAAGTAATGTCGTTAATCTGCGTGAGAGGCTGTTGCCAAACCGGAAAGCGACAAAAATCAGGACGGCGGCCAGTAAAATCCACAGCAACAGTAATATTCGTGTAGCAGTGGTTGTCTGTGCTGCATAATAATCGGGCTGCAGAATGACAGACACAAATCCGATAGTGTTGTCATCAACGCTGACGGGGCTTCGATAGCGGCTGATGTCCATTGAGCGTCGGTCATTGTCGCCAGCTCTGGCAATCAGCTGGTTTTCAATGTCGTACACTGCGGTCTGACTTACGCCAGTAATGTCGAGCATGTCGTCCAGTTCCACTTGCAGGCTCAGGCTGTCCCGATGGATCAGTGGCTCCCGGATTACTTTTGCGAGTTGTCCGGCCAGTATATTGCCCAGGTGACTTTCCTGTTCTGATGTCAATGCATTCATTTGCTGGCTATGGGTAAGCCCCAGTGCAAGACCGGTGAGCACTGAAAAAATGAGTGCAGCGAGGGGCATAAGTTTGTCAAAAGATCGTTTGGTGTGGCCCATGCTGGTGACATATCCCTGTGATTGGCTATTGCTCATTCTATCTCATTCGCTGCTCTCCTATAATACTCGCGCCGATAAGGTTGTGATGATCCCCACCAAAAATGGAAGCCACTGTGAGAGAAATTCTACTGATCAATGTTGCCGGAGAGGATAAGCCGGGTATTACCAGCGCTGTCTCCCGGGTACTCGACGAGCACGGCGCGGATATTCTGGATATTGGTCAGGCGGTGATCCACGATAATCTCAATCTCGGCATTCTGGTCATGATTCCCGACGGCCAGCAATCGGCTTTGGTACAGAAGGAGATTCTCTTCAGCCTTCATGCCATGGATATGCGGGTGCGCTTTCAGTCTATTTCCGAATCGAGTTATGAGCACTGGGTGGAGCAGCAGGGCAAACCACGCCATATAGTCACTCTGCTTGCTCGCCGGGTGGCTGCCCACCACATTGCGAGAGTGACTGCTGTGACCGTAGAGCAGGGGCTGAATATTGATAAAATTACCCGCCTGTCAGGACGAGTGCCACTGGAGCGTATCGAGGCCAATACCAAGGCCTGTGTAGAGTTTTCCCTGCGCGGTATTCCGGTGGATCTGACGGCGTTGCGTGCCTCCCTGTTGGAGTTATCTGCCGAGCTGGATATCGATGTCGCCTATCAGGAAGACAACATTTACCGCCGCAACCGCCGGCTGGTCGTCTTTGATATGGACTCGACTTTGATTGAAGCGGAGGTTATCGATGAGCTGGCCAAGGAGGCGGGAGTCGGCGATGAGGTGGCAGCCATCACCGATGCAGCGATGCGCGGTGAATTGGACTTCAAAGCGAGCTTTGCAGAGCGAATGAAATTACTGCGGGGGCTGGATGAATCAGTGCTGGCGGCGGTGGCTGCACGACTGCAACTAACGGAGGGCGCTGAAAACCTGATGTCTACGCTACGTATGTTAGGTTATAGAACGGCTATTTTGTCCGGGGGCTTTGATTATTTTGCACGGCATATTCAGAAGCAGCTTGGCATTGATTACATTTATGCCAACCATCTTGAGGTTGTTGACGGCCAGGTGACTGGCCGGGTGTGCGGTGAAGTGGTCGATGGCCAGCGCAAGGCACAATTGCTGCGTGAAATTGCTGCCAGTGAAAATATCAGTCTGGAGCAAGTGATTGCCGTTGGGGATGGTGCCAATGATTTGCCGATGCTCAGTATCGCGGGGTTGGGGATCGCCTTTCGGGCGAAACCGCTGGTAAAAGCCACCGCCAAGCAGTCAATCTCGAAGCTGGGCCTGGATGGCATACTTTACCTGATGGGTCTGAGTGACCGGGATACACTGCTCTGGCAGCACGAGTAATTGCTCTCGGGCTAATTAGTTGTCATCGTCACTGAAATCGTAGTTCATGCGTTGAGACGGCGGCTGCAGGAAGTGACCTTGAATGTAGTGAACTCCGCAGGTCCAGAGTATGGGTATCATGTCTGCCCGCTCCACAAAAGGGACAATAATTTGTTCATTTTCGATTTTCAGTGAACTGATCAGGCTCTTGAGTTCGGCCAGGCTTTCATCGTTCTGGTAAGCCTTTTCAATGATGACGCTATCAAACTTGATGTAATTGACCGACAGGTTTTGCAGTAGCGTCATTGGTTCAATGGCCAGCCCGAAGTGCGATAACGCAACATCGCCATTGATTTTACTCAGCTCTTCAATCAGCTCTACAGAGCGGTGGTACTGACGGGCGACATCGATTTCACGCAACTGGAAGATGACGTTTTTGGGATATAGCCCGGATGCTTTCAGTGCCACTTTCAGCCAGGGGATAAAGCCTTCGTCGGTCAGGGTATGGCTACAGATGTTGATGAAAAGACGTGTGGTTGGAGCACTCTTCAGTTTTTCTGAAAGCGCTTTGAATGACTCCAGAATCACCCAGTGGTCAATGTCTCTAGCCGCATCGGTTTTAAAGACCTTGGCAATAAAGTTGTCCGGCAGCGCTTTTTCGTCGGCTTCCGGCTTGGTTTGGATAAAGACTTCGTAAAATTGTTCCTGCTTGCCCTGCAGTGGGATGATGGGTTGGTAGAGCAGCTCGAAGAGTTTGTCATCCAGCATGGCTCTGGCAGTTTCCTCGACATCTTCCTCACAGTATTCCGGGCCGATTTCCGATTGATAGAGGTTGGCACCGTTGGCAAAGTCGCCGTTATTCTCTTGGTGCAGTTCGGTGAGCGCAGAAAGGGCTTTTTCTATACAGCCCTCTGCTGTGGCAACGGTTTCGCTGATCACAGATGCCCCGATACCCAGGGTCAGGGTAAAGGTTTGCTCACCCAGTTGAAAAATATGCTTGCCTACGGTCTCGCAAAGTTGGTTGGCAAACATCAGAGCTGCATCGGTCCCGGTGTTGGGCATGATCATTACCAGCGTGTCTTCCTTGAAACGCATGAGACTGACATCCTGGCTTGATGCATTCCTGATCTTGTCCACCAGTTGTGAGACCAGCTCTTCAGTTTTTTGTACGCCGATTTCGGCCAGAATACTGCTATAGCGATCCAGAGTGATATAGAGCAGGACAGAAGAACTATGCTTCTGTGCGGCGAGCCGAATGGCGTTGTTGATCAGCTCGATAACCTTGTCGCGCTGAATATTCATCGCACCGGATGGCTCGGCGCCTTGATCGTCGCCAGTACTCACTTGGCCATCCAGAAACTGCCTGCTGATGACCAGCTCCAGAGCCGGTTCGCCCTGATAATCCACTTTGGCTATTCTGGCCTCAATTGGAATCGGTATTTCGTCGTTGGTGATGCCCGTAAAACGCAGGGTTTCCAGCGGAATTTCTTCGTCCTTGTCGATGGGCCGGAGATACTCCTTGAGGCGTGCGTGATCCTCTGGTGCAATCGTGTCAATCACCGGGAGGCAAAGCATGCTGTCACTTTCCAGATGACCAAACAGCTGGGCAAAACTGTCATTGGTGAACAGATAAGTACCTTCCTGAATAATCGCGATGGCATCTACCGAAGAACCCAGCAGTCTTTCGCAACGGTTTTCTGCATCGGCATACCGACGCCTGAACTGACGCAACAGACGTCGTTGTTCAAGGTTGAACAGTGTTCTTGCGACCACCAGCAGTAACTGCTGGTCTTCGTCCATAGGCAGCACATCCGCAGCGCCCAGGCGCAACCCCTCGACAATTTCTGTGACGTTGTACTGCTCCGAAATCAGAATTACGGGGGTGTCCAGGTCAAAACGTCTGATGAGGGAGAAGATGGATTTAATGGGTGTGTTTTCGCCCTGATATTGACCAATAATCATATCCCAGGGCTTTTCCTGCAGCAGTTTTGATAGTACTTCTTCCTGATTGACATGCTTTGACTCAGCACGGTAGTTGGCGTTGCGCAACAAACTGACGATGCGATTAGCCTCTTCAAAGCTGTCGTGGACCAGTAAAAGCTTCAGGGCGCTGTCTGGGATCATTTAGGCTGGGCTCCTGAATAGTGCAGGGTGAGTTTTTGTTAGATTGCTGCATTATAAGGCAATGGAGGCCGAGGAACACGCAGCCAATCCCCGTGCACCGTTTTGCCCCTGAGACTAAAATGCGAGCCGTGCCACATTATCGGCAAAAAAGCGGAGTAAAGCGAAATAGTGACCGGTATGACGTCAAGTTAACGGTACCTTACGTTAATGGTACCTTGCTCGGTGATCCGGGGATTTCCCTTACCAGTTTGGGTACAAGGTAACCGGGGAGTCTGACCAGCAACTGACTGTGCAATTGGCGTGCTGTCTCATCACAGACCTCAAAGTGAGCTGCTCCACTGATTTTATCCAGTTGGTGGAGGTAATAAGGCAGGGTGCCGAATTCAAACAGGCGTTCGGATAACTGCGCCAGCGTGTCGGGGTCATCATTAATTCCGGACAGTAGCACGGACTGATTCAGTACCGTGACACCGGCGGCTTTCAGGGCCAGCAAACTTGCCCCAACTGAATCATCCAGCTCATTGGGGTGGTTGCTGTGAATCACCATAGAGGTTTGCAGGCGCGTTCCCGTCAGCCATTGCAGGCAGCTATCCGTGATCCGGTCAGGAATGACCACCGGCAGCCGGGTGTGGATTCTCAATCGTTTGACATGCCTGATGCCGGCGATCTGTTCGGTGAGCCATTGCAGTTGATTGTCACCGGTCACAAGCGGATCGCCGCCACTATAGATAACTTCGCTGATGGAATCGTCTCTGGCAATGTAGTCCAGCGCAGTTTGCCATTCCGGCCGCGCCGGCCTGTTTTCCTGGTACGGGAAGTGGCGACGGAAACAATAGCGGCAGTTGACTGCGCAGTTTGGGCTGACGACCAGCAGAAGTCGGCCATGGTATTTGTGAATCAATCCCGGCACCGGGTTGGCCTGCTGTTCTGCCAGAGGGTCCTTGCTGTAACCGGGCACAGCCAGCAATTCCTCACTAACCGGCAGGATTTGTCGAAGCAGGGGATCGTTTGGATCACCTTTTTTAATTCGACTCAAATAGGCGTGGGGTACCCGCACCTGAAAATCACTGTGGGCAGCCTGCGCCTCCCGGAGGTGGGTCCCATCCAGTTCCAGAAAGTCAAAAAGCTCTTTGGGGTGGCGAATACTGGCAGTCAATTGTTCTTGCCAGCCAGGGCTATCCAAACTCGTCGCAGAACCGGGTATCATAGCGCTCTCTTTTTTTCGGGAAGTTTTACTGAGTGTTGAGGCAATAATGGCTACCTATTCTACCAACGAAATTCGCGCCGGTCTGAAAGTCATGCTGGATGGCGACCCCTGTTCCATTGTGGAGAACGAATTTGTCAAGCCGGGCAAGGGCCAGGCATTTAACCGGGTTCGTTTGCGAAACCTGAAAACGGGCCGGGTCTGGGAGCGGACTTTTCGCTCCAGTGATTCGCTGGAGGCCGCTGATGTGTCGGATCGTGACATGCAGTATCTCTACAATGATGGCGAGCACTATCATTTTATGGAGCCGGATACCTTTGAGCAGTATCAGGCAGATGGTAAAACCCTAGGCGATGCTGTGCAGTGGTTGAGAGAGCAGGATACCGTGATGGTTACCCTGTTCAACGGTCAGCCATTGGCAGTGACGCCACCCAATCATGTGGAGCTGGAAATTGTCGAGACCGATCCGGGCCTGAAGGGTGACACTGCCCAGGGGGGTACCAAGCCCGCCAAACTGGTAACCGGTGCTGTGGTCAAAGTGCCGTTATTCCTCAATATTGGCGATGTTGTGCGGGTGGATACTCGCACCGGAGAGTATCTCAGTAGAGCCTGATTGCCCAGTTTTCGGCACGTTTATGAACAGTAAGGGGGTGGCGACAGTCACCCCTTCTTCTGTTGACGCTGTCGGCTTTGGCAAACATCAATTGTTGAGGAAGTGGAATGGCTGACTGGCAACCGACGGCGACACTTGAAACGCTGCGCCGCCGTGCTGAGCTGATGGCGGCCATACGCCACTTCTTTAGCTTTCGCGGCATCTGGGAGGTGGATGTGCCGGTATTGGCAAAAACCGGTGTCACGGATCTCAATATCGATTCGATTCCGGCAGAGCTGAATGGTCGGCGCCACTATCTGCAGAGTTCCCCCGAATATCAAATGAAGCGCCTGCTCGCCGCTGGTAGTGGCGGTATTTATTATTTGGGGAAGGCCTTCCGTGATGATGAGTCTGGTCGGCGTCACAGCCCCGAGTTCACGCTCCTCGAGTGGTATCGGCCCGGTTGGGATGAGCACGACCTGATTGACGAGGTATCCTCATTGTTGAGTGAGCTGGGGATAGTGACTGAACCCGTTAAGGTGTCCTGCCGTGAGATTTTTCAGCAGAGCATCGGGCTGGATCCTCATACAGCATCCCTTGAGGTGCTGCAGCAGGAAGCTACAGCGCTTTCGGGAAGTGACTTTACTGCGGTCAGTAGAAACAGCTGCCTCGATCTTCTGTTCAGTCTTGGCGTCGAGCCGACACTCCCCGATGGACTGGTTTTTGTTTATGACTATCCTTTGTGTCAGGCCGCTTTGGCCTGTAGAGGAGAGGATTTCTCAGGTGTTCCCGTGGCGCGACGCTTTGAGGCTTTCCTGAACAGAATGGAGCTGGCCAACGGTTACTATGAGCTGACAGATGCTGTAGAGCAGTGCTCCCGTTTTGAATCAGATCTGGCTTTGCGGGCAGCGGCCGGAAAGCCAGCCATGCCGGTTGATCATCAGCTTTTGGCTGCCATGAAATCGGGTTTGCCTGCATGTGCAGGAGTTGCGCTCGGTGTCGATCGCCTGTTGATGCAGCTGTTGTCACTGTCGGACATCTGCGAGGTTCTTCCATTTGGTATACGGTGTGACGTAAATGATTGAAACGCTACCGCCAGCGATTTTTCTGATGGGGCCAACGGCCACCGGTAAAACGGATCTGGCCATCGCCTTGCGGGAACACTTGCCGGTGGAGTTGATCAGTGTGGACTCAGCGCTGATCTACCGGGGTATGGATATTGGCTCTGCCAAACCCCCAGCAGATCAATTGGTGGCCGCACCGCACCGCCTGATTGATATCCTGGATCCGTCTGAGGCCTACTCGGCGGCTGAGTTTGCACGGGATGCCCGTCAGGCTATGGCAGAGATCAGTGCTGCGGGACGCATTCCCTTACTGGTGGGTGGCACCATGCTGTACTTCAAGGCGCTCCTCGACGGGTTGGGGGGTATGCCGCCCGCATCTGCTCCCATTCGTGCCGAGATTGAAGATGAGGCCGCTCGGCGAGGCTGGCCTTTTATGCACGAGTTGTTGGCAGCCGTAGATCCTGAAACAGCAAAACTGCTGCACCCCAATCATTCTCGCCGCATTCAGCGGGCACTGGAAGTTTATCGCACTGCCGGTAAAACCCTCTCGCAATTCAAGCGCGAGCAGGCCAGCGCTGGCAGTGAGATCGATCCCATTACCCGTCAGTACCAGTTGATTCAGATCGGGCTTTTCCCCCATTGTCGGGCGCTGCTTCATCGGCGTATTGCCCAGCGATTTGAGAAAATGCTGGCGCAGGGCTTTGAAGAAGAAGTCAGAGAGCTTTACCGGCGCGGTGATCTGCATCCCGACCTGCCTTCAATGCGCGCTGTGGGCTACCGACAGATGTGGCAATACCTGTCAGGAGAGATCGATTATCCCGCCATGGTAAATATGGCCCAGGCGGCCACTCGTCAATTAGCCAAGCGACAACTGACCTGGTTGCGCAGCTGGCCGGCACTGGAGCAGGTTTTTATTGATTCAGAGGCTGGGCAACCAGAAAAGATGCCATCTTTGCTTTCGGAGTGCTTGAAAATCCTTGAAACGAGACCCATATACAAAAAGCAAGGCCGATAGTATGATGAATCTGCTTTAGTATGGACGCTGGTTTCGCCGAGTATATCTTATTTTAAGTCTTTGTTTTTCGGCGTTTTTTTATTCCTTTGTTGAGGAGAATAACAATGTCAAAAGGGCATAATCTACAAGACCCTTTTTTGAATGTATTGCGCAAAGAGCGTATTCCCGTCTCTATTTTTTTGGTCAATGGCATCAAACTGCAGGGTCAGGTTGAATCATTTGATCAGTTTGTCGTGCTGTTAAAAAATACGGTCAGTCAAATGGTCTACAAGCACGCGATTTCCACGATTGTTCCCTCGCGGCCGGTACGGCTGCCGATGGCTGCAGATGACTCGATGGATACCTCTGAGTGAGTGGAGTGCTGATTGTTTTTTGATCGCCCTGAATCCGGTGAAACCGCTATTCTGGTGCATTTGATTCTTGGCACTGAAAATGAGCCTGAAGATCCCAGAGAATTCGAAGAACTGGTGCTCTCCGCCGGTGGTGATCCTGTCGCATTGGTGGCAGGGCAGCGCAATGCTCCTCATCCCAAGTATTTTGTGGGCACGGGGAAGCTGGATGAGTTGGCGGGGCTTGTCGAAGAAACCTGCGCGGAGTTGGTTATTTTTAACCACACCCTCTCACCCAGCCAGGAACGCAATCTCGAGGCTGCACTAAAATGCAGAGTGCTTGATCGCACCGGCCTGATTCTCGACATCTTCGCCCAGCGTGCGCGCACCCACGAAGGTAAGTTGCAGGTAGAGCTTGCACAACTGCAGCATATGTCTACTCGGCTGGTTCGTGGATGGACTCACCTGGAGCGGCAGAAAGGTGGTATTGGGCTGAGAGGGCCGGGTGAAACCCAGCTGGAAACAGACCGCCGCTTATTGCGCAACAGAATCAAGTCTATTCTCGGCCGTCTGGACAAAGTTCGCCGACAACGGGATCAGGGTCGCCGATCGCGGCTGAGAGCGGAGATGCCGACCATATCACTGGTGGGTTACACCAATGCGGGAAAGTCCACACTGTTCAATCGGCTTTCGAATGCGGAGGTCTTTGTTGCCAATCAGCTGTTTGCCACACTCGATCCGACTATGCGTCGTCTTGAGATCAATGGCTTTGGCCCGGTTGTGCTGGCGGACACAGTGGGTTTTATCAGTCATTTGCCACACAAACTGGTCGAGGCCTTTCGGGCGACGCTGGAGGAGGCGGCCAGTGCGTCCCTGTTGCTGCATGTGGTCGATGCGCACAGCGAGGAACGATCGACCAACATCGCGCGAGTGAATGAGGTGCTGGGCGAGATAGATGCTCTGGAGCTGCCGACTTTGATGGTCTACAACAAAATTGATTTGTTGGAGAACCCCGCGCCCCGCCTGGATTTTGATGAGGCGGGTAAGCCGGTAGCCGTCTGGCTGTCGGCACAAACTGGCCAGGGTTTTGATCTTTTGGCTCAAGCGATTGCATCATTGTTGAGCAACGATATTGTCCACGATACCTACCGACTGTCGCCGACTATGGGTCGTTTGCGTGCCATGCTGTACGAGCGCAAGGCAGTGCTTGCAGAGTCCCCGTCGGATAATGGCAACATGCTGGTCGAAATCTGCATGCCAAGGCCCGATTTTTACCGTCTGTTGCAGTCTGAGCAGTTAACGCCCGACGATTTGCAATGGCAACCCTGTCAAAGCTCTCCCCCCCGCCAGACCCCACTGACCGTATGTTGTTTTTCGTGTCGCGTATTTTGTTTCCTTTGGCTTCATAGATAACGATTTGTTTTCGCCATATTGCTTGCCTTAAGCATGGCATTTAAATGGTGGCTTGGTACAATCGTCGGTCGCGAATAATCCTTGAGTCTACGGAGAAACATATGGCCTGGAATGAGCCTGGTGGTGGTAAAGATCCCTGGGGCAACAATAACTCAGGCGACGGTCCACCTGATCTCGATGAGGCGCTCAATAAGCTGCGTGCCCGCTTCAGCAAGTTGTTCGGTGGCTCCGGTGATGGCGGCAATAACGGTTCGAGTGGTGGTCTGGTAGCCGTTGTCCTCGCTGTTTTGGTGATTGGCTGGGGGCTGTTTGGTTTCTATCAGGTTGATGAGAAGGAAAAGGCCGTCGTACTGCGATTGGGCAAATACCTGGACACTGTCGGCTCCGGGCTGCACTGGAACCCGCCCCTGATTGACCGCGTCACCAAAGTGCGGGTCACGGAAGAGCGTCAGTACACATCGGTGGGGCAAATGCTCACGCTGGATGAAAATATCGTCGAGTTACCGTTGGTTGTTCAGTATAACGTCAACGATGTCAAAGCTTTTGTGCTCAACGTCAAGGATCCCGAAGTCAGTTTGCGCCATGCCTCAGACAGTGCCTTGCGCCATGTGGTTGGTAGTACCAGGCTGAATGATGTGGTCTCCAGTGGACGTGAGAAAGTCGGTGATGATGTCAAAATCCGGCTGCAGCAGTATCTCGACAGTTATGATGCTGGCATCCTGGTGCGGAAAATCAACATCCAGGAGGCCAAGCCACCTGCTGAAGTAAAAGCCGCTTACGATGATGTGATCAAGGCCCGTGAAGATCAGGAGCGGCTGGTTAATGAAGCGCAATCCTATGCCAACGGTGTTATTCCTGAAGCGAGGGGTAAGGCGCAGCGTATGATTGAAGAGTCGTTGGCCTACCGTGAACAAGTGGTGGCTGAGGCACAGGGTGAAACGCGGCGTTTTGAAGCGCTGTTGACAGAATACCAAAAAGCGCCGGAAGTGACCCGGCAGCGGCTCTACCTGGATTCGGTTCAACAGGTCATGACGCGCAGTTCCAAAGTCCTGGTCGACGTGGAGGGCGGCAATAATATGCTGTATCTGCCGCTGGATAAAATTGTGGAGAAAGGTGCTGCCGCCAGTCAGCCGGCCACCTTGAGGAGCAGTGATTTGAACAGCATTGCCGATGAGGTCATGAATCGTATCCGTCAGGAAAATTCCTCTGCTCCCCGAAGGGAGGTGCGCTAATGACTAATCGATCAACAGGTTTGCTGGTACTGCTGGCAGCCGTTCTGCTGTTGATGAGCAGTTCCCTCTATGTGGTATCCGAGACTGAAAGGGCCGTCAAATTGAGGTTTGGCCGCTTGATTGATGTCGATATCAAACCGGGCCTCCATGTGAAAATCCCCTTTGCCGAGAAAATCCGCAAGTTTGACGCGCGGGTGTTGACACTCGATGCGGAGCCATCCAGTTTTTTTACCTCTGAGAGAAAACGTCTGATTGTGGATGCTTACACAAAATGGCGGATTGTTGATGTGGATACCTACTATAAATCTACCGGTGGTGATGAGGCCGTGGCGCATAATAGACTGTCCAGCCGGGTAAATGACGGGTTGCGCAACCAGTTTGGTGAGCGGACACTTCATGAGGTGGTATCTGGAGAGCGCGATGTCTTGATGGAGAATATCAAAATCGGCCTGAATACCACGGTTCGCTTATCATTGGGCATAGAGATAGTTGACGTCAGAGTCAAACGGATTGATCTGCCGTCTGAGGTGAGGGGGCAGGTGTTCAGCCGTATGAAAGCCGAGCGTGAAAAAGAGGCCCGGGAGCTTCGTTCGAGGGGTGTTGAAGCGGCAGAAAAAATCCGTGCAGATGCCGACCGGCAGCGCACGATTCTTATGGCCAACGCTTATCGTGAAGCCGAGGAGTCGAGAGGTGAGGGCGATGCCGAGGCCACCGCGACTTATGCCTCGGCGTTTAGCAAGGATCCCGAGTTCTATGCGTTTCAGCGCAGTTTAAAGGCCTATACAGAGTCATTTAACAGTAAAGGTGATGTGCTGCTGGTTGATCCGGAGAGCGATTTCTTCCGTTATCTGAACAGTCAGCAGGGGAAATAATCTGTATTGGGGGTCGCTGCATGGCCCCCCGTGCGGCACTGCTTGTGTCAGAGATTGGCAAAAATTGCAGCAGTGCGCCAGGTGGGGTGATAAAATGCCACGACCGGGATCGCCCGGTTTTTTTGTGACTGGCAGGGCGATTGTATGTGGGTAGATTTAGCCAAGGCGTTTTGTCTGATGTTGGTGCTGGAGGGCGTCATGCCTTTTCTGGCACCGGGGCGATGGCGCAATATGGCAGCATTGCTGGCACAGGTTGATGACCGCAGCATGAGAATGATGGGCTTGTTCAGTATGTTGTTTGGAGCCGGAACTTTGTATTTTATTAACGGGTAGTCATGATGACTGTTGCTGATCGCTGGTTGTTGCCTGATGGCATTGAAGAAATACTTCCCAATCAGGCGCTACAGATTGAGCGGTTGCGCCGTCAGGTGCTGGATTTGTATCACTGCTGGGGTTACGACCTGGTCATTCCGCCGCTGGTGGAGTTCACGGAATCGCTGCTCAGTGGAACCGGTTCGGATCTTGATCTGATGACGTTTAAGGTGACGGATCAGATCAGTGGTCGCATGATGGGCGTTCGTGCCGATATGACTCCCCAAACCAGTCGTATGGATGCCCACAGTCTTCGGCGCAATGGCCCCAGTCGCCTTTGTTATGCCGGAACAGTTCTCTATACTCGACCGAAGCAGGCTCTGGAGAGTCGTTCTCCAATCCAGATTGGTGTTGAGCTTTATGGTGAGCCAGGCCTCGAGGCAGATATCGAGGTGATCAGTTTGATGGTGGAGACCTTGCGTCTCGCAGGGCTCGGCACGCCACAGCTCGACCTCGGTCATGTGGGGATCTATGCCAGCCTGCTTGAAGCGGCTGAACTGTCAGTTGATCGCGAAGCCGAGTTATTTGATCTGCTTCAGCGCAAAGCGGTCCCCGAGCTCGATGTCTGGCTCGGGAAGTGCCTGGATAATGCAGAAATTGCGCTGATGATCCGTGCTCTGGTCGGGCTTGCAGGCGATGCTTCCGTATTGGATCGCGCCCGTGAAGTATTTGCTGAGGCGCCGGCCGAAGTGGAGCTGGCACTCGATGAGCTGCAGGCGGTTGTCAGTGCACTCAGTGAAAGCTTCCCCGATCTGGAACTCTACCTCGATTTGAGTGAGTTGCGCGGCTACCACTATCACACGGGTATCGTGTTTGCTGCTTATGATCAGGGGCTTGGTCAGGCCATCGGCAATGGCGGACGCTATGACCATGTTGGTAAAGGCTTCGGTCGCTCCCGACCGGCCACCGGCTTTAATATGAGTTTACAGTCGTTGGCCAGGGTTGCGTTGTCCGGGGTTGTGGCAGGTGGTATTTTTGCCCCTGTTAGTGAGGAGCCCGGTTGGCGAAAAGCCGTAGCGGCGTTACGCTCCAATGGCGAGCGGGTGGTCTGTGGCTTTCCGGGCCAAGAGCCGGATTATCAGGAATTACATTGTGATCGCCAGCTGGTTTGGCTGGATGGCACCTATAAAATAATTGCAGTTTGACCATCACTATCAGGGTTAGATATACACATGGGAAAGAATGTCGTGGTGCTGGGCACCCAGTGGGGCGATGAAGGCAAAGGCAAGATCGTCGATCTGTTGACTGATCAAGCGGTTGTGGTAGCCCGTTTTCAGGGTGGCCACAATGCCGGCCATACCCTGGTCATCGAAGGTAAAAAAACGGTTCTTCACCTGATACCTTCAGGTATTCTCCGGAAGAATGTGACCTGCCTGATTGGCAATGGCGTGGTGTTGTCTCCCGAGGCCTTGTTGCATGAAATCTGTGAGCTGGAAGATAAAGGCGTACCGGTCCGGGACCGCCTTCGGTTGTCCCCTGCCTGCCCATTAATCCTGCCCATCCACATGGCGCTGGATCAGGCGCGTGAACGCGCCAGAGGCGATGCCAAAATTGGTACCACCGGTCGTGGTATTGGCCCGGCCTACGAAGATAAAGTGGCGCGGAGGGGTATCCGCCTTGGCGAATTATTCAATCGCGAGCTGTTTGCGACCAAATTGAAAAGCCTGATGGAATACCACAACTTTATGCTCACGGACTACTATCATGAACAGCCCGTCAGCTATGAAGAAACCCTGCGGCAATCGATCACCTGGATGGATGAGCTGGCACCCATGCTGGCGGACGTCACCGGGTTGCTGCACGATGCTCGCGAAGCGGGTGACAATATTCTGTTCGAAGGGGCTCAGGGCTCACTGCTGGATATTGATCACGGCACCTATCCCTATGTTACATCATCGAATACCACCGCCGGTGGTACGGCCACAGGCAGTGGTTTTGGCCCGCTATATCTCGATTATGTGCTGGGTATCACAAAGGCCTACACCACTCGGGTAGGCTCGGGCCCGTTTCCTACCGAGCTGTTTGATACGGTCGGCAAGCACCTGGGCGAGAAGGGCCATGAGTTTGGCGCGACTACTGGCCGCGAGCGACGCTGTGGCTGGTTCGACGCTGTGGCTTTGAAACAGGCTATTCGTATCAATTCTGTTTCCGGCATCTGTCTGACCAAGCTCGATGTGCTTGACGGTGTTGAAACCATAAAGGTGTGTATCGCCTATCAGGATGCCAGCGGCAATGAAGTGATCACCCCGAGTCACGCGGATGATTACGAAAAACTGGTTCCCGTTTATGAAGAGCTGCCCGGTTGGCATGAATCGACCATTGGCATCAGATCCCTGGAAGAGCTGCCCGACAATGCCCGTGCCTATATCGCCCGTATTGAAACGATTCTCCACACCCCAGTGGATATTATTTCGACGGGCCCGGATCGGGTAGAAACGATTGTCCTGCGCCATCCGTTTGGTTGTTGATCCGCCGGATATTCCTCAATTCGTCCTGTATCGGTGAGCAGCTGTTTTGTGGCAACAAAAGGTTTCCGGTTACCTGATTCTCTATTAAGCTAAAAGCAGTAGTGGATAAAAGGCTTCTGTGTATGCTGAACTCGGTAGAACTCAAAGATTACATGCTTCGCAACCCGGTTAAAGTCAATCAGCGGGATGATTTGTTCGTCGCCATAAACCTGATTGTCAGCAATAAAATTTCCGGGTTGTGTGTGGTGGATGATGATAATAACCTGATGGGCGTGCTGTCCGAAACGGACTGTTTAAAGGCCATCCTGGGTGCCAGATATAATCAGGAAAGCAGTGTTGGCCCGGTGCGTGATGTGATGACCCGCGATGTTTTTACAGTCACGTCTCAGGCCGATATTGTCGATGTGGCCCAGCAAATGATGAAGCGTGGTTTTCGTCGCTGTCCGGTTGTCGACAAGGGTAAGTTGGTCGGCCAGATCACCTGCCGGCAGCTGCTGAATGGGGTTGGGAAGTTCTCCGAAAAGCAGACTTGAGCGCGGCACTTCCATCAAATATGGCACTAACTCCGAGGAAATATATGTTCCGGTTAATCCCCGCTATTCTTGTTTTGCTTTCATTTCTGGTAAGTGGCGTTGTGGTGGCGGCAGAGGATCGCCCTGAGCACTTCAAGGGATTGCCTGCTGATACTCTGGCTCAGGCGGTAGCCAATTTTTCCGAGTACAACGGCAAACTTGAAGGCCTTATTCAGCAGGAGCATCTGTCGCCACAGGATATGCATGAAGTGCATATGCTCACCTACACGCTGGAAAATGCATTGGCTAAAATCCAGGCCGAGCTCGCTGCCTTAGCGGAACCTCTTGAAGCGGTGCACCTCGCTTCAGAGCGCTCAGCCCCTGAAACTGTCAAAAAGCAAGGTCAGGTTTATCTGGACAATGCGCGCCAGATCATTGAGTGACTTGCATCCTGTTGCGTCGCTATCCGGAATAACGGGAGCATTATGTATAAACTGGTTTTCTATGTGCCTGTCGATCATCTGGAACCGGTGAAACAGGCTGTTTTTGCCACTGGGGCGGGAAAAATTGGCGAGTATGATAGTTGCTGCTGGCAGGTGTTGGGTGTCGGCCAGTTCCGTCCACTTGCCGGAAGCACCCCCTATCTTGGCATGGTGGGTAGCCTGGCTGAAGAGGAAGAGTATCGTGTTGAACTGGTGTGTGATGATGTCGCGATAAAGCAGGCGATCCGTGCGCTGATCAGTGCTCACCCCTACGAAGAGCCCGCTTACGACGTATGGCAGTTGGCGGAGTTCGACCTCTAATCTGCAGCGTTGTTGAGGGAGCGAAGCCTCGATGTGATGACGTCGGTGTGTATGGTCGGCAGGCCCTGTTTTAAATCTGCAAAATGATGCTTCAACGCAGTGGTAATCACAGGGAAAGCCAGTTCCTCCCAGGGAATATCTGCCTCGCTGAACAACCTGACGTCCAGCGACTCGTCCCCGGCACCGTAACTCCCGTTGTGCAGCACGCCCCGATAAAGGATATAGACCTGGTTGATATGGGGGATATCGTAGATACCACTCAGTATTGGCTCGTTCAGTTTTGCCATCGCTTCTTCCCAGCATTCCCGCAGTGCACCCTGAAGCACTGTTTCCCCATTTTCCAGAAATCCGGCTGGCAGGGTCCACATACCGTAGCGGGGCTCAATGGCTCGTCTGCACAGCAATACTCTGTCACCAACAACCGGAATGCAGCCCGATATCACTCGGGGATTCTGATAGTGAATGGTGTCGCAATGTCCACAGACATGGCGCCTTCGATTGTCTCCGGTGGGAACCTTGAGGTTGACCGGTTTGCCACACTGACCGCAAAAATTCATAGACACTTTTACTTTGCATTGGAAAATAACTGTTTCGGTAACAGGTACCGACAATAGTAGGATAACAGGGTTATGTTAAAACGAATGACCGAACGTTTACATGCTATGCCGGTTGACCGAATCAGACCCTTCGGAGTAGAAGGGCTTGAAGCGGCGATTCTGATTGCCCTGACTCGCGAGCCGGAAAACCCAAAAATTATATTTACCAAACGGGCAGAGCACCTGAATTCACACCGGGGAGAAGTGGCATTTCCCGGTGGCAAGTGGGAACCGGGGGATGAGGATCTACTGGTGACGGCATTGCGGGAGACCCGGGAGGAAATTGATTTGCCTCCGCACCAGGTACAGGTGATCGCCGGGTTGCCGGTCAATCGAACACGCCAGTTGATGCGGGTAAAGCCCTATGTGGGGCTTATTGAGCCCGACCTGGTGTTAGTCGCCAATCCCGAGGAGCTGGATGCTGTTTTTGAAGTCCCGGTGTCTTATTTTCTGGACCCGTCGAACCTGACAGTCGATTACTTTGTCGGTCCGGATTATGCGCTCAACATGCCCTGTTTTATCTATGATGATTACCGTATCTGGGGCTTTTCACTGATGGTCCTGACAGATTTTCTCAATGTTACTGTCGATGCCGGGATTCGTCTGGTGTATCCGGACTGTGCTGATCTGAGACCGGCACCCCGATAGCTTGCAATTTCACGCCTGCCGGCTCGATAATTGTCGGCCTAGAGAGGCAAACATTTTAGGCACACCCAATGATAGCGACGATTTCTTCTCCCTGTGTTTCTATCTGTGCGCTGGATCACGAAGATGTGTGTATCGGCTGTCACCGCACAGCCAGAGAAATTCGTGACTGGTTATTGATGGACGATGAAGAGCGGCTGGAGGTCATTACAAAAGCTGCTGAACGGGGTTCTAAAAATAATCCGTTTGCCTAGTAATCGGGAGTATTTCGTCGATTGAGTTTAATCTTCGTCATCATCGTCCGGTTCACCGTTTCCTGAATGAAGCGTTATGCGCTGTTTAACTCGAACCTTTACGACCATTTTTTCGCTCAGTTCCAGTGTTTCAAACTGATAGCGACCAATGGTAAAACTCACGTTGCCGTCAGGGATGCTTTCCAGATGTTCCAGAATCAGCCCGTTAATGGTCTTTGGACCATCTGTTGGCAGATCCCATGAATTTGCCTTGTTGATATCCCGGATGGTGGCTGACCCGTCAATATCAAACATTCTCTTGTCCAGGGCGACGATGTCTTCCTGTTCATCCTCTGCCCTGTTCGTGGTGAAATCGCCGACGATTTCCTCCAGTATATCCTCCATGGTGACCAGCCCCTCAATTTCACCGTATTCATCCACCACCAAACCGATTCGGCGTTTGGCCTGTTGAAAGTTCACCAATTGTTTGTTGAGTGGTGTATTTTCAGGGACAAAGTAGGGTTCCCGGGTAAATCGTTTGATGGCCTCTTTGGTCAGGCTGTCACTGCCTGAACGTAGCAGTCTGGCGATGGTTTTCACATGAATAATGCCCAATACATTATTCATGTTGCCCACATATACAGGCAGACGGGTGTAGCCGGAATTAATGATGGTCGTTAATAGTTGATCAACTTCCAGTTCAAGGTCCAAGCCTATAATTTCATTGCGTGGCACCATGATGTCATTCACGGAAACCGTTTCAAGGTCCAGGATATTGATCAGCATATCCTGATGGTCGGGGATATTTTCACTGGAGATGTCTACGACGGTACGAATTTCCTCTTTACTGAGGCTCACATCAAGGGACTTGGTAGTATTCACGCCCAGCAATCTGAGTAGGCCGTTGGAGAGGTGATTCACCAGCCAGACTAACGGGTAAAAGACAAATAACAGCGGCCTGAGGATGTGGCTGGCAGTAAAGGCAATTCCTTCCGGGTGCAGTGCCGCCATTGTTTTTGGTGTGACCTCGGAAAAAATCAGTATCGCCAGTGTGAGCAGTAAGGTGGCGATGGCGATGCCTGCATCGCCGTAAAGGCGCAGAGCAATGACCGTGGCGATCGCGGAAGCGAGGATATTCACCATGTTATTGCCAATCAGAATAATACCGATCAGGCGGTCAGGACGTTTTAACAGCTTGTAGGCCTTGCGGGCACCGAGATGTCGTTTTCTCAGATGTTTCAACCTGTAACGGTTCAGTGACATCATGGCTGTTTCAGAGCCGGAGAAAAAAGCGGATAAGAGAAGGAGGCCAGCTAATACGCTAAATAGTAGCCAGAGAGGGGTATCGTCCAACGGGGGGAAAACCTCGTATTCACCTAAGGCAGGGTATGTTGAAGAAGTTTGTCCTGCTTGGCAACCATATCTTGGTGTCAGGTTCTGGGGAGGCCAGGCTTGGCAGTTGGGCTGGTCTCATATTGTCCTCGGCGCAGAGGGCGCCCGTCTTTCAGCGCAGAATTACCTCCAGGACAAACTTGCTTCCCCAGTAGCCCAGCACCATGGCACTGAAGCCTACCAGGGTCCATTGAATGGCTGTATTGCCCCGCCATCCCTTGATGTGTCGCCCCCACAATAAAATCCCATAAAACAGCCAGGCAAAAAGAGTGAAAACCGTTTTGTGAATCAAGTGCTGGGCAAAGAAATCCTCAAAAAACAGAAATCCCGTAATCAGTGAAAGGGTCAGCAGACCAAAGCCGGCCCACAGCACCTCAAACAGCAATGCTTCCATGGTTTGCAAAGGAGGGACTATCTGTAGCCAGCTGCCGAGGTGTCTGTGGCGCAGCCGCCAGTTTTGCAGGGCGATAAAAATCGCCTGAAACGCAGCGATGGTCAGCAGGCTGTAGGCCACAATGGAAAAGAAGATATGTGCCCCGATGGGTAAAGACACAGTCTCTCTCAAGGGGGCGCTGCTGCCGATCAGGAGGGTCAATGCCAGGATCAGTGCTGCCAGAGGGAAAAGGATCAGAAAAAGACTGTGAACCGGTTTTCGGAGACTGCTGAGAAGAACAATCAGATTGATGGTGAAGATGATGGCGCTGGTCATGGGGAGCAGCCCGAAATCGAGACCGGCGTCACTGAAGATCCAGTGTGCACTGGTGTATCCGTGCAGGGCCAATGCAGGAGCGGCAATCAACTGCAGAGAAGATAGCTGCAAGTTGGGATGCTTGCGAAGCTGAAGCGCCTGGAACAGGGTCGCGCAGATATACAGGGCGATGGCGGCAGAAGCTGTAAGCATAATGGGGTGACTATTTAAACAGGTGACAAAGTGTGTCACAGATAGCGGAAAGCGAAAAGAGGCCGTCCCAAAACTCGGGTGCTTTCAGTTATACTGCTACGCCTATCAATAAGGTGAAGACGAAATAAATCCCATGGCAATGTTTGAAAATCTCAGTGATCGTTTATCGGCTTCCCTGAAAAAAATCTCCGGGAAGGCCAGCCTGACCGAAGAAAATATTCAGGAAACCCTGCGTGAAGTGCGCATGGCATTGCTGGAAGCGGATGTGGCGCTACCGGTTGTCAAAACCTTTGTTGAGGGTGTCAAGGAGAGGGCACTGGGCCAGCAGGTTGGCAGTAGCCTCAATCCCGGTCAACAGTTCCTGAAGATTGTCCAGTCCGAGCTTGAACATGTGATGGGTGACAGTAACGAGTCGCTCAATCTGGCTGCACAGCCGCCGGCTGTGGTATTGATGGCCGGTCTGCAGGGTGCAGGTAAAACCACCTCCGTGGCCAAGTTGGCCCGCTATCTCAAGGAGCGGGAAAAGAAAAAAGTCATGGTGGTGAGTGCCGATATCTACCGGCCGGCCGCCATTAAACAGCTGGAAACTCTCGCGTCGGAAGTGGGAGTTGAGTTTTTTGCCAGCCATGCTGATCAGAAACCCGTCGATATTGCACGCAATGCGGTTCAGGCGGCGAAAGTAAAGTTTATCGATGTATTGCTGGTGGACACGGCTGGCCGCCTGCATATTGATGATGCGCTGATGACTGAAATCCGGCAGCTACACAAAGCACTGTCGCCGGTAGAAACCCTGTTCGTCATCGACGCAATGATTGGCCAGGATGCGGTTGCCACCGCCCAGGCATTTAACGAAGCGCTGCCCCTGACGGGGGTAATTTTGACCAAAGTGGACGGCGATGCCCGTGGTGGGGCAGCGCTCTCTGTTCGCCAGGTAACCGGCAAGCCGATCAAGTTCCTCGGTGTGGGTGAAAAAACCGATGCGCTGGAGCCGTTCCACCCGGATCGGATCGCTTCGCGGATTCTCGGCATGGGCGACATGATGTCGCTGATTGAAGATGTCGAACAGAAGGTCGACCGTAAAAAAGCGGAACAGTTGGCTAAAAAAGTCGCCAAGGGCAAACGGTTTGATCTGAATGATTTGCGCGACCAACTCCAGCAAATGAAGAATCTGGGCGGGTTTTCAGGCCTGCTGGACAAGCTGCCCGGCATGGGCAACATGAGTCAGATGGTTGAGCAAGCCAATATGGGGAAGCAGTTTTCACGTATGGAGGCGATTATCAACTCCATGACACCTGCTGAAAGGCGAAACCCCGACCTGCTGAATGGTTCCCGCAAGCGGCGGATAACGGTAGGGTCCGGCACCAACCTTCAGGATCTGAATCGCCTGCTCAAACAGCACAAGCAAATGGGCAAGATGATGAAGAAAATGAAAGGCAAAGGCATGCAGCAGATGATGCGCGGCATGGCTGGCAACATGCCTGCTGGCGGTGGTATGGGGGGCGGTATGCCGCCAGGCGGTGGGAAATTCCCCTTTTAGCGGGGCCTCTCCAGGCTGTCGCCCCCGCTGAATTCCGTCTCCGGATAAAGCTGTTTTCCCACTATACTTTCCAGCTATACACGGTTGCGTGTTTTCGCTATAATCCCGCGCCTTTCACAGGTGCCTGTTCGAGAGATCGGGCGTGGTCTTGTTCCTGAGTGATAAGGGATCGACCGACTGTAATTTGAAACTAAATACAGAAGAGAGTTTTCATGGTAACAATTCGTCTGGCTCGCGGAGGCTCAAAAAAGCGTCCGTTCTATCATATACATGTCACTGACAGCCGCAGGGCTCGTGATAGTCGTTACATCGAACGCATCGGCTTTTTTAACCCGGTTGCCCGTGGCCTCGAAGAGCGTCTGCGGGTGGATGTGGATCGTGTGCAACACTGGGTGAGCGAAGGCGCTATGTTGTCCGATCGCGTTTCCCAGTTAGTGAAAGAAGCAGCCAAGCAAGCCTGATAAGACTAAGGCCATGAGCGTCCAGCAAAGTGTGGACCCGATTGATCCAGTGGTAGTCGGGCGCATAACGGCAGTTCATGGTGTGAAGGGTTGGGTAAAAATTCACTCCTTCACCGAGCCGGGCGGTAACATTTTTGATTACCAACCCTGGTGGCTGAAGATTGCTGGTCATTGGCAGAAATTGAAGGTCACTGAACAGCGTTCCACTGCCAAGGGACTGATGGTTCACCTGGCGGAGATTGACGACAGAGATCAGGCCAGAGCTTATTGCCAGCGGGACATCTACGTGGCAAAAGCGCAACTGCCGGTTCTTGCTGATGGACAGTATTACTGGCACCAGCTTGAAGGGATGCCTGTTGTGACCTCTCTGGGCGTCAGACTTGGCATCGTCGACTCCCTGATGGAAACCGGTGCCAATGATGTGCTGGTTGTGAAAGGGGATGACAAGAGCCTGGATCAGGAAGAGCGGTTGATTCCCTACATAGATCAATTTGTATTAAACGTTGATCTCGTCGCCGGCAAGATCGAGGTGGACTGGGATCCGGCTTTTTAATAATCGGGGCGATAGCCCAAAGGTTAACCGGCCATGAAAGTAGCACTGGTTACACTTTTCCCCGAAATGTTTGTTGCCCTCACCGACTACGGTATCAGCAGTAGGGCAATCAGGCAGGGCTTGCTGGAAGTGGCATTTTTCAATCCGAGAGCCCACACCAGTGACAGGCACCAGACAGTAGATAGCCGCCCTTACGGTGGCGGTCCTGGAATGGTGATGATGATCGAGCCTTTGCGCAAGGCCATCGACGTCGCACGTACATGGATAGGGGGCCCGGCCACAGTGGTGTACCTCTCTCCCCAAGGCCGTGTGCTGGATCAGACTGGCGTTAATGCGTTGGCAGCACAGGGCGATCTGATACTGGTTGCCGGGCGTTACGAAGGGGTTGATGAGCGATTGATCCAGCTGGAAGTGGATCAGGAGTGGTCCATCGGGGACTACGTACTCAGTGGTGGTGAGCTGCCCGCCATGGTGGTGCTTGATGCGTTGATTCGGCAACTGCCCGGCGCATTGGGGCATGAGGACTCGGCAGATCAGGATTCCTTTGCCGATGGTCTGCTGGACTGCCCCCATTACACGCGGCCGGAGCAGTATCAGGATTTTAAAGTGCCAGAAGTGTTGTTGTCTGGCAACCATGAAAAAATACGGCAGTGGCGGTTAAAACAGTCGTTGTACAGAACCTGGCAGCGGCGCCCGGAACTGCTGGAAAAACTGGTGCTCAGTGACGAGCAACAACAGTTAATGGACAGGATTGTCAAAGAGTCGGCAGATGAAAGTGACTGAGTCGTTTTCCTCTCTGTGCGACGCTACTCAAAAAGGTGGCATGCCACCAACCAACAAAAGCTGAGGAGCAAACCGTGAGTAACAAAAATTCGATTATTACTGCGATTGAAACAGAACAAATGAGCAAACAACTGCCGCCGTTTGCCCCAGGCGATACAGTCGTTGTTCAGGTCAAGGTTAAAGAGGGCACCCGCGAGCGCCTGCAGGCATTCGAGGGTGTGGTGATTGGCAAGCGCAATCGTGGATTGAATTCTGCATTCACTGTTCGCAAAATTTCCAATGGCGTTGGTGTTGAGCGGACCTTCCAGACGTTCAGCCCGCTGGTTGAGAGCGTGCAGGTCAAGCGCCGTGGTGATGTGCGTCAGGCCAAACTTTACTACTTGCGCGAACTGTCGGGCAAGGCTGCACGTATCAAGGAAAAGCTCAACTGAGTTCATTCTTCAATGCAAAAAGGCACCACAGGTTGGTGCCTTTTTTTATGGTTACAAGTTGCTCTAAGAGTTGTCTGCGATTTTAGATGATTGTTCCATGCATCGAGCCCGGTTAGAGTAACCCATGGCGCCGACATCGACCGACCAACACCTGATAGACAATTATCTCGATGCCCTCTGGATGGAAAAGGGCCTGAGTCGCAATACCCTGGAAGCCTATCGACGCGATCTTGAAGCGCTGGCCATTTGGGCGGCGCGGGAGGATTTGTCCCTGATTGGACTGGGGGCTGCCGATGTACAGCGCTACCTTGCCCGCCGTTTTGAACAGGGCGTGTCGGCGCGCTCGGCGGCCAGACAGTTATCCTGTATGCGGGGGCTCTACCGTTATTTACTTCGGGAAAACCGGCTTGTCGAAGATCCCATTGCTATGGTGGAAAACCCCAAGCTGGGTCGTCCGCTCCCAAAGAGCCTTACAGAAATGGATGTGGAAGCGCTATTGAACCAGCCGGACACTGATTCGTTGCTGGGTTTGCGTGATCGCACCATGCTGGAAGTGCTGTACGCTACGGGCTTGAGGGTCTCCGAGCTGGTGGGGCTAACCCTTTATCAGGCCAACCTGCGCCAGGGTGTGGTGAGAGTGACAGGTAAGGGTGGCAAGGAGCGGATGGTGCCCATGGGCGAGGAGGCGATGAGTTGGTTGGAGCGCTTCATGCGGGAAGCCCGGCCCTTGATATTGGGCGCTGTACAAAGTGATGTGCTGTTCCCCAGTCGTCGTGCCCGGCAGATGACCCGGCAAACTTTCTGGCATCGAATCAAGGGTTATGCCAGCCAGGCCGGCATTGAAAAACCCCTATCGCCACACACACTCCGTCACGCATTTGCGACCCATTTGCTGAATCACGGAGCCGATCTCAGGGTGGTACAATTGCTGCTCGGGCACAGTGATCTTTCCACCACACAGATCTACACCCACATAGCCAGTACCCGGATCAAGGCGCTGCATGCAGAACACCACCCGAGAGGGTAAGTGAACCCTTGTGGCCATTAAGACTCAATACCTGATTAGCCATGCTGAACCTGACAAGAGAAATCCGCGATGATCAAAAAAATGCTGGGCACGATAATTGTCCTGATATTACTACCCACCGCTTATGCTGCCGATGTGTCAGAAGAGACACGCAAGACCATCATCGACAAATTGCAGCAGGCGCGCCCTGACCTGGAATACGGTGCAGTGGAAACTTCGCCAATCGACGGACTTTACCGCGTGCGAATCAACGGTACCCAATTCTTTTATGCCAATAAAACCGGTGATTACATTATTACGGGCGACATGTATCAGGCCCTTCCGGGAATGTTCGCGCCGATCAAGGATCTGGCTGCGGCTAAATTGCGCAAGGAGATGCTGAGCGCGCTGGCAACGAAAGACATGATTGTTTTCCCCGCCGCTGATGTGCGCCGCTATATTCTTCACGTATTCACCGATGTGGATTGTGGTTATTGCCGTAAACTTCATATTGAAACCGTACCCGAGCTGAACATGGCCGGTGTGGAGGTTCGCTATCTGGCCTTTCCCAGGGCCGGGCTGGACTCCTCCTCCTATCGCAAGATAGCTTCTGCATGGTGTGCCAAAGACAAGCTGGCCGCACTCACTGCCCTGAAAAACCGTCAGCCGATAACAGAGAACGTCTGCAAGGATAATCCCGTTGCCAGCCACTTTCTGCTCGGTCAGAAAATAGGCATCACCGGTACTCCGGCCCTGATCCTGGAAGACGGTGCCTTGTTGCCCGGTTACAGCCCGGCGGCTGAATTACTGACGATTATGGGGCTTGATGAAAATAGTGATGGTTAGAACGGTAACCGGCGTAGCCAAATCGTTGCTGGTAGATTGACAGTCCCTTTACTGCCAATTAAGGTTGCGAACCTTCATCAGTCTGCTGGTTTGAATACTGCGCAAGCGCAGTGAACGGGTATCGTGGTGGCCGTTTTAGTGATACCGCGATATAAACGTGCCTGTCACGGGCTACAAAACGGTATTACCCCAGCTGGCACTGAATTAAACCGGTTAACACCGAGGCAAATCGATTGAACTCAGTAAAAGTTGGCCTGTGTGGCCTCGGAACAGTAGGTAGCGGCACATTTAATGTGTTACAGCGCAATGGTGACGTAATCAATGCCAGAGCGGGGTGCCGCATTGAGATAGTGCAGGTGGCAAGCAGGCGCCCAAATCCCGCCTGCCAGCTTGGCGATACCCCGATTACCGAAGATGTATTTGCGGTTGCCCGCAATCCCGATGTCGATATTCTGGTAGAGTTGATTGGTGGCACCACGGTCGCACGCGAGTTGATTCTCGATGCCATTGAGCAAGGCAAGCATGTGGTCACGGCGAATAAGGCGCTGATCGCCGAGCATGGTAATGAAATTTTTAATGCCGCGAGGGTTAAAGGTGTCACCGTTGCATTCGAAGCCTCCGTCGCAGGCGGTATTCCTATTATCAAGGCGATCAGGGAAGGACTTTCGGCCAACCGCATTGAGTGGCTGGCGGGGATAGTCAATGGCACCGGCAACTTTATATTGACAGAGATGCGGGACAAGGGCCGCGCCTTTGACGATGTGCTGGTGGAGGCTCAGCAGCGTGGTTATGCAGAGGCCGACCCGACTTTTGATGTGGAAGGAATCGATGCGGCCCACAAGCTGGTTATTCTGGCCTCCCTCGCCTTTGGTATCCCGTTGCAATTCGAAAAAGTCTTTACCGAAGGTATCAGTAACCTGGACACCCAGGATGTGGCCTACGCCCGGCAACTCGGCTATCAGATCAAGCATCTGGGCATTGCCCGTCGCAACAATGGTGGTATTGAACTGCGGGTTCACCCCACCCTGATCCCCCGCAAACGACTGCTCGCCAATGTTGATGGTGTGATGAATGCCGTGGTGGTCAAGGGGGATGCCGTGGGCCCCACACTGTATTACGGTCCCGGCGCCGGGGCAGAGCCGACGGCCTCTGCAGTGATTGCCGATATTGTCGACCTGGCCCGCACCCTGACGGCCGATCCGGAGCACCGGGTACCCCACCTGGGTTTTCAGCCAGATCAGTTGAGCGACATTCAGGTGCTGTCTATTGAGCAGGTCGAAACTGCCTACTATCTGCGTATCACCGCACGTGATGTGCCGGGGGTTTTATCAAAAATTACCCAGATTCTCAGCGATGCCAAAATCAGTATTGAGGCTGTTATCCAGAAAGAGGCAGATGATGGTGAGGACTATGTGCCGCTGATTATTCTCACTGACCGCGCCGTGGTGAAGAAACTCGACGAAGCGGTAGACAAAATCCAACAGTTGCCCACGACCGAGGGTGATATTGTCAGGATTCGTGTGGAATCACTGGGCTAGCGTTTTCCGTTTCAAGAACAGAACAGGTATCAAGCGTGAACTATATCAGCACCCGTGGGCAGGCCCCGGTATTGAGTTTTGAAGATGCAGTACTGGCCGGTTTGGCCACTGATGGCGGTCTTTATGTGCCGGAAACCCTGCCGCAGTTTTCCCGGGAAGAAATTGCCGGCTGGTCTGGCCTGTCCTATCAGGAGCTGGCCTTCAAGGTGATGTCCCCGTTCATGGCCGGTGAGGTTCCGGAGGACACGCTGCGGGAACTGATCGACAAGGCTTACAGCACCTTTCGCCACGATGCCATCGCGCCTCTCATTCAAAGCGGTCACAACGAATTTATTCTCGAACTGTTTCAGGGGCCGACGCTGGCCTTTAAAGACTTTGCCCTGCAATTCCTCGGTCACCTGCTGGACTATGTGCTTAAGAAGCGCAACCAGCGTGTCGCTATCATGGGCGCCACTTCCGGTGATACCGGCTCGGCTGCGATTGAAGGCTGTCGCCACAGTGACAACGTGGATATCTTTATTCTTCATCCCTATCAACGGGTATCCGAAGTGCAGCGCCGCCAGATGACCACGGTGTTGGAAGATAATGTCTTTAACATCGCCCTGGAGGGCAACTTCGACGATTGCCAGAACATGGTGAAAGCCAGTTTTAGCGATCAGTCTTTCCTGCCGGAAGGGCGCCAGCTGGTGGCTGTCAACTCGATCAACTGGGCGCGTATCATGGCTCAGATCGTGTACTATTTTTATGCTGGCCTGGCACTGGGTGCTCCTCATCGGCCGGTGGCGTTTTCTGTGCCCACCGGCAACTTCGGCGACATTTTTGCCGGTTACCTTGCCAGTCGCATGGGGCTGCCAATTGATCAGTTGGTGATTGGCACCAATGCCAATGACATACTGCACCGCTGCATCAGCGCCAACGACCACAGTCTGCACCAGCTGGTTCACAGTCTGTCGCCTTCCATGGATATCATGGTTTCCAGTAATTTCGAGCGGATGCTGTTCGACCTTTATGACCGGGATGGGGCAGCTCTTGCCGCCCTGATGGCCGACTTCAAAAAAACCGGCAATCTGCATCTCAGCGAGACCGCACTGGCCAGTGCGCGGAAATTGTTTACCAGCTACCGACTGGATGATGAGTCCATGGTGGCGGTCATTCATGATATGTGGCAGAAAAACGGTTATTTACTCGACCCTCATACCGCTATTGGCGTCGCTGCAGCGCGTCACACACGCCGCCGCCTGGATATCCCGATGGTCTGTCTGGCCACGGCCCATCCGGCGAAATTTCCCGAGGCGGTGAGCAAGGCCGGCTACCAGCAGGATCCACCCCTGCCGCATCACATGGCCGATCTGTTTGAACGCGAGGAGCGGTATTCCGTACAGCCCAATGAGATTGCCTCGGTGCAGCAATACATGGTTGAACATATCCGCCGTTAACCGGGCAGGAGGGAGCAGAGACGACTATTTCAGTTTTTTAAGATAGTCGTAGACAGCCATTTGTGAGCGCACTTTTTTCTTGTTGCCGCGTTTTACATAGCTGTTGCTTTGCTGTTCATCAATCACCCGCGCCTTGCAGCGGTCACTGAACTGGATTTCCAGAATATCAATCACCCGCTTTTTCAATTTTGCATCCAGAATGGGTACGCCCACTTCAAGCCGGTAATCGAGATTGCGGGTCATCCAGTCCGCCGATGACAGATAAACCTCGGGATCGCCGCCATTGTGAAACACCAGACAGCGTGGATGCTCCAGAAACCGGTCCACGATACTGATAATTGAAATGTTATCTGATACTCCCTCGATACCGGGTTTTAGTGAGCACATTCCCCTGACAATCATGCGGATTTTGACGCCGGCCTGGCTCGCCGCATAGAGTTGCCTGATGATGCTGTCGTCAACCAGATTGTTGAGCTTCAGACTGATAATGGCTTTTCGGCCAGATTTTGCAGCATGAATCTCACGGTTAATCAGCGCGCGAATTTTGCGTCGGTTGTTGAATGGCGAGACCTGCAGGTATTTGAAGTCGTAGTGCTTGAAGCTGTACTCAATAAAGTTGAAGACATTGCGGACTTCCTCACAAATATTCTGGTGGCAGGTAAAAAGGGAAAAATCCGTGTAAATTTCAGCGGTCTTCTCGTTGAAGTTACCCGTGCCAATGTGGGCGTAGAGTTGCTCTCCATGTTGGGTCTCTCTGGCAATCAGACACAACTTTGAATGTACCTTGAGGCCCGGTACCCCCAGCATGACTGTGATGCCCGCCTCGGCGAGCTTTTCGGAGAGTTCCAGATTCTGCTTTTCATCAAAGCGGGCTTTCAGCTCGACATTCACTGTGACCTGCTTGCCATTGCGCGCCGCGTCCATCAGGCATTCCACCACCCGGGAATCTTTCGCTACTCGATAGATGTTGATCTTTATGGAGATAACGTTGGGGTCAAATGCTGCCTGACGTAATAATTCCACAAAATAATTGAATTTTTGATAGGGGTAATAGAGCAGGATGTCGCCCTGATCAATCGCATCAAAAGTATTTTTGGCGCGGTCAAACTGACTGACTGACAGAGCGGAAACTGGCTGGTTGGCGAGGTATTTTTCGCCGGGGTTGGCAAAGCCGATAAAGTCGCGAAAGTTGCGGTAGCGGCCCCCCGGAATAATGCTGTCGCCTTTGGCAAAGCCAAACTTGCTTTTTAGCATGTCGATCATCTCGGTAGGCATTTCCCGGTCGAAGGTCAGCCTGACGGGGTTGGCCTGAAGGCGTTGCTTCAGCCCAATCGACATTTTTTCCACGAGACTTCGGTCAATTTCATCGTCGAGTGTGTACTCGGCGTCCCGGGAAAATTTCATCGACCAGGCATTGAGGCTGTGATAGCGGAAAAAGTCCACCAGCACCATATCCAGGCAGTACCGAATGGCCTCATCGATAATCATGAAATGCCGACGGCGATTTCTCTGGTCATTCGGCAATCTCAAAAAACGACTGCTGGTGTCCGGCACTTCCAGCAGGGCATAACCGACCCCGTCTTGCTTGCCAATTTCCACTACCAGGTAGTTGGCGCCGTCCCGCAGCACTTTCGACAGATCAATTTCCGGAGTGACCAGAATGGGCACAATGCGGGGTAGCACCTGCGCGCGAAAATGTTCGCGAACCCATTCACCCTGACTGGCAGCAAGATCCTCGGGCATTAAAAAATAGATGCGTCGTTTCTGTAACTCTGCCAGAACGCCCCGGAAGGCCCGGTCAAACCGCACCGACAGCCTGGCAATGCCCTTGTTGATATCGCGCAGGAGTTGTTTGCTGTCCTTTGCCGAGCCGGCGATCTGTTCAATCAGTACCTTGCGTCTGACGTCAGCCACTCGAACCTTGAAAAACTCATCCTGATTGTCCGAAAAGATACCAAGGAAATGCACCCGGTCAATAACAGGATTCTCTTCATCTTCGGCTTCCTGAATGACACGCTCATTGAAGGCAAGCCAACTCAGTTCTTTTGGGTAAATTGGGTATTTTTTCATGTACGACCTGATACTACCTGTTGGGGTTTGCGACGTTTTGCCGAATCAGCATAGCGTGTTCTGACTGTCTTTGTATGACATTAAAGTGACAGGCGAATGACAGTGTGCTGTGGAATGTCGCTGACTGCCTCATATTCTGTCTGAGCCTAAAGTCATTCCGTCTCCCGCTTCAGGCGCAGCCGTCAAACCTACGTTCCTGTTCAACGGGCCATTCTCACATGGACAAGGCCGTTGTTTTCACCATAATACTCAGCGCTCTAATGGGTGTGTGTTTGTTGATGAAAGGCTGGCTTATGAAACGATTTTTAATGGCGTGTCTGGGACTTTTCATAGTTGCCACATTATCGTTCTATTTACACAAACCGGTTCTGAATGCCTGGCACGCCGGGGTGCTTTCCTGGCACACTTTTCGTTTAAGCAACACAGCGCTGCCTGACGGTGCAATGGATCTGTCGCGCTACCGGGTAACCATTGATGGCAAGCCAATCCCGGCGCTTGAGGACGATCTCTCGGCACTGACCTATAACCTTGAGAAAAATACCCTCTGGGGATTGTTGAACAGTGATCCGGTGGTGGTGGAGCTTTCCCTTGAAGGTGAACTGTTGCGTTCAATCCGCATTGAGGGTGTCAGGGATATGGAAGGTTTGACACACGTCAGTGGTGATCGCTATGTGATTGCCGAAGAGCGAACCCACCGCTTGCTGGTCGTCGACATTCCTGATGGCGTGGATAGCGTCCATACCGAGGGAGTACCGACCCTGGTGGTCGGCATCGGTAGTGAGACCAACAAGGGTTTTGAGGGTCTCTCCTGGGATGATGACGGGCAGCGCCTGCTGGTGGTAAAAGAGCGCAATCCGATGCGGGTGATTGAAGTCACCGGGTTTGTCAGTTTCGTTGTGGGTGAACCAATAAAGGTCGGTATCCGCGAGATCAAATCACCGGACTCGCCGGAGCTTTTTATGAGGGATCTTTCATCAATCACCCATGTCAGGGGCGTGGGGCACAAGCTATTTCTCAGCGATGAATCCCATATGCTGGTGGAATACAATGCTGCAAGACAATCCATCAGCTTGCTGGATTTGCGAGCGGGCAGGAGTGGCCTGGAGAGCACCATCCCCCAGGCGGAGGGTGTAGCCGTAGACTCTGAACTGAATATCTATATCGTCAGTGAGCCAAATCTGTTCTACCAATTTTCCCCAGAGTAGCTGCCTGTCGGGCCGAATCGGCAGTTAACCATAGCGGTGGAGCGGGTGATTATGTCAGCAGGGCTGCCAGCGTCACATAATCCGCAAGGGAGTACGGATCTATGCTGCCTCACAGCCGCGAATCTGATACCCTTGCCAACCAGAATAATTGATAACAATGCATGGCAGGTCATAAGGGTTTTGCCGTTTCCAGCAAATCAGAACATCGCTTCATCTGTTGTCAGGAGGGCCAGTTGCCATTCAAACCGTCAGTCTCCATTGATGTGAGTCTCCCCGGTGATGCAATGGTGAGTGGAGCATGTATCAATTTCAGTCCGCCTGGCGCTTCAGGGGATGCTCTTACTCCGAATTTTCTGCGGTGACACGATGAATCTCAAATTCATACTGGACGCTGTACCTTATACCCTGTCGGGACAGATGCTGGTATCGGGGGGACACCTGCCCGTTGCCGGCCATACTGTCCCGACAGACTTTATTGGTGTTGGTGTCACCACTGCGGATAACCCACTGGTAGACGACTATGTGCTGGAGCGCCTTGCTGAACTGGGTATCAGTCAGGTTCGCGTCGATTTCACCTACGGGGATATGGACGGTCCGGTTGCCCGGCTACTGGACCGTCTGCTGGCCACTGACATCCAGGTGCTGTTGCATCTGGTACAACCGTTTGAGGAAGTAAAACGGATTAACACGCACGCGGGGCAGGTGGCCTGGCGTGAATTCGTCAGCTCAACTGCCGCCCGTTACGGTGAAAGGCTCTGGGCCATCGAGGTTGGCTCAACCATCAATCGCCGTCGCTGGTCCGGCTATGACACCGAAAGCTTCTTTACCAGCTGGAGCATTGCCTACAACGAAATCAAATCCAGAAATATCAGGCTGGCTGGCCCCAATATCAGCGATTTTGAACCACTCTGGAATATTGCTGTGCTGACCCGTTTAAAACAGGAAGGCCAGCTGCCCGATATCCATACCAATAACCTCTTCAGCGAACGGGTAGTGGAGCCGGAGCGATTTGATCACCGTTTACTGGGCAGCGGGATCGGACAGCTTGTGAAAGTCAATCTGGTCAAAAAGTGCCGGATTCTCAAGAAAATCACCAGTGACTTTGGCATCGATGAACTGGTGTCCCCTTCCGCTTTCTGGACCTTGCCCCGTATAAAACGGGTGTTGGTCAACAGCGAACAGAAGATGGCGGATTACCTGACCCGATATATGGTGCTGTGTGCGGCTTCCGGTTCGATGCGTCAGATCTATTGGGGGCCGATGTTGTGTAACCGCGAGGGGTTGATTGACGATGACACCGGTACCTACCCTTTGCTGGAGAGGGTGACGCACTATCATCGCGTGCTGGGAGACGAAGCCAGCTACCGCATTCGTCCGGCCTTCCGGGCCATGAAAACCTTTATCGCTGAAATCTCAGGCAGTCGCTACGAAGGCGCGCTGGCCACCACCGGGGGGTTGCAGATACATGCATTCCGCAACGACCATCACCTGATTCATGTGGCCTGGGCAGAAAATGGCAAAGCACTTCCACTCCGAGCCTGTTATCGCGAAGGCGATATCGCTGCCAGCCAGTTACTTGATCGCGACGGAGATTGTCTGACCGGCATAGTACAACTGATTTCAGAGGCCCCCCTGTATCTGACCTGGTCCGCCAACGCAGATGTGCAGCTGACCGAACCCGATCTCACGCAGATAGAGCACATTTACCGGCATATTCCCGATCAGAAATATTACCTGTACGATGATGACCAGTGGCACGGCATGCTGGTGGCCGATAGCCCCGCTGAAGCGGAATTGCGCTTCAAGGTCCTGCATCCCGGTCACCTGCCTGGCCCCACCAAAGAAAACCTTTTGCGTCGCGCCCGCAATGCTGTCTGGACAGTCGACGGCGCGCTGGCAACGACGGTTGTGGCAAAAAAACCGTTGAAGATTCATCCCCACAAACGTTTTCTCGAAAGACATAGGCCTTCAAAAGCCCGCCGCAGCTGGATTGCCGCCGCAGAGTTATTGCGCAGGGGTATCCCCACAGCGATGCCGCTGGCCTATTTCGAAAAAGTCGGTGATCGAAGTCTGCTGGAAAATTACTTTATCTGTGACCGGGTTGACGCAAATTTTACGGCCAGGGAAATACTGTCGGCATTTCGTGATGGTGCCAGCCACTTTCAGGACATTCCCGCTGAACAGGCCTACCGGGAGCTGGGGCGTTTCCTGTTTGAGATGCACTGCCGGGGAGTCTATTTCCGGGATCTTTCCGGTGGCAATATCCTCATTAAAAAATCACCCACAGGTGAGCTTCAGTTCACTCTGATCGACATTAACCGGGCGCGTTTCTTCAATCGCGGCGCCACCATGTTGGAGCGACTTTCCGATCTGTCCCGTGTCTGTAACAAGCTCCACTGGGAAGGTCGAGAGCAGTTGATCGGCCAGTATCTGCAACGGCCTGAGAGCGGAGGCGCTATGCCATGGCATTACCGTATACCGTTTTATCTGTATGACTTTAAAGCTGCCTTCAAACGCCGCTTTGGCCGCAAAGCCATCAAGCGATTGCTTAACAGGGCTGCCCGCTCAAACAGGCGCTAAGTAACTGGCGAGTGTGGGAAGCCATCGGGCAACAATAGCGGCCCCCGCTGCAGTTATCTCTCCAAGATAGCCGCCACGCCCATACCACCAGCGGTGCAGATTGAAATCAGGCCGCGACCCTGTCCCGCCAACTCCAATTGCCTTGCCAGCGTGCCGGCTATCCGTGCGCCAGTCGCGGCAAAGGGGTGGCCGACGGCCAGGCTGCTGCCGGTCATATTGAGCTTGTCGCGATCAATACTGCCTAACGCTTTTTCCAGGCCCAGCCTTTCCCGGCAGTATTCCTCAGACTCCCAGGCTTTGAGGGTGCAGAGCACCTGTGCGGCAAAGGCTTCGTGAATTTCATAGTGGGTGAAATCCTGCAGGCTGAGTTCGGCACGACTCAGCATATTGGCTACGGCCACGGTGGGTGCCATCAGCAGGCCCTCACCACCCACATGGTCGACAGCAGCCGTTTCCATGTGGGTGAAACGTGCCAGTATGGGCAGATTATTGGCGGCGGCCCATTCCTCGCTGGCCAGCAGCAGGGAGGCTGCCCCGTCAGTCAGCGGCGTGCTGTTACCGGCAGTCAGGGTGCCTTTCGCGCTGCGATCAAAAGACGGCTTTAGCTTTTCCAGCTGCGCCAGCGTCAGGTCTTGGCGCAGATTGTTATCACGCAACATGCCCGCACAAGGGCTCAGCAGGTCATCAAAAAAACAGTTGCTGTAGGCGGACTCGGCACGGTGGTGGCTGGCCAGCGCCAGTTCATCCTGCGCATCGCGGCTGATCTGCCATTGTTTTGCCATTAATTCACAGTGCTCCCCCATGCTCAGTTCCGTGCGCGGTTCAGTGATGGCGGGGGCCACAGGTGCTAGCTCGGAAGGACGAAAGCCTTTCAGTGCCGTCAGTTTCTGGCGGGTGGTTTTTGCCTTCGATAACGCCACCAGCCGTTGGGAAAACCGCCTGGAAAACAGCACAGGCACATCGCTGGCACTGTCCGTGCCGGCGGCAATGCCACACTCAATCTGCCCGCAGGCGATTTTCGAGGCGATGCCAAAGGCCGCTTGCAGGCTGGTGCCGCAAGCCTGCTGAAGCGTGATGCCGGGAGTCAACGGCGACAGGCTGGTACTCAACAGTGCTTCGCGGGCAAGATTGAAATCCTTCGGGAAGGTCATCACAGCGCCCGCCACCAGCTCATCCATCTGTTGCCCATGGAGATTATAGCGATCCACCAGCCCTTGCAGGGCGCTGACCAGCATGTCGAGGTTGGTCAGATCGGCATAGCCGGTACCGGCCCGGCAAAAAGGAATACGATTCGCTCCGACAATGGCTACCGGGCGAATGGTCTTTGGTTGGCTCATGGTTTCACCTCCGACTGCTGGTGTTCCAGGTAATGCATCGGGCCGCCGAGAAAGGGGGCAAAGCCGGTGCCGAAAATGACCCCGGCGTCCAGCAGGTCGGCACTGTCGACAATGCCATCATCCAGGCAGCGTTGACACTCGGTCAGCAGCGGTTTGATCAGGCGGTCACCGAGAATATCCATGGCCACCATATCACTGGCCTTACCTATGTCAGGCTTGCCTTTCTTCCACCGATAAAAACCCTCGCCGGACTTTTTGCCCAGCTTGCCCTGATCAATCAGTGCCTCCAGTTTCGCAATGGCCTCCTGCCGGTCCGGTGCGAGTTTTTTGACCACGCTGAGCGCGACATCGAGCCCGACAGTATCCACCAGTTCAACTGGTCCCATCGGCATGCCGAAGTGTTTGGCTGCTTCATCCACGGTGGCCATGCTGTGTCCTTCTTCCAGCAGATTGATAGCCTCCAGCATATACGGAGCCAGCACACGATTGACCAGAAAGCCGGGAGCGCTGTTGACCGGCAGGGGAAATTTGCCGATGCGATTGCTGAACAGGCAGCCTTTTTGAATATCCGCGGGATTGGACTGCTCACCCCGCACCACTTCCACCAGCGGCATCTTGGCGACCGGATTAAAGAAGTGCAGCCCGATCAGGCGTTGCGGCTGCTGCAAGCCCAGTGCAATTTCATGCAGTGGAATGGCAGAGGTGTTGGTTGCCAGTATGGCGTCAGGCCGGGCTTTTTCCTCCAGATCCTTGAAGAGCTGCTGTTTGGCCTCCAGATTTTCAAAAATTGCCTCAATCACGACATCCGCCCGGGCAATACCTTCTCCGTCCACATCGGCGATCAGACGACTGTTCGCCGCCGAGACCTGTGCAGTGCTGCGCAATTTTCTCTTGAACAGCTTTTCGGCCCGTTTCAGGGCAGGCTCTATGTATTTGGCTTCCCGGTCCTGCAATGTGACTTCCATTCCCCGCAGTGCGCACCAGGCGGCAATATCGCCGCCCATGACACCCGCACCGACCACATGTACACGGTGGGGTTGCCAGCTGGCAGTGGTTTCATCCGACTTGCCCAGAGCCTTTAACTGTTCCTGTAGACGGAAAACCCGCCGCAGGTGCCGGGAGGTGTCTCCCATCAGTAATTCACTGACCTTGTCCGCTTCGCCTTTCAGCAAAGCCTCAAAGTCGCTGCCCACCTGACGCCAGAGCTCAATGAGGGTATAGGGTGCCGGGTAGTGTTCCGGGCGGGCCCGTTTGGCCACCTCGCGGGTCATGACTCTGGCCAGGATCTGGCGCATGCCCGGGCGGCTGGTCAGTAGCTCGAGCCGGTTGGCCCGGTGTCCTTTGCGCCGCTTGACGATGGCTTTGCGCGCTGCCCAGTGCAGGCTGCCGTGTTCTGATACCACCTTGTCCATCAGGCCCACGGCACGGGCGGCACGGGCCCTGAGAGAGCGTGCACTGAGGATCAACTCCAGTGCCTTGCGGCCGCCCAGCAGACGAATACTGCGTGCGGTGCCACCAAAGCCGGGGAAAATCCCCAACTGGATTTCCGGGAAACCGATCCGGGTACTATCGGCATCCAGTGCCACCCGGTAGTTGCAGGCCAGTGCCAGCTCCAGACCACCACCGAGACAGAAGCCATGAACGGCGGCAACCGAATAGCAGGGCAGTGCCTCCAGCCGGGCAAAGACCTGGTGGGCCATTTCAATACCGGCCTTTGCCACTTCGCGGTCAGCCTGTTGTTCAAATTCGCAGATATCCGCGCCGGCGATAAAGCCGCTGGCTTTCGGCGAATAAATCACCAGCCCGGCGGGCAGTGCCGTTTCCAGCTCCGACAGGATGGTATCCAGTTCCTGCACCACGTCACTGTTCAGGGTGTTGACACTCTCATCGCAACGGTCGATGGCCAGCCAGGCAATATTTTCGTTATCCCGCTCCAGCTGCCAGTGCTTGTACGAAGGGTTATCGGTCATCGGTAAAACATCTCCTTTCCCATCGTATCGCCGGCTCGTGTGCTTCCTGATACCAGCCTGCTTTACAATGTCGGTCTGTTGTTATCATCAATTCATCATAGCGGATTGGCAACGGATTGAAATGCTCCCCGCATAAAATGGGTCTGGAACACTTTGCCATGACGAAACCGCATATCACCCGCCGCACTGCCGACCTGTCCCGATGCGAATTCAGCCCGTCGGTTCCGCTGTTATTGCAGCGCATTTATGCAGCCCGGGGGGCCGAGAACGACCGGGCGCTGGCGCGAACGCTCCAGGGGCTGCCGGGCCCGGACGGCCTGCTCGGGATCGACGAGGCGGTCGTGCTGCTCGAACAGGCCATCAATGAACAGCAATCTGTGCTCATTATCGGCGACTTTGATGCCGACGGTGCCACCAGCACGGCGCTGACCCTGCTGGCGCTGAGGGCGATGGGGTTTTCCCGGGTGAGCTATATCGTGCCCAACCGCTTCGAATACGGCTATGGCCTCACCCCGGAAATTGTCGAACTGGCCAAACAGCAAACACCGGATCTGATTATTACGGTGGATAACGGTATTTCCAGTGTCAGCGGTGTCGAGGCCGCAAAAGCCGCCGGTATCAAAGTGCTGATCACCGATCACCACCTGCCCGGCGCACAACTGCCCGCAGCGGATGCCATCGTCAACCCCAACCAGCACGGTTGCGAATTTCCCGGCAAAAACCTCGCCGGGGTGGGGGTGGTGTTCTATCTGATGAGCGCCCTCCGCAAGCGACTCCGTGAGCGCGGCTGGTTTGCAGATCAGCAACGGGTGGAACCCAATATGGCCGAATGGCTCGATCTGGTGGCGCTGGGAACCGTGGCCGATGTGGTCACCCTCGATACGATCAATCGCATTCTGGTCTACCAGGGATTGCAGCGTATCCGGGCGGGCAAATCCCGGCTGGGCATTCAGGCACTGCTCGACCTCGCGGGCCGCGACTGCAGTCGTCTGGTGGCATCAGATCTCGGCTTTGCCATCGGGCCCCGGCTCAATGCGGCCGGCCGGCTGGATGACATGTCCATCGGCATCCAGTGTCTGCTTGAAACCGACCCCTATCTGGCCCGGGAATACGCCCTGCAACTGGATGAACTGAACCGCGACCGCCGGGTGATCGAAGCCGACATGCAGCGGGAAGCACTGGTGGCACTGGAGCAATTGCACCTGGACGAACAGCAGTTGCCCTGGGGGCTGTGTCTGTTCGATGCCAACTGGCATCAGGGGGTGGTGGGCCTGCTGGCCTCGCGCATCAAGGACAGGGTGCATCGTCCGGTCATCGTCTTTGCCGATGCCGACAACGGCGAATACAAAGGGTCTGCCCGTTCCATCAAGGGCCTGCATATCCGTGACGCGCTGGACGCAGTCGCCAGCCGCCACCCGGGCCTGATCAGTAAATTCGGTGGTCACGCCATGGCGGCGGGATTGAGTCTCCCTGAAGATCACTACCTGAAATTTGTCGATGCCTTTGATACAGAGGTACGCCGACTACTCACCGCGGCGGATCTGGAAGCGGAAATCCTTACCGACGGCGTGCTCAACTCCGATCAGCTCAGTATCGATACTGCCCAGCTGCTGCGGGAGGCCGGCCCCTGGGGACAGCACTTTCCCGAACCGCTGTTCGAGGGCGAATTTCATGTCGTGCAACAGCGCATCGTCGGTGAAAAACACCTCAAACTGGTACTGGCAACCGACGCGTCAAGAAGTCAGCTCATCGACGCCATCGCGTTCAATGTGGATACCGATAGATGGCCCGACCCGGCAGCCGGCCAGGTCCGGCTGATTTATAAACTGGACATCAATCTGTGGCGGGGCAGGGAGTCCATGCAGTTGCTGGTGGAGTACCTCGCTTAAAACTGGCAGGTTGCACTTTGTGCTCAAAGACCATTAAATCGGGACGGAATATTTCAGGGATGAGTACACATGGACAAGTTCGACCGCATTCAGCACCTCCACCGAATTTTTAAAAACCGCCGCTTGCCGGTTCCCGTTCGGGTGCTGGCGGAAGAACTGGAGTGCTCCGAGCGCAACGTCAAACGCCTGCTGGAGACCATGCAGCTGGTGGATGCCCCACTGGTATATGACGAGTCGGGCCGCGGCTGGCGCTATGAAAAAAATGAGGGCGACCTCTTTGAACTGCCCGGCCTGTGGCTGACCGGTGATGAGCTGCAATCCCTCAGCCTGCTGCTCAGCCTGCTGGAGCAATTGGGCAACGGCATCCTCAACGACGAAATCGTCGTGATCGAAAAAGAGGTTACCAAACTGCTCAATGCTCGGGGTATCGACCCCAGCGCCTTCGCCGATCAGCTCCGCATACTGCCCATGGCCCAGCGCCAGCTTCAGGGCAAAGTCTTCCACCGGGTTACCGAAGCACTGTTGCTCAAAAAACAGCTGCATATCTACTACAGTGACTATCAAGGTATCAATTCCGACCGCTATATCAGTCCCCAGCACCTCGTCTACTACCGGGAAAACTGGTACCTGGACGCCTTCTGCCACCTGCGCAATAGCCTGCGCACCTTCTCTGTGGCGCGCATTATCCGTGCCGACATCCTCAAGCCCGACCGCAAACTGGTGGATCGGGAAACCCTGCAAAACCACTTCTCCACCAGCTTTGGAATCTTCGCCGGAAAGCCGCGCCATCAGGCGAGGTTGCGTTTCCTCCCCGCGGTTGCCCGGGAAATTGCCAGCCAGCAATGGCACCCGAACCAGCAGGGCGAATGGGACGGGCGGGACTACCTGCTGACCCTTCCCTATGCCAACGACAAGGAACTGGTGCAGGACATCCTGCGCCATCTGCCCCATGTTGCGGTAGAAGCCCCAGCCGAGTTGCGGCAGGCAGTGCATCGCCGGTTGCGGCAGGCGATGGTGATGTACGAAGAAACAGAAGGCGAGTAATAGTGAGTGCTGTATATATCGCCAGGACGTGTTTTGTCACCACAAGGCGATATAGTCACAGGAAGTAGCACGCAAGAGGTAGGGGAGAATGGCTAATTGTCGATGTCCGTCACCTGCAGAAACCGCGGACGGTGAACGGGGGCATTACAGCGAACAGTAGGGTTCGCAGACAGCTAATCCGAAAGCGTTACAGTTACACAGCCACCGGTTAAGCAAGCCAGCACCCATCAAGGCACAGTAAGGGAGGATCATGTGACAACGGATAAGAACAACCGCAAAATTGAAGTGCTCGAAACAGCCATCACGGTTGTTTCGGTCAAGGATCAGGATTACATCTCACTGACCGACATGCTGAAAGCCAAGGATGGTGATTTTTTCATCTCTGACTGGCTGCGTAACCGCAATACCGTTGAGTTTTTGGGTATCTGGGAATCGGTCCACAATTCGGCTTTTAATTATGGCGAATTCGCCACAATTAAAAGCCAGGCAGGGTTGAACAGCTACAAGATCAGCGTAAAAGAGTGGGTTGCCAAAACCGGAGCAGTTGGCTTGGTGGCAAAAGCCGGTAGGTACGGTGGCACCTACGCCCATAAGGACCTCGCGTTCGAATTTGGTATGTGGATCAGCCCTGAGTTCAAGATTTACCTCATTAAAGAGTTCCAGCGCCTCAAGGAACTTGAACAGGAACAAATGGGTTGGGATATCCGCCGGAATTTGACAAAAATAAATTACCGAATTCACACCGATGCCATCAAGGAAAACCTGGTTCCGACCGAACTGACACCAAAGCAGGTCAACCTTGTTTATGCTTCGGAGGCGGATGTATTGAATATGGCCCTGTTCGGTATGACGGCAAGGCAATGGCGCAACGCCAATCCTGGAGAACAAGGCAACATCCGTGATTATGCCAATGGGGCGCAGTTGGTATGTTTAGCCAATATGGAAAACCTTAATGCTGTTTTCATCGATGAAGGACTGCCGCAGCAAGAACGTCTGAGCCGCCTGAACCAGATTGCGATTTCGCAAATGAAGATACTGGTCACCGATCATCGGCTTGAGCGATTGGATAGGGCATCCTCGAAATGATTGGAACTTTCATTTCCCAATGCGAAAAAAGTCGCCAGCACCCGGTGGGTGTTGGATGAGTTTGCTGAGCAGGAATTCCTTAATCCACACTCAAATTAATAACTATTTTTGAAAAGTCTGCTGATACATGATTCGTAAAGAAACAAATAAAACCATAACCTCATTAGCCATCCCCTATACGGAATGTCCGGCGAAGACCTATAGCCCAAGCAAAGGGGTCACCCGCAAAGGCCGAACAGTTTTCAATCATTGCCAGATAGTTGGTGAAGTGGCTCATGAGATAATCCGGCGCTTGCCTTCCACCGCGGCACAAGCACTGTTTCCGGCGGGAGCTGCCTTCGCCGCAGCCAATCATGATGTGGGTAAGGTGAGTCCGACCTTTTACAACAAAATCATGCGCGCCTGTGGCAGCCAACTAATACCGGGTTTTAACCCAGACTTGGAAAAAGGGTGGGGCGGACATGCCGGTGTCAGCCAATTAACCGCAAGAGTCCTGGGAGCGCCTGAATTTGTGCCTGAAATCCTGGGCCAGCATCATGGCTTTTCACCTTCGCTTGCGGGCAAACGTGCCATCGATGAAATTTTTGGCGGCGATGTCTGGCAACAAGAACGGAAAAAACTGATCGGGGCGTTGCAGGCCCATTTTGGTGAAACCTGGCCACAGATCGAGTCTGTTGCCCAGGCGCGTCTGGTAGCGGGCCTGACTTCTGTGGCGGACTGGATAGGTTCCGGTGAGTTTTTTGAAGACCCAGAGGCACCATGGCAGGAAAGCATCGGCAAGGCATTGAATGCTGCCGGTTTTATCTCCCCAACCTATAAAGCCGAGCTCAGACTTGAAGAGGTGTTTGGTTTCTCTCCCCGAGAGGCACAGTCGATCCTTATCGATCAAGCGGCTTCGCCTGGCGTCTACGTGCTGGAAGCGCCCATGGGATTGGGCAAAACCGAGGCAGCCTTGTATGCCGCTTATAAGCTGTTGTTCTCCGGGCAGGCAAGCGGTATTTATTTTGCGTTGCCCACGCAACTGACCTCCAACAAGATTTTCGAGCGCTTTAACCTGTTTTTACAGGGCGACAAGAAGAATGGCTTGTCGGGAATATTGGCGGATGACTGCCATCATCGCTCCTTGCTGCTACACGGAAATGCCTGGCTGCTGGATACCGATATGGGCGAAGAGGGTAGGCCGGGTGGCGCCTGGTTCAATCAGGGCAAACGCGGACTGTTGGCACCCTTCGCCGTCGGAACTATCGACCAGGCATTGATGGCGGCGATGAACGTCAAGCATGGCTTTGTTCGCGCCTTCGGGCTGGCCGGGAAGGTGGTCATTCTCGATGAGGTGCATACCTATGATGCCTATACCGGTACTCTGCTGGATGCACTGGTGGCGTTGCTGCGCTCATTGCGCTGCACGGTAATTATTCTCAGTGCCACACTGAATCAGGATCGTCGTCAGCAACTGCTTGGTTCTGCATTGTCCGCTATGGATTATCCCTTGATAACTGCCTGCCCCGTCGATGCCGAAGTGTGTGAAGTGCCTGTGCCAGCGGGGCCAAGCCGCCAGGTTAACCTTCAATTACAGGACGACGAAAAGCTGGCGCTGGAACAGGCCCTGTTGCGTGCCGAACAGGGCCAACAGGTGTTGTGGATCGAAAACACCGTATTGGACGCCCAGCAGAGTTACCTGGAGCTAGCCGCCCGAGCCAGCGAACTGGGTATCGCGTGTGGTTTGTTGCACTCTCGCTTTACTGCCAATGACCGCCAGTCGATAGAAGACCAGTGGGTCAATCTTTATGGCAAAGTCGGTTGGTCGAAGCGGGGAAAGCAGGGCCGGATTCTGGTGGGTACCCAAGTACTGGAGCAGTCTCTGGATATCGACGCCGATTTTATGATTTCGCGTTTTGCCCCTACCGATATGTTGTTGCAGCGTCTTGGCCGCCTCTGGCGCCATGAGGATACCCCGCGCTGCAAAACGGCCATGCCCGAGGCCTGGTTATTGGCCCCGGAATTTCCAGTGGCTATCGATAATCCTGAAAAGCACTTCGGTCGCAGTGCCTACGTCTACAGCCCTTATGTGCTTTGCCGCAGCCTGGAAGTCTGGCAGTCCATCCTGTCGGTGGATCTACCGGGCGACATCCGCAATCTGATTGAAAGTACTTACGCGGTTCGACAAGAGCACGCGCAGATGAGCCGCTTGCTGTCCGATCTGGATAACGGCACACGCTGGCGTACCGGCCGTAACTCATTGCGGCAACTGGCCAGAGTAGGTTTGGCCGAAGCTGGCAATACGCTACCGGAAAGCAAGGTGCAGACTCGTTACAGCGAGACTGACAATTTCGACGTGTTACTGCTGCGTGCCATGACGCGTAACCGGGAGGGTGATACCGCAACGCTGACTTTGCTCAATGGCGAACTGGTGCAACTGCCTTTGCAGCGTCCTGGCTTGACCAGAGCCGGTTGGCGGAATGTTAGTGCCATGCTGATGCGTCAGGTAGTGGCGGTCAGGGTGCAGGATGCCCCCAAAGCCTTGCCCGTGGACACACTCAAACGCTTTGGTTTGCAGCATTGCTTCTACTTGGGGAATCCGGATTGGCCAGAGGACGAGAGTGTGTTGCGTGTGGCCCTGGTGGATGACACCGAACGTCTGCGGGGCGTTGAGCAGGCAGAAGTTCACGACAAACACCGCTTGGAATACCGGAATGACCTGGGTTACCGGGTAATCAAAGACTAGGAAGACCACTTATGGAAAATCGATTCAACCTGATAGATGAACCCTGGATACCCGTGGCGGATTTTGGCCGCGTCAGTTTGCGGCAGGTATTCAGTAATCCGGAGTATCGCAGTTTGGGTGGCAACCCGGTGCAGAAAATTGCACTGCTCAAGTTGCTACTGGCGATTGCCCAGTCTGCTGCCACACCTGATAACGAGGTCGAATGGAAGGCGTTGGGCACGCGAGGCCTGGCTGAGCGTTGCTTGATCTATCTGGATAAATGGCATGACCGATTTTATCTGTACGGTGAGCAGCCGTTTTTGCAGATGCCTGCTATTCAAGCGGCGAAGAAGCAGTCTTTTGGCGCGGTATTACCGGAAGTGTCTACCGGCAACACCACGGTACTGAGTCAGATACAGGTCCAAAGGTCGTTGGATGATGCTGATAAAGCCTTGTTGTTGCTGACGCTGATGGGTTTCGCGTTATCGGGCAAGAAAACCGATAACAGTGTGGTGTTATCGCCGGATTATTCAGGTAAACGCAACGACAAGGGAAAACCGTCCACAGGAAAACCTGGCCCCGCTGTGGCGCATATGGGGCTGCTACACAGCTTCTTGTTGGGTAACAAACTGCAGGAAACACTCTGGCTGAATCTACTGACTCATCGGCAAATTGAACAAATGAATATTTATCCTGCGGGGCTGGGTATTGCTCCGTGGGAAAAGATGCCCGAAGGCGAAGATTGTTTGCAAGCGGGCCAGCTTAAAAAGTCGCTGATGGGGCGGTTGCTTCCGCTCTGCCGCTTCTGCTGGCTGAACAAAGATGGATTGCATTACTCGGAGGGCATTGCTCACCCCGGTTACAAGGACGGTGTTGTCGATCCGAGCATGGCGATTAACAACGTGGGTAAGGAACCGAAAGCCTTGTGGGTCGATCCCGAAAAGCGCCCGTGGCGCGAATTGACCGCGCTGCTGGGTTTCTTTGAACAGGGCGAGTCACAAGGATTCCAATCCTGGCAACTACGCAGTGGCCTGGAGCGAGCCAGAGATGTTACTGAAACTTTTGCTATCTGGTCCGGTGGTCTTAGGGTAAGTAACAATGCGGGCGAACAATATGTGTCTGGCAGTGATGACTTTGTGGAATCTCAGGTCTGGTTGCACAGCGATATTCTTGGCGAGCTTTGGTTTAGCCAGTTGAAAGTAGAAATGGATGCGCTCGATATGTTGGCCAAAAGTTTGTACGGCAGGGTTATGGGGTTCTTTAAGGAACAGATGGTTGATGGCGGCAAGATCGCGCCGCAGACCACGCAGTTGTTCTGGCAACTCTGCGAATGCGATTTCCAGTCCCTTGTGAATAACTGTGACCAAACAGACGATGCCGTCGGGCAGCGTCAAAAACTTCGCCGTCGCTTCGCTGGTTATGTCCAGCAAGCCTACGACCAATTTTGCCCACGGGAAACCGCTCGGCAACTGGACGCCTGGGCCAAGTGCCGCCCCAATAACAGCAAATATTTGAAACAGGAGATTTGAGCCCATGGGAATGGAAGCTGAAGTGATAGAAAAAGGGAAGAAAACCAGTTGGGAGCAGCGTTTTGTGGAAACCGTTATCGGACGCTGTAATACCGACAAAGGGTTGGCCGCTCGACTGCGTAGGGCCGACAACCCGGCCACCGAGTACCAAAGCTGGGAGGTATTGGGTGCGTTGGGGGTTGACCTGGAGAAGGATTACCAACGCCTGCCGTTCGTCACCGTGGCAGCCGCCATCGCCAAGTCCAAGGCAGAGCGCAATGGTAGTTTAACGCTGGGTCGGGCCATTGCCGCCTGTTATGAAGATGGTAATCAGAGCAATCAGGCCAAGACTCGCCTGCGGCGTTTGCTGGCCTGTGACGAATTGGCAGAAGCTTGCCGCATTCTGCGCCCGGTTCTTACCCTGATTGACAGCAAAGTTGGGCAGCCTTTGGACTTCATCCTATTGCTCAAACAGCTACGTAACTTTGCTTTCAATGGGCAGCGTGTCAAAACCCAGTGGGCTCAGGAGTTCTACGGTCAATCGGTTATGGTTAAGGATGAGGAGGCCGAAGCATGAGCATGATCGCGAGTGTCCTGCACCTGGATCGCCCGGCGATGAAAGCCCTGCGTATTACTGATGCGTATTCGCTGCATCGAGTGGTTTACAGCCTCTATGACGATATTCGTAATCCTGAATCGAAAGCGACCAGTGAGTCCAGCGGCATTTTATATGCGGATCAAGGCGGCGATTACAAGGGACGGAAAATCCTGATGCTGGCCAACCGGCAGCCGATGGTGACGGTGGATGGTCGGCATGGTGAGGTACATAGCAGGCCGATTCCAGATAATTTTCTGGAGCACAGCCAGTACCGCTTCAAGGTGATCGTCAACCCCACCCGGCGCGATAGCGCCAGCCGCAAGCTGCTGCCTGTGCGAGGTCGCGAGGCCGTCGGCCAATGGTTCACAGAGCGGGCAACGACCAGTTGGGGCTTTAGTGTCGCCACTGAGCACCTCCAAGTGGACAAGATAGAGATTCAGCAATTCAAGGACAAACAACAACGACAGGTAACTATCGCTCAGGCCCACATTCAGGGGGTTCTAAGTATTGCCGATCAAACGCAATTCAAACGCAGCTTCACCCAGGGCATAGGACGCGCTCGCGCCTATGGCTGCGGTCTGCTGCAGATTGTTCCCCTTACCGACAACCCCTTTATTTAAAACAGGACGTTCATCATGACCAATTCTTACACCAATACCCGAATCGAATACCACATCTTGCAATCCTTCCCGGTGACCTGCCTGAACCGGGACGATGTGGGAGCACCGAAAACCGCCATCGTCGGCGGCGTCACCCGGGCGCGAGTCAGCTCCCAATGCTGGAAGCGGCAGGTACGCCTGGCTATGCAGGATTTCGGTATCAAGCTGGGTATTCGTACCAAGAAAGTTGAAGAGATTTTTATTTTGGCCTGTCAGGCCGCTGGCGCTAACGAAACTCAGGCCACCGCCTGTGGCAAGAAAATGGCCGATCAATTAAGTGACGACACACTATTGTTCATTAGTGACAGCGAGGCAGCCGCATTCGCTTCGTACGCGGCAGAGCAGGGGTTTGACGACAGTAAACTAAAAGATAAGGAACTGGCGAAGGTGGCCAAGAAGGCGCTCGCACCTGCTGTTGATGCGCTGGATATCGCATTATTTGGGCGTATGGTAGCGAAGGCTGCGGATATGAACGTGGAAGCCGCGGCATCTTTTTCTCATGCTATTTCCACCCACAAAGCTAGTAACGAAGTGGAGTTTTTCACGGCGCTGGATGATCGGCAAGAAGAACCGGGTTCCGCTCATATGGGCAGCCTGGAGTTCAATTCTGCGACCTATTACCGCTATATCAGCCTGGACTTGGGCCAACTGGCACAAACTATGGGGGAGGAGGATTTGCAGAAAGCTATTGCTGCTTTTACCAAAGCCTTGTTTGTCGCTGTACCCAGCGCACGCCAAACTACTCAGTCCGGTGCCAGTCAGTGGGACTTCGCCCGGGTAATAGTACGAAAGGGGCAGCGACTTCAACTGTCGTTTGAGGAGCCGGTGAAGCTGAAAGGGAGGGAAAGCGGATATTTGCAACCAAGCATCGAGGAATTAAAAAGTCAGCTTGATAAAAAGGAAAAACTGGCCGGCTCATTGTTCGGCAAGCAGGAGGCCTATGATTGGGGTGAAGACGAGGGCTTCAGTATCGATCATCTGATTGCAGCACTACAAACCCATATTCAGTGAGGTCCGGAATGAGTGAATCATATCTGTTGCTCTGGCTGGAAGCTCCGCTACAGTCCTGGGGTTATGACTCTAAGTTCGGGCGGCGCGACAGCCTTGATTTTCCGACCAAGTCTGGTGTTCTGGGTTTGCTCTGCTGTGCCAGAGGCGCAGCAGGCGAGCAAGCCGAATGGCTGCAGTGCTGGACCGATCGGGATATGCAGGTGGAAGCCTATGCTCCCACCGACCAGCACGGTAAAGCCATGCCCCGGCTGCCGTTGATACGAGACTTCCACATGGTGGGTAGTGGTTATGATGACCAAGATCCCTGGGAAAACCTGCTGATTCCCAAAACCAGTGATGGCAAGAAAGCGGTGGGTGGTGGCACCAAAATGACCTATCGCTATTACTTGCAGGACATGGCTTTCGCTGTGGCCATACAGGGGTCAGAGTCCGAGCTGCAAGCTATCGCAGAGGCACTACAAAATCCGGTCTGGGATCTGTATCTGGGGCGCAAGAATTGTGCGCCTACAGAGTTTATTTTTCAGGGTATTTATTCCGATGCCCAACAAGCGTTGGAAAAAGCCCGACAACTGGCCGAAGAAAAGCGACGTTGCCCGGTGTTCCGCGTATTGCAGGGTGAACATGAGGGGGAGGTCTTGACCCTGAACGACGTACCGTTGCAGTTCGGTGAACACAAGCTATATTGTGACCGCCGCGTGACTGTACTGAGAGTGGAGTGATCTATGGCCGCAGGGCAACGATTGTTTGTCAAGGTCACCCGGAATTCCCTACCGCAAGTCAAGGACAAGTACCCGTTCCTCTACCTGGAGCGGGGAAGGCTAGAGATTGACGATAGCAGCGTTAAATGGATCGATTCCGAAGCAAATGTGGTACCGCTGCCAGTGGCCACCCTGAATGCCCTGTTATTGGGGCCGGGTACCACAGTCACCCATGACGCCATTAAGACGGCTACTGCAGCCAGCTGTGCGGTGTGCTGGGTAGGGGAAGATAGCCTGCTGTTCTATGCGGCAGGTTTTCTGCCGACAGCGGATACCCGTAACCTGAAACAGCAAATCGAACTATCCGCCAATCCAGAAAAATCCGTGGAAGTAGCGCGGCGCATGTTTGTCCGGCGCTTCCCCGATGCCGATTTGCAAGGCAAGACACTTAAAGAAATGATGGGTATGGAAGGTCATCGGGTCAGGGCGCTTTATCAGACTAAGGCGGAGGAGTATCAGGTCGGTTGGAAAGGACGTAAGTTTGCACCGGGAAAATTCGATCTCAGTGATATTGCCAACCAGGTGTTGACGGCCAGCAATGCTGCCTTGTATGGCATTCTTTGTTCGGCGGTACACAGTATGGGTTATTCTCCGCATATTGGCTTTATTCACTCCGGCAGCCCATTGCCTTTCATCTATGACTTGGCCGACCTGTACAAGGAGCATTTGTGTATCGATTTGGCCTTCGCCCTAACCCGCGAAATGGCTGGACGTTACAACAAGCAGAAGGTGTCCTCCGCCTTTCGTGAGCGCGTTATCGATATGGATCTGCTGGCTCGGCTGGCAGAAGATATTCCCGACATGTTGGGGGTGAAGAATGCTCGTCGTCGTGGCAAATAACCTGCCGCCGGCGGTACGGGGGAGGATGAAGCTATGGTTTGTGGAGCCGCGAGCGAACATCTTCGTTTCTGGTGTAAAAGACTCAGTTGCCAAAACGGTTGTTGAATACCTTTATAAGCACTGCCCACCAGAAGCGGGTGTGATGATCTTTCGCTCCTTGCCCAAAGCGCCTGGTTATGAAATCCGTACTATCGGCCCAACTAGAAAACAGCTGGTAGACATATCTGGACTTCAGTTGGTAATTGAAACCTTGAATGACGCTTAACCCCATATCCTGGGTTGTTATAGACGTTCTTTAACAATATATTGGTGTCTTCCCCACGCCCGTGGGGGTGTTTCTTTCACACAGCTATTTTCGCCCAAAACTCCTGTGTCTTCCCCACGCCCGTGGGGGTGTTTCCAAAATGGGGATAAATAGCGCTCTCATGCTATAGTCTTCCCCACGCCCGTGGGGGTGTTTCTATAGGCTTTGAAAATCTCCGCCTGGTTCTTACGTCTTCCCCACGCCCGTGGGGGTGTTTCCGTATGCGCTGAGTCGCCAGCGTTGTTATCAAAGTCTTCCCCACGCCCGTGGGGGTGTTTCTGCCGAGTCCTCAGTGCCATCAAGTGTGGGAACGTCTTCCCCACGCCCGTGGGGGTGTTTCTCAGTGCATTGCACCTCACCAGTGACTGTGTAAGTCTTCCCCACGCCCGTGGGGGTGTTTCCGAAAATAAATCGATCTTCAAGCAGAAGAAAATGTCTTCCCCACGCCCGTGGGGGTGTTTCCGGGTTTTGTTAGGGCGTTTTTGTGGGAGGCTAGTCTTCCCCACGCCCGTGGGGGTGTTTCTGCGGCCTATAGCAGTTATAGATGCGGAAACTGGTCTTCCCCACGCCCGTGGGGGTGTTTCCACGTTATGAAACCTTTGCATGGGATTCTATCCGTCTTCCCCACGCCCGTGGGGGTGTTTCTGGTTGGGGCGATTTGTTCCGCAGCTACAGCGACGTCTTCCCCACGCCCGTGGGGGTGTTTCCATCACCGCCGATGCCGAAACAGCAGCGACCACGTCTTCCCCACGCCCGTGGGGGTGTTTCCCAGGTAAATCATTCGGCGGGCGGTGGCCTGCTGTCTTCCCCACGCCCGTGGGGGTGTTTCCCCGGCGTTATCGCCGCTGGTGAAGTTGATATGGTCTTCCCCACGCCCGTGGGGGTGTTTCTACATCGTCGTCGGCAAAACCACACTGGTTAACGTCTTCCCCACGCCCGTGGGGGTGTTTCCAGGCTGCCGCCATTAACGGCGCCACCAACGAAGTCTTCCCCACGCCCGTGGGGGTGTTTCCTGGATTACACAGATGATTACTGTTTCGATTTTGGTCTTCCCCACGCCCGTGGGGGTGTTTCTCTGCAAAACCTGCTCATCACCCGCCGGGGTCTGTCTTCCCCACGCCCGTGGGGGTGTTTCTACAAATCGGGCGGGACTTCAAAACCAGAATTAGTCTTCCCCACGCCCGTGGGGTGTTTCCAGTTCGGCGGTATAGGTGACCTGATAGGTGTCGTCTTCCCCACGCCTGTGGGGGGTGAACCGGCCGCGTCGTCCTTACATGACAGGCGTCTTTGGACGCATCTCGGAGAGCTATAGGCCGACAACCGAAACAGAATTATAGGGGATCATCGTGGCAGGGACCAATTAAGGGAGTCGATGCCATTGCTGGTGGAGCACCTCGGCTAACGCTGTATAACAGATGGCGTTGTGAAGTTGATAGGCTGCATAATGGTGTTGTAGTAGTACTGTCGGCGTCAGCAAGAAGGTGTGTCAGGTAGAATTTCGACCCTCTGTTTTTTGATGGCTCTGTAATGTTTATCTCCTCCAAGGATCGAAAATGAAGTGTTCTATAGGGTCTGCCACTAGCCCCGCCAGAGTGTTGTTGCCACCCATTGTGCTATTGCTGGCCGGTTTGCTGCTGTTGTCTTCGCCCGCGAAATCCCAGCCAGAGCGGACGCTGTTTGACCGGCTCGGTGGCGTATATCCGATTGCCCTGACGGTGAATGATCTGGTGGATCGCCTGTACCTGAACAAGACGCTGAATGCGAACCCAAAAATGAAGTGGGTTCATGAAAGTATCGGTTCAAGAGAAAGTGCCAAAGTGGCGCTGACGGCCTGGGCGGTGCAGTATACCGGGGGGCCGGTGCTGTTCCCTGTTCAGATCGGCGAGGTGGATGATGCGCTGAAAATCACCGATGGGGAGTTCGATGTGATTCTCGATGAATGCGCTGTGTCGTTCAATAATGCGAAATTCCCGCAACGTGAAGTGGGCGAGTTATTGAAATTGGTTGAAGGCTTTCGCTCCCAAGTGGTAATTCAAGGCTGAATAGCCCCGTCAGTAAGTGACCGCTGCCCCGCTGCCAAGACTGGCAGTGGGGCGTTTTCGGTGGGGCCTTTAAGCACTAACTCTGAGTGTGCTCAGGCCGCCAGCGGTTGATGACTGCGGGGTGTGGAAAACAGTTCGATCACGAACAGCGCCGTGGTTTTGTCCAGTGATGTGGCAACGGTTTCTACCATGCCGGTGGGCAATATACACACTACGTCGTAGCTGTATTCGCTGATTCGCAAGTAGTAACAGGGGCTACTGTTCTTGTAGTTCATCAGGCACAGAATTTCATCCATAAACACGTTGTAGGTGTGTTCCTCGGTGTCCATCACCAGTACGTGATCCTGATGGCAATAGCACACCCGACCCAAAAAAGTGGCTGTGTGTTTCGATTGGCGGTGCCTCGGGTCCGTTACCTCAACGGTTACGCCCGGGGTTAACAGATCACTCAGTTGCTTTGACATGGCAATTCCTCCGGTAAAGACGTGCTGCCGAAACCCGAATGGCGCTGGAACTGGTGTGGTTGGTTGAACGGCTGTGACACGCGGGGTGCACAGGGTCAGTCGAGCGCCGGATTTGCATCAATCCATCGTTAACGAATGTACCTGCCAATGGTTTTCACTGGCATTGGGCTCATCATGGAGAATATTTTTAGAAAGGGCTGTCTAAAAGCCATGCTAAGAAGCATGATTTTTCGTTATGGTTATTATAATTATTTCAGATAATTACATTGATAAAACGGCTTTTTTTGATCATCAGAAAGCAGTTTTAATTTTGTGAAACTGTTTCGGAAAACTAACCTTTCATTTCTTCCAGCTCTATCCAGCGCTCTGCGGCGGTATCCAGCGCCTGTTGTTTTTCTGCCAATTGGTCCAGCACCGGCTGGGTTTCGGTGAAAGGGCGGTTAAAAAAATCCGGGTCTGCTGTCTGCTCCTCCAGCAGCGCTATGTCCTGCTCCAGCTGATCGAGCAGGCCCGGCAGGCTGTCCAGCTCCCGCTGGAACTTGTAGCTCAGTTTGACGACGGGTTTTTTCGCCGCAGCGGTTGAGGTGGTCTCGTGATCCACAAGGTGGCCGGAGGGGTGATCCAGTGTATCGGCGATTTTGAGGTGTTTGCCCCGTTTGACCCAATCGCTGTAACCGCCGATGTACTCTTCGATTTTGCCGTCTTCCTCAAACACCAGCACGCTGGTGACCACGTTATCGAGGAACTCCCGGTCGTGGCTGACGATGATCAGGGTGCCCTGGTATTCCACCAGTTGTTCTTCCAGCACCTCGAGCATTTCCACATCTAGATCGTTGGTGGGTTCGTCGAGCACCAACAGGTTGGTGGGGCGGGTAAACAGCTTGGCCAGCAACACCCGGTTGCACTCGCCGCCGGACAGGGCGCTGACCGGGGTCATGGCGCGTTTTGGCGAGAACAGAAAGTTGCGCAGGTAACCGATAATGTGGCGTTCCTTGCCATTGATGCGAATGTACTCTTTGCCATCACCAACGTTCTCGGCAATGGTTTTGCTGGTATCCAGCTCCCGCCGGATTTGATCGAAGTAGCCGATTTCAATATTGGTGCCCAGTTTGACGGAGCCTTCATCGGGCTCTGTCTGGCCGAGCAGGATTTTCAGCAGGGTGGACTTGCCGACGCCATTGTTGCCGATCAAACCAATGCGGTCACCGCGCATGATTTTGATCTTGAAGTTGTTGATCAGTTGTTCATTGCCATAGCCATGGCACACGCTGCGCGCTTCGATCACTTTGCGCCCGGAGTTCTCGGCGGTTTCAACGGTGATTTTGGCCTTGCCCTGCACATTGACGCGCTGGGCGCGGTTCTGGCGCATGGCCTGCAGGGAGCGGACACGGCCTTCATTGCGGGTGCGGCGGGCCTTGACGCCCTGGCGGATCCAGGTTTCCTCTTCCGCCAGTTTCTTGTCAAACAGAGCGTTGCGGCTTTCTTCTTCTTCCAGGGCCTGCTCCTTGAGGGTCAGGTAATTCTGGTAGTTGCCGGGCCAGCTGACCAGGTGCCCCCGGTCGATCTCGACGATGCGTGTGGCCAGCCGTTGTAGAAAATTGCGGTCGTGGGTGATGAAGATGACGGACCCCTGAAAGCTGCGAACACGGTGTTCCAGCCATTCAATCGTGCTGATGTCCAGGTGGTTGGTGGGCTCATCGAGCAACAGCAGGTCAGGATTAGACACCAGTGCTTTACCCAGTGCCACCCGCCTGCGCCAGCCGCCGGATAATTCCGCCAGGGTTTTGTGGGCGGGCAATTCCAGTTGACTGATAATGGTCTCCACCTGTTTGTCCACCTGCCAGCCACCACCGGCATCAATTTCGGCCTGCAAGTCTTCCATCGCCTGCATTCCCTGTTTGTCAGGGCTCTGTTGGGATTGGTGGTAAAACCGGTCGATCAGCGATTGTTGATCGGCCAGACCTTCCCGGACAACATCCGCAACATTGCGTTCCAGGTCCCCCGGCAGGGCCTGTTCCAATTGGCTGATGCGGAGGTGGCGACGGAAGTGGATTTCGCCGTGGTCGGGTTTGATCTGTCCGGTGAGAATTTTCAGAAGAGTGGATTTTCCCGCGCCATTGCGGCCGATCAGACAAATCCGTTCACCGGATTCCACCGTAAGCTGGGCATTAATCAGCAGTGGCACATCGCCAAATTCAATGGAAATATCGTCGATCCGGATCAGAGTCATGAAACAGCTGGCCTGTGGTTTGGGGAGGGGGATTCTAACAGAGTTCAGGTGATGGGATATGGGCGCGAGCTCAAGGGTCGCAGGGCGCTTCGCCGTTGAGTAGTGGCAGCAATAACCGCATGGCGTGTTCGACGATCAGCGGTTGTGCCGTTTCAGTCGGATGAATGCCGTCCGCCTGAATCAGGGTCTGATCTGTGGCGATCTCTTCGAACATGAAAGAAATCAGTGGTACCTGTTCCTCTGCGGCGAGTTTCGGGAAAACATTCGCGAACTGATCGCTGTAACGCTTGCCATAATTGGGTGGAATTTGCATGCCAAACAGAATGGGCTGGCTATCATTGGCGCGGCTGAGGTCGATCATGGCCCGCAGGTTCTGCTCCATGCGCGGAATCGGGTAACCGCGCAGCCCATCGTTACCGCCCAGTTCGATCAGCACAAAATCTGGCTGGTGTTCGTCAATCAGGGTATCCAGTCGGGACAGGCCGCCACCGGTGGTATCACCGCTGATACTGGCGTTGATGACCCGATGTTCATCGCCGAGTTGATGTTGCATCAGGTCCACCCAGCCCTTGCCAGCATCAATACCATAACCGGCACTGATGCTGTCACCCAGAACCAACAGGGTGGCGCTGTGGGCGGGGAGCAGCACAAGCGATAAAATCAAGGCAATACAGCAGCGGATCATGGCAACAAATTTGAGGGTGACAGATAACTGTTACAGTGTATGGCGTTTGTCGGTAAATGGAAGTGATCAATGATTGAAGCGAATCATATTACCAAGGAAGTGACCACTTCCGAGGGTGTTCTGCGAATTCTGGACGATATTAACCTGACCGTGATTGACGGAGAGGCACTGGCAATTATCGGACCTTCCGGATCAGGCAAGTCTACGCTGCTGGGAATCCTGGCGGGTCTGGATACGCCCAGCGCCGGGGTGGTCAGGGTGAACGGCGAAGATATCACGGCCATGACCGAGGAGGGGCGGGCTGCCATGCGTGCCCGCTATGTGGGGTTTGTCTTTCAATCATTTCATTTGCTGCCCAGTCTGACGGCACTGGAAAACGTCTCGTTACCATTGGAGTTGCGCGGTGATGGCAGTGCCACCGCAATTGCCCGCAGTTACCTCGACCGCGTTGGATTAACCGCCAGGCTCAGCCATTATCCCCGCCAACTGTCCGGTGGTGAGCAGCAGCGTGTTGCGCTGGCGCGAGCCTTTGCCAGTCGACCCAGAATTCTGTTTGCCGATGAGCCTACCGGTAACCTCGATACGGTGACTGGCAAGACGATCAATGATTTGTTGTTCCAGTTGAACCGTGAAGAGGGTACGACACTGGTACTGGTGACCCATGAGGCGATGCTGGCCAGCCGTTGTCACCGGCGTGTGACGCTGCAGGGTGGTCTGTTGGTGGAAAACGACGCGGTGTTGTCGGGTACAGCGGAATGATGGCCTGGAAACTGTTGTGGCGCAGTTGGCGCGGCGGTCAATTGGCCCTGATTTTCTGGTCGCTGGTCATGGCGGTGGTTGTCGTGACTGCGGTTGCCCTGCTGGCAGACAGGGTAGAGAAGGCATTGGTTAAAGAGTCCAGCCACCTGCTGGCCGCGGATGCCCAGGTTCGCAGTAGCCGTGCCATACCGGACGACTGGTTGGGACGCGCGGATGATGAGAGCCTGGAAACCGTGCAGATGGCACTGTTTGCTTCCATGGTCTACAGCGGGGAAAACAACCATTTGGCCGCAGTAAAAGCCGTGCAGTCCGGCTACCCTCTACGCGGCCTGTTGACACTGGCCGAGCGCCCTTTTGTAACGGCCCCCGAGTTTTTTGAGTCGGTAAACCACGGCCCACCCGCAGGTGAGGTCTGGGTGGACAGCCGTCTTCTGCCTATTCTGCAAATGGAACTTGGCGGCTCGCTGGAGGTGGGGGAAGTCACGTTGCGCGTCACCAAAGTCATTGTCGAAGAACCGGATCGCGGCGGCTCTTTCTCCCTGTTTGGTGCCCGGGTGCTGATGAACTGGCAGGATCTGGCCGCATCCGGGGTGGTCCAGCCCGGCAGTCGAGTCGATTACCGTTTGTTGCTGGCGGGTGAAGACAGCAATCTGGCCAGTTATCTCGCCTGGCTCGAGCCGCAACTTAACAGCCATGACCGGCTTCTGTCGCCCGATGAAGCGCAGGCGGGTATTGCCGATACGCTGATTCAGGGGCGGCGGTTCCTGATCCTGGCTGGCAGTCTGGGTGTTGTCCTGGCCGGTATTGCCCTGGCCCTGGCCAGTCGCCATTACGCTGTCGGGCAAACAGCGGCTGTGGCGCTGTTGAAAAGCTGGGGGCTGTCTGCCCGCCGTGTGCGATCACTTTACTGGCAGCAGACCTTCTGGTTGGCGCTGGCGGGCTCCCTGATGGGGCTGGCGATAGGCTGGCTGGTGCATGAATCACTGGTCTTTCTGGTGCGCGAATTGCTACCGGTTAATCTGCCTCAGGCCGGTTGGCGACCCTGGCTGGTGGGTTTTGCGACCGGCATGCTGTGTCTGGTGGGTTTTGCCCTGCCGGCTCTCTGGCATCTGCCGTCCCTGTCGCCGCTGGCGGTGTTGCGACGGGATGTGCCCGTCCATCCGGTAAGCGCGATGAAACGACTGGTGATTGGTTTGCTGGTCATCCTGCTGATGTTGCTCTGGTACAGCCAGAGTGTAGCCCTGACGCTGGCAATTCTGGCGGGACTGGCAGTGACAGCACTGGCGGTGATGGGCCCTGGCTGGCTGTTATTGAATCTGGCCCGGCGATTGGGTAACCGGGCCGGCAGTGTATGGCGGCTGGCCCTGGCCAACCTGTGGCGTCGCCGTGGACAAACACTGGTGTTGCTGACCGGGTTTGCCGGGGCCATGGCGATTCTGATGACGCTGGTGATGGTGCGTACCACCCTGATGGAGCAGTGGCGCTGGCAACTGGCCGAAGATGCGCCCAATCACTTTCTGGTCAATGTGGCTCCACACGAACTGGATGGTGTGAAACGTCTGTTGGCAGATAACCAGCTCAGTTCGGTGGGCTGGTATGCCATGGTTCGCGGGCGGATAACGCTGATTGATGGTCAGCCGCCTTCCGATGAGCTGGTGGAGCAGAATAATGCCCTGCGCCGTGAATTGAATCTGAGTTGGGCCGATCAGTTGCCCGAAGGCAACAGGGTGGAAGAAGGGCAGTGGTGGGAAGAGCTGACCCACTTCGCTGAACGTCATGGCGAGAATGTGGCACCGGTATCGATTGAAGAGGATCTGGCCAGTGAAATCGGGGTGACGCTGGGCAGTCGTCTCACCTTCAGTGTGGGCGGGCTTACCTTCGATGGGGTGATTACCAGTATCCGCAGCCTCAACTGGGACACCATGACCCCCAATTTTTACGTGCTGTTTCCCGATGGGTATCTGGAAAAGTATCCGCGAATTTTCATGACCAGCCTGTATTTGCCACCGGAACAGAAACCGTTCGTCAATACACTGCTCAGTCAATATCCCACGGTATTGGTGATTGAACTGGATATGGTGATTGAACGGATTCGCTCCATGGTGACCCAGGTGACCCATGGGCTGGAGTTGATGACGCTGCTGATTCTTGGCTGTGGAGTGCTGGTTATGCTGGCTGCAGTGAAACTGTCGATGGCCGAACGGCTGCAGGAAAGCGCCATTCTGCGAACACTGGGCAGCACGGCCCGGCGCATATTGATGGTGCAGTCGGTGGAGTTCGGTGCGCTGGGTGCGCTGGCCGGGTTGCTGGCCGCCGTTGGTGCAGAATTGGCATTGTTCCTGTTACAACGGCGTATGTTCGAGGCGCCTTTCGGGCTCCATGTCGAACTGTGGTTTTGGGGTCCCCTGACCGGGGCGCTGCTGATTGGGGTGCTCGGTGTGCTCTACACGCGCAAGGCGGTGCGCCGGCCGCCGTTGCAGGTGCTGGGTAATCTCGATATCTGAAACCGTTAAAGCAGCATTTTGGCACCGAGGTAACTTTCGTGCTCTTCTGCCTGTGTCGCCTGCTGTTTGTGCGGTGAGGGTCCTTCACCGTACTGGATGAACAGCACAGGCCGGGGTGCCCCCTCGTCGCCGGGGGTGGCCCAAAGGGAGGCGACTTCCCACAGGATGGACCATTGCACGGCGAAGAAGAAATCCTCTGCAATAGCTCTATTATCGGGCGCATGATGGTTGCCTTCATCACGGCTTAGCTGGATTTTCCAGGTGTCATGCACTTCGCGCTGGATAGGTGGCAGTGCACCAATGTGCTGCCAGCCGTGAGTGTCCGACAATGCGGGCAATGCGATAAATCCGGTTAGTACAACAAGCGTCAGAGTCGGGATTTTCAAGGAGCGCCTCCACTTTATTGTTATGGGCATTTTTATAAGTAACCTATTGATATAAGTAACCCCGGAGGGTCGCTTGCCGCCATCCAGTAAGTGACAAAATTGTCATTCTTGCAGCTTTGTACGCAGGCAAGTCGATTATGGATCGCCTCTGTGAGGCAGCCAGATAAGGCAAGCGGACGCATCTCTGGAGAACAGGGCCGGAATCCGTTAGAATCCGGCCTCGTTTTTTTCTCACACTCTTGGCCATTATTCATGGAAATCAGTCCACTTCGTCACGCTCTCGAGGATCTTCAGGTACGCACAGACGTGCTTAGGGGGTATCTTTGACTTTGCCAACAAGAAAGATCGCCTGACCGAGGTCGAGCTGGAGCTTGGCGCTGCCGATGTATGGAATGATCCCGACCGGGCTCAGCAACTGGGGCGCGAGCGCTCGTCACTGGAACTTATTGTGACAACCATCGAAACACTGGACAGCGGTATTGCCGATGCCAAAGACCTGCTCGATATGGCAGTAGAGGAGGACGATGCCGGCGCTGTGGCGGATATTGAATCCGAAGTGGAGCAGCTCACCGCGCAGCTGGAAAAGCTGGAATTTCGCCGGATGTTTTCGGGTGAAATGGATCCCAATAATGCCTTTCTGGATATTCAGGCCGGTTCCGGCGGAACCGAAGCGCAGGATTGGGCGGAAATGCTGTTGCGTATGTATTTGCGCTGGGGCGATGAAAAGGGCTTTAAAACCACGCTCGAGGAATGTTCTGCTGGCGAAGTGGCCGGTATCAAGAGTGCAACGATTCTTTTTGAAGGTGAATACGCTTTCGGTTGGCTTCGCACGGAGACGGGCGTGCATCGGTTGGTGCGTAAGTCACCGTTTGATTCAGGCAATCGCCGTCATACCTCGTTCAGCTCGGTGTTTGTTTCTCCCGAAATCGACGATGATGTGGAAATTGATATCAATCCTGCCGATGTCCGGACGGATACCTATCGGGCCAGCGGCGCCGGTGGTCAGCACATTAACAAGACCGATTCGGCAGTGCGCCTGACCCACGAACCGACCGGTGTGGTGGTGTCCTGTCAGAGCGAGCGATCCCAGCACCAGAACCGGGACAAGTGTTGGAAAATGTTGCGCGCCAGGTTGTATGAGCGGGAAATGCTGAAACGCAGCGAGGCCGCTCAGGCCCTGGAGGATAGCAAGTCGGATATCGGCTGGGGCAGCCAGATTCGCTCCTATGTTCTCGATGACCAGCGTATCAAGGATTTGCGCACTAACGTCCAGACCAGTAATTGCCAGGCCGTTCTGGATGGTGATCTGGATCGCTTCATTGAAGCCTCACTCAAAGCCGGTCTGTGATAACCGCACCTGTCCCGGTCCGGCCCAACCCATGTGGTAGATTTCATGACTGATACACCCAAAAACACCACCGACCAAGCAGAAGAAAACAGGTTGATCACCGAGCGTCGCGCCAAGCTGGCCACTATCCGCTCTGAGGCCGAGTCTGCCGGTGGCACTCCATTCCCCAATGATTTTCGTCCGGGGAATCAGGCGGCATCGTTACAGGCTGACTACGGTGAAGAGTCCAAGGAAGCCCTTGAGTCCCTCCAGTTTCAGGTCAGTGTGGCCGGACGCGTCATCCGCAATCGCGGTGCTTTTATGGTGTTGCAGGATGCCTCGGGAACCATCCAGCTTTATGTCAGCAAGGAGGCGCGCAGTTTTGCCAAGCGTCTCGATCTGGGCGATATCGTCGGAATCACCGGTGTGCTGCACAAGTCGGGCAAGGGCGATCTTTACGTCAATATGGAACAATTCCAGTTGCTGACGAAGGCGTTGCGACCACTGCCTGACAAGTACCATGGTCTCGCCGACCAGGAGCTGCGTTATCGCCAGCGCTATGTGGATCTGATCGTCAATCCGGAGATCCGCGAACTGTTCCGCATCCGCTCGAGCGTGATTGATTTTATTCGTCGCTACCTCAACAACCGGGCGTTTATGGAGGTGGAAACCCCCATGCTGCAGGTGATTCCCGGCGGTGCTACGGCCAAACCGTTTGTCACACACCACAATGCGCTCGACATTGATATGTATCTGCGGATCGCTCCCGAGTTGTATCTCAAACGGCTGGTGGTTGGCGGTTTTGAGCGGGTTTACGAGATTAATCGCAACTTCCGCAACGAGGGGCTCTCGACCCGTCACAACCCTGAATTCACGATGCTGGAGTTCTATCAGGCCTATGCGGATTATCACGATCTCATGGATCTGACCGAAGATATGCTGCGCAGTCTGGCTGTCGAGGTGCTCGGTGGCTGTGAAGTTGTCAGTACGGTCAAAAATGCAGAGGGCGAGGTGTTGCAGGAAACCCGTTACGACTTTGCCAAGCCTTTCCGTCGCCTGTCGGTATTTGATGCCATTCTTCACTTCAATCCGGATGTCAGTGCGGCGGCACTCTCCGACCCGGAAGGCGCCAGGGAGCTCGCTGAGCATCTCGATATTCCCCTCAAGGACAGCTGGGGACTGGGCAAGGTGCAAATCGAGATTTTCGAGAAGACCGTGGAGCACCGCCTCGATCAGCCGACCTTTATCACCGAGTATCCCACCGAGGTGTCGCCACTGGCCCGTCGCAGTGACCGGAACCCCTTTGTCACCGAGCGTTTTGAATTTTTCGTCGGCGGTCGTGAGATCGCCAATGGTTTTTCCGAGCTGAACGATGCAGAAGACCAGGCGGCGCGTTTTCGTGCCCAAGTGGCAGAAAAAGAGGCTGGGGATGACGAGGCAATGCATTATGATGCAGATTATATTCGTGCACTCGAGTACGGTCTGCCACCCACTGCTGGTGAAGGAATCGGTATTGATCGTCTGGTGATGCTGCTCACAGACTCGCCTTCGATCAGGGATGTGTTACTGTTCCCTCATATGCGTCCTGAGTAGTTTTCGGGTTCCTTGCGTCACCCTTGCCAGTGTACGACCCCCAGGAGACGTTGCCAGCGGGGGTGAGCGTGAATGACACTTTGAATAAACCGCTATCATATCAATAGTCGGAAGTGTTTTGAGTGCGATCAATAATACCGTGACATCCGTTTTTTTAAATGGGTGTATGTTCAAGGAGAGCAACGGGTTATGGCGGGGAAGTCAGGCTATCGAGAAAAGCTGGACTGGTGCGATAAAACCAATCGCGCCCCGCAGCGTGCTGCGGCCGTCGCGGAAGCCCAGTGGCAGTCAGTAATTATCGGTATTCTGATGCTCACCGGCGGACTGGTGATGACGGCCCTGTCGCTCTGGGACATCTATGTAGACCTGGGTCCGGTCTGGACAAATCTGGTTACCCTGGCAGCCGGATTGATCATCACCTTCTTCTATATCCTGTTGCTCAACAAAGGCGGCACCAGTGTTCGGCTGACCGTCGTCATACTCCGGTTGACCCTGATTATCATGGTCTTTTTACATTTTTTCTGGTTATTGGTTGAAGACGTAGAGTGGTCCGGACTGCTCTGGTGTCTGGTGATGTTACCGCTGTTTTTTCACCTGCTCGGCTACCAGCGGGGTTCAATTCTGGTGTTGCTTCTGATCAGTGGCACCACATGGCTGCTGTTTAGGCCATCCACATTCTATTCGTCTCCCCATTCGACAGCGATTCTGTTTCGGTTCTGGGCTGCCTACCTGATACTGGCCTGGATTTCCTTTTCAGTGGAGTATATCCGTCACCAGACCCGACAAAGATTGCAGGCCACCTGGCGGGAGCTTGATATACAGGCCTGTACGGATGAATTGACCGGCCTGGCCAACCGACGAGGCCTGAGGGAGTATCTGGGCAAGCAGGAGCAACGCAGCAGCCAGGGAGAGGGCAGTTATGCCGTGATTCTTGGCGATATGGACGATTTCAAGCAGATTAATGACCGGTATGGCCATGACGTCGGGGATCGGGTGTTGTCGACCGTGGGTAAACTTATCAGTAGTTTGGCTCGGGCAGATGATCTCGCCGCTCGCTGGGGTGGTGAGGAGTTTTTGTTGTTGCTGGCAGATACTGATGCCGGGGGTGCCGAAGTGCTGGCAGAGAAGGTTCGTGACTGCGTGGCGACCAGTAAAATTCTGGTGGACGGCAAGTCGATTGAGTTGACCATGAGTCTTGGTGTGGCTGCCCAGCAACAGGATGTCCCTTTATCCGCTTTATTGAAATCTGCGGATACTGCCATGTATGAGGCCAAGCGTCGGGGAAAAAACAGTGTGGTCATGGCGAACCGGCTGTCATCGAACATGGAAAGTGAAACCCGTCAGGATTCACCGGTGGTGGCCACTGATCCGGTGAATACCTGAGGCAACAGTTGAGGGTAGAGGGCTTCAGAGTGCTTTGATGGTGGTGCACTGCTGTGAGAGTTTACCCAGCGTGGCTTCCATGTCCGCCATTCTTTCCCGCTCTTTGGCAACGACCTCGGCGGGTGCTTTGCCGACGAAGTTTTCATTGCCAAGTTTATTCTGTACTTTTTCCAGTTCCCTCTGCAGTTTGTCAATTTCCTTGTTGAGTCTCGTGAGTTCGGCGTCCTTATCGATCAGCCCTGCCATGGGTACCAGAATTTCCATGCTGCCCACTAACGCGGTGGCCGACATGGGTGCCTCCTCCCCCGGCTCCAGCCAGGTGATGGATTCGAGATTTGCCAATTTGGCGAGAAACTGGCGGTTGTCGTTTAATTTGCGCAAGTCATCGGTGCCACCATTGTTGAAATAAATGGGCAGATGTTTTGCCGGTGTGATATTCATTTCACCGCGGATGTTGCGGATACCGATGATTACCCTCTTCAGCCATTCGATATCTGCGATGGCAGTTTCGTCGATGCGACTGTGGTCGGCTTCGGGATAGGGCTGCAGCATGATGGTGTCGCCTTTGGCGCCTGCCAGCCCTTTGATTTGCTGCCAGATTTCTTCGGTAATGAAAGGCATCAGCGGGTGAGCCAGCCGCAAGGTGGCTTCCAGTACCCTCACCAAAGTGCGACGGGTGCCTTTTTTCAGGGCCGGCGCAGCGTCGTCGTCCCACAATACCGGCTTCGATAGTTCCAGATACCAGTCGCAGTACTCGTTCCAGAAAAATTCGTAGACAGCCTGTGACGCCAGATCGAGCCGGTAATGGTCGATGGCCTCTGTAACGGCCTTCTCGGCCTGCTGCAAGCGACCGATGATCCAGCGATCCGCCAGGCTCAGCTGATAGTCAGTGCTGTTGTCCTGATCCTCGGTATTCATCAGTACATAGCGGGCGGCATTCCACATTTTATTGCAGAAATTGCGGAAGCCTTCAATCCGGCCCACATCGAAATTGATATCCCGCCCGGTGGAGGCCAACGAATAGTAGGTGAAGCGCAGGGCGTCTGTGCCGTAGGGGGCGATGCCGTCCGGGAATTCCTTGCGGGTCTGTTTTTCGATCTTGGCGGCGTCTTTCGGGCGCATCAGCCCGGCCGTGCGCTTCTTCACCAGCGATTCAAGGTCAATGCCGTCGATCAGGTCGATGGGGTCGAGCACGTTGCCCTTGGACTTGGACATTTTCTGGCCGTGGCTGTCGCGCACCAGACCGTGCACATAGACCGTGTGAAACGGTACTTCCTTCATGAAATACAGGGTCATCATGATCATTCTGGCCACCCAGAAGAAGATGATGTCGAAGCCGGTGACCAGCACACTGCTGGGGTGGAAAGTCCTCAGGAGTTCGGCGACATTCGGGTCGTTATCGGCATTGGGCCAGCCCAGGGTGCCAAAGGTCCACAGGCCGGAAGAGAACCAGGTGTCCAGTACATCCTCGTCCTGTTTCAGGACAGTCTCGCCGAGATTGTGACGTTCGCGCACGTCTTCTTCGCTGCGGCCCACGTAAACATTGCCCTGATCGTCATACCAGGCGGGAATGCGGTGGCCCCACCACAATTGCCGGGAAATGCACCAGTCCTGAATATCGCGCATCCAGGAGAAGTACATGTTCTCGTACTGTTTGGGCACGAACTGGATACTGCCGCCTTCCACGGCATCAATGGCCTTTTCCGCCAATGGTGCGGCTTTTACGTACCACTGGTCGGTGAGGTAGGGTTCGATCACCACCCCGGAGCGGTCGCCCCGGGGTACTTTCAGTTTGTGGTCATCGACCTTTTCCAGTAGTCCGAGAGCCTCCAGGTCAGCGACGATGCGCTTGCGGGCCTCAAAGCGGTCGAGGCCGCGATAGGCTTCCGGCACCTGGTCGTTGAGCTGGGCATCGTGGTTAAAGATATTGATGGTTGGCAGGTCGTGGCGCTGGCCGACTGCGTAGTCGTTGAAATCGTGGGCCGGGGTGATTTTGACACAGCCGGTGCCGAATTCGCGTTCAACATAGTCGTCGGCAATAATCGGGATTTCGCGATTCGCTAGGGGCAGGGTGACGGTTTTGCCGAGAAGGTGGGTATAGCGTTCATCGTCGGGATTCACTGCCACGGCGGTGTCACCCAGCATGGTTTCCGGGCGGGTAGTGGCGACAATCAGAAAACCACTGCCGTCGGTCAGCGGGTATTTGAAGTGCCAGAGGTGACCGTTTTCCTCTTCGGCAATCACTTCCAGGTCGGAGATGGCGGTGTGCAGTGCCGGGTCCCAGTTCACCAGCCGCTTGCCGCGGTAGATCAGGCCGTCCTCGTAGAGACGAATGAAAACTTCCTGAACGGCTTTGTAGAAGCCGTCATCCATGGTGAAACGTTCCCGGGACCAGTCAGGGGATGCCCCTAGGCGGCGGAGCTGTCGGGTGATGTTGCCGCCGGACTGGGCTTTCCATTCCCAGACTTTTTCGATGAATTTTTCGCGGCCCAAATCGTGCCGGGAGACACCTTCGGCCTCCAGCAGACGCTCCACGACCATTTGGGTGGCAATGCCCGCGTGATCGGTCCCCACTTGCCAGAGCGTATTGTTGCCCAGCATGCGGTGATAGCGAATCAGGCCATCCATGATGGCTTCCTGAAAGCCGTGACCCATATGCAGGCTGCCAGTGACATTCGGAGGCGGAATCATGATGCAGTAGGGATCTGCCTGGGGATCTGAGCCGGGTTTGAAATAACCCTGCTGCTCCCAGGTCTGGTACCACTTGGATTCAATATCTTGGGGACTGTAGGTCTTTTCCATGCGCTCTCGTAGGGGTTTTTGGCAGAACATGACACCCCATGGCGGATATTGCGGGGCAAATAAACGTAAAGGCGGGGATTATAAAGGGCCAGCTAGCCTGCGTCGACGTGGTTTTCGTCACCTTCCGGGGAATCGGAGCTGAGTGCCAGGCGCAGTTTTTCGCGTAGCTGGCGCTCCAGGACGGGCAGGTATTCTGCAATCAGTTCATCCAGCAAATCCTCCAGCTCCGTGCTGGCTGATGCAGGGGCCGAGTACATCGGTTGAGCGGCAGGCTTGGCCGTTGTCGGCAGCGGGGTTTGGGCGCTTTGAAAAGTAGCCGGGTGGCTGGACGCTTCAGGTGGCTTTTGTTCACCTTCTAGTAATGGCTCAGTGAGAATCGGGATATCCAGCTCGAACGGATCGTCAAGGTCGCCGAAGGCCTCATCTAGCATGGGAATATTCTGCTGCACCTCAGGACTGTCGTGGAGGGTATAACGCAATTGATCGAGTTCTTCGATCAATGTCTTGCGCGGGTCTTTGGACTCGTGATTCATGGCGCCTACCTCTGGCCGCCAGCAAGGTGATCCGTATTTCTGATGATCAACACTATTTTTTGTTGCTCAGATCGTGAAAGTTTAGCGGATAACCGCGGTGTTTATAAAAGCTGAAACGCTCCCGTTTCAGTTCTATCACTTGCTGGTCATCGTAGACGATCTCAATGGCTTTCTCAAAGCGCGAAAACCATCCCGGCGTCTCTTTCGCCAGGTTGATCAGTAACCCGTGGTGCTCACCCGGGTCATCATCGTGATTGATGACGATGGCTGAGACCGGCGTTGATTCGATGGCGTGGGGCAGAAAGGCGGTCGGCCGGAACGACCAGAGCAGGTCGTCGAGTTGCCGGGAAACGTCCTCGTTACCCGTGTGAAGCAATACCTGCAGGTCCTGCTGAAAAGCTTTTTCCGTCAACTGGCAGGCCAGCATCAGCGACTCATGGAAACCGCCATTAATTTTGTAAAAGTTGATACTGGTCATTGGCTGACCTGTTCAGCCAGAAATTCCACCAGCAGGGGAACGGGGCGACCGGTAGCACCCTTGTTGGTGCCGCTATTCCAGGCTGTACCGGCTATATCCAGATGCGCCCAGCGATAATTTTTGGTAAACCGTCCCAGAAAACAGGCCGCCGTTATGGTGCCCGCTTCCCGTCCACCGATATTCGCCATGTCGGCAAAATTACTTTTCAGCTGTTTGTCGTATTCATTCCACAGGGGGAGTCGCCAAACCCGGTCACCGCTGGTCTGGCCAGCGTTTTCCAGTGCCTGTGCCAGAGTATCATCATTGCTCAGCAGACCGCTGGCATGACTGCCCAGTGCCATGACACAGGCGCCGGTCAGTGTCGCAATATCAATCACGAAGGAGGGTTTGTAGCGCCCGGCGTAGGTGAGCGCATCGCAGAGAATCAGGCGGCCCTCGGCATCGGTATTGAGCACCTCAATGGTTTGTCCGGACATGCTGGTGACCACATCACCCGGCCTGGTGGCGCTGCCACTGGGCATGTTCTCGACTGCCGGGATAATGCCTGTGACATTCAGGGGGAGCTTATACTCGGCAATTGCCGACAGTGTGCCAAGAACGCTGGCGGCACCGCACATATCGTATTTCATTTCATCCATGCCGGCCCCCGGTTTGAGGCTGATGCCACCGGAATCGAAAGTTACCCCCTTGCCCACCAGTACAATTGGTTTGCCGCGGGTTTTGCCCCCCTTGTATTCCAGCACAATCATTTTCGCTGGCTGCTCAGTGCCCGCAGTCACCGATAACAGCGAACCCATGCCGAGTACTTCCATCTGTTTTTCGCTGAGGACCTTGCAGTCAAGGTTGGGATATTGCCCCGCCAGCTCCCTGGCCTGACTGGAAAGGTAGCTGGGCGTGCAGATGTTGCCGGGCAAGTCGCCCAGTTCCCGGCTGCGGTTGACACCGTTGGCGATGGCACTGCCGAGGAGCAGAGCCTGTTTCACCGGGCCTATTCCCTGTCTGGATGGGCATACCAGGGACACCTTGCCCAGGGTCACAGGCTTCTTTTCCCTGGACTTGAACGGGTTGAACAGATAGGCCGCTTCCCCCAGTTTGCGGGCCAGTTGCTGAGCTAGCCAGGGGCGCTCGCGACCGGTTACGGCGATACCTTCGAGTGAGATGGAAGCCGATTTGATCGGCAACTTGGTCAATTGGCCGGCCAGAGCGGACAAGGCGTTGAGGCAGGTTTGCTCATTGAGTGCTTCTTTGCCAGCACTGAAGATGAGCAGGCGTTCAGCCGCCAGGCCCCTGGGCTCATTGATCAGCTGCATGGCGCCATCGGCATATTTGATGTCGCCTCTTTTGATCAGTCGCGCTATCAATCCCTCCATAGCCTGGTCAATCTGTTGGAGGTCAGGGCAGTCGAGCCCCTGCGGGCCATAGGCAACCACGAGACACTCGGTTTTGCGGGTGGTGAGCTGACCGACAAAGGTATTAAATTCCATGATATCTCCATTGAGGGGTAGGGAGTGCGAGACAATAGCAGTGTAATTCTGGATAATTGGATGAACAACTCCAATGCTAGTCCGCCGAGCATAACAGGAACCCACACTTGCTGATATTTCGCTACATTGCCAAGGATCTACTGATTTCTACATTTGCTGTCAGTGGGGTTTTGTTGATCCTGGTTGCCAGTGGCCGGTTTGTGAAGTATTTGGCCAGAGCGGCAGCGGGTGAAATGGATGCCGGCGTGCTGTTGGCCATTATCGGTTACCGCCTGCCGGGCTTCCTCGAATTGATTCTGCCGCTGGCTTTCTTTCTTGGCATATTGCTCAGTTACGGTCGGCTTTATGTGCAGAGTGAAATGACGGTGATGAGAGCCTGTGGTATGAGCGTGCGCAGGTTGGTAGTTTATACCATGATTCCAGCGGTGTTCGTCGCGGCTATTGTTGCCTGGCTGAGTCTGGATGTCAGTCCCTCCGGGATGCAAAAAGCCGAAGCTCTGTTACTTGCCCAAAAGGAGCGCGGCGAGCTGGATGGCCTGATTGCAGGGCACTTTCATCCACTGCAGGGTGGCCGGGGTGTCACCTACACCGAAGAGGTGACCAAACAGAAAGAAATGCGGGACGTATTTCTGGCGGAAAACAATCCCGATGCCGTCGAGGGTAAACAGCTGGTATTGGTGGTTGCGCCCACCGGGCACGTCCGTGTGAGCCCGGACCCGAAAGAGGCAAATTTTCTGGTGCTTGAGGACGGCTACAGAATTGAAGGTGTGCCGGGCAATGCCGATTATCAAATCACCCGGTTTGAGGAATATGGTCAGCGGTTGAGCAAGCCAGAAGAATCGAGGAGCAGGGACAAGGTGGATACGCTGGCAACTGGCGCTTTGATGAGTTCGACGCTTCCGTCCCACGTCGCCACCCTTCACTGGCGCCTGTCTGTGCCGGTGCTGGTTCTGGTGGTGGCACTACTGGCGGTTCCTCTCAGTAAGACAGATCCCCGCCAGGGGCGATTTGCCAAGACCCTGCCGGCAGTCGTCCTATACATGGTTTACCTGGTCTCCCTAAGCGGTGCCAGAGGATTGGTGGAGGACGGTAACACTGCGGCCCTCGTGCTGATGTGGGGAATCCATATCCTGTTTCTGGGTATTGCCGTGTTGCTGTTTAACTGGTCTCCCGTAAGCGCTCTGTTTGCGCGTCTGTCAGGCGTCGCCAGAAAACCGGCGGGAATACGGTCATGAAATTAAATGCAGGCTACCAGTCGATGAGGCGTCTGTCCTCTTATGTTATGGCATCAGTTTTGTCGGCGATTGCCATGGTCCTGCTGGTTATCGTGACGCTGGATGCAGTGGGCGCTGTCATCGACGGAGTGGATGATATTGGTAACAAATATACATTTTTTCAAGTGGTTATCTATGTTGCGTTGACCCTTCCAGCCCGCATTTACGAGCATATTCCGATGGCATCCCTGATTGGATGCTTGGTTGGTCTCGGTGTTTTGGCCAATAATTCTGAATTGGTGGTGATGCGATCGGCCGGGGTTTCTCTGTTGCGTATTGTCTGGTTTGTGAGCCGGCCGATCCTGCTGCTGATTTTTTTGGGCGCGCTGCTGGGTGAATTTGTGGTCCCTTATATGGACCAATATGCCGAGAGTCGGCGCATGGTTCTGAAAGGTGGGGAGAGCTCTCAGGAAACCAATATTGGTATCTGGAACAAGGAAGGCAATGAATACATGCATTTCAATGCTGTGTATCCAGGCGGTGTTTTGTTCGGGGTGACCCGCTATGAATTTGATGATCAGCACCGACTCCAGAGAGCGAGCTTTTCCGAGCGGGCGACTTATCAGGGCGATCATTGGCTGGAGGAGCGGGGCGTCATCACCCGTTTCCTGGATAACAAAGTGGAAACCGGTGAATTCACTACACGTCTCTGGGATAGCAAGCTGTCACCGGAGTTGCTCTATCTGATTATTCTCCCGCCGGAGTCTCTGGCCATTCGGAGTCTTTATGATTACACCGAGTATCTGGAGGGGCAGGGCCAGGATGCTTCGAAGTATCAACTGGAGTTCTGGCGCAAGGCACTGCAGCCATTCACGATAGTCAGCCTGGTATTGATTGCCATTTCCTTTGTGTTTGGTCCGCTCAGGCAGGTGACGATGGGCTACCGGATTTTTGCCGGTGTTCTGGTTGGGCTGGTGTTTAGTACTGCTCAGGACCTGCTGGGGCCCGCGAGCGTGGTCTTCGGTTTCCCCCCGCTGCTGGCGGTAGTCATCCCGGCACTGGTGTGTGCTGCCATCGGGTTGATCTTGCTGCGCAGGGCGGCCTGACTCCCTGTTGCGAGTGCTTCCCCAGTGTCAGTTGGCAGCTGGATTCCTTTTGCTCCGCTTCGGTGGTTTCGGTAATACAACCGTTCGGGTATGGCTCCATTTATCATGCAGACAGTCGCCGTTACGGTCCGCCAGGCACCATAGATAACCAATGCCGAACACGGCAAAGGACAGCGGCGCTAACAGCGTACGTATCCAGCAGGCTTGCCAGGGGGGGCTATCCCCATTTTGAGCGATGAGCTGAATTCGCCAGGATTTCATGCCGAGGGTTTGGCCCGAACGACGCCAGCACCATACAAAAAACAGCCCACAAAAAAACCACCATCCCAGCATGATCAATAATTGCAATGAGCTGTGTGGTGCCTGCATGGTGTCGTCACCAAACAGCCTGCGCAACAGTAGCAGTACAACGCCATAGGCGAAACTGATGCCCAGTAGTAAAAAACTGTCATAAAGCATTGCCATCAGGCGTCTTGCCAGATTAGCGGAGGGGAGAGTGGCGAGTGTGGGAGCTGTCAAAGAGCACTTCACTTATGTCAGTTAGGTTATTGGCGAGCCTATTATCATCAATTCAGGTCGGTTAACCGTTGATGTTCGGCGGTCGCATTCTAGCAAAACACTATCAACTCGGCATCGATAACTGGGATCAATTTTCGGAACTCATCTGATCAGGCGGAGGCATCATAACCCGCCTCCCTGCGCACGTGCTCTCTGTCGCCGACAATCGGTGGAGCAAAAAAAAGGCTGCCGGTAAGGGCAGCCTGTCAATAAGGCCTATGGGATTGGCCTTGGGCACTAGTTGCTCTTGCGAGCAAGGGGGTAAGACAATATTAAGCGCCAGTAGTGGGGCTGTCCGCTTTCGGTGTTGTGGTCGGTGCTGGTTTTGTCTCAGCACTGACGGGTTTGCTGGCCGCGGGAGCTGGCTTGGCAGCTGCTTTTTTAGCGGGTGCCTTTTTCGCCGCAGGCTTTGCCGCTGGCGTAGCAGTTGATGTTGACTTGGCTGTTAGCTTGTTGACGGTGCGAATCAGTTCGTCCACTTTGGCATTCAGCTCGGCCAGTTTGTCGTCGTTGTTGTAGAACGAAGGCATGGATGGCATTGTCGGCATCACCATTTTGGATGAGACTTTTTCACGAATTTCGTCGATTCTGGAGCTGACATTCATATTGATGCCGTCCTTGCGTAGGTTCTTGCCCTGCTTCTTGAGCTTTTCACCCTTGGCTTTCAGTTTGTCGCCTGCTTCCTTGAATCTGTCGCCGGTTTTGTCCAGTCTGGATTTTGCATCTGACTCAATTTTTGTGCCACGGGCAACCAGGTCGTCAAAATAGCGACGGGTCTGATCGCTCATTTTTTCATAGCCGTCATGAATGTTGTTGAGGCCGTGACCATAGGCGCCGAGTCCGGCCAGCCAGATCTTGCGTGCCAGTTCTTCAGTTTTGTCGATAGTGTTTTTAAGTTCTGCCATAGTAATATCTCCGGTAGCAGTTGAATTCGTGTGTTTACGCTTAATTTCATGCCACATTAGTGATAATTTTTAGAAAACGCATACTAAAAACCAGGTTTTTACGAAATAGTGGAATTTATTTTGCAACGCAGTCGGAATGCTGATGAAAAGACGTGATCATATTCTGTTGGTAAGCCTGGATCTGTTTAATCGCGAGGGCGAAACCAACCTCACTGCAGTGGATATTGCCAATGAGCTGGAAATCAGCCCCGGTAACCTCTATTACCATTTCAAGGGAAAAGAGGAGCTGGTTACGGAGCTCTATGAGCAGTTTGAGGCCGGTATCGAAACCTTGCTACAGGACTCTCGCAGCGCGGAAGCCAGCCTGGAGGAGCACTGGCTCTACCTGTATGTGATGCTGGAACATATTTTCAACTACCGCTTTTTTTTCCGTAACACCACAGACCTGTTGCACAAGTATGGCGGTATAGATAAGCGGTTTGGCAAGTTGGTGGAAAAGCAGTATCAGTGGATACACGGGTTGCTGGATAGCCTGCTGGAGGAAGGGCTGCTGGCGGATAGAACGATGATTGCCAGCCGTATAGATCAGCTGGCTGACAACATCATGCTGATCTTCACTCACTGGTTTCAATTTCAGAACCTTCGCAAAAAATCACTAGACCAGCACCAGTTCATTCAGGGTGCCATTTTGCAGATTATGGCACTATTGGCACCTTATCTGGGTGAACAGCAATTGCAGTTTATGGAAACCTGCACGGAGCTTTCGCTCCGCGAGAAGCAGTGTCAGTAATCCTGCATTCGGCCGGGTCCGGACAAATAACAAGGTTCAGCCAAAAAACAAAAAAGAGAGGGGTAGATGAGTCATATTCAGTTGGAACGCAATCACACCATGGAGAAAGAACAGGTTCGCACCATGACGGAAGAGCTGGGACAAAAACTGAAGGCCAAACATGGTGGTGATTATTGCTGGGAGGGCGATACGGTTCATTACAAACACAGCGGTATTGATGCCAAAGTGAGCTTTGATGACAAAACCGTCAGAGTGGATGTGACGCTCGGCCTATTGATGAGCGCCTTTAAAGGAATGATCGAGTCAGAAGTCTCTAAATATCTGGATGAAAAGTTTGCCTGAGTGCGTCGCACGTTTATTTCAGGCCGGGGACTAGTTCTGCGTCGCACCGACACTGACCAGGTATTCAATGACCTGTGTGTTGTCACCGTAGTGGGCCCACTTTAGCGGCGTTTCAGCTCCCCGGCAGGTAGCGTTGATCCGGGCGCCGTTGTTTACCATGTATTTGATCATGTCGACCGTCCCGTCCTGCGACAGGTAGTGCAACGCTGTGCAGCCGTCACTGTCACCCTGGTTGATATCGACGCCCTGATCCACCAGGTATTTCACAACGTCGATTTTTTCCGTCAACGCTCCGTAGAGAATTGCCTGGTTAATCTGGCTTTGCCGAGCCTGTCCGCTGTCCACGAAGGCTTGGAGGGCTTTCAGGTTGCCGAGGCGCGCCGCCATCTTTAAAGCGCCACTGTTTTCGCCTGCCGTAAAGGTCCCGCCGTTTGCCAGAAGCAGGGCTGCCAGATCGTAGTTATCCTGGTAGGCCGCGAAAAACAACGAATCATTGCCCGGTTTTGCCCCATGGGTAATCAATAAAGCTGCCATTCGAACAGTGTTTTTCTTGATCGTCTGATTCAGGGAGCTGGCCAGTTCACCGGCTGGAAAGACCTGGTCAGCTCCGTAACGGGACAACATCACATAAAGCCCGTAGTTGCCGCTGGTGCTTGCGTGTTTCAGCGCGTCTCGGAAATCGACATCGCTGATGTCTGCGAAAAAGCCCGCATCCTCGAACAGATAAGCTCCGTCATGGTTCCGTCTGGTGGTTGCCTGTTCCAGACCGGCCAGAGTAACCGGGATATTACGGCGGGCCAGCTCTTCTCTGGCGGCTGTTTCCGCTGCTGAATTTGCGGTCTGTTGTGAACAGCCAGAAAAAACTGTGGCCAATAAGGCAGCTAGTAGAACTCGTAACAGATTCATCGGGCTCTCCGTCTCAGGAGCGAAAAAAGGATAAGTTAACACTGCCAAAACAGACCGGGCAGCAGCGAGTTCCAGCGTTAAATGCTGTCTTCAAACTGAACGGATTCTTTGCCTGTATTGCGGATAACGACGGTGCCAGCCAGTTTGTCGTGCCAGCCCTGTTTGCGCTGGTCTACGCCCACCCAAATAAACCCAAGGCATAGTGGAACAGCGGATATGATGTACGCAAAGTATCTACCGATGGCCTGACCCGTACGCATTGTTCCACCGGTGGATGCATCGACGATTTGTAATTTCATGGCCATTTTGCCGGGCGTGCCGAGATAATGTAGCCAAAACCATATTGTCGCGACAAATGGTACAACATAGCCAAGCATGACATCCCAGAAGCCGTATATGAGCTTATCCCCTACCCAATATTCTTCACCGTAAATAAGGCTTAATGGCACATATAAAACAATCATCATGATCACTAAATCAATGAGCAGTGCGCCAAATCTAATCCAGAAACCTGCGTATTCTTTATTTTCCATAAAGCAAAAACTCCTTTTAGTAGTTAACGGTTTTATACCACGTAGATACGCTGTACGACATTCAATATTGGAATCGTTTTTGTAGGGCTTTGCTAAGAAGTTTTGGCATGTCTGGTTCCTTTCGGGAAGTTCTGCCTAGTCCTACTTATTCTTGCCATATCAGCCAGTTTCGCCCTTGCGCATTGCCTCTGCTGTATGCTCTGCCAGGCTGATCCCGGCTTGATTCATCGTCAAATAGGTGTAGTTTGCACCCGCCTCGCGGATCTGCTCCTGATGCGAGTCATGCAGGGCATGTGAGACGATAGGCCCGGTGAAACCGCGCTGGCGCAGGGACCGGGCGGCTATCAGCTTGGCCTCAAGATCATCCATGGCCAGGATTGCCGCCTTGATCTGTCCAAAATGGCAACTGCGCCAGAAATTGCTGTCTTCTGCATCGGCGAACATCACGTTGCGTCCCGCCTCTTGGTGCGCTTTGGCGGTGTAGGTGTCAGCATCAAGGCCCAGTGGCTTGAATCCATCTTGTTCGATCTGGTGGTAAGCGGCGCTGCCGGTCCGGCCCATGCCAAAAATCAGTACATCGGCGTCGCCCATTTCCTTTGGTTGCTCGTCAGGGTGAATAGTATCGCGTTCATATCGGCGCAGGTTGGTTTCGTACTGTTCGTACAGCGGATGTGCGAAGCGATTGAGCGGCGCCGAGATCACGAAAGAAATCGATACGGCAATGGCCAGTGGCACAAGATATTCGGGCAATACGCCCGCCGCCACGATCAACCCGAATTCGGAATATGCGGTCAGACTAAGCGCGGTCAGGAATGCGCTGCGTGCGCGCAACTTGAACATCACCATCAGTGCGAAGAACAACGCCCCCTTGAGCGCAAGCGCGATGCCAACGGCCACGGCAAAGACCATCGCGTCCCAATCCGGCAGGCCGGTCAACCCGATTTGCAGGAAAAACCCGACAAGGAAAATTTCCTTGAGCGACCAGAGCGATTCGCCCAATTCCTTTGCGCGGCTGTGGGTGGACAGCAGCACACCCATCACCAGCGCGCCGATTTCCGATGAAAGACCCATTGCCTCAAATCCCATGCCGCCGATTACCAGCGACAGCATCATGCCCATCAGCACCAGCAGTTCATCATGGCCTGCGAAATCCAGTAATTTATGCAGTACCGGGCGGAGTAGCGGTAAAGCAAACACCAGAAGCGCCCAGATATTCGGTATCTGGCCCGACCAGACCGCCAGCACCACCAGCGCGATGATGTCCTGAACGATCAGGATGCCGATGGCGGTGCGACCGTGAAAGGCGCCCAGCTCGCGCTTGGTTTCCAGCAGTTTCGCGGCCAGCACGGTTGACGAAAACGACAGCGCGATCGCCAGCAAAAGTGCGCTGTTCCAGTCCAGCCCCATGAACAGTTTCAACGCCGGCAGGAAGACAGCGACGGAAATCGCGAAATGCAACAGTGCCCCGCCCACTACCTGCGGCTGCGCGATCTGCTCCAGCTTGAGCTTCAGCCCGACAGTGAAAAGCAGCATCAGAACGCCCAGATGCGCCACATGGTGCAGCGTTTCCCCGGTGTATGTGGGCAGGCCAAGCGGTGGGCCAAAGATATTGATGGCAAACCCCGCTGCCAGAAAGCCAACCAGGGGCGGCAAGCCAACCTGACGGACGGCCAGACCGAAAAAGAAGGCGAAACTGATGGTGATAACTTCAAACACTGCGCGGTCTCCGTTTCAATGACTTGATATCGATATCAACTTTACTGTGAAACTCCGCATAGTCGTTCTTTATCATTCGGGGCCGTGCAACGCCATGATCCTTGCGGCGCAAACGAGCGCCCCGTTAGCCCAAATAGGGTTGAGTGAAATTGTTATCAGTATAAATCCCGTTGAAATCCAACAAACACATCCCGAATATTTTTTACCTCACCCAGTTCGTCTACCGCATCGCGGATGCTGTGATATTTCAGCTCGATCAACTGCGGGAGTTTTTCGAGGTCGAGCTCACCGACGCCACGTTCGACGTAATGGCCGAGTACAATTGGCACCAACTGGCTGTTTTTGTGATTATTTTCCGGGCGACTGTCTGGATAATGAGCGTCGCTCGAGTATAAGTCGCGCGTTGAATTTGGCAACCTCACGATATATTGCCTTGGATCAGCTTGGGATACTGAAATATCTACCCTTGAGTATATAAGAGGGTTTTTTGTAGGGATGGGGAATTTTCGGAGGGATAAATCAGGGTTGAGGTATTTTAACCCTGTGATTTTTAAGTGGTACCAGAGGCCGGACTCGAACCGGCACGCTTTTAAGGGCGGGGGATTTTGAATCCCCTGTGTCTACCAATTTCACCACTCTGGCACAGGGGCGCGATTATAGCAGTGGTCCCCGGAGAAGCAATAGAGCGGTGTTGTTCTGATTGATGGGTACACTGGCTCTGGCGGTGGATTTCCATTACCCTTGCGGCCTTTTACAAGCCTCCCCAAACGTATGCGCCGAGACCATTTCCATTACCCTCTGCCCGACGAGCTGATTGCCCGTCAGCCCGCTGCTGAACGCCGTGGCAGCCGCCTGCTGGTGGTGGATGGCGTGACGGGAGCGCTGCAGCATCTGCAGTTTCCGGCGATCAGTTCGCTGGTGAATTCTGGTGACCTGCTGGTGTTCAATAACACCCGGGTGATTCCGGCCCGGCTGTTTGGCCAGAAGGATTCCGGTGGCAAAGTGGAAATGTTGGTGGAACGCCTGTTGGGTGACCAGCGATTGCTGGCTCATCTGCGGGCCAGCAAATCACCCAGGGCGGGCACCCGACTTCAGTTCGAAGGCGGTGTGGAAGCCGAGGTGGAAGGTCGCGAGGGCGATCTGTTCCTGCTGCGTTTTCTCGGTGATAGAACGGCACTGGACATTTTGGAAAACCACGGCCATATGCCTTTGCCGCCCTATATTGATCGCGCTGATAACACCGCTGACCGGGAGCGCTACCAGACGGTGTACGCTGAAAAGCCCGGCGCCGTGGCAGCGCCCACGGCGGGGTTGCACTTTGATCAGGCGCTGCTCGATCAGCTTCGCGCAAAGGGGGTGGACTTTGCCTTTGTCACGCTGCATGTGGGGGCGGGTACCTTTCAGCCGGTGCGGGTTGACCATATTTGCGATCACCGGATGCACTCTGAGGTGATCGAAGTCTCGGCCGAGGTCTGTCGGCAGGTGCGCGAGACCCGCGCCCGGGGCGGTCGGGTGATTGCGGTCGGAACCACCAGCGTACGATGCCTGGAAAGTGCCGCTGCCGGTGGCCAGATACAACCGATGACCGGTGAGACCGATATTTTTATCTACCCCGGCTATTCGTTCAAACTGGTGGATGCCCTGCTGACCAATTTCCACTTGCCGGAATCGACACTGCTGATGCTGGTGAGCGCCTTCTCCGGCTACACACACATGATGAACGCCTACCGGCAGGCGGTGGCGGAGCGCTATCGGTTTTTCAGTTATGGCGATGCCATGTTTTTGACCATAAATCCCGCTGCTGCAGAGGACATTCCCCAATGAGAAACAGTTGTTTTATGTCCTTTGAGGTGGCTTGCCGCGATGGCGAGGCGCGCCGTGGCAGAATGACCTTTCCCCGCGGCACGGTTGAAACGCCGGCATTTATGCCGGTGGGCACCTGTGGCACCGTCAAGGGGATGTTGCCAAGGGATGTTGGAGCCACTGGTGCCCAGATACTGCTCGGTAATACCTTTCATTTGATGTTGCGCCCCGGTACAGACGTAGTAATGGAACACGGCGGCTTGCATGAATTCATGCACTGGCCGGGACCAATCCTGACCGATTCCGGCGGCTTTCAGGTGTTCAGCCTCGGGGCGATCAGCAAGATTTCCGAGCAGGGTGTGGCTTTTCGTTCGCCCATCGATGGCAGTGCCGTATTTCTCGACCCGGAGACATCCATTCGGGTGCAACAGCAACTCGGTGCGGACGTGGTGATGATCTTTGATGAGTGCACCCCTTACCCGGCAACCGAGCAGCAGGCCCGGGCCTCAATGGAGCTCTCTCAGCGCTGGGCGAAACGCAGCAAGGATGCCCACGGCGACAATCCCTCTGCGCTGTTTGGTATTGTACAGGGCGGCATGTATGAGGAACTTCGCGACGCCTCTCTGGCCGGTCTCGAGTCAATCGGTTTTGATGGCTATGCCATCGGTGGTTTATCGGTGGGTGAGCCGAAAGAGGATATGTTGCGAATTCTGGATCATCTGCCGCCCAAGATGCCCCAGGACAAGCCCCGTTATCTGATGGGTGTGGGTAAGCCGCAGGATATTCTCGAGGCCGTGCGGCGGGGTATCGACATGTTTGACTGTGTGATGCCTACCCGCAATGCGCGCAATGGGCATTTGTTCACCAGTGCGGGTGTCGTCAAGATTCGCAATGCGGTGCACCGGCACGATACCCGCCCCCTCGATGCGAACTGTGACTGTTATACCTGCCAGAATTTTAGCCGGGCCTATCTGCATCATCTGGAAAAGTGTGGTGAAATACTCGGCGCTCAACTGAACACAATGCACAACCTGCGCTATTACCAGGCGTTGATGGCCGACATCCGTCAGGCAATTGCCGAAAGTAGCCTCGATGAATTTGCTGTGCAGTTCTATGGTCAGCAGGGTCTGGAGCCGCCCGCTTGAGGTTTGCTCATTCGCCCCAATATGTGAGGGGTGCTCGATATTTTCCGCCGTTTCTGACAAGGGCGCTGCTTCCACCCTATAATGGTCAGCCTTTCGTTCAGGACTCAATAAAAGACTAGTGATATGAACCGTTATCCGTTATGGAAATACCTGCTGATCCTTTTTGTTATTTTGTTGGGAATGGTTTATGCCCTGCCCAATCTGTATGTGCCTGATCCGGCTGTACAGGTCTCCGGACAGAGTAGTGCGACCGTGATTGATCAGCAGTTGCTGGATCAGATGGAACAGGCGCTCAAGGATGAAGGTATCGAGTACTTCGGCGCAGAAAGCACTGGTGAAAACGCCCTTATTCGCCTGAAGGAGCGGGATCAGCAGTTACCGGCAAAAAGGGTCATTCAGCAGGCTCTCGGCTTTGATTACGTGGTAGCGCTCAACCTCGCACCCACAACGCCGGAGTGGCTTGCTGCGTTGGGTGCACAACCCATGAAGCTCGGGCTTGACCTCAGTGGTGGCGTGCATTTCCTGCTGGAAGTCAATATTGATGAGGCGGTTGGCAAGCGTATGGAGTCTGCGGTTCGGGAGATACGCGGTGCCATGCGTGAGGAGAAGCTCCGCTACCACACCGTTAAGCTGGAGGACGGGACGATTGTCAGCAAATTCCGCACCGAAGAAGAGCGGGATGAAGCGAACCGGATTCTCCGCCGCGATTTCCGCGACCTGACCGCGCAGCTCACCACGGAAGGCGGTTTGTTCACTATCCGCTCCGCAATGTCGGAATCTGCGATCAGGGAAGTGGAGGATTACGCACTGAACCAGAATCTGGTGACGCTGAGAAACCGGGTGAATGAACTGGGGGTGTCCGAGCCCATTGTTCAGCGACAGGGTCGCAACCGGGTGATGGTGGAGCTGCCCGGGGTTCAGGATACAGCTGAAGCGAAGCGGATTATCGGCAAGACAGCCAATCTTGAGTTCCGTCTTGAGGCCGAAGAACAGAACGTGGTCACGGCAGAAAAATTTGAATTTCTGAATGACAAGTCACGTTTTCCCGATGCCTGGCTGGAACGCACGGTAGTGATTACGGGTGACCACGTGTCGAACGCGTCGGCCTCCTTCGATGAAAATGGCTTTCCACAAGTAAATATCACGCTGGACAGTGATGGCGGTGCCAGGATGCACCGGGTTTCCCGCAAAAATATTGATCGTCGCCTGGGTGTGTTGTTTATCGAGTACAAGACCCGCACCACCTATACCACCAATGACAAGGGCGAACAGGTTGCGGCGTCCGAGCGCTACGTCGAAAAGAAAATTATCAGTCTGGCCACCATTCGCAGTGCACTGGGCAAGACCTTCCGTATTACCGGTCTGGATAATCCCCGCGAGTCCTCGGAGTTGGCACTGCTGCTGCGTGCCGGTGGTCTGGCGGCACCCATGTATTTTGTCGAAGAGAGAACCATTGGTCCTTCACTGGGTGCTGAGAACATTGCCCTGGGGGTTAAATCGGTCACCATCGGCATGGCGATGGTGTTGCTCTTCATGCTGGTGTACTACCGGGTTTTCGGCATCTTTGCCAATGTGGCACTCGCCCTCAATCTGGTCATTATGGTCGCTGCCATGTCATTGCTGAGTGCAACCCTGACCCTGCCGGGTATCGCGGGTATCGTGCTGACGGTGGGGATGGCCGTGGATGCCAATGTGCTGATTTTTTCCCGAATCAGGGAGGAGTTGGCCAATGGCCTGCCACCCCAGTCCGCCATCAATGCCGGTTACGATCGCGCTTTTGTCTCGATTCTGGATGCCAACCTGACCACCTTGATTGTGGCGGTGATTCTATACGCCGTTGGTTCCGGGCCGGTGCAGGGCTTTGCCGTCACCCTGTCGATCGGTATTTTGACGTCGATGTTCACCGCAATTCTGGGTACCAGAGCGCTGGTCAATCTGGTCTATGGTGGCCGTACCATTAACAAAGTCTGGATTTAGGAGACTCACCATGACAACGCTACGTGTTATTGATTTCATGGGCCAGCGGAAGCTGGCAGCGGTCATCTCCATTCTTCTGGTGCTGGGCTCCCTTGTTTCCCTGTCGGTGAAAGGCATCGTGCTGGGTCTCGATTTTACCGGTGGCACCCAGATTGAGGTGGGTTATCCGGAGCCGGCCGATTTATCGGTGATTCGCACACAGCTTACGGAGGGCGGCTTTGAAAACCCCACTGTAATTTACTTCGGTTCCGAGAGTGATGTGCTGATCCGTTTGCAGGGTGAGCCGGCAGCCGGCTTGTCCGATGAGGTGTTTGCTGCACTGCAAAACAACACCGACAGCGAGATCGAAATGCGCCGGGTGGATTATGTGGGCCCCCAGGTGGGTGATGAACTTCGCGAGGATGGCGGTCTGGGTATGCTGGCTGCCCTGGCCGTGGTGATGCTCTATGTGGCCATCCGGTTTCAATACAAATTTTCCATCGGTGCCGTTCTCGCGCTGATTCATGATGTGATTATTACGCTCGGGTTTTTCTCGATCACCCGCCTGGAGTTTGATCTCACAGTGCTGGCGGCGGTGCTCGCCGTGATCGGTTACTCCCTGAATGACACGATTGTCGTGTTTGACCGAATACGGGAAAATTTTCGCCTGCTGCGAACGGCGGAGGCAAAAGAGGTTATTAATGAATCCCTGACGCAGTCGTTGCAGCGCACATTGCTGACCTCTCTGACCACAATCTTTGTGTTAGTGGCGCTGTTTGTTTTTGGCGGTGAGCTGATTCACAACTTTGCAATCGCACTCATTGTTGGTGTGGTAATCGGTACGTACTCCTCTATCTATGTGGCGGCAAACCTGCTGATGGCTCTGCAGATGACCAGAGAGAATCTGCTGCCGCCCGAGGTGAAAGAGGGTGAAGAGTTTGATGGGCTGCCCTAGGACTTCTGTCCGGTGTCGAGGACTTCTGGCGCATGTCAAGGTTTTTTTGCTTGCGCGTTTTTGTAAGCCGCTTTAAAGTGGGAATTGCGGGTCTTTAGCTGCCTGTATATTTACACCGCCAACCGAGGTTGGCATTAAGTGCTTACGAGGATGTTATGTCAGATTTAGTTACCGGTACCGTTAAGTGGTTCAATGAAGAAAAAGGGTATGGCTTTCTTGCGCAGGAGGGTGGCAAGGACGTCTTTGTACATTTCAGTGCTATTAACGGTACAGGCCGTCGCACACTCTATGAAGGGCAGCAGGTTTCTTTCGAAGTGACCGACGGTCAGAAAGGCCCGCAGGCACAAAACGTCACTGTTGTTGCCTGAGGCAAATGCCTGAGTTTAACCAATAAAAATGCCAGCGTTAGCTGGCATTTTTTTGTATTTTCTTTATAGATTTTATCCGGAGGTTTTTGTTTAACAAACCTCCGGGGTGTCATTTTGTTGTTTGTTTCTAGCGCCAGTTATCCCAGGCCACCATGACTCTCTCGGGGTACCAGGTTTTGCCGTAGCTGCCATTATAGCGGGCGAGCGCCAGTGCGAGATTGCCATTTTCCTTGTCCAGATAATACTTGAGAATGGTGCAGCCATAGCGCAGATTGGTATCGATGTTGATCAGGTTGTCATCCGCCCGCCCGATTTCGTGCTTCCAGAAGGGCATAACCTGCATCATCCCCTGAGCGCCGGCACTGGAGACCGCGTAGGAGTCAAAGTGACTTTCTACCTGAATGACCGCAAGCACCACTTCCGGCGACAGTTCTGCCCGCGTGGCGGCCTGATGGATTTTGCGCAGCAGATCGAGTCGCTCCTCGCTGTCGGGAATGTACCGGGCAAGCTGGGTGGATTTTGCCATCAACCAGACCTCGGCATCGAAACGATCCTCAAAGCTGTCGGCCTGCTCCACGGTCTTTTTCAGTAGGGTCAGCAGAGCCTGATCCACCTCCTGCGGGTCGCCTGCGAGGGCAGCACTCAGCCAGAGAGCAGTGGCCGTCAGTGCCAGCCACCGCGCGACCCCCAGGCCGACCGAAGCGCTCATCCGAGGGCCTGTGCCAGAAACTCAGACAATTCCGTTACCGCGATTTGGCAGCTTTCCTCGCTGCGACGGTTGTAATATTCCACCTGACCCTGTTCAAGCCCGCGGTCGCCCACGACGATGCGGTGAGGGATACCCATTAACTCAATGTCTGCCAGCATGACCCCTAACCGGGCTTTTTCTTCATCCATTAACAGCACGTCAAAACCCGCCTGTTGCAGATCAGCATAGAGCGTTTCGCAGGCATCGCGAACCTGTTCGGACTTGTGCAGGTTGATCGGTACCACCGCGATCTGGAAAGGAGCCAGGGCATCGGGCCAGATGATGCCCTTTTCATCGTGATTCTGCTCTATGGCAGCGGCCACAACGCGGCTCACGCCGATCCCGTAGCAACCCATCAACATGACCTGCTCTCGGCCTTCTTCGTTGAGTACCCGGGCATTCATGGCTTCACTGTATTTGGTGCCCAATTGAAAAATATGCCCCACTTCAATACCGCGTTTGATCTCCAGAGTGCCCTGGCCATCGGGGCTGGTGTCACCGGGGATCACATTGCGAATGTCCTCGACCTGTAGCGGCGGACAATCTCTCTCCCAGTTGACACCGGTGAGATGGTAATCATCGCGGTTTGCACCGCAGGCAAAGTCTGCCAGGTGGGCCGCGCTACGATCCACAATGGTCGGAATGTTGAGCCCTACCGGACCGATAGATCCCACAGAACATCCCAGTATGGCTTTTACCTGTGCTTCGCTGGCAAAGGTCAGTGGCGATGCCACGCCCTGCAGTTTCTCGGCCTTGATAGCATTCAGTTCGTGGTCGCCCCGCAGCACCAGTGCCACCAGTGCGGTGGTGCTTTGATTGGGGTCTCCCAGTACGATCAGGGTTTTTGCGACCTGTTCAGGTTTTACCCCGAGAAACCGGCTGACCTGTTCAATACTGTGCTGGCCCGGTGTGGCCACTTCCTGCATGTCTGCCGATGCAGTTGGCCGGCTCCCGGTCGGTGCCACGGCTTCGGCCATTTCCACATTGGCGGCATAGTCGCTGGCGTTGGAGAAGGCGATATCGTCCTCGCCGGAGGCCGCCAGCACATGAAATTCATGGGAGTGGTTGCCGCCAATGCTGCCGGTATCCGCCAGGACAGGCCTGAAGTCGAGGCCAAGACGGTTAAATATCGCTGTATAGGCCGCGTGCATGGTGTCATAGGTCTGTTGCAGGCTGGCCTGATCCGCATGAAAGGAGTAGGCGTCTTTCATCAGGAATTCCCGTGCGCGCATGATGCCGAAGCGAGGGCGGATTTCATCCCGGAACTTGGTCTGAATTTGATAGAAGTTGGCGGGCAGTTGCTTGTAACTGCGCAGCTGGTTGCGAACCAGGTCGGTAATGACTTCCTCGTGGGTCGGACCCAGGCAGAAGGCGCGGTCGTGACGATCCTTCATTCTCAGCAGTTCCGGTCCGTACTGTTCCCAGCGACCGGACTCCTGCCACAGTTCTGCCGGCTGGGTGACTGGCATCAGGACTTCCATGGCGCCGGCCCGGTTCATTTCTTCGCGGACAATGGCCTCCACTTTGCGCAGTACCCGCAATCCCAGAGGCAACCAGTTGTAGAGCCCGGCGGCCAGCTTGCGGATCATGCCGGCGCGAATCATCAATTGGTGGCTGATGACTTCGGCATCGGCCGGGGTTTCTTTTTGGGTGGCGATCAAAAACTGGCTGGCACGCATAGTTGATTCTTTGTCTTGGAGGTGAGTGTAAAAACCGCTATTTTACGGTGGAGCCCGCTTTGGGTACAGGACAAGAGGTTGTTAAATGTTTGAGCTCGATTCTGCGTTGATGGCTGACACGGTAATCATTGGTGACTTTCCATTGTGCCGGTTGTTGCTTCACTGCGATGCCAATTATCCCTGGTTTATTCTGGTGCCTCGGATTGCCGATGTGACAGAAATTTATCATTTGTCAGAGCAGGACCAATATCAGTTGATTCGTGAATCCTCCCTGCTGGCGCAGACGTTGGTGGATGTGTTCTCCCCGGACAAGGTCAATATAGCGACCCTGGGCAACCGGGTGGCCCAACTGCATGTACATCATATCGCCCGCTATAAAACGGACGGGGCCTGGCCCGACCCCATTTGGGGCAGGTTGCCGGCACAGGAGTATACCGGGAAGTTGCTTGCTGCGCGGGTCGATTCCGTTGTCAATGTGCTCGTCGGGGATGACTTCACCGCCTTGCACAAATAGCTTTTCCGGCAGATTTTTGCGCATTGTGTTGGCGGTAGTCCGGATTCAGGCATTATCCAATCTTCTAGCCCCCTGGTTACTGGGGTATAATGCGCCGCTTTTATCAGGGGCGTTCTGCCCGCTCTAGAATCAGGGTATTTAGTTATGCCGATTTACAGTTATCAATGTCAGGCCTGTGGTCATGCGCTGGAGGCACTCCAAAAAATCAGTGACAAACCATTGACGGATTGTCCGGTTTGTCATCAGTCGGAATTGAAAAAACAGTTGACGGCTGCCGGTTTCCGGCTGAGCGGCAGCGGCTGGTATGAAACGGATTTCAAAAAAGAGAAAAGAAAAAATATTGCTGGCGACCAGCCCTCGGAAAGCAAGGCAAAACCTGAAGCAAAACCCAAAGAGGCTGCCGGTTCCACCCCCGCCGCCTGAACCAGTACCATCGGAAGCCCTGCCCGGCCTCCATTAGATTAACAACGGGAAGACATAATGCGGACAAGTTATTGTGGTGTGCTCGGCGCCGAACACATTGATCAGGAAGTCACTCTGTGCGGTTGGGTGGATCGTCGCCGCGACCACGGGGGTGTGATCTTTGTCGATTTGCGCGATCGTGAAGGTATCGTGCAGGTCGTGTTTGACCCGGATTGCGGCGAGCATTTTGCCCTCGCCGACCGTGTTCGCAGTGAGTATGTGCTGCAGGTGACTGGTCGGGTTCGCGCCAGAACTCCCGAAACCGTCAACCCGGAAATGGCCACCGGCCAGATTGAAATTTATGGTCTGGCTGTGCAGATACTGAATGCATCCGAAACGCCGCCTTTCCCGCTGGATCAGCACAACAAGGTGGGCGAGGAAGTGCGGCTCAAGTACCGCTATCTGGACCTGCGCCGGCCGGAAATGCTCAACAACATGCGGTTTCGCTCCAGGGTGACCAATATTATTCGCAACTTTCTCGATCAACGGGGATTTCTGGATATTGAAACCCCGATCCTGACCCGGGCCACGCCGGAGGGTGCTCGCGATTACCTGGTGCCGAGCCGCACCCACGAAGGCAAGTTCTTTGCGCTACCGCAGTCGCCACAGTTGTTTAAGCAGTTGCTGATGGCGTCGGGCGTGGACCGTTATTACCAGATCGCAAAATGTTTCCGTGACGAAGATCTCCGGGCGGACCGCCAGCCTGAATTTACCCAGGTTGATGTGGAGATGTCGTTTACCTCAGAAGCGGAGATCATGGCCATCAATGAGGAGATGATCCGCACGGTTTTCCAAGAGGTGCTTGAGGTGGACCTGGGTCACTTTCCCTCCATGCCTCACAGCGAAGCCATCATGCGCTATGGCAGCGATAAACCGGATTTGCGGATTCCCCTTGAACTGGTGGAAATCAAGGACCTGATGGCAGGAGTGGATTTCAAGGTGTTTTCCGGGCCGGCCAATGACCCAAAAGGTCGCGTTACGGCATTGAAAGTGCCGGGTGGCAACGGGATCAGTCGCAAACAGATAGATGATTACACCAAATTTGTCGGTATTTACGGTGCCCGGGGACTGGCCTACATCAAGGTCAATAACAGGGAAGACCTGGAGGACGGGCTGCAATCCCCGATAGTCAAGTTTCTGCCATTGGACGTGCGTTCCGCCATACTTGATCGCACCGCTGCCGAGAATGGCGACCTGATTTTCTTTGGTGCAGATAACCACCGTGTTGTCACCGAAGCATTGGGTGCCCTGCGCTGTAAACTCGGCGCAGACCTGAATCTCTATACCTGTCAGTGGGCGCCATTGTGGGTGGTCGACTTCCCGATGTTTGAAGAAGATGGAGAGGGCGGTTGGACCTCCCTGCATCATCCCTTTACCCGACCGGCCTGCTCGGTGGAAACGCTTGAGGCCGACCCGGAAAAAGCCCTGTCGATTGCCTACGATATGGTGTTGAACGGCACGGAGCTCGGTGGTGGTTCGATTCGTATCCACAACCCCGATATGCAGCATGCGGTCTTTAAGGTGTTGGGTATCAGTGAAGCAGAAGCGGATGAAAAATTCGGTTTCCTGATCGATGCCCTGAAGTTTGGTTGCCCCCCCCATGGCGGGTTGGCATTTGGTCTGGATCGACTGATCATGTTGATGACCGGTAGTCATTCGATTCGCGATGTGATCGCTTTCCCGAAAACCCAGACAGCGGCCTGCGTCATGACCGATGCGCCGGGTGGAGTTGATAATCGGCAATTGCGTGAACTGAATATTCGTTTGCGGGAGAAAAAACCGGCGGATAGCTGATCTATTCCGCAGCGCGCTGAGCGATGTAACACGATAAAAAAACGACTGTTGGAGAAACGACTGCAGCTCGGAAGGATGGGAGATTTTTGTTATGGCAGGTCACAGCAAATGGGCCAATATCAAGCACCGCAAGGCAGCGCAGGATGCCAAGCGCGGCAAGGTGTTCACCAAACTGATTCGTGAACTGGTTGTGGCTGCAAAATCCGGTGGGCCCCTGCCGGAGGACAATCCCCGGCTCCGCGCCGCAGTGGATAAGGCGCTCGGTAATAACATGAAGCGTGACACCATTGATAAAGCCATTGCCAGGGGTGCGGGTGCCGGTGAAGGCGACAATTATGAAGAGGTGACCTACGAGGGTTATGGTGTCGGAGGTATTGCCGTGCTCGTGGACTGTATGACGGATAACCGCAATCGTACGGTTTCCGATGTGCGACACGCATTCACCAAGCGCGGTGGCAATCTGGGCACGGACGGATCGGTCGCCTACCTGTTTAAGCGTACCGGTCAAATCAGTTATCCCGCCGGGGTTGATGAAAACCGCTTAATCGAAGTGGCCCTGGAAGCGGGCGCAGAAGATGTGGTGACCAACGATGATGGTTCCATGGATGTGCTCACCGCCTGGGAAGACTTCAGTGCAGTCAAAGAGGCCCTGCAGGGAGCCGGCCTAGAGCCGGAAAGTGCAGAGGTCACCATGCTGGCATCCATTACTGTGCCGGTTGACCTGGACGGTGCGGAAAAATTGTTGGCGCTGGTGGATCATCTGGAAGATCTGGATGATGTGCAGAATGTATTTACCAATGCGGATATTCCTGCGTCGGTGATGGCTGAGCTCGGCTGATGATCGGTTGGGCCAGAGAGTAAACCCGGGTGTATCCCGATATTGTTAACAGAACGAGTAATCACAGGAGAGACAGGATGAAAGTACTTCAGAAAACTGACGAGTACACCATTTATCAAAAACGCTCAGGCCGCTATGCCGTTGAAGGCGCTGACAAGAAGATCATTAATGGTGACGAAAAAGTCAGCATTCTGGTCGCTGCGGGTGTCGTTAAGCAGGCAGTTGCCAAACCCGCGCCGGTAGAAGAGGCGGTTGTTGAAGAGGCTCCCGCTGAGGAAGCATCGGCAGAGGCAGCTCCAGCAGAAGAGGCTGTGGCAGAGGAAGCGCCTGCTGATGAAACACCCGCAGAAGCAGCTCCCGCTGAATCGGCAGATGAGGAAACCAAATAAAAATTGTTGTGTGAACTCAAAAAAAGGCGGCTGGCAACAGCCGCCTTTTTTAGTGGGTACAGTGACGATGGAGCCGTTGGCTCTTGTTTTTTCAAGCGATTAGGATACTGTGACAATATACAGTATTTCGGGCGATTCCCATGACACTGATTCTCGGTATAGACCCGGGTTCGAGAAAGACCGGCTTTGGCCTTGTCAACGCCGTTGGTTCCAATGCTGAGTATGTTGCCAGTGGCATTATTCGCCTGCCGGATGGGGCGCTTCCGGATCGTCTCAAGGTGATCTTTGAGAGCCTTTCCAGCATTATCGAAGAGCATCATCCTGAGACAATGGCCATTGAGGATGTTTTCTTTGCCCGAGATCCCAGGGCTGCGTTGAAGCTCGGTCAGGCCCGTGGCGCCGCGATTGTGGCGGGTGTTGCCGCGGGATTGTCAGTGGCCGAATATGCCGCGCGGTCAGTCAAGCAGTCGGTGGTTGGCAGTGGCGCGGCTGGCAAGGATCAGGTGCAGCACATGATCACACGACTGCTGAAGTTGCCTTCGGCACCCTCTGAGGATGCCGCAGACGCACTTGCAGTGGCGCTATGCCACGCGCAAACAATGCGCACCACGGCCGGGTTGCCCCCTGATGTTCATTATGCCAGAGGGCGGTATAAATAATATGGCGAGTCCTGTAAAGAGAGGGGTTGCAAGGTGATCGGGAGAATTCATGGCACATTGCTGGAGCGCAAGGCACCGGAACTGCTGATTGATGTGCAGGGTGTCGGCTACGAAGTATTGGTGTCGCTCAATACGTTTTTTGATTTGCCGGTACCGGGGCAGACGGTGACTCTCCATACGCACTTTGTGGTGCGGGAGGATGTACAGCAACTTTACGGCTTTGCCGATACTGTCGAGCGCGAGTTATTTCGCAGCCTGATCAGGGTCAGTGGCGTGGGGCCGAAAATGGCGCTGGCCATTTTATCCGGAATGACGGCGGCTGATTTTGCCCATTCAGTACAGCATAACGATACCGCCACACTGGTGCGATTGCCCGGCGTCGGCAAAAAAACGGCCGAACGCCTGATCGTGGAAATGCGGGATCGCCTCAATCATTTTTCCACCGATTCGACGGACTCTCCAGTCACTGGCCAGGCAGGACGACAAACCGATACGGTTCGGGAGGCCGAGAGCGCACTGATTGCACTGGGTTACAAGCCCCAGGAGGCGGCCCGGATGATAACGGCTGTAGCCAGTGAAGGGCAATCCAGTCAGGAATTGATTCGCCTTGCTCTGAAAAGCATGGTTAAAAGCTAGCTCGTGCAAGATATACTGCGCCCATGATTGAGAACGACCGTCTTATATCCCCAGAAGCTTCCGTCCAGGAGGAGCGCTTTGATCGTGCGATTCGTCCCCTGAGTCTGGCCGACTACGTCGGGCAGCAGGCGGTTCGTGAGCAGATGGAAATATTTATCGGTGCCGCGCGCAAGCGCGGTGAACCACTGGATCACACACTGGTGTTTGGCCCCCCGGGTCTGGGCAAGACCACGCTGGCCCATATCATTGCCAATGAAATGGGTGTGGATCTGAAAACCACTTCCGGCCCGGTGCTGGAGAAAGCCGGTGATCTGGCGGCCCTGATGACCAATCTGGAGCCGGGAGACGTGTTGTTCATTGACGAGATTCATCGTCTGAGTCCCGTGGTGGAAGAGGTTATCTATCCAGCCATGGAAGACTACCAGCTGGATATCATGATCGGTGAAGGGCCTGCTGCACGTTCCATTAAGCTGGACTTGCCACCCTTTACCCTGGTTGGTGCAACGACCCGGGCGGGGTTGCTCACATCGCCGTTGCGTGATCGTTTTGGTATCGTGCAGCGCCTCGAGTTTTACTCAGTGGACGAGTTGAGTACGATTGTCGCGCGCTCTGCGGATATTCTCGGTGTGGCCATGGGGCAGCAGGGCGCTATGGAGATTGCCCGCCGTGCGAGGGGTACACCCAGAATAGCCAATCGCCTGTTGCGTCGGGTCAGGGACTATGCCGAGATCAAAGCAGATGGCAAGATCAGTGCGGAGGTGGCCGATCAGGCATTGAATATGCTCAATGTGGATGCCAATGGTTTTGATCATATGGATCGACGGCTGATGCTGACCATCATGCAGAAGTTTGATGGCGGGCCTGTGGGGGTGGACAGTCTGGCCGCCGCGATCAGCGAAGAGCGGGGAACGATCGAGGACGTACTGGAACCGTTTCTGATCCAGCAGGGATACTTGATGAGAACCACTCGGGGTCGAATGGTTACAAACCTTGCCTACCAGCACTTCGGTTTGAAAAGTCCACAAAAAAATGACCAACAACTGGATTTCATGGAGAAATGACCAGCGAATATTGTCTACCGATCCGTGTGTATGTGGAAGACACCGACGCGGGCGGGATTGTCTACTACGCCAATTATCTGAAGTACCTTGAGCGCGCCCGCACTGAACTGATGCGGTCGTTGGGTTATGACAAGCCGGCGCTGTTTGAGGGCATGCAGTTTGTGGTCTGTTCGGTGGAATTGAAGTACCGGCAACCGGCAGTATTGGATGACCAGATTGTTGCCACAGCCAAACTGGTTGCCGTGAGCAGAACCTCATTTACCATCGCCCAAAAAGTGCTGAGGGGTGAGCAGGTTCTAGTCGAGGGGGTCGTAAAAGCGGCCTGTATCAATCATCAAACGAAGCGACCCACGGCCATCCCGGCCGAGATGTTGCAAACATTGCAAGCCGCTATTTAACAAGAAAACAGGAGTTACCTGGTGACCGAACAATTATCACTCTGGAGTCTGATTGCCGATGCTTCCCTGCTGGTGCAATTTGTCATGGCGCTGTTATTTTTTGCTTCGATCATCTCCTGGGTAATGATCATCCAACGCGGGCTATACCTGAGAAATGCGGGGATTAATCTGCGCAAATTCGAGGATAATTTCTGGTCCGGGGTAGACCTTAATCAGCTCTATACGGATATTGGTGGCAGAGGTGCCGCTGAAGGTCTGGCGAGTGTATTCCGTGCCGGCTTCCGCGAGTTCAACCGACTGGCCCAGCAGGCTAATGTAGATGCGGATACGGTGATTGAAGGCACTGAGCGATCCATGCGAATTGCCCTGTCCCGGGAGGAGGAGCGGCTCAATCGTAATTTACCCTTTCTGGCCAGCGTTGCGTCGGTGAGCCCCTACATCGGTTTGTTTGGCACCGTTTGGGGGATCATGAACTCCTTTCGCGGACTGGCAACGGTACAGCAGGCCACCCTGGCAACTGTTGCGCCGGGTATCTCAGAAGCCTTGATCGCTACCGCCATGGGCTTGTTTGCCGCGATTCCGGCGGTGCTGGCCTACAATCGCTATTCAGCGTCGGCGGATAGTATCTACAGTGGCTATCAAACCTTTGCCGAGGAGTTCTCCAGTATTCTGCACCGCCGGGTACACGGTTAATGGCTATCCGGACTCCCAAACATAAAAGGCGGCTGGTGGCTGAAATCAATGTAGTGCCCTACATTGATGTGATGCTGGTATTGCTGATTGTCTTTATGGTGACCGCTCCCATGTTGATGCAGGGGGTCAAGGTGGAGCTGCCACAGGCACCGTCCGCACCGCTTGACGACAAAGACCTGGAACCCCTCATTGTCTCTGTGAAGGCCGATGGGACTTACTACCTGGACCTCGGCAACGGCAAGAATATTGAAGAGCCGCTCACTTCCATTATTGAAAAAGTGCAGAAGGTGATGGGTGTGCAGCCGAAGACGCCCGTGCTGGTCTGGGGTGATGCAAAAGTGGATTATGGCACTGTGGTTAGGTTGATGAGTGAGCTGCAGAATGCCGGTGCGCCCTCTGTCGGGCTGGTCACCGAGCCGCCGCCGGGGAAAAACTAGCTACCGTGTTCGCCGGCAAAGTCTCCTCGTTTACCGTTGCCATTGTGGTGAGCCTGCTGTTGCATGCTTGCATGTTGGTGCTATTGGTGGTGCATTGGGAACCGGAGAGGAAAGAACGAAAAATTACCCAGCCGAAATATGTTCAGGCAACGTTGCTCAAGCTGGAAGAAAAAGCCAAGCCCAAGCCAAAGCCCCCGGTGCCCAAAGCGGCACCCAAGCCGGCACCCAAGCCGACCCCGAAACCGGCCCCTAAGCCCAAGCCCAAGCCAGCTCCGAAGCCTGCGCCAAAACCGGAACCCAAGCCCGCGCCAAAACCGGAACCGAAACCGGAGCCCAAACCGCAAATAGACAAGCGACAACTTGAACAGGCACTGGCCAGTGCCCTGGCCGAGGAAGAGGCATTTTTGGCAGCCGCGAACGATGAGGAGTTGGCCAGCAGTTACGCGGATTACATTTTTGAGCGTGTGGCCGCCAACTGGAGTCGCCCCCCCAGTGCCCGTCGTGATATGGAGGTTGAGTTGCTGGTACAGCTGGTGCCAACTGGACAAGTGGTTAGCGTAGTTGTTGTCAGATCCAGTGGTAATAAAGCATTTGATCGTTCTGCCGAACAAGCGGTGCTTAAAGTGGGCCGGTTCGAAAAGTTAAAGGAACTGCCGCCGAAGGTGTTCGAGACTTATTTTCGTAAATTGCCATTAATTTTCAGACCAGATGATTTGAGGTTATAAACAGTGAGGAAAACCGGGTTTCTACTAAGTTTGTGCGTGTTTATGACGTGCTGGCTGCCGTCAGCATTTGCCGAATTCACCATCGAAATTACCCAGGGCGTTGACAATCCGACCCGTATCGCCATCTCACCGATGACGCTCGGTGGTCGGGCGTTGCCTGAAGATATCAGTAACATCGTTTCAGCGGACCTGGATCGCAGTGGCCTGTTCAATTCGATACCCCGGCAAAACATGTTGTCATTTCCCGCTCGTGAGAATGACGTCTACTTGCGTGACTGGCGGGTTCTCGGTGCAGAATATCTGGTGGTTGGCGATGTGACCGATCATGGGGGCAGTTATAAAGTGACGTTCAGCCTTATGGAAGTGGCTGGAGGACGCAAGCTGTTTACCAAGGCGGTGGATGGAAAGGCTGCACAGTTGCGAGATATCGCTCACCACATCAGCGATCAGGTGTATGAAACTATCACCGGCATCCCCGGTGCTTTTTCCACCCGCATTGCCTACGTGAGTGCTATTCCCAAGAACGGAAAAATGTCATTTCGCCTGATGGTCTCTGATGCGGATGGTGCCAGAGAGCGTTTGTTGTTGGCATCAGACGAGCCGATCATGTCACCGGCCTGGTCCCCCGATGCCAAGGAGTTGGTGTATGTCTCTTTTGAAACAGGTCGACCGGCCATCTTCCGTCAAAATCTTGCCACGGCAGCACGCGAGCAGTTGACCAATTTCCGGGGTCTCAACGGCGCACCTTCCTGGTCACCCGATGGTCGAAAACTGGCTCTGGTCTTATCAAAAGACGGCAATCCCGAACTTTATACGCTTGATTTGGCGACGCGAAAATTTACGCGCGTGACCACGCATTTTGCGATTGATACTGAACCAAACTGGACCCCGGACGGAAAATCGCTGGTTTTTACCTCAGATAGGGGTGGAGCGCCACAAATTTATAAGTTAACCATTGCCAGCGGGCAGGTAGAACGCTTAACCTTCGCAGGGTCGTACAATGCCAGACCAAGACTTGCTCCTGATGGGCGCACTTTAGTTATGGTGCACCGCGATAAAGGCGATTTTCATATCGCTTCACAGGACCTGGTTACGGGCGACCTGAGAGTTTTAACACAAACGTATCTGGATGAATCCCCTACAGTTGCCCCGAATGGTGCTATGTTGATTTACGCAACCAAACAAGGCAGCAAGGGAGTACTGGCAGCTGTTTCGCTGGACGCGGGTGTGAAATTTTTACTGCCAGCAACTGTCGGCGATGTCCGAGAGCCTGCCTGGTCACCAAAATAAACAAGCTACATTTAGTTACAGGAGAAAAAAATGAAAAATCAACTGCTCAAATACGGCGCTTTGGTAACCGTTGTGATGGCGCTGTTATCGGGCTGTTCCTCGACCGGTACTGATACAACAGATACAGCGAGTGCCGGCACGTCAGTGCCAAGCAGTCAAGTGTCTACGGGTTCAGTATCAACTGAAGGCGTAACCGCGACGACACTGGGTACCGATACTGCTGTGCCACGGGTATTCTACTTCGAGTTTGATCGCGCAGTTCTCAATGCCGAATCTACCGCTGCGTTGCGCCTCCATGCTGAATGGTTGCGTGACAATCCGGTCAATGTTCGACTCGAGGGCCATGCTGACGAGCGTGGAACCCGTGAATACAACATGGCGCTGGGTGAGCGTCGGGCCAATGCCGTTCGCGATTTCCTGATTTCCGAGGGTGTGAATGGCAATTTGCTGGAAGTGATCAGCTACGGTGAGGAAAGCCCTGCTTCCCTAGATAGCAATGAAACTGCCTGGGCGTTGAATCGTCGCGTAGAAATGAAGTAATCGCGCCCCAGGCGCTGTTGCTGTTTTTTGCAAACGTCCGGTGTTCAAACACCGGGCGTCTTGCCATTCCAGTGTAGCGTTTTTCCGTACAGTCGGTAGAGGATATCCCCATGCGTGTGACTGCAATTGGTATTATTCTTTTCTCTCTCCTCCCCATCGTTGGTTTTGCCGCTGCGCCCGTCTCTGAACTGGGCAGCCAGCCCCAAGCTACCTCTCCCAGGACTGTCCCTGCCACACCTGCGGAACCCGCTCAGACACCCGCCTTTAATGGGGGAACTCAATACCAGATGCAGATGTTGCAGGAAGAAGTTCGAACCCTGCGCGGTATGGTGGAAGAATTGAGCCATGAAATCCGTCAGTTGAAATCCCGTCAGATGGATGACTACATGGACCTCGATCGGCGGCTCAGTGCTATTGCAGTCGGTGACTCGTCGGTGACCCCCACCCCAAATCGGGCTGATAGCCCTTTAGCTGATAGCTCCTCTGCTAACAGTCCCACTGCTGAACGAGCCACTTCCAGCACTGATGAAGCAAAGCACTACAGCAATGCCTATGACCAGTTAAAAGCCGGTAAGACTGAAGATGCCATTGCCCTGTTTAAACAACATCTCACCGATTATCCAGATGGCAAGCTGGTGGCCAATGCGCATTACTGGCTAGGTGAAATTTATCTGCTACAGAATGATCTCGATGCTGCCCGTCAGGCTTTCTCTGCCGTGGTAGATCAGTATCCGGCGAACCGTAAGGCCTCCGACGCCGCCTTCAAACTTGGTCAGGTGTATTTCCTGATGGGTGATAAAGCGAAGGCCAAATCCCTGTTGGAAGCCTCCGCCGCGGGCAATGATAACGCGGCGACCCTGGCAAAACGCTATCTGGAGCAACACTTTTAATCGGATGGCCTCTTGATTTTACAAATGTCGGTTAAACTGCGGCATTGATGACATGCAGTACCTCCCATGAACCCAGCGTCTGTTCGCATTACTGAAATTTTCTATTCTCTCCAGGGTGAGTCGACCACGGTTGGCCTGCCGACGGTTTTTGTGCGACTGACCGGTTGCCCGTTGCGCTGTCATTACTGCGACACGGAATATGCTTTCTACGGTGGTGAGCGTCGCTCAATCGAGCAGATTCTGGAAGAGGTAAGTACCTTTAAAATTTCGCGGGTGTGTGTCACCGGCGGCGAACCGCTGGCCCAGAAATCCTGCCTGCCTCTGTTGGCAGCGCTTTGTGACAAGGGTTACCAGGTGAGTCTGGAAACAGCGGGTGCTTTATCCATCGCTGAGGTGGACTCTCGAGTGACCAAAGTGATGGATTTGAAAACCCCCGCCTCTGGTGAAGTGAATCGCAACCTGTATGAAAACATTGCTTACCTGAAACCCTCCGACCAGATTAAGTTTGTGATCTGTAACAGACAGGACTACGAATGGGCCAGGATGAAGCTCGACGAGTTCAGTCTGCCGGGCTGTGTCACTGACATTCTGTTTTCTCCGAGTTTCGGCCAGCAAGATGCTACCGAACTGGCAGAGTGGGTGCTGAATGACAGGTTGCCGGTCAGGTTTCAGCTTCAATTGCATAAATTGTTGTGGAAAGATGCCCCGGGACACTGAATGACTGTGAACGAAAATAACAGGGCCGTGGTACTGGTATCCGGCGGCCTGGATTCAACGACGGTACTGGCGCTGGCAAAAAGTCAGGGATTCAGCTGCTATACCCTGAGCTTTGATTACGGGCAGCGGGCCCAGGCAGAACTGGTCGCCGCCCGGCGCTGTTCTGAACAGCTGGGGGCCGAGGAACACAAGGTCATTAAACTGGATCTGAGGGCCATTGGTGGCTCTGCCCTGACCGATGACCGTATCGATGTGCCGGAGGAGCAGACCAGCGGCATTCCCGTGACGTACGTGCCGGCCCGCAATACGGTATTTCTCTCCATTGCGCTGGGTTGGGCAGAGGTGCTGGGTGCCCAGGATATTTTCATCGGGGTCAACGCGGTGGATTATTCCGGTTATCCGGATTGTCGTCTCGACTACATCGAAGCCTTTGAAAAAATGGCCAATCTCGCCACCAAAGCAGGGATTGAAGGACATTACCTCCGAATCAACAAACCGCTGATTAATCTCACCAAAGCAGAAATTATCCTTCAGGGCACGCTGGCGGGGGTCGATTATGCAGAAACGGTCTCCTGCTATCAGGCGAACGAGCGAGGTTTTGCCTGCGGTCGATGTGATAGTTGTCGGCTGAGAAAATCGGGTTTTCAGGAGGCCGGGTTGCCAGATCCCACCCGTTATGTCGGTACAGAATAAACACTTGATTTTTGACTCCCCATAAGTAAGATATGCGCCTCTTCTGAGGGTCGTTAGCTCAGTTGGTAGAGCAGTTGGCTTTTAACCAATTGGTCGCTGGTTCGAATCCAGCACGACCCACCAAACCAATAAAAAGGCCGCCCCAATGGGGCGGCCTTTTTATTGGTAGGCGATTTGTTGTGGATTCGTTCGTTAAAGCGTGGTTCGACAAACGCCGTCAGGCGTTTGGACCGAGCGGTCGTAGACCGCGAAGCCCCTAGGGGTCAAAACAGTGACAAACTGTTTTGAGTCAATCCAGCACGACCCACCAAATACAGAAATGCCGGGCTTGCCCCGGCTTTTTTATCTGTGCGCGAGGAATAGAGGCCGCCATTCTCAAGGTGCCGGAGTATTTTAAGCGGACCTGAGGGTTCGGGTCGTGAACGGCGGTTGTTTGTCAGGGTCAAAATGATCAGACACACTCAGTCAAATTGGCAACAGAGGGATCTGGTATCTATGGTAAAATTCTTGCGTAGTATTTAATCTCGGTTTTTTATGAAAGATCCAAAACTCCATATTGCCAGCGATTCTGATCACCGTGAGGTGGTCGAACAGTACTTGGGTAAATTGCATGAGGAGCCTCGCTACACGCCCGAGCAAGAGGCCGTATATCGGACTTCGATCAAGCGGCTGTTGAAAGAGCGCAATGCAGTTATCGTGGCACACTACTACACAGATCCGGTCATTCAGTCTTTAGCTGAAGAGACGGGTGGGCTGGTCTCGGATTCTCTGGAAATGGCCCGCTTTGGCCATGATCACCCGGCTTCCACCCTGATCGTGGCCGGCGTCAGGTTTATGGGCGAAACCGCGAAAATTCTGAATCCGGAAAAAACGGTACTGATGCCTACTCTGGAAGCAACCTGCTCTCTGGATATCGGCTGCCCTGCCAATGATTTCAATGATTTCTGCGATGAAAACCCAGATCGCACGGTGGTTGTTTACGCGAACACTTCGGCGGAGGTAAAGGCGCGTGCGGACTGGGTGGTAACATCCAGTATTGCGCTGGATGTGGTGGATTACCTGGACAGCTGTGGTGAGAAGGTTCTCTGGGCACCCGACAAATATCTCGGCAGCTACGTGCAGAAAAAAACCGGCGCGGACATGCTGTTGTGGGATGGCAGTTGTATTGTCCACGAGGAGTTCAAGGCCCGGGGGGTGCTCAGTATCAAACAGCTCTACCCCGGTGCCGCTATTCTGGTTCACCCTGAATCCCCGGAAGCGATGGTGGCCATTGCCGATGTGGTGGGATCCACCTCACAACTGATCGAGGCTGCCAGGACCCTGCCCAACCAGCAGATGATTGTTGCCACGGATAGCGGTATTTTTTACAAGATGCAGCAGGCGGCGCCGGACAAAGAATTGATTATTGCGCCCACTGCCGGTGAGGGAGCCACCTGCCGGAGTTGTGCCCATTGTCCCTGGATGGCCATGAATCATCTGGAGAACCTGATGGAGTCACTTGAGCACGGCACCAACGAGATTCATGTGGACCCAGCGGTTGGCCGGCGCGCAATGGTATCTCTGCAGCGGATGCTGGCATTTCGCGAGCAGCAGTTGGCCGAGTCGTAACTCTCTGCAACGCCGGGCAGACTGCTTGACTTGCAGCTGTCACCCCTAGAAGTTTTTCATCTTTTCCTGCAAATCGGCCAGATCTCTCAGCTGCTGGTCAATAATGGCAGTCTCCTGATAATCGTGAACCAGCAGTTTTCTGGCATAACCCAGTTGTTCCCTGGCCTTGTCAAATACCCCGTTGAGAATAAAATATTGCGCGCGGGCCTTGTGTACTCCGGCGATATCGCCGGCCAGACCACTGACTTCCGCCAGCTGAAACCAGACGTAGGGTCGATCGGGGTAGCGCTGGGCCAGCTCTTCAAGCACTTTTTCAGACTCGGTGAACTGGTTGGCCTTGAGGTAAACTTCGGCCAGCATCATCCTGAGCGCATAACTTTTCGAATTGTGGCGCAAAAGGTTTTGCGCCTTCTCGATGGCCGAAATATATTTCCCTTCCCGGCGGTCAATTTCGATCTCAGCCAATAGGTAAGTGAGTCTATCGGGCGATGAGCTAATTAACTGGCTGAGGTTTTTTCTTGCATCATCGAAGTTCCCCAGCCCCATGTGCGCCAAAACCAGGCCGTAGCGAGAGGCATCCTTATTGAGGCTGTCGCCTTCCAGTTCGCTGTTGAAGCGGTTGAGCGATGCCGCCGCATTTTTTTCGATGGCAACCAGCGCGCGGGCCCGCATCAAGTGATATTCAATATTATCCGGATAATGTTTTAACGGAAATTGACTGACGCGGTTTTTGGCGTCTGCAACGCGATTTTCCGTCAGTGGGTGGGTGAGCAGAAATTCTGGCGGTTTGCTGCCGGTGTAGCGGGTTGCCCGCAGCATTTGCTCGAACATGGCGGAGACACCTTTCGGGTCCATACCGGCGGCGTAAATTGTCTGGATGCCGAGTCGATCGGCTTCCTGTTCGTTTTGACGGCTGTAACGCATGGCATTTTCCATGCTGTGAGCCTGACTGGCGGTCATCGCGGCCATCCCGGCATCACCGCCCACAGTGGCGGCAATCACGAGGCTGGCCAGCATGGCAGCCATCGTGGTGGTCGCGTTCTTGCGCTGTTGTTCGACCCGGCGGGCAAAATGCCGCTGGCTGAGGTGAGCCAGCTCATGGGCCAGCACAGAGGCGATCTGGTGTTCGGTCTTGGCGTAGCGGAACAACCCCGTGTGTACGCCAATAACGCCACCCGGAACCGCGAAGGCGTTCATTGATGGATTATTGATCGTCACCAGTGATAGGCGGTGATCTTTTAATTCGCTGTGGGCGGCGAGTTGGTAGAGTAGTCCCTCCAGGTAATCATACAGTTGGGGATCGTTGTATTCGGAGATCCTGCTGCGGTAGGCTCGCAGCCAGGCCTGTCCGAGTTCAAATTCCTGTTGCTGTGAGATAATGGCTGAGGCGGTATCGCCCAGCGCTGGCAACTCAATATTGGCGCTGTGTGCCGGCGCGATCAGCAGCACGGTCAGCATTAACCGGTTCAGGAAAAACATGATGGAGCCTGTGTGCACTGCTTGAACATCCATTAATACGTGAAAGTGATATGTGAGAGGGTGACAATTTCTCTGGATAGTAACGCAACTCTATGACCTAATTCATGCGGATTCGTGCGTTTTCATCTGAAAAAACCGACCACATCGCAGATGTTTCACCAGTCCTTGATGCACTGGTAATGATTTCGTAATCTGATTTTTGTAATTTTTTAATTGCCCCGACAGGAAAAATGCTATGTGGAAAGTGCTTGGCACTTGGGTCGACCGCTACTTTGGTGAAGAAGAAGCGGTATTGCTGGCTTTGATGCTGGTGATTGCGTTGGTCGTTATGGTCACCTTTGGCCAGATTCTGGCCCCTTTTGTTGCAGCCATTATTTTTGCTTTTCTGCTCCAGGGTGGTGTCAATCGTCTGGTTAGATGGAGAGTACCCCGTCTGGTTGCGGTGGTGCTGGTATTCCTGTTGTTTGTCGGTGTATTCCTCACGATTCTGATCGTCGTTCTGCCCCTGATCGGACGTCAGGCCGCCAATCTTGCCAGTGAAATTCCGGACATGATACGGCACTGGCAAAGTGTCCTGCTGTTGCTTCCCGAAGAGTATCCGCACCTCATTTCAGAGTCCCAGCTGAAAGAGTTGCTGGGTCAGGCATCAAAGGAAGTGGCGAGTATGGCAGAGCGACTGGTGAGTTTTTCTTTCAGTACCTTTCCCAGCCTGGTCATCATGATGGTCTATCTGGTACTGGTTCCGCTGCTGGTATTTTTTATGCTGAAAGACAAGGAGGAGCTGTTGGACCTGCTCGCCTCTATGCTGCCCCAGGAGCGGCCTGTCATGTGGCGGATCTGGCATGAAATGAACCTGCAAATGGCCAATTATGTGCGTGGCAAAGCCATTGAAATACTGGTGGTGGGGCTGGTCAGCTACGTCTTTTTTCTTTTTATGGGATTGCAATATGCTGCTCTGCTGGGACTCCTGGTGGGATTGTCAGTAGTGATACCCTATATCGGAGCGATGATCGTCACTTTTCCAATCGCCGCCGTGGGTTACTTTCAGTGGGGGTTTGGCTCGGAACTGCTCTGGCTGATGGTGGGTTACGGGATTATTCAGGCGCTGGATGGTAATGTGTTGGTGCCACTACTGTTTTCGGAAGCTGTTAACCTTCATCCCATTGCGATTATCCTCGCGGTCCTGGTGTTTGGCGGCCTGTGGGGTTTCTGGGGGGTGTTTTTTGCCATTCCCCTCGCCACGCTGGTCAAGGCGCTTTATAACGCCTGGCCGCGAACTGATTTGCCGAACCCGTTGTCGGAGTAACTTTACCCATAAGATGGAATTCCATGAAAAGACTTGTTGTTGTATTTGTCTGTCTGTTTTGTGTTGCCGGAGCTTACAGTGAGGCGACCTCTTTTTCGCCTCAGTCCTCCAGTGATAGTGATATTGCCCGCAGTGAAAATGATCAGTCTGTCTACCGCCATCTGACATTGCCCAATACGCTTCAGGTCCTGCTTGTCTCCGATCCCGATGCGGACAAGGCGGCGGCGGCACTGGATGTCTTCGTGGGCAGTTCGCATGACCCTGTTCGACGTCAGGGGCTGGCACATTTTCTTGAGCATATGCTGTTTCTGGGTACGGACAAATACCCCGAGCCAGACGAGTATCAGGCATTCATCGGCCAGCACGGTGGGCAGCACAATGCCTATACGTCGTTCGAGCACACCAACTATTTCTTTGATATTGATCCGGCGCATTTTGAGCCGGCTCTGGACCGGTTTTCACGGTTTTTTGTCGCGCCACTGTTTAATGCAGATTATGTAGAGCGTGAAAAGAATGCAGTGCATTCAGAGTACAAGGCCCGCATCAAAGATGATTACCGCCGCCAGATGGATGTCTACAGCCAGGTCGTCAATCCGGCACACCCGGCAGCCAAATTCAGCGTCGGTAATCTGGATACGCTGGCGGATGAAAAGGGTCAGCTTCGCGAGGACCTGCTCTCTTTTTACAAGGCGCACTATTCGGCCAACCGGATGGCCCTCGTGGTTTTGGCGCCACAGCCTCTGGATCAGTTGGAAGCCATGGTCAGAGACCGCTTTGCCAATGTGCCCAACCATGCCAGCCAGCAGCCAAAGCATGGCAAACCACTGTTGGAACCGGGTGAGCCGCCGAAGCTGGTCTCTGTGCAACCCGTTCGTGAGATGCGGGAGTTGTCCATCACCTTTCCCCTGCCGGCAGTGGATCAGTATCAACGTGAACAACCGCTCGGCTATCTTGGCAATCTGATCGGTCACGAGGGTAAGGGCAGTCTGCTTTGGCTGTTGAAAAACAGGGGCTGGGCCGAGAACCTGCGGGCCGGCCAGGGTATTTCCGATACCAGCGGCAGCAGTTTCAGTGTGACGGTTGGCTTGACACCGGAGGGTTACGCAAACTGGCAACAGGTGCTGTCACTGGTATTCCGCCAGATCGATCTGGTTGCTGATGAGGGGATTTCCCAGTGGCGTTTTGACGAGCAGGGCGCGCTGGCAAACATGCAGTTTCGTTACATGGAGCAGGATGACCCGGTGCATAGGGTGAGTCGTCTGGCCAATCGCCTTCATCAATACCCCTACACTGAAGTGCTCCGTGGGCCCTACCGCATGGATCTTTATGATGCCGGGCTGATCGCCGATATGGCTTCCCGTATGACAGCGGATAATGCCATGGTGTTATTGGCTGCACCGGAAGTTGAAACCAACGCAGCGACGACTCTCTATCAGGTGCCCTACAAAGTTGAACCGCTACCGAAAATACAGCCTGTGGCGGCGACCACTGACCTGTCGTTGCCTGGAAAAAACCCCTTTATTCCCGAGCGTTTTTCTCTGAAACATCCAAATAAGGCCTCTGAACCAGGATTGGCTGAGCTGTTGGTCAAGCAGCCAGATTACCGGTTGTGGCACTACGCCGATCATTTTTATCGGGTGCCCAAAGCGCAGCTTTATGTGGCAGTCAAGACACCGGCAGTAGAAGGGGTGCGTCATGCGGCAATGATGGATCTGTATTTACGGGCAGTTGAGTATTCATTGAATGAAACCAGTTATGAGGCGGCTCTGGCTGGCTTGCGCTATGGCATCAATCGCCGCCCAGACGGGCTGGGCTTCATGATCAGTGGTTTTGACGACAAGCTCTCGGTGTTATCAGCAGCTGTTGTCGAAGCGTTGCTGACCACTGAGCTGACGGATGAGAGGCTCGAATTACTGCGCCAGGAACTGATTCGGAAGTGGCGCAATAGCACTCAGGATACGCCTTATATCCAGCTGATGCGCGAAGTCGGGCTGTTGCTCAATACCACTGCATGGCAGCCAGCGCGACTGGCCGATGAATTGGAGAAACTTGATTTCAGCACGTTCAGGCAGTATGTGAAAACGATTTTTAACGGTGCTTCGCTGGAATTGTTGGCCAGTGGCAACCTGCAGGTAGAAGAGGTAAAAGTGCTGGCGCAGTCACTGTCGGAGCAGCTGGCATCCGGCAATCCGGCTGACTGGTTGCCCAGGGGGATTGCCAGGGTGGCGCCTGGGGAAAAAATTAATGCGCCCATGTCCATCCCGCACAAGGATGCGGGGATTCTTCGTTACTACCAGGGTCGCGATGACTCGGTGGCGGAAGCCGCCCGCTTCATGTTTCTGAGGCAACTGATCAAATCTCCGTTCTTTCACGAACTGCGTACCGAGCAGCAGTTGGGCTATGTTGTTGCGGCTGTTGATCAGGGCCTGGAGAGGGTGCCGGGGTTTGGGCTGCTTGTGCAGTCTCCATCGGCACCACTGTCCCGGCTTGAACAGGCTATTGATCAGTTTCTCGATTCATATGCAGAGCAGTTGGCGGCAATGCCGGCTGAGGAATTTGAGCGCCATCGCGCCTCTATCCTCACAGGGCTGACAGAGAAACCGAAAAGTCTCGCGGAGCAGAGCGGGCGATTCTGGACTAGCATTGACCTGAGGGATTACCAGTTTGACATGCGCCAGCAATTGATCGTAGAAGTCCAGAATCTGACACATGCGCAAATGCTGGAGGTCTATAGGAACGTCGTTGTCGCGGCTGGTTTTTCAATGCAGGTTGATACTTCGGCAGGGGATTTTATGTCAGGGTCTGGGCTGGCTAAAGAGCGGGATGTCTATCGGCTACCCGAAAAAATGTAATAAAACTATTTATTGTTTTTCGGGAAAACATTAATAATAAATGTTATTTTTCATGTAGTTATTATGTTTTTAGAAAAATATATTTATAAGCACCTTTTGTTTCTGCGGTTGAATAAGTATTTTTTGGTAGATAAACTACACGAAATGGCTTGAATCGTCAGGTTAACGGTGTTTTTGGTTGCCCGACTGATCAAGTTGCCAGTCACCATAAAAAAGAAAGGTATCGATCATGCAAGACGATATGGATCCCGTCGAAACCCGGGAGTGGCTCGAATCGCTGGATTCCGTATTGACGTTTCAGGGCCCGGAGAGGGCAGCCTATCTGCTTCAGAAGCTACTGGATCGAGCCACTGCCACCGGGGTCGGCATGCCACCCGCCGTAGTTACCCCCTACAGGAATACGATCCCGGTCATTCGTGAAAAACGCATGCCAGGTGACCTGTTCATGGAGCGCCGGATTCGCTCGATCATCCGCTGGAATGCTCTGGCTATGGTGATGAGGGCCAACAAAAATCCTGATGAGGGTATTGGAGGGCATATTGCCTCTTTCGCCTCGTCGGCCACGCTTTACGATATTGGCTTTAATTATTTTTTTCGGGGCAACGAGGGCGAAGAGCAGGGCGACCTGATCTATTTTCAGGGTCACAGTGCGCCGGGAATTTATGCCCGCTCTTATCTCGAAGGGCGTTTCGACGAAGATGCCCTGGATAATTTCCGACGAGAAGTGGATGGGAAAGGGCTCTCCTCATACCCTCATCCTTGGCTGATGCCTGATTATTGGCAATTTCCCACCGTTTCCATGGGGCTGGGTCCCCTGCAAGCGATATACCAGGCGCATGTGATGCGCTACATGTCGGCGCGTGGCATGTCTCCGCGAGCTGATCGAAAGGTGTGGGCATTCCTCGGCGACGGCGAGTGCGACGAGCCGGAAACCCTGGGTGCCATTTCTCTTGCTGGCAGGGAGCACCTGGAAAACCTGATCTTTGTAGTGAACTGTAATTTACAGCGTCTAGATGGGCCGGTGCGCGGTAATGGCAAGATCATTCAGGAGCTCGAAGGGGTCTTTCGCGGAGCGGGCTGGAACGTCATCAAGGTTGTATGGGGCCGTCTCTGGGATCCATTGTTTGAGAAAGACCAGACGGGCTTGTTGCAGCAACGGATGGATGAAACCTGCGATGGCGATTACCAGAACTACAAGCACAATGGTGGTGCCTATACCCGGGAACATTTTTTCGGGGCGTATCCAGAGCTGAAGTCATTGGTTGAAGATCTCAGCGACCGGGACATTATGTATCTGAACCGCGGCGGACACGATCCCTACAAGGTTTATGCTGCCTATGCCGAGGCGCTGGCCCACAAAGGCCAGCCCACCGTAATTCTGGCGAAAACGGTGAAAGGTTACGGGATGGGCGTGGGTGAAGCGTCCAATGATACCCACTCCATCAAGAAACTTGATCTGGAGGGACTCAAACATTTCCGCGATCGTTTCGGAATCCCGATTGCGGATGACGATCTGGAGAAGGTGCCCTATTATCGGCCACCTGAAGACAGCCCTGAAATGATGTATATGAAAAAGCGGCGCGAGTCGCTGGGGGGCCCGGTTCCCTCGCGGCGGGCAGATTTCACATCACTTGAGATACCCGCTCTGGAGGACTTTGACAAGTTGCTTGAGGGCAGTGGGGATCGCAAGGTATCCACCACCATGACCTTTGTGCGACAGCTTGGGATGTTGGTCAAGGACAAAAAAATCGGCGAGCGGGTTGTACCCATTGTGCCCGATGAAGCGCGAACCTTCGGTATGGAGGGCATGTTCAGGCAATTGGGCATTTACTCTTCGGCGGGCCAGAAGTATGTGCCCCAGGATCGCGACCAGATCATGTACTACAAGGAGGACAAGCGCGGCCAGATTCTTGAAGAGGGGATAACCGAAGCCGGCGCATTTTCCGCGTGGATTGCGTTGGCGACGGCCTACAGCAATTACGATTGCCCCATGATCCCTTTCTATGTGTTTTATTCCATGTTTGGTTTTCAGCGCATCGGTGACTTTGCCTGGGCTGCGGGCGATATGCAGGCCCGGGGATTCCTGATCGGTGCGACCTCGGGGCGAACGACGTTGAATGGCGAGGGCCTGCAGCATCAGGATGGGCACAGCCACCTGCTGGCCAATACCGTGCCGAACTGCCGAACCTATGATCCGGCCTATGGCTACGAGCTGGTGGTGATTATCCAGAACGGCTTGAGGGCGATGTATCAAGATCGGGAAAACTGCTTCTATTACATCACCACCATGAACGAAAATTATGAACAGCCTGCTATACCAAAAGGGGTTGAAGAGGGTATCGTCAAGGGAATCTACCTGTTGGAAGAGGGAAAGAATACCAAGCTGAGGGTTCAGCTGATGGGCGCCGGGGCAATCCTGAATGAAGTCCGGGCGGCAGCGGAGATTCTCAGGAATAAATTCAAGGTGGCAGCGGATATCTGGAGCCTGACCAGCGTCAATCAGCTGGCGCGCGATGGGCAGGCGGCTCAACGCTGGAATCGAATGCATCCCGAGAGCGAGCCGAAGATACCTTACATTACTGCGCAATTGCAGGACAGAAAAGGACCTGTGGTGGTGGCTACGGACTATGTCAAAACCTATACCGAGCAGCTTCGCGCCTTTATTCCTGGCAATTACCATGTGTTGGGTACAGATGGCTTCGGTCGCAGTGACAGTCGTGAAAAGCTGCGCCATTTCTTCGAAATTGACCGTTATTTCATTGCGGTGGCGGCGCTGGGCGCGCTGGCCGACGAAGGAAAAATAGAAAAATCCCTGGTTACCAAGGCCATTAAAGAGTTCGGCCTTGATCCGGATAAAGCCAATCCACTGTGCTGTTGAAAACGAGAATAAACTGTGACTTCTGAAACAATCCTGGTACCTGATCTCGGTGGCGCTGATACGGTCGACGTCATTGAGCTATGTGTTGCGGTGGGTGATACCGTGGCACTGGAGCAATCCCTCATCGTATTGGAGTCCGATAAAGCCACCATGGATGTCCCGAGCCCTCAAGCGGGTCAGGTCAAAAAGCTGTTGGTGAAGGAGGGAGACAAGGTCAGTGAAGGGTCCCCCATCCTCGAAATTGAGAAAACAGCGGATGCAGCGGAAGAGTCCGCTGCTTCCGACAAACAGGATGATGCTGCACAGCCAGAAGAAAAAGATGAGAGCCCTGACGGTGTAGAAAAGGACTCTGAAGCTGTAGACAAGCCTGACAGCCAGGCCGAGTCCTCCACGACTAGAGGCCAGGCTGTTGAAGAAGATGTGCTGGTGCCAGACATCGGCGGTGCCGATGCGGTTGAAGTCATCGAAGTTATGGCAGCCTCAGGAGATCAGTTGGCCGAAGGCGATGGCATTCTGGTGATGGAAACGGATAAGGCCAGTATGGAATTGCCGGCACCCTTTGCCGGGGAATTAGTCAGTGTGACGGTCAAAGTGGGTGACAAGATCGCCACTGGAGACAAGATTGCCCGCATGAAAATAATGCCGGACTCAGATCAACCCGGCACTACAGATAAGACAGCAGGGCCTGATGAAAAGGCAGGCGTGGGCAGTGCGTCCAGTCCTTCGGAAAAAGCCGGTTCCACATCCGATTCCTCTGAAACCGATATTTCTTCCGGTAAAAAATCGGACGTGGCAGAAGCGCCTGTGGCCAGCGAGGAATCTTCCAAACCGGATGCAGCGTCGACAAGAGATGATGTCGCAGCCGAGGTCTATGCCGGCCCCGCTTCGCGGGCACTGGCCCGAGAGCTAGGTGTTGATTTGCGGAAGGTTTCCGGCTCCGGGCCGCGCAATCGTATTCTCAAGGAAGATCTGCACAAATATGTCAAAAATGCGGTGGCAAAGTCAGAAAATGCTGCTGTCTCCGGCACAACAGGCGCGGGGATTCCAGCCATACCCTCGGTGGATTTCGCCAGGTTTGGTGAAATTGAGATGGTGCCGCTGCAGAAAATTCACAAACTGACGGCTGCAAACATGCAGCGCAGCTGGCTTAACGTGCCCCACGTTACGCAATTTGATGAGGCCGATATTACGGAGCTTGAAGCCTTTCGCCATAAACTCAAGGCTGAGGCCGAGAAAAGGAACTCCCGGCTTACCCTGCTGCCATTTCTGCTCAAGGCCTGTGGCCATGCCCTGGCGGTCAATACCTCGTTCAATCGCTCTCTCGCCAGTGATGGCGAACATTTTGTCGAGAAAAAATATATCCATATTGGTGTGGCAGTTGATACTCCCCGGGGGCTGGTCGTGCCGGTGATTCGCGACGTGGATCGCAAGGGACTCTGGGAGCTGACCGATGAAGTCAATGAAATGGCAGTCAAAGCCCGCGAAGGCAAACTGTCAGCCGCTGAAATGCAAGGCGGCTGTTTCACGATTTCCAGTTTGGGAGCGATCGGTGGCAATGGTTTTACGCCGATTGTGAATGCACCCGAGGCGGCCATCCTCGGCGTTTCGAAATCCCAGATCAAACCGGTCTGGGATGGCGCAGAGTTTCAGCCGAAGCTGATGTTGCCGCTGAGTGTTTCCTATGACCACCGTATTGTGAATGGTGCCGATTGTGGCCGTTTCTTTACCTGCCTCGTTGACGTGATCGCCGATATACGCCGGTTGTTGCTGTAGGCCCGTCGAGGACACAACAAAACGTTGTCTTCCTCAGCCTGATGGGGGAAGACAGCGTTTTGGAACTGATCGCCCATCCCGGGTTCTAACCTCTGAGTTATGTGCCAATAACGGCGTGCCGTATTTGGCCTGTTCAAGCGACCAGAGAAACCGCTATGGCAATTCAACGTTTCCACCTGATTTTCTGCAGTTCTGTCATCATTGCCATCTTTATGGCTCTGATACTCTCCCCTGCTGTCGCGGCCAAGGAAAACCTGTTGAGTGAGTCCGATCAGCAGGCGGTGCAACAGGTGATTGAAGGCCAGATTTCGGCTTTCAAAACCGATGATTACAGTACCGCCTACTCTTTTGCTGCGCCGAATGTCAGGCATGCATTCCCGTCGGTCCAGATGTTTATCGAGATGGTGCGCAGTCAATACATGCCGCTCTACCGACCTGTATCCTATCTGTTTGGCAGAAATACCCTCTCGGAAGGCCGTGTTTACCAGGAGTTGATTGTCACTGACCCCAATCGCCAGTTATGGCAGATTATTTATACCCTTCGGCAGCAGGACGATAAGACCTGGAAAGTAACGAATGTTGTGATGTATCCCTATGACGGTGTATCCGCCTAGGTCGCCGTTGCAGACGTATTGCCGTTGTGAAATCGGCATTGTCGGTTGGTTTATCCATCTCGGTGGATAAATCGGGTGACATTTCCAGCACAAAAAAACCGGGCTTTCCAGCCCGGTTTTTTAGCCCGATTGCCCTGGGTAAAAAATTACTTTTTCGCCGGTCGCGAGCCACTTCGTTTTTGGGCGGTTTCCGGTTTTCTGGCCCGTGGTTTGCCCCCAGGTTTGGTTTTCAGTGACAGCTTTCCTTTCGATGGTGGTGGTCTGTGACCACTTTCTCCTCCGAGGGGGCTCAGTTTCATCGGCTGTTGGCAAACCCTGACCTTGTTTTTCAGGTGATTGAGCAATTCAGGTGGCATGCCTTCGGGCAGGTCAACTGTACTGTGATCATCATACAGTTTGATCTGTCCGATATAGCGGCTTTCAATGTCGGCTTCGTTGGCAATGGCGCCGACGATATCGCCGGGCGTAACACCGTGATTCTTGCCGACTTCCATGCGGTATGTGGTCATCTCAAACTCGCCGAACTCGTCGCGTTGCTTGCGTTTGTCGGTGGGTCTTTCCTTGCGTTTCTGACTGCGGTCACGGGGTGAAGCATCAGATCTTTTGTCGCGACCAATGGATTTTTCGTGGCTGGCCACTTCAATTGACGCCAGTTTTGGAAAGAGCGGACGTTCCTGCTGCAGTTGCCATGCCATAGCCGCAGCGATATCAGACATGGACAGTTCGCGGTCGTGCGCCATTCCTTCCAGCAACTCACGAAAACGGTCGAGATCCTGGGTATCGAGATTGCGCAGAATATGCTCCTGGAACTGCTGAACCCGCTGGGTGCTCACCTGTTCGCCGGTGGGCAATTCCATCGATGTCACTTGCTGACCCGTTGACTTCTCAATGGCGCGCAGCAGATGCCGTTCTTTGGGAGCGACAAACAGAATCGCACAGCCCTCCCGACCGGCGCGACCGGTGCGACCAATCCGGTGGACGTAGGATTCATTGTCGTAGGGGATATCGTAGTTGACCACGTGGCTAATGCGATCAACGTCCAGTCCCCGCGCTGCCACATCGGTGGCAACGACGATATCGACATCACCTTTCTTCAGTCGATTGACGGTGCGTTCGCGCAGGGCCTGACTCAAATCACCGTTCAATGCCGCTGCAGAGAATCCCCTCGCTTCCAGTTTTTCAGCGAGTTCGACGGTGGTGGATTTGGTGCGCACAAAAATCAGCATGCCATCAAATTCTTCCACTTCCAGAATCCGGGTGAGGGCATCCAGTTTATGGCGGCCCTGTACCATCAGGTAACGTTGGCTGATCCGCTCCACGGTACGGGTTTTGGCGGCGATACTGACTTCTCTGGCATCGCCGAGGTATTTCTTCACCACACGGCGTATAGCCGGGGGCATGGTGGCCGAAAACAGCGCTCGCTGACAGGTGGAAGGGGTTTCCGCCAGAATGGTTTCCACGTCGTCAATAAAGCCCATGCGCAACATCTCATCGGCTTCGTCCAGCACCAGTGCGCGGAGTTTGCTCAGATCCAGACTGCGACGTCGCAAGTGGTCCAGAATACGCCCCGGCGTGCCGACAATCACCTGCACCCCGCGCTGCAATCCGCGCAATTGGCCGCGCATATCCTGGCCACCATAAATGGGCAATACGTGGAAGCTCTTCAGATGACGGGCGTACGTCTGGAAAGCCTCGGCAACCTGAATGGCCAGTTCGCGGGTGGGGGCCAACACCATAATCTGTGGTGCTGACTGGCTGCTATCCAGTCGGCTCAGTAATGGTAATGCAAAGGCTGCGGTTTTACCGGTGCCGGTCTGTGCTATACCGAGCAGGTTGGCGCCTTCCAGCAGTATCGGAATGCTCTGGGCCTGAATGGGAGAAGGTTGTTCATAACCGAGTTCCTGAACAGCCTGAAGCACTGGTTTGGAGATGCCCAGTGATGCAAAATCGGGGGAATACATAAATACGCCTGTATGGCCGTAGGCCGGATGAAAATAGGGGCGCAAGTATACGCGTATCGCTATGAGGGATAAAGAATTTTTCCGTTCCCGGCAGGTGTGAATGAGCTATTTCGGTCTCGCCTCCAGCAGTCTGTCCAGCACATTGGCAAACTGCTGGCGCTCGGTATGACCTAGGCTGCCGGGGCCACCTTTGACCTCGCCGGTATTGCGCAATTCTTCCATCAGGTTACGCATGGCCAGCCGCTGGCGAATATTTGCCGGGGTAAAGTGCTCTCCCCTGGGACCAATGACCTGTGCGCCCTTATCAACGGTTTCCGCCGCCAGCGGAATATCCCCGGTGACCACAATATCGCCGGGCAAAACCTGTTGAGCGATATAGTTATCTGCCACATCAAATCCGCTTTCTACCTGCCGGGCTTTGATCAGTGGTGAAGGGGGTACCTTCACCAGGTGATTGGCAACCAGTGTCAACGGAACCTGGCAGCGCTGCGCCGCCCGAAAAAGGATTTCCTTGATAGGGTTTGGGCAGGCATCGGCATCGACCCAGATATGCATTGGAACTCCTTGTTTCGGGTTAGCCAATCAGGCCGCTTTTCAATGTCAGGTGCAGGGTCAGCGTAATGACGATGGCACCACATAGATTGATCCAGAATCCGGCTCTGGCCATTTGGGGAATACGGATAATATTGGCGCTGAACACAATGGCATTCGGTGGTGTGGCCACGGGCAGCATAAAGGCAAAACTGGCGGCAATGGTAGCCGGAATGATGATCGCCAACGGGTCGATGCCCAGTCCAATAGCCATGGCTGCAAAGATGGGCACCAGCGTGGTAGTAGTGGCTGTGTTGCTGGTGAGTTCGGTCAGAAAGATAACCAGTGTTACCACCAGCAGTGTCATGACCAGTGGCGGAAAGCCCTGAACTTCCGCCAGTTGCAGTGCCAGTAGTTCTCCAACCCCGGTGCTGCTGATGGCGCCTGCCAACGCCAGACCGCCTCCGAATAGCAGTAACACGCCCCAGGGCACCCGCATTGCAGTATCCCAGTCCATCAAAAATTCACGTTTTTTCAGGTTTGCCGGAATAGTGAATAGTAACAGGGTGGCGATGATGGCCACACCGGTATCACTGAGTCCAACTAGCCAGGGCAGTTTTGTCAGCAGTGGCCGGGCAACCCAGCCCAAAGCCGTCAGCAGAAAAATAACAAGGGTTAATTTTGCGCCAAGGGTCCATGGTTCGATGGGTTCGTGGAGAAATTTGCTATCGATGGGCGTTTTGCCCGGCGGGTATATACAGTAGGTCAACAGCCACCAGGTGAGTGGCACAAAGATCACTACCAGAGGTAGACCGATGCTGAGCCAGCGGGTAAAACTGATTTCAATACCGAGCTCGCTCTGGATAAACGAGACGGTGAACATATTTGGCACTGTGCCGATAATAGTGCCTACGCCGCCGATGGAAGCAGCATAGGCCACTCCCAAAAGCAGGCAAAGACTGAAGTTTTCACGGTTGGGCGCACTTTTGTCGAGCAGTTGGATAATGCTGAGCAGTATCGGCAACATCACCAGGACGGTGGCTGTGTTGGTAATCCACATGCTCATGGTGGCCGAGATAAACATGAAACCGCCCACCAGGGTTGCCGGCTTGGTACCCACCAGCCGCAATATCGTAAAGGCGAAGCGGCGGTGTAAATGCCATCGCTCCAGTGCCAATGCCAGGATAAATCCCCCCAGAAACAGGAAAATCATCGGGTGGGCATAGGCTTTTGCGGTGGCATTGATATCACTGGCCCCGACCAAAGGCAGCAGGGCGAGTGGCAAAAGTGCCGTCGCATAGATAGAAATGGCCTCTGTCAGCCACCAGAGCGCCATCCAGGCGGCCAGACCGGCAGTGGCCCTGCCCGCCGTGCCGAGCACAATCAGGTTGTTATCCAGAGAGAGAACCTGATCGGGAACTACCGTAAACACCAGTATGCCCAGCAGGGGGCCGGCAAGGAGAGCTAACAGGCGAAACTGGCCGAGCCACAGCATCGGATTCATAGTCGGGTGCTTATTTTTATTGGAAAACCGAGCCTAGCAGGCTTTGACGCACAGTTTAAGCGCCTTGTCCTGGCAGGTTTGAGTCTCTCTTGCCTCTCAGCCAATAATTTTTTCTTTCAGGGCGCGGGCAAACATTCTGGCCTTCGATGGATAGGCAAAGTGTTTTGGGCGGGTTGCCCGGATGCCTTCACTGAAGGCACTCTGTCGGCTGTAATCAATGAGGATGTCAATCATCACCGGCCTGTTTTCTGTCGCCAGAGAAAATGCCGTATCGAGGGCCGATTCAATGTCGTCGTTGTCTTCAATGGTCACGTATTCACAACCGATGGCATGCGCAAAAGACACCCAGTCCGCTTCACCGAGCTTGATCATCTGTGTTACCTGACCGGGGAGTTGTCGGATCTCGCCAGATATCTCTCCATCGTTGAACAGGCAGTAAATGACCCCGAGCTGGTACTTGCTGGCAGTGAGCGCTTCCATTCCCGTCATCATCATCGCGGCGTCACCCACCAGGCCGATGACTGTGCACTGTGGATGGGCCATTTTCAGTGCGTTGGCTGCGGGCACACCATACCCCATGGCATTGAAATCGCCGGGACAGATAAACCCACCGGGTTGATGAATCGGCAACAGTTCCGCAGCCAGAAACATGTGGTTGCCATCGTCGCAGGCCACCAGTGCATCATCAGGCATGTGCTGTCTAAGCGCGGTAAAAAAACGGGCCGGGTTGACCCGCTTTCCGGATTGTTTCTGCCAGTCAGCCAGATAGTTCCGCTTGTCGGTAGCGATTTTTGTGAGCAATGTGTTGTCAGGGGCTGAAGTCGGTACATGTTTATTGATGGCCTCTGTCAGTGCTGCAGCCACGTCGGCCGCATCGCCAAGCAGAGTCTGCTTTGCCGGGTAATTGGCATTGAATACCGCCGGGTTTATATCCACATGGATCAAGGCATCCGGCATGTTGAGACCGTAGTTGCCGGTGGGTATTTCCGAAAAACGGGTAGCGATTGCCAACAGACAGTCACAGTTGGCAAAGGCGTGTTGTGCCGCTGGTACTGCAGCGGGGCCAAAGCCCATGCCGGTATGCAGGGGATGATTGGCGGGAAACACGCTCAGCCCCTGCAGGGTAGTCGCAACCGGGGCATTCAGGTGGGACGCCAATGCCTGTATTGACTCACTTGCTTCGCGAGCACCCCAGCCAATCAAGATTCCCGGATGTTCGGCCTTTGCCAGCATCTCGGCGGCCAGCTCGATGGCGGCCATATCCAGTGGGGGGGTGATGCGATGCCCATCGAAAACGGGCAGGGACCCGTTATCGATGCTGTGGGTTTGCAGATTAACCGGAATTTCCACAAATACCGGGCCGGGCTCCCCTTCTATTGCAGTGCGGTAGGCCTCAAAAATGGTGGGCACAATGTCCGAGAGGTGTTCTACCAGAAAGGTTGCTTTGGTGATCGGCGTCAACAGGGCACGGTGGTCGATATCCTGTCGCTGAAAACGGTGATTGGTCTGGTAATCAATACCACCGGCAATGACCAGCATTGGAATGCCGCCGAGAAACGCTTCTCCAATACCGCTTGCTGCATGGGTGACGCCGGCACCGGGGATAACCAGCAGTGTGCCAATCGACCTGGTTGTACGACTGATGGCATCGGCCATGAAAGCAGCTGAAGCCTCGTGGGTCACCAGGGAGGGGGTGATAGTGTCGGACTGTTGGAGTTCAGTATAAATAGCCGTATTGTGAAAACCGGGTATCCCGAAGGTGTGTGTGACACCAATCTGTTCCAGTGCGTACCGGGTGAGCCAGGCGCCGGTCTTTTTCATTCGTCTCCCCAGATATCCTGAACTGCAACGGCTTGATGCTATGAGACGCGCGGGCCCGAGTCAACGTGGTAGTGTAGCGTTGTTCCCTGCCATCCGGTTTTGGCAAACAACCTCAGCTGATTGCACCGGTAGTTCTCACCCGTTTGGCGCCTTTGGTGACCGGTAACTGGCGCATCATCCTGCGTCGCTCAATACGCCCGTCGATGACATTTTTCAGGGCGATCAGCATGCCGGCCACCAGAAAAGCACCGGGAGGCAGGATAATCACGAGAAACCCGTAACCATTGCCAAATAACTGCAAGGCCCAAGTTTCCGCTATGGGGCCAAACAGCAGGTGCATGTTGGCAAACAGAGTGCCACTGCCCAGAATTTCCCTGATAGCCCCGATTGCAAGCAGCACCAGCCCGAAACCGGCACCCATCATCAGTCCATCCAGTGCAGAGGCCCCCACAGGGTTCTTGCTGGCAAATGCTTCAGCGCGTCCGAGGATGGCACAATTGGTGACAATCAACGGGATAAAAATACCCAGAATGACATACAGTTCATAGGTGAATGCCTGCATCAGCAATTCCGTGCAGGTGGTAAATGTGGCAATAATCATGACAAAAGCCGGAATTTTGACCGCTTCGGAAACCCGGTGGCGAATCATTGACACGACAATATTCGAGCCTACCAATACCAGCATGGTGGCAAGACCCAAACCCAGGGCATTGACCACTGACCCGGTGACGGCCAGTAAGGGGCAAAGGCCAAGTAACTGAACCAGTGCAGCATTGTTTGTCCACAGGCCATTGCGGGTAATCTCGCGATAGCTGGTCTCATCCGCCATTTTTGGCATCCTCTTTTGCTGGTGGTGGGTTCGAAACAGGCCGTTGAGCGGCTTTCAGGAGTTGCTCCCGGTTTTCCTTAAAATATTGCAGGGACTTGCGCACCTGATTAACCACGGCCCGGGGGGTGATGGTGGCGCCGGTGAACTGGTCGAAATTTCCGCCGTCTTTTTTCACTTTCCATTTGTCAGGGGTCGGGTTGCGAAGTGATTTGCCGTTGAAGCCCAGAATCCAGTCACTCTTGTTCAGATCGACCTTATCCCCCAGGCCGGGTGTTTCCCGGTGTGAAATCACTCGAACCCCAGCCACTGTACCATCCATGTTGATACCGATAATCATCTGAATGTCGCCACTGTAACCATCCCCGGCTACAGAGGGCAGTATGACGGCGACCGGCTCATCACCCTGGCGGGCGATGTTGGCTAGGCCCTCTTCGACCCCGAGCATTGGCCAGAATTCAGCGGGGATGGCCACGGTATCCACCAGCAAATTATTGGTGTGTCTGTCCAGCGGGACGATTTCCAGTAGGGCACGCTTGGCTACCTCCCGCTTGGCCTCGGCGATGGGTTCCTCCGTCCCGAGGTAGGTGACGGATAGCAGCGTTGCAGTAATCAGGGCAAACAGGCCCAACAGCAGGCTGTTGAAGCTGATGGACCTGACCAGTGAGGCCATGCTCATTCCTTTTTCTCCGTAGCCCGGCGGGATTTTTTGTGGCCATAGGTTCGGGGCAGCGTGTAATTGTCAATCAGGGGTGCGGCAAAATTCATCAATAACACCGCGAAAGCCACGGCGTCCGGATAGCTGCCCCAACTGCGAATAATGAATATCAGCACCCCGATAAGCGCACCGAAAATCAGTCGGCCACGGTTACTGGTGGCGGAACTGACCGGGTCGGTCAGAATAAAGAAAGCGCCCAGCATGGTGCCCCCAGAGAGCAGGTGCATGAGGGGTGAGCCATGACTGGCGGAGCTGCCACCGTCATAAAACAGCGCTGCACAGAGACTGAGACTGGCCAGCATGGCAACCGGGCCGTGCCAAGTAAATACCCGGCGATACAGTAAAAAACAGCCCCCCAGTAAAAAGCCCAGGTTGACCCACTCCCAACCGGCCCCGGCCCAGCGGGCGAGACTGAACAGAGGATCCTGTTCGTACAGTTGGGCGATCAGCAGACCGCTGTTCTGACGGAGGGTGTCCAGTGGCGTTGCAGCGGTAAAGGCGTCCACCGTTCCAGCGCCGGGCAGTCCAAGGACGATTTGTAATGAGGCCAGGAACCCTGGCGGAGAGACGCCCTCTGCATACAGCGGTAGTGGTGCCGGCCATGCGGTCATCTGCACGGGAAAGGAAATCAGGAGCACCACGTAGCCCACCATGGCGGGGTTAAACGGGTTATAGCCCAGTCCGCCGTAGAGGTGTTTGGCGATCAGGATAGCGAAGCTGGTGCCGACAACGACCACCCACCAGGGTGCCAGGGGCGGCAGGGCCAGCCCCAGCAGTACGGCGGTGACCAATGCACTGTTGTCGCTCAGATAAAACATCACCGGGCGCTTGCGAAGGCGCATCACCGCAGCTTCACAGAGTACGGCTACGGAGCCTGCCAGCAGAATATTGATCACTGAGCCCCAGCCGAAAAACAGGGTCAGTGCGATCAGACCGGGAATGGTCGCGAGCAGTACCAGCCGCATCACCGAGGCCGTACTCTGGGCCGTGTGCGCATGAGGTGATGTGATTTTAAGCAACGCCATAGCGGGGTCCGGTCAAGGGTGATATTCGGCGAGCTGTTGCTCGGCTTCGGTCAGTCTGACCTGCAGCTTTTCAACAGCGGTACGCAGGCTGTCCACATGTTCGGAGCGCTCTGCTTCCGCTTCTCTCAGTTTGATACGTGCTTTTTCCAGTCGGCTTTTCAGGGAGGTGACAGTTTCGCGCAGTTTATCCTCTTCGGACATGCTGGCCAGTTCTGCCACCCGTGCCTGTGCGCGGGCTATGGCCGATGAGGCCGCATCAGCGCTGTCGTCATCGGCAGTCGATGGCTGGGCAGTGACGGTATTCAGTTGCTGTTGTGCGTCCAGTAGCTTGTTCTGTAATTTCTCCAGGCCAGCCTGCAGGGCATTGACGTGCTCTGACTCGCTGGCCCGTGCCTCGTCCAGTTTTGCTTTGGCTTTCTCAATGCGTCCCTCCAGGGCAACCACTGACTGACGGAGCTGTTCCTCTGCCGGGAGATCGCGGGTGGCCGCTGCGCGGGCCTGAGCCCGTGCAATCGCGTTAGCTGCCGCATCGGTAGTTTGCTGAGTGACGGGCGTGCCGGACGCATTGTCCGGGAGTGCCGCCAGCGCCTGCTGTGCGTCGGCCAGTTTGGCCTGTTGCTTCTCAAGACCGCTTGTCAGGGCAGCCTTCAGCGTCTCATCATCGCTGTCGGCAATCTTCTGCCGGGTGACCGCAATCCGTTCCTTGCAGCTGGCAATTTTCTTTTCCAGAGTATCCTTGGGGCTGGCCTGTAGCCGTTCCATCACTTTATCGGTATCCGATGCCCCTGCAGTATTGTCGAGCTGTGCCCGTTTGCTGCGGGCGTCCTCAAGTCTTCGCCGGGCATCTTCCACGGCCGCCAGGGCCTGTTCCTGTTGCTGCTCCGTGCCTTCCTTGCGGATGGTCTCCAGCCGTTTCTCAACTGAGTGCAAATGACTTTCTGCGCGGGCAATGCTGCGCTCCAGTCTGGCCTGCTGCTCTGCGGGAGAGGCCTGATGCTCGGCTGCACGTGCCATTGCGGTCTTGACAATGTCTTCGCTTTCCTGGGGTTTGTCGCCGCGCCCGGCAGTCATGGCCTTGGCCTGTTCAGCCGCCTGCTTGCGGGCTTCCCGCTTGGCGGTTCTGGCCATTTCTTCCTGCTCCTTGCGGGCTTTCTGGAACTCGAATCGCGCTCTGGCCCGATCGGATTTGATTTTTTCCTGTGCCTGTTTGCGAATTTCACCTTTTGAGGCACGGTAATACTGCACCAGAGGGATATTGCTCGGGCAGACATAGGAACAGGCGCCACACTCAATGCAGTCGAACAGGTTGTGGGCTTCCAGCCGCTCGTGGTTGTGGGACTGGGCATACCAGAATAGCTGCTGAGGAAGCAGGCTGGTGGGACAGGCTTCCGCACACATGCCACAACGAATGCAGGGCTGGGCCGGTGGTGGGGTCGGGGCTTCTTCCCACGACGCGGCGAGGATGCAATTTGTGGTCTTGATGACAGGTATGTCCGGGTCGGTGAGAGTGAAACCCATCATCGGACCACCCATGATCAGTCTGGAACAGTTGTTTTCGTCAAAACCGTTATGGGCCAGCAGGTGCGTGATAGGTGTTCCGATCAACACCTCATAGTTCCGGTTGGTTGAGCAGGCCCGTCCGGTGACCGTCGTAATTCGGGAAATCAGTGGCTCACCGAGATAAATTGCTTTTTGTACCGCGAAAGCCGTGCCCACATTCTGGCAGACAATGCCTATGTCGGCGGGTAGTCCACCGCTGGGGACTTCGCGGCCAGTGAGGATCTGAATGAGCTGTTTCTCGCCACCGGAGGGGTAGCGAGTGGGAAAACTGACCAGCTGAATGTGGGTGTCCCGGACAAAGGGCTCTAGTGCCGCACGCGCCTCGGGCTTGTTGTCCTCAATGCCGATCAGGACTTCTTCCGGTCCCCCCAGGATATAGCTGAGGATCTGGATGCCCTCCACAATGGCTTCCGCCCGCTCGCGCATCAGCATGTCGTCGGCAGTGATATAGGGTTCGCACTCCGATCCGTTGATAATCAGGGTGGTAATGGTTTTGCGTGGAGTCAGTTTGACTGCCGATGGAAAACCGGCACCACCGAGGCCAGCAATGCCGGCGTGGCGGATCATTTCCAGTAATTTGGCCGGGCTGTAGTCCTGAAAGGCGTATGTCGTATCGATGCCGACATGGTCAATCCACTGTTCCTTCCCATCGGGAATCAGTGTGACGCAGCGGGCCGCCATGCCCGAGGGGTGGGGGATCGGGTACTCACTGATATCGCTGATGGTGCCCGATGTGGGGGCGTGAACACCGACACTGACCAGTCCGCTGGGCTCGGCGAGCTCCTGTCCTTTGAGAACACGGTCTCCGGTGGCCACCAGCAGTTTGGCGGGCGCGCCGATATGCTGGTTGAGCGGGATGACCAGTTTTTCCGGCAAGGGGAGAACGTCAATCGGTAACTGTACCGACTGGTGCTTGTTTTCCGGAGGGTGGACGCCGCCGATCAGATCCCAGACTTTTCTCATGCCGCCTTGTCTCCCCGGTCCGTGGCGATGATCTCGGCAGGGTATCTCTGGGCTTTAATCTGTTCCTCTGCGGGCGGTGGCATATCCCAGGTCCAGTCAGACAGCCCCTGGGGTACCGGGATCATATCAATGCAGTCCACCGGGCAGGGTTCCACACACAGGTCGCAACCGGTGCACTCGCTGGCGATGACGGTGTGCATCATCTTGGCCGCGCCGAGAATGGCATCCACCGGGCAGGCCTGGATACACTTGGTGCAGCCAATACATTCGTCCTCGCGGATATACGCCACGGTTTTGACATCATTTTCCTCGCCGTGCTCGGCATCGAGCGAGGGCGCTTCGACTCCCAACAGGGTGGCCAGTGCATTGATGGTGCTTTGGCCGCCAGGAGGACATTTGTTGATCGCATCGCCATTGGCGATAGCCTGGGCATAGGGTCTGCAGCCGGGATAGCCACATTGGCCGCACTGGGTCTGGGGTAACAGTTCGTCAATCTGTTGGACGATGGGGTCGCCTTCAATGCGGAATTTAATGGCGGCAAAGCCCAGCACGGCACCAAATACCAATGCCAGCCCCACCAGTGCAACCAGTGCGGCGATCAGAGGGTTTTGCAATATCAACTCAATCACACAGAACCCCTATACCAACCCGCTAAAGCCCATGAAGGCCAGTGACATCAAGCCGGCGGTAATCATGCCGATGGCGGCTCCGCGAAACGGGGTCGGCACATCGGCCACCGCCAGCCTTTCTCGCATGGCGGAAAACAGGATCAATACCAGCGAAAAGCCGATGGCGGCACCAAAACCATACAGTGTGGACTGGAACAGGTTGTGGGCCTTGGCGGTATTTTGGAGTGCAACCCCGAGCACCGCACAATTGGTGGTGATCAGCGGAAGAAATACCCCCAGAACCCGGTACAGCAGAGGGCTGGTTTTTTCGATAAACATTTTGGTGAACTGCACGACCACTGCGATGACGAGAATGAAGGAAATCGTTTTCAGGTAGGTCAGGCCCAGCGGCTGTAGAATCCAGGTATTCACCAGGTAGCTGGACATGGCGGCGAGAGTCAGCACGAAAGTGGTAGCCCCGGCCATACCGATGGCGGTCTCCAGCTTGTTGGAGACCCCCATGAAAGGGCACAGGCCCAGAAACTGGACCAGAACAAAGTTGTTCACCAGGATGGCGCTGATCAGAATGACGGCAAATTCCTGCATTTCGTCCTGTCTCGCATGCGATGGGAAATAATGTCTACGCCAGCCATTATAGCGGCCTGCATTACTGACTAATAAGCATAAAACGTGAGCTGTTTAGTTTATTTGGCCATAAGGCATAGCGTTTAGTGATATGGCGACGTCGCTGTCGACGGTTAATTCGAGCAGGCCCCAGGGTATCAGACGACCCTCTGCCCGGGTTGTGCGCCACTGTCGGGAGACAACAAATAAATGCCCTGTTTGTCTCCTGCCGCCAGCACCATACCTTCCGACAGACCAAAGCGCATTTTGCGCGGTGCCAGATTGGCTACCAGCACAGTCAACCTGCCCTCCAGGTCTTCTGGTTGATAGGCGGCCTTGATTCCGGAAAATACCGTGCGGGTTTCGCCGCCGATATCCAGTGTCAGTTGCAACAGCTTGTCGGCGCCCTCCACGGCATTTGCCGCCACAATACGCGCTACACGCAGGTCGACCTTGATAAAATCCTCAAAACCGATTTCCGCCGCCAGCGGCTCTTCCATCAATGGACCGCAGAGCGGCGCTGAAGTCGTTTCCGCCAGTATTTCTTTGCTGGCCTCCAGCATGGCGGTCACCCTGTCCGGGTCTACCCGTTGCATCAACGGTTTGAAATTGTCGATGCGGTGTTTCAGTAGCGGTTCAATTTTGGCGGGCCAGTCCAGCGGGCTGTTGAGGAATGTCTCCGCGTCTGCCGCCATCGCGGGCAGCACTGGCTTCAGGTAAATCATCAGGGCGCGGAACAGGTTGATACCGAGGGAGCAGATGTCCTGAACCTCCTGTTCGCGGCCTTCTTCTTTCGCCAGTTGCCAGGGTGCTTTCGCGGCAATATATTCGTTGGCTGCATCGGCAAGTGACATGATTTCGCGGATCGCTCTGCCGAATTCCCGTTGCTCATAGTAGTCGGCAATACTGTCGGCAGCTGCCGAAACCCGGTGCCACAGGGCTTTATCCGCAATACTGGCCGCCAACACGCCGTCGTTACCCTTGCTGACAAATTTGGCACAACGACTGGCGATATTGACAACCTTGCCCACCAGATCGCTGTTGACCCGCTGGATAAAGTCGTCCAGGTTCAGATCCAGATCATCCACGCCGGAGGAGAGCTTGGCCGCAAAATAATAGCGCAGGTATTCCGGGTTGAGATTGTCCAGATAGCTGCGGGCATTGATGAAAGTGCCGCGGGATTTCGACATTTTCTTGCCGTTTACTGTCAGAAAGCCGTGTACGCACACCGCTGTGGGGGTGCGGAAACCGGCACTGCTGAGCATGGCCGGCCAGAACAGGGCGTGAAAATTGACAATGTCCTTGCCGATAAAGTGATACAGCTCGCTTTCGGCCTGTTCGCCCCAGAAGGTATCGAAATCGATGCCTTCGCGTTCACAGAGATTCCTGAAACTGGCCATGTAGCCGATTGGTGCATCCAGCCAGACATAGAAATATTTGCCCGGCGCATCGGGGATTTCAAAGCCGAAATAGGGCGCATCGCGACTGATATCCCACTCGTGCAGACCACCCTCCAGCCATTCCCCGAGCTTGTTGGCCACCTCTTCCTGTACGTGACCGGCGCGGGTCCAGGTCTTGAGAAAGTCACTGAATTCCGGCAGCTTGAAAAAAAAGTGCGTGGAAGCTTTCTCTATGGGTGTGGCACCAGAGATGACCGACACCGGGTTGATCAGGTCCGTTGGCGCATAGGTGGCTCCGCAGGCTTCGCAGTTATCGCCGTACTGGTCGTCAGTTTTGCATTTGGGACAGGTGCCCTTGATATAGCGATCCGCCAGAAACAGATGTTTTTCCGGATCATAGGCCTGGGTGATTTCCCGTGTGGCAATATGGCCGTTGTCCCGCAGACGGGAGTAAATCAGTGATGACAGCTCGCGGTTCTCCACAGAATGGGTGGAGTGGTAGTTATCAAAGTCAATCAGGAATGCTGCAAAATCCTGCTGGTGTTCTGTCCGGACCTGGTCGATCAGTTCTTCGGGGCTGATGCCGAGTTGTTCCGCCTTGAGCATGATGGCAGTGCCGTGCGCATCATCGGCGCAGACGTAGTAACATTCATGACCGCGCATTTTCTGGAAACGAACCCAGATATCTGTCTGAATGTATTCCACCAGATGCCCCAGATGGATTGAACCATTGGCATAGGGCAGGGCACTGGTAACAAGAATTTTTCGGCGTTCAGTCATGTTGGGAGCTGCTGTGGTTGGCGTTGAGAATCGACGCGATCAAAAGCGGTTGTCATTGAATACTGGTAAAGGGGCGCAACTATAACGGTTTTGCCCCGTTTTTTCATCCGTTGTCAAGGGGGATTTCTTATGGCTGATGTAACCGTTCAGGACGGTTTGGCAGAGATCAAACATATTATCGGTGTGGCGTCTGGCAAAGGCGGCGTCGGCAAATCCACCACCGCGGTGAATCTGGCGCTGGCATTGGCCGCCAACGGCGCCAAAGTGGGTATTCTGGATGCGGATATTTATGGCCCCAGTGTGCCGATGATGCTGGGTTTGCCCGACGGCACCCGGCCTCAGGTAGAGGAAGAAAAATACTTTTTGCCGGTGCCGGCCCACGGCATTGTATCCATGTCCATGGGTTACCTGGTCACCGAACAGACACCCATGGTCTGGCGCGGACCCATGGCGACCGGTGCCCTGATGCAGATGCTCAACCAGACCCGTTGGGGTGCACTGGACTATCTGGTGGTGGATATGCCGCCGGGGACCGGCGATATCCAGTTGACCCTTGCCCAGAAGGCCAGTATGGCGGGTGCGGTGATTGTCACCACACCGCAGGATATTGCGTTACTGGATGCCCGCAAGGCGATTGAAATGTTCGGCAAGGTAAAGATTCCGGTATTGGGTATCGTGGAAAACATGGCAATGCATCGTTGCAGCCAGTGCGGCCACGAGGAGCCGATCTTCGGTGAAGGCGGTGGTCAGCGGGTTGCAGCGCAATACCACACTGAGGTATTGGGTTCCCTGCCGCTGGATCGCCTGATTCGCGAGCAGGTAGATGGTGGCAGACCCTCGGTGATTGCGGAGCCGGAAGGCTCGGTCGCTCAACGTTACGGTGAGATTGCCGCGCGTATCGCTGTGCTTCTGGCAGGGATTGACAGACCCGGTGGCCCACAAATCACGATTGAATAAGCGGTTCAAGATCGCCTTTTTTAGGACTTTGACCCGTTGATCCAAACCGGTATCATGGCCCACTTTCCGGCACGCCGGGCATGCAGCAGCGGATTTTGATGTGGTTGTTTGCAAGCCCACCCAAGGCCCCTGACATTTTATTTGAGAGCATCACAGTATGAGCATCAAGTCCGACAAGTGGATTACCCGTATGTCCAGAGAACACGGCATGATTGAGCCGTTTCAGGGGGCCCAGGTGCGACAGCCTGATCCCAACGGCCAGAAAGTGATTTCCTACGGGGTGTCGAGCTATGGGTACGATGTGCGCTGTGCCGATAATTTCAAGATTTTCACCAATATCCATTCCAAAACAGTCGATCCGAAGAATTTCGACTCCGACGCTTTTGTGGATGTGAAGGGGGATTACTGCATTATCCCGCCCAACTCCTTCGCTCTGGCCAGCACGATCGAATATTTCCGTATACCACGCAATGTACTGACCATCTGTCTCGGTAAATCCACTTATGCCCGCTGCGGCATTATCGTCAATGTCACCCCGCTGGAACCGGAGTGGGAGGGTCACGTGACGCTGGAGTTTTCCAACACCACCAGCCTGCCGGCAAAGATCTATGCCAATGAAGGTGTCGCACAGATGCTGTTTTTTGAATCTGATGAGGTCTGTGAAATCTCTTATGCAGATCGGGGGGGGAAATACCAGGGTCAGCGCGGGGTTACCCTGCCGAAGGCTTGATGGGGAGCGAAGGGCTGCAAAGCCTCGGCACTGGCTGAGTGGTTACAATGACGGTGAATGTGTGATTGCCACGGCAAGGATGTAGCAGAAAATCGCCACCGATATCAGGCTGAACAGTAACCGGATGCCCGCGGTTCGGCCGCGTTTGATGGCGTATGTTCCCGTTCCGATATAGGCGAGCAAAGCGACCAGTTTTGCGGTCAGCCAGCTGTCGGCAAACGGATACTGGTGGCTGCTGATCATCAGGTACACGGCAGAGGCCAGCAGTAGAGTATCGATAATGTGGGGGACGATTTTGGCCCACGTTTGTTGCAGTTTTGGCGATGCATTGACCGACCAGACAGCCCGTACAGTAAACAGCGTAAGGCTGAGCAAGGCGAGTGTGATGTGGGTGTTTTTCAGGATCAGGTACATAATATTATTCTGGCAGCAGTAAATTTTGGTGGGTGAATCTTGATGTTAACAGGCCCTGGCCTGTCTGGTCGGGTTATCCCAATTCGGGGACATGGTCTCGCCCGGTTGTTTTTTCTTGCGGCTGGCCACCGATGGTCAGCCCGAATGGAATTTCAGGGAATTGTTTGCAGTGATTGAAGTCCTGTTTCTGGCCGTTGCGTTGAGTATGGACGCATTTGCGGTTTCCATTGGCCTGGGTTCAAAGCACAAGGGCAAAGCCATTGCTCTGGCGTTGATGGCAGGCACCTATTTCGGTGTTTTTCAGGCGCTGATGCCGCTGATAGGCTATCTGGGTGGCAGGGGTGTACTGGGCTGGATCGAGGCCTTTGCCCCCTGGGTGGCCTTTTTTCTGCTGTTGCTGATTGGCGGCAAGATGATTTATGAATCCTTTGCCGAGGGTATCGAAGAGGACATTACCCATATCACCCATCGGGTAATGCTGATTCTGGCGATTGCCACCAGCATTGATGCCATGGCCGCCGGGTTTGCCCTGACTCTGTTGGACGTAGGCCCGCTACTCGCCTGCTTCATCATTGGCGCGACCACTTTCCTGTTCAGTGTGCTCGGGGTTTTTGTGGGTATCAAAAGTGGCACCTGGCTGGAAAGCAAAGCAGAGCTTTTTGGTGGCGTGATACTGATTTTAATCGGTTTTAAGGTGTTGCTGGGGTAAACGATTCCCCCGGGCTTGCTATGAGGTGCTCTTCCCCTTGTCATACAAATGGCACAATAAACCTGCTATGGTCGAGCCCTATTCTGTAGAAAGCCACCAATGTTCAGCGGATTGTTATATGAATTTAGGTACTCCGATTACCAGCAATAAGCGTAAATGGCTTGTTATTGCCGCGGCCCTGGTCGTGATCGCCCTGGCTGTTATTGTCTTTGAATCCCCCGCGATTGCTGACCTGTCGGAAGAGAACCGTCACCAAGTGCCGACCTTGAAAGCGCAATGGCAAAAGGGTGAGGTGATCGTGCTGGTCCGGCATCTGGAGCGTTGTGACAAAGAGGATGCTCCCTGTCTGGTTGGCACTGAAGGTATCACCGCGCGTTCCGTCGATGAGGGGCAAGCGCTGGGTAATGACTTTTATCGACTTGGATTGTTGAACAGCGACGTCTACAACAGCCCACTGGATCGCACAGCCCAGACGGAAAGTATTGTCTTCGGTGATCGCGGTTTAGATCAGGATTGGTTGTTCAAGTGTAAAAAAACCATCTTCAAGGACGCCATGTCAAAGAAGGCGCCCGGCAGAAACCTGATTATGGTGACCCACAGCAGCTGTATCGACAGTTTTGAAGAGTCCCTGGGGTACGCCAGTGAAACCCCTGAATACGGCACCACCCTGTTTTTCAGCCCTGGCCCTAATAACAAGCTGGAAGTCCACGGTTTTCTCGAAATGGAAGACTGGGATCATACACTGGGTTTTTGATCGCCGCTCTCTCCTGACTGAATCCGCCAGCCCTGGCTTATAACTTCCCATGGTTTGTGTCCGGTTGTTTGTCCAAAGCGTTGCCATCCAGGTTTTCCGCCATCAGCACCAGCGGTTTGCGTGGCATATCGTAGCGTTGTTGCCGGTATAGCCACGAGGGCATCAGCGCATGGGCCAGTGCTTCGCGGGTGTCACTTGCGGTGGCCTCGCCGGTGAGCTGCAGTTGCCGGACCGCGGGATCATAAACACCGCTCAAAGCGGATTGCCCAGGCCTCAGGATGGTGACTTGCCGCCCTTGTAGCAGGGCAAAATAATCTGCGAACTGCATCAGTGCCCTGCCCGGAGATTGCTGTTCACTCTCAAGGGTCATATCGCGACCGATCATGGGTGTTTCCGCGCTGATGCCCAGCAGGGAGAGCAGGGTGGTGGCCATATCAATCTGACTGGTGACACTGGTGATGCGTTTGGGTTCAATATCTGCACCCAGGATCAGACCGGGAATCTGGAAGCGTTCAATGGGCACCAGGCTGTCACCAAACACTTTCAAATCATGGTCGGCGATCACCAGGAACAGGGTGTTTTGCCAATAGTCACTCTGTCTGGCCCGGTCAATAAATTCGCCGAGCGCATAGTCCGCATATTTCACGGCATTGGGGTAGGTTTGTTTTTCCGGGTTATGCAGTTCGATACGACCATCGGGAAACTCGTAGGGCGAGTGATTGCTGGAGGTGAAGACCAGGCCAAAATAAGCCTCATCGCGTCGCTGCGCCTCGCTGAGCCGTTGGTGGGTTTTCTCGAAGAGGTCTTCATCGGACACGCCCCAGCTGCCGACGAAGGCGGGGTTTTCGTAATCCCGCTGGTCAATAACCGACTGGAAGCCATTGCCGATAAAAAAGCTGGCCATATTATCGAAGTGTGACTCGCCACCATAGATGAACTCTGTGGTGTAACCCTGCATACCAAGCAGCTCGGCAATGGTGAAGAAGTTCTGTTGTGACAGTGACAGCTTGACCACACTGCGGGCTCGTGTGGGCAGGAATCCGCTCACGGTCGCTTCAATGCCCCGTACGGAGCGTGTGCCGGTGGAGTAGAGTTGCTCAAACCACCAGCCATGTTCCTTGAGTCTCTCCAGTTCCGGCGTGACCGGAGTTTCACCGCCCAGGGAACCGACAAAGGTGGCGCCCATGCTCTCTTCGAGAATGATCACCAGATTGAGGGGCTTTTCCCGTGAGTGTGTGGCCTGGCGGTAATTGAGCGTCGGGAAGGGCTGGTCACCATCGGGTTGCAGCCAGGGGTAAAGTTTGTCCAGTTGCTCCATGATTTCATCATCGCTGAGGGTGCCGTACACCTCGGCCGAACGGTCTTCGTGCTTCATGTTGTAGAGGGCAAAGTATACAGACCAGGTGGAATTGATGATCAGGCTGTTTACCAGCGGGTCGGGCGTCAGGGCAAAGATAGCCGGGTTGGCGGGGCGATGGCCCACCGAAGACCGCACCATCACCACCAGCAATACAGCGACGATTGGCCAGGTCAACCAGAGTTTCCAGAGAGGCCAGATTTTGTTGTAGGTTCTCAGCCAGTTTTTCATCAGGCGCGTGATTGCCCAGCCCGCCAGCGCTGTGATCAGCACTCCCATTAGCAGCGGCAGACGAAAGTCACCCCAAAGGGTGGCGAATACTTCACGGGGGTATTTCAGGTATTCAACAAACAAACGGTTGGGCCGCAGGTCAAACTGCAGGATGAAGGCCGGTGTGGCGGTTTCCATAAACACCAGCAAGGTGATGCCGGCGACACCCCAGACCAGCACCAACGCTCGCCAGACTGGCCATGACAGTCGCGTGGCCAGTATTGGCGTCAGCAATGCAAGCGGTGCCAGCAGCATACCCATAATGATCAGGTCTGCCCGGATACCCTGACTGATAATTACCCACAGGTCGGTTGCGGCCGTTACCCGATCCCACTGCCAGGCGATCAGCCCCAGTCGGGACAGGGATAAAATCATCAGCCCGGTGAGTAACAGGATGATCAGTATCCCGTAGGGGCCAAACAGATTGAAAATACGTGTGTGAAGAGGGCTTTTCATGGATTCGGATGCCTTGGTTCTGACTGCTGGCTGGCGATACCATTACAGTCAGGGTTTGTTGCAAGGTGAAGTCTATTCGCCTGTACCTTAACGGATCCTTAAGAGTGGTCGAACGCCAGAAAGTTCCCTGTGACCGGAAGATGGCAGATATGGCCAGTTAAAGGTTATGTGAGCCCTGCGGTTGGACCAGATTACCGTCTGGATTTTTGACCGGTCTGTCTTGGTGTCGGGATTTTAAAACCTTGCCGGATGCTCTAACCTGCCTCCATGACACTGCTCATCGCTTTTGCCCTGTTATCCATTGCCGTCTCTTTCATCTGTTCGGTTCTCGAAGCTGCACTGCTATCGATTACGCCCAGTTATATTGCCCAACAAAAGCTGGTGAACCCCAGGCTCCACGATCGGCTCAGTCATCTGAAAGAACAGATTGATCAGCCGCTGGCCGCTATCCTGACATTGAATACCGTGGCTCATACGGTGGGTGCGACAGGTGTTGGTGCCCAGGTGGCGATTGTCTTTGGCAGTGGCTATCTGGGGATCGCCTCGGCGGTGATGACATTGCTTATTCTGGTGCTGTCGGAAATCATTCCGAAAACCATTGGCGCCCGCTATTGGCCGGTTATTGCGCCTTTTATGCCAATCACACTGAACAGTCTGATCACCCTGTTGCGACCATTTATCTGGTTGTCCGACCAGATCATGAAACTGTTTGGCGGCGGCGGTCACGAGCCCGATATTCGCCAGGAAATCAAGGCGCTTACTGTGTTGGGAAGGGAGCAGGACAAGCTGGATGACGACGAGCAGCGGGTGATTGGCAATATTCTTGATTTACATGATGTGAAGGTAAAAGACATCATGACGCCGCGTACTGTCTGTGAAGTTGCCAGGCCGGATGAGCTGCTCAGCAGTTTCATTGAGCGGGTAAAAGTAGGCCAGTTTTCACGTTACCCGGTGCTGGATGGCAATGAGGTGCCAATGGGCATGGTCTTCCGTCATGAGCTATTGAACATCCCTTGGCAGAAAACCGTGTCGGATCTGATGAAACCGGTCGAGGTGGTCTCGGAAAAATTGAGCGTGGAAGCGCTGATGTCGCAGTTGATCCATGACCGGCAACATATGCGGCTGGTCTACGATGAATACGGTGTCTGGTTGGGCCTGGTGACGCTGGAGGATGTGATTGAAGCCGTGATCGGCCAGCCCATCATGGATGAAACGGATGATGTTGCCAGCATGAGACACCTGGCCAGGCGTCGTTGGCAATATCGGCAGAGATATTTTTCAGGTGGTCAGGCTGAGGAGTAGTTGCACCGATCTCGGCTGTTGATAGCCGTTCTCTGGCGCTGGCCAATATCCCTGCTTCGGCTCTGGTCTTTTCATGCCCGCTAACAATTCCTTGCCACCGTCTCGCCCGATAATGTCATGGCCCCGAGGGCTTTTGTGTCGGGGAGGGTATGACAGTTATTCTGTTATTGCGAAGGGTGATTGCTGCTGTGCAGCTTTGAGCAAGTCGAGAAAATCACTGGCCGGGAGCGGACGACTGAAGTAATAGCCCTGGATAACATCGCAGCCTATCGACTGAAGAAACTCAAACTCAGTCGGGGTTTCAATGCCCTCGGCCACGACCTCCAGATTGAGAATATGGGCCATGGAAACAATGGCGCGGTAGATGTCGCGGCCGCGTTTGTCTGTTTCGATACTTCTGGCAAAGACCTGATCAATTTTAAGTTGATCCACGGGCATGTCTCTGAGATACCGCAGGTTCGAGTAACCACTGCCAAAATCATCGATGGCAATTTGCAGTCCCAGCGCCTTGAGTTGATTCAGGGTCGAGAGAAAGGAGCTCTCGTCCTGTGCCAGACAGCTTTCCGTGATCTCGAGTTCCAGCAGGGAGGGGGAAAACGTATGCGCTTGCAGGGCGGTGTCGATGGTCTCGATCAGATCGGGTTGGTTGAACTGTCGCGGGGAGAGGTTGATCGATACAGGCACCTGATCAAACCCCCGGTCAGACCACTGCTGCAATTGTGCACAGGCCTGCTCGATGACCCATTTGCCGAGCGGTTCTATAATGCCGGTTTTTTCGGCCAGGGGAATAAAACGTGCAGGTGAAATCAGCTGGCCGTCCGCCGCTGGCCAGCGTATCAGTGCCTCGGCGCCGACAATCTCTCCCGACGAAACGGACATCTTGGGCTGGTAGTGCAGGACAAATCCGTCGGTGGCCAGTGCGGTGCGCAGCTGCTGTTCCATCTCGAGGTTGGCCGTGATGATCCTGTTCAGCTCTTCGGTGAAAAATTTGTAGTTGTTGCGTCCGGATTCCTTGGCCTGGTACATGGCCATATCGGCCTGCTTGAGCAATTCATTGGCATCGGTGCTGTCATGGGGATAGACACTGACGCCGACACTGCAGGTCACTTCGATATCCCGGTTGGCAACGCGGCAGGGTGCCTGCACGATGTCCAGTATGCGCTTGACCAGCTGTGACAGGGAGTTTGTGCTTGCGGTTTGGTCAGTGTTGTCGGGGGGGTAGGCCAGCAGCAGCACAAATTCGTCGCCGCCGATGCGCGCCACCGTATCGCCATCGCGAATGGATTTTCGCAGGCGGTCAGCAATCGCTTCAATCAGGCAGTCCCCCGCCGCATGACCGAGACTGTCATTGACGTTTTTGAACAGGTCCAGGTCGAGCAATACCACGGCCAGTTCGCCATCACTCCGTCGGCCACTTTTTGTCAGTTGCTGTAACCGGTCGAGTAGTAAAAGCCGGTTGGGCAAGTCAGTCAGACTGTCATGGGTGGCCTGGTGAGAAATACGCTGTTCATAGTATTTCCGTTCGGTGATATCTTCCACGGAACCCTCGAAATACAGCAGGCGCCCGTTCGGTCCGTATACCGTCCGCGCATTTTCCGAAATCCAGATTACAGAGCCGTCTTTCCTGAACACCTGCGATTCAAAGTTTTTGACCCCGCCATTACTTTGCATGAGTTGTACAAATGTCGCCCGCCTGCCGGGGTCGACGTACAACTGTTGGCTGATATTCTTGAGTGCCTGCTGCAGTTCGTCAGTTGTCTCGTAACCGTAAATCGTTGCCAGGGCTGGGTTGACGTTCAGGTAGTAGCCATCGGTGGTTGTCTGAAAAATACCTTCAATTGCATTTTCAAAGATGCTTCGATAGCGATGTTCGGCCTCAACCATGGCCTCTTCATTGGCATGGCGCTGGGTTATATCCTGAATGAAGCCATGCAGTGCGCTGGGGTAGCCATCCATGGAGACGCCCTGACCCCTTTCCCAGACCCAGCGTACGCTGCCATCCGCATGGTAGATTCGGTATTCGACATTGATGGAAACGCCCTTTTTTAGTGCATCGTCGATCGTTTCCCGCACCCGTTTGCGATCATCAATGTGCGTGATTTCTTCGTATGAAATCCGGCTGTTGAGTAGCAGGTCCTTTGCCGGGTAGCCGGTGAGTTTCAGGCAGCCTTCGCTGACAAAGTCCATGGTCCAGTGTCTGTCCTGCCGGCAGCAGTAAACCATGCCGTCGAGCTCGGACAGCAGCATTTCCAATAAAGGTTCGCGCTGCAGCTCGGTGGAGGAGTAAACAGTATAGAGATTGAGGTCTGCCATGCAGCATGAATAAGCAACAATCGTGCCGATTGGGCAGGGGTGTGCGATCAATGGCTAGAGGATCGGGATTAGTCTGCCAGCAGGCTTTCCCGGAGTGCTCTGGCTTTGTCCTGAATCCGCCGGGTATGTTCGGGGCCCATGCGGATCAGCTGTTTTTGCAGAGCGGGTAGCGCCTCCAGTTTCGGGTCCGCGTATTTGTACTGAACGGAATCCTGAACCAGATAAACGGGCTGCAGAGGCAGCGGGGTGTCCAGCACCTGGTCCAGCGCACTGATGATCGCTTTGTCTACAGTTTCAGGTGGATAGCCTAGCTCACCATAGGCCTGTTCAAGCAGGGGCCGAAGCAGATGAAAAAGCTTGATCAGTTTGTCGTTGTCCATGGCTTCCAGGGTGTTGACCAGGTAGTCGTAGCGCTGATGGTTGGTTGGGCTGATTGAGCGCTTTTGCCCTTCCTGGACGACCTCGAAACTGCCTTTCGGCGTGGGGGCCCTGAGCATTTTGCGCAATACATCGCCGCGGGAGAGGCCATCCAGCAGGCTGACGGTGCGGCGAAGGACATGGTTTGGAGGAAACCACTGACCCAGTTGGTCGTCGGGGGTTAGCTCCGTAAATTGTTTGCGGGCGAATTCATCGCTGTCGTCGAGTGGTGGCAGTTCCGACGCTGTCGGTTGCGTTGGTTGCTCGGGAACGGTTTCCTCGATGTTGGCGACCGGGTTCGTTGTAGCCGGTGTCGGGGCTGGTAATGCCGGTGTGCTGGTTTCAGGTGCTGTAATGGTGGCGGGTGTTTCATCCGCCGGCTTGAGAAAAAAGTAGCTTAGCAGCGCCAGACCGGCCAGCACGATAACCACGCCAATCCACAGGGCAACTTTGTTTTTGCCAACTTCTCTTTCCGGACGCTCGTCGGGGTTGACCCTCATTCGTTACTCCTTGGCCAGCTGTGTATGGGTGCCATCACAAAGCGGTGGTGTGGCGGTACGTTTGCAGGTGCAGAAGGCGACCTTGCCGGTTCTGGTTGCCTGCCAGGGCCTTGGCTCAAAGGCCGTGCCTGTGTGCGAGCCATCGCAGAATGGTTGGTTCGCACTTTTCCCACAGGCACACCACCAGTAGGTTTGCCCTTCTGTGACAGTCTGGATGATCGGTGTCATGCCGCCCAGTTCTGGTGTTGTCACGCGGACATCCTCCCGGTGCTAGTGGCTGCCTGCGGTGATGGGTTTATTGTCCACTGTACCTTCTTTCAGGGTGATGCGGTGATCGTCATCATCTTCATTCTGCCAGATCTGCACCAGAAGATAATTCATATGCGGCGCAAACCACAGGTAGGTTTCCCGATCACTGTCCTTGCGGATACGGTGAACCTTGACGGCATTGATTGGACCCAATGCCGTATCAACGATTTCCTCACCCATGATTTCAAAGTTGTACTGCTTTATTTTGCCGCGGTCAATTACCTGGTACTGCAAGGGGATCGTACCCTTGATCAGATCCCGTTGTAACTGGACCTGATAGGTCAGTTTGTCCAGATAGTCACTGTCCAGCTTGACCTGTCGCTGTTTCTTTTTTTTCTGATAATTGGCAACGCCCGCTGACCGGTCGTAGGTCAGTGACTCATTTTTCTTGATGCCGAAAATATTGCGTTCGTAGGTGTACTGTTGGCCAAGAATATTGCCTGTTGAATCAATTTTGAAGGTGCCCTTTTCGGTAATACTGGCCAGCAGGGTGTCAGCTTTGCTCACCAGTTTATAGCTGTCTCCTTCCCTGACCAGATGCCGCTCCGCCTGGATATCCATACCCTTGATGGTGGCATCGTAAACGAGATGATAGGGGGTCAGGGCCGGTTCTTTGGTCTCGGCGAGACACAGGCCTGAAAGCAGCGACAACAGGATCAGGCCTGTCAGCGGGATGGCAGATGGGGTGTGGCGACGAGTGTGGCGCATTAACTGTGAATTCCCTCAATTTTTGATGCTGGCAGTTTGTCAGACTCTTTGGATGCCATTTAGTTGTGAATATTTCAGTTATTTATCCCTGGAAGGCGAATCCTGTGGGCGGCAGGGGTCGACCAAACAGGCAGGCCCTGCCGTTACTCAGTGTCACCCTGCCCTGGCAATACCAGCGCACGGCCATCGGGTAAATCAGGTTTTCCTGCTCAAAGACACGGGTGCTCAGCGTTTCGGCAGTGTCATCTTCCAGAATGGGGACTTCGGCCTGAATTATCGCCGGGCCACCGTCGAGCTCTGATGTGACGAAATGCACCGTGGCACCGGTTTTGGTATCGCCGGCCTCAATAGCGCGCTGCTGGGTGTGCAGGCCGGGATATTTTGGCAGCAGGGATGGGTGGATGTTCATCATCATGCCCGCAAAGCGTTCGACAAATGCCGGGGTCAGAATACGCATGAAACCGCACAGCAGTATCAGGTTGGGTCTGTAGCCTTCCAGCAGGTCAGCCAGCGCCACATCGAAACTGTCCCGGTCGGGGAACTGCCGGTGGTCCAGCGCCTGGCAGGGCAAGCCGGCGGCCCTGGCTTTTTCCAGCCCGGGGGCATCGGGATTGTTGCTGATCACACAAACGATTTCGGCATCAATCACGTTCATCTGTATCGCATCGATAAAGGATTGCAGGTTGCTCCCCTTGCCGGAAATCAATATTGCCAGCCTTGGTTTATAACTCGTGTTCATATTTAATCAGCCTATCCTACTAGTTGAACGCGTTGTTCGCCGGGTTCAGCGTGGGCGATTTTGCCCATGACAAATGCTTCCTCGCCAGCAATGTGCAGGGTATCCAGTGCCGTTTGCACGGCATCCTGTGGAACGCAGATCACCATGCCGACGCCGCAGTTAAAAGTCCGGGACATTTCGGTGGCACTGACGTTACCGTTGCGCTGCAGCCAGTCAAAAATGGCGGGCATCTGCCAGCTTTGGGTGTCGATGACGGCCTTGGCGCTTTCCGGCAGAACCCGTGGGATATTTTCCAGCAGGCCGCCACCGGTAATATGGGATATTGCGTGGACCGGCACGTGCGCATGCTCCACCAGGCCAAGCAGGGTCTTGACATAAATTCGCGTGGGGGTGAGCAACAGCTCACCCAGCGGCTTGCCATCGACCATTTCTGTGAGTGGGTCTACGCCGGAGACCTCGATGATTTTGCGGATCAATGAATAGCCGTTGGCGTGCGGGCCGGAGGAGGCCAGGCCGATCAGGGCATCGCCCACATGCACGGCGCTGCCATCAATAATACCTGACTTTTCGACAATGCCGACACAAAAGCCCGCCAGGTCGTAATCCTCACCCTCATACATGCCGGGCATTTCCGCCGTCTCACCGCCCACCAGCGAGCAGCCTGCGAGTTCACAGCCCTCACCAATACCCGTGACAACTGCCGCAGCTGTATCGACATGTAATTTACCGGTGGCGTAATAATCGAGAAAGAACAGTGGCTCGGCACCGCAGACCACCAGGTCGTTGACACACATGGCCACCAGGTCAATACCGATGGTGTCATGGATGCCGAGGTCAATAGCCAGTTTCAGTTTGGTGCCAACACCGTCCGTGCCCGATACCAGTACCGGTTCCTTATAACCACTGGGCAGGCTGAACAATGCGCCAAACCCTCCCAGGCCGGCCAGTACTTCCGGTCGGCGGGTGCGCTTGGCAACCTGTTTGATCCGTTCGACCAGGGTGTTGCCTGCGTCGATATCAACACCGGCATCTTTGTAGCTGAGAGAGGGCTGCTTGGGATGACTCATTGGCGGGCCTTGCTGGCTAGTGGGTGAAAAGGTGGGATATTTTATATGAAAAGACGACGTCTGACAGTTAGATAATGTGCCTATTTGCAGGCTGCTGTTACAATCCCGACCATGAAAAACATCGCGCTGTTGAAGAATCTTGTCGTCCTGCTGTTTGCGGGGCTCTCAACCCTGCCCATTGCTGCGGCTCCGCTGGTCGATCTCTATGAGGCACTGGTGCCCGTGGCGGATCAGAGCGATGCTGCCAGAGAACGGGCATTGAAGATCGGCCTGGAAAAAGTGCTGATCAAGGTGACTGGTGACAGCCAGGTACTGTTAAATCCTCGGTTGGATAGCGTCGCGGCAGAGCCCCGACGCTATGTGACGGCATACAGTTACAGGAGTTATCGCGATCCGCTGGTGGCGCCCGCTGAAGACACTGCCGCGACCAGAGAGGGTATGGCGATCAATATCCGTTATTCCGAACCGGCGATCGACCAGCTGTTGCGACGTTACCAGTTGCAGATATGGCCGGCGGAGCGTCCGCTGCTGCTGACCTGGGTTGTGGTGGATGATCCCGTCGCCGGAAAACAGTTTGTCACCAGCGAACAGCTTCCGAATGCTGATGCTGCGCTCAGCCAGTTGATGTCTGACCGGGGTGTGCCATTGTTGCGGCCGATGTTTGATTTATCAGACAGCCAGACGTTGTCGGAAGCGCAGGCATGGGCATTTGACCAGGCCCGGCTGGCAGCGGTTGCGGAGCGCTATGATGTGAATTCCTGGCTGATTCTGCGAGCCTACCGGAGCGCCACCGGCCTGTGGCGCGGTGCCTGGCTGTTGAATGTGGAAGGTGAAGACAGTCTGTACAGCCTGACCGCTGATTCACTGCCAAAGCTGATCGCCGGCATGGTGCCCGCTGCGGCAGACAAGCTTGCCAGTCGTTACGCCTATGTACCCCAGGATATCGCCCGGAAACTGGTTATTCAGCTGGATAATATCAACGATTACCGGGCTTACCGGGAAGTGACGGGGTTTATCGAATCCCTCGAACCGGTCCGGACACTGGCGGTAGACTATGTGGATGCCGACCGGGTTGGTCTGCGCGTTTCCGTGGAAGGCGAAGCCGCACTGTTACTGGGTATGCTGCGTCGCGACAGCCGGATCACCGAGCGGCAATCCGATCAACCCGAGCACCATCGCTTCAGCTGGAGACAGCCCTAGATGCCCGTCCAGCTCAGCTTGCCGATCAAGCTGAATGATGCCGCTACGTTCGAGAATTTTCTGGTTTCTCCCGGTGACGACAGGCTGCTGTTACTGACGCTGTTGCGCGTTCAGTGGCCACAGGGCAGAGAGCCAATACTCTATCTCTGGGGTCGGCACGGCAGCGGGGTTTCACACCTGCTCCAGGCCAGTTGTCACGCTGTCCATGCACGAGGGTTGCCCGTTCAGTATCTGCCGTTGTCCGTATTGATCGATCATCCTCCAGCAGAATTGCTCGATGAGCTGGAGCAGCTGCCGTTAGTCTGTCTTGATGATGTTCAGTTGGCCGCGGGCCGGCGCGATTGGGAGGAAGCCCTGTTCGGGCTTCTCAATCGCATGCGGGATACCGGCAGTTGCCTGCTGGTGGGTGGAGACGCCGCGCCGCGTGAGCTGCCACTGGTGCTGCCGGACCTGCGGTCCCGGCTCGGCTGGGGTCCGGTGTTTCAGTTGGAGGCGCCGGACGATACTCTGCGGGAGCAGGTGGTTCAGTTTCGTGCCATGCGACGCGGTATGACACTGGATAACGGCGTGGCACGGTTTCTGGTGAATCGGGCCGGCCGGGATCTGCACAGCTTGATGGCTTGTCTCGATCAGCTGGAAAACCGTTCCCTGCAGGACAAGCGGAGGCTCAGTATCCCATTTGTGAAGCAGGTGTTTGGTTGGTAATTGATGGGGCAAGCCGCCGATACTGATCCTCAATATAAACTTTTCGGCGGCCCGATCGCTGGTGAGATGTTTTCAGTTTCAGGTACATTCAGTGGCTGGAGCGATTATTGGTCAGTTGCTGATTCGTTCGACAACTGTTCCAACAGCGCCGACAGCTTTTCTTCGGTCTGGGGTCCCAGCAGGACCTGACGGTAATTGCCAGCAGCATCAATAACCAGCGTTTCCGGCAACACACCACTGGGTTTGACATTGAAGTGCTGGCGGGGATCGTCAAGCAGTACAGGGAAATCTATTCCCAACGCTGCGGCCTGTTGTTTCAGTGCCTCGCCAGTGACCCCGTCGAAATTGACGGCTAGCAATTGCACCCGGTCGCTGTGGCTGCGCTGGAATTCATTGAGTTCTGGTATTTCCTCGCGGCAGGGCTTGCACCACTCGGCCCAGTAATTGATCAGCACCACTTTGCCGTGCAGCTGGTCGAAATCAATACGACCGCCATCGAGCAGGGCATAACCCTGTTCCCCATCGCTGCAGCCGATGGCCGTCAGGAGTAATAAAGTTGTCAATAATCGCATGGCACTGTGTTTCAATGGCGGTGTCCTCCTGCTCCGGTTGGTCTGTCTGGCCCCGTCCACCGGTTTGCAGCTAGAATGTATTTTTCTCAGGACTATTCTACACAAACATTATGATCAGCATTTATCACAATCCCCGTTGTTCCAAATCCCGTCAGACACTGGCCCTCCTCGAGGATCGCGGTCTTACGCCGAATATCATTCTCTATCTGGATAACCCGCCCGACAGCAAGACTCTCAAGGACCTTCTCGGCAAGCTCGGCATCACAGCCCGGCAATTGCTGCGCAAGGGAGAGGATGCCTACCGGGAGAATAATCTGGCGGACAAACACCTGACAGAAACACAACTGATTGATGCCATGGTTGCCAATCCCAAACTCATTGAGCGCCCCATTGTCATTAACGGCAGCCGGGCGGCACTGGGGCGTCCGCCCGAAAACGTACTGGAGATTCTCTGATGTCGCACATACTGGTTCTTTATTACTCCCGTTACGGTAACACCCGGGCCATGGCCCATCAGGTAGCGCTGGGCGTGGAGCAGGGCGGCATGGAAGGGCGATTGCGTACTGTGCCGGCGGTGTCTGCCAACTGTGAGGCCACAGAACCGGACATTCCGGAAGAGGGTGATATTTATTGCACCAATAAAGATCTTTCTGAATGTGCCGGTTTGATATTGGGAAGTCCGACCCGGTTCGGCAATATGGCCGCACCCCTCAAGTATTTTCTCGATGGCACTGGTGATCTATGGATGAATGGCGGTCTGATCGGCAAACCCGCGGCGGTGTTTACATCCACGGGTTCACTGCACGGTGGCCAGGAAACCACGCTTATCAGCATGATGCTGCCGTTGCTGCACCAGGGAATGCTGCTGATGGGGCTGCCCTACAGTGAGCAGGCGCTGCATACCACCACGACCGGCGGCACTCCCTACGGTGCCTCTCACAGGGCTGGCGATGGTACACAGCCATTGAGCCCGGAAGAAACCGAACTTTGCATCGCTCAGGGCAAGCGCATGGCCGCGCTGGTGAAAAAACTGGCGGTGAGCCAGTGACAGATTCAGAACATTCTGCCGAGGTTCATGCTGCCGAGGTTAAAGTCATCAAGGCTATCCCCCGCTTGCGGAAAAAGCTCACCATTGCGCGTTGGCTCACCCGGGTCAGTTATACGCTGTTGCTGGTGACGTTGCTGGCCAACGGATTATTGTCTGCTACACCGCTTAGTTTGATGATTTTTACCCTGGTGCCGCTGGCGATTTTTATTCCGGGCCTGCGCCGGGAGCACTATAAAACCCTCTCCATGCTGTGTTTCGTCACCCTGCTTTACTTCATGGTGACAGTCAGTAATCTGTTTGCTCCCAATGCCAATTTGCTGGATGCCGTTGAACTGGTGTTGTTGGTGATTCTGTTTGGTGCCGCCATGATGTTCAGTCGCTGGAAGCAATATTCGCTGTATCAGGAGGATCAATCATGAGCCGTGAAAAACCGGGTATTTTTCGCCGGCTGTTCGGTTTTATCGGAAAGCTGGCCAGTGGTTTGCGGATATTACTCAATATTCTTTTTTTGCTGGTGGTGGTGGTTTTCATCCTCAGTATTTTTCGCAAGGATGTGCAACCGTTGCCGGAAAAAGCAGCCCTGCGCATTGCCCCCGGAGGCTTTCTGGTGGAGCAGAAAACCTATGTGGATCCACTGACCCAGCTATTGCAGCAGAGTGGCCCGGCCGATGCAGAAACGCTGGTGCACGATCTCACAGAGGCCATTGATGAGGCCGCTGAGGACCCCCGCATTACCTCGCTGGTGCTGGAACTGGATTATCTGCTCGGCGGTGGTCTGACCAAACTTGAGGAAGTCGCGCAGGCGCTCAGCAGGTTTCGTGAGAGCGACAAGCCGATTATTGCGGTGGGTGACAGCTACACCCAGGAGCAGTACTACCTGGCCAGCTTTGCCGATGAGATCCACCTCAACCCGATGGGTGCCGTTCTGATAACCGGCTACGGCAGCTACCCCAACTATATCAAGGGTGCCCTCGACAAACTTCGCATCAATGTCCATGTGTTCAGGGTGGGCAGTTACAAGGATGCTATTGAACCCTTTACCCGCACGGATATGTCCCCCGCTTCACGGGAGCACAACAGCGCCTGGCTCAATGCGCTCTGGTCGACCTATACCCGTCGGGTGGAAACCCAGCGCGGGCTGCCGGTGGATGCCATCAATGATTACGTCAATAACCTGACGAGCAAACTTGAAGATCATCGGGGCAATACCGCTGAAACGGCGGTTGCCAGTGGGCTGGTGGATAAACTGTCAACCCGCCCGCAGATGCTGGCCAGATTGCAGGCGCTGGCGGGCAGTAATGACAAGGGTGGCTACCAGGCCGTGGATGTGGATCGTTATCTGGGCCATACCCGTCGGGCCGAGGCAGCGAAGGTACTGCCCTCAGCTGATAAGGTGGGCCTGATTGTAGCCAGGGGTGCGATTCTGGATGGTGAGCACCCCGCCGGAACCATTGGCAGCGACAGCCTGTCAAAATTGTTCCAGCAGGTGCGCAAACAGCAGTTCAAGGCTCTGGTGCTGCGTATCGACAGCCCCGGTGGCAGTGCGTTTGCCTCTGAAGTGATTCGCCAGGAGGTGGTGTTGACCCGGCAATCGGGTATCCCGGTGATCGTTTCCATGGGCTCCATGGCGGCGTCCGGAGGTTACTGGATGGCCATGGGTGCAGATCAGATCTGGGCCAGCCCTACCACGATTACCGGCTCCATCGGGGTGTTTGGCGTGATTCCGACGTTTGAAAACAGCCTGGCGGCGCTGGGTGTCAATAGCGATGGTATCGGCACCACCAATCTGGCCGACCTCTATCGTCTCGACCGCCCCATGTCGCCTCAGGCAAAACAGCTTATCCAGTTTGGGGTCAACCATGTCTACGATCAGTTCCTCGGCATTGTCGCGGAAGCTCGCAACAGTACGCCGGAACGAATCCACGATATTGCCCAGGGTCGAGTCTGGACCGGTGAAAAAGCAAAGGCGTTGGGCTTGGTTGACCATCTCGGCAACCTGCAAGAGGCGATAGATGCTGCGGCCCTGGCGGCCAGTCTCGACACCTACCAGACCGAAGAGGTAAAGAGTCCGATGGATTTCCGCGAGCAGCTGATGCGCCAACTGTCCGGCAGTATGGTGGGTCAATGGGTCCGCTGGCTGCCGGCCGACTGGTTGCCGCAGGGTTTGCTGGCAGAGGTCTACGGTGTGACCAGAGAGCTGCAGCTGCTGAATCGCTTTAATGATCCCCGCGGTCTCTATCTGCACTGTTTCGAATGCACGGCGCAGTAGCTGTATTTAAGCTGCACAATAAAAAATAGAGCAATAAAAAAGCGGCCATCAGGCCGCTTTTTTTACGCTTGTTTGTCGGACAGCGGCGATCAGCGCTCCAGATATTGCAATTTGTCGGGCACTCCGTCCCACTCTTCGGCGTCTGGCAGCGCATCTTTCTTTTCGGTGATGTTTGGCCACACCTCTGCCAGTTCGGCATTCAGTTCCAGATACACTTGCTGATCGGCAGGCAATTCATCTTCGGAAAAGATCGCATCCGCCGGGCATTCCGGTTCGCAGAGTGCGCAGTCAATACATTCGTCCGGGTGGATGACCAGGAAATTAGGGCCCTCGTAAAAGCAGTCCACCGGGCAAACTTCGACACAGTCAGTGTGTTTGCACTTGATGCAGTTATCGCCGACAACAAAAGTCATGGGTTGTTCTCCGAAAAGCGGGTGATAGAACAGGCGCGCATTATACAGAAATAAAAACGGTTATTTAAACAATCAGACCGGGAAATTAAATTCGGGAACAGATTTTTTGTGTTACCGGGCCGGATCATCACTCCTGAATGAGTTGTTTAAGTGCGTACAGTTTCTCCAGTGCCTGTTTGGGGCTTAATTCATCTGGGTCGATAGTGACCAGCATTTCCAGCAAAGCTGTTGAGACCGGGTCGCGAAACAGCTCCTGTTGCCGGGGCTTGGCTGCCGATCCAGCTGTTACCACCGGGCGTGCACCAGCTTCGAGGCTGGCCAGCTCAAGCCGGGCCAGCGCGATCACTTCCGCCGGAATGCCCGCCAGCTTGGCCACCTGAATGCCATAACTCTGGCTGGCGGGGCCTTCCTGAATGGCGTGGAGAAATACGATGTCATCATTGTACTCGGTGGCATCGAGGTGGACATTGGCCACCCCGGCGGTTTTTTCCGGTAGCCCGGTGAGTTCAAAATAATGGGTGGCAAACAGGGTGAAAGCCCGGACTTTTTCCGCCAGCTGTACAGCGCAGGCCCAGGCTAGAGACAGGCCGTCAAAGGTGCTGGTGCCGCGGCCAATTTCATCCATCAACACCAGGCTCCGGGCCGTGGCATTGTGCAGAATATTGGCTGTTTCTGTCATTTCCACCATAAAGGTTGAACGGCCACCGGCCAGATCATCTGACGAGCCGATGCGGGTGAAAATGCGGTCGACCAGACCAATCGTGGCGCTGGCGGCCGGCACACAGCTGCCGATGTGGGCCAGCAGGATAATCAGTGCGGCCTGGCGCATATAGGTGGATTTGCCACCCATGTTGGGGCCGGTAATCACCAACATGCGCCGCTGTTCGTCCAGGTTCAGGTCATTGGCGACAAAGGGTGTTTCCAGCACCTGTTCAACCACAGGGTGGCGACCACCACTGATCTCGATGCCCGGTTGCTCCGAGAGGGAGGGTGGAATCAGACCGAGACTGTCGGCGCGTTCTGCGAGACAGACCAACGCGTCCAGTTCGGCCACTGCTGCAGCGCTCTCTTGCAGCGGCAGTAACTGTTCGTTGAGGGTTTCGAGCAGGGCTTCATAGAGGGCTTTCTCGCGGCTCAGGGCGCGACTTCTTGCACTCAAGGCCTTGTCCTCGAAGGTTTTCAGTTCGGGGGTGATATAGCGCTCGGCATTTTTCAGGGTCTGGCGCCGGATGTAATGTGCCGGTGCCCGTTCGGACTGGCCGCGGGAAATTTCTATGTAGTAGCCATGCACCCGGTTATAGCCCACCTTTAGGGTGCTGATACCGGTGTTCGTTTTTTCCTGCTCTTCGAGGTCCACCAGAAACTGGCCGGCATTGCTGCTCAGATTGCGCAGCTCATCCAGTTCGGCGTCATAGCCTTCGGCAATCACGCCGCCGTCGCGGATCACCACCGGAGGGTTTTCGGCAATGGCTCTCGTCAGCAGGGAGACCATCTCAGGGAATTCCCCAACCCCGGTGAGTAACTGTTGCAGTGGTGCAATATCTGATGAGGACAATTCCTGTTGAATACCGGGCAGAGTGGCGAGTGACTGTCGCAGCCGGGTCAGGTCCCGTGGGCGGGCAGAGCGCAGAGCCACCCGCCCCAGAATGCGCTCCATATCGCCCACCTGCTTGAGGTGTTCCGCCACCGATTCATGGCAACCGTTCAAGCGCAGGGCGGCCACCACCTGCTGTCGACATTGCAGTGCAGCCAGGTTGCACAGGGGACGGTTGATCCAGCGATTCAACAGGCGACTGCCCATCGCCGTGCGGGTGCTGTCCATCACCGACATCAGCGTGTTATCCGATGTGCCATTCAGGCCGATACTCAGCTCCAGATTGCGCCGGGTGGCAGCATCGAGAATAACGCTGTCGTCGCGGTTTTCATGGCTGATACTGCGAATATGGGGCAGGGCGGTGCGTTGGGTTTCCCTGGCGTATTGCAGCAAACAGCCGGCAGCGGCCAGGGCCAGCGGTAAATGATCGCAACCAAAGGCGGACAGATCCCGGGTACCAAACTGGTCGGTTAACTGGCGCTGTGCGGTATCCCGGTCAAATTCCCAGGGTTGGCGATGGCGCAGGCCCCGTTGCTGGCTGATGAGTGCCGGGCAGGGGAAATCATCGGCGACCAGCAACTCGGCGGGACTGAGGCGTTGCAATTCGCTCTGCAAACTTTCCGGGCTATCCACCTCCAGCACCAGAAAACGCCCGCTGCCGATATCCAGTGTTGCGAGGCCGAACCGGTCATTGTGATGGGCGATAGCGGCCAGCAGATTGTCCCGCCGCTCCTCCAGCAGCGCTTCATCGCTGATCGTGCCGGGGGTGACGATACGGACTACCTGGCGATCCACCGGCCCCTTACTGGTAGCCGGATCACCAATCTGCTCGCAGATCGCCACCGATTCCCCCAGCTTGACCAGTCGTGCCAGATAGCCCTCCGCCGCATGGTAGGGCACCCCGGCCATCGGGATCGGCTGACCCGCGGACTTGCCCCGTGCCGTCAGCGTGACATCCAGCAACCGCGCTGCCTTTTTGGCATCGTCGAAGAACAACTCGTAAAAATCGCCCATGCGGTAGAACAACAACTCGTGGGGATGCTGGGCTTTGATGCGCAGGAACTGCTGCATCATCGGCGTGTGCTGGGAGAGGTCTGAGGTCAAGCCTTGGAGCCCTTGCTGTAGTGTTACTGGGAGGTTGGTAATTCTACGCCATGATGTGGTTGTGGTGCGAGATGCAATAATCTGGTTGCTGTGTCGGCTTCAGGATTCCGGGGTTTCGATCCGTTGGCGGTTGAGACTGCTGCAACGGCCAATCGGTCTGGAGATCCCCTCGTTCATGCAGAACTGTCGGGAATATTCGTTGACAGTCTTCAGTGTAAAGGGGCCTGCCTGGCCTCTGCGAGGAGGACTTACTCTGGCATTATTAGTTGCTGGCGGTTGCGTTCACATACTTTCATTACTTGTCTGGGATCGTGTGGAGTGGGTAGGGCGCCCATTTCCCTGAAGAAATCGACATGTCGGGACGGGCTGGAGACAAGCAAGATAGTAGCAATGGTTTCTCCGATATTTGTGAAGCCGTGCTTATCTCCTTTTTTGATGATGACGCTATCGCCACCTTGAAGTTTCCACACCTTATGTTCTGCATAGAATTTGACGTTACCGCTGATGATCTTGAAAAATTTATATTCGTCGAGGGAGATATGCATTGGTGCCCCCATTTGTGGTGCCACGCGTATTTCAATGACATTGAAGAATCCTTCGGCATCGTCTGGGGTCACCAGGAGGTCGCAGGATAATCCTGAAAATTCAGTCTGTTCAGGCTCGATAACTCGTTTTGTTTTCATGTAATTTACTTCCATTCAATGGATGTTTTCGGGATAAGCGAAAGTATTGTATTTGGCTATTTCTGAATATAATATCGTTTAGTAATCTCAAGTCTGTCCATTTAAATGGACAATGATATGGGCCCGATTCTGTGGACTTGAACCAGATTAGAACGTTTATCGAGGTTGTTAGGGCGGGGAGCTTCTCAGCTGCTGCTCGAGTATTGGGCCTCCCTCGGTCGACTATCAGTGCCCGCATCAATGCGCTGGAAGATTATCTGGATACGCGTTTGTTCAAGCGAACCACGCGGGTAGTTACTTTGACCGTGGATGGCAAACAGCTTTACGAAAGCACGGCTGTTTCCATTGATGCACTTGTGGCTTCCGAAAAAAAGGTCGGGAGAAAGGCCGGAGGATTCAAAGGGACGCTTCGGATCAGTGTCCCGGTGGAATATCCGCAACACCAGCTCGCCCTGTCGCTGCTGGATTTCATCGGTAAGCATCCCGAAGTAACCATTGAGGTGCAAGTCACCAACCGGATTACCGGGTTGGTGGAAGAAAATATCGATATCGCACTCCGCGTCGGAATACCTGATAGAGAATCTATTGTTATACGTTGTCTGGGGGACTTTTCTGCAGTCCTTGTGGCGAGTCCCGATTACCTGAAAGCGTCGTCAGTGCCATTGCGGGCAGAAACACTCTCGGGTCATTGGCTGAACGGCTATTTTACCGAAGATGACCCATCCGGGAAGTCATCGATGAAGCTCTTGACGTTGGGCGGGGCCAAGGCTCGCATAAAAACCAACAGTCTGGAACTATTGCGTCAAGTGTGCCTGTCTGGAGGTGGCATCGCCTATCTGCCACTCCCAATTTGCAAGAATGACCTTGCGGAGGGGAAATTAGTAACCCTCGACATAGGCGGCCCGAAACAGTCTCAACTGCATACGTTGTATATGGCCTTCCCCTCGCACAAAGATATGTTGCCAGCAGTAAGGGCGCTGGCAGAGCATTTCGTGAAAACCATGGAATGAACAGGCCTTGTACGCCAAGACCAAGGATGTCATACGGCAGTGTGCCGACATCCTGACGGAGGAGAGGCTGGCGCAGTCCCTGTCAGTTGTGGTGTGGGGTAATGGCGTTAGTTGGGAAGTTGGTTTCCAGCGCGGGCCCAGTATCGGTTGAATGTTTTTACATTGAGCTTGGTTACAACTTGTCCAAGTGTGGCCTGACATCATACAATTGCGAATCAGTATCATTATTGTTTGCAATATTGAGGCCGCCATGAACGCTCCGGGGTACACGTCACCCGCGATAGAAGATCTGTACGACGTCCACCACGGTTGGTTAAAGTCGTGGCTGTCACGGCGGTTGGGCAGTACTCCCGATGCGGCGGACCTGGCCCATGATGTCTTCCTGCGCCTCATCCTCAAACCCGCCCCCCGTGGCTTCGGCAGCGTCGGCGAGGCCCGCGCCTATCTGCGCACCATGGCCCGTGGCATGTGCATCAATCTCTGGCACCGTCGCGAGATCGAGCAGGCCTGGCTGGACACCCTGGCCGCGCGGCCCGAGCAGTTCTCTCCTTCGGCGGAGCGGCAGGCCATGGTGCTGGAGGCACTGAACGAGGTCGGCGCCATGTTGCTCGACCTGCCAGCCAAAGCGGCCCGGGCCTTTCTGCTCACCGAAGCCTGCCAGATGAGCCAGAAAGAGGTCGCCCAGGAGCTGGGTGTATCTACCCGGATGGTGCGCAAGTACATCGCCCAGGCCATGCTCAAGTGCATGCAGTTGCAGGCCAGCCAGACCGCGTCAGACCTGCTCGACCCCGACCTGGTCTGACGCATGAACAGTGCCGTGCCCCCGTCCACCGCTGTCCCCGCCGAACCCACCCACCGTGCCATGGAGCAGGCTGCCGAGTGGTACGCGCTGCTGAAATCGGAGGAGGTGAGCGAGGGCGATCAAGCGCGCTGGCGCGCCTGGCTGAACGGCGATCCTGAGCATCGCCTGGCTTGGCGTTACGTCGAATCCGTCAGCAGCCGCTTTGCCCCCATCCACGCCACCCCCGATCCCCGCCGAACCGCTGACGGCCTGTGGCAGGCCAACACCCTGCTCATAAAGCGCCGCCGGGTACTGGCGGGTTTTGTCGGGCTAGCGGGGATCGGGCTGCTGGGATGGGCCAGCTGGCGTCACACGCCGCTACCACTCATGGCCCAGGCCTGGCGCGCCGACCATCACACCGCCACCGGTGAAACCCGCGAGGTGGTGCTATCCGACGGCACCCGCGTCTGGCTCAACACCGCCACCGCCATCAACCAGGACTACGGCAGCCGCGAGCGACGCCTGCAGTTAGTGGCCGGCGAAATCCTGATCGACACCGCCAGCGATACTTATGGGGGAGGGCCGCGCCTATTTTATGTGGATACGCCCCAGGGGCGCCTGCGGGCACTGGGCACGCGCTTTACCGTGCGTCTCGATGGCGAGCAGACTTTCCTGGCGGTGTACGAGGGCGCGGTGGAAGCCCACAACCTTGGGGGTAAGCGTACCGTCCTGCAGGCGGGGCAGCAGACCCGATTCAGCCCGGATGCCCTGGGCGAAGTCCAAGCGGCGGATACCGCCCGAGAGGCCTGGAGCCGTGGCGTGCTGGTGGCGCAGGACATCCCCTTGCGCGAAGTGGTGGCGGAACTGCGCCGTTACCGCAACGGGCATCTGGGGCTGGCGCCGGAAGTGGCGGAGTTCCGCGTGTTTGGTAATTTCCCCCTCAATGACACCGATGACACCCTGGATATGCTTGCCGCCGCGCTCCCTGTACGCATCAGCCACACCCTGCCTTGGTGGGTGAGCATCGAAGCTGCCCACTAACGGTGGTATTTCCCGTCCAATGCGCTCATGACTTTCGCTCGCTAAGATTTTTTTTACCCCATTGATTGCATAAGGGGTTCCGCTTTTTACCGGCTCGATTGATTGAGAGGGTAGAAGAGCAAACAACATCGACGGCCACACCCATCCACCGGCCGGGCGATGACGCTGCTCAAAACCGTCAACCGATCTTGAGGAAAGCGCACTATGCCCAGCAGTAAAACCACCTTCGGCGTGCAGACGCCACGACTATCGTCAATCCGTGCGCCGCACCCTCAATCGAAACAAGAGCCACAGCCTTGCGCTACGGCTATGACGGTGCGTCCGCTGGCGATGGTGGTGCATCTGGCTTTCGCCGCCAGCCTGCTGGCCACCGTAGGTTGGGTGCCTGTTGCACAGGCTCAAACGGACAGCGCGTCTTCGCCGCAGGATCAGGTCCAAGAAGATAATGCGCGTCATTTCGACATCCCCGCCGGCCCGCTTTCCACGGCACTGACCCGATTCTCCACCGAGGCCGGCATCTTCCTTGTCGGCGCTACCGAGCTGGCCGAGGGCAAGAGCAGTCCTGGTGTGCAGGGCAGGTTCAGTGTGCAGGCTGCATTGAATCAGTTGTTGGCGGGCACCGAGTTGCAGGCGCAGCCCAATGCTCAGGGGCAGTATGTATTGCGGGAAGCGGGTGGGGCTACCACATTGCCGCCGGTAAAGGTGAGTGCGGATGTGGTTCGGAGTGATGGGTTGCCTGAATCTTACGCTGGAGGGCAGGTGGCACGAGGAGGAAATGTAGGGCTTCTTGGCAATCAAGACGTATTTGATACGCCCTTTAATATTACCAGTTACACATCCGAGCTGATTGAAAATCAACAAGCCAGATCTCTTGCGAATGTTTTGGATAACGATCCATCGGTTCAGGTTGGCAATCGTGGGCGAGGTACCAATACGGCTGGTGATACATTTAATATTCGTGGATTTCAGATGGCGAACAGTGATGTGTCATTTCAGGGGCTCTACGGTGTGTTACCAGCTAATACCATTTCCATGGAAACGGTGGAGCGAGTGGAGGTGATTAAAGGACCTAATGCTTTACTGAATGGTACTTCGCCTGGAGGCAGAGTCGGCGGAACTATTAACATTGTGCCCAAGAGAGCCACTGATACTCCCATTACTCGATTAACAACTACCTATAACTCTGATTCCCAATTGGGTACACACATTGATTTCGGACGTCGTTTTGGCGAGGACAATCAGTTTGGTGTACGTTTTAACGGTGTGTACCGTGAAGGTGATACTGCCGTGGATGATCAAACCTCCCGATTGGGTGTCGCTAATTTGGGGCTGGATTTCCGTGGCAAACGACTGCGTCTGTCAGCTGATATGGGATATCAGAATGATCGAACCCGTCGAAGCAGTGGTTTCGGATCCGGTTTGCGGTTGCCTGATCCCAACGTGGCAATACCTTCTGCACCGGACGCCAGCAACTGTACTGCCCAGAAATGGGAACGTATAGAACACGAAGACAAATATGCCGTGTTACAGGCAGAATTTGATATCAATAATGACTGGACGTTATATGGTGGTATAGGTGGTCGCGATCACACCCGGATTAACCTGAGAACCGATCATCGGCTGATTGATAATACTGGTACTCTGGCATCATTTCCTTCGTATTACCCGGAGTTTACCGATACCAAAACTGCAATGGCAGGTTTGCGTGGTCAGTTTGATACAGCAGGAATAAGCCACCAACTAAATCTGAATGTCTCCACATTGAATGAAAAAATTGGTTTTCTTTATGAAAGTGACAGTAGTCAAATATCTAATCTGGATAATATCGACAACATAGAAAAACCAACACACTTTACCCGCTCTACCAATATCCCGAAGACCCTTGAGCGTAGCCTTTCGTCGATTGCATTGGCCGATACATTGGGTTTATTTGATGATCTATTACTGGTGACTTTGGGGGTGCGGCATCAGCTGGTTAAGGTGGAAAATTTTAATGGTAGTACTGGGGAGAGAACATCACATTACGATGAAAGCGTCATCACGCCAGCTGTCGGAGTGACGTTTAAACCCTGGCAGAATATCGCTTTTTACGGCAATTATATTGAAGGTTTAGACCTTGGGTACACCGCACCAGCAACAGCAGAGAATGCTGGCGAATCTTTCGAACCCTCCAAAACCAAGCAGGTAGAAGCTGGCATTAAAGTTGATATGGGGACCATCGGTGGTTCGGTCAGTGTCTTTGAAATCCGTCAGCCTAGTGTGATTTCCAAGGTTGGTTCTACTTCAAGCACATTTATTTCCAAACTGGATGGCGAGCAACGCAACCGCGGTGTGGAGCTAAATGTGTTTGGCGAATTGAATCCTGCCCTGCGATTGTTAGGCGGGGTGATGTACCTGCAACCGAAATTAACCAAGACCCAGGATGGGCTTAACGATGGCAATAACGCCATAGGTACACCTAGATGGCTGGCGAATATGAGTCTGGAGTGGGATACACCATTTGTTCCTGGTATGACATTAAATGCCCGTGTGGTGGGAAGCAGTTCACAATCTACTAATACCAACAATACCCGGAATATATCTGGCTGGAGTCGTTGGGATCTCGGTGCCAGCTATCAAATGCAAAGCCAGCCTGTGGTTATACGCGCCAGTGTTGAAAATGTGCTTGACCGTGATTATTGGGAGTCAGCAGTTGGTAATGGTATTTTGCGTTTGGCTGAACCTAGAATGGTCTCGTTATCGGCTACGATAGATTTTTAACAAAAGAACAACCCCGGATCAATATCAAACCGTAGGGAGAGCGCCCCAATATGATTCTTGTTCATAATAAGTGGGGTCAAATAAGGAATAAGTGGGGTCATGAATAAGCGCGTAGGTTGGGTTGAGGAACGAAACCCAACATGGGGGCGATGGCATATCCTGAATTGCTGGGTATCGCTACGCTTTACCCAGCCTACGACATGGATGTGAATTCAGTAAAGGCGGCTTGAATCCAGCACCTATTCGAGGATTTCATCCCCCAATACATTTATCGAACAGCCTTGTCATGAACCGGTAATGACAAACGACCGGAATAAGTGGCGAATAAGTGTAATAAGTGGGGTTAATAAGTGGGGTTAATAAGTGGGGTTAATAAGTGGGGTTAATAAGTGGGGTTAATAAGTGGGGTCAGATACAACTTTCGCGTGCTGGATGAGTTCCGGGGAGAGTTTCCTCAACTCCGGTCCCTCCTTTCTCCAGTAACCTCCCATGCTGAATCCTTCCAGCCTCAGGTTGGCAAGGTGCGGGTCTTGGCGGAATAAGCCTTTTTATCCTCAACGCTAAATGTCTTCACTGTATGCCGACTCCTAGATTTTGCCATGAGGCCATTATTAACTCATGGCCTTCACCCCAGCTGGGGGATGGATTAATTCCGAGCAGAGTATGAGTCGTCTGCCGATAACAGTTCTTGCAGACGCTCCCCATGGCCTATAAGATGATAACGGTTCTCATTCGCACATTGACTGTGTCTACCCGGTCCGTCAGGAGAGTTTGCCGTGTCGAGCGCGGAATTGGCTCAACAAGTTGATTTTCATGGTCTCTACAACGACCACCACGGTTGGCTGCGCTGTTGGCTGCGCAAAAGTACCGGCTGCTCCGAAACTGCTGCTGACCTTGCCCAGGATACCTTCGTCAAGGTGATGCAGAAGCAGCGGGAAGATTCCGGCTTTGCCATTGGTTACCCTCGTCGCTATTTGCGCATCGTGGCAGGTAGCCTAATGGTCGATCACTTTCGCCGTCGCGCGGTGGAGAAAGCTTATGCCGATGCGCTGATGCTGCTACCCGAGCCTGCGAGCATCTCTGCTGAAGAGCGGGAAATTATTCTGGAAACCCTGCAACAACTGGACAAAATGCTGGATGCCATGCCCGCCCGTATGCGCCAGGCGTTCTTGCTGTCCCGACTGGACGGCCTCACTTACCAACAGATTGCCGACCAACTGGGCGTTTCCCTGCGCAGCGTTAAACGGTATATGCAACAGGCGTTTGTCCAATGTCTCGACCTGATACTGTAAGCCCAAACCGGCAAATGCTGTTGCAAGAAGCGGCAGATTGGCTAGTGCTATTGGATGCCGGAGAACTGAGCCCGTCGGAACAACAAGCCCTGCGACACTGGTGCCAAGCTAGCCAGGAGCACGAACGGGTCTGGCAAGCAGCCTGTGAACTCAACCGCCACTTTTCTCGCGTGCCGGCGGATCTGGCCAAGCCGATTTTGGGTCGACAGCGGCTGAGCCGCCGCGCCGTACTCAAAACTCTGGTCGGCGCGGGCTTGCTGTTCCCCCTGGGTTGGACGGTAGCCCGCAACAAACCCTGGCAGCCCTTGCTTGCCGACTACCGCAGTGCCACCGGCGAGCGCCGGGCGCTGACCCTGGCCGATGGCAGTGAACTCACCCTGAATACCGAAACCGTATTAGATGTGCTGTTTGATAGTCACCAACGCCTGATTCGCCTCTACGGGGGTGAGGTCTTTGTGCGCACCGGCAAAGACACTCTGCGGCCCTTTACGGTGGTCACTGCTCAGGGTGGTATCCAGGCACTGGGTACCGAGTTCGCCGTGCGCTGCTTGGCCGACGTCACCCACGTGACCGTAACCCACCATGCGGTGATGGTATCGCCGCGTTCGGGGGGCTCCCCTCAGCGGGTGGAAGAAGGCCAACAATGCTTGTTTACGCCCCACGCTATTGAATCGATCCAAAACGCTCATCCCGACAGCCTGGCGTGGCGACGCGGCGAACTGATTGTGGATAACTGGCGGCTGGACACTTTTGTCCAGGAACTTGCCCGCTACCGCCCCGGTTTGCTGCGCTGCGATGCTGATATTGCTGATCTTAGAATCTCCGGCGTGTTCCAGACGGAAAACACCGATCAGGCACTGGACGTACTGGAGCAGGTGTTTAACCTGAAGATCAACCGGCTCACCGATTACTGGGTGTCTATTGGTGCGGATTCCACCCAGGAAACATAAACCTACGACCTGATGAAATAAATGTTGTTCCTCGTGTCCCTTTTTCGGCACCTCTCTCGACTAGTAGATAAATGCCGATTGAATCCAACGCCGAGGACACGCCATGCCATCCGTAGTACCCGTAACCAACGCTACCCAAATACAACGTCTCCGTCCTTTCCTGTGCGCACTCGCTATTGCGGTTGCCTGCCTTAGCGGCGCCTTGGTGCCAGTTCCAGTGATGGCGGCTGATAATAATCCTCTCACAGCCCCAGCCGAGCCCGACCAAACCCGTTTCGATATTGCCCCCGGCCCAATGGCAACTGTGCTTAATCGCTTTGCCAGCACAGCGGGGATTACCCTCTCCTTTGATCCTGCACAAATGGATGGTCTGAACAGCAACGGTGTTCACGGTAGCTATTCAGTGGATGAGGCTTTGCGGGTGCTATTAACTGGAACTGAATTGAAAGCAAGTCGTACTGGTAGTGGGGGGTATATGGTGGCCGCGGTTCATGCGGCTAATATGTTGCCGGCGGTGAAAGTAGGTGCGAATGCTTTTGAAGAATCAGCCTACGGGCCCGTAGCAAACTACACCGCAACACGTAGCGCAACGGCCACTAAAATGGATATCGCAATAATTGACACCCCAGCTTCCATCCAAGTAGTGTCAGAGAAGGTTATCAAAGACCAAAATGCATCAAGTTTAAAAGATGTGGTTAGGAATGTTAGTGGAGTACGCATCGACTCAACCGCTGGTAATCGGTCAGAAAGCTTCACAATTCGTGGATTCAGTAGCCTTAGGCTTGCCAGAGATGGATTCCTCTCGCCTGCATCCTTTGGGGACTCCAGTTTTGTCGAACTATCAAACCTTTCAAGGGTTGAGGTTCTCAAAGGTCCAGCCAGCATCCTATACGGGCAAGTCGAACCGGGAGGATTGATTAACCTTGTTACCAAGAAACCATTACAAGAAGCCTTTGGAAGGCTTAGCGGAACTTATGGGACTGATGATTACAAACTTGTAGAAGTAGATTTAAACCAGCCTTTAAGTGCATCAGGTAAACTGCTAGGACGGCTGAATGCGAGCTACCGGGACGGAGGGGACTTTCGAGATTATTTCGTCAATACACAACGGTTGCTCATTGCACCATCGTTACGATGGTTGCCCTCTGAGAAGACAACTGTCGACCTTCAATTCGAATATATAGATCAAGAACGAATGTATGACCGAGGACTAGTTGCTGAAAACGGTAACAACCTAACCCTCTTGCCACGCGAACGATATCTGGGAGAATCTTATAGCACCATCCAATCCGAAGATCATCGCACGACACTCTCAATAGAACACAGTATTAATAGCGATTGGACTCTACGCGCATTGACACAAATAACAAACAGCGACCAGCCTATAAAAGCAGTTAATCCTGTTTCTCTGCAAGCAGATGGCCGAACATTAAATCGAAACTATCAGGAGGTACTTTGGGAAACTGAGAATTTTGGTGCCCAGGCAAACCTCATTGGGCATTTATCTATTGGGGCAATGGATCACGATCTATTAATAGGTGTTGATGCAAACCAGACGAAGCTCGATATGGCATTTAGTCTAGCCACAATCGATGCGATTGATATCTTCGCGCCGGTATATGGGTCAAAGCCAGGACCTACCAGCTTCGCTGGAGGACAAGCCAGGGATATAGATTTCTATGGGATCTATATCAATGATTTGATCTCGCTTAATCGTAACTGGAAAGTCATGCTTGGCGGGCGCTATGATATTGTCGAAACTAATTATCAGGCTAATGGAAATCTCCTTACCGACAACAAAAAAGATCATGAATTCTCGCCTCGTGCTGGTTTAATATTCCAACCAACAGAAAGCATGAGTTTCTACCTCAGTTATACAGAGTCCTTTGCTCCCCCGCTTTCAGGCGCCAGTGCAAGCGGTGAAGAATTTAAGCCTGAAGAAGGAGAACAATTGGAGCTGGGCGTAAAACGAGAATGGATGGACGGGCGCTTATCAACGACATTTGCAATTTTCGATCTCGTTCGAAAAAATGTATCGACTAGTGACCCTGAAAATGCAAATTTTTCGATACAAACCGGTGAGCAACGTAGTCGTGGCTTAGAGATTGATGTCAGCGGAGAGCTAACTCCCGGATGGAACCTATTGAGTTCATTTTCATGGATGGATTCCGAGATTGTCGATGATAATACTTATGACGAAGGAAACCGCCTCCCAAATGCTCCCAGACTGAGCGGAAGTCTTTGGACTACCTATTCATTCCTGAACGAGCCGCTTTCAGACTGGGAAATTGGTGCCGGAATATTCGCATCAGGTGAACGGGAAGGATCTCTTGACAACTCATTTTCAGCACCAGGGTATGCAACCGTAGATTTACTGGCTCGTTACAAGTTTTCTCCCGATGTGAGTATTTCGCTAAACGTCAAAAACCTGTTCGATAAATACTACATTGAATCAACCGGAGGCAGGCTTACATGGATAGAGCCTGGTGCTTCCAGAACAATTCTGGCAAAGGTTGACTGGTCATTCTAAACTTCTAGTCCGTAGGCGGGCTTGAGGAACGACATATCTTTAGGCTGGACACCCCTTCGGGCGCCCCGAAGGGGTTTGTCAAACCCAACAAACAGTAACCCGACTGCTGCATGTTGGGTATGACTCGGCGCATCCGCGCCTCGGCCTGACGGCCAGCTGAGCTGTCCAAATTTGCTCCACACAAACTTGTCGCTACGCTCAACCCAAGCTACAACACCCTCAAGCCGCCCCCCGGCTGCTTCGCAACTGGAACAGGTCGTAATTGGCCTGCATGGACAGCCAGAACTCGGCACTTCCGACGCCAGTCTGTTCCAGCGCCAGTGCCATTTCCGGGGTCACGGAGGCGCTGCCGTTGATGACCCGGTTCAGGGTATTGCGGTGGCACTCTAGCCGTTCTGCAACCACGGCTACGCTGTCGATTTTGTGGCCGTCCTCATCCTCGATCAGCCGTTGCCGGATGATGCGGCCCGGGTGCGAGGGGTTGTACATGGACATGGTGTTTTCTCCTGTCAGTGGTAATCGTCATAGTCCAGCAGGTAGACATTGCCGTCCCGAAACTCGAAGAACAATCGCCAGTTGCCCGACACCTTGATGGCATGCTGGCCTTTCAACTTTCCGGTCAGCGGGTGCAGCTCCCAGTTACCGGCGGCAATATCATCGAGACAGGTGGCGGCGTCCAGCACAGTCAGGCGGTTGCGGAGGCGGTCAGCATGATCAGCACGGATGCCCTTCGTGGTCCCTTTCTCGTAAAACAGCTTCAGTCCTTTGTGCCTGATGCTCTTGATCATCCGTTCATCCTTGTCTGCATAAGGTTAATTGTAGTGTGTCGCGCGACAATGTGCAATCTGGGCTTGCATATTTCCATCCTCAATTCCCAACCCATGCCCCAGCTTGCCCAAATTCATCCAACTGCTGTAAGATGCGAGTAATTCTCATTTGCGGCCCATGACTTCTCAGTACGCAGGGTTCGCCATTCAACGCTGTGTACAATGACGACACCCCGATTCACATCACTGCCCCAGGCCGTGGAGGCCTACTACGAGGAACTCCGGCAATTCATCCGCCGCCGGACCGGCTCGCCTTCGATGGCGGAGGACGTGGTGCAGGAGACCTGGATTCGCGCCAACACCACCAGTGTTGCGCTGCCGGACAATCCCCGCGCCTACCTCTACCGTATGGCTGGCAATCTGGCGGTGGACCATGTGCGCCGCCGGCAGGCGTGGGAGCGAGTGGCGCAGCCCGTCGAGGGTGAGCCGGGGGAGGAGGGCAGTGCTTCACAGTTGGATGGCATGCTGGGCCACGCCCCCGGTCCGCTGGAGGCCGTGATTTCCCAGAAGGAGATGGATGCGCTCAGCGATGCCGTGCGGGAGCTGCCGGACAAGTGCCGGGAGGTATTCCTGCTCTACCGCGGCCACGGCCTTACCATGCGGGAGATCGCCGATCGCCTGTCCATCTCGGACAAGACTGTCGAGAAGCATATTGCCCGGGCCATGGTGCATTGCCGGGCGCGCCTGAGGCAAGCGGGGCGTGGAATCTGATGCAGCGGTGTTCGGGATCGTCGGCCAGTTTCCTGACCGGTGCTGGATTTCCTATAGAATCTTTTCGCGGTGGACTGGGGGAAACCGGTTACCCCGCACGTCTTAATCCAAAACGGCCGGAATTTTTCGGAGCCCGCCCGCCTTCATTACACACTCGAACGGCGGAATATCTATGAGCGACAACACGCCCAATCCAAAGAACAGCCCCGCAGGTGACCTGCCCGAAGCCGTGCTGGAAGACGCCGCCATCTGGCAGGCTAGGCTGCGGGAGGCCGCACCGGGCACCGCCGAGGCACGCAGGGTGCGGGCGGAGTTCAACCAATGGCTGTTGGCCGATACCCGCCACCGGCAGGCCTTTGCCGAGATGGAAGCCCTTTGGGGTGCGCTGCAAACGCCAGTTGAGCAATTGATCGCTGAGCAACAGGTAGCGGAAGAGCGTAATGGCTACGAAACCGATTCCGTCACTTCCTTGCAGGCAGAAGATTATTCCGTCACTCCCGCGCAGGCGGGAGTCCACGACCGTGCTATGGATTCCCGCCTGCGCGGGAATGACATCGGCCGGAAAACCGGGAATGACGTTGGACGGAGGCTCATCAGACAGTTTGCCACAGCCGCCTGCCTGGCGCTGGCGGTGTTCACCACCCTCGGTTGGCAGCAGGGCTGGATGACTCAGTGGCAAAGCGACTACATCACCGCCGTGGGCGAGGAAGCGCCCATAGAGACGGGTGACGGCAGCCGCATTACCCTCAACACCGACAGCGCGCTGGCCATGGACTACAGCGCCCGGGAACGTCGGGTGCGCCTGCTGAAAGGGGAGGCCTGGTTCAACGTGGCTTCCACGGACAAACGGCCCTTTATCGTCAGCACTGATGCCGGTGCCGTCAGGGTCACCGGTACTCAGTTCAATGTGCGACTGGTGGACGGCGGCGCTTTCGTCAGCCTGGACGAGGGCAGGGTGGAGCTGCGGGTACCGAACAACAGCAGGCTGGAAGACAGCCCCATTGTACTTGAGCCCGGTCAGCAGGCCGTGTTGGCGGGCAACCGCATCAGTGCCCCGGCGCCCTTCGATCGCACCGCTGTCACCGCCTGGCTACGGGGTCAGTTCGTGTTCTACCACACACCCTTGGCGGAGGTGGTGGACACGCTCAACCGTCATCGTCGTGGGCACATTGTTCTCACCAGTAAGGAGCTGAGCAGCCTCAAGGTCAGCGGCATCTTCTCCACCGACGACCCCGACGCCGCTCTGGAGGTGATGGCTAGCACCCTGCCCATTCAGCAAGTCCGCCTGACGGACTATCTTGTGCTGATCCGCTGACTGCGGCCTCCCTAAAAATATTTTCAATATGGACTGGGGGATTGTCCTTCATCGCTACGTCTCACTCATAGATGCGAATTAAAACCGTTATCATTTAGGTTCGGGGTGTATTATGAAGCGAGACGCAGGCAGCGTGAAGAAAACAGGTATTCAGGTAAGCAGGCTATTCAACAAAGGTGGCGTTCTGACGACGGCCATCGCGCTGGCTTTGTCCTTGGTCGTTGCGCCGCCCGTGTTGGCACAGGATGCAGGCGTCAATAGAGCAGAGGTAGGGGCGCAGCCGCAGCAGGCGTATCAGTTTGACATCCCCGCCAAGCCTTTGCCCCAAGCGATTGCCGATCTGTCCGCTGTCACCGGTCTGCAGGTGCTCTATACCGAGCAATCCACCTTCGACTACATCGCGCCGACCCTGCTGGGCAGCTATACCGTCCGCGATGCCATGCAACAACTGCTGGCGGGTAGTGGCTTGGTAATGCGCTATACCGGGGAGAATTCGGTGACGATTGAATTGGCTAGCCAGGAAGGGGTTCAGATGCTGCCGCCGGTAAGGATATTGGCAGATGGCTTAGGCTTGGGCGCTGTAACAGAAGACACTGATTCATACACCATTGGAAGTACGAACACCGCTACCAAGCTTAACTTGACGCCGAGACAAACGCCGCAGATCGTCAATGCTGTCACTCATCAAATGATCCAAGATTTTGGTATGACGGAGATGGAGGACGTGCTGAGTCTCGCGCCTGGTGTCAGTGTTGGACACGCAGACGATGATCGGCGCACCTTCACTGCCAGGGGCTATGCCATGTCGGTTCAGTACGATGGTTTGCCCTCGACATCAGGTATTGATGGTGGTGTTGTCGCCGGACCGGACAGCGCGTTAATCGATCGGACTGAAGTGTTGTTGGGCGCTGCCGGGCTAATGAACGGAGCGGGGCAGCCCGGTGGCGTTATCAATATGGTTTTCAAGCGTCCTACAAAGGAATTCCGGGGGGCGGCTACACTTGCTGCCGGCTCGTGGGAGAAGCAACGTATTATGGCTGACCTCTCGGGTTCACTCAGTGAGAGTGGTGGATTACGCGGGCGTGTAGTGGCGGTGGATCAGAGTGGAGAGTCATTCCGGGATTATGAAAAAGAAAGCAAAAAAGTATTCTATGTTGTAGTTGAAAGTGATTTAACTGAGAGCACTCTGCTGTCACTGAGCATCCAGAACCAAGATATTTACGACAATGTCACTGACCGAAGCGGTCTGCCAACGGATAATGATGGCCGCGATATGGGTTGGAGTCGGTCGACGTTTTTGGCTCCGGCATGGAACCAATGGAATAAATACGCTACCACCTACAAAGTACGCTTACAGCAGGATATCTTTGCCAACTGGCAATTGACTGTGCAGGGATCGGCTTTGACATCCGAAGCGGACTGGCTGTTTGGTGCGCTCTCCAGTTTTGACTCGACGACCGGCGATGCAACTTTTTCCCGCTGGGGGCAATACAACAAAGAAACCAGCGACGATCTGGAGGTTTTTTCAACCGGTTCGGTGACGTTATTTGGGCGCAGTCATGAGATCGTGTTGGGAGGCAACTGGACGAAAAGAGTCTGGGATGGAAAAAGTGGCGATGGTACTGACTACGCCACCAATCTATATGCCTTTGACCCGGAAACCAGCATACCTCGCCCAATACTTGTTCTGGACTCTCCGTACAATGATCAGATTACTGAGCAATACGGTGGTTATCTCGCAGGGAATTTCAATTTCACAGATCGAGTCAGCGTGGTCATGGGGGCTCGTTTAAGTTGGTATCGCTACGAGTTCGGTGACACTGCTCGGGAGGAGGATAAGGTGTTCACCCCCTATGCGGGGGTGACATACGAGCTGAATGACTGGGCGTCCGCCTATGCCTCCTACACGGAAATTTTCAATCCCCAATCGGCCAGAGGAACTGATGGCAACACCCTGGAGCCGGAAATTGGTGTCAGTCATGAGTTGGGTGTTAAAGGCGAGTTTTTTGAAGGCAAGCTGAATGCGTCCGCTGTCTTGTTCAGGATTCAGAAGGATAACGAGGCCACACTGCTTCAGCCCTACGACGCCAACAATATCTGTGGTGGCTGGTGTTATCAGGCCAAAGGAAAAACGACGACTGAGGGTATTGATCTGGGTTTGTCGGGGCAAATCACCGAATCGATTCAGGTAATGGCTGGTGTTACCCAATACGAGAAAGATGACAACAACGAAACAGTGAATATTGCCAAGCTGTCGGGGAGTTACGCGCCTATTGGGCAGCGTTGGAGCGCGGGGCTCAGTATTGATTCCAGCAGCAAGAGCTATGGACAGTGGGGTATGACACAGGAGGCGCGCACATTGGTGGGTGTCTTCGGCAAATACCAGCTGACTCCCTCTGTACATATTGCCCTTAATGGCTACAACCTCTTAGACGAAAAGTATTATGCCAATGCGATTGACTCAGGCTACGGCAGGCAGTATTGGGGGGAACCCCGCTCGTGGATGTTAACTGTTCGGACTCAATGGTGACACCGTTTTGGTGGTGGCCGCGCTGCTTGTCGTCAATGCCTGCAGTCTACGGAAGGGCTTTGTCATCCTCAGTTCCGCTTTTACGCTTCTCGATTGATTCATAAGGTAGATGGTGGAAATTCCGCCCAACCAAACAAACAGGCTGTGGGCGGAGCTTTTCTTCCCATGCCGAACCAACAAGAGGTCGTTATACGCAGATTATGAAAGAAGGATTCCGCCAGAGCATGGCCTGGCTGCATACCTGGTCCTGTCTGGTGGTCGGCTGGGTATTATTTTTTGTGTTTGTGACCGGAACCGCAGGGTACTTTAATTCCGAGATTACTCGCTGGATGCAGCCTGAATTGCCCCTGCATCAACCCGTGTCACAGGATAACGGCAAGCTGACCACTGCCGCCATGGACCGGTTGCAGGAAGTCGCCCCCGATGCTGAATTCTGGAGCATCACCTTACCTCATCGCTCACAGGCCTTCCGGCGCTGGGAAGAGTTTTCGATTAGTTGGGAAACCATGCCCAGGGAGGGGCATGAGCATGGCATCTTTGGTAGCGAGATCCTTTCGCCCGGTAACGATGGCTCGGTCAGCACCATTGATCCTCGCGATACCGGCGGTGGTGATGCCCTCTATGTGATGCATTACGCCCTGCATTACATAGACCGTCAGCTGGCCTTCAAGCTGGTGGGCATCTGCACCATGATCATGCTGGTGTCATTAGTTACCGGGGTCATTACCCACAAGAAAATCTTTAGGGACTTTTTTACCTTTCGGCCCGGCAAGGGACAGCGCTCCTGGCTGGATGCCCACAATGTGATCGGTGTGATGGCGCTGCCGTTCTTCCTGATGATTACCTACAGCGGACTGGTGTTCTTTGGCCTGACCTACATGCCCGCCGGGGTTGCCACTATTTACGGTACCGATGACAAAGCCACCGAGCGCTATTTCGATGACTTGTTCGGCGATCACAGCCACGAGGCCATTACCCGGCCCACTGCATCCGTGCCGGAGATGATCGCCAAGGCGGAAGCCGCCTGGGGGCAGGATCAGGTACGCTCCGTGTTTATCCAGCACGACGGCGGTGAAGAGCCGCGCGTGGATATCGGCCGGGTGCGCGGCGGCCAAGTGCGGGTGTTCGACGCCGAAATCATGCGCTTTCATGCCCACACGGGTGAGCTGCTGCCACTGGACCTGCCCGATGGACTGACCCTGAAAACCAATGAGTCTCTGCGGGCCCTGCATGAAGGCCGTTTTGCCGAGCCTTGGTTGCGCTGGCTGTATTTTATTGCCGGGCTGCTGGGCTGCGCCATGATCGGCACCGGGCTGGTGTTATGGACGGTCAAGCGTCGTAGAAACCACGAGGCGACCGGTGGGCACTTCGGCCTGCGACTGGTGGAAGCACTTAATGTCTCTACTATCGCCGGCCTGTCCGCCGGGATTGCCGCCTACTTCTGGGCCAACCGGCTGCTGCCAGTGGAAATGGCCGACCGCGCCGACTGGGAGATGCACTTCCTGTTTCTGATCTGGGGCGAGGCATTGATTTACGCCTTCTTCCGCGACATTCGTAAAGCCTGGGTGGAGCTATTGTGGCTGGCCGCCGCAGCGTTCGTGCTGTTGCCCGTCGTCAATGCCCTCACGACCGATAAACATTTGCTGAACACGCTTGCTGTCGGTGATTGGGTGCTGGCCGGGTTTGACCTGACCATGCTGGCCCTGGGCCTGACCTTTGGCTATATGGCCATCAAGGTCAAACGCATCTGGATAAAAAAGGCAGCACAGAAAGTTGAAACCAATCACACCGCACTGATGGGGGAGACCACATGATGGCCGCTCTCAATAGCACCGCCCGCTACCGTTGGATGGTGGCCTCTCGTGTGTTGGCCTCCGTGGTGGGCGGCTACGCCCTCACATCCGCCGCCACGGTATTGCTGGCCCTGATCTGGCCGTTGCCGCAAGCTGAAGCGGTGGCCGCCGCTACCATGCTCAGCTTTACCCTGTATACGGGGGTGATCCTGTGGATTTTTGCCGTCAAACGACTGCGTACCCTCTGGCTGGGGTTGGTTATCGCCACTGCTTTTTGTGCCGGACTGTCCTGGGTATTGTTGCCTGGGGGTGTCGCGTGACCGGGCTGAATATCGTAGTGTTTGTGGTCAGCATCCTGGGATTTACCGGTCTGGCGCTGGCCATGCCCAAGCACAGTAAGGCAGTTTTTCAGCAACCGCTGTCTGATACCTGCCGTCAATTATTGCGCCTGGCAGGTTGGCTGCTACTGGCTGTGGCCTTAGCGCTGGGCATTGCTCGCTGGCGGTTTGATATCGGCACGGTTACCTGGCTGGGCTGGCTGAGTGTTGCTGGCCTGGCGCTGGTGTTTGTTTTATCCCGCCGGGCTGCAAAGCCTGAAAGCCGACCGAAAAACAAGAACAGTTCTTTCACTCAGCCACCAGAACGGCAATCAGGTAGTGCAGACTCGGAGAGCGCCGACACGGTGCCGAGTTTCTCCACCCAACACACGGTATTTGTTGCCGCTGCATTGTTGATCCCTCTGGTGTGGTTTGTCGGGCAACTGCTGACTACCCCAATCAAGCCCCTGCTGCGGGAAGATGCCGTTCACGGTGAGATCGGCCCCTGGACGTTTACATTGGCGGAGAAAGACCAAAAGCCGCCGGAATTCGTCGCCCTGGATGTGCCGCTGAAAGCCTTCGTCATCCGCTTTTGCGACGGCTGCGAGCGGGATATCCGCATGGCTTACTTAAAGGTGCGGGAGCCTCGCTTTTTTCCGGGCGCTGGGGGCTCCCTGCGCACTGCAGGCAATGCCTTCGAGGGCAGGGGGCGGGAGAAAACCGCCGAGATTCCCCTGCCGCGCATGGCCACCCTCGGCGATGGTCTCTGGCTGACGGTGGAAGCGACCAACGGCGAGGTGTACCACCAGCGGTTTGATATCCAGCGCCTGTCGCCGACCTTGGCCCAGTTTATCCAGGAGGGAAAATGAGAAATCTGATGCTCGCCGTGGCGCTGTTTTGCAGTGCAGCGGTTTATGCACACACGCCGGTTTGCCGTTGTGAATTGAATGGCGACCGGATTGATTGCGAAGGCGGTTACCACGATGGTTCCGGAGCCGTGGATGTGACCATGCGCGTTGTCGCCTATACCGGGGAATCCCTCGTCACTGGCAAGCTGGATGATGCGTCACGATTCAGCACCCCGTTGCCCGGTCAACCTTTCTATATCCTGATGGATGCGGGCCCGGGGGAGGTCTTCGAGGTGGACTGGCGGGATATCGTGGGTATAGATGGCCAGCGTTTCGAGACGACGGAAGCAGGGGATGTCGGTGGTTCCTCAAATGGCCAACCGATAAACCAAAAAGGCAGTGATGAATAGACCTATGACGAGAAACAGCATAACAAACCGGGCCTCAATCCTGGGCCGACTGATGGCTCTGGCCGGCCTTGGCCTGTTGGCGGCCAATGTGGCTTTTGCACAGGTCGAAACCACTGGCAGCAGTATGGTAACCGATGCGCCATCAACAGTGATCGAGGCCGGTGACAGGCCGGTGTCCATCTCCGTGGACGAGGCAGGGGCCATAACCATTGACCAGCAGGCGGTGACGGAGGGTAGTGTAATGGTAGGAGCTGGGGCTGATACTGCCCCAGAAACGACGGCCGGTCCGGTACTGCCCCACGACCTCAGCGCTTGGGGCATGTTTCTGCAGGCCGACTGGGTGGTAAAAGCGGTAATGATCGGCCTGGTGCTGGCTTCCATCGCCACCTGGACGGTGCTGGTGGCCAAGACCCGGGAGCTGCGTGTGCTGGTGAAGCAACAGCGCAAGACGCTGGATGTGGTCACCTTGGCCGAAAGCCTGAAGACTGCCCACGAGAAACTGGACGAGGGGCAGGGTAGTACCGAACTGACCCGAGCCGCCAGCCAGGAGCTGCGTTTGTCCGCCAATACCCTAATGGATGCGGAAGGGGTCAAGGAACGGGTGGCTTCTTGTCTTGAGCGGCTGGAAGCCGCCGCCGGACGCCGGATCACCAGGGGCACCAGCATTCTCGCGACGATAGGTGCGACGGCGCCCTTCGTGGGATTGTTCGGTACCGTGTGGGGGATCATGAACAGCTTTATCGGTATCTCCAAGGCGCAGACCACCAACCTGGCGGTGGTCGCCCCCGGTATCGCCGAGGCGCTGCTGGCCACCGCCCTGGGTTTGGTGGCCGCCATTCCCGCCGTGATGATCTACAACCACTTCGCCCGGCAGATTGCCGCCTACAAGGCGCTGGTGGGGGATACCTCCGCCGCGGTATTGCGGCTGGTGTCCCGGGACCTGAGCCGCTATACAGCCGGTAAACGCAAAGTCGCTGCGGAGGGCTGAACCATGGGCGCCAAAATTCAGCATGATGACGAGCTGGTGGAAAACCACGAGATCAATGTCACGCCCTTTATCGACGTGATGCTGGTGCTGCTGATTATTTTCATGGTGGCTGCGCCACTGGCGACGGTGGATATCAAAGTGGACCTGCCGGCCTCTACGGCCGAGTCCCAGCCCAAGCCGGACCAGCCCCTGTACCTGACCATTGAGGCGGATCACAGCCTGTCGCTGGGTAATGATCCGGTGACACTTGATGGCTTGCCGACGTCGCTTCGCACCGCCACCGAGGGGGATACGGCACGCCGCCTGTTCCTGCGTGCGGACAAGACCGTGGACTACGATACGCTGATGCAAACCATGAATAAATTGCAGGAGGCGGGGTACCTGAAAGTGGCGCTTGTGGGATTGGAAGGTATGCCGGGTGATGGAGGCTTCGCCCCGTGATAGATAATCTGGCTCGCAAGCCGCGCCTGACCCTGGTCCAGGGGCGTGAACTGGCGCACGTAGTGGAAGCGGATTTTATCCCCGAGTTGACCGAGTCACTGGTGGGGAAAAACAAGCGCCGGTGGTGGTTTGATGGCGAGCATTCCCGCTGGGTAACGTCCCTGGGTATTGTACTGTTGATGTATGCCGCTCCCCTAGCTTGGTGGTTGTGGCCGGACAATGCTCCGGGGGCCAGCCTACCACCGCCGGCGGCCATGGTGGTGGAGCTGGCGCCCGCGCCAGTGGCCCCGCCCGCGCCCACCGATCAGCCGCCTGGCCCGGAGCAGGCCGAGGCCACACCACCGCCCCCCGAGCCGAAACCCCTGCCGGAGCCCGAACCAGAATTGCCACCCGTACCGGAGGCCCCGGAGCCAGAAGTGGCCCTGGACCCCATCGAAGAGCCACCGTTGGAGGAGTCCGAACCCGAGCAGGAGTCGCCACTCAAGCCCGAGGAACCCATCGAGGAAACGCCGCCGGAGGAGAAACCCGCCAGCAGCGCCAGTGCACCGCCCGAGGCGCCGGTGGAGGATGTTCAGACTGCCGCGCCTAATCACGGGGTATCCAATCCAGCGGTGGATCGGAACCGGATGCTTAACTGGCAAAGTAGCCTGATGATGAAACTCAACGAGGCCAAGCGCTACCCGTCCAGGGCCCGGCGCTCACGTCACGAGGGCGTAGCCTACCTGCGTTTTGCCATGGACAGGGAGGGCGCTGTGTTGTCCGCCAGCATCGAGCGCAGTTCCGGTTACCCGCTGCTGGATGAGGAAACCCTTGAGTTGATCGAGCGGGCGCAACCCTTGCCGAAGCCGCCGGAGGATATGGCTGGTGAATCGCTGGAATTCGTGGTGCCGGTGGAATTTTTTCTGAACCGATAGTACTGAGATGATACAGGCGAGAGCCTCCAGCAGATGGACGTTCATATTTCCAGGAGCACCGATGACAATAGGGTAGAACCCGTCAGTACTTTCGGTTGAGAGCGGCCTTCAGAGCTTCGGTGTCCAGCATGGACTCCGCCAGCAACTTCTTAAAGCGGGCGTTCTCTTCCTCAAGAGCCTTCAGGCGACGGGCTTCAGAGACTTCCAGACCACCGTACTTCTTGCGCCAAGTGTAGAAGGTTGCGTCCGAGATGTTGTACTTCCGGCACAGCTCTTTGACAGGAAGGCCAGCCTCGGCTTCCTTCAGAATGGGAATGATCTGTTCTTCGGTGAATCGCTTCTTCATGTTCATCGTCCTCTCTGGTGAGAAAGTTCGGTGCAGGTCAATTGCCAGAACCAATGCATTAAGTTGCCAAAAGTAAACCTCCGTTCCTTAACTTCTCGTAGTCAATGGATATACCACCACCAAGGGTGTTTGGGTGGTGTTGTGTCAGTCACATCCTGGATAAAGAGCGCGACGAATAAAATGAAAACAGTCAGCAGCAACAGGCTTTTAAACCAGGATTTTAGGGGTCGTTTAGTCTGCATTTTTTGAGGATGCTCGTCTTGCATCGTTCTCTCCCTGCGATGGATCAGCAGGCAAAGTTTGTTTGCATTCGGCCCTGTGGTATAGGAGCAGCTAGCTCATATTGTGTCAGTACACAGTTATAAATAGATTAACTGTTATGCATAACAGATCTGGGTATTCCCGATGGAGGAGTGTGTCTGTTGTACTGATGTGGTGGTGCACAACGTCGCCTTTGACTAGGTGCTATTTACGTCCTTTCGCGCCAGTAATGCCGCAAGAGTGGACAGGGCCTTCATCGCGGTTTCATCCCAGCGGCACGCACAGGAAAGACGAATGAAGTTCCGGTATTTCCGACTCGCTGAGAAGATGGGGCCGGGCGCGATACTGATACCACGGGCCATGGCTTGCTGGGCCAGTTCGAGGCTGTTGACGTCTTTGGGCAGTTCTACCCAGATGACAAACCCGCCCTCCGGTCGTGTGATGCGGGTGCCCTCCGGGAACAGCGCCATGACGGTGCCCGACATGCGGGAAACGGCGAGCGCATAGTCGTTTTTCACCTTGCGCAGGTGGCGTTCATACTGGCCACCCTCCAGCAGGGAGGCGACAGCGAGCTGGGGGATTGTGGGGGTGGCAAGATTGAGCACGTATTTCATGTACTCCACCTGTTGCTGGTGGCGTCCCGGGACGATCCAGCCGATGCGCAGCCCGGGCGCTAGCGTCTTGGAAAACGAGCCGCAATACAGTACATCTCCGGCTGGTGATAGCGCCTTGCAGATGGACGGTCTCACGGTACTGAAGCCCAGGTCGCCATAGACATCGTCTTCCACCAGGGGAATATCGTGGCTGGCCAGCAGCTCCACTAATCTGGTCTTGTGGTCGCCCGGCATGCAGCTTCCCAGGGGGTTGCTGAAGTTGGGTGTCACCGCGCAGGCCTTGATGGGCCACTGTTCCAGGGCAAGCTCAAGGGCCTCCAGGGAAATACCGGTGCGGGGATGGGTGGGAATTTCCAGGGCTTTCAGGCCGAGATTGTCGATGACCTGGAGCAGCCCGTAGAACGTCGGTGATTCTACGGCCACCACATCGCCGGGGGTGGTGACGGCCCGCAGAGCCAGGGAAAGGGCTTCCTGACAGCCATTGGTAATCACGATTTCGTCGGGGTGGACGGGGCAGCCAGCCTCCACCATGCGTCGGGCAATCTGCCGGCGCAAGGCGGGCAGGCCGGGGGGGAATTCGTAAGCGGCAACACTGTTCCTGTGGTATCTGGCGGCCTCGGTTATGGCTCGTTCAATGGCGCGAACCGGTAGAAACGAGGCATCGGGTACCGCGGCCCCCAGTTGTATTACCGACGGGTCATGGGAAGCCTTGCCCATATTGAGCACCAGGGCCTGTCCGTTGACGGGCACAGGCTTGTTGGGAGGCCTGGATGTCAACGGCTCCGGGGCCAGTGGTAGGGGTTTTTCCCGCAGGTAATACCCGGAGCGGTTGCGCGCCTCGATCAGGCCAGCATCCTCCAGGTGGCGGTAGGCGGTGATGACCGTGGCGATACTGACGTTGCGTTGCTTGCTGAGGGTGCGTACCCCGGGAAGTCTGTCGCCCGGTTGGTAGATTCCCCGCTCTATACCTGCCTTTAGCTCGTTGGCGACTTGTTGATACAGCGTTTCCATAGATGGGTTTTCCAGTAGCGTTTGGCCAGTACAGTTTTGGCCAGTTTTTATCGGTACAGATTATAAAAATGTACTTCTGTACCGTATCAATATAATTATTTTGAAACTGTATCGAAAAGCAAGGGGTGTTTACAGTGGCTTTGAGAGTTTTCCGACTGTTTCACAGGAGTTCAAATGTCCTGCCCCATTTACATTGTCGATGCTTTCTCCAGTGGCCCGTTCACGGGCAATCCTGCCGCTGTCTGTATTCTGACCGGCAGGGAATCTCCCCAGTGGATGCAAAATGTGGCAGCGGAGATGAATCTTTCTGAAACGGCATTTACCTGGCATTTGCAAACCAATGAATGGGTGCTGCGCTGGTTTACGCCCAGTTGCGAGGTCAATCTTTGTGGGCACGCCACCTTGGCTACCGCCCATGTGCTATGGCAGCGCGGGGTTGGCCGCGACATGATTGATTTTCGTACCCGCAGTGGTCTGCTTTCGGCCAGTCGCAAAGACAGCGTGATCATGCTGGAACTGCCTGCGGATTCACCCGTGGAGCTTGCCCCAGACATGCAGGCGAGAATCTCAGAACTTTTGGGTGTTCAAGCGGAATGGATTGGCCGGGGTGGTGAAGATGCGCTTGTCGTGTTGAAGCGGGCTAGTGATGTGCGGTTACTGCAGCCTGAGCTGGCATTGCTGCAGGCATTACCCTTTCGAGGCCTGATCGTCACGGCGCCGGGAGATGAGGACGGCGTGGATTGCGTCTCCCGGTTTTTCGCTCCCGCCGCCGGCATACCGGAGGATCCGGTCACCGGATCGGCCCATTGCCTGCTGGCGGTGTATTGGGGACAGCGTCTTGGACACAGGACATTGCGGGGTTATCAGGCATCGATTCGTGGCGGGGTGGTGGATATGGAACTGTCGGGTTCCAGGGTGATATTGAGCGGGCTGGCGAAGACAGTGTTAACGGGCGAGTTCTGCGGTTGATTGGCGCAATGGTTATTCATTTTTATGGAGGATTAGGTAATCATGGTAGACGATTAAAGTCTGGTTTACTTTTGCCAACACCTACAGTTATCCGTCGTTAATGCGGGCTACGCAGCTGGCAGCAGCAAACGACCTTTAGCTGCACTGGCAGCCATTTATGCTGGGCATGATTTTCAAGCAACAGGATTGGAGGCTCGCGAACAGTCCATCGCCAGCTACGATTTTTATACTGCCGAGGAATGTTTTATCTGCGGCAGCGGTGCGCGGTTGATTCCAGTCAAAATTATTGACGGTCGGCAGATCGCCCGGTGTCCTGGGCCTGTGTATCAGCGGCTGTAACTTGCTTATCAGATATTGATTGATGAGGAATGTAGGGAGGAAAAATCATGACCTTCGACTTGGACAATTATGCCAATACCATGGCCCGCTACAATCAGTGGATGAACGATACGCTGTATTCAGCCGCAGCGACCTTGACTCAGGAGCAGCGCAAGGCGGAGTGCGGCCTGTTCTTCGGCTCCCTCTACCACACCCTCAATCACCTGCTGGTCTGTGACCTGATGTGGCTGGCCCGATTCAAAAACGAAGCTGTCACGATGAAAAGCCTGACGCAGGAGCTGTTCGGTGATTATCCCCAGTTGCGAGAAGCCCGTGAGCAAACTGACAAGGACATTATTGCCTGGGCAAAAAGCCTTGCGTTATGCCCGCCGCCCGAACGGTTGAACTATGTCAGTTTGTTGAGCAATACCGAGCGGAATGTGGACTTCGCTCAGGCTATCGTGCATTTCTTCAATCACCAAACCCACCATCGCGGACAGGTGACAGCGGCGCTGTCCCAGCGAGGCGTAGACTTCGGGGTGACAGATCTGATCTTTATGCCGGGGGAAGATTGACGACATCAATCTCTTGCTCTTTTGGCTTTATTCATCATTTTGGAAAGAGGGGTGTTGACCCAAACGCAGTAGATTTCCAAATGGAAAATTAGGTAGGGAGTCAAAAGGTGGAAACTGCGTTGCACAGGCCTGAGCATGGCAAGAAAAAACCAGCAGCGACCATGACGGCAACCACCATCACGAGGATGCAATTCTGAACAATAACAAGTGCAGGCAGGAGAAAATAATGAAGGACTACACAACCCCCGACCTTAATCACAGTGCGTTGATCAGCATTGATGTACAAAACGACTTTGTGCTTGATGATGCTCCCGCCCGCATTCCAGGCACTCTGGAAGCTGTTCCGGCAATGAAGAAGGTAGTTCAGTCTTTTCGAGATAGCGGCATACCGATTATCCATGTTATCCGCTTGTACATGCCGGATGGCTCCAATGTGGATTTATGCCGCCGTGCGGCTGTTGAAAGTGGCGCCCGTATTGCGATACCGGAAAGTGAAGGTGCTGAGCTTGTTACATCATTAAAGCCCAACATAGATACCCGCTTGAATGCGCCGTTGTTGTTGTCGGGTGGCCTCCAGGAAATTGGTGACAATGAGTTTGTTCTTTTCAAGCCCCGGTGGGGCGCGTTTTACCAGACAGGGCTGGAAGGTTTCCTGCGAGGACGAGACATCAATACCCTGGTATTTTTGGGTTGTAACTACCCCAATTGCCCGCGCACCAGTATCTACGAGGCCAGTGAGCGGGATTTCAAAATCATGCTGGTCACGGATGCGATTTCTCAGCTCTATCCAAGGGGCGAGGACGAGATGAGCAATATTGGTGTGACCCTCTACTCCTCCGAAAATCTGGGCCAGCCATTACCAGCATCCATTTGTAATAGATGATTTGGAAAGGGCAGCATGATTGAACACTTTTGATGTACGGAAATTCAAGTGGAGTGGCGGTGGGACCATACCGGGGAAGTTCATCCCGTCATTTGTCATGGTCGATGCTGCGCAGCCGATAATGCTCCATGTTACCGGTCGATTTTTTGGGTCAAATTGGGAGGGACTGACCGCGAAACTATGCCACTCTGAAATGTTGTCAGTTCTGGCGGTGCAACGTGCAATGCTCAATCTTTATAACCCCAGTAAGATATGTTTTCGGATTGGCAGGCCCACGGCTAATGCGCCATGCTTACTGATCACACGCAGCGAGAAACCGGTTTCGGGAGAGCATCATGGGATTGTTGGTGAACGGGGCATGGCAGGACAAGTGGTATGACACCCAGGCCAGCGGCGGGGAGTTCAGGCGGCAGGAAAGCCGGTTCCGGCACTGGATTACGGCGGATGGCGGCCCCGGCCCTGATGGGCAGCGGGGGTTTGCCGCCAGCAGTGGCCGGTATCACCTGTATGTTTCGCTGGCGTGTCCCTGGGCCCATCGGACGCTGATTTTTCGCCAGTTAAAGGGGTTGGTAGAGCATATTGGTGTCACGGTGGTGGAGCCACTGATGCTGGAGAACGGTTGGGAGTTCAGCGCGGAGGGCGATGATCTCTACGGGCTGGATTACCTCTATCAACTCTATTTGAAAGCGGCCCCTGACTATGAAGGCCGGGTGACTGTGCCGTTGTTGTGGGATAAACAGCAGCAGACCATCGTCAATAACGAATCTGCCGACATTATCCGAATACTGAACAGTGCTTTTGACTCGATCACCGGCAATCAGCTGGATTTTTACCCTGCGGCTTTGCGCGCGGAAATAGACGCCATTAATCAGCGGGTGTACGACGAGATTAATAACGGCGTCTACCGGGCCGGATTTGCCACGACCCAGGCCGCCTACGAAAAGGCCTATGACGCGCTTTTTAAGGCGCTGGACTGGGTGGAAGACAGGCTGGCGAGTCGGATTTATCTATTGGGAGATCAGGTCACCGAGGCGGACTGGCGATTGTTTACCACGCTGGTTCGCTTCGATGCGGTCTACCACGGTCACTTCAAATGCAATCGCAACCGCCTGCTGGAGTTTTCGAATTTACCCGGCTATCTGGCCCGGTTATACAAAACCCCCGGTGTCGCAGAAACCGTCAACCTGGATCACATTAAAAAGCATTACTATGGCAGCCACAAAACCATCAATCCCACCGGTATCGTCCCGGCGGGCCCGGCCCGGCTGTTCGTCGCTGATTGATCGATTGTTCAGTGCTGCTGCCTTTTGATACGTTGCAAGTGACGACGCAGATTCTGTTCACTGATTTCGAGAATGCAGTGGAGCCATTGAGAAATCCCAATGGCTGTAAAACTAGGGCATACTTGAAGGCTGTTTTAGCGTCGGCCAGTTCGTCCGTCGGCAGTCTGATTTAAGGAATCCCATTGAAACCCAGAAGACCTCACCCCAAAGCCAGACGGCAATCGCCAAGCCGCCCGATTGAATTCCTGATCGAGAGCATCGACCCGATGGGGCAGGGGGTGGCAAAGATTGACAACAAACCCTGTTTCATTGCCAAGACGTTGCCCGGTGAACAGGGTTCTGCAACCATTACCCGTGCCAGCAAGGGGGTGCTGTTTGCCCGGCTGGACAGCCTTGCCAGCACTGCTGAAAACCGTATTGCGTCGGCCTGCGAGCATTTTGAGCAGTGCTCCGGCTGTCACTTTCTGCACACGGATTATGAAAGCGAACTGACCTACAAGCGCAATGCTCTGGCGGATCATCTCAAGCGGCTCAGTGTGGAGACCCCCGACATTCGCGTGGCACCTGCCGAGCAGCGGCTGGGCTACCGCAATCGCATGCAGTTGCACTACCGTCACAAGTATCTGGGTATGATCGACCCGGTCACCGATGCTGTGCTGGAAATTCCGCACTGCCAGGTGATTGATGAGCGACTTCGCGAGACCTTTGACAGCCTCTACCAGGATAAAAACTGGACTGAAGATCACCAGGGTCAGGGGCACTGTGAGCTGTATCTGACCGATGACGGTGTCAGTGTGCAATGGGATCAACCCTATGCCCACGGCGGTTTTACCCAGGTCAACGGGGCCATGAATGAGGTGCTGCGTGAGACCGTAAGAGCCCAGTTGGACGATCTTGAGGTCAGGACGTTGCTGGATCTGTTCTCCGGAGAGGGCAACCTGTCAGATTTGATTCTGCCGGAGCACCCCGGTATCGAGCGGGTGATGGTGGACTACGCTCCGGAGCGGGCGAAGCTGAAGGAAGAACTGAGCTTTATTCACCTGGATCTTTTTTCCGACACGGCGTTGCGGGCTTTCAGGGCGCGCACCGAGCACACCCGGTTTGATGTGCTGCTGGTGGACCCACCCCGCAAGGGCTTTGTCCATCTGGCACAATGGGTGAAAGCCTATCGGCCCAAAAAACTGATTTACGTCAGTTGCAGTGCCCCCACCATGGTGCGCGATCTGCAGTTGTTGGGCGGTGATTACCGGATCGAACAGGTGAATCTGATTGATCTGTTTCCCGGCACCTATCACTATGAAACACAGGTTACCATTACCTTCAAATAAGGGTATTTGCATCGCCTCTTTAATCAGCAGATCAGTTGCAGTAAGTTGTCGGCATGGATAATCAAACGGTTTCGCTGTCGGCCCGGCTGGGAGAGCTGTTGCTCAATCGCCGTGCCACGGTTACCTGCGCGGAATCCTGTACCGGTGGCGGCGTCGCCAGTGCCATCACCGGGATTCCCGGCAGTTCCGAATGGTTCCAGCTGGGGCTGGTGACCTACGCCAACAGTGCCAAGCAGCAGTTGCTGGGGTTGTCCCCCGACGTGCTCGCCGCTGAGGGTGCGGTCAGTGAGGCGGTGGTCATCGACATGGCACGGGCTGTCCTGTCCCTCGCCGGTGCCGATATCAGTGTGGCGGTGAGCGGTGTGGCGGGGCCGGATGGCGGCACCGAGGCGAAGCCAGTGGGGACGGTCTGGTTTTGCTGGATGCTGCGCGATGGTTCTCCGGTCGCCCGCTGTTTCAGATTTTCCGGTGACCGGGCGGCGGTGAGAACGGCCGCAGTGCAGCAGGCGTTGCTGGGGTTGATTGAGTTGCTGGATAATTAAATACTGTATGACTATACAGTGGTTTTGCGTTGCGTTAAGCTAGCGCCATTCTCTACACAGATAGCAAATCTACATAGATAGCAAAGGAGACCTTTCATGGATCCAAACAAGGAAAAAGCGCTGCAGGCGGCGCTCGGTCAGATCGAGCGGCAATTTGGCAAGGGAACTGTCATGCGGATGGGCGACCGGGAGCATGTGGTCATGCCATCTATCTCAACCGGGTCGCTGGGTCTGGATATCGCATTGGGCATCGGTGGTCTGCCGAAAGGTCGTGTGGTGGAAATTTATGGGCCGGAATCCTCCGGTAAAACCACGTTGACGCTTCAGGTGATTGCCGAGGCGCAAAAGAAAGGCGGCACCTGTGCTTTTGTGGATGCGGAACATGCGCTGGATCCCGACTACGCCGAAAAACTGGGTGTCAATGTGGACGACCTGATTGTCTCCCAGCCGGATACCGGGGAACAGGCTCTGGAAGTCACCGATATGCTGGTGCGTTCAGGGGCCATTGATGTGCTGGTGGTGGATTCGGTGGCGGCCCTGACGCCACGTGCAGAAATCGAAGGTGAAATGGGTGATCACCATGTGGGCTTGCAGGCCCGTTTGATGTCCCAGGCACTGCGCAAGCTGACCAGCAATATCAAGCAGGCCAACTGTCTGGTGATCTTTATTAACCAGATCAGAATGAAGATCGGGGTGATGTTTGGCAATCCGGAAACCACCACGGGCGGTAATGCCCTTAAATTTTACTCCTCGGTGCGACTGGATATTCGGCGTATCGGTGCCGTCAAGGAAGGCGAAGAAGTGGTGGGTAATGAAACCCGCGTGAAGGTGGTTAAAAACAAGGTATCTCCTCCGTTCAAGCAGTGTGAATTCCAGATTTTATACGGTGCGGGCATCAACCATCTGGGTGAAGTGGTCGATCTGGGGGTCAAGTGTGGCCTGATTGACAAGGCAGGTGCCTGGTATGCCTATAACGGCACCAAAATTGGACAGGGAAAGGCGAATGCCTGCGAGTATTTGAAGGAAAATCCGGAAATTGCCGCTGAGGTTGAACAGAAAATCCGTCAGCAGTTAATGGCCCCGGCCAAGCCTCCAAAACAGGAGCTGCCAGCGGATCCTGCAGAAACGGAAGAGATTCAAAACTGACCGCTGTGAACAGCTGGTCGCAGGAGGTAAAAAAACCGCATCCGGAACCTGATGCGGTTTTTTTGTGGCCATCTGGATTTCCTGATTCAATATCAGTCTGATGGTGAGGGGTGCGCTCGCGACTTTCCGGAAAGGTTCCCTGAGGGGGCGGTAAAACGATTGATGGATATATCAGAACTGGTTCTCTACAAAAGTATTCTGGTGCTCGGGTTTCTGATGCTTTTATTCGTATCTGAACGCAAATGGCCTGCTGCGCAACGGCCCGGTGCCATTGCCACTCCCCGTCGGCTCGGTAAAAATCTCTCGCTGTGGCTCTGTAACAGTGCCCTATCGCCGCTGATTGTCTTGCCTATTACGCTGTTTGCCGTGAACCAGAGCGCGGCGGATTGGCGAACTGTTTGGCCGGAGGACGGCTGGGGCATTGCATTGGATATCCTGTTGCTGGATCTGTGGATTTACTGGTGGCACCGTGCCAATCACCGCCTGCCCCTGCTATGGCGTTTTCATCGGGTTCATCACCTCGACCAGTGGCTGGACGTGACGTCAGCTGTGCGGTTTCATTTCGGTGAGGTGGTGTTGTCGGCACTGGTGCGTGGTGCCGTTATTCTGCTGATCGGGTTCCCGTTGCTCTCGGTAATTCTTTTTGAATCCCTGGTGCTGGCAATGGCGGGTTTTCACCATTCGAATATCCGGCTGCCCGCGAATCTGGAGAAGTGGCTCTCGTGGGTGATCGTGACACCCTCTATTCATTGGGTGCACCACCATATTGACCAGCGCGACACGGACAGTAATTATGGGGCTATATTCAGCTTCTGGGATCGCCTGTTTGCCAGTCGGTCGGACAAGGTTCGCGAACCGGCCATGCCGATTGGTGTGGATCAGGCAAAGGATGAGGGGTTTTGGTCCCTGTTGTTAATACCATTTCGGCGTTGACCGCTGGGTCGACCGGGCAGTGCTTTTACCAATGAAATAGTCACCGGATTCGTCCGGCAGGAGTAGATCAATGGATAGTTATCAGGAACTGATCAGCGTGATTGCCCTGACGGCAGGCGTTGGCTGGGCCAGTGGCATCAATCTGTATGCGCTGGTACTGGTATTGGGCATAGCGGGAGCGACCGGTAACATCCAGTTGCCCGCGGAGCTGGCCGTGGTGCAGAGTCCGATGGTGATCATGGCCGCCGGCGTCATGTATGTGATTGAATTTATTGCGGACAAAGTACCAGGGGTGGATACCGGCTGGGATACCCTGCATACCTTCATCCGCATACCCGCCGGGGCCATGCTGGCTGCGGGGGCGGTGGGCGATGTCACGCCGGCGCTGGAAATTGCGGCGGGGTTGATGGGGGGTACTCTGGCCGGTGCCAGCCATCTCACCAAGGCCTCCACCCGGGCGGTGATCAATACGTCTCCTGAACCCGTCAGCAACTGGACCGCATCCATCAGTGAAGACCTGCTGGTGTTGGGAGGGCTGTGGACAATGTTTAATCACCCGGTATTGTTCCTCTGTCTGATGGTACTGTTTATTGCGCTGGTGATCTGGTTGTTGCCGAAGTTATGGCGACTGATTAAAAAGATTTTTCGCAAGATTGGTGAGTGGCTGGGCATTGTCGAGAAGCCCGTCGCCCGGACCGTTCCGGATGCCGAGCCGCCGGTTGCGCTGCCGCCGGAGGAGCGGTCGCCTTGAAGAAACCCGCCGAATTGGACCCGCAGCGTTTGATTCGCCACCGGGCCATGGATCTGCTGGCCCGTCGTGAGCACTCCGCCCATGAATTGCAGGCCAAGCTGGTGGAGAAGTTTCCCGAGCACGCCCCGCTGGTAGAGCTGGTGTTGGCGGGGCTGACGCGGGACAATCTGCAATCTGACCAGCGTTTTGCTGAGTCCTATGTTCGCGCGCTTATTCACCGCGGGCAGGGGCCCTATCGGATTCGTCAGGCACTACAGCAGCGGGGGGTCGATACGTTCCTGGCCGAGCAGACGATTGCCGATTGCGATGAGGACTGGTTTGAACTGGCCGTTCAGGTGATGCATAAGAAATATGGTCGTCAGCCCTGCACCAGTTTTGCCGAGCGCGCCAGGCGCAGCCGTTTTCTTCAGTACCGAGGGTTCAGTGCTGAACAGATTCAGGCCTGCTTTACTGGTACTGAAAAGGATGATGGTTGAATATTTCAGCCAGACAGCGATCGATCCAGCAATCCAGCCGGTAGTTTTCAACAAACCCGCAGTGTCCACCCAATGCCGTCACCACAAACGCGAGTGAATCGGGGCGGTGAATCTTTTCCAGATCGGTCACCGGCACAATCGGATCATCCTCACTTGTTATAAGGTAGGCCGGCACGTTGAGGTTGGACAACCTGTCGCCGCTCAGTGCGTAGGCGGAGAAGTATTCGCTGGCATCCCTGAATGGAGTGAAGGTGGGCACAAAATAGTCATTCAGGGTGATCAGTGATGAGAAATGTGGCAGTGGTTTGTCATCCAGCAGCTCGGGGAAAAAATGCAGTTTTTTCTCCAGTGAACGGGTCCACTTGTCAAAGAAATGGTTGCGGTAAACCGGGCCGTCCATAATGCGTTCCATGGCATGTGCAGGATCCACGGGCGGACAGATGGCCACTACTGACGACAGTGGTATCTCGGTGCCGACATCGGCGGCAATGCGCAGGGCAAAATTGCCCCCCAGTGAATAGCCGGCCAGGGAACAGTGGCGGTGAGGTTGTTGCCGCAAAAAATCCATGATGGCACTGGCAACCTCCTCGGACAGGGTGGAGTTGAACGTCCCGCTGTTGAGATGCAGGCTCCCACCGTGGTCGCGAAGGTTGAGTCTCAACACATTGAAACCGCGTTGGTAAAGATAGTGGGCGGCGGAGAGTATGTAGGTGGACTCTGCGCTCCCCTCCCAGCCGTGCAATAACACAGCCAGTTTATTATTGTCGCGATCTGCCCGATCAAATGCTGCCAACAGTTTTACCGCCTGACCATCGTGTGAGCCGTTGAGCAGGAAGGTCTTGCTGCGTGCTCTCATGGCCAGGCAGCGATTGTTAACCAGCCATTGTCTGGGTCCTGCGTTGCTGAGCAAGCTCTGGATATGTGCATTGCGCAAGCCGGGTGGTGGGCAAAAGTCGGGCAGCTGGAGGTGCATGGCGACTACTTGAACTCCCAAGGTGAATACGGGCTATCATAGCACCCATAGAATTAAATACATGACCTCAGGAACGGAGGCGCCGGGATACAATCTAACAGGCAGGTTTGAACCATTTTAGCTGGGGTGTTGAATTGAAATCGTGGAAGCGTTGGACCATATTCTGGGTCTTCCTGGCCTTCGGGCCTCAACTTCTGGCTGAGGAGTGGCCCCGGTATGGTGTCTCGAAAACCGGACAGAAGGCAAAATCGGAAATGGTTACTGATGCCGAACTGGCGCTCTGGGGGATTGTGGATGGTTGCCTGAACAGTAAGCTGGTCCATTATTTTTACGTGCTGAATTCCCACGCGGCGGTACTTGAGTTGGCCGGTGGCAAAAAAGTGCTGATGCGTTTCCATGGCGACTGCCAGGGTGTCGAACAATACGGTTTCGTTCACACGGCGCAAAATGATAAATTTTGTGCGGATTCCCACTCAATCAGAGTGCTACAAACCGGTGATCGGTGTAAGGTTGAATCGCTCGAACCCTATCCCTGATATTGTCATTACTGCTAACCCAACACGAGTCGATCATGTTATTGAGATGTCTGTCCCTGTGTCGTCGGCCGCTTGTTCTGCTGCTGTGTCTGCTGCCGATGGCGTCCTTTTCGCTGGAGCTTAAAGGCGAGCTGGTGCAGGGTGGCATGCTGGTCGGCCAGGTGACGCCCGGCGAGCAGGTTGAGGTCATGGGCCGTCCTGTCAGGGTGGATGATCAGGGCTTGTTTGTATTTGGGCTTGGTCGGGATGCTCCGGCAGAAATCAAGCTCACCCACACCAATGGCGGTAATGAGGTGGTGACCTACAGTTACGCTGTGGCGCAGAGAGTCTATCGCGAGCAGCGTGTGGAGGGTGTCCCACAGAAGACCGTCACACCGCCGCCCGAGGTGCTGGAGCGAATTCGACGGGAGGCGACCCTGGTGCGTGAGGCGAGAACCGTGGACGACCGACGAACAGATTTCCTGTCAGGCTTTGTCAAACCCCTGGAAGGGCCTATCACCGGCGTCTATGGCAGTCGCAGGGTGTACAACGGTACACCGGGAAATCCTCACTACGGTCTGGATATCGCTGCCCCCACCGGTACTGAGGTTTTTGCCCCGGCACCGGGTGTCGTGACGCTGGTGCACCGCGATATGTTTTATTCGGGTGGCACCCTGTTGATCGATCACGGTTACGGTATCAGTTCCACCTTCATCCACCTCAGTGAGCTGCTGGTTGAAGAGGGGCAGCAAGTTGCCCCCGGTGACCCGATTGCCCGCGTCGGAGCGACCGGTCGTGCCACCGGCCCGCATCTGGACTGGCGGATCAACTGGTTCGAGGTCCGTCTCGATCCGGCGCTGGTGCTGGAACAGTTTCCCGCAGCAAAGTAATGTAACCGGATACTGAATCCCGATACTGCAGGCGTAGTCTTGGGGCCGCCTTTCCCTTAAACTTCCTCCTTGCAACTTTCGCTACGCTCCGGATTCGTGATGATTGATAAAAAACTACTCAGTATCCTGGTCTGCCCGGTGAGTAAGGGATCACTGGAATATGACAGGGAAAAAGACGAGCTTGTCTGCCGCGCCAGCGGTCTGGCCTACCCGATCCGCGATGGTATCCCGGTGATGCTGGAAAGTGAGGCCCGCCCACTCAGCACCGACGAAAAACTCGGTGACACTCACTAGTCGGAGGTCAACAAACCATGTCAGAAGAAACCATCTTCAGCCGAATTATCAAGGGTGACATTCCTGCCGACATCGTCTATGAAGATGAGCTCTGTATCGCCATCAAGGACGTTGCCCCCAAGGCGCCTACGCATCTGCTGGTGATTCCACGGAAACCGATTCCCCGATTGGTCGATGCCTCTCCGGAGGATCAGAAAATCCTCGGTCATCTCATGCTGGCGGTGGGGGAAATTGCACGCAAAGCCGGTATTGGTGATGCCTTCAGGGTAGTGATTAACAATGGCGAAGGAGCTGGCCAGACGGTGTTTCATCTCCATTTGCATATTCTTGGCAATAAAGCATTTTCCGAGGCTGAACTCGGATTCTGACGATTGCCGGACACACGATTGATTAACCGACCCCGTTCAGGGTTATGGAACCTGCTTGTTTATGAAAAGTGCTGAAATACGTGATGCTTTCCTGAAGTATTTTGCCAGCCAGGGGCACGCTGTTGTGCCCAGTAGCAGCCTGGTGCCCGACAACGACCCAACGTTGCTGTTTACCAATGCCGGCATGGTGCAGTTCAAGGATGTTTTTCTGGGTGTCGAGCAGCGGCCATACAGTCGTGCCGCTTCTTCGCAGCGCTGCGTCCGGGCGGGGGGGAAACACAATGATCTGGAAAACGTAGGCTATACGGCGCGGCACCACACCTTTTTCGAAATGCTGGGCAACTTCAGTTTTGGCGATTATTTCAAGCACGATGCCATCCGCTTTGCATGGACGTTCCTCACTGAGGTGCTCGGGCTGCCGCAAGAACGTCTGTGGATCACCGTGCATGTCTCCGACGATGAGGCGGCGGACATCTGGCTGAACGAGGTGGCTGTCAGCCCTGAACGATTCTCCCGCCTCGACGAAGATAACTTCTGGCAGATGGGCGACACCGGCCCCTGTGGACCGAGTTCGGAAATTTTCTACGACCATGGCCCGGACGTACCCGGCGGCCCCCCCGGCAGCGAAAATGACGATCTGGATCGCTATATCGAAATCTGGAATCTGGTTTTCATGCAGTTTGAGCGCAGTGCCGACGGGCAGCAGACACCACTGCCGAAACCCTCCATCGATACCGGCATGGGGCTGGAGCGCATCGCTGCTGTGATGCAGGGTGTTCACAGCAACTACGACATCGATCTGTTCCAGGCTTTATTGAGGGCGGCCGCAGAGGTGACTGGCACCCGTGACCTGGAAAACAAGTCGTTGAGAGTCATTGCTGACCACATTCGCTCCTGCAGTTTTCTGATCGTGGACGGTGTGCTTCCGGCCAACGAGGGGCGTGGCTACGTACTGCGACGGATTATTCGCCGCGCCGTTCGCCATGGCCATAAACTGGGTCAGACAAACCTTTTTTTCCACAAGCTGGTGGCGGCGCTGGTCGCCGAAATGGGCGATGCCTACCCGGAACTGGCCAAAGCCCAGGCTCAGGTGGAGAAGGTATTGCTGGCGGAAGAGCGGCAGTTTGAAAAAACCCTGGATAAAGGTATGGCTCTGCTTGAATCGGCCCTCAATGATTTGCAGGGTAATGTGATTCCGGGAGAGCTGATCTTTACCCTGTACGACACGTTTGGTTTCCCGGTGGACCTGACCAATGACATCGCCCGGGAGCGCGGATTGTCGCTGGATATGGCCAGTTATGAAGCAGCCATGGAGCAGCAGCGCCAACGGGCGCGTAGCGCCGGTGCCTTCAAGGTGGATTATAGTCATTCGCTGGCCTTGGATGGCGCCACAACCTTTATCGGGTACGACAACCTCGCCGGTACAAGTGAGGTTCGGGCGTTGCTCAGGGAAGGGGCTCCGGTCAGTCAGCTTTCTGCCGGAGAGGAGGGCATCGTCGTGCTTGATCAGACCCCTTTCTATGCCGAGTCCGGCGGTCAGGCCGGCGATAGCGGTTACCTGCTCGCCGATGGTGTCGAGTTTGAAGTGCGCGATTGTCAGAAACAGGGCAGCCACTATCTGCACATTGGTACGTTGTTGTCGGGTTCGATCACTGAAGGGCAACCACTGGAAGCCCGGGTCGATAATGCGGTGCGCGCTGCGACTGCGCTCAACCACTCTGCCACTCACCTGTTACACGCCGCACTGCGAGAAATTCTCGGCGATCACGTCACCCAGAAAGGCTCGCTGGTGGACAGCCAGCGGCTGCGTTTTGATTTCAGTCATCCCGAGGCGGTCGACGCAAAACAGCTGAAGGCCATTGAACGGCGGGTCAACGAAGAAATTCGCATCAACAGTCCCGTACAAACAGAAATCTGCGATATGGAGACAGCCAGACAGAAAGGTGCGATGGCCCTGTTTGGTGAGAAATACGGTGATCAGGTTCGTGTCCTGACCATGGGGGATGACTTTTCTGTCGAGCTCTGTGGCGGAACCCACGTGCTGCGCACCGGCGACATCGGTTTGCTCAGGATCGTCAGTGAAACCGGTATCGCCTCCGGAGTGCGCCGTATTGAAGCCGTGACCGGCGCACAGGCGCTGGCTTACCTAGATGAGCGGGAAGCCCAGTTGGAACACATTGCCGAGCTCGTCAAAGCCCGTCCGGCGAATGCCGTTCAAAAGGTGGGAGCGCTCTGCGTGGAAATGAAAGCGCTGGAAAAGGAAAATGCCCAACTGAAGGGCCGCTTGGCCAGTAGCGCGGGTAGCGACCTGGTCGATCAGGCGATAACGGTCAATGGTGTTCAGGTTTTGCTGGCTGATATCAAGGGTGCAGATCCGAAATCCCTGCGCGATACCGTGGATCAACTGAAGAACAAGCTGGGGGCTTCGGTCATTCTGCTGGCTGCGGTGAACGACGACAAGGTAGCGCTGGTTGCCGGTGTGACGTCTGAGGTGACGGGTCGTCTGAAAGCAGGCGACCTGGTGCAGCGTGTCGCCGTTGATTTGGGTGGAAAAGGTGGTGGTCGTCCGGACATGGCGCAGGGTGGTGGCACGGATGTTCAGGCGCTCCCGGCGGCCTTGAAATCTGCGGGCGAGTGGGTGCAGCAACAGCTTTCCAGCTGAGTGCTTGCGCGCCATATTACCTGTTAACTTTGTCAATTATTTGGTGTTTAATTGCCGCCCATTTCCGGCGGCAAGAACTGTAGAGTTGTCATGAGTCTGATTGTTCAAAAATACGGTGGCACATCGGTCGGCACCATAGAGCGTATTCAGGCGGTCGCCGAGAAAGTCCATGCTTTCCGCAATCGCGGTGACAGCGTGGTGGTGGTGGTTTCTGCCATGAGTGGCGAAACCAATCGCCTGATTGGGTTGGCCAGAGAGATCGAGGCCGAACCCAATGCGAGAGAGATGGATGTTCTGGTTTCCACGGGTGAGCAGGTCACCATTGCGCTGCTGACCATCGCCCTTCATAAGCTGGGTTGTGATGCTCGCTCCTATACCGGTGGTCAGGTGCGTATCCTCACGGATGATGCCCATTCCAAGGCTCGCATTCAGGAAATTGATGCGCACCGTATGCAGCAGGATCTCTCGGCTGGCCGGGTGGTCGTGGTGGCCGGTTTTCAGGGCGTCGATGACAATGGCAATATTACAACGTTGGGCCGCGGTGGTTCCGATACAACCGCAGTGGCTCTCGCCGCAGCCCTGAAAGCAGACGAGTGCCAGATTTATACCGATGTGGACGGTGTTTACACCACCGATCCCCGGGTGGTCGCCAATGCGCGACGACTCGACCGAATCACCTTTGAAGAAATGCTGGAGATGGCCAGCCAGGGGTCCAAGGTATTGCAGATACGTTCGGTTGAGTTTGCCGGAAAATACAAAGTCCCGCTACGGGTGCTATCCAGCTTTGAGGATGGCCCCGGTACATTGATTACCCTGGAGGACGACGACGATATGGAAAAACCGGTTGTTTCTGGCATCGCATTTAACCGCGATGAAGCCAAGCTGACCATCCGCGGTATCCCCGACGTGCCCGGGATAGCCTCCAAAGTCCTTGGCGCAGTGGGTCGCGCGAATATTGAGGTCGATGTGATTGTGCAGAATGTGGCACATGACAATACCGCATCCCTGACGTTTACCGTCCATCGCAATGAGCTGGCAAAAGCGAAAGATATCCTTGAGCGTATTGCTGTAGAACTGGGTGCCACGCAAGTAGATACCAATGCCAGCATTGCCAAGCTTGCTCTGGTTGGCGTCGGCATGCGTTCCCATGCGGGTGTCGCCGCCAAGATGTTTGAAGCGCTGGCGCAGGAAAATATCAACATTCAGATGATCAGTACTTCGGAAATTAAAATTACCGTCGTTATTGATGAAAAATATCTCGAGTTGGCTGTGCGTGCTCTGCACAGTGCCTTCGAGCTGGAAGAGTCTGACAGGGAAGAGTGAGCAAAAGACTATTTACCGCAATATGGAATGGTTGGTATAGTTCCGCCTGCCCGACTGTGGAAGCATTATCCATCAGGGAGGTGGCCCGCTGAATAACAATAACAATGCGTGGTTAAACCAGGAAAGCCAGCATAGACGTTGGTATTTGGCAGTATACAGGAGCTAAACCATGTTAATTCTCACGCGTCGCGTCGGGGAAACCCTCATTATTGGTGACGATGTCAGTGTCACCGTGCTCGGAGTCAAGGGCAATCAGGTACGTCTGGGTGTGGATGCACCCAAAGAAGTTTCCGTTCACAGGGAAGAGATTTACCAGCGGATTCAGCAGGAAAAAGACGAAGATCAATAACCCTTGCCCGCTTTGATTTTCCATTTGGTATGTTATCATGCCGCCACTTTTGCGAGGCGGCATTTATCGTCGTTTCAATAGTATGGTGAGGTGGCCGAGTGGCTGAAGGCGCTCCCCTGCTAAGGGAGTATAGGCTAATCCCCTATCGAGGGTTCGAATCCCTCCCTCACCGCCACCCATAAAAACCCCGGCTTTATGCCGGGTTTTTTATGGGTGGGTGACGGGAGAACTGGATGAGAACCCCCGTTCGACAAAACGGCTCGACCGTTTTGGGCGCCGGCGCGTTGCGTCGGCGGGGTGCAACCCCGAGCCGCCTCGTGGCGAGCCAATCCCGACCGAATCGAGTTGCGTTACTGAGGCTCTGATTTAAACCCCGGCTTTATGCCGGGTTTTTTATGGGTGGGTGGCGGGAGATATGGATGAGAACCCCCGTTCGACAAAACGGCTTGACCATTTTGGGCGCCGGCGCATTGCGTCGGCGGGGCGCAACCCCGAGCCGCTTCGTGGCGAGCCAATCCCGATCGAATCGAGCTGCGTTACTGAGGCTCTGATTTAAATCCCGGCTTTATGTTGGGGTTTTTATTTATCTGGAGAGGGCTGTTGAAATGGGGCTCCAGCTACCTTCAGCCTTCAAAGAGCGGGCTGCTAAAGCCGCGCAGGTGCTTGGGCAGGTTGTCGCTGACATCAATAATTCGTTGTTCATAGAAAATATGTGCCACGGCGGTTAATTCCAAGGGCAGTTGGTTGTCGTAGCTCTTGGCAATCAGCCACTGGGGAACGGCCTGCCAGTCCACGCTATTGGTGTTGAACAGCACTTCTCCGCAGTTGGTGCAGAAATACTTTTTCATTTTCAGCCTAGGGTGTTGGTAGATGCCGAGATCGCTCTCGCCACGGGTGATGGAAGCAGTGTGATCAGTCCACACGGTGACCGGATAAAACGGGCCGTCAAGCAATTCCCGGCAGTCGATACAGTGGCAAATGACCCGCGCCTTGGGCTCGCCGTATAGAGACAGTTCGATGCGGTTACAGCTGCAGTGGACGGTATAGATTTTCATAAGGGCTCCATAGATACGGGTAAGTACCGCTGATGTGGGCGGTCGGTTTGGTTGCTCCTGCTGTGTGGCTTATTGGCGAGTGAAATATAACAGTGCCAATGCCAGTATTAATACGAGAATGCCGGAGGCAAGCAGAAACCTGTTGAAGACAGTGTAGAAACTTAGGTTGGCGTTTGTCTCAAATAGTGACAATTCTTCTTCGCTCAGCCCCGATGTGATCTCGTGATTTTCGTCTGACAGGTAGGTGCAGACATCCTTGGTCTGGGTGTCGAGTAAAGCCCATAAATTCAATTTGAATACGCCAGTGACATAGCCCGAGGTGACAATTGAGCTTATGAATCGGCCGCAGTGCTACGAATACTATTAATCCTGGCTGGCTTTCGGTTTTCTGGTGGGTTGTTATTCTGAAGCGCCGTCCGGTTCCGGATAGCGTGCGAAATCCCTCACGGTGGGATAGCCGTCGATATAAACCCATTCGGTATTTTTAACCGGCACATGGCAGCCAAAACAATTATTGAGCCCCTCGCCATGCCAGGTGGTTGTTACATTCTTGTTCGGTGCATCTGCCTTGAATAAAGCCCAGCCCCAGCCTTCGCCCCAGGCCTCGTTGTCCGGAAATCGGTTTTCCCGGTCGCGCACCATCACGAACCAGACCCCGATATCGCCGGCCCATTGTGTATTCCCTGTAGGTAGCTGTTTTTCCTCAATTCCTGAAACGGTTTTTATCAACACTGTCGCATCGGGCCATTGACCGCTTTTCTTGAATCCTTCAACGGATTCAGGTGTAGCGTAGACATCATGAACACCGGGACCACTCGCATGATTATCCTCCTTCACAAACCAGGTGCCGAGATGAACCCAGTTTTCGCGAAAATTATCTGGCCGGCTAATGTTTCCCTGTTCATCGACATACGGAGAAAAACCACTAGCCGACATTTCCTGTTCTGATTCTGAAGCGTCGCCTGGTGCACAGCCCGCCACGGCTATCGATGCAGCCACATAAAGGATCATTAAATATCTCATTCCTTCATCCCTCCGGCACAAATAAGGGTCATAGCCCAATCAATAGCTACGGAACATCCCTTATATAGCGTAGTGCCAGACAGGCAGTGCCACAAGTTCCATTGTGGCCTGTTTCTCGCTGCCTGCTTGGTGCGGGGAATGCGAGGGTATTGTGGGCAGAACTTTCTATGTGGCCTGCAAGAAATCACAGTGATCCCTATACTGGTATTGGGCGCTGAAAACTATTCGGCGCGTACGATGTATCAGGTAATGACAGGTTTGATGTTATGCAGAGAGTCATAGAGGGTTTTCACCTGGACCGCTTCCAGGAATGGGTGGCGGAGCTGGAATGTGGTCACGAATTGCAGATGAAGCACAATCCACCCTATATGGAGTGCCGCTGGATTGGCACCGGCAAGGGACGACAGGAGCATATTGGTGACACTGTCGAGTGCGTGGACTGCGATATGCCTAAAATTCCCGATGGTATGACGTTGGTTGAAACCACTCCGGTGTATCAGCGTTCGGATATGCCGAGCGAATGGCAGAGTGGCTTCTCTACGGAGCCTGGGGTATGGGCCAGGGTTGTGGTCAAGGAGGGTATGCTGCAGTTTGTTATTGAGCCAGGCGTGGCTGCCAGCCGTGGTTTTCTGCTCGACAAGGGCTTTGCCGGGGTCATGGCTCCCGATCTTACGCACAGTCTTAGTCCGGCAATGGGAGATGTGCAGTTTTACATTGAGTATTACTCGGTCTGACGCCGGGCCAGCCTTTGGGCCGGGGTCCGAAGGGTGCTTTCCGGGTAGAATTGTTCAAGGTGCTCTATAGTTACTATACTGACTTTGACGGGTTCGATGGTTGAGTCAACACCATTGCCTGACGGGTTCCTTTTTGGAAAGCCTGTTGGGCATATTCCATAGTGAATTAAAACAGGTGATTGATTTCCGGACAGGTCGGGTGGCCTGTTGCACAATCAAGTAAGACATGAATTTTTAATATAAAACAAATAGATATAATTCATGCCCTCATTAATAATAAGTTGGTATGTCTATTGCATAAGTAATGGAGCTCTCTAGGTAGTGGCTGCTTTTTGGTCACATCCTTGTGAAGCTTATAACCCTAACTATTCTCGGCTAGTAAAAGAACTAAGGTAACTCGATATGGGAATGCTAATAAATATCGATAATGGCGGTACGCTCACAGATATCTGTGTGCTGACAGAAAACAACTTCTACAAGACCAAAACTCTGACAACACCTTACGATTTGAGTAAGTGTTTTTTTGATGGTCTGCGGTCTGCTTCCAAGGCAGTGTACGGAGAAGAAAATGTCGCCCGGTTGTTGGCTGAAGTGGATCATATCCGCTATTCAACCACCCAGGGAACCAACGCCATTGTTGAACGTAAAGGTCCACGACTCGGTTTGATCATCAACAAGGGCTCTACGTTGCCTGCCCGTTTGCGTGAGCAGGATCCGGAGCTCTATGACTTCCTGATTGGCGACAGGGTTTCTGAAGTTGAATTGGCCGATGTGGATGATGAAGCAAAAGGTGCGGATACCACGTCGGTCATCACCCGTCTCACCTCCGTGGGTGCCAACCGTATTGTGGTTTGTTTTGAGTCCGAGAAGGCAGACGAGTACGAAGCTCAATTCAAGCGTATTGCCTTTGACAACTATCCGCGCCATCTGCTCGGTGCTGTTCCAATGTTGTTTGCCAGTGAGCTGGCCGATGATGTGTCCACGGAGCGCCGTTGCTGGACAGCGATGATTAACTCATTTTTGCATCCGGCCATGGAGAACTTTCTCTATAACGCCGAAAACCGTCTTCGCGAGTATCGCACCAAGAACCCGCTGCTGATTTTCCGCAACGATGGCGATGCATCGCGCGTTGCAAAAACGATTGCTGTAAAAACCTACAGCTCTGGTCCACGCGGTGGTATGGAAGGGGTTAAAACCTTCAGCAAGCAATACAACCTGCCCAATGTGCTTTCCATGGACGTTGGTGGTACCACTACGGATATCGGTCATGTGATTGGCCACGGTGTGCACGAGCAGCGTCGCGGTACGGTTGAAGGTGTTCCTATCTCCTTTGCACTCTGTGAAATTGCCAGTCCCGGTGTGGGCGGCAGTTCCATTCTGACGGTGAAGAACGGCGCTATCCAGGTAGGTCCGGAAAGTGTCGGTGCAGTACCTGGTCCGGCCTGTTTTGGTCGCGGTGGCAAGAATGCCACGATCACCGATGTAAACCTGCTGTTGGGTCTGCTGGATCCATCCACGTTCTTTGGCGGTGGTCTGGCTCTCGATCTCGAGCGAGCCCGTACGGCTATCGCTGAAAATATTGCTACGCCGCTGGGGGTTACCACAGATGAAGCCCTGCTCAAGCTGCGTGATGCCTTCGAGCAAAAAATCGCCGGGGAACTGAAATCTTTTGGTGAAATTGACAGCGATACCGTGTTGCTGGCTTTCGGTGGCGCCGGTCCGATGAATGCCTGTGGCATCGCTGAAGGCTGCGGTATTTCGACCGTGTTTGTGCCCAAAATGGCGGCGGTTTTCAGTGCCTTTGGTATTGGTTCCTGCGATATCGGTCAGAATTATTCCACCGTGTTGACTGGTAGCCGTCAGCAGGCTCTGGAAACGGCCTATGCCGCACTGATGGAGCGCGGTGAGCGAGATATGTTTGCCGAGGGCTATGGCAAGGGTGAATATGAAGTTACAGCCAGGCTGGTGGCAGACAAAGCCGGTGTCGAGTCGATCCATGAGCTCGGGCATACAATTTCAGTCCCGCAGGACATGGCAAAAGCTGACGACGTGACGCTCGAAGTTGCGGTACGTAAAAAGCTGAAAACTGAAGACAACAAGCACGCGGAAGTGTCCAAAAAGGCTCAGGCCAACTCGGCCAAAAACCGCTCACTGTTTAACGGTGCGGCTGGTTGGAGCGATGTGCCTGTCTATGAAGTAAACAATATGCAGCCCGGTGCTCACGGCACAGGACCGGCTATCCTTGAGGAAGAATTCTTTACCTGTCTGGTTCGCGAAGGTTGGGAATTCGTGGTGACTGAGCTGGGCGATATTTGCCTGACCAAGGGGGACAAATAATGAAAGTGTTGATGACTGAATATCTCCGTATTGATCTGGATTCGGAAAACTGGGAGTGCCGGGTGTGTGACCATGTGGTTGGTCCAGCCCGTGGCAACTACAAAGAGGGACTGCTGGTGTACAACCGTGATCCAGCAGATATCCACCCGTCCATTATCGACCCTGAAAAGTACCGTTTCACCTTCTGTCCTGACAGGGAGTGGGTCAACATTTACGAGTTTTACTGTCCGTCCTGTGGCACTCAGGTAGAGGTTGAATATACCTTCCCCAACCATATGCCACTCTATGATATGGAAGTAGATATTGATGCCCTGAAAGAGCAGTGGAGTCACCGCGAAGAGATTCTTGAGCCGGTGAAAGGCCCCAATATTCTGGTAGATCGCTGTCACACCCACAAGCACTGATACGGCTTGTTGATTGGTGATTGAATAAATTAGGTCTGTTTTAGGAAAAAGGTTATGAAACGTATATCAGTAGATATCGGTGGTACGTTTACCGATTGCTTTGTAGTGTGGGATGACAAGTACATTGAAACCAAAGCGTTGACGACCCACCAAAATCTCTCTCTCGGTTTTAATGAAGCCCTGGAGAGTGCATACACTGAGCTTGATCTCACCATGGAAAGTATTCTTTCCGGAGTGGATTCGGTTCGCTACGCCACTACGCTGGGTACCAATGCCCTGATCGAGCACAAAGGTCCTCGCATCGGCATGCTGGTGACGGCGGGTTATGAGGCGATGGTGCCTCTCAGTCGTGGCCGTGGTTACGGTGAAGGTCTGGACGAGCTGGGCAAACAGAATTTGCCCGATGCTCAGCGCCCGGCCCCGCTGGTTCTGCCACACATGATTGAGGGCGTTCGCGAGCGCCTCGGCTTTCAGGGTGAGCTGGTTATGCCGCTTGATGAGCCGGACGTGCGCGTCAAGATCAGAAAACTGGTGGATAAGGGTGCTCAAGCCATTGTGGTTTGTCTGGTTAACTCCGTGGTTAACCCCGACCATGAAAAGCGTGTTGAACAGATTTTGCTGGATGAGTATCCCTCGCATCTGCTGGGTTCCATTCCGGTAATCTTGTCTCACCGCGTTGCCGGTCGGAAGGGCGAATATGTTCGTGCGACCTCGGCGATTGTGGATGGCTATCTTCACTCCACCATGTATCACGCCATGAGTCAGCTGGAACAAAACCTGCGTTCCAACAAGTACGACAAGCCAATGCTGGTGATCCACAACTCCGGTGGTATGGCGCAGTTGAACTCAACTGATGCGCTGCAAACTATCCACTCCGGTCCAGTATCCGGTATCAGTGCTGCGGAGCATTTGGCCAAGGAAGCGGATCTCGGCAGTGTGGTTGCCACCGATATGGGTGGTACCTCCTATGACATCGGTATCGTGGTTGAAGGCGGTATCAAGCACTATGACTTCAACCCGGTTATTGACCGCTGGTTGGTGTCCGTGCCCATGGTTCACCTGGTTACTCTCGGTGCGGGCGGCGGTTCCATCGCCAGCTTTGACCGGATGTACAACGCGGTTGCCGTCGGTCCGAAGAGTGCCGGCTCCGATCCGGGTCCAGCCTGTTATGACCGTGGTGGCATGAGTCCTACCGTGACGGACGCCGATTTGGTACTGGGTTATCTGGACCCCACCAATTATGCCGGCGGCCACATTCCGTTGAACCCTAAGCGCTCTGTGTTTGCCATTGAAGAAACACTCTGTGACGACCTGGATGTATCACCGATTGAAGCGGCGCTGCTGATCAAGGAAAAAGTTGACAGCAACATGGCCAACGGTCTGCACACTGAGTTGCGGGTACGCGGTTATGACCCTGAAGAGTTCACCATGCTCGCCTATGGTGGTAATGGTCCGCTGCACTGTTGTGGTATTGCCGGCAACCTGAGCATTGACAAAATTCTGGCGCCACCCATGAGTTCGGTATTCTCGGCAGTGGGTGCAGGCAACATGCACCAGATGCACATTCATGAAATGTCACTGTTCATGGTGCTGTACGATTCCAACACTCGTAAAGTGTTCGATGACTACACGCGTTTCAACGATATCGTTGCCGAGCTGAGCTCCCGCGGTCAAAACGATCTGCTGCGTCAGGGTATGAACCTTGAGGACATCCGTTATTCGCTGGAACTGGATATGCGCTATGGTAACCAGCTGGTTCAGACCACCGTGGTTGTGTCCAAGCACACTCTGGAATCTGCCATGGATGTCATGAATATCCTGCAACAGTTCTCCGAGGACTACGGCAAACGCTTTGGTGAAGGTAGCCAGGCGCCGGAAGCGGGTATTCGTATCAACACCGTTCGTGTGGCTTCATTTGTAGAGCACGAAACCGTGCACTTCAAACACATCAAGCCGATCCCGGAAAGTGAGCGCTCCGCACCGCCGGAACCCATTGCCAAACGCACCTGCTACTTTGTCAGCACTGGCGCCAAGGCAATCGAGACACCGGTCTGGCGGAAAACTGACATCCCGTCGGGAACAGAAATTGTGGGCCCCGGTATCGTGGCCTCGGATGTAACAACCTACTTGATTGAACCGGGCTGGAAGTATGTCTCTGCCGAGCAGGGCGCCGTATGGTTCTTCCGCACCGATGCAAAAAATTGAGTGGATATAGGGGTATTTGATTATGAATAACGAAACAAACAATTCAGCTTTGCAAGATCAGGAGCTGATCGAAAAATTCCTCAAGGATACTACCCTTTTCCTGGGGCCCGATCCCGAGATCATGCGCGACCACAGCATCATGCCGCGCACGCCTGAAGAAGAAAAGGCGATGGAATCTTTCACCGACCTCAACAAGATCGCCTCCATTCGCGACCGGCTTCAGTCTGCCTGTGAAGAAGGTTTTGAGATGGTTGAGCAGATGGGTGCAGCTCCCGGTGCCAAGTGGGGTGACATCATCACCGGTATCTACTCGGCGTCTGGTGACCTCACGATCGGTAGTGCCGGCGGTGTGTTGATCTTCTCTGCACTGGTTCACCACCCGATCAAGTTCATTATCAAGAACTGGATTGATGAAAAAACCGTCGGCGTTAGTTCGGGGGATGGGTTCATCCACAACGACTCCCGCTATGGCAACGTGCACAATACCGACCAGAGCATGATTCTGCCGGTATTCCACGAAGGCAAGCTGGTTTGCTGGGTGGCCTCCACTGTTCACGAAGGTGAGTGTGGTGCAATTGAGCCGGGCGGCATGCCTTCCATGGCGGAAACCTCCTTTGACGAAGGTCTGAAAATGTCCCCGTTCAAAGTGGTGGAAAACTACGAAATCAAGCGGGACCTGCTGACCTTCCTTCAGAACTCCGTGCGCGAGCCGAAGCTGCAATACGAGGATATGAAGGTAAAACTGTTCGCCTGTATGCGTCTTGAAAAGCGTATCAAGGAAGTGCTGTCCACTGACGGTCCGGAGGCTTTGACTGCCTGTCTGCGCTATACCAACGAGAGTGTTGTAACCGAAGTCCGTCGCCGCATTTCCGAGTGGCCCGACATGACCGTGCGCACCCAGACCATCATGGACAGCACCCTGCGTGAAAATGCGCTGCTGAAAATCAATCTGGCGGTGATCAAGAAAGGTGATCGGCTCATTTTTGACTTCTCCGGCACCAGCCCCGAGCTGACCAACCGCGCTATCAATACCCAGCTGCCCGGTATGAAGGGCATGGTCGGTCAGGCTTTCATGAACCACATCTGGCCGGATCTGCCCCGTGGTCAGGCGGGTCTGTCGCCCGTGGAGTTCGTGACTCAGCCCGGCACCCTGGTGGACTGCTCCTACTCGGCGCCCAACTCCCAGAGTCTGATGTCCATCTTCCACAGCTTTACAGTGGCCCAGCACGCCTGTGCCAAATTCCTGTACAGCTGTCCGGACAAGTACACCCGTGTACTGGCACCCTGGCACAATATGATCAACACCTTCATCTGGGGTGGTGTCAACCAGCACGGTGAAACCCTGGGTAACCTCTGTGCCGACCTGAACGGTATGGGTGGCGGTGCCCGTATGGACCGCGATGGTGAGCACGCGCTGTCCCCGATTTTTGCCACTATGGCGGATATCGGTGAACAGGAAATGAACGAGGAAGAAGTTCCGTTCCTGCAACTGGTGTCCAAGAAAATGACGGCCAATACCCAGGCACCCGGCAAATACCGCGGCGGTATGGGCTACACCATGATCGCGGCTACCAAGGACAGTGAACAGTGGGGCTTCATGACCACTACTCAGGGTTCCAAGGTGCCTACTATCCAGGGCCTGTTCGGCGGCTATGCCGGTGGTTCTTACCCCCTGTGTAAAGTTCAGGGTGTAGACGTGTACGAGGTTTTGCTGGAGAATCCGCAACTGTTCAAACACAGTATCCACGAAATTATGAATGAGCAGCCATTCCCGAATGCCAGATACACCACCCACCACATGGGTATGGGTTTCGACATTTCCAAACGTGGTGAGCTGTACATGATTTCCCAGGGTAGTGGCGGTGGTTACGGTGACCCCCTTGAACGCGATCCCTCCTATGTGATCATGGATATTGAGGAAGGTCTGATTTCTCCCGAGTGGGCTAAACAGCTCTACAAGGTGGAATTCAACGAAACCACGCTGGTGGTGGATGACGAGGCTACCGAAAAACTGCGTGCCGAGTATCGCGAGCAGCGGAAAAAGCAGGGCATGCCCTATGCCGAGTTCGTCAAGAAACACGTTAAGGATCAGCCGCCCAAGAATATTCCGTTCTACGGTGCCTGGAATGGTGACAATGAGGTGATTTATGCCGGTAGTCTCGACGATAAGCGCGATGCCCAAAATCCCGGCCCGATCTACGTCACACATCCAAAAGACGTGAGAATTGCCGAACTGGAAGCCAAACTTGCAGCGGCCAGAAAAGACGCTGGTCTGCCTGCCGAGAACGAAAGGAAATAGTATGGCACTAGATCTTGTGTCCTATCTGGCAGCCGGGGGGGAAACCCCCCGGCTTTGGATTAATTTCAACGACTACACTAAAAAATTGCTGTTGGGAAAGGATGAAAACCCCTGGACCAACCCCGCCGCCTACATGTCATTTTATCGCCAAGCCCATGGCCTGGTGAAAGCCCAGGTGGTTGTTATCGATGTTTGGGACCTGTTTCAGCACTGGATCAGGGAAGATGCGGAGGCCCTCCCGGCCATGGCGGGCAAACGGCGGGTCACTGCCGCCCTGAAAGCCATGCTGGAAGCCTATGCCCCGCGCGAATTGCTGGCAGAGGTCATAACAGCCCTGGCCAATAATTACAGCAGCTCTGCACCGCTGGTCATGGTGATGCCATCTCCTCGTGCCCTGCTGGTCAAGGCCCATCAGGCTGCCAATGGTGAGACTGCCGAGCCGGATGAAATGAGCGTCGATACGGCAGCAATGTACGTGGCCGATTTTCTGCGTTATTTCAGCGAAACCGAACTTTCCGGTGTGCTGCTGGTGGAAGATCCCGAACTGATGCCTGCCAGCGGTGCCGAACTGGCCTGGTATCAGCCCGTTTATAATGTGGCAAAACACTACCGCTGGTCTGTGGGATCATATCTGCCTACAGCAGATGCCGATTTCGATGTACCCGCGGATCTGGCCTTTACCATCGCTCCATCGGCATCGCCGCTGGGGGCAAAATCCAAAGGTGTTGAAGTGACCGACCTGCTCTGGGGTGACCAGGCGGGCGAGCCGCTGCCATCGGTACAGGGGTTTTATTACCTGACTATTCCATCGGATGCGAAGCCCGAGTTGGTTCTCGATACCCTGTCGAGCCTGAAGGGTTAACCTGGTCCAGTCGTAAGCGAGGCCTATCATGCGTCTAGTCGATTTTCTCGATCAGAGTCCTGCGCTGTTTTCAGAGAAAGGGAAGTTTGTCGACCTGGACAATGATTTGTCGCTGAGCTATCGGCAAATGGTCGATGCCTCAATCAGGATTGCCGGGTTGTTAAAGGAGCGCGGGGTGAAGCGACAGGATATCGTCGCTACCTACGCCCCCAATTCCGTGGCGGCCTACTGCTGCATCTTCGCCATTTCCCGGGCGGGTGCCGTCTGGTTGCCGCTGAACATGCGGAACACTTTTGAGGCCAACCGCAAGCTGATTGAAAAATCCGGTGCGGTAAAACTCTTTGTGGACGACAGTGTCGCCACCGCTTTCCCTGAACTGTCTGACACTTTTCCCGTTGATCAGCTCATTGAATTCAATGGCCAGCGTGTCGCCGGTATTGATCTTCGTGCGCTTTCTGGTCAGGCATCGGTCGTTGACTCGGAAAGCGATGTGGATGACGGGGAAGGGCTGGTCAACCTGTTCGCCACCGGGGGCACCACAGGCGATTCCAAGTTGGCGGAGTGGGGGAGCATCACCTGGGATACGCTTTCGGCGATTCAGAATGAGTTGATGCCGTTGCCTGACATTCCCGCCTGCTATCTGGTGGCGGCCCCCATGACCCATGCGGCCGGTATTGCCTCTTTCGAGGTGATTCGTCAGGGTGCCAACGTCGTCGTGATGGAAGGTATGGTGCCGGAACGGCTGCTGGCCACTATCGAAACCCATCAGGTCACTCACCTGTTCATGCCGCCTACCGCGATCTACATGCTGCTGGCCCACCCCCGGGTGAAAGCCTGGGATTACAGCAGTCTGCGTTATTTCTGGTATGCGGCAGCGCCGATGTCGGTGGAAAAGCTCAAGGAAGCCATTGATGTCTTCGGGCCGGTGATGGTGCAGACTTATGGTCAGGCTGAAGCACCGATGCTGTGTACCTTCCTGTCCGCCGAAGATCACGTTCTGGCGCTGGATGGCAACAACCCCTCCATACTGCGTTCCTGTGGCAAGACTGCACCCCACGTTGAGGTGGCTGTTTTGGATGATGAGGGCAAGCTCCTCGAGCCGGGGCAGGAGGGAGAAATTGCCATCAGGGGCAACCTGCTGATGCGGGCCTATTACCGTAATCCCGAAGCCACTGAGGCGATCCGCTGTGAGGGCGGCTGGCAGCGCTCCGGGGACATCGGCGTTTTTGATGAGCAGGGCTATCTGGCCATTGTTGACCGCAAGCGGGATATGATCATTTCCGGCGGTTTTAATGTTTACCCCAGTGAAATCGAACAGCTGCTCTGGGGGCATTCGGCAATCAAGGATTGCGCTGTGATTGGCATCCCCGATGAAAAATGGGGCGAGCAGGTTACCGCAGTGGTGGAGTTAAAAGATAAATCCCGGCCACCGGACGAACAGGAGATTATTCAATACTGTAAAAGCAAGCTGGGTAGCGTCAAGGCGCCCAAGCAGGTTCTGTTCTGGGATGAGCTGCCGCGCAGTCCCGTTGGCAAGGTTCTGAAAAAAGAGATTCGCAAGGTTTTCTGGGAAGAGGCGGGTCGCAAGATCTGACCGGTTAGCATTTCGACTACACTTTTTTACAAGCCTGCCCTGAAACACTTAACCATCTGTCTGTAATAGTAGTGAGGATATATTGTGAAGGTTAGTATTGTTGGTGCGTATAACAGCAAGTTTGGTGCGTTCGTCAAACGCGACCGTGAAACCGGTGAAGTCGAGGACCTCAAATCCTTTTATGAATTGCTGACAGAGGCGGGGGCCGGTGCCATCGCCGATGCCGGGCTGGAAGCAAAGGACATCGATGCCATCTGGGTCGGCTCCTGCTCTCCATCTTTGTTCGTAAACCAGGAGCACGTCGGGCCGTTGGCGCTGGAGATTGATCCCGAAGGGTTGCTGTTCAAGCCCACCACCCGCACCGAGGGAGCCTGTGCCACCTCCTCTCTGGCCATCTACAATGCCGCCTATGCGGTAGCCTCCGGCCGGTTCAAAAATGTGCTGGCGATTGGTGTCGAGAAAATGAACACCCTGAATACCGCTGGTGTGACCCATGCGCTGTCCTGTTGCTCCTACTGGCCGGAAGAGGGCAACAAGGGTATGACCTTCCCCGGTTTGTTTGCTGAACTGGGTAAGGCTTACCAGCAAAAAGAAGAACTCTCTCCCGAGCAGCTGCGCATCATGTTGGCCCATGTCAGCGCCCTGAACTATCGCAATGGTATCCAGAATCCACTGGCGCATTTTGGCCCCGGTAGCATACCGGACATCAACAAGTTGACTACCGCCGAGGCGATCCTCAACCTGCCGGAATCGGGCAAGGGTAGCAACCCGATGATCGCCCCGCCATTGCGTCTGCACGATTGCTCCCTGATTACCGACGGGGCCGCTGCAGTGGTGCTCACTTCCAGCGACAACGCTAAAGCCAGCTTCAGCCATGCTGTTGAACTGTCTGGTATCGGCCATGTGACGGACCGGATGATGCTCAAGGAGCGCATCGGTCGCCTGCATGAACTGCGCGGCGCCCGTCATGCCGTCGACCTGGCGCTGAAGGAAGCGGGAGCCACCGTGGACGATCTCGATCTGGCGGAGGTGCATGACTGTTTCACCATCAACCAGCTGCTCTGCGTTGAAGCCATCGGTCTGTCCGAGTCAGGTCGTGCCGGTTATGATTTCATGAGTGGTAAATACGACCCGGACAGTGACTGTCCGATCAACCTGTCCGGTGGCCTGAAATCCAAGGGTCACCCGGTGGGTGCCACAGGTGCATCAATGCATGCGCTGGTCTACAAACAACTGGTGGGCGAGCCGATAGGCGTGGCGGCAAAGGGTAATCCCGAAGTGGCGATGACCGTCAATATCGGTGGCTCCGGTGTGACCAATTGTGTCTCGGTGATGCGCCGACTCAAATAGTGCTTTCCTCCCTGACAGGGCGTGAACCGGCTACCGGTTCGCCCCTGCCAGTTTTTTGTCCTCTCCCCGTTACTCCAAAAAGCCTTGATGCCAATCAAACTTCCTGAACTTTTGTTGTCACAGTATTTGTTTTCCTGCGGGCTTGGTTTAATAATTGTCCCGTGGGTTATGATAGGGCTGGTTCCGGCAAGCTATGTTGTGCGGCATGCCTGGTACCGGTAGTTGTAGATGTAGCAAGAATAAAAAATCAGGAGACGATGAGATGCCAAAAGTAGCACTGGTGACTGGGGGAACAAGAGGTATCGGTGAAGTCATTGCTATTGAGCTCAAGGAGGCGGGCTATCTGACGGTGGCCAATTACGGAGGCAACGATGAACGGGCCAGCGAGTTCAGGGAGCGGACCGGTATTCCCACCTACAAGTTCGACGTATCCGATTTCGATGCCTGTAAAAATGGCATTGAATTGATAGAGCGAGAAGTCGGACCTATCTCTATTCTGGTCAATAACGCCGGGATTACTCGCGACGGCACTTTGCACAAAATGTCCCAGCAATCCTGGCAGGAAGTGTTGGATACCAATCTGGGCTCCTGTTTCAACATGAGCCGCTGTGTGATTGAGGGCATGCGTGAGCGCCGCTTTGGTCGTATCGTCAATATCGGCTCCCTGAACGGTCAGGCGGGTCAGTATGGGCAGGTCAACTACGCTGCGGCAAAATCCGGTATTCACGGTTTTACCAAGGCGCTGGCATTGGAAGGTGCGGGCATGGGGATCACGGTCAATGCGGTAGCTCCGGGCTATGTGGAAACCGATATGGTGAGGGCCGTGCCCGCCGCCGTGTTGGAAAAAATTGTTGCCCGTATCCCCGTTGGTCGGCTGGGCTCCGCCCACGATATCGCTCGGGGCGTATTGTTTCTGGTGTCCGACGAGAGCGGTTTCATTACTGGCTCCACCCTGTCCATCAACGGTGGTCAGCATATGTACTAGTTTCGACGGGCCCCGGTCAACAACGCCCTGGTTATGACGGGGGTTGTTGTCGGCGGGGCGGGCTGCTGATCAGGTCGGCTTCTTCAGATGGTATTTTTTCATTTTCTGGTAGAGCGTACTCTTGGCAATGCCCAACTGTTTGGCCGCCTGGGTCATGTTGCCTTCGGCCTGTTTGATGGCGGCCTCAATGGTGGATTTTTCAACCCGGTCCAGGTTGCCCTGGGGTGGGGTGATGAAGGCGTTGATGTGCTCCGGTTGCAGGTTGGTTTCCCCCGGCCGATAACCTTCGGGGAGATCGTCAATCGTCAGGGTTTCGTTGGTGGACATAAAGCACATGCACTCCACCACATTCGCCAGTTCACGGATATTGCCGGGCCACTCGCGGCTTTTCAGGGCCGTCATCAGGCCCGGTGAGAAGCGTTTCGCTGCGATGTCGTCGGTTTTGCGGATACGCGCCATCACCAGTTGAGCGATTCCTTCGATATCTTCCTTGCGGCCCGACAGCGGGTCGAGGCTGATGGTCACGGTGGATAGCCGGAAATACAGATCCTTGCGGAACAGCCCCTCGTTCACTGCGCCTTTCAGGTCGCGGTTGGTGGCGGCAATCAGTCGGAAATCCACAGGGATCGGCTTGATGTCCCCCACCCGGTAAATTTTTTTCTCCTGCAGTACCCGCAGAAACACCGGTTGCAATTCCAGCGGCAGCTCGCCAATTTCGTCGAGGAACAGAGTGCCGCCATTGGCCGCCTCGATTTTGCCGATCATGCCGCCCTTGCGCGCGCCGGTGAACGCCCCCTCCACATGGCCGAACAGTTCGCTGCTGAGAATATCCCGGGTGAAGCCGCCGCAGTTCAGGTCGATAAACGGCCCGTCGGCGTATTGGCTGCTGTCGTGGATGGCCTTGGCGAACACTTCCTTGCCGACCCCGGTGTCCCCCAGAATCAGTACCGGTAGCGGTGTATTAGCCGCCTTGCGGGCCTTGTCCGCACTGGCCTGAAAAGAGGGGCTCTTGCCGTAGATGCCGTCAAACGGATCGAGACTGGTCGTCGAGCCAGCAGCCAGTGGCTCGGCAGCGGGTTTGGAGGTAGGCCGGCGCGGTGACGGCACCAGCACCTGAAAGCCGACAATATTGCCCTTGTGCAGTATCGGTTCCACCCAGTCCTCCGACACCCACAGCCCCGCGTCGTGTGGGTAGACGATTTCATCGCCACCGAAGCGTTGCATTGACAGACGCCGTTTGGTTTCGGGGTCGTAGTCGATTCCCAGGGAGTCCAGTGCGGCAGCGGCGTTGGCGGTAGAGTTGATCAGTCGTCCCTGTTTGTCCAGCAACAGCTTGCCGGTATTGCGGTAGTGGCCGAACTGACTGTTGCTGTGTTCAAGAATCAGGCTCCACAGGTCCGAGGTCTTTTTCGCCAGGCCCGATTGAATCTGGCTGGCCCACGCCACCACCAGCGGCACGTGGAATTTATCGTAAATGCTGCACAGTCCGGACAGGTCTATCACGCCCATCATCTGGTTGTCGTAGGGGTCGGCGATCACTGCCGCCGTGCAGGTCCAGGGTTTGAAACCCTGAATGTAGTGTTCTTCGCCGTGCACCTGGGTTGGCTTGCGTGTTGCCATCGCTGTACCCACGGCGTTGGAGCCGGAATGGCCTTCGTTCCAGCCACTGCCCTCCACCAGTCCGATATCTCTTGCATCGTCAATGGTTCTGGGGTCGCCGACAATCTGCAGGTTTAGTCCCTGGTAGTCGGTCAGGTAGAGGATGGTTTCGAGATCCTGCAGAAACAGGCGCGCCTGTTCCAGCACAGGTTCTGCGCACAGCAATAAATCGGAGTTTCTCAGCCGGTGGTGGGAGAGGGTGTTTTCAGACACCAGCAGTGGTGCCGCCTTCTGTTCCGGGTTCACGCCCTGGGACAGGCAGCGCTCCCAGGAGCTGGCGATTACGTCGCGGATCGGCAGATCCTTGGCCTGGCTACCCTTGCAGAGAAATTGCTCCCACGCGCGATCAATCCCCCGCTGGGCATTCAGGCTGTCGCCACCGGGCCGATAAATCAGGCCGGGCTTTTTAGTACTTGAGCCCCTCACTGTGGGTGACCTCCCCCTTTATTTGGGTTGTGAGCCGGGTAATCGGCAATGACGTGGAAAATCCATCGTCTGCGCTCACTGTTGTTGGGCATTGCTTAATGCCTGATTGCGCCCTGCTGGCATTGCCCGCCGGATTAAAATGCCACCCGCCGGATTAAAATGCTGAAAGTTTCGGGTGGGAGTGACCGATAATAACACGCAGTGTCATGACCTGTCAGTCCGTTCGTAATGACCTGCCCCCTGACCTGTCTGACAGCGTGGCGGGCCCCGGATTGTTGACCCGCCGGGACTGCTTGGCAAAAAAAAGCCTGAAACCCAATAAATTGGACTTGCCATGATTTTTCTTTAATCATACGATTTGCGTCGGGGTTCGTACGATAATAAAACGTTTAATGTCGTGAAAACCCCATGAACAAAGGCGTTCAGCGAAGAGGATGTGACCGGAGGACCCTCGATAACCCGTGTATTGACCGTTTTTCGGACGCAATTACCACATTTATGTGGCAAAACTGTTGTTGCTGTTGGGGGCGAAGCTGTTTATATTTCGCATTGCTGTGCGGAATGTGCGGCGGCAACTAATAATATTTAATAAATTAGTGGGAGAAGAAAATGGTGATGAAAAACAACACCAGCATCAAGAAAGTAGGTGGCTTTCTGCTGGGCTTTGGGGGGCTGATGGCCGCCGCAAGCCCGACGTTTGCAGCCGATTTTGACTACGGTTTGGACGATAGTTTTTTTAAGATCAGCTATAACGGCTACGTCCGCACCACCGTCGGTGTACTACTGCAGGATTCAAAAGAAACTGCTGCCGACGATAAATGGCGCATGAGTCAGGCGCGGGCCACCGTCAACGTCGACTGGGACATCAAGACCGGGCCGCTGAACTGGCGGGTGGTCACCCGGGTCGAGGAGGAGTACAAAACCGATTACCTGGAAGACCTGTCCGAGCGCATGGACAAGCAATATGCTGTCCTCAATGGGGTTCTTCCCGGGCTGGATAACCGCGGTACTTATGGTCGCTATGGCACCGAAGGCAGTTTCATGGACCAGTATGAAACCACCGACGAGATCATGGACATTGTTCGCGAGATCTACTTCGACTGGCAGATCACCGACCGCCTGTTCGCCCGTATCGGCCGCCAGCAGCTGGTGTGGGGGGAGTCCGACTTCTTCCAGGCGATGGACGTGGTACATGGCTACGACTTCCGCCAGCGCTTGTTCTATGAGAACAACGAAGAGTGGCGCAAGCCGCTGTTCCTGCTGAACTTCGTCTATGAAGTCCACGAGTGGGACGGCATGCTGAACTTCTATATCCGTCCGGGGCTGGATCGCGCGGTGGATATGGGCAGCAACTACAATCTCGAGGGCGGTCGCTGGATCCCCACCCCCTACCGCGGGGTTGACTTTACCCAGGTGACCGATGCCTACAACGAAGACCACAACAAGGGCGACTGGGACGACTGGACCTACGGTATCCGCTGGAACGGCCGCTGGGGCTCCGCCGGTTACTCGTTCTCCTATATGAAAACCTTTAACCCTCAGCCAGTGATTAACCCGAACCTGAACTTGAATGCAGGCGGTACTCTTGCTGCGTTTGGTGAGTACTACGGCGTAGGTGACTCGGCCGATACTTCAGGTTTCAGAAGTATCGGTAATCCTGTCCCTGGGCAGTTTAATATGCCGGTTGATCAGGCGTTGCAAGGCTATGGTGATGGTTACCGTGGCGATAAGCTGTTGGGTGAGTGGCTGTACCCGGAAATCGACGTGTTCGGTTTTACTATCAACTACTTCAGCATGGCAATGGACTCCACCCTGAGTGCCGAAGTGGCGTTTATTCCGAACAAGCCCTACAACTACGGCCAGTTGAAGTCTGACCTGCCGGGTTGGGGTGGTATCAAAGAGAAGGATACCCTGAACGTCATGCTGCGGATCGACAAGGAGTTCAAGTGGCAGGAAATTCTCGGTACCCACCGTCCATCGCTGTCCAGTATCCAGCTGTTTGATACCTGGATTATCAACCGCAAGAAAAGCGATGAGATTGTCGAGTTCGCCTCCTTCGGTGAAGAGAAATCCGAACACACTGTCTACCTGACCCTGTTCACCCTGCTGAACTACACCCGTGACACCATTAACCCCTCGCTGGTGGTCGGTACCGACCTCACCAACGGCGGCGGTTTTGTGATCCCGGCGGTGGAGTTTGTCTGGGGTAACGACTGGCGCCTGAAGGTGGAAGCTGACCTGTGGTGGAACGACGGCGACCGCAAAAAAGTCTGTGGTAAAGCAGAAAACAATGCATCAGATCCTTCCGCAGTGGGTGATCTCGGTGTAAGCGGTTGTAGTAAAGCTGTCGGTGATGACCTGCTTGGTGTGCGTGAAAATGATGCCTCCTTTATGGACTGGTTCGCCCGCGACAACCAGCTGGTCTTCAAGCTGACCAGACAGTTCTAATAAAGATAATAATGAAAATTTGTGCAACTATTGGAAAACCGGATAGTCACAAATAAGACTTATTTTAAAACTGGGAGTATGACTATGTATAAGAAGTTACTAACGGCGTCGGTCGTGGCATCAATGGGCTTTGCGCCCTTGATGGCATCGGCGGAAGACGAAACAGCGCTGCCGCTGTATGCAACAGACCGGGAGCCCGGTTATGTGCAGCCAACGGCAGACGGTTCCAAACCTAACCCGGTGTTCTACGGCAGCCCGGCGAAAGCTGGCCGCTGGGACAACGGCAAACCTGATATGGAAGCGGAACAACTGCCCGAAGGCGTGACCGAAGACCAGGTAATGAAAGCAGGTACCGTGATCAACGCGGCCAACTTTGACAAGGTCAAGGACATGTATTTCGAAGGTAAGCGTGTCGGCGACATGATTACCGAGAAAATCGAGTGGATGATTCGGGAAAAGAACCTGGCGATGAATATCCGTCATTCGGAATTTATCGAGATGGACGAGAAGTACATGCAGGCCACTCAGGATGGTAAGGGCAAAGTAAAATTTGACCCCGAAACCCGTGCAGTGTCTGGCTGGGAAGCCGGTATGTTCTTTGACCCGCAAGAAATCTCTATGGACGACCCCCACGCCGGTGACAAACTGATCTGGAACCTGCGTTCACCGACTTACGGTGCGACCATGGACTTGCGTCACATCTCCTGGGTGTTCCTCGACGGTGAAGACGGCATGGAGCGTATCCAGCGCTGGTGGGCTCGTCGCTACTACATGGAAGGCCGTCTCGATGGTGGTCCGCTGGTAGAAGGTGATGGCGATATCATGCAAAAAACCGTTCTGGTGGCAATCTATCCCCAGGATATTAAAGGTATCGGTATCTTCTCTGTACGCTACAATGACCCCACTGCGGAAACACCGGATGACGTTTGGGCTTATCTGAAGTCTGTTCGCCGTGCACGTCGTCTGTCCGGTAACGCCTGGATGGATCCAATTGGTGGTACGGTACAGCTGTACGATGACTGGGATATCTGGGATGCGGTACCAACCAAATACAAAGATGTAAAACTGGTTGATCGTCGATATGTATTTGCGATTGCTCACGCACCGCTGATGACTGTGGATCTGCGTTTCAGAAACACCATTCAGGAGTTCCCTGCAGTTGGCATGGACATTCCGCCTCACTACTTCCCCGCGCCCCAGGTGCAGTGGGAGCCACGTGAAGTATGGGTAATCGAAGGCACCCCGCCCGATGTTCACCCCTACAGCAAGAAAGTGGTGTATATGGAAGTCGATTATCCTCGTCCCTACCTGGGTGAGGCCTACGACAAAAACGGTGAATTCTGGAAAGGCTTTATCTTCCAGAACCGTCTCGACGTAGGTGATGATGGCTACAAGGCGCTGATGCCGGTAGTTGGTCACATCATTGACTTTAAAGCAGACTTCGCGACCAACTGGTCTTCCAACATGAAAGCCAATCCGGCCGGTGTTGAAGAAACAGACGTCACGCTGCAAACGTTGATTGCACTGGCTCGTTAATTCGAACCGGTTCGTTCTGAAACAGGGCTGTCAGGCAAACCTAATCGTTTATCTGGCAGCTCTGTTGCAGTTTACACACTGAAAAATCAATAAAAACGACCGATCAGACGGTGTTCTTAGCACTGTAGTAGTAAAGGTGGCCTTTCTGGTCATTTAGATTTTTTTGGGGGTTTTATGAATGTTGCTGGACAGGACCATGCTGGAACCAATTCCTCTGAGCCCGCAGGGCCGGTAGAAAAAACAGCAGGCCAAAAATTTATTGCACTGATTTTATCAATTTTACCCTGGGCTATTGTCGGCACCCTGTTGTGGGCAGGCCTGTTTGTCAAACCAACTGCCGTGATAGAGGAAGTCACACCACCGGCGATTGATCGCCGTGACAATATTCTCGGCGTCACCCGAGTCGGCCCCGATGTTTATTGGGCGGCCGGTAACTACGGAAAAATCCTTATTTCCACTGACCGGGCGAAAACCTGGACCAATCAAAACTCCACCGTGGATATCCATTTTCAGGATATCGCTGCCTGGGATGAGAACCGTGCCGTGGCCGTGGGCAACAAGGGCGTTGCGGTGGTGACCGATGATGGCGGCAAGACCTGGACGTCAGTGGAGACACCAAAATCCGAAATTTCCAACAAGTTGTTGAAAGTCCATGTATCTCCCGGTGGCGAAGCGCTGGCGGTGGGTGAAATGGGTATGATTATTCAAAGTCTGGACTACGGAAATACCTGGAAGCGCCTGCGCGATGAAGAGGATGTCTTCTTCAATGACGTTGCCCGCACCAATGAAAACACCATCATCATCGCCGCTGAAGCAAGGGCGATTGAAGATCCTGATGCGCCTTATGATCCACATCAGCTGGTTCCGGACGCTTACGGACTGATTTTCAAAAGTGATGACAATGGTGAAACCTGGCGCACGATTAAGACCGATAGCCTGAACAGTTTTGCGGCCATTGACTTCCGCAATGAGCTGGAAGGAGTTGCTGTCGGCTTGTCCGGTACCATTGTCGGCACCTTTGATGGCGGTGATACCTGGTCACATATCGATAGTAAAACCTCCGGTATGAAAGAGCATCTCATGGATGTTGCCTGGTCTGAGCACCTGAAGGAATGGGTAGGTATAGGCAACAAAGGCAAGTGGATAACCTTCTCCGGTGATCTGTCGTCATTTGACACACGTTTCCTGACAGAAGCCGACGCAGAAGTGAAGGATTTTACATCCCACTCAGAACTCGCCCTGACCGGTGATGGCGGGTTTATCGGTGTCGGTGAGACGGTCGGTTATATGGATCTCGAAACGAATCAGTGGACTTTGTTGCACTAGTCATTGACACAGTTGCGTGACGATTCAAATAAACAATTAAAAGATGCGCCCATCCAGGCAGTTTCGGATGGTTGGTGGAGGATAACATGTTAGAAAAATTTGCACTTGCCTGTATCAAATTCAGAAAAAGTGTTCTGGCAGTGGTGGCTGTTCTCACAGTTATATTTGCTTACTTTGCACAGAATATCGAAGTTAAAACCGTATTTGACGACCTGATGCCGACCTCGCATCCCTATGTTCAGATACACAACGAATACAAAAACACCTTCGGTGGCACCAATATCATCACCTTCATGATCGAAGCGGAAGAAGGTGATATTTTCCAGATGCCGGTTTTGAAGAAGGTCCGTGATCTGACCCAGGGCCTTTACAAGATCAATGCGATCAATGAATTCCAGATCTATTCGATCGCCGGTAAAAAACTGAAGGAAGTGCGCGCTTCCACAGAGGGGATTGAAAGTTTCCCCTATATGTGGCCTGCTCTTCCGGAAGACGAGGCCGGTATTGAAAGGCTTCGGGAAGCAATCTTGCGCAGCCCGCTGGTCTATGGGCCCTATGTGTCCAAAGATCTGACGGCAACGCTGGTGACGGTGGATTTCTACGACAATCTTCTCGAGTACAACCGCGCCTATAAACAGGCCTACGAACTGGTAGACCGGTTGGATGATGATACTGTCAATATCAGCCTGGTGGGTAATCCGGTTCTGTACGGTTGGGTAAACCACTTCCTGCCTGAAACCATGAATCTGGTGCTGGTGGCTGCGTTAATCTTCCTGGTACTGCTGTTCCTGATCAACAGAACCTGGCGCGGTACACTGTTGCCACTGTTGTCCGGTGCCATCAGTGCCACTTGGGCACTGGGCGCCGCCCATATGCTGGGTATTCACTTCGATCCGCTGGTAGTGGTAGTGGCGATGTTGATTACCGCCCGTGCGGTATCGCATTCGGTGCAGATGATCACCCGTTTCCACGAAGAAATTGACAAGATGACCGAGGGCCATGATCTCTGTTCAATAGAGGCGGCCCGTCTGACCCTGAAGGACCTGTTGCGTCCCGGCTTACTGGGTATTGCTACGGATGCTGGCTGTGTGACGGTAGTTGCGATCAGCCCGATTCCGCTGTTGCAGAAACTGGTGGTACTGGCGGTTGTCTGGGTTGGTACGGTGGCGGTGAGCTCGATTATTGTCACGCCGATCCTGCTGTCATGGGTCAGAAAACCCAAGTCCTACGCCCACCCGCTGAATCTTGACCTGCTGGTGATCCGTCCCTTCCTTAACATGTGTGTGAAACTTGTGGAAACCCGTGCGCGCTACGTGGTGGTGACGTTCGCGCTGGCGCTGTTTGTTGTCTGTGGTTTTTACGCCGTGGATCTGAAAGTGGGTGATGCCAATCCCGGTTCACCGATTCTCTGGCCTGATGCCCGTTACAATATCGACTCTGACAATATCAACAGCAAGTTCCCGGGTGCTGACCGGATGTTCGTGGTGTTTGGTAATGAAACCCGAGACGAGCAGGGCCTGATGAAAGAGGTCGAGTCTCTGGACAGCATGTTGCGTTTCCAGCGATACATGGAGCAACAGGACGAAATTGGCGGTAGTCTGTCCTTGGCGGATGTGTTGCCTACGGTTAACCAGACAGTGCGGGAAGGTAACTACCGCTATGTGGAGCTGGGTGAAACGACCACCAACAACGCCGAACTGATCTATATGTTCGAACGTGCCTCTGAGCCCGGTGACCTGCTTGGCTTTACCGATGTGAAAGCCACCAATGCTTCGGTGACGTTGTTCTTCACTGATCGTCAGGGTAAGACTATCCAGACAGCGATCGCCCGGATCAATGAGTTCAAGGACAACATGGAAGTCGAAGGGCTGACCATTCACATGGCTGGCGGGATCATCGGCGTGATCGGTGCGGTGAACGAGGTTATCCTCTCCGGACAGATTCAGTCGATTGCACTGGCGCTCTTCATCCTAGTGATGATGTGTATCATTGTGTATCGCTCCAGTATTGCGGGGATGTTCTTTATGGTCCCGGTGGTGTTGTCCAATCTGGTAACCTTCGCCTTCATGGCATGGCAGAACATTGGTATGAACATCAATACCGTGCCCGTTGCTGCGCTGGGTATTGGCCTCGGTGTGGACTACGCACTGTACATCTGTGACCGTATCCAGATCGAATACAAATCTGGCAAGTCACACATCGAAGCTATTTCCATGTCTCTGCACTGTGCGGGACGGGGTGTGCTGGTAACTGCTCTGGTACTGATTGCCAGCGTTGCTGTATGGTTGTTCTCTTCATTGAGATTCCAGGCTGAGATGGGGATGTTGATTGGTCTGTGGCTGTGTGTCTCTGCATTGAGTGCACTGTTCCTGATGCCGGCTCTTGCCTTTATCTTCAAGCCGCGTTTCCTGTTTGGTGAAGTACAGCACCACTGACAGGAGAATAGCCTGAATTCCAATGCAAGATTAAACAGGGCCCGCAAGGGCCTTGTTTTTTTGTAGCGTAGATATCGGGTTCAGTGTTTTATGGCCAGTTATCTAAGAGGTGTTCGCTTTGGCCTTGAGGTAAAGTTGATAAGGCTGGTAGATGTCTTCATTTTACCGGCTCGATTGATCGAACCAACCATTAACTGAAAATACGGATTTGACCCAACAACAATAATGAAAATGAATACCGATGTGCTGGAATTTAATGAATCCTACCGGAATGGTGCAAAAAAGCTGGCTGTTTACCCGCTCTATGGTCTGACCAAACGTGAATCAGAAGTTGTATTGAGGATCGCGCTGGGCAAGACCAATGATGAGGTGGCGGTACTGTTGGGTATCACCCCGGCCACGGTCAAGCTCCACATGCGAAGTGCCCGGCTCAAGCTGGGTGCCAATAACTCGATCTATCTGATCAGTCGTTGTTTCATGCTGGGTATTTTGCGCGCTGTGTCTGGTTGATTCCCCTGCTGTATTTCTGTTTGACGCCGTTGCTGGCAGTTCTCCCCCCTGACAGGCTGGTGGCGGGGCGTGTCAGGGGATTTTGAATAATCCCGTGCGGCGGCTGATGTGGTCAAGCAATTGCCGTGTAGACGGGTCAGGTGCATCTACGCCGTTTCTCATGCTGTCATGTTCAGACAGCAGACCGGACGCAATGCCTTTACCGAGTTCGACGCCCCATTGGTCGTAGGAATTGATGTTCCAGATCGCGCCCTGCACGAATACCTTGTGCTCGTAGAGTGCCAGCACCTGGCCGAGATGGTAGGGTGTGAGGGCATCGAGTAGCAGCATGTTCGAGGGTTTGTTACCGGGACAGATCAGGTGGGCCGGGAGGTCCGGTTGGTCTCTATTGCCCGCCATCAAGGCAGATGCCTGCGCCAGCAAATTCGCCAGCAGTGTGCGGTGATGTTCATTGATGCTTTCGGGTTCATGGACTGTGGCGACCAGGTCGAGCGGAATTAAATGGTTACTTTGATGAAACAGCTGAAAAAAGGTGTGCTGAGCATTGGTGCCCGTTTGTCCCCAGAGGACGGGACCTGTCGGGTAATCAATGGTTTCGCCGGACTGCGAGACAGACTTGCCGTTACTCTCCATATCGAGCTGTTGTAGATAGCTGGGTAGCAATGACAGACGTTGGCAGTAGGGGATGATGGCCACCGATGGTGCGTCTAGAAAATTCCGGTACCAGATACCCAGCAAGGCCAGAATTACAGGCATGTTTTTGGCGAAGGGTGCTGACCGGAAATGCCGATCCATTGCCCGGGCGCCACTTAGCATCTCTGTAAAGTGCTCGTGTCCCAGGCTGATTGAAATGGTCAGTCCCACACAGGACCATACCGAGTAGCGACCACCGACCCACTCGTCAAATGTCAGAATCTGTGATGACGGGATACCGAAGGTTTCGGCGTTCTGACGATTGGCGGTCAGGGCGATGATCTGGCGGCTATTCACCATCCCCGATAGCTGCAGTTTATTCTCCAGCCAGTGCAGGGTGGTGCGTGTGTTTAACAGTGTTTCCTGGGTGGTAAAGGTCTTGCTGGCGACAATTACCAGGGTTCGTTCGGGATCCAGTTGATTGAGGATGTTGAGTACATCCTCCCCATCCACGTTGGCGATAAAGTGAACCCGGAGGTCCGGGTGCCTGTAGGGGCGCAATGCCTGACAGGCCAGCTGAGGGCCGAGTACCGAGCCGCCGATGCCGATATGAACGATATCCTGTACGGGCTTGCCCGTGACACCGAGCCATGTGCCTTCGCGGATTGAGCTGCTGATAGCCGCCATCTCGGCCAGTGTGGCGCTAATCTGTTCGTCCAGGGCCTCTCCCCCGAACCGGTAACCATCTTCCCGCTCACCTCGCAGGGCGGTGTGAAGCGCAGCGCGTTGTTCCGAACTATTGATTAGCCCGCCGTTGAACAGGGTGTCTCGCTGTTGCTCCAGTGTGGATTGTTCGGCGAGGGTCAGCAGGGTTGAAAAAATGGTTTCGTCGATCAGATTTTTTGAATAATCCAGTAATAACCCGTCAACCGACAGGGCAAAACGCCGATGGCGATCCGGGTCCTTCTGGAACAGCGACATCAAGTCGAGTCGTTTGCCCCCCTCTGCCAGTGTTTCCAGCGTATGCCAGGCTGGCAGTGTATCGGGAGAGGAGGTTGTCTTTGTCATGCGGGGGGCTCGTTTGGTTTTGGTCGCTGTCTGATTCTGTCGGCCAGTATCGCATACGCGATGATGACAGTTGGTATGGAAAGGTCTGGCTGTAGTCTACTAGTCTGTCTTATTATTTTAACACCGCTCACTCTACAGATGTCGGCCCATGACCAGGCAGGTATCGAGCATGCGGTTGGAAAACCCCCACTCATTGTCATACCAGGCGAGGACTTTGACCAGCTGGCCGGAAACCCGAGTGTGCGAGCCATCGAAAATACTGGAGTAGGCGGAGTGGTTGAAATCGACGGACACCATCGGTTCCTCCGTATAAGCGAGCACTTCACCCAGCAGGCCGCGCGCTGCCTGCTGCATGATATCGTTCACTTCGGTCGCTGTGGTGGCGCGGCTGGCCGTAAAGGTGAGATCCACCAGCGATACATTGGCGGTGGGCACCCTGACTGCCATACCGTCCAGCTTTCCCGAGAGTTCGGGCAGCACCAGACCAATGGCTTTGGCAGCCCCCGTGCGGGTGGGAATCATGGATAATGTGGCCGAGCGCGCCCGGTAAAGATCTTCGTGGTAGACATCCACCAGATGCTGATCATTGGTGTAGGCATGAACTGTGGTCATGAAACCTGTTTCAATGCCGAGGGTGGCCGACAGCGGCTGAACCACCGGCGCCAGACAGTTGGTGGTGCAGGAGGCATTGGATACGATGCGGTGTTCGGCGGTCAGTAGCCCATGATTGATGCCGAACACGACGGTGGCATCCACATCTTTGCCCGGTGCCGAAATCAGCACTTTTCTGGCACCGGCTTGCAAGTGCTTCGCGGCGTTTTCACGCTCGGTGAAAAGCCCGGTGCATTCGAGCACGATATCTACCTGCAACGCCCGCCAGGGCAGCTTGGCCGGATCCCGCTCGGCGAGCACCCTGATGGCGTCCTCGCCGATGAACAGGGTCTCGTCATCGTGATTTACCGGCTGGTGGAATTGACCGTGAACACTGTCAAACCGGGTCAGGTGAGCGTTGATGGCCACATTGCCCTGATCATTGATCGCGACAATGGTCATGTGCTCCCCGAGCTCTGGCCTTTCGTAATAAGCCCTGAGGATGTTCCTGCCGATACGGCCGTAGCCGTTAATTGCTATGCGCAGCATATTCGTCTCCCTTTAAGGCCTATTATTGCCTGATTGGCCGTCCAACAACATCTTCAATTTAAGTCGTGGCAATATGCAACAAACGCCTCTGCCACCTAACCAAAATGGCTTTTCGACTTGACTCTCCGGAGTCACTTCAATATATTACGCGGCCTCACGCACTCGTAGCTCAGCTGGATAGAGTACTCGGCTACGAACCGAGCGGTCGGAGGTTCGAATCCTCCCGAGTGCGCCATAAATGAAACCCTCGCCTGAAAAGGCGGGGGTTTTTTATGGGCCACGACGGCGGTGAGAACCTCCTCAGGTTCGACAACTTCCGTGAGGAAGTTGGACCCAGCAACGGCAAGTTGCGCAGCCCCGTAGGGGGCAAAACGGCCATAAGCCGTTTTGAGTCAATCCTCCTCAGTCTCCTCAGCCTCCTCAGGTTCGAGCCGACCTCCTCAGGTCCGAGAAAACACCGATGTTCACGGGAGTTTCCCGGGAAAATACGGTAGGGTGACAAGCCATGCGGCCTGAATTTTATAAAATCCGTGCGTGGATACTACCGTTACCCCTCAGCCTGACCTTGCTCGTTACCGTACTGCTGCCGTTTCTCGCAGTGATGGGACTGACTGGCTGGTACAGCATCAATCTGCTGGAGCGCAACAGCCGCGATCGCATGCAGGAGGATATCGAACTTATTGCCAGGGCAATTCGTCTGCCTTTGAGTCACGCCCTTGAGCGCGGCTATGAAGAGACCATCAAGCGAGCTCTGGAATCGGCCTTTACCATCGATCGGGTGTACGGTGTTTATGTCTATGATCGCCGGGGAAAAACCATTTATGCCAGCGGTGCCAGAGAGCCCTCAATGGGCAGTGAGCAGGCGGTACGGATTGCCAATCGGGGTGAAGGGCAGGGTGAATTTGCCCGGGTGGGTAAAGAGGCGGTGTTTTCCTATTTTGTGCCGTTGGTGGATGCCGGTGAGCAGATCAGTGGCCTGTTGCAAATTACCCGGCGCGGCAGCGATTTCGACAATTATCTCAGTCAGCTTCGCACCCACAGTCTCTCGGTGCTGGTGGTTTCGGCGATTATCCTGACGCTGATTATTCTATTGGGCTATCGCTGGACACTGGGTCGGCATCTGGTCGCTGTGAAGTCGGGGCTGGCTCGGATTCGTTCGGGGGAGCTGCAACACCGTTTTGACCGAAAGGGTCCCCGTGAGATGCAGTTATTGGCAGGTGGTATTAACGAAATGCTCAATGCGATCGCCCGCTCCAGTGAAGCGCTGGCAGCGCAAAAAGACCGCGAGGCCGAGCTGACCGAAAAACTGCACCAGTCGGAAAAACTGGCTGCCCTTGGGCAACTTTCTGCCGGTGTCGCCCATGAGCTGGGGAGCCCCCTCAGCACAGTGGACGGCAAGGCCCAGCGGGCGTTACGGTACGGCGACCGCCTGCCCCCGGCCGTGATGAATGCGCTGGATGCCATTCGCAGGGAGTCGGCTCGTATGGAGCGGATTATCCGCCAGCTCCTGGATTCTGGTCGGTCAAATCCACTGGATCGCCGTACGGTTGCCGCTTGTCAGCCGCTGCTGAGTGCCCTCAAACGGGTTGTGAGCCCCGCCTCGATCCGGGTCGACCAAAGAATCTCTCCGGATACGAAGACACAGTCAGTGAAGGTCGATTTGATCAGACTGGAGCAGGCATTGACCAACCTGTTGCAAAATGCCTTTCAGGCTGCCCGGGCTCGGGTTGTGGTGAGCTGTGAGATTTGTCCGGACGGGGTTCGTTACTGTTTTGAGGACGACGGGCCGGGTATCAGCGATGATGACTATCCCCATCTGTTTGAACCGTTTTTCACGACGAAACCGGTGGGCCAGGGAACCGGGCTCGGTCTGGCAGTAGCGCATGCGGCGGCCCGGGATCACGGCGGTGCGATCGAGGTCTTCCACACTGATAGCGGCGGTGCCCGCTTTTGCCTGTTATTGCCACAGAGGGAGGACACTGCCGATGCCTGATGCCGGACTGATTCTCGTTGTCGAGGACGACAATGGCCTGCGCGGACTGATTCGCGAAGAGCTGGAGGAGAATGGCTTTGCCGTGGCGGAGGCCGGCGATGCCGAGGCCGCTGCGTATTGGATGACCAGCCGGTCGCCGGACCTGATTATCAGCGATGTGCGCCTGCCGGGGGAGACCGGGCTGAGTCTGCTCGACCACAGCCGTCAGTTGCCGGTGCCTCCGGCATTTCTGGTGATCACCGCATTTGGCACTGTGGAGCAGGCTGTCAATGCATTGCAGCGCGGCGCCGACGATTTTCTTACCAAACCGCTCAATCTGGACCATTTGCGGCTCAGTGTGGAACGGGCACTGGAGCGTCGGGCGTTACGGAGTGAAATTTCCCGTTATCGACAGATGCTGAAAAGCGGCGATTTTCACGGGTTGATCGGTCGCAGTGCTCCAATGAGACAATTATTTGAACAAATTCGTCGGGTCGCCGCGGCCAATGGCCCGGTGCTGATTACCGGTGAGAGCGGTGTTGGCAAGGAGCTGGTGGCTCGTGCGCTGCACGCCGAAAGCGATCGATGCGATGGTCCTTTTCTGGCAGTGAACTGTGCGGGTATACCCTCCGAATTATTGGAGAGTGAATTGTTTGGCCACACCGCTGGCGCGTTTACCGGTGCCCAGCGGGCCCGCAAGGGGCTGTTTGCGGAGGCGGAGGGTGGCACCTTGCTGTTGGACGAAATCGGTGAAATGCCGGGGGCGATGCAGTCGAAGCTGTTGCGTATCCTTCAGGACGGGCGAGTGCGACCGGTCGGGGAAAACCGTGAACGCCAGATCGATGTTCGTATCGTGGCCGCCACCAACCGGGACCCGGTCGCCGATATTGAATCCGGTTTGTTCCGGGCAGATCTGTTTTACCGGCTGGAAACATTTTCTTTCGAGGTCCCGCCACTGGCCCGTCGCGGGGATGATATTGATCTGCTCGCCGCCCACTTTCTGGCGCGCTTCGGCGCATTGGCGGAGCCCCGGGTAACCGGGATCACCCCGGCGGCGCTGCGCTGTTTACGCCATTATCCCTTTCCTGGCAATGTTCGAGAATTGTCCAATGCCATCGAGCGCGCGGTGGCCTTTGCCCGTGGGGAAGAAGTCGATATCGATGATTTGCCGGAGCGTATCCGCAGTTATCGAGGTGCCGGCCAGGCAGTGGACAGAGCTACTTTCGATGAGCCGATTGAAGTGCAGCAACTGCTTCCCCTGAAGGATGTGGAAAGACGTTATGTTCGTTATGTGCTGGAGAGACTGGAGGGCAACAAACGGCGCACGGCCGAGCTGCTGGGTATTGGCCGCCGCACACTCTACCGTTACCTGGAGGATGATGACTGAGCAGGATTGACCCTGTTGTAATGTCACATGTGCCATATTGACACGCTTGAGTGGTGGCCCAATAACACACCGATGTACCTGAAAACCGCGACTAGCGGTACTTTTGCTACTTGGCATGGTGGTTGCTGAAGGATTTGTGAAATCAACAAGCCTGACAAGGAGGCACTATGACTTTCAAACAGATCGCGACCACCACATTGTTTTCGGCCCTGCTTTTATCTGCCCCGGCTGCAATGGCCCAGGACCCACAGGGTTACGGCCAGCCGCCGCAGAGTGCTGCTGCAGCGCAGCCTGCCGATGATGCCACCGTCACCAGTTTTGCCGAGGCAATGGGTGAGGTACAGGTCATTCAGCAGAAGTTTTCGGAACAGCTCCAGGGAGTAGAGGACAACGACAAGGCCCGTGAACTGCAGATGAAAGCGCAGGAAGAAATGGTCACAGCCGTGGAGGCCAGTGGTATTTCCGTACAGGACTACAATGCGCTGGCGAGCCGGATGGATCAGGATCCGGCGCTGAGGGAAAAAGTAGAGAAAAAGCTTCAGTCCCTGTAACGGACGACACTCACTATGGGCCGGCTCCAGCCGGCCCAATACTATGGACAGTTAGTTGCCAAGGCCCCGACGATACTCCCAGTCATACGTCGGGGTTTTTTTGTGTATGCAGAATGGGGCTCGTTGGCAGTAGGGTTATTCTCCCTACGGGTTACCTGTTGTGGTAAGAACATCTTCCCCGGTCCGTTGGCGGATCTGCTCTCTCTGCTGCTCTGCAAGCTGCTCCTCATGGTGACTGAGGCTGCTCCCGACCCAGCTGTCCATCAGCTTTGCGGTGACCAGGTCCCCGCTGACATTGATGGCTGTGCGACACATGTCGAGTATCCGGTCAACCCCCATGATCAGCGCGATACCCGCAGCCGGTATGCCGACACTGTCGAGCACCATGGCGAGTATGACAATGCCCACTCCCGGGGTTGCCGGTGAGCCGATCGAGGCGCCAACCGCAGTGATCACGATCAAGACCATGCCGCCAAGCCCGATATCGATGCCGAATACCTGTGCGAGAAACATGGCGGCCACACCCTGATAGAGCGCCGTGCCGTTCATGTTGATGGTGGCGCCCAGCGGGATCACGAACTGCGATATGGAGGGCCTGACACCGAGTTTTTCTTCGGCCACCTTGATGGATAGCGGCATCACGGCTGCGGAACTGGAGGTGGAGAAGGCCAGCAACAGCACCTCCTTGATGTCGTTGAGAAAGGCCAGCGGGTGTCGCCTTGCCACGATCAGAATAATCAGCAAGTACAAACCCAGTAACAGCAACAGTCCCAGTAGTACTGTCAGGACATAGACTGCCATGCCCAGCAGGGCATCGATGCCGAGCTTGGCGGTCAGCTGTAGTATCAACCCGAACACGGCGATCGGTGCCAACAGCATGGCCCAGCGGACGACAGTCATGCAGACTTCCTGGAGGGAGCCCATCAAATCGAGCAGTGGCTTGGCCTGCAGTGGTGTCATCATCACCAGTGCCACACCCATGATCATGGCAAAAATGACCACTTCCAACATATTGCTTTCCACCATCGCGGAGAGCGGATTAGAGGGCAGCAGCGTGACGATTTTTTGCGGCAGCTCATTGAGTACGGGGCTGCCGGACGCTTCTGCCGTCGGGATTGTCTCGACCAGCGAAGCGAGTTGCAGTGCCTGCTGGTCGATGTATTGCCCCGGTTTGATCAGGTTGGCGATGGTGATGCCAATCACGATGGCGATGGCCGTGGTGAAGATAAAATACAGGACCACTCTAAAACCGGTTTTCTTGAGCTGCTCCAGATCCTCTGTGGCCGCCAGCCCCCGAATGATAGAGGCAAAAACCAGGGGAATGACAATCATCTGAATCAGGGCGAGAAAAAGTTTACCCGGCAGTGCCAGCCAGTCGCTGATGGTGGCAGCATCGGCGGGTGATACCCAACCGATGCTTGGGCCCATCAAAATGCCGACGACAATGCCGAGAAACATAGCAACCAGCACCTGGAGCCACAGTTTTCCCCGGATCAACCCCTGCAGGGACGTGCTTAAATATTTAAGTGAGCGGGGCTGGAGAGCCTTGACGGTAGAACTCAGAAGGTTGTGATTTGGCATGACGGGTAATCACTTTTTAAGGTTCAGGGAGATACTGTCGCACATGGCGCAGGGAGGGGCCAGCATCCTGGAAGGTCAGGGCCGTTCGATCCGCCAGAGGATATCCATGCTCTGCGTTTCACCGGATTCAGCCCGGATCTTGAATTTTTTGGAGACCGAGTATTCGAGCAGTAAACCGGCATTGGGCGAGAGAATATTTTGAATATAGCTGGCGTAGAGCCTCGGTGTCAGGTATTTGCCAAAAGTGACGGCACTCTCTTCGAGGCCGCCGTCGCTGGAGACCGACAGCACGTCGAGTCCGAGTTGCCGTTGCAATTGTCCGGTCAATGCATCGCTCTGACTGAAGCCCAGTGAGGCAGCGGCGTTGATCAGGGTCGACCCCTCTGTCTGGGTGGTTCCCGCCAGGGATTTGCCCGTGATCAGCATGGCCAGGATCTCCGTCTGTGGCAGGGTGGGGCTGGAAAACAGGTCGCTGGTCAATGCGCCCGGCACACCATCAATCTGAATACCGACCAGTGTATCGCCCACTGTTCGGGAAGCGCGGGCATGAATCAGTGGATTGTCAGGTGCCCCCTGAAAAACCAGCCTGCCGGAGTCAATCGCCAGTGCCTGTCCGTAGGTTCGGTAGACACCATCGACAACTTGCAGAATACCTTCCGCTCGCACGGGTTGGGTTGGTTTTTCGCTGAGACGGAGTTTTCCCGTGATCTGTCCGTGGATGCCAAAACCGCTGAATTGGATATTGTCTCCCAGCTCAAGGGTGACATCCGCTAACAGGTTAAGCGGGGAGCGTTTTTTTTCTACTGGTATGGTCTGGTCAATAATCAGTGCATCTTCTGAGACGGTAACAGCACTGGCGGGCATTTCCTTGAGCGCAATCTCGGCATCGGGGATCTGAATCTTGCCGGTGATGTGCAGTTGCTCCGGAGTCGCCACTATTTTCAGGGTCGGGGTGAGGCTGGCCTTGATGGTCTCCAGGTCAACCGTCTTTATTCCCACCCCGGTCAGAAACAGTTCACCGTGCCAGTCGTCGGGTCGGTTGACCTGCAGTAGGCCATTCATCGCCAGTGACCCCTCCCCGGAATCCACTTTGCCGTCCAGTTGCCAGCTGGACCGGTCGCGATGCTCCAGTCGCAGGTCGCCGTTGGTCAGATTAATGCCGAGTTGTGGAACATAGGCGGAGAGAGCGTTCAGCTGAACATGCCCGGACAGCGACGGGTGGTCGGCCGTACCGGCAAGCCTGATGAGCGCATCGGCGCGACCCTGCAATTCGTCGACAGACGTTACAAAGGGATTCAGCCAATCCAGTTTGTCCAGCTGGAGGTGGAGGCTGCCGCCAATAGCCCGATCCGCCTCTGCCATCGGCCAGTGGAGCTGGATCCGGGCGTTGCCGGTATCGGTAAATTCGGTGTTTCCGGTGAGTTCCAGTCGTTGTTCTGCAAGGCGGATGTCAAGGTCGGTATTGTCCAGGATGACCTGTCGCCGTTTTTTGGCCCTGTCGTCAACGGTGAATCGGGCCGCTGCGGTACTGAGGGACAATTGCCCGACCAGCGTTTCATCCCAGCCCGCAAGTTTGAGGTCGCCATTGATTTCGCCAGTGAGAGCGCTGTTGCCCGGTAGCCAGGGTTGTAACCATTGCAGAGGTAGGTGGTGGAGGGTGGCTGTGGTCTTGATACCGGTTTTTTGATGCCATGTCAGATGACCGCAGGCAGCCCTGTCGAGCTGTTTCCAGCAGTGCGCCTTAAGCTCGGCACCGTGCTCTGAAATCCGGCCTTCGACGCCGTTATCCAACTGCCAGTTACCAATCAGCGGGGCGCCGATTTTGCTGTCCGAAATTCGGGTCTGCCATTCGCCCTGTTGCCAGTGACCGCTACCCTGCAAGGTCAATGTCAGGTCCTGCTGCGTTGCCGAAAGCTGGTAATGATGCTTTTCGGGTCGTCCTCTGGCCTTGAGTTGCAGGTCGGTATCCCGCTGTTGGTCGCCGGCCAGTGAACCCGACAGCGCCAGGTCTATATACTGCTGACCCTCTTTGTCGATGTTGAGACGCAGGTTCAGCGAGCGAATGCTGTGCCCGTCAAAAGCCAGTTCTTCGGCACGGGCGTTACCCTGAATTACAGGTAAGTGATCTGGTGAGAGGGGGCCTCCCCGACTGGAAACCGTGCCCGTGGAGACCAGTTTGCCGGAGAGGCCGGGATAGAGCTCCGCCAGATTATTGGCAGTCAGCTGCCAGTTGAGTGGGGTTTGGCCGCCCCATTCCCCCTTCACTAGCAGGTGATTATCTCCGATCCGGGCGGTAAAGCCACGGCTGGAAAACACGCCCTGTCGGGATGCCAGTTGACCGCTCAGGGTCACCGGGTAACTGTTAAGGGAGCCTGTCAACTGGTCTATTTCCGCGTCTACCGACAGGCCCTGATCCGTATAGCTGCCGGTGGTGGAGAGCATGCCCGCCAGCTTGCCTGACAGCTTTTGGTCCAGAAAATAGCCGGGATCAACCTCGGCGAGGTTTACAGCCAGTTGCCAGTTGGGTGTTGTTTGCCAGGCCACGTCTCCCTGAATACCGAGTTTGCCGGCTTCGGATTGCAGATCGATGTGTTCGAGATGCAGGCCCTGACGATCGCCCCGGAGGTCAACGGCAACCTGTTGTGTGGGTAATGTCGATGGGGATTGCGTGGTTAGATCAAATGCGCCCTGCAACTGATAGTTATCCAGTGAACCAGCGAGCCTCAATTGCCCAAGTGAGCTGATGGCGGGCAGGTCTGGCCAGACAGTCCGGTTGTCGATGGTCCAGTCATTGACCAGATTCACCGAGATGGCCAGTGGGTTCAATGTTCCCCGGTCCCAATCAGCGCCACTGATCAGGGTCCCGCTGGTGGCGAGGCTGAAGGGCGCTGCCAGTTGGTGTTCAATGGTCATAGTGGCCAGGTTACCGCCCAGTCTGGCCTTGCCCTCGAAGTGGTTTTGCTGGAATTCGCTGTGCCACTGGAGTGCGATATTGAGCCGGTAGGGTGGTTTCGCCCTGATGCTGCCCCGCAGGGCCAGCTGTTGTCCTGGCTGGCGAAGGATCAGTTCCCGTACTTCAATGCCGAGCAGATTGATGCTGCCGGCGGCGGAGATTTTTTCCAGTGTCAGGGAATCCGTGCCGTTGCGGTAACGAAGCTGGTCGATAGTGAGGCGTTCCAGCGTTACCGGCAAGACAGTGTTCAGGCTGGGCCAGATAAACTCTGATGGGCTATTCGCGGTGTTGGGCTCCACATGGATTTGCAGATCGGTAAATTCAAGGATCTGGATAGGCAGCTGACCACCCAGTAGACCGAGTAACTGCCATTGCCCCGTGACAGAGGTGGCAGTGATCAGCAGGTCGGCCCGCCGGACAGACAGCCTCTGAAAAGTGAGGCCTTCCAGTAAAGTGCCGTGGCTGGTCTGCCAGTGAATTTCAGTGTCAGTGGCAGATGCCGCTGCCTTTTCCAGCAGCCAGTGGCTGCCGGTGCGGGTTGCGATTAAAAGGTAGCCCGTAGCCAGCAGTGTGCCGAGTATCACTACCAGTAATACTGACAGCAGCAGGGCGCCACGGTACATTGAACGGCGCTTCACAGGTCCGGCCCCATGGAAAGGTGAATCCGGAACGCTTGTTCTGATGTGTCGGGAAAGGCCAGATCCAGCCTGATGGGTCCCAGTGGTGAGCGCCAGCGCAATCCGACACCAAAGCTTCTTTTCAGGGTAAAGCTGCTGTTGTCAAAGGCATTGCCCACATCGTAAAAAACGGCGAGGGCATAATCCTTGTAAACCGGGTAGTCGTATTCCAGAGAGGCGGTCAACAAATGCCGCCCACCGACCACCTCGTCCCGGTCGTTCATCGGCCCCAATTCCTCGTAGTCATAGCCGCGGACACTGTTGTCGCCACCGGCAAAAAACCGGAATGAGGAGGGCATCTCCTCAAAATTGCTCATCAGGCTCAGACCGCCCTCCAGCCGCCCCAATACCCGGCCGCCGAGCAGCGGTAGGATATATTTGCCACTCCCCTGCAATTGCAGGAAAGACAGGTCTGAGCCAAGGGACTCGGCGGCTCCCCGCAGGCTAAAACGGGTACGCCAGCCAGTGTAGGGGTAGGCCGGGTTGTCTGCGCGGGTTTTCTGCCAGCCGATGCCGGGTACCACCAGTTCCGTGCTGTTCCGGTCACTTCCCACTTTGAAGGATTCCACCTGATAAACCAGGTCGAGGGTTCTGATCCAGCCGTTGTCCAGACTGCGGCTGTGGGCGGCGCCGACAAACCAGGTTTCGCTGTTGGCGCTATCGGTGTCTTCTTCTTCCCAGCCGGTTTTGAAAGTGACAAATTCAGTATCCGGTTGTTGCAGGGGGATCTGATATTCCAGGCTGACGGTGGATTTGACCCTCGACAACTGAGCGTCGGCCCCATAGCGGTGCCCCTTTTGGTTGGCTCGATTGTTTCGGAAGCCGACGCTGCCCCTGGGGCCGGTATCCGTGGCAATTCCTACCCCCAGCGAGGTGCTGTAGCGGGGCCCGGGGGTGAGCACCACCTGGACGGGAATCTGTTGCTTTTCGCGGTCGGGTGTTTGCTGCGTGACGATGACCTGGTCAAAGTAACGGCTGTTGAGCAGTGATTGTTGAAACTGGCTGAGCAGGGATGCGTGAAAAGGGGTGGTGGCAGAAAAAGGCAGAAACTGCGCCAGAAAAGCATCATCAAAAACCGCCTGTTCGAAATTTACGGACCCAAAATGATAGCGGGGACCGCTATTGAAGCTGAGCAGTATATCGGCACGCTGCCTTTCGAGGCCGACCTGTAATTGCTGTCGGGTAAAACGACTTTCAGCATAACCGCGCTGTTGCGCCAGTTTTTGCAGGGACTGTTTCAAGGTTTCGTAGTGGTCGTGATTCAATTGCTCACCGGTTTTTGGCAGCGACGTCTCCAGTAACCGGGCAAATGCCGGGTCGTTCCGGGCGTCCCCGTCAATCTCTACCTGTACCCGGTCCAGGGTGGTGGCTGTGCCCGGTGTTAACTCAATCGTTATTGTCCAGCACTGGTCGTTACTGGAAAGTGCAGAACGCCAGCTGGCATGGTAGTAACCCAGTGCCTGCAGTGCCGAGCGGATTTTTTCGTCAGCACCGTCGAGCAGCACAGCGCGACGCCGATCACTGATTTGACAGTGCTCGCTGCCCAGCCCCAGATGCTGGAGAATATTTTTCCTGACGGCGGCGGAAACCTCACCGGAAATAACGACACTGGGCTGGGCCTGTGCCATAACCGCCGGCGCGTTGGCCAGCCACACCAATATCAATAATCTGCCCACTAGCAGGATCAGGCTTCGCAACCCCGGGACGCCCGCCTTCTGGTGGGGTGCCGGGCAGACTGGTTGGCAGAATGGGATGGGCAATGGCTAGAATCCGGTTGTCAATGTTGCATGAAGCGGGCAATCAAACAGGCTAAAGTGATGATACACGGGTTGTATTGCCGTTGCGCCCGATACTGTCACAGAGCATGCTGTGTTGTCGGGTTTGGCCGGTTGCTCGTGGATGGCCCTAACAGAATACCATCGAATAATAAGCGGAGATCGTGATGCAGATAGGGGTGCCGAAAGAGGTCAAAAACCATGAATACCGGGTCGGTCTGACGCCGGATTCCGTGCAGGAACTGGTATCGGCAGGGCACCAGGTGCTGGTCGAGCAGAATGCCGGTTCGGCTATTGATTTCAGTGATGAGCATTTCCGTCGTGCGGGCGCGGAGATTGCGCCTACGGCGGCGGAAGTGTTTGACCGGGCGGATATGATTGTCAAAATCAAGGAGCCCCAGCCGGATGAGTGCCAGATGCTGAAGGCCGGACAGCTAGTGTTCACCTACCTGCACCTGGCGGCCGATCCCGACCAGACCTCGCTGTTGCTGAAATCCGGCGCCATTGCCATGGCCTACGAAACCGTCACCGACGATCGCGGGCATTTGCCGCTGCTGGCACCGATGTCTGAAGTGGCCGGTAGAATGGCCGTGCAGGCGGGTGCCCATCATCTGGAGAAAGCGCAGGGTGGCCGAGGCGTATTGCTGGGCGGTGTCCCCGGTGTAGCGCCAGCCAGGGTATTGATTCTCGGCGGCGGAGTGGTGGGCAGCAATGCGGCCGGTGTGGCGCTGGGCATCGGTGCCGATGTGACGATCATGGACCGCTCTGTGGATCGGTTGCGTGAACTGGACCGGATGTTTCCGGCGTCGATTCGCTGCGTTTATGCCACGGCGGCGGCCATTGAGAATTACCTGCCGGAGGCCGATCTGGTGATTGGTGCCGTGCTTTTGCCCGGTGCATCGGCTCCCCAACTGGTGACCCGTGAGATGGTCGGCCGGATGAAACCCGGCGCGGTGGTGGTGGACGTGGCCATTGACCAGGGTGGCTGTTTTGCCACCTCCCGGCCCACTTCCCATCAGGACCCCACCTATGTGGTTGATGGCGTGATCCACTACTGTGTCGCCAACATGCCGGGCGGCGTTGCCCGCACGGCCACCCAGGCCCTGAACAATGTGACCCTGCCGTTTGTTTTGCAGCTGGCAGACAATCCTGTGCGTGCGTTGCTGACCAATGCCAATCTGCGCAATGGACTGAACATCCACTGTGGTCGCGTGACCCATAAAGCGGTAGCCGACTCCCTCGGCTACGATTTTACCGATGCCTTTGAAGCACTTAAAAAATAAGCAGCCTTGCAAAAATAAACAGCACTGAAAAAACAGCAAGTACTTGAAAACTGGAGGTGCCCGACCTGCCCCGAACCGGCTTCGTAAATACCTGCCGGTGGTTGCAGCATTCTCCGGGAGCTGGGAGAATCCGCGCAGTTTTTATCACGGTTATTCAGAGGTTACAGTGACGAAAATCGGTTTGTTCTATGGCAGCGACGAGGGAAATACCGAATCCATTGCCCACCGGGTTGTCTCTCGTCTGGGGGATGAGGTGGTGGATGTTCACGATATCGGCGATGTTACCCAGCTGGAATTTCTGCCCTATGACAAATTGATCCTGGGTATTCCCACCTGGGATTTCGGTCAGATCCAGTCGGACTGGGAAGACTTCTGGGACGATCTGGAAGCCATTGATTTTTCTGGCAAGACGGTCGCGTTTATCGGCCTGGGAGACCAGTTCGGTTATGGGGATTTTTTTCTCGATGCCATGGGTATGCTGCACGATGTGGTGGTAAAAACAGCAGATCGAGTGGTCGGTCACTGGCCCACGGTGGGCTATGAATTTGACGCTTCAAAAGCCAGGGTCCCCGGACAGGCCCTGTTTGTTGGTCTGGGTATCGATGAAGACCAGCAGCCAGCCCTCAGCGCCGAACGACTCAATCGCTGGTGTCGGCAAATACACGACGAGTTTGGTCTGGCGACGCCAGTGGTCGAGCTGGACGATTAGTTGCTAATCGGGAAATGACCTCAGCTTTCCGCGACAAAGACTGCGCGGATGGATCCCGGATGACCTTCGACCGTACGGTTATGATCGGTTGGATCAAGGAAGTCCGGCAGGGATTCATAGGTCATCCATGCCGTTGAACGCTGCTCCTCGATGGATGTTCGGGTGCTGTCCACCAATCTTGGGTTCCGATAGCCACATTTGCGCAACCAGCTGAGCAGGGTGTCCGCGCTTGGCAGAAACCACACATTGCGCATTTTCGCGTAACGCCCTTCGGGCACCAGTACCTCGCCTGGGCCGCCCTCAATAACCAGGGTTTCCAGTATCAGTTGGCCGCCCGGTCGCAGGCAGTCTTTTAATTCTTTGAGGTGGTCCATCGGCGAGCGGCGATGGTAGAACACCCCCATGGAAAATACGCTGTCAAAGCACTGCATTTCCGTCGGCAGCTGCTCGATGCCGAGGGGCAGTACATCCACTGGCAGATCGCCAAGGTAGTGTTTTAATATATTGAATTGAAAGACAAATTTTGCGGATGGATCAATGCCGATCACCCGCCGCGCACCCTCGCCGAGCATCCGCCAGCAGTGGTAGCCATTGCCGCAACCCACATCGAGCACCAGCCGGTTTTTCAGCGGGGCGATGTGGGGCAACACCCGATCCCATTTCCAGTCCGAGCGCCACTCGGTATCAATGGTCAGGCCAAACAACTGGTAGGGCCCCTTGCGCCAGGGATGAAGGCCCATCAGGGTCGCGTGCAGCTGTTGGCGCGTCTGTTCGTCGCAGTCCGCCACATCGCCCACCGTAATAGCGGTCCGTAAATCGATCCGGGATGGCTCGAGCGGTGGCAGTTGCTCCAGTGTCGCCTGCCAGCCGGGCAGATCGCCCCAGCGCTCAGCCGACATTCCCAGGTCGAGCTGGGGAGGCAGCTGCGTGGCCCAGGCCCGCAGGGCGGGATGTTCTGCGTTGGAGAGGCTGGCGAGCAGAGAGGAAAAATCGATCATAGGGGCTTTTGGGTGTGTGTGGTTGATTGGTGGACCGCTATTTTATGGCAATCAGCGAGGCGAAGTTGAAGCACTGAAACCAGACATCGACGCTGCTGAACCCGGCCTCTCTGAGTCGTTGGCGATGCACCGCCAGGGTTTCCGGGACCAGTACATCCTCCAGTGCGGAACGCTTCTGGCTGATTTCCAGCTCGCTGTAACCATTGGCCCGCTTGAAATGATGGTGCAGTTCAATCATCAGTTGCTGGTGCTGGGGGTCCTCAAAGGCCACCTTCTCCGACAACACCAGCACGCCGCCGGGTTGCAGGCCATCACTGATACGCTGGAGCAGAGCGTTGCGGCGATCGACCGGAATAAACTGCAGGGTGAAATTCAGCACTGCCATGGTGGCGTTGTGCACGGGGATCTGTTCAATATCACCGCAGATCAGCTCCACCGGGATTTCCCCGTCATCATCGGCCAGAATCTCGCGGCATTGACTGAGCATGGCAGCGCTGTTGTCCACGGCAATAATGCGGCAGTCGCTGTGGCGGATATGGTGGCGCATGGCAAGGGTAGACGCTCCCAGGGAGCAACCCAGATCGTAACATTGACTTCCGGGTTGAACGTATCGTTCTGCCAGGGTGCCGGTCATGGCGATGATGGTTTCGTAGCCCGGCACCGAGCGCCGGATCATATCGGGAAATACACGGGCGACCGCCCGGTCGAAACGAAAACCGGCGATTTCCAGTTGTGGTGTGGCGAACAGGGTATCTTTCGGGCTGTTCATGGGGCGTCGTCGTATTCCAGCAGTAGCGGCGTGATGAGCTTGCGAACAGCCTCCGGCAGTGGCTGGGAGCACTGGGCTGCGTAGTCAAACCACACCAGCACGGCCTCGCCTTTCGCCACCAGCACCTCTTTCTGGTGAGCCAGATGGGCTACCGTAAAAGATTTGTTGCCGATTTTTTTTATACCGGTGGTAATGACGACCTCGCTGCCGAGGTGAATCTGATGGACAAAATCCACGGCGATATGGGCGAGGATCATCGGCCAGTCAGCGGGGTTGAGGCTGGGATGGACCAGTCGGAAAATATCGGCCCTGGCCGCTTCAAACCACACCGGCACGACGGTGTTGTTGATGTGACCGAGGGCGTCGGTTTCTGAAAATCGCGGCTGAATACGCAATTCAAACATTACAGCGATACCGGGGTCAGTTGCAGGGCGTCTGCCAGACTGGCCTGATCGGGACTGGTGATCACGGCGGTACTGACATTCTCTGCCACCAGATAGGTGGCGGCCACCCGACGCAGATCATCAAGTGTGGTTTCCCTGACCCGGTTGCGGAAGGTTTCTCTCACTTCACGGCTGCGGCCGTAGAGCTCTGCCTGAAAGGTTTCCTTGGCCTCGCCCGCCGGAGAGCCGGGTTTATCGATTGAGCTGATCACACCGAGAATGGCTTCTTCGACCTGTTGCCACTGGTGGGTTTCATTGTGCAGCCATTGCAGTGCCCGATCGAAGTCACTGAGGGTGTCTTCGAGACGGGGGTCGCGGTAGGAGAAGAAGCGGAATGCCGCTATGTTGTTTTCCTGATTGGCCCCGCCGCCGTAGGCACCGCCCTGTTCGCGGATAGCGCGGTGCAAATAGCCATTGCGCAGAAAACCGCCCAGCACGGTCAGCGGTGCGGCATCCGGGTGGGACAGGGGCACCGTGGGGTAGGCTTTGGCGCAGAAATTGACCTGGGTGCTGGCTTTCCACAACTCTGCCACCCGTCGATGTAGCTCCGGTTGCTGAAAGGCATTGAACCCTTCGCCGGTGATTGGTGCGAACTGCTGTTGAATGACCGCCTGATAGTCCGCCAGCCGTTCATTTTCACCCACCACCAGAAATTGGCGCGGTGCGTTCAACACCTGTCGGTGGATGGCTGCCAGTTCGGCGGCCAGCCCGTCCACCAGGGTGTTGTCGGACAGACTGCTATCCAGTTGTTTGATGTAGCGGATACCTGCCAGGCCACCCCAGCGATGTGCCAGATCCGCCCCCGGACTGATCCCGCTGCAGGCCGCCGCCATGGCCAGCTGGTGGCCACTGCCGGTGACGCTGGCCTCGCGGCTGGCGCGGGTCTGGGCCATCAGTTCGCGGATCCGGCTCAGTTCATCGAAGCGAACCTGTTCCAGTGTCGCCTGCATGAGCTCAGTGAGCTCGGCTTGATGTCTGGCCAGTCCCTTGCTGGATAGAACCAGATGTCCGGACAGATCCTGCGGATTGTCCGGCTTGCCGCGAACGGTGGCGTAGGCGTGAATGCTGCCGCACACCTTCGATTGCCAGAGCTGGGTCGCCAGGTAATCGCGGTTGCCAATCCCCAGCTCCGTCAGACTGCTACAGTAGATCGGCAACAGGTCGAGTTGCGCTTCGCTCAGGGCCGGTAGCGGCAACAGGATCTGTTGATAGACCAGACCGTTGGTGCCTGTGCCGTAACTGGTCAGGGTCAGCGGGCGGGTTTTTCGTTCGGTGGCCGCCACATAGTCCATGTGCGCAGGAATGTCGTCCAGACCCACTTTGGGCAGAATGGCATCGTCATCCTTTTGTTGCTGGCGCTGGTTGAGAATCTCGGCCTGCTCCACAATCGCCTGTTTGCCCGCTTCATCAAGATCGGCTTTGATGGCAGCGAGTTTGTCCGCTTCCTCTTTTTCACGGCGGGCGGACAGTTCCCGGTCGGGACTCATGGTGAGACGGACCCGGTGGGGATTGTCCAGCAGCAGCCGGCGGGCAAGTTGTTTGATGTAATCGGGGTCCCGGATCAGGCGCCGGAGTTTTTCCAGCACCGGGTCCAGGTTCAGCAATGCGATGGGGTCGCCCCGGTGGGTGGCGCTGGTGAGTGCGGTCAGAAGCAGTTGCAGGCCATAGGGGAAGTTGCCACCACCGATTTCACGCTGTTGCAACTCCAGCTGGTGGAGGGAGGCCGCCAGTTGCTCTTCCGGGATGCCATTCTCTGCGACGTCCTCAAGCACCGAGAGCACCAGCGCCTGTAATGCGTCTGCACGATCCGGTTCGCTACCCTCGATCCCGCAGACAAAGCAGAGCTCGCGCTGGGAGTCATCCAGCCCGCACAGTGGTGAGGGGGACGAGCCCAGGTCGGTGGTCTCCAGTGCCTTCAGCAGGGGGGAGGCGCTATTGTCGAGCAACACGCTACACAGCAGGTGTGCCTCCATGGTGGCTTCCAGGTCGGTGGCCTTGCCCAGTAACCAGCCCATCACGATGTGAGTGCGGTTGTCGGTGCTACCTTCCTCGTTGAACGCATAGGTGCTTTCTACAGTCACCGGATCGGCGTAGCGCTGTTCGTCGGGGACGGTGATTTCAGTGTCCAGCCGGTCAAAACGCTGCAGGGCATGGTTTTCAATGTCAGTTTGCAGCTCCGTCACCGGTATATCGCCGTAGGTCATGAAAATGGCATTGGACGGATGGTAGTGGGTTTTATAGAAAGCCTTTAGTTGCGGGTAACTGAGCTCGGGTATATGGGCCGGATCGCCGCCGCTGTTGTAGTGATAGGTGGTGGTGGGGTAGAGGTGTTCGCAGAGGCCCTGCCACAGGGTCGAGGGCACGGAGCTCATGGCCCCTTTCATCTCATTGTAAACCACGCCCTTGTAGACCAGCGGTGAGTCGGTATTGCCGGGCTCGGCAAATTCCACCCGGTGGCCTTCCTGGCGGAAATCCAGTTCGTCCAGTCGCGAAAAAAACACGGCGTCCAGATAGACGTCCAGGAGGTTGTCAAAATCCTTGCGGTTCTGGCTGGCAAAGGGGTAGGCCGTCCAGTCCGAGCTGGTCAGGGCGTTCATAAAGGTATTCAGGGACCGGCGAATCATCATGAAAAAAGGATCGCGTACCGGGTATTTTTCGCTGCCGCACAGGGCCGTGTGTTCCAGTATATGGGCTACCCCGGTGGAGTCCTCGGGCACGGTGCGCAACGCCACCAGAAAAACGTTTTCCGGATTGTCGGCGGTGATATGAATATGCTGGGCACCGGTTTTTCGGTGGCGGTATTCCGCCACGTCGATGTTCAGGGAGTCGATGCGCTCGCTGCGCAGAAACTCAAAGGCGGGATGTGCCTGTGTCGTCATATTCGGACCTCGGTTATCGGGTGTTCGGACAAAGGGGCATTCTACCTGTGGGTCGGATGCTTAGCCACGCCCGATATGGGGCTAGACCAGTGCCAGCGCTTTGAGCGTCAGTAAACCGCCGGTGACGGTCAGCATGCCCAGCAGGGTTGACAGCACCACCATATTGGCGGCCAGCTCACCGTTGCCCCCCATGGACTTCACTTGAATAAAGCTGGCCACCGCTGTGGGTGTTGATGTCAGCAAAAACAGGATTCCCAGTGCCATGCCACTGACTCCGAACCAGGCGGCCGTGCCGACAATCAGCAGCGGTGTTATCACCAGCTTCAATAGCGCTGCGGCCAGTGTGCTGGCACCGGAGTGTTTCAGCGCTCTGAGATTCATCGAGGCGCCAATGCAGAGCAGTGCCAGTGGCAGGGTCATCTGGGCAAAGTAGTTGCCGGTGTCCTCCAGCAGGGCGGGTAATGGCAGCCCGCCGAGCTTGAACAGAAAGCCCAGTGCGATTCCGATCAGTAGCGGATTGGTGAGTGTATTGCGCAGCATCCGTCGCATCGGAGACTGGCCGTCACCGGTCTGGATGGGGTTGAGCGCCACTACTGCGAGTACGTTATACAGCACGGTCAGCAGGGCAATGGGCAGAGCGGCGGTTGCCAGACCAGTCTGTCCATAGGCATTGCCACAAAATGCCAGCCCGATGACCGCCAGATTACCCCGGAAAACACCCTGTACGAAGATGCCGCAATCGGCCTTGTTTTCACCGTTGAATAACCGGCCAATGGGCCAGGCCAGGGCGAATATCAACACCGTCAGCGGGATCGCCACCAGCAGGGGCAGCCCCATGGCAACGCTTCCCAGGTCTGCCCGGTGGATGCTTAGAAACAGGATCACCGGCAGACCCACCTTGAAGACCAGGTCGGAGGCCGGCTGGATGAATGCAGTGGGAATCAGGCCGACTTTTTTCAGCAGCAGGCCCAGCAGGACCACCAGAAAAATCGGGCCGGTAATGGAGAGGGCAAAGCCCAGCAGGGCGAGGGGAGCGGTTTCGTTCATAACAGCCGGTCAGAAAAACTGTCCATCATCATAACAGCCCGGTTGCCCCGACAATATGGCGGGTTTATTGCACTGACATAAAAAAACCTCCACCGCTGGGATGGAGGTATCAAGGTCTGAAGGTGGGATTGGCAATCAGAATGCGTATTCAATACCGACGGACGCAGTGCGCGGTTTATTGGGGCGTGCGCCATCGGGCAGGCGGGAAACAATCTCATCCCGGTCAAACACGTTGTCCACTTTCGCATAGACCACGGTGTCCGGATTGACGCTGTAGCGGCTGATCAGATCCACTACAAACAGGCTGTCGGTTCTGCCGAGCCTTGAGCCATTGTCGCAACCGATATTGCTGCATAATCTGTCGGTGTACTTGGCGACCATGTAATTATTCCAGCCCATCGGGGTTTCAAGTCCGGCGCGAAGGCTGAAGGTGTTTTTGGGGATGTCCGCCAGTCTGTCACCTTTTTCAAAACCTAGAGCCCCTTCATCTTCACTGATTTCAGCCTTGGTATAGGTGTAGGCAAGGTCTACCGGAATCGTAAAGTCACCGGCCTGGAAACGGTTGCCCGCGGTCAGCTCAATGCCCTGAATAACGGCTTCTCCGGTGGTAAAGCTGCCACTGGTATCGCCGTTGCTGCAGGGGTTGGCCACAGAGCAGTTTTCGGTTTTGTTGTCGAAGTCGCTGTAGAAACCGATCATTTCTGCAAAGAAGCTGCTTTCGTTGAAGCGGACCCCGGCTTCATAGTTGATACTGGTTTCCGGATCTTCACGTTCCGAGGCGCCGCCACCCAGGGGCGAAAAGCCGCGGTGTACACCGGCCAGTACCTGCCATTGATCGTTCAGGTCATAGGTAAAGGAAACCCCCGGCAGGAGCTCTTCTGACCGGTTGGACTTTTTACTGCTGATAGTATTGCGGGATTCGTCGGTATAACGTTCCTCCGACGAATGCACTTTCTCGTAGCGAAGGAATAAATTCAGTGCCAGTGCGTCGGTAACCTGCCAGTTGTCCGTCAGCCAGAACGAGATGGCCTCGGCATCTTCCACGCGGTTGTCGCCACTGGATATCGGATTGGTGCTCGCATAGACCAGCTTGCCATCCACCTGATCGTAGACATCCACCGGTTGCAGTCGATCCACCTCATCTTCGTGGGCGCGACCGCCAATGTTGAGCTGGTGTACACCCATGTCTACGGCAAAATTCAGTTCCAGGCCGTAGGATTCGTATTCGCGATCATTGTTTTTGTAGGTCAGGCCCGTGGTATCGGCGGTGCCATCGAGAATTGCCTGAGCGTTGGCATCACCCCCGTTGGCTGCGTTGATCAGGGCGCTGCCGCCGCTCAGCTTGAACCAGTTGCGGGAAAATTCATTGTAGTAACCGGTGGCCGTCATCCGCACGCTGTCGGTCAGGTCCAGATTGTAGATGGCGCTGTAGCCCTTGTGACGCAGACTCATTTCATCCGGCAGGGACAGTCCGTAACGACGTTTCGGGTTGTCTCTGAAATCGGCATCGGTGAGTCCGAGGTAGGTTTCATCGGACACTTCCTCGGAGTACTGGGCTTTTAACAGCAGACTCTGCCCCTCGATTTCCCACAATAATTTGCCCATGTAGTCTTCGATGTCATAACCGGTATCACGACCGCTGCGGTCAATTTTTTTGAAGCCGTCAGCGTCGCGCTGCACGGTTTCCAGCAGCCAGCCGAAGTTCCCCAGCTCACCGCCACCGAACCTGCCGCCGTAGTTCAGGTGCAGATCCCGCATGCCGTCTTCACCGGCAGCCAGCCGCAACTTGCCGCTATTCTCATCGGGGATCGGTGTGGACCTCAGGTTGACGATGCCGCCGGTAGTTTGGGGGCCATAGCGCAACAGGGGAGCGCCTTTCAATACCTCAATGGAATCCATGCGCATTGTGGTGGGGAAGTAGTAGGCAGCTGGCCCCGCATAGGGCGCGGGTGCGATCATGATACCGTCTTCCAGCAACGTGATTTTTGAGGAGCGCTCCGAGGTGGCACCGCGGATACCGATATTCGGGCGCAGACCGAAACCATCCTCTTCGCGGATATAGATGCCGGGAACTGTTTTCAACAGCTGGTTGATGTCAGTGGACGCTTCGATAGCGATCTGCTCCTGATCGATCAGGGCGCCGGAGCCGGCGAGTTCCTGGACGTCTTCCCTGGAGCCGATGATAGAGATGGTTTCAATGTCAGTTCTTGTCTCGTCCACCGCGATGGCCACCATGGGCAGTGTCAGCGAAGCGGTGAAAATAGAGAGAGAGAGTTTGTTGGCCATGGAAAATTCCGAAAATGATTTGGTTGTTAAAGTGCGCTTGTCTCAATTCGTGATAATGCTAATCCAAATGGTAACTATTATCAATTATAATCTGGCAAAAAGACCCGGTTTTGGACAGCAGGAGGAAAGGCAGGATTATTTTCGGTGTCGATTATTCCGTAGGGCTGAATCAAGAACCCGCCTGGAAAAACAGCAAAACCCGGTAGAACCCGGGTTGATGGGGGTAAAGGGGGGGGCTATCCGTCAGTGGGTTTCTTTGTCGAGCAGGTATTAAAGCCCAGCACGCTGTAGACCGGGCAATTACCTGCCAGTGCCGTGACAAGGGGAATGATACCTATCCAGCCCCAGGCCGTTTGTGGCCCAATAAATACCAGGGCGATCAAGACCAGTCCCACCACAAGCCGAAGCAGGCGATCTGCGGTACCCAGATTAATTTTCATAATAATGTTCTCCTCGTTGTGTTCTATTGAGTATGGATGTCACGGGGCAATTCTGATTTGATGGTGATCAATCAGAGGGCAGGTATTCTCATGCCGGTCCGAACCCTCGTGTCGGTTGTGTGATTAAAGGATAGACCATGACGCGTTTTCGTTCGTTTCTTTGTCTGACGCTTCTCGGCGGACTGACCGTTGTATTGCCTATTGCGCTGCTGGCAATGATCTTTCTGTGGTTGTTCGATCTGGTGGCAGGTCTGATCAGTCCCCTCACCGGGTTGTTGCGCGAGCAGGCCACGATCAGCGAATTTCTGGCTTTGCTGGTGGTGCTGCTGTTGATCCTGGGCAGTTGTTTTGCGGTCGGGCTGTTGATCAGAACCCGTCTGGGTAACTGGATGCACGGCCATATGGAAGTTTGGCTGACCCGATTGGCCCCGGGTTATCGCACGATCCGGGCGATCGTGACGCAGTTGCTCGGCGGCAGTGGTGAAACCACTTTGCTCAGCGGTCAGACAGCACTGGCAAAAATCTACGGCGCGGATTCACCGGTTACGGTCACAGCCATCGTGACCAGCCGTCACGGGGATGGTGCCTATACGGTCTTTGTGCCCACTGCACCGATTCCGACGTCCGGGATGACCTACCACCTGCCCGCTGACTGTGTGCAGATACTGGCGCATGTCTCCGTGGAAGAGGCTATGCGCACCATTATCGCCTGTGGGTCGGGTTCCGCTGAAATGCTGGCCAGAAATGCGCGGGAAGCGTCGGAAAAAGTCAGAGATTACGAGGAGTAACGGACAGTCGCATCGGAGTGACCTATGCTGGGAGGTAGTAGGAGACCATGATATGGCATCAGATACCGGGACGGAATAATGATAGATAACAGTAACCCTGTTCGGGGCGGGCGCCCGTGGTTGGTCCTGCTGGTGATGTCGATGTTGTTGCAGGCCTCCTGCTCTTCCGTCACGCAAACCCGGGATGCCCTGCGCGCGGCAGAGGTCTGTTGTGATGACTTTGCGGCGATGTCCTTTGCCGCCATCCCCTCGGTCAATCCATCGGATACCCCGGTCGTGGTCGAGCTGAATGATCGTTCACCGGTCTACCCGTTCAGTACGGGCAAGAGCTATTTTTCGGCGTATGCCCTCAGTCACGGCCAGCCGGGCAGCGATCTGCTGTTGATGTTCACGCCGGGTCGGTTCAATGCACTCAACAGCGGGACCTTTTGCCCGATGGTGACCTATCTGAACCGTCAGCACGAACCGATTGCAAGTGAGGATCTGGCAATCCGTTGGGTCTCGGCTGATCAATCGAGGACCGGCTACTGGACAGCGGCACAAACAGTACCTGCGGCAGCGAGTTACCTGATTGTCCATACTTCCGATGAGATGCTGTCGCGGCAATTATCGATCGACGCCGTGACAGAAAATCAGACCATTATGGTGGGGTATGCGGTGGCGACCATACCCGTGACCCGGGCAGCGGGCTATCGGTGTCTGCCGGTGGGTGAGGTGAAAGTGATTCTGTTGGGCTGACTGTTACAGCCGGACGACAACCTGAATAATGTCAGGTGATGCTAGCAATGTCATATACGTTATTTGCCAATCTGATACTGATACTTCACGTGGGGTTTGTACTGTTTGTAGTGGGAGGGCTGGTGCTGATTGTGCTGGGCAACCTGTGCCACTGGCGATGGGTGAACCAGTGGTGGTTCCGGCTGGTGCATCTCGGTGCGATCACCGTGGTGGTGGCTGAATCCTGGGTCGGGTGGGCTTGTCCGTTGACGACCTTTGAGCAGTGGTTGCGGACCAGGGCAGGGGATGCCAGTTACAGTGGCAGTTTTATTGAACACTGGTTGCAGCAGTTGCTTTATTACGATGCGCCTACCTGGGTGTTTCTGCTGATCTACTCTCTGTTCGGATTGCTGGTGTTGGCCAGTTGGTGGCTTTTTCCCCCGACTCCTCGCACCGGCAAAAAATAGCTGAGCGGGATTTCCCGGTTGCTGTGGATTAAAACAAGGATTCGCCTGTGATCACCGTTGCCACATTCTCTTTTCCCCATGAGGCGCACATTGCCAAATTGAAACTGGATGCCAAGGGGATTCCGACATTTGTCGCCGATGAGCACACCATCAATATGCAGTGGTTGTATTCTTCTGCCATAGGCGGGGTGAAACTGCAGGTGCCGGCACCATTTGCCGAGCAGGCGATCCAGGCGCTGGCGGAAGATTTCTCCGACCTGTTCGACAGCGATGATGAGGATGATCGGGAAGAGCCGTGCTGTCCGGCCTGTGGCAGTGAGAAGCTGACACCTCACATTCGCGGCAAAAAACCAGCTTTTGTGGTGTTTCTGTTGTTGGGATTTCCGCTGTTTTTCTACCGGCGGGGTTTCAGGTGCGATGCCTGCGGAACCTTTGTGGCATCGCCATGAGAGCGGCTGTGCTCACTGTTTGCCGCGCTTCATATCCCTGATGATAAAGCGACCCGGGTGTATCGCCTGACGCAACTCCTGCTCCAGTGGTGAAACCTCACCGCAAATCTGACTGGCCAGCAATTCTGCGCACAGCGGTGCGTAACTCATGCCCCGGGAACCGTGGCCGCAGTTCAGGTACAGGCCCGGCCAGCAGGCGCCCGCCACCGGGATGTGGGCCCGGGCATTCTTTCGCAACAGAGCATAATCCAGCCGGTATTGTTCGGCAATCGGTGCCGGTCCGGCGATGGGTAGGTAGTCCGGGGTGGTGCAGCGGAAGGCGGCGCGCCCATTGAGGTGGTTAGCATCCGCGGGGTCGAACAGGGCAGCGACTTCCGGGGCTGTTTTCTGCAACTGGGCCAGGTTGTCCCGATGATCCTCCTCACGCAGTGTGGTGTAGGTTTCGCCAATATTGTAGGTGGCCCCCAGGGTGTGGATCCCGTCACTGGCCGGGGCCAGGTAGCCTTCGCCGCAGATCACCGTTTTGAGTTGTTTGCTGTCTGCGGTGGCGGGCAGACAGCTGATCTGACCACGGATTGGTTTTAACGGCAGGTGCGCCGTCTGGATAAACGCAGCACTGCCTGTGCCACTGGCAATCACGGCCACTGACGCAGCGGCTGACAGGGTGCCGTGTTGGTCATATGCCTGCCACTGATGTTGTTCATGGTGGAGAGTGGCGATAGTAGCCGTCTGGCGACGGATCAGTGGGTGATCAGTCAGTGCCTGGCAGACAGCGACGGGTTTGATCCACCCCAGTTGGGGAAAGAACAGCCCCGCTCCAATGCCGAGTGGTATACCGGCGATCTCATTCAGTTGACTCCCGGTCACCAGTGCAACCAGTTCCGCCGGATACTGTCGGGCGAGCTCTTCAAACAGCGGCAGTTCATGCTGATGCTTCGGCAGAATCAGCACACCGCATGGGCTGCCGGTGGCTTCCTCCCCGAGAAAACGTTGGTGATAACGGCTGGCATGGAGTAATGCCATCAGGCCAAACCGGCTCAGGGGTGAGCGTTGGCTGGACAATTTGGGATAGAGAATGGCCTGCGGATTTCCCGAACCTTCACTGGCCAGTTGTGGGTGTTGTTCGATCAGGGTGACACTGATACCCCGTTCGGCCAGGGATCTGGCCGTGGCGCAACCGGCAATGCCGCCACCGATCACCAGGGCAGATACAGGAGGGCTGAGTCGGGGGGGCAGATACCAGGGTGGTTGGAACTCCGCGTTGCGGCTGGCGGGTTGCCAATCCGTTTCCGAGGTTTCAGGCGTGATGGGTTCTGCCATATATCCGCACAGCATGTGCAGTTTTTGACCGAACCCCGACACTTTCTGCACTTCGAAACCGGCGGCCTGAAGGCCGCGACGAACCGAGCCGACGGCGGTAAAGGTACTGAATGTGGTTCCCGGGGCGCTCAGCCTGGCGAGGGTCTGAAACAGATCGTCTGTCCACATTTGCGGGTTCTTTGCCGGGGCAAACCCGTCCAGGAACCAGGCGTCCACAACAGGGTTGTTCCGAGATGAAAAAAGTGGATGATCGCTGCCTGGCAGACTGGCGAACATGGTGTTGGCATCCCCGTAAAGCAGGGTAAGTACAATGCGGTTGTTGGCCAGGTAAAGCCGATGAATGCCCGGAATCGGTGGTGGGTACTGTTCGATAAGTGTATTGGCTAACCCCGACAGCGTCGGCCATAGGGATAAAGCCTGTTGTAGATCTGACCGGGATAAGGGATATTTTTCCGCAGAGATAAAATGCAGTGTGCCGCTGCTGATTTGATCCAGCCAGAGGCTGGCGACCGTAAGGAAGTTCAGGCCGGTGCCAAACCCGGTTTCACCGATGGTAAACAAGGGGCGTTCAGGGGTTGTCCAGCGCTCTGGCAGCCCGTTGTGGTGCAGGAAGACATGGCGGGTTTCCGACAGACCGCTGGTTCGGGAAAAGTACCGGTCATCAAAATCTGCAGCGTAGGGCTGACCCTCTGCGTCCCAGTTGACGGTCGCCTGTTGTAATATTTCTGCGGTAGGTTCCGGCATTGATAGGTCCGTAGCTGTGGCAGCGGCCATATTATCAGTAGATCAAGCCGTTGGCTTGATCGGTATTTTTCAAACAGGAGAGACAGATGACGCAGGATTTCAGTATGGATATTTCGATGATTTATATCGCCCTCAGCGGCCTGCTAATGGTAGGGCTGGCTCTGGATGTGGTGCATGGGCGCTTTAAATATCAGGTGGGTCTGGGCGATGGCGGCCACGAAGCCCTCGGTCGCCGTATCCGGGTTCACGGCAATGCCGTGGAATATCTGCCCATCGCGCTGTTGTTGCTGCTGGCGGTCGAGAACTCGGTCTCCAGTGGTTTGCTGGTACATCTGCTCGGTAGTCTGTTGGTCCTGTGCCGGCTGCTGCATGCGTTTGGTCTGCGCATGAGTGCCGGCACATCTCCGCCGCGCTTTGTCGGCACGGCGGGTACCTGGGGCATGATGCTGGTTTCTGTCGGATTGATTCTGGCGAACAGCTTTTAGTCCCGGTCAGGGTGGCAATGCTATGAACTCGTGACCGTTAGTCAGCCGGGCGCACTGTCCGAACAGCGCCATCGTCACTTTGTTCGTCAGGTGCTATTGAGGTGAAGTTCCCGGAGGAGCTGGGTGCACCAGCGTTCAATGCGCTGGTCGGTGAGTTCAAACTGATTTTCCTCGTCTATTGCCAGACCGACAAAGTGTGTGCCGTCAGCTGTGAGCGCCTTGGAGTCGCTGAACTGAAATCCCTCCACCGGCCAGAACCCCACGGTGGTCGCGCCCAGCGTGCAGACCTTTGCCCAGAGAAATCCCAGCGCGTCGAGAAACCATTCCGGGTAGCCGATCTGGTCGCCCAGGCCGAACAGTGCCACTGTTTTATCGGAAAAATCGACGTGGTCGAGGGCTTCCCAGCAGTTTTCCCAGTCCTCCTGCAGCTCGCCGTAATCCCAGGTGGGAATACCGAGTATCAACAGCGGGTAGTTTTCCATCAAGCTGACGGGGGTTTCTGCCACGTTGTACACATCCACCCGGTCTTCACCGAGGCGGGCCGCTATTTTCTCGGCCACCATTTCGGTATAGCAGGTGGATGAGCCATAGAACAGGCCGATAGGTGCTTGGGTCATGGAATCTATTTGGCTGACGTTGAACAGGGTTCGATTCTACGGATTTTACTGCCGCTGTGCATGCCCGCGGCTACTGGCGACAAGTTAGTGGTTTTCCAGGCCGCTGTGCAATCCCCGGCGGTACGCGCTAATGGCGGGAATCAGTGCGATGACAAAAGTAGTAACAAATGCCAGTCCCAATGCGTTCAGGGTCGTGACGGTAATGATCTGGTCGCTGAGAAACAGGCCGTACCGCTCGCCGAGCATTGGTCCGGCTACCGTGAGAGCCCCCTTCAACAGGCCGACGGCAACGACGGCTCCGGCGGCTACCAGTAGCAGTGCCTCCAGTTCCAGCAACATCAACAGAGTCAGTGGCCGCAATCCGAGAATCCGCAACAGGGCAATTTCCCGCTGTCGCTGTTGCAGCGTCGATAACAGCATGGTTGCCAGCCCCAACAGGGATGCAAACAGTACCAGCAGGGCGATAAAACCGAGGGTTTTTTCTACCCAGGACATCAGTTGCCACAATTCCGAAAGCGCCACACCGGGCAGAATGGCCATCAGTGGTTCGTCTGGGTAACGATTGATTTCACGTTGTAAGCGAAAGGTGGATAACCGGTTGTTCACGCCGATCAGGATTGCCGTGACGGAGTCTGGGTCAAGGTCTTGCTCCTGCCCGGAGTTTGTGTGTTGGTGAGAGGTCACCCGCGTGCCGCTCTGCCAGTCGCGGTGGATGCTGTCCAGATCCTTCAGATGAATGTGCAGTGTGCGATCTACGGGGGTGCCGGTGGGTTTGAGAATACCGGTCACCTCAAAAGGGGAATCTCTGTGCAGGGAAAAACTGGTGGCCGCCATGCCGTGGGCCAGGATCAGGCTCTCGCCAATCCGGTAGTCGAGCTGACTGGCGACCTCAGCGCCAATCACCACATCAAAGGGTTGTTCAAAGGGCCCCCCCTCGGTAAACCCCAGTGGTTGCTGATTGCCATAGCGAAAGTACTGAAAGTAGGCATCGGTGGTGCCGAGTACCGGATATCCCCGGTGGGAGTCCCCCAGTGACAGGGGAATTGCCCAGGCTACATCCGGTTTTTTGGCCAGTGTTTGAAAACTGTGCCAGTCGATATTGTTGGTGGCGCCACCTAGACGAAACACCGAGTACAGCAGCAGGTTCAGTTGCCCGGTACGCGGGCCGACGATCAGATCCACCCCGGAGACTGCCTGGCTGAAACTGTGTTTTGCCTCTTGCCGGATATGACCGATACCGAGCAGTACGAACAGGCAGATGGCGATGGAAAACACGGTGATCAGTGCTGTGGTGCGGCGGCTCGCCAAACTGTGCAGGGCAATTTTAATCAGCATATTTGTCTCCTGACCGGTTTATCTCGGCCAGCGCTGTCACCCGCTGAAATTGCCCACCAAGGCTGTCGTCGTGACTGACAAAAATCAGCGTACTCTGCCATTCACGGGCCAGGGCCAGCAGGTGCTGGACAAAGCTGTCGCGGAGCTGGCTGTCCAGTGCCGAGGTGGGTTCATCGGCAATCAGGATTTCCGGGGCATTGACCAGTGCCCGGACAATGGCAACACGCTGTTGCTGACCTGCACTGAGTCGTGTGGGGTGCTCGGACAGCAATTGCTCATCCAGTTTCAGTGTGTCGAATAATAGGGCAGAGCGCTCCAGAGCCGCGGCTGTTGTTGTCCCGCCGAGCTTTGCCGCCACTAACAGGTTGTCCCTCACACTGAGGTAGGGGATGAGATTGAATTGCTGGAACACTACCCCGATATGGGCGGCTCGAAAATGATCCCGCTGCCGAGCACTGCGCTGAGCCAGGTTGACCCCGAGGACTTGCAGTGTGCCGGATCGGGCACAAAGAATGCCGCCCAGCAGGTTTAGCAGAGTGGTTTTGCCGGAGCCCGAGGGTCCTTTCAGGAAAACCTGTTCACCTCGCTCAATTTGCCAGTGAGGGATATCCAGCACGGCAGTACGGCCACTGCCGGGATACTGGAAAGTCAACTGGTCAATGGAGACCGCATGGCTTTGGGGGGTGGGGCTTTGCATCGTTTTAGTATCTGGGTGGTGGCTTTACTGGTCTGTTCAGGTTATAAATGATACAACATATCTCTTTTGGTTTCTGGCAAAAATTTGCCGATTAAGCAAGAAAGGATTATCTGGATGAATGGTGACTTTCGTTTTGCACGTCTAGCGTTACCTGTCGGTAGTGTGTGGTTATACATGGCCCTATGCATGGTCGGTCCCCTGGCGATGGCCGATAACGACAGGGTGTTTGATAAAGAGGATTTCAGGACTGTCGAGTGGACCGAGTTGATGCCCGATGGCGACCTGGATGCATTGATGAATCCTCCTGACTATCTGTCCGAAATTGAAGACGGGGCCGAGGAGGATGTGCTGGAAAGCCCCATTCGCGGTGCCGGTGACCCTGCCGGGGATCGTTACCAGCAGGCATTGACCTCTACCGAGGTAAGGCCGGAATTTGATGGACAACTGATACGCATCCCCGGGTTTGTTGTGCCGCTGGATTTTGATGAGCGGCAGCGGGTGACGCGGTTTTTTCTGGTGCCATTTTTCGGTGCCTGTATCCATGTGCCGCCGCCTCCACCCAATCAGATAGTCTACGCAGAGAGTGAGAAGGGCTTTGAGCAGGCGTCTCTCTATGACGCTTTCTGGCTGAGTGGCCGGATCAGTACCACCATGACGGAGAACGACATGGCCGTTTCAGCCTATGCCATGGAGGTAATGGCGGTTGAGGTCTATCAAGAATAGCTCGGGATTGACAGCTGTTAAGGCAGCAGACAGTGGGTCAGCCACTGTTCCATCTGTTGCTCGTCCCCCTGCCGTCGGGTTATCCGCTCCACCCTGCTGTCGGCAGTTTCGTCTATAAAGTCACTGGTGGTTTCGCCGTCGGTCCGATTGAAACGCAAAATACCTCGGTTGGTGATAAACACACCTTTCAATCTGATGGCGGGGGTCTGGTTGAGCAGTGCCATCAATTTGCGGTAGTCGAATACATGGTTGGGTTCGAAAATCCAGCCGTTGCTGAAGTAACCTTCTCCCCGGCGGTCAATTCGCAAATACCCCCGCTCGGGCATGGGTGGCAGTGCCTTTTCATAGTCCGTGCTCCGGGTGTTGTGCCGGTGGGTGTGTGGGGGGTGAGCAACGGCCTGGCTGGGTCGATCCAGCAGGCCGGGTTCCATCGCTCCCGTGGTCAGGGGTATCACTGGCTGTGACAGGCCGTTTTTGTTCAGAAAGGAGTGCAGTTCTGGTAGGTCTTTGGCACTGTACAGGTCCGCTTTATTGGCCAGGATAATATCAGCTGCCTGCAGTTGCTGATTGAATACCGCGTGGTCGTGGTAGCGTTTATCAGTGATATGGCGGGCATCTACCAGGGTCAGAGTGGCCTGTAGTGACAGCACCTCGCGGTAATATTCCCCACTCAATAATTCCAGTAATTCGCGGGGGTGCCCCAATCCTGTGGGTTCGATCAGCAGCCGCTGTGGTCGAGCACGGCTCAATAACAGGTTGAGAGCAATCTGGAGGTTCAACTGGTTGGTGCAGCATAGGCAGCCGCCGGGCACTTCCCGAACAAAGATGTTGTCAGTCTCCCCGCTCTGATTCAGTAACGCGGCATCGATACCCACCTCGCCGAATTCATTGATCAGTAATGCCCAGCGTTGTTGCGGTGGTTTGTGAGCCAGCAAATGGCGTATGGCGGTGGTTTTTCCGGCACCGAGAAATCCGGTGATGATATTGGTGGGAATCTGTTTCAGGGGGGCAGCCTGGCTACCCCTGGAATCAGGCGGCACTTGTCTGGCTGCATTCGTCGCAGAGGCAATGCAGTTCCAGTTGGTGGTTGATCAGGTGGTAACCTGCCTTGGTGACATTAATGTTTAGTGCGTCAATGATCTCCTTGCCAATCGCAATTTCTTTGACCTTATTGCAGTGGTCACAGATCAGGAACTGGGGCACCTGGTGTTGGTGGCTACAGGCGATGTGGGAGCAGGCAATAAACTTGTTTTCCGATACCAGTTTGTGGGCCAGGTTTTCCGTCATCAGGAAATCCAGCATACGGTACACGGACATGGGCGGGACGGATTCGTGAAACTGTTGTTGATAGCGCTCGGCCAATTCGTAGGCGGACAGGGGGCTGCCAGAACGCAATAACAGAATCAGAATATTTTTGCGCTTGGGTGTCAGTTTGGCACCTGGATGGTTGCAGTGCTCTTCCGCTTTTTTGATCACTTGATCCAGTGTCGATATGCCCATGGCTAGTCCACTTCCAGTTGCGAGTGTGAAGGGGTCATTGTGGCAGCGCCCTGGCTCCCGGGCAAAACCCACGAAGCCTGGATTCTACGGATACCGGGGAAGCGGTAAAAGAGGTCTGTAACGATTCTGGTGAGTTTTTCCGGTTGCTGGCAGTGGAACAGGTAGCGGGCCGTGAATTCGGTGTGCTGTTGATGTTCCTCTATTATATCGTGTTCGTGTTCGTGTTCGTGTTCGTGTTCGTGGGCGTTATCACGGTCATCATTGGTGTGGCGGAGGTGGTCGTAGGGCTGTTCAACCTGCACCCTGATAGCCCGGCATTCAGTGCCCGGAAAGGTAAACCGCGCCTGTGGCGAGCTGAGTAATTTTCCCGCCCGTTCAATGGCGGCCTGTTGTCGATGGTCGCGGGGCGGGTGTTCAAAGCCCACCAGGTTCATGGCCGGGCTGCGAAATTCCAGAAGCAGCCGGTCACTATCCAGGGCGGCCTGCAGTTCTGCTTCGCCATGCACATGGGGGCTGTGCTGTTGCGACGAGCGGTCGGCGGTACCCTGTGCCGTAACGTTGCTGGTGATTAATGCACACAGTGGTACCGACAGAGTGATGAAAAGAACTTTGACACTATTCATAGCCTGGCCAGTTGTTTGATGGCGCATTGTTGTAAAAAAAAGGCCCCCGAAGGGGCCGAAGGACCCTCGACTATACAGGTTGGATGGATTACCCAAAGTCCAGTGATAGCATCAATCTGGCTGCGCCGGAGGGCATGGGAGGAGATCGGTGGACGGCCCCCCGGCCTTCGTTGCCATGCCATGACTCACCTTTTAGCAGGACAGCATCGCCGACGGTGAGTTGCCTGATATGCCGGGGTGAGAGGAATACATCTGATTGGTCGTCAGGTTTCCCTCTTCTGCCTTTGCCGAGTCTGGTGCGGTCGACCCGGTTGTTTTCGAGCCATTCGGTGGCCGGGCCGCCGTAGGTTGTCACCATTCGGCAGGGAATATGATCCACATGGAATCGCGGGCACATAGCCTGACTCAGCAGGGCCATGCGCAGGCCGATGCGTTGCAGGTCAAACAACACCGAAAACATTTCGCACAGCCGGGAAATATCCGCAATCAATGCAGGTTTCCCCCGACGGTTCGGCAGGTGGGCGGAGAGCCAGGGCGCTATTTCGCCCTCCTGCATGACGGCCTGTAATGTCTGAAAAACAGGCGGATTTTTTATCAGCGATGCCACATAAACCTGTGTCGGCAGATCGAGGCTTCTTTGCCAGATAGCCATGTTGATATCGGCATTGTAGATACTTGAGAACACACTTGGGTCCGTGTCGGCGACACTGCCGCTATCCTCAAAGGTCAGCAGTTTCAGGGCAGAATTATCGGGCATGATCATTGCTCCTCTGGGGAGGCCCACGCCTGGAATGGGTCCGGTAGAGACAGCCAGTGTTCTTTGCCCGCAAACAGTTCTTCTTCCGAGAGGAGGCAATCGTTCAGTTGTTGGTAAACCTGGTCGCGATCGAGTCCCTGTCCGATAAACACAAGTTCCTGTCGCATATCTCCAAAAGGCTCTTCCCACTGCTTTAAAATTGCCTCCCTTGTTGCCGGATCCTGGGGCCACTGATCTTTGGGTACCGCCCTCCAGAATATGCCGCCAACGCCACACCGGGCGATACCTCCCGCCTGATTCCAGCTACCCATATGTGCCGGGCGTGTGGCCAGCCAGAAGCAGCCTTTCGAGCGAATCAGTTTGCCGTGCAATTGGGGGTTGTGGAGAAAGTCGTGGAATTTCTTGGGGTGGAACGGGCGACGTGCCTTGTACACAAAACTGCTGATGCCATATTCTTCGGTTTCAGGTACGTGCTCACCGCGCATTTCCTTTAGCCAGCCGGGTGCCTGTCGTGCCCGCTCAAAACTGAATCTGCCAGTGCCCAGTACTTTGCTCAAATCTATCTGGCCGTTTTCAATGGCGACGATATCCGCTTCGGTATTGAGTGTTCTCAGTACACCTTTGAGTTTGTTTAATGCTTCAGCTGACACCAGATCGGTTTTGCTGATGAGGATCACATCACTGAATTCCACCTGATCAACCAGCAGGTCGGCGACACTTCGGTGGTCGTCTTCGCCAAGGCTTTCGCCGGTCTCCTGTAGCTGTTTTGCTTCGATATAGTCATGCATGAAATTGACCGCATCCACGACGGTTACCATAGTATCCAGTTGTGCGGCATCGGACAGGCTTCGACCCTGCTCATCGGCAAATGTAAAGGTTTCTGCCACGGGTAGGGGTTCTGAAATACCGGTGGATTCAATCACCAGATAATCAAAACGGTTTTCGGCGGCAAGCCGGCCGACTTCCTCCAGTAAATCCTCTCTCAGGGTGCAGCAGATACAGCCATTGCTCATTTCTACCAGACGCTCTTCGCTGCGGTTCAGCTGTACTTCATTTTGAATGGTGGCGGCATCGATGTTGACTTCGCTCATGTCGTTGACAATGACAGCGACTCGGCGGCCATCCCGGTTGTGCAGGATATGGTTTAGCACAGTGGTTTTTCCTGCGCCCAGGAACCCGGACAACACGGTGACGGGCAATTTGTTGTGTTGAGTTTTCATAGTGGTGGTATCCATGGCGGCAAAGGGGCCTCCGTTTTTATTGAGAACCGCAAATAAGATGATATATCGTATCATAATTGTCGCCGTGACAAAGTCAAGTGCGATGATGCATTGCCCACTTCCCGGTATTTTGATCCATAAACCGCGGTAGTTGATTGCCACCGTGCATCATGGGTGGTGACGGAGACAGTATGTCTGCAGGGGGCCGCACCTGTTAGAATGGTTGCCTCATCTTCGCGTGATCTCTCTATGTTCCACATTGCCCTTTATGAACCGCAGATTGCTCCGAATACAGGTAATATCATCCGTTTGATGGCGAATAACGGCAGTCATTTGCATCTGATCGAACCGTTGGGTTTCGACCTGGAAGCAAAGAAGTTGCGCCGGGCCGGACTGGATTACCGGGATATGACCTCAGTCACTCGTTACCCCGACTACACGACATTTCTGGCGCAGATGGGTGACAGGCGGATTTTCGCCTGCACCACGAAGGGACGCGTGCTCTATGACGGGATCGCTTATCGTCCCGGTGACGTGCTCCTGTTCGGTTCGGAAACAGCCGGTTTGCCGCAGTCGGTGATGGACAGTTTTGCCCCGGCCCACCGCCTGAGAATTCCCATGCGCCCCGGCTGCCGCAGCATGAATTTGTCCAATGCGGTGGCTATTGTCAGTTATGAGGCCTGGCGACAAAATGACTTTGTCGGTGGGGAGTAGTGATCTGACTACTTCCTATAGCTGGCCTTGCATAGTGTTGCCGGTTAGGATGCTCCGCCCGGCAGAAGATGGCGTGTGCGCATCGACGAGTTAATGCGCAGGTTTTAATGACAGAACGAATAGTTAAAAAGGGAGCGATATGCTGATTGCAATGCTGGCGGTGTTGGTGGGTTTTGGTCTGTTGATCTGGAGTGCCGACCGATTTGTGGATGGTGCTGCGGCGACAGCCTATCATGCCGGTATGCCCAGCCTCCTGATCGGGATGGTGATTGTCGGTTTTGGCACTTCTGCACCGGAGATGGTGGTGTCGGCCATGGCGGCTCTGGATGGCAGTCCTGAGCTTGCTCTGGGTAATGCGCTGGGGTCCAATATTGTCAATACCGGCCTGATACTGGGTGTTACAGCCTTGATTATGCCGATCAGGGTGCATTCAAAAATCGTTCGCAGGGAACTGCCGTTGCTGATTCTGATCAGTCTTGGCGCGGGTCTCATGCTTTGGGATAACGCAGTGCTTCGCTGGGAGGCGGCATTGCTACTGATCGGTTTTTTTGCATTGATTGGCTGGTCGGTTTTTTCTGCTATTCGGGATCGGGGTGATGCCCTGGCAACAGACTTCGATCAGGAAATACGTGAACATACCATGCCACTGGCGAAAGCTATCATCTGGCTGGCCGTGGGTTTGATCGTATTGGTGGCCAGCTCGCGGCTGCTGGTGTGGGGGGCCGTCACCATTGCCGAATCTCTGGGTGTCAGCGACCTGATTATCGGTTTGACTATAGTCGCTTTGGGCACGTCCCTGCCTGAATTGGCATCTTCTGTAATTGCCGTGCGCAAGGGTGAGCACGATATTGCCATCGGCAATATCGTCGGCTCCAATATGTTCAATATTTTGGCAGTAGTAGGTATTGCCGGTCTGATTGAGCCCTTGACCAATCTGTCACAGCAGGTGTTGACCCGCGATTGGGGCACAATGATGCTTCTCATGGTGATGTTGCTATTTATGGCCTACGGCTTTAGAGGGCAGGGCCGGATTAACCGGCTGGAGGGTTTTGGTCTGCTGTTGGTCTTTATTACCTACAATAGTTATCTGGCATTCTCGGTATTAACCGGTTCAGCCTGACCGTTTACACAATGCCGGGCTTTACTTTAATCCCGGTGTGCTCTGGAGTTGGCCCATGGAAAACCACGATAAGCTCGGAGAGATTGAGGATTTTAGAGCCCATCATGATCCTCAGTTGATTGCCCAGCGTCTGGATGATGGTCCGGACTCTGTTTACGTGAGGGACTTTATCTACGGTGCGGTGGATGGAGCCATCACCACGTTTGCCATCGTTGCGGGTGTTGCCGGTGCGGGTTTATCTTCTTCGGTAATTATTATCCTGGGTTTTGCCAACCTGCTGGCGGACGGTTTCAGCATGGCGGTGAGTAATTATCTGGGTACCCGTGCGGAGAACCAGCACCGCATCAAGATCCGCAACCGGGAGCTCGAGGAAATCAAACGATTTCCCGAGGGCGAGGTGGAGGAGATTCGCCAGATTTATGCCCGCAAGGGTTTCGAGGGGAGTGTTCTCGAAGATGCTGTGGATGTGATTACCTCGGATGAGAAAACCTGGGTGGATACCATGGTTCAGGAAGAGTTTGGTCTCTCACTGCAATCACATGACCCGTTCAAGGCCGGTCTGGCCACCTTTGGCGCCTTTTGCCTGGTAGGGTTTATCCCGTTGATGACTTATGTCGCTAACTGGTTATCCCCGGGGCTGATCGATTACGCCTTTGGCCTGTCCGCTGGCCTCACAGTGATAGCTTTTTTCATCGTCGGTGCCATGAAGGGTCGTTTTGTCGATCAGGGTTGGCTGGTGTCGGGGCTGGAAACGGTGGCGATCGGTGGTATTGCTGCCGGGATGGCATTTGGGGTGGGATTGTTATTGAAAGGCCTGGTTGCCTAGAAAGGCCTGGTTGCCTAAATGCCTTCAGGTCTGTTCCAGCTCCACCATGAGATCGTCCGATACACTTTCCAGTGCCTGTTGCAGTCGGCCTTTATCGAGGTCCTGTGGCAATTGCAGGGTTGCACTGGCCCGGAACAGGATTTCCGAGCTCATCGGCGCATCTTCGCAGTGGGTATTGAGTTCCTCCACGTTGACCTGCAGTCTTGCCAGAATACCGGATATCTCGCCGACGATACCTGGTCGGTCGTTGCCGACCACCCTCAGTGTGACGCGCTCGCCATCGGCTGGATGCAGTGAGGAGCAGGCCTCGCCGGTTACCCGGATACCCTGGTGTTGTAGTTGTTCCAGCGCCGTGAGCAGAGCCGCCTGTCGGTCTTCGGCAACATCCACCAACAGGATGCCAGCGAATTTGCCGGCAAGGCGGGACATGCTGCTTTCCAGCCAGTTGCCACCGGCACGGGTGACCACATCGGCGATGCGCTCCACAATGCCGGGGCGATCATTGGCGATGACGGTCAATGCGAGATAGTGTTTCATGCGCGGTTCTTATTCCTGTGCGGTTGTGGGACTATTATGGCCTAACAATCGGCCCCCGGCCACGACCGGAGATTATCTACCGGCCATTTTGAAGCCTTCAGAGACCCAGAGGAGATCGAGATGAAAATCATTAATTCGTTACTGTTACTGGTGTTATGGTTGGGGGGTGTCGATGTGATGGCCGATGCGTCTCCTTTTGCGGGAGCGAACCGGACGCCTGAATTTGTTGCACGCGACAGTTATCGTCACCCGGTGGAAACCCTGGCCTTTTTTCAGGTGGAACCGGGCATGACTGTGGTGGAGATTTCCCCCGGTGCCGGCTGGTATACCGAAATTCTCGCGCCACTGGTCCAACACGGGGACGCTGATCAAGGCCTGTTGTATGCGGCCCATTTTCCAGAAGACAGCGGTGTGCCCTATTACGAACGGTCGTTGGCGTCATTTACCGCGAAGCTGGCCGCTGATCCGACGGCGTATGGCGATGTGATCCTGTCGACATTCGATCCGGCGAACGGCGTGCTGACGGTGCCCGATGGGGTCGCCGACCGGGTGGTGACGTTCCGCAATGTACACAACTGGCTGCGCTCTGACAGTGAAGGAAAAGCGTTTGAACTGTTCTTCCGGGCGCTCAAACCCGGCGGGGTACTCGGTGTTGTGGAGCATCGCACCGGCCGTACTATCGAACGGGCGGAAATGATACGCAGCGGCTATATGCCGGAGGCCTACGTGATTGAGCTGGCGGAAAAAGCCGGTTTTGTGCTGGCGGCCAAGTCCGAACTCAATGCCAACCCTAAAGATACGACCGATCATCCCGAGGGTGTCTGGACCCTGCCGCCCTCCCTGCGGCTGCAGGAGAAGGATCGGGAGAAGTATCAGGCCATTGGTGAGAGCGACCGTATGACGCTGAAGTTTATCAAACCGGCGGCACCGTGATTCAGATTCCACCGAATCGGTTATCCGACGAACTGCTCACCGCGCTGCTGGAGGACTTTATCGCCCGTGAGGGTACGGACTACGGTTTCGAGGAGTTGACGCTGCAGGCCAAACGGCAGCGGCTCAGACGGCAGGTGGATCGCGGTGATGTGGTGATTACCTTCGATCCAGTGACAGAAAGTTGCAATTTGCTGTCGCGGCAACAGTTTCGTCAGCTGGCTGATTCACCGTGACAGCTATCCCCCTGAGCTATCTGATAGACCGGCCAGCGGAGCAAACACGGCCAGTTGGTTCATTGATTCTGGCCCACGGTGCCGGTGCGCCGATGGACAGTGATTTTATGGCGGCCATCACCCGACAGTTGACGGTCGAGGGTGTGACGGTTGTGCGCTTTGAGTTTCCCTATATGCGACAACGTCGTCTCACCGGGCAAAAGCGGCCGCCAGACCGCCAGCCCGTATTGCTGGATTGTTGGCGCGAAGTCTACGCCCACTGCTGTCAGTGCGAGGATCTTCCCGCCCCGATACTGATCGGCGGTAAATCGATGGGTGGTCGCATGGCGAGTATGGTTGTCGACGAACTGGGCGCAGCAGGGCTGTGCTGCTTCGGGTACCCTTTTCATCCGCCCGGTAAACCCGAGCGGATGCGGGTTGATCACTTGCTGATCATGACCACGCCGGCCCTGATTTATCAGGGCACCCGTGATCCCTTTGGCAAGCCCGATGAGTTGGCCTCAATTCCGTTGAGCTCCGCCGTAATACTCCACTGGCTGGAGGACGGCAATCACGACCTGAAACCCCGCAAGGCCTCCGGTCTTGATCAGTCTGAACATCTGGCTGCCGTCGCGAGCTCCGTGTCAGCGTTTGTCCGCAATTGCCCATAAGCGTCGCTTTGAGATACAGCCTCAGTGCGTAGCCCTGAGTTGCATTGATTATTAAAGCAATGATATCTGGCAGGGAGAATTGGGCGTCAACAAAGCGCCCGACAACAGAAAACGGGGTGAGCAGGACAGCCGACCCGAATCACACAGGATTATCGGGTCAGTTAGCCGCCCGGCGCCATCATCGGGACAGCTTTGCTGCTACCCCACGGGCTGTCAGCGGCGCTTTAATACTACAGCCGGGTTTCCCAGTCCCTGCTGCTTTACTCAGGACTCCACCAGCATGGAGATCGCTGCCAGTGCCTCCGGATCCTGCGCCTTGATCTTGTTGGCGATATGGTGCTGGAAGAAATAGCAGAAAGTCTCTTCGCCTTTGGCCGAGTAGAGACACGCGTCGCCGGGCAGCACTGGTGTGCTGATGATTTTTTCATCATCGATCAGCATGCCCTGCACGGTGCCGTCGTACAGCAGTCGCCAGCTGACGACTTCTTTCAGCGTAATACTTTTGAACCCGTCGCTCGACAGTACCGCATGGGTGCCAATAGTGTCCGGCAGCTCCTGGACGACATCGCCCTCTGTCTCGCAATCGATCTCATAGTATTCTGCAGCTGTCTCTACCTCCAATACCTTGTGGATGGGCGCTTCAAAGAAGACTTCGTCGATGCCCGGATCGTAGTAGCCCTCCCAGTGACCATTCAGCGGATCCTGTATCTCGGTACATGGCATGATGTCATCGAGCCAGGGCACCAGACCCACCACCTCACCATCGGCACGCAATGCCCAGCACAGTACTTTGACACTGAACAGCTTGTTGGGGTGAGTCTCGTTGGAATAGATCATTTCCAGACCATCGAGTTCGGGGGCGAGACGGATAATGCGGCGGTTTAACCGGGAGGAGTAGGGCTTCCCTGTGAAGAGATCGACCACGTTGTCCGTGTTGTGGTCAGGTGTTGAGGTAGTCATAATACAGCCTCCTCAAATGGCGGTTCGAACAGGCCCTGAGGAACTGCGTCCTGGATCGGGGCCTGTAGGTGCGTACGGCTAAAACGCATCCACGCAAAATAAGGTACTACCGATCATTTCAAAGCACAATACTTTGGGTATATTTTGTGAGCTACTATTTTGCCTATGGCTCAAATATGAATTCGCAGCGCATGGCTGCGCGTGAGATGCGAGTCATCGGCCAGTGCGCTGGCTGGCTGGATGGTTATGGCCTGCGGTTCAATAAACGCTCCGGCCACGATGCCAGGCTGGCTTGCGCCAATATCGCTTTCGCCCGGGATGAGCGGGTGGAAGGGGTTCTTTACCAGCTGGAAAGTCCTGCAGAAATTGCCAGGCTAGACCCCTTTGAAGGCACGCCATTCAGGTACAGTCGCGAACGTTTTCCGGTATGTACCGAACGCGGTGTTGTGCCCGCCTGGACCTATATAGCCAACCCCGCCGTGATTGATCACGCCATTCGCCCGGCGCGCTGGTATCTCGAACATTTACTGGCGGGCCGTGATTACCTTTCCCCCGCCTACTGGGAGAAAATCAATAACACGGTTTGCTGTGAGGGTGTGACGATTGTCTGGTGATACGGCTACTTTTGATCCCCGGACGCGTCAGTTGATGGCGGTATTCAACGATCTGTTTGCCGAGTCCTGCAATACCCTGTTGAGCGGGGGCGGTGAGGAACCGGTTTATCTGCCTGCCGAGGGGCGTCTTGACTGCCACCAGTTGATTTTCCGGTATGATTATTTTTCCAGTGCCCTCCATGAGGTAGCCCATTGGTGTATTGCCGGTGAGCAGCGTCGTCAAAAACTGGACTTTGGCTACTGGTATCGGCCCGATGGCCGCAGTGTCAGTGAGCAAAGTGCTTTTGAGCGGGTGGAGATCAAACCCCAGGCGCTGGAATGGATGTTTTCCGTGGCGGCAGGGCACCGCTTTCAGATCAGTGCCGATAACCTGTCCGAAGATATCGATGCCAGTGACGCGTTCGCCACCGCTGTGGCCGAGCAGGCTCAGTGCTGGTGTGTCGGCAGCTTACCTACACGGGCGGCGCTGTTCGCCGCTTCGCTGTCGGAGGTGTTTGGTCGTCGGGACTATCTGGATCCCTGCCACTACCGTGTAGATGTGCTGAAATACTGATGGTGGCACGAAAGCCCCCACTGTATCTGGTAGATGCCTCCATCTATATTTTTCGCCATTATTTTACGCTGCCGCAGCGGTGGTTTTCCGGGGACGGCTACCCCACTCAGGCCGTATACGGTTATCTCGGTTTTCTGCTGGGTTTGTTCGAGCAGCTTCAGCCGCAGTTTATGGCCGTGGCCTTTGACGAGAGTCTGGGCCAATGCTTCCGGAATACGATTTACCCGGACTACAAAGCCAATCGCGAGCTGCCCGACGACGCGCTCGCCTTTCAGTTGCGGGCCTGCGCCGAGGTGACGGCCACCCTGGGCATCTCGGCTCTGGCGAGCAACTCCCACGAAGCGGATGATATTATTGGCACCCTGGCTGAAAGGGGTCGCAACGAGGGCCACCCGATTGCGGTGATCAGTGGTGATAAAGACCTTGCCCAGTTGTTGCTGGACGACGATGCGCTACTCTGGGACGTAGGCCGTACCCCCGCCAGGGATCGATTTGCCATCAAAAGAGAACTCGGGGTCTGGCCGGAGCAGCTGGCAGATTATCTGGCACTGGTCGGTGATAGGGTCGATAACATACCCGGTTTACCGGGCGTGGGGGCAAAAACAGCGATTGAATTATTGGCACATTGCGGGTCGCTGGAAGGGTTGATTGCGGCTGGACCTGAAATCGCCAATCTGCCCGTGCGCGGTGCGAAGCAGCTGCCTGAAAAAATTGCCGCCCACCGGCAGCAACTGCTGATGGCTCAATCCCTGACCCGCATAGCCCTGGACGCACCCGTTGGCGAGCCCACTTTGCAATGTGCCCCGATTGCACTGGGTAAACTGGATGATTTCTGCCAGCGAATGGGGCTGGGCGCTACATTGAAAAATCGCGCCATAAAACTCGCGCACGCCAGAGATCAGGCGCAGCAGATCGTGAAGGAGGCATCACACAGCCGATGAAAATTGTTGCCGATGACAATATGCCGTTGGTGAGGGAATTGTTCTCGCCCTATGGCGAAGTGGTGACCTGTCCCGGCCGCGAGCTGACGGCGGCACATTTAGTGGATGCGGATGTGTTACTGGTCCGCTCGGTCACCCCGGTCAATGCGGCGCTGCTCGAGGGCAGCCCGGTACAATTTGTCGGTTCTGCCACGATAGGTGTCGACCATGTGGACATGGATTATCTGGCGTCCAGCAATATTCAATTTGCCAGTGCGCCGGGCTGCAACGCCAATGCCGTGGTTCAGTATGTGCTCTCGGCACTGTGTCGTCTGCGACCCGGCTGGCTCAGCGAAACGGTGGGCATTGTCGGTTGCGGCAATGTGGGTGGCAGGCTCTATCGCACCCTGCGGGCGCTCGGCGTTGATTGCCGCTGCTACGACCCATTTCTCAACAGTACAACTATCGGAAGCCTGACAACCTTTGAACGGGTGCTCGAAGCCGATATTCTCTGTCTGCATACCCCGCTGACTATCGGTGGGCCCTATCCGACCCACCACTTGCTGAACGAAGCGGCGCTGAGGAATTTTTCGCCCGGTGGGTTGTTGCTCAATGCCGGGCGAGGACCGGTGGTGGATAATGCGGCGCTGTTGCGTTTGAATCGTGGTGAACAGTGGCAGGTGGTGCTGGATGTGTGGGAGTCTGAGCCAGAGATATCATTGCCCCTGCTTGAACAGGTTACCATCGGCACGCCGCATATCGCGGGGTATAGCGTGGACGGCAAAATCAATGGTACCCGCATGGTGTGCGAGGCGTTTTGTCAGTGGTTGGGGCAACCCTCACCGGCAAAACCCGGGCGGAATGAGCCTGTCCAGTGGCTCCGCGCCACATCTCTGGCGGAGGCGGTACTGGCTGTTTACGATATAGCGGACGATGACCGTCGTATGCGCGAGGCGTTGCTGTCAGCCAGCGATGCCACAACAGTAGGTTTGGGGTTTGATCAGCTGCGGAAAATCTATCCCGCACGTCGTGAATTCCAGCATTTTGGCGTCAGGGTGGATAGCGACGAGTCTTTGGTCCGACAGTTGGCTACGCTGGGATTTATTGTTGCGTAGAAGAGGTTTTTTTGGATGAGTGGTCTTCTGCCTTTTGGTCCAGGTCACTGAATGCATCCTGAACCATATCCTCGGTAATCGGGATTTCCCTGCCATTATCATCAATCAGGGCTGCACCGTGAAAATCAGGTGATTTGACGTTTTTATCAGACTTGTTTTTCGGCTGCTCCATGTTTGCTCACTGGTGGTGGTCGATTGGCAAAACATACCATGATTACCCTGTAAGGCAAGCCCTGGGGTTAAATTTGCAGAGGCACATTCAGGAGTCGCCATGTTCAAACTCGGCTTGATCGTCAATCCGCTGGCAGGCATCGGTGGTCCCGCGGCGTTGAAGGGTAGCGATGGTGAGGCCGCTGCCGAAGCCTTGCGGGAAGGGGCCGGATTGCGTGCCCCAGACCGTGCGGCGAGAGCATTGGACGTGATTTTTCATGCACTCGGTGGTGGCGCCGTCTCGGTGCTGACCTGTCCCGGTCTGATGGGGGAGTCGGTGGCCAGGCAATGTGGTTTTGTCCCCGAACTGGTCTGTGAAACGGATCCCCTGAATACCCGACCGGAGGACACCGAACAGGCGGCCAGAGTGCTGGAGAACAAAAGCGTGGATTTGCTGATGTTTGTTGGCGGTGATGGCACGGCCCGCAATATTTGCAATGCGGTTTCTCCAAACCAGCCGGTCCTGGGTGTACCAGCCGGGGTCAAGATGCACTCCGGCGTGTATGCCATTACACCGGAAGCGGCGGGTGAAGTGGTTTGTCGGCTGGTTCGTGCCGACCTCGTGGATATTCGTCGGCAGGAAGTGCGCGATATCGACGAGGATGCTTTTCGCCGGGGCCGGGTCATGTCCCGTTACTACGGGGAGTTGCTGGTGCCGGAAGAAGGACGTTTTATGCAACAGGTCAAGGATGGTGGTCGGGAAGTGGAGGCGCTGGTGGTCGATGAAATAGCCGATACCCTGATGGAGGAAATGGAGGATGACACACTCTATCTGGTGGGCCCCGGCTCGACCACAGCGGGGCTAATGGCGGCAATGGGGCTCGATAACACACTGCTTGGTGTGGATCTGGTCAGGAATGGGCAGTTGCTGGCCAGGGATGTTTCAGCCGGACAAATCGAACAGGCGGTGGTGGGATTCAACGGCCCGGTGAGTATTATCATTACGCCAATTGGTGGTCAGGGCATGCTGCTGGGTCGCGGCAATCAGCAACTGACACCGGCCATTATCAGACGGGCTGGCCGGGAAAACCTTATAGTCGTGGCGACCAAAACCAAAATTACCGAACTCGCGGGCAGGCCGCTGATGGTGGACAGTAACGACCCGCAACTGGATCGGGAGCTGGCAGGTTACGTCCCGGTACTGACCGGTTACCGGGACAGGATTCTCTATCCGATCGGTTACGGGGCCACCTGAGCCAGTTTTACCTTTGTCACCGGATGATTGAGACGGTATTTTTCCAGGAAGCGGGCCAGCCGCTCAATGGCTTCCTCCAGATCGTCTTCCCTCGGCAGGAATACGATGCGGAAATGGTCGGGATCCGGCCAGTTGAAAGCGGTGCCCTGCACCAGCAGAATCCGTTCTTCCAGTAATAAATCCAGTACCAATTGCTCGTCGTCTTCAATCGGATAAATTTCCCGGTCCAGTTTGGGGAACAGGTACATCGCCGCTTTGGGTTTGACGCAACTGACACCGGGTATCCGGGTCAACAGGGACCAGGCTTTTTCGCGTTGCTGGTAGAGACGGCCCTCCGGTGCAACCAGGTCATTGATACTCTGATAGCCGCCCAGGGCCGTCTGGATGGCATACATGGCCGGCACGTTGGCGCACAGCCGCATGGATGCCAGCATTTCAATGCCCTGGATATAACTGCGGGCGCGATGTTTGGCACCGCTCACCACCAGCCAGCCGGAGCGGAAGCCCGCCAGACGGTAGGCTTTTGACAATCCGTTGAAGGTGATGCACAGCACATCAGTGGCCAGACTGCCGAGTGGTATATGTACTGCATCATCGTAGAGAATGCGGTCATAGATTTCATCGGCATAAATGATCAGGTCATGCTCCCTGGCCAGTTCGACAATTTTCTGCAGAACCGCCTCGGAGTAAACAGCCCCGGTGGGATTGTTGGGATTGATTACCACAATGCCCCGGGTATTCGGTGTGATCTTGCGGGCGATATCCTCGATGTCCGGTTGCCATTCGTTGGCTTCGTCGCAGAGATAGTGAACCGCCTTGCCCCCGGCCAGATTGACGGCAGCTGTCCACAGGGGGTAATCCGGCACCGGCACCAGAATTTCGTCACCGTTGTTGAGCAGCGCCTGCATGGCCATGACAATCAGCTCGCTGACGCCGTTGCCCAGGAAGATATCGTCGATGTCGACATTCGGGATGCCAATCAATTGGCAACGTTGCATGACGGCCTTGCGGGCACTGTAGATGCCTTTGGAGTGGCAGTAGCCCTGGGCCTTGGCCAGGTTGTGAATGACGTCGTGAATGATCTCGTCGGGCGCTTCAAAACCGAACGGGGCGGGGTTGCCAATATTCAGCTTCAGGATGCGCAGGCCTTCTTCCTCAAGCCGGTTGGCGTGGTCGAGCACCGGGCCGCGAATATCGTAGCAGACGTTATTCAGCTTGTTTGACTTCTGGATATGTTGCATAAAGTATTGTTTCTGGTTGTCCAATTCGGATAAAAACTGATTGTATATCAAAACCCTGCCATAAATAAGAAAACTCTGAGGTGTCGAGAATGGCGAACACAAGACAATTTGATGATGAACAATGGCGCGAACAGCTCACCCCTGATGAATTCAGAATCTGTCGTCAGAAGGGCACTGAACCTCCCTTTAGTGGTGCCTATTGCGATGAGAAGGCCTCTGGAATCTACCACTGTAAATGCTGCCATCAGCCGCTGTTTGATGCTGCGGCCAAGTATGACTCAGGTTCTGGCTGGCCGAGCTTCTATCAGGCCGTCGATGAGAATGCTATCGATGAATGTGCCGATACCAGCCATGGCATGCGCCGTATCGAGATCACTTGTGCGCACTGCGGCGCTCATCTGGGACACCTGTTTGATGACGGTCCTGAACCAACCGGACTGCGATATTGTGTGAATTCGGTCTCCCTGCAACTGGAGTCGTTCTGAAATTCTGATCACGGGTTGCCACCGGGTCGATGTCGGGGGTTTTCAGGCTGCCGCAGAGAAAAACAGAATGCAGGGTTGACAGGGCACATGCCGCTTCTTAGAATGCGCGCCTCTCTTGATGAGAACCTTGTGTCCCGTTCGTCTAGAGGCCTAGGACACCGCCCTTTCACGGCGGTAACAGGGGTTCGACTCCCCTACGGGACGCCACTTTTATCCTGATGGGATAAAATGCGGGAATAGCTCAGTTGGTAGAGCGCAACCTTGCCAAGGTTGAGGTCGCGAGTTCGAGCCTCGTTTCCCGCTCCATTATTGAAAAAAGGGCCAGTGATATAATCACTGGCCCTTTTTTCTTGTTGTGGATCGTGTTTGTTTTACCCAAGCACTTGGTTTGAGCAAACCTTTTGGGGATCACGATCAGCGGGGGGTGTCGCCGAGTGGCGTAAGGGAGGCACCCGAAAGGCGCTGGTGGCACGTGCTGATGAAGCCATGTACCGGGCCAAGAACAGCGGTCGCAACTGTGTTAAAGACTGAGTGTGAGGCACTGAGCTGGCGCATGGGACAGCGAGTTCAGGTTGGATCCAGTATTTCACGCAATTTTAGCGCCAACTGCTCGCGATGATAGGGTTTGCTGATCAGCTGCACGCCTCTATCGAGACGGCCATTGTGAATAATGGCGTTTTCACTGTAGCCGGAGGTGAACAATACTTTCAGGTTGGGGAGGATGTTCAGTGCCTGTTCGCTCAGTTGTCGACCATTAATCCCGCCCGGCATCACTACATCGGTAAATAACAGGTCAATATCCTGGTGCTGTGCCAGTATATCCAGTGCCTCTGCGCCGGAACGAGCAGCGGAAACGCGGTAACCGAGGCTTTCAAGAAGGGCAGTAACATAGGTTCTCACCTGATTGTCATCCTCCACCGCCAGGATATGCTCTGAACCGCCGACGGGCTCAACAGCTCGGGGAGCCTCATAGACAACATCGTCTGTTGTCTTGGCTCGCGGAAAAAAAAGTTTGATCGTGGTGCCCTCATCCACCTCGGAGTATATTTTGGCATGTCCACCGGATTGTTTGACAAAGCCGTAGACCATGCTGAGACCGAGACCGCTGCCCTTGCCCATGGCCTTGGTGGTAAAAAACGGATCGAATGCCTGGCTGACTAATTCGGCAGGCATACCGGTGCCGCTGTCGGAGACCGATACCTGTACATAGTCTCCGGTGATTACTTCCATCTGATCCTGTGCATAGGTTTCATCCAGCTGGGTGTTGGCTGTTTCAATAATCAGCCTGCCACCCTCTGGCATGGCATCACGCGCATTGATGGCTAGATTGAGCAGTGCCACTTCCAGCTGGCCCGGATCAATCTCGGTGGTCCACAGTTCTCCGGTATCGACAAACGTCAATTCAATATCTTCGTTGAGAGCTCGCTTTAGTAGTCCCAGCGTGTCAGTAACCAGTTTATTGATGTCCACCCGCCTGGGTTGCAATGCCTGACGCCGGGCGAAGGCCAGCAGACGGTTGGTGAGCTCCGCTCCCCGCTCCGCTGCCGTGACAGACATTTCTGCCAGCCGCTGCAGATCGGGTTGATCGCCGAGCTGCTCCTGCATGAATTCGGCGTTGCCCAATATTACCGTGAGCAGATTGTTGAAGTCGTGGGCAATGCCGCCGGTGAGGTGGCCGACCGCTTCCAGCTTTTGTGACTGGCGCAGCCGTTCATCCATTTCCCGCAGTTCGGTGACATCCACCATGCTGCCGACCATTCTTACAGCTTTGCCTGAGGTGTCCCGTGTAATAAAGCCCCGATCCACCACGGACAGCGCCTTGCCATTGGCGTGAAGAAACCGGTATTCACTCTGCCAGGTGACATCATCGCTGTTAAATACAGCATAGAGTTCCGCGAGAACGTTATTGCGGTCATCGGGGTGAATATGCTCGACCCAGAACTGCAGCCCGTCAGTGATCTGTATCGGATCGTAACCAAACATGGTTATCAGGTTATCGTTCCACCAGATGCCGTCCTCAACCAGATCCCAGTCCCAGATCACATCGTTGGTGGCTTTGGTGACCAGTTGGAATCGTTCGTCGCTCTGTCTGACAGCCTGCTCAGCCATTTTGCGGTCAGTAATATCCCGCTCTACTGCAACCCAGTGGGTAAACCAGCCGGTCTCGTCCGCCAGTGGAACAATGTCCATTTCCAGCCAGAACGCATCACCAGTTTTGGTGTAGTTGATTAGTTCAGCACGCACGGGTTGCCAACGGGTGAGGGCCTCCCGGATACGATCCAGCTCCGCCCTCTGGGTTTTTGGCCCCTGCAGCAGGCGCGGTGTTTTGCCGATCACCTCCTCTCGGCTATACCCGGTGCGCCGCTCGAAGGCATCGTTGACATAGATAATCCTGGGCCCTTCGGGGTCATCCAGAGGTCTTGCTTCAGTGATCAGTAAAATATCATTTTGCCGGGAGACGGCGGATTCCAGCAGTCGCAGGTGTTGCTCTCTGGCCCGCTCCTGGGTGACATCCTGAAAATAGATGGCGAGTCCCTCGATGGAGGGGTAGGCCTTTACTCGCAGCCAGATATTCAGTTCGCTGTAACGTTCGGTAAACGTATGTGTCGTCTGTGTGGCAAGGGCAGCTTCATACTCGCTGCGGAAAGCAGAATCGGCGGCAGCCGGAAAGCATTCCCAGACGTTATTGCCAATCAGTGCATCCCGGCGCTTGTTGAGGATGCGGCAAAATTCGTTGTTGACGAAGGTGAAATTGAAGTCCCTGTCGAGGGTGAAGAAGCCATCACTCATACTCTCCAGGGTCTGTTCCAGCCGCTGGGATAACGTCTTCGATTGTTCCCGCGCGTTGATGTGGTCGGTAATATCCTGGAAGGCACCGCGCACAGCACAGATGTTGTCCTCGGCATCGTATTCAGCCTCACCGGTGCTGCGCACCCAGATGCGCCTGCCGGTGGCAGTAACTTTTGGCATCACCTCACTGAAGGATTCACCCCGTTCTGCACAGGCATCAAAGATGCGTCGAAAGCGGTTGCGATATTCCGGCAGGTAAAAGTTGATGGCTTCCTGCAGTGTGGGTTGAAAGTCCGGCCCGACATCGTGAATGTCGGCTGTCTCTTTTGACCATTTCATGGTTTTTGTCTGAAGGTCAAAACGCCAGCCTCCCAAATGGGCTGCCTGTCCTGCAATCCGTTGCAGGCTGGAGGCCTCGGCCAATTGGTTTTCGGCGAGAACCAGATCGGTGATGTTCTGTACCACCCCGGTGAGCAGGCGTCCGTCGGCGGTATTGGCCAGCTCGCCCATGCCCTGAACATGCATGATGCTGCCGTCCGGTTTGGGGATTCTGTGACGAAACTGCAGCGGTCTATCGGGTTTTTCCAGAAAACTGTTCAGCTCGTCTACCAGACCCTGCCGGTCATCCGGATGCATTAATCCCAGGTAGGCATCAAAGCAGTGGCCAAATTCCTCGGGAGTGATATCGTACATGTCGTAGATATCATCAGACCAACTGAGCACATCGCTGTCGAGATTGAGTTTCCATATGCCCAGTTTCAGTAGGCGTTTGGCCGTGCGCAGGCTGGCCTCCTGTTCCTGCAGTCGGCTGTTGGCAATTTTCAATTCGCGGGAGCGTAACAGGATATCCAGCTCCAGCTGGGCTTCGTCATATTCCTCAGTGGCAGTGGATCCCCGGGCTGTCAGTCGTCCCTCGGCCGAGTAGACAAAGTCGGTGACATCCTCGGTTCTGAGAATAATGAATGTGATTTGGCCATCGGTCCCCTTCAGGGGGGTATTGACACAACTCCAGAAGTGTTCGGCGAATCCACCGCCCTGGTCTTCCGGGCGAGGAATGGGGTAGCGCTGAACCGGCAGAACATCGGACATGCCGGTCTCTTTGACTTGTTCCAGCGAGGCCCGAAGATTCCGGACGCCGTCTGCCATGCTGTCCGCGGGGTCATCGGGGAAAACATCGAACATTCGACGGCCCTTGATATCCTGCCGTCGGGTCCCTGTGGCATTGAGATAGGCGTCGCTGGCGGCAACAATCCTGAATTCATCGGGGGTCAGGACCAGAAATTGACCGGGCGCTGACTCGAACAGGGACTGAAACAGATGGGCCGAGGCTTCGGCCTCCTGCCGTAAGACCTGCTCCCGGTTTAGGTAGTTGGTCTGGTCTGCCTCCAGCGCCAGTAACCGGGTGACATCCCGGGCGGAGACCAGCTCGGCCTTTGTACCATCATGGTCAAGTGTGTGCGCAGTGATCTCCACCGAGATAATAGCTCCGGACTTGAGGCGGTGGCGCCAGATACCTGCATCATTAAAACCCGAAACCAAACTGGCGATGTTTTCGAGTAACCCGGGAACCTCTTCCTTTGGTCGAATGTCCTTGATGGTCATGGCGAGGAATTCGTCCCGGGAATAGCCGTATTTGGCGATGGCGGCATCGTTGACGTCAAGAAAACGCAAGGTTTCCCGATCATAGATCCACATTGGATCCGGGTGGCAATAGAAGAGTCTATTTCCAGGGATAGGCATTAACGAACCCCGTTAGCTGCCGGTGACTTCATCAACCAGGCGAGGGTGGCGTCCGGTGGCATGGGCCGGCCAATAAAATATCCCTGAGCTGTGTCGCAACCTATCTCGGCGAGGAAAGACAGTGTCCATTGATCTTCCACGCCTTCGGCGGTCACCAGTAGCCCCAGCGCCCTGGCCAGACCGACGATCGCCGCTGCAATTTTTTGTGATTCCTCGGACTGCGGTGCCGAAATGACAAACATTTTGTCAATTTTCATTTCCGAGAACGGCAGCCGAGCCAGTTGAATCAGGGATGAGTAACCCACCCCGAAATCATCAATCGATAAGCTGAAACCCTTGATGCGGAACTGGGTCAGAAATTCCAGCATCATGATCGGATTTTCCATGCTGCTGCTTTCGGTAATCTCCAGCACAATCTGTTGAGGGTTCAGCCCCAGCACCTGACACTGGGTCATCAGCCACTCGGAAAGGCCGGCGTCTGCGATCACCCTGGCGGACAGGTTCAGGGCGATGGTGGTATCGGTGCCGCGAAACGATTCGGCAAACCAGTGAAGAGACTGGCCAAATACCTGTCGGGTCAGCTCGCCAATCAGGCCGGTTTCTTCCGCCAGCGGAATAAATCGGTCGGGCATGATGATGCCGATATCGGGGTGGTGCCACCGGGCCAGCGCCTCAAAGCCAATACATTTTCCTGTGCCACAGGATACCTTGGGCTGGTAATAGACCCCTATTTGTTGCTCGGCCAGGCCTGCAGCGAGGGTCTGTCGGGTAACCTGGAATTCCTGTGGCCGGTTTTCGGGAGCCTTGAGGGGAGGCTGGTGAGACTTGTCGCTGAGCAGCTCGCGGAGTCGGCTGGGGGTAAAGGGCTTGCCCAGCACCCCCGAGACATTGAGACCATTTTCTGCGGCGGCTCGACCCGCAGCCTCCAACACTCTGTTGCCCAGACCGCTGGCAACGATCACGACGCCATCAAAGGCGATATCGGCCAGACGTTTCAGTATCTCGACACCATCCACTTCCGGCATGGCGAGATCGACTATCAGGTGTGAAGGGGCCCAATCTGCAACCAGGTGAAGAAACTCATCGGCACTGGTAGTGGCGCGGGCATCGTGACCGGCGCCTTTGGCAATGGTGCAGATGGTAAAGCTGACGTCGGCATCATCATCGAGTACCAACAGCCGTTTATCGGGGGGGCCTAATGTCATGACCAGACCTTAATTATTTGTAGGTTTGTCTGGCGGAGAGACCTGTCTGGCCAGAAAGATAATCCGTGATCACATCCAACATAGCTTCAGCATGCGGTATTGTGAAGGTTGTTTCAAGCCTGCTTGAAAGGCCCCCAGTTTCCAGAGATATGGTGGTCGTTGACCGCGGGATGACTGTCGGTTTCCCGGGGTTGGGGCAATCGTGATTTATCATGTGTTGTCCTGCTGTGTCAGTACCCGTCGCAGGTATTGGGCAAGTTCAGCGCGGTGGTAGGGTTTTCTGATGAGGTTGGTGTTGTCTTGCAGCCCGTCTCCTTCATCGTCGTGGCCGGCAAATCCGGTAGTGAACAGTATTTTCAGGTAGGGGCATTGCTCACTGGCCAGTTGGGCCAGTTGTCTGCCGCCCATGCCGGGCATGCGCAAATCGGTGAATAGCAGGTCAACCGCATTGCCTTCGCGCAACAGGTCGAGTGCCTGCTGGCCATCGGTTGCCGTGATGACCTGATAGCCCAGGGATTCCAGTTGATGTTTGGCGACACTCCGAACCAGGTGGTCGTCCTCCACCAGCAGGATCCATTCGTTGCCGCCGATCTTTTCAGATGGTTTCTCGTCAACTGGCAGCGGTGTCGGTGGCTGGTCCGAGACAGGCAGATAGAGGAGGAAGGTGCTGCCTTCCCCCGGCTTTGAGTGGACGCTGATTTGTCCGCCAGACTGATTGATGAACCCGTGTACCATCGCTAACCCCAGCCCTGTTCCACCTCCCTGTTCTGTAGAGGTGAAGAAAGGCTCAAACAATCGATCCACAAGCTCGGGGGCTATACCAGTGCCCGTATCGGTGATTGATAACACGACATATTGGCCACGACTCAAATCCAGCTCGGTTGAATCGCTCGTCTGAGCGGCACGTGTTGAGATGGTCAGGCTGCCGCCCAGTGGCATGGCATCGCGTCCGTTGACACACAGGTTCAGCAACGCGTGCTCTAGTTCTGAAGGATCCACATAGATTGCCGGTAGCCGTGAATCGAGCTCCAGTGTGATGACAATATTGCTACCCAGTGTTCGCTGCAGCAGGGGTTCGATACCGAGCACCAGTTGATTCAGGTTCACGGCCCTCGGGGTGAGGCTCTGTTGCCGGGCAAATGCCAGCAGGCGATGGGTTAGATCCGCTCCGCGTTCAGCAGCCTCTGTGATCATACTTGCCAGCTTTTGATGGTCGGGATGATCGTGCAGCGAGTCTTCCAGAATTTGCGCGTTACCCATGACCACAGTGAGCAGGTTATTGAAATCATGGGCGACCCCGCCAGTCAGCATACCCAGAGCCTCCAGCCGTTGTGCCCGGTGGAGTTGTTTTTCCATTGTGATGCGGTTTGTTATATCGGTCATGCCACCGACCATCCGGATGACGGTGCCGTTGTCATCGCGAATCAGATGACCGCGATCCTCCACCTGTGCCCAATGACCATCTGCACATCTGAAACGATAGCTGGCGGACCAATGATTGTTGCCATTTTGGGAAATGGCCAGTCGGCGTCCGGCCAGCACCTCCTCCCTATCATCGGGGTGAATCAGCGCAGCCCAGGCGGCGTCGTCAGGTTGTGAGTTGGTGCGGCGGTGGCCAAAGAGCTGTGTGAAACCGTCATTCCACCAGCGATTGTCACTGAGCATATCCCAGTCCCAGGCGGCATCACTGGTGGCCTGAGCCAATAACCGGAACCGCTCTACGCTGACCCGAAGCGCCGCTTCCGTGGCTTCCCGGCGGGCAATGTCCTTCTCTAAGGCCCGGTTGGCGATTTCCAATTGACGGGATTTTTCTTCCAGTTTGCGAACCAGTGTCTGGTTATAGGTCTTCAGAATTGTGTTTTCATCGAGACCGACGGGACTGGTCGCAATAGGTTTGGCGATATGGGGTTGATCCTGTATCTGCCACAGGACTTTGAGAAAAGCTTCAGGTTCGACAGACTTCAGGATAAAGGCATCGGCACCCAGATCCAGGGCCAGCTCTCGGTCACTTTCTTCGGTGTAGGTGGCGGTGTAGATGATGAAAGGGATATGCGAGAGGCGGGAGTCGGACTTCCATTGCTGGAGCAGCGTGTAGCCGTCCATGATGGGCATCAACAGATCAGAAACAATCATGTCGGGAGGGGTGTTGCGCGCCTTCTCCAGTGCTTCGTTGCCCTGGCTGGCAGTATCGACCTGATAACCGTGGCTGATGAGCAGCGTCTCCAGGTAATAGAGGTTTTCTTCCCGGTCATCGACGATGAGGATTCGCGACATCAGCTGCTTTCCATATCCGGAGACTGCCAGCAGACACTTTCCACCTCATCAACAAAAGTATCGGGGTCGATGGGTTTTTCGATATAACCACTACAGCCCGCTGCCAGTGCTTTTTCGCGATCACCCGCCATGGCGTGGGAGGTCACTGCGATAATGGGGATATTGCCTACTGACTCGACTTCGCGCAGGCTTGCCGCCACGTCATACCCATGCATGGTCGGTAATTGTATATCCAGCAGAATCAGGTCAGGCAACAGCGCCTTGGCCAATGCAATGCCTGCCGGTCCATCGGTGGCCGACCTGACGCGGTGGCCGCGGTGTTCCAGTAAAAAAGTCAGCAGGTAGCGATTGAGCTCATTGTCTTCAATGACCAGAATATCGAGGCAGGGTTCTTTCATGATAGCTCCAGTGGCAATATCACGGTAAATTCACTGCCCTGTGACCATTGACTGTCGACCTTGATTGCGCCGCCGAGCAGATTGGTCAGGCGGCTGCAGATCGCCAAACCCAATCCGGTGCCGTCGTGTTGGCGGGTGAGGCCACTGTCGACCTGGTTGAAAGGTTTGAATAACTGCTCTATATCTTCCGGTCGGATACCAATGCCGGTATCGGTGACCCGGAATCGAACAGCGGGTACCGGCTGTTCGCCACGAAGTGGTGCTCTGTTGTCTTCACTATCGACCGCAGTGGTAGGAACCCATGCCGGTTCCAACTCCACATGCAACGCGACACTGCCCCGGTCCGTGAACTTAATGGCGTTGTTCAGCAGATTCAGCAAAATTTGTTCAACCCGTCGACGATCACTGCACATGGTAGATAAACCCTCTGCGATATCCCTGTAAAGAGACAGACCTTTCCTCTCTGCCAATGGTTTGACACTTCCGATCACCCGATCGATTGCGTCGGTCAGGTCAAAAGACTCCCGGCGGACCTGTAACTGCCCAGCTTCGATTTTGGAGATATCCAGCACGTCGTTGATCAGATCCAACAAGTGGCGGGCACTGCTGCGGACCATGCCCAGTTGTTTTGTCTGTTCCCGGGTAATGGGCCCAGCCATTCCCTGCAGGATAATGCCGGTAAAACCGATGATTGAGTTGAGTGGGGTCCGCAACTCGTGGGACATGGTGGCGAGAAATGATGACTTCAATTGATCGGCAGTTTCAGCGCGGTTAGCGACCGATTGCAGTTCATTGGTGCGAGTCCTGACCCTCTTTTCCAGGTTCTGATTCAGTGTTTTGAGGTCGGCATAGGCTTTCTCCAGGGCACCGAAAGCCCACCAGATCAGTAGCAGTAATAACAGCGAGGTGATCAGGACAAACCCGATCCCCTTGTACACGCTCCAGCGACTGAATGTTTCGGTATCGGCTGCCAATGCCATCAGTGCGTGGTCAGAGGCATAGATCCACAAACTGGCTACAATGGCATAGACGGCGGTGATCAGTAGTGCGCGGCAACGCAGTGACCATTTTCTTCCTGGATCGGAGGAAGGCGGGAGAACGGTATTCTGACCCTGTTCGTCGTCGGGCCTGTTGGTGCTCATGGGGCAACCCCGGAAATTGGACTGGTTCCGACTCTCGGCATGTCCCGTTTCGATAGTGCAGTCAAGTCGGGCAACATGGCCGTCCTTCCTGTCAGTGTGGCAGTTCCTTATCTCAAGTCTGCAATACCAATTTACTGCATGGACAGTTATTGCGGGCTGTTTTTATAAGTATGACCACTGCAGAATAGGCCCAGAGTGGTTGATGGGTCAATCCTTGCCCTGACGATAGTGGGTTCGCTCGTCGCTGTGTTCGAGTTGCAGTATCTCCGCCCCCCCTGATGTCAGCCCAGTGGCGCGGGTTTTTTGGTGTTAACCGACAAACGTGGGGAAAAGTCATTTAGACTATCACCCCCGCTGAGCCGGCCATGTCCTTTGGTTGACGCGTGGGCACTTTTATTCTGTAACCGTTTTTATTTTTGTAACTATTGGGACGCTATGACCGCTGCATTATCGATCCGCAATTTGCACAAACAGTATGACAATGGCTTTGAGGCGCTCAAGGGCATCGACCTTGACGTTCAACCCGGCGATTTTTTTGCACTGCTCGGGCCCAACGGTGCCGGTAAGTCCACCACCATCGGCATCATCTGTTCTCTGGTGAGAAAAACGGCCGGTGAGATAGCCATTTTCGGGACGGATATCGACAGAAACTTCTCCCTGGCCAAGCAGTATATCGGCGTGGTTCCGCAGGAATTTAACTTCAACCAGTTTGAAAAAGTCATCGATATTGTCAAAACCCAGGCGGGCTATTTCGGGTTGCCGCCAAAGCTTGCCGGGGAGCGCACCGAGAAATATCTGAGGCAGCTGGGCCTCTGGGAAAAACGCCATCAGCGCTCCCGGATGCTCTCCGGTGGTATGAAGCGACGACTGATGATTGCCAGGGCGCTGGTTCACGAACCGCAGCTGTTGGTGCTGGACGAGCCCACGGCCGGTGTGGATATCGAGTTGCGCCGCTCCATGTGGCAGTTTCTGAAGGCGATTAATGCCAGCGGTACCACGATCATATTGACCACGCATTACCTGGAGGAGGCAGAGAGTCTCTGCCGCAATGTGGCGATCATCGATCAGGGTAAAATCATCCACAATACCTCCATCAAGCAGTTGTTACGGCAGCTCAATAAGGAGGTGTTTGTACTGGATACCCGCGAGGCGTTGACCGATATGCCGACCATTGAGGGTTATCCGGGGCAGCTGATCGATGAACACAGTTTTGAGGTTGAGGTGGTGAAGGGAAAATCGCTGAACAAATTGTTTGCCAGTCTCAGCGAGCGGGACATCCATGTGACCAGCATGCGCAACAAGGCCAACCGGCTGGAAGAGCTGTTTGTTTCCCTGGTGGAGCCGCACAGGAATGAAACGGCGGAGGCACAGTTATGAATGCCGGTCAGCAATGGGTGGCGTTTACCACCATTCTGGTGAAGGAAGTCCGCCGTTTTATGCGCATCTGGCAGCAGACCCTGCTGCCGCCTGCTATTACGATCGCCCTGTATTTTGTCATCTTTGGCAAATTGATAGGACCGCGGATTGGTGAAATGTCCGGTTTCACCTATATCGAGTTTGTGGTGCCGGGGCTGATCATGATGTCGGTGATCACCAATGCCTATGGCAACGTGGTGTCTTCTTTTTTTGGTACCAAGTTTCAGCGCAGTATCGAAGAGTTACTGGTGTCGCCGGTGCCCAACTACATCATTCTGCTGGGTTATGTCATCGGTGGTGTAGTCCGCGGTCTGGCTGTGGGGGTGATTGTGACACTGCTGTCCCTGTTTTTTACCGATTTGCAGGTCAGCCATCTGGGTGTAACGGTCGCCATTGTATTTTTAACTGCGGTCCTGTTCGCGCTGGCGGGGTTTATCAACGCGGTTTTTGCCAACAGTTTTGATGATATATCCATTATTCCGACCTTTGTGTTGACGCCGCTCACCTACCTGGGCGGTGTGTTTTACTCCATCAGCATGTTGCCGCCTTTCTGGCAGGCGGTGTCGCTGGCCAATCCGGTGCTCTATATGGTCAACACCTTCCGGTACGGTCTGTTGGGTGTATCGGATATTAATGTGGCATGGGCCTTTGTCATGGTGACGGGTTTCTGCGCCCTGCTGTTTTTCTTCTCGCTGTTTCTGCTGGAGCGGGGCAAACGATTGCGCAGTTGAGGTGAGCCATGACGGAAAAAAAAATATTGCTTGGGGCCGACACTGACTACCCCGCCAGCTACAGTCCGCAGTTATTGCATCCGATTCCCCGAAAAGAGGGCAGGCAGGCATTGGGTATTCTGGACGCCGAGCCTTTTTTTGGCGTGGATCTCTGGACCGCCTATGAGCTCTCCTGGCTGGATATGCGGGGCAAACCGATGGTGGCGGTGGCAGAGCTATCGATACCGGGCAGCACGCTCAATCTGGTCGAGTCAAAATCCCTGAAGCTCTATCTCAACTCGTTGAACCAGGAGCGCTATCGCTCCGTGGAAGAGGTGACCCGGATCATCGAGCGCGATGTCAGTGCCTGTGTGGTGGGGCCGATACTGGTGGGGATTCACCCCGGCGACAGTTATCGTCACATGGGACTCGGCTCGCTGCCCGGTATTTGCCTGGATGACCTGTCAGTAGACGTGGATACCTATGCCCCGGATCCCTCACTGCTCGGGCTGGCGAACGGGCGCACAGGGGTCAGCGAATCGCTCTACAGCCATTTATTGAAAACCAATTGCCCGGTCACCGGGCAGCCCGATTGGGCCAGCATCCTGATTCGTTACAGTGGGCCCGCGATCGACCGCGAAGGGTTGCTGCGCTATCTGGTTTCTTTTCGCAATCATCAGGATTTTCACGAGCAGTGCGTGGAGCGCATCTTTACCGAAATCAGGGAGTTGTGTCAGCCGGACACACTGGAGGTCTACGCCCGCTACACCCGTCGCGGTGGGCTGGAGATCAATCCCTATCGCAGCAGTGTGCAATCCGATCCTCCCAGGGTGCGCCTGTCGAGGCAGTGAGAGCGGGTATCAGGTATCAGTAGTTTTTCTTGTTTTTCAGTTGGGCGGCGGCTTCGATCAGGGACTTCATGATTCGATCCCGGTCGTAGTGGCGGATTCTGTCCATATCCATATAGAAAGAAAAACCATCTGTCATGTGCTCGAAGTAGCTCTGGTCACTCCCCATATTTTTGCGGAAGTCCACCACAGAATAAATTCGTACCGGCTGTTGATAGCCCTTGATCTGAATATCGCCCTTGTCGCGGCACATGATCTGGTCTTTCACCAGTGAGTAGGTCTCGTGTGAAATCAGGATCTCGCCGGGTTCTGCGGCGGACTCCAGTCGGCTGGCCAGATTCACCTCGGTGCCGAGCAGGGTGTAGTCCAGCCGGTTCTCCGTGCCAAAGTTGCCGACGGCGCAGTAGCCGGTATTCAGGCCCATGCGTATTTCCATGGGTGTTTCTATGCCCTGACTGGCCCAGCGACGTTGCAATTCCTTCATGTGTTTTTTCATGGCAATGGCCATTGAGACTGCGGCCGTACAGTCGGCCTTCACACCATTACTGGTGGGGTCGCCAAAGAAAACCATAATGGCGTCGCCGATAAACTTGTCGATGGTGCCGCCGTGCTGCAGAGCAATTTGCGACATTTCAGACAGGTAGTTGTTCAGCAGACTGGTCAGCACATCGCCTTCAAGTTCTTCGGCCAGTTCGCTGAAACCCTTGATGTCTGAAAAAAATACCGTCAGTTTTTTGCGGTGGGTTTCCAGCTTGACGTCTTTGCCCGACTGGATGGCCTTCAGCAGGGTTGGGGAGAGATATTTTGACAGGCGGTAATTTCTCAGTTTCAGTTGAACCTGCGTTTTTTCCAGCTCTTTCTGTTTCTCTCCCAGGGTTGCGATTTCCCTGGAACTGCTGGCGCCATAAATACAGATATATATCCCCAGCGCCAACAGTGGTGGCAGACCGGTCAGGATGTCTGCCGAAAGTGTCCACTGGGGAAATCTCAGGAGAGCGGTTATTGCAATGCCAAGCAACAGCGCCAGGTTGTCATTGCGTAACTTCCTGAAACCGCCACCAATGATTCCGTTAAACTGCAGCGTGATAATCAGCAGCAGAGCAGGCAGTAGACTCAGGTCGATCAGGCAGATCAGGCCACCGAGCAGCAGCGCATCAATAAAAGATAAAACCGTCCCGACGCCGGGTCGTGATGAGGGCGAGACGCGCTGCAATAAAAAATGGGAAGACAGAATATAGCCAATGGTCACCAGCAGGGGCAACGTGACAATCAGCTCATGCTCCAGTCCACGATGGAATGTGAGTAGCGATAAAATACCGGCAAAACCTACCAGAAGGCGGAATAGGCTCTGGTAATGTAAAATGCGGTTTGTCTCTTTAAGACTGTTTGGCGTCATCCTGTAAGATAATGTTCCCGGTACAGTGAATCAGTGCGCGTCATTACACGACGTCTGATCGAAAATGTCCATGACCCCGCAACATGGTCACAGCAGTAAGGAAAAAAAATGGATGCATTGCAGGCCCTTCACCAGCGCGTATCAGTACCCAGATTGTCGGAGCCCTCGCCGAAAGGCGACATTCTGGCCAATATTCAGCGAGCGGCGTTTCGTGCTGCCGATCATGCAAGAATGCGCCCCTGGCGTTTTCTCATCGTTGAGGGTGAGGGGCGGCAGGCGCTCGGGGAACTGTTTGTTCGTTCAGAAGAGCAGCAGGGTGCCGTACTCAGTGACAAAGCGCGGCAGCGTATTGCCGAGCGCCCCCTGCGCGCGCCGATGGTCATGGTCGTGATCGCCAGCCCGAAAGAAAACCCCAAGGTCCCGGAAATTGAGCAGTGGCTATCCGCCGGGGCGGCTGCGCAAAATATGATCACTGCCGCTTATGCACAGGGTATCGGTGCGGTCTGGCGAACCGGTGACTATGCCTATGACCCCTCCGTCATGGCAGGGCTGGGGCTCAGTGATGCCGAGCGTATCATTGGCTTCCTGTATCTGGGAACTGTCCAGATTGCACCGCCCGAGGCTCCTGAAACAGCCATCGCTGATTACTTTCAGAGCTGGCCCTGACAATTGCTTTTTCCGGGTTGCTTGTGTACAGTTCCGCTCCTCAAAATCCTGCGTCAACTGATCCGCAGACGGGCAGTTACCCTGAACTTTGGGCTGGTAAGCAAAAATTTCTCAAGCTGAAATAAAAAATTTACTGGAGTCCGGGTAGCTGACTCGGAGCTTTAGCAGAGAGGGCACTCTTAATAGGGTGACAACGAGCACGTAGGCGTGCGGTCTTGGAGTTAAGTTAAGCTTGCTAAAGCTCAGATGATAAAATTTGGTGAGGTGTCCGAGTGGTTGAAGGAGCACGCCTGGAAAGCGTGTATACGTTAATAGCGTATCGAGGGTTCGAATCCCTCTCTCACCGCCACAAACAAAAAACCCGGCCCTGTGCCGGGTTTTTTGTTTGTCCGTGACGCGAGATCTGGACGAGAACCCCGTTCGACAAAACGGCGCTGCCGTTTTGGGCGCCGGTGCCTGCAACGGCGGGGTGGAACCCCGAGCCGCGCAGCGGTGAGCCAATCCCTCTCTCACCGCCATACAGTCTGCCGAGTTTGCACAATATTTGGGGTCAGAATCGATAAATAGTTTTTACTCTGACCCCGAAAGTTTAAGACTCTGGTAAAATTTTTGGTTCTTTTGTTGGTTCTAGTGTTGGTACTGTTATTGGCGTACTTACAGCCAATCCATTAGTTGGAGCAGGTGCAGGTACAACAGTAGCAGAATTTATTGACGGAGTTTATGATGATCATTTGACTCCACCTACAGAAGAAGAATTTTGGAGGGATTACAAGCCCCCTCAAAAGAAAAACTTTTAGGAATTTTTCATGAATATGTTGAAAAACAACTCGTGTCTTTCTTGTGGTGAGAAGACCAAAATAAAAGATTTTATATTATTTATTTTTAGTTATAGGTATAAGTGTCATAAATGTGGTGAAAGGTACAAATTGCCAATGAGTTATGCATATGCTCTAACTTTTATAGGGTTATTTTTTATATTCATTGGGTCAATGTATTTTAGTATTCAAAAAATTATTTCTTTTCCTATAGTTCTTATATTTGTGGCATTTATAGCGGGGATTTTTGTTCCATTACAAAAAATATCTACCAAATAAAAGTATAGAAAGGCTGAATTAAAGGGGTCGGTGACAACTGATAATCATTCGCAATGGTTGTAGTTTCAACGATAAAGTTTTCTAGCAAGAATTAAAGGGGTCGTAACGATTATTTTTTGCTCAGTTTGTTGTTGTAGTGTAAAAATATTCGGGGTCAGAGTAAAAACTCTCACTCTAGCAATATTCGGGGTCAGGGTAAAAACTCTCACTCTTATTCTCTTCCGGATTGATTTATTATTTCTTAACTAGTCTGAAAGCTGTTTTGTTCAAGGAGGAACGAATGGCACGATTAACACGTCTTTGCCCATTGGGCATTCCACAACATGTCATTCAGCGGGGAAACAATCGCGAGCCCTGTTTTGCCAGTGATGAAGATGTGGCGGCTTATGCCCATTGGTTAGCTGAAGCGGCTATCCGCTATGGTGTTGATATTCATGCCTAGGTCTTTTGGCCCCCCCCCTTCCTCTCTAATAAGCAATTAATAAGTTGCTTTTATAAAATAAAACAACTAATATGTTGCTATATGCTAAAAAGCAACATATGAGTTTTCTATGATGAATTCTATACTCCACCAGATAAAACAGCGGCGACTGACACTCGGCCTGAAGCAGAACGACATGCTGCTGCGTGTGGGCGTATCTCGCCAGCAATATCAGCGCCTGGAATCCAAAGGAAATCCTAGGCTAGACACCTTGGAATTGATTGCGAAGGGCTTGAATAGCGAGCTTATGCTCATACCAAAGGAAAAGCTTGGCGCTGTTATGGCTCTGCTCGAACAGGAGGGTTCCGAGCCATGCAAGGAGTATGTATCACAGGTGAAAAAACCTACAGAAGAAGATGCAAAGAAAAGTCTTTCAGATGATCCATGGCGGGACTTGCTGGGGGGTGAACCATGAACGATAGCCGTGTCGATGAAATAAGCGTACTCAAGTTGAGCCTGCACGAAAGGCTGGTTGGCTATTTGGCTGGCTTTCAAAGCGGTAGAAATGTGCTGAGTGTTGCCGAGGAATTTAAGAGTGACGCAAGGCGCCCAACCTTCAGTTTGATTACTCACCCCGCGTTTCCTCATTCTGAAAAAATAATGTCGGAACCGTGGGCCAGAAATCAAAGATTGCATCCAACATTGTCTAATTTACTTCCGGAGGGATCCCTGCGGGAGTTGATTGCGCAAGGACTCAAAGTCCATGTCGACAACGAGTTCCATATTCTTTCATATTTAGGTGCTGACCTCCCTGGCGCCTTGGTGGCCGAGCCGATGGAGCCAGATGATGTTCCAGATAGTGTTCTTAATACTCACGGCAAAGCTCGAGCAATAAAATTTGACAAAGTATCACCGGAAAATAAATTTTCGTTAGCCGGCGTTCAAATGAAATTTTCAATGAAGGAAAAGGACGGGCGCTACAATCTTTCCAAAGGCGATGTTTTGGGCGATTGGATTGTAAAAACCCCCTCCACCAAGCATAAAGATGTACCGGTGAACGAATACACAGCAATGAAACTTGCGGAATTAGTTGGAGTCGACATTCCAGAAATCAAGCTGGTTGAGTTGAATAAACTTGACAACCTTCCTCAGATAAACCTGCCAGATGAAAAGCTAGCCTTCGCAATCAAACGTTTTGATCGCGATGATTATGTGCGTATCCACATGGAAGACTTTGCCCAAGTGCTGGTTAAGTATGCCCATGAAAAATACAACTCGGCAAACTACGAGCAAATTGGCCGTATTATTTACGGTTATTCTGGTGATGGTTTGGCCGATGCACAACAATTCGCCAGGCGACTGCTAGTTAACATTCTCCTCGCTAACGGTGATGCGCATCTAAAGAATTGGAGTTTGATTTATTCAGATAAAATAACGCCAAGGCTTTCACCAGCATACGATATTGTTACTACGAGAGTATATATCGACGGTGAGCAGAATTTCGCACTTAATTTAGGAAAGACTAAAGATTGGTATGATGTCTCATTGGCAAATTTTCAGTTATGGGCTGATCGTGCTGAGATCCCATGGAGAGTAATTAGACCCCATCTGGATGATGTCATGGAAATAGCCCGAAATGTTTGGCGAGAGGCAATCAAAAATCTCCCAATGAATGAGGCGCACAAGCAGAAATTGAAGGACCATTGGAGTAATTTACATGAGGATTTTCGAATCAAATAGAGTTTGAAAATATCGCATTAGCAATGCTCTCCGGGTGAACTAGCACCACTTTAATGGACAGTCACTCACTGTTGATTAAAGAGGTCCGAGACAATGGGGCAGACCCGAGTTATTCGGGGTCCAGTTATTCGGGGTCAGAGTAAAAACTCTCACTCTTATTCTGTTGCGGATTGATTTATTATTTCTTAACTAGTCTGAAAGCTGTTTTGTTCAAGGAGGAACGAATGGCACGATTAACACGTCTTTGCCCATTGGGCATTCCACAACATGTCGTTCAGCGGGGAAACAATCGCCAGCCCTGTTTTGCCAGTGATGAAGATATGGCGGCTTATGCCCATTGGTTAGCTGAGGCGGCTATCCGCTATGGTGTTGATATTCATGCCTGGGTCTTCATGACGAACCATATTCATTTGTTGGCGACACCAAGAAATGATTTTGCCGTATCAAAAATGATGCAGTTTGTTGGTAGACATTATGTAAGATACTTCAATCATACCTATCAACGTACAGGAACCTTGTGGGAAGGTAGGTTCAAATCTTGCCTGGTGCAAGAGGATGAATATCTCTTTTATTGCTACCGATACATTGAGCTCAACCCAGTCCGAGCAAATATGGTCAGTCATCCCTCACTGTATGTGTGGTCAAGCTATCGAAGTAATGGGATGGGTGTAAGGAGTCAATTGAGAACACCGCATCCACAATATGTTGCGCTGGGGAAGACTGATGAGGAGAGGGCATTCAGGTATAGAAGCCTGTTGGATGCTCATCTTGATGGCGGCATAGCAAAAGAAATCAGTAAAACCACACAGCAAGGGCTGGTTTTGGGGAATGATGTATTTAAGGACGCTGTTGAACATTTAGTGGGTAGGCGTGTGAGAGCTGTGAAACCTGGACCGAAAATCAAAATCGATAAATAGTTTTTACTCTGACCCCCGATTCTCAAATAGTTTTTACTCTGACCCCCGATTCTCATACCCTGTGTGCATTCTTACAATAGCGAACAGGCACTCAACAATGCAAAGCCCGCTAGGTTATTACGGCCAGATAAAGAGTTTTTTGGAAAATCGGTTATGGCGTGCCGATATTGAATCGATGGCGCTGCCCCAGCGCTATGGCTATAGATTTGTCAGGTTTCTTTTTGTGCTGGTGCGCGAGTTTGCCAATGGGCAGCTCAACTTGCGCGCCATGAGTCTTGTGTACACCACCCTGTTGTCGATGGTGCCGCTATTGGCGGTCAGTTTTTCCGTGCTGAAAGCGTTTGGTGTGCATAACCAGATTGAACCCTTGCTGTTGAATCTGGTGCAGCCCTTGGGGGAGAAAGGCAACGAAATCGTGGTGAACTTGCTCGGGTTCGTCGAGAACATGAAAGTCGGCGTACTGGGTTCTGTGGGTTTGGCACTGCTGCTTTATACCGTGGTTTCCCTGATCCAGAAGGTGGAGAGCTCGTTCAACTACGTCTGGCACGCCAAGTCCACCCGTCCCTTTTCCCGTCGTTTCAGTGATTACCTGAGCGTCATTATGGTGGGTCCGGTGCTGATGTTTTCTGCCATCGGGATGACGGCGTCGCTGATGAACAGCGATGTGGTTCAGGCGCTGGTCAGCATTGAGCCACTAGGCAGTATTATGCTGGTGGTGACCAAGTTACTGCCCTTTTTGCTGATCATCATGGCCTTCACCTTTGTGTACATGTTTATGCCCAATACCCGGGTGAAATTCTCCGCGGCACTGGTGGGTGCGATCGTGGGTGGTGCCCTCTGGCAGAGCACCGGTCTGGTGTTTGCTGAATTCGCTTCTTCCTCGACCAAATACGCGGCTATTTACTCCGGCTTCGCCATTCTGGTGCTGTTCATGATTTGGCTTTATCTGAGCTGGTTTATTCTCTTACTGGGTTCCCAGGTGGCCTATTATGTCCAATACCCGGAGCAGATCAGGCTCAGCAATCAACGTGTACCACTGAGCGGAAGGCTGCGTGAGCAAATGGCGCTGCTGGCCATCTACTGGATAGCCCACCGTTTTGTTCGCCATAAAAAACCGCTCTCGATAGAGGAGCTGTGCCAGTTACTGGCAATACCTGCCGAGCGTGTGGCGGAGACTGTGCAGATGTTAATGGATCGCAAGCTGGTGGTTGAAACCAATGAAGAACCCAGTACCTATGTGCTGCAATCTGATCCGGCCGATATGACGGTGGCTGAATTTCTTCAGATTGTGCGAAGGCCCAACGATGAACAGTCGATGATGGACGATCAGATTCAATCGGTGGGGAGTGTGGACGAAGTCATGACACGGCTGGAGTCGTCGGTTGGCGAAAGTCTGGCGGGGTTGACGTTGCGCAAACTGGTGGACGATGAGACGAAACCGGTTTAGCTGGCGTTCTGGACAACATAAAAAAAGGCCCCGTTTCGGGGCCTTTTTTTATTGCAGAATTTTATTACAGGAAAATGTTCTGTTTATGCGCTGGCACTTGGCCGGGCAGAAACTTCATCGTACCAGCGCAGGCTGTTACGGTTGCCGTCGGGGATAGTGATATCTACCCATTTGGCAAAGTCCACTGCACAGAGGGCAGTGATGTCGACCATTGTGAAGCGGTCTCCCATGATAAATTGGTTACCGCCCTCCAGGTATTTTTCCAGCGAAACGAAAAACCGCTTGAGGGTCTGGGTGCCGCGTTCCACCAGGCCGGGAATGGCAGGTGATGGCACGCCGGGCAGGCTGCGGTAGGCGAAACTGTCGTTTTCGAGCTTGTTGCGAAACACCTCGGAGGTGGCGATCATCCCTTCAAATTCCATTTTGCGCTGCATGCATGCAATCTGCGCACGCTCTACCGGCGTAGTTCCCAGTAGGGGTGGATCTGGATGCAATTCTTCAAGATAGCGGCAAATGGCCATGGCTTCATCGAAGCGGGTGCCGTCGTCCAGCTCCAGGACTGGCAATAGACCACGTGGGTTGACCGCAAGAAATGACTCCTTGAGGTTTTCGCCGCCGAGAATATCAATTTCCACCTTGGGGATATCCAGGCCTTTTTCGGCGATAAACATTCTGGCCCGTCTGGGGTTTGGTGCGACAGCGCAGTCATACAGTTTCATCAGTTTTCTACCTCAGTTTTTATTGATTTTTATAGTGGGGTTTATTGTCGGCGCATTTTTTGGGGCAGACATTACTTTGGCTACTGGGTCACTTCATTTTTGACCAGTTGGTTTGCATCTCGAAGGAACCATAACGATAAATGTGAATTTTTTCAAACGGTGTTGAGTTGATCAGTAAAACAACCGTCCCAGAATGACCGGGATCGCTGTTTCCACCCGCAAAATACGGCTGCCCAGGGTGACCGGTTGAAACCCCGCTTCGCAGAGTTTGTCGATTTCGTAGTCGATAAAGCCACCCTCGGGACCGATCGCGATTGTCACCGGGGATGAAAGCGGGCTTACCGGGCAAGGGGTGCCGCCGCCTGGATGGGCGACCAGCGCCAGACTGTCCGAGATGATGGTCGGCAGTTCATCTTCTACAAAAGGTTTGAAGCGGGGTCTGATCAGCACTTGGGGTAGTTGCGTATCACAGCCCTGTTCGAGGCCGAGTAACAGCTGTTCCCGAATGGCCTCCGGTGCCAGCCAGGGACTTTGCCAGAAGCTTTTCTCAACCCGCCAGCTGTTGATCAGATACAGCTGTTTAACGCCCATGGTGGCGACCGTCTGCAGAATACGCCGGAGCATTTTGGGTCGGGGCATGGCCAGTAAGAGTGTGACTGGCAGAGCCGGTGGCGGGGATTGATTCAATACCACTGCCAGCTCCGCCGTCTGAGGGGTGAGCCTGAGCACCGTGGCCTCTCCAATCCGGCCGTTTACCAGCCCGGCCCTGAGGCTGGTCCCTTCGCTGACCCTGTGGACTTCCAGCAGGTGCTGCAGGCGCCGCCCGCCCAGCGTTACCTTTGAATCGGAGATGAAGTCTGCGGGTTCCAGCAGCAATAAATTCATGGGGATTTCCAGACGTTGTGAGCGAGCCGTTCAAAGCCCCCGTGTCGGCGAATTATAGGCTGTTGGGTACTGTAAAGGACATGCTGTGTTGTGCTTGCTGTGCTGAAAAAAGCGCGGCAACCCGTCTATTTCACTTTTGCTCTGGTTTGTGCTGAACTGAAACCTATTTTGTCCAAACAATTTTCAGGTGAAGTCTTTGGCATTTCGGCTATCCATACGTAAAAAATGCTGGCGGTATTGCCGTAAAAAGTGTCGCCGATATCCCGTGATGGGGCCAGCGGCGCTGTTGATACTTTTTGTATCGGTTTCGGGCTGCGCGCTGTTTGCTGCAGCGCCGCCCGCAAAGCAAAGTAATATCTGCGAGATTTTCCGGCAGGAACCGGGTTGGTATGACCATGCCAGAAATGCCCAGGAAAAATGGGGTACTCCCATTGCCACCCAGATGGCCTTTATTCAGCAGGAGTCTTCCTTTCAGAGTCATGTCAAACCGCCACGGGACCGGTTACTTGGTTTTATTCCGTGGTTTCGGTCTTCCTCTGCTTACGGTTACGCCCAGGCACAGGATCCGGTCTGGGGTGAATACGAGGAGGAGGCTGGCGGTCTGCTGAGCCGCCGCACCCACATGAAATATGCCACGGACTTTATCGGCTGGTATAACCGCCGTAGTCATGAGCGTTTGGGTATTTCCCTGTATAACCCGGAGCACCTGTATCTGGCCTATCACGAAGGGCCGACCGGTTACCGCCGGGGCTACCATCGCAACAAGCCTCAGGTATTGCGATCGGCGGCCAGGGTCAGCGGTCTCGCCAGTCGATATCAGACACAACTGGCGGGTTGCGAGTCGGAATTCCGCTGCCGGCACTTCTGGCAAATCTGGCCATTCTGTCGGGGTTGAGCGGCTTTTGCTTTGTGCTCATTCAACTGCTCGGGCCGGTTACGTTTTTAAAATGCCATCTGATAGGATGCCGCAATCCAGGAGCTCATGAATTCCCCTTCTGTTGTGCCATTGAACATCAGTGAGGCTTTACCCTTGGCAAGTTTGCCTTCAACGCCAATGCCACCTTTCAGCCAGTTGCGGTCGAAGTTTTCGCCGTCGAGGTCAAAGGAAAACAGCCCGATGACTTCACCCGTGGTGCCGTCTGCACTGCCGTCAAAACGACGGGTATATTCAAGATTGGCGACCAACTCAAAACCGGTATTCTCAATGGGCAATGCGGCATTGGTACCCAAACGCATTTCGGTCACATCGTCGTCGCGACTGTCGAAGCGTGCAGCAAAACTGCCACCGGATTCAGTATAGCTGTCCAGTTTGGTCCGGGTGTGCCAGAGGTCAACGTAGGGGCTAAAGCGTGTGGCTTGCACGGTAAACGCATTTTCCCAGTCCAGCCGTCCCCTGACTCCCCATGAGCGGGAATCGGGGCTGGCGGTGGAGACTTCCCGGCTTCCCATATTGAGATAGCCGCGGCGGATATCGGCATCCGCCCAGTGGCGATAGGCCCCCAGCGTGGCGTAAACCCCATTTTCCCGAGAGACGGGCAGGATACCCTCGATCATGAGGTATTTGCCGTCAACATCCAGGTCGCCGCCGTGCACCAGATCCTGGTCGGCCCAGGTTTTACCAAAGGACAGGTTGATTTGGGCCGGGCCGAAATTGTAGCCGATACCCAGCTCGGCGAGGCCTGTGGTGCCGTCACGACCGTCGTGATTGTCATTGCCCCAGTCACCGGCAACCCAGAATGTTTTCTCGCCTTTGGCAACCCGCCGCGACATGGGGCGGCTGTGGGCTCCGTTGACCAGTGTGCTCACACTGGAAAGACTGGATTGAATGCCGGCGCCGGTGGAGAGCAGGCTGGCCTGTACATCGGCCAGGGTCAGATACACCAGCTCTGTTCTGGAACCTGTGATGTAGGTATATGTATCTATTGTCCTAGGACAATTAGTAGGGCAGTCGATCAGAGTTTCAAGGGGTATATCCCAGTAGGAAATAGACACATAATCGCCGCTGGTTCCATACGCCGTTAAAGCACTAACGGGTGCTTCCGCGGGGAAGTTGTCAAAATAATCCCCGAGATCGAAACGCACCAGATCCATCAGGGCATTGGCCAGTGAGGCATTGCCCCACCAGGGCTGGGATTCCAGAAGACCGGGATTGTCTGTATAAGAGGTAAAGGTCGTGGTCAGATCGTAGGTAAAACCATCGTAGTCAACTGAGGTGGTCGGGGTCGGGGCTGCATAGGTTACGAGAGGACTTGTTGTGAAAGCCAGTAGCACTGATAAAGATAGCGGCAGGGTTTTGAGCTTTGTCATTATTGGTTTTTCCCAGCTGGTTAAGGGATTGAAATTGAGCCCGTCCCTGCTCTTCTTGAATAAAAAAATGGCGCCCCGGGCAGGATTCGAACCTGCGACCTGCCCCTTAGGAGGGGGCTGCGCTATCCAGCTGTGCCACCGGGGCTTGTTGGACGTATAGAGAGCTGGCACTTCGCTTAACTCGGCGGCAATTCTAGTTTTTTCAATAGATTAGAGCAAGCCCGAATAGCTGTTAGCTGGGGTATGGATTGCAAAGTCTGCATTGCATGCAAAAAGTTTTTCTCTCACTTAGGTCGCAGATTCGAATATTTTTGTTCTCCTATTGTCCACAAAAGCAGGTCAGAGTAGGGGCGTTCTTTCGCCTTCGATGCATGTAGCTTGCGTAATGATGAGGCAGAGATAAAAAAGGTGTTTGCCAGAAACACGGAATGTCTTCAGAAACCCAAGCGAGTCTGGTTGCCAGGTGCCAGGATTAATTGAGTGATGTCGGGTGGGTTGATTCTAGCTAGATCTAGCGCCCTTTCTGGGACCTTCAGTACTGACCATAGTACGCTTATTCTTTAAAAGATCGCAGACTTCGTTCAACCTGTCTGATGATTATGCACCCGTTTTAACAGTAACTCAGGAGAGTCAGTTTGAGCCAAAAGAAAAGCCTCTTTAGCGACGCACAATCCCGGATGGCGGATATTTTTGACCGACTGGATGTCCACTGTGACGTTCGCCGCCAACTCGCGCAGCCCAAATGCATTCATCAGGCCGCCATTCCGGTCCGTATGGACGATGGCAGCCTGCGGGTCTTTCCGGGTTGGCGTGTTCAGTATGATCAGAGTCGTGGACCGGGCAAAGGTGGAATACGCTTTCATCCCAATGTGGATGCCGATGAAGTCACGACCCTGAGCTTCTGGATGGTATTGAAGTGCGCACTGGTCAATCTGCCATTCGGGGGTGCGAAGGGGGGTGTTCAGGTGGACCCGAAATCGCTTTCCCGGATGGAACTGGAGCGGCTTTCCCGAGGCTACATCCGCGCTTTTTACGATGTCATCGGGCCGGATCGCGATATTCCGGCACCGGATGTCAACACGAACGAAATCGTTATGGGTTGGATGGTGGATGAATACTCCGAAATCAGCCGCGAGAAAGTGCCTGCCATTATTACCGGCAAGCCCCTTGAAATGGGAGGCTCATCAGGGCGGACCGCAGCGACCGGTCGCGGCGCCCTGCTGGTGCTGGAAACCTGGGCCAGACGCAAAGGCAAACGACCTGAGGACATGACTATCGCCGTGCAGGGGTTCGGCAATGCCGGCTACTACTTTGCCCTTCTGGCACACGAAGCTGGCTACCGGATAGTGGCACTGTCTGATTCAAAAGGTGCGATTCATACCAACAAGGCTCTGGACCCGGAACCTATCTGGCGGCACAAGAACGAAACGCGTGAGCTCAAGGGTATGGTCTACTGCGAATCGTCCGTGTGCACTGAAAGCGATGTCGGCCAGATCAATCAGGAGGAGCTGCTGGCGTTGGATGTTGATGTGCTGGTACTGGCCGCGCTGGAGAATGCCATTACCACCGACAATGTGGGCCAGGTGCGTGCCGACGTCATTCTGGAAATCGCCAATGGCCCGGTGACGGCCGAAGCGGACACAAAGCTGGCCGAAAAAAATGTCACGGTACTACCGGATGTACTGGCCAATGCAGGGGGCGTGATCGTCAGTTATCTGGAATGGGTACAAAACCGTACTGGCGATTACTGGTCGGAAAATTACATCAACGAACGCTTGGCCGACCAGCTTGTGAATCAGGCCGAGCTGTGCTTTGACCGTGCGGAAGAATTAAAAGTCAGTTACCGCGTTGCCGCCTACCTGCAAAGCGTCGAACGTATTGTCTCGGCCATCGCCAGTCGGGGCACCCAGCAGTATTTTATCGGTGAGTGAGGCATTGCTTAGTAGGCGCTACATCTTTCGGCCGTGTTTTCTTGCAGAAATCTGAGCGTGGTTTCACGGTAGGACTGGTCGCGGTAGGTACCGATGTGCGGTGTGTCGGTGCGCACTGTTTCAATGGCGCTGTCGCTCGCGCTGCGCAATTGTCTGATCAGATCGCGGGTGTGCCGCTGGGGGATGATGACATCGCTTTCACTACTGAAAATCAAAAGTGGCAGGTGGGGCCATTTATCCGCCACCCGTTCGGGGCTGTATTGGTCGTCGATGAGCCAGGATAAGGGGTACTGGAACGACCAGGTCAGCCAGAACTCCGAAAATTTTTCCCGGCCAATCCGGCGGTAGCTGGCGAAAGGGGTGTCGAGAATGACTGCCTTGAGGCCATCGACATCGTGTTTTGCCAGATAGTAACTGCTCAGGCTGGCACCAATACTCTGTCCGAGCCAGAAGGCGGGGATATTTTGACTCTGGCTGTGACTCTCAAGCCAGTCGGCGGCAGCAGAGATATCGTTGAATATGTCAGGTAGAGCGGGCACCCCTTCTGACCGGCCGAAACCGCGGTAGTCCAGCAAGAGCAGTTCGTAGCCGGATTCCGCGAGCCAGGCGACACTGTGGATATGGGTGCTGATATTTTCGGCATTGCCGTGCAGTACCAGGATGACGCCTTTGGGCGCGGCTGGCGGCAGCAGGTGCCAGGCGTGCACCCGGATGCCGTCGCGGGTAGTCAGGTAAACGTCCCGGTACTGGATGCCCAGTATGTCCGGGGTGAGGCGCAAACGTTCCTGCGGGTAAAAAAACATGCCGCTGCAGGCCGTAAGTAGCGGAACTGAGAGTGAAAGGATCAGCGCCCATCGACAACTGCGTTGAATATTTTTCAGAAACGCCATTCCAGTCCCAGTTGCTGTTGGTGAAACCAGTTGCCTTCTGTGGATGTGGCGGACAGTTGGCCAATCAGAGACAGGTTTAATCCCAGGTGATAGCTGACCTCCCAGTTCAACTGATGGTAATGGTGGTCGTATCCCGCCACCGCCTCATTCAGTTGTAGGGAGAGATGTTGTTGCCAGTTTTCTCCCCGAAACAGCCAACCACCGTGTAACCCAAGGCTTGCCGCGTAGTTAGAGGGCAGGCTGTGTTGGTGCTGAAGTTGGCTTTCGGCAAGCAGATAGACCTGGTGCTGCCCGGCGAGACGATAGCTGTGACCTATGCCGACATTCAAGGTGGGAACCAGCGGATCGTCGCCGTCTGCCAGGTATTTTCTGTAAAGCCCCGCATCTACCCGCCATGAGAGGGGTTTGAAAAAAGCGTCGCGGGGCGTGAGTGAGGTGATATTGAGGCCGGTAAAGCGCTCCAGCCGCAGGGTGCCCGTTTCCCTGAAGGCCAGATCGGTTTCGAGGAATTTGATCTGTGCGCCTTCCGGGTACCCGGCGGGAGGGTCGAGCAGGTCATGGTAGGCCGGACGGATGCGTAACAAAGTGTATTCCACGTCCTCATTCTGCCCCTGACTGAGCGCGACCTGGAAGGTCCGGTGGCCCTCATCGTCGCGGACAGTCGGCACGGGTGGTGCCCGATAAGGAGAGGGGGCGGCAATTTCACTGCGTTTTTTCAGTAATTCCAGAGAGGCGTCGGCCACAGACGACCGGGGAAGTTGCTGTTGTTGAGCCCGATAGCGCTGCAGATCGAAGGCCACCTCCAGGGCCCCGGCCGTGATCGCTGGATGGACCTTCTTATCGTGGCGTTGTTCCGGGAGTGTGTTAGCCGGGTCTGCCAGAGCCAGTGTGAGGGGATGAAGTGACTCTGGCAGCTGTTCGATTTTGTATTTCAGCTCGGTGGCCATTGACGGACGGTAGCGTACCTTGTCTACCAGATTGCCGGCGACAATGCTGCGAAGCGTATCCGAGGGGATGGCGTAGGTCGAAAACTGCTGTGTCAATTGCAGGCTCGGGCGCGCTACGTCCAGGAGTGTGAGAATGCGATAGGCACAGTTCTCGTCAAAGAAAAAATAGTCGAAGTGAGCCGGCAAAAGCTCCCAGGTATGGAGTAGCAGTCGGTGAATTTCCTCAGCATTCAGGTTGAGCCGGTATTCCCAGATGTCGCGGTTTTCCACCTCGCTGTACTCTTTCACTTTCTGGTAATAGGGCATCACCGATATGACGCCGGGGTACCCGCCGAACAGGCCGCGATAGGCGTAAATCAGTTCCGGGTCATCGTGATTCACATTAGCGGCAAAGTTGATGGTCTGTGCCAGCAGGCGGTTTTCATCGCGCTGGTTTTTCTGATCCACCCGAAGAAAGAGATGACCGAACATGGACGATGGGCTGTTCAGGTAAGCGGCGGGGAAGATCAGGCTGATATATTCGGGCTCGAATTTTTGCAGCCATTGGTTGAGTTCCGGGCAGTGGCCCTCATCAATGGACAGGGTCTTGATCAACCCCTGGCTGTGCAACCACTGTGCCCGGGCGGGGAAGCGACACTGCAGTTGTGGTCGCTGTTCGAACCCCCGGATATTGACCGACATTTCTTCGTCGGGGTTAGTTTTGCCGCGGTCGCTGAGGAAAAAATCGTCACTGTCCACTTCGGATCGCAGGGCGCCGTCCCAGTCACTGCGCTGGTATTGCAGCAGGGCCAGCCATTGTGGATCACTGGACAGGGCAGCGATATTGTCAGGGGCCCCAAAGGCTGGCGCTATCTGTAAAAAAAGTAGCAGGGTGAGGAGTGTCGTCAGTCTGTGATTCATCCATGCATCCTGTGGATGTCTGGGAGTGAACATGGACAGGTCGATCTGTCCTGAAGGGGGTGAGTGCCCGGCAGTCAATGACCGCCGGGCCGGTGTTTATACGTATTTGGCTAGCGTCTTGTCGTTGGCCATGAGGGAGACCATGGTCTCGACGATCTGTTCGCTGGTGACGTCGCTGTTGGGATACAGGGTGTTGAAGTTGTCGTGCATGACGCGCTTGAAAGTGGGCACATCCTGGGGCTCAATTCCCATGGTTGACGCGACAGTGGAGAGGATTTCCCCGTCACCTTTGGCAATATCGTTTGAGAGGCGATCCATATTGTGGAACACCACGGCATTGCTGCCAGTGTAGTTGATGGTTCTGGATGTATCGCAGCCATTGGTGCCGGACGTCATACCGAAGGTATTGTTGCCGGAAGTGCCATTGGTTGTCGCAGCCACAACGTGGGAGGCGACACCGGATTGGCCTTTGAATAGCATGGAACCCCAGCCGCAGCCGGGACCGGTGTCGCTGGCCATGACAAATGAACTGGCGGTTAACATTACTAAGCCGGTCAGAATTGGTCGCATCATAAATAAATTCCTTATATTGATTAGAAACTGCTTCATTACAGGCATTGCGAGTATAAGGGAGTAGGGTGGTTTTGTCAGTGAGTGCGCCAGAAGTTGCCAAGCACTTCGCAAGATTGCTGGTTTATCTTTTTGAGCCGCAATGGTTACAGATTGTCTGTTTAGAGCAGGAGCTGATAGGGTCTTGGGTTAGACGTTGTTGCACCAGATTGGCATGTGTCTGAGTTTGGTGAGCTCAAGTTTAGTTTGGATGTTAAATCTTTTTTGGTAGCAAGCCAGCGAGATTGAGTAATGAGTAATACCCGAAAAAATTCATCCAGTGTGGTTGATGGCACCACAAAATCAGCAGCCAGAGCGATGTTGCGCGCGGTTGGCTTCAATGATGCCGATTTTCAAAAGCCTCAAGTTGGCATCGCTTCGACCTGGAGTATGGTCACCCCCTGCAATATGCATATTAATAAACTCGCAGAGTTTGCCTGTGAGGGGGCCGACGAAGCCGGCGGTAAAGGGGTTATCTTCAACACCATCACCATCTCCGATGGTATTTCAAATGGCACCATAGGCATGAAATATTCACTGGTGTCTCGTGAAGTGATTGCAGACTCGATCGAAGCCGTGGTTGGCTGTCAGGGCTTCGACGGGTTGGTGGCAATTGGCGGCTGTGATAAAAACATGCCGGGCTGTCTGATTGGTATGGCCCGCCTGAACCGTCCCGCCGTATTTGTCTATGGTGGGACGATTCAACCCGGCGCGAACCATACAGATATTGTTTCAGTGTTTGAGGCAGTAGGCAAACACGCCCGAGGCGATATGACGGCGGCGGAATTAAAACAGATTGAGCAAACGGCGATTCCCGGCGCCGGTTCCTGCGGTGGCATGTACACCGCCAACACCATGGCTTCAGCGATTGAAGCCTTGGGCATGAGCCTGCCCAACAGTTCGGCACAGGAGGCGGTCTCTCCTTCCAAAGCAGATGATTGCCGTCGGGCGGGCGCTGCCGTGATGTCTCTGCTGGAAAAAGACATCAAACCTAGCGACATCATGACTCGGCAGGCCTTTGAAAATGCCATTACCACATTAATCGCACTGGGCGGTTCGACCAATGCTGTTTTACATCTCTTGGCGATGGCCCATGCGGTGGATGTTGAGCTCACATTAGATGATTTTGCACGCATCGGTCGCCAGATTCCGGTATTGGCTGACCTGCGCCCCAGCGGCAAATATATGATGTCGGAACTGATTGCCATCGGCGGTATTCAACCACTGATGAAAAGTCTGCTGGAGAGGGGGCTGCTGCATGGCAATTGTCTGACAGTGACCGGCAAAACTCTGGCTGAAAATCTTGCCGATGTGGCGCCTTATCCTGCCGAGCAGAACATCATCCGTTCATTTGAACAGCCCATAAAAAAAGACAGCCATCTTGTAATTCTCAAAGGGAATTTAGCACCTGAAGGTGCTGTTGCTAAAATTACCGGCAAAGAGGGATTACGCTTTACTGGCAGAGCCAAGGTTTTCCATTCTGAAGAAGAGGCACAAGAGCAAATTTTGAATGGTAGCGTGATTAAAGGTGATGTCATTGTTATCCGTTATGAAGGCCCTAAAGGAGGCCCAGGAATGCGGGAAATGCTGAGTCCGACTTCAGCCGTTATCGGCAAGGGCCTTGGTAATGACGTAGCCCTGATAACCGATGGCCGCTTCTCAGGTGGAAGCCACGGTTTTGTGGTGGGCCACATAACCCCGGAAGCTTTTGATGGCGGTCCTATTGCCTTAATTGAAAATGGTGATGAGATTACTATTGATGCGGAAAATGCTGAAATAAAGCTTCACCTGAACGATGCGGAGATTCAAAAAAGGCGCAGCGCATGGCTACCTGTTCCGCCTCGTTATACCCGCGGACTTTTAGCAAAATATGCCAAAACTGTCTCCTCGGCTTCTGAGGGTGCCGTCACCGATAAAGACCTTTGAGCTGACAGATCCCCGTTAATTTTCGAGATACGGTTTTGCCTCTGTGGTGAATGCCTCTGGGACGGCGCGGGAGGCTTGGTCGCGTTATGCTTAGGTGGCAAGCATCAGTGCCTAAATATTTCAGATTACAGCAGTACAGTAGATCGGTTTTGCCGGATAATGGCGGGCTATGAATCAGGACAGAAATTTTGACGACCTCGCCGAGCGCTTTCAACGCAAGGTCTACGGGGGCTTGAAGGGTGATATTCGTCTGGCGGTACTGTGGCGGGATCTGCAACAGTATCTGCCGCAGATTCATGGTGCCGAGCCGTTAACGGTGCTGGATGTTGGTGCCGGTCTCGGCCAGCTGGCCATTCGTCTGGCCGGTCTGGGTCACCAGGTGGTCGTCAATGATGTGTCCGCAGAGATGCTGGCCGTGGCACAGACGGCTGCCCGGCAGGCCGGAGTCTACGAACAGATCACCTGGTACCACTGCCCGTTTCAGGAACTGGCGGAACAGCAACCGGGCCGATTCGATCTGGTATTGTGCCACGCGGTGGTGGAGTGGCTGGCCCGGCCGGAATTATTGCTGCCGCAGTTGAAAAGCTTCCTGGCCCCGGAGGGGTGCCTGTCCTTTACCTACTACAATCGGCATTCCTTTGAATATCGCAATTTGCTGCGAGGCAATTTCAACCTGCTGAAAAGGGACAGGTTTGTCCCGGATACAGGCAGTCTCACACCGGTGAATTCACTTTATCCCGAACAGGTCAGACAGTGGGTGGATGATGCCGGTCTGGTGGAGATGGCAGCTACCGGTGTGCGGGTCTTTCACGATTATGTGATGAACCCCCGCGGTGGTAATACCGTTGCCGAAGCAGTGATCGAGATGGAGTTGGCCTACTCCCGACGGGATCCCTACCGGTGGTTGGGGCGCTATATTCATTTGTTGCTGGCCCATGGGCCCTAGCTGTGCAGTTTCAGTAGCAGATCCCGGGCGGCATTCAGTTTCGAGGCCAGATAGTCATTGCCGCCGCGGTCCGGGTGCAGTTTCTGGATCAGTCGTTTGTGGGCATCGATGATGGCCTGGCGGCTGGCCCCCGGTTGCAGGCCGAGTAGCTGGAAAGCTTCCTGTTGGCTGAGTTCGCCGCTGCTACCAGCGCCCGCCTGCTGCTGTGGCGGCGGTTGGTTTTTCCTGCGCAGAGTCTGTAGAAAGGGCCATGCCCTCAGGGCTAATCCGAACAACAGCTTGAGCAGCGGCAGGGCGGCGGTGGCCGCTGCCAGCAGCCAGTGCGCCCGACCGGTCACGACCAGCAACAGGATGATTCCCAACAGAGAATAAAAACCACCACGGAGTAGTGCTTTGCGGCGTAGTTCGGGGGGTTGTCGTTGATATTGCTGCCAGAGCAGGTAGCCCACCAGGCCCACCGCCAGCAACAGAATGATCCTTGCCACAGTACCTCAGGTTTTTCGTTTTCGTCGGGCTACAGTCTAGCAGGAAGCCGTTGGTTTGGGCGCTGTTCGTGCCGCGCCAATGTCCATCAGCACTGACGTTTACATATAGCGCATCAGCATGGCATAACCACCATCTTCCGCCAGGGGAAGATCCGCCGGCATCGGTATCCTGACCACATGCCCTGAGCCGGGTGCCGCATCGATTTTGACGCCGTCGCGATTTTCCAGGGCGTCCAGATTGAAGGTCATGTTGCCCTGCGGGGTGATCAGTTCCAGAGTGTCACCGGACTCAAAACGGTTTTTGACATCCACGGTAAACCAGCCTTTGTCGCGTTCAACGCCGCAGATTTCACCGACAAACTGTTGGTTGGGGTTGCCCGAAGCGCCCTGTTCATAGTTCTGATATTCCTGGGGTACATGGCGGCGGTAGAAACCCTCGGTATAGCCGCGGTTCGCCAGATGATCCAGTTCAGCCATCAGACTCATGTCGAAGGGTTTGCCGGCCAGAGCGTGGTCGATGGCGCGACGATAGACCTGGGCTGTGCGGGCCACATAATAATGGGACTTGGTGCGACCCTCGATTTTCAGGGAGTGGACACCCATGGCGATCAGTTTTTCCACATGCTGTACGGCGCGCAAATCCTTGGAGTTCATGATGTAGGTGCCGTGCTCGTCTTCGAAAGCCGGCATCATTTCTCCGGGCCGCCCCTGTTCCTCAAGCAGCATCATCGGTTCAACCTCATCGTGGCTGTCCGGTTTTTCCGGTTCCCAGGTTTTGGTGGGAATAATGTCGCCGGTTTCGGTCTGGGTGGCCTCATGGGCATCGTATTTCCAGCGGCAGGCATTGGTGCAGGCGCCCTGGTTGGAATCCCGGTGATTCATGTAGCCGGAGAGTAGGCAGCGGCCCGAGTAGGCAATACAGAGGGCGCCGTGTACGAACACTTCCAGTTCCATTTCAGGTACGCGCTGGCGAATTTCCTCAACCTCCTCGAGACCCAGCTCCCGCGACAGGATGGTGCGGACAATGCCCTGCTGGTGCCAGAATCTGACGGTGGCGTAATTGACCGCATTGGCCTGCACCGAGAGGTGAATGGGCATCTCCGGCCACTTTTCCCGGACCATCATGATCAGACCCGGATCGGACATGATCAGGGCATCCGGCTTCATCTCGATCACCGGCGCCATATCTTTCAGATAGCTGCGAATCTTGTCATTGTGGGGTGAGATATTGCTGGCAATGTAAAACTGTTTGCCCTGCCGATGGGTTTCGGCGATGGCATCCGCCATCACGTCCAGGTGATTGAATTCATTGTTGCGCACCCGGAGGCTATAGCGGGGCTGCCCCGCATAGACGGCATCGGCGCCGTAGGCCAGTGCATAGCGCATATTTTTGAGAGAACCGGCGGGGGAAAGGAGTTCTGTCATGTCATTCACCTGGAGTAATGGAGGGCGGATTCTACAGGGTTGTACAGGATTTATACAGGTGGCATTGTTGGGAGTCTTGCTCAGGTCGGCAGATAAATCCCGAAAAAAAACAATGAAAAAAGGCCGGTGGGTGACCGGCCTTTATCCGTGCCTGAACAACATTATTTGTCGTGGCGGTTGATCCAGTCTTTCATCAGCGGAGCCACAAATTCACGGTACTTGCTGCCGTTAAAGATCCCGTAGTGACCGACGCCCATCTGGACGTAGTGCTTTTTCAGCTTCTTGGGCAGGTGGGTACAGAGATGGAGAGCGGCTTCGGTCTGGCCGAGGCTGATCATGTCGTCCTTTTCCCCTTCCAGAGTGAGCATGGCGACATCCTTGATATCTCCACAGTCAATGGTTTCACCCTGATACTGCATGATACCTTTTGGCAGGTGCTGGTCGAGAAACACACGCTCCATGGTTTCCATATAGTAATCGGCGTCCATGTCCAGTACCGCCATGTATTCATCGTAGAAATCGCGATGGCGATCCGCTTCGGCAATTTTGCCTTCGGCGATGTCCTTGAAGAACTGGATATGTTTCTGTGCGTGGGACCGCATGTTCATCGACATGAAGCCGCCCAGCTGCACCATGCCGGGGTAGACCTTGCGTCCGGCGCCATCATAGCGCGACGGGACCCGGTGAATAGCCACTCGGCGCAGCAGGGGAGCGGAGATTTTCTCGACCTTTCTGCCGAACTTGTTCGGGTTAATCCTGATATCGATGGGGCCAGCCATCATGATCAGGGATTTGGGTCGAGCGGGATGGTTGTGCTTGCACATGTGCGCTACGGCCACCAGGCCGGGTACAGCCGCCTGACAGATGGCGAACATGTGATTGCCGGGACCAATATGCTCCATGAACTCAATCACGTACTGCACGTATTCCTCAAAACCGAATTTACCTTCGGAGAGAGGGACATCGCGGGCGTCGAGCCAGTCGGTGACATAGACCTCATAGTCATCGAGGAACTGACCGAAGGTTTCCCGGGACAACGTGGCATGGTGGCCGGACAGAGCTGCCACACAGAGCAGTTTTGGTGCATTGGCGGGTAAACCTTCGCGGCGAAAGCGCAGCAGATTACAGAAGGGTTTCTCCACCACCACCTCTTCATGAACCGGATGCTCCACGCCATCTATCACCACCGGTTCGTACTCAAACCCTTGTTTCGGGTAGTGTTTCAGTAGACGAATCGTGGATTCAAGAATGGCTTTGCGCAGTCTGCCAAGACGCGTTTTTGAGAGGGGGTTCTTTTCGTGTGTGACGATATCGTGTGCCAGGTCCAGTGCGGTGTTGACCGGCATCAGAGACTGACGGTACAAGTCGTAAAAGTGATAATGCATATACAGCACCTGCCAAAACAGTGTGAAATCATTTAGTCACAGCAGATTAGAATAGGCAACCTAATCGCCAGCGTTCACAAAATTCTCTTTAATACGCCAAAAAAAAACCCCGCAAAAGCGGGGTTTTTCAATAGCTTATATAATCAGGCTACATTGACGATTTGTTCCGCTGCAATCCGTTTGCCCTCGTCGGCCCCTTTCTGGAAGGAGGCGATCTGGTCAAAGTTCATGTAGCGGTAGATATCGCTGGACATGGAGTTGATCTTGTTCGCGTATTCCATGTATTCAGCCGTGGTGGGCAGGCGGCCAAGAATACCACCCACAGAGGCCAGCTCGGCAGAAGTGAGGTAGACATTGGCTCCGTCGCCCAGGCGGTTGGGGAAGTTGCGGGTGGAGGTGGATAGTACCGTGACGCCGGGGTTGACGCGCGCCTGGTTGCCCATACACAGCGAACAACCGGGCATTTCTGTCCGTGCGCCGACTTTTTCATAGATTGTGTAGTAGCCTTCTTCCTTGAGGGTGTGAGCGTCCATCCGGGTTGGCGGACATATCCAGAAGGTCGTGTTGATGCTGGGGGCTTCGTTGAGCAACTTGCCCGCCGCCCGGAAGTGGCCGATATTGGTCATACAGGAGCCGATGAAGACTTCGTCCACTTTATCGCCCGCTACATCAGACAACAGTCGCGCATCGTCCGGGTCGTTGGGGCAGCAGACAATCGGTTCCTTGATGTCGGCCAGATCGATTTCCAGTACAGCAGCGTACTCGGCATCGGCATCGGCCTTCATCAGTGAAGGGTTGGCGAGCCAGGCTTCCATTTTGCCCACCCGGCGTTCCAGGGTGCGCACATCGCCATAGCCCTCGGCGATCATCCAGCGCAACAGGGTAATGTTGGACTTCAGATATTCCGTCACGGAGGCTTCGCTGAGCTTGATGGTACAGCCGGCTGCAGAGCGTTCGGCCGATGCATCCGACAATTCAAACGCCTGTTCGACGGTCAGTTTATCAAGACCCTCGATTTCCAGAATGCGGCCGGAGAAGAAGTTCTTTTTGCCTTTTTTCTCAACGGTCAGCAGGCCTTCCTGGATGCCGTAGTAGGGGATGGCATGTACTAGGTCGCGCAGGGTGATACCCGGTTGCAGGTCGCCCTTGAAGCGAACCAGTACCGATTCAGGCATATCCAGCGGCATCACGCCGGTGGCGGCGGCAAAAGCCACCAGACCGGAACCGCCGGGGAAAGAAATACCCATTGGAAAACGGGTGTGGGAATCGCCGCCGGTGCCGACCGTGTCGGGCAGCAGCATGCGGTTCAGCCAGCTGTGGATAATCCCGTCGCCCGGACGCAGGGAAACACCGCCGCGGTTCATGATGAAATCGGGCAGGGTGTGTTGTGTCTCGACATCAATGGGTTTCGGATAGGCGGCTGTGTGGCAGAAAGACTGCATCACCAGATCGGCGGAGAAACCGAGGCAGGCCAGATCCTTGAGCTCGTCCCGGGTCATCGGGCCAGTGGTGTCCTGTGAGCCCACTGTGGTCATTTGTGGCTCGCAATAAGTGCCGGGACGGACGCCCTCGAGACCACAGGCTTTGCCGACCATTTTTTGCGCCAGGGTGTAGCCCTTGCCTGTGTCGGCGGGTTGCGCCGGTAGGCGGAACAGGTCCGAAGCGGGCAGGCCAAGGTGTTCACGGGCACGCTGGGTCAAGCCGCGGCCCACAATCAGGTTGATGCGGCCCTCGGCCTGTACTTCGTCCAGAATGACACCGGACTTGAAGTGGAACTCGGACAGAACGTCGCCGGATTCGCTGAGAATCTTGCCGTCATAGGGACGGATTTCAATCACGTCGCCCATGTTGATATCGTCGACTGGCGCTTCAAAGACCAGGGCGCCGGCATCTTCCATGGTGTTGAAGAAAATCGGGGCGACCTTGTTGCCGATACAGATGCCGCCGGAGCGCTTGTTCGGCACACCGGGGATGTCGTCGCCGAAGAACCACAATACCGAGTTGGTTGCAGACTTGCGTGAGGAGCCGGTACCCACCACATCACCGACAAAGGCGACCGGCAGACCTTTGGATTTAATGTCCTCAATCTGTTTCATCGGGCCGATTTTGCCGGGTTCATCGGGCGTCAGGCCGTCGCGGGTCATTTTGTAGGCCGCCAGGGCATGCAGGGGAATATCCGGACGAGACCAGGCGTCGGGTGCAGGGGACAGATCATCGGTATTGGTTTCGCCAGTCACCTTGAAAACAATGGCCTTGATACTTTCGGGGACTGCATCCTGTCGGGTAAACCACTCGGCATCGGCCCAGGACTGCAGCACAGCTTTGGCCTGAGCGTTGCCGGCATCGGCTTTTTCGGCGACATCATGGAATGCATCAAAAACCAGAATGGTACTTTTGAGCTGTTCCGCCGCACTGTTGGCGAGGTCAGCATCATCCAGCAATTGAACCAGCGTTTCGACGTTGTAGCCGCCGTGCATATTGCCGAGTAATGTTACTGCAGCGGGGCGGTCGATCAGTGGACAGGTGATTTCGCCTTTGGCTACCGCGCTGAGAAAGCCGGCTTTGACATAAGCCGCTTCATCCACACCGGGTGGAACGCGGTTGGCGATCAGGTCGAGTAAAAAGTCTTCTTCCCCGGCGGGTGGATTTTTCAGCAGTTCCACCAGATCGGCGGTCCACTCCGGTGTCAGGGGTTTGGGTGGGATTCCCTCGGCGGCACGTTCTGCCACATGTTGGCGATAGGCTTCAAGCACGGTTTGTATCCTCTTTTTGTGTGAGTGTCCCCAATCCGGGATCAGCACCGGCTGGGCTATCGGTGACGGGTCACCGATGTGGGTATTCTGGTTGGGCGTACTGACGTGCCCATAGGGGGCGCTATCTTACTACAGATCAAAATTCAGGGTAACTTGGCTACAGTTGATAACGGTCATTCACCCAGTAAATTCTCTGTTACAATTTCTCGTATAACCATCAGGCCCGATGAGGGTTTCAGAACGGGTAACCGCCATGCTCAAATTGTACGGATTTCACACCAGCCACTATTTCAATATGGTGAAACTGGCACTGTTGGAAAAAGGCTTCGAATTTGAGGAAGTCCACAGCTACCCCAGCCGGGAGCCCCTGTTCCTGACCATGAGTCCCATGGGCGAAGTACCCTTTCTGGAAGCCCGGGAGGGCTTCATCAGCGATGTTCCGGTGATTATGGAGTTTCTCGAGGAAATTATTCCGGAGGTGCCATTGTTGCCGGAGGATGTTTTCGAGCGGGCCAAAGTCAGGGAGTTAATGAGTATTCTGCTGCAGCATATTGAGCAGCCGGTCAGCCGTCTGCTCGATCATCCCGACAGCAAAGGAGCGCCGGATCAGGCGCGGGTGGATCAGACGATAGTTGAGGTAGAGCGTGGCCTGGACGCATTGGCCCGGCTGGCCAGGTTTGACCCCTACCTGTGTGGCGAGGAGTTCAGCTATGCGGACGTCATTGCCTACCACGCTCTGGATCTGGTCAACAGCACCATGAAAAAGTTTGCCCCCTGGACGGCGATGGACGAGATGACCGATCTGGCAGACTGGCGCTACACCGTCGCCGCGCGACCGATCGTTCACCAGATGGACAATACCCTGATCAGCGAGCGGGACACTTTTTCAGCTGATTCCTGATCGACCGACTCAATCACCAAAGGCACGTTGTTGTGGCAGTATCCGCGCTCGATGAAATTCAGGCTTTCCTACCCTGTCCGACCCCCGATAGCTGGGTCGAGGAAGCCGTAAAGCCGGAAAATCAGGATGTTTTGCTGATAGATCATGCCAACTGCGAGAAGAAAGCGGCCAGCACGGCGTTAAACCTGATTTACCGCTACATCGACCATTTTGAGCTGCTCAACAAAATGTCACGGCTGGCCCGGGAGGAAATGCGCCATTTCGAGCAGGTGATTGCCATCATGCAAAAGCGGGGTATTCCATACAGCAATATCAGTGCATCCCGCTATGCTGCAGGGTTGCGGCAACGGGTGCGCACCCATGAACCGGCGAAATTGCTGGATACCCTGATTGTCGGTGCCTTTATCGAGGCCCGTTCCTGTGAACGTTTTGCCAGACTGGCGCCCTTCCTGGATCCCGAGTTGAAAAATTTCTACCAGTCGTTACTCGCCTCCGAAGGGCGGCACTATCGGGATTATCTCGACCTCGCCCTCCAGGCGGGTGGTGCGAAGGAAGTGAACGAGCGTCTCGCTGTTTTCCGGCGGGAAGAGCGGTCTCTGGTGGAAACACCGGACGCTGAGTTCCGCTTTCATTCCGGTGCGCCTGTAACCTCGGACAGAGGGTTGTCCGAGGTTGTATCGGTGGGTACTCTCGCGTAGTTGACGGGTGGATTTCAGTCCCGAGGACGTTTATCCTTCTGCTCCTTCCTTATTTCTCTCAGGTCAGTCCCTGTCAATGTCAAAATTACCCTTTCTTACCAAGCAGATTACCGCCCCGTACACCATTCCTTCCGGTATTGTGACCACGGCCACATCCATTATTCAGCGTATTTTTGACACCATGCCCGAAGTCGGTGTTATCACGACAAAGAGTGTCGGTCTGACCCCGAGGTCCGGTTACCGGGAGCCCGTGATCAGTCAGTACGCTCCCGGATGTTTCGTCAATGCAGTGGGACTCACCAATCCCGGTGCCGAGCAGCTCGCTGCCCAGTTGGCAACCCTGCGAGTGCCGGAAGATCGCTTCCTGCTCACCTCCATTTTTGGCGGCAGCGTCGAGGAATTTGTTGAGGTGGCCAAAATTGTCGCCCCGGTATCTGATGGACTGGAGCTGAATCTGTCCTGTCCCCACGCCAAGGGTTACGGTATGGCAATGGGTCAGGATCCGGAACTGGTTCGCCAGATCACCGCAGCGGTCAAGGCTGTGGTGAGTATCCCGGTGATCCCCAAGCTCACACCCAACACACCGAATATTGCCGAGATCGCCAGGGCAGCCGTGGCCGGTGGCGCCGATGCACTCTGTGCGATCAATACCGTGGGGCCCGGTTACACTTCGTCACACGGCCATCCGGTACTGAGTCACGGTTCTGGCGGCATGTCCGGCAAGGGCGTTCTGCCTATCGGCCTGAAATGCGTGCGGGAAATGGCCGAGGCGGTGGATTGTCCGATCATCGGTTGCGGCGGTGTCAGCAGTGCTGACGACGTGAGGGCCTTCCGCGATGCCGGTGCTGATATTGTCGGTGTGGGTTCCGCGCTGATTGGCCTGACCACCGACGAAATGGGCGAGTATTTCCGTACCCTGGAGCGTGACATGGCGCAGGGCAGCAACGTTGCGGAGCAGATGATCCGCTACGATGTAGATATGCAGTTCCGCCCGGTGATACTGGTGTCAAATGAGCGGGTAACGGATGATATCTGCATTCTCACCTTTGATCGGAAGGTGGATTTGCAGGCCGGTGAATTCGTTTTTCTGTGGATTCCGGGGCTGGGTGAAAAACCGTTCTCGGCACTGGCCGACGACCCCTTCTCGCTGGCGGTGATTGACGTGGGGTTGTTTACCCACGAGTTGATGTCACTGCAGCCCGGCACTGAAGCCTATGTGCGCGGTCCCCACGGCACTCCTGTTGCTCCACCGGCCGGCGCCAAAATCATTACTGTCAGTGGTGGCACCGGTCTCGCGGCGGTTTACCAGCTGGCGAGGGATTTCCCCAACAGTGAAATTTTTACCGGCGCGCGCACCGCGGAGCGGCTGTATTTTCTCGACGAGTGCCGCAAGATTGCCCCGGTGCATGTCTCCACCGATGATGGCAGCGAGGGCTTTCACGGTTTTGTCACCGAATTGCTGCGCGAGTATTTACAGCAACTGCTCCCGGCGGAACGCAAAAATCTCATTTTCTACAATTGTGGGCCGTCACCGATGGTTCGTGCCGCCGTGGCGGTGGAGAGAGAGTTCTGCGGCGATGATCAGATCTTCAGTGCCATTGATTACCTGACCAAATGCGGTGTTGGTCTCTGTGGCGCCTGTGCCGCCCCGGACGGGCGAAGAATCTGCGTGGACGGCCCCTTCATGGACGGAGCTTCAGTAGTCTAGTCAAAACGGCCTGCGGGCCGTTTTTTGTCGGTATCATTTTATTTTTTTGGGTTGACCGATGCAGGTCAACGCACATCCCCCACAACAAGGCTTATGATGCAAGGGTGTTACTTCAACTTGCATGGGTCGTCGCGGATGAAAAAAAGCCTAATCACGCTGGTCGTTCTGGCAGTCCTTGCCGCGCTGTTTTATTACTGGTCACGCCCTGAACCGGTCACTGTCACGGTTGTTCCGGTTGAGCGCGGTGTGGTGGAGCGCACCGTGGCGAATACCCGTGCCGGTACGGTGATGGCCTGTCAGCGCTCCCGGTTGGCACTGCCCATCGGTGGGCAGATTGCACAGTTGCTGGTAAAGGAAGGGGATCAGGTCAAAGCCGGGCAGCTGTTGATGGTACTGTGGAACAAGGACCGGCTCGCCCAGCTTGAAGTTGCCGAGGCGGCGGCATTGTCTGCCGAAAAAGACCGCCAGAGCGCCTGTATTGACGCGCAGTCCGATCTGCGCGAAGCAAAGCGCCTGATCAACCTGGCAAACAGAAACCTGGTGTCCAGAGAGTCTGCAGATCTGGCTGAATCCCGTGCTCAGGCCAGTGCTGCCCACTGTGAGGCTGCCGAGGCCCGCCAGGTGGAGGCCGCTGCGAGCGTGTCGCTGGCTGGCGCTATACTGGAGCAGACCTCATTGCGGGCACCATTTGACGGTGCCGTGGCTGAAGTGACCGGAGAAGTGGGGGAGTACGCCACGCCGTCGCCGCCGGGTGTGATGACGCCGCCGGCGATCGACCTGCTCACCGACGACTGCCATTACATCAGCGCGCCCATCGACGAAGTGGATGCCTCGGACATCGCCCTTGGGCTGCCGGTGCGGGTCACCCTGGACGCCTTCCGCGACCGGGTCTTTCCCGCCACGGTGCGTCGTATCTCGCCCTATATTCTCGATCAGGAAAAGCAGGCCCGTACCGTCGAAGTGGAGGCGGAGCTGGAGCCACTGCCGGAGGATGTCAGATTGCTGGCCGGTTACAGCGCAGATATGGAAATCATTCTCGACAGCGGCGACAACGCGCTGCGCATTCCCTCGGAACTGGTGGTCGATGACGAGTATGTGCTGGTGGTGGACGGCGAGGGTATTCTGCAACGCCGTCAAATTCGCAAGGGTTTGACCAACTGGCGCTATACCGAAGTGTTGGAGGGCTTGAAAGAAGGTGAGCTGATCGTCAGTAATATCGGCAGCGAGGGCGTCGAAGCGGGCGCTCCGGCAAAAACTGGCCGGACCGCCAATGATTGAACTGCAGAATGTCAACAAGACCTATCTGGTGGGTGAGTCGCCGCTGCGGGCGCTGCAGGACGTGAATATCACCATTGAGGCCGGTGAGCACCTGTCGGTGATGGGGCCTTCCGGCTCGGGAAAGTCCACTCTGCTCAATATGGTTGGCCTGCTGGATCGCCCAGACAGCGGCAGCTATCGTCTGGAGGGAACCGCCACGGAAAAACTGGGCGAGGAGGCGCGGGCGCGTTTGCGCGCCGACTACATCGGTTTCATCTTTCAGGCATTTCACCTGATCAACCGTCTGACCACTCTGGAAAATGTCGAGTTGCCCATGATGCTGGCGGGCATCGCCCCCAAAAAACGCCGCCAGAGTGCACTGGATGTGCTGGATCAGGTGGGTTTGGCGGACCGTGCCGGGCACCGGCCCAACCAGCTTTCCGGGGGGCAGTTGCAGCGAGTGGCTATCGCCCGGGCCATCGTCATGAAGCCGCGCATCCTGTTGGCGGACGAGCCTACCGGCAACCTGGATCAGGCCTCCGGTGCCGAGGTGGTGGAGGTGCTGGAAAATCTCAATCGCGAGGGCATCACCCTGCTGGTGGTGACCCACGATGCCCAGTTGGGCAAGCGGGCTCGGCGGCGCATCCGCATGGTGGATGGTCAGATCGAATCCGACACTGGGGACGGCAATGCGCCTGCTGGATCAACTGCACTTTAACGGCCAGCTCTTTTTGCGCCACCGGGTGCGCACCGTGCTGCTATTGATCGCGGTGGGGCTGGGTGTTGCCTCGGTGATTATGCTCACCAGCCTGGGTGAAGGTGCCCGCCGCTATGTGGACCGGGAATTCTCGGCGCTGGGCAATCAGTTGCTGATCGTTCTGCCCGGCCGCAAGGAAACCACCGGCGGCGCGCCACCCATCTACGGCGCTGCTCCCCGGGACCTGACCCTCGAAGATGCCCGGGCCCTGGAGCGCCTGCCGGCAATCAGGGCGGTGGCGCCGGTGATTGCAGGCACTGCGCCGGTGACTCGGGGCAGTCGCTCCCGTGAGGTGATCGTGTTGGGCAGTACCGAGGCGATATTCCAGGTACGCAAAATGGATGTGGCCCAGGGCAAAATTCTGCCGGAGCGCGCAGACAGTGAAGCCCTGGCGGTGTGTGTGCTGGGCTCCAAGCTGAAACAGGAATTATTTGGCAACCGCCGCGCCATCGGCGAGTGGGTGCGGGCGGGCGATCGCCGCATGCGGGTGATCGGCGTGCTGGAGGAGCGCGGCGAATCCCTGGGGCTGGATCTGCGGGACATGATCATTGTGCCGGTGCGCACCGCCGAACAGATGTTCAACTCGCCGGGACTGTTCAGGGTGCTGCTGGAGCTGGATGCCAATGCCGATTTCGATCGGGTTGAAGAGCGGGTGCGCGGGGTGATCCGCGAGCGCCACGAGGGCGAGGATGACGTCACGGTGATCAGCCAGGATTCCATGCTGGCGGCCTTCAACAACATCCTTACCACCCTGACACTGGCCATCGCCGCCATTGCCGCGATCAGCCTGCTGGTGGCCGGTATTCTGATCATGAATATCAGTCTGATTTCCGTCAGCCAGCGGCGCCGGGAAATCGGGTTGTTGAAGGCACTGGGCGGCAGTAGCCGTCAGGTGAGGCAGCTGTTTCTGGGGGAATCCCTGCTGCTGGTGAGCCTGGGCTCTGTGGCCGGCGTTGTTGTGGCCTGGGTGGCGGTGCTGATTGTCGCCCGGCTGTGGCCGGTCTTTCCCCTGGCGCCGCCCTGGTGGTCGGTGCCCGCAGCGGTGGCCACGGCGCTGCTGTCGGGACTGTTGTTTTCGCTGATTCCGGCGCGGCGCGCAGCCGCTCTGGATCCGGTGCTGGCCATGCGGGGACAGAACCTGTGAATTTTCTCGACTACCTGCGCTGGATTTTCCGGGCCCTGTGGATGCAGCGCCTGCGATCCGTGCTGACCATTGTCGGTTTTGCCATTGGTATCGCCGCCATGGTGTTGCTGAGTTCTCTGGGTGAGGGGCTGCGGCAATTCGTGATCCAGGAGTTTACCCAGTTCGGCAGCCATATCGTCGCCATTACCCCGGGCAAGACCGAGACCTTTGGCATGGGCGGTATCCTCAACACCACCCGTCCCCTGTCGCTGGAGGACTCTGAAGCGCTGAAGCGCATCCCGGGGGTGGAACAGGTGGTACCGGTGGTGTTCGGTACCGCGCAGATCAAGGCGGTGGGGCGCAGCCGCTACACCGACGTGGCCGGCGTCGGCGCCCTGGCGGACAAGGCCTGGAAACTGGAGGTGTCACAGGGTTCGTTTCTGCCCGAGGAAGACATTCAGCGGGCGCGGGCCTTTGCGGTACTGGGCAGTAAACTGAAAGGAGAGCTATTCGGCGGTGACAATCCCCTGGGGGAGTTTGTCCACATCGGCGGCAACCGCTTCCGGGTGATCGGCGTGATGGCGCCGAAAGGGCAGTTCCTCGGCACCGACCTGGACGACATGATCTACATCCCCGCGAACAAGGGATTGCAGATATTCAACCGCGAAAGTCTCATGGAAGTGGACGTTTTCTACAGTCCCGCCGTGCCCACCGACCGGCTCACGGAAAATATCAAACGGCTGCTGATCGAGCGCCACGGTTTCGAGGATTTCACCATCGTCACCCAGGACCAGATGATGGCTACCATGGACAACATTCTGCGCATTCTCAAATACGCAGGCGGCGGACTGGGGGCAATCTCCCTGCTGGTGGGGGCCGTCGGTATCACCACCATCCTGATGATTACCGTGACTGAACGCACCTCCGAGGTGGGGTTGTTGAGGGCGCTGGGCAGCACCCGCAGTCAGGTGCGCAACCTGTTTCTGGGCGAGGCGGTGATGCTGGGGTTGGTGGGCGGACTGGCCGGTGTGCTGGTGATCGCCCTGCTGGTGGTGGCGGTGCGGCTGTTTGTGCCGGGGCTGCCGGTGGCATTGAAGGGGGACATCGTGCTGGTGGCACTGTTGGTGTCCATGCTGATCGGCCTGATGGCCGGTGTGCGCCCGGCGCTGAATGCCACCCGGCTCAGTCCTATCGATGCGCTCAGGGCTGAATGATGCGCTCAGGGCTGATTGGTGGGCTCAGGGCTGAATAAGCCTCTGTTTCCGTTTTCCTCGATGGGAAAGGAAATCAGTTCCGGCGGGTGGCCTCCTTCGATGCGGATATACCAGCCCCGTTGATGCCAGTCACCCAGAACCAGCCGTTCACCAAAGGCCATATGGTGGTGATAGGGGCGATGGGTGTGACCATGGATCATCAGTTTCACCTGATACTGTGCCATCAGTTGCGCCACAGTCTCTGCCGACACATCCATAATATTGTCCGACTTGTTGGCGTTGGCTCGCATGCTCTTCTGCCGCCACTCCACCGCCATCTTCTGACGTTTTTTGAGAGGCAGGTGGCGCAACAGAAATTTCACCAGCGGATGGCGATACCTGCGGCGAAACTTCTGATAGTCGGCATCGCCGGTACACAGGGTGTCGCCATGCAGAAGCAGCACGCGCTGGCCGCCCAGCTCGGCAAGATGGTGGTCGGGCAGCAGGGTGGCTCCGCTTTCCCGGGCGAATTGTCTGCCAATCAAGAAATCGCGGTTGCCGTGGGTAAAGAACAGTCTGACACCGCTATCGGACAGTTTTTTCAGCGCGGCAATCACCTGGCGGGCCAGTGGTGCGGGGTCATCATCCCCGATCCATGCCTCAAACAGGTCGCCGAGGATGTACAGCGCCTCGATGTCGCCGGTCTGGTTTTCCAGAAAAGCAAAAAACGCCCGAGTTACCGCCGGGCGTTCTGGGGAGAGGTGCAGATCGGAAATCAGCAGTGTGGTCATCAACGCCACCTGCCGTGGCCGGGAGCGGCCTTATTTGTCCGCGTAGGCATCGCTGACGGTGACCTTCTGGATTTCCACCGGATCCTTGGGCACATCCTGATGCATGCCGTTGCGACCCGTGGGCACACCCTTGATCTTGTTGACCACATCCATGCCATCGGTGACCCGGGCAAATACGGCATAGCCCCAACCCTGGGGGTTCTTGCCGCTGTGGTTGAGAAAAGTGTTGTCGGAAACGTTGATGAAGAACTGTGAACTGGCGGAATGGGGATCATTGGTCCGTGCCATCGCCAGGGTACCGGTTTCATTGGCCAGGCCGTTATCGGCCTCGTTCTGAATGGGGTCGCGGGTAGGCTTGTTTTGCATATCGGCCGTCATGCCGCCGCCCTGGATCATAAATCCGTCAATCACGCGATGGAAGATGGTTCCTTCGTAGAAACCGTCGCGGCAGTACTGCAAAAAATTAGCGGAGGAAACCGGCGCATTATCGAAATCCAGCTCAAGGCTGATATCGCCGTAATTTGTGTGCAGTGTAATCATCGGTAGTGGATCCTGTGACTGTCAAAAGAGCTGCGTATATTACGTTTTTCAGGGTTGAATTTAAACCGCTTTGCAGCGGCCTGGCGGCAATGTCCGGGCTTCACAGCAAATTCAGGGGGTGTGGGTGTCCTCCGGGCGCAGATGCGGGGTGATCGCCGGTTCCTCAATGCGTGCCTGCCAACCCTGTATTGCAGCACACAACAGAATCAGGCCGATCCCGATCCACAGGCCCAGATTGGGATAGAACTGCCAGAAGATTATATCCACGCCGAGCGCCATGATGATGGCCGTGTACTGGAACGGTGCCACGATCACCGGTTTGCCCACCCGGTAGGCCGCCACCATCATGATAAAACCAAATGCTCCGCCGCTGCCGGAGACCAGAACCATCAGCAGCGCTTTGTTATCCAGGGCTATCCATGCTTCCTGCTGCCAGAAAAATGCTGCCAGCAGCAGCGGAATGTAGATGTAGTAATTCATCGACCAGTCCGATTCAGTGCGGGACAGGTAGCGCGACCAGAGAATCATGACAGCAAAGGCCAAGGGCAGGACTGTCAGCGCCAGATAGTGCCAGCCGGAATTGCTGACATCCGGCTTCAGCACCAGACAGACACCGATAAAACCGGTGATGGTGGCCAGCCACTGAATGGCGTTGGCCCGTTCCTTGAGAATCAGTGGCGATATGGCTGAAATCAGAATCGGTGCACCCGCAGTGGCAGCACTTACTGCACTGATCGGAAAATGCTTGATGGCTACATAGTAGCCGAGGCTGATCACAGTAAAGAACAGGCTGCGCAACAGTTGGTGCACAGGTTTGCTGACACGCAGGGTTCGCAGGCGACCGGTGGCCAGAATAAACACCGTCAGTACCAGCAGTGAAGCGGCGGTGCGCAGGGAGATCATCTGGCCGAGAGGTATTGTCTCCAGCAGGCGCTTTGCCACCGAGTCGCCCACCAGGAAAAACATCAGGCAGAGCTGCAGGTAGAGAATGGCTCGGAGATTGGGATGCATGGCGGAAATAGGTTTAACTCACGGCTCAATTCTGGTGTTTGGCAGGGTATTAATGCGTTGCGGGGGCCAAAGAATCCCGGGCTGCAGGCGATCAGTTGTTTATACAGGCTTCCCCGGAGGCTATAATCCGGCTCTTTTTTGCGGAGGATGGCCCGGCGGGGCTGCAGTATGGCAGACGATAATAAACCGCTCAATTTTATTCAGCAGTTGATCTCCCGGGAGCTGGCCGATGGCTCGGTGACGAGAGTGATCACCCGTTTTCCACCGGAACCCAACGGTTATCTGCACCTCGGGCACGCCAAATCCATCTGCCTGAACTTTGGGCTGGCCGAGCAGTTCGGTGGTGCGTGTAACCTCCGTTTTGACGATACCAATCCGGAAAAGGAAGAGGACGAGTACGTCAAGGCGATTATCGACGATGTGCGCTGGCTCGGTTTTCAGTGGGATGGTGAAGTGCGCTATGCCTCCGATTATTTCGAGCAATTGTACCTGTGGGCCCAGTACCTGATTCGGGAGGGCAAGGCCTTTGTCTGCGAGCTGAATGGCGAGCAGATGCGTGAATACCGCGGGACCCTCACCGAGCCGGGCAAAAACAGCCCCTGGCGGGATCGTTCCGTTGAGGACAATCTGCTGCTGCTGGAACAGATGAAAACCGGTGCCATTGACGAGGGTCGCATGACCCTGCGGGCCAAGATTGACATGGCCTCGCCCAATATCAACCTGCGCGACCCGGTGTTGTACCGGATCAAGAAAAGGTCCCATCACCGCACCGGCGACACCTGGAACATTTACCCCTCCTACGATTTCGCCCACGGTCAGGAAGATGCGATCGAGGGGGTGACCCACTCCATCTGCACACTGGAATTCGCCGCCAACCGACCGCTGTACGAGTGGTTTATCGACAACCTGCCGGTGCCGTCAAAGCCGCGCCAGTTCGAGTTTGGCCGGCTCAATCTGAATTACAGTATTACCAGCAAACGCAAGCTCAAACAGCTGGTTGACGAGGGCCATGTCAGCGGCTGGAATGATCCGCGCATGCCGACGCTCTCCGGTCTGCGCCGCCGGGGCGTAACACCCCGGGCGATTCGCAATTTCTGTGACAGCCTGGCGGTGGCCAAAACCGACGGTGTAGTGGACATGGCCCAGTTCGAGCACTTTATCCGCGACGATCTGAACGACAATGCCCCGCGGGCCATGTGCGTTCTGCATCCCCTGAAAGTGACGCTCACCAATGTGCCCGAGGGCGAGGTGGACATGCGCACTGTGGCCGGTCATCCCAATCGCGATGACCTCGGCGAGCGCCAATTGCCCTTTACCCGGGAAATCTATATCGACCGCGAGGATTTCAACGAAGACAGCAGCCTGTCCCGCAAGAAATTCAAGCGGCTGGTGCCCGGCGAGTGGGTGCGGCTGCGCGGTGCCTGTGTCATTCAGGCCAATGAAGTGGTGAAGGACGACCGCGGCGAGATTGTCGAGATTCTGGCGGAAATGATTCCCGGCACCCATGGCGAAGATCCGCCCGAGGGCATTCGTCCCCGCGGTGTGGTTCACTGGGTATCCGCGACGGCGTGCGTGGACTGTGAAGTGCGGCTCTATGACCGGCTGTTCAGCGATCCGGCGCCGGACTCGGGCGATCGCAATTTCCTCGATTTCATCAACCCGGCATCGCTGACGGTATTGTCCGGTTGCAAAGGCGAAATCGGTCTTGCAGAGGCCGTCGCCGGGGATAACTATCAGTTCGAGCGGGAAGGTTATTTCTGTCGGGATACGGAATCCGGTAGCGAGAATACCCTGGTGTTTAACCGCACCATCGAACTCAGGGATAACTGGAAAAGCTGACCGTCGGGGTCCAACTGAAGACCCCGCTTATTGATAAGACAAGGCACTATGGCACTGACTCTATACAACACCCTGACCCGGCAGAAAGAAGTCTTCAAACCCATTGGGGCGGGCAAGATTCGCATGTACGTGTGCGGCATCACCGTTTACGACTACTGCCATATCGGTCACGCCCGGGTACTGGTGGCGTTTGACGTGATCACCCGCTACCTGAGAACCCGGGGCTGGGATGTCACCTACGTCCGCAACATTACCGACATCGACGACAAGATTCTCAACCGCGCCAACGACAATGGCGAACCCTATACGGCGCTCACCGACCGGATGATCGACGCCATGCACGGGGACGAGGATGCCCTCGGCGTGCTGCGGCCCGATCTGGAACCCCGCGCCACTGCCTACATGGACGATATCCTCGCCATGGTGCAGATTCTGGTGGACAACCACTACGCCTACGCCGCCGACAATGGCGATGTCTACTACCGGGTCAGCCGGTTTGCCGACTACGGCAAACTCAGTGGTCGCAACCCCGAAGACCTGCTGGCCGGTGCCCGGGTCGAAGTGGACGAAGCCAAGGAAGATCCCCGCGATTTTGCCCTCTGGAAAAGTGCCAAACCCGGCGAAGTGAGTTGGGAATCCCCCTGGGGACCCGGACGTCCCGGCTGGCATATCGAGTGCTCCGCCATGTCCACCTGCTGTCTGGGTGACACCTTCGACATCCACGGTGGCGGGCCGGATCTGCCGTTTCCCCACCACGAAAACGAAATTGCCCAGAGCGAAGCCGCCACCGGTAAAAAATACGTCCATTACTGGATGCACGCCGGTGCGGTGCGGGTGGACAACGAAAAAATGTCCAAGTCGCTGAACAATTTCTTCACCATCCGCGAAGTGCTGAAAAAATATCATCCGGAAGTGGTGCGCTACTTCCTGCTGTCCAGTCACTACCGCAGTCCCATCAATTATTCCGAAGAGAATCTGATTGAGGCCAAGGGCGGCCTCGACCGTTTCTACACCGCGTTGCTTCCCTTTACCGAAGTGGCTCCCGCAGCTCTCGATACACTGCACGCCAGTGACTACTACCGCCGTTTTGTCGAATCCATGGATGACGATTTCAACACCCGCGATGCACTGGCCGCCATGTATGATCTGGTGCGGGACATGAACACCTGTGCCAAAACCGACCCGGCGCAGGCGATGAAACTGGCTGCCGAATTAAAAGCGCTGGGCGGTGTGTTCGGTATATTCACGGTGGAACCCAAAACCTTCCTGCAGGGGATCGCCAGCGATGGCCCGGACGCCGAACAAATCGAAACACTGATTGCCGAGCGCGTCGCTGCCAAGAAAAATCGCGACTTCGCACGCGCCGACCAGATTCGCGACGACCTGCTCGTACAAGGTGTGGTGCTGGAAGATTCTCGAGAAGGCACAACCTGGCGCCGGGACTAGAAGCTATTTCATAACTACTGCGTTCGGTGATACTGTGTTAAAAATGGCCTCAAATTGCTCATTTACTCAATGTAAACTCCGCTTTTTCGGCCACTTTTGCCTTGTCTCACCTTCGCTCGTGACGTTATGAAACAGCTTCTAGGGTTTTATCCAAGTGCATAAAGGGCCCTAACTTTTTCGCAAAAGGGTAGGATAGGTCTATGGATTATATAGAACCCCTTTTTCGTCCCCCCAGCGAAGCTCGCTCGCTGATTTTACAAGTCACCAACGGCTGTTCCTGGAACCGTTGCACCTTCTGCGAGATGTACACCGCGCCGCAGAAAAAATTCAGCGTCAAACCCCAGCCGGAAATCGAGCAGGAACTGCAACAGGTGGCCAGCAGCGGCTACCCCGTGCGCCGGGTATTTCTGGCCGATGGCGACGCCATGACGTTGTCCTTCCGCCGCCTCAGGGAAATTCTGCTGGCCATTCGCCAACATTTTCCGGATGTGCAGCGCATCTCCTCCTACTGCCTGCCCCGCAATCTGAAAAACAAATCCGTTGAAGAACTGGCGGAACTGCAACAGCTCGGCCTCAGCCTGATGTACGTGGGTTGTGAGTCCGGCGACGATCTGGTGCTGGAAAAAATCGACAAGGGCGAAAACTACGCCTCCTCACTGGATGCCCTGCACAAAATCAAACAGGCCGGCATGAAGAGTTCAGTGATGATCCTCAATGGCCTCGGCGGGCAACAATATACCGAGCAGCACGCCATCAACTCCGCGAAATTAATGAACGAGGCCCAGCCGGAATTCCTCTCCACCCTAGTGGTGAGCTTCCCCATGGGTGAAGCGCGTTTTCAGGAGGGGTTTGGTGGCGAATTCCAACCGCTGACTCAGCAGCAGCTGTTTCAGGAAATGGAAATCCTGCTGGATACCCTGACACTGGAGCGCACTGTATTCCGCAGCGACCACGCCTCCAACTACCTGGTACTGAAAGGCACCCTCAACCGCGATAAAGACCAGTTATTGCAGCAGGTACGCACCGCTATCCAACGGCCCTGTGCGATTCCGTTGAGGGAGGAGTGGCAGAGGGGGCTGTAATAATTAACTTGTATAAACGAAGCCAAGGCTTCAGGAAAGGGAGATTTCGCCATGCCAATCTTATCCGTAGAACCTGTCGCACCCCTCATCGTAAATAGCAGTAGAATTAAAGAGGGAAAGCCCTCTTTAATAAAATACTCATCCCAATATGAAAAATAACAGTTTTTTATTCAATAAGTTAAAGGGGATTATTTTGAGTGCTGAGAATTATAAGGAATCCACTCTAATAATTATTATGATGGCAAAGCCATCATTAACGTACTGTTATGTGTGCAAACTAGAACGGAGGAACAGATGAAATCCATTAAGACCTCGCTCATGTTTGTCGGAGAGCAGGCTGGGAAAGCAGAGGAGGCGATCAAGTTCTATACCTCTCTATTCCCTGGTTCAGAGATCATTGATCTTCAGCGCTACGAAGCTGGCGAGCATGAACCAGAAGGTTCTGCCAAGATGGCTAGGTTTACGATAAACGGCACCGAATTCATGGCGCTAGACAGCCATCTTGACCACCAATTTACCTTTACACCCTCCATGTCATTGTACGTTGAGTGTGAATCAATGAGCGAAATAGAGAAGGCATTTCGGGCCCTCGCCGAAGGTGGTTCAGAGCTAATGCCTTTGGATAACTACGGCTTTAGCCAAAAATTTGGATGGCTGAATGATAGATATGGCGTGTCGTGGCAGCTCAATCTGTCGAACTAGGGTGGTGGCAGCATCAACACATAACCAAGCGCAGCACTACGCAGCCTCCGGCTGCCGGACGCTCGCAAGCTCGCGCCGGTGTGCGCGGCGTTAGGCTTCACTCAAGATTATGAGACAGATTGTAGTTTTATTCTTGGTCGCAACTTTGTTTGGGTGCTCTTCTAAAGATGAACCTAGAGCAGAGCTGAGAATTCCCGTGCTTACTGAGTGTGTCGATACGATTAATCGTGCAAAAAGTCATTACCTTAATACGAGCTCATCTCAGCCATACGAACTTGATATTGATATAGTCAAATTTGATGAAACTGGTTCCTTATATGATGGCCCAGTAGGCATGGCAACATTGGTGTCAATAGGTGAGTGGAAGACATTAGATGGGGGTTCGCCGCTTGCGTATCTACGACTTACAGCAAATGGAATATTTGCTGATTGCGCCCCATCAAGTACTTTAACGATTCTTTTCGAGAATGATCCCAGTGTAACCGCAAAAGAAGTCGCCTCCATCGCCAAAAGCAAGGGTGCTAAAGAAGTAGAAATCTCGAGTCAGGGTGTAACTATCAAGTTTAATGACGGCAGTTATGAATATCCATTTTAAAAAGCCTAACAAGGCGGTGTTGTCGCCTTCGGCTGGGACGCACCACTGCGTGGCGCGCCCCAAACCTTGGCGTTAACCATATGAAAGCATCTGAGATCCTACAAACAATTAAGTCTACGATCGCATCATCCAAAGAAAATGATGTGCAACAAATCTCCATTGAATCATTGGAGGCATACATTGCTCGTCTTGAAGAAATGGCAAATAAAACTCCAGAGGATGTTGCAGCGGGCGAAGCAGCAATGGCTGCGTATAAAGCCGACTTAAATTCCTGGGTGGCTTCAAGGCAGCAGCGCCATGAATTTGATCTGGAAATGCTTAGAGCCACAATTACCACGGGACAATCCGCACTAAAGAGCTCTTTATTAATTAATGGCGGTGCAGCTGTGGCAATGCTCGCATTTGCCGGAAATATATGGGGGCGCAGAGAAAAGTATGAGTCACTATTTTGTTTAATTCCTGACTCTTTGGCTTGTTTCGTCTATGGTGTTTTGTCTGCCGCAGTTGCGGCTGGTTTTTCATATTTTTCTCAGGCGGGCTATGGTGGTGAGTTCGGCCGCTATAGCACTAAAATTGGGGTTGCCGCCCATGTAGTTGCGATCTTATCGGTAGTTGCCTCCTATGTTTTATTTGGTAAAGGGGCTTGGTTAGCATATATGGCTATCGGTAATGGTTAACAAGCACATCAAAAATCGCTCCACTTCGTTACGCTGGACGCACCTGACGGCGCGCCTTTTATGTGGGCGTTAGCAGCCACCCAAAATTCCACCTCTCTTGCTAAATGAGTAAAAAAGGGATATTTTATACTCATGAGCGACTTCGAGTATGATGACGACAAAAGCCGAGCCAATCTAGAAAAGCATGGAATTGACTTTGTGGATGCTCAGGCTCTGTGGAAGGACCCTAACCTGCTGGAAATCCAGGCTAAATCGGACGATGAGCCTCGATTTTTGGTCATAGGTCTTATAGGACAGAAACACTGGTCTGCCGTCATCACTTATAGAAATGGAGCAATTCGGCTCATTTCTGTGAGGCGCTCTCGCATAAGAGAGGTAGAGCTGTATGAAAGCTAAAGATTTTGACAAGAAATTTGACCAAGGTAAGAAGGACATCATTGATGATCTTGACTTGTCCACGGCGCGTCGTGCCAACCAGGAACAGAAGCGCATAAATGTTGACTTTCCCTCATGGGTAGTAGAGTCGTTGGATCGTGAAGCGGCTCGTATTGGTGTTACACGGCAGTCGATCATAAAGGTCTGGCTGGTTGAGCGTTTGCAAGCTGAAGCTGCTAACAAACCGCTAAATGGTGACGCCGCGGGCGGCGCACATTAGCGGAGCGTTATATTTTTATCCAAGGAGTCAGCCTTGAGCAAAGAAACTGAAATACTTGCCCGCCTCGCCTCAACAGAAAAGAATATTGAAACCTTTGCTGATGACTGCAAGTCATTTATCCCCATTATAAATTGGTGCAGAGGCGAACTATTGAGACAAAGAGCGCTTCTTGCTTCACAGTCAGCACAATCTAGCCTGCTCATAAACTTTATCTGCCAAAACCAAGAAAACTACAAATCGCTTTTCGCATACTGCAAAGCCATCGCAAGCGAAAATTCTCATTCTCACGAAAGCCTTCGCAGTGCAGCAAAGGTGCTTTATGAGTCATTTCAGTCTTTTGAGTCCAGCAAGGAGGCTCAAAAACAAAGCCCAGATGCCAATCCGAGTCAGGAACTTCCCACAAATGTAATTCCGTTCCCTCTAGTATCGAAGGAAGAAGACGAGGAGCAATAATGGCCGTCAGTTCATCATCAGAAATATCGCTAAATATACTTGGGTCTTTTGCTCGTGACTCAGTAATTATCTTTTCCACGCCTTCCATTCAAATCACCAAAAAATATAACAATCAAAGGCAGCGGATTAACCGCTGCTTTGGGCGTTAAGCATCCAATTCGAATCTGAGAATTTATGAATAGTTCTAAGCACCCATTACAGCCTGATGAAACAATTCATAAGATACTTATTTCAACGACTAGTAGAATGGTTGGTGAGTTTGTAAGTGATAATATTTTGATCTCTCATGCTTGGCAGAATTTTACAAATTCATCTGGTGCAATCAGGATGGAGGAAAATCCGGTATCTAGGTCAGGGTTTATTATTGCTTTTCAAACTGAGCCACATAAAAAAGAAGCTGGCATTGCAATTCCTGATTATTCTCCTGTCGGAGAGATTGTGTGTTCATACTTATCAGTCTTATTTGGAAAACGGTTTGACTGTCATGGGCTGGTAGAAGGCAGCGGTTTTTACAACACCCCTGATTTGTCTGCGTATAGCAGCATATGCAATCCAAAGCTGCCGTTTAACACACAAAAACAACGAAGCTGCTTCAAAATCCCACTAAATCTTTCTAACTTTTCTCCTTTATCGAGAATTTTGACAGGTTCAGATATTGATCCTGACCTCCAAGCGAAATTGAATGCCGCGTGTAAGTTCTATATGCAGGCACTTCAGACTGTGGAGCATGAGCCTGAAGTAGCGTATCTACACTTGATTACGTCAGGGGAAATACTTGCAGCATTTTTCAAATATGAAAAGGAAGAAATATTAGATCAACAGATATTGGGCGTCCTAAATACTATTGAGAGTGAGCTTGAGAACGGAGAGAAGATATCTAGGCAACTTTTGAGTCGACTATTAGGCATTAAGAGCGGGTTTGTGAAGTCTCTCTGCTCGTTGGTTGATCGGAGTTTTTTTGAGTCTAGGGAGTCCGATGTAGAGTTTGGATTTTTTAAGGCTGATCTAATTGAGCGAAGTATCGGTGCAGCATACGATTTACGTAGCAAGTATGTTCACACTGGAGTCCCTTTTGGAAACTGGATTCAGCCTAGAGGTCATCACACTGATCTCCAGCTTGGTCGCCCCGTAGTTAGTGATAAGGACTTCTCAAAAATACTAGAGAAGGCACCAACGTTTCTAGGCTTAGAGCGTTTCATTCGATATTGTCTGTTAAATTTCATTGCATCAAATGGCTTTCCTGAGATCATGGAGTATCGAGACAATGCTTAACAAGCGCAATCACACGGAACAATTTTCCGCTGCGCTCCAAATTGTCCGGTGTTGCGTGCGTTATGCATAAAAAGGAAACGACATGGAATGGTTGATATTGCTGGCTCTTCTTGCCCTCGTAGTGCTAGTAATACTTACAAAACAAAGAGGTCTAACGGATGAATTCTCGTACGAGAAAAACGAGTCGTTATTTTCGCCCGCTGAAAGATCTTTCTTCGGTGTTCTAAGCCAAGCTGCCGAAGGTCAGGCGGTTGTTTTCGGAAAGGTGCGTGTAGCCGATATCATCTGCCCTTCCAAAGGCATGGGAAGAAGCAATTGGCAAAAGGCGTTCAATCGTATCTCTTCCAAGCACTTCGATTACGTTATTTGCTCTCCTGAAACCCTTTCCGTTTTGGCCGCAATTGAGTTAGATGATAAATCGCACTCCAAAGGAAAGCGTCAGGATCGCGATCGTTTTCTTGAAAGCGCATGTTCTGCTGCCGGGTTACCTTTACATCGTTTCAAAGCCGCAGCAACTTACAACATAAGCCAAGTGAGGGGTGCCCTTTTCGATCCACCAGATGACGCGTCGGAGGAACCTTCGTTGCCGGAAACACCTCAAGCCGAAGTGGAAGAAAGACAGGTGTGCCCAAAATGCTCTGCTCCACTCATCAAGAAGGTTGCGAGAAAGGGAGAACATGAGGGCGCTGAATTTCTCGCATGCAGCGCGTTTCCAAAATGTCGCTACATCGCAAAATCAATTGCATAACGAATCAATCAACTTCGCGCAAAAAGCGCGCTGAACTTGCACCACTTTAGTGAACACTTTACGCACATCCCTTTTCATATTCTTCGGGGGATTGGTAGCCCAGCGATGAGTGCAAACGCTCTCGATTATAGAATTCTATATATTTAATAATATGTGATACGGCGTCTATACAATGGGTTCTACCCCGTTTTGATGGATACCTTCTGATAACTCAGGAGGTGGCGGCATGCCAAAATACTTTTTCCCGCGATAGAAGAGTGTTACGAAGTTCTGGTCATTGAGTATTGACCGTTGGTGGGTTTTCCCTTTCAGCCATCGCGTTGTGCCCGGTTTCTGAAACGCCGTGGCCTACAGCGCTGTCATACAAGATTCATCGGGTTGTCACGATAGACCTCTAGCATCAGTGCTGATGTTAATGATCAGTCTTGGAGGCATACGTGAAAAATACCCATAAATTGGTGCTCGCTGCAGCACTGGCCTGGTCCAGCGTGCCAGCAATGGCGGAGCAATGCATTGAAGGTGGCACTGTCGATTCCCCGACGCTGACCTGCACCGCGGCAGACAGTGGCAATATTGACGATGACCGGAATAACCTGTCAGTGACCGTTGAAAGCGATGCGCAGATCGTCCGCACGGAAGGACGCCCGATGCAACTGGGCGGCTCGGATCAGTCGGTCGACAATCAGGGCCTGATCGAAAGCGGCGACGATGATGCGATCCGGGGCACAGGTGCTAACCTGACGGTCGACAATTCCGGCACGATCCGTGGCGGTGACCGGGGTATCCGCCTTCAGGACGATGCTGACAATTTCACCCTGATCAATCGGGAAAGCGGTGAGATCCTCGCGCGCAATCAGGCCGTCCGATTGGACAATGGCGACGAACTGGAAAACGCTAATATCACCAATTACGGCCTGATCGAAAGCACGGAAGGCCGCGCCATCCAGAGCCGCGGACCGGGCGGCACCGTGATTAACCACGGCACACTACGGGGCGGCGAGGAAGTGGTCGAAGCGCGTGAGGATTTCACCATTGAGAATCATGGCACCATTGCCCTCCGTGGGTTGGAATGGGACGCGACGACCCGCAGCTGGTCTATAGACGGCTCGATGGCGACCGACGACGAAGACGGTGTGCAGTTCGCCAGCGGGACGGCGGATAACCACGGTGTGATTCTCGGCACCGATGACGGGATCGACATCGACGAGGGGCGGGTGCACAACCATGCCACCGGTGTGATTGTCTCCACCGGGTCCGCGAGTGATTCAATGGATGGCGGCAGCGGCATCGATGTGGATACATTGTTCGAGCCCACACAGGGCGATGTCCGCCCCGCGGGCCCACTGACCATCATCAACGAAGGCTATATCGAAGGTGTCCGCGCCATCGGTACGGATGAGGCCAGCACCTCCGAAATCACCATCGAGAACAGCGGCACCCTGCGTGGCCGATCCGGCACCGCCATCCAGCTTGCCCCCGAACAGGGCGATAGCAGTCTGCTGGTCTCGGGCGACAGCAAGATCTTCGGCGATGTGTTCTTTGGTGCGGGTGACGACCTGCTAACCGTGGAGGGACTGACCTCGGGCCTGCTGATTAACGGCATCTTCGACGGCGGCGCAGGCAACAACAGCGTTTTTTTGAACGACTACCTGCTGTCCGACCTCCTCTCATTTGAGATCACCGACGATCTGATCAGTCTCTCCCTTGCAATCCTGAATAACGAGGTGCTTTCAGGGCAATTCATAAATTTCGCCACATGGACTTTTTCCTCTGATGGCCCCTTCTCCACCGAAGCGCTCGCAAGCCGGTTTGCGACTCCAGTGCCAACACCCGCGATACTGCCCCTTTTCCTCCTTGGGCTCGCCGGGCTCTGGGCCAGCCGAGCTCGTCTTTTGAAGTAGCCGTTGAGGCAGGGGCCTCTGCCCTCGAGCAAGAACCCCGGGTCCTGGTTGAACTTCAAAATATGGTTTTCGCAACCTGTTGAGTACGGTTTAACAAAGGGCCCGGCATCTATTCTGATTGGTGTAGAGTCCATGCCATCGGACTAGTTTATCGGCGCGCTGCGCCGATAAACCATTCACTCCGATCCACCTTGCCAGCTCCACAAAATAGAAGCGCATTTAAATGTACGCAGGTAATTCCCATATCAAGAGTTCACGCAGATAAAGATATTTTCCCGGTTTCTGAGTTTCGGGAGGGTGTCGCCACATTTGTAAAAGCAGGTCCATGAAACCTGCCATCCTATGGTGTTAACACAGGGAGGGTGTGGAGTTACTGTGCTAGTGGACGTTCGGGAATATGGGAGGATGCAAGAGCGGCTGGCGCTGCTGGGGGAGCTTTATAAAGCCGAAGAGCAGGTTGCCAGTGGGGAATGTATTTCTAATGAAGACGCAAAATCACGAGTTTTGAGCAGGCTGCTGACCGACTTCCCTGAAAGTGGGCGCATTGTTTCTGAGGTGGACGCTTTGCATTAGAAATTAGAATAAAAAAGCCCCGCGATGCGGGGCGGACTTCAAGATGAAGCAAGCTGTACTGCCCAGGGCTATCCCCTGGGCGAAACCCGAGTGGTTCCTGTTCAGCGTGCGGCGAGTTTGGCTCTCAGGCTCAGGGCCGCCAGGCCAATGCCCAACAGCAGCAAGGTACCAGGTGCGGGCACAGTGCTGCCGGGAGTTTGCTCAATCATAAAGGCATAATTGATGTATCCACCGCCAAAGCCGTTGTCTCTTACCCACGCGCTGGTGTCACCATTAATATCGTATATGCCGTTGTTGTTGGAATCTACCCGGTAGCTTTCGCCGAACAGGTCGACCCCGATATAGATCTGGTCAAGCCAGACCATGTTGTTGATGGCCAGGGGGTCGGCACTCACGGTAGAAATCGCGTAATTGCTATAGCTGCCACCAAACAGCAGGGCGGCAACTTCCTGGCCAGTGTAGGTTGGCGTTGTGAATTCACTCCAGCTCGGGCCGTCGGCATTGTAGGTATCCCAGCTGCCGACATAAATGGGTGCTGCGTACAGGGAGCCGCTGAATACCAGTGCACATATGGCTACGCACTTTCCCAGGAATTTTTTTGTAATCATGTTGTTCTCCAAATTTTACTGCCAGTTAGGTGGCCTTCGTTGCAGTGTCCAGACACTGCCAGGTGACGCCAACGTTTTGTAGTTTGTCTAACAAACAATCATAAGCATAAAGTGTGCCATATTTTTATCTTATTAAATTACAATAAGTTAATGGGGGCTTTGGGTGTAGATGCTGGCTGATTGTAAATTATATTGACAGTGCAACCGGGGAAGCACGTGGTGACCATATTTAGAAGGTGAAAGAATTGGTAACAACTGAGAATTGATTAAAGGGGGCAGTAAGACTTCAAATGGAAAGGAGTGCATAACAATTACTTGTTAACCATTTTTCATTTTCTATTTTCATCACTTAACATAATTCAGCTATGTTTGAACCATTGTCTCTTTTGGCTGCCTGCTTTTTTGGCTACTTGCGCTGATCAAGCAGTTTGGCTGCCAAGCAGCAAACGCCCATAAGGTTGGTCATATATAGCTTATTTCTTGCCTGTAACGCGACAGTGATATTTAGGGGGTATATGCTCAAGTTTCTGCGAATTTTTAGTTGGTTGCTGTTCACGTTTGGTGTCGTTGGGTTTCTGGCTGTCGCCCTGGGGTTTAAACCGGACATTGGCTCGGTAGCTTCGGCGCTCGGAATTCTTGGAATTCAGGTGATGTTTTCGGCGATGATTCTGTACGGATTCAGGCTGCACCGGCAGGGCAGAATTGGCCGTCATAACCTTGTTTACGGTAGCTGGGTTGTTATCGTCGCCCTTGTGATTATCGGTCAGGTCTGGATTAATATCAGTGACGTCAACTTTTAATAAAACGCAGTCCTGAAGTTAATGGGGTTCGGTTTAACGAGGTGGTGGAGATGCCTTCTGTCTCCCAGCCGTGGTTTTTACCCCCCCCCAACGTACAAAATCCGGATGTGTTGGAACTACAGCTATCGGGTGGGGCATGGGCGATTTTAACCTGATATGCCAAACGGAGAAGGCATCATGAAATCAGTTGTTACAGGCTTTATCCTGTTGTTTGTCTTGATTTTTTCTATTCATTCGGTTGCAGCTGACGGCATAAAGGAAGTGCTGAATCTGACCGAAAAGTATATCAAGCTGTGCCAGACAGATGACATCAAGCATGTCATGCCCAGTTTGGTAGCCGATGGCTTAAATAAACCTTCACGGGGTAGCACACCCACAAAAACCATCGACGATTGGGAGTTCGAAGTAGAAATTCCCGGTCAAGGATTCAAAATGTGGCTTGCTCATCAAAAGTCGGCCGGAATAGATCCCCCTTTTATTTGTAATATCAGCGCTTCATTGAAAAGCGGTGATACGCGAGATTTCAGCTTTATGAAATCTGATTTTTTACCGCTTATGGTTAACATTTTTGGTGCCCCGACCCGCACCGAAACGCACCCAAAAAGGTCTGAAATTTATCATGCACAATGGTGCCAAACACCCAAAGGCGGCATGGAGCTCAGGGCAGTAAATCCCCAGGTCAAAAGATGGGCTAATGCTGGACAGAGTGCTGATGTTGTTAATGTGTTCAGGATTGGCATAAGTTTGTGGCAGGGTAAAGATAAATATTGCCGATGACTTTCAACGCTGTTTTAAACGGGGAGTTTCCATTCAAGGCGGTACTGGACTTCCAGCCTTCAGCTTCGCTGTTATGCTGGCAAAACGATCATGGCGCTGAGGTCGTCAGGTTCCTTTACATTGTTGGGATTCCAGCATCAAAGAACTTTAATTAACTGTTTGATTTATAGTTGTATTTACATTTTGGCCTGGATTTTGCAAATGTCTTAAACTTGAATGTAGTAAAGTGACTATATATTTATCGTTGCACAATTAATATATTGAAAAAGAGGTACTAATAATGCGTGGTCAATACAAAAAAATTCTGTTCGGATTGGGCTTGGGAATGGCCATGTCGGTTGGTACTTTCAGTGTTCATGCGAGCCCCATTACCAGCGGGCTGTTCACTCCCGATGCGGTTGAAGACTACGAAGGCACGCCTGGCGGTCGAACCGTTTTAACCACGTTGTTTGGCGGAGACGTGAGTGTTGTTGATGGGTCAGTAAATCATCGGTCGGTTGACGCGGGTGACTGGATTGACTTCAGGTCATCAAGTGCGATTGTCCCGAATTCAGGCTCACGCTTTGGTGTTGGGTATGGCTTCGGTAGCTATTCCCTGGATTTTTCTGGACTGGGTGGGATTTTCGGATTCAGTGGCTGGTTCAGTGCTGCCGGTGCCGGTTCGGAGTTTATCGAGTTTTTTGGTCTTGCCGCGGAATCGCTGGATATCGTTTCCAGGCCCAACGGTTTTGGCCCGGGTGATGGCACTATGGAGTTTGTGAGCGTGCTGTCTACGGTTGCTATTGGGTCAATCACCATTTCCGGGTCAGAGATTGCATCGGACGATCTGGCCTATACAACATCCCGGGCTACCGGTCAGATACCAGTCCCCGGTACTCTGTTGCTGGTTGGTCTGGGCCTGGCTGGCCTCGGTCTGCAGCGTCGTAGACGTGCTCTGGCCTGATTGCCAGCAGTCCCATTTGCTGTTCGGATCTAATGAATCAGCAACGTGAGTGACAGGCTCGTCTGATTAAAAATAGTTGTGGGCCAAGCTTCTCTAATTTACGGAAGCCTGGCCCACATTTTTATGTGTGATATTTTTTATAGGCTCGGCTTGCATGGCTTACCACCTGTTTCATTGTGGTAATTCAGTTCGTTTCATGTGGTTTGAGTCCCTTTCTTTATCGACTTCATTGATTGCCTGACGATATTTTTTTGTGGATTGGTCATTGGCCGCTCCATAGATTCCTGTCTAGTTCTTTCGAAAATGGCGGTGCCTGAAAGCAGAATTTTACGTAAGCTGTTCGCAGTGAGCATCTGCATGAAAAATCCTGTTTCTCGGATGTTGCAATCCTGTCGTTCCTGAACCATTCAATACGTTAGCTGTAGTTAGTTATGGTGCGTTAAATATGTTTAAGCGATTGCGCAACTGGCTGGAAAGTCGGCGCGTTAAAAAAATGGGTTTTACCGCCGCGCAATGGGAGGCCGCTATTGCCGGCTGGCCAGTGATGCACCGTTTCCATGGGCCCGAGCGCGATGCTCTGCGCGATATGACCTTTCGGTTTCTCGCGCGTAAAACGTTCGTTCCCGGCGGTGAGTTCCAGTTCACCGATGCCATGTGTCTGAAACTCGCGACAATGGCCTGTGTGCCCGTTCTACATCTCGGCCTGGACTGGTATGGCCGCTGGCAGACGGTGATTCTCTACGAAGAAGATTTTGTGCCGAACCGCCCCCATCGCACTGATGATGGCGTGGTTCATGCCAGAGGTCCCGGCCTGAGCGGCGAAGCCTGGTACCGTGGTCCGGTGATTTTATCGTGGCAGTCGATCTGCGACAGCGGCGCGGATACGCGTCACGATAAGGCCGCTAACGTGGTGATCCACGAGTTGGCGCACAAACTCGATATGTTGCGCGACGGTGCGAATGGTGCGCCGCCAATGCATCCCGACATGCGCCCTGGCGAGTGGCACGATATTTTTACGGCGGCGTGGGATCGATTGCAAAATGACCAGCAACATCACCGATCACTGCCCCTCGATGACTATGCGCTGACCAGTCCGGCTGAATTCTTTGCGGTGTGCAGTGAAGCATTTTTCGAGACGCCGGAAACCATGAAGGCAGCGATGCCCGAAGTCTATCGGCTGTTGTGCCAGTTTTATCGCCAGCAACCGGTGCCGCTGGCAATCTCTGGTATGTAGCTCATGTAACCCATTCCGGTCCTTTCGGCTTTTGGCCAAAATTGCTCGCCTGCGCCCCATCTTTTCCAGTGTTGTAGACTCTATTACTGCAGTTTGAATGCAAAGCTCCGCACACAAAACCAGATAACAGCTTCGTCTTTATGCTGAACAGCTTGCGTTGCGGGCTGGTGTGATTGAGATGTTACCCCTGTCGCATCAGGCTCAACCAGACGATGCCACTCAGCACCACAGCTCCGCCCAGCAACTGAATCGGCGCCAGTGTCTGGCCCAGAATCAGAAAACCCAGCAGCAGGGAGGCGACCGGTTCCAGATTCATTACCGGGGCGTTGCGGGCCATGTTCAGGCGCGGCACCAACACAAACAACATAGTGGATGCAGTCCCATACAGGGCCGCCAGACTGGCCAGCCCGACCCAGCCTGCCTGACTTTGGGGCAAGTTCAACCCACCAGGCACGAGGCCCAGCACGCCACCGAGGGCCATTAACACCAGCACTGTCATCATGGTGAACACACTGCGTATCGCACCGGGCAGCTGGGATAGCCGGTTCTCGGTTACCCAGATGGCAACAGCAAAGAACAACGCAGCCGATTCAGCCAGTATCACGCCCGGCAGCCAATCCGGCCCCATTGCGGCAGGATCTGCCAGCCATGTGCCCAGGTCCAGCACCATGACCAGACCGATCAAAATGATCGTCATGATCAGGGTCAGGCTTAGAGTCGGTTGACGACCGCCTAATAGCCACGTCAACAAGGTATACAGAATGGGCCAGGTGTTCACCAGCAAGAGGGCCACGGCCACCGGAATGCGTGCTACCGCCGAATAGAGACACAGGCTTTGCCCGGCAATCATGATACCGAGCAAGCACTGCCAGTGCCGCTTACCAGTAGGAATGCTGAGCCTGTGTTTTTGTGCAAGCACCAGCGTCAGCATCATCAGAAAGGCAATGCTGCCGCGTGTCAGAATGGCCAGCAACACGCCGGTACCGTCGTCAAAGGCCACCCGGGCCGCGACATGATTGGCGGCAAACAGGAAGGACCCGGCAACCAAAATGGCAATGGCCAGCGGTCGGGCCAGATGTTGGGAGGCGTTTGGCATGGTTTGACGTTCACTCGAGGTTCAAATCGGCTAGCCTATCAACTTAAACCCAGGATCGGAATCGAGCTGACAGCGTTAATTCTTTACTAGACCCCTTTAAGGAGATTTCAAAAAAGTGGGGGTAGCCAGAGACGCTTGAATAAATTGTTGAGTAACTTGCCCCACTAATCTGTAATACAACTATGAATGATCCACTTTATTTAGTCATTGACCAGGGGGGGCAGAGTAGCCGCGCACTGGTATTTGATGCTCAGGGCACCACTACATTTTTGCTCCGGCGCGCTGTGGCGACACGGTTTATTGCGGGAAACCGGGTGGAGCAGGTGCCAGCGGATGTGGTGAATTCCATTCGCGAGTTGCTGGATGAAGTCGCCGCCAGGCTGGGGCCGGATCTGCAATGCTTGCAGTCCGCTGCACTGGTTACCCAGCGCTCCAGTCTGGTGTGCTGGCATCGGCAAACCGGTAGGCCGTTGTCTCAGGTCATCAGCTGGCAGGATACCCGCGCTGCCGCGTATCTGGCCGATATCAAACTCGACCCGGCAACCATAGCCGATCTCACGGGGCTGCGCCCCAATGCCCACTATGGGGCCAGCAAGTTGCGCTGGTGTATGGAACATATTCCTGCAGTAAGCGAGGCAATGGATACCGATCAGTTGCTTTGCGGGCCACTGGCAAGTTATCTGCTGTCTGCCATTACCCGGGAGCACTCGGTGGCAGTAGACCCCGGTAATGCCCAGCGCACCCTGTTGTGGAATATTCATCATGGTGACTGGGATGAAACCCTGTTGCGCCAGTTTGCTATTCCCCGCAGTGTGCTACCTCCGGTTTGTTTCACGCAATTGGATTTCGGGGACCTCGGTCTGGGTGGCAAAGCAGTGCCATTGGCGCTGATGAATGGCGATCAGAATGCTGCATTTTTTGGTGTTGGCCCGCTGGAACCCGATCGTCTTTATGTCAATGCGGGCACCGGGGCATTTATCGCCATGCCGTGGCCAGCCGATGATCCGGCACCGGCGGGCCTACTGAAAACTCTCGTCTATCAGTCTGCCCGGCAACGTCTGTTTGTTGCCGAAGGCACGGTGAATGGTGCGGCCAGTGCCCTCGATAGCATCAGCGCCGAGTTGGGCATTGAGCACTATCAAAGCTATCTGGCAGATTGGTGTGATAGTGAACAGAACATCCCGCTGTTTCTGAATGGGGTAGGTGGGTTGGGTGCCCCCTGGTGGCAGAGTGATTTTCAAAGCCGGTTTATCGGAGAGGGTTCGGCGGCGGGCAAGTTAGTCGCCGTCCTGGAGAGCGTGGTGTTTTTGCTGATGGTGAACCTGATTCGTCTTCGTGAAAATCGCGGTCCTGTGGGAGAGATGGTGGTCGGTGGCGGCCTGTCTATGGTCGACGGCTTTTGTCAGCGGTTGGCGGATCTTTCCGGGCTGACGGTGTTGCGCAGTAGCGAAACGGAAAGTACCGCAAGAGGCGCGGCTTTTTTGCTGGCAGGCCAGCCGGAAGATTGGTTGTCGGCATTTGTGCGTTTCGAGCCCCAACTTGATGAGGACTTAAAGCAGCGTTACACGGACTGGCTTAAAGCCATGGCGGATGCTACGGCAATGTCTGTCTGACTGGGACTGGCGTCAGGATTGCTTTTCAGCGGGCGGCAGGGGTAACTGGCGGGTGTCACCGCGCCGCCCGGCACTGGCTGGCCCCAGTTGTTTCTCGATCCGTTCCAGGACTTTTTCGGCGGTGGCGCGGTAGCCAGTGAGTTTGCCGCCATAGATCGCCAGATAGTGCGAATTTTCCACAAACTCCACTTCTCGGCTGCGATGGTGAAATCCTTTAGTGGCTTTTGGCAGCACCCGGAGCCCCGCCATTTCGTCGCAAACCTGGCCATCATAGTCAGGGAAATAATGCTTCAAAATACCTAACAGGTAGTCTCTTTCTGCCGCTGTGGGCAGTACCTGATCCGGGTCGCCGTCAAAGCCGGTTTCGGTGGTGCCGAGCAGTGTAGTGTTATACCAGGGCAATACAAATACAGCGCGACCATCGCTGGGGAATTCCAGATAAAAACAGCGGTCGCTGATTTTCCTGTCCAGCAACAGGTGCGTTCCCTGTACGAGATCCACGTCGAGATGACCGGGTTCCGGTGTTATCCGCCGGGCCATCTGGTTGGCCCAGGGGCCAGCGGCATTCACTAGAAAACGACAATGGACAATCCTTTCCCCCGACGCCGTTTTCATCAGGACCCGGTAACCCTCTGGCGTGCTTTCGGCAGCGATGACCTCGGCCGGGCTGCCAACCTCGGCCCCCAGCGATTCGGCAGATTGAATGACTGCGCTGGTGAGTTTGGCATCATCGGTCTGGGCGTCGCGGTAGCGATACACTTTTTTCAACCCGGTTGTTTTCAACCCTGCGAGTTCGGGCCATTCAGCCGGTGGGACTACGTTAAACCGGGCATCGGTGTGGCAGCCTGACAGGAGCCAGTAGAGCGTCAGGCCGGCACGAAGTTGCCAGGAACGCAAGCGCGATCCTTCATAAAGGGGGATGTAGAACCAGTTGCCATAAACCAGCTGCGGAGCCAGCGATAACAGGCGTGTGCGCTCCCGCAGGCTTTCCCGCACCAGCGAGAACTCCCAGCTCTGCAGGTAGCGCAGACCGCCGTGAATCAGTTTGCTGGATTTGCTGGAGGTGCCTGAGCCCCAGCTGTTTTTTTCCAGTACCAGGCAATTGTAGCCAGCGGCCTGTGCGGCCTGTACCACCCCGGCGCCCATAATGCCGCCGCCGATCACCACCACATCGAAGTGGTTGCCCGGATGGGGTTCGCTGGGGTTGTTGTCGGCCACTGTCAGAGGGCCCGGTGGGCGAGATTGGTAATCATGCTGCCGATATCAAAGGTTTCCACCATATCGGCACCGCGGTTGAACCAGTCGATGGCCTGATCGGGGTCTTCCACCTCGTAGACCACCACAGTGCTTTGCAGTTCGTCCAGCGTGGCCCCTTCCGGCACCTTGTCGGTGTCGCAGAAAATAAATTCAGGTTGGATGTCGGTGATCCATGGCCCCTGTCTGTCCTGCCAATCCTTGAGTACCACGCCGAGCCGGGGAAACTGCTGTTCGTGGGCATACTGGATAAATTCGTCACTGAAGCTGATCAGTACGCACTGCCCGATAACCGGATCAAGTATTTCGGTGACAATGCGATAGGCATTTTCGATGCCGACAGTCTCCAACCCGGTGCGTTTCAGCTCGATAAAAGCCGTGACATCGGGATGCTCTGACAGTAATCCGACCAGTGCTGAGAGAGGTGTGATGTGCTCGCTGGCGAACGCCTGGCCCAGCCGCTCCGGTTCGTTGGCCGGGTATTGGCACAGTTCATCCAGCGTCAACAGATGAATGGCATTTTCCACACCGCTGATACGGGTCATGAGGGTGTCGTGGTAAAGCACCGGTTGTTGGTCGGCGCTGAAGAGAATATCGGTCTCGATAAATTTTGCCCGGGCTTCAATCGCTTTGCTCATGCCGAGCAGGGTATTCTCCGGGTAGTGTCTGGGGTAGCCCCGGTGGGCGACCAGTCGCTTCGCTATCATGATGCTATCCTGTCGTGCGCCTATCTCTTTATCCTAGAGCAGGGCAGGGGTAACGACAATCGCTATCGGGGTTGATGATGGTTGTTCAGCCGAGTTTTTTCTCACCGGCATCAACGGATTGCAGGATCAGCGTGTTGATGGTCATGGGGCCGACACCACCCGGTACCGGGGTGAGGGCGGCAGCGCGATCGTGCAGGGGTGCCAGTTCGATATCGCCGACACCGCCGGGATGGTAACCGGCATCCACTACCACTGCGCCATCCCTGATCCAGTCGGCCTTGATAAATTCGGGTTTCCCCACTGCGCCGACCACCAGATCGGCACCACTGATAATTGCCGGTAAATTTTCTGTGCGGGAGTGGCAGATCGTCACTGTGGCATTGGCATTGAGCAACATCATGGCCATGGGTTTGCCGAGAATCGGGCTGCGGCCGACGACGACGGTGTGCTTGCCTGCCAGGGGGATATTGTAGGCAGCCAGTAGACGCATGATGCCCTGGGGTGTGGCAGAGCCATAGGCGAATTCACCCATGGCCATGCGGCCAAAACCGAGGCAGGTGACACCGTCCACGTCCTTTTCCAGGGCTATGCTGTCAAAACAGAGACGCTCGTCAACTTGTTCCGGTACCGGGTGTTGCAACAAAATGCCATGACAGTTGGGGTTGGTGTTAAGCTCCTGAATTTTGGCCAGTAGCTGTTCGGTGGTGGTGGAGTCGGGCATTTCTACCGCGATGGATTCCATGCCCACGCGCTTGCAGGCATTCTGCTTCATTTTCACATAGGTGGCTGATGCCGGGTCGCCGCCCACCAGAATGGTGGCGAGAATCGGTGCCTGGCCACCACTTTTCTGTTTCAGTCGCGCCACCCGTTCGCTCAGTTCGGCCTCGGTCTGTTGGGCGATGGCTTTGCCATCGAGAATGATTGCTGCCATGGTGGGTATGACTCCTGAGTCCGGGTATAAAGCCACGCATTTTCGCACTTCGCCTCTTGTCTGTGAAGCGAATAACCGGTGGAACCGATCCGGCTTTTTGATTGACGAAGCGGGTTGGCGTCAGTATTATGCGCTGCTCTCGAAATGAGGGTTCAGTGTGATAACGGGGAATAGCGCAGTCTGGTAGCGCGCCTGCTTTGGGAGCAGGATGTCGGGGGTTCGAATCCCTCTTCCCCGACCACCCTCATCTTCGGAAACTGTTGTAAACTGCTTGTTGAGCGCCCGTAGCTCAGCTGGATAGAGCAACGGCCTTCTAAGCCGTAGGTCGCAGGTTCGAATCCTGCCGGGCGTGCCATCCAGTTCTGGCGCAATAGACAGCAAGTAATACAATGGTGGCTGTAGCTCAGTTGGTAGAGCACAGGATTGTGATTCCTGTGGTCGCGGGTTCGATCCCCGTCAGCCACCCCATCTTCCAGAAGGCGGTCCACTAGGGCCGCCTTTTTCATTGGTTTTGTTCCACCCTGATGTAGTGCCTACTACATTTCGCAACCGGAAGGGCTCTTACGTGACAGCCCTTATGCGTCCACTGGCGCCTGCAAAGAAAGCAAAGGAGTTTTTGGACTCGCAACTGTCTGATGTCAGCTAGGAGACTCAATTCTTTGAGCCAGTTATTGATGTTTGCAGCAAGACAACGGGGTTGCCGTTGTAAAAAGGCGATCCGGATAGAGTAAAACTCAAGACCTAGGCATTACCAGATTCTACCAATTCCTGAATGTTTTCTGCCAAGCGTCTACGAGCCAGTGAGGTTCGGAGTCGCATGGTCAGCATATCGCCACTAACCTTCGTGCTATTACCAAAAGAGATGTAGACGCTATATCTAGATACGCAATAATAAAGCTTCAAGATTCGGGGGTCGTTGCTCTGAATGCCGGGATCTTGCAGGACTGCTCATGCTATGGGTGAGTAGTCTTGGTGTAATCATCGTGAATCCGAGTATCCACAGTAGCTTTGATAGTTGGAGAGGAAGGCAGGTACATCTATCAGGTAATACTACAATACAGGGTTTTTTAGGCAACCCCACTCTGCTAAATGATTGCTTGGTGTGTCGTCTTTTTGTTGTTGAACCAAATAAAGATGAAACAGTGGTGTTGCCGGATTGTTGCCCGTGCGGGAATAGCGTGAATATCCGCATTCCGAGAATGGATGAGTTTTCCCTGAATTACTGGGGCAGCTTAACGATCAGTTTGACTGGTGCAGTGAGAGATGCGGTAGTTTGCTACGCCATTGGGTGATCCTGTGGCGAAGTAATGCGGGCCGGTTTAAGGCGGAGAATGTGCTGATTTAAAGAGCCTTCTCTATTCGTCGGCCAGCGGACACCGGATATTTATCAGGTGATAAGTATGATCCGGCACTACCTGTGGAGTATTAGTAATGATGCAAAAAGCTGTTTTAGTAAATGATTTCCAAGGTAGAGAGTTTTTTATTGATGACCTGAAAAATATCTTCAGGAAAAGAAAATTTTTTCTCAGATGTCAATCAATAGTTCCCGTCTCTGAAAGATCAAAGGGAAGCACGTCGTATGAAATCCTGATTGGTTTTGACAAAACATCTTTCACTGATGTCATGAATGTTTCTGATCTTGTTGAAAATCTGGAATTTATGGGAAGATCCGTTTTGATGGATCATTTGGTGATGAGCGGCGTGGTGAACGCTAGTATCATTGAGTACTTCTGTACGGACGAATATTCCAGGCTTCATCTTAATCTCTCCGGCCACAGCATAAACAAATCCTATTTCATGGCGCGAATTTTACGTCTTTTGCGCTGTGGCGTTCTCCCTCCTAACCGAATTTGTTTTGAGTTGACTGAAACTGCAAAAATAGATGATTTGCAAAAAACAGCAACATTTTTACATCAGGCGAAGGAGTTGGGTTGTAGCTTTGCCCTGGACGATTTTGGGAAGGGGTTTTCCTCGCTTGATTATGTGGTTAATTTACCAATTGATACTATTAAAATCGACGGTAGTATTATCAAACATGTGGCAACCAATTCCCGTGCCAGAGCTGCTTTGAAGTCGATAGTAGCTCTGGCATCTGAAGTTGGTGCCGACACCGTCGCCGAGTGTGTGGAAAACCTTAAGCAATTTTATGTTGTGAAGGAAATGGGTGTCGATTTTATTCAGGGTGCTTTGGTTGGTATGCCAAAGCCTTTTTATGGCTCTTACTATTCGAAAAAAACCTACACTGTATAAAAATTTTTTGTGGTTTTCTGTATAGGATAGGTAGTCCTGCGTGCTTGCTGATTCGGCCCATTCAGTCACACGATCCCCCAGTAAATAGTCCGCTCAAGTCATCTTTTTAATGCCACTTATTCCCTGGCGACGCTTTATTTTTATTTGATGCGTGGTCTTTGAATTAAGGCTGTTTTTCGTGGTGAGTGCTTTCTTATTAATTCTTGCTGACTTTCGGGTTATGCCTAAAGGAGAAATAGACCTGCTGCTTCATGTTATTTATTGTGAATTTGCTGTTTTTGGTCTGATAAATTTTATGTTGGTGACTAAGACGTGAATAGGGCGATCAGCGTTTCATTTAAATCCAGCCGACCTCCTGATGTGTTGAATAACTGCCTGGTGTGCAGAGGTAGGCATTTTTATATTGAACCGGATGAAGAAGAAGTTCGGATGTTGATGGGTTGTTATTGTTGTGGGAACCGAGTGGGTATGCCCATTGGTAATATTTCAGGATTTTCCCTGGAGCAATGGGAGAACCCTGCTAAGAGAAGATGGATGTACGACAGTCTGGCACCTCTCTATGGGTTGTGGAATCAATCAAATGAGTAATTTTAATCCGTTTGCATCCGGGGATAGGCTTTGCCGGGAAGAGGAGATGAAACCATGTTGTGCATCCCTGTTCGCCTTTGTTGATTAACGATGATGTCTAGGGAAGATGAGGTGAATGAGTATGCAAGCCTTGGAAAATAAGTTCAGAAAAAACGAGTCTTTTGCGAGGGGATTCCTGGAAGGTTTATTTGGTCTCCCGGGATCTCAATATGCTGCCTGCAGCAGTAGTCTCCGCCATGCGCTGCATTGGCTCGATGGTTGGGTTGAAGGTAGCAGCCTGCGAGTGGGCGGTGGTAGTCAACTGCCGAATTGGTTATTTAACGAAGATGAGAATGCAGCGTAAGTCTCTGGTTGTTTATTTGCGGCTGATGGAAAATCTTTGCTGCTGAAAAAGATCGGGCTATTTCAGAAGACCTCAATCCTGTTATGTAACGGATAGTCCGATTACTGTCCCAGAATGTGGTTGGAGGATCAACTCCACGCTTTCAATATTGCTGTGCCGGTTCCGGTGCGGTTCACAAGCCACCCCATACTTCAGAAGACCGTCCAGTCGGTCCGCTTTTTTTTGTCCCGCCTCTTCGTCCCTGTCCGGGTTGCCCTCCTGTAACCGCAGGTGCTTCTGCAGGGCTGCATAACGTCTGCTGGCAACTGAGCAGCAATAGTTTGCTGACCAGTCTGTGCATTTCCTGCTGGGCGGTTTCTTCTTCTGCGCCGGGAGGGCTCTCACAGCACCAATGCAGGCATTCCTGGCCGGACTCGGCATCGACTATGCGAAGGCACGGGCGACCCTCTTTGAGGTGAGTGTGGATGAGATACCCCATATTCTGACCCTCCGCATAAAACCTAATAATAACCATTCTCATTTATAGTAGGCGGGTGTCGAAAGTCCGTCAAGCCTGTCTTTTCACTGGATTAATGTGCGTGGAGCGGGAGTTGGTCTGCAGATGGCAACCTTTGCCGCTGAAGTTGACTGTGATCAGGCCAAGCTTGAGGGCTAAGCTGTTAGAATGACAAACAAAATCGTTGCCCGATGACAAAGAGAGTACTATTTTAGGAGATGAGATCACACAAAGCTTGGTTTGTCCCGAGGTTAAGGAATCGCTTTTAATGGACGTTTTGTCCCGAAAGAAATTATGGATTGTGATCTTCTACGCCGTTATCGGCACAGGTTGGATACTGGGCAGCGACTTGCTGCTGTTCCATCTTTTCGGTGATATTCAAACCACGTTTTTAGGCAGCACGCTCAAGGGACTTTTATTTGTCGCGCTGATGTCATTACTGCTCTATTTCCTATTATACCGACTTGAATATTCTGAGAAACGTGCGCAACAGGCTGAAATTGCCTCCGAATTACAGTTTTTTACCCTGCCGGATTTTTTTGGTGCCATTCCCGTTATTGTCTATGTGCTGGAAGGAACGCCAGTGGATCGCAGGGCGATATGGGTGAGCCACAATATTGAGAAAATATTGCACTATTCGGTAAAAGATGTGCTGACCGATGGGTGGTGGGAGCGGCATTTGCACCCTGATGACCGGGAGCAAAGTGTAATACAGGCCGAGGATATACTCCGAAAGGGTGGAGGAACTCATGAATATCGATTCCGCCATGCGGATGGTTCCTATATTTTTGTTAAGGATGAATTGCACCAACTTGCTGCATCATCAGGTACCCGTTTTATCGGCGTATGGACCGATATTAGCCAGCGATACCAACTGGAACAAAATGCAATTCAATACGCAGGGCAGTTGGAACAGGCAATGTTCCAGACGGTCGATGCCGTCGCCAAGTTGACGGAGCTCAGAGACCCCTATACGTCGGGTCATGAAAAACGCGTTGGCGAAATTTCTGCGGCGATTGCGGCTGAAATGGGATTTGATGAAAGGTATCAGGAGGGGTTGCACATTGCCGGGTTGCTGCACGACATTGGTAAAATCGGTGTGCCTTCCGAAATTCTGGTTAAGCCCGCGAGGTTGAGCGCTGGGGAGTATGCTTTAGTGAAGGAGCACACCGAGTTCGGTTACCAGGTATTAAGAAATGTCGATTTCCCCTGGCCGGTGGCTGACATCGCCAGGCAACATCACGAACGAATCGACGGCAGTGGTTATCCTTTAGGGTTGAAGGGAGACCAAATCACCATGGAAGCCAGGATAGTTGCCATTGCCGATGTGGTGGAATCGATGGCCTCCCACCGCCCCTATCGTCCGGGGTTGGGCATTGATGTGGCGCTGGCTGAAATTGAGTCAAATATCGGCAAGCTGTATGACATTGACGCGGCCTCTGCCTGTCTGAGGTTGTTTAGGGACAAAGGCTATCCACTTACTTGATTTAGGTCGTTGTGTGGTCTTGTGCATTCGAGGGAGCATATCCGTCCTACCCACTGCGCTTTCCGAAACAATTGGGTCAGGTTTTAATAAATTGCCTTATTCGTGCAGCTGGCGCTATATTTAGACGAATAGTCCCATGAATTCGAACTGACAATAATAAAATTTATTTTGTTGTTCCGTTTTCTGAAACATTGAAAAACTAACAAATAACCCGCCTGTTTTTGGAATTTTGCGTAGGGAAATGCTAATGACCGATACAACGATACGTTTCTTCTCCTGGAGTCAAAAGCACGGCAGTCAATTTCGGTGGCTAATGATCCCGGTGATCCTGGGGTTAATGTTCGGGGTTTTTGCTCTGGTCTATGCTACTGGCGGTATCAAGTACGTCTTTTCCCACTCCATGTATATACCTGTATTGCTTGGCGGCCTGGTGTTCGGGGTTACTGGAGGCATCTTAGTTGGCCTTCTGGGGGGTGTTGTGCTCGGTCCCATGATGCCCATTGATACGGTTACCGGTGAAATGCAATTGACGATCAACTGGTTGTATCGAATGGGTTTTTTTGTGTTGATCGGGGCTTTCGCTGGCGTTGCCAGCGATGGTATCCGCCAATATATAAGGCATTTATATTGGGTGTCACGTCATGATGAGCACTCGGGCCTACCCAATCACCGGGCCCTTAATGATGTACTGGCCAAACCGCATAACGAACCGACTGTTCTGGCATTGGTGCTGGTATCTGTAGAAAATATTTCCGAGCTAAAAGTGGCTTTTGGGCCCCAGGTCGCTCACACGGTCATTCGTCAACTGGCTGATTATAGTTATGGGATTTTGTTCGGATTGCAGTTGGTGTGTCGAACAGGTTCCCAGGATTTCTGCTTTCTGGTGGCCACCCATGATAGTGGTCGACTTAATAAAGAATTGCAGCAGTTGATTGGTATTTACCAAGAGCCAGTGTATTACCAGGAAATCCCCCTTCATGTTGATATCAAAATTGCAGTGGTCGGCGTGGAGAATGGTAATCTGGCGGAAGCCTGTCTTCAGCGGGCCGAGTCGACGTTATTGTTAGCGCGGGAAACAGGTCAGCATCTGGCTAGCTATGCGAGTGATAACGAGGCGGACATTAATGACACTATCCATCTGCTGGGCGAATTGAAGCAGGCGCTGGAGACTGGCCAGCTGGAAATGTATTACCAACCCAAAGTCTGCGCTCGGGATGGGTATGTGGAAAGTGTGGAGGCGCTTATTCGCTGGCATCATCCGGAAATGGGCAGTATTCCACCCGGCAAATTTATTCCGAGGGCCGAGAAGAGCACGCTGATCAACCAGTTGACTGACTATGCCCTGGATGCCAGCCTGGCTCAGCTGGTGCGTTGGCGTGAGGCGGGTATAGAGCTGTGTATGGCTGTCAATGTGTCTGCCGGAGATCTGGTGGATCCCGAGTTTGCTGCTCGAGTGACAAGTATGTTGGAAAAACACGGTGTTCCAGGTCAATTGTTGGAGCTGGAGATTACGGAGGGCAGTTTGATTTTTGATGCCAACCAAAGCATCAATGAACTGACAAGCCTTTCTGGGGCGAATGTCTCCATTGCCATTGATGACTTCGGTACCGGTTATTCGTCCCTGAAGTACCTTCATGCGCTACCGGCATCGGTGCTTAAGGTAGATCAGAGCTTTATTTTTGCATTGCCGGATGATGAGAGTGCCGCAAGCATTGTGGAAATGGCCAGACCCCTTGCCAGCAGATTGGGTATGCGAATCGTAGCGGAAGGGGTGGAAACCCTGGAGGCCCTGGATTTTCTGGTGGCGCAGGATTTTGATCTTTTGCAGGGTTATCTCATAGCCGCCCCGATGGCTGCCGAGGACTTTACCCGCTGGTACCTGGATTTACCAACCCCAGGCTATTGGCATCCCAGCCGCTGAGCCGAATGGGGTTTTTCCAGTATTTCTCCGCAAGATCAAGCAAGTCAGGGTTTTTTCAACGCTTCGGCGAACAGTGCGCCGAGGGTACCGGTTTTGGCGGGCTGCCCGGGTTTTTTGGGCGTCTGCTTGTTTGTGCCGTTGTTGCGTTGTGGAGGTTGACGTGGCTTTTCTGGCAATGCTTTGTTCTTTGTCGGTTCGTCGCCCAGCCGCATGGTCAGGGCAATGCGCTTGCGTGGAATGTCTACTTCCAGTACTTTCACTCGCACGATATCACCGGCCTTGACGACCTCTCTTGGGTCTTTGACGAATTTATCCGCCAGTGCCGAGATGTGTACGAGGCCATCCTGGTGTACGCCAATATCCACAAATGCACCGAAGCTGGTAATGTTGGTGGCCGTACCCTCCAGCGTCATGCCGGGTTGTAGATCCTTCAGCGTTTCAACGCCGTCCTTGAAAGTGGCAGTCCTGAATTCCGGACGTGGATCGCGGCCGGGTTTGTCCAGTTCGCTGAGAATATCCGTGATGGTGGGCAGGCCAAATCGCTCGTCCACATAGTTGTTTGCAGGGATACTTCGCAGGATGGTGGCGTCGCCGATCAGCGACTGGATGGGTTTGCCCAGATCTTTGGCCATGCGCGACACCAGCGGGTAACTTTCCGGGTGAACAGCGGAGGCATCCAATGGGTTGTCACCATTGGCTATACGCAAAAAACCGGCTGCCTGTTCGAAGGTTTTGTCGCCCAGCCGCGGTACTTTTTTAAGTGCGGAACGGTTTTTGAAGGGGCCATTCTCGTCCCTGAAAGCCACGATATTGTCGGCGATGGTCTGGTTCAGGCCCGCCACCCGGTTGAGCAGTGCTACGGAGGCGGTGTTTACCTCCACACCGACGGCGTTTACACAATCCTCCACCACGGCATTTAGGCTGCGGGAGAGTTCAACCTGACTGACGTCGTGCTGGTATTGTCCGACACCAATGGATTTCGGATCGATTTTTACCAGCTCTGCCAGCGGGTCCTGCAGTCGCCTGGCAATGGAAATGGCACCACGGATGGTGACGTCCAGCTGGGGGAACTCGCGTGCGGCAAGCTCGGAGGCTGAATACACGGAGGCGCCGGATTCGTTTACCACCACCGCCTGGGTGGCGAGCTCCGGGTGATTTTTCAGCATTTCCCTGACAAAGCGTTCGGTCTCCCGGCTGGCCGTGCCATTGCCGATGGCGATCAATGCGATCTGGTGTTTTTGGCAGTATGCCAGCAGCTTGGCTTCTGCTTCCCGGGTTTTGTTCTGCGGCGGGGTCGGGAAAATGGCATCGTGATCCATGACTTTCCCTGTGCTGTCCACCACCGCCACCTTGACGCCTGTTCGCAGCCCGGGATCCAGCCCGATGGTGGCCTTTTGGCCCGCCGGTGCTGCCAGTAGCAGATCTTTGATGTTGGTGGCAAACACACCGATGGCATCGGCTTCGGCCCGTTGCCGAAGTTCTGCCAGCAGGTCGGTTTCGATATGCACATGCAACTTGACTTTCCAGGTCCAGCGCACCACTTCGGCCAGCCAGTCATCGGCGGGGCGACCTCTGTGCTCAATATTGAAATGGCGGACAACTGTGGTTTCGCAAGGGTGCTGATTAGTGGCATCAACGGCAAGGTCTACCTTGATTGACAGAATGCCTTCACGGCGGCCACGGAACATGGCCAGCGCACGGTGTGAGGGGGTATTTTTCAGGGACTCAATGTGTTCGAAGTAGTCGCGGAATTTTTCGCCCTCCTGTTCCTTGCCAGTTATTAAAGTGGTTGTCAGCAATGCTTCATCGGCGAGCTGTTGGCGCAGTCTGCCGATCAGGTCGGCATCCTCGCTGAACCGTTCCATCAGAATATATTTGGCGCCATCCAGTGCGGCTTTGCTGTCCGCTATACCCAGTTCCGCGTTGATATAGACCTGCGCCTGTTGCTCAGGATTCAGCTCGGGGTCGTTGAGCAGTGCGTCTGCCAGGGGTTCCAGTCCGGCTTCAATCGCAATCTGCCCTTTGGTTCGACGTTTGGGTTTGTAGGGTAGGTAGAGGTCTTCCAGCCGGGTTTTGGTGTCGGCACCGAGAATAGCCGTTTTTAATTCGGGGTTGAGTTTGCCCTGTTCCTCAATGCTGGCGAGAATGGTGGATCGACGATCTTCCAGCTCCCGTAGATAACCGAGCCGTTCCTCCAGAGTGCGCAACTGCGTGTCGTCCAGGCCCCCGGTTACTTCCTTGCGGTAACGGGAGATAAACGGTACCGTCGCGCCATCGTCCAGCAGTTGCATGGCGGCGGCAACCTGGGCCGGCTTGACGTGGATTTCCGTAGCGATCTGGTGCTGGATTTTATTCATATTGTCCATCGTATTGTCTATGGCAGGAATGCTGATAATGACAGAGTAAGGGCGCGATTATGGGCGATTCTCCCGGCCCACAACAGACTTGTCCCAGAGATTAAAATATGGCTGACAATGATGGTATTCAGTGTCCGCTCTGTGAAGACCGGGCAGTGGCGCACTACTGGTCTGACCGGCAACGGGATTACCTGCAGTGCTCGTATTGCCAACTGGTGTTTGTTCCGTCCGGGCAGCAGCTCTCTCCAGCGCAGGAAAAGAGCCATTACGATCTCCATGAGAACAATCCCGGGGATCAGCGCTACCGGGCATTCCTGGGTCGTCTCTGCACGCCGTTGCTTGGCAAGCTTGCCCCGGGGAGCCGTGGGCTGGATTTTGGGGCCGGGCCGGGGCCGACGCTGTCGGTGATGTTGCAGGAAGCCGGGTTTGCTGTGGTGATTTACGATATTTACTATGCTCCGGATAGGTCGGTACTGGCCAATCGCTATGATTTCATTACAGCGACCGAAGTGGTGGAGCATTTGTCGCGGCCCGGTGAGGTGCTTCAGACCCTGTGGGCCATGCTGGAGCCGGGTGGCTGGCTGGGATTGATGACCAAGCTGGTACAAGACAAAGCGGCATTTGAGCGGTGGCATTACAAAAATGACCTGACCCATATCAGTTTTTTCAGCTTTGTCACCATGGATTATCTTTGCACTCGATGGGGAGCCAGTATTGAACGGCCGGAAGATGACGTGATTTTGTTCAGGAAGCCCGATCGTGGTTTATGCTATGAACTCTGACAGACAGAAATGCCGGGGTCAGTACCCATGGGTCACAAATGCCCTTTGCCGGTCATGGTGGCCCTGCATACTATCACCCGGCAGTTCGCTGATTCGCGCTGTCGGCCAATGGTCTCAAATCACCACCACTTTTTCAGGATAGGAGCACCCATGTTTCAGGGCAACACCCTCAGCTTGAAGCCACTCAAAAGCGGTTTTGTGGAACTGAATTTCAATGCGCAGCAGGGCTCGGTCAATATTTTCAACCAAGCTGCGCTGATGGAGTTGTTGGAAGCACTCTCGCTGCTGTCGGAAAAGACCGATATCAAGGGATTGCTGTTGACCAGCGGTAAAAGCGTGTTTGTGGCCGGGGCGGATATCACCGAATTCGATGACGTGTTCAAGGGCACTGAAACCGAGCGCCGCAATTTTCTCGCCCGCGCCAATGAAGCGTTTAACCGAATTGAGTCACTACCGTTTCCGTCGGTGGTGGCCATCAATGGTTTTGCGCTCGGTGGCGGCTTTGAGGTCTGTCTCGCCTGTGATTTTCGGGTGATGTCGAGCAAGGCGCAAGTGGGGCTGCCGGAAACCAAGTTAGGCATCATTCCCGGTTGGGGTGGCACGGTCCGGCTACCGCGGCTGATTGGCTTTGACAATGCAGTGGAGTGGATTGCTGGAGGGCAGCACAAGAAAGCCGCTGCCGCCCTCACAGACGGCGCTGTGGATGCCGTGGTAGAGCCAGACCTGTTGAAAGACGAAGCGCTGAAGATGCTGATGCGCGCCGCCAGCGGCGAACTCGATTATATGGTCCGTCGTCAGCGCAAACAGGCCCCCATACAACTCAATACGATTGAGCTGGGGATGTCCGTGCACACCAGTCGTGCTGCGGTTATGGCGAAGGCGGGCAGTAACTATCCCGCACCTCTGGCCGCCGTTGATGTTCTGTCGCAGGCTGCCGAGATGAGCCGTGACGAAGCCCTTGAGGTGGAATTTGAAGCTTTCAGCGACCTGACCCAGACACCGCAGTGTCGGGCACTCGTGGGCATGTTTCTCAACGACCAGTTTATCGGTGGTGTCGCGAAAAAATATGCCAAACAGGCGACTAAACCGATTGCTCACGTTACAGCTCTGGGCGCGGGCATTATGGGTGGCGGTATCGCCTATCAAAATGCCATCAAGGGTTTTCCCGTGCTGATGAAAGACATCAACACCGATTCTCTGACGTTGGGTATGAGTGAGGCGAACAAACTATTGGCCAAGCGGGTGGATCGCGGCCAGATGAGTCCACTGGAAGCTGGCTCGGTACTGTCGAGAATCATGCCCTCTTTGAGCTACGACGGGATCGAACATACCGATATCGTGATTGAAGCGGTGGTGGAGAATGTCAAGGTTAAAAGTGTGGTGTTGCCGGAGGTTGAGGGGCGACTCCAGCAAGACGCTATTCTGGTATCCAATACCTCAACGATTTCCATCGATCTGTTGGCTGAAAACCTGACACGGCCGGAAAATTTCTGTGGCATGCATTTCTTCAATCCGGTTCATGCCATGCCATTGGTGGAGGTGATTCGCGGCAGCAAGACCTCTGATGAGACTGTGGGCTCCGTCGTGGCCCACGCGCTGGCGCTCGGAAAGAAACCCGTTGTGGTGAATGATTGCCCCGGCTTTCTGGTAAACCGGGTGCTGTTCCCCGCAGTGTTCGGCTTTGACAAGATGATAGTCGACGGTGCCGACTACCAGCATATCGACCGGGTGATGGAGGCCTGGGGCTGGCCGATGGGTCCCGCCTATCTGCTGGATGTGGTGGGCATTGACACCGCCGTGCACTGTTTCCCCAGCATGGTGGAGGGCTATCCGGAGCGCATGGCAGATGCTGCGGATATTTCACCCACCCGCACCCTGTTTGAGAACGACCGGCTGGGTCAGAAAAATGGTAAGGGCTTTTATCTTTACCAAAAAGACCGACGCGGCAAACCCGGCAAGTTTGCGGACGACTCCGTGGCGGAGTTGCTTAAACCCCTGATCTCCCATTATCACCAGCTTACCGATGAAGATATCGTCGCCCGCTATATGGTGCCCATGTGTATCGAGCTGGCTCATTGTCTGGAATCCGGTGTGGTGGGTTCGCCCGCTGAAGCAGATATGGCGATGGTTTATGGCCTTGGGTTTCCGGCATTTCGCGGTGGCGTTTTCCGCTGGATGGATGAGATGGGGTTGGATAATTTCTGCGCTATGGCCGATCGCCTTGGCCACCTGGGTAAGCTCTATGCTCCCACTGAAAAAATGCGAGAGATGGCCGCCAGCGGTGAAGGTTATTACGGCTGATCGCCGGACCAGAGGTTAACAGGAGATATTTTGTGAGCTTGAAACCAAGAGACACGGTGATTATTGATTGCGCGCGAACCCCCATGGGCCGCTCGAAAAATGGTTCCTTCAGGAATCGCCGTGCTGATGAAATCGGCGCGGCGCTGATTGAGGGGCTGCTGGATCGCAATCCACAACTGAACCCCGCTGAAATAGATGACATCCTCTGGGGTTGTGTGATGCAGGGTCGGGAGCAATCTTTCAACGTAGCCAGAATGACGGCCCTGCGTACCCGCATTCCCCATCACGTTCCTGCAATGACGATCAACCGATTGTGTGGCTCTTCCATGTCGGCATTGCATATTGCTACGGCCAATGTGATGGCAGGACTGGGCGATATTTATCTGGTGGGGGGGGTGGAACACCTTGGCCATGTGCCGATGACTCACGATCACGACCCGAACCCGGCGCAGAATCTCGGGGTTGCCAAGGCGGCGGGCATGATGGGTCTGACCGCAGAATATCTGGCCCGGATTCACGGTATTACCCGTGAACAGCAGGATGAATTTGGCGTTCGCTCCCATCAGCTGGCGGCTGAAGCACGCACCGCAGGCCGGTTTGTCGACGAGATTATTCCGCTTGAGGCCCACGATGAGAATGGTGGCCTCTATTTAATGCAGGAGGATGAGACGATCCGTCCGGAAACCAGCCTGGAGGGATTATCACAGTTGAAAACGGTGTTCGATCCGGTCAGCGGAACAGTCACTGCAGGGACTTCCTCGCAGGTTACCGATGGCGCAGCAGCCATGCTGGTGATGTCTGCCGAGCGAGCTACTGCTCTGGGTCTGACGCCAATGGCGAAAGTTGTTTCGGTGGCGGCAGCGGGTGTTGACCCCTCGATCATGGGCTATGGACCAGTACCCGCCACCCGTGCGGCTCTAAAAAGGGTGGGGCTGACCATTACTGATATCGATTATCTGGAATTGAATGAGGCGTTTGCCGCTCAATCCCTGCCAGTGTTAAAGGATCTTGGTCTGCTGGACGTGATGGACCGGAAAGTGAATGTCAATGGTGGTGCAATCGCGCTGGGGCATCCCCTGGGTGCCTCCGGTGCCAGAATCAGCGGCACATTGTTGAATGTGCTTCGTCAGCACAACGGTACACTGGGGGTTTCAACCATGTGTATCGGGCTGGGGCAGGGCGTGACGACTGTATTCGAGCGCTTGAGTTAGCAGGGGGGGTGGTCGATTTACAGATAGAATGCGCCATTTGATGCGGCACAAAAAAACCGGCCTTGAGCCGGTTTTTTTGTTGGGAATGTAAAGATTGTCGGGTTATTTATCTTGTTCAGTTGCCTCTTTGGCTTTTTCCCACTGTTCTTCAGTTGCCTCTTTGGTTTCCTGCCATTGTTCTTCAGAGGCCTCTTTTATATCGTCGCCCATCTCTTTCATGTCTTCCTTCGCTTCCTCTGCCATTTCTTTAGCGGTCTCGCCGGTTTCTTCCATTGTTTGCTCGGCGCTCTCCGCAGCCTCTTCCATCACAGGTTGCTCACTGGCTCCTTCATCTTCTGCACAGCCTGACAGTATAAAAACGGCGATGAGTGGTGTTGCCAGATACGCGAGTAATTTGTGTGGTTTGATCATAATACTATCCTGTAGGTTCGGTGAATTTTGCACGACGGATCGTGGTGGGGCCTAGGTTCTTATAGTTTTTTGTTACATCAGTAAAGACACTCAATAGGCTTTCGTCAAGTTGATTCTTACAAGAACTTCGTCAGGCAGGTGTTTTTTTAGGCAGACATGCTGTTCATTTCATTCGGCGGGATCATCGCTTTTTTGCTAGACTCTGCTGCCAAATGATTGGAATTAATCAGCTTGGATGTGCGCCGAACGAAAAACCCTGAACACGCCCTTGAGCAATGGCTTGCCGGGCCGTTGAGCCCATGGGATTGCCTGGCTCTCCGCTACGAGTATGTGCAATATTACCTGTCCGGCTCGCCGGTCATTGAGTTGCTGGCTATTTTTCAGCAACTCGAGGGTCAGACAACTTTCACTGTGACCGCATTGGACGAGTTGCTCGTCGATCGATTGGTGATGTTAAACCACGATTGTTTCGACTTGGGTAATTTTTGTGTTGCCTACGGTTTTCCCATGCTTTCCCTCGATCGCCCCATGCGTCTGGAGCCAGTAGCGATTGCTAAGCCCTGGGGGCGGGAAATCTGGTTTACCGGTATCGAGCAACGCGGCCAGTCTTATGTCAGTGATGGCGTTGCTCGCAGCCCGCTGCCCTGGATTCTCTCGGCTGCACCCCGAAGACTGGCGGCTGGCGCAGAACGCCACATCAATTTGCTCAAGATACTCGACCCATTGCCGGAGGAAGTCTACGGCGATCTGTACTTTGAGCTGCACGAGGAAAAACGCGAAGTCTATGTCGTCACGCACATTGATTGCCATGCCTGGCCGGAAGGCAAGGGTGCCATCCGTTTTGGTTTTGATCCGGAGGTCAAGGGAAACTATGCCTCTGATGATGATTTCAGGGCGGATTTTCTGGCAGCTGTGAAACGCTATGAAGTCGTTCGTCGTGAGATTGACGACCTTTTTGACCAGCGGCGTGAAGTGCTCGGTATTGATGTCAATGTACCGGTGCCGGCCAGTTGTCTACAGGGCTGGTTCGATGAGTTGCCAGAGCATCTGCAGCAGCAGGAGCGCCAGTTGCGAGAAGAAATGAACCGATTTACAGCACTGTTACCACTCTCCGTGGGCGATGTGGTCAAGGTTCCGTTGCTGACACCCCATGCCCTGCAACACGGGGTTCGCACGGTGGAATTCCAGACCCCTGTCTATGAACGAAGGATCTTGTCATTTGCCCAGAAAGTTCTCACTCAGGGGCAATGGGACACGGAGCAGGCGGTAGCCATGATGTCCCTCGAGACCCCGGATTTGCCGGAGTTGACCATGTTGGAGGAGGGTCTGGGTTATCTGTTGGTTGAAGTGGTGACCTTCGATGATTTTCGTGTGTGGCGGCTGACTCTGCTGCCCGGTTCCGGTTATCTGGTGCCCGCTACGGGCTGTTATGGTCTGCTGATGGCGATTGATGGTGTGGTTGTATTGGGTGGCCATCATCTTCTGATGGAAGAGGCGGTTTTGTTGCCCGCTGAACGAACGGAAACGTTGTTGATCAATCAGTCTACAGAAGATGCTGTCGTATTGATCGCCCGGCCAACCTGACGTCTTTTTAACTTTGCTGCGGATGGCACTACAGGGTCATCGGTTGTTGCTCAGGGGTGTGTGCTGTGGCAAAATCCACCCCCTTTGTCGAAAGCGGCTGCCTGCCGCATGATTCGATATTACCCGGCTTATTGCGGACGTGGCGGAACTGGTAGACGCGCCAGATTTAGGTTCTGGTATCGAGAGATGTGAGAGTTCGAGTCTCTCCGTCCGCACCATAAAATTAATTAAGTTAGCGAACTATTCAGAGGACAATCATGCAGGTTTCTATCGAAACAACTTCTGGTCTCGAACGTAAAATGACCCTGGGCGTACCGGCAGAGCGTATCGACGCTGAGGTTAATGAACGCCTGAATAAGGCCAGCAAAACAGTTCGGTTGGACGGTTTTCGCAAGGGCAAAGTGCCCATGAATGTATTGAAAAAACGTTTTGGTGATAGCATTCGTCAGGAAGTTGTCGGCGAAGTGCTGGGTCGCACATTCGCTGAAGCTGTTGCCCAGGAGAAACTTAAACCCGCAGGACGTCCTGAAATTGAGTCGGTGAAAGATGAACCGGGTCAGGATCTTGAGTTTGTCGCGACTTTTGAGGTTATGCCTGAGGTTGTTTTGACGGATCTGACGAAAGTGGTCGTCACCAAGCCTATTGCCAAAGTGACAGAAGAAGATGTCACTGCGATGATTGATGCATTGCGCAAGCAGAACGCCAGTTGGGAAGAGGTTAACCGTCCCGCCGTTATTGGTGATGAGGTCAATATCGACTACAGTGGCATCATGGATGGCGAGGAGTTTGATGGCGGTTCTGCCAAGGAATTCATGCTTGATCTCGGCGCCGGTAAAGCGATCCCCGGGTTCGAGGAAGGGGTCGTAGGTATGTCTGTCGGCGAAGAAAAAGTGCTTTCGCTGACTTTTCCCGAAAACTATCACGCCGAAGAGCTGAAAGGAAAGCCTGTTGAGTTCACTATCAAGGTCAATGCAGTGACCGAAGCGGTCTTGCCTCCGCTGGATGAAGCGTTTTTTGCGCTGTATGGTATGGAACAGGGTACAGAAGAACGATTCCGTGAAGTGGTTCGCGTGAATATGGAGCGTGACCTGAAGCAGGCATTGAAAACCAAGACCACAGGCCGGGTCATGGAGCAACTGTGTAATCTGCACAATGAGCAGGAAATCCCGGAGGTGCTGGTTGCCAGCGAAATTTCCAAGATGAAAAAGCAGATGGCCGACCGCATGGGCGGTGGTGGCAGCAATTTTGATCCCGAGTTGCTACCCGATGACCTGTTTATTGATCAGGCGAAGCGTCGTTCCATTGTCAGCCTGATCGTCAATGAAATCGTTAAAACCGAGAAAGTTGAAACCAGTCCTGAAAGGGTTCGCGACCGTGTTGAAGAGATGGCTTCCACTTATGAGAAGCCAGAGGAAGTGATCAAATATTACTACAGCAGCCAGGAGCTGATGAAGGGCGTAGAGTCTGCAGTGCTTCAGGATCAGGTGATTGATCATGTGCTTTCAGTAGCGACGGTCAATGAAGAGGAAGTCAGCTACCAGAAAGCCATTCAACCCGATCAGGACGGCACGGCAGATTTCTAGTATTCATTTATTCAGGCCACTTGGGTTCAGTCGTGATCCCGGTGGCGTGTAGCGACAGGCCCCAAGCTTCAAGGATGTTTGGGGCCTGTTGGTTTTCGGGGTGATCGGGAGCGGCCCGGGTTACTTGCCTTCTCCCTACTGCTGGTTACAATGCTTCGACAGGTTTTTTCTTGAGTGAATATCTATGAAATTTGATTTATCTTCGACGTCCGGTCTCGATGTGAGCAACGCAGGTGGCCTGGTGCCCATGGTGGTTGAGCAGTCTGCCCGCGGTGAACGTTCCTACGACATTTACTCCCGTTTGTTAAAGGAACGCGTTATTTTCCTGGTGGGACCTGTAGAGGATTACATGGCCAATCTGGTGGTGGCGCAATTGTTGTTCCTGGAATCAGAGAACCCCGACAAGGATGTTCATCTGTATATCAACTCGCCCGGTGGATCAGTGACTGCGGGGATGTCAATTTACGACACCATGCAATTTATCAAGCCTCATGTCAGCACTATGTGTATTGGTCAGGCTGCCAGTATGGGTGCTTTCCTGCTGGCCGCCGGTGAGGCCGGAAAACGTTACTGCCTGCCAAATTCCAGAGTCATGATTCATCAGCCCAGTGGTGGCTCTCAGGGACAGGCATCCGATATTCATATTCAGGCCCAGGAGATTCTCAAGATACGTGAGCGTTTGAATGAGCGTCTTGCCTTCCATACCGGCCAGTCCGTAGAACAAATCGCCCTCGACACCGAGCGGGATAAGTTCATGAGCGCCGAGGAATCACAAAAATATGGCATGATTGACCAGGTGCTGGACAAACGCCCCTAGAATCGTTAGTCTTTTTAAAAGAAAAGATATGTTTTATCTGTTTGATATAAAAGAATTTTATTTTCCCTTGTCGGTTAAAGATGAGTAGATTTGTAGAGACAGTATTATGAGTGATGAGAAAACCGGAAAAGGGGAAGATGACGGCAAGTTGCTGTACTGTTCTTTCTGCGGCAAGAGTCAGCACGAAGTTCGCAAGCTGATTGCAGGTCCCTCGGTGTTTATCTGTGACGAATGTGTAGACCTATGTAATGACATTATCACTGAAGAAATTCAGGACACTGACGCAGAGTCCTCCAGTGAAGAGCTGCCCAAACCCAAAGAGATTAATGCGATTCTTGATCAGTATGTGATTGGTCAGGTGCGTGCCAAGAAAATCCTTTCGGTTGCTGTCTACAATCACTACAAGCGTCTGCAGAGTGGCGGCAAGGGTGCGGAAAAGGATATTGAGCTGGGCAAAAGTAACATATTGCTGGTTGGCCCCACTGGCAGTGGCAAGACGCTACTGGCCGAAACACTGGCACGCCTGCTGGATGTTCCCTTCACTATTGCCGATGCAACAACCCTGACAGAAGCGGGTTATGTCGGGGAGGATGTTGAAAATATTATTCAGAAATTATTGCAGAAATGTGATTATGATGTTGAGAAGGCCCAGCGTGGTATCGTCTATCTCGACGAAATTGACAAGATTTCCCGCAAATCGGATAACCCTTCCATTACCCGTGATGTGTCAGGCGAGGGGGTCCAGCAAGCCCTGTTGAAATTAATTGAAGGGACGGTTGCCTCGGTGCCGCCGCAGGGTGGACGCAAGCATCCTCAGCAGGAATTTTTGCAGGTGGATACCGGCAATATCCTTTTCATTTGCGGGGGAGCCTTTGCCGGCCTGGAAAAGGTTATCCAGGAGCGTTCCGATAAAGGCGGTATTGGCTTCAGTGCTCAGGTGAAAAGTAAGGACACCAGCAAAAATATTGGTCAGACCCTCACAGACCTGGAGCCGGAAGATCTGGTGCGCTTTGGTCTGATACCGGAGTTTGTGGGGCGTCTGCCCGTGATCGCCACCCTTGAAGAGCTTGATCGCGATGCATTGGTGAATATTCTGGTCGAGCCCAAAAATTCCCTGATCAAGCAGTATGAGGCCATGTTTGAAATGGAAGGGGTGGAATTGGATATTCGTCGTGATGCGCTCGAGACCATTGCCGAGCGTGCGCTGGAGCGGAAAACCGGTGCCCGTGGATTGCGCTCGATTATTGAAAACGTCCTTCTGGAAACCATGTACAGCATTCCTTCTATGGATAATGTCTACAAAGTGGTGATCGACAGCGCGGTAATTCGTGGCGAGTCGGAACCGCTGCTGGTCTACGAAAATAAAGAGCAGCAAAAAGCTGCCAGTGATGAGTAAGCCATTTTTTATCCCCGAAAGGCCCTGCGGGGCCTTTTTTTTGCCTGAAGACATTTATCTGTCGCTGGTCACTTGTATTTACCCGAGTAAACCCCATATTTGCAGTAAGCTAATTTGTATCGAAACGCTCGCTAAAGAGGTTAAAGAATGGGACAGAACGCTGTGCATAATCAATTGACAATGCTGCCTCTGCGCGACGTGGTGGTGTATCCCCATATGGTGATACCACTGTTTGTAGGTCGGGAAAAATCGATTCTGGCCCTCGAAGAAGCCATGGTGCAGGACAAGCAGATTCTACTGGTGGCGCAGAAAACTGCGGCGGAAGACGATCCCACACCCGAAGATCTCTACCGTGTGGGTACACTCGCCACGGTGTTGCAGATGCTGAAGCTGCCCGATGGCACCGTCAAAGTGCTTGTTGAAGGTGTCGAGCGCGTTACTATCCAGAAGATTGATGAATCGCCCGGCTACTTTGTGGGTGTTTACGAAGTGATGTCCGACGAGGTGTTGTCCAGTAAAGAATCCGAAGCATTGATGCGTTCGGCTCTGACCCAGTTTGAACAGTACGTCAATCTGAGTAAAAAAATCCCCTCGGAGGTTGTGAGTACCGTGGCAGGTATTGAGGATCCCAGTCGTTTGGCTGACACCCTGGCCACACACATGGCCCTCAGTGTCGAACAAAAACAGGGAATACTTGAAACACCTTCTCTGGCAAATCGGCTGGAGACATTGTTGGGCCTGATGGAATCCGAGATCGAACTTTTTGAAGTTGAGCAGCGCATTCGTGGGCGCGTCAAAAAGCAAATGGAAAAAAGCCAGAAAGAGTACTACCTCAACGAGCAGATGAAAGCGATCCAGAAAGAGCTCGGTGAAGTTGAGGAAGGCGGCAATGATATCGAGCAGCTGGAAACGAAAATCAATGAAGCCGGTATGCCGAAATATGCGCTTGATAAAGCAAAATCAGAACTGAATAAACTGAAAATGATGTCGCCGATGTCGGCTGAAGCCTCGGTCTTGCGCGGTTATATTGACTGGATGGTCAGTGTGCCCTGGAAAAAGCGCTCCAGGGTTCGTCACGACCTCAAGCGTGCTGAACGCATTCTCCATGAAGACCACTATGGGCTCGAGGAGGTCAAGGAGCGCATTCTGGAGTTTCTGGCAGTCCAGCAGAGGGTAAAAAAACTTAAAGGCCCCGTGTTGTGTCTGGTGGGGCCGCCGGGTGTGGGCAAGACCTCGCTGGGTGAATCTATCGCCAAGGCGACCGGCAGGAAATACGTGCGTATGTCTCTGGGGGGTGTCCGTGATGAAGCTGAAATTCGTGGGCATCGCAGAACCTATATAGGCTCTCTGCCAGGTAAGCCGATTCAGAAGCTGGCCAAGGCCGAGGTGAAAAACCCGTTATTTTTGCTGGATGAAATTGACAAGATGGGCATGGACCATCGCGGTGATCCTGCGTCAGCGATGTTGGAAGTGCTCGACCCCGAGCAGAATAACAGCTTCAACGACCACTATCTGGAAGTCGATTACGACCTTTCCGAAGTCATGTTCATCTGTACGGCAAACTCGATGAATATCCCCGGCCCTCTGCTGGATCGTCTCGAGGTTATCCGGATTCCCGGTTATACCGAACAGGAAAAAATCAATATTGCGCTCAAATATCTGCTGCCAAAGCAACGCAAAGCCAATGGCCTGAAGCCGAACGAGCTGACCATGGATGACACCGCGGTGATGGACGTTATTCGTTACTACACGCGTGAAGCGGGTGTGCGAGGTCTGGAGCGCGAATTGGCAAAAATCTGTCGGAAAGTGGTTACCCGGAACGTACGTGACGGTGTCAGAGAGTCTCACCATATTACTTCCGCTGAGCTTGAAGATTTGTTGGGTGTTTACAAATATGACTTTGGTCGCGCTGAAGAAGAGAGTCAGATTGGCCAGGTTACCGGTCTTGCCTGGACCCAGGTGGGTGGTGAGTTGTTGACCATCGAGTCTTCTGCGGTGCCAGGTAAGGGGCAGGTGGTTAAAACCGGTTCCCTTGGCGATGTGATGCAGGAATCTATCCAGGCGGCGTTGACGGTGGTTCGCAGTCGGGCAAAAACACTGGGTATCAAACGCGATTTTTACCAGAAGGTAGATCTTCATATTCATGTGCCTGAAGGAGCGACGCCCAAGGATGGTCCCAGCGCAGGTATCGGAATGTGTACAGCTTTCGTATCTGTGCTCACCGGTATCCCGGTGCGTGCCGATGTGGCCATGACCGGAGAGATTACCCTGCGTGGCCAGGTATTACGGATCGGAGGCCTGAAGGAAAAATTATTGGCCGCTCATCGCGGCGGTATCCGCACGGTGCTTATACCCTACGAAAATGAGCGTGACCTCAAGGAGATACCAGAGAATATTAAAGCAGATCTTGATATACATCCGGTCAAATGGATTGATGAAGTTCTGGAGATTGCGTTGATTCGAAAACCTGAACCGTTGTCTGACGAAGAGTATGATCGCGTCGACAAAGATGAGACAAAAACCCATGGCGAGGCTGGAACCCGCATAAATACTCACTAAACCGCTTGACCGGTTTTCGGGGGGTTGGTATAACGTTGCAGTCATCTTACATGCCACAGCCTGCGGGAAAGCAGTAAAGTCGTGTGTTACAGGTGAACAGTCTTATTAACATAACAAGGGGATTATTGTGAATAAATCTGAACTCGTTGATGCTATTGCCGATGCCGCTGATCTTTCCAAAGCGTCTGCCGGCCGCGCGCTGGATGCCGCTATTGACGCTGTAACCCGTACCCTGAAAAAAGGTGACCCGGTCTCGCTGGTAGGTTTTGGAACGTTTGCTGTTAAACAGCGTGCCGCCCGCACTGGCCGCAACCCTCAGACCGGCGCAGAAATCAAAATTGCTGCTGCCAACGTACCTAGCTTTAAAGCTGGTAAAGCTCTGAAGGACGCTGTTAATAAATAAAACGGCGTCTGCTGTTTGTCTTTGTTGTATGTTGAAAGGCGCATCAGCGATGCGCCTTTTTTTATAAAATAACCTTATCCATCCAAACAAAACCAAATCAAGAGATTTTTATGCTGCAGGACTTTCGAGACAACCTCAAAGGCTCGGCCAAAATTGTATTGGTCGCTATTATTATTGTGCCGTTTGCCCTGTTCGGTGTGGATGCAATTTTTCTCAGCGGTAGTTCTGTTGAAGAAGCCGCTAGCGTCAATGGTGAGACCATTACGGAGCTTCGTCTGCAACAATCCGTGGCGCTTCAGAAGCAACAGATTCTTAACAGGTACGAAGATCTCGACCCGTCCATGATCAACGATGAACAGCTTCGTGGCCCCGTTATGCAACAGCTTATTCGCCAGAAAGCGGTTGAGCTTGCAGCTCGGGAACAGGGCATGGCTATCGACGACAAAATGATTTATCGCCTGCTGCTTGAGGTCCCTGATTTTCAAGTGGAAGGAAAGTTTGATGCCCAACGCTATGAGTTTGTGCTCAGGCAGATGGGTTACACCCCGAATTCTTACAATAAATTGCTTCGTGCAGATATGTTGAACAGCCAGTTTATGCAGGGGGTAAGCAATACCGGGTTTTCTACGGAGCGGGAAAACCAGCTGCTGGCGAGCATCACTGAGCAAACCCGGGATTTCTACTACCTGACCATTCCCCGGGCGCCGGTATTGGATGCGATTTCGATTACTGATGAGGAAGTTCAGTCTTTCTACGAGAGCAATAAAGACCAGTTTATGGCGGACGAACAGTTGGTGGTGGAGTATCTGGAGTTGCGTCCCGACGACCTGGTGCAGGAGGTCGTCGTGGAAGAAAGTGTTGTGAACGATGTGATCGAAGCCAGGATCAGCGCAGTTCGTGCCAAGCAATCGCGGCAGGTCGCGCAGATTCTGCTTGAGAAGCAGGACGACGGCAGTCATCTCGACAAAATTTCTGACATTCAAAAGCAGCTGGAAACCGGTGAAGAGTTTGCTGTACTTGCTGAACAGCACTCGGAAGATTACAGCACAGCTGAACAGGGTGGTGATCTGGGCTTTGTGCAAAGAGGCGATCTGCCGGAACCATTGAGTGTGGCGCTGGACAGTCTCTCTGTCGGTGAGGTTTCTGGTCCGGTAGAAACCGAGCTCGGTGTCCATCTGGTCAAACTGCTGGCAGAAAAAAAAGCTGAGTTGCCCAGCCGAGATGATATTGAGCCGGGTATCCGGCGTGAGCTTCAGCGGCAGCTGGCACTGGAATTGCTGCCAGAGAGAATTGAGGAGCTCAAGGATCTCTCCTACAATGCCTCCTCCCTCGAAAGTGTTGCCGATAGACTTGATCTGACATTGCAGGTTACCGAACCATTCAGCCGCAATGGTGGTGACGGTATAGCGGGTAAGCCACAGGTCATCACGGCTGCATTCAGCGAGCCGGTTCTGGAGAAAGGTCTTACCAGTGAAGTGCTTGATCTGGCAGATGATCACGTGGTGGTTCTGTCTCTTCGGGAGCGAATTCCTTCGCGTCTCAAACCCTTGGCTGAAGTCAGGCCTCGTATCGAGCAGATTCTCAAGAAAGAGCGTGCGGACCGTCAATTGATGGAGCGTGCTGAGATATTGGTCGCCCGTGTTAAAGGGGGTGAGTCAATTGAAGAAGTCGCCAAGCAGGAGTCGCTCCAGTGGCGGGTTAATCTGAGCACAAAGCGTTTTAGTGGCAAACTCAACGAAGAGATTCGCCAGTGGGTTTTTTCCTTGGCAGAGCCTGCGGATAGCGCCGTCGTCAGTGATTTGGCACTTGCCAATGGCGATCACGTGATTGTGTCCCTGACCCGGGTCACCGAGGGAGACTTCGACAAGCTGAGTGCTGAGCAGAAGCAGGTGCTTTCCACAACCGTTGCCCTGACGGCGGCCAGTCGCGATTACCAGGCGTATGAGACCCTGTTGGTTGAACGGGCAGATATCGCATCTAAATACTAGATGGGTGTACCGATCACCCGCGTTCGTCTCACGCGCTATGGTTTATAACGGTCGTCTTGGAGGTGTTGTGATAATGGGGTTGTGATGTGGTAGTCAATTTGTGTTACCGAATATACAACCCATGAATCTGGAGTTTTAAAGCATGGCAGATTATCAATATGATCTGGTAATAATTGGCAGTGGTCCGGCAGGCGAGGGTGCGGCAATGTCCGCAGTGAAGCAGGGCTGGTCAGTGGCAGTAGTTGATGACAGGCCTATGGTGGGGGGTAACTGTACCCATCTGGGGACCATTCCTTCAAAAGCTCTGCGCCATGCAGTTCGACGCATGGTGCAGTTCAATACCATGCCGATGTTCCGTGCAGTGGGCGATCCCCGTTGGTTCTCCTTCCCTGATTTGATGAAATCCGCGGATGATGTCATTCGGAAGCAGGTAGAAGGGCGTACAAAAGATTATGCCCGCAATCGTATCAAACTCCATTTAGGGCGAGCCAGCTTTACGGATGCTCATCATATTTCCATCAAACAGCCTGACCACACACGTGAAACAATTAAGGGACGATTCTTTTTGATCGCAACGGGTTCACGTCCCTATCATCCGGACGATGTGGATTTTGATCATCCCTGTATTTTTGATAGTGATTCGATTTTGAGTCTGGACCGAACACCTCGCAATATTATTATTTATGGTGCCGGGGTGATCGGTTGTGAATATGCCTCGATTTTTGCCGGACTGGATACTCGTGTCGATCTGGTGAACAGTCGCTCCGGGCTGCTGTCATTTCTCGATGATGAGATTTCAGATGCACTCAGCTATCAGCTTCGCGATCTGAACGTCACCGTTCGGCACAATGAGGAGTATGACCATATAGAAACCCGTAACAACGGTGTCACTATGGAACTGAAGTCGGGCAAACGGATTCACGCTGAAGCGTTGCTCTGGTCCAATGGCCGTTCCGGCAATACTAAAAATATGGGGCTGGAAGAGCTGGGTCTGGTTGTCAATGAGCGCGGTCAGCTGGAGGTCAATGGGCACTACCAGACAACAGTCCCGCATATTTACGCGGCTGGCGATGTGGTGGGCTGGCCATCATTGGCAGGTGCTGCCTATGACCAGGGTAGGTTTGCTGCAGCACACATGTGTGGGGCAGCGCGCGAATATCACGTTGAAGACGTTGCCACCGGTATCTGGACAATTCCGGAAATCAGCTTTGTTGGCAAGACAGAGTCCGAACTGACCGAGCAGCAGGTTCCCTATGAGATAGGCCGCGCTTACTTCAAGAACATCGCCCGTGCCCATATTTCCGGCGAAGAAGTCGGCGTATTAAAGATATTGTTTCATCAGGAAACGCTGGAAATCCTTGGTGTCCATTGTTTCGGTGCGGAGGCGTCAGAAATTATTCATATTGGCCAGGCTATTATGAACCAGTCCGGCGACGCCAATACCATTGAGTATTTTATCCGCACCACATTTAACTACCCGACTATGGCAGAAGCCTACAGGATCGCTGCTATTAACGGGATGAACCGGTTGTGTCGCGAGTCTCGTAAACTGGTGATTTGATTGCCGGAACCGGAAAACTCCGCACAATCACAGGCACAGAGTGGCACAGGTATTACTCTGTGGCAGTATTTCCCGATTCAGTGCGCTTTAGTACCGAATGAAGTACGTGCTCGTATTCAAAATAGACCTGAAATTCAGGGTACTCCCAAGATGAAATCGGCGGTTCTCCCACTGCCGGTTTCATGCTTAAGGGCTCACCAAATTTAGCGCGAACCCTGTCCTTGCTGATGCCACGACCAGGTTTTTCAATGGCCTGATTTTGCGCTGATTGTTGTCCAACGGGGATAACAACCTGTTCGGCGATCGTAACCAGAGGCAGGCTTATTAGCGCAGAAAAAAGCAGTATCAGTGGTTTATTCATGATCAAATTCCCTAGAGTTCAGGCGTGTGCGGCTCGGCTTGGGGTTGCCTTTGTCGGTTTTAATTATAGTAAGCTGAAATGCGGGAAGTGCAACTGCCAAATTGGCGGAGATCAGACAAACCGTTTGCCCGCCAGATAAAATGTTCACTTGTTTGACTCCGGTGATTCCGATTTAATGCCTTCCCATGACTACTAACCTGCCTTTTTTTATCGGTCTGCGTTATATCCGCAGCAGACGCAAAAATGGTTTCGTATCTTTTATATCACTATTGTCTTTTGTCGCGATGGCACTCGGTGTGACGGCCCTCATCCTGGTTCTTTCGGTGATGAATGGTTTCGATCACGAAATCAGGCAGCGAATTCTCAATGTGGTAGCCCATGCGGCAATATTTAATGAAGGCGGTGTCCGCAACTGGCAGCAATTGGGTGCTGATGCAACTCTCACCGGGGGTGTTGAGGCGTTTGCTCCCTACGTCGAGGGGTATGGTCTGTTGTCCTCAGATGCTCAGGGACAGGGTGTTTTGATACAGGGTATAGACCCGCTTATGGAAGACGCGGTCAGCCCGATCAGTGAGCATATGATGGTGGGCGAGATGGCGTTACTCCAGCCGGGCGAGTATGGCATTGTTATCGGTAATCTGCTTGCCCGCTCACTTGGGGTTATTCGGGGCGATTATGTGGTGCTGTCGTTGCCCGAGCTGAATGTGACACCGGCGGGTATTTTTCCGCGCTATAAACGGTTTCGTGTGTTTGGTGTGTTTCAGGTGGGCGCACAGGTGGATTCGGGGCTCGCCTTTGTTCATTATCGGGATGCTCAGAAGCTGTTTCGCACTGGGGACGCAGTCACGGGCGTGCGGTTGCGGCTTGCCGATCCCTTTGATGCCGGTGACATTGTTGCCGCATTGAATGACGATATGGATCCCGGATTCAAAGCCAAAGCCTGGACGGAGGACATGGGTAATTTATTCCAGGCGATAGAACTGGAGAAGAAGGTGGTCAGTTTGTTGTTGGCAGCCATTATCGCCGTCGCGGCTTTTAATATTATTGCCAGCCTGATTTTGATGGTGGCTGATAAACGCCAGGATATCGCGGTGCTCCGCACCCTGGGTGTCGAGGCTGGAACAATTTCACGAATTTTTATGGTACAGGGTAGTGCCGTAGGTGCCTTTGGGGTGCTTTGTGGCGTTATTGTTGGCAGCTTGCTGGCTCTGTGGATTGGTGACATCGTCCACTGGGTTGAATATGCGGCAGGCTTCAGGGTATTTGATCCGGATGTCTATTTCATCAGCCAGCTACCCTCCAGGCTATTGTGGCAGGATGTCCTGATGATAAGCGGACTGGGTTTTGGCTTAAGCCTGTTGGCAACCCTGTATCCGTCATATCGGGCGGGACAGATTTTACCGGCGGAGGCCTTGCGTTATGACCACTGATTCAACCGCAGTGATGCACTGCGATAACCTCGCCAGACACTACCGTCAGGGAATAGAGCGGATTGATGTGTTAAAAGGGTTGTCACTGGAGGTTCACAGTGGTGAGAGAATTGCGATCATCGGGACATCGGGTTCCGGAAAAACCACGCTGTTGAACCTGCTGGGTGGGCTGGATGACCCGGATGAGGGCTTCGTCAATGTGATGGGGGCGGCGTTGAAGCCAATGAATGAGTCGAAGCGGGCTCGCTGGCGCAATCAGCACCTGGGGTTTGTCTACCAGTTTCATCATCTGCTGGGCGAGTTCAGCGCACTTGAAAATGTGGCCATGCCGCTGCTGGTGGCAAAAACACCGGTTGCCGAAGCAAAGGCGCTGGCCCGGGAAATGCTCGATCGGGTTGGTCTGGGTGCACGTTGCGATCACAAACCCTCTGAGCTATCCGGTGGAGAGCGCCAGAGAGTCGCCATTGCCCGGGCGCTGGTGAGAAACCCGGCCTGTGTGCTGATGGATGAACCGACCGGCAACCTTGACCCTGTCACAGCAGAGACGGTGCTGGCGCTTCTGATGTCATTAAATCGTGAGCTGGCGATCAGTTTTGTGGTGGTCACCCATGATGCGCAGGTCGCGGCCCGGATGGATCGTGTGCTCTCCCTTACCGGGGGTTGTCTGACGGATGTCACTGAATCCCGCTCCATGGGTCAGGGATTGTAGCCGGCCGTGTTCAGACCCCTAACCGTCTTTATCGGATTGCGTAATTTTACCTCTGGTGCTGGCAACCGGATGGTGTCGTTTATTTCACTGCTGGCCATCCTTGGACTGGTGATGGGCGTTGCCCTGCTGGTGGTGGTGATGTCAGTGATGAATGGATTCGATCGGGAAATGGAATCCCGTATCCTCGCAGCAGTGCCTCATATACGATTGTTTAACGAACGCGGAGTTCAGCAGAGCGACAAATTGCGCGATACCCTTGTGCAGCAGCCGAATGTCCGCGCTGTGATGCCCTTTACCCGGCTGGAGGGCATGCTGACACATCGTGGCAAAACCAGGCCAGTGGAGGTGATGGGGTTGGAGCCGTCTCTGGCCGATCCGTTCATGGGTGTGTTCGTCTCTCCTGACCTGATGGGGCAGCTGGCTGTTCATTCCGATGGCCTTTTGATGGCGGGTGAGATTGCCAAAAAACTGTCTCTGTCAGTGGGTGACCGGGTGACACTGCTGGTGCCTGCATCCGGGGGTAACGGGCTCCAGCAGGCACCAAAAGTGTCGACTTTTACCATGCTGGGCACCTTTGACACCCGCACAGCGGCTGATCAGAGTCTGGTGCTGGCCAAGCTTGAGACAGCCTCCAGGCTGGCGGGGCATCCGGATCTGGCCCAGGGGTGGCAGGTGGGTGTGGCCGATGTCTTTGAGGCGCGCCAGACCGGTTATGCCCTGCTGCAAGTGCTGCCGTCCGGTTACCGGTTTTCCGATTGGATACAAACCCATGGCAACCTTTATCAAGCCATCAAAATGTCCCGCAACCTGGTTTCCCTGTTGGTTTTTCTGATCATTGCCATCGCTGTTTTCAATGTAATCTCAATGTTGATGATGACTGTGATCGACAAGCGTGCAGAGATCGCGATTCTCAAAACACAGGGGTTTGTCCGGCATGAGATTATTGCAATCTTCCTCACTCAGGGTCTGCTGATTGGGCTGTTTGGCACCCTGCTGGGTGTGCTGCTGGGTGTGGTGGGGGCTTTGAATGTTACCGCCGCGGCCCGGTGGCTTGAGTCGTTAATGGGTCGCCCGTTACTCAACTCGGAGATTTATCCTCTTGACTACCTCCCCTCGGCACTGCTGTGGAATGACGTGGCGCTGATTGTCGCTGTGGCATTAGCGCTGAATTTCCTGGCGACCCTTTACCCGGCTATCCGTGCTGCCAATACTCGTCCCGCAGATGTCCTGAGATACGAATAATCGTTTTTCACCGGTTAGGGTTTTTTCTCTGATTTAATAGTGAGGCCGCGTGCCCCTGGCGTTTTTTCTGGCGAATACCCCAGTTTTTGACCACCTTCCACCGCCACAGATTCAAAATGGTCAGATAGCCCATGATGCCGCTCACCAATCCACAGACCAGACTGCCGGTCAGCAATGGCAGCCAAATTCTACTGCCCTGTGCAATGGCCCAGTCCCAACTGAGCTCAATGACAAGGTGAGATTCTCTTTGACCCAATAGCCAGGTGCCTACATTGTAGGCAAACAGGAACATCGGGGTGATCGTCAGCGGATTGCTGATCCAGATTAATGCCACGGCCAGAGGTAGATTACTGCGGAATATCAAGGCCAGTAGCACGGCCACCAGCGTTTGCCCCGGAATTGGCAGGAACGCACAAAATAGCCCGATAAAAAATGATGTTGAAATCGATGCACGGTTGATGTGAAACAGGTTGGGATCTTTCAGTAGAGGACCCATCCAGCGGATAGGGCGCACATGAAGGATTTTGTGTGGATCCGGCAGAAAGCGGCGTAAAATCTTTTTTGGCATAAGTTCGGGCTGATGGCGTTCGGGGCCGGAATTATGATCAGTTTTTGCCCCGCAGGCCACTGATCAGGTCAACTGGATAGTTGTTTCTACCAGCGTAACATGGTCAGATCGGTGAGATTATTTTAATCTCCGAAACCCTATCACTACTTGAAAACAGAGCAAGATAAAATATGGAATCAGTCACGTCAGGTTGGGTTTACTTCATGCTAAATTCTCTGGCCGTCATTTTTGTGCTTACTTTTGGTCTGGTAATCCTCACGCTGGTTGTCTTCTATATCATCGATATTACCCAGACCAAACATGCGGTTCGCCGAAACTACCCCATTGTCGGTCGTTTTCGTTACCTGTTTGAGCACATGGGTGAATTTCTCCGTCAATATTTCTATGCCATGGATCGCGAGGAAATGCCCTTTAATCGGGCCGAACGCGCCTGGGTCTACAGGGCGGCGAAGGATGTGGATAGAACGTTGGCCTTCGGTTCAACCCGTGACCTGCGTCCGCTCGGTTCAATATTTTTTGTCAACTGTGCTTACCCCACCCGCGGTGAGGATGCGGTGGCGCCCAGTCCCATTACCATTGGCCCCTATTGTGAAACCCCCTTCACAACGGCTTCCATTCTGAATATTTCCGGTATGAGTTACGGTGCGCTCTCCAAGCCGGCATTGCAGGCGCTATCCCGAGGCGCGGCCAAAGCCGGTTGCTGGTTGAATACCGGGGAAGGTGGTTTGTCGTCCTACCACCTTGAGGGGGGCTGCGATATTGTTTTTCAGATTGGCACCGCCAAATTTGGTGTGCGGGACGAACAGGGGCGGCTCAGCGAGGAACGACTGGCCGCTGTTGCCGCTCATCCGCAGGTCAAAATGTTTGAGATCAAGCTCAGTCAGGGTGCCAAGCCGGGAAAGGGCGGTATTCTGCCCGGAGCCAAGGTCACTGAAGAGATTGCCCTGATTCGGGCTATTTCGGTGGGTGAGGATGCAATCAGTCCCAATCGGCATCTGGAAATCACAAATGCCGGGAGCTTGTTGGATATGATTGAACAGGTGCGCAGGGTTACGGGAAAGCCGGTAGGATTCAAAACGGTCATTGGCGATACCGTCTGGCTGGAAGATCTCTTCAAACTGATACTGGCGCGAGGCATTGAATCGGCCCCCGACTTTATTTCAATCGACGGAGCAGAGGGTGGCTCTGGTGCCGCGCCTCAGGCGCTGATGGATTATATGGGGCTACCCATCCGCGAGAGTCTCCCGGCGGTTGTTGATCTGTTGCATGGCTACGGCCTAAAAGAGCGTATCAAGGTGATTGTATCGGGAAAGCTGATTGTGCCCTCCGGGGTGGCCTGGGCGCTCTGCATGGGCGCGGATTTTGTCAATTCCGGGCGTGGTTTCATGTTTTCTCTCGGTTGTATTCAAGCCATGCAGTGCAATAAAAATACCTGCCCCACCGGTGTCACGACCCATGATCCAAGATTGCAGCGCGGGTTGAACCCCATACTGAAATCCGAGCGGGTGGCAAACTACGTGGCGAACATGACCTACGATGTCGGTACGATTGCCCATTCCTGCGGTGTTTTTGAGCCTCGCCAGTTGCGTCGCCATCACGCCAGAATGGCTACCAGTTCCGGTCGCTCGGAAAGCCTTGAAAGTCTTTATCCATCGGAGCAGATGGGAGCCAGGTTGTTTCCCCCGGGAAATATTGATCAATGACGACAAAGCAGTGTCATAGTTAAAACCGGTCAGCCGGGATAAAAGAGGTGTGGTTCATGGGGCAATCCATCGATAAAACCAGCTTTACACCTGTCGACTTCAAGCGATTTGAAGAAAAATTGCATTATTGCCTCGAAGCGCTGGACAGCCTTCTGGCCCGGCCGGGGTTTGGGCAGGGAAGCGCCAGTATTGGTGCAGAGCTGGAGTTGTATCTGGTCGACAGGCGAGGGGAGCCGCTATTGCGCAATCTGGAAGTTCAGGCGCAGAGCAACGATCCCAGGTTGACCCTTGAGCTGAACCGCTACAACCTCGAGTTTAATCTGTCTCCTGTGTCTGCTGCTGGTCAGCCGTTTACTGCCATCGAGCAGCAAATGCTGGAAACCCTGGCGGATTTGCAGTCGCTGCTGAATGGCGAGGGGAGTGGCGTCGTACCCATCGGTATTCTGCCCACCTTGGGACCCGACCACTTCGGTGAAGCGGTGATGACTGATACGCCGCGTTATCAGGTTCTCGCTGAGGCCATCCGGCAATCACGAACGGATGTTTTCGGCATCAATATCGACGGTCCCGACCCCATTCATCTTGTCCACGGCGATGTCACACTGGAGGGCGCCTGCACGTCTTTTCAGTTGCACTACCGCACTGACCCCGCCCGGTTTGGCATGCTGTGGAACGCTATTCAGCTGGTTACCCCGTTGCTGGTTGGTGTTGCCGCCAACTCGCCACTATTACTGGGCCACCGTCTCTGGCACGAGACCCGGGTACCCTTGTTCAGGCAATCTATTGATGACCCTGAGGTCGGGCCAGACGGCTGGAGCAAGCCGGCCCGAGTCAGCTTTGGTCACGGCTGGTTGCGCGGTAATGCACTGGAATTGTTCCGGGAAACCGTGCAACTCTACAAACCTCTGATGCCGCTGATCAGTACGGAGGATCCCCGGGCCGTGGTGGCGGGCGGTGGCATCCCGCTACTGGAGGAACTCTGTTTGCATGATGGAACTATCTGGTCCTGGAACCGGCCAATTTTTGATCCTGAGGGCGACGCTCATGTGAGGATAGAGATGAGATCGTTGCCAGCCGGACCTACGCCACTGGACATGGCGGCAAATGCAGCGCTGTTTATCGGACTCGCTGAAGGTCTGTCCGATCAGCTGGAGCCCTTGCTGTCGGCCCTGCCGTTTAGCTATGCCGAGGAGAACTTTTACCGGGCGGCCAGGGATGGATTGCAGGCCCAGGTGTTGTGGCCGAATGCCCGACAAAACGGGTTACAAGAGCAATCGCTGGTCAGTGTATTGGCGCAGCTGTTACCCACTGCAGAACAGGGTTTGGCCAGTATCGGGGTCGATGAAAAAGAGTCCCGGAAGTGGCTGAAGGTTATCGAAGACAGATTATCAACCGGGGTTAATGGCGCGAGCTGGCAGCTGGCTCAATTTAATCAGTTGATGTCTACCGGCATGAACCGGAAGGAAGTTTGCCGGCAGCTACTGGCCGCTTACCAGGCGCGCTCAATAGCCAATATCCCGGTATCTCAGTGGACTGATATTGAGCAGGCAGAGGGGTGAATATGCAGTTGGGGAAGAGCTTCAGAATTTTTCAGAAGCCCTCGGCAGAAGACGTGCCAGCATCCGTTACCGATTTTCTTGTTCACCTTGGCGGGCCGGCGGTGATCAAGCTGGATGGCCGCGATAATCGCCGTTGCCGTTTTGTGGTCACCCTCCTGCACGGCAATGAACCCTCCGGTCTGAAGGCTATTCACCAATTGTTGCGCGAGGATTTTGAGCCGGAGGTGGATACCTATCTGGCGATCGTCTCGGTCGAGGCGGCATTGACGGAACCGCAGTTCAGTCACCGCTACTTGCCAGGTCAGCGTGACATGAATCGGTTGTTTACCCCCCCTTATTCGGATGCACAGGCCATGTTGGCCGCTGAATTGCTGGATATCATCCGCCGGGTGGAGCCCGAGGCCGTTATCGACCTCCACAACACCTCCGGTGATGGCCCCGCTTTTGCGGTCGCTGTAGAAGAACAGCCCATTCATATGGATATTGCCATTCTCTTTACCCACCGGCTCATTATCACTGACATCCGTCTGGGGGCATTGATGGAGTCTGAAGGTCTTGGCTGTCCGGTAGTGACGATCGAGTGTGGCGGCGCTGCACAGGCGCTGTCAGACACGATTGCCCGACAGGGATTAAAACGATTTATGACGGAAGCAGAACTCGCCAGGCCGATGCTCCCCGACTCAGAGAAATTAGCCGAGCGGGATATCTATCGGCACCCGGTGAGGATGGAGCTGAAGCCCGCAGGTCGCCTGTGTTACGCAGAGGAACCTTGCCCCGATATGGATATTACGCTGCCACTCCACCTCGATCGGCGAAACTTCGGCATTGTCGGTCCGGATTCGCCACTGGCCTGGCTGAGCGGGCAGGGTATCCGGAATCTCAGGGTAGTTGATGCCCATGGCCATGACGTCATTGATGAATATTTTGTTTCACGAGAGGGCAAGCTTTACCCTCGAACCTTTTTAAAGCTTTTTATGGTGACGACCAATCCTTTGATAGCGGTGAGTGATTGTATTTTTTATGCAGTGAAAGAAGTGGATTATACCCATTTGCAAACAACACGAATGACCCTTGATTCAATTGATTCTGGAGCCCGGGATTACAGTGATCGAAAGTAGTCGGGGACCAATATCGAGGCCGGCCCCTGATGGCATTCGTCAAACTGCGAACCGTTGGTTGAGATCTCCAGGTTGAGTTCAACCGTCTGTGCCCCGGCAGCTTTGGCGACGGCAAAGAACCCGGCAGCCGGATAGACATGACCTGAGGTACCAATGGCAATAAACAAATCGCACTGGTGTAAAGCCTGGTGGATTTCATCCATAAAAAGCGGCATTTCACCAAACCAGACCACGTGGGGACGGAGAGTGGCCATTTTGTCACAGCATGGGCAGGGTATTGATGACGCAGTATTCTGATGGCAGTCAAAAATATTTCCGGTGGCACTGCAACGGGTTTTCAATAACTCACCATGCATATGCAGAACATGGCTGCTACCAGCCCGTTCATGAAGGTTATCGATATTCTGTGTGACCAGTGTGAAGCTGCCGGAACAGCGTTGTTCAAATTCAGCCAGTGCGAGATGGGCCGGGTTGGGGGCGATACCGGGATCCAGCAGTTGCCGTCTGCGTTCATTGTAGAACTGGTGTACTGTGGCTGGATCACGGGCAAAGCCCTCGGGTGAGGCAACATCCTCTACCCGGTGATTTTCCCAGAGCCCATCGCTGGTTCGGAAGGTCTGTATGCCGGATTCAGCGGAGATTCCGGCACCGGTTAAAACAACGATGGATTGACAGGTTTTGGTGGACATAGGGCATTTATTCCAATTTTTTCAGTTTGACAGGCAAATATTGCCATCCCGACCCTGGTTCTGTACAAGCCCGCAAGGGTCACAAAGCAGGCGAATATTCGCAGGATAATACAATGAGAGATACCCGGCCGTTTCTGCTCACTACCGATTTCCCCGAGCTGCAGAGAAAAGGATTGTCGACGCTTCAGGTGAACCTGGGTTATCTCTGCAATCAGAGCTGCAGCCACTGCCATGTCAACGCGGGGCCAAACCGCACCGAACTGATGGATTGGGATACCGTCCAGCTGGTGTTGCGGGTATTGCATGAACGACAGATTGCTACGCTCGACCTGACCGGTGGAGCGCCGGAGATGAACCCCCATTTTCGCCATCTGGTGGCAGCGGCGGTCAAGCAGGGTGTTACCGTCATTGATCGGTGTAATCTGACCATCCTTCTTGAACGAGATCAGGCCGATCTGGCGGAGTTCCTCGCAGCTCAGGGTGTAACAGTAGTCGCATCGCTGCCCTGCTACACGGAGCAGAATGTTGCCGAGCAGCGCGGCAAGGGCGTTTTTCAGCAAAGTATTGAGGCGCTGCAAAAGCTGAATGCGCTGGGTTACGGACGAGATCCAGACCTCGCTTTAAATCTGGTCTACAACCCCAACGGCGCATTTCTTCCGCCCCCGCAGCAGCAGCTCGAACAGGAATACAAAACCCGTTTGTTGGAAGATTATGGCATTGTGTTCAATCAGCTTTTCACTATCACCAATATGCCGATCAGTCGCTTCGGTGCCACGTTGCTGGCCCAGGGCAATTACGAACCCTATATGCAATTGCTGAAGGACCATTATCACCGCGAGCATCTGGAAACGGTCATGTGCCGCGATACAGTCAGTGTGGACTGGCTGGGCTATCTCTACGATTGTGATTTCAACCAGATGCTTGAGCTGCCCATGTCTGCCCCGAGCGAACACATTGCCTCAGACCGTCGACCACATTTGCGCGAACTATTGCAGAATGATCTGTCCGGACGACCGATTGCGATTGGTGACCACTGCTACGGCTGTACCGCGGGCAGTGGCAGTAGCTGTGGCGGTGCGCTGGATTAATGGCCAGTTTGCCGCTCAGTATAGTTATTCCGGTGCTCAATGAGGGTGCTGAGCTAACGTCCTGTCTTCAGTGTTTGCAAGGGCTTCGCCAGACAGAAGCGGAGCTGATCGTGGTGGATGGCGGAAGCACGGATGATTCGGTGGAGCGGGCCACTGTTCAGGCTGATCTCGTTATCAGCAGCCCCCGCGGCCGCAGTCTGCAGATGAACGCCGGGGCGGCAGAGGCCCGCGGCAATTATCTGCTGTTTCTGCACAGTGATACGCGATTGCCTGTCGGGTTTTCCAGCCATTGGTTGTCGGACAGTATTTGGGGGTTTTTCCCGGTCAAGCTCAGTGGAGCCGGTTGGGCTTTTCGGGTGATTGAGCGCGCGATGAGTTATCGGGCCCGACTCTCCGGTATCGGCACTGGCGATCAGGCGCTGTTTATACGCCGCGATATGTTTAATCAGATTGGTGGTTTTTCCGCTATCCCGCTGATGGAAGATGTGGAAATCTGTCGGCGCCTGAAGGCCCTCTGCCCACCCAGGGTGCTGCCTTCCCCTGTTGAGACTTCTGTTCGTCGCTGGCGGCAGCGCGGGATTGTGAACACCGTGCTGCAGATGTGGTGGTTGCGATTGGCGTTTTTTCTGGGTGTGTCCCCGGCACGTCTGGCCAGGCAGTATTATCCTGAATGATGCCCCGATCCTCCGATAACTGCTTGATACAGTTTGCCAAGGCTCCACTATTGGGTGCTGTGAAAACCCGTTTGGAGCCCACTCTGGGAAAGGCAGGTTGTGTGGCACTTCATCGTGCGCTGGTCAGTTGGGTATTCAGTCGTCATCTGCTAGTGGGGCAGGTCGACAGCGAAGTCTGGTCTGACCGTAATCACGCTTTTTTCGATGCTCTCCTGACTCCTGCGAGAGTGCCATTTCGCCTGCAGGAGGGCGCCGATCTTGGCCAGCGCATGTCCCATGCTTTTGCTGATCGACTGCCGCATTACCGCAACGTGTTGTTGATCGGCAGCGATTGCCCGGGGATTGATGGTAATTATATTGCGGCTGCGCTCAAGGCGTTGCAGACAGTCCCCGCTGTATTGGGTCCGGCCCGTGATGGCGGTTATGTGCTGGTGGGGCTCAATCGACCTTGTCCGGGTATTTTTGAAGACGTGCCATGGGGAACCGGGAGGGTTATGGAGGTGACGCGGCAGCGTTTGATGGCGAACTGTTTGCAGTGGCTTGAGCTGGACACACTGGTCGATATTGACCGAAATGAAGATCTGCACTATCTAGTAAGTAGCGTTGAGCGGGAATTATTTTTTAAGAAATATTTAACTTATTGATATTAAAAGAATTATTTTTCTTGACCAGTTTCTGTTTTGCGCCTATTTTTGCGCAAAATCAGTGGTGCTTGACCCCCGTCCCGCAGGGGTCGTTTTATCGGGATCCAGGAGTTTCGATATGAGTGGCGAAGAAGCTTTACAAGATGATGATTTCGATGGTGAGGGAGACGATGCCGGTCAGGAAACTGAAGCGGCTGAGGTCGTCGTGAAAATAGTCAATTCAGAGGCCAGAAGGCGTCTCGAAGATCGCCTTGAAGAGCGTAGGCTGCAAAAATTGATACGTGATTACGATTACGATCTCGACTGACAGCAGTCACGCACGGTTTTTTCTTGATGACGGGTAACTTTTTCCCTCACCACCCTGAGTTTTGGCATAATATCGTCTGTGCTTCTGGCTGGACGCTTTCTGTTGCCTCAAACTCCACAACTGATACTGGACTCGATTGCTTTTGAACGGGACGACTCCCTGTTGTTCTCCGGGATATGTCTGTCGCTGGAGTCTGGAGACGTTCTACAAATAGAAGGGCCTAATGGGGTCGGCAAGACCACATTGCTGCGAATTCTTTCAACTGCCTTGATGCCCACTGCCGGCAAGCTGCTTTGGCAGGGCAGTGATGTGGCTCGCCATCGCCAGTTGTATTTGCAGAACATAATGTTTCTTGGTCACTTGCCTGGTCTGAAACAATCACTGTCACCAACTGAAAACCTGGTCTGGTGGCGCCGGATTCATCGGGATCACAGTCCCCTGAAAAATGAAGAAATCCTTGGCTCGCTGGGTTTGTGCGGTTATGAGGACATCCCCTGTTATGCGCTGTCTGCCGGCCAACAGCGGCGGGCCGTACTGGCCCGTTTGTTGGTGACAGAAGCACCCCTCTGGATACTTGATGAGCCGTTTACCGCGATTGACAAACAGGGGGTTGCCGACCTCGAGGCACTCCTGATTACACATGCCCGGCGCGGTGGTATGGCAGTCCTCTCCACACATCAGGATCTGGGTATTGCCAACGTGCGCCGTTTTCCCCTGGTGGCCTCGGCGGAGGTCGTTTGAGTATGGGCTATGGTTTTGCCGCGATATTGCGCCGCGATTTGCTGTTGGCATTCCGCAATCGGGGTGAGATAGCGAATCCGGTCATCTTTTTCTTCATTGTTGTGACGCTTGTTCCCCTCGGGTTGACGCCTGAGGCCAGCCGTCTGGCAGAAATCGCACCCGGTATTTTGTGGGTCATGGCGCTGCTGGCATCGCTGCTGTCAGTTGAGGGGTTGTTTCACAGTGATTATCGCGATGGCACACTGGAACAGTTGGTCATTTCCCCGCAGCCCCTCTATTTAATGGTATTGGCAAAAATTTTGGCTCATTGGTTGATAACCGGTCTGCCATTGACCCTGCTGGCACCGGTTTTAGGTATGATGTTGTCTCTTCCCGCAGCGGGATATCTACCATTGGTGCTGGGCTTGCTGATGGGCACTGCAGTGCTGAGTTTACTGGGTGCGATAGGTGCCGGACTGACAGTAGCTCTGCGCAAAGGCGGATTGTTGCTATCACTGATTGTGATGCCGTTGTATATGCCAGTGCTTATCTTCGGTGCCAGCGCTGTTCAGCGATCTGTAGATGGGTTTTCGGTACAGGGGCCGTTGGCGGTCATGGGTGCATTGCTGGCATTTTCGCTGCTGGTTGCACCGTTTGCCACGGCTGGTGCCCTGCGGGTCAGTATGCACGGTTGACTATTTGGTCGGTGGCCCGATCAAAAATAAGGTTTAAATATACTATGTGGCAATGGTTTCATCGTTTGGGCTCACCCCGCTGGTTTTATCAGACCAGTGGCAAGTGGCTTCCCTGGCTGGCGGGTATTACCTTTGTGTTGCTGCTGGTTGGATTGGTGTGGGGGTTAGGTTTTGCACCACGGGATGCGAAGCAGGGGAACAGTTTCCGGATTATTTATATTCATGTGCCGGCCTCTTTCCTGGCACTGGCCGGTTACTACGTGATGGCGATTGCTGGTGCCGTGGGTTTGATCTGGAAGATGAAGCTGGCGGATATGGTGATGAAATCGGCGGCGCCTCTTGGTGCGGCCCTCACCTTTGTCGCGCTGGTTACCGGAGCTATTTGGGGAAAACCCACCTGGGGAACCTACTGGGTTTGGGATGCTCGAATTACCTCCATGCTGGTATTGTTGTTTTTATACATGGGGGTGATGGCTCTGCAGCACTCCTACACTAGTGTCGATGCCGCGAACAAGGCGAGTGCGGTATTGTCACTGGTGGGGATGGTGAATATTCCGATTATTTATAAATCCGTTGACTGGTGGTACACACTGCATCAACCCGCGACCATCAAATTTACGGAAGCGCCGACCATGCACCCCGATATGTTCCATCCGCTGTTGGTGATGATAGTAGGCTTTTATTGTTTTTATGCGTTGGTGCTGATTCTCAATACCCGCTCGGAAATTCTGCATCGCGAGCGTCGGTCCAGTTGGGTAAAGGATGTTGTGTTGCAAAATCAGAGGTGATGGACGTTGATATTCCGTTTTGACAGTTTTCAGCATTTTTTGCAGATGGACGGGCACGGTGGCTATGTATGGTCTGCCTACCTGATAGCCATCCTTGTGATGGTCTGGCTTGTAGCTGGTCCACTGTTCCGGCAGTCGCGAGTGCGGCAGACTGTTACCCGGGAGCTGCGTCGTGAAACCGCCAGGCACCACAGTGCCGGCGAGGCCGGTAAAGAGTGACCCCGAACGTGCTTGTAACAACCAGAGTTAGATTATGATGCACCCGATTCGTCGACAGCGACTGTTTTTAGTCATTTTTATTGTAGTGGCGGCATCCCTGGCCGTGGGTCTGATGACCTATGCCCTGCGGGATAACATCAATTTGTTCTACCCACCTTCTGAAATTGCTGCCGGTGGGGCGCCACCGGGTGTCCGTATTCGCGCTGGAGGGATGGTGGTGGACGGGAGTGTAGAGCGGGCACGCGATTCGCTGTTTGTTCGTTTTTTGGTGACGGACGGTGAAGCCGAGGTGGAAGTCCACTATACCGGTATTCTGCCTGATCTGTTTGCTGCGGGTGAAGCTGCTGTGGTCACGGGTGAATTGAATGAACAGGGCATTTTCATGGCGTCTGAAGTGCTGGCAAAACACGATGAAAACTACACTCCGCCGGAAGTGGCAGATGCCATGAATGCAGCCCACGAACGGGCACAACAGTCGGTGGATGAATCCTGACAGGAAAAACCGGGTATTAATATGCTTGCAGAATACGGTCACTTCGCGCTCATTCTGGCACTGATTTTAGCTTTGTTGCAGTCCGGGATACCTTTGGCTGGTGCAACTTTGGGGAACCGCTTGTGGATGGCTTCAGCGAGACCGCTGGTGGTTGGCCAGACCGTGATGGTGGCTTTCAGTTTTGGCTGTCTGGTGGCACTCTTCCTCAACGACGATTTTTCCGTGCGTTACGTCGCTGCCAACTCCAATTCATTACTCCCGGATTATTTCAAGGTCAGTGCGGTGTGGGGTGCCCATGAGGGCTCCCTGTTGTTGTGGGCCTTAATCCTGGCGGCGTGGAGTTTTGCAGTGGCTCTGTTCAGTCAGACTTTGCCGAAAGAGCTGGTGGCAAGGGTGCTGGCGGTGATGGGATTGATCAGTGTCGGCTTCTACCTGTTCATGCTGTTCACCTCCAATCCGTTTGAGCGCAGCCTGCCGTTTTATCCTACGGAGGGTGCCGACCTGAATCCACTGTTGCAGGATGTCGGACTGATTGTTCATCCACCGATGCTGTATATGGGATACGTGGGTTTTTCGGTGGCCTTTTCGTTTGCCGTGGCGGCACTGCTCGCCGGTCGTCTGGACGCCGCCTGGGCCCGCTGGACCAGACCCTGGACCAATATGGCCTGGGTATTTCTGACACTCGGTATTGCGCTGGGTAGCTGGTGGGCTTATTACGAACTGGGTTGGGGCGGATGGTGGTTCTGGGATCCCGTCGAAAACGCCTCCTTCATGCCATGGCTGGTGGGTACGGCACTGATCCACAGTCTTGCCGTGACTGAAAAGCGCGGCGTATTTCGCAGCTGGACGCTGTTGTTGGCGATTTTTGCCTTTTCGCTCAGTCTGCTCGGTACGTTCCTGGTCCGTTCCGGGGTGCTGACCTCGGTGCACGCGTTTGCCGCAGATCCGGAGCGAGGGGTCTTTATTCTGATGTTCCTGGCGCTGGTGGTAGGTGGTTCGTTGTTGCTTTACGCCCTGCGGGGGCCTGCGGTTAAAGGGGTGACCCATTTTACCGGTGTCTCCCGGGAGATGTTTCTGCTGGGAAACAATATCCTGTTGGTCAGTGCTATGGTCATTATTCTGCTGGGCACACTTTATCCTCTGTTTGCCGATGTGCTTGACTGGGGCAAAATTTCAGTGGGACCGCCCTATTTCAATCTGTTTTTTGTCCCGCTGATGCTTGTTCTGGCGGTATTCATGGCAGTCGCTCCAGTGATGCGCTGGAAGCGGAACAGTCTTGCCGGCCTGCGTCGGTTTTTGACGCCACCATTGCTGATTTCACTGTTGGCCGGCGTATTCTCGCCACTGCTGTTTAACACGGGTTATTCCCTGATTATTGCGGTGACAATGGCCGTGGCAACCTGGGTGCTTGCGGTGACATTACTGGATCTCTGGCAGAAATCCAGTCATTCCCGTTCGAGATGGCATGGCCTGGTACGGCTCAAGGGAAGTTACTATGGTATGGTTCTGGCGCACCTCGGGGTGGTGGTCTGTATGGTGGGGGCTGCCGTGACAACGGTTTACAGTATTCAGCGGGATGTGAGGATGGTGCCGGGCGATCAGGTGGAGATGGCTGGATACCAGTTCGAATTTGTTGAGGTGCACAAGGTACAGGGCCCCAACTATATTGCGGACCAGGCACTGATCACAGTGACTCGCGATGGAAAATGGGTGAATCAATTGAAGCCTGAAAAGCGGCGCTATCTGGCCAGTGGTCAAACCATGACCGAGGTGGGTATAGATGGAAACCTATGGCGTGACCTTTATGTGGCGTTGGCGGAGCCGTTAGAGGGCGGGGCCTGGGCGATCCGGGTGCATTTCAAACCCTTTGTCCGGTGGATATGGCTGGGTGCCCTGCTGATTTCCATTGGCGGGTTGATTGCCGTGCTGGACAAGCGATATCGGCGACAGCGGGTTACCCAGACCGGGCCGGATATCCTGGCAGGCAACGTTTGAATGGTTGGGTGCTGATGTGTCCAGGTTAAAGCTTTTTTTGCCCTTGATGGTGTTTGTGGTGCTGGCCATTTTTTTACTCAATGGTTTGGAGCGTGACCCCAATGCCATGCCTTCGGCGTTGATCGATCGGCCCGTTCCGGTATTTTCTCTTCCGGTACTGGGTGATGAAACACGTTCGGTGACGGAGGCGCTGTTTCAGGGTGAGCCCGCACTGCTTAATGTCTGGGCCACCTGGTGTGTTGCCTGCCGGATCGAGCATCCCTTTCTCAACAAGTTGGCTGATCAGGGGATACGTATTATCGGCCTTAACTACAAGGACGATAATGAAGCGGCCATAAAATGGCTGATGGATAAAGGTGACCCCTATGCGTTGAGTGTGATTGATGCGCGGGGACGAATGGGGCTGAACCTCGGTGTTTTTGGTGCGCCTGAAACCTACGTCGTGGATCGTACCGGCACGATACGTTACAAGCATATTGGTGTTGTGGATGAGCGCGTCTGGCGAGACAAGCTGCTGCCCGTATGGCAAGAAATTCAATGAGGTGAAAGATCGTATGTCTGAAGAAGATTATCAACGAGGAATGAGTGTTCGTCGTCAGGTGATGGGTGAGGAGTTTGTTGATCGATCCATGGCGACGGCCACAGCATTTACACAACCTGTTCAGGACTATATCAATGAAAACTGTTGGGGTTCCGTTTGGGCACGTGACGCTTTGCCCCTAAAAACCCGTAGCATGATTACGATTGCTGTCCTGGCAGCACTCAAAGCACCAGCGGAATTAAAAGGCCACGTGCGCGGTGCATTGCGCAATGGTTGCACCGTTGAAGAAATTCGCGAGGTATTGTTGCATACCGCACCCTATATCGGGGCGCCTGCCCTCCAGGAGGCGTTTCGTGCAGCAAAGGAAATCGTTGAGGATCAGTGAGAGGGCGTTGACCAGCCTGTTGATAACCTCCAGGGAAATATCAGGTGAAGTCCCCGAAGTTCCCTCAATGGTGGGCTGTTAGGATGTTAACACAGGGAAAATGGGATCAGGTATGCATAGGGTTTTAACCGTTGGGACATTCTTACTGCTGATACTGGCCGGTGCTGGATCGGTCGGAGCCGCTGAGGATGTACAGACATTTTCTTCCGATGAAAAACGGCAGCGGTTTCACGAGCTGGTGGCTGAATTGCGTTGTCCAAAGTGCCAGAATCAGACCCTGGCAGATTCCAATTCCCCTATAGCCCAGGATCTCCGCGGTGAGATCTACCGGATGCTGGAAGACGGGAAAACAGACAGTGAGATTGTCGATTTTCTGGTTGATCGCTATGGTGAATTTGTCATGTATCGCCCGCCGGTCAAAAATACCACACTGATACTCTGGCTGACGCCATTGCTTCTGGTGGTGATTGGTATTGGTATTTTATGGAGGGTCAATCGTCGCCAGTCGATGGCTGCGCAGCCAGTAAACACCCGGCCCGACGGGGGATCGGCAACGGCCAGCAGCAGTGAAGCATTATCTGCGAAAGAACAGGCGCAGTTACAATCTCTGCTGGGAGAAAGCGAACAGTCTGAATCAGATGACCATAAAAGCAGTGGCGGGGTGGAGCGATGATCTGGTCAATCCTGGCTTTTCTCACCTTGCTGGCCGGTCTGTTTGTGATTTACCCGCTGCTGCGAAAAGCGCCCCGGGTGCAGTCAGAGCAGGGGCAACAGGCGAACATTGTATTGTTTCGCGAGCAGCTGTCGGAGCTCGACCGCCAATTGGCCGATGGTGAAATGGATGAGCAGCAGTATCGTGAGCTGGTTGCAGAACAGAAACGCCTGCTACTGGCAGACGAGTCAGATTTACCGGTGATAGAAGCCACCCGATCCCGCGGCGCCTGGTTGTTAATGGCGGGTCTGTTGCTGGTGCCGCTTTTGGCTTTCAGTCTTTACCAGCAGCTCGGTGCCAGTGAGGATGCGCTGATCAGTGAGCTGATGGAGAAGCGCCTTGCAAACCGGGACAGCGAAGCAGATGCTCAAATTCGTCAGCAGTTGCAACAAAAGATTGCCCGCCGCCTCCAAGACCAACCCGATAACGTTTATTACCTTGTTACACTGGCCCGTATGCTGCTTGAAGACGGTGAGTTTCTGCAGTCCAGTGCCACTTACCAGCGTGCTGTGCGGATTGCTCCCGAAGATGCAGACCTCCAGGCAGAGTATGCCCAGGCGGCTTATTTTGCCTCCGGAAATCGTTTCAGTCCTGAGGCCGATTCGGCGCTCGAGAGCGCATTGGCCCTCGATCCCAACAACCTCACCGCCCTGGGCCTAAAGGGCATCCGTGCATTTGAATCGGGCGATTATCTCGTGGCGATTACCAGCTGGCAAAACGCCCTGCAGGCGATTCATCCCTCAACGCCCCAGGCTGAATCCCTGAAGGCGGGAATCGAGCGTGCCCGTGAACAAATGGGAGACAGCATGCCCTCTCTGCGGGTGAGTATCTCATTGGCGCCGGAGCTGACTGCTGATTCCGGACAAGTGATTTATGTATTTGCACGGGAATGGCAGGGATCACCCATGCCATTGGCCGTGGCAAGATTGCAGGTGGCTGACCTGCCGACCACCGTCGTACTGGATGATTCAATGGCAATGCCCAACGGTAAGTTACTTTCTTCGGCTGATCGGGTTGAGGTGGTGGCGAGGATTTCAACAACGGGTTCAGTGGCTCCGTCAGCAGGTGATCTGGAAGGTGCCAGTGAGGTCCTCTCCATGAAAAAACAGGGCATTGCTGCAACCATTGTTATCGACAGGAAATTATAGAATCACAGTTGCTTGTGGACGCTGTCCAGCTGTGTAAAATCGCAGTTTTCCAGTCGCTCGATAACACTTGGCTGATACGGCTGTCAATGCAACAAAACTTCTGGCAGGAATGCCATTAAAAAGAGACATCATGCGCCTCAAATGTATCAAACTGGCAGGCTTCAAGTCGTTTGTTGACCCGACCACTGTGTCTTTTCCGAGCAATCTATGTGCCGTTGTTGGTCCGAATGGCTGCGGCAAATCCAATATCATTGATGCAGTACGCTGGGTCATGGGTGAAAGTTCTGCCAAACATTTGCGCGGCGAGTCCATGACCGATGTTATTTTTAACGGTTCCGGCGGGCGCAAGCCTGTGGGCCAGGCTTCGATTGAGCTGGTTTTTGACAACTCCGATAGCACCCTGGGCGGTGAGTATGCCAGCTGGAGTGAAATTTCCATCAAGCGCAAAGTCACCCGGGAGGGGCAGTCCCAATATTATCTGAACGGCAGCAAATGTCGTCGACGCGACATCACGGACATATTTCTCGGTACCGGCCTGGGCCCGCGCAGTTATGCCATCATTGAGCAGGGCATGATTTCCAACTTGATTGAAGCGCGCCCCGACGAACTGCGTGTCTATATTGAAGAAGCTGCCGGGATTTCAAAATACAAGGAGCGCCGGCGGGATACAGAAAACCGCATCCGTCGCACACAGGAAAATCTGGAGCGCCTCACCGATATCCGCGAAGAGCTGGGCCGGCAACTGGGTCGACTGGAGCGTCAGGCCCAGGCCGCTGAGAAGTATACCGAATTCAAAAAGGAGGAGCGCCGAATCAAGGCAGAGTTGCAGGCACTCCGCTGGCGATTGCTGGAGGAACAGATTGTCGAGCGACGCCAGGTCATTTCCGGTTTTGAGTTAAAGGTTGAGGCACTGGTTACGGAACGCAGTGCTTGCGATACAGCAGTGGAGCGTCACCGTAACGAGTACACGGAGTCGGGCGACAGGTTTAACGAAGTGCAGGGGCGCTATTACAGCATTGGCGCTGAGGTGGCAAGAATCGAGCAGGCCATTCAGCACGTGCAGGATCGCGCCCGCGAACTGCAACAGGACCTGATGCAAACAGACCGTAATTTTGCTGAATCCGAAGAGCATCTGCGTGTCGATCGCGAGAAGGCTGAAAGATGGCAGGGTGAATTGCTGGAAATCGCGCCTCAGCTGGAAAAGGCGAATGCCGCCGAGAAGCTTTCTCAGAGTGTGTTATCCCAGGCTGAGGAAACCATGCAGACCTGGCAATCCCAGTGGGACGAATTCAATCTCAAGTCCGGCGAGCCCCGTCAACAGGCGGAAGTAGAGCAGTCCCGGATTCAACACCTGGAACAGGTATTACGGCGACTGGCCGAGCGGATAGAGACCGTGCAACAGGAATATCAGGGCCTCAGCGACAGTCCTGTACAGGAAGAAATTGCCTTGGTGCAGGCGCAGCTGGCAGAGGTTGAGCTGGCCCTCGGGGATCAGCAGGCTCGCCTTGATAGTCTGAACCTTGAAGTTGAAAATACCCGCCAGAAAAGCCTTGAAATCGGTGCTGAACTCGATCAGCAGCGGGGTCAGCTACAGTCCATGCTTGGCAGGCAGTCATCGCTGGAGGCGCTGCAACAGGCTGCATTAGGCGGTGAGGGTGATCAGCAACAGTGGATCGAGAACCAGGAGCTGACTGGATACCCGAAACTGGCAGAAACCTTACAGGTGGAGCCGGGTTGGGAAACGGCTGTGGAAACCGTGCTGGGTAATTACCTGCAAGCGGTTTGTGTTGATGATTTCACTTCGGTGAGTCATCAGCTTGACAGTTTTGGCAAGGGTCACCTGGTTTTGCTGGACCAGACTGAAACGGAGGTAATTCAGTCGGCATTAGCCAGTTCTCTTGCCAGTAAAGTTACGGGTGAGTGGGCCGGGTCATTATTAACCGGTGTGCTGGTCGCTGAAAACCTCTCTGCTGCATTGTCAATGCGCAAGCATTTGTCAGCAGCGCAATCTGTCATCACGCGTGATGGATTGTGGCTCGGCGTCAACTGGCTTAGGGTAGCGCGCGATCAGGACGCCCGTGCCGGTGTTTTAAAACGACAACAGGCACTCGAGTCACTGACCCGTAAGCTGTCTGAGTGTCAATCGATCATTGATGCGTTGTCGGTTGAGAAAAGTACCACAGAGCAGGCATTGCGGGAGCTTGAAGTCAGTCGTGAGGACATTAGCCGCGATATGGCTGAACAGCAGCGCCACTACGCGGAGCTTCGCTCCGTGTTGGCTGCCAACCAGATGCAGGTGGAGCAGTTTGCCGCCCGTCGTACCCGTGCCGAAAATGAGCTCAATGAAGCATTGCAGCAGCAGCAGTTGGAGCAGGAAAACCTCAAAACTGCTCGACAATCCCTGTCAGTTGCCATTGAAATGATGGAGCAGGATACCGTCCAGCGTGAGCAATTGCTTCAACAACGGGACAGCTCTCGGGCTGAGCTCGATCGGGCACGGCAGGCCGCCAGGCACGACCGCGACCACTGCCATGAACTGGCCATGCGGGAAAAGTCGGTCAGCACTCAGTTGCACGCTGTTCTGGAGGGGATTGAACGTTTGCAGGTGCAGGTGGCCCGACTGCAGGAGCGCCGCGAGCAGTTGCATGCGGTATTCAATCAGCATGAAGATCCGACACTAGAACTTCAGGAAGATCTGGCTGCACAACTGGAACGGCGTCTGACAGTGGAGAGAGAGCTCACTACTGCGAGACAGGCACTGGAAACGATCGAAGAGCAGATGCGCGAAACCGAAAAACGGCGTAGCCAACTGGAGCAGCAGATACAGACAGAACGGGTGGAGCTGGAACAGCATCGCCTTTCTGCCCAGGATCTGGCTACCCGCAGTAAAACGATTGCGGAGCAAATCAGTGAGCACCGTTTTGACCTGGATAGTCTGCTGGCCGCACTGCCAGAAGATGCGGATCTCTCCCAATGGGAGGAAGAGCTGGAACGGCTGGCCAACCGCATTCAGCGGCTGGGTCCGATCAATCTCGCAGCAGTTGATGAGTTCAAGCTGGAGTCGGAACGAAAAACGTATCTGGATGCCCAAAACGCCGAGCTTGAGGAAGCGCTACAGACGCTTGAGGATGCGATCCGGAAAATTGACAGGGAAACCCGCACCCGTTTCAGGGAGACCTTTGATCTGATCAACAGCTCTCTGCAGGAACTGTTCCCTAAATTATTTGGTGGCGGCCACGCCTATCTGGAATTGACGGGAGATGATCTGCTGGATACTGGCGTTACGATTATGGCGCGACCACCCGGTAAGAAAAATACCACCATTCATCTACTGTCGGGTGGCGAAAAAGCCATGACAGCTATTGCATTGGTGTTTTCAATTTTTGAATTGAACCCTGCGCCTTTTTGTATGCTTGATGAGGTGGATGCACCGCTGGATGATGCGAATGTTGGGCGCTATGCCAGAATGGTGGAAGAAATGTCTGCCAGAGTGCAATTTATTTACATTTCCCATAACAAGATTGCCATGGAAATGGCCAATCAGTTGATGGGGGTTACCATGCACGAACCGGGGGTGTCACGCCTGGTCAGTGTGGATGTTAATCAGGCCGTGGAGTTGGCGGAAGCCTAGGGCCTGTTAACAGACCCCGGTAAATTACCCGGGTTGGCCAGACGACTATTGCTGTTGCCATAGTGTTATTAAATTCGCAAAGCGAAATTTTGACAGGATAAAAAAGACGATGGAATTTGGTGCTCGCGAAATGATGCTTGCATTGGGCGCGCTGGTTGTACTGGCGATTGTCCTCGATGTGATCCGGCGTGTGCGTAATGCCCGTTACGACAGAATTCATATGTCAAAACGAAAACAGCCCATTTTTGATAGCGATGTCGGGCGGGATGAATACGGTAGCGAGTTGCCCGGCGGCGGCGCACGGGTTGTCGGCTATCGGAATGAATCCGATGTTGAGGAGATGAGCCGGGCTGTCAGGCAGCGTGCCGAGGCCAATAAACCCAAATTGACGGTACCCTTCAAGAAACCGGAACAATCCAGTCTTTTTCAGGAGGATCCGCTCCCTCCGTCCAGACCTGTCCATGTGGAATCGGTTGAGAGTGCTTCCGTTCCCGCTGGGGAGGCTCCTGAGAACGAATCCACCGAGAAAGACGTTGTTGAGAAGGAGGTTGTTGAGAAGGAGGTTGTTGAGAAGGAAGCTTCTGGCACAGATGCCGTTGAGACAAAGGCATCGGGTTCAGAGCGCGGTACTCGGAAACCCGCCTCTGTAGTCAGTGTTGTGGTGATGCATCTGATGGCGGGTGAGGACAAGGTGTTTGCGGGGCAGGCCCTGCTGGATGCATTGCTTGCGGAGGGACTGCGTTATGGCTCAATGAAGATTTTTCATCGCCATGTCAGTGACGATGGCTCCGGGCCGGTACTTTACAGTGTGGCCAATTCTGTTAATCCCGGTACTTTTGACCTGAACGACATGGAGCAATTTACCACACCGGGTGTCAGCTTTTTCTTTGCCATGGAGGATGTCGATGATCCCGCCGCCGCTTTTGAGCTGTTGTTGGGCGCTGCCAGGCAGATGGCCACTGATCTCGGCGGCACATTGAAAGATGAAAGCCGCAGTGTCCTCACCCGGCAGACCGAAGAGCACTATCGGCAACGCATAGCAGATTATTGCCGCACCCAGTTATCCGGAATTGAATAATGGCCTCACCGGACTCTGCCGTTCGGGAGGAAGCGGCTGCGCTGCGCAGGCAGCTGAATGATCATAACTACCGTTATTATGTGCTGGATGAGCCTTCAGTTCCGGACATTGAATACGACCGCTTGATGCAGCGGCTCACTAGGCTGGAAACGGAGTTTCCCGAGCTGAAGACCCCCGACTCGCCCACTCAGCGGGTGGGTGGCGAACCCCTCAGTAGCTTTGAGCCGGTTACCCACGAAGTACCAATGTTGTCGCTGGATAACGCCTTCAGTGACGATGAACTGGTGGATTTTAATCGCCGCTTGCAGGATCGCCTTAAGAGCCAGGATTCTCTGGTTTATGTGTGTGAGCCGAAACTGGACGGAGTGGCCGTCAGCCTGCTCTATGAAAACGGCTATTTGGTGCGCGCTGCCACGCGGGGCGATGGTGCCACCGGGGAAAATATTACTGCGAACGTGCGTACGATTAATTCTGTCCCCCTCAGCTTGCAAGGTGAGAAATTGCCGGCGGTTCTGGAGGTAAGAGGTGAAATTTATATGCCCCGGTCCGGTTTTGAGCAACTGAATGCCAGGGCCAGATCCACTGACCAGAAACTGTTCGTCAACCCCCGGAACGCGGCAGCGGGGAGTCTTCGGCAACTGGATTCTAGAATCACCGCGTCGCGACCGCTGGAAATGATGGCCTACAGTCTGGGTCGTATGGAGGGACTCCAGTGGCCGAGTACACATATGGGCACGCTCCATCTGTTGAAAAAATTTGGCTTTCTGATCAGCCCCCATATTGAGTTGGCAGAGGGAATTCAAGGCTGTGTTGATTACTACCAGAAAATGATCTCTGTCCGGCAGCAGCTGCCATATGACATTGACGGGATTGTTTACAAGGTTGATGACCTGGGAGCCCAGCGGCGACTGGGCTTTGTCGCCAGGGCTCCCCGCTGGGCGATTGCTCGTAAATTTCCCGCGCAGGAGGAGATGACGCGGTTGCTGGGTGTTGAGTTTCAGGTGGGGCGAACGGGTGCAGTCACACCTGTCGCCCGGCTGGAGCCGGTATTTGTAGGTGGTGTTACGGTAAGTAATGCGACCTTGCACAACCAGGATGAAGTGACCCGCTTGGGTGTCAAGCTCGGCGACAGGGTGATCGTGCGCCGTGCCGGGGATGTCATCCCCCAGGTGGTTAAAGTCATCCTCGAAGATCGGCCATCCGACGCCAGAGATGTGGAATTTCCGGATCATTGTCCGGTCTGTGGGTCACCGGTGGAGCGGGTCAAAGGCGAAGCCGTAGCCCGTTGTTCCGGCGGACTGATTTGTCCGGCGCAGCGCAAACAGGCGATCAAGCATTATGCCTCTCGCAAGGCGATGGATATTGATGGCCTCGGCGACAAGCTGGTTGAGCAGCTGGTGGATAAGGGACTGGTCAGCTCGGTGGCTGATCTTTACCGACTGACAGTCGATCAACTGGCGGGTCTGGAGCGTATGGCGGACAAGTCTGCTGCCAACTTGCTGGCTGCAGTGGCCGCCTCAAAGCAGACGTCGCTGCCACGCTTTATTTATTCGCTGGGGATTCGCGAGGTGGGTGAGGCCACAGCGCGTACTCTCGCAGAGCATTTTGGTAACCTTGAGACTCTACAGTCAGCGGATGAGGAACAGCTTCAGGAAGTGCCTGATGTGGGGCCAGTTGTGGCGCATTTTGTGAGCACTTTTTTTCAGCAGCCGGAGAATCGGCAGATTGTGGAAGAACTGCAGGGAGCGGGTGTGGACTGGCCGGATATGGTGGCACCTGATAAATCATCGCTGCCACTGGCCGGCGAAACCTGGGTGCTCACCGGCACGCTGATCTCAATGGGAAGATCCGAGGCGAAAGAGAAATTGCAGCAATTGGGAGCGCGTGTGGCGGGCAGTGTGTCATCTGGTTCTGCTTGTGTGGTAGCAGGGCCCGGTGCGGGTAGCAAGCTGGCAAAAGCCAGAGAGCTGGAGATTCCAATCATGGATGAAGATCAGCTGTTGGCCCTTTTCAAGACGCATGGACTGCTTTGACAAAATATTACAGTTTCTTTCCTGAATGGCTGTTTTCGAGCCTTTAATGGCGCTTTTCTGACTATTTTTATCGCAAATGAATGATAACCCTAACGCCTTAACGGACAGTCCGACCGGCAGCTTTCGTTTTTACCTGCAGGGTATGGGGGTGAGTTCCTTTGCGCACGGTTTGCAAATCGTGCTGTTTCCCTGGCTGTTGGTCGGTGTTCTGAATGAATCTCCCGAGCGTGTTGGTATTGCGCAGATGGCCCTGATGTTGCCACAGCTGTTATTTGTATTGTGGGGCGGTGTCATGTCGGATAATCGCCATCCCGGGCAGCACCTGTTTCGGCTTTATCTACTCTATAACCTGCCTTGCCTGTTGCTGATGGGAGCACTGTGGTCAGGACAGCTATCCTTCAGTGTAATGCTGCTCTACGGGTTCTGTTTTGGCACTATTACCGCATTCGTGCAGCCCGCCAGAGAAAGTCTCTTGTCGCGTGTTGTGGACAGCCAGTTGCAACAGGCTGTCGCCAGGGCTTCTTTTGTGCAGTTTACTGCCCAAAGTGCCGGTATTTTCCTGGCCGGCTATATGGATCGAATCGGCCTGTTGCCATTGATCGGTCTTCAACTGGTAATGTTGGCCACTTCGGGTTGGTTGCTGCGAAACAGCCTGGGTTATTTGCCAGAGAGCAGTATGGGTCGCCGCGGTTCTACCTGGGTGGACATGATGTCCGGCTTGAAACTGGTGTGGCATCATCGGCGGTTATTTCAGTTGATGATGGTGGTTGCGGCAACCGGTTTTCTCGGTTTTGGGCTCTATCTTGTTGCCATGCCCCTTCTGACCCGTGAGGTTTACCAGCAGGGGGCGTCCTTTTTTGCCTCCATCCAGTTCACCTTTATGTTGGGTGTGATCATTTCCAATGTGATTATTATTCGACTGGTGGGGCGGTTCAGGCAGCCCGGCAGGGTGTTGTTAGCCAGTCTGCTGATACGTGGCCTGTTTCTGATCATCATTGCCCTTCACCCTCCAGTCTGGCTACTATTTTTGTTGGTGTTGCTGTGGGGGGGCGCCTCGGGGGTTGCAATGATGTTGGGTCGCTCACTAACCCATGAGGAGTCACCCCAGAAGTATCGGGCAAGGGTGGTCTCTGTGTACCAGTTATCACTGTTTGGTGCTGCTACAGTCGGTGCGTGGCTCAGCGGTCATGCCATCGCTGCCGTGGGGGTGCTGACTGCCATTGGTACACTGGGCGCATTGACTGTAGTAACGGCGTTAGTTGCGATTAAATTCAGCGATCTCTGGCAACCATTGCCCAATGACTCGCGGGAAGGTTGATCGGTTCAACAGGATTCCCGAAAAGCCAGCAGGGCTGCTGTGACTGCCACATTCAATGATTCCACGCCATTGTGCATGGGAATCCGAAGGAGGGTTGTGCAGCAGTCATTAACGGTTTTGGAAACCCCTTCTGTTTCATTACCCAACACATAAACGACCGGTGTTTGCGGACGGAAATCGGTGAGTGTGTTTTCTCCGTGAGAGGACAGGGCGCAGCAGGTGACGCCCTGTTGCTTGAGTGCCTCAAGCGCCTCTGCCAGGTTGTCGCAGTGAATCAGCCTGCTCTTGAACAGCGTTCCGGCGCTGGCCTTTATGACCAGTGGAGAAATGGCAGCAATACCCTGGGCGGGTAACAGCAGCCCGTGGCAGGGGCTGGCGGTAACCGAGCGGATAATCATACCGAGATTTTGTGGATTGGTGATTCCGTCCAGGGCAATCAGGCTGTAGTTGTCCGCCGGTGGCTTGGCGAGAAAGTCTTCCAGCAAGAGATGATTGGGACAGGCCAGATCCGCTGCCACGCCCTGATCCTGCTTGCCGTTACGAGAAATACGCGACAGGGCCTGACGGCTGTGGAATCTTATTTCCACGCCCCGAGCTTCGGCCAGTTTTATGATCTGGGCAATGATGCCCCCCGTCTGATTTGATTCGGCAAGGTGGAGCCGGTAACAGGGAAGAGTATGGTCTTCGAGTGCTTCAAGCACCGGCTTGCGCCCATAGATGGTGAGCATTTTGTCAAAGAAACGCTTCCGCTCGAGATACTCGCCCCTTTGGGCGGGCGCATTATAATGCTGTGTCATTGTGTGCAACCCGAAACCGATAAACCCGTATTATAAGCCTATGCAGAAGTTAACCGATAAACAGTTAGATCATTTCAGGGATCTGTTGGACCATTCGCGGATCGAACCCCGGGAGTTGCTGAATATATCCACAGATGCGAGTCGAACCGTGGCCCTCGACCAAACCATGGTCGGCAGGTTATCGAGAATGGATGCACTGCAACAGCAACAGATGTCTCATGCCAGTAGAGCTGCTTATCGCAAGCGTCTGGTGGCGGTAGAGCAGGCCTTGCGGTCACTGCATAATACGGTTGCTGTGAACAGTGCGGCGAGCTGATTGATACCCGGCGGCTTGAGATAAAACCTGAATCGGTTCGTTGTATTGGCTGTCAGCAGCTTAGTGAAACCGGGGAAGCCTGAAAGGATGTAAGGGGTTATTACCTGGTCTTCTGGGTTTTTGTTGTCGTTTCAAGAATGGCTTTGTAGGCTTTGACGGTTTCTGCCAGCCCCAGAGTAATTGCATCCACAATCAGCGCGTGACCGATTGAGACTTCTTTCAGGCCGGGAATGGTCGAGAACCTGGGCAGGTTGTCCAGGTTGAGATCGTGTCCGGCATTGATGCCGAGGCCGAGTTCCGAGGCCAGTAAAGCCGCTTGCCTGTGCTGTTGATACAGGTTTTCCAGTGTATCCGGGTCACTGTTCCAGGCTGCGGCGTAGGGGCCAGTATACAGTTCGATACGGTCCGCACCGAGTTGTTTTGCCAGCTCAATCTGTTCGGGAATGGGATCCATAAACAGGCTGACCCGGATTTTAAGGGACTTCAGTTTTTCGATCACCGGTAAGAGTTTGTCGGCTGTTTGAGTCAGATCAAACCCGTGATCAGAGGTGAGCTGGTGATCCGTATCCGGCACCAGTGTGCACTGGTCGGGTAGCGCTGCTTCTGCCAGTGAAGTCAGGCCCGGGTAGTCGCCCCTCTGGGCTGCAAACGGATTGCCCTCAACATTGAATTCAATTTCAGGTAATGGCTTGAGCAGCTCGGCCAGTTGCAATACATCCCCGGGTCGAACATGGCGCTGGTCCGGTCTGGGGTGCACCGTAATGCCGTTAGCGCCATGGTTGATACAGGCCCTGGCATGTTCAATCAGATCCGGGTAGTTCCCTTCACGGGAGTTGCGAATCAGGGCAATTTTATTGAGGTTGACGCTGAGTGCGATACCCATGTTTTATTGGGCATCCAGCAGGGTTGCTTCAATAATCCGCACTGGTTGCCTAGGGACATCATCGTGGGGGCCTGATTTGCCGACCGGGACACGGGCAATTTTGTCTACCACCTCCATGCCTTTGGTCACTTTTCCAAATACCGCATAACCCGGATTTTGCGGGGTTTTATCCAGATTCCAGTTGTCGTCAAGGTTGATAAAAAACTGGGCCCTGGCACTATTGGGGTCGGATGTTCTCGCCATGGCTACCGTGCCCCTGTGATTTTTGAGTCCATTATAGGACTCATTTTTGATTGGTTTGCTGTTGGGTTCCCTGGGGCTCATGTACTCATTGAAGCCACCGGCCTGAATCATGAAGCCCTGTATGACCCGATGGAAAATCAGGCCGTCATAATGTTTGTTTTTCAGGAGCTGGACGAAATTGGCGACGGTCGTTGGTGATTTTTGCGGGTCCAGTGCCAGCTGAATATCGCCCATGCTGGTTTTTAACAGGACCTGTACGGGTTCATTGGAAGCTGCAAATGAGGCCGTTGTGCTCAACAGTAATATCGCTGCTGCGATGAGGTGCTTCATAGGTTTATCCCCACTCCGAGAATCGTTTACGTCTTTTTAACCTGGGCAGGATGACAGTTAGCATTGATCCCATCAGCACCGCAAGGGCGCCATAGAGGAACCAGGTGTTTCTTTCGCTGCTCTCCAGTTGATGATTGGCTGCTTTCAACACATCGATTTCATTTTGCAATATCCCGTTGCGCTCCAGCAATTCCTGATTCTGTGCATTCATCGAAATGGCATTGGCAGACATTTTCTTAATAGACGATAGTTCGCTGCTCACTTCATCATTCGTCTCTTTCAGGTGATTGAGCTCGGACAGCGATTGGGCATTTTCTTCCTCCAGTTGCGCTAACCTTTCTGTCAATTGCCGAACTTTTTTTTCAGCGGCAGACAGCTGGGTATTCATGCGTTCGACCAGGTCGCGTGCAACAGGTTCTTTCTGCAGATACTGCGATGGCATCCAGCCATCAAGGCCACTCGCCGTGGTGACATGTGTCCAGCCCTCACCGTTGGTTTCCACCAGTGTCATACCGGTGCCGCTTTTAATGCCACGGTGCAGGATAGCGCACCTTGCGCACGGTGAGGATCGCAATGGAACTGTATATTCGTCAGAGACATAAATTGTCTCCGCATTGACCGGGCTTGCGAGCAGCACTAATGCTGCCATTGAAACTAGTCGCATGATTTTGAGCATAAATGTCTCTAACGGCTGTGATGAATTCAAGGCAGTACCTTTTTAAATGGTTTGACCATAACACTGGCATAGACTCCAGCACTGTTATAAGGATCGGCGTCGGCCCATTTTGTTGCAGTTTCCAGTGATTCAAATTCTGCCACGATCAGGCTGCCGGAAAAGCCCGCTTCGCCGGGGTTTTCGCTGTCCACAGCAGGATGGGGGCCTGCAAGCAGTAATCTCCCTTCCATTTTCAGGTCTTCCAGTCTTGCCAGGTGGGCGGGTCTGGAAGCCAGTCGCAGTTCCAGGCTGTTTGCTACATCCTGGCTGATAATGGCATACCACATGGGCTTACTTCCCTTTTTTGTCGTGGTGGTGAATAACATCTTCAAGGGATAAACCGGTCAATTTGGTAATCCCTCTGAAGAGATAAAATAGTGCTCCCATCAACACCAGCATGGCTGGAAGAGCAATGACCGGAAAACTCAACGCCGTCATTTTGCCCAGTTGATCGTTAAATTCAACTGTACCCGGCTGCGCAGTGATCAGCAGTGTGGCCAGCAGATAATTCAGTAGGGATGACAGGAAAAAAGACCCGGCTACCATCCAGGAAGCATTGGATAGACACTTCTCGAAATGCAGACCATTGCCCTTTTCTGTCAGTGCAGCGGCTACACGATCTGTCTGGAGTATTTTGTCATTGTATAGAAACGTTTTTACCAGTGGGTAGGGCGTTTTCAGGGAGACAACGGTAGCCAGCCCGAATATGGCGGGAATAAGCGCTTCTTTTATGGCGATATAGGCCGGATCCAGTTCAAGAAGACTGATCCCGCCCGTCAAAAAAACACTGACTACCCCCAGTGCGGAGAAGAAATTGATTTTTCTTGCAGCAACAAAGTCTTTTAGTCCGTAAATGACGGGGAACGCCAGCGCCACCACAATAGCGAGCCGGGTGCCGAGGTAGTCGTCACCACTGAGTTTGGTCAGAATTACTGTGGGAATGATGATGTTGAATAGTAGGTTCAGAAGCAGACTTTCACTTTTGCCGTTATTGGCTTTGGTGTTTTGGGGTGTTGGGGACAGCTCGTTCATTAGCGGGGTCTAAACAGTCTGTGTGTGGCCCGCCATTGTAAGGTAAGGCGACCGGTTTATCGACCGGAAGTGACCTTCCGCCAATACCTTGAGGATGCCGGAAAAGTGGGAGGTTAAAAGTGTTCAACTTGTTGAATTTTTAATAAAAATAAGGCAATAATGCGTAAACCATCGCAATAGATTTAAGAAAAAGTTTTATCTCCTTGATTAGAAAGGAAAAAAATATGGGCGCTCTCGGGATGAGTAAAAAGCCGAAGCAGCAACTGCAAGCGGATGCAGAGTTTGGGGATCTGTTGATAGCCTACCTGGAACAACTGGGGGTGGAATACATATTTGGTATTCCTGGTGGAGCTATCGAGCCTCTCTATAATGCGTTAGCACGAAGTGAGCGCCGGGGTGGCCCCCGTGCGGTTATCGCCAGGCATGAAACCGGTGCTGCCTTTATGGCCGACGGCTATGCGCGGAATACCGGCAAGCTGGGTGTTTGTTGCGCAACCACCGGGCCCGGCGCCACCAACCTGATTACGGGTGTGGCTTCAGCTTATGAAAACAATATCCCGATGTTGGTGATTACAGCGCAGACTGCACTGTCTACATTTGGGCGAGGTGCATTTCAGGAATCATCCTGTACAGGTATCAATACAGTCGGACTGTTTGAGCACTGTACCCGCTACAATACCCTTGTTTCTCATGTTGAGCAGTTTGAAAGCAAGTTGGCAACTGCTGTCATGACAGCCTTCCAATCCCCCTCCGGCCCAGTTCATCTCAGTGTGCCCCTTGACGTTATGCGGGCTGTGACCCAGACCAAAACGCCGGCCTATAACCTCTCTGATCTGCTGGAACGTCCGTCATTAATAGATGATCTTGCTGTCGACAAGCTCTATGAGGAAGTTATCTCTGCAAAGAATCCGGTATTTCTCGTTGGTGATGAAGCCAGTGAAGCCATTGGCAGTATATTGAGCCTAGCTGTCGAAGTTGGTGCACGATTACTGGTTACTCCGCACGGCAAAGGGTTGGTGAGCCCGTACCACCCTCTTTTTCGTGGGGTGATTGGTTTTGCCGGACATAGTAGTGCGAAAGAGGTTTTAGTGGATAAGTCTGTTGATCTCGTGGTCGCAATTGGAGCAAGTTTAGGCGAGTGGGCAACAGATGGATGGGATACAAAATGGTTGCTAACCAAACGTATGATTCATGTGGAGTCTGCCGAAGTTAATTTTACTCGCAGTCCTATGGCCAAGTTGCATGTGCGCGGCCGCCTTTCTTCAATTTTTGAGCGACTGGTTTCACGCTATGAAGGTGACTGCAGGGTTAAGCTGCATGCAATTGATGCGGGCGTACCCAATAAAACTCATGCTGAAGATGTTGAGCATGAGCGCTATTTCACCATTGACGATGAAGAGGGCTATCTTTCCAATGCCTCCCCTATCAAACCTCAACGGTTGATGAGAGAGTTATCCAACCTGTTTCCGCCCAATACGCGCTACCTTGCTGATACGGGAGCGAGCTTTGCCTGGGCGACACATTACCTTCACCCCTATGATCGCCGGCTTGCTGGTAAGCGAGATGCCCATGGAGGGCTATTTCGTGCAGCACTGGAATTTGCCTCTATGGGTTGGGCGATAGGGAGTTCTATTGGTACAGCCCTGGCCAGACCGGGTAATCCCGTCGTATGCATCACGGGTGACGGCAGTGTTCTGATGAATGGGCAGGAAATCACAGTTGCCACACAGGAAAATTTACCGGTGGTTTTTGTCGTGCTCAATGATGGGGGCTACGGTATGGTAAAGCATGGACAGAGGCTTACCGGTGCAGAAAATATTGGTACTGAGATACCTGAGACCGATTTTGCTGCGTTTGCCAAGGCGATGGGTGTTGAGTCTCATGTCATCAATTCACCGGACGACCTGTTGTCACTGGATATCGCCGTGATTTGTAATCGACAGGGCCCCACGTTGCTTGATGTCAGAATAGATAGGGATGAGGTTCCACCTATCAGCGTCCGAACCAGTTTGATTGCACAATAATTATGATTGACGAAGATAAACAGGAAAAGATCACCACCAGAATCTGGCGTGAAGTGCCCGAGGATGACAATCCATTTGCGGCAGCTGCCTGCTATTGTGCCGGCTTTGACGTGTTTGGGGATGTGTTGCGCAATGCCAGCTACATTGATTATCTGTACCTGCTTTTCAAGCACGAGCCGCCCACGGCCGAGGCGTCAAAGCTTCTGGAAGGTCTGGCACTTGCTTTAGCCAATCCGGGGCTGCGCGACCACAGTGTGCGTGCAGCGATGTGTGCCGCTGTGGGAGGGTCTACCCGGGCATCGGCACTGATGGCCTCAATTTCAGTGGGGGCGGGAAACCTGGGTGGTGGCCGCGAAGTTTATACGGCGGTTAACTGTTGGCAGACATGCGGTACGGATCTTGCCGCCTGGGAAGCGATTATTAAATCCCCTCCACAGGAAGAACGCGTTGATGTCTGGATGCCGATGGAGCATGCCCCGGGTTTTGATCCAAATGGGGTCAGCTGCCCTAAACCTGTCAGGCAAACCCTGGCGTATCTTGCCGAAATAAGTGAAGGGGATAGCCTTGTCTGGCTGATGCAGCATCGTGAAAAACTTGAAGCTATTGCGGGTGCACCTCTGGCAATGTCCGGTGTCGCGGCTGCCGCAATGAATGATTTGTCACTTTCCGCTGAAGAATCGGAAATTCTTTTTATGCTGCTTCGGTTGCCCGGCGCTGCAGTACACGCACTTGAGCAGGAAAAACTGGGATGGCGTCGATATCCTTTTTTTGGAAATGGCCTGAAACTTATGCCTTACGATCAAGTGAGCGATGAGGATTGAGCATGCCGGATGACCTGCAAAAGTACGAAGATAATTGGGAAACATCCATGGGGGCATGGTTTCCGGGAGAAAAAGTCACATTAAGGGGTAAAGATGTTCTAACGGAGTTAAGAAATTACCGTTGGCATCAATATCTCCTCTACGGTGTTACTGGAAAAAAGTCTGAGCGTATAGCCCGTTTATTTGAGGGTATTTGGCTTATCAGTTGTAGTTTTCCCGATCCACGTTTATGGAACAATAGGGTAGCCGCGCTGGCCGCTACAGCCCGCTCTACAGGCGTGCTGGCATCATCGGGGGCGCTTGCTGTTACAGAAGCCACCATATATGGATTAAAACCAATAAAAGGGGCTATGGATTTTCTCTATCGCACGATGGCTAAAATTAAGAGCGGTCAAATGCTTGAAGATGTTGTTCGAGGAGAATTAAAAAAATACAGGAATGTATATGGATATGGGCGACCCATCACTGACCGAGATGAGCGAGTTGCGCCCTTAATGGAATTTGCTCACTCACTTGATGCCGGGCATGGTGAGTATACTCAGTTGGCATTTAAGGTTGATGAATATTTGTCATCTTCCCGCTATGGATACACTATCAATATTTCTGGGGTAGCCGCTGCTCTTATGGCAGACGAAGGTTATTCTCCAGACGATCATTATCATCTGGCAACTCTAGCTTTTACTGCGGGTGTGATTCCCTGCTTTATCGACGCCAGCAAGAAACCGGAAGGTGCTTTTTTTCCGTTGCGAACAACTCGCATCAATTATGAAGGCACAGAACAATTGAGGGTTTGGGGTAAATAGACAATGAAAAAAATGATATTTGCGCCATTCTTGATGATGGCTTCGTTAACAATCATTGCTGATAAGTCGGTGGCTGACTCCGATCTGGAGCTGATGTCCCTGTATGGTGGCGAAGAATTTATCAGTATTGCCACCGGGGTGACTCAACCTATTGCCAAGGCACCGGCCGTTGCCTCTGTTGTTACCGCAGAAGAAATAGAAAAAATTGGTGCACGCGATATCGATGATGTGCTGGAGACCATCCCCGGGTTGCATGTGGCCCGGGATAGCACTGGCTATAATCCGATCTACACCTTCCGTGGGATCTACGCGGGCCTCAACCCTCAGGTTTTAATGCTGATTAATGGCATCCCGATTACTAACCTGTTTCAAGGGGACAGAAATGTTGTCTGGGGAGGCATGCCAGTTCAGTCGATATCCCGAATCGAGGTGATCAGAGGGCCGGGGTCCGCCCTGTATGGTGCGGATGCTTTTGCCGGTGTCATCAATATTGTCACCCACGAGGCCAATGGGGAAGAGCATTTTGAGGCCGGAGCCCGGTACGGTACGTTTAATACCAAGGACTTCTGGGTCAGTAAAGGTGGCTCGATAGGTGATCTGAAATTTTATGGCATCCTGGAGGGGCAAAAAACCGATGGTTTTAATGAAAAAATAAAAGCGGACGCTCAATCCCTCTGGGATATGTTCAGTGGAACCAATGCCTCATTGGCACCGGGTTCTGTGAACACCCAGCGCGAAAACTATGATGCCCGACTGGAGCTGGTCTATAAAAACCTGACGTTACGTGGTGGGCTCCAATCCAGGAATAATGCAGGTGATGGCGTTGGTACAGCACAGGCGCTAGCTCCGGATAACAGGTTATCCAGCCAAAGATTCAACACTGATCTGACCTATGACAATAAAGCGATAATCAAGGACCTCTCTTTAAAGATTCAGGCCAGCTACCTGCACACCACTCAGGAAGTGGAGGGCGATCTGGTGCTTTACCCGGCGGGATCGACGGGGCCGTTTTTTGACCCCGAGACCCTCTTACCAATCTATCCGGGTGGTTTCCCTGATGGTGTGATTGGTAGCCCGGAAGTCTACGAGCGTCACTCGAGGCTGAATATTTCCAGTTTTTATACGGGGATAGACAAACACGAAATCGGTTTTGGCACGGGTTATTATTACGGCGATGTTTACAAGGTAAAGGAGTCGAAAAACTTTGAGTTCCCTCCGTCCACTGAGCCTCCTATTATTATTCCCGGGGGGCCAGTGGTGGATGTGAGTGATACCCAAAAAGTTTTTCTCGAAGAAGACGAGCGGATAAACAAATACCTGTTTTTACAGGATATCTGGCAGCTTGCCAACGACTGGGAGCTGACCGCAGGCGTTCGCTATGATCACTACTCGGATTTCGGTGATACGGTAAATCCGCGTTTCGCCCTGGTCTGGTCCACCACCAGGAAACTGACCACCAAGCTTATTTATGGTGAAGCCTTCAGAGCTCCTTCCTTTGTGCAAACGCGGGCAATTAACAACCCGCTTCTTCTGGGGAATCCAACACTGGATCCTGAAGAATTGAAAAGTTACGAAATTGCCTTTGACTATCGTCCGAATTACGATCTGATACTCAACGTCAATGCATTTTATTATGAATGGGACGATATTATTCAGTTTGTTTCCGACCCCGGTGGCAGTACCAGCACGGCCCAAAACGCGGGTGAGCAAACCGGACACGGTATGGAGTTTGAGGCACGCTGGAGCGCAACAGAGCGCCTCAAACTGATTGGTAATTTCGCCTGGCAGAAATCTAAAGACAGAAATCTCGATACAGACGCCGCAAACTCGCCGGAAAAACAACTGTATGCGCAGATGAATTGGCAGTTTGCCGAGCATTGGAACCTCAACCTGCAGGCGAACTGGGTCATGGATCGAAATCGTGCAGGGGGGGATGCCCGTTCCGATATTGATAATTATGCCTTGGTCGATGTTACATTGCGCCGCAAGTCCCTGTGGAGTGGGATAGATGTGGCGCTGATTGTCAAAAACCTCTTTGATGAAGATGCCCGTGAACCCAGCCCAAATTCGGATTTTGGTGCTTTTATACCCGACGATCTACCACTGGCGGGTCAGACTATCATGGCTGAAATACGTTATAACTATTAGGGAATGCTGCAGTCGGTCATTCGACAGGATCCAAGGATGAAACAACTATTTCTTAACTCTTCTGTATTTGCCAGCCGCTCGTTTTTTACAGCGGTTATGCTGTTTTTGATGCTATTTTTATCGGGTTTGAGTAGCCATACAGTCAGTGCTGAGCTGCTTGTTCTCTATCCGGAGATTCGCGCTCCGTTTTCAAAAATTTTTGAAGATATTTCAGCCGGCGCACAAGAGGAATTCCGGGGGCGAACAACGCTCGTTTCTCTGGACGAAAATGAGGTTGCCTTACCCATTGTTAAGGCTAATCGTCCCGATGTCATATTGGCACTGGGCCAGAGAAGTGTGTTGAGCCTGGAATTGGAAAAAAATCAGGTTCCCGTCGTGTTGGGGGCTGTAAACGATGCACGATATCCGTTTCCGGGAATTTTAATGATTCCCGATTCAAAGGTTATCCTGGAGAAACTGATTATGTTGTCTCCCGCCGTCAAGCGGGTTCATGTGGTAAAAAAAACCCCGGGAGAAGATATTCAACTGCTTGGAGCCAGTGAGTTTCTGGCCAGTCAGGGGAAGGAGTTGATTATTCATCAAGGGGCAGATATCAGAGAGGCCGCTGCAATCTATGCGGAATTGACGAAGCATGCTAGCTCGGGTGATGCCGTCTGGATTTTGCAGGATGGCTCTTTTGTGAATAGCGCCATTTTATCGATGTTGCTGGATGTGGCATGGAAAAAAAATCTGGTGGTGTTTTCCTCGAATCCACTGCATGTAAAACACGGTGCCCTGTTCGCCGTTTACCCGGATAATCGAAAGATGGGTGCAAGCCTCGCCAACCTAGCCAATAGAATACTCACCAGCGATGTCGATCAGAAGATGAGCCCGCTTCAGGATGTACTGCTGGCGGTTAATGAGCGGACAGGGAATCACTTGGGGCTCTCTCTTTCTTCCAAACTCAGGGACGAAGTCAATCTATTGTTGCCGGCCAGGTAATTATTGAACCATGGGGCTTTCCAGAAACAAAACCAGCAATATGAAATTCAGGCACCAGCTGGCCTTGATTTTTGTGGTTGGTATTCTGGTGATGGCACTGATCACCTCTCTCGCAGTCAGCAACATTTCAAGTAAGATCTTTCGTGATGGCCAACTGCAACAGGGCTTTCAGGTCATAGAGTCGCTTGCCAGACAGGGCGAACTGTCTCTTCTCTACCAGAGTCGTGAGAGCGCCAAGGATCTGGTGGATAATGCGCTTAACTTCCCCGGCGTCAAAGCGGTAACCGTGATGCTGGATACGGGTGAGGTTCTCTATGCTGGCGGTGATGAGGCGCTGCAGTCAGGCGTTCACTCAGATGAAGTCAGTCTCATTCACGAGGATGATAATCATTGGGTGTTCAATGCTCCCGTTCTTGCCGGGAAAACCGAGGATGCCCTCTGGGAAGAGTATTCTGATGATGGTAAGTCTGAGAGGGAGACGCTGGGCTATATCTCGGTTGTTGTTGGCAAGGATGCTTTGATTTTGATGGAACAAAGTATTCTGCAGAGCAACCTATTCATTTCCATGATTATTGCTGTGATTCTGCTGTTGTTGCTGTTGGGCATTTCCCGTCGCCTGACCAATCCTCTGGAAAAGCTTTCGATAACCATGAAGCGCGCTGAAGAAGGTGATTCTGTGATTCGCGCAGATCTGGGCGGCCCCGCCGATATTACCGATATGCAGCATGCTTTCAATTCCATGATGGAGGCCCTGGAAAGTCGACAACAGGAGTTGGTAAGAGCCATGTCTGCGGCGCTGGAGTCCGCCCGTATCAAAGGAGAATTTGCGGCCAATGTGACGCATGAACTGCGCACTCCGATGAACGCAGTCCTGGGCATGCTGGATCTGTTGATGACCATGGGGTTGAGCCCGAAGCAGCTCGAGTATGTGGAAACAGCAAAAACCTCTGGTGAAGGCTTGCTGGAATTGATCGATGAAATTCTTACTTTCTCGGAAATTGATACCCATAACCTGACCATTGAGAAGGAAGACTGCTACCTTTACGAGCTTCTGGATGAAGTGACGGGTCTGCTGGCAAATCAGGCGCTAAAGAAGAAAATCGATCTGGGGTACCTGGCTGGTGAGCAGGTGCCGTCTGTCATTCATGGCGACGCGTCGAGGATTCGACAGGTGCTGATTAACCTGTTGGGCAATGCGATCAAATTTACCGATATCGGGGAGGTCGCAGTCTATGTGACGGTTATTGAGAATGCTGATAACGCTCCCCCTGAACAGATTATGTTGCAATTTGAGGTTCGCGACTCCGGTATCGGGATTACGGTTGAAGACCAGAACCGTATTTTTGAGGCTTTTACCCAGGTGGATTCATCCAGCACAAAGCAATACGAAGGAACTGGCCTCGGTTTGGCGATCAGCAGACAAATTGTTGAACTCATGGGCGGGCATATCAGAGTGTCCAGTGAGCAGGGCAATGGAAGCTCGTTCTGGTTCACCTTGCCGACGGAAATAAGAGGCGCTCAAAATACCGGGATGACTACAGCTACCACCCTTTCTGGTAAGAGGGCTTTGCTGGTCGATAATAGTCCCATCGTGCGCGACTTTGGTGTGCAACAACTGGATAGGTTGGGAATTCGTTGCGATGCAACCGACTCGGGGTTCAAAGCACTGGAGCTCATCCGCAAAATGTCCGCAGATGATGAAGAGCTGGATATTCTCCTGATTGATGAAGATATGCCGGGTCTGAAGGGACCTGATTTTCTCAAGCTGGTCAAGGAAGAGCCTTCCCTGAAAGATACCTTGATAGCTGTTCTCAATAATCCCTGGGTAACGGGTGGCCTGGAAAAGATGGCTGGCATGGCGCGTCTCAACAAACCCTTGAGAACCACCGAAATCAAAGGTTGCCTGGAACAGTTATTCCTGGGTGTCGCCGAGCCTGATGAGAAAAAAACAACCTCTAAAACGATCAACAAACTGTATAGCCGACAGCGAAAAATTCTGGTGGTGGATGACAATCGTCCCAATCAAAAAGTGGCGATCGCCATGCTTGAGCGTATGGGGTGCCAGTGCGAGCTGGTCGATACGGGCAAGGGTGCTGTAGAGGCAGTCATTCGCAATCGCTTTGATGCGGTTTTGATGGATTGTTACATGCCGGTCATGAATGGTTACGATGCGACCAGGCAGATCAGGATGTACGAAGGCGGCCATGATAACAGCTCCGGTATTCCTATTATCGCGATGACTGCCAACAATACCCAATTGGAAGTGGATCGTTGCATGGACGCGGGTATGGACGATTTTTTGTCAAAACCTCTGCGTATTGATGACCTGGAAAAAATGCTCCTGAAATGGGTGCCGCCAGACGAAGATGAATCCACCGGTAACGAGGTGGATGACGACCTCTTTTCTGTTCGTGGTGTGGATATCTCCGGCTTCAGTTATGACCCGCTGGTTATTCAGGAGTTAAAAGCAAGCGTTGGGGAGGTAATCGTTTCAATGATTGAAGCGTTCCTTGAAGACACGCCTGTGTATCTTCAGTCGCTAAAACATGCCATTACAGAGAACGATGGCCGCCAAGTGAGAGAGCTCGCGCACACGGTGAAGGGCAGTGCGTCCAACTTTGGTGCCCGGCGTGTCACAGAACTGGCCAAAACGATTGAAGAAAAAGGTGCGATTGACGATCTCGCTGGTGTCGATAGTCTGTTCGAACAACTTAAAGGAGCCTTTGCCACTCTCAGCAAGGATCTTCAAGAATTCATACCCGACTCGGACGATGCTGACAAAGTCCGCAAAAAGAGCTATCACATTCTGGTAGTTGATGATGATCGTTCCATGCGACTGGCGTTAAAGAACGTTTTCAAAAATGAGGATTATGTGATTGAGGAGGCGGGCAATGGCATGCAGGCGATTTCCATGTGTCAACGTGATATGCCCGACCTGGTCTTGATGGATGCCATGATGCCCGAGGTGGATGGGTTCACTGCCTGTGAGCGAATCCGTCAACTGCCTAAGGGCGCTAATACGCCGGTATTGATGATTACGGCACTGGATAATGAAGAAGCCATCGTCAAGGCTTTCGCTGCCGGCGCTTCTGACTATATCCCAAAACCCATCCATTTTGCTGTGCTCAAACAGCGCGTATCGCGACTGATTCATGCGAATAAGGTAGAGAAGCATGTCAGGCAATTGGCCTATCACGACCCGTTGACCGGTTTGCCCAACAGAACCAATCTGATGCAACAGCTCCGGGTGATGGTCAATCGTGCACAGATTGAGGAAAAAATGGTTGCTATCATGTTCCTCGACCTTGATCGGTTCAAAATGATCAACGATACCCTGGGCCACGATGCCGGTGACCTATTGTTAAAAGCCGTATCGGAGAGGATACAGCGCTGCGTAAGGAACCAGGATTTTGTGGCTCGGCTCGGTGGCGATGAGTTTACTGTGGTCCTTGAAGGCGTGACGGATCGGGATATCGTTTCCAAAATTGCGGGCAAAATCTGCGATGCATTGGGCCAGCCATTTGTTTTTTTACAGCAAAAAATGTTTGTCACCACCAGTATCGGTATTTCCGTTTTCCCCGATGATGGGCAGGATGTCGGCTCGCTGATGAAACATGCTGATTCAGCGATGTTCCGCGCCAAAGAGCACCGCAATGGCTATTGTTTCTATATCAAGGGCATGGAAGACGAAATGGTGCGCCGTATGGAAGTCGAGCGCGAACTGCGCCACGCCGCTGCAGATGATGAGCTGATACTCTATTACCAGCCCCAGATAGATACGGCGTCGGGAAAAATGATCGGAGCAGAGGCGCTTATCCGGTGGCAGCATCCCAAACATGGACTACTGTCTCCTGATACGTTTATTCCTCTCGCGGAGGAGTCTGGTCTGATTAACAAAATCAGTGACTGGGTTCTCGAAAATGCCTGCAAACAGCTCAAAATCTGGCGTGACAACGGTAGCGAGATGAAGATGGCTGTGAATCTTTCCAGCAAGGATCTTCAATTGGAGGATTTTCGTCAGAAAATAAGTAATCTTATCGACAAATATGAGATCAGTCCGCAATCTCTGGAGCTGGAGATTACTGAAAACACGCTGATGGAAAATCCCGAGGCGCTGGAGTCCGACCTGAATGCACTTCGCAAGATGGGGCTGACACTGGCCATTGATGACTTCGGTAGCGGTTTCTCGTCACTTAATTATCTCAAGCGATTGCCGGTCGACGTGCTCAAGATTGACCGGATGTTTATCCGGGACATTGATCGGGATGAAAATGACAAGGCGATTGTCAGCGGGGTGGTGGCATTGGCCAAGAGTATGGGACTGAGTACGGTTGCCGAGGGTGTGGAAACGGAAGAGCAGTACCATCTTCTTCAGCAATTGGGCTGTGATACATGCCAGGGCTATTATTTTGGCAAGCCTGTTTCGGCGGCAGATTTTGAGAACGCTTTTCTTCACCCCGCTTTTGATGCATGAATGTTGTTGACGGTTTTTGTGTTTGATCTGTCTTTGTAGGGGCCGCTTCAATCAGAAATACTTTTTCTGCCTTTATTGACTGGCAAATGTGTAATAATCTGCGCGGAAAGTTACAGATGTTTGCCAATGAGTCAGTTTTTCTCTATTCACCCTGAAAACCCCCAGCTGCGACTGATTCGTCAGGCTGTGGAAATTGTCCGTGCCGGTGGTGTTATTGTCTATCCCACCGATTCCGCGTATGCCCTCGGTTGCCAGATTGGCGACAAAAAAGCGCTGGACCGAATCCGTCAGATACGCCAATTGGATAAACATCACAACTTTACCCTGATGTGCCGCGATCTTTCCGAACTGTCGGCCTACGCCAAGGTGGACAATCAGGTGTTTCGCCTGTTGAAGACCTATACGCCAGGACCCTATACATTCATCCTGGACGCGACCGCCGAAGTGCCCCGTCGGCTTATGCACCCGAAGCGGAAAACGATTGGACTCCGGGTCCCGGGCAACCCGATCGCGCTGGCGCTACTTGAGGAACTGGGTGAACCCCTGATGAGTGTCACACTGATTATGCCGGCGGATGAATACCCGTTGACGGATCCCTATGATATTCGTGATACCCTCGAGCATCATGTGGATCTGATCATTGACGGGGGGTATTGTGGTCTTGAGGCGACTACCGTGGTTGATCTCTCCGGTGAGGTACCCCAGGTTACCCGCCAGGGGGTTGGCCGGTTTGAAGACGTTATTGCCTGACCGTACTATCCTCGCTCAGTGGCTGTGATTGCCAGTCACCGTATAATGCCCGGGTCCAATACTTGGCCCCCCACGCCATCTGCCTAAAGTGATTTATGGTTATGACAGCCACTCCGGAAGGAGAGACAACTCAAGCGGATCCGGTTTCCGAGATATTGCCTCACCCTTTACAGGGGGAAATGCCTTTTGCTGTCGTGTTGGGGCGTCAGATCACCGAGATACCCAGGGATCTGTACATTCCACCCGAAGCATTGGAGGTTTTTCTCGAGGCATTTGAGGGGCCCCTGGATCTGTTGCTTTACATGATTCGTCGACAGAACCTGGATATTCTCGAGATCAACGTTGCGGAGATTACCCGGCAGTACATGGTTTACATTGAGATGATGCAATCCATGCAACTGGAACTGGCCGCCGAATACCTGTTGATGGCTGCGATGCTGGCGGAGATTAAATCCCGTATGCTGTTGCCCCGTCAGGTGGCCGAAGAGCATGAAGAGGACCCCCGGGCCGAATTAATCCGCAGGCTTCAGGAATATGAACGCTTTAAACAGGCATCTGAAGACATTGATGACCTGCCGCGCCTCGGTCGTGATGTGTTTATGGCCACGGCAAAAGCACCGGATTGCCGGCAGGTACGGCCCGAGCCGGACGTTGTCATGAAAGAGCTGTTGCTGGTGCTTGCCGATGTGCTGCGTCGTGCGCAGATGTTCGAGAGCCACAAGGTGCAACTTGAGCGTTTGTCCACCCGGGAGCGGATGTCCCATGTGCTGGAGGCCCTGAAGGGTAAACAGTTTCTGCCATTTGTCAGTCTGTTCACGTTGGCAGAGGGTCGCAGCGGTGTGGTGGTCACTTTCTTGGCGCTGATGGAATTGATCAAAGAGTCTCTTATTGAAATTGTACAGAGCGAGCCCTATGGACCGATTCACGTTAAGGCTCGCTCCTAGCTCGGTTAACAGGCGTCATACCGATGGAAAATGATCAGTTAAAAAAAATTGTAGAAGGTGCTTTGCTGGCCGCTGGGCGGTCACTGGATATTGGTCATCTGCAACAGCTGTTCGATATCGATCAGGTGCCGGAAAAAGATCAGCTACTGGCGGTCATTGACGATATCGATGCAGAATGCAGTGATCGCGGATTTGAGTTGAAGCGTACCGGCAGTGGCTACAGGATTCAGGTTCGGCAGGAGCTGTCCCCCTGGATCAATCGCCTCTGGGAAGAAAAACCCAAAAAATACTCCCGTGCATTACTGGAAACCCTTGCGCTGATAGCCTATCGCCAGCCGCTTACCCGGGGCGATATTGAAGAAGTGCGGGGTGTGTCTGTCAGTTCGGAGATAATCAAAACGCTTTTGGAGCGTGAGTGGATCAGAGCTGTCGGCCACCGCGATGTGCCGGGGCGACCTGCCCTGTATGCAACAACGCGCGAATTTCTCGATTATTTCAGCCTGAGCAGTCTCGACCAATTGCCGCCATTGAATGACATTCGCGATATTGATGATATCAATCCCTCATTGACACTTGATATGTCGGCACGGAAGCAGCGCGATAAGGAGGTTGGTGATGCTTCGGTGGCGGCTGCTGAAACAGAGGATACAGGGGTTGGATCCCGTCCAGATGATAATGACAATACTGAAATCAACCTACCTTCCCGCGATTGGCAACACTGATGTCTGAGAAATTACAAAAAGTACTGGCTGCTGCCGGCTATGGTTCCCGTCGTGAACTTGAGCAATGGATCACCGATGGGCGTGTGGAAGTCAACGGTAAGCCGGCGAAGTTGGGTGACCGGGTTACCGCAGAAGATGCCATAAACGTCGACGGAAAGCGCATCAAATTAGCTGCTGCTGACCGGAAAATTCGCGTGCTGCTCTATAACAAGCCGGAGGGCGAAGTTTGTACCCGGTCCGATCCCGAAGGCCGTAAAACCGTATTTGATAACCTGCCCAGATTGGCAGGCGAGCGCTGGGTGGTGGTGGGCCGGCTGGACATGAATACCACCGGTCTGTTGTTGTTCACCAACAATGGAGAGTTAGCGAATCGTCTGATGCACCCCTCCTACCAGGTGGATCGGGAATATCTGGTGCGCGTGCATGGTGCTGTTGACGACGCCATGATCAAGCGCCTGCGTGAGGGTGTGTTGCTCGAAGATGGTCCGGCCAAATTCAGCGACGTGGTACCCGGGGAACGGGTGGGCAGCAATGGCTGGTATACCGTAGCGCTGGTGGAGGGCCGTAACCGCGAGGTGCGGCGACTGTGGGAGTCGCAGGACGTTGAGGTCAACCGTCTGAAACGGGTCCGGTTCGGGCCAATTTTTATGCCTTCCTATGTGCGGATGGGGCAGTGGATAGAGCTTGATGACCGTGCGCTGTCAGACCTGTTGGCTGCGACCAAAATGTCCGCCAGCAAAAAACAGCGTAAACAATTGCCAGAGGACAAAAAACGCTGGGAACGTCAGATGAAACGACTGCGTTCCAGGGGACCATCGTCCCGATAATTCGGGACAGCTGTGGGGTGACAGGGAATGGTGTTTTGACAAAACGAGCATTTGTAACCGGAGCCACCGGGTTTGTGGGTGGCGCCCTAGTTCGCCGTCTGGTTTCTGATGGGTGGGAGCTGGTGGTACTGGTTCGCGAGCAGAGTCAGTATGCTCCTCTGGAAAATCTGGGGGCAACTGTGGTTTTCGGTGACCTCTGCCAGCCGGAATCCTTGACTGATGTATTAAAAGGCTGCTCCGTCGTTTTTCATTGTGCCGCGCTGACAGGTGTTGAACACCGGATTGATGATTTTCATCAGGTTATTGCCGGGGGCACAAACAATCTCCTGCAGGCAGCCGATTCGGCCGGAGTGCAACGTTTTGTGTATGTCAGCAGCATTCTTGTCTATGAGCTGACAGAAAACGCCACACGGTATACGGAATCGATGCCACTGCTCACCTCCAGTGTGGACCCCTATGGTCGGGCTAAAATTGCAGCGGAATCGGCATGCCTTGAAGCCCGCCAGGCTGGATTGTTTCAGGTTAGTATCCTGAGGCCGGTTTTTGTCTATGGGCCCGGGGATCGACCGGGTGGTTTTCTGCCCACACTGCTGTCAATGCTCAGAACAGGCAGATTCCGTTTGGTTGACGGAGGTCGCAGCCGGATTCCCATGATCTATATCAGCGATCTGGTGGAGCTGTTGATCCTTGCCGCTGAGCAGCCCCAGGCCGATGGCCAGATATACAATGCCTGTTCCGCAGCCTCGCCCCAATGGCATGAACTGACCACGACGTTATGTGAAGAGATGCAGCTGGCTATGCCCGGCAACGTCAATGGCCGCCTGGTTGGGCTGCTGGCCAGTGCGGCCGAAGGCCTGGCAAAAATCGGGCTGCTGGGTAAATTGCCCATCAGCAAGGCGGCGGTAAAATTATTATCCCACGATGTCCGGTTTCCCACTGACAAAGCAGAGCAGCAGCTTGGCTATCAATCCCGGGTTGCCTATCGACAGGGTATTATTGACTGTATGCCCATGCTTCGTGAATCTCTGAATTCCAGTGCAGGTAGTGAGTAAAAACGTGTCAAATTCTGCAGACCCTTTCGCCCTCCGTAACAACTTCAATCTTCTGCTGAGCCCGCTGCCCGGCCAGATGAGGCCTGTGGATGGGCTGCGTGCCATCTCCATCCTGCTTGTACTGGCTATTCACTGTGCCTGGATACTGGCCGTTTTTGATGAGAGTGCGGCCCGGTTTTTTTATCAGGCACCGTTCTGGCTGAACTGGGTCTTTAATGGTGAGTTGGGTGTTGATGTTTTCTTTGTGATCAGCGGCTTTCTAATTTCATCGATCCTGATGAGTGAGTATCAGTCTTCCGGCAATATCCGCTTCGGTCATTTCTACAAACGCCGATTCATGCGGTTGATGCCAGCTTATCTGCTTGCCATGGGGTTTGGTCTATTGCTGTTGCCCAACAAGGAATACATCTGGAGCAACCTTCTCTACATCAATAATTTATTGCCTGCCTCCACTCACTTTATGCCCTGGACCTGGTCCCTGGCGATTGAGGAGCAGTTCTATTTTCTGTTCCCGCTCCTGTTGCTCTGGATTCTGCGTCGCCGCAGTGTCCGGTTTTTAGCGGTTGTGATGACGGTTGCAGTTGTTGCGTCGCTGTTAATTCGTTATCTGGTGATCACACATCACCAGTTGCCACTGCCCATCTGTTGGTATGAAAACGCCTGCGAAGGTTTTTTTGATGTGATTGATCATATTTATGTGAAGCCATGGACGCGTTTTGGCAGTTTTCTGCCCGGGATTTTTGCCGCTTATTTCCACGTCTACCACCCGGAGGCGTTACGGAATTGTTTCCGGAGGAGTGGGCCACTCATCGCCTGGCTATCCTTTTTCTCGCTGCTTGTCGTGGTGTTGGTGCTATCGATCCCTGTCAATAATCAATTGGTATCCTTTCCCTCATCACTAGGCACTTTTTACTACATGAGTTTCAGGCACCTGTTTACCATTGCCATCGGGTTTCTTCTGATCAGTAGTCTCTACTGTGAGTATGGCTTTTGTGGCTGGTTGGCCCGGGGACTGTCCGCTCGCTGGTTATATCCGATAGGTCAGTTGGCCTACTCGACGTACCTGTTTCATCCTCTTGTGATTGGTGCGCTCTATGGCGCGCTTTTCCAGCTGGCGGCTGAATTGCCCACCCTTCAGAAAATTGCCATAGCTACAGTCGTGGGTGTTCCCCTCAGTTTGCTGATCGCCACCGCAGTGTATCTGTTCGTAGAGCGCCCCTTTATGAATATGCGCGGCGGGCGTCGGCGGGAAGTTCCGGCGATGCCGGTCAGTGGTTAGGGCTAAGGCCTGAGTTTTGCTTGCTGCGCGTCCAGCGATTGGCCGGTTATTCCTTCGCTGGCACTACCCATAAGGTAAAGGTAGGTAGGCATAATGGCTGCCGGAGTTGTTACTGTTGCAGGATCCTCCGCCGGAAATGCTGTTGCCCGCATGCGAGTGCGGGTCGCTCCGGGGTTGATGCAGTTCACCCTGATGTTGCTGGTACCCTCGAGTTCATGGGCCAGTACCTGTGACAAGCCTTCAATGGCAAATTTTGAGACTGCATACGCGCCCCAATAGGGCTTGCCCACTTTGCCGACACTGGAGCTGGTGAAGAGAATCGAAGCGCTATCTGATTTTTCCAGCAGGGGCAGGAGTGCTTTGGTCATGAGAAATTCAGCGGTCACGTTTACCTGCATGACTTTTTGCCAGCTGGCCAGGGTGTAATTGGCGATGGGCGTGCGCTGTCCCAATTCCCCAGCATTGTGAAGCAGGCCGTCCAGTTGGCCGAACACCTCTTCCAGGCGGTCGTGCATGTCACGGTAATCTTTCTCTACCGCACCATCCAGAGAGATTGGGTAAATACCCGGCTGCGCGCCGCCGGCCTTTTCGATCTGGTCGTATACCTCTTCAAGTTTGGGGACTGTGCGGCCGATAAGGATGACGGTGGCGCCATGGGCCGCAAAGGTTCTGGCGGCCTCTGCACCAATGCCGTCGCCGGCGCCGGTGACAGCGATAACTCTGCCGTCCAGCAGGTCATCGGGTGCTTGATACTGCATGTGATTCATGGGGTTTCCTCTCAAAAATCAAGGGTGATAACTGATGGGCATCATCGACAATATAGGTGGCTCCCCAGCTGCCCGGATCTTCGCTGTCGTCCAGATAGCCGTAGGCGGCGGCGATAGTAGCTGTTCCGGCGCGCATTCCTGCTTCGATGTCCCTGAGGTGATCACCAATAAAGACGGCGGCCTCTGGGACAATAGCCAATTCGCGCAATGCAAGCAAAACGGATTCCGGGTCTGGCTTGGTGCGGGTAACATGATCCGGACAAATGATGGTGCTTGGCGAGGACGTCAGCTGGAGCCGCTCCAGGAGGGCCAGGGTATACCGTTCCGGTTTGTTGGTGACAATTCCCCATGGAATCTGATATTCAGCCAGTTCGGTCAGGAGCTCAGCAATACCCGGAAAGGGTCGGGTTCGTTCTGCCAGATTATCCATGTACAGCGACAGCAACTCCTGACGTAGTGGCTCAAAATCCGGATGACTGTTGTGTAAGGAAAAAGTTTTACTGATGATCCCCGCTGAGCCGTGAGTCACCATTTTTCGAATGTCGTCCTCGGTCAGCAGGGGCATCCCCCTGCCGCCCAACAACCGGTTGGTGCAGGTCAGAAAATCCGGTGCGGTATCCAGCAGGGTGCCGTCAAGATCAAACAGGACAGCCTGAAATTTTGGTTGTTTGGCCATTAAGCTGGATATTCCATCAGGTGGGTTTTCGCACGCAGACCATGTAATTGACGTCCACATCGCGATCGGTCATCCGGTAGCGACGGGTCAGCGGGTTGTAGACCATCCCCGTCATGGCTTGCAGTTCCAGTCCACATTCCCTGACCCACTGACAGAGTTCCGAGGGGCGAATAAACTTACCGTAGTCGTGGGTGCCCCTCGGCAGAAGACGCAGTAGATATTCTGCACCGATAATGGCAAACAGATAGGCTTTGGGGTTGCGGTTAATCGTTGAAAAGTACAGGTGGCCACCCGGTTTTACCAGTCGTGCACAGGCGGCTATGACGGACAATGGATCTGGTACGTGTTCCAGCATTTCCAGGCAGGTGACAATATCAAATTGCTCGGGATGTTGTGTGGCCATATCCTCCGCCGTGCTGTGCAGATAGTTCACCGCAACACCGCTTTCCAGCCCGTGCAGTTGTGCGACCGCCAGCGGCGCCTCGCCCATATCGATGCCGGTGACGTCGGCGCCTCGATGAACCATGGCTTCAGCCAGAATTCCTCCGCCACAGCCCACGTCCAGTAATTTTTGCTCTGCCACCGGGGAGTAACTGTCGATCCAGTTAACCCGCAGCGGATTGATATCGTGCAGGGGCTTGAATTCGCTTTCCCGGTCCCACCAGCGGCTGGCAAGGGCTTCAAATTTGGCGATTTCGGCACGATCAATATTGGGCGATGGCATGTTGGATCCCCAGTTGGGCATGTGGCGGATTTAAAGGTGCTTCAGCTTTTGCCGGTAAACTTGCGTTGCCACTGCCTGACCTTGATCATGACTTCCTGTTCGTTAATGGTCTGCAGTTGCCGTTCCAGCATCAAGGCTCGACCATTGACCCAAAGGTGGCTGACGCGACTTCCGGAGTTGGTGTAAACCAGTTGAGAGGCTGGATTATACAGCGGTTCAGTTTCGATTGTCCCAACCTCTATCGCTACTAGGTCAGCCGCTTTGCCCGCTTCGATACTGCCAATGCGATCTCCCCAGCCCAGCGCTCGGGCCCCATTGATAGTAGCCATTTGCAAGGCAGTATGTGCATCGGCGGCACCGGGGTCGCCGGAAACCGCTTTGGCGACGATTGCCGCTGTGCGCAGTTCGCCAAACATATCCAGATCGTTATTGCTGGCGGCACCGTCAGTGCCCAGTGCCACATTGATTCCTCGCTCCTGGAGCTGAGTCAGCGGACAGAATCCGCTGGCCATTTTCAGATTGGACTCCGGGCAGTGAACAACATGGGCGTTGAAACTGGCAATGGTTTCCAGATCGCTCTCGTCCAATGCTGTCATGTGTACACACTGCGTAAGGGGTGAAAAGAACTCCAGGGCCTTGAGTCGCTGAATGGGCCGCAACCCGTACTGCCCCAGACTGTCTGAAACCTCACCCGCAGTTTCATGCAGATGAATCTGTACGCAAGTGTCGAGCTCCTGGGCGTAAGTGGCTATCTTGCGGAGTGGCTCATCGGAGAGTGTGTAGGGTGCATGGGGGCCAAAGGCAATACGTGTGAGGTCGCGTCCTTTGTAGTCATCCCGCAACTGTAGTCCCTTGTGAATATACTCATCGGGTCCGCGACCCCAGGGGGAGGGGAAGTCGAAAACCGGGAAGGCGATCTGACTGCGAATGCCGGCATGGCTGGCAACCCTGGCAGCGCTTTCGGGAAAGAAATACATGTCAGAAAAACAGCTGGTACCGCTGCGAATCATTTCCGCAACCGCGAGTTCAGTGCCGTCCTGCACAAAGCTGTCACTGACCCAGTGCATTTCGATGGGCCAGATATGCTCTTCCAGCCAGGTTTTCAGTGGGTAGTCGTCAGCGTAGCCGCGCAGCAATGTCATGGCTGCATGACCGTGGGCGTTGACCAGTCCCGGCATCAGAATATGATTCGGCAGCGACACATGTTCACGAGCGCGGTATCTTCGCTCCGCCTCAATGAAGGGCAGCAAAGCGAGAATGTCGCCATCGCGGATAGCCACGCAGCAGTTTTCGTAAACCTGACCCTCCGGGATGATCGGGATAATCCAGCGCGCTGAAATCAACAGATCTATGGGTTCAGGCGTCATGATGGGCCATTCCTTGAATTGGTAGCAGGTCGCGCAGTATACCCGCAGAAAAAAGATCATTAAACAAAGGCATACAAGGGCGTTTCAGGTGTATTTTGTGGTATGATCCCGCGCTTGTTTTGGCGCCATCAGGCGCCTGAACGTCCAAAACAAGCAGAAAGGGATCGAGCAGCAGTATGGGTGAATTAGCCAGAGAAATCCTGCCCGTCAATATCGAAGACGAATTGCGCCAATCCTACCTCGATTACGCGATGAGCGTCATTGTCGGCAGGGCACTTCCCGATGTTCGCGATGGTCTTAAACCGGTTCACCGGCGCGTGCTCTTTGCGATGAGCGTTCTGAATAACGACTGGAACAAGGCTTACAAGAAGTCTGCCCGGGTTGTGGGTGATGTGATTGGTAAATATCACCCCCACGGAGACTCCGCTGTTTACGACACGATTGTCCGCATGGCCCAGCCATTTTCCCTGCGTTACATGCTGGTGGACGGGCAGGGTAACTTCGGCTCTATCGACGGTGATTCGGCGGCGGCAATGCGCTACACCGAAATCCGCATGGCCAAGATTGCCCACTCGCTGCTGGCCGATCTTGAGAAAGAAACTGTCGATTTTGTTGAAAACTACGACGGTACAGAACTGATTCCCCAGGTGCTGCCGACCCGTGTTCCCAATCTGCTGGTGAACGGATCCTCCGGGATCGCGGTGGGCATGGCCACCAACATTCCGCCGCATAACCTGCGGGAAGTAGTGGCGGGCTGCCTGGCACTGATCGACAACCCGGATATCACCATAGATGAGCTGATGGCCTTTATTCCCGGGCCGGATTTCCCTACGGCGGCCATTATCAATGGTCGCGCCGGCATTATTCAGGCATACCGCACCGGGAGAGGCCGCATTTATGTGCGGGCCAGAGCGGAAGTGATACGCGATGAGAAAACCAGCCGTGAAATAATCATTATTCACGAAATCCCCTATCAGCTGAACAAGGCGCGATTGATTGAGCGCATTGCCGAGTTGGTGAAAGAGAAAAAAATTGAGGGTATTTCAGAGCTGCGGGATGAGTCCGATAAGGACGGCCTGCGGGTTGTTATTGAACTGAAAAGAGGGGAGTCGGGCGACGTTGTACTGAATAACCTCTATGCCCAAACCCAGCTGCAGAATGTATTTGGTATCAATATGGTGGCGTTGGTTGACGAGCAGCCCCGCACACTCAATCTCAAGGAAATGCTGGAAGCCTTTGTCCGCCACCGACGCGAAGTGGTGACTCGCCGTACCGTTTACCTCTTGAGAAAGGCTCGCGAACGGGGTCATTTGCTGGAAGGCTTGGCCGTTGCGATTGCCAACATTGACGCTGTCATCGAGCTGATCAAGGCATCTCCGTCTCCCGCCGAAGCCAAGGAACGTCTGATTGCCAGCGGTTGGGATGCCTCGGCAGTCGGCCAGTTTCTAGAGCATACTGGCAGCCACGCCTGCCGCCCCGAAGATCTGGACCCCCAGTTCGGTATACGTGATGGTAAGTATTTCCTGTCTCCGGCCCAGGCCCAGGCTATTCTTGAATTGCGCCTGCACCGCCTGACCGGTATGGAGCATGACAAACTGTTGGCTGAGTACCAGGAAAAATTGGCAGAAATTGCCGAGTACCTGGCGATCCTCGATTCCCACAGTCGTCTGATGGACGTCATCAGGGAAGAATTGCGTGAAGTCAGTGAAGAGTTCGGCGATGATCGCCGCACAGAAATTATCGAATCGCAGCATGATCTGACCATCGAGGATCTGATCACCGAAGAGGACCGGGTGGTCACCATCTCCCACGGTGGTTATGCAAAAACCCAACCCCTCAGTGACTACCAGGCACAGCGTCGAGGCGGTATGGGCAAGTCTGCCACAGCGGTTAAAGATGAAGACTTTGTCGAGCATCTGCTGGTGGCAAGCACTCATAGTACGATTCTTTGTTTCACCAGCCGGGGTAAGGTCTTCTGGTTGAAGGTCTATCAGATCCCTCTGGCTGGCCGCAATTCCCGTGGACGACCCATGGTGAACTTGCTGCCTCTCGAAGAAAACGAGCGGATTACCTCCATTCTCCCCGTAGATGAATACGCAGCCGACCGGTTTGTGATCATGGCTACGGCCAATGGCACGATAAAGAAGACATCGCTTGATCAATACTCCCGTCCCCGCAGTGTCGGGTTGCGGGCGGTGGATCTGGTGGAAGGTGATCATCTGGTAGGCACTGCGATTACGGATGGCAATTGCGATGTGATGCTGTTCAGTAGCGAGGGCAAAGCGGTGCGCTTTGCAGAGGCTGATGTACGTGCCATGGGGCGTGTTTCCAAAGGTGTTCGGGGAATGCGGTTGCCCGCCGGCCATCAGGTGCTGGCCATGGTGATTCCTCAGGAAAACGGTTATGTGTTGACGGTTTCCAGGAACGGTTACGGCAAGCAGACAGCCCTCACTGAATTCCCTACCAAAGGTCGGGGTGGCAAGGGCATGATTGCCATGCAGTGCACTGAGCGCAATGGTGCTCTAGTTGGTGCCGTACAACTCTTCGACGGTGATGAAATTATGTTGATCTCTGATCAGGGCACCATGGTTCGCACCCATGTGGGTGAAATATCCGTGCTGGGTCGCAATACCCAGGGGGTTCGTGTCATCCGCCTCAAAGAGAGTGAGGCACTGGTGAGTATGGCAAGGATAGAGGAACAGGAACCGTTGCTTGACGAAGAGATGGAAGCCTAGCGGGGAGGCGGTATGGCAGAAGAAAACAAGCTCAGCCGGCTTCGTGAGCAAATCGATGCAATAGATGATCAGATCCTTGCCCTGATCAGTGAGCGCGCCAGTTGTGCCCAGCAGGTAGCTGAGGTCAAACGTACTGAGGGCGATGCCTCATTCTACCGCCCTGAGCGGGAGGCCCAGGTACTTCGTCATGTCATGATGAAAAATCAGGGTCCGCTGGATAATGAGGAAATGGCCAGACTCTTCCGGGAAATCATGTCTGCTTGCCTGGCGCTTGAGCAGCCGGTAAAAGTCGCTTTTTTGGGCCCAGAGGGCACTTTTACCCAGGAAGCCGCGCTCAAGCATTTTGGTCATTCAGCACTGGCCGTGCCTCTCGGTGCAATCGATGAAGTCTTTCGGGAAGTCGCAGCCGGCGCGGTGAATTATGGTGTTGTGCCCGTGGAAAACTCCACGGAAGGCATGATTAATCACACACTGGACACTTTTCTTGACTCCACCCTGAAGATTTGTGGTGAAGTAGAGCTGCGAATTCATCACCACCTGCTGGTCGGACCGAACACGCATCCCGACCGAATTACCCGCATCTATTCTCATGCACAGTCGTTGGCCCAGTGTCGCCAGTGGCTTGATGCACACTACCCAAAAGCTGAGCGTGTTGCGGTTAGTAGTAATGCAGATGCGGCCAAGCGTGTCATTGGTGAATGGAACAGTGCTGCAATTGCTGGCGATATGGCCGCAGAGCTCTATAACTTGCAGAAATTATCAGAAAAAATTGAAGACCGGCCAGATAACTCCACCCGGTTTCTTATTATCGGTAGGGATGCTATTCCGCCCAGTGGTGACGACAAGACCTCTATCATTGCAGCTGTTCGCAATGAGCCGGGTGCCCTGCATCAGCTGCTGGAGCCTTTCCACCGCCAGGGTGTGGATTTGACGCGGGTGGAAACCCGACCATCGCGGACCGGCAAATGGACTTATGTGTTCTTTATTGATTTTGAAGGACATTGTGACAATCCCAAAGTGGCGGAAGTGCTCCGAGAGGTGGCTTCTATCGTTGCTGACCTCAGAGTGCTCGGCTCCTATCCAAAAGCTGTCTTGTAACCAGGCGTTGGGTTGATACTTATGCGTATGGACTTAAAGAGCCTGGCATTGCCAGGCGTACAACATTTGCAACCTTATCAGGGCGGCAAGCCCCTTGATGAACTGGAACGTGAACTCGGTATCTCCGGTGCAATCAAGCTGGCAAGCAATGAAAATCCGTTGGGTTTGAGTGAGCTGGCAAAAGCCGCTATAGAAGCATCGTTTGAAAATGGTGCCCGCTATCCCGACGGAAACGGTTTTTATCTCAAGCGCCGACTCGCCGAAAAGTTGGCCGTCTCTGCCAGTCAGCTGACCCTGGGTAACGGGTCCAATGAAGTTCTGGAGCTGCTGGCGAGAGGTTTTCTCGGTCAACAGCACAATGCCATCATTGCTGAACACGCTTTCGTGGTCTATCAACTGATAATCACTGCGCAAAATGCCACAGCGATTGTTGTTCCTGCCAGCAGCTGGGGTCATGATTTGCCGGCTATGGCCGCCGCCGTGAATGAACACACGCGTTTGCTGTTTATCGCCAACCCGAATAATCCGACCGGGACCTGGGTATCGCTTGCATCCATTAAAGCGTTGTTACAGGAGCTGCCAGACACTGTGCTGGTGGTGGTGGATGAAGCCTATTTTGAATATGTGGATCAACCCGGTTACGGTTCTGCACTTGAGCTGATTGACGACTACCCCAATCTGGTCGTTACCCGTACCTTTTCCAAGGCCTATGGTTTGGCGGCCTTGCGTATCGGTTACTCGGTATCACATCCGGAGGTGGCAGATATCCTCAATCGTCTTCGCCAACCCTTCAACGTTAATAGTCCAGCACTGGCCGCCGCGCTGGCGGTACTGGATGATGATGATTACCTGCGACGCAGTATTGGCGTCAATCGTGATGGTTACAATCAGCTGGTGGCCGGTTTTGATGCCCTGGGATTGGCGTACATTCCATCGGCAGGTAACTTTATCGCTGTTCAGGTCCCGGGGGATGCGTCGGCCATTTACGAGGCACTGCTGCGCCAGGGTGTCATTGTTCGCCCTGTTGCTCTGTACGGTATGCCCCACCATTTGCGGGTTTCTATTGGTTTGCCCCACGAAAATCAACGTTTTCTCGACTCATTGGGTCGGTTGCTGGTTGACAGGGATACAGCTTGATGACGCCTACAATCAATCGTCTATTGGTAGTGGGACTTGGCCTGATTGGCGGCAGCCTGGCAAAGGCCGCTCGTGAGCGGGGACTTTGCCGTGAGGTAATTGGCAGCTCCAGAAATCCCGATACGCTGAGCAAGGCGCTGGCATCCGGTGTGGTAGACCGGGTCATCACCGATATTGGTGATGTCGCAGGGGACCTGGGTGAGGGTGACGTGGTTTTGGTGGGTGTGCCGACCCTGACCGTTCCCGATATTATGCACCAACTGCAACCACTGCTGGCGGATAGCGTTACTGTGACCGATGTGGCCAGCGTCAAGGGCAGTGTCGTAACTGCAGTGCGGCGAGCCTATGGCAAAATGCCTGCCCAGTTTGTTCCGGGACATCCGATCGCCGGTTCGGAGAAAAGCGGTGTGGATGCGGCAAATAGCGGTTTGTTCGACGAGCACAGGGTGATTCTGACTCCCTTGCAGGAAACCGGTAAGGAGCATTTGCAGCGTGTCCGTGGTCTATGGCAGGGAGCGGGTGCCGTGATCAGTGAAATGACGGTGGCAGAACACGATGAGGTTTTGGCGGCCACCAGTCATTTACCTCATATTCTGGCTTACACATTGGTGGATACACTCGCTGGTATGCGTGAAAATCGTGAGATTTTCCGTTATGCAGCCGGTGGATTTAGAGATTTTACGCGTATTGCCGCCAGTGATCCGATGATGTGGCACGACATTGTCATGGCGAATGACCAGGCGTTGCTAGCCGTACTGGAAACGTTTACCGATCATGTGGATCAGCTTAAAGATGCTATTCAGAACAAGGACAGCGAGTACCTGCTGGGGGTGTTTACCCGCGCCAGGGAAGCGCGCAACCATTTTGCTAAAATGCTTGAAAACAAGGCTTACCTGGAGCCCATGACACAGACTATTGACTACCGGGTGTCCCCCGGCAATTCAGTTACCGGTAGCATTCGTGTGCCCGGCGATAAATCCATATCCCACCGCTCGATCATGCTGGGCTCGCTTGCCGAAGGTGTCACCACCGTGACCGGCTTTCTTGAGGGCGAAGACAGTCTTGCCACGCTACAGGCATTCCGGGATATGGGTGTGGTTATCGAGGGGCCGCAGAGCGGTCGTGTGGTGATACACGGTGTTGGTATGACCGGTCTCAAGGCGCCCGCTTGCCCGCTATATCTGGGTAATTCCGGTACATCAATGCGTTTGTTGGCCGGGTTGCTGGCCGGCCAGACTTTTGACGTGGAACTGACAGGAGACGAGTCCCTGTCGCAGCGGCCTATGGAGCGTGTGGCAGGGCCCTTGAGGCAGATGGGTGCTGTTATAGAGGCAGAGCAGGGTGGCAGGCCGCCTCTTCGTATCAGGGGAGGGCAGGCGCTCAAAGCAATCGACTATTGCCTGCCGATGGCCAGTGCCCAGGTGAAATCTTCGGTGTTACTGGCCGGCCTCTATGCCAACGGGACTACTCGAACCACGGAGCCGGCACCGACACGTGATCACACCGAACGGATGCTGACCGGTTTCGGTTATCCGGTTCGGCGAGAGGGTGCGGTCGCGGAGCTCGACGGCGGCGGAAAATTGTATGCCACGAACATTGACGTGCCGGCAGATATCTCATCTGCGACTTTTTTCATGGTGGCGGCGGCAATCGCGCCTGGCTCCGATGTGACGTTGACCCATGTGGGCGTTAACCCCACCCGTATCGGTGTCATCAATATCCTGCAGATGATGGGTGCAGACCTGGAACTCACCAACCATCGCGAAGTCGGCGGTGAGCCGGTGGCTGATATCCGGGTCCGCTATGCGCCACTTCATGGAATAGACATCCCCGAAGATCAAGTACCTCTGGCCATTGATGAGTTTCCCGCTCTGTTTGTGGCGGCAGCCTGTGCCGAGGGAAAAACCCGCCTGACCGGTGCTGAGGAATTGCGGGTAAAAGAGAGTGACCGGATCAAGGCCATGGCAGACGGCCTGGCCTGCCTGGGAATCCAGGCGATTCCCACCCCGGATGGTATCGATATTCAGGGTGGTACATTGCGTGCCGGCGAGGTGGACAGTCTGGGCGATCACCGTATCGCCATGTCCTTTGCTATTGCCTCGTTGAGGGCACAGGGAAATATTCTGATACGAAATTGTAACAATGTGGCGACATCATTCCCGGGCTTTGTGGCTTTGGCCAACAGTGTCGGTTTGAAAATTGTCGAGGAAATACGATGAATGAAAAAAGAGTACCAGTCATAACCATCGACGGGCCGAGTGGTTCTGGAAAGGGGACCATCTGTCAGTTGCTGGCTGCCAAGTTGGGGTTCCACTATCTCGATAGTGGTGCGCTTTACAGGTTGCTGGCGCTGGCGGCAAAACGTCATGGCGTTTCGCTGGATAATGTGGAGTCTCTGGCTGTATTGGCTGCCCATATGGACATTTCATTCAAGACACGCGATAACGGCAACACGCCAAAAGTGATGCTGGAGGGAGAGGATGTATCCGCGTTGATTCGCTCCGAGGGTGTGGGGACTAACGCCTCAGTGGTTGCCGCATATCCGGAAGTGCGCGATGCCCTTCTGCAGCGTCAGCGAGCCTTTGCCGTGTCGCCGGGCCTGGTGGCGGACGGCCGCGATATGGGTACCGTGGTTTTCCCCGACGCCATCGCCAAAGTCTTCCTGACAGCGAGCTCGGAAGAACGGGCGCAAAGACGTTATAAGCAGTTGATAGATAAGGGGGAAAGTGTTAGCCTTGCCGCCCTCGTAGAGCGGGTTCAAAAACGGGACGAACGGGATATGACACGCAAAGTGTCACCGATGGTTCCTGCGACCAACGCCGTGGTGTTGGACAGTTCAGCCTTGACCATCGAGGAAGTATTGCAGAAGGTGGTGGATGTGGTCGCGACAAGTGGCATACAGCCACCGCAATAAATCGGGTTTGTGATGTTTGGCCAGTAACGCATCATATCTCCCTGAAACCAACAGCCCGCATAACTGGTAGTGCGGTTTGAGAGTCAAGTGACTCGATTTTTACAGGTACATTTCAATGAGCGAAAGTTTCGCAGATCTGTTTGAAGAAAGTTTAAAAACTATCGAAATGAACGCCGGCGCAATTGTCACCGGTGTCATTATTGATATTGATAAGGACTGGGTAACCGTTCACGCCGGACTGAAGTCCGAAGGTGTGATCCCAAAGTCCCAGTTCATTGATGACAACGGTGAGTTGGACATCAATATTGGCGATGAAGTCCAGGTTGCTCTCGAAGCCGTAGAAGATGGTTTTGGTGCTACTCGCCTGTCCCGTGAAAAAGCGCGCCGCGCAGAATCCTGGATTGAACTGGAAGCCGCTCACAAGGCGGATGAAGTGGTTACTGGCATAATCAGTGGCAAGGTCAAAGGTGGCTTTACGGTTGATGTCAATGGCCTGCGGGCTTTCCTTCCCGGTTCTCTGGTCGATGTTCGCCCGATTCGCGATACAGCTCATTTAGAAGACAAGCCGCTCGAATTCAAAGTCATCAAGCTTGACCAAAAACGTAACAACGTCGTGGTATCACGCCGTGCCGTGATGGAAAAAGTGAATTCTGAAGAGCGTGATGAACTGCTCGCCAAACTGGAAGAAGGCATTACCCTGAAAGGTATCGTCAAGAACCTCACCGATTACGGTGCTTTTGTCGATCTTGGCGGTATTGATGGCCTGCTTCATATCACGGATATGTCCTGGAAGCGTATCAAGCACCCCAGTGAAATCGTCAATGTCGGTGATGAAATTGATGTCAAGGTGCTGAAGTTTGATCGTGAACGCAGCCGCGTGTCACTGGGCATGAAACAAATGGGTGAAGATCCCTGGGCCGATATTTCCGGTCGCTATCCCGAAGGTGCCCGTGTCAAAGCAGTCGTTACCAACCTCACTGACTACGGTTGCTTTGCCGAGCTGGAAGATGGTGTTGAGGGTCTGGTCCACGTTTCCGAAATGGATTGGACCAACAAAAACATTCATCCCTCCAAGGTTGTTCAGCTGGGTGATGAAGTTGAGGTCATGGTGCTGGACATTGACGAAGAGCGTCGTCGTATTTCACTGGGTATCAAACAGTGTCATATGAATCCTTGGGACGAATTCGCCATGAATCACAGCAAGGGTGAAAAAATCTCAGGCAGTATCAAGTCAATTACTGACTTCGGTATCTTTATCGGTCTGAACGGTGGTATTGACGGACTGGTTCACCTCTCCGATATCTCCTGGCACGAAACCGGTGAAGAGGCGGTGCGCAATTTCAAGAAAGGTGATGAAGTTGAAACTGTGATACTTTCCATCGACCCGGAAAGAGAGCGTATTTCCCTGGGTATGAAACAGTTGTCAGATGATCCCTTCTCTAATTATGTCACTGAAAATGACAAAGGTGCGATCGTCAATGGTGTTGTCAAGGAAGTGGATGCCAAGGGTGCAGTGGTGACTTTGAGCGGCGATATCGAAGGCTATTTAAAAGCCTCTGAAATCTCCCGGGAAAAGGTTGAAGATGCCCGTAACGCACTGAATGTGGGTGATGAGGTGGAGGTCAAGGTGATTAATGTGGATCGCAAGAACCGCTCTATCAACCTCTCTATCAAAGCCAAAGATGTCGCTGAGGAAAAGGCGGCTATCAAAGAACATCGCAAGTCTGAAACAGATAATATTGCACCGACTACCATCGGTGATCTGATCAAGGCCCAGATGGACACCAAAGAGAAGTAATGATTAGATTGGGGTAATGGCGACATTACCCCTTTTCTTATGAAATCAGAACGTTATGACAAAATCAGAATTAATCGATTATATCGTTACCCAGCAGGATCAACTCCCCCCCAGGGATGTGGAAATTGCCGTGAAAATGATCCTGGAGCGTATGACCCATGCGCTTGTTAATAATGATCGCATTGAAATTCGCGGTTTTGGAAGCTTTTGCCTGCATTATCGTGCTCCCAGAGTAGGGCGTAACCCCAAAACTGGTGATTCGGTTAAGTTGTCGGGTAAATATGTTCCTTATTTCAAACCTGGCAAAGAGCTTCGTGAACGCGTTAACAGCAGTCTCGAGGCAGGTTGAGTCTGTGGGTTCGATGACACGATAAACAAGACCAACCATCAGTAGTTTGGTTACAATAAACGGCAAGTATTTTTACTTGCCGTTTTTTTATGGGGATTTTATGGCATTGCTAAAGAAGCTCTTTTTCCTGTTGATCGGTTTGGCGGCAATTCTGCTGGGTATTGGTCTGGTATTAACCAACCCGGACGCCATTACGATTGATTTCTTCGGTTATGAGTCGGGGCCGCTACCCCGGGGCCTCTGGCTCCTCGCAGCACTTTTTGCAGGCTGCCTGACTGGTCTACTTGCCAGCTTGCCGATGCTGCTGCGACTCCGGCGACGCGTCCATGTGCTAAACCAGCAGCTTATCAAATTGAGAGTGGCTCCCGTCCGCGCTAAAGACAAAACGGAGTAGCCCAATACCCTATATGGTGGATCACTTATTAATTATCGGGTTATTGCTGTCTTTTCCGCTTTTCTGGTTTGCCGGTTATACCCGTGGTAAGAGCAGACGTTTGGCGAACAGTGAGAGAGACCTTGCGCGCCATTATTTCCAGGGTATCAATTTCCTCGTTAACGAACAGCCGGATCAGGCTATCGATACTTTTATCCGTTCCGTCGAAGTCACACCCTATACCCTAGAAACGCATCTGGCGCTGGGGAATCTGATGCGGCAACGAGGTGAAATAGAACGGGCCATCCGGGTTCACCAAAATTTGCTTTCTCGACCCAATCTCAATAGCGATCAGTCGCAACAGGCTCATTTGGAACTGGGTAGGGATTTTTTGAAGGCGGGTTTATTTGACCGTGCAGAACGCCTGTTTCTGGAGTTGGTGGAAGATCCGGGCAGTGATTTTCGGCAGGTGTCTCTGCAACACCTTGTTCAAATATACCGTGGTGAGCAGGAATGGGAAAAAGCTATCCGCGCTGCCGGTATGATGGATAAGAAGCGCTTTTCACGGTCTCTGGATAAGCTCGGCATTGAGCAGGCGCAGTTTTGTTGTGAACTGGCTGAACAAGCGATTGACGTGTCTGATTTGTTGCAGGCCAGACGTCATATTAAAGCAGCTCTCAAGTACAATAAGAATTCAGCCAGAGCGAATATGCTTTGGGGGCGTTTGGAAATGCACGCCTCAAACAGCCTCGAGGCATTGAAACGCTTTAGCATGATTCCCCGTCAACAACCCGAATACTTGCCTGAGATCCTCCCACTTGTCAGGCAGTGCTACGAACAACTTGGTGATGAATCCGGACTTTTAGTGCAACTGCAGTCCTGGCTAAAAACCTGTCCCGGCACCAGTTTGCTTCAAATGGCGGCAGATGTGATGGTGAAACAGTGTGGAGAACAGCGGGCAAGAGGTTTTTTAATGGATTATTTGCGGGAGTACCCGTCCATCAGGGGACTGCAAACATGGCTTAGAATTTCCCCCAACAGAGGTGCCGGAGCAGAACAAGAGCAACTTAATCTACTGCAGGGATTATTGGACAGTCTACTGGCGCACCGTCCGCAATACCGCTGTGTCCAGTGTGGTTTTAGCGGCGCTCAGCTTCACTGGCTCTGCCCCCAATGCCTGCGTTGGGAAACAGTTCAACCTGTTCGGGGAATTGATGGTGAGTGACCACTTGCCAAAGTCACTATTTTAAAATGAGAATGACCCATGACACACGTTACTGATAGTAAGGTAATTGTCGCACTGGACTACAATACAGCGGCTGCGGCAGAGCGATTTGTGGCCGATGTCTCCCCGGATCTGTGCAAACTGAAGGTGGGAAAAGAGCTTTTTACCCGTTCAGGTCCACAGTTCGTTACTACCCTGGTCAACCGGGGGTTTGATGTTTTCCTGGATTTAAAGTTTCACGACATACCGAACACGGTTGCAGCTGCAGTCAAAGTCGCTGCTGATCTCGGTGTATGGATGACCGATGTGCACGCCTCCGGTGGCCGTCGGATGATGGAGGATGCCCGGTTAGCCAGTGACCAATCCGGTACCAATATGCTGTTGATAGCAGTGACCGTATTAACCAGTTTCTCTGCGGAAGATCTTGCGGAATTGGGTATCGGGTGTACTCCGGAACAGCAGGTGCACAGACTGGCAGCCATGGCAAAGGCCTCGGGTATGGATGGCGTTGTCTGCTCCGCGATGGAAACTCGGGGACTCCGCAATTTGCTCGGTAACGATTTTACCCTGGTGACACCGGGTATTCGTCCTGTGTCGGCAATGGCGGATGACCAACGGCGGGTTGTCACCCCTGCGCAGGCGATTGCCAACGGTAGCAGTTACCTGGTGATCGGCCGGCCAATTACCCAGTCGCCGGATCCGGTGAATGCGCTACTTGCCATCAATCGGGAAATTTTGCAAGATTGATCGGGCGGCACACGATGTGCCGTTTCTATGAAATGGAGTGCCTCTGGCACAAGGAGTTCGACATGAAAAATGTAAAAACACTTCCCGGCGTTCTATTGTTCCTGCTTGCAGTATTACCGTTCTGGCAAGCAGTTACAGCGGATGAGGCATCTTCCCAGGAGATGATGCAGCAACCTGTGATGGTCAATATCAATACCGCCACAGCCGATGAACTATCCAGTATGCTAAAGGGTATCGGTGAAAAGCGAGCTATGGCAATAGTGGCTTACCGGGAAGAAAACGGCCCATTCGTGACGGTGGAACAGCTGCAGTCGGTTAAGGGCGTGGGTGAAAAAGTTCTGGAACAGAACCGCGCTAACCTTTCGGTGAAGTAGTCTATCCCGAAAATCCCAGGGGCCAGCCTTTTGGCTGGCCTTTTCGTTGATTGAAGAGACTCAGAATGAGCGGCCTGACTGACTATATACACCTGCTGGAAAGGTTGGATCGATCGAATCTTGAACAGTTGAGAGCAGTCCTCAGTGAGGATGTGTTTTTTTCTGACCCGTTCAATCAAGTGAACGGTACTGATGCCTATCTGGCGCTTTTGAGTGAGATGTTTGAGCGGCTGGGCAGTGTGAGCTTTACCGTTCACGACAGTCAGCAACAGGATGCTGTCGCTTATCTGTATTGGACGTTTTCTGGTCACAGTAGTGTGACCGGTTGGCTGAATTTTCAGGGCAGCAGTCGATTGACCTTTGATGTATCGGGCAAGATTAACCGCCACCAGGATTTCTGGGACAGCGCCGACCTCTATGAAAAAGTGCCTGTACTGGGGGCCCTGTTTCGCTGGTTGAGACGACGGGTTGCTTTTCGGCAGCACTGACGTTTTAGCAGTTGAGCCCTATTGCCATTGTTTGTCACTTCGGTGTTCCAGTACGAACAGCCCCACATCAATGGCACCTTCTTTAAACCCCCCTTCGCAATAACTCAGATAATAGCGCCACAAACGGTAGAAACGCTGATCAAAACCCAGGGTGCTGATTTGCGCCCAGCGTTCCTCGAAGCGTTCCCGCCAAAGTTCAATTGTCCTGGCATAGCCCCCGCCAAACATTTCCTGATCGACAAGACAAAAGCCATGCTGTGAGAACTTTTCTTGCAGGGCCGTTACACTGGGCAACATCCCACCGGGGAAGATATGACGCTGAATGAAGTCAGCCTGCTTGCGGTAGACCTCAAAGCGCTTTTCATCAATGGTGATAATCTGCAGCACGGCTCTGCCACCGGGTTTTAATACGCCTTTGAGTTTTTTGAAGTAGCTGTCCCAATGGGTCTCACCCACTGCCTCAAACATCTCAATCGAAACGACCCCATCGTACTGTCTCTTCAGGTCTCGATAATCGGTCAAACTGATTGTGACCCGGTCTGCCAGACCTGCTTTGGTGAGCTTGTCCTCCGCCCAGCGCCGCTGCTCCGAAGACAGGGTGATGCCGTGAACCCGGACGTTAGCGGTTTCGGCAGCCTGTAGGGCAAATTCACCCCAGCCACAACCAATTTCCAGCAGCTGATCCTGTTCTCTGGGTGACAGCAACTGGAGAATACGTTGATATTTTTTCGTCTGAGCCTGTTGCAGGGATAGCCCGCCATGATCAAACATCGCCGCGGAATACGTCATCCCGGGGTCGAGCCACTCCCGATAAAAATCGTTGCCCAGGTCGTAATGCGCAGCAATGTTTCGGCGGCTACCCCGGCGCGTATTACGACGGCTCCAGTGGTAGAGGTTATAGAGCAGGTCATTGACATAACCGGCTTTCGCCATGCTGTTCAGGGTCGGTTCATTCTGAATCGCCCAGCGGATCAAGGCGGTTAGATCAGCACTGTCCCACTCACCGCCCAGATAACTGTCGGACCAGCCATTGGTGCCACCAAAGAATAACCGGAACAGGGGCGTCATTGAGTAAAGGCTGACAGAGGCAGCTGTGTCACCCTGACCAAACAGGTGCCTGTGGCCACTGGGAAACTGCATTGAGAGTACCCCCTGACAGTGAGCCAGCTTTCTCCGCAACAGCCGGATAATTTGTGTTTCCAACCACGCTGGTGAACTTGTCGGTTGCCTTGGGGTGATATCGTCGGCATCGAGGTCAGAGCTGTTCATGGTGCAATACTCCATCTTTGTCCCGCCAGCTAAAATCGCGGGTGTTCTTTGTAGTTTTTCTGGGCTGCAGGGGTAACCCCTTCAGCCACAGGCGCAACGCTTGCCAGTGAATGGCACCGATAATTTTCAGGGTCATTAGTGGATGGCTTAAAAAGAGCCGTAGCAAGGTTGCATCGTTGAGTGTCCGATACTGGCCGTTGAAGGCAGCCAGCAGGACATGGTTGCCGGGCTTGTCTGCCCCGTCGTTGGATTGCCTGATGAAAACAGATACCTGTTTTTGATCGGGTGGCTGAATCCGGAAACGGTAATGGGTTTCCATCGGCATGAACGGGCTGACGTACATGGCTTTCTCGGCCCGCTGGTCAACCAGGGTATTTTTCCGTTGTGGATCCACTGGAATCAGATAGGTATGTTTTTGTTTGAAGGTGTTGCTGACTTCGTAGAGCACAGCCGACAGCTGCTGTTGGTCGTTGTAGCAGAAATAGATACTTAGCGGATTAAACACATATCCCAGTATTCTCGGATAGCAGAGCAACTGGATATGGGCAGTGGCATGACCAAAACCGCGCTCGGTCAATAGTCGGCCCATGTGTCCCTTCAGGTCTGATTCTCCACTGCCGTGATCTTTCTCGTGAAAGGAAAACAGATTGAAACGGTTGAGTGAAAAGAGCCGAAGTCGGCCATCCAGTGTTTTCAGTTCATCGAGGTCAAGATACAGCGAGAAAACCCGGTAGGTAAACCGGTGTCTTTTCGGGCGCAGACGCCGATGCATGACCCTGCCACTGTACAGGGCCGATTTCAGTTTCTCAGACACAGTACAATTCCACAGCAGAGTCGGGCAGTGAGCCAGTATGGATTTCAATCCGGGAGTTCGGCTCCTCCAATTGCCAGGGGCGGACAACACCGCCCAGCGCTTCGGCGACAGCCAGCCCGGATTGCAAACCGTCCTCATGGAAACCGTAACCGAAATAGGCGCCACAGAACCAGGTATGCTGCTTGCCCTGCAGTGACCAGAGTTGCTTCTGGGCTGTCAGTGAGGATTGATCAAATGCGGGGTGGTCGTAAAAAAAACTTCTGATAATCGTGCCGGACCTGGGCATTTTCAGTGGGTTTAGGGAGACCATTACCGGTTGTTCTGTAGCCAGCGGCTGGAGCTGGTTCATCCAGTAGCTGACGGACACTTTTCTTTTCTGGCCACTGACCAGCTGCTCGTTTTTTGATGCAGATTTGTTGCTGGTCAGATAATTCCAGCTGGACCAGACTTTTTGACGTTTTGGCATCAACTCGGTGTCCAGATGAAGAAAGGCCCGGTTTCGCTGGTAGGGAAAACAGCTGAGCAGGGCCTGCTCTTCGGTTGTCGGGTCAGCCAGCAAGGCAAGTGCCTGGTCACTGTGGCAGGCAAAAACGACGTCATCGAATATTTCCCGGTTGCCGTGAATATCGTCCAGAGCTACCTGTTCCCCCAGTCTTGTGACGGATTGAATACGGGTATTCAATCGAATGGAACCCTGCAGGGTGGCAGCAATTTTATCCACATATTGACGGCTGCCACCGACCACCGTACGCCATTGTGGCCGGTTATTTACCTGGGTCAAACCGTGGTTGCTGCAAAAACGCAGAAAACTCAGGGCAGGATAATTCAGCATTTTGTCGACAGGTACTGACCAGATTGCCGCGCCCATGGGTAGCAGGTGGTTGTTGATAAAGGATTTGCCGTAACGGTGTTTTTCAAGCAATTCGCCGAGGGAAAAGTGCTCGAGGTTGGCGGACTGGAGCAGTTTCGGTGATTCTCGATAAAAGCGCAGCAGATCGGTCACCATTCCCCAGAAAGCCGGTCGTAACAGGTTCCGTTTTTGTGCCAACAGCCCCGACAGGCCACTGCCGGAATATTCGAGCTCCCCGCCGTTCACTGACACGGAAAAGGACATGTCGGTATCACAGGTTGTTACCCCCAGCTGCTCAAAAAACTTCACCAGGTTGGGGTAGTTGACGGGGTTGTAGACGATGAATCCGGTATCGACGCTGATGGCCCGTTTGTCCAAATCAAAGGTTACTGTATTGGAATGCCCTCCGAGCCGATCATCCTTTTCAAACAGCGTCACATTCTGTGAGTTGCTCAGTAGCCAGGCGCAGCTCAAACCCGAGATACCCGAACCAATCACCGCAATATTCTTACGGGGTGGGGCGCTTTGCGCAGAATTTTTCGGGGTTGGCGTCTTCATGGTGCAGTCCGTACTGAATGGGTAGCGGATATTACGCAGGAAGTACGGAGAGGGATCACCCTTTTTATTTGGCTTTATTGGACGCGGGCGCTAATCTCTGTGATCTATCGAGGCTGACTGCGCGTAAGGAGAGTCATGCAAGACCAACCGCCGGGAGATGAAGCGTTGAGTGTCGTGGCATTAAGAGCAGAAAAGACATCCGAGACACCGGCGAAAGACTGGTCTGCAATGTTGGCAGAACTGGCCATTTCCCGGGACCGGCAGTTGTTTATCCGTCTGTTTCGTCACTTTTCGCCCAGAATCAAAGGTTACATCATGAAACTGGGCCTCACGGAAGCCACCGCTGAAGAGTTGACCCAGGAAGCCATGTTGTCCGTCTGGCGAAAAACCCATCTGTACGATCCCAGTAAGGCCGCTGCCAGCACCTGGATCTACACCCTGGCGCGAAACCTGAGCATTGACTGGATGCGCAAACAGAAATACCCGGAATATGACCTGGATAGCTGGCATGAAGAGGCGGGTGAGCCCGCTGTGCTGGAGTTGGCTGAGCAGGCTGTCATGTCTGATCAGGTCGCCATGGCAATTCGTCAATTACCCGATAATCAGGCACAGGTCATTATTATGTCTTTCTACGAGGGGCGCTCTCATTCAGAAATTGCCGACAGGCTGTCGATTCCCTTGGGTAGCGTGAAATCCAGAATTCGTCTGGCATCGGAAAAGTTAAAACAGGCGTTGAGAGGTAACCATGACCATTAATCATCATCTTGATGAAGCGACTCTATTCAGTTATGTGGCTGGCGCTTTGGCTCAGGGTCCCGCTCTTGTGGTCGCTTCCCATCTGACGATGTGTGATCGCTGTCGTCGACGGTGCCGCGAACTTGAAGCAGTCGGCGGCGCATTGCTGGAAAATACTGCCCTGGCGGCGGTCAGTGACAGCACCCTGGCATCGGTGCTCGATCGACTGGATCAGAATGTTATACCCGAAGCTGTCGCGCGGCCGGCATCCGTGGCAAACAGTGAAATTCCGGCACCTCTGGCAAGCTATGTGGGGGATTCACTGGAGGACCTGTCCTGGAAAAAGCTGGTACCGGGTGTCTGGGTGCATGACCTGCCCAGCCAGGGCAAGGGCATGACCCGTCTGTTGCGTGTCGCACCGGGCAAAGCCGCCTTACCCCACAGTCACCGGGGCAGTGAGTTGACCCTGCTGCTGCGGGGCTCCTATTCCGACGAAGTGGGGCGGTTCAGTACGGGCGATATTGCCGATCTGGACGATCAGATCACTCACCAGCCACTGGTGGATAGTGATCACGATTGTATCTGTCTGATCGCTACCGAGTACCCGCTCCGCTATACCACGCTATTTGGTAAAATTGCCCAGCCACTCTTTGGTTTCTAGCCAGTGACATGCCTTGCCACTCTTTGCAAATCCTTTAACGGACCTGTCTACAGGAAAACCCTCAGTGAAACTCGTCTGGTTCCGTAGCGACCTTCGCGTAGCCGACAACCCTGCTTTGTTCCAGGCCTGTGATGACGCAGCCGGTCAGGGCGTACTCGCAGTGGCTGCCATCTGCCCCTTGCAATGGGTCCGTCACGATGAGTCCCCGGCGAAAGTGGAATTCTGGTTGGCCAACTTGCGGCATCTTCAGCAACAACTGATGGCGCTGGGGATTCCGCTCAAGTTGATCCATGTGGATAGCTTTGACGACCTGCCAGGAAAGTTGTTGGCACTCGCCGAGCGGGCTCAGTGTGATGGCCTTTATCTCAATCGTGAATATTGCCTGAACGAAAATCTGCGCGATAAACAGGTCGTCGCCAGATTCCGCAAGGCCGATATCCCGGTTTACGGCCTGCACGGTGATCTGGTATTTGCACCCGGAAAAGTGATGAACGGCCAGGGATTGCCCTTTCGGGTATTCACACCTTTCAGCAAAGTCTGGCGAAACCTTTTTTCCGAGCAGTACCCTGTGCCACTGTCGGCACCCCCGGTACAACCTTCGCCGCCTTTACCGAACGGCTTGGTCGCCGATGTGATTCCCGACAGGGTGGATTATGCGATCAATAATGGCAGCCACTGGATTCCGTCGCTGTGGCCAGCGGGCCCAGAATCCGCTCATGCCCGATTGGCGGATTTTGTTTCGATTCGCGTAGAGGACTATGCCACTGACCGGGATTTCCCCTCGCTGGACGGCACCTCGACACTATCACCCTATCTCAATTGTGGTGTGATTTCTCCGCGCCAGTGTCTGGCGGCACTGGCTGCCGCGTCAGAAAGCACGAGCTGGCTGGGCAACCAGTGGGTGACCGAAATTATCTGGCGTGAGTTTTACCGCCATCTGCTGATGCATTTCCCGGACATGAATCGATGGCAACCCTTCAGACCGGAGGTTGAATCCCGTATTCGCTGGCTGGACGACGATCGGTTATTTACTGCCTGGTGTCAGGGCGAAACCGGTTTTCCAATTGTCGATGCGGGCATGAAGCAGCTGCTGGCGAGCGGCTGGATGCACAATCGCCTGCGCATGATCACCGCCTCTTTTCTGACCAAGCTGTTGCGGCAGGATTGGCGGAAGGGCGCCTGTTTCTTTATGAATCACCTGATCGACGGGGACTTCGCTTCCAACCTGGGTGGTTGGCAATGGAGTGCATCGGTGGGGGCGGATGCCGCACCGTACTTCCGTATTTTCAGTCCCATGCGCCAGGCCGAGCGGTTCGATCCAAAAGGTGACTACGTGGCGCACTGGTTGCCTGAACTCAAGGAGCTGAAGGGCATGCAGCGACACGACCCGGCATTTGCCGCCAAAGTCGGGCGACCCGCGCCCATTATCGATTACAGTAAGGCCAGAGCTGCCAGCCTTGCGGATTACCAACGGCAATAACCATTCGGGCCTGTCTTGTTGTTTCACTCTGTTCGAATAGCGCAGCAGGGGCTCAGTGTTTTTTTGTGTCTATCGCACAAGTGTTGCCGAAGCCCCTTTGGCAGGCACGCCGGTAACGTCCCCGTGCAAAATGTTCGTAGGCCCAGCTCAACAACGGCGTCAGATGAAAATATTCAACGGTTCGGGCCAGATGCCTGTAGACCGGCAGGGCATGCCAGAGGGTGAGGAATGCCTCGGCTCCCCGGGTCACATTGCCGCCCCTGTCGATCACATGAAACCGGCGCATGGCCTCGTTCAGTGTGATGCCGAACTTGTCGAGGAGCTCGGTGTTCTTTGAAATATCATCCCAGACAAGCTGACCGGTATGATCCCGACTGATGTAATGGTGGATTTCTTTCTGGCAGAGGGGGCAGCTGCCATCATAGAAGACAATGACCTTGTCCGGCTTGCTCAGCGCCAGGGGTAAGGTCTTCCCGATTCCAGGATCGGATACGACTGCTTTATTCGTCATCCTGGTATGCCTGCAGATTGATGGAAACAGTTTTAAGGTTGCTGAGCAGTTTGTCGGCCAGATGATTGGCGCTCAGCCACGCCCCCTCGCTGCCGGTGTGCGCCAACCAGTCCGAGCAGACACCAATTCTGTTTTTCGGACACCACAGATACTCGGCGGAATCAGTAGTCCCGTGCCTGGCGTATAGCCAACGGTGGGTGCGCAGTGCGGCAATCTCCAGGGGCTCCTCCACAATGGATTGGAAGGCTTTAATCAGCTCGGCGCCCACCTGTTTGGGTGCAGATTCTTTATGAACTTCGCTCCACTGCGGGTTGGCTTCCAGTAGCCAGGTTTCAGCAAATGGCCCGGCGCTTCGCCCCGGTTTTGTGCTGTTGCAGATGGCTCTTGCCAACAACGGGTGTCTGCCGCTGAACAGATCAACCGGTTTCTTGGTTTGCTGGCGTAAACCCACAGCCACTACCCAGGTGGGTATCGATTCTGCAGATCTTGCCAATTCTGCAAAGCGGGGTATTGAGGCCAGTAGCGGTTCAGCCTGGGATGCCGGTGTTGTAACAATCACAGCCTGATGGGTATTCAGCAGTTGCCCGACATCGTTTTCGACAGCGACGCCCTCTGAGCCGGGATGCAATTTTCCCACCCGGGTTGAAGAACAGAAGGCTGCGCTACCCAGCAGGTTGCGTGTCAGGATGGTCTGTTTTGGTGCTGCCAGATACACCGAAATAGGATCCAGCTCCAGACCGGTAAAGTCCCTGTGTGATGGAGAGAATCGCTGTATTTCGGGTCGATCTTCCAGCCAGTTCCTGAACTTGTCCGAAACGGGTTCAAACCAGGGTGCGCCGAGGTCCACGATTGCTTCTGAAAGGCCACTACTGGCTTGACGGCCCCCTGTGCCACGACTCTTCTCGTAGACGGTAACCTGATAACCCACCTCCAGTAAGCGCTCGGTCAGGGTGGCCCCAGCCAGACCGGCACCGACCACGGCAATGCTCTGATGTCTCATTGGTATCGTCAACTTGGCGTGCTCCGGTTCTGGTGGACGTTATCGGTTCAATTCAAAAAAGTGCCTTGACCGCTTTGCGAAACCGACGGCTCTCCGGTGAGGTGACACTGCTGAACACATCGACTACTTCGCCTTCGCGGTTGATCAGGTACTTGTAGAAATTCCATTTCGGATAGGTGCCCGATGTGTCACCAAGGTAGGTCCAGAGAGGGTCAGCATCACCCTTGCGTACGCGGGTCTTGGCGAACATCGGAAATTGCACACCATAGGTGACACGGCAGAAATTCTGAATTTCTTCGGCTGTTCCCGGCTCCTGATTGCCAAACTGATTGGACGGAAAACCGAGCACCACCAGGCCCTGATCGCCGAATTCACGGTAAAGTGCTTCCAGTCCCTCGTACTGCCCGGTAAACCCGCATTTGCTGGCGGTATTGACAATAATCAGCACCTTGCCGGCGTAGGCCTTGCAAAAGTCCACCGGTTTTTCATCAATCAAATCTGGCGCGGTAAACTGGTAAATATTCATGCAGTTGGCCTGTTGGGTGTCAGTGTCTGTCGTTATTGCTTCCTCTGATGTGACGACATTGACACAGAGGATTGACAGAAAAGTGGTCATTACCAGGGCAAGTCTTTTCAAGGATGGATCTCCCCTAAAATGTCAGAGGCATAGCGGGCCTTGTCGCGACTGAACTGTCACCGGCGCAGGCTTCATCGTGACTGACGATCTGCACCAGTTCAGCGCAGTGCACGCCAGCGGAGCGACAAAGCGCATAGGCCTCACCCAAATGGCGGCAGGTCATGACCCCTCCCTTGCGGGTCCTGATCAGTTGCCTTCGCAGTTGCCCATTCTCAAAAAAAGCCACCTGAAGCACCATCGGAGCACAGGCGTTCCGGATAAACCGGACGGTATCCAGTTGCCGCCTTTTCTGTAATCGCTTCAAAAGCTTGATTGTCATTACTGCCACCTGATGATGGTTCGGTTGTCCCTGATCAATACGGGCTGTCTGGTTGCCTGGATCAGTGACCGATGATCTGACTGTAATGGTAAATCGTAACAGTTACATTACAGCGGGAGATCAAACCTTGTTTTCTGGCATTTCCGAGTGTTTCTGGATCAACCTAACCGGCTTTCAGCTCATCTGGTGGTTATCTGTGTTATTGGGCAATAGTGCAGCTCCGCTAGTTTTGTTACTGCTGGTGCTGCATCTGACCTTTCACCGCCAGCCACTGCTTGAAGCCCGCGTATTACTGGTGTGTGCAATATTGGGTTTTACGGTTGATGCCTTGCTTACCCTCGGTGGTGTGTTCATTTTCAATCAGGGTAGCTCTTTGCCCCCGGTCTGGCTGGTACTCTTGTGGCTGGGCTTTGCCGCCACTCTTCGTCAATGCCTGCGGTTTTTTTCCAGGCGCCACCTACTCTCCGCAGTCGTCGGGTCAGTGGCCGGGGCGCTGACCTACTGGGCGGCGATTAATCTGGGGGCGGCAGATTTCGGTTTTGCTGTGGTTCCTTCCCTGATACTTCTGGCGGTTGTCTGGATGGCTTTGTTTCCCGCACTGATGTCGCTGGCAGACCGGCTGGGAGGTGATCGTGTACAGGTTTAGTAGGGCACTGCTATCGATATTTTTGTCGTTCTTTGTTGTTTCAGTACTGGCCGTGCCCGTGCCGGACCGGTTGCAGTCTGTCGGCCATGCAGAGCTCCGGGTCTTTTTTATGAAGGTCTACCGGGCCGAGCTATACAGTGTCACCGGACGCTACGAGAAGCTAAAGGGGCCTTTGATGCTGAGACTCACCTACCGACGGGATATCAGTAACACCAGACTGGTGAGTGAAACCCGCAAACAGATCGGCGATTTGCCGGACGAACAACTGGATCGATGGATGACGCACCTAGCCAATATGTGGCCAAACCTGGCAGAGGGCGATGAGCTGACTTTTTATATGGACCCGGAGGACCGGGGCCATTTTCATCACAACGGTCAATACATCGGTTCCGTGGAGGATCCTGTGTTTGCCAAAGCCTTTTTGAATATCTGGTTGGCAGACGACAGTGCCTACCCAAAACTGACCCGAAAACTTCGGGGAGAACGCTGAAAAGAGGAGTTTTTAATGGCCCGCAATGTATCAAAAAGTATTTGTCTCGCTGGCCTGTTATTGGCAGGTTGCTCCTCCACGATTACAGATTACCAACATGAAACACCGGAGCTGCACCTGGACAAATTCTTCAGCGGCCATCTGGTGGCCTATGGCATGGTGCAGGATTTTCGTGGCAAGGTGATTCGTCGTTTCAGGGCGGAAATCAATGCCTCCTGGCAGGATGGAGAAGGTGTTCTGGACGAACAGTTTTTCTTCAATGATGGTGAACAGCAAACCCGCTGCTGGCGACTCACCAAAACTGGCAATCAATATACGGGTACGGCTGGCGATGTGGTGGGTGAGGCATCGGGCACTACCGAGGGCAATGCGCTGAACTGGCAATACGTGCTGGAAATTCCTGTCAACGGCAAGGTACGCCACATCAAGCTGAATGACTGGCTCTATCTAGTGGATGAGAACAATTTGATCAACCGCGCCACCATGAGCAAATTTGGTATCCCCGTGGGTGAGATCACGCTTTACATTCGCCGTGAGTCTGATCAACCTGCCGATGATGCCTGGCCAGCCTGTCAGTCCTAGGGTGTCATTTTGCTGGACTGTCATTTAGAGCATTATTTTTGAGACGGTAAAGACGATCATGAATGTTAAACAGGAAATGCAAATACCCTGGCACTGTATATGGATTACCGGTGCAGGGCGGGGTATCGGTGCGGCATTGGCACGCTTGCTCTGTGAGCGTGGCGCAACGGTCTATGGTTCTGCCCGCAATCTCGACGAGCTAAACGAGCTGCAGTCATCGCTGGTCTCTGCGCCCGGGAAATTTATTCCGGTTCCCCTGGATATCCGTCGCCCCGCCGAAATAGCCGCTCTGTTTGAACGCTGGGACAGAGAACAACGGTTTCCGGAACTGGTGGTATTGAATGCGGGGACTCACGACCCCGCCAGTGCAGAGGCCTTTTCTGCCCAGCGCTGTCGCAGACTGTTGGATATCAACCTTCAGGGTACGATCAACTGCCTCGATCCGGTACTGCATCGTTATATTGCGGGCCGAAAAGGCCACATTGCTGTGATGGCCTCCGTCGCGGGTTACCGTGGTCTGCCGACGGCGGCGGCTTATTGTGCCAGCAAGGCGGCACTGATCAGTCTGTGTGAATCGCTGTACATGGATTTACATGGCACAGGGGTGCGATTGCAGGTAATCAACCCCGGTTTTGTCCGAACACCGTTGACCGATAAAAACACCTTTCAGATGCCCGCGCTGATGGAGGCGGACGATGCCGCTATGGCTATTTATCGGGGGCTGCTGTCCAGTCGCTTCGAGATTGCTTTCCCACGGCGATTTGTATTCTGGATGAAATTGCTGCGGCTGCTGCCCAATCGGCTTTACTTGTCACTGATGCGCCGGGCCACCCAAAAATCACTCTGAACCCTGTATCTCTGCGACTTCTGAATTGGAAAATCACCCGGATTGACCGTGAGCCAGAACAGGTCGGCGACTTATGATCGGCACTGAAATACCCTTGCTCTCGGCTCTTGCCCGGGATGTCATATAAGTCAGCCGACTACAGCGCTTCGAAGTGATCTGTCAGCAGGCAGTCATAACGCTGTTTGTCGTAAGCTTTAATCGGCTCGATATCAGCAGCACCGATGATGCCCTGCTCAGCTGCGCTGGCCAGTGCCATATCCAGATTATCCGAATGTTGCAGAAGCCCCTTGTTGCGTGCACGAACGAATGCCTGCCAGGGTTTGTCTATTTTGAGCAATGCCTGAAAGGTTGATTCAACCCGCCCCACAGGATCCAGTGGATCTTCGTTGAGATACACGAATTGGCTCAGTGCCTGCCGCACGGGGTTTGGCTCCATGATCAGGCCGCCGAGTCGACGAATCTGATGATCATCCGGGGCCCGGTGAATACGCCCCAAAGGAAAGCAAGTGAATGCCAGAATTTTGCCGAGCCACCGCAGAGGGAAGTTGTCACAAAATGCCAGCAACGCCTGTTGGGCCCTGAACAGGGAGCGCTGCACCGCATAACGGGCGTGTGCTTCTGTAGCATCGTTCTGTTGATTGGCATCGTGGTACTTGAGGACACTGCAGGCAATGAACAGCTCGCTGTGGACGTCGCCAAGGCGGGCGGACAGCAGCTCCCGCCGCTTGATATCTCCACCGAGTATACCCAGGGCCACGTCGGAGCAGCTGGCCAGAGCCACACTGAGATGGTTGATGCGCTGATACCAGCGACGACTGAAATCAGAAGCGTCGTCGGGTACCGGGCTGAAGCGTGCCGCGGTCACGCCATACAGCTTGAGCCGTGCGATATTGCTGAAAATGTGTCCCAGATGTTGCCTGAAAAGGGGATCAAATTCTGCCAGTCCCGCTTGCTCATCGCCATGTTGCAACGTTTTTAATTCGGCATAGAGGTAGGGATGGCAGCGCATGGCACCCTGGCCAAAAATCATCAGGGAGCGGGTCAGAATATTGGCACCTTCCACGGTGATGGCCACCGGTACCGAGTGGTACATCGAGCCGAGAAAATTGCGCGGACCCAATTGAATGGCCCGACCACCCACCACGTCCATGGCCTGATTGACGATCTGCCGCATCCGTTCAGTGGCATGGAGCTTGGCCATGGCGGTCAGTACCGAGGGCGCACCATCCGCCAGCCCCCGGGTTACCATCTGCCGCATTGCTTCCAGTGTATAGGCGCCCGCGGCAATCTCGGCCGTGGCCTCCTGAACGCCTTCAAATTTACCGATTTCCATATTGAACTGGCGGCGGATCCGGGCAAAGGCCCCGACGGTGAGGTAACACATTTCACCGCTGGCAGTTGCCAGTGCCGGCAGGGATACGCCGCGCCCTGCACCCAGACATTCGATCAGCATCCGCCAACCTTTGCCGGCCATTTCGGCGCCCCCGATAATCCAGTCGATGGGAATAAACACGTCAGTGCCGCTAATCGGCCCGTTCATGAATGGAGCGCCTGGATTGTGGCGGCGACCAATCTCGACACCGGGGTGGTCAGCTGGCAACAGGGCACAGGTAATGCCGTATTCCACGGTGTCCGGGTCGCCGAGCAAGCCGTCCGGATCCCGCAGTTTGAAGGCGAGGCCAATTGCCGTCGCCACTGGTGCCAGGGTGATCCAGCGCTTGCTGAAAGTCAGGCTGAGACCTAGCACTTCCTCGCCGTTATGTTGCCCCTTGCAAACGATGCCGAGATCCGGAATGGACCCTGCATCTGATCCTGCCTCCGGGCCCGTCAGGCCGAAGCAGGGGAGTTCTGTGCCATTGGCCAGCCCCGGTAACCAGCGCTGTTTCTGTTCTTCAGTGCCGTACTTTACCAGCAGTTCGCCGGGGCCCAGAGAATTCGGCACCATGGCAGTGACCGCGGCCGTGGGCGAACAACTGGCAATTTTGCTCATGACGCGGCTCTGGGCATAAGGGCTGAAATCCAGCCCGCCAAATTCCTCCGGGATGATCAGACCGAAAAAGCCGTTTGTCCTCAGGTGGTCCCAGACTTCCGGCGAAAGGTCCTGCCGTTGATGGACATCCCACTCGTCGATAAGTTGACACAGCTCCACCACTTCTTTGTCGAGAAACTGCTGTTCCTGCTCGCTGAGCCGAGGCAGGTCAATTGCAGAAAACTGATGCCAGTCCGGCCTGCCGCTGAACAGCTCCTTTTCCCACCAGGTGGTGCCCGCCTCCAGGGCTTCCTGCTCGGTTTTACTGATGGTGGGCATGGACTTTCGCAGCATGTGATACATCGGTTTAATCAGCAATTGCTGACGCCACCGGGGATGATTGAGGAGGATGGATACACCGATCGTCACCAGTAATATCAGCCACATACCGCTACAGTAGATTGTCAGCAAAATGGTGCCGGCCACCATAATCAGGGAGCCGGTTTGCAATGGCGGGCGGTAATAAAATACGGCTGTGAGTAAACCGATAAACAGCAACAGTGATAACAACATAGTCTTTCCACCCTTTTTCGACAGGCTCATGAGGCCTTCTTGTGTACCAATGATTGCAACCTTAGACGATTCCGTGTCTCTCGCCCAGTGGTTGTTGTATCATCATGATCGTCTAGGATAGTCTGGATTTTCTGACCTGCAGTGATTTGGCGCAGGTGAGAGAGCCTCTCATAGTAGTGGATCACCATTGAGTCTCGGCTTGAGTTCCCGGAGCTGACTGCGACCATCGAGAAAACAGGATTTTTTGTCACCCTTGTCTGCGATCAAAAACACACATCTCGAACTCGATAAGAGGGCACTGGCCAATCGTTTTGGTTCCCGTGCGGAGAGTTATGAGGCCGCGACACCCGTTCAGCAAGTCATGGGGCAATGCCTGCTGGACAGAATTCGCAGTGAGCAGCCCAATGTGAATGTTCAGGAAATTCTTGAAGTGGGTTGCGGCACCGGCCGGTTGACCAGGGCGCTCAAAGCCCTGTTTCCCTCAGCGAATATAACGGCCATCGATATTTCACAGGAGATGATCGACTATGCCACGAAACAGGTGCCGGGGCCTGACTACCTGGTTGTCGACGCTGAAGAGTATCTGCAATCACTGAACAGACGGTTTGATCTGATCGTCTCGAATGCAACGGTGCAATGGTTTGTTCACCTCGATAAGGCTATCGAGAGAATGTGTTCGGTGCTTGCTCCAGGCGGATTCCTGGCGCTGGGCACCTTCGCGGAGCGCACCTTCTGTGAGTTGGCAGACGCCTTTAGCTGTGCCTATCAGAACAACCAGCTCGCTGTTCAAAATCACGTAGTGCCGATGAAGTCTGTCGATTATCTCCGCCAGTTACTGCCGGAGGCCGAGTTGGTCGAGCGGGATATCCTTGCCCACTTTGCCGATGTCAGGACGTTTTTACAGTCCATTAAAGATGCCGGGGCTGTGAACTCCCAGGCGGGCCAGCGACCGATTCCGAGGACTGTGCTCAGAGATATGCCCCATTACTACGAGGCACTCTATAAAAAACCCGGTAGTCGCGAAATCCAGGCCACCTACCATACCTGCTTTCTGTTCTATCGCCGACCCCCTGGTTAGAGTCCGGCCAGAATGTTGTTCAACTCCTATCTCTTCCTGCTGGTTTTCTTGCCACTGGTGTTGGCCGGTTTTTACGGTGTAGGCCATCTTGCAGGCCGTACCGGAGGGCTGCTCTGGCTGGTTGTCGCTTCGCTGATTTTTTATGCCAGCTGGGAGCTATCCTATCTCTGGCTGTTGCTGGCGTCCCTGTTTTTCAATTATTTTGCTGCACAGCTCATCGGTAAATTGTCCCGTTACCGGCGGTTGTGCCTATGGATTGCAGTGCTGGCCAATGTGGTGCTACTGTTTTATTTCAAGCTGGTCATCGCTATTTTTGGTGGCAACGGTGCAGCCTTCAGCACGACCCACCATATTCTGATCCCCCTTGGGATATCTTTTATTACTTTTCAGCAAATTGCCTTTCTGGTGGACAGCTATAAGGGCAAGCTTACGGAAGGCAGTGCACTGGAATACGTGCTTTTTATCACGTTCTTTCCGCAGTTAATCATGGGCCCGATTGTCCATTACCGTGAACTCCAGCCCCAGTTCAGGAAGGCCGGGTTGTTTCGCTGGAACCCGGATAACTTTTCTCTGGGAATGTGTATTTTCATTGTTGGTCTTTTCAAAAAAGTGGTGCTGGCCGACAGTATTGCGCCATTCGTCGATGGCGTATACGGGGGTGTTGCCCAGGGTGAAAGCATTGCGCCGATCGATGCCTGGGCTGCCGCCCTGGGTTTTACACTCCAGATTTACTTTGATTTTTCTGCCTATTCGGATATGGCGATTGGCCTTGCCAGGATGCTCAATATCAACCTGCCCATCAATTTTGATGCCCCGTACCGGGCAGTAAACCGCTTTGATTATTGGCGGCGCTGGCATATTTCGTTCGGGGCTTTTATGCGCCAGTATGTGTTCTTCCCGCTGGCCCGGGCAAAGACATTTAAGGTCGGGCATGTGGGGGCATTGGCGGTCACGACACTTGTGTCGGGTTTCTGGCATGGTCTCGGTGCGACATTTATCGTCTGGGGTGCATTGCAAAGCCTGCTGATGTTGGGGGTTCACTACCGCGGCGTTATTGCCGGAAAATTGGGGTTATCTTTCCGGAAAAAGGGGTTCCCATGGTTTTCGATGTTGCTGACATTTCTGGTGACGGTACTGCTCGGTGTGCTGTTTCGTTCGAGCGATCTGCAGGTGGCATTCGGTATGTATGAGCAGATGGTGGTCGCTGTGAAAACCACCTTCAGCGGAGATATTGTCGCGCTTTATCAGCATATCGATCGCACGGTTGACCGCTGGGTTTTAATCAACCTTGTCCTGATGCTGCTGATTGTGTGGGGGGTGCCCAGCACCCGACGTCTGTTTGCCCGGCACTGGACAGCACTGGACCAGCGCACCTCGAGCTCCGAAAAAACCGCACCGGATCTGTTGCCCTGGCTTCGACATCAGGCGTTTGGCCTGACCCCTCGATGGGCGATTATCATGGCAGCCATGTTGTGTTCCGCGCTCATTTTCATGAGCGGAACCAGCCGTTTTATCTACTATCAATTCTGAACATGAATACTTACCTCCGTTATTTTGCCGGTTCCCTGGTGGCGATTTTTCTGCTCGGTGCTGCAGTCAACTTTTCGCTTGATCCATTGGGTTATTTTCGTAATCACGGTATGCACCCCGGCTTTCTGTTGAAAGAGCGTGTGTGGGGAGATGATCGAACGGTATACGATTTGTCGATCGACACCTATCGACCGGATACCCTCATAGCCGGAAACTCAAGAGTCAAACGTGGCTTCGCTGTGGATGATCGACAATTGACGGAACGATTGGGTGTGATACTGAATCTCGGTTTGCCCGGTGCGCGTTTTGACGAGCTGGATCGCTATATACGGATTGTTCTTGAAGAGCATACCGTGCGACATCTGCTGATCGGTCTGGATTTGGGGCAATTTCTTCCTGACAGAGAGCTTGTTGGCGGCTCCACACCGGGGCACTGGCTCGATGCTGATGGTAATTTCCCAGCCTGGTTAAAAAAGCTGGCGGCTGCACTCTGGTCAAAAAACGCTTTTCTGGCCTCCGCCAAAGTGATGCTTCGCCCATACAACATAACCCTTAACGGCGGTGCAAATCCAGACACGATGCTGGAAAAACTGGAGGTATCCGGACATCGACGGATGACACGCAAGGTCGAGGCGCATTTGGCTCGCCGTTATTCAAGGTTCGATCAAGAGGTTTATGTGGAGAGGGTGGCTGCACTGAATGCACTGCTCGCCGATGCCTGTCTGAACAATACGGATGTCGGACTGTTCATTTCCCCCATGCACATCCGGCAGCTTTTGTTGATTCGGGAAGTGGGTCATCTCGGTCTGTTTTTTAACTGGAAAATACAGCTCGCAGACATGGTCAGCCAGCATCAGAAAAAGGGGTGCCGGGTAACGCTGACGGATTTTTCGACCATTTCCTCCTTTACCAGTGAGCCATTTCCTGAGCTGGGCGATAACCAGCATCGAATGCAATGGTATTGGGAGTCGAGTCATTACAATCATGAAATGGGGCAGATGGTCATCGATCGCTTGTGGAATCACGACGCTAGCCATGATGGTTTTGGCAAAAACCTTACGGCTGAAAATATTGCCGGGTGGCTGGACGAAGAGCGGAACAATCTGAACGCGCTGGTACGCAGCCAGCCGATGCTGGTAAAGGAAATCAGCGATTTAGTTCGCTAGGCCCTGATTTGGTTGCATCTGTGGTGACTAAAAAACGCCAATGACGGCTGGCGTTTTGAGAGTCCCGGCTTGGGAGCCCAGTGCGATTGATTCACTCCGCGATGAGGAATGAGCGCACTATCCGGCCGTGGTTAGTGCGCTTTTTGGTGGCTGCCCGCCAGCAGACAGTAGAAGGCTGGCAGTACAAACAGGGTCAGCAATGTCCCGATACCGAGCCCTGTGGCAATGGTAAGACCAATCGCAAAGCGACTCTCTGCACCGGGTCCCGCTGCCATTAACAGTGGCACCATGGCAACCACCAGCGCGACGGACGTCATCAGGATAGGGCGCAACCGGATGGCCGAGGCCTCTATTACGGCATCGAGCTTACTGAGTTGCCGGTCGGCCTGCAGCTGGTTGGCAAATTCCACGATCAGAATACCGTTCTTGCTGACCACGCCGATCAGTGTGATCAGGCCCACCTGAGTGTAAATATTCATGGTCGCCGCACCCATCATGATAAATGCCATAGCCCCGGCCACCGACAGCGGTACCGTGACCAGGATAATGATCGGATCGCGCCAGCTTTCAAACTGGGCGGCAAGCACCAGATAGATTACCAGCAGGGAGAGGAAAAAAGTCACCATTAGAGCGCCGCCCTGTTGCTTGAATTGCCGCGATTGCCCTTTGTAGTCGTAATTGAAGCCAGCCGGAAACAGCTCGGCCGCTTTTTGCTCAAGAAATGTGATCGCATCACCCATGGCGACACCGGGTTGCGTGACACCCTCAAGCGCGATGGCATTTAGCTGATTGTGCTGGGTGCGGGATGAGGGTTCGACCTGCTGCTCGAAATCCACCAGATTACTGAGTGGAATCAGGTCACCCGAATCGGCCCGGATATAGTAGTTTTTCAGATCGTCTATTGACGCCCGGGCGCTGCGCTCGACCTGGGGAATCACCTCATAGGAACGGCCCTGCATGTTAAAGCGGTTGATGTAGCCGCCACCGAGCATATTGGATAGCGAGCGACCGACATCGCCCATAGAGAGCCCCAGGTCGGCGGCCCGGTCGCGGTCGATCACAATCTTGTTGATCGGGCGATCGATCTCAATGGATTTCTGCAGGAACATGAAGTTGCCGCTGGCCATGGCGCTTCCCAGCAGTTCATCGGCCAGCGTATCGATCTCTTCATAACTTTTGCCCGAGGTGATCACGAACTGCAACGGCAGGCCATTGCCAGCTCCCGGTATCGGCGGTCGGGGGAATACAGAGATGCGCACACCGGGGATTTTGGACATGGCTTGCTGCATCAGGGGTTCCACTTCGAACTGGGATATCTCCCGTTCGTCCCAGGGTTTCATCTTGAAGCCGCCAAACATCGAATTGGCACTGCCTCGGCCAATCAGCAGAAAAGTCTCATCGTAACCCGGCAGCTCTTCAAAAATTTCCTGCATCTGGTTGCCGTAACCTTCCATATATTCCAGTGTTGCCGTTTGGGGGGCGGCACCCATAAACAGCAAAATGCCCTGATCCTCTGGCGGCGCCAGCTCATTCTGACTCAGCTGCAACATGAAGTAGATGGATGCGAGAAGTACCAGCGCGAAAAAAACCACCACCCATACCGACTGCAGCACAAAAGCCAGTGAGCGCTGATAACCGCTGGCGAGCCGGTTGAAACTGCGCTCGACAAAGCCCTCGAAGCGGGATGGGTTACCGTGGGGCTTGAGTATCTTGCCGGATATCATGGGGGAGAGCGTCAGGGCGACCACCCCGGATATCAATACGGCACCTGCCAGCGTGAAGGCAAACTCGGTGAACAGGGAGCCAACCAGCCCGCCCATGAAACCGATCGGTGCGTAGACGGCCACCAGGGTGGTGGTCATGGCGATAATCGGGGTTGCCATCTCCCGGGCGCCGTTCAGGGCTGCCTCGAAGCGGCTTTCGCCGTTTTCGATATGTCGGTGAACGTTTTCCACAATAATAATGGCGTCATCCACCACCAACCCAATGGCCAGCACCATTGCCAGCAGTGTCAGCAGGTTGAGGGAGAAGCCCAGCATCAACATGATCAGTGCGCCGCCAATCAGCGATAGCGGTACGGCGATGGATGGAACAATGGCTGCCCGCAGGGAGCCTAATGTCAGAAAGATCACCAGCAGGACGATAATTACCGCTTCGCCCAGGGTTTTGATGACCTCTTTGATGGAGCTGTCGATAAATTCCGAGGCATCGTAGGGCAGTTCAACCAGCATGCCTTCGGGGAGCTGTGAGCGAATATCCGGCAATTCAGCCCGCACCAGTGCGGCAACATCCAGGGGGTTGGCGCCCGGTGCGATCTCGATGGCGATGTAGGTCGAGGGCTTGCCCTTGTAGTTATTGATGGAGTCGTAAGTCTGTGATCCCAGTTCACTGCGGGCGATATCGCCGAGACGAATGATACTGTCGTCGGTCTGTTTAATGACCAGGTTGCGGAACTGCTCCGGATTGTTGACGTCGGTGTTGCTGGTCAGGTCGATACGCACCAGTTCGTCCCGGGTGCTGCCAATACCGGCGAGATAATTGTTGTTCAGTAGAATCTCGATCAGGTCGCGCGGGGTCATGTCGATTGCGGCCAGTCGCTGCGGATCAATCCAGACCCGCTGGGCAAAGGTTCTGCCCATCAGTTCGGCCTTGCCAACCCCGGCCAGTGCCTGCAGTCTCGGCTGCACCTGTCGGGTAAGGTAGTCAGTAATCTGGGGAACCTTGATCGTGTCGCTGTAGAAGGCGATATACATCAGTGCGGTGCTGTCCCCGGTGGTGGAGCTGATGACCGGATCTCGCACGGCCTCCGGCAACACATCCCTCTTCGAGGCGACCTTGGCCTGAATTTCTGCCAGTGCATCATTGGCGTCGTAGTTCAGGACCATTCTGGCCTCAATGGTCGAGATACCCTGCTGGCTGGTGGAAGATAGATAATCTATCCCCTCAGCCTCAGCAATGGCCTGTTGCAGCGGGATGGTCACGAAACCCTTGACCAGTTCAGAATCTGCCCCCGGGTAAGCTGTGGAGACCGTTACCGTGGTGCTCTCCAGTTCCGGGTACTGGCGGACTTCCAGTTCCAGAATTGCGCGCAACCCCATCAGTAGAATGAGCAGGCTCACCACGGTGGCCAGCACTGGTCGGCGAACAAAAATATCCGTAAAACGCATTAGTTGGCAGCCTTGTCAGAGGTTACCGAGTCGACAATCTCAACGGTCTGACCATTGCGTAGCCGCAGCAGACCGGTGGCAACCACCTGTTCATCTTTTTTTACGCCACTGGTGACCGATACTCTGCCGTCCCGGACTTCACCAGTGGTGACACTGCGCCGCTGCACTGCTTTTTGCTGATCGTCTCCGGACTCGATGACAAACACAAAGTCGCCATAGGTGTTGTAGGAGATTGCCGTGCGCGGCAGGGTAAGTACCCGATCCTGCTGACCGCGGTAAGTGCTGACATTGGCAAACATCCCCGGTCTCAGCCGATGTTCCGGGTTGGGTAATTCGGCGCGTACGGTGAGGGTTCTGCTTTCTGTGCTGACGGATGTCTCCAGGGCCAGTACTGCGCCACTGAACAGTTGTCCGGGATGGGCTGCAACACGGATTTCAACCCTGTCCCCCACATTGATGCGCGGAAGCTCCCGTTCGGGAATCGTAAAATCCACATAGATGGGATCGAGCATACTAAGCTGGACGATGGGTGTGCCCACTTCAAGAAATTGACCGAGGTCGACCATGCGTAGCCCGATAATGCTGTCGAAAGGAGCCCGGATACGCTTCTTGTTCAAAATAGCCTGTTGTTCGTGAACCCGGGCCTCAGCGGCTTCCAGGGTGGCTTTTGCTTCGTCAAAGGCCGACTGGGAAATGGTTTTTCCCCGGATCAGATTGGAATAGCGCTCGAATTGCTGAAGTGCCAGCCGCTGCTCGGCTTTCAGGGTTTCCAGAGCGGCCTGATCTGTATCGGTGTTGAGTTTCAGAAGCAGATCACCGGCGCTGACCTGCTGGCCGGATTCAAATTCGATGTGCTCAACCACGCCCGCCATCTCATTGGCAATTCGTATACCGTTGACTGCCCGAACGCTACCAATTGCCGAGAGCGACTGCGGCCAGGAATCTTCCACCACGCGGGTTGCCTCTACCACCGAGGGTGGCGGAGCCTGACTCATCAGGGCTTGCTGCTGCTTGATCTGCTGCATTTTCCAGGCGAACAGGCTGCCCAGAATCAGGGTTAGCACAACAATAACAGTTATCAGTCTGGCGGTAGTTTTCATAGGATCAACGAACACTTTTTTAAGGCGGGTGTCGGGAAGGTTAAAACATCCAGCACCACGAAGGGTGAGCAAACATTTTACACAGATATTTACGATTGGCGATAAACGCTCGTCCAATTGTTTTGTCTTGTGCAAGATCCGTCAGATTCAACCATAATCAACCAGATACAACCATCAATAGAGGGATGTTTTATGTTATTCAGGCAGTTATTTGATAATACCTCTTCCACCTATACGTATCTGTTGGCCGATGAAACTACCCGGCGGGCGATTCTTATTGACCCGGTATTCGAGCAGGCCCAGCGGGATATGGCACTTTTGCGGGAGCTGAATCTGACACTGGCGCTGGTGGTGGATACCCACGCCCACGCCGACCATGTGACAGCAGCCTGGTTGTTGCAGCAAAAGACCAGTTGCCAGATCGCCTCGGCAAAAGTGATCGGTGCGGAGCACGTCAATCTCCCTCTGGAGGACGGGCAGATTTTTGGCGTTGACGGTATTCAGTTGAAAGCCCTGTCAACCCCCGGGCACACCAATGGCTGCATGAGCTATGTGTTGGAAGATCAAGCAATGGTTTTTACTGGCGATACGCTGTTGATACGCGGCTGTGGCCGCAGTGATTTTCAGGAGGGCAGCGCCCACAACCTGTTCCACTCGATCACGGAGAAGCTCTTTAGTCTGCCCGATCACTATATGGTCTATCCCGCACACGATTACAACGGCAGGACCCAGAGTACCATCGGTGAAGAAAAAGCCTTTAACGCCCGTGTCGGCGGGGGTGCCGATGAGCGTGATTTTGTTGAATACATGCATGCCATGAAGCTGCCGCACCCCAAGAAAATTGACGAGGCAGTTCCCGCCAATCATCGCAGTGGTTGTCCGGAAAATGGTTTATTGCCGGAGGAGCCCGACTGGGGTGATATCAAAGTGACCTATGCCGGTGTGCCGGAGGTGGATATTGACTGGCTGCAATCCCACCGCTCAGAGGTCACACTGCTGGATGTGCGGGATATCGATGAGGTTCGCCCGGGTAACTCTCCGGTTCTCCAGTCTGATCTGCTGATTCCCCTGGACAAACTCCGGCAGCAGGTAGCCGATGTGCCGAGCGACAGGCCGGTAGTGGCCCTGTGTCGCTCCGGGCGGCGTTCGGCGATGGCCGTATCGATTCTGACTGAGGCTGGCATTCAGCAGGTCGCCAGCCTCCGGGGCGGCATCATCGCCTCACTGTAGAATGTTCAGTCAAAGCTACCCTTGCTAGACTGCTTATTCTATTATGATATATGTATATAACTAAATTTAAGTCGCGTGTATGCCATCATGCCCGTGACCAGCTGTAGTACGAAAACAGGAGGCCCTTGTCATGAGTAATCAAGACCCACATCACGTGCAGCCCGAAAAAATCTATTCCGTCCTGATTGTCGGTGGCGGTGCCGGGGGTATTGCGGTGGCGGCCAGCCTCCACAAACGTGACCGCAAACTGGACATAGCCATTGTTGAACCGTCAGATACCCACCATTATCAGCCCGGATGGACCATGGTGGGTGGGGGTGTCTTTCGCCCGGAAATCACGGCCAGGGCGATGGCCAATGTGATGCCCGATTTTGTCACCTGGCATCAACAACAGGTTGTATCCATGGAGCCGGATCAAAATTGTGTAACGCTCTCGGATGGCACAGTTCTGGGGTACAAGGCTCTGGTGCTTGCTCCCGGACTGGAACTGAACTGGGCTGGCATTGAGGGGTTAACGGAAAGTCTCGGAGAAAATGGTGTCACCTCCAATTATCAGGAGGGTATGGCCCAATACACCTGGGAAATGGTTCAGCGGTTGAAAAAAGGCACTGCACTGTTCAGCCAGCCACCGATGCCCATCAAATGTGCCGGTGCCCCCCAGAAAGCGCTGTATTTGTCATCGGATCACTGGCGCCGCAATGGTGTGTTGGATAATCTTTCGGTCCAGTTCCACAATGCTGGTGCCGTGCTGTTTGGTGTGCCGGAATATGTCCCGGCGCTGCAATCGTATATCGACCATTACGGAATTGATGTCAATTACCAGAGCAACCTGGTCTCGGTTAACGGTCCTGCCCAGAAAGCCGTGTTTCGCATTTCGGATACCGAGGGTGTTAGTCAGGATCGGGAAATCAGTTTTGATATGCTTCACGCAGTGCCTCCCCAGCGGGCACCTGCTTTCATCCGCGAGTCCAGTCTGGCCAACGAAGCCGGCTGGCTCGATCTAAAGAGTGATACGCTCCGTCACAGCCACCATGAAAATATTTTTGGCCTGGGGGATGTCAGTGGTACGCCCAATGCCAAAACCGCCGCTGCCGTACGTAAGCAGGCGCCGGTGGTTGCCGAAAACCTGATCGCTCACCTCAACGACCAGCCGTTGACAGCCGAATACCTCGGCTATGGGTCCTGCCCGCTCACCGTCGAGCGGGGCCGGATTGTCCTCGCTGAATTCGGCTATGGCGGTGAGCTACAGCCGACTTTTCCGACGTGGATAAATGACGGTACCAAGGCCACTCGGGCAGCCTGGTGGCTAAAGGCAAAACAACTGCCCATGCTCTACTGGCAAGTTATGTTGAAGGGCCATGAATGGCTGGCAAAACCGAAAAAACTGTCGCAATAAAAGTGGGCAAAGGCAGGGTGGCTGGGGTAGGGTGCTTTAGCTGGCAGATTCCTCAAACTGTTGCCAGGGGCACTTTTGGCGGAGCCGAAAATTTTGATCACATCACACCAAAACAGATATAGCGGGTGGAATACAAGGATGGTCGTGCATCTGTTTTTGCCACTCTCGGGGCTCTGGATTACATGCCCCATTTTTTTGTCGGGCAGCGCATGACTTGCGGATGCCTCGCTAAGGGCAATATGCCCACAGGGAAGTAGGCTTATGCGACAGTTTATCCGCCACCCCACTGATTTTCCCATTCTGGTCTCCTCCGAAGATAGCGGCAGTAGCTATCAGGCCAGCCTCTCCAACATCAGTCAGGGAGGACTTGCCTGTCGCCTGCCACGGGCGTTCTCGCCGGGCACCGCCGTGACGCTGTACATTCCCTCACTTCAACCGGATTACCGGGTCTTGGGTCGGGTGACGCGATGCACTCCCTGTGCCAAGGGATTCCGGATTGGCATCCAGTTCAACGATGAAACGGAGTCCTTCAAAAGCAGAATGGTGGAGCAGGTCTGCCTGATAGAACACTATCGTCGGGAACTCGATCGGGAGGGTCGGGTGCTGGACAGTGAAGCGGCTGCACAAGAGTGGATAGCGCGTTTTGGCAGACAGTTTGCCAAATCCTTCTCCGGCTAGGTCGCTACATCTGTTGATTGGCCATTTTCCGGCTCTCCAGGTGAGCTTTTTTGCTGAAACCTGATACGGGTTCCTTTGATGTATTCGAAGCAGCGTAATAATTATTCACTATTAAATATGAATAGACATGCGAAAAAATTATTCAGGGCCTGTTTGACTCGGTCGCTCTGGATTTGTCACGGATACAGCCGCTTGATAGAGATGGATACTAACCATGAATACACTGTTTGACAGTCTTACCCCTGTTACGGATGAGGTGCTCGCCGCCGTTGCCCATATGCCGACGGCAAGCTTGCCGGTGCTGCTGGATGCTGCGTTTGCCCGGCGACTGAGCGATGCCGACTTGATGCGTATTGCGGTATTGCTGGCGAAGAAAAGTTATGACGAGGGCGGCTGTCCCATCGGGGCGGTGATTGTCGATAATGTCTCGCGCCGGATTGTTGGGAAGGGTCACAATACGCTGGTGCAGGAGAATCACCCCTACAACCACGGCGAAACTGCGGCGATTCGTGATGCCGGGAGGCTGGATTTCAGCCGTACTACGCTGTTTACCTCACTGAGTCCCTGTGACGTCTGTGCCGCTTTGCTGCACATGCGCGGTTTTGCCCGGGTGGTGGTGGGCGATGTCAGCAACGCTTCGGGTACTGAGCCGCTGTTGCGCAGCAAGGGCGTACAGGTGGATATTCTGGAAGACCCGATTGGGGTTGCGCTGTATGCGCGTTTTCGGGCTGAGCAACCTGCGCTGGAGCTGGAGGATTGGCAGGGGCTTGCCGCGACTCACAAATGTTGATGCACAGTCGGAGCCGAAATAAAGGGGGGATAAAAAAAACAGCAGCCTCCCTTCCTCGTCCTGTTTTGTATGGAAAGTGTTATTGCAAACAGCCGTGTCAGGTAATTTTACAATATGGGCGCGAAGAGTTGCCGATATTTTCTGTAACATGCTGAAATATAATTGTTTTATTTCAATTGGCATAGTATGTGCTTGAAAATTATGGAGGCCACTTTTATTGAGTTTTTTCTCAATTGAGCTTTTTCTCGAACGTACCGCAAGGATCAAAGTGGTACAAATTAATTAATACAAACATGGAGAATCAACATGTCATTAGCACTTAGAAGCAGGATTCCCTCTCTTTTGCTGGCGTCGAGTTTACTTTTCACTGGTGGGAACGCCTCTGCTGCCTTGCTTGATGCCTTTGAAAATGGGGGGTTTGAAGGGTATACAGGAAACACAAACGGATTTAACAGCGATGTTCCGCCCGGTTGGACTACCACAGAAGGGACTCCCGATGTGTTTAATGCCAGCACTAATTTCAGGGGTTTTTCCTGGAAGGCCAGTAGTACTGGCGGTGATTTTCTGCATGGCATTGGCTGGGACGGCAGGGCGGGATCGCCTTACGTCGAAAGTGCTCTGCAGGTTGGTCTGGGCGGATTGGTGATTGGTCAACAATACGAGATCTCGTTTGAACAGAGTATCAGCCACAGTGATTTTTCTGAAGCTGGAGGTTACTGGGAGATTATCTTTGGAGCGGAATCGCAGAACGCTGCAACGATGGAGCTACCCACTTTTGGGGAAGCTGCTGACTGGATCTGGCAGACATTGATCTTTACTGCGACCAGTGAGATTCAGACGCTCGAAGTTGTTGCACACAGTACATTTGGTGATCGGGCTGACCTGGGCATCGATAGCTTCTTTCTGGGTGATCCTGGAACCAATCCTGATAACCCGGATACGCCCACCGACCCCACCCCTCCAACCGCATTGCCTGTACCGGGTTCTCTCCCGCTGCTGGGTCTCGGTCTGGGTGCACTGCTGTTGGTGGCAAGAAGGCAGCGTCAATCCTGATGGCTATGCTTTGGGTCGGCTGTGAAGTGATTACAGCTGGCCCATCGCTGCTTTCCTTTGCCGGTACGCTAATGAATGCTGGGCTGAGCTTGGCACCTACTCCTTGAGCAAGTCAGGTTTTTCGAAAGGCAAGCGTATCAGGTATTTCCATTTATCCTCCCGGATTATCCGGGGGGATACCTTAGTATTATTCACCCACTCTTCGCATATCCCTGTCCTCAATAAATGACTGGCTTTTGGCGTATGCTGTTGCCCAGTGGCCAAGTGAGCAGGTCATGGGGTCATTGGCTGAATTCCAATATACTGGGCTTTCACCTGTAGAGACATGTCCATGAGCGCGAACCCTTTGGTCGATGTGATCATTCCTACCTGCAATCATGGGCCGACGCTTTTGCGAGCGGTGGAAAGTGTTCTTGGTCAGACTTTTCAGAATTTTAGAATAGTGATTGTCGGCGACGGGGTTTCTTCTGAACATGCCACACTGTTTACACAATTGTGTTCAGGTGACGCAAGGATACAGTTGGTCGCCAACCCGAAGGGAGCCGGTCATGGCGAGGTGCATCGTGCCAGAGTGCTTGAGGATTCTCGCGCAACCTTTGTTTGTTATCTTGGCGACGATGACCTGTGGCTTCCGCATCATCTGGAAACGTTAGTGCCTCTTCTTGAAAAATACGATTTCGTTCACACGCTGCATACTGAGGTTGCCACTGACGGAACCATCAGTGCGAATGCAGGCCGCATTGATGACGTCGAGACCCGCAGACGCTTGCGGCTCATATGGAATTACTTCGGTCCGACCTGTGTGGGTCACAGGATGGATGCCTACCGCAGGCTGCCTTTCGGGTGGCGGCCCCGTCCGGACGGTATGCCCAGTGACCTGTATATGTGGCAGCAGTGGATCGCTTTGCCGAATTGTCGTTTTTATGCCAGCCCGCATCCCACTACGCTCCATTTTGCCAGCCCATCCCGCCAAGACATGTCTTTGGGTGAGCGATGTGCCGAGCTCGATCACTGGGGTCAGCGGTTAAGTGAAGAGCACTTTTCAGCATGGTTGCTGCAGGAAGTGATGGCGGATTGGCAGCGCAGATTTCTTCCACCGGTTTCATGGCGGGCATGGATTCCACAGCCACTCCGGAGGGTTTTAAAGCCGATAATTCGCGATCTGAGAAAAAGGGTTGAAAAGGAATAAAAATGACCATTGAAATCGTGTCGATAGGTATAGCCGGCGTGTCAAAGTTCACGCTGAAGACCCACGCGGATAACCGGGGTAGTCTGACGGAATACTTTCGAGGCTGCTGGTCGAGTGAGTACCAGCCGCTGCAGTGGAGTGTCACGACGTCCAACCGGAATGTGCTTAGAGGGATGCACGTTCATCTGTGGCGTTGCGATTATCTTTTTGTACTGAGCGGCGAAATGACGCTCGGCCTATGTGATATCAGGCCTGAGTCTCCCACCTTTATGAAGTCGTGGCTCGGCTCTCTCAATTTTGAGCAGCCACAAATCTGGCTTATTCCACCGGGCGTCGCTCATGGTTTTTATACTCCCGAGGATTGTATGTACCTCCTCGGGACATCTACATATTGGTCAATGGATGACGAATTTAGTTGTTTCTGGAATGACCCAGAGCTGGATTTGTCCTGGGGCGTGGAGACCCCCGAGCTGTCGTCGAGGGATGCCAATGCGGGCTCTTTAGCGCAACTGGTGCGTGAGATCCGTGGACTAAAATCGGCGTTTCTGAAAGCAACATGAGTCTGCGCGCTGGATTGCGAATTGGCCTGGTTGGCTGTGGTCGTTGGGGAAAAAATATTTTACGCGATCTTGTCAGTCTTGATTGTGAAGTTCATGTGGTCGCGCAAGATCTGGAAAGTAAAAGCAATGCACAGGAAAACGGCGCTCACGAAATCGTGGAGAGGTTGTCGATGCTGGAGCCTGATCTGGATGGCTATGTTGTTGCGGTTCCCACAACCTGCCATCGGGAGGTTGTTGAGCAGCTGATCCCCCGGGGTAAACCGGTATATGTCGAAAAGCCCCTGACGAGCGATACAGCGGATGCAGCGAAACTGGTTGATCTGGGCCGGGGCAGACTTTTTGTTATGGACAAATGGCGCTATCACCCAGGTGTTAACGCGATCAGAGATATCATCTGCTCGGCACGTCTCGGTCGACTCCGGGCCTTAAACCTGCGGCGTCGCCAGTGGGGTAGTGCGCATTCGGACGTTGATCCGATCTGGATTCTTTTGCCGCATGACCTGAGTATCGTGCTCCACCTGCTGGGTGATATTCCTGAGCCGCTCTTTGCCAGCTGCCTGGGTGGAGAAGGCTGGTTGAACGCATTGACGGTATATCTGGGAACAGAGGTGCCCGTCAGTATTGAGGTCTCGAGCCTGAGTGCTCAGCATGAACGCTTTCTGGAGGCTGTTTTTGATGAAGGCACTGTCACCATGAGAGATGACCAGCCCGGACACCTCTTGATCCGGTACATCACTCAATCTGGCCAATCACTAGGGGAGCTCGAGCTACGGGACGTTGATGGATCCTTACCGCTTTTGCTGGAGCTTCAAGCTTTTCTTGATTTCCTGCGTGGGGGTGAGCCGCCCATGAGCAGTGTTGAGGAGGGGCAGTTGATCGTACAGCGGGTTGAACAATGCCGGAAGTTGGCTTTGGTGCAGGTTGGCGCAGGAGAGAAGTCGTCGCCGGTCGAGCAACCAAAGCAATAAAAAGGGCTGTATTTCTGCAGCCTTTTATTTTATAGGGCTGCACCTGCTGGGCTTGAACCAGCGACCCAATGATTAATGCGCCAACAGGTATTACCCATAAAGAAGCCTCGCATAGCGAGGCTTCTTAGCTTGATACGGGTGGACTTATATAAAGATGGTGCTTTGCTTTAATTACTCATCAACACACTTCAAGGCTCCAGTAGGGCACTTGGCAACCGTTGCTCGAATATTGTCATCTGACTCTTGATCAGTATTGATCACCATGTTGCCATCAATCACCTTAAAAACTTCTGGTGATCTTTTCACACATTCGCCTGAATGTTTACAGATATCGCCGTCAAAGGTGACTTTCATGCTGGTTAACCCCCCTTATTAATTCATTGTTATCCAAGGCTTGCCACACGCAACAAGCGAGTTGTCACTAGTAAATATAGGTTTCCTGGCAATAAATTCCAGTCTTTACTTATTACTCTTGGATTGAAAACAAGAAGGGCAGTCAGAGGGCATTATGGGCCTTGCTGTACGGGGTTTTACCACATAATTCCTGAGGCTTGTGTATAGGCTTTTAGATGCTACATTCCTTTTATCAAAGTCTGAGCCAGGGGGGCTTGTCGTTAGATGTTTTTAGAGAATTGATCTGCGGCTTATTTTTCCTATGCTATAAATCGTAATACTTCTTATCAGTGGATTTATTGTGAGAGTCACCGAGTAATGAGTAAGGGTATGCGCCACCTTAGGAATTATAGAATTGTTTGTTTGTCATAACGGGAAAATAAATTCATAAAAAAGGGTATATATAATGTATCGACTCATCTATAAGAGCCGGAGTGTTACGCGCCTTGATTGGGCTTTAGTTGAGGATATCGCTGTGTCCAGTGAGTCAAGTAACGACGCGGCTGGCATTTCTGGTGTTCTGCTGGCGAGTGAAACGCATTTTTTGCAAGTAATAGAGGGTAAATTCGAGGATGTAAACGCACTTTTCCGGCGTATCGTTCGTGATGATCGGCACAGCGAGATAAGTATCATTAGTTTTTCTGTCATTGATGCTCGTCTCTTTCATGGTTGGGGGATGCGTGGTATTGGCACTTTCAATCTTAATAAGGAGATCGAATCAAAGCTGGTAGAAAAGTACGGTATGGAAGAGGGCGGTATACGTTTTCCCCTAGAAGAGTGGAAAGCGCTGTCACTGATTAATGATATCAAGCTGACGGGAGATTTGCCGGTTTGGAAAACCTGACCAACAACATAGCTGGAATGCTTCGGCAACATCCTTTTATACCCGCTGACTGGCCTATTGCAGCAGCATTTCTCCCCAAAGTATATCCCGGCCACCTTTCATGGTCATGAAATTTTATGTCTGTTAAAAATGGACTTTTTTGTGACCCCAAAAGTGCTCTTGGGGAGGAGGCTGGCGTAAAAATGACTGCATTTCTGTAGCCCCATGCTTTATATGGGTCCGCCTGCTGGGCTCGAGCCAGCGCCTGCTCGGCCGGGTGTATGCACGACTATGAGGCTCACCGCTGTGACTAGTCAATGGTTGCACCTGACATGCCATTTTGCATGGCGTACGGGAACGGCAAGCGTTAGGGTAAGGTGTTAGATCGTCGGGATTCTTATGTTTGTTATCAATCAACTTGAAGCAGCATTTAATGCGTTCGCCAATTTTATGTGGAGCACGCCTTTGGTTGTGCTTTTGGTGGGTGGCGGCATAGGCTTGATGCTGTATTCGCGTTTTCGTCCATACCGCCATCTGGGTCATGCATTGGCCCTATTACGTGGGCGCTATAACGATGAGCACGACCCGGGGCATGTTTCCCATGCCCAGGCCTTAAGCACAGCTTTGTCGGGCACGCTGGGTCTCGGCAATGTCGCAGGGGTTGCGATCGCTATCAGCGTGGGTGGGCCTGGTGCGGTTTTCTGGATGTGGGTGACTGCCATTATCGGTGTAACAACCAAGTTCTATACTGCGTCGCTGGCAGTGATGTATCGAGGCAGGGATTCAAGCGGTGTGCTTCGTGGCGGCCCTATGTATGTGATAAGCGAAGGCCTTGGTAAGCGCTGGTATCCCTTAGCTGTTTTATTTGCCGTAGCCGGCGCGCTTGGAACATTACCATTGTTTCAGACGAATCAGTTTGTCGGCCTGTTGCGTGAGGTCGTGGCAATACCGACAGGCCTTGCTACAGAAAGCCAGCATATGACGTTTGATATCATCGCGGGCGTTGTTCTGGCTATTTTGGCCTTGATTGTTGTGCTGGGGCGCATCGAACGCATTGGCAAGTTAACGGTGCGACTGGTACCAAGTATGTTACTGCTTTATATCGGCATGACACTGATTGTGTTAATACGATATTGGCAGAACATCCCCGAGGTATTTATGCTTATCGTCAACGACGCGTTCAGCGGCACCAGTGTAGCCGGTGGCGCTCTGGGAAGCGTCATCATGATTGGCGTGCGTCGCGGAGCTTTTTCCAATGAGGCGGGTATTGGCACAGAATCGATGGCCCATGGTGAAGCTAAAACCAGCGAGCCAATACGCGAAGGTGTCGTAGCCATGACAGGCCCGATTATCGATACGCTGATTGTTTGCTCATGTACCGCATTTATGATTCTGTTGACAGGCGTTTGGCAAGCCGGCGGCGACATGGAAGGTGTTGCACTCACTGCTGCAGCGTTAGAGAAGGTTTTCCCTAATAGTGGTATTTATTTGCTTTTGCTGATGGTTGCGTTACTGAGCTTTTCGACTATCGTCACTTTCTGGTTTTATGGCTCCAAGTGCGTCGGATTTTTACTGGGTGCAGACAAAGCGCGTTACTATACGCCGCTCTATTTGCTCATGATTGTTGTAGGCGCAGTCACCACGCTTGAATTGGTCAACGGTTTATTAATTGGTATGTATGCGATGATGGCTATACCAACGATGGTTTCTACCTTCTTGTTAGCACCGCGAGTCAACGAAGCGGCGCATCATTACTTCCGTAAAATGGACAGTCTGGCTCAATAATGGCTACCCAGGTTACACGCCCTGATCAGTTGATAGATCTGGCAGTAGGCCAACCAGATCCGGATTTGCTGCCGGTTGATTTGTTTCGCTCACTGTCGGTTGATCAACAAAACCTGGCTTATGGCGAGCAGGCCGGTGACGAAACATTCCGGCAGGCGCTGTCTGCATGGTTGTCAGAAGATTACGACCAGCCGGTCAAGGCTGAACAGCTATTGCTGACGAACGGATCGTCCAATGCGCTCGATATGATCTGTTCACAGTTGAGCAAACCCGGTGCAACGATTCTGGTAGAAGATCCCAGCTATTTTATTGCACTTAAATTATTTAAAGAGCGCGGTTTCAATGTTGTTGCATTGCCGATGGATGAAGACGGTGTCGAATTACAGGCGCTAGAACAGGCCATACAGAAATATAAGCCTGCATTTTTTTATACAATTCCCAGTTTTCATAATCCCTCAGGTATTACGCAGTCGCATAGTCGGCGGCAAGGTATAGTAAAACTGGCAGCACAAACGCAATGCCCTGTTGTTGCCGATGACGTGTATCAGTCGCTTTACTTTGGTCAGAAACCCCCTGCACCTTTGGCGTGTTATGACCATAACGCGCCTGTTTTATCTGTAGGCTCTTTTTCAAAAATTCTTGCACCCGGACTGCGGCTTGGCTGGATTCAGGGTACCGGTGATATTTTTCACAGGCTCAAGAATTCGGCGTTACTGCAAAGTGGCGGCGGCTTGGCGCCTGTCACTTCGGCATTGGTTGGGCCTTTGATTGCCAGCGGTGAATTTCAGAAGAACCTTGAGTATTTGCGGCAAAGCTATGCAGCCCGATCTGAAGTGCTGTTTGATGGGCTAGTGTCAACAATCGGTGATCAGATAAGTATCAATAAGCCCAACGGTGGGTACTTTTTATGGGCAAGTTTTGTTGATGGACGAGACGTCGCTGCAAAGCTTGATGTGGCCAGGCAAGCTGGTGTTAGCTATCTACCCGGTAAGATTTGTTCAGCCAACGGTCAATTCCTCTCGAGTATGCGCCTGTGCTTTGCATGGTATCCGCAACAGCAGCTCATGACTGCTTCCGAACGTCTGGGGTTGGTCTTCTCTTAAGCTTTTAACTAGCGGTGCGTTTACCAATTGCTGCGTCGTTGTTTCGTAAGGGCGCTGAGGTGAATTACAAGAAAGTTTATCGGCTTTACCGTGAGGGGCTGGATTGGCCGTCCGCATTCATCCTTGAGATATCAATCAGACACCCTTGGCGTTTGCCTCTGTCCCTCGGACTTGGAACCATTGATTCAACAGTAACGGACATGACTAGGTAGCAGTTAGATTAAATACCGGAGACAGGTCAGTCAGGGTCGCCACTTCAAGAGCAGATAGACGCTTGCAGGTTAATAAATTGAGGCAATATAAAAGGGCTGCATTTCTGCAACCCTTTGTTTTATATGGCTCCGCCTGCTGGGCTCGAACCAGCGACCCAATGATTAACAGTCATTTGCTCTACCAACTGAGCTAAGGCGGAACGGTCAAGAGGCGCGTATCTTATAGATCGATTTTGGGGTAGTCAACCCCTGCCGAAGCCGCGTCGCCGGGGTCTTTTCTGGCGTATAATACGCGGTTTTCTGCACTGATTCGGAGCGATTCAAACGTGTCAAAACCCTTTACGGTCAAGAGCCCCTACCAGCCAGCGGGCGACCAGCCCGCAGCGATTGAGAAGCTGGTGGCCGGGCTTGAAGCGGGACTGGCGGCACAGACGCTGCTGGGGGTCACCGGTTCGGGCAAGACATTTACTATTGCCAATGTGATTAGCCGGGTACAGCGTCCCACCATTGTGCTGGCGCATAACAAAACGCTGGCGGCCCAGCTCTACGGGGAACTTCGGGACTTTTTTCCCGACAATGCCGTGGAGTATTTTGTTTCCTACTACGATTACTATCAGCCTGAGGCGTATGTGCCTTCATCGGATACATTTATCGAGAAGGACGCCTCAATCAATCAGCATATCGAGCAGATGCGCCTGTCGGCTACCAAAGCACTGATGGAGCGCAAGGATGTGATTGTCGTCGCGACCGTGTCGGCAATTTACGGTTTGGGTGATCCAGAGTCCTACCTGAAGATGGTCCTGCATCTGGTGCGGGGTGACCGGGTGGATCAGCGCGCTATCCTGCGACGCCTCGCCGAGTTGCAGTACACCCGAAACGATGCTGTATTTCAGCGCGCGACCTATCGGGTGCGGGGTGATGTGATTGATATTTATCCAGCGGATTCGGACAGCGAAGCCGTCCGGGTCGAGTTATTTGACGATGAAGTGGAAAACCTGTCGATGTTCGATCCGCTGACCGGTGAGGTGTTTGGCCGGGTGCCCCGTGTCACCGTATACCCGAAATCGCATTATGTGACACCGCGCCAGACCATACTCGATGCGATGGAACACATCAAAACCGAGCTGGCGGAGCGACTGGAGCAGTTGCGCTCGGTGAACAAGCTGGTAGAGGAGCAGCGCCTGCGCGAGCGCACCCGCTACGACCTGGAAATGATGCAGGAACTTGGTTACTGCACTGGCATTGAAAATTACTCGCGCTATCTCTCTGGCCGGGAACCCGGTGAAGCGCCACCCACGCTTTACGATTATCTGCCTGCGGATGCCCTGATGGTGATTGATGAATCCCATGTGACGATTCCCCAGCTGGGTGGCATGTACCGGGGTGATCGCTCGCGCAAGGAAACCCTGGTGGAATACGGTTTCCGGTTGCCCTCGGCGCTGGATAACCGCCCGATGCGATTTGATGAGTGGGAGCGATTGGCGCCACAGATGATCTTTGTCTCCGCCACCCCGGCCAAGTATGAAGCGGAAAAAGCTGGGCAGGTGGTGGAGCAGGTGGTCAGGCCCACAGGACTAGTGGATCCGTTGATCGAGGTTCGTCCGGCAACGTCCCAGGTGGATGATGTACTTTCCGAGATCAACCGCTGTGTGGCCAATGAAGAGCGCGTGTTGATTACCGTGCTGACCAAGCGTATGGCGGAGGATCTCACCGAGTATCTGGCGGAACACGGCGTGCGCGTGCGCTACCTGCACTCGGATATTGAAACGGTGGAGCGGGTGGAAATTATCCGCGACCTGCGGCTCGGTGAATTTGATGTGCTGGTGGGTATCAACCTGTTGCGGGAGGGGCTGGATATGCCGGAGGTGGCACTGGTGGCCATCTTTGATGCCGATAAGGAGGGGTTTTTGCGCTCCGAGCAGTCGCTGATCCAGACCATTGGGCGGGCAGCGCGAAATGTGGCGGGCCGTGCCATTCTCTATGCGGACAAGGTTACCGGCTCCATGCAGCGTGCCATGGATGAAACCGAACGCCGTCGGGACAAGCAGATTGCTCACAATCTGGCCCATGGTATTTCACCCAAGGGCATCTATAAATCGGTGGCGGATATTATGGAAGGGGCCCGAATGATCCCCGGTAAAGGGGGGCGCAAGGTGGCGGATGCGCAGGCCACCTATAAGTCACTCAAGGACAGGCCGATAGTCAGCAGCGGTGATGTGTGGCGCCAGATAGCGGCGCTGGAGGACAAGATGTTCGAACACGCCAAGAATCTGGAGTTCGAGGAGGCGGCCCGACTACGGGACGAAGTGGGCCAGCTCAAGCGGTTGGCGGACGGGGTTGCCTGAAGGGCAACACTGCCCATCGGTTTTTCCTCAGAAGTTTTTAACGCGCTCACACGTGCCGGCGTACCGCATCTGACGGCCTTTATGGCCCCCCTGGTTGACATTAAATCCGAATTCTCCGATGCCGGTATTAAGCATGAAGTCACCGGTAAGCGGTTTTAGAATGAACATCATTGACTCATTTTTGGCAGTGATACTCCGGCCCGATCGTTCTGTTACCTTGAGATCAAAAGTCCCGGATGCATCTTTGTTGTCACCATGAAGCCGGAAATTATCGCCATCAATGGTTACTTCCAGGTCGCCACCATCTGTGCTGACACCAGAGCCGGTTGCTACCTGATAGATATGAACATACCTGCAGAGATGGAGCTCTTTATCGTTTGCGTACAGGTTGGCGCTCATCAGCAGTGACGCACACAAGGTAACGAATATACCTTTTTTCATAATGACCAAACCTTTTGTCAAGTTGATGGCCTCCCGGTTTGGGAGCTCAAGTATTAAGTATACTGACATGTTACCGCACTGGATCAGGTCTGTATGTGGCTGTGGGTATTTTGTTGATAGGTGGCGTTGCGTGGAGTATGGGGTGATCAGCTGGTTGGTGGGCGTAGTGGTAGTCAGTAACTATAAAATAATTAGCATTAAGTAATTGTGTTATCAAATTGAAAATATTGACTTATATTTATTTTTATCTATTGTCTAGAGATAAAAAAAGCCCATCGTTGCCGATGGGCTTTCTGTTTGGTAGGCACGAGTGGATTCGAACCACCGACCCCCACCATGTCAAGGTGGTGCTCTAACCAACTGAGCTACGTGCCTGCTGACTTGCTATGATCAGGAAGGCGCGTAATTTACCAGCGAGCATCTCTTCTGACAAGCTTTATGGGGCTCTGACAAGCGTTATGCCGCTTTTTCCGCTGTTGAAGGCGGCTTGCTTATGCAGGTCAAGCCGGTAAAATGGCCGGCTCACGAATTGGCGCTGCCCGTGCAGCATAAACCATGTGGCCTTTGGTAGGGGCCACCACTGGAAAGGATCTGAACATGCCCGTAGTAACCCTCCCTGACGGCAGTCAACGCGATTACCCGAACCCTGTGACTATTCATGACGTGGCCGCCGATATTGGCCCCGGACTGGCAAAAGCTGCGCTGGCTGGCAAAGTCGGCGGTGAACTGGTTGATACGTCTTATCTGATTGACTCAGATGCCGAGCTGGCCATTATCACCGAAAGGTCTGATGAGGGTGTGGAGGTAATTCGTCACTCTACTGCCCACCTGCTTGCCCAGGCTGTAAAACAGTTATTTCCGGGTGCGCAGGTCACCATCGGCCCGGTGATTGATAACGGCTTCTATTATGACTTTGCCTATGAGCGGCCGTTTACCCCGGAAGATCTCGATGCCATCGAGCGCAAAATGGGTGAGCTTGCCCAGGCGGATACAACGGTGGTGCGCCGTGAATTGTCCCGCGACGAGGCTGTGGCCTATTTCCGCGGCATCGGTGAAGCCTACAAGGCGGAAATCATTGAAAGTATTCCCCCGGACCAGACACTTTCTCTCTATAGGCAGGGAGATTTTGAAGACCTCTGCCGCGGACCGCACGTGCCCTCAACGGGAAAGCTCAAACACTTCAAGTTGATGAAAGTGGCCGGGGCCTACTGGCGAGGTGACTCCAACAATGAAATGCTGCAGCGCATCTATGGCACGGCCTGGTCGAGCAAGAAGGAATTAAATGCCTACCTGTTCAGGCTGGAAGAGGCGGAAAAGCGCGATCACCGTAAACTGGCCAAGAAGTTCGATCTATTCCATATGCAGGAAGAAGCCCCGGGGATGGTGTTCTGGCATCCGAAGGGTTGGAGTATCTACACTCAGATTGAGAGCTACATGCGCGATGTGCAGCGCAGCAATGGCTATCGGGAAATCAAGACGCCCCAGGTGGTGGATCGGTCCCTTTGGGAGCGGTCTGGTCACTGGGATATTTTCCGGGAACACATGTTTACCGTGGAATCCGAATCGCGAGATTACGCGGTAAAGCCGATGAATTGCCCCTGCCATATTCAGGTTTTCAATCAGGGCCTGAAAAGTTATCGCGATCTGCCGTTGCGGTTGGCGGAGTTCGGTTCCTGTCACCGCAACGAGGCTTCCGGTACCCTGCAGGGCCTGATGCGAGTGCGGGGCTTTGTCCAGGACGATGCGCATATCTTCTGTGCTGAAGCACAGATTCAGGACGAGGTCTCAACCTTTGTGGATCTGTTGTTTCAGGTCTATCGGGATTTCGGATTTGAAGACGTGCTTATCCGGCTCTCCACCCGCCCGGAGCAACGGGTCGGCAGTGATGCCGTCTGGGATAAAGCGGAGCAGGCGCTGGCGGATGCGCTGTCTACAAAAGGGCTGGATTATGAGTTGTTGCCGGGAGAGGGCGCTTTCTACGGTCCAAAAATCGAATTCTCTCTGAAGGACTGCCTCGAACGGGTATGGCAGTGCGGTACGATCCAGGTGGATTTCTCCATGCCGGGACGGCTGGATGCCCAGTATGTGGCCGAAGACGGCTCCCGCCAGGTGCCGGTGATGTTGCACCGCGCTATCCTCGGTTCATTCGAGCGATTTATCGGTATTCTGATCGAACATTTTGAGGGCGCTTTCCCGGTTTGGCTCGCGCCCCAGCAAGCGGTGGTGATGAATATTACCGATGCGCAGGCAGATTATGTCCATCAGGTGGCTGATACCTTGAAAAACAAGGGCTTCCGGGTGGAAAATGACTTGAGAAACGAAAAGATCGGCTTTAAAATCCGCGAGCACACAATTCAGAAGATTCCCTACCTGTTGGTAATCGGAGATAGGGAAGTAGAAACGCAGACCGTGGCAGTGCGCACGCGAGGTGGTGAGGATCTGGGCATCATGCAGGTTTCAGATTTTGCCGAACTCCTCGCAGAAGACGTACAGCGCCGCGGTCGCGTTATTTAAAGACAATAGTCGGAGATTAAATTATCAAGAAAAATTATGGCAAGGGGGCAGCAAAACGGTCTCGAATGAATGAGGAGATCGACGTCCCCGAGGTTCGACTGGTTAACGCCGATGGCGAACAGGCTGGCATTGTCAGCATTGAAGATGCCCTGAGTGCAGCCCTGGCCGCCGGTCTGGATCTGGTGGAAATCGCTCCGGACGCCGAGCCGCCCGTCTGCAAGGTCATGGACTACGGCAAGAAGCTGTTTGAAGTGAAGAAGCAGCAGGCTGCACAACGCAAGAAGCAGAAGCAGACTCAGGTCAAGGAAATGAAGTTTCGTCCGGGAACGGATGTGGGAGACTACGAGATCAAGTTACGTAACCTGATCCGGTTTCTCGAAAATGGGGACAAGGCCAAAGTAACCCTCCGGTTTCGCGGCCGCGAGATGGCTCACCAGGAACTCGGTATGGAAATGCTCAAGCGTATTGAGCAGGATCTCGAGGAGCTGGGTTCTGTCGAGCAATTCCCCAAAATGGAAGGGCGGCAACTCACCATGGTGATCGCCCCGAAAAGCAGGAAGAAGTAACCCGACCCCCTCTGGCCTCCGGCCATATCAGGATTCACCGGGCACTACCCGCGCGCAGCCCCTGGCAGACTGTCCGGGAGTGACTTCTTCATTATTTAACCCGTCTATAAACGGAGACACAAAATGCCAAAAGCAAAAGTACATAGCGGTGCCGCCAAGCGCTTCAAGAAAACCGGCGCTGGCTACAAGCACAAACACGCCAACAGAAGTCACATCCTCACAAAAATGTCGCAGAAGCGTAAGCGTCACCTGCGTGGCACCAGCACCATGAACGGTTCTGATTCGCCCCTGGTCGATCGTATGTTGCGCTCCTGATTAACCGATTATTTGAGAGGATATTGATATGTCACGTGTAAAAAGAGGTGTTGTCGCACACCGTCGCCACAAGAAAATTCTGAAGGCTGCAAAGGGTTACTACGGTGCTCGCAGTCGTATATTTCGCGTTGCCAAACAGGCTGTCACCAAGGCAGGTCAGTACGCCTACCGTGACCGCCGTGTCAAAAAGCGTACCTTCCGCGCTCTGTGGATTACCCGGATCAATGCGCAATCACGCGCTGAGGGTATCAGCTACAGCCGCCTGATCGCTGGACTGAAGAAAGCCAATATTGAGCTGGATCGCCGTGTGTTGGCTGACCTTGCTGTTCACGATAAAGCGGCATTTGCTGCTGTCGCAGAACAGGCGAAGGCTGCCCTGGCTTGATATATTTGTGCCGAGGTTTTCCCGGCATCAAATAATGCAGATTGAAAGGGGAAAGGGCCGCAGCTCTTTCCCTTTTTTGTTTTTGATATGAACCGCTTGATAAGGTTGTGAGCATGGAAACCCTTGAGCTTCTGGCCCGTGAGGCGCAGCAGGCCATAGAGCAGGCACAGGATTTGGCAGCACTGGATCAGGTGCGGGTCGAATATCTTGGCAAGAAAGGCAGGCTGACGGATCTGTTAAAAGGGTTGGGCAAACTCTCGGCTGAAGAGCGCCCCGCAGCGGGTGCGAAAATTAATGAAGTAAAAGAGCAGCTCCAGAGTCAGATCAATCGCCATCGCACTGATCTGGAAAATGCGGATCTGGAGGCCAGGCTGGCCAGCGAAGCACTGGATGTGACACTGCCCGGTCGCGGTGAGGACAGCGGCGGACTGCACCTGATTACCCATACCATGGAGCGGATTGAGTCTTTCTTCAGCCGGGTTGGTTACAGCGTGGAAGAGGGCCCCGAGATTGAAGATGATTATCACAACTTCGAAGCCCTGAATATTCCATCACACCATCCGGCCAGAGCCATGCACGACACTTTTTATGTGACGGAAAATACCGTGTTGCGCACCCATACCTCGCCGGTGCAGATTCGTACCATGAAGACGCAGGAGCCCCCTATCCGCATTATCTGTCCCGGGCGCGTCTACCGTTGCGATTCCGATCTGACCCACACCCCGATGTTTCATCAGGTGGAAGGTCTGGTGGTGGATCGCGATGTCAGCATGGCGGACCTCAGAGGAACGATCGATCAGTTTTTGAAAGCCTTTTTTGAGGCGGACCTGCCGGTGCGCTTCCGCCCGTCCTATTTCCCGTTTACTGAACCCTCTGCCGAGGTGGATATCCAGTGCACTAACTGTCGCGGTGCCGGTTGCCGCATCTGCAAGAATACCGGGTGGCTGGAGGTGATGGGTTGCGGCATGGTGCATCCCAATGTGTTCGGTCATTGTGGCATTGATGCCGAGAAATATTCCGGTTTTGCCTTCGGTATGGGCGTCGAGCGGCTGGCGATGCTGCGCTACGGGGTCAATGACCTTCGCCTGTTTTTTGATAACGAAATTCAGTTTCTAAAACAGTTTTAAAACAAATAGATACATTATTTATATAAAGTAAATAATTTGATTTGGTGAGCAATGAAATTCAGTGAATCCTGGTTGCGTGAGTGGGTTAGTCCGAGTATTGACACGGCAGAGTTGGTTGCTCAGCTGACCATGGCGGGTCTCGAAGTGGATGCGGTTGACGCCGTGGCCCCGGCGTTCGATGGCGTGGTGGTCGGTGAAATTGGCGCGGTGGATCCACACCCCAATGCCGATAAATTGCGAGTCTGTCAGGTGACCGGCGCTGCCGGTGAAACGGTCCAGGTAGTTTGTGGCGCACCCAATGCCCGCCAGGGTCTGAAAGTGCCCTTCGCAACGGTGGGTGCCACGTTGCCCGGCGACATGAAAATACGTAAAGCCAAACTGCGGGACGTGGAGTCCTTCGGTATGCTCTGCGGTCAGGATGAAATTGGTTTGGGCGGTGATGGTTCCGGGTTGTGGGAGCTGCCCTCCGATGCGCCAGCGGGTGCGGATCTGCGCGACTATCTGAGCCTCAATGATCAATTGATCGAGGTCGACTTAACCCCCAATCGCGGCGATTGTCTGAGTATTCGGGGTCTGGCCCGCGAGGTGGGCGTATTAAATACGGTTGCGGTGGCCGGGCCTTCCCTTGATCCGGTATCGGCCACGGTCGACGACCATTTGCCCGTCGTACTGGACGCCTCCGCTGCCTGTCCCCGTTATGTCGGTCGGGTGATTCGCGGCGTCAATCTGGCTGCCCCGTCTCCCCTGTGGCTGCAGGAAAAACTGCGCCGCAGCGGTATTCGCAGTATCGACCCGGTGGTCGATGTGACCAACTATGTGATGCTCGAGCTGGGTCAACCGATGCACGCCTTTGATCTTGCCACGCTGGACGGTGGTATTCGGGTGCGCATGGCGGAGCAGGGTGAGTCACTCGAATTGCTGGACGGTTCCAAGGCCACATTGAACGACGACACACTGGTGATTGCCGATCACCAAAAACCGCTGGCTATCGCCGGAATCATGGGCGGCAAACTGTCTGCTGTCACGGCGGATACCCGGGATATTTTTCTAGAAAGCGCCTATTTTGATCCGCTGGCGATTGCCGGTCGCCCACGCAATTACGGGCTCCATACCGATTCATCCCACCGCTTCGAGCGCGGCGTTGACTGGCAGTTGCAGTCTCTTGCGATTGAGCGTGCCACCGCACTGCTGCTGAACATTGTCGGGGGGCAGGCCGGTCCGGTAACTGTGGCCGAGTCAGAAGCGCACTTGCCCCGATCCGGGGAGGTGAGGCTGACCCGGCGCAAACTGCAACAGCAGTTGAGTCTGTCACTGGATGCCGGGCTGGTTAGCGGCATGTTACAGCGTCTCGGTCTGGAAATTCTTGCCGAGGATGAAGACGGTTGGCGCTGCAGGGTTCCCAGCTGGCGCTTCGATATTGCGATTGAAGTGGACCTGATAGAGGAAGTGGCCCGCATCTACGGCTACAACCGCTTGCCGACCGCTACGATCAGCGCCAGTCTGCCGATTGAAGTCTGTCGCGAAACCCGCACCGGTTTGTCATTGTTGCGCCAGCAGCTGGTTGCCCGGGGCTACCGCGAAGCCATTACCTACTGTTTTGTCGATCCCGACGTCCAGAAACACCTGCTTCCAGACATAGAGGGTGTCGCACTGGCCAACCCCATCGCCAGTGATATGTCGGTGATGAGAACCACCCTCTGGTCCGGTCTGCTACCGGCCGTACGCCGCAACCTCAATCGCCAGCAATCCCGTGTCAGGATTTTTGAGTCCGGATTGAGCTTCATGCCCGAAGCGGGTGGCGTGAAGCAGGAATCCATGATTGCCGGTGCCGTCACCGGCACCCGTTTGCCGGAACGCTGGTCAAACCCGCGTGATCTGGTGGATTTTTTTGATATCAAATCCGATGTGGAAGCGCTCCTCAAGCAGAACCATGTGTTTGATCAGTACCGCTTTGTGCCTGCTGCACATCCCGCGCTGCACCCCGGACAATGTGCCGCCATTGAGCGAAATGGTGAGCCGGTAGGGTATATCGGTCTGCTGCACCCGCGTGTTCAGAAGCTGCTGGATATATCCCAGCCGGTGTATGTCTTTGAGCTTGCCCTGGGTGCTGTGGTCGAGGGTGAGCTGCCCGCTTTTCGGGGTGTCAGCCGGTTCCCGGAAGTCCGCCGCGACCTGGCGGTGATTGTGGATCGGGACCTTTCTGCCAGCACACTCTGTGAAACCATTCGAGAGGCGGCGGGTTGTTACCTCGTTGACTTAAAGATATTTGACGTCTACCAAGGGAAAGGTGTTGAAATCAATAGAAAAAGTATTGCAGTTGGCTTGACCTTTAGAGAGAGTTCGCGCACTCTTACCGAAGAAGAAATAACGGTGGCTGTGGATCAAGTGGTCAGCGCCATAAAAGAACAACATTCAGCGAGTCTCAGGGGTTAAGCGAGTTATGTCAGCACTTACCAAAGCCGACCTTGCAGAAATGCTTTTCGAAGACCTGGGTTTGAACAAACGCGAGGCCAAGGAAATCGTCGAATCGTTTTTTGAAGAGATCCGAACCGCCCTTGAGAAAAACGAACAGGTCAAACTATCAGGCTTTGGTAACTTTGAACTGCGCGACAAAAAAACCCGCCCCGGTCGCAATCCAAAAACCGGTGAAGAGATCCCCATTTCTGCCAGACGAGTAGTGACGTTCAAACCCGGACAAAAACTTAAAGCGAGAGTAGAAAGCTATGCTGGAACCGAGCAATAACGATCAGTTGCCGGCCATTCCCGGCAAGCGTTACTTTACCATCGGTGAAGTCAGTGAACTCTGCGATGTCAAACCCCATGTGCTTCGTTACTGGGAGCAGGAGTTTCCCACTCTCAGCCCGGTAAAACGCCGTGGTAATCGCCGCTACTATCAGCGCCAGGATGTCATCCTGATCCGGCAGATTCGTTCATTGCTCTATGAGCAGGGTTTTACCATTGGCGGTGCCCGTCAGCGCATGACCGGTGAGGATGCCAAGGAAGAGGCCACGCAGGTGAAACAGTTGATCGACCAGACAGTCGGCGAGCTGGAAGACCTGTTACAGGTCCTGAAGGCCTGATTTTATTCTTGAATTGTGGGGTGCATCCGGTATTATGTGCGCCTTCCTCTTCGGGGCGTAGCGCAGTCTGGTAGCGCACTACACTGGGGGTGTAGTGGTCACAGGTTCAAATCCTGTCGTCCCGACCAAAAATCAAATAAATTAGCCGCTTACAGCTTAGCTTGAGCGGCTTTTTTGTGCCCGTTCGTGCCATCCGGCAAGCGGGAGCTTGTGGATCAGGCAGGGTGAATATTAGCCGGACTTCTTTGTCTTTTTTGAATGGGAACCAAAAGCACCCACAAATGGTATTGTTGTACCATTAAATATGGACGTTTAGTTATTCACTAATAGCTATACCGGAGAACGTCCATGAAAAAGTTTTTCCTAATCATCTCAATTGTAGTTTTTTCGTCAGCGGTTCTAGCTCACAGTGGAGGTTGCCGCAAAGATAGTCCTCCAGGACTATGCTGCCATGCAGGTTCAAAGCCATATCACTGTCACTAACAATCAAGATCGCAGGATTTTAATAGTCGTGCTTCAATAACAAGTGATAATTCGGGTTAGGTACAATTTTCTTAAGCTGCTTCTAGTTGATATTCACGCTTATTTTGAAAAGTTGTAGCTGACCCCATTTATTTTCTGTATCAATCCGTTATCAAAAAGTGCCGAATATCAGTTTTGGCAAAGCGCGAGTGCGCCATATACAAATGTTAGGGCTAGAACAAGGAACACAGATGTTTGACGAGGATATTTCATTCAAAAGTGCTAGAGAGCTAATTGATTGTTTTCTCGACGAAAATATTCTGGCTCCCCAAAGCCTTTTTGATGTCAGTGAGCGACTCACAAGAGGGTATCTATTTCGTGGGCAGGCGCGAAAGGATTGGTCTCTTATACCATCAGCGCATCGCACGCCTGATGTGCTCAAGAATTACACGCCTCAACCACCTGGCCAGACGATTCCGGAGGAAAGTGAGCGAAGGGAGTATTTGGCACTACATATTCATGCGGAACTAAGAGCTGTTCAACTCTTCTTAGAGTCAGCTGATAAGGTTGGGATTAATACCCCGCTTGACTACAACTCTTTGGCGCTACACCAGAAAATTTTTGAAGATTTGAATTCAGGCCAAGAAATTGAATTGAATTCAGAGTTTCCAGCCCCGCAGTTTCTGACAAGTATGGCAATGGCACAACATTATGGTGTTCCAACCAGACTTTTGGACTGGACTGAATCGCCCCTAATAGCAGCTTATTTCGCTGCCGAGCAGGCATCAGCACTAGCCGGTTCTGACCGAGTGCAATCAGAGTTCTCAATTATTTGTCTCGGCACACAGCTTCTTCGCGAAGTGAGCAGCCTGAAATATGTCTCCGCTCCAAGAGCAGGCAATCACTTTCTAAGGGCTCAGCGTGGTGCCTTCACGCTAATCAAAAATGCCAATCAGTATTTCCTTGAAAATGGAAAGTGGCCTAGCATCGAGGATGCCGTAGCTAATGAGCGGGACCTGGGAACACTATACACACGTTCTCCCTTGATTCGGCTTTCATTGCCAGCGGATGAAGCAGATAACCTTTTGCGTTTGCTTTATAGGCTCGATGTCTCAAAGCTCACTGTCATGCCGTCATTTGAAAATGCAGCGGAGCATCTCGCTTACAAACGAGCCTTGTGGCCAAAGGGGTGAAAGGAATGCAAGGCAGTTCACACAGATAAATGGGGTCAGGTACAACTTCTTAACTGCTCTAAACTGACATTGCCTGCGTGATTTTTCAGGAAATTTGTACCTGACCTCAGTTTTGTTTTTTCATTTCTGCACAAAAAAATGGGCTGCTTTACGCAGCCCATTGTTACCGTGATCAGGACCCGTTAAAGATTGGGATCTGTCGAGAATTGTGGGGTTGTACGTGGCTTTGATCCGTCAAAAAAAGTAGTGACGGAGGTGGCTTTCAGGATTTTGTGGTCAAAAAAGCCACGCTGAATGGTGCCGGTAACCGATACGTAGTCGCCCACTTTAAGTTGTTGGTAGCCTGCGTTATCAAGCGGATCATAGGGCATGGTGTTTACCTTAACCGTGAGTTTTCTATCGTCAGCATCCAGGGTGAAACTGTCATCAGCTACGATAGTGATACGCCCCTGTACCGTACCGCGGGAAACAACCACGGGCGTGTTCCCCGAGAGGTACGAATCTTCTTCCTTCATGGAGCTGGCGTGGAAGGTGGTTCCAAGATTTTCCACATAGACACTGCCGGCCTCAATTGTGGCGCTTTCATACAGGTCATCATCCACCATGCCGGAGACGCGTACTTTGTCACCTTTTTTCAGCACGTAGGCATCGGCATCCCTATCGACATCGTCCATCTCGACAGTGATATTGCCTTCACCGTAGTCGAGGACAAACATGTTCGGACCGACACGATTAACGGTCCCGTCAATGTTGAGCCATGTGCCATCCGGGTAGCTCTTTGGTTTTTCAGTTAGTTTTTCCATTGGTTTTTCAGCGTAAGCACCGATGGAAAACACTATGACCAACATCATTAGCAGGGTATTAAAAGTACGGCAAATCATAATGATACCTCCGTATCGTTTGAGTGATTAACAGTTACACGAAAGACATTGACAGGGCAGGCCGCTGGACCTTCAGCCTGTCATAAAAAATCTGATTAGAGTTTTACAGGGGACTTATCGGATGTAGGGTGCTCGGAAGCCCACCTGTATTTGGTAAGGCGTATTGAGTCAAATGATTGATTGGATGCTTCGAACAATTGTGCTGCTATACATTGGCATCGATTGCTTGGCATAGGCTGTTTAAAAATTCCTCCATCAATTAAACAGTGTGGTTAAGTCTCTCGACATTTTCTGATTTATTTTGTTCCCGACAGTGTTTAGTTGATCCGCGAGACATACCTGTAAACGTAGTTCAAGCGACTGGGTCTTGCAAACTGTAAGCGTAGCGCTCAGGGTTTTCAGCCGTGTCCTGACCGCACAGTATCGGTATCTCCACCCCGGGAAAGTCTTCACTAATTCCCGGATAGTGGCGTGGTCACCACAATGGTTACATTGTCTCGATCAGGCATAGAATACTAGAATGTCCCAAACTCAGACTTTAGACCTTTTCGACAATCTGATGCTGGTTCGCCACCTGAATAGCTGATAATAATCACAGGCTGGACAAAGTAGCCGGGATAGCTTGCGACTTGTTCGGAAGCGAACCATGGACGACTGGCCATCCCTTAGGGGAGGCTCCGGAGCCTTTGCTGGATAAGAAGCACGACTGGCAGAAGTGTATATGACTACGAGGAGCAACAAGCAATGAACACGACGTTTAAAACGCTGGAAAGCCTGATTCACAATTCCATCGAGATTCATCATCAGGCTGCCGAATTGTACCGCTCACTGGAGAATGAGAGCTCTGACGAGCGCTGCAGGATTCTACTGGGGGAGATGGCCGACAAGGAGTTAGAGATGGCGAAATTGCTAGGAGAATTTCTCCATCGCACGCCAACCGGTACCCTCAATACCTATATGCAGTTCACCCTGGAGGAGGACCCACAGGATCTCGTGGCTGCAGCCAGGGCAGAAGGAGCCGGTACGGTTGAGCAAATCGGCCAACTGGGTCAGAAGTTACACGGCTACCAGATTAATTTAATGGAGGGAGCCTTGCATGAGGTGGCCGCAGAAGAGGCCTGCGAGTTACTGGAAAATCTCTTGCAACTGGAAAAAGCCGAGGGCCGGGCATTTACCCGCAGGGCCGACTCGATTCATGATATGTAAACTGCGCCGACAGAATATGGTCAGCCTCACGGAGGCCTGCCCCCGGTCAGGTGAGTTTAAGATAGGGTCTCAGTGGCGGTGTTTTAACCAGTCAGCACTACCACCTTCATAATCATATACATGATTAAAGCCCTTCTCATCCAGCTCTCTGGCCGCTTCGGTAGATAACGGACAGTCAAAATTGGCGCAATAAAGTACCACTTCCCGCTCTTTGCTACCTGCCACACGTTCCACCTCATCGCTAAAATCCTCGGAAGCCTTTGGAATATTGATGGAGGTGCGAATATGTTCCTGCCTGAAGTCCTCGCGAGGTAACACGTTGATCAAGACAAAATCCCTTTTTTCACTGCCATTCATGGCTTCCAGTTCCTCTCGACTGATCGTTTGCATAGGTTTACTCCTAAAATCATCGCTGAACAAAATGCCATCCCTGATTAGGGCGGCGGCTGCACTGTAAACCGGGCCTAATGCTGGCTGATTTCCCGAGCGGTTTCGCCACCCAGTTTGGCACTGTCATGGCGTACGATGTCGCCCAGGCTGACAACACCGCATAAACGCTTTTCGTCGCGATTGTTCAGAACAATCAGGCGATAGACTTTCTGATCCTGCATATTATTTGCGACAGCATTTACATGTTCATCCTGAAAACAATAAAGTATCTTGTCCGTTTTCATTTGGTCTACCGTTGTGTTTTCAGGATTCTTGCCTGCTGCAACGCCACGAACAGTGATGTCTCTGTCGGTAATTACTCCCTGCAATCTGCCTTGGGGTGAATCACCGATAGGCAAAAACCCGGTATCTAGATCACGCATATATTTTGCCGCCTGCGCGAGCGTGGTGTCTGTGGGCACGTATTCCACACTAGTGCTCATGATTTGCTGAACTTGCATAATAAGATCTCCTCATTGCCTGATGGTGAAAAGAAAATGCCATATATAACATCAGAAAAAACGACGCTAGTTTTTCCGGTTTTCCAATCTATGGGAATAAAGGCATGGTGTAACGCCCGATAAAAACATTACTGGCAATCCAGTATTTTTATCTGTTGCGCTGTTACTTTGATTTTTAAAATTTGTAGTTTGTTCAGAGAGGTTTAGTAAAATTCTTCTGGACGGTCAAGGAATTGCAAGTGTAAAAATATTGTCCAGCAAGTACATTAGATGTCCCTCACCTCACCGAGAAGTTGCCCAACCAAAGCCAGGACTCTTGTTGTTCCACTACACTTGGCTCTTCAGGATGTTTTCGGCAGCACTGCAGTGCCCTTCCATGGTTTCACCTAGAAGATAATCCGATTCCAGTTACCATACGAGCCCTTCACCGGCCCACGGGGAATACTGCAAACTATGATGACTATCGCCAGTACCAGGCTCGCCATGGTGGCCAGCAACCCGGCCTCAAGAATAAAAGTGCAAATCAGGAGCCCTAGCCCAAGGAAAATATTGACTAGCCGAACAGGTCTTGCCACTTCCGCCAAAGCAGTCACTGAAAGAGTGATCAGTAAAGCTCCTATCAAGTGATGAGCATCCGCCAGAGGACCCTCCACCCCGAATAGAATACGACTTAACATCAGCAAACCACCTGCGGCAATGCAGGTTCCCAATCCCCAGGACCACCTGACATTGCCACTGAAAACTTCTCTCGCTGCTGTTCTGAGTGAGACCATCTGAAAACTATCCCCGGCGTTTTTTTGTACGCGGCCCTCATCGGTGTCACCAAAGATAAAGACTCGCAGCAGGGAGTGGCCCTGGCACTTGCGACGCCACAGGAACTGACCAGTGGCTACCAGTTCATCCACGGAAAGTGGAATCTGCAGGAGCATGGCCGTGGCGGCAATCAGGCACAGAGTGCACCAGGTATTCAGCAGGATTGGCTGGATAATAATAAAGGTAATGGATACCGCCCCCAGCGGTACGATAAGAATGCCGAACAGTGTGGTCAGCCAGGGCATGGTCCGCCAGCGCCGGGCTGAACCGGCCACACCCACGAGAATTTCCATTAAATACACCAGGGCTCCGACGCCGGCATCGGGCACTGGCCATGCCTCGGAAACCGACGATGTAGTGATTTCTTCGGTACCGTTCTTACTGTCCCCCGGCACAGCGCCGGCAAAGAAGGGCTCCCACAGCCCATCCACATGACCTAGCTGATAAGCGGCCATGTAGCTGGAAATAAAAAACCCGATAAATGCCAGGACAATAATGGGCAGTCGTTGGAACCAGCCGGACGGGGAATAGTGCCAGCCCGGCGGGATGGTCGGCCCTGTCATGGCTGCCAGTGGTGACACGCCGGGGGCGGGCCGCAGTAATACTGAAAAGCCGACCACCAGACTTCCTACCAGAGTGCCGTTGAGATAGGCGGAAGGCTCCGGGGCCCACATCAGCAGGGGGGCCGACATGACCCAGAGGCCCACAGCAGCAGTGGCCCAGCGCGCTGCTGGCAGAGACCAGGACAGGGATAAAAAGGCAAACACAACAATGGCGCAACCGGCGAGAATATCGCTGTAAACCATGCCTGTGGATTGGTAATCGAGGCGTACAACGGACATTATCAGCCAGAAACCCAGACCGATATTGAACAGATGTCCCCACAGGTTGCGGCCATGCTCTTCCCGGTACCAGTTTTCGTGTCGACGCCGCAGCCTTTCAGGTTTGTCGGTTTTTTCCGCCGCATCCAGCATCCAGTCGGGGGGCCGGATACCGTTGTGGTTATACCAGGCAGCTGGATCCTTTTTGAGGTTTTCAACCAGGGTGGGTAACTTGTCGCCTATAAAATGTTGGGGCTCCCAGTCGAGAAGTCGTTTGGCCTGAGTCAGGTCCAGGGCATAGTGATCGGAAGAGAGGTCGATCATGAAAGGCTTGATAAAAGGCTTTTCACCATGGTCCAGTGCGTCGGGCACCACAGGCTCGGCTTTTGCCTGAACCCAGGCTCCCGCTTTGGCAATAGACTCAGGCAGGGTATATGTATTCCACTGCTTTTCACCGTGGAGCTGATACCCCAGTGCGTCCTGTAGTTCCCTGTAACTCATCACCTCGGATTCCCCTGCCAACAGGGTGCAGCCAGCTGGCATCTCCTTGCGCCTGTCGACACAGCGTTTGAAGACTTCCAGCATGTCTTCCAGGTGAATGAATGCCTGACCGGCATTCAGATCTCCGGAATACAGATGCGACTCCATGGCACGCTCATAGATGCGAGCAATCTGGTGTGTCAGTGTTGGCACGGCGGTATTTTCGTCGTACAGGCCTGCCAGGTGCAAAAGCGTGTAGGGGATACGCTCACCGTATTGCTGGATCACTTCTTCAGTTTTAGCCTTGGATTCCGGGTAGGCCCAGCCGGGGGCCAGGGGAGAACTTTCCGTTACATATTTCCCGGGTGATACCGGTTTGTGAACCAGCATGGTGCCTGAATAAATAAAGCGCTCTACGTCAAAGGGCTCGAGGGCATCCAGCAGACGGCGTGTTCCCTCGACGTTGACTTCCTCGTATAAAACCGATTCTACACCGGTGAAATCAAAGTAGGCCGCCAGGTGAATAACTGCTGCAATTTTGTCGCCATGCTGTCGACGCAATTGATTGAATGCCAGACGAAGAGAGTCTGCGGAGGTGAGGTCGGCAACGATATCGCATTTATCAGGCTTCAGATCCATCCCCACAACCTGATAGCTTGCCTTGAGCTTTTTTGTCAGGGCTGTGCCAATATTTCCACCCGCACCGGTAATAACAACAATGGGTTTGTTAGATGACTTTTGCCTGGTGTTCTTGATAAGGGTCCTCTCTACAAATTGTATTGACTGACATGGTGCGGGCTTTTTTCACCCGCCCGACGCCACTGACGTCATATATGCAGTGATGAAACGATGTTGCTGGATAATGCTGCTGTTGCCCTACACACATAAAAATCTAGTTCATAATCTGTATTTGTTCCAACTGGAAGTGCCGTTGAGAAAATGGTAAATGGGGTAAAACCATATCTCTTGCGCTATTTTCGGCTTGCCGGGATATTTCCATTGGTCATATAAACAGTGCTAGTCTCACCTAAGGTTGAAGGTACCTGTTGACAGTGATTCCGGGTTGGTGGGTTTCCGGTCAGTTTTGACACAGGCGGTTGTGTTTCAACAGGCAGATTGGTTTCAACAGGCAGATTGAATCTGACAAAGGGGCACTCCATGCTCGAATCAATCCAGCAACAAATTCTGGATGTTTTAACTTCGGTGATCGTTCATATTCCCAATCTGGTGGGTGGATTACTGTTATTGCTGGCCGGTTGGTTGCTGGCCCGTTTTTTACATCTGCTGGTTACCCGCTTTATCCGCACCCTCAATCATCTGCTGGATCGCCAGTTACAAAACTTAAACCTTCACTTTGTCCGCATACCGGCTGCCACAGAAAGGTTGATTGGTTTTGTGGTGTTCTGGGCCACTATTCTGATATTTGCCATTGTCGCCATTAGGGTGGTGGGCGTTGCCGGGGCGACTGTCTGGCTCGACCGTTTAATGGTGTATCTGCCCTCTCTGATGGCGGGTGGCCTGATTATTATCAGCGGCTTTATTCTCGGCAGTGTGGTACGCCATCTGATCACCCATGCGGCGGCCTCAGCCGATATTGCCCAGGCAGCGCTGCTCGGTCAGATTGCGCAGATCTCTTTTGTTATTGTCGGCGTGGTCATGGGGCTTGGCCAGGTGGGCGTCGATGTCAGTTTCCTGGTCATTCTGTTTGGTATTGGTTTTGCTGCCGTTTTGACGGGATTTTCTCTGGCCTTTGGCCTCGGTGCCAGACCGCTGGTGGAAAATCTCATCGCAACGCGTCATCTCAAGGAATTTGTCCGGCCCGGGCAGATTGTCGAGACCGGCAATGAGCGGGGCAGGGTATTGGAGTTCACTGCCACCGGAATGGTGGTGGAAACGGCTGATGGTCGAAAACTGATTCCGGCCCGGCTCTGTATGCAACAGTCTTTCAGTGTGATTACCCGGGAGACGATGGATGACGAACTCTAATCCCCTGAGCCTGGATTTTCTCATCAGTAAGCCGGAGGCCGCAGCTCAGGTGTTGCAGTCGCTGGAGGATCAAGAGGCGGCAATTTACCTGCAGGAAGTGCCGGTCCGGATTGTTGCCCCTGTGCTGCAGGAAATGCAGGTGTGGCCAGCATCGCGTATTCTCGACCAGTTATCGCTGGAACAGAACGCGGCCATTTTTGCCCAGCTCCCTTACCAGACAGTTGCTGCCCTGTTGCGCTTGCAGCAGCGCGCACGGCGCACCGAGTTGCTGGCGGTACTACCCGCCAGGCTTTCCCGGTCTTTGAGTGTGTCGCTGATTTATCAGGAAAATACGGTTGGTGCCTGGATGGATATGTCCACACCGGGCTTTTACTCTGAGCTCCCGGCCGGCGAGTGTCTGGCATTACTGAAAAAGTCTTCGGATTCGTTTGGTACCAGCCTGGTAATTATCAACCAATCCCACCAGGTGATCGGCATGGTGGGTCTGGATAAGCTGCTGGCCAGTCCCGATGAGCAAATGCTGGGTCAATTGATGGATTCTGCGCAGCAACCGCTGGCCGCAGAGATGAGCATCCAGATGGCTGTCAATCTGTCTGACTGGCACTGTTACCCTGTGTTGCCGGTCCGCAATTCGAGTGGCGTTTACCTTGGGACTGTGACGCGCTCAGTATTGCGTACGGCATTGGAGAGGGCCCCTTCAGCGGATGCCTCACTGGGCGATTCCCTGTTGTCCCATCTTGCCCGCGCCATGATTGTCACTGCGACCGGTATGGTGCAAATGGCACCGGACAGTCGTGCGTCCTGGTTGTCTGATAAAGGAGGGGCATACCATGACGACTAATGCTGCCCCGGATCCCCGCGCGGTTGATATGGCATTGACCCGCAAATTTCTGCTGGATTATCCCAGGGATGCAGCCCTGAAAATTGAAGCGCTGGCTCCTCGGGATGTGGCCGCAGTGCTGAGCCTGCAGCCCGTATATGTGCTTTTATCCCTGTGGCGGTATTTGACGCCCAATGTCGCTGCCGAGATTCTGGTTTGTTTGCCAGAAGGGCACAGCCGTCAACTGCTCAGCGAACTACCACCTCTGGATTCGGTGCGGATGATCGGGCAGCTGGATGACGAAACACGGGATGATCTGCTGAAGACCCTGGACGAATCAATCCGCAGGGAGCTGGCGGAGCTGATGAGCTACCCGGAAAGCAGTGCCGGCCGTTTGATGGATACCCGTGCCCTGGTCTTTCGGGACAGCATGACCATTTCAGAGACGCTGGAAATTCTCCGCAAGCGCCAACTGAAGACTGCGCGCAGTGTCTTTCTGGTTGATACCGAAGGTCGCCTGAGCGCCAAGGTTCACTTGCAGGACATTGCTATCGCCGATCCCGGCACATCCCTGGGGGCGATTGCCAAACCGGTTACGGCGGTGGTTGCTGGTACCGCAGGAAAAGAGGAAATTTCCGAGTTGTTTGAAAAACATCAACTGCTCGACTTGCCAGTGGTTGATATTGATCGTCGTCTGTTGGGTATTATTCACCACAGCAGTCTGGTTCAGGTTTCCCAGGAGGACATGTCATCCGATGTGCTGGCCATGGTGGGTGCCAGCCGTGAAGAACGTGCCCTGTCGAAGCCACTGTTTGCCGTGCAAAAGCGCATGCCCTGGTTGCAGGTCAATCTACTCACGGCTTTTTTGGCCGCATCGGTGGTGGGAATATTCGAAAGCACTATTGCCAGTTTTACGGCCCTGGCCGTGTTGCTGCCGGTGGTGGCCGGTCAGTCGGGTAATGCCGGGGCCCAGGCTCTGGCGGTTACTATGCGTGGTCTGGCATTGCGAGAAATCACGGTTCGCCACTGGTTCAGGGTGATGTTCAAGGAAGTACGGGTGGGCCTGATAAACGGTATTGGTATTGCGGTGACCTGCGGCATCGGCGTATTCGTCTGGAGCCAGTCAATAGGGTTGGTGCTGGTGATCTGTTCGGCGATGGTACTGGCGATGATCGCAGCGGGTTTTGCCGGTGCGGTGGTGCCAATTGTGCTGGTGCGGCTGGGTCAGGATCCGGCGCAGGCATCTTCCATCATTCTTACCACGGTCACCGATATTATCGGCTTTTTTGCCTTTCTGGGGATCGCGGCACTGCTGTCCGGATTACTTTAGTTATCTGCCTTTAATCGCGTATCATCTGCTGTGAAACAGCCCTTTGTAGGCTGGCATAAGCGTGCACTTTGGTATTGGGGGTGCCCGTTAGTTTTCCCCGTCTGTCCGCCCTGTGACGCAGTGACAAAATATTAGGTAAATGACCATGGAAAAAAATGTATTGGTCAATAGAGCAAGGTTGGTTCCTCTGAACAGGGCAAGTGACAGCAGGGGGGTACTGTACCCTTTTGAGTTTGATGCGCTGCCTTTCCAGCCCCGCAGGTGCTTTGTGGTGACGGAGGTGCCGGCTGGCTCTGTCAGAGGGCGGCATGCCCATCGAACCTGCACTCAATTGTTAATTTGTCTGATTCGCAGAGTTGACGTCACCATCAAGCATGGTGGTCAATCCGCGGTAGTCACTCTTTTGCCGGGTGCTGCGGGGCTGTTAATCGAGCCGGAAACTTTCAGCGAGCAGACTTACCTGACAGATGATGCCACCCTGATGGTGTTTGCCGATGAGTCCTTCGATCCCGCCTCTTATATCTATCCGGAAGGAGATGTGTTTTGACAACGCCTCGAGTGGCGATACTTGGCGCGGGAATTATGGGGGTTTCCACGGCCCTGTTTCTAGCGCGGCGCAACGTTCACGTAACGATTTTTGATCAGCAGGCTGAGGCCATGCGTGCCGCAAGCCGGTGGAATGAAGGAAAAATTCATCTGGGCTTTCTCTACAACGCGAATTCAACGCTCAGTTCTGCCCGGCAGGTCCTCCCGGGTGGCCTTGGTTTTCAGGCACTGGTTGAAGAGCTTACAGGCACCAGTATCCGTGATCACACCACCTCCTCTGACGATATTTATCTCTGTCATCGGGACTCGGTGGTTAGCCCCGACGGAATGGAGAAATATTTTTACGACGTTTCTCGCCTGATTAGAGAGCACCCGGATGCTGCACGATACTGCGTGGATGTGTCGGATTGCCAGGTGAGAAGACTGGCCCGGCAGGCGCTTGCCCAGGTTACCGATTCCGGAGAAATCGTAGCAGGTTTCAAAATCCCCGAGCGGTCGGTCGCAACGCAGTGGTTGGCCGACCAATTTGCAGCGGCTTTGAAGGCGGAGCAGCGAATTGAAACACACTTTAATAGCCGGGTTACAGGCGTGTCACACCGCCAGTCTGCAAAATCCTCGCGACAGTGGCAGGTTAATAGCTCGGTAGGGGATTTTGGGCCCTATGATTATGTGGTGAATGCACTATGGGAGGGACGACTTCACATTGACCATGGCCTGGGACTGCCATTGCCAGAGCGGTGGTCACATCGCTATCGGCAATCCCTTTTCGTTCGCACCAGCACTCCGCTCTCTCATCCCAGTGTGGTCATTGCAACGGGGCCGTTCGGAGATATCAAAAATTACAATGGACGGGACTTTTATTTGTCCTGGTATCCCACAGGGCTTCGTTCAGAGAGCCACGAAATACTTCCAGAAGCTCCTGTGCTGGATAAAAGCGATACAGATAAGGTGATTACAGAGATGTTTGATTCCCTGGAAGTATTGCTTCCCGAGGTGACCTCTATTCGAGATAACCTTGAGCAGATAGAGTTGGCGGGTGGCTGGGTATACGCAGCCGCTGATGGTTCACTTGCGGACCCGGCGGCAACGTTGCACAGCCGGTCAGGTTTTGGGGTCAGTTCTAGCGGAACCTATTTTTCGGTAGATACCGGGAAATACTCCACCGGGCCATGGCTGGCCCGGTGTCTGGCCGACCAGATTAAGCCCGGCTAGTCTGCCACCTGTATTGCTGTTCTCTGTTCTTCTCTAGGATGTCTTGAGAACTTTCTTTCGGTGCCAGCTGACAAAGCCTCCATATCTTCTGTAGCGAAGATAATAATTGATGGTTAGTGGATGCTTGCCGATGGCCTGCAGAAATGCGCGCAGAACAACGGAAACGGGATACTTGATGACGTCCAGACACAATCGCAAAAAGCTGGCTCTTTGTCCCGCCAGGGTCAATGCTGCAGTTTCAGCGATTTTGCTTCTGCCTTCTGGATCACTGTTGATAAAGTCGAAATAATATTGATGCTCAGCGTCTCCCGAGAGATAGGAGTTTACCCTTGCTCCCGAGTAAATACATAAAATGGAAATGCGGGGGTGAAACTGAATGTCGGCGCCCATCCTGCTGGCACGAAACAAGAGTTCCTGAGAGGGGGACACCAGGGTCTGCTCTGCCGGTTTCCAGAGCCCAATGGTTTGCGCGGTATCAGCTCGCATTGCCCAGCAGGACGAAATAACAAATACGGTAGGGTCAAACCTATTATTTCTTGTCACGCCACCGAGCATTACAGACTGTTTTGCCCAGTTCATCCCTTCTTCTGCGGGAGATGGCAGGGCAACTGGTCCCCATGTAATGTCAGCCCCTGATTGCCTTAAAAAATCAACCCTGCTGGCAATGTGGTCTGGAAAATAAAAGTCGTCCTGGTTCAGATAAAAAATATACTCACCTTGAGCCAGCGATAATCCGTGGTTATGCGGCGCAGACTGGCCACCGGAATTTTCTTTCAGGTTAATAAACTGAACCCGTGGGTCGTCGATACCTCTTATCAGAGACTCCGTGTCATCCGTACAACCATCGCCAACCACGAGGTACTCCCAGTTCTGATAGGTTTGTTGCATAACGCTCAAAAGCGCATAGCGAAGAACGTTGGCCCGGTTATAGGCGGCTGTGATAATAGTAACGAGTGGTTGCTGGGTCATGAGACAGATTTCCGCGGTGCGAATAATATTGCGTATATTTTGAGTGTACCTTGCGCAGGCTTTATTCGGGAGTGGAGGGACGTCAGTTCGCGAGTAATTTTTTGATGTAACTCCAGTTGTGAGGAGTATGTGGTTTTGAATCCTGTGGAGGGTTATACGATCATGGGTACAAATGACATGATCAGGCTTTATAAGTCAAAGCGAGATGGTCGAAGTGAGTTGCCTGCAAAGGCCGGACTAGTGATGCATAATAGCCACCGATTGGTACTGTCAGGTACTGATACCTGACTCAATACGGTGTATGCAATGGTGCAGCACCTTTAATTACCCAAAAATGGATTTCCCCCGCTATGACCCTAACTGTACGCAAAGCTGTTATTCCTGTCGCCGGGCTGGGCACTCGTATGTTGCCAGCTACCAAGGCTATTCCAAAAGAAATGTTACCGGTGGTGGACAAACCGCTTATCCAGTACGTCGTCAATGAGGCGATTGCGGCGGGTATTACCGAGATCGTGCTGGTCACTCATGCCAGTAAGAATTCCATTGAGAACCACTTCGACACCAGTTTTGAACTGGAGGCGCAGCTGGAAAAGCGGGTCAAGCGTCAGCTGCTTGACGATGTCCGCTCGATCGTGCCCCAGGAGGTGACCATCATTTCGGTCAGGCAGCCCTATGCAAAGGGTCTTGGGCATGCGATCAGCTGTGCGAGGCCGGTGGTGGGTGATCAGCCTTTTGCCATTCTGTTGCCGGATGTTTTGGTGGACAAGTATCGGGCAGACTCGAAAAAAGACAATTTATCGTCCATGGTGAAAAACTTTACCGCCACAGGTCACAGCCAGATTATGGTGGAGGCGGTTCCCTGGGAAGACGTTAATAAATATGGCGTTGTCGATTGTCAGGGCGTTGATTTAATGGCCGGCGGCGTGGCGAGAATTCACAGCATGGTCGAAAAACCGAAACCGGAGAATGCTCCGTCGAACATGGCTGTTGTGGGACGTTACGTGGTGTCGCCGACCATTTGGGACCTGCTGGAAAAAACGCCACTCGGAGTGGGTGGTGAAGTCCAGTTAACGGATGCCCTGGAAGAACTGCTCAAGCAGGAAGTGGTCGAGGCCTATCGGATCGTAGGCCGCAGCCATGATTGCGGCAGTAAACTCGGTTACCTACAGGCCAATATTGCCTATGCCCTGCAGCACGAAGAAATTGGTGAAGCGATTAAAGACTATCTCAACAACAATCGCCATGTTGACGCTGCAGCCACATTCGAAAAACCGCGCCGATAACCTGCCCCTTTGTGATGACCCATACCGGTTTGGGGTGGGTGTCCCTGTGATGTGAGTACTATGAAAATTACCTGCTTTAAGGCATATGACATTCGGGGCAGGCTCGGTTCCGAGCTGTCCGTAGAGATTGCATACCGTATTGGCCGGGCCTATGCCCGCTGGTTGAAACCTGAAACCGTGGTGGTTGGCGGCGATATCCGTACCTCCAGCCCGACGTTGAAAAGTGCGCTGGCCTCGGGGTTGCGCGATGAAGGGGTCGATGTGCTGGACATTGGGCTGTGCGGCACCGAGGAAATCTACTTTGCGACGGCGCACCTCAATCTGTCCGGTGGCATCATGGTGACAGCCAGCCACAACCCCATTGATTATAACGGCATAAAAATGGTGCGGGAGGACTCCAGGCCGATCAGTGCCGACACCGGCCTGAAGGCGATTCGGGCATTAGCCGAAGAAACAGATTTTTCTCCGGTAGAGCCCAGTCAACGTGGGACTTATCGTCGTATCAGTTGTTCTGATGCCTATATTGAACACTTGCTCTCGTATGTGGAGCAAAGCAAGCTTCGGCCGTTGAAAATCGTCGTCAATGCCGGCAATGGTGCAGCCGGTCCTGTGCTCGATGCGCTGGAAAACTTTTTGCCCTTTGAGCTGATCAAGGTGAATCATGACCCGGACGGGGAGTTTCCCAACGGCATTCCAAACCCGTTGTTGCCGGAAAGTCGCCATCACACCAGTGATCTGGTGAAGTCCTCCGGTGCCGACTTTGGCCTGGCCTGGGATGGGGATTTTGACCGTTGTTTTCTGTTTGATGAGCAGGGCGAATTTATTGAGGGCTACTATATTGTCGGATTGCTGGCAAAAGCGTTTTTGCGCAAGCATCCGGGAGAAAAGATTGTCCACGACCCTCGTCTGATCTGGAACACCCAGGCAGTCTGCCGGGAATTTGGTGGTGAAGCGGTGCAAAGTAAATGTGGTCACGCCTTTATCAAGCAGGTCATGCGTGAGCAGGATGCCATCTATGGCGGTGAGATGAGCGCCCACCATTATTTCCGGGATTTCTTTTATTGCGACAGCGGCATGATTCCCTGGCTTCTGGTGGCCGAATTGCTGAGTGTCACCGGTCAGTACCTGTCGGACATGATCCAGTCGATGGTGGAAGATTACCCCTGTTCCGGTGAGCTGAATCGCCGTATTGATGATCCCCAACAAGTAATGACACTACTTGAAGACCATTACACTAATGGCGCATTGAACATCGAACGGGTGGACGGACTGAGTGTGGCCTATACTGACTGGCGGTTTAACCTGCGCAGCAGTAATACCGAGCCAGTTGTCAGGCTCAATGTGGAAGCCAATGACCGGGCCTTGATGGAACAGAAAACCCTTGAGCTGCTCAGCCTGATGGGTGCCGATTGAGGAAACTGGTATGGCGCACTGAGTGCGGTTGGCCGGTTCGGAATCAGCAAATCAACCAATCACTTCAGGGGGTGTGTCATGCAGGATAAAACAGTATTGGTGACCGGTGCTACCGGGTTTATCGGCAGCCGATTCTGCCGTGAGGCCCTTTCCAGGGGTGCCCGGGTAATTGGTCTGAGTCGTGACCCACACCAGGCACTAAAAAAACTTCCCGGTGTCGAGTTTGTTGAGAACCTTGACGCCCTGTCTCCGGAACAACCCATCGACTATATCGTCAATCTGGCTGGTGAACCGCTGGTTGCCGGTCGCTGGAATGACCGGCGCAAACAGGCCTTCATGGACAGCAGGGTCGGCACTACCAACCGGTTATTCGAGCATTTTCAAAAAGCGTCTGCACCACCTTCGGTATTGGTCAGCGGTTCCGCCGTAGGCTATTACGGCCCCCATCAGGACGAGCCGCTGGGGGAGGATGGCGTTCAGCACGATTGTTTTGCCAGCCGTCTTTGTCTGGAATGGGAAAAGAGTGCCTCACAGTTTGCTTCGCTGGGAACACGGATATGCTACCTGCGTACCGGTATTGTGCTGGGGGCTGGTGGTGGCGCACTGAGTCGAATGCTGTTGCCTTTCCGCATGGGGCTGGGCGGCCGCCTGGGTTCTGGTAAGCAGTGGATGCCCTGGGTTCATATAGCCGATGAAGTGGCGATCATTTTTTATTGCCTGGAACAACCTGCACTGCAGGGAGCGATCAACGCCACGGCTCCGAATCCGGTGACGAATCGTCAATTTACCGAGTCGCTCGGTTCCGCATTGCACCGTCCGACCATCTTCCCCATGCCGGAACCTGTTGCAGTATTGCTGTTTGGTGAAATGGCCAGGGAGTTATTGCTGACGGGGCAGCGGGCATGCCCACGAAAACTGCTCGAGTCCGGCTATTCATTCCATTTTGCCGAACTGGATGAAGCGCTTGGGGATATTGTCTAGCACAGGTTTGTTGTTGCCAGGGGGCTGTACAAAGGTCCATTGGCTGTCAGTTGACTCTGAAACAGGGTTATCTGCCTAACAGGTAAACAGATATCGATATTCAGGTTGATTTTTGCACTGGGTGTAGCGGGGGCTTTTCCCAGCGTAATGTGTGGCCTGAATGCCTGCTGCATCGTTTCAAAGCCGCTGGCAGCAAGGAACGCAGATAGCTGCTGGTACAGTGCTATTAATGCCGTCGAATATTCGGGAATGGCGGCGATAGTCCTATTCTCCCTGGCGGGAAACCGCTCGACAGTCTTCAGCAATAAATCAAATTTTTTAACGCTGAGGTCCTGGACAATCTGTACGGCAACGGTGGTCTGCTCGGCTGTTTGTTCCCCGAGAAACCTCAGTGTCAGGTGGCGGCGTTGTGCGGGCACCCAGTGGTTACTGACATCGTTCAATCGTTGTTGGCAAACATCATCCAAAAGCTGATTCACTGTTTCTGTCAGTGTCAGGGCGATAAACAGTCGCACAGGATTACCAAATCAATCGCCGCAGTAGATGCAGCCGGAGGTGCATGTTTCCCGAACCTCGATTTTGCTGAGCAGGGGGAGCGTCGGTTTTAACCGTGCCCAGATCCATCTGGCTATATTTTCACTGGTAGGGTTTTCCAGTCCGTCGATTTCGTTGAGATAATGATGGTCGAGCTGGTCATAGACCGGTTTGAAGTAATCTTTCAGATCGCCAAAGTCCATCACCCAGCCGGTTTTGTCGCCGACGGTGCCGCTAAGATAAAGTCGAATATGGTAAGAGTGCCCGTGCAGCCGACCACATTTATGTCCCTCTGCCACATTGGGTAGAAGGTGTGCTGCCTCAAAGGTAAATTCCTTGAAAATTTCCATGGGTATGCCGGTCATTTGAAAAGTTGGCCTATGGTAATTTGCAGATCTTTCCTTGTACACAAACCCGCAACTGAAATGTTTGACACCGACCGATATTTCGGTAGAATGCGCCTCTCTCTGAGGAGGGTGGTTAGCTCAGTTGGTAGAGCGACGGCCTTACAAGCCGTAGGTCACAGGTTCGACCCCTGTACCACCCACCAGTGTAAAAGTAGCATTTTGCGGACCGGTAGTTCAGCTGGTTAGAATGCCGGCCTGTCACGCCGGAGGTCGCGGGTTCGAGTCCCGTCCGGTCCGCCATTATTCTAGGGTTTATGGGGTTTTCAGGGTGACAGAATAGAAAACCCACCATTTACCCACCACGACTTTAAAGGGCTTACAGCGATGTAGGCCCTTTTTTGTTGCTATTAAAGTGTAACTATCTGTGCGCTACTTAACTCTTGTAGGTTTTTCTTTTTTCTAAACAATAAGTTACCGTTTGTCAGAAAAGCTTGCCTTATAATAGTTTTTCGTTTATTCAGCCTCTATATACGTGTAAGATTGCTTTCATAACTACGAGTGTAGTTAAAGCTAGGGGGGGAGAGGAAAATGGCTAAGCCGGTAAAAGAGACTCCAGTGCTATTTGGTAGGGACGCAGAGAGATTCAAGGCTGAAGCAAAAAGAAACGAGCAAGCCAGAAAATCTACTCATGACCACCAAAGAGCAGAGAGAGCAGAGAGAGCGCTAAACAAATTTAGTTTCTCACTATAAAATTTTTAAGTGTTTGAGTTAGTTCGCCTTGAGGACGGCATTCGCTGTCCTAGATTCACTTGCGGAGATAGTGATTTAGATGAGTTTTATCACTCAGACTCCGTGCTGTCTGCTGGGCATCTCCTAAGCGTTACGTATGAAATTCATGACAAAGCAAAGAAAGCTACACTAGCTTTCTTTTGTGTTTCTAATGACTCAATCACGTCGGAGTATGCAACCAGGTCAGGTTACAATCGGCTACTAAGTATAGTCCCTCGCGAAAAGAGATACTCCAGCATGCCCGCTGTAAAAATAGGGCGTTTAGGTGTACATGTTTCACACAATAACAATGGGCTGGGCAGTGACATACTTGAGTTTATCAAGGCATGGTTTACTGAAAAAAATAAAACAGGCTGTCGATTTATCATTGTTGATGCGTATAACCTCGAAAGAGTAATCAATTTTTATGAACGCAATGGTTTTAGGTTTTTGACAGGTAATGATGAGGGTAGCGATACTAGAATCATGTACTTTGACTTAATGACCTACGGCTATGATGAACTCAGTACAACTTCAGAATAGCTGTTTTCTCTTAATGCCATAATTCTGTAATTCTCCTCTTAGAACCTCCACTACATCAGGAGCATCTATCGCCAGCTTGATCTGCCGACCATCTAGCACGAACTCGATACGCACTCGACCATCGGCAGTGTTAAGAACCACAACCTCTCCCGACTTTCTTCTGATCTTCAGCATTCCATACTTCCTTACCAAGACGGGGCTAAGATATAGGTAACATACTCCAGAAGACTAGCAATTCCAAATGTGTGCCAGATTAGCAACCAGAAAACAACACTTCTATACTTACCTGATAACGCAAACCCTTGGAGCACGTGTTGTCCCAATGGAGATGGTTTTTTACGGTGGGAGGTGAACAGGGTTATGGTTTCCTGTTCTCATCTGCTTACCTTGAGTATGGGGCCTCCTTGTACGATAAGTTCTAGTCTGCTTGCTGACCAGAGTCGATTAGGGAGAGCAGTTTTTCCCCCAGTGGAGTTACGCTTCCATGAAGAGGAGGCGAGGAGATGCTGCCTGGTGACACCCTAGATTCTTTGTTGGTAAGCACTTGGTGTGCAGATACCATCCAGAAAATATTTTGCCAATACTCCATATCGCCGTAACCAAATACATGGGATAGCTCCCAGCCTTGTGGTGTTTTAGTTCTTGGGGGCATCTTCTGCTCGAACATATGCTTCACTCCTTGCAAGTATAGAATTGGTCGGGCATAAAACTCTAAGACCTTGATATGTGAAGGGGTGAATTCAGAGATAGCGTTATGAAGGATGTATAGCTCGTCCTCTTCCAAGTTCGGGTTCATCGCGACATTCATCAGAAAGTTTTCTAACCCTCGCAGCTTTTCCTGTTGGCTTGTCACTGCAACTGCTTGGACAGTTTTGATCACCAGTGCTGAAAATTCTTGTCTTTTCGATAGCTCCTGATAATTAATCAAACCCTTGGACTCTAGTTCTACTAAGCGAGTCTCAACCTTTGAGATCCAGGCTTCCAATCGGTTGTGGATGGGGGGTGAAATCAAAGAGTGTAAAACTGACTGCCCGGCAGGTATCAAGCTGGTCAGCGCTTCAGCTAGACGGTAAACTTTGTCTGGTGCTGGTTCCACAGGTGGAAAAACTATCGTATCGTCATCCATGGTCATGCTCAGACTCCATATTTACCATGCTTAATGTTCACACGCAATGTCATCCCCTAATAGAAAAAATTGTGTCAGGTGATCAGACTGGTGCCGACCGTGCTGGGTTGGACTGGGCCATAGCCAATAACATTCCCCGCGGCGGCTGGTGGCCGGCTGGACGGTTAGCTGAGGATGGGCCTTTCAATGAACGCTACCATCTTACCGAGACTGGACCGCTAGGCTATCAGCAGCGGACCAAGCGGAACGTTCAGGCAGTGACGCAGTGAATCTCGGCTCCCTGGAAGGAGGTACGTTGGCAATGATGAAAAGGCTATTTTCAGCTCGTTAAAACTCATATTTCTTCATTTAAGAAATTGCAGGCTTGGCAGCGAATACTTTTATGCCCTGTCATTGAAAAGCACTCTTGAAGCTCGGCTCCACATTTGGGACAACTGTAATCAGTAACAACGCCAGTTTCAGGTGGACTGCCACACACATACTGACAGACTTTAGTAGCTTCTTTGGGCGGCAGCTCAAAAAATTCACGCCCTTTGAGCCTAAAATTTTCAAGTTGTCTATGAATCTCTCTTTCATCTTCCTCTGGAGCTGATGACCTGAACGCTGCGTGAATAACGAAAGGTTCAGGAGTAGAGGTAGAACTACTCAATTCTGCTCGCCGCTCTTCTACGGATCGCCTTGTACAGCCAATTTTAAGTAAATTATCTAATCGTGGGTTGGTAAGTATATATATGTAGCCTTCTATTGGCTCAATTTTAGTCAGGACTGATCCACAAGCACCGCATAATAACTCCGTGTTTCCAATTCTGAAGATAACCTTTCTGTCTTGACTACATTTGCGGCAATAAAGATTGAGTTCGAAGAGGTTGTGATTAACCGCAGCCATGAAAGAATCCCTTTCCAGATTGCATTAAATGGTTCATTTCTTTAACAGCGGTAGTAGAGGACGCTGTGAGTGTTGGATGGCTGAAAAGTTGCCGAGAGGGCCGCGCATCACCCTTCGCCGTTTCCGGTAACGGCCTGCTTTTGCGGTCCGGCGAGCCTTCAAGCCGGTGGCTCCCAACCTAGCGCTTGCAGTGGCAAAACTGTGTTCCTGGGATGGGAGCGAATCCCCATCCATTGCGACTGGGCTGCAATCCGGGTTCGCTGACGACTCTTTGAATAAGCCCAGTGGAGTCGCCCCCAACGCTCCCGGCAAGAGCAATGCGAGTATAACAATAATTGCGGGAGGGTGCCGAAATCCCTCCACTCCGTCTGGCTAGGAGTCCGCTTTTGCGCACCGACAGAAACAAGGCCAGTTCTGACGGGCCGAGCGTAGAGCTGCGGAGATTGTTCTAGCACCTCTCGCCGTTTACCCGTCCCGAACTTCGAGAAATCCAGCTTCATGCTTCCAATTGGCGAAGCTGCGCCGATGGTCGCACCCTGGCGGTCAGCTCTTCAATTTCTTTTGGTTTAAGCCAGGGTTTTATCAGTTATTGCCATAATATCAGTTGCTATTAAATTGATGATAAAGGCCGTGTCATATCAAGTACATCGATTCTATTACCCTAGTTGAATTTCATGCGGTAGCATAGAGCTTCAAATTGCTGCAATTGCTGGGTGCTAAGTGGAAACCATCAAGGACATCATCGGGAACCAGGCTTTAGATAGGGGCTTTTCCCCTGAAAAAATCAAGGAACGGCTCGCAGAATTTGAGCAGCAATTTCGCAATGGTGATGGCTATGCCCTGATCAGGGCGCTTGGCTTTTGTGCTGTTTTGAATCTCTACATCCCTAAATGGGTTGTTGACGGCCTTTGCGCGCTGGATGAAGGCCTCAGCAATTTAAGATATGAAACCCCTGATGAGGCATTGAGATGGGGTCGGCAGAGCTACCAGAACATGCCTTCCAGAAAATCCAGCCTAACCGACAAATCGGCCATTCTTCATTTAATCCATAATGCCGCTGACCTAAAATTTAACTACTTTTCGAAAGGTGAAAAAAGACCTGACGGGGCAACATTTAGCCACGGAGAGGGGCTAGATGTTATCGCCAAAAAGCTCAGCGAAAATCAAGCTATCCAGAAGCAGTTGCGCTATAAAACTCCATCAAAAAATCGAGCAACCGAAGACAACCCCAACCCCGAACAAACAGGCGATCTCGTGACCGAAGACGACCTGAAGCGCATGAAAAAAACAAGCGCAATTAAATCGATCACCCAAGCTAAAAATGACCCGAACACCAATCACGCGTGGTGCGTCGCATCGGTTGATGATGGGAGTATAGAATGGCTGATTGAGAATGTCCGTAAGCGCCGCCCACTCGAATAATTTACCGTTCTTTCACGGGATAATTTTTATTTTTTTTAGCCTCTACACACCTTTTCAATCCTTTTAAGCTGGCCTCGAAGCGTTGCAAATCCATGCGGCGTATCACGAGGAACAGCGATGAAAAAAGAAACCACAGAAGACCCAAAATATCCGCAGTTAATTTTCCCGCCTAAGGCTCTGGAAAAGGCGCTTGATATTTCCTCAACAACGCGATGGCGGTGGGAAAGAGACGGAAAAATTCCAGCTCATGACCTTGAAATAAATGGCAAGCCACGATATTCGGCTAAGCGCCTCCAGGAAGTATTTGATGCCATTCTCGGCTCTGCGGCATAGGGGGTGGTCATGTCTAAAAACCGCCTCTACACATGGGCCGATTATGAGGCCGCGAAAGCCGCACTCCCCAAAGGTCTTTCGCCCGTTCAGCGAGATCAAGCTATCGGTCGCCTGCTTAAGGAGATGGGCTTATGAGCAATTCAGCAAAAGCGCAGAGGCTGAAAATTCTCGATGGCCTGAAAAAGGCTGGCCCCAAGGGTTTGACCACATTGCAAATTCGGGAAAATCTTGACGCTATGCATGCAGGCGGCAGGGTGATGGAGCTTCGCCGCCAAGGCCATGTGATACACACCATTTGGACAATCGACATCAATGCCCAGGGCCATGCCCACCGGGTAGCCCGTTATGTCTTGATGCGCGAAAAGGTGGCGGCATGAAATACTCGATTGTCGTTAACCAAGTGGGTGTGGTTGATGCGGGTCTGTCTGATCAAACTGACTTGGTGGATTGGTCGATTTTGGATTACATCCTCACCTGGTCAACAAACCCAAAAGCCCAGCGTCTAGGTGAAGCAGTTTGGGTGAACTACAGGCACCTAATCGCGGAAATGCCACTCCTGGGTTTACGGTCAAAAAGTGCTGTTGCCAACCGCATAGAAAAACTCCGCAGGCTCGACCTGATTAAGACGAGGGCTGACGAAAATCAGCGCGTTTTCGTCCAATTGACCGAACGATTTCACGAGATTGTTTGTTTTCGAGGAAGCCAACCACCTGTTCACCAAAATGAACGGGGTGTTCAAACTGATGAACTGACCGTTCACGAGGGTGAACATTTATTAGTTAATCAAAACAGTAAATCAAAACAGACACCTTCGGCATCGAAGATGCCGCCATGTCCGCATGAAAAAATCATCGAGATTTATCACAAGCGTTTTCCTCTTGGCCGAAAGGTATTGCTATCCAGATACCACGGAAGCAATCGTGAAAAACAATTAACTCAACGCTGGCGTGAAACTCCTAAACACCAATCTCTTGAATTCTGGGAAACATATTTTTCCGCAGCTTCGGGAATTCCCTGGATGACTGGCAATACAGAACGGGGGTGGGTGGCTGACTTCGGTTATCTGACAAAACGCGCTGGCTTTGATAAGACATTGGAGCAGGTGGTTGAGCATGAATAACCTGGACAACGCAGCGGAGCAAAACGTCATTGGCGGCTTGCTGTTGTTGATGGACTTGAGCAGCGAACCGGCCCAGAAAGTATTTTCCCTGCTGAAGCCTTCGAGCTTTTGCGATCCAGAGCTGGCCTTCGCATTTGAGATTATGCAGAGATTGGAGGCCCGTGGAGATCGTGCCGATATTTTCACTGTTGAGGCTGAAGCGAAACGAGACAAGCGGTATCGGGAAAGCTTTCAGGATTACATCGTGGAACTGTCCAGCAATTGCCCATCGTCTGCAAACATCAGGGCCTATGCGGAGGGTGTCAGACACAAAGCAATCGAGCGCACTGCCGTTCAGTCGCTTAATCAAGCCCTCGCCCTGATTACCGATAGAACCAACGGCGATATTTTTCAGCGTATCGGGCTGGCTGAATCTGTCCTGAATGCGATCAACGACAGAGCCATGCAGAAAGGCGGATTACAGCACGTTAAGGACATTGGCAAGGGTTGGTTGGGGCAGGTGGTGGATCAAGTCGAGAGAGGCGTTCGCGGCTTCACACTGGGTATTGATGCACTGGATCGCCTGTTATACCCGAAGCGCGTCCCTGCTGGTTCTCTGGTTGTCGTTGGGGCAAGGCCCAAGATGGGCAAAACCGCCATGATGGGGAAGATTCTGGCCCACTACGCACTCCAACGGAAAGAGGCCGTTGCCTGCTTCTCGCTTGAAATGCCGAATGTCCAAATTTATGAACGTTTGATCGTTGGCGAGTCGCATGTAGACCCGCAAATCTTCTACCGGTCAGCCAATGACGCTGATGATTGGAGCCGCGTTACAACGGCAGCTGGGCGTTTTAACGAGTCGGCCCTGTACATAGACGACACTCCCTGCGTTCGGCTCTCTCACGTGCTTAGAGAGGCTCGTAATCTCCACAAGCGCCACAAGGTTGGTCTGGTTGCTGTTGACTACCTGACGCTGATGGAAGCCGACACGTCAGAGCGAAACGATCTTGGATATGGGCGTATTACCAAAGCCCTAAAGAACCTGGCGAAAGAGCTAGATTGTGTTGTTCTCCTGCTGACCCAGTTGAATCGCCAGCTTGAATCTCGCCCAGACAAAAAACCGCTTCCTAGTGACTCCAGAGACACCGGCCAGATAGAACAAGATTGCGATTTGTGGATCGGCCTGTATCGAGAAGGCGCTTATACCGACCATCCTGAAGACGACAGGACAGAGGTTCTAGTGCGGATGAACCGACATGGCCGAACCGGCACTGTGTTCATCAAGCAGGAGAACGGGATCATCGTGGAGACCGAAGACCAGACACGCAGAGAAGCAAGACCCAGAGCACGGGGCATAAGTTATTAGCAAGCGAAAACGACAAACGGAGAACAACCATGAAAGACGACCTGAAAACTCCCACATCCTCGCCGACAAACGTTGGTTCGTTCGGCGGCGGTCGAGATGTGTACAAAACCACAAACTCGGCAGGCAATCCCGGCTTCAGCGACCGGGCCGATGGTCTCAATCGAGGCCAACTGAGGCAGTCAAGCAGTGATGGCCTGAGGCCAGATATGGTGCGCCCTGTGGATTCCGAGATTAAAAGCTCAAGGCCTTCTAAAACTCCAGGCCAGGCCCGAAACTTCGGCAACCATGTCATTCCTCAGGGTGACTATGATGGCCCGACCAATGTGCGAGACGCGGGGGTGGCTATTCGTACTGGCATTGATAACTTGGCCGACTACGGCACCAGACCATTGCGGGCTGGTGCTGGTGCTTATTTTGGTGGCATGCGCGATTTGGCTGCCGGGATCATCACCAAGAAAACCACGGCGGAAGCAGCGGATGATCTTGCTGCTGCAACTGCTGCTCCGGCCAACAATTCTGAACTCAAGACAATAGACGTTCGCTCTGGCCAAACAGCTGTGGATGGTGTTGGGTATAAGAACATCGACGGCAACGACATTTATGAAACAACCAACTCAGCGGGAAACCGGTCTTACTCCGATCATGGCGCACTAGCTGGTGATCAGAAAGTTGCTGCTGGAAAAATTGATAAAGCTGCCGCCCCTCGGGAGCTGACAAATGTAGTAGACAGCACTTTTTTCAAAGGGCCGAAGGGGTTGGATCGCAGGCAGGAAGCAGCGCTTGATCCGCGAGTACGCGCAGCCCGTGCCGAGGCCATTGCCCGAGGCGATTTGAAAGCCGCAGAACGCTCCTTGATGTCGACTTCAGAGCTTGAACAAGTGAAACTTAAGGAGCGGATGGAGAAAGGTCGACAAGCGGCTTATGATCGTAATCCTGTTGCCACCTACGCCGTTGATCAAGACTCGCTTGCCGCTTACAACCGGCAAAAGGCAGAGACAGAGCAGTCAAATTACAACCGGAAGAAAGATGGCCTAACTCGCAGCGATTCTCAAGCCAGGTTGTCACTCGACAGAAGCAAAACCATTGCGAAAATCATTGCCGATTTGGACGCCAGCATGACCTTCCCAAAGGATATGACCATTGAGAAAAAGCAGGAATTTGCCGAGCAATTACTTGATAGTAACTTGCCCGCTTACAGTGGTTACGGAGCGATTGGGGAAGACCCGGACACCGAAGCGGTAGAAATCGTAAATTCCTTTCCGGGGTAACGGTAGGTAGGAAGTGGTGAGATTCTGAGCGCGGGAAGAAGTGGGGAGGAATTGACAAGGTTGCGAGCCGTGGCTACTCTTTACTTGTAGCCTCGCAATTCTCGAACATCCCTGGGCAATTGGAGCCCAGACCGTTCGTTGAATGCGGGGCTTCTTTTTTAATGTGGTGGTGGTATGAAGCTAACAGCCAAACAAGAAGCCTTTGCGACTGCTTATTGCACGAATGGCGGCAATGCTTCAGAGGCGTACCGATCTGCTTATGATGCCAAGAAGATGAAGCCGGAGTCGGTATCGGTTAAGGCTTCGGAATTACTAAAAAACGGTAAGGTTGCGGTAAGGGTCGAAGAGATCCAGTCGAAGGCCAAAAACATTGCTGAAAAGAAGCTGAATATCACTGTTTCTAAGAAGCAGGAGTGGTTGAAAGAGGTTATAGAGCGCAGCTTGAAGCATGAACAGGCAAGAGATAACGAAGGCAACCCGATGGGTGACTTCAAATTCAATGCGTCTGCGGTCATATCAGCCATCAACGAGCTGAACAAGATGGACGGCGATCACGCTGCCAGCAAAGTGGACATGACGGCAATCGTTAGCCTGGCGGACTTTGCAGACTCGCTACCTGAATGACATTAAATGAGCGACAGGCCGGAAAGCTGACAAAGCTGGCCAACGATTTTGAGTATTTCGCGCCAACCTGCTTAAAGATACTCGATAAAAATGGTGAGATACGCCCGTTTGTGTTGAACAGGGCACAGCGGTACGTGCACCAGCGGCTTGGAGAGCAGGCAAAATAGGTCGGTAATCGCACTTGGAATCTATCGTTATGGAATACGCCCCGCACATACTCATTGCCGCCACCTTCCTTGGCTGCTTGCTGTACGTCCGCCGGAAGATCCGCAAAGGTCGACGCAACAGAAACTCTCGACCTCGCACCAGACGACCAGCCAGCTTTAAAACCCGAAACGATCTTGTTTGCGTCATGCACGCTGACGGCACCACCACGCCCGGTTTCACGGAAAAGAGAGGGAGTTGACCTTTTCGGCTGGTGCTTTTTCTTTGGTTTAGCGACCTTCACTGGCTGCGCTATACTGTTGTCTTGATTGCTTTCTTGCGTAGCGTTCGCGGTTCCCTGACCGGACATTTCAGGGTTTCCGGCAAAGCGAGACTGAGTGCCGGGCTCAGTGAGAGGTGACTGCGCAGCCTCCCAAAGCAGTTCATTTGCGCTGGGATCGATTGATTGGGGAGTGGTGCCGTCTTGCTCCTGATCGAGTGTCAGCGGATCGGTGGACTCTACAGCAGGCTCAACTGCTCCTCTTGACGCTCCGTCTTGTCCGGGCTCAGTATCAACTCCAGCTCCTCCGGGCTGAACCACGCCGTCAGCAGTGGGCTGATTTCCTTGATTGGCAGCGGGCTGTGTTCCGGGTTGTCCGCCTGTTTCATTTATAACGCCTTGATTTGATTGCTGTTCTTGTCGTCCGGTTTCTTGACCGGTTCTTTGTTCTGCGGGCTGCTCTGTTCTTTCTGCCCGGCCAGTTTCTCCCTGTGAGCCCTGATCTTGGCGGCCACTTCCTTGATTGTTTTCAGTGGTGTTCTGCCTGTAGCTTCCGAGTTCTGCATAGATAAGCCCTGCTATCTGGTTGTCGTTCATTTCCGGGTTGGATTCAATTATAGAATCAACGTCAGACTCTTGCAGCAATGGCCGGGTTGCGCTCCATGTCGGATTGCTCAAAGTGGGGCGCGGCTTCCCGTTACCGTACGCTATACTTCTATTGCTTTGGCCTTGAGCGATGGGGGCACCCTGACCGAGATCATTTTCAGGCGTGTCAGCGTATAAGGGCTGTTGCTCGGTGACAGTAGGCGTGGGTTCGTTCCCGCCTCAAAGAAAATCCCCCATCAACTGTTCAAAGAAGATAAGGTTCAGATAAGGGTTCAGGACCTGAATAGAGAAGAGCAAAGGGATTTTAGGGTAATGTCTTCAGTGGGTTCGCTATTGATTTGATTGTGCTACTACCGCTAGATGATAGGGTTTTTTATGAAAAGAATGCTGTTGGTCATCCTAGTTACTATGCTCCTGCCTCAGTCATTGCAGGCGAGTTTTTGGGGGCCATCAAGCTATGATGAATGCGTTGTGGATGAAGCAAAGTCATTTACTGGCCCTGTACCGGTAGCAGCACTACGCTCTATCCGGCGCATTTGTCAGGAGCGTTTTCCAGATCCGGCTCCGGTTGAAGCTAATGCTTGTATTGCAAAAAATGATACTTCCAGAAAGAGGTGGTCTCACGTTATCACGGCCACCAAATTTAGATTTATGACAGCCAGCCAGCGAGAAAATGCGCGTACGACGTTCTTTGATAACAACGTGTCCAAACTAGCCACCGAGAAGGTAACTATTGAAGAGTTGAGGAAGTGGTGGGATAGGCAAACATACCCGGCCCGATATGTCCCGTGCAAATAGCATGATCAAAGTTTTGCTTTGAAGTAAAAGCCACATGAAAAGGGTATTTATTCTAGCTGTTACAAGTATCACATCATGGCAGCAAACTGGAAGAAAGGAGTCTTGCCAATGATATTGTCATTTGTTTTTAGCGCAATTATTGCTTACTTAATTGCTTATAAATGGCCAACAAAGAAGGCTGCTTTTGTGGGTGGATTGGCCGCATGCCTTATTGGGTGGTTTCTTGGTGCTATTGCCATTACCGCACTAACAACTGGAAGCCCTTCCGACGCTGCCCTTGTCGGGTTCACCCAAGGTATCTGGTTCGCTCTTACGGGAGCCGTTGTTGGTTCTATCGTTGGGATAAAACATTCAAGTCAAAGTTGAGCTTAATACTCATGCGGCCTCCGAGATTCTGGGTATTTGCTTGGCTGGCAAATGTTTATTGGACGTTAGTTTGAGCAGCTGGCCGTTGATCTTGGAGCCTTGGTATCGGGAAGGGTTCAGTTGGGCGTGGGTCACTCCCACCCCAAAGACCCCCCCCTCCACTGCTCAAAGATAGTAAGGTTTTGGTAAGGGTTGCAGAACTGGAAGGGCGGCCGGCTCGTTCAAGTATGATTTGAACTCCAGCCCGTCATCCATGATTACCCCCTCTCGCTTTCCAGCTGGGCAATCTTTGCCTTCAGCTCGTGAATCTCAGTCCTGGCACCATCGTAGCCCAAGGACAGCAGGGCTGCGCTGATTTCAGCCAAGTACAGCACGCCATAAATAGCAGCGTTGGTGGTGATGTCGAGATCCTCGCTGGCGGCAGTCCTGAGCTGCTCAGTGGCGCACTGTAGGACCATGCTGGCATCATCCATGGCGTCGCTCCAACTCTTATTGCTGAACCGTACTGACGAGATGCTCATACGCTTATCGTTGGCCATTGGTGTATCATTTAAAGTGTTCATGCTTTCGTCCTATTTGATGGTTTGAACATGGGGCTGCGGTGTTGCCGCACCGTTAGCCCCGACTATTCGCCCAGGCGGGCAAATTTTTCTAGGCTCGTTGTTTCCTCTTGATGTGCGTTACATTGGTGTTGGCTGAATCAACGTAGGCAGCCCAGGCGTTCATCATTTTGAACCGCTTTTTCAGCAAATCTCCCCGCGCATATGCCTTCTCAGTCTCGTCACTCAGCCCGTGTGCGATGGCGAATTCGGCTATTCTGTGGGGAAATCCGGTTTCTTCGCCGATATAGTCTCTGAAGGTTGATCTGAAACCATGAACAGTGATGTCTTTTCTGCCCATCCGTTTAAGTACTGCTGACATGCCGCCGTCGCTAAGGGGCTTGCCAATCTTGCCGCCAGGGAAAACGAACAGGTTATCTCTTGGTAGGCTTTCCAGGAGTTCCACCGCCGCGTCAGAGAGCGCTACACGATGTGCTTTCCTGGCTTTCATCCGGGCTTTTGGTATGTCCCATATCTTTCTTTCTAGGTCGAATTCATCCCATGTGGCGAACCTGACCTCGCTGGTGCGTGAGGCTGTCAGAATGGTGAATCTCAGCGCTTTGGCGGCTACGCCTTGTTGTTTGATTAGTTCCCGCATAAAGCTCGGCATATCGTCATAGGGGAGAGCGGGGTGGTGTTTCTCTGTGCCTGCTTTTTCGTGCCTGATCTCCATGACTTTGCTCGGTTTTGGGTAAGTTTTGTCTAGCAGGCCTTTCCAGATCGCGGGGTTCCTGTCTTGTCGGTAGCCGCTGGCTATGGCGTAGTCGAGGATTGACTCGATACGCTGGCGCAACCGCCTGGCGGTTTCGGTCTTCGTGAACCAGATGGGGTCCAGGCATTCTCTGACGTGCGCAGTTTCAATATCGCAGACTGGGAGATTGCCAATAACCGGGTAAACATAGTCGCGCAGGGTGTTACGCCACTGGTTGCGGTGTTTGTTGTTACTCCACTGGGTTTCCATGATGTCGATAAACTTTTCCGCGCAGACCTCGAAGGTCATTGCCTTGTTGGCGGCTTCTCTCTTGGCGTGTTCACCGATAGCTTTGTTTTTCTGCTTCTCTGTCAGTGGATCTATCCCGGCTTTAACCTTCGGTCTGAGTCGGTCACGTTCTTTCCGTGCCTGTGCCAGGGTGAACTTGGACAGGCTGCCAATTCCATACTCCCGACGCTTGCCTTCAATCTGGTAACGATACATCCAACTTTTAGAGCCGCTGCTTGACACCTGAAGGTAAAGACCATCCGAGTCGGCATAGCGTCCTTTCTGTTCTAGCTTCTTGATTGAGTCAGGAGTCAGCATCTCTAGTTACCAATTTACCCACCATTTACCCACCACAATATTTGAAATAATTTGATGGGTCAAGAAATAGTGTGAAATGTATATATTGGATTAAATGCCTTAATAATAAGGGTTTTTTTGAGTATTTTGCGTTCCATTCTATTTCATACAATTGCATAGTTAGGCGGTCGTCCGGTCCGCCATTATTTTAAAAAGCCACCCATCCGGGTGGTTTTTTTATGGGAAGAACTTTCAGAGACGAGAATCCGCGAAGCGGTTCGACCGATTGGTGCAGCCAATCAGGGCGCCGGAGGAACGACGGCGGGGTTTACCCGAATGCCTCACGAGTCCGTGTCGTCCGCCACTGTATAAAAAGCCATTTGTCGGGTTTGTGCCAGTTTATTGCCCTGTAGTAGTACAGTTCCCAATGGTTCTCGTGTTTTCCCCTTTGGCTGTTACCTTGCCAGGTTCGGTTATAATAAGCAGGGTAACGGCAAGAACTGTGCGGGTTTTTATCCTGTTGCTGCTAAATTATCAGGTTAGTCCCACTGCGTTTTTTAAACCCGTGTGGGTAAATGATCCCTTTCATTTCAGCGTCTTTTGCTCTACCTTGAGGCCAATCGTTCCTTTGATTTAACCCAGTTGATCTGGAAAGGTATATTCATGAAAGACCTTGATACAAAGATGGAAGAGACCACTGCGACCCACTGGGATCAGTGGTTTGAAATGCTGACGGTTTTTAAAGCGGAAAAGGGCCACTGTCTGGTACCTCATAATTACAAGACCCCGGAGGGTTACCCTCTTTGGTACTGGGTGCGGAAAATGTGCCGGGACAAAGCCAGGGGCGAACTTTCAGAAGATCAGATTGAACGACTGAACAGTCTGGAGTTCGTATGGGACCTGCAGGACCTGCCCTGGGAGAAGGGGTTTGCTGAATTACAGATCTACAAGGCAGAGTTCGGCGATTGCCTGGTTCCCGATGGTTATGTGACCAGAGAGAATTATCCCCTTGGCCTGTGGACATGGAAGCAACGCTATTTTGAGGGCAATTACCCCAGAGAAAAATATCACCGGCTCGCCGATCTTGGCTTTGTCTGGGATTTGCGTGAATACGCATGGGACTGTATGTACGCTGCGCTTGAAGCCTATCAGAAAGAGTACGGTGATTGCCTTGTGCCAGAGGGTTATATGGTTGAGGGGGAAGTTGATCTCAGTATGTGGGTAACCAGGCAGCGTTTAGATTTGGCACGTAATTATCTTACACAGGGAAAGCTGTCAAAATTGAACAGGCTGGGATTCTGCTGGGCGACGGCTGATGATCTGCCGCACGTGTTGTTTGTACCGGGAGACAACAGTAAAAAAAATAATGTTTCAACTTCAAGCCGCCCGCTTTAATACGAGCTGGTAGGAGATGGCTGGTCTGGTGGCCCTGAGAATCATTGTGACCCTGTTCCCAATGATTCTCGGTCGCCAGCTTATATCTCCAATAGCATACGTTGCTGTACGGACTCCCGTGTCGACCTTGTCTCCCACCATGTATGTACCTTCATTAAAACCCGTTTGGCCTGGGTTTCGGTTTAACCGGATGTTGCCGGGTTTCTCATAAGAAGTTTCATGACCCTCGACTGTTTACACTGGCGCTTCAACGGCTCCTGACGATACCGGGCTCTATTCCCCACAACGCATCTTTATCACCCTTTTTGGGCGAAACCGATAAGATTCTGGGTATATAATCCAACAGTATTCATAAAGAGGCTCTTCCGGTTACTCCATGACTGACTTCAAACACATTGCGCTGGTGGCCAATATCCAGTTGCCAGAGATTGTAGATTCGCTGAAGCGACTGATCACTTTTCTGACAGAATCCGGCTATCAGGTGTTGCTTGAGCAAAAAACGGCGGAACTGGTCGGCGACAGCCAATTACCGGTATTTGATAGTGACAGTCTAGAGACGTCCGTGGACCTTATCATTGTCGTTGGAGGCGATGGCAGTATGCTGAGCGCTGTGCGCAGCTTGGTGAGATATGATATTCCTTTGTTGGGTGTCAATCGGGGTCGACTGGGTTTTCTTACCGATATCCTGCCGGATGAAATGGAATCACAGATGAAACGGGTGCTGGCCGGGGAGTTTATTCTCTCCAGCCGTTTTCTGCTGGATGTTTCCATTAGCAGAAAAGGTACTGTAATCGGAACCGGTGCAGCACTGAATGATGTGGTGCTTCACCCAGGGAAATCCGTCCGGATGATGGAGTTTGAGCTGTATATCGATGGGCAGTTTGTCTACAGCCAGTGTTCCGATGGTCTGATTGTTTCTACCCCGACGGGATCTACAGCCTATGCGCTCTCCGGGGGTGGGCCGATCATGCATCCCAATCTGGATGCAATTGTTCTGGTGCCGATGAATCCCCATACGTTGTCCAGTCGACCCATTGTCGTGGGCGGCAAGAGTGATATTGAAATCAGGGTGGGGTCCCGCAACGAGCTGCACCCGTTGGTCACCTGTGACGGTCAGACCGACCTGCAGTCCGAGCCCGGTGATATCATTCAGATCCACAAGAAAGCCCGCCAGGTGCAGTTGATTCATCCGGTCGCACACAATTTTTATGAGACCTGTCGTACCAAGCTTGGGTGGGGCAGTCGATTGGGTATCGATGAACGCACCAGTGATCGCATCAGTAGGCTGGTCAACTAATTGCCATGAATGAACTGGATTCAACCTGGACACATGTGGCAGACATCCCCGCTCAGCTTGATATGGGCGATCTCTATACCCGGTTAAACAGCTTGGGTATATCCCATCAGCTCAAACTCCATGGTGAGTGGGTTCAACTGTGGATCGAATATCCCGAGCAGTTACCGCAGGTTGTCAGTCTGTTGGAGGAGGCGAGGTCAACATTTTCTCCCGTCATATCGGGTCCCCCCGCCTTGAGTTTTCAGCAACAGTTACAAAAGGTCCCGGTAGTCTTGCTTCTGCTGTTGCTCAGTGTCATCGGCGCCGCTTTGGTCAGTCACGCGTTTCCACTGGTGCACTGGTTGACCTTCCAGGACTACCTTTTGGTCGGCGAAAATATTCGCTTTGAGTATGCGGAGATCGCTCTGGGTCGGGGTGAATACTGGCGGTTGGTGACGCCGGTTTTTTTGCACTTTGGTATTTTTCATCTGGCATTTAACTGCCTCTGGCTGTGGGAGTTGGGGCGGCGAATCGAAACCCTTGCCGGCAGTCTGCACATGTTGATGATTGTTCTGTTGATGGCGATTGCCTCTAACCTGGGACAATACCTGTGGAGCGGTCCTGCGCTGTTTGGCGGTATGTCCGGTGTAGTTTATGGTCTGCTCGGCTATATCTGGATAAGAAACCGGGTGTCTCCCAGGCCAACACTCTCTCTTCCCGGAGGGTTACTGGGCTTCATGCTGATCTGGCTATTGGCCGGGATGAGCGGCTTTATGGAGCTGTTGATGGGGGTCAATATCGCCAATGCCGCCCATGCGATCGGCCTGATTAGTGGCATGGTGCTGGGTGGCTGGGCCGGGTCTATCGATTCCGGCGGACGACGTCAGTAGCTGGTATAATTTTCCACAGACATAAATCCTTAAAGTAGTGGTTGGGTGACAGCTGCTACCGAGTTGTCACTGAGGTAAACCATGGATTTTCAGCAACTGATCGATTCCATCACCCCCGATATTTACGAAAGCCTCAAGCTGGCTGTGGAACGGGGCAAATGGCCCGATGGCAGAAAGCTTACCGCAACTCAGCGGGAGCACAGTATGCAGGCAATTATTGCCTACGATCTCCGCCACACACCTGAAGACCGGCGCGTTGGCTATATTCCGCCCAAAAAAGTCCCGTCCAAGAAAAAAACTGAACCCTGTGACACCAATAAGCGGTCTGATCACAGCGATGACCCGCAGCCCCTCAAATGGCAGTCGTAATTAATGCCTGATTATTCGGGACACCTCAAGAAAATGCGGGTAGCTCTGGCGGACGGCCCGGTGCAGTACGGTTTGCCGCTGGACGACGAGTGCCTGCCGTTGAACGATCTGCTTGGTCAAACCCTACGTATTCAGTACAGCGGTACAATTCACTGTATTCATTGTGGCCGGCGCAGTAACAAGAGTTTTAGTCAGGGCTACTGCTATCCGTGTTTCACGAAACTGGCGCAGTGTGACACCTGCATTGTCAGTCCGGAAAAATGCCATTATTTCGAGGGCACCTGCCGGGAGCCGGAATGGGGTGAACAACATTGTATGGTGGATCATATTGTCTACCTGGCCAATTCCTCCGGGGTGAAAGTTGGCATTACCCGCGAGAGCCAGCTGCCGACACGCTGGATTGATCAGGGAGCCTTACAGGCACTGCCCATCATGCGAGTGAAGACCCGCCAGCAGTCCGGTTTGGTGGAGGATGTTTTACGCCAGTATGTGGCAGACAAAACGAACTGGCGCACCATGCTGAAGGGCGAGATTGTTCCCGCCGACCTGCCGGCTATTCGGGATGCACTATTTGATCGGACTGAAACACAGCTGACTGCTCTGGAAGACCGTTTTGGTCTTCAGGCTCTCCAGCGACTCGATGATGCAGTCCCCATGAATATTGATTACCCGGTGCTGGAATACCCAACAAAAGTGACCAGTTACAATCTGGATAAGGTGCCTTCGTTAGAGGGAACCCTGCTGGGTATAAAAGGCCAGTATCTGATTTTTGACAGCGGGGTCATCAATATTCGCAAATACACAGCCTACCATGTAGAAGTGACCCATTAATTATGATGATGAGAGATGCCCAGCCGGGCAATATTTACCTGAAAGACTACAGGGCCCCACGCTACCTGATCGATAAAACAGCGTTGCGGGTAGAAATTCGCCAGGATGACACCGTTGTCCTGGCCACACTGGAAATGCGGCGCAACCCCGATGCCAATGACCGGGAAACCAGCCTGGTGCTGGATGGCCAGGGTCTGTCGCTGCAATCTCTGAGTATCGACGGAAAGCCGTTGACGCCCGAGCAGTTCAGCGCGACGGCAGACGAGTTGTTTATCCACGAGGTGCCCGAGCAGTTCACCCTGACATCGGAAGTGATTATTCGTCCGAAGGAAAATTCGTCCCTGGAGGGGTTGTTCAAATCCCGCACCATCTACTGCACCCAGTGTGAAGCAGAAGGTTTCCGAGGTATCACTTACTACCTGGATCGCCCCGATGTGATGTCGGAATTTACCACGACAGTGGTGGCCGACCAGGCCGAGTGTCCGGTATTGCTGTCTAATGGCAACCTGTTGGAAACCGGCGAGTTACCCGATGGCCGCCACTGGGCAACCTGGCACGATCCCTTTCTCAAGCCCGCCTACCTGTTTGCACTGGTGGCGGGTGAATTGTCTGTGGTGGAAGACAATTTCACCACCTGCAGTGGCCGCAATGTGGTGCTGCAGCTCTATGTGGAAGCCAAAGACCTGGAGAAATGTGATCACGCCATGACCTCCCTGAAAAATGCCATGCACTGGGATGAAGAGGTCTACGGTCGCGAGTACGATCTCGATCTGTATATGATCGTGGCGGTGGACGATTTCAATATGGGGGCCATGGAGAACAAGGGCCTCAACATCTTCAACACCTCCTGCGTGCTGGCCCATCAGGCCACTACCACCGACGATGGTTTCAATCGGGTAGAGGCTGTGGTGGCCCACGAATACTTCCACAATTGGTCCGGCAACCGTGTTACCTGCCGGGACTGGTTTCAGCTGAGCCTGAAAGAGGGCTTTACCGTGTTCCGCGATTCGCAGTTTTCTGCGGACATGGGGTCTCCGGTGGTCAAGCGGGTGGAAAATGTCAATATGCTCCGCACGGTGCAATTTGCTGAAGATGGCGGCCCGACGGCCCACCCGGTGCAGCCTGCATCCTATATGGAGATCTCCAATTTCTACACGGCCACCATTTATGAGAAGGGGGCTGAGGTGGTGCGTATGATTCATACGCTGCTGGGTCCGGAATTATTCCGTCGCGGCTCTGATCTCTACTTTGAGCGCCACGATGGCCAGGCTGTCACCATCGAAGATTTTGTCGCTGCCATGGCCGAGGTCAGTGGCAGGGATTTCAGTCAGTTCATGAACTGGTACCGCCAGGCCGGCACACCCCGCTTAACGGTCACCAGTGATTACGATGATCAGCAGCGACAGTTCAGTTTACACTTTTCGCAGAGCTGCCCGCCCACTCCCGAGAGCCAGAACAAACAGCCTTTTCATATTCCGGTAACGGTGGGGCTGGTGACAGACGCAGGGGATTTGCCGCTGAGTCAGGCGGGTGAAACCAGTCGGGTTGTGGAAATTACCGAAGCCGAGCAGACAGTAGTTTTTGAGCACATCGATTGTCGACCGGTGCCATCTCTGCTGCGCAATTTTTCGGCCCCTGTAAAACTGAATTATCCCTATAGTTTTGATGAATTGGGTTTTTTAATGGCCCATGATAGCGATGGCTTCAACCGCTGGGATGCTGGTCAGCGGCTCTCCATCGCGTTAATGCAGTCGTTGAGTAAGGATTTTCGTAGCGGTGAACCACTGCAACTGGATAGCCGTTTGCCAGAGGCTTTTGCCAAGGTGCTGGATGAAACCGGGGCCGATCAGGCCATGCAGGCACTGGTGCTGACCCTGCCTACTGAGTTTCTGCTGGCAGAGTTGTCCGACGTGATTGATGTAGAAGCCATTCATCAGGTTCGTCGCTTTGTCTGTGGTGAGCTGGGAAAAACTCTGGCGCCCGCTTGGCGTAAAGCCTATCTGGATAACGTGCAGTCACAATATGCGTTTTCCGGTGTTGCCATGGCGCGGCGGAGTCTGAAAAACCTTTCCCTGCGCTATCTGTTGAACAGTGGTGTCGAGGATTCCCTGTCACTGGCCCATGACCAGTTTATGACCGCGGACAACATGACCGACCGGTTGGCAGCATTGTCCGGACTGGTTAATGACCCGCGGGACGCCGCGGTGAAACTGGCAGAGAAGGCGCTGGAGAAATTCTACCAGGATTGGCAACAGGAGCCACTGGTACTGAACCAGTGGTTTCAGGTACAGGCGTCCTGTATGCGTCCGGGCGGCCTGGAACGGGTGAAAAAACTCATGCAGCACCCTGCATTTGACTTCCATAATCCCAACAAGGTGCGTGCTCTGGTGGGTGTATTCTGCAACAGTAACCCGGTTAACTTTCATCGGCAGGATGGCGCTGGCTACCAGTTCCTGGCTGATAATGTGCTGGCATTGGACAAGCTGAACCCGCAGATTGCTTCCCGTCAACTGACGCCGCTGACCAAGTGGCGACGCTATGACCTGTCGGCACAGTCACTGATGCAGGAGCAACTTTCCCGTGTGCTGGCAGCGCCTGGCTTGTCTCGGGATACGTATGAGATCGCTTCGAAGAGTCTTTGAGGGGTCGCCGTTGCACTCTGTTGACTTGATGCGGGTCAATGACAACGGTGATGAATAAGCAGACACTGATCGGGTAGATGTGCCAAACAGGTGTATCTCCAAAGTGACAGCAACCCCTGTTGAAGGGGTTTTTCATCGTTAATATTTAGGAGAGCCTCTGGCTCTCCTTTTTTTGCCTGCTGTGCTGACGACCCCTTCGAGTTGATTACCTGGCAGTGGTTTTTTTTGTTCGTTTTTTGTTATTCAGGTGATCATGAAGTGCGAGGAATTGCTGGGTCAGCGGATGACTGGGCGCATAGTGAATCAGCGGTTTTCCCGCCTGATGTGATTCGCGCATTTTCACCGACTGATTCAGATAGATGGGCAGCACCGGGTGCTTTTCTGCAATCAGCTCATTGATGATTTGTGTCGGCAAATTGGCTCTCGGCTGAAACTGATTGGCGATGATTCCTTCGATCAAGAGGTCTTCGTTGTGATCATCCCGTATTTCGCCAATGACATGCAGAATGTTGTACAGGGCATGTCGAGAAAATGCGTCGCAATCGAAGGGGATCAATACCCGGTCGGCGCTCACCAGTGCTGAAGTGGTGTAGAAATTCATCGCCGGTGCCGTGTCAATAAATACCTGATCAAAGTGTGGTTCCAGCTTGTTTAGCAAGTCACGCAACTTGTAAATTTTGTGGCGGGATTCCAGCTTTTGTTCGATCTCTTCCAGTTCGGGGTCCGACGCCATGATCGACAGATTGGCGAAGGGTGTCTCAGTGATAAATTCAGCCGGTTTCTTCGGTGAGAGATTAAAGGACAGGGTCTGAGAAAAGTAATCGGCAATGGTGTTGGCCGTATCGGGATTTTCACCCAGTAGATACTGGGTAGAGTTGCCCTGTGGATCTAGATCGAGTAACAGTGTCCGTTTCCCACTGTTGGCAGCGATAGCCGCCAGATTGCAGGTGATACTGGACTTGCCTACACCGCCTTTTTGATTGAAAACAACTCGACGCATACTCTGGACCCTTGCCTAGCGTTGAAATGGATGGCTTTTCGGTAAAGCATCCTGCATGAAAAATGCCAAATTGTCATTTTATGGAATCCCCTGATTGACGCGAAGCTTCTTCGCCCTCGCTGTGGGTAAGCGCTCATCAATGGGGGGGAAGTGCACAAAATAGCAGCATTTTGTGCTTTTTAATGCACTTTTTACAGGCGTGCTTCCCGGCAGCAGAAACCCGCTGCCGGTTTACTTGCCATATAGCGGCGCCAGCGGCGTCCCTTTTTGATGTTTGCCCAGGCCTTTTCGGTTTTTTCTGAGCTGTTTCAACTGCTCAAAGATTGTCGGCAGGTTGACATTCTCCGGGGCGGCGCCGCTGTAGAGCGAACGATCCAGCGCATCCAGTGTTTCGGCCAGTTCGTCACCGTTTGCCGTGGTGGCCACATCCTGCAGTGTCAATAAGGGCCTGTCCCAGTATACCCTTGCCCAGCGCAGCAGGGCATGACGGAATGCCCGTGGGTTATCGCCTTTGGATTGCCGTTGGAGTTCGGCAAACAATGTGGTCTCTCGGGGCTCATCCACCGTTTCTACCGGGGTGACGTTCAATGCCGGTTGACGACGGCTCTTGCGCCACAGCAGGAACAATACTGCGACGGCGATCAGGAGCACAAGATTCACACTGATCAACATCCATACCAGCAGGCTGGATTCCTGAGCTACAACGGGTGCAACCATGGGTTCGGTTGCGTTGCTGTTGTCGCTTTCATCCGTTTCGGTCACGTCCGGCTTCAAGCCTGCAGCGGCTTTCACTGTCAGTGTGCGTTGTTCAAGGACCGTTTGCCTCAGTTGCTGGTTGACGGTGTCCCACCACTGGACTGTAACTGGGGGCAGTGTGATGGTTCCTGCCCTGGATGGAACAATGGCCATGGATTCCACCCGTGAACCGATCACACCACTGCTATCGCCGCTGTTATCCATCTGGGGCTGGTCAGGGTAGATTTTGTAACCATCGCCATCGGGGATTTGCAGGGGAGGTAGTTGGGTCGCCGCCAGCGCCTGGGCGGTAAGCGTGATGGTTCGGGTGATCGGTTCCCCTGCCACCAGTTCATCGGGCGGGCGGCTCCAGCGTTCGGTGAGACTGAGACCCTTGGCGGGGAGCCAGGCACCACTGCCCGAATTGGCGGGGCGAGGCAGGATAGTCACTCGTTGCTCGTCCGAATAGAGTAGGACTCGCTTGCCCCGGTTTCCGAAAAGGGAGCCCGAGAAAGGGTCGCGGCGATCTGGAATGGCCGTATTCAGACGAACCTGAGGTATGACCAGTTCGCCACTGGCCTCCGGGAACAACACATATTTGATTTCGTTGACCTGATAAACCACACCATTTTCACGGGTCTGATACTGGTTTTCCGCCAGTTGCAGTATGGAGGTATTGTCTACTGATAAGCCGTCGCTGCTGAGACCAAGCAGGGGTTCTGACGTGAAAATCCGCAAAGTCAGCAACAGCTGTTCCTGAACATAGGCGGTGGTTTTGTCCAGCTCTGTTTCAACGAATATTGGTTCCCTGTTTTTTGCCGCTGGGCGGCGATCTTCCACCTGCAGGGTGATTGCCTCGCTGTTTACACCTTTAAAATCAAGCTCCGGGATCAGTATTTCCCCCGTTTCTCTGGGCAGCAGCTCCAGTAGCCATTCTGTGTAGGAAACCGCTGTGCCATTGATCAGTGAAAACTGATTTTGCTGGCGGCGAGAGAGAATCTCAAAGTCCTCTTCCAGGACAGAGAAGTCCGGCTCGCCAGATGTCTGGCTGTCGAATCGAACCCGCAACTCGACAGTTTCACCGCGATTGAGCTGGTTGCGGTCCACTGTCGCCGACAAGTTGTCAGCAGTGGCTCCGGTGCTGCCCAGCAACAGGAATAGCGGAACAAACACGTAACATAGCAGTGATCTACCCCAATCAGCGTTCATCAACTTCTACCACCTCTGTTCCTGATCGCCGGGTGGGTTAATACCACGGCGTTGCTCGAATTCACGCTTTCTTGATTCATAGCGAAATTTTTCTCTCAGTAAGCCACCGGGATCATCCGGAATTTTTCTCAGCCATTGCTCCATGGCCTGTTTTTCTTCCTCACTCATTTCCGGCAGTGACCCCGGTGATGGTTGTTCACTTTCTTCGCCATCACCGGGAGAGGGTTGCGGATCGGTCGCCTGTTCGGAGGATTCTGGCCGACTTTCTTGCTGCGATTGTTCGCCTTCCTGTTGCCCGTCTTTTTCTTCAGGGGCAGGTGGCTCGGCACTGTTCTGGTTATTGCTTCCGGACGGATTGTCAGAACCGTCATTGGCATCTTCGGGGTCCTGTTGGCCGGGGGGCTGTTGCTGGTTTTGCTGATCTTCAGGGTTTTCCGGGGAATCCTCTTTAGGCTGATCCTGTTGTCGCTGCTTAAGTTGTTCCACCAGCTCTCGATTAAACTGGGCGTCCTCCATTTCCGGTGCCAGCGCCAGGGCCTGGTTGTAGCTGGCAATGGCTTCTTCAAGCTTGCCGTCTTTTGCCAGTGCATTGCCGCGATTGTAGTGATCGATGGCTGAATCACCCTGATACAGTGCTGTCGCACGGTCGTGTTGACCGTTGCGGTAAGCGGCGGCCGCTTTCCATTGCGTGTGATTGAATTTTTCCTGTGCGGTGGCGGCATCGCCTTCCTGCAGAGCCCGCGATGCCTGCTGGTCAGGTGTCAGCCAGAGGTCATCCCAGCTCAGGGCGTGGGCGGGTACGGGTAGACCAAACAGTGGTGTCAGTATCAGGCAGGCAAGGACTATGCCGCGGCGTGAAGCAAGCACCAGTATCGGTAACAGCAGCAACACCAGCCAATAGCCTGTGTCATGCCAGCTATCGAAGCTGCGTTCAAGCTGACGGGTGGAAGCGTCCGGTCCGATTTTGAAGCCCTCCAGCAGGTAGTTGATATCGGTGCTATCTGCCGTGATGGCGCTGTAGCGGCCACCATGACGCTTTGCCAGCTGTTTGAGCCTCTGCTCCTCCAGGCGCGGCACAATGATGGAGCCGCTGCTGTCCTTGGCAAATCCGCCGCCGCCAATCGGTATGGGGGCGCCCTCTGCTGTGCCAATACCGAATACCGAGAGGCGGAAGTCCCCCATGCCGTGAAAGATATTACTCAGCTCGCTTTTGGCGCGCTCGGCAACACCATCGGTCATTAACAATATGTCCGCTCGGGTGGCTCCGGCGTTGAGCGCCAGCTCCATGGCTTTTTGTACAGCGGATTCAACATGGCTGCCGGGGCCGGGCATGATATTGGGATCCAGAGCCGGGATCAGTGCTGCAAGGGTGTTGGCGTCATCGGTCAGCGGGCTGACCACAAATGCATCGTCAGCGTAGGCAATCAACCCCGTTGTTCCCTCTTTGCGCTGCTGCAGCAACTCGATCAGTTTCAGCCGTGCACGGGTAAGCCGGTTGGGTTTCTGGTCCTGGGACAACATGGAGGGCGAGAGGTCGAACAGGATGATCAGCGCACTTTCCTGCTTGTGGATTGGCAGGGGTGTCCGGTCCCAGGTGGGACCTGCCATGGCAAACGTGGCGATGATCCAGCCGAGGAGTGAAACCACCACCAGTGAACGCCGTTTGTGATGGGTGGATTCATCCAGTAGCAGCGGCAACAGTTCCGGTGCAATGACCCGATGCCAGTTGCCCCGCCTGATCTGGGAGCGGTGTAACCACCAGCTGGCGAGTAGCGCAGGCAGAATGATCAGCAACCAGACCGGCCGGAGAAAATGAAATTCGGACAGAGCTTGCAGCACGCTCATCAGCGGTTATCCCCGCGATTTATCAGGGCTGCCATTGCAAAGCTGCAAAGCAGTGCAAACCCCAGTGGCCAGTAAAATAATGCCTTGGTCGGTCGCAAGGTTTCCGCTTCCTGGGCAACGGGTTCCAGTTGATCAAGCCGTCTGTAGATCGCTTCAAGTTCCTCCGGGTTGCGAGCGCGAAAATATTGGCCACCGGTTTTCTCGGCGATGGTAGTCAGGGTCGCTTCATCCAGGTCACTGGAGGGGTTGATCCGTCGCGTGCCAAAGAGACTGCGTTCCAGCTTGACTTCTGCACCAATGCCAATGGTGTGGATCACAATATCTTCCCTGGCAGCGATATCAGCCGCTTCCAGTGGTTTAACCCGGCCGGCAGAATTGGCACCATCCGTCAGCAAAATCAGGACCCGATGATTTTTGGGGCGAGGCTGCAGGCGTTTCACTGCCAGACCGATGGCATCACCAATGGCGGTGCGGTCGCCGGCAAAGCCAATCTGCGCTTCATTAAGCAGCACATTCAGGGTCTTCCGATCAAATGTCAGTGGTGTCTGCAGGTAGGGGCGCGTACCGAACAGAATCAGCCCCATGCGGTCGCCCTGTCGACGTTCGACAAATTCTCCGATTACCTGTTTTACAGCAGTGAGCCGATCAACGGTATTGCCACCTATCTGCATATCGGTCTCTTGCATGCTGCCGGAGATGTCCACTGCCATCAACAGGTCCCGGCCAGTGCTGGGTATGGCAATGGGATCTCCAACCCAGGTGGGACGGGCAGCCGCTGCGAGTAGGGCAATCCAGGTGGCCGTTAGCAGTGCCAGTGCCAACCAGTGCCAACCGCCGCCGTTTTTTAGCACCGGTACATTCCTCGACAGCGCCGAGTAGACAGGCACCTTCAGGGCCGGTGTTGTCGCTTCCGCCCGGCTGCGCACCAGCCGGTAAATTATTGGCACCGGCAACAGGATAAACAGCCAGGGCCATTCAAACGTCAGCATGATGAACTCCGCCGATGCTGTTCGAGCCATTGCTTGATGGCGGCGTGCAGGGAAATAACCAGATGGTCCATATTTTCCGGATCAGCCCGATAGGGCAAAACTTGCAACTGTTGCTGTAGTGTTTCGTCAAACAGCGTTCGCCGGCATTGCTGGTTAAGCCGCTGCAATAACGCTGGTGTCAGTTCCGATTCGAGGGCCTGATCCGGATAGGCTGTTTTCGCGGTGCGACGCAGAAGCGCCAGCATGGCATGGCAATATTCGAGTGGTTGTTCCGCCAGGGATTGCTTCAGCTCGGCCAGGCAATGCAGTGCCTCCCGTCGATAGCGATTGTCCTGGTGCCGCTTTTTCAACCTCCAGAGACAGTAAGTCATTGCGCTCAATAGCAGTAGTGCCAACAACCACCAGCCCGGGGCAGGGGGCCACCAGCCGATCGGATCGGGCAGGTGAATGTCGCGCAGCTGTGAGAGTGGATCCTGGGGGTTCATGGGTGTCGGCCGCTTTTTTTTCTGCTATAGGTTTGTTGCAGGATCGGTATGACAGAGGTTCCTGTTTCAAAAGCCATCAGCCCCATGCGCAATTGTGTACACAGTTGTCGCAGCCGTGCCTGGTGACGCAGAAAGTGCTGTTCAAACTCCTCGCGCAATTCACGACTTCGTGTATTCAGTGAAAATTGCTGATTACCGTCATTTACCTGGTAGAGGGCCGGGGGTGGCAACTGTTTTTCCAGTGGGTCATGGATCTGGCACAGGTTGACGTCACAGTGTCTGGCCAATTCGAAAAGGTGTTGTTCACAGTCTTTGTTCAGGTCATGGAAATCGCTGATCAGAAACAGTGTTGAGCCGGGCAGTGCTACCCGCCGACTGTCCCGCATAATATCGACCATGCTGTATTTGCCGGGCACTGAGCGGGTCAGCAGTTCACTGAAGTCCCTTAACTGGTGGATTAGCTGCAAGACGCTATGGCTGCTGCGACGAGCCCGGATTTCACGATGCTGCTCTGCGCCTATAATCAGCCCGCCAACCCGATCATTGGCGTTCAGGCCGGCCCAGCCGAGCGCCGCAGCCAGCTGACAGGCAGTGATGGATTTCAGCATTTTTGAGCCAAAGAACATGTTGGGACGCAAATCGGTGATTACCAGGATGGGCCGTTCCCGCTCTTCCCGAAACAGCTTGGTGTGGGGGGTCAGGGTACGTGCCGTGACCCGCCAGTCGATGGAACGGATATCGTCACCGGGCTGGTATTGCCGGACTTCTTCAAAATCCATACCCCGGCCCCGCGTCCGCGAGTGGTGTCCTCCCATCAGTGAGGTTCTTGCCATTCGCCGGGGGAAAAATTTCAGGTCGCGCGTACCAAATCGCATGCCTACCAGCGTGGTGACATCGGCAATGGCCGGATTGTTGAGATCGGGATCGTCCATTGATCAGGCAGAGGGTACGTTGCTGATCAGGGTATCGATTGCCCGGTCCGGAGTAATGCCGCTGGCCTCTGCCTCAAAACTCAGAATAAGACGATGGCGCAATACATCGTGAATCACGCTGCGCACATCGTCCGGGGAAACGTAGTCGTGACCCTTGAGCCATGCGCAGGCCCGGGCACAGCGGTCGAGCGAAATGGTGGCTCTCGGGCTGGCACCAAAATCAAGCCAGCTGCCCAGTTTTTCGCAATAATCGGTGGGATTGCGGGTGGCGAGAATCAACTGGACGATGTATTCCTCCACGGGTTCTGCCATGTGGACTGACAAAACTTCCTTGCGGGCTTCCAGCAAAGTTTCCTCTGTGACTTTGTCGACGGCAGCTACCGGTTCGTTCAATGCCTCATTGCGAGCCAGGCGCAAAATCTGTCGCTCCGCCTCTGCCTCGGGATAGTCGACGTTGACGTGCATCAGAAAGCGGTCCATTTGTGCTTCCGGTAGCGGGTATGTACCTTCCTGTTCAATAGGGTTCTGAGTGGCCATGACCAGGAAAAGTTTGGGCAGTGGGTAGGTGCTACGACCGACACTGATCTGGCGCTCTGCCATGGCTTCCAGCAGCGCTGACTGGACTTTGGCTGGTGCCCGGTTTATTTCGTCTGCCAGTACCAGATTGTGAAAAATCGGGCCTGGCTGGAATTGAAAACTGCCGTCTTCCGGGCGGTAGATATCACTGCCGGTGATGTCGGAGGGCAATAGGTCGGGCGTGAACTGGACGCGGTGAAAATCTCCAGTGATACCATCGGCCAAAGTTTTGATGGCTTTGGTTTTTGCCAACCCGGGGGCGCCTTCCACCAACAGATGTCCATCGGCCAGAATGGCAATGATCAGCCGGTCTATCAGGTGGGGCTGGCCGACAATCTGGGTATTGAGATAATCGCGGAGCTGCAAAATTTTTTGCTGATGAGTCATGCTGATGCTTACTTCTTGTTATAACGGTGGTCAGAGATTGTAATGCCTGGTGGCCGCTAACCCAAACAGGGCAATCCTATGAGGTTAATCTAGACTGTAGGTAGCAGATGAAGTTCAGTTACGGCGTATTCTCCGCAATGAGCACAGGGAATCGGCAAGTAAGGGTTTACACATAAAAATACTACGGGAAAGGGGTAATCATGCAACGAGTTTTTGAAGGTGATTTTTTTGCCTCCCTCGAAGCGCAGATAATCGAAAAATATCCGACGGAACTGGCAGAGCAGTTAGTGCCATTCTCGAGAAAAATTTTCGAACTGTTTCCTTTGCACGAACTGGCCCATGAGCAATTGGATGATATTCAGGGTTTTGTGTTCAGTCTGTACAACTTTATACGCAGAGTGGCGCCGGATCATCCAGCCGTTCGCGTGTTCAACCCGATCCTGGAGGAGGATGGCTGGGTCAATGATGCTACTGCACTCTTCATTTTGCAGCGGGATATGCCGTTTCTGGTGGATTCTGTACGTATCCAGGTTAACCGCGCAGGACTCAATATTCAGCTGATCAAGAGTACGGTCTTTCAGGTCGTTCGCGATCAGAGCGGTGTCCTGATCGATCTGTTTGCCGATCCGTCAACGCCCGGCAGCCGTGCTGAAGCGCTGATCTATATCGATGTGGATCTGCGCACGTCGAGTGAGGAACATCAGTCGCTGGAGCACGACATACTGGATGTGTTGCGCGATGTCGAGGCGGTGACCGACGATTTTCTCCCGATGGCTGAACGTCTCAATCACGCAATAGCCGGTGTCAGGGATAACCATGCAAACCTACCGGCATGTGAGGCGGAGGAACTGGCCGCCTTTCTCGAATGGCTGCGTGACGGCGCTTTTATCTTTCAGGGTTGCTCGGAGTTTCGTCTTTTAAAAGAGCGGGGCTCCCCCGCATTGAAACACCTTCCGGAACGGCAGCTCGGTATTTTCCGCCGCCATCAAATCAATATTGAAAAACAGGCACTAAGCGAACTCAGCCCTGGTATCCAGGCATTTTACAAGGGCGATGCCCCGATGGCTTTTACCAAGTCATCATTGCGTTCGAGGGTTCACCGACAGGCTTACTCGGATTTTATTGTACTGAAACACTATGACAAAAAGGGTGTTGTCATTGGTGAATACCTGTTTATGGGACTATATACATCAGCGGTTTATAATGTCAGCCCATTCAAAATTCCATTGATCCGCCAGCGAGTTCAAAATGTGCTGGATCGCACCGGTTTTAGTCCGGGCAGTCACGACTTCAAAGCAATTTCCCAATTGATTGAGGTACATCCGAGGGACGAGCTTTTTCATTCCTCTGCCGATGAGTTGTACGAGACGTTGGTCGGTATCTGGCAGATCAGTGAAAGACGTCTGGTACGGCTTTTTATTCGGGTTGACCCTTTCGAAAAATTCATCAACTGTCTGGTGTACATGCCGCGGGATATCTACCGCACTTCCATCCGCACTGCGATTGAACACATGCTCAAGAGCGAATTTGATGCCACCGAGTGCGAGTTCAATACCAGCTTCTCCGAGTCGTTGCTGGCTCGTACCCAGTTTGTCCTGAGGCTCAATTCCAGTCGTTACCGGGAAGTTGACCGGGATGAGCTGATCAGTCGGATTATTGAACTGACCCTCGATTGGAATGACGAGCTCGAGCGCGCGGCACTGGATCAGTGGGGTGAATCCCTGGGCAGGGATATGGCGCACCTGTACCGGGATGCCTTCTCCGCCAGTTATATGGATCACTTTGACCACCGTTCGGCCATTCATGATATTCAGTTGTTTCACGACCTCGGCAGCGATGAGGAAATTGCTACCGGTTTTTATCAGCAAGCGGGTGCTGATCAGAATGTCATGCGTTTCAAGCTGTTCCATCGTCATCACCAGCTAGAACTCTCCAACCTTGTGCCGATGCTGGAAAACCTCGGTTTCAGGGTGTTGGGAGAGCATCCCTACCAGATTGCGCCACGGCGGGGCGGTGAGATCTGGCTACATGATTTCACGCTGCGCTTCGGGCTGGACGTGGATGTGGATGTATCACTGGTCCGGAATACTTTCCAGGAGGCATTCAAAGCTGTCTGGTCCCAGCAAACCGAAAATGATCGCTTCAACCATCTTGTGGTCGGTGCCCGGCTGGACTGGCGGATGGTTTCCCTGTTGCGGCTTTATGCCCGCTACATGAAGCAATTGGGCAGTAACTTCAGTCAGGATTTTATTGCAGATACGCTTGCTGCCAACCTCGACATTACCCGAAATCTGGTAGCGCTGTTTCGCTGCTTGTTTGATCCCAAAGTGGTGACCCCTCAGAGTGATGAATACGGTCGCGCCGAACGACTCAATCAAAAAATTCTCGATGCGCTGGAGCAGGTCAGCAACCTCAATGAGGACAAGGTGTTGAGCAGCTACCAGCAACTGATCAATGCCACCAAGCGCACCAATTACTTCCAGCTCGACACTGATGATCAACATAAGCCCTGTATTGCAGTGAAACTGGCTCCCGGAGAAATCGCCGATGCGCCGGAACCGCGGCCGCTTTACGAGATTTTTGTCTATTCTCCCCGGATGGAGGGCGTTCACCTGCGAATGGGCAAGGTGGCGCGGGGTGGACTGCGTTGGTCTGACCGGCTGGAGGATTATCGCACCGAAGTGCTGGGCCTGGTGAAAGCCCAGCAGGTTAAAAACGCAGTGATTGTTCCGACCGGTGCCAAAGGTGGCTTTGTGGCGAAGCAGATGCCGCGCAATCCGGATCGGGAAGCGCTATTGCAGGAGGGTATCGCCTGTTACCGCTTGTTTGTCTCAGGACTCCTCGATCTTACCGATAACGTGGTTGACGATGACATTGTTCCGCCGCCCTGTGTGGTCAGACGCGATGAGGATGACCCCTATTTGGTGGTGGCTGCAGATAAGGGAACAGCCACTTTTTCTGACTATGCCAATGAGCTATCGCTGGCCTACGGTCACTGGTTGGGTGATGCCTTTGCCTCCGGTGGCAGCCACGGCTACGATCACAAAAAGATGGGTATTACTGCCAGGGGCGCCTGGGTTTCAGTACAACGCCATTTTCGTGAATTGGGGCTCAATACCCAGACGGAGGATTTCTCTGTTATCGGTATCGGTGACATGGCGGGAGATGTGTTTGGCAATGGTCTGCTGATGTCCCGGCATATCAGGCTGGTGGCAGCGTTCAACCACCAACATATCTTTATCGACCCCAACCCCGATCCCGAGACGAGTTTTGCAGAGCGAGAGCGGTTGTTTCAGCTCCCACGTTCAAGTTGGGAAGATTATGACCAGACGTTGATATCACCCGGTGGCGGGGTTTTTTCCCGCGGCGCAAAGTTGCTCAAGTTGACCCCGGAAATTCGGGCATCGCTGGATATCAGCCAGGCTGCACTGAAACCCAGCGAGCTGATCAATGCCCTGCTGAAAGCACCGGTTGATTTGATCTGGAACGGTGGTATAGGCAGTTACGTGAAGGCGGCGGGGGAAAGTCACCAGGATGTTGGCGATCGTGCCAACGATAGTGTTCGTATCGATGGCCGGGAATTGCGCTGCCGTGTATTCGGCGAGGGCGGCAATCTCGGTATGACCCAACGGGGCCGCATTGAATATGCGCTCAATGGGGGTGCCTGCAATACCGACTTTATCGATAACTCCGGAGGTGTGGACTGCTCTGATCATGAGGTCAATATCAAAATTCTGCTGAATGGCCTGGTGCAAAGCGAGGATCTCACTACCAAGCAGCGCAACCAGGTGTTGGTGGACATGACGGAGGAAGTGTCCGAGCTGGTGTTGGCCAATAATTATCGCCAGACCCTGACCATCAGTCTTGCGCACTACCGTTGTAAAACCAATTTTTCAGAGTATTGGCGGGCGATAGTGGACTGGGAAGCCAGTGGCCTGATCAACCGTTCACTGGAATATTTGCCCGATGACGAGACGCTCAAGGACCGCGAGAAACGTCAGCTTGGCCTGACACATCCCGAGCTGGCGATTCTGGTGTCTTACGCCAAAATTCTGATCAAGGATCAGGTGCTCAAATCCGATGCGCCAGAAGATCCCTATCTGACCAAAATGATTGCCGGGGCATTCCCCAGGAGCATCTCGCAGAATTATCCCGACAGACTGTTACAGCACAGTTTGAAGCGGGAAATTATTGCCAATCAGCTGGTCAATGAGATGGTCAACCTGATGGGGGTCCCCTATTTTCAGCGGCAGATCGCCTCCACTGGTGCCAGTGTCAGTGATGTGATGCGGGCATTTGCTGTCGCCAAGGATCTGTTGCGCATCGACCATTTCTGGAGGCGGGTTGAATCCCTGGATTACCTGGTTCCAGCAGAGGTGCAGTTCGAGCTGTTCCATGCCCTGATGCGTATGGGACGGCGTGCCTCGCGGTGGGTGCTGCGAAATCGCCGATCCTGCCTCAATCCACAACAGGAGGTGCAGACGCTCAGGCCGAAGCTTGTGGAGCTGCAACTCCTGTTGCCGACGCTGTTTCATCGGGAAGAAGCCAATGACTGGCAGGAAGAGGTGCAGCGCCTGATCGAACTCGGGGTACAGGAGGATGTGGCGATGCTGGTAGCCAGTGCCAATTTTCTATTTTTCGGCTTTGGTATTGCTGACCTGGCAGCCACCGACAGGAAACCTGTTGGCCTGGTATTGGAGCTCTATTTTAAACTGGGTACGGAGCTGGATCTCGATTGGTTTGGCGAACAGATTATTCACCTCGAACCGGACAATCGCTGGCAGGATTTCGCCCGTGAATCTTATGTAGATGATCTGGAGGGACAGCGCCGAGCGTTGTGTGGTGCGTTGATGGTCGGGGTTAATGGCGTGAGGGATATCGATGGGGCGATCCAGGCCTGGAAAGCGACGCACCCCCACCTGATTGCCCGCTGGATGGATATGATGCACGAGCTGCACACTACGCCAGGTCGGGATTTTGCCATGTTTTCAGTGGCCCTTCGGGAGTTGCTGGATCTTGTTCAGGCCACTATCAACCACCGTGATACAGTGCCTTTTTGCGCGATTTGAATGCTGCTGGGGGATGAAGACCGTCTGGTTGGAAGCGGCGGGAGACTATTTGCCTCCACAAGCCGCTTCCTTAGTCCGATCAGGACTTTTTAGGGGGATAGTGCCCCGTTAGGGAAAATGGGTAGAAATTTACAGGTTGCTGACTTTCTGCTGAACGGCCTGTTCCTTGTAGCCACTCCAGTTATCTTCACGACCTTCCCGCCAACCGTTGCACCAGTCCTGAGCCAGTGTGGTTTCTTCTGCGTGAGGACAAAGTGTCTTGTTTCGGCCATGGTAGCCTGCTTGGTAACCTTTGATGAAAGCGCGGTGGGAGGAATCTCGTTTTTGTCTTTTCATATGACATGAACTCCTGATTTCTAGGGCCACTTTCTATGATTAAAGTGGTTTGCTGGTTTTTTTGTCTAGCCTTTCCATCACATCAAATCTTGTCAGCGCTGTCGAAGATTTTATTTGTCTATAAGTAGTAGTTTTTAATTCCCTTATGTAATCAATCGATTTTGTGTTTCCATTGCTCTCCTGATATGACGGCTTGATTTGTGGGTTGGAACATTTTTTATGGGTATGTGGTTTGCCAGTTGTCCGAAAGGACTTGAATCCCTGTTGGCCAGTGAACTGACCTCACTGGGTGCGGGAAAAACCCGCGAGACAGTGGCGGGTGTTTATGTGGAGGGCACACTGGCTTTTGCCTATCGGGCCTGTTTGTGGTCACGCCTGGCCAATCGGGTGCTCCTGCCCCTGGAGAAGTTTGACGTCAGTAGTGCCGATGATCTGTATCGGGGCGTCAGATCGATTCCCTGGGAAACGCATCTGACTCCCCAACAATCCATCGCGGTTGATTTTATCGGTAGCAATGATGCCATCAGGCACACCAAATTTGGCGCCCAGCAGGCCAAGGATGCGATAGTCGACCAGCTCCAGGATCGCTTCGGTGAACGGCCAGACGTGGATCTGCAGAACCCGGACCTGAGGATCAATGTGCGGTTGGCGAAGGGCGCTGCCACCGTCAGTATTGATATGTCCGGTGGCAGCTTGCACAAGCGGGGCTACCGTGTGGCCATGGTGCCGGCACCGCTGAAGGAAAACCTGGCTGCAGCCCTGTTGTTGCGGGCGGGGTGGCCTGAGATTGCAGCACGGGGTGGTGCGTTGATCGATCCCCTGTGCGGCAGTGGCACGTTTTTGATTGAAGGTGCGATGATGGTTGCCGATATGGCCCCCGGGCTGATTCGGGAACAGTTTGGTTTTCACGGCTGGGCGAAGCATGATGCCGCGTTGTGGCAAGACCTCCGACAGGAGGCGCTGGCCCGCTGTGAGGCAGGTTTGTCCCGCGAGATGCCGGAAATCCGTGGCTATGACAAGGACACGCGGGCGGTCAGTGCCGCTCAGGAAAATATTGCCTGTGTGGGGTTGGAAAAGTGGGTGAGGGTGATGGCGAAACCCATTGAGGCGTTTAAAAAACCAACACACCGCGAAACCGGACATGGACTGATTATTTGTAATCCCCCTTACGGAGAGCGCTGGGGCGAGATGGAAGAATTGAAGCCGCTTTACCAGACACTGGGTGAGGTGGCTAAGAAGGAGTGCCCCGGTTGGCGTATGGCGGTGATTACCGGCAATGCCGAGTTGGCCGGCGAGTTGCGTTTGCGCGCCGACAAGAAGTACCAGTTTTTTAACGGCACGATTCCCAGTCAGCTATTGCTCTTCCAGCTTCGGGAGGCTGATGACCGGAACCCGCAGCCGCGCTCCGATGGGTCTCCCGCAGCGCTTGGCGAAGGCGCGCAGATGTTTGCCAATCGGCTGAAGAAAAATACCCGAAAACTGGCGGGCTGGCTGAAGGATTCAGGGGTGAGCTGCTACCGTCTGTACGATGCGGATATGCCGGAATATGCCGTGGCTATTGATGTCTATCAGGATGCCATCCATGTGCAGGAGTACGCCCCGCCCATCACTGTCGATGAGGCGAGTGCCAACCGCCACCTCACTGAGATCCGTCAGGCTCTGCTATCGCTTTATCCGGAAAGCCGCGGTAAATTATTTTTTAAAGAGCGCCGCCGCCAGAAGGGTGATAGCCAGTATCAGCGCCAGCACAGCGGGTCCAGTCATAATGCGGTGCAGGTGGTCGCAGAGGGCGCTGCCCGTTTTGAGGTGAATCTGGCAGATTATCTCGATACCGGCCTGTTTCTCGATCACCGACCAGTGCGCCGGATGATTGGTGACATGGCCAGGGGCAAACGGGTGCTCAATCTGTTTTGCTACACCGCAGCCGCCAGTGTTCATGCGGCACTTGGCGGAGCAACAAGCAGCCTCAGCATCGATATGTCAAACAGTTATCTGGAATGGGCCGGACGCAATTTCGCTTTGAACGGAATGGACCCGAATCAACATCAGTTGCTGCGGGCCGATTGCCTGGAGTGGCTGGAGAGAGAGCAGGGTGTCTTTGATCTTGTTTTTCTCGATCCACCGACCTTTTCCAACTCCAAGAAAATGGAACAGGTACTGGATATTCAGCGAGACCATGGGGCATTGATCGGGCATGCCATGGCCGTGCTGGCGCCGGGCGGTACCCTGGTGTTTTCCAATAACTTCCGTAAATTTTCCATGGATCAGGCGGTGCTGCAGAACTGGCAGGTGGAGGCGATCACTGAACAAACCTTCGATCCGGATTTTCAGCGCGATCAGAAGCTTCACAATTGCTGGTTGATCAGGCATCCACAATGAGCGACATTCTGACGCTATACATCGGTACTCACTGTCCTCTCTGTGATCAGGCCAAGGCGCTGCTCTATCCGGTTCTCCAGGAGAAGGGTTGGCGTCTGCATGAGGTCAATATCAATGAGGATGAGGTGCTGACGGCGAAATACGGCATTCACATCCCGGTGATTGTCACTCCGGATGGGCGTGAGAAAGGGTGGCCCTTTACTGCCGGTCAGGTACGGCGCCTGATTTCAGGCCCCTAGCCTGGGCGACAAACCCCGGCCACTGCTGTCAGTGGTGGCATCTCTGGAGTATGTTGTCATTTCAGACACCGGTTAGAGGCTGTCATGCGCGGGATTACGTTTTTCAATTCTCTTTCCACTCGTCACTTACCGAGGGATTTTGCCGGTGGGCTAACCACTGCTGTGGTTGCCTTGCCGCTAGCGTTGGCTTTTGGGGTGGCATCGGGCGCGGGCCCCGCTGCAGGTGTTTACGGCGCTATTTTTGTCGGTTTTTTTGCCGCCCTGTTTGGCGGTACGCCCGCCCAAGTATCCGGTCCTACCGGCCCCATGACGGTGGTGATGGCCGGTGTGTTTACCTCAATTCAGGCGAAACACCCGGAAGCCGGCTTGTTGATGGGCTTCAGCGCCGTGATTCTTGCCGGCATTCTCCAGATCGGCTTTGGTTTGTTGAAGCTGGGCAAGTATTTCATTCTGGTCCCCTATTCGGTTGTTTCAGGCTTCATGACCGGGATAGGGGTCATCATCATTGTGCTGCAATTGGGCCCCATACTTGGGCACAGTGGCACCCCTTCATTGTTGACAACACTGGACTATTTTCCCGAATGGTTAGCAGTAATCAGTTGGCATGACCTGACATTGGGCTTGCTGGCGATTGCGGGTGTTTGTTTCTGGCCTCATCGCTGGAATGTCTGGCTGCCATCACCTCTGCTGGTGCTGTTACTCGGAACGCTTTGTGTGCTTTGGCTCCCCGAGGGGGCCGTGGCGACAATCGGTGCAATTCCCTCGGCATTTCCGTCGCTGCAATGGCCAATGTTCTCGTTGGACATGTTGGATGATCTCTTGTATGCCGCAGTATTACTGGCTGTACTGGGTTCTATCGATTCTTTACTCACGTCACTGGTGGCCGACAACCTCACCAAACAGCAGCACGATTCCGATCGTGAATTGATCGGGCAGGGTATTGGCAATACGGTGGCCGGTTTTTTCGGCGGGTTGCCCGGTGCCGGTGCCACCATGCGCACAGTGGTCAATATACGAACGGGCGGCAAGACCGGCTACTCCGGTATTATTCACTCACTGGTGTTGCTGGCGGTGATGCTTGGCGCGGGTCAGTACGCGGGCCATATACCCCTGGCTGTGCTGGCGGGTATCCTGATCAAGGTGGGTATCGATATCATCGATTGGCCCTATCTGCGACGCCTTGGCCAGCTGCCTCTGGATACTGCGGCACTGATGGTGCTGGTGTTATTTCTGACGGTTTTTGTCGATTTGATTACCGCCGTGTTGGTGGGGGTATTTTTATCCAACATGATTACCGTCGAGCGTTTGACGACGATTCAGTTGGATAATGTCCATTTTAAAAGCGGTGAGGTGACAGGGCCTGATCCGGATCCTGTCGACGAATGGCTGGCGGCTCAACAGGGCCGGGTTGCTCTGCTCAGTCTTGCAGGTCCCCTCAGCTTTGGGGTGGGCCGGGGGCTGCGCCGCCGTCTCGCCGGACATGTTTCTCACGAAATTATTATTGTGGATCTGACTGGTGCCCAGCTGGTGGGCACTTCGACCGCAATGATTCTAGACGAGCTGATTCGCAACGAACAGCATCACCAGCGCTATGTGTTGCTGGTAGGTATTTCCGAACAAACCAGTGCCGACCTGAAAAGACTGGGTGCGCTGCAGTTTCTTGATGATAGACACAGATTTGCTTCGTTGCGCGACGCGATGGACTATATCGACCGAGACGGGCTACATTGACCAGAGACTATTGTCCTGTGGCCAGATAAAACACATCGAGGATGGTGTTCGTTGCATCCATGACCCTGAAAATACGATCATCAATTTGTCGCAGCGACGTGCCATCCAGTGATCTCGGGAGCCGTCCCAGTAGATCCTCTGGCAGGTCCCGGCTTATCAAATAAAGTTCGCGATCGAGGACTTCGCCCCGTGCAATCTTCTTCTGCCAACCCGGTGGCAGTTCACCACCGCGTTCCAGTTTTTTGCGCAAACCGGGGGGGAGGCTCTTCTGCTTCCCGCCGCCCCTGTAGTCGTCGCCAGAATAATCGCGGCGCAGGTAGTCGCCGAACACCCGTTTTTCGGTTTCATTGAACAGCGCATTGGCCATTATCCCGGCAGCCAGACCGACTGACTCTGAGGGGTCGCTGTGACTGACCACGGGCATCGCTAACAGTCCGCTGAGAATAATAAGTGGCAATTTGTGGATTTTCATAAGCTTTATTTCCTTTGAGAGGTGTTCTGGTCGATCATTCGATGCCAGGCTCAGTAATGTGAGTGTCTTCACAGCGCTGCACCTCAATGGTCAGGTGTGACAGCCAGTTAAAGTCGGCCAGTAGTGATTTGTAATAATCCGCGGGTCTGGGGTGGTGGGTGACAATGGAAATAATCGCCGCGTAGTCGTGCTCACTGATCTTCCAGATATGCAGATCCGTGATTTGATTGTCGGCATCCTCTTCAATGGCCCGGGTGATCCTCTCCTGATAGTAATCGCTCATGCCGCCGTCCAATAAAATCGGACTCGATTGCCGGATCAGACCGATTGCCCAGTAGGTGATAATCGCTGCACCGACAATTCCCATCACGGGATCCAGTGCATACCAGCCGAAATACTTGGCCGACAATAACGCGAAAATGGCCAGTAACGAGGTGAGAGCGTCCGCCAGTACATGCACATAGGCGGCATAAAGGTTTTGGTCATGGTGACCTTCGCCAGTCTGCTGATGCGTATCGCCTCCGTCCTGGTGCTGGTGAGAGTGGTGATCTTTTAACAACAGGGCGCTAATGATATTGACCACCAGTCCCAGCACAGCCACCGCGATAGCGGCATCGAGTTGAATCAGCTGGGGGGACGCCAGTCGCTGTAGCGACTCGACCAGCATCATCAGGGCGACAACTGCCAGTGCCACTGCACTGGCAAAGCCCCCCAGTACACCCACTTTGCCGGTACCGAAACTGAAGGCCGGATTATCGGCATGTTTCCGGGCATAGCGGTACGCAAAAATCGTGATCATAAAGGCGGCCACATGGGTGCCCATGTGCCAACCGTCTGCAAGCAGGGCCATTGAGCCAAATACCGTACCGGCAATGATCTCCGCTACCATCGTGACGGCAGTCAGTATCAATACATATTTGGTGCGGCGCTCGCCGTGAGCATTTGCCGTGGAAAAGTCGTGCTGGTGTTGCCAGCGATGTAAGTGTTCCTGGTGCATAGGAGAAATCAATTCGGCAGATTGGCTGGATTACTGCGGAGCGGACAGGCTGAATGCCCCCCGGATTTCGCCCAGTTGATAGCCTGTCGCGGCGTCGTCCGGGTAATGGTTTTGCAGTGCTTGTACAACGTCTGGATCGAGCGCACTGCCATGGCAGTTGAGGCAGAGTGGCTGAACAATCTGAGCCTTCATGTAACGGAATTGCCCATCGACCTGTTCGGCCCGAGTCAGTTGTGCCTGCATCTCTCCTGCGGCGAGGCGAGATTCAAAGTGCAAAAGGGTATTCCGTTCCCAATGGTCGGGTTCAGCGGATTTGTTGCGGGCCTTGAGACTGACCCGCTTGACAGACCAACCGGTTTCCCGGCTCAGTCGGTTGGCTATTTCCGGTGCCGCCGTGGCGCAGACGCTGATGGCCTCCACCGGACCACCGGTCTGGATTGCCTCCAGCAGGCGTGGCTGTAACGAGCCGGCAAATTGCTTGACGATACTTTCTGCTTGCCGTTCGAGTGTTGATGCAGGGTCTCCGCCCGCATTTATCAGCGCGGGCATCGTGATAACGGCACAAAAAAATACACTCCGATATATTGCCTTGCAAGCCATGGGTGTGCTCCATTCAAAGATACAGTTATCCGTCCCAGTTTAGCTTAACTGATCTGGTCGTCCAGAGGCGCGGGTAAATGCGTCGACCGCTATTGAAAAAAGGTGGGCGGGCCCTAGCTTAATCTGAAAAAACGCTTGGCTGTCACCGTGGTTTGTTCGGCGATAATGGCAGCCGATTGCTGTCGGCATCTGGCAACTTCCTCCAGTACCCAGGGCAGAAAAGCCGGTTCGTTGCGACGTTTTTTTGGTCGCGGTTGCAGGGTTCTGGGCACTAGAAATGGGGCGTCAGTTTCCAGCATCAGCCGGTTGAGAGGGATGCTGCTCACCAGTGCCTGAAGTTGCTCACCGCGCCGCTCGTCACAGATCCACCCCGTGATGCCGATATGCAGGTCCAGGTCAAGATAGTTAAACAGCGCCTGCCGATCGCCGGTAAAGCAGTGGATCACGCCGTCCGGCAGCTCATCGCGGTAGTTCTTGAGGATCTCAAATTGTCGCTGGTGGGCATCCCGCTCGTGCATGAACACCGGCAGCTGTAATTCGATAGCCAGTTCCAGTTGTGCTTCAAAGGCCCTTTCCTGGTCGCTGGGTGGGGAATAGTTGCGATTGAAATCGAGTCCGGTTTCACCAATCGCCACGACCTGGGGTGCCTCTGCCAGCGAGCGCAATTGAGAGCCTGTTTCGGCGGAGTACTGCTTTGCCTCATGGGGATGGACACCACAGGTGCTGTAAAGCATGTCGGGGAAGTCGTCGCTGAATTGCTGGCAAAGCCTGAGCACCTGCTCACTTTCCGCCAGATTTGTGCCGGTCAGAACGAGCTGGGCAACATGGGCGTCCAGTGCTCGTTCCAGCACATTTCGCCTGTCGTCATGAAAGCAGGGGTTGCTTAGGTTTACCCCGATATCAATTAGTGATGCGCTGTTTGGCGTGTCATTCATAACCGGTGTTGTTTTTCTTTTTCCGAGAGGATGCGTGCTTCACTTTCCAGGTGGTAGGCATAGATCATGGAAAAGGCCAGCACGTTTTGAACGTAGTTGCGTGTTTCCAGAAAGGGAATTGTTTCAATCCATGCATCAAAGGGCAGTGATCCCTGGCTTTTTTTCAACCAGCTACTGACCCGGTGGGGGCCAGCGTTGTAGGCGGCTGTGGCAAGAATTCGATTGTTGTCAAAACGCTGCAACATTTCCCGGTAATAGCGACTGCCCAGAGTAATATTGATCTCCGGCTCAAACAGCTGCTGGCTGCCACGGTAGCTGATGCCGTGTTTGCGCGCCGTTTCCCTGGCTGTTGCCGGCATCAGTTGCATCAATCCCTTTGCCCCGGCGCGGGATTGTACGTCCTGTGCGAGTGCACTTTCCTGGCGTGCTACGGCAAATAGCAAATGCACCGGAACACCGGTCTTGTCGGCATGACTGTAGAACGCGTCCTTGAAAGCAAGAGGGAATCTCAGGTTGATATCATCCCAGAATCCGGCGCTGATCATGCTGGTGATGGCCCCGTTGTGCCACTGCCAGCTGCTGGCAATATGGGCTGCGGTAATCCACTGCTGTTCCGTAAAATTGCGTGTGGTGTGATACCACTCCCGACGGGCGGCCAGGTAATCTTCGTGAAAGACGAATTCCCGTGTTCTGAGGATTCCTGATTGTTTTTCCAGTTCAGCGATGTCTGTTGGAGAAACGCGGGCTTTTTTGAACGCCATTGAATAGCCATTGGCAGCCCATTCGCTGGCAAGAAAACCGTAGAAACTGCGACTGCGGGACAGCACCTGATAGGCGCTGTTTTGCTCTGGTAGTTGTTTGGCTGTGTGGTTAAGATCTGCCGCCCGTGCCCGCCAGTATAGCCAGCGATCAGTCTCACGGAGCTGGAGCGGCATGCGTTCTATCCAGGTGAGCACACTTTGCCAATCCGCCTGACTGATAAATTCCCGGGTACGCCATTCCAGCAGGGATGGATCAACAATGTCGAGATAATCAGTCAGATAGTTGTCTGCAATATCAGGGTGTTCCTGCTTATAAAGGCCCTTGATCAGGTCTGTCACGACCTGTTTTCTTTGCTCGCTGGTAAAGGGGTGGATCTGCTGGTAATAACTCCAGTGTTTGAGAGCAGTGGTTGCATCAGTTCTTGCCAGATGAGTCAGCCCATGGGCAATGATGGCGTGTATTTCATCGCCGCTCAGTGCGTCGTTAAAATCACTGAACAATGAGTAGCTGCCTATGAGTTCGTGCTCAAGATCTACCTTCAGAAAATTCTTGGCCAACAGTTGATAGCGATCCGACGTGAAAAAACGCTGGAGATATCTTGCCAGCCGGTGCTGGTGATTTAAAACAGCGGCCGAGTAACGATTCCAGGCGACTTCATCAGTGATATGTTGGTTGGCAATGAGGTAGTCGAAAAGCGCATCACAGCCATTGGGCTGGGATTTTCCCACGCTCCAGAGTGATATGGCGCCTGTCAGAAAAGGTTCCTTTTCTCCTCTGCTCAGGTGTATGAAATGGAAATAACACTGCTGTTCCGTGCTGGCACTGGCTGGTCGGTAGTAGGCGAGAAAATCCTGCTCACGCCGCTGATGCTGCAAGGTGTCGAGCCAGCGGTAACGCAGTCGGTTGGCCAGGGAGCTATCGTCGTAGTTGTTGAGAAAAGTCGAAACCTCACTGGTTTTCGCATGTCTCAATCGATCGCTTAACCATAAATATTCGATGTGTGGCTTGAGAGGGTAGTCTCCGAGGGCATTGAGGAGTCTGTGAACATTGGCTTCGCTGCCTCTTGCCACTGCAATTTTGGCTTCGCGGTAGAGCGCACGCTGTTCGTCCAGGGTCGGGTTTCTGGCAAAAGAGGTGCCGGGTAATAGCACGCATACTGCCAGTAAAAGGGTGCCGACGACGCTGCCATGACATTTTTTCATAAAGGTTTGGTTGGTATTCCTTGAAAGGCAAATGGGTTGAACCGCAAACATGTTAGACAGGTCTTGCGAAATTAGATACCCGGATCCATAAAAGCCCGGATGCCCAGCTTATACCCGGACCGCCAGCACATCGCATTGGGAACCATGCAGTACACCGGTCGCCGTTGAGCCCAGTATCAGACTGATACCATGGCGGCCGTGGCTGCCGACTACAATCAGATCCACATTGTTGTCATTGGCAAACCGGTGCATTTCCTGGGCGGGTTGGCCGATGATCACATGTTGGCTCTCAATGGGAACTCCGAGATCTTTGCCGATGACAGTCAAACGCTGCTTCGCCTGCTCCTCCAGTTGGTATTGGACCTCGGTAAGGTCCATCGGGATGTCACCGCCGTAGGCAAACGACAATGGCTCCTGTACATGAATAAGGCTCAATTGGCACTCACCGTTGCCAAACAGGGACTTGACTCTCTCGACCACTTGCTGTGATTCTGGAGATAGGTCCAGACCGAGCAAAATGTGTTTATAGGCGGACATGAAGTATCTCCCGTAACTGGTTTATCAACGCTTTCCCAAGTATATAAGGTTGTAGCAGATAATGACCTATTTGTTAATTCTACTGATACTGGCGCTTATCATTTCACCGCTGCTCTGGTTTCGCCAGAGCCCTCGTCAGAAAATGATCACGGAGATGAGGCGTCTGGCTTCGTCCCGTGGACTTCGGGTTCGACTCGTGCATGCCCCGGATGCCAGAGAGGGAGAAGGCCGCCTTGAATACGCAGGTTATACCCTGCTCTGGGTGCCAGACTCCAGCCCATCGCCATTTTCCCGGATGGAAAAGTGGCTGTTGGTTCGGGGTACCCGCCGTGGCGATCACTCTCCCTGGGAGAACTGGCAATGGTTGGGCCATGAAGCCAATGATCGGTTGCAACCCGTTATCGGGGCAGTGCTGGCGGCCCTGCCAACTGATGTGATCGCTGTTGAGGTCAACCGTGAGGGTGTAGCCATTGTCTGGCAGGAGCGCGGTGAGCTGGCGGATATTGACCGGATAGATACCCAGTTGAAGCACCTCAGAAGTGCGATCCGGCCCGACGAATCATTCGATAGATTGGCTGCTGAGTGAAAAATTACCTTGACCAAACCACCGGCGGCACATGTATATTCGCTCCCTTTCAGGCTTTCGTGGTGCCATCCGGTAGCACTTTGGGCTATCAATCTACAGGATAAACGGCTGCTTCATGGGTAAATCACTGGTTATCGTCGAGTCGCCGGCCAAGGCGAAAACGATCAACAAATATCTCGGCAACGATTTCATTGTGAAGTCGAGTATCGGGCATATTCGGGACCTGCCTACGGGTGGTGGTAAAACGGTTGACCCAAAAGAACGGGCCAGGACTGCTGCGGCCACCCGCAAGCTGTCGGACGATGAAAAAGCAAAACAGCGCTCCAGAAGAGCCAGGGAGCAGCTGGTCAACCGCATGGGAATAGACCCCGAACACGGCTGGAAAGCGCGCTATGAGATTCTGCCCGGCAAGGAAAAAGTTGTCGCTGAGTTGAAAAAGCTGGCCAAGGATGCGGATCATATCTATCTCGCCACGGACCTTGACAGGGAGGGAGAAGCGATTGCCTGGCACCTCATGGAAGCCATCGGCGGTGACCCCGATCTTTATCAGCGCGTAGTCTTTAATGAAATCACCAAAAAAGCGATCAAGGCGGCTTTCGAAAAACCCGGCAAGCTCGACACCAACCGGGTAAGCGCCCAGCAGGCGCGCCGTTTTCTCGACAGGGTCGTTGGCTTTATGGTGTCGCCACTGCTCTGGAGTAAGGTGGCCAGAGGGCTTTCTGCAGGCCGTGTGCAGTCGGTAGCCGTTAAACTGATCGTTGAGCGCGAGCGTGAAATTCGCGCTTTTGAGCCGGAAGAGTACTGGACAGTACACGCCGATCTGGAGACCCCTGAGGATGATCTGGTCCGCTTTGAGGTGAAGAAGCAGGGCTCTGATCAGTTCAGGCCTGTCAGTCAGGACCAGACAGATGCCGCGCTGACCGGGCTGAAAAATGCTTCCTACGAGGTGATTGCCCGTGAGGACAAGCCCACTTCCAGTAAACCGTCGGCACCGTTTATCACATCAACCCTGCAACAGGCCTCCAGCACGCGGCTTGGTTATGGGGTGAAAAAAACCATGATGCTTGCCCAGCGCCTTTACGAAGGTGGTTATATCACCTACATGCGAACAGACTCCACCAACCTCAGTGCTGATGCGGTGAGCGTCTGCCGTGACTTTATCAAAACGCGCTATGGCACTGACTACCTGCCTGAAAAGCCCACGATTTATGGCAGTAAAGCCGGTGCCCAGGAAGCGCATGAGGCGATAAGGCCTTCCAATATTGATATCAAGCCAGGTGATCTGGATGCGATGGAAGAGGATGCCAAAAAACTGTATCGGTTAATCTGGCAGCAATTTGTCGCCTGCCAGATGGTGCCGGCACGCTTCACCAGTACCACGGTGACAGTCAGGGCAGAGGACTTCGAACTTCGAGCAAAAGGTCGGGTGACACTGTTCGACGGCTATCTGAAAGTGTTGCCTGCAATGTCCAAAAAAGGTGACGACATTGAGTTGCCTGAGATGTCCGTTGGCGCCCGGCTGCTGCTGAACAAATTGATCCCGATGCAGCACTTTACCAAGCCCCCGGCCCGTTACTCTGAGGCATCTCTGGTCAAAGAGCTGGAAAAGCGTGGCATTGGTCGCCCATCGACTTACGCATCTATCATTTCCACGATCCAGGATCGTGGGTATGTGCGAGTCGACAATCGCCGTTTTTATGCGGAGAAAATTGGTGATGTTGTTACGGACCGCCTGAACGAAAATTTTACCGACCTGATGGACTATGGTTTTACGGCCACAATGGAAGCCTATCTGGATGAAATTGCCCAGGGCAAGTTGGAATGGAAGCAGGTGCTTGATCAATTCTATTCGGATTTCTCAGCAAAGCTGACCCGGGCTGAAGCTGATGGTGGTATGCGTCCCAATGAGCCATCGCTCACGGATATTCCCTGTCCTCAATGTGGTCGGCCGATGATGATTCGCACGGGGACGACGGGGGTTTTCCTCGGCTGTTCCGGTTACAACCTGCCGCCTAAAGAGCGCTGCAAAGGCACGCTGAATCTTATTCCCGGAGATGAGGCAGTGAATGTCGACGAGGACGATGAGGCCGAATCGAGGCAGTTGATGCACCGTCACCGCTGCCCCCTCTGCAATACGGCAATGGATGCCTATTTGATTGATGAGGGGCGAAAACTGCACGTCTGTGGCAACAACCCCGACTGCGATGGTTTTGAAGTGGAAACCGGCGTTTTCAAGCTCAAGGGGTATGAAGGTCCGCTGATTGAGTGTGATAAATGCGGTAGTGATATGCAGCTCAAGTCGGGCCGTTTTGGCAAATATTTCGGCTGTACCAACGATGCCTGTAAAAACACCCGCAAGTTACTCCGGAGTGGTCAGCCCGCTCCCCCCAAGATGGATCCTGTCCCCATGCCAGAGCTGACCTGCGAAAAAGTCACGGATCATTATATCCTCAGGGACGGTGCATCCGGTCTGTTTCTGGCGGCCAGTCAGTTTCCCCGGCATCGTGAAACACGCGCGCCATTGGTTGCCGAGCTGCTGCCCCATACAAAAGAAATTGATCCCAAGTACCAGTTTCTCTTTGATGCTCCCGTCGCCGATCCCGACGGTCTCCCCACGGTGATTCGCTTTAGTCGCAAAACCGGCGAGCAGTATGTCCAGTCTGAGCAAGAGGGTAAGCCTACTGGATGGAAGGCGTTTTATGACCAGGGTGTCTGGCGGGAAAAGGATGACCGCAAGGGTAAGAAATAGAGGAGACTGCCAGTGAATCCCTTTCTGCCGGCCGTCAATCAGAAGCTCTACTTCTGTGACTTGCTATTGCAACAGGTTGACCGGGAGCTGACGCATGTTGTCGGGCCAGCGGCAAATTTGCGGTTGGTGCTCTGCCAGTCAGCACTGTTCCAGCTCGAAGTCGCCTATCGTCTCTATCTGCGTGAGGTGGCGACAACCTATCGACATAGAGCTGCCGAGTCAATTTCATCTGTTGAGGGGCTGATTGCGGCGATGGAGTCTATTGGTCAATCACCGTCTGAGGCTGAGGAGTTGGCTAACCTGGAGGCGGATAAGGGGAGCTGGCTTGCCAACTTGCTGAATGCCCGAGATCGTCTGCTCGCGGTTCAGCCACAGGAGGTGGTTAATGCTGCGTCACCCATTGCTGTGGTGCAAATTGAGCAGGGTGAAGACAGGGATGAGTTGAGTGTTGATTTGCTCAACGAATGGCTGGAAGCCTTTCGCAGCCTGATTGAGCGTCATCGCGAGCACATGATTGAATGCTGACTGGTATTGCTTGAGCCAGCGCGGGAGCTAATTTTTGTTCTCGGGTTATTAATGCCGTACCCCTCTGGTACAATACAGGCATGTTGTTTTTGAAAACCCGATGGAATATTCAATGGCTATCTCCCTGTTTGAAATCGTAATTTTACCCGATGGAGATGTCGCTCTGCAGCGGACGGATGAAGAGGATGCGCCATTGATCAGGATCAGCTTTTCGGGAGAGGCCAAGGCGTTTCTTCAGGAGGCCAAGGTTGATGTTGCCAAAGCCATGATTGATGCCGGAATTGAGGTCTTTGAGGAGTTGGGTGCAGACAATTTTCAGATGGAAGAGGGCACCATGATCAAAAACCGGGTGCTTCACTGAGAGTAGCCTGCCCATGATGGCTGTTTATCGTAAAGTCGGTTCGACTCACTCTCAGGGCCTGTAGCTGGACAAATACTATTGGGGATTCGTCCGAATAACCCCGACCCCCAAGCCTTCAATAACAAAACTTTTTTCCCGCAAGTCGACCACAATGGGGAGCATCTCTTCGTTTTCCGGTTCGAGCAGTATCTCATGGCGTTTCAGACTTTTGCCCAGACGTTTGACAGTGACATCGTCTTCAATACGTGCGACCACAATCTGGCCTTTCTGTGCCTGCCCCGTTTTGTGAACAGCCAGCAAATCACCATCCATGATGCCGGCATTTTTCATGCTCATACCATGAACACGCAACAGGTAGTCCGCTCTAGGGTTAAACAAGTTTGCCCCGATGTCGAGATAGTCCTCAATGTTTTCTGCTGCAAGAACAGGATCCCCGGCGGCGACACGGCCAATCAATGGAAGGCCGGCGGGCTGCTCATCCAGTAGACGAATACCGCGGGATGCGCCCGAAATCATCTCGATCATTCCCTTGCGCGCCAGTGCCCTGAGATGCTCTTCAGCGGCGTTAGGTGACCTGAATCCCAGCTCGGTGGCAATCTCCGCCCTGGTGGGGGGGTAGCCTGTTTCATCAATATGCTGTTTGATCAGGTTCAGGATTTCCTGTTGTCGGGCAGTCAGTGATGTACTCGCCATGCTTTAACCTCGGGACTCATCGGGATGAATTGCAGCAATTGCCGCGTTGTTGTCCATACTGCTGTAAATAAATATAGCCTGTAATTATTTACAGTATAAAGTTAAATTGATGGTGGGAAAAACTTTTTTCAACGGTATATTCTCCGGGTATCAGCAGGATTGCTGTCAAAGTGAATCATGGAAACACAATGACGGCGTTTTCTCGGACATTGGAGTAGCTTATGGAAGAAATCAAAATCCCCGAAGCCTGGCGTGTTCTGCGTATTCAGTCTGAACTGGTGGATGGCATCGAGTCACTGTCAGGTATGGGTGGTGCGGTGTCAGTGTTCGGTAGTGCGCGCCTTCAACCCGACTCCCGCTACTATCAGGAAGCCGTGGAACTTGGTGAGATTCTGGGAAAAGAGGGAGTGCCCATCATCACCGGTGGCGGACCCGGGGTGATGGAGGCAGCAAACAAGGGTTGTTATGGTACAGGTGCGACTTCCGTGGGTTTGAATATTTCCCTGCCGTTGGAGCAGAATCACAATGCCTTTCAGGATGTATCGCTGGATTTCCGCTATTTTTTCGTGCGCAAGTTCATGTTTGTTAAACATGCCGTGGGGTTTGTCATATTTCCGGGAGGCTATGGCACCCTTGACGAATTATTTGAGGCTTTGACCCTGGTGCAGACTGATAAAGTGCGGCCCTTTCCCATCGTTTTATTGGGGACCAGTTATTGGCAGGGCCTACTCGATTGGCTGAGGGAGACGATGTTGGAGCACGGCTGTGTCTCGGAAAGAGACTTACATTTATTTAGTCTGGTAGACGATGCCGAGAGTGCGGCAAAGATAATCCTGCAACATGCTCGCATGTTGCAGGCACAGGAGATTGCCGAATAATCCGGGCATCAAACAGTACCGCTGGTACCCTAAAAATCATCGAGCCCGTAAACGGTATCGGCATCGATGTCCGTCAATGGGTCATTCCAGTTATCAGGGATAAAGATATCATCTGGAAAGTGGCTGTCTTCGTTGCTCAATTCATATGATGCCCGCCAATCTTCGGGTTGCTCAGCCGGTAGCAGTATCAATTGCTGCCAGGTTTCGAAGTCAATTTCACTGACCTCTCCGCCGACGTGCTGGATTTCTATGGAACCGCTGTGCTCGTCCAGAGCAACAACTTCGAAAATGTCGTCTTGGGAGGCGTCCTCGTACCAGGCGCCTATGACTGGAACTTGTGAAGCCATGATTTAATCCTCCTCATTAGTTCATTGAACGTATCACCAACGGGGAAAAAGTGCACTGGCTACCGGGTGCATTTCTGACGAGTGGAATAGCCGATAAACAGGGTGAAAGTTACTTTTTTTATGAGCTTTTATTTAAATAAATGATGTAACTGCCTTTCCTGGAAGGAGATAATTTCTCTCATTGATCTGAAGTGATAATTCTTTAAGTGCTGAATGTCATAACAGCTTGTTTTTAAAATGAAAAATTCGTCTAATTTGTTAGAAGGTTGACAAGTCTCCGTAGCCTTCTTATTTTGCCCCCCTTGCTAACAAAGGTTTAAGACATGACGCTTGGTCCATTGATGCTCGACCTGGAAGGACTGGTGCTGACCCCGGAAGAACAAGTGCTGATTCTCAATCCATCAGTGGGCGGTATTATCTTTTTTTCCCGAAATTTTGTGAGTTACAGCCAGCTCGTTGAGCTGGTGGCAGACATTCGTGCAATAAGAGGTGACTTATTGCTCTGTGTCGATCAGGAAGGTGGGCGAGTGCAACGCTTCCGCGATGGGTTTACCCATTTGCCGCCGATGCAGGTGCTGGGTGATTTACTGTTGAAGGAAGAGGGGGGCGAGTCATTGCTTCAGGATGCCGGTTGGCTGATGGCCTCTGAATTACTTGCCTGTGGTCTGGACTTCAGCTTTGCCCCCGTGCTGGATCTGGACCGTGAAAGTTGTGCGGTGATTGGCGATCGGTCGTTTGCTGATAATCCGGAGCAAGCCATCCGAGCCGCTCATCATTTTATTACCGGTATGCATCAGGCTGGCATGGCGGCAACAGGAAAGCACTTCCCGGGCCACGGGGGAGTCGTCGCCGACAGTCATCACGAAACCCCCTATGACAACCGCTCTCTTCAGCAATTGCGCGATCGGGACTTGCAACCGTTTGCACGGCTTGCCGGTGAGCTGGATGCGATCATGCCCGCCCATATTGTTTACCCTTGTGTTGATTCTGTGCCGGTGGGGTTTTCCCCTATCTGGTTGCAGAAAATACTGCGAGACGAATTACAGTTTCAGGGTGTCATTTTCAGCGATGACCTGTCCATGAAAGGGGCTGATCTGGTGGGGGGTTACCCGGAAAAAGCCAGCCGTGCGCTGCAGGCCGGCTGTGATATGGTGCTGGTCTGTAACAACCGTACAGGTGCGTTGGAAGTGATTGATTTTCTATCTGAAAATCCTGTGAAGCCGTCTGGGAGATTAGATAAGATGGCGGCCAGGAAGCATCCGGATTGGGATGGACTGCGATCTTCCGAACGCTGGCAGATCACTTCTCAGAAACTTGCCAAACAGCTGAAAAAGTCGTGAACAGGAATCCATAGTATGCAGCAACTGGAAGCGTGGTTAGTCAAAATTACCGGGGAAAGCTATCTGTTGGTCGCCGAAATTTTCCTGATCGTTCTGGCAGCCATGACAGCAGGGTTTTTGGCAACGCGGATACTGAACTTTCTGCAAAAACGGGCACTCAAGACGTCAAATTTCTGGGACGATGCTTTGATTGAGGCGTGCCGCCGCCCTGCAGTCTGGGCAATATGGATACTGGGGGTTAACTATGCGGCGGCTGTCGCCGCCGGACAAGCCGGGTCCGAATGGTACGATTTGCTGGCACCCATTAACCGGGTTGTCATCATCTTTCTGGCGGCGCTATTTTTGCTCAATCTGATTAAGCGCGCTGAACTGAATCTGGTGCATCCTGAATATACCAGTGATCCCATGGATGAGACCACGGTCAAGGCCATTGGCAAACTGCTGCGCGCTTCGGTCATCATCACCGCCACACTCATTGCCATGCAGGCTTTTGGCTACAGTATTTCTGGGTTGCTCGCTTTTGGCGGTATCGGTGGCCTCGCAGTGGGTTTTGCAGCCAAGGATCTGCTGGCAAATTTCTTTGGTGGTTTGATGATTTATCTGGACCAGCCCTTCAAGGTGGGAGACTGGGTGCGGTCCCCTGATAAGGAAATCGAGGGCACTGTCGAAGATATCGGATGGCGGCTGACGCGTATTCGCACCTTTGACAAGCGGCCACTCTATGTGCCGAACTCGGTGTTTAACAGTATTGCCGTGGAAAACCCCTCGCGTATGTTTAACCGGCGGATCTACGAGACGGTGGGTATTCGCTACCAGGATGTCGATAAAATGGCGGGAATTGTGGCCGATGTGAAACAGATGCTGTGTGATCATCCGGAAATTGATCAGAATCAAACCATGATCGTCAATTTTGTCTCTTTTGGTGCCTCATCGGTTAACTTTTTTGTTTATACGTTTACCAAAACCATCAAGTGGGTAGTTTTTCACGAAGTAAAACAGGATGTGCTGTTAAAGGTAAGCGATATCGTAGCCGATCACGGTGCTGAGATTGCTTTCCCAACCTCCACTGTCCATATTCCCGACCAGCTGCGATTGTTGCAGGCTTTGGAAGTCGAATGAGTATCGGCATTATCGGTGGCAGTGGGCTGGACAGCTTTTCGGATTTGAGCGTTCGGGAGCAGCGTGTGGTCACTACAGAGTGGGGGGAGCCGTCTGCTCCTCTCTGTTTTGGCACGTTGGGCAATACGGAGGTTGTATTCCTGGCGCGACACGGTGTGGATCATCGGCTACCGCCTCACCGGGTCAACTACAGGGCAAATATTGCTGCATTGCGTGCGGAGGGCGTGAAGGCTATCTATGCGGTCAATGTGGTGGGTGGTATTAATGGCGAAATGGGCCCGGGCGATCTGGTTATTCCCGATCAGATTATTGATTATACGTTTGGACGGGGTCACACCTACTCGGATAGCCCGGATCAGGCATTACAGCACATCGACTTTACTTTTCCCTATGACGATAGCTTGCGGGATCGACTGTTGCAGGCGGCTATTGCCTGTGGGGCTGCCTGTGAGACAAGGATTCATGCAGAGGCTGTTTATGGCGCCACCCAGGGCCCCAGGCTGGAAACCGCTGCCGAGATTACGCGAATGGCCAATGACGGCTGTGACATCGTCGGCATGACCGCTATGCCCGAGGCGGCACTGGCTCGGGAGTTGCAGATTCCCTATGCCTGTCTGGCGCTGGTGGTGAATATGGCAGCTGGTTTGAGTGAGGAGCGGATCTCTTTTGGGCAGATGGACACTGTGATGGCAAACAGTATGCCACTGGTACGCATGGTTTTGACCAAGGCATTGGCGAGTCCGCAGCACTGATGGTGTTTTTCCAGTGCAAACCTTCGTTGTCATAATTGGTGAATGCGGCCGTCAGTCAGCCGTGGCCCATGTATGGTATGTTACCAATACCAGTACCCCCATTTCAGGGTGATCCAGATAAGTCGGTTTGTTCAGGTCTACCTGTTCCGACTGATTGAGAACAACGATCTTTTTAATTGGCGGGTGACGTTGATCGGCGGGACTGTTTGTGTTGATGGTGGTCACTGGTGAGGCGTCGCCAGACACCGGAAGAGCAGCTAACCAGGGTTTCACCGGTAATTGTGGCCAGCTGTCTGGTCGGCCCGGGTTGCCGGGCAAGGCGCCACCAGTCCCTGGTGTGCTGGCAAAACTGGTTTTCCAGAGATCTGCCTGAATGTGTAGATAGCGGGTCACTACCAGCCGAATACTACCTTCCAGCTCATGGTAGTTGCCATGGCGATGGCCTCCCGAAACAATAATCCAGGGGCTCTGTGCCTGTCCCAGTGCGGGTTGGCGCCATCCGATGTGGGTGAGTACTCGATAGCCTGCAGCGCGGCTCAATGTGTATTCATCGGGTCCCAGGTTGAAGTCTTTTGTCTCAAGAGGAATCAACGATTGTTCCGCAGGTAGGGGGTTGTCCGCCGATGTCGCTGTATCGCTCTCAAGGCGTTGCCAGTTCTCCGGGTATTCCAGTGTGATGTTGGTGGGATGTTGTTCATCCCGATAAAGATCCTGCTGGCTGAATACGATCAGCTCAACCTGATACCAGTCTTCGTTTTGATCCGCTCGAGTCTGTTCGGAGAGACTCGTGCTCAAGGTGACTGCCAATAACAGAAGACATTTGAAAGGCATGCCAGCGGTTTTGAGTGGTTTCATTTAATGTCCATTGTTTGCAGGGGTTAGCCGAGTCAACAACGCCTGTAACTGTTCAATTCGCTGTTCTTTTGTTTCCATAGGTAGAGTATATTTCAAGGTTGATGCCCCTTGAAGTCGAAAAACAGCGGGCTCCTTTTGGACCATTTGTACAATCGTCAGCGGTTCCACCAACGTATCACTGCCAAATTCAATCCGCCCGCCGGTTGGCCCGGCTTCCACCTTGCAGATGCCGAGTTGTCTGGCCTGAAGTTTCAGTGACGTGACTTGAAAGAGGTTTTTCAGATAATCGGGAAGCAGCCCGAAACGGTCGATCATCTCTACCTGAAGCTCCCATAAATCAGCTTCTGTGGTGGCGTTGGCGATGCGCTTGTACATCATCAGGCGCATGTGAACATCCGGTAAATAATCTTCGGGGATCAGCGCCGGCAGGTTCATGTTGATCTCGATATCTTCGGCCAGAGGCACATTCAACTCTACCGCCTTGCCTTTGCGCAGGGCATCAACAGCACGATCCAGCAGTTCCATGTAAAGCGTGAAACCAATCGATTGAATCTGGCCGCTTTGATTCTCGCCGAGCAGTTCGCCGGCACCGCGAATTTCCAGATCATGGGTGGCCAGTGTAAACCCGGATCCCAGGTGGTCGGCATGGGTGATGGCCTCGAGTCGCTTGATGGCCTCAGCCGTCATGGTTTTTGGCTCGGGAGTGAGCAGATAGGCATAGGCCTGGTGGTGAGAGCGTCCCACTCGGCCCCGCAATTGGTGCAGCTGGGCCAGCCCCAGTTTGTCGGCGCGGTCAATGATGATGGTGTTGGCACTGGGGATATCGATGCCGGTCTCGATAATGGTGGAACAGACCAGCACATTGAAACGCTGGTGGTAAAAGTCGGACATGACTTTTTCCAGTTCGCGTTCGCGCATCTGGCCGTGTGCGATATTAACCCGTGCCTCCGGTACCAGTTCTTCTATCATCTGCGCCGTTTTGCCAATGCTCTTGACCTCGTTGTGCAAATAATAGACCTGCCCGCCACGCAGAATTTCCCGCAGGATCGCCTCCCGAGTCACCCGGGGATCATTCTGGCGGACAAACGATTTTACCGAGAGCCTTCTCGCCGGGGGGGTAGCGATAATCGACAGATCCCGAATACCTGACATTGACATGTTCAGGGTGCGTGGAATGGGAGTGGCTGTCAGTGTCAGGATGTCCACTTCGGCTCGCAGCGCCTTGATCTGTTCTTTCTGGCGGACGCCGAAGCGATGCTCCTCATCAATGATGAGCAGTCCCAGATTTTTGTAATTCACCTTGGCATGGAGCAGCTTGTGGGTGCCGATCAGAATATCGACTTTACCCAGACCGGCACGGTGAAGGACCTCCTGTTGTTCCCTGTCGGAGCGGAACCGCGACAGCTCCTCGATGGTGACTGGCCAGTTGGCAAAGCGGTCGCGAAAGTTTTCCAGGTGCTGATGGGCCAGAAGGGTGGTCGGCACCAGCATCACCACCTGTTTGCCACTGGCCACGGCGATAAAGGCGGCACGCATGGCGACTTCCGTTTTTCCGAAGCCAACATCCCCACAGACAAGCCGATCCATGGGCTGCTCAGCCAGCATGTCGCGTCTGACAGCTTCGATGGTGTCCAGCTGATCGGGCGTTTCCTCGAAGGGAAAGTCCGCACAGAAAGCGCGGTAGTCCGCTGCCGGGTCGCGGCAGGCAAACCCCCTGCGTGCCGCGCGAGTGGCATAGATGTCCAGCAACTCGGTGGCGGTATCGCGGATCTGTCGCAGAGCCTTGTCTCTGGCCTTTTGCCACTGATCTGTACCCAGTCGGTGTAAGGGCGCGAGGCTGTCTTCCGCACCACTGTACCGGCTGATTAAGTGCAACGATGATACCGGGACGTAGAGTTTTGCCTGGTCGGCATAGGATAACGTCAGAAATTCCTGTGGTTCGCCACTGGCAGTGATGGTCTGCAATCCCAGGTAACGACCGACACCGTGATCGATATGGACCACGGGCGCCCCAACGCTCAGTTCAGTCAGATTTTTGATGACCTGGTCGGCATCGGTACGTTCTTTGTTGCGTCGGCGACGTTGCATGACCTGCTGGCCAAACAGTTCTGTCTCAGTAATCAGGCTGATATTTGCCGGCGTTACAACAAAGCCGCGGGTCAGCGGGTAGGCGATTATGCCGAGGCGTTGTGTTCCTTCGGCAAAAGACTCCCAGTCGGTTACGTCCTCTGGGCGAATGGACTGGCGACCGAGTAGTTCCAGCAGGGTTTCCCTGCGGCCCGCTGATTCCGCGCAGATCAGTACCCGCTGTCTGGCATTGGCCAGGTGCTCCTGGAGTTTTTTCAGGGGGTTGTCTGCCTTGGCATCAATCGCCACCGGCGGTGGAGCGGATATGTGCAGGGAAAAATGATTTTTCTGCTGGTCGGATTCACTATTGATTCGTGTGCAGGGGTATTTTTTTAGATGGCCGAACAGTTCTTCGACCGGGATAAATAAAGCTGTCGGGGGGAGCAGCGGCCGGGTTGGATCAATACCGTATTCCTGATAGCGCTGGCTGGCATCCTGCCAGAATTTTTCGGCGGCCTGTTCGACAGCCCCTTCGGTAAAGATAAGGCTGTGATCGGGCAGGTAATCAAACAGGGTGGCGGTTTCTTCAAAAAACAGGGGCAGAAAATACTCGATTCCCTGGGGTGGAATACCCTCACTGACATCCCTGAAGACCGGGCAGCGTCGCTCATCGACATCAAAGCGGGACAGCCAGTTGTTCTGAAAGCGCCGGATAGCCGGTTTGTCCAGTGGGACTTCCCGCGCGGGCAGAAGGTGTATGTGATCGGTTTGTTCCAGCGTGCGCTGGGTGTCCGGGTCAAACGTGCGAAGCGTTTCAATTTCATCGTCGAACAGGTCGATCCGGAAAGGTAGCGTGGCGCCCATCGGAAAGATATCAATCAGCGCGCCGCGAACAGCGTACTCACCGTGTTCGACCACGGTATCAACACAGCGATAGCCAGCGGATTCCAGTTGGGTGCGCAGCGTATCGAGGTTCAGTTTGTCACCACGTCGGTAATCGAAGGCGCGCTGGTTGACGAACTCGGCGGGTGGCAAGCGGTGCATCAGGGTGCCAACAGGCACTATCACGACACCGGTACGGGTTTGCGGTAAGCGAGACAGGGTTCGCAATCGCTCGGAGACAATATCCTGATGCGGCGAGAAAATATCGTAGGGGAGTGTCTCCCAGTCAGGGAAATGGAGTACAGCGGCCCCTTCGCCGAGGAAGAATCGCAGTTCGGATTCCAGCTCAGCTGCAGTTTTTGCCGAGTCTGCAATGACGACGGTCAGCCCAGGTACTTGTTGGCTTGCCTCGGCAATGACCAGGGCGCTGCCGCCGTTTACCTCCTGCCAAACGCGCTTGTCGCCAGCTGTGTTGACTGGCGGTAGTGACAAAATCGACATACTGGAATGGCACTTCTGTGGGTTAACCTTGAAGGTATGCTATTTTAGCGGGGCAATAGAGAGATTGATATGCTGTACCCGTGTTTTCCATTCAGAGGCAGATTGCTGATAGGGTTTTGTTTGCTGTATCTGCTGGTGCTGACCGGCTGCAGTGGCTCCTCCTTTCGGGTTCAGGATCTGGCCAAAACGGATATCGACATGGTGGCGGACTTGCACTATCAGCAGGTCGAGCTGTTGCTTAAAGAACTGACGGTGAAGCTCTATAAGCGAAACCCGAGAGAGTTGCAGAAAGTCTCCGGCAAGACGATAGATTCCCGTGTTACGCAAATTTTCACCTATCCGGGAAAGCCCCAGTTTGCTGAGCTGGGAGGTGGCGGTATCGACGCCATTGAACTGTCTGTAGACCCGGCCTTCAGGGGCGACCGCGTGTTTGCACTGATAGTGGGGATGACGGGAATGATCAGGGAGTCCTACGGCCTGAAAACCGAGTTTTTCATGCTGAGTAAACTTGATCATCAGAAGCTTTATCATAGTGCCCGTAACATTGAAATTGCCATGTGGCGAATCAGAACGCACTTGGACGAGCAGGGTAAGTCCCTGATCCTTACCAATAGTCGCAAGGGGGAGGGTTATAACCTCAGTTACGAGCGCCTGTTCGGTAAATTGATTGCCCATCAGGATATGCTCGCTTTGATCATTGCCCAAAAAAACCAGCGAGTCATCAAAACAGTTGCCCTGAATGTGGCCAGCATGGCATTTATCCCCCTCTAAAAACTCCCCTGGCCAGTGATCATCGTTGCGGTGTCGGTTTTTTTGCCACACCGCTGTTTGCTGATCAAGATCAGCCATCGTCGAACCGCAGTACCGGTTATTCACCGCACTTTGTTGCCCTTAAAAGGCTGAATACCGATAATAGCGCCCCAACCCGTGATGGGAGTACCGCCCATCGTGTTAGACCAACAAAATGAGAGGTTTACCTGTGACCGAACAACATCGCCCCATTCCTGCCGACTTTTTTGCTGACTGGAAAGAGCGCGAGTCGCTGGCCGAAGCCATGATCCCTCTGATCGGAAAGCTTTACAGGCAAAATAACGTCTCTCTCTATATGTATGGCAAGAACATGGTCAATCGTTCAGTGATTGATCTGATGAAGGTTCATCGTTTTGTTCGCCAGATTGAACAAAATGAGTTATCGGAATTTGAAACCTTCCCTCTGATTCTGGCGTTGTCGGAAATGGATTTGGGGCCTGCCCATATCGACGTGGGCAAGCTGACTGTCAAATACCAGGAGTCCGGTAATGGTGAGGATCTGACTGCGTTCCTGCAGCGGGAGGTGGGTGACGACATCGGACGTGTACGCAAGCCGCTGCCACAACCCCAAGATGTGGTGCTTTACGGTTTTGGCCGTATCGGCCGGTTGCTGGCCAGGTTGTTGATTGAAAAGACAGGTAGCGGTGATCTGCTGCGATTGCGTGCCATTGTGGTTCGCAAGGGGGGTAGTGCGGATGATTTGGCCAAGCGAGCCAGTCTGCTACGACGCGATTCTGTTCACGGTGCGTTTGACGGCACTATCAGAGTCATTGAGGATAAAAATATTCTGGTGTGTAACGGCAACCCCATTCAGGTGATCTACGCCGACTCTCCTGCGGAGGTAGATTACACCCGCTATGGTATCAGCAACGCAATTGTGATTGACAATACCGGTGTATGGCGTGATGAAGATGGTCTATCCAGGCACCTGCAATGCCCCGGTGCCAGCAAAGTGATCCTAACTGCGCCCGGCAAGGGCAATATTCCGAATATTGTTTATGGTATCAACCAAAATGAGATTGCTGCAGATACCAAAATAATTTCTGCCGCATCCTGCACCACCAATGCCATTGTGCCCGTGCTGAAAGCCCTGATGGACGAATTCGGCATAGACCGTGGACATGTGGAAACCGTACATTCCTACACGAACGATCAGAACCTGATTGATAACTACCACAAAGGGTCACGTCGAGGTCGTAGTGCCGCGCTCAATATGGTGATTACCGAGACAGGTGCTGCCAAGGCGGTGGCAAAGGCATTGCCGGAGCTGGCTGGCAAGCTGACTGGTAATGCGATACGGGTGCCGACTCCCAATGTATCCATGGCGATTCTCAATTTGCAGCTGGGTCGTGAGACAACTAGAGAAGAGCTCAATGAATACATGAGAAAAACCGCACTCTATTCGCCTTTGCAGCAACAGATTGACTATACAATTTCTTCCGAGGCGGTTTCGACCGACTTTGTCGGTTCACGGCATGCCTGTGTTTATGATTCAGAGGCGACGATTGTGAGTGGTGACAGTGTCGTGCTGTATTGTTGGTACGACAATGAGTTTGGCTATAGCTGTCAAGTGGTGCGATGTCTGGAAAATCTGGCTGGCGTATCCTGGCCGATGTACCCGACAGCCTGACAAATAGCCTGCCTCGCCGCACTGTTAAGTTGCGATTCGGGTAAAGTGGTTGTTGGTAGGTGCTTTGTCGAGAATCAATTACCACAATGTCTGTACTGGTAATGGGAAGCCTCCGCCTTTATAATCGCGCCGATTTATTTGCCGGTGTCGGTGCGCCTTAAGCAAACCACCCTGCACGAAAAGCACTGGTGCTGCCGCAGGATGAACATGATGATTTCGGCTGCATTTTTGGGGCTCGAGAAGAGCAATAATTAATGACATTTCGTAATAGGCATTACCTATGATTAAGATCCGTCGGGGATTGGACTTACCTGTTTCGGGCTCGCCCGAGCAAGTCATTCACGATGGTCCCACAGTGAAATCTGTTGCTGTTGTTGGCCCTGATTACGTTGGTATGAAGCCAACTATGGAAGTCAAAGAAGGCGACAGGGTCAAACTGGGCCAATTACTTTTTACTGACAAAAAAACCGAGGGCGTCCGTTATACCGCCCCGGCTGCCGGGGTGGTCACTGCCATCAACCGCGGTGAGCGGAGAGTGCTCCAGTCAGTGGTGATCGATGTGGAGGGTGATGAAGCGGAAACCTTTGCAGCATACAGCAACGATGAGCTGAGTCACCTCGACCGCGCGGCAGTGGTAGAGAATCTGGTCAATTCAGGCCTGTGGACGTCACTGCGCACGCGTCCCTATTCAAAAGTGCCGTCGCCATCTGCGACGTCGCCCAATTCCATTTTTGTCACTGCGATGGATACCAACCCGCTCTCAGCGGATCCGGCGCTGGTCATTGCCGAGCGAGCAGCTGACTTTGAGAACGGGTTGACCGTAATAAGCCGTCTGACGGACGGGGCCGTTCATCTTTGCACTTCCAGTGATTCCGTTATTAAAAGCGGAGGAGCGGCCAGTGTTCAGCTTCACAGTTTTTCAGGGCCGCACCCCGCTGGACTCGCCGGTACTCATATTCACTTTATCGATCCGGTGAGTGATCACAAAATGGTCTGGACAGTGGGTTACCAGGATGTACTGGCGATAGGTGCATTGTTCACAACAGGCCATATCGATGCCCGCAGAGTCATTTCGCTGGCGGGCCCCCAGGTTGTCAAGCCACGACTGGTTCGCACAAGACTGGGTGCCAATCTCTCCGAATTGACTGCCGGTGAACTAAAGGACGGCCAGAATCGACTGGTGTCCGGGTCAGTGCTCTCCGGTAGAGCGGCGAGTGGACCTTTTGATTTCCTGGGTCGTTACCATGTCCAGGTCTCTGTTTTGCTGGAAGGTCGACAACGGGAGTTTTTCCGTTATCTTTCCCCAGGCAGTAGCCGGCACTCAGCGATGCCCATTTATCTGTCATCGCTGAATAAGAGCAAAAAAATTGATTTCACGACCAACACCAATGGCAGTGAGCGGGCAATGGTGCCGCTGGGTAACTATGAGAAAGTAATGCCACTGGATATATTGCCCACCCAGTTATTGCGGGCACTGATTGTCGGTGATACGGAGACAGCTCAGAAGCTGGGCTGCCTGGAGTTGGATGAGGAAGACCTGGCACTGTGTACCTATGTCTGCGTAGGAAAGTATGAATACGGTCCGATTCTTCGGGATAATCTGGCCCGCATTGAGAAGGAGGGCTGATCATGAAAGTATTGCGTAATTATCTCGATAAAATTGAGCCTCACTTCGAGCATGGCGGCAAATTGCACAAGTGGTATGCGCTCTATGAAGCGGTAGATACGATTTTCTACTCTCCGGGAACAGTGACCAAAAACGGTTCACACATCCGCGATGGCATTGACCTGAAGCGTGTCATGATCACCGTCTGGCTGGCAGCCTTTCCGGCTATGTTTTATGGTATGTACAACCTCGGTTTCCAGGCCAACACGATTCTGGCCGGTATGGATGCCACATCCATAGAAGGCTGGAGGGGACCTTTAATCACCCTGTTTGCCGGACATGATCCGAACAGTATCTGGGATTGCCTCTGGTATGGCGCCGTTTACTTCATTCCCATCTATGTGGTGACCTTTGTTGTGGGTGGCTTCTGGGAGGTTATGTTTGCCACCGTTCGGGGGCACGAAATCAACGAAGGTTTCTTTGTCACTTCAATCCTTTTCGCCCTTGTTTGCCCCCCGGATATGCCGCTGTGGATGGTGGCTCTGGGTATCAGTTTTGGTGTGGTGATTGGCAAGGAAGTCTTTGGGGGTACTGGCAAAAATTTCCTCAATCCGGCACTCGCCGGTCGAGCTTTCCTGTATTTTGCCTATCCTGCCGAAATGTCTGGCGATGCGGTATGGACCGCTGTCGATGGTTATACTGGCGCGACAGCCCTGTCTGTTGCCGCTAGTGAGGGAATGGCAGCACTGCAGAATCAGGTGACCTGGCTGGATGCGTTCTTTGGCAACCTGCATGGATCGGTCGGTGAGGTTTCCACGCTGGCCATCTTTATCGGTGGTGCCCTGTTGTTGATTACCAGGATTGCCTCTTGGCGCATTGTCGCCGGTGTGATGATCGGTATGATTGCATTGTCCACCCTGTTTAATTTTATCGGTTCTGAAACCAATCCCATGTTTGCCATGCCCTGGTACTGGCACATGGTGGTAGGCGGATTTGCTTTTGGCATGATATTTATGGCCACTGAGCCTGTTTCCGCCTCGATGACCAATACAGGCAAACTGTGGTACGGCGTATTGATTGGTGTTATGGCGGTGTTGATCCGTGTTGTAAATCCGGCCTTCCCGGAGGGAATCATGTTGGCGATACTCTTTGCCAATCTGTTCGCGCCTCTTATCGACCATTTCGTGGTGCAATCCAATATCAAAAGGAGACTTGCACGTGGCTAGTAATGAAGGGATAGGTAAAGTTCTGACAGTTGCTGTCGCGTTGTGTCTGGTCTGTTCCGTGGTGGTGTCGTCAGCAGCCGTGCTGTTGCGTGATGCCCAGCAAGCGAACAAGGCGCTGGACAAGAAATCCAATATTCTTTCTGCCGCCGGATTGCTTGAACCCGGTATGAGTGTTGAAGAACAGTTTAAAAAGATCGAGGTCAAAATGGTGAATATCGACACCGGTAAGTTTACCGATGACGTTTCTCCAGACACTTACGATCAGCGCAAAGCAGCAAAGAACCCGGAGTTCTCGGTGAATCTTTCGAAAGAGGCAGATGTGGCCGGCATATCCCGTCGCGCAAAATATGCGGTCGTATATTTGGTGCGCGATGGTGATGACCTTGAAAAGGTGGTGTTGCCGGTCAGGGGCCCCGGGCTCTGGTCCACGCTTTATGGCTTTATTGCCATTGAGGGTGATCTCAATACAGTTGCCGGTCTGGGTTTCTACGAGCACGGCGAGACCCCTGGGCTGGGTGGCGAAGTTGATAATCCACTTTGGAAGGGTAACTGGCCGGGCAAGAAAATTTACGGGGATGATGGGGACGTTCAACTGACGGTGATCAAGGGTTCTGTTGATAAATCCCGTCCGGAGGCTATTCATCAGGTGGATGGCTTGTCTGGTGCTACCCTGACAACACGGGGCGTTGATAACCTCATTGAATTCTGGATGGGTGAAAATGGCTTCGGTAAATTTCTCTCCAACCTGAAAGCCGGGGAGGCGTAATCACTATGAAAATCAAAGACATTATTGTCAGACCTATTTTCGATAACAATCCGATTGCCTTGCAGATATTGGGTATATGTTCTGCGCTCGCAGTGACCTCCAGTATGAAAGTATCACTGGTTATGTGTATTGCATTGACAGTTGTGGTGGCATTTTCCAACCTGTTTGTTTCAATGCTTCGCAATCACATTCCCGGTAGCATTCGTATTATCGTACAGATGACGATCATTGCTTCTCTAGTGATTGTTGTTGATCAGATCATCAAGGCAGTGGCTTACGATATCAGTAAACAATTGTCCGTTTTTGTGGGGCTGATTATCACCAACTGCATCGTGATGGGTCGTGCAGAGGCTTTTGCCATGAAAAACCCGCCGATCCCCAGCTTTCTGGATGGTATTGGCAATGGTCTTGGTTACAGCATGATTCTGATTGTGGTGGCCTTCTTCCGTGAATTGTTGGGCACGGGGAAACTGATGGGTGTCGAAATCATGGCAGCTACCAATGTCGGGGGCTGGTATGTTCCGAATGGCCTGATGCTGCTACCACCGAGTGCTTTCTTTATTATCGGTTTCATTATCTGGGCGATTCGCGCCAGGAAGAAAGATCAGATAGAACCGGCGGACTTTACAATTTCGGCCAATAGCAGCACCAAGGAGGCGATGTAATGGAACATTATCTGGGTCTTCTGATACGAGCAATATTTATCGAAAATATGGCCCTGGCGTTTTTCCTGGGCATGTGCACGTTTATCGCCATTTCGAAGAAAGTCGAAGCCGCTATCGGGCTAGGGATAGCGGTCATTGTTGTGTTGACGATCACCGTGCCGGTTAACAATATTATCTACACGGCCCTGCTGGCTGAAGGTGCGCTTGCCTGGACAGGTATTGAGGCCTTAGCCAATGTTGACCTGAGCTTTCTGGGTTTGTTGAGCTATATTGGCGTGATTGCTGCCATCGTTCAGATTATGGAGATGTTTCTGGACAAGTATGTTCCGGCCCTCTACAACGCGTTGGGCGTTTTCCTGCCATTGATTACAGTGAATTGTGCCATTCTGGGTGCTGCATTATTCATGGTGGAGCGCGACTACAATCTGGCTGAAAGTGCTGTATACGGATTTGGTGCCGGCACTGGTTGGGCGCTTGCGATTGTGGCCCTGGCAGGCATCCGGGAAAAGCTTAAATACAGTGATGTTCCGGAGGGTCTACGTGGCCTGGGCATTACATTTATCACGGTTGGCCTGATGTCGTTGGGTTTTATGTCCTTCGGCGGCATATCCCTGTAATCGACGAAGAGAGGATAGATAATGAATCTGGAAATCATACTCGGCGTCGTCATGTTTACCGTTGTCGTGCTGGCATTGGTGGCTTTCATTCTGGCAGCAAGGTCCCAGCTGGTCAGTTCCGGTGATGTCACCATTGATATCAATGGTGAGAAGAAAATTACCGTAGCTGCTGGTAACAAGCTCTTGCAAACCCTGTCCAACGCTGGACTTTTCCTGCCTTCTGCCTGCGGTGGTGGCGGCACATGTGCTCAATGTAAATGCATTGTCCTCGATGGTGGTGGTGCCATGCTGCCAACCGAGGAGTCTCACTTTACCCGCCGTGAAGCCAAAGAGGGCTGGCGCCTTTCCTGTCAAACACCCGTTAAACAGGATATGCGTGTAGAGGTGCCAGAGGATGTCTTCGGGGTCAAGCAGTGGGAATGCACGGTTGATAGCAATCCGAATGTGGCGACTTTTATCAAAGAGCTGACGTTGCGTTTACCTGAGGGTGAAAATGTCAACTTCCGTGCGGGCGGTTATGTCCAGCTCGAATGCCCTCCCCATCATGTCAAATACAAAGATTTTGATATTGAGCCCGAATACCGGGCAGACTGGGAGCGGTTCGGATTTCTGGATCTAGAGTCGAAAGTGGATGAAACCGTTATTCGCGCCTATTCCATGGCCAATTATCCTGAAGAGCGAGGGGTGGTGAAATTCAATATTCGCTGCGCGACCCCACCACCTGGATCCAAGGGCATTCCCCCGGGTCAGATGTCCTCTTACACTTTCAGCCTGAAACCCGGAGATACAATCAAGGTTTATGGCCCATTTGGCGAATTCTTCGCCAAGGACACCAGTGCAGAAATGGTGTTTGTCGGTGGTGGTGCTGGGATGGCGCCCATGCGCTCGCACATATTTGACCAGCTTCGCCGGATAAAAACTGATCGCAAGATGACCTTCTGGTATGGCGCTCGCAGCCTCAAGGAGTGCTTCTACAGCGAGGAATATGACGAGCTGGCTGAACAAAACCCCAATTTTGAGTGGCATCTGGCTCTTTCGGACCCTCAGCCCGAAGATAACTGGGAAGGGCTCACTGGCTTTATTCACCAGGTACTTTATGAGAATTATCTGAAAGATCATCCTGCTCCGGAAGATTGCGAGTATTACATGTGTGGCCCACCCATGATGAATGCCGCAATGATTAAAATGTTGGTTGACTTGGGTGTAGAGCAAGAAAACATCCTTCTTGACGACTTCGGTGGTTAATGAATCGTTTGATCAATCGACTAAAAATAAAAGCGGGGCCTATGGCCTCGTTTTTATTTGTCACTGTAATGGTTTCTCTGTTGTCTGCCTGCGATCGACAGTCCCAATTGGTCTTCGACGGTCGGACGATGGGGACTACCTATCAGGTCAAGTTGGTACCAAGTGAGCAATCAGTCAGTGACGACCTTGGACAAAAAATTCAATCCAGATTGGATAGCCTGAACAATACCTTCACGACTTACCAGCAGGATTCGGAATTGATGTTGCTGAATCGCGCACCAGTGGGCCAGGTCTATGCGGTTTCACAGGACATGTTGCATGTGTTGAACACTGCCAAGGAAGTACACCAACTGACGTCCGGGGCATTTGATCCCACCGTTGGTGCACTGGTAAATCTATGGGGGTTTGGTCCGGAAAACACAGGTAACCGGGTTCCTTCGGAGACAGATATAGCCACTGAATTGGGATTGCTGGGTTTCAATAAGCTGCAGATCACCCCGGATGCTACTAGCATTACCAGATCCAGCGATATCGCTCTGGACATGTCTGCGGTTGCAAAGGGGTACGCAGTCGATGCAGTTGCAGAATTACTGGAGCAAGAGGGGTTCAATAATTATCTGGTTGAAGTGGGTGGTGAACTTCGTCTGAAAGGTGTAAAAGCGAACAAGGATCCCTGGCGTATTGCCATTGAAGCACCTTCCCTTGAAAGAGGCCTGGTTCAGAAAGTCCTGGTTCCCGGAGATGCGGCAGTGGCAACTTCCGGAGATTATCGCAATTATTTTGAAAAAGACGGCAAGCGTTATTCACACACCATTGACCCTCGCACCGGTTATCCGCTCGATCATCAACTGGCTTCTGTTACCATCATTGCCGAAACGGCAGTGTTTGCTGATGCATTGGCCACTGGATTTATGGTGCTGGGGGCTGATGCCAGCCTTAAGATAGCCGAAGAAAATAAACTGGCGGTTTATTTGTTGGTCAAAGAAGGTGAGGCTTTTAAAAGCTACTATTCATCCGCTTTTGCCCCTTTTTTGTCAGGAGATTAGATGATGTTGTTGTTCGTGCTTGTATTTGTGGTGCTGATGTTGATTATTGCAGCCATGGCTGTTGGCGTGATGATGGGAAGGAAACCATTAAAGGGATCCTGTGGCGGTGTGGGTGCTGCTTTGGGTGAAAAAAACTACAGCTGTGATATCTGTGGTGATGACCCGAATAAATGTGATGAGATCGGTCAGGCCACAGGGGGTGACGCTCGGCGCACTGATTTGGCCTACGATGCGGCTAGGCGATAATACAGCTTGGTGATTATGGTTTGGGTGGTGGCTCAAATACGCAACGGATTAACAAATAAAGTCAGCTGTTGTCCCGGTTTGAGGTAATTCTCAGGGTTCAGTTTATTCCAGCTCAAAATGTCGTCGATTTTCAGGTCAAACTTGCTGGCGATGCGGTATAGAGAATCGCCCCGGCGAACTTGGTAATTGACCTTTTTTTCTCCTTTTACCGATGTTGATGAGCCTGAGTTTGCTTTCACATTAAGCAATTGCCCCGGCCTTAAGGGTGAATTGATGTCCAGTCGACTCCATGTTGCGATATCTTGAACGCTGACCTTATGCTCTCTGGCAATCTGCCAAAGCGTATCCCCGGTTTGTACTCGGTATGAGGCCAGAGAGACCGTCTGTGGGTGGTGATCGAGGCCAGTGCCGGGAATTTTCAGGCGCTGGCCGATGTTGAGTAAATCCCCCCGCAGGTCATTCTGCACGCGTAACTGATGAATGCTTATTCCATATTCAGCAGCAATGCCTGACAGTGTATCCCCCGATCTCACCTGATACTCCTTGATCGGTGCCCATTGCGCGACAGGTGTATTGTTAAGCACCAGTTTAAACCCTGCGACGCTTTCTACCGGCAGGACGATACGGTGGGGACCTTCGGGATGTGTGACCCAGCGACTGTAGCCGGCATTGAGCTGATGCAGTGTGTCGCTGTCAATACTGGCCATCTCTGCCGCTTTAACCAGATCGAGTTGTTCCGGTAAATCGACGACGTCAAAATAGGGCGAATCCGGAATGGAGGGCAATACGATGCCATGAGATTCGGGGTCTGCAACTACCCGGGATATCGCCAGCAATTGCGGTACATAGGCCCTGGTTTCACGGGGTAATTTCAATGACCAGAAGTCTGTTGGTTTGCCGTCGCGCTTGTTGCGTTCAATAGCTCTTCTGACAGTGCCTTCACCACTGTTATAGGCCGCCAGAGCCAACAGCCAGTCGCCTTCAAAATAGTTGTTCAGGTATGTCAGGTAACTGATTGCCGCTTCGGTTGCCGCCAGCGGATCACGGCGGCCATCGTACCACCAGTCCTGTTTAAGACCGAATCGATCGCCAGTCATCGGGATGAACTGCCAAAGTCCTGATGCATGGCTGCCAGAGTAGGCAAAAGGGTCGTAGGCGCTTTCAACGACCGGCAGCAGTGTCAATTCCAGAGGCAGATTGTTGTCTTCCAGCTCTTCAACAATATGGTAGAGATACAGCTCGCCGCGGCTCATGACGCGGTCAATATAACTCTGGTTATTGCTGAACCACTCAACCTGTTTAGCGATGCGAGGATCAGCGTAGTGTCCTTGCAGGGCCATCCCGTCGCGCACTCGCCGCCACAAGTCATCGGTAGAGTCGGGCTTGAGGTCGACCGGTTCAGTTTTGTCAGTATTTTTTCCGGAGAAGATGATCCAGCGTTTTTCCCGAGGTACAGTGGAAATCTGTGTGTTGGACTTCTTCGCTTTGTTGGGGTGGGTGGCTGCGCTGTGTGGGTAGTTATGGCTTGACTGTTGCGCACAACCGGATATTAAGGCAATAAAAACAATAAGATACGCTCGAAAAAAAATCTGCATGGTATTATGTTCTTTTTGCCAGTACCAGCTTAAGGATTCTAACTACCTGAGCCATCAAGATCAATTTATCTCTGACACTTCGGGAGGTGTTGTGAACAAACGCCCAGTTTGGAATGCTTGGGGTATGCGACGGATATTGAGCCTGGCTGTGGCAAAGAACCGGCCTAAAACTGATCTTTCCAGTGGCGAATAATAGCGAATACATCGCCAACGGTTCCTCCGGAGGGAAGCCCCCGGGCACTGGCTGCCCTCCTCACTGAATCCTGGGTTACCCGCAGGAAGGGGTTGGTTGTCAGTTCTTCTGCCAAACTTGAAGGAACCGTGGCCTGTGCCCGGCTGCGTAGTTGAATGACCTGCTTTAAGCGTTCCTGCACTGCACGATTTTCCGGCTCCACAGCTTGGGCAAATAAAAGGTTGGCCTTGGTGTATTCATGGGCGCAATAGATTTTCGTTGCCGGCGGCAAGGCGGCAAGCCGCGACAATGATCGCCACATTTGTTCAGGTGAACCTTCAAATAATCGACCGCAGCCACCTGCAAACAGGGTGTCTCCACAAAACACCAATGGAGTTCCCGCCTCAAAAAAAGCTATGTGGTCCAGGGTGTGACCCGGTACGCCAAGAACATTAAAGTGGGTGCCGTCAAGAGTCAGCTGGTCGCCATCGACTAGGCTATGCGTTGTCTGGTGTATGTCCGGTGGTCCGTAGACCGGAACTGCCGTATGGTGAAGCAGTGAGTCGACCCCGCCCACGTGATCGGGATGGTGGTGCGTGATCAGAATACCCGAAAGATCCAGATCAAGGCTTCCCAGTGCCTGCAGAACGGGTTCCGCGTCTCCTGGATCGACGACAAAGGCCAACCGACTGTCGGGTTGGTGAAATAGCCATAGGTAGTTGTCTGAAAATGCAGGCAACCTGTGCACGATAAGAGGCATGATAGGTTCCAGTGGTTTTAAAAATTGATCTTTCCCATAATAACGAACTTCGTCTTGTGGGTGAAAACCGGAAATCAGAATGAAACGGCATAACTGGTTGCTAGCAGCAAGGGAGTTTCTTGAGCAACGGCATATTGTCCGTCCCCTGGCCGACTCGCAGGGTTCGCTGGACAGCTGGTTTCAGTCCCGCTCTGGGCAAGTGTTGTTGCATCGCGAAAGAGCCATGCTCGAGCATATGATGCCTGGATCGGGTGCCCACCGTCTCATGTATCTGGGTGCCAGTTCAAACCGCTTGCTGGTTGGTGATTTTAATCATTTGCAGAGTTTTTCTATTGGCGCCTCTGCGGTGTTGCCAGGTTGCGCTTCGGCAATCGCGGATTTCGATGCCCTGCCGTTACCATCGGAAACCATTGATACTGTGGTGCTGCACCATGCACTGGAATTTTCTGCTTATCCACACGAAGTCCTCAATGAAGTGGCAAGGGTTTTGACTCCCTGTGGTCATGTGGTGATCGTAGTGGTGAATCCACTCAGTCTGTTCGGTCTAAGTAAATGGGTCGCACGATATTTCTCTTCCCGTGCGATATGGTCATACCATAGTCTCCGTTACAGCCGTCTGCTCGATTGGTTGCGGTTGCTCAACCTGCAACCCATTCAGGCTGTTTCCGGTTGCTTTGGCTGGCCATTGCAACACCTGGCTACGTTGGACCGAAAAAGCTTCCTGGAATCTATCGGCCAAAAGAGTAAGTTGCCCTGGGGCGCCTTTTATATTGTGGTGGCCAGAAAATACACCGCCCGGCTAACCCCGGTTAAACCCGGATTGTGGCGTTCAGTCAGCCTTCCGGTTTTGCCGGTCACAAAGAAAAATGGCGCTATGAAAAAACCATTTGATGGAGAGCAGTAATTGAAGGATGTAGAAATTTTTACTGATGGTGCCTGTCGGGGAAATCCCGGCCCAGGTGGCTGGGGTGCACTGTTGCGGTACGGGGAGCTTGAAAAAAAACTTTACGGTGGTTCCCTGGATACAACCAATAACCGTATGGAACTGATGGCTGCCATTGAAGCGCTCTCTGCATTAAAGAAACCCTGTCGAGTCGCCCTGACTACCGACTCCGAATATGTGCGGCAGGGGATTACCACCTGGTTATCGAACTGGAAGCAGAAAGGCTGGAAGACCTCGGCAAAAAAGCCGGTGAAAAATATTGATCTCTGGCAGCAGTTGGATCAGCAGGTGGCCAGACATGAGGTTCAATGGCACTGGGTAAAGGGCCACAGTGGTCACCGCGAAAACGAGATTGCCGATCAGTTGGCAAATCTTGGTATCGATGAGCTTTTATCAAACAACAGATAACCAATAACACAGCATAACAAGGTGTTGCCATGCGACAGATCGTCCTCGATACAGAAACCACGGGACTGGAAACGAGCCAGGATCACCGGATTATAGAAATCGGCTGTGTTGAGCTCGTTAATCGCCGTCTCACTGGTCGGCATTATCATCAGTACATCAACCCCCTGCGTGAAGTGGACGATGGGGCGATGGAGGTGCACGGGATAAGTAATGAGTTTCTTGCCGATAAACCACTATTTGCCGACGTTGCCGAGCAATTCCTGGCGTTTATTGAAGACGCCGAGCTGGTGATTCATAACGCTCCCTTTGATGTAGGATTCATTGACCATGAGTTCAGAAAGCTGGACGGCTTTGGCAGAGTGATGGATTACTGCACTATCGTCGATACCCTGGTGATGGCCAGGCAGCGCCACCCCGGCCAGAAAAATAATCTCGACGCCCTTTGCAAGCGGTATGACGTGGATAATGCCCAGCGTGATTTACACGGCGCATTGCTGGATGCTGAAATTCTTGCAGACGTTTACTTGATGATGACAGGTGGCCAGGTGGATCTTGTTCTGGGCGGACAGAGTCATACCACCGGTGATCTCGGAACACAGGAGATACGCCGTCTGCCATCTGGCCGGCCGCAACTGCCTGTCATCAAGGCGACGACAGAAGAAGTCGCCGTACACTGTGACCAGCTGACCCGTATTCAAAAAATCAGCGGTGACCAGTGTGTCTGGCTTGCTGCGACCGATGCCGTTGATGAAGCCTCTCGCTAGAGAATAGACATGGCTCACCCCCGGCGATAAGCACGCCCCCTGTTTGCTGAGACATGGATCGTCTTTACAAACACCTGAATTTGAAAGCGCCTCATTGGTATCAGGGTGTGCAGAAATGCCCCGAAGCGCTTTTTCAGGCCTATTGCAAGTAAAGATAAACCTCTACGATCAGCAAGTTTGCGGTAAAGGTGCGAGATGTAATAGCGAGATGAGGATCGACAACCGGGTAAGCAATAATGGCGTGCTTTTAGCTGACAGGCAAGTCGCCCGAACTGGTTGATAAACACCTTATAAATTGGCTGAGATACGTGATAGCCATTAAAACGCTGGTCTGTCGATTCAGCCTCAAACCACGGTGATTAATAATGTTATTATCAAAATATCCGGGTATGTTACACAGTATAGCTGGCTTTTGTTTTTGTAATGGTCGGTGATCTGAAATAGGCATTTGATGGTATGTATCAAATAAATACACAGGCATTAAAGCTAGTCAGGGAAGAGCTCGATAAGGAAGTCGGTATCCTGGTTGATCTGCTTGAACAGCCGGTGGAATCCATTGACTGGTCTGAATGCAGCCGGGGTTTATCTCAGCTCCATGGTGTGTTTTCGCTACTGGAAATGGTCGGCGGAAAAATGCTTCTGGACGAAATGCAGGAGACCGTCAGAAAAGCGGAGGATGGCTCTCCTGGCGCAGCGGTGGTGAATACTGTCAAACACTCACTGGAACTGATGCCCGGTTATGTCTGCCAGCTGCAGATGCACGGTAAGGACAGTCCTCTGTTGTTGTTGCCAGAGATCAATCAGTTACGGGCAGCCCGCAAGCAGCCTCAGCTCAATGAATACCAGCTTCTGAATGGTTTAATGCCGGATGTACCAACGATTTCCTCGGTGGCACAGAAGGATCATCACTCAATTGAAGCGATCCGGGTCGCCCGACAGCTTTACCAACAGGGTTTGGCTCATGTTCTCAAGGGGAGTACTCGTCCCACCGCGATAAAAGTGATGGCCCATGGTATACAGCGTTTGCGCAATTCACTTAGCGACGAAAAAGAGGCCATCTACTGGGCATTGGTATTCGATGTGTTAGGTGCACTTTATCGTGGTGCGCTTGGTTTTGAGCAGAGCCGTTTGCGAAGTCTTATGGCTATTGAGCGGCAGTTGCGCATGCTGTCTGACAACGCACCCGCTGAACAAAGTTATCCCATATCGCTGCAACAGAATATGTTGGCCAACTTTCTGTTGTCCGGCATGAATACCGAGGGTGCTGCCAAACTGGCAGTCCGCCTTGGCATCTCACCACTGGATTTTACCGCTACCGATATCCGCAATGTGCGGGCTATGTTTGTGGAAGAGGGCAATCAGTCCTTTGTCGAGCGCCTTGCCGTGATCGCTACCCAGATCGAGCAATTGCGGAGCTTGCTGGATGATCAGGTGAAACAGGAAAGTATCGGGAGCGGACCCCTCAAGGAAGCCGCTGTACTTTTTTCTGCACTATCTGAAGAGTTGAAAAACTGTGGGCTGGGTTTGGCTGAAGAGCGTTGTTCTCAGCATGCTCTTGCCATTGCGAACCTGACGGACAGTACATTGCCCTCTGGGATTATGGAGGAGATGGCAGATACGCTGCTATATCTGGACTCTATTATTCTGGAGCTCCAGTCACGGCCGCACTCTGAAAGTGAGCGCATTAAAATTAATGCGTTGAGCATTAAAGAAGTTGTTGAAGAAAATATAATCAGTCATGCGCAGCGGCGAGTGTTGCAGGAAGCGTCGAGTCATCTGGCCAGTATCATGCAGCTGACCTCGGATTATTGTGATGGCATTGCCGGCGATGAGCTGGCAATACCGCTGGCCGATAACTTCAAAATGATATTGGGTGCGGTTGGCATACTCGGCTTGACGCGTGCTGAGAACGTAACAGTCCGCTGTCTCGATATTATCAACCACAGCCTGGGCCCAGCCAGTCAGCTGCCGCTGTCATCCATCATCGAGGTGTTTGCCGATGCCGTGGTAAGCCTGGAGTACTACCTGGATAATCGCCGCTGGAATTCCGATTTCGAGGATACCGTTCTCGGTGTGGCTGAAGAGTGTCTTGAGAAACTGGAAAGCTAGTTCTATACCTCCAGAGAAGCAGCAGCCAATGTCCGATTATCACTTTGAGCCCTGTATCCGTATTCCCGGGCATAATAGCCGTCAACCGCTATTTCTGCTGGTGCGTGGTCAGCAATTGCTCTGCCGGACGAACTCGGATCCCGGCATCCTGTTTGATGGCGATGAAGTCGATACATCAGGTTTCCCGGTGCATTTGCTTGGACTGTTTCACCGTTGCCCCTGTTATGTGTTGGATATGACGCATGCCCAGGTGCTGCCGGCGAGAACTGAATGGCGTGATCTCCGTGCGTTGTTACAGGATCTCTCCGCTGACCTTTTCAATCTGGCCGGGCGTGCCTGTCAGGTTGCTCAATGGGATCTCCAGCATCGCTACTGTGGTTTCTGTGGCAGTCAGACAGTGGTTTCTCCGGGAGACAGGTCGCGGCGTTGCAATGATTGCCATGCGTTTTTTTACCCCAGGATATCGCCTTGCGTGATTGTCCTGATAACCCGGGACGACCATTGTTTACTGGCCAGCAGTGCCCGTAACCAGGGAAAGTTTTACAGTGCGCTGGCAGGTTTCATTGAGCCGGGGGAGTCGGCAGAACAGACAATCCACCGTGAGGTGATGGAGGAAGTGGGTATTCGGGTAGATAACCTGCGCTATTTTGGAAGTCAGCCCTGGCCGTTTCCAGGGCAGTTGATGATTGGCTTCCATGCAGATTATCACTGCGGGGATATCCAAGTGGACGGTATCGAAATCACCCAGGCGGACTGGTGGCGATTTGATCGTTTGCCTCCCTGCCCGGGCTCTCAAACCCTCTCTGGTCAACTGATTCAGCATTTTGTTGATAGCTGTCTGGGTATAGACCCACTACCATGACTGCTTCCACGCTAGTGCCGATCATTGTAGGCGTCATTTTTTTGCTGCTGGCACTCAGGTTGCTGTTGAGCGGGGGCATGCTCAAGGCAATCGTGCGAGCCTTGCTGGGGTTATCGTTTCTCGCAGCCAGCGCCATGTTTTTTCTTGGTGGCTACGACCTGCTGACCTATAAACGATTGCTGGTGGAGCAACCCGTGGCTACCTTACAGTTTGTTAAACTGGCGCCACAGAGCTACCGTGTATTGCTTGTTCAGATCGATGGAGAGGAACACCGTCTGCAACTATTGGGAGATCAGTGGCAACTGGATGCCCGGACCTTGCGTTGGCATCCTTCTCTGGCCAGTATCGGTTTTAAATCCCAGTACCGGCTGGACAGAATCAGTGGTCGTTATGCGGATATAATTGAACAACGGCACGGCGAGCAGACGGTACACCCGCTGCAAGTCAGCCCCTATGGTTTTGATGCCTGGCAGGTACTCAGACAGGTACCCTGGTTGCAGGAGTGGGTCAGCGCTAAGCAGGGCACTGCAACTTACCAGCCGATGGCGGATGGTGCTGTTTACGAGGTGACGCTGGCGTATGGCGGGTTGTTTGCCCGTCCGGTCAATAGCGAAGCCAAGCGGGCAGTATCTGGTTGGCGATAATCTTCACGAACAAATGCGCGTTATTTATAGAGAGTAGACGGATAAGGGAGTCACACATTGGATTTTTTACTGGAATACGGACTTTTTCTGGCCAAAGTCGTTACGGTCGCTTTGTCTTTGGTGGTGGTGCTGGGGTTGCTGATCAATCTTGGTGGCCGCATTCGCAAGCAAGAGGGTGTCCTGGAAGTTGAGAAAATCAACGATACCATTGAGCAGTTGGGGAATGCTGTGCAGACAGCCATGCTCGGTAGCGCCGAAAGAAAAAAACTGGCAAAGCAGAAAAAGAAAGAAGCAAAAGATCGGCTCAAGCAGGTATCAGAAAAGACACGCGTGTTTCTGCTTGCCTTCAAGGGTGATCTGCGTGCCTCCGCGGTGGCAAGCCTGAGAGAGGAGATCACCGCCGTTTTGAGTCAAGCCAAACCGGAAGACGAAGTGGTTGTGCTGTTGGAAAGTGCCGGAGGTATGGTGCATAGCTATGGTCTGGCCGCCAGCCAGCTTGATCGCATCAAGAAACGGGGTATTCCGCTCACGGTCTGTGTCGACAAAATAGCTGCCAGTGGTGGTTACATGATGGCCTGCGTGGCAGACAAGATTCTTGCGGCTCCTTTTTCCATGATCGGCTCTATCGGTGTCGTTGCCCAGCTACCCAACTTCAATCGGTTGCTTAAAAAACACGATGTCGATGTGGAATTACACACCGCCGGTGAATTCAAGCGAACACTGACGATGTTTGGCGAGAACACTGATGAGGGGCGGGAAAAATTTATTGAGGATATCCAGGAAATCCATGACCTGTTCAAAAATTTTGTTGGTAGCCACAGAAAAGATCTGGATATCGACAAAATTGCTACGGGGCAGGTCTGGTTGGGCACCCGAGCGCTTGAGGAGTCGCTGGTGGACGAGCTCATGACCAGCGATGAGTACCTGGTTGATCGTTCAAATCAGGCGGATATTTATCAGGTCAGTTACCTGCACCACAAGTCCTTGCCTGAAAAATTGGGGCTGGCAACGGAAAACAGGGTGGACAGTCTGCTGCTTCGGTGGTGGAACCGACTGTGCAACAGTCGTTACTCCGTCTGATCGATGGTCGTTGTTTCGAGCTCGGTCAATTGCGTCGGAGTTTTTCACTCACCGCGATCGGGTTGGGGAAGTTGAATGTAACAATGTAACTGGATATCAGAAAGGTCAATATGGCTGCAGCCTGAATCAGGTGTGATGCCATGACGCCAATCAGCGAAGCGTTGAAGGCGACGTAGGCAATCAACAGGGAAAACTCGCTGATTTGCCCAAGCCGGAAACCGAGATCCCAGGCCAGTACCTTCTTCTCGCTCTGGCGTTCGAGCAGGACCCGGAATATCACGGGTTTGAGAATCAGCATGGTTACCCCAAGTGTCGCCGCCGCGAGAGCGATTTCCGGTAATAAGCCGAGATTAAAGCCGGCACCCAGGGAAAAGAAAAACATGATCAGAAAGAAGTCCCGCAGAGGTTTCAGTGTCAGCGCAATGTGCTGAGAGATTGGGCTTGAAGCGATCGTTATACCTGCCAGAAAGGCACCGATTTCCCGCGACAGGCCAAGTACCTCTGCCAACTCAGATAATCCCATACACCAGCCGATGGCCAGCAGGAAAATATACTCACCCATCTGATCAAACTTGGCGATCAGCTTGAGTAACACCCAACGCACAAATCCCCAGGCAAACAGTATCAACAGGGGGAGAGCGAGCAGGGTGATACCGATTTGTGTGATATTAATCTGCCCGCCATCGCCACTGAGCAGTACCAGTAATACAAAGATGGCGAGAAAATCCTGCATTAGAAGCAGACCGATCATCATCTCGCCGATATGACGATGATGAAGGATTGTCGTAGGCAACAACTTGATACCAATGATGGTGCTGGAAAACATCATTGCAGCACCGATGATCAGAGATTCGGTGGTTGTGAAGTCAAACAGTCGGGCAATCAGGTAGCCGGCACAGGCAAAGATTAACGAACTGATCAGCGTCACCACTGTCACTTTTCTGAAGGCTCGGAGCAGTGACCTGGGTTGCAAGTCGAGGCCCAGTAGAAACAGCAGGAAAATAATGCCGATTTCTGAGATTTCGGACAGCAGATGCACGTCCTGTACCCAGCCAAAGCCGTAGGGACCAATCAGCGCACCCAGTGTGATATAGGCGACCAGTAGTGGCTGCCGGCCAAAGATCGCCATGGAGGCGATAATGGCAGAGCCAGTGAAGATCAGAAAGAACGATTGAAAAACCGTTTCGGACATAGAAACACTCCAGAATCCGTATTGTGCGTGATGGACTCTGGAGCGACAAGCCTGTCTGACGGTTACGTAATGTCAGGGAGGCTGTTTAACACGTCAGGATTGTTGTCTACTGCCGTGTTGCGGCCAGGCATAAAGTTTTTACTTTTACTGGTCGCGACGGAACAGGGGGTTGGGGTCGTCCGCATCACCCTGATAGGTAACGCTGAAATCATTCAGGGATTTCAGTGCTTCTTCCAGGTCGGTGCCTTCTCTGAGCTGAAAAGCATCGAAGCCACAGCGCTTCAGATAGAACAACTGATCGCGGATGACATGGCCGATAGCGCGCAGTTGCCCATTGTAGCCATAGCGCTCGCGCAGCAGCCGGCCGGCAGTAAAACCACGTCCATCGGTAAATGAGGGAAAATTAATGGCGATGACCGGAAACATATTCGCTTTTTCGCCGATGTCTTCCACTTCTTCATCACTGTCTATCCAGATACCCAGTACGGGCAAACGGAGGTCCTCTGAGTGTTCCAGCCAGTACTTCATGGGCAGTAAAAGGAGTTTGTTGACCGGGGGTTCTCCCAGAAATACTTTGGGGAGAACCTCCCATTTGTCATCGACAATTTTGTCCTTAATGATGATTTTTGGCATAGACGCTCTCCTTGAAGGGATCGAGACCAATGCGGCGACAGGTGTCTATAAACAGTTCATCCCCGCGGCGGTTTTGTAAATACACATTGAGAATTTTCTCAATGACGTCGGGCATTTCTTCACGGCCGAAAGAAGGCCCCAGCACGCTGGCCAGTTCGGCATCTGTGCCAGCTCTGCCTCCCAGTTGAATCTGGTAGAACTCTTCGCCTTTTTTATCGACGCCGAGTACCCCGATATTACCAACATGGTGGTGACCGCAGGCGTTCATGCAGCCTGATATGTTCAGTGTCAGATCGCCGAGATCATAGAGGTAGTCCAGATCATCGAAGCGGCGCTGGATAGCTTCAGCCACAGGGATAGATTTGGCGTTAGCCAGCGAGCAAAAATCCCCTCCAGGGCAGCAGATCAGGTCGGTCAGGGTGCCGATATTGGGTGTGGCAAAACCGGCCACTTTGGCTTTTTGCCAGAGGGCAAACAAATCCGATTTTTTGACATCTGCCAAAACCAGGTTCTGATTGTGGGTGGCACGGATTTCACTGAAGGAATACTGATCTGCCAGATCGGCGATTGCTTCCAGCTGGCTGTCCGTCACATCGCCGGGAGCAACACCGGTGGGTTTCAGTGACAGGGTAACAATTCGATAACCCGGTATCCGATGAGGGTGGGTGTTGCGCTCCAGCCAGCGACTGAAAGCTTTGTGTTCCTGCGCCTGGCTACTGAGTGAGGCTTCTGCAGTGGCATCGTCCAGTGATTCATAAGCGGGTTCGGTAAAGTAGGCTTTTACCCGTTTTACTTCTTCCTCGGTGAGTGTTTCTGGGCTGTCCTTGATGTGGGCCCACTCCGCCTCGACTTTTTCAGCAAAGACTTCGGGCGTCCAGGCGCGTACCAAAATCTTGATTCTGGCTTTGTACTTGTTGGCGCGGTTACCGTAGCGATTGTAGACACGCACAATGGCTTCCAGATAAGTCAGCAGATGCTGCCAGGGCAGAAATTCACGGATAACACTGCCTATTACCGGTGTGCGCCCTAGACCACCACCGACCAGTACCTGAAAACCAATCTCCCCGGCAGCATTTCTGACTATCTGCAAGCCGATATCGTGAACCAGAATGGCCGCACGGTCCCCTTCGGTGCCGCTGACAGCAATTTTGAATTTACGCGGCAGAAAGGCGAACTCGGGGTGGAAGGTTGACCACTGGCGCAGGATCTCACACCAGGGACGTGGGTCTTCAATTTCGTCAGCAGCAACACCGGCAAACTGGTCCGACGTGATATTGCGAATACAGTTACCGCTGGTTTGGACGGCATGCATCTGCACTTCTGCCAGTTGCGCCAGGATCTCGGGCACCTCTTCCAGTTGTGGCCAGTTCAGCTGAATATTCTGCCGGGTAGTGATATGGCAATAGCCTTTATCATAGGTTCTGACAATATCTGCGAGCTTGCGCAGTCGTGTTGAATTGAGCAGACCGTAGGGCACTGCAATTCTGAGCATGGGCGCCAGACGCTGAATGTAGAGGCCGTTCTGCAGGCGCAGGGGCAGAAACTCTTCATCGGTCAGTTCACCGGCCAGATAACGATTGGTCTGACCGCGAAACTGGGTAACTCGCTCTTCAATGATTTTTTGATCGTTTTCAGTATATTGGTACATAAATTGTCAGGTTTTCAGCAGCTGGACAAAGAAAGGCGGGAATTCTACAGGTATTCCCGAAGACTGTCAGTGGGATGTGGATGATAGCGCCCACGGCAGCATTTTTGAAAAACTTTTTCTCTCTAAGTACCGGCCGTTGGGGAATAACGGGGCTGTGGTGACTGTCATGGCTGGGACAATGGCCATCGATGTTGCTACAATGCCGGGCGCCGTTTTTATGAAGCCATAGAGGGTTAAAAAATGTCTGACCAAGCGGAAGTTGCCCAACCTGACGAGTCCAGAAATGATGACAGTAGCGTTGATGCCATTGCCACCGTCGCGGCTGTGACGATTGTTGTGTTGGCCGTTGTTTTCTGGCTGACCACTTTGTAGGTTCGAAGCACAAAGAAGATTAAAAAGGCGGCCCATGGGCCGCCTTTTTAATCCCTTCACTGTTCATGTGTGAGCTCTGAGAATTTTCTTATATGCCAGCACTTTTGAGTACCAGTTTTACGACCACTACCACACAGAAAATAAACAGGACGGTAAAGATCAGACCTGAAGCGATGTAAGCGTAAATATTGCCGTGTTTAAAGTCCCGCTCCCGGTTTTTGTTACTCTGTACGCCAAAAAAGGCCGCGAGGGTGCTGAATACAATCTGCCAGAAGCCAGGTTTTTGCTCGTTGTCATCGTTCATGCTCAATCGTCCAGCACCGGGCTTAACCAGCGCTCCATTTGGGCGACGGGAACACCTTTCCTCTCGGCCAGGCTCTCAAGTTGATCCCGCTGCATTTTCCCTGTATTGAAATATTTCGCCTGCGGGTGGGAGAAATAAAAGCCACTCACTGAGGCCGCGGGCAACATGGCAAAGCTTTCGGTCAGGGAAATCCCGGTTGTGGCAGTGGCATCAAGCAGCCTGAAAAGCGTTTCTTTTTCACTGTGGTCAGGGCAGGCGGGATAACCTGGTGCGGGCCGGATGCCGCGATAGGCCTCTTTTATCAGTGCCTCCGTATCCAGTGCTTCATCGGCGGCATAGCCCCAAAACTCGGTTCGGACGCGCTGATGAAGCCGCTCTGCGAAGGCTTCTGCGAACCGGTCTGCCAGCGCTTTTACCATGATACTGTTGTAGTCATCGCCATTGGCTTCGTATTCCCGGGCCAATTCATCAGCACCGATGCCCGCAGTGACCGCGAAGGCGCCGATATAATCCTGAATAGCAGTTTCCTTTGGCGCCACATAATCTGCAAGTGACATCATCTGTGGCGGGGCCCCCGGCTTTCTGGTCTGCTGGCGAATCTGGTGCAGTGTGCCGATGACATCCTTACGCGACTCATCGGCATAGACTTCAATGTCGTCCGCATTGACGGTATTGGCTGGCCAAAGTCCGAAGACACCTCTGGCTTTGATCAGTTTGCCGTCTATCAATTTTCGCAACATGTCTTTTGCATCAGAAAACAGATTCCGTGCCGCTTCACCGACTTTATCGTCGTCAAGAATTTTCGGGTATTTGCCCGACAGGCCCCAGGTAATGAAGAAAGGTGTCCAGTCAATCATTTCCATCAGTTCTTCCAGCGGGTAGTCTTCCATGATCTGTACCCCCAGTTTGACGGGGACTGCTGGTTGATATTTGCTCCAATCAGTTTTCAGACCGGCTTTCCGGGCTTCGTTATAGGTGAGAATGGTTCCACGGGGTTTGCGGTTGGCCGTGCGGTGCCGAACCTGTTCGTATTCCAGCTGGAGATCTGCCACAAAGGCATCGCGGAGATCCTTGCTGAGAAGTCTGCTAGCAACGCCAACGGCTCGGGATGCATCGGGCACGTAAACGGTCTGATTACGCTGGTATTTTGGATCAATTTTAACCGCAGTGTGGGCCTTGGAGGTGGTGGCACCGCCTATCAAAAGGGGAAAGCTCAGCTGGCGTCGCTCCAATTCGCTGGCGATATGGACCATTTCATCGAGTGAGGGAGTGATCAGCCCTGAGAGGCCAATAATGTCTACGGATTCTTTGAGTGCTGTATCAATGATTTTGTCAGCGGGCACCATGACGCCCAGATCGATCACCTCATAATTGTTGCAGCGCAGGACCACACCGACAATATTCTTACCGATATCGTGGACGTCGCCCTTGACCGTAGCCATCAGAATCTTGCCATTGGCCTGGGCATCTTCTTCTTTTTCAGCCTCTATGAATGGCTGCAGGTAGGCGACTGCCTGCTTCATGACACGGGCGGATTTTACTACCTGTGGGAGGAACATTTTGCCCTCGCTGAACAGGTCGCCAACCACGTTCATCCCATCCATCAGTGGGCCTTCAATCACATGCAGAGGGCGTTCAGCTTCCTGTCTCGCAGCTTCGGTATCCTCTTCAATATAGCTGGTTATCCCTTTTACCAGTGAATGCTCCAGGCGTTTTTTTACTGGCCAGCAACGCCATTCCAGATCTTCCTTGCGCTCTGTGCCACTGCCGTCGCCGCGATATTTTTCGGCGATGTTGAGCAGGTTTTCCGTGGCCTCGGCATGGCGGTTGAGGATCACATCCTCAACCCGGTCTCGCAGCTCGTCGGGTAAGTCGCTGTACACGGCCAGCTGTCCGGCATTGACGATGCCCATCCGCAGCCCGGCCTTGATGGCGTGGTAGAGAAACACAGAGTGAATGGCCTCCCTCACAGGATTGTTGCCCCGGAAGGAGAAAGACACATTGCTGATGCCACCGGAGATCAGTGCATGGGGCAGGTTCCGGGTGATCCAGCTTGAGGCTTCGATGAAGTCCATGGCGTAATTGTTGTGTTCATCAATCCCGGTGGCCACGGCAAATACATTGGGATCAAAGATAATGTCCTGTGGCGGGAAACCTACCTGATTGACCAGGATGTCATAGCAGCGCTGGCAAATCTTCTTGCGCCTTTCCAGGTTATCCGCCTGACCGTCTTCGTCAAACGCCATGACGACTACTGCTGCACCATAGCGCAGGCAGAGTTTGGCCTGTTCGATAAAGGACGCCTCACCTTCCTTGAGGCTGATCGAGTTGACCACGCATTTGCCCTGTGCCCACTTTAAACCGGCTTCGATCACATGCCATTTCGACGAGTCAATCATCAGTGGTATACGTGAGATATCCGGTTCCGATGCCACCAGTTTGAGGAACGTGGTCATGGCCTCTACGGCATCGAGCATGCCCTCATCCATATTGACATCGATGATCTGTGCGCCATCTTCCACCTGCTGCCGTGCCACTTGCAGTGCCGTGTCGTAGTCACCGTTCATGACCAGCGATTTGAAACGGGCAGAGCCGGTGACATTGCAGCGCTCCCCCACATTGACGAACAGCGATTCGTCAGTAATGTTGAATGCTTCGAGACCGGAAAGCCGACAGGCAGGAGCAATCTCCGGCACCTGTCGAATGGCCTTGGTGGCCACAGCTTCGGCGATTGCCCGGATATGGTCAGGCGTGGTACCGCAGCACCCGCCGAGAATATTGATCAGGCCACTCTGGGCGAACTCTTCGACAATCTCGGCCATCTCAGCTGCGCTTTCATCGTATTCACCAAACTCATTTGGCAGTCCCGCATTGGGATGGGCGCTGACCAGGGTATTGGCAACCCGTGATAGTTCTTCAATGTGGGGTCGGAGTTCCTTGGCGCCCAGGGCACAGTTGAGACCGATCGAAAACGGTCTGGCGTGAGCCAGTGAGTTCCAGAAGGCTTCGGGAGTTTGTCCCGACAGGGTGCGGCCACTGGCATCGGTAATCGTACCGGAAATCATCAGGGGCAGTTCGGTGTCGAGCTTTTCAAAAACAGCCTGTACTGCAAAAACCGCCGCTTTGGCATTCAATGTATCGAATACAGTCTCAATCAGAATAATGTCAGAGCCACCGGCAATGAGCCCTTCAGTGGCTTCCATATAGGCAGCTACCAGCTCATCAAAGCTGGTGTTTCTCGCGCCGGGATCGTTGACGTCCGGCGATATTGAGCAGGTGCGGCTGGTGGGGCCGATAACGCCGGCTACCCAACGGGGTTTGTCCGGCGTGGCGATGGCATCACAGGCCTCTCGGGCAATCCTGGCACCTGCTTCGTTCAGCTCCCGGGCCAGAGACTCCATACCGTAGTCCGTCATGGATACGGCGGTGGAGTTAAAGGTGTTGGTCTCGATAATATCCGCACCGGCTTCGAGGTAGGCCTCGTGGAGCCCACGAATTACCCCGGGTTGTGTCAGTGAAAGCAGGTCATTGTTGCCGGCTACATCCTGTGACCAGTCGACGAAACGTTCACCCCGGTAATCGGACTCGGTAAAACGATGAGACTGGATCATGGTGCCCATGCCGCCATCCAGAATCAGAATGCGTTGTGTGGCTGCCCGGTGAAGAGCGTCGATGCGAGTTTGCCGATTATTCAAGGTGTGCTTCTCTATAACTGGGGGTAAACAAGGGACTGCATTCTAGCAGATTTATCCATTGGTTCTCAGCTTGCCGATACCTGGTTCCCCCGGTGGGCTGTAGCTGGGTAAAAAGTCCGGTGTTTGATTGTCGCGTTCAAACAAGGCTGCTAGAATACATGACTAAATTAGTCAGGTATATCTATCAGGTCGTTCTTATGCTGAGTATCACTATCACCGAATCCGCTGAACAGTATCTGGCGGGGCTGTTGGCCAAACAGGATTGCGAAGGCATCGGTATTCGTATGTTTGTCACCGATCCGGGGACACCGAAGGCAGAAACCTGTATAGCCTATTGCCGTCCAGGTGAAGAGCAGGATAAGGATGAAGTGATGGAGCTCGCCAGCTTCAAGGCGTATTTCGATCACCGCAGTCTGCCGTTTCTTGAAGACGCGAAGGTGGATTATGCCGACGAGAAGTTTGGAGGGCAGTTGACTATCAGGGCACCCAATTCACGCATGCCTAGGGTCAGTGACGACAGCCCGCTCGAAGACAGAATTAACTACCTGCTTTACAACGAAATCAATCCTGGACTGGCAGCCCACGGTGGGGTCATCAGCCTTGAAGAAATTGTAGACAATGTAGCTGTACTGCGGTTCGGTGGCGGATGTCAGGGTTGCGGCATGGCCGATGTGACCCTCAAGGAAGGTGTGGAGAAAACCATGCTGGAGAAAATTCCTGAGCTCAAGGGCATCAGGGATGTCACTGATCACTCTGATCGGAGCCAGGCTTATATCTAGAGCCGCACCCCAAGCGCCTTTTATATATACTGGTACTGTGAACTTGAAATACTAATCCAGCTGGCTTTCAGTAAGTAGGCCAGTAAGGAGCATTGGATGCCCAGGTTACCAGAGTTTGATCGGGAAGAGGTCCTCGATAATGCCTTGTCTCTGTTTTGGTCTGATGGATATGAGGCCAGTTCCATCAGTAAACTTCTTAGCGTGATGAACCTCAATAGAGGCAGTCTCTACAGCTCCTTCGGCAGCAAGTCCGCATTGTTCAGCACAGTGCTTGATCACTATATGGCCTATCTTCAGTGCCATTTATTCAGCTGCACACTGGTCAGCGTCGAAGATCCCTGTGATGCAATCACCGCTTTTTTTGATAAGGCATTTTTTGAACCCGAACAGAGTCAGTTAGCCAATGGCTGCCTGTTTTTCAACGCGATTTCCGAGCTGAGCAATAATAAACCTGAGCTGGCCGGGAAAGCCCGGGAATCGATCCACTGGATTCGTCAATTATTCTATACCCGGTTATTGGAGGCGAGGCGGTTGGGTCGGATCGGTTCCGGGCAGGATATCGAAGGATTGGCTGATTACCTGATTGCGCTTGTGGCTGGCTTGCGCACCCTGTGTAAATCCGGTGCCGATGCAGAGGTATTGAGGCGTGTTATTGAGGCCGGACTGAGTACAGTTTTTACTGAATAGATAATTGAAAAGCATTAAAAAACAGGCTATTAAACCTGTTTTTTAATGCTGGATAGAGAATTATTTTGCTTGTCGGTGTGGTAAAACCGCTTTGAGCTTGTCGTGCATACCGCGCAATGCTTCCTCCGTCGTGTCCCAGTCTATACAGGCATCGGTGATTGATACCCCGTATTCGAGATCATTCAGGTCGGCAGGTATTTTCTGGTTGCCTGATTTCAGGTTGCTCTCGATCATCAAACCAATAATCGATTGATTTCCCTCCAGGACCTGATTGGTTACATTCTCTATAACCAGAGTCTGCAGGTCATGATTCTTGTTCGAGTTGGCGTGACTGCAATCCACCATGATATTTGGGGTAATACCTGATTTCCTGAGTTCCTGTTCTGCAAGGTTGACACTGACGGAATCATAATTCGGCTTCCCGTCACCTCCCCGCAATACCACATGGGCGTAAGGATTACCTGCGGTGGTAACAATAGCCACTCTGCCTTCGGCGTTGATACCGAGAAAGCGGTGGGGACTGGCAACGGATTTTAGTGCATTGATGGCGACACTCAGGCTACCGTCAGTGCCGTTTTTGAAACCAACGGCGCACGACAGCCCGGAAGCCATTTCCCGGTGGGTCTGAGATTCAGTCGTTCTCGCGCCGATGGCAGACCAGGAGATCAGGTCCTGAATGTATTGTGGAGAAATAGGGTCGAGCGCCTCGGTCGCGGTAGGCAAACCCATCTCGGCAATATCCAGTAACAGTCTGCGCCCCACATGTAGCCCCTCGGATATCTTGAAGGAATCATTGAGGTAGGGGTCGTTGATAAGTCCCTTCCAGCCGGTAGTGGTTCGGGGTTTTTCAAAATACACCCGCATCACAATAAATAGTGAATCACTGACCGCATCGGCCAGTTTCTTCAGTCGTGCCGCATAATCCAGCGCAGCTTTGGTGTCATGAATAGAACAGGGCCCAACGACCACAAGGATTCTGTGGTCCTTGTGGTTCAGAATATTCTGAATGACTTGGCGGCCCTCGGTAATGGTTTTTCGGGCGGCATCGGACAGGGGTAATTCCTGTTTTAAATCTCTTGGCGTGACCAGCACATCCTGAGAGAGAATATTAATGTTATCAACAGCGTTGGTCATTGGCTTCTCGAATCGATAAGGGTTCAGTCAGCGGGCTATTCTACATGAAACTCCGGGCGCTTTGGCACTCTGCAGGCCTTGTTGAGGTGAAGATGGTTCCTCCGGGAGTGGCAAGTCACTGAAAAATACTCAGGGAATGGTCTCTATTGTCTGCAGTAAAGGAAAATACAGCGCTTTCTTGATGGGCATGGTCGCGGGCTCCTCGAACAATCGGGCGTAGCGCTGAAGTTGCTCCTGATATTGTGCTACTTGCTGCTTGAGAAACTGCTCGCCAGATTGTCCGACTGACGGGGCGGCGGTTTTGTAATCGATGATCCAGCGGATGCCCCCGTCGACAAAACTGCGGTCGATGACAGCGGTTTTCGGCTCACCATTTGGTGCCATGTAGCCAATAGCCAGTTCGGTGGCGCTATCTTGATGCCGATTGTCCAGAATCCACCTGGCTGTGGGATCGGTGAGACAGTTTTCTACAGCCTTGGCCAATACTGCCAAGGGTGCTGAAGTATCGCATAGACCGAGCTGTCGTAGCTGAATCTTCCATAAAGGCATGCGTTGCTGAATAGTCGCTGTGGACCATTGGTCAATACCTTCAATAACTATCTGCTGCAGAATACGGTGTAATACGGTACCGGTATGGCGAGCTTCCGTCGCCGCGTTGCTACCGCCCAGCTCATTTGGCGTCAAGGCCTCCTTCACTGCGGTGGGCGGACTCTGTGTCGCCCCCGTTGCTGGCGGCGTTCCCCAGTCAGTTGGTAGGCGGCGCAGAGAGCTGAGCGCCGTTTCATGGGCGCGTACAGGTGTGTTTTCTTCGAGTGGATAAGCATGCCACTGAATCCACGTGGCTCTGGATTCAAAGTCACTTTTCAGCGCTGGCCAAAGGCTATCCAGCAGGCTGCCCGCTGCCGGATTGTCACTAGACATGGTGCAGAGCAGGTGTAGATGACCAATGGCGCGGGTGGTCGCAACATAAAGGATCCGTGCGGTTTCGAGTTTGATTTTCAGTTTTCGCTCGCGGTTCAGGAACTGATAAAGCGGATCATTCTGTTGGTCTGCCCGGAACAGTGGGCTGATGAGCAGTTGATTCTCGCCATTGCTACTGGTGCGCTCCTGCCACAATAGCAATTGCTTGTCTTCTCCCCGGGGTTTACGGTTCAGGCCGGGTAGGATGACGGTATCAAACTCCAGTCCCTTGGCTTTGTGAATAGTCATCACATGGAGGGTACTGTCCGATCCGACATCGGCTTTGGCGTAAAGCGATTTAACGGCTTTTTCAAAGGTTGGCCAGTGCTCGACACTCCCCGCAGACTCGTGTTTTTCCAGCAAATCCAAATACTGGTCACAGTGTTGCTGGTCCGTGATTGAGTTCAGTGCAACGGTGCCCCCGAGGGCACGCCAGGTCCCCTCAATCCAGCAGCGCAGGGGTAGTCGCTGGCGTTGTTGCCAAGCTTCAATGAGTGTTTCTCCAACTCGTTGGAGAATTTGTCGGCCGTCTGGCGATAAACCCGGTATTGCTGTTATGTGGGCCAGTTGTTTCAGCAATAGTGGAAAACGTTCCCGAGTTGTTTCGCAGTCGTCTCCAACGGGTTCCGCCGTACTGATCGTCAGGAGATCAGCCATGTCCAGCCCGCACCAGGGTGCCCTGAGCACAGCCAGCCAGGCAATCCGGTCAGCAGGTGACAGGAGAGCGCGAGTCAGGGACATCAGATCGACCACGGGCATGCGGTTGCCGAGGGGGTCAATATCGGTTGCCTGCCAGTGGTGTCCTGCCTCCCGGAGTGCTGCAAGAATGTCGGGCAGGTGGGTGCGGGTGCGGACCAGTATGGCGATCGAACCCTGAGGATTGCGTTTTTTAGCGGCATTGACCAGTGCCACTACCCGCGAGGCTTCAGCGCTGTTGTCAGGCGCATCGATGAAGGCATCCAGGGTGACCGGTTGCTCCGGTAGAGCACCATGAAAAGCGGTGGCGGGGCTGTAACTGACGGCGCCACGACCGATCTCGTCGCGTGCCGGAAAAATATGGGGGAAGGCGTCGTTCACCCAGTGGATGAGGTTTTCCTGGGAGCGAAAGTTGACCTGCAAATCCAGTGCTTCAAGTTGCAGTTGGCCGATGGGCAGTGTTCGCGCCTCCAGAAACAAGCCGACATTGGCGTTGCGGAAACTGTACAGTGATTGCATGGCATCGCCGACGATGAACAGCGTGCGGCCATCATTCTGCTCCCAGCCTGCGATAAGGCGGCGCAAAATATCAAACTGTACCGATGAGGTATCCTGAAATTCGTCGGTGAGAATATGTTTTATCTGGTAGTCCAGCCGCAGTGCCAGATCGGTTGGTTCATCCTCGGGGCCCAATGCGCGCAGGGCGGCCAGGGTGATTTCGGTAAAATCGCACACTCGGTGCTGCTGGAAATGCAGGCTCAGCGCCGCCGCCAGGGTGGGGAGTAAATAAGTCAGTGCATTGAGTGCCAACCACTGATTTTCTTCATAACGGGGCGCGGGCAGTGCTCGAATATCTTCCAACAGGTCTTTCAGCCCGCTGATGGTCCTCAGCTGATCGATCAGCTCGGCATGGCTCGCCTTTCGTTGTTTGGCAAGGGTCCTGTCGCCGTCGACCTCGGTTGGAAAGCCCGTGTTCTTGTCCACGCGGCTCCGCCATTTTAAATCCTTGGTCAGCAAGAGCTCACAAATGCCCAGCCAGCTGGGTAACTCTTCGGCGGAGTGACCGGGTAACCCTGTCATCCCCTTGCACCACCGGAGAGACAGATCATTTTTCTCCGGCGGCAGTTGGCTGCCGGCATAATCAGCCAGCAGGGCCAGTTCGCTGGCGAAGGGGGCCAGAAGATTGGCTGTTGCGGTCAATGTTTCTTCAATCACATTGTTCAGGAATGATTCCAGGTAATCCCGGGCATCCCTGCTACTGAACATATGGGACAGCCACTGCTCGCGTTTTTTCAGTAATGCGATCAGCAGCTGCTCCAGCTTGTCGAGGTCGTTATCCAGATGCTGGAGGAGGGTTTCCACCGCCTGCCCCAGGGATGTTTGCTGTTCCAGCTCACGGAGCAGCCATTCGGCAATGACCAGGCGAAAGTGGGGTTCTGGATCTTCCAGGGGCTCGGCATAGTCGCCGATACCACTTTCCAGGCCCAGTTGCTGGGCGAGGTTGAGGCAAAAGCCATCAATGGTCTGGATCCGCAAGCGGTTGGGGGACTGCAGGAGCTGCCAGTTTTTTTCCCGGTCTCTGGCAAGGGCCGCGGTAGCGAGTTGCAGTGTGGCCTGCTGGTGGTCGCTGTCCGGCAGAGAATGACTATCTGCCATTGTCAGTGCCTGAATAATGCGATGTCGCATTTCACCCGCCGCTTTCCGGGTAAAGGTCATGCAGAGAATTTCTTCCGGTGCTTCCACCGTTGCCAGTAACCCCAATACCCGCTGGGTAAGCAGTTCTGTCTTGCCGGAACCAGCCGGTGCGGCAACCGCAAAGGATCGTTCCGGATCCAGTGCCCGCTGGCGTTGTGCCGCATCTGCTACGGTCATACCTCGTCCTCATCTGCAAATAGCTGCTGCCTTTCTGCGACCCGGTTCAGCGGTTCCAGCTCGGTCTGATACCGCCTGGCATAATCGCCATGGAAAGAGACAGCGGCATAGCCGGCCTTGAATTCATCGACCAGGGTAGCTGCGGCCTGTTGCCAATGATCCATCAGGGCCTGCCAGCTTTCCGGCTCGTTCTTTTTGCCACTGGGGGGAGCTACCCCCGGCAGCAGGCCGCCGGTTCCGGAATAGCCGGTAAACAGAGGTTCTGATGGGTTGATAAGGGCAAAGCAAATAGCCGATGCGGGTGTTTCACTGCACAATAAATAAAGCGGTAGCTGGAGATCATCCGGGCGATCTCCCAGCCACTGGTTGGTCGTTGCCTTGCCGGTTTTGTAGTCAATGATGACCGTCTGGCCATCAGCAAACTGATCAATACGGTCGATGACCAGATGTAAAGGTAGGCCACAAAACTGCGTGTTTTCATGCTTTTCGAGGGAGACCACGCTGAAGGGTGGCCGCTGTTTCTCAACAGTTAGCCATTGTCTCAGTAAGCCGCCCAACCGTTGTTGTTCAATGCGGGTAAATGCCTTGCCGAACAGGTCTGCCCGTCGCATCTGCCAGGGTTTCAGGGCAGTATTGACGGTCGACTCAATCAATGAAGCCAGCTCCGGTTCGGACAGTGCCAGCAACTGTTGCTGATTTTCCAGGTGTTGCCAGAGTTGCCTCAGGCATTCATGAATCAATGAACCTCGATCCCCTGCATTGAGACCGATGGATGGTTCCCGGGGTTGCTCTGCTCCCAATCGGTGAATGGCAAAGGCGTTGAAGGGGCAACTGGCCTGATTTTTTAGGATACGGGTGCCACCTCTAATCGTTTCTTTTGCTGTATCGAGTGGTGGTGCAAACTCACAGGAAACCGGTTCCAGCGCGACAAAATTCCTAGCCTGATCAGGTTTTCGGGGCAGTTCATCCGGTTCGATTTTTGTCGTGCCAGTAATCAGGTTGGTGGGTTGCAACTGCTGGTCACCGTCAAACTGGCTGTAGCTCAGGATGACCTTGGAGGCCGCTTTCATCAGATTCGCCAGTTGCCGTTCTGCCAGTTCGCGTTCTCGTCCTGGGTCCGTTCTCGGCATACCGAATTCTCGCTGCAGACCAACCGGTAACAGCGGATTGAGCGATGTGGGTTGTGGCCAGCGGCGATTGTCCAGACCCATGACCCAGAGATGATCAAAATGCAGTCCCGAACCTTCGAGAAACCCCAGAACCTGAATGCTGCTATCGGGTGTTTCTGCCTGGAAAACAGTGCTATAAGCCAGTTGTTGGAGCTGTTGCAATGCTTCGTTCAGACTTACCTTGCAATTCAGCTGATCCAGTGACTGGTATTGTTCCAGTATGTCCAGCCAATGCTGTCGCTGCTGATATTCCTCACTGTCCAGTGTGCGCTCACCGGGCCACCCCAGTGTAGTCAACTGTTGCTGAAACAGTGCCAGCCATGCAGAGAACCCGTCAGTCGCCGGCGATGACCGACGGAGGACTTCCATTTGTGCCAACCGTTGGCTCATGCCGGAATGGGTGATTTTCTCCACCTCATTGACCAGATGGCGGAACTCGCTACTTCGGAGAGAGACTCTGCCCTGTTTGCGCAGCAATAGTTCTACTTTGGCCCTCGGTTCGGGAGACAGGTTGCCCCAAAAAGGCGTGTTGAGCATATGACAAAAATCTGTCAGCGATAATTCGGCCCGATTGAGCGTCAACAGTAGCAGGGCTGAAGCGATCAGTGGTGTTTCAGCGAGCGGTATGCCCGCCGACAAGTTGAAAGACGCGCTGGTCCTTACCTGTCCTGGCTCACTGTAATCAGGTTGCAGGCGGGTTTGCAGAAGCCGCACAATTTTATTGCGCAGTTTTGGCAGCTCCGGAACAAGGATACCAATGCGGGCTTCAGGTGCGGCCAGATAATGAGCCACTGCCCAGTCGGCAGCGGCAGTCAGCTCGGCTTGTTGATCGTATAACGCGACCTGTTGCGGCTGTGGCAGAATGGGCTTTGGCTCGGCAAAGGCGAGATTATTGCTGATGCCTTCAAGCAGTTTGCGGTGCAAGGGGGACAGGGTATCAAATCCGCAGAGTGTTATGGTTGGAATAGCGCGCAGGATCCCGCAGCTATAGGCCCGCTGGAGTATGTTTACCTTGTCGGCGGACGTGATGAGACCATGTTGACTGAGCTTCTCGCGAAAATGACTGATCCACCGCCACAGTAGAGGTGCTTCCTGTTGTAGGTGGGTATCCGGTACCAGGTAGTTCTGGATGTTGACATAACTGTTACTCGCCAATCTGGCAAAGGTCGCCGGCAATACTGTGGCGGGTCGCTCGCGATCTTCAGCCACCACCTGCTCCCAGAGGAATAACTCCATGGCAGTACCCAGTCCGGAACCCGCTGCTGCCTCGATGAAACCGGCGTCACAGCAGCGCAGCCACTGTTCATGGATCCATTGTTCCAGGGCATACACTTCGGGTGCCGACCAGTGCAGGGCGCCGGAATGCTGCGAAAGGCCCCAGGCCTGACGAATTTTGCTGGCCAATCGATTGTTGGGCGTAAGAATCAGTGCGCCCTTACCGAGCTCTTCCCTGAGTGGGTCAATATCAAAAAGCGGGCGCATCATGATGGGTTTCTTTGTTATCCTTGAATCATCTTTCATGATCGCACAACCCTCAATGTTTACCAAAACAGTACCGTGATGGTGTTGTTTGCCAGCACTGAAATTTTTGTACCCGGGAAACACCATGCTTCTGACCTTGAATACATTTTTATTGCTCACTGCTGGCTTTGTTGCCGGCGTGCTGCTGACTTTTCTGCTGACCCGCCAGCTGTCTGAGAAACAGCGTGCAGTGTCCGACGTGACCATTTCCCGTTTGTCAGAAGAGCTGGAAAACCAGGGCAACAGACTTCATCAGCGCGAGACAGAGCTCGGTGCACTAAATCGCGACAAGGCCTCACTTGAGGCCCGTCTCGAAGGTGAGCGGACCCGCTACGAAGAGCAATTGCAGTTGCTCAGGCAGGCCCGTGAGTCGCTGGTTCAGGAGTTCGAAAATCTTGCCAACCGCATCTTTGATGCAAAACAGCAAAAATTTTCAGAGCAGAGCAGTCGGACACTCAACAGCAGTATTGATCCGCTGAGAAAGGAGATCCACGATTTCCGCAAGAAAGTTGAGGATGCCTATGACAAGGAAAATGCCGAGCGCAACAAGCTGGTGGGTCAGATCGTAGAGCTGCAGAAACAGGCCCAGAAAGTTGGGGAAGACGCCGTTTTGCTGGCCAATGCATTGAAAGGTGAGAGCAAGTTCCAGGGCAACTGGGGCGAGGTTATTCTGGAGCGGATTCTGGAACAGTCCGGGCTGACCAAGGGGCGTGAATATGAAACCCAGGTGGCCCTGAAGAACGAGGAGGGCGACCGTCGAAATCCTGATGTCATTATTCACCTGCCGGATCAGCGGGACATTGTGGTGGATGCGAAAGTGTCATTAACGGACTACGAACGCTATTGCCGGGCAGAATTGCCCGACGAGAAACAGCGCTCCCTGAAACAGCATATTCTTTCCATACGCGCCCACATTAATGGACTGAGTCGCAAAGCGTACGAGCAACTCGAAGGCGTGAATAGTCTGGACTTTGTGCTGATTTTTGTGCCGGTGGAGGCGGCCTTTATGCTGGCGCTGGAGCATGACCATACGCTTTTCCGGGATGCCTATGACAAGGGCATTATTCTGGTCAGCCCCTCCACTCTGTTGGCAACATTGCGAACGATTCACAATATCTGGCGTTATGAAGACCAGAACCGCAATGCTCAGCAGATTGCTGCTGAAGCGGGCAAACTGTATGACCAGTTGGTGCTGGTTGTGGAGTCCCTGGACGACCTGGGTCGGCATATCGACAGGAGTCAGGAGGCCTGGCAGCAAACCCGTAAACGCCTCGTCGATGGCAGGGGCAACCTGATCAAAAAATTTGAAGACATCAAAAAACTGGGTGCCCGTACCAAGCGCTCATTACCCGATAATCTGGTTGAGAAAGCTACTGAGCAGGATGATGCTTCATTGCGGACCAGCCTTCATCAGCAGGAATAATTGCCCGTTAGCGGTACAGGACGATCGGGATCCGGTAGCTGGTCGCACATCTTTTAGAGGAGTATGTAATGACACTGATCACGAGTCTGGCACTGGTTATTTTAATTGGCTTGAGTGGCTATGCCTTATACCTTTACCTGCAACTGCGTAAGCTGAAAAATACACAGAATGCCAGGGAAGAGGTGCTGGCAGTAGAGCAGGAGGATCGCAAAGCCCACTACCGCAAGAGTATACATGTGATTGCCTCGGCCATTGTGGCCGATCAGGTTACGCTCACGGAAGGGGCCATTCGCATCAGTATGATGGCTGCGCAACTGGATCTTTCCGAGCATGAGCGGGAGCATTACCAGGTGTTTTTTCAACTGATGGAGGCCACAGCCCACATTCCGATTCTGGATGAATGGCAGAAACTCAGTACCCGCGACAAACTGCGCTATGACCGGGAACGCGAAGACATTGAGAAAAAGTACCGGGAGTTCACGGTGAATGCTGCCAGCAAGGTGTTGCAGAAACCTCCTCAGCCCGAGCAAGGTGCAGAACCGTTATTCTATCCGGTTGGCCGGCATTAGCCGTCGGGCGCCATTTGTTGGTTTTTACATGAATGTCATTTGTATAGGGGCGAAAAAGCCCTTATATTCCCCGAGCTGCGTTGCTGCAATCCACATTGGGAATGAATGCGTATTGTGCTCGTCGGTGATAGAAACCAGGAGCAGGAGCTTTTGCTTGAGTTTTCGAGGTCATTTGGGTGATAAGACCCCGCCTGAAATCAAAATCAAAATGAAATAAGCCTGCAACAAGGGAAGACCTATACTTTTTAAAGAGAATTTTGTGCGCCAGTTATCAGAACTGTGGCGAGGCTCTTCATACTATTGAGTTTCGTTATTTTGCCATGCTCTTTGGCTAGGTCAGATTTGAAATGGAGTTTTAGGTTATGAGTAAATTGTATGAGAAGCGTGAGTCGTCTTACAAAACGATTCAGCAGGGTAATCAGGGTCTGAAGCAGCAAAATTGGCCTGTGTGTCGAATCATCCCCCAGTCCGATGGCCAGCCCGCCAAAGTTTCACGCACCGTGGGATCACAAAAGCAGACTGATGACCTAAAGCAGGTATCAAGCCAGCAGCCTAGCTGAGATGCTGCAACCGCGACAGGTTGTGGATGCTGGCAGATGGGTAGCCTGTTCCGGACGAGAGGGGTGAATGGTCAGCCTTTTGGCAAATAGGGAATGGTTTTTGCCGCGTCGGAGTCATCGATCACATGTAAATTGCTGATACTGCCTTTTATTCTTGATTCCCGGAATGCCTTGTATTCGGGATCATTGATAAACGCTTGTAAAGCAGCCATATCAGGAAACTCAACCAGGGCAATCATGTCCGCTTTGCACGGTTCTCCCTCAACAGTACTGATGTTGGCACTACGGGACAGGTATTTACCGCCGTGTTTGTGGGCGATATCGTGCACATTGGTAGCGTAATCTGCTATCCATGCTTCATCGGTCACAGTGACATCAGCGATTAAATAAACAGCCATAACTCATACTCCGATATTGTCTGGTGTTTTGACGGTTGTGTTTAGCTTATCTTGGCGGCCAACAGGCACACTCCGAGCCATGTGAAATAGAAAGGTGTACAGAATAACAGTACGCGCCAGTTTGACTGAAAACAGTAACGAATGGAGTGTGTTATCGCGTCCTTTCGCAGTTGCCAGGTAACTGCCATTTGCAACGCCACCAGTGAGTAGATGAATTGGACCGCAATAGTTGGGAGTTCACCGGGCAGCATCGGTGTGAAAACCAGTAATGCCACGATAAATAAAAAACCAAACGCCAGTGTGTTTCTGGCAGCTGGCACCTTATCCAGGGTGCGAAAGTTGTCCCACAAAAAATACGTCATGGCGATGGGTCCACCGAAAAATGATCCTAATCCTATCTGCAGGGGGGAGTAAACAGCCGGTTTCTTTATCACGATATCATTCACCGCATTGTCTCCGGTGGGACACGAAAACGAAGTCCTGACATCATTACTGGGATCGGAATATTGACCATACTATTGTTTGTTTCCAGAGCGGGCCAGACGAAACAGATAAATGGCAGCAACGCCCAAAAAACCTGCGCAGAGCGTAATGAATGCGGTTGTACACCAGAAAATGAAAGGTCCACTCTTGCCGTGTAGTACCAGATCACCCACTGTCAAGGCTGAAAAAACGGCCATTGGCGCGCTATAGGCGAGGGCCGTCAGCATGCCATCTCGCAGGTGATACAGGGCGCTGAACCCGGAAAGGAACGTGTTGGCCAGCAAGCCGATAATACCCGCTGCCAACATCCATGGCAGTTGTATACTAAGCATGGACAGGTAAAAGATAAAGAAAGTTGCCAGTCCGATGAGAGATGCTTTGATGGGTTGCATAAGCGTGACTAACTATCCAGAGAATTGGTTATTTCGAGTGGGTTTTAAACGGGTCGAATAGGCTTTCCCATTAAAACAGCCGCAATAAAACACGAGATTTGCCGCAAGTGCAAATTTCGTGAACATCGGTCATGGTGGTAAAAAGTCTGCTCCCTATTGGATGCACCAGTATTTGCCACTGGAAAATTGTCCGCATGGCACCATTACCAACAATCAGTGCCCCCAAGGGGGACGTAGGCCTAGATTTTTGTTGAGCGGCCCATTAGACTCCCTATCCTCAGGCAGATTTGCCCGTTTTTTTCAATACCCAGAGGGAGTCGATATGAATTTTGTAAAGTTACTTGGTATTTCGGTATTAATCTTGGGTCTGGCTGCTTGTGGCGGTTCTGACAACGGTACTAGCGAAGAGCAAGCTGCAGCAGAAGCAGAAGCAGCGTTGTCCCCTGAAGAAAAAGCCGCAGCAGAAGCCAAGGCCAAAGAAGAAGAGTTAAAAGCAATTGAAGAAGCAAGAATTGCTAATGAAGAAGCAAGAAAGAAAGCTGCTGAAGAAGCGGTTCCGCTTCCCAAGGAAAAGATTCTGCCTGAAGGCATGGTGGAAGGCAGTGTTGAGCACTCCATCTGGTTGAACAATCAGCAATAATTAAAAATAGCAGGTCTGTTCTGGCGCACAGCCGGTTAGTTCCGGTACCAAAACAGACCTGCTTTTTTTACCTCTTCTCAGATACCTCTACTTATCTTTTTCTCTACTTTCGGTAGTGTGTCTATAATCTCAGCCGCTACCAATCAATTGAGCTGTTATCTTCCGTCGCCGCTCCAGTTTTACTGGTTGAGCTCAGGCTGTTTTAATTCCTCGGCGGGTATGCAGGGTCGTCCACTTTGCTTCCTGACAGGACACCCTTTTTTGACATGTTGACGCGTTTCGATGATTGATTCGATTGCCGCTCTCGGGTTGCTGTTGATATTTTTCTGGCAGTAACTGTCCATCCATGCTGCCACCTCGCTACCTTTTCTGGTGCCCAATACCCCCTGAGGGTGTTTTCCTGCATATTTGTATTCGTTATAACCCGCCACAAAACCCTGTAACCAGTTGAGAGACGGCCCGTGGCTATTCTGCTTGCGGGCGTCTAGCCATTCAGAGCAGTTTTCAGCGATTTTATCGGGTGAGGCGTAGAGAAGTGGAGTGATTAAGAGCCCTAGTGCGAGCAGACAGTATTTCATTTATAGGTTCCTTAGAGTAGAGAGAGTCGGGTAATGCTTATGCTCTGGCGAATGTCTTGTGCAGAATCCAGAGATTCAAACAACTTTAGCAGTTAAGCGCAACAGGGCTGGTTAGCATGGGTTTTGATTTCCGCTGATTGTTTCTGCGCACTACAAACTGGTCTTCTTTAGTAAAACCCCACATTCAAGATGATGGGTGTAGGGAAATTGATCAAAAACCGCAAAATGTTCAATTCGATGGCTGTTGCCTAGGACCTTCAGGTTTTCTCTGAGAGTTAGTGGGTTACAGGAGATATAGAGAATGTTGTCGAACTTCATGGCCAGTTGAACCGTCAGGCTATCCAGTCCGGCCCTTGGTGGGTCCAGAAAAATGGTGCTGAACCTGTAGCTGTGCAGGTCGATATCCTGCAACCTGCGGAACGGACGAACACCTTTCAGGGCCTGACAGAAGTCCTCGCTGGACATTCTTACTATGATTACATTATCAATTCTGTTGCTGTATAGATTGGCCGTTGCCGATCGCACTGAGATTTTAGATATCTCTGTTGCCAGCACACGATTAAAATTCTGTGCCAGGACACAGGTGAAATTACCGTTTCCACAGTACAGCTCCAGAAGATCACCACCAAAGTCGCGGGTCTTGTCCAGCGACCAGGCCAGCATATTCTGATTGATGCCGGCATTGGGTTGGGTAAAGCCGCCTTCAACCTGCTGATATTGATAATATTTGTGATTAACGTGTAATCTTTCCAAGACATAGTCCCGCTCAAGGGTGATTTTCTGTTTACGGCTTCTGCCGATGACGGCTACACCGATACGTTGTTGCAGTGCTTCAGCGGCTGACTGCCACTCGTCATCCAGTTTCCTGTGATAGAGCAGTGTGATCAGCGCATCGCCACTTAACGTGGTTAAAAATTCCACCGAAAACAAACGCCTGCTCAATATCGAAGATGCGTTGATTTCTATAGTCAGGGACGTCATGAGACGGTTGATTAACACAGAGCCAATCGGAAACTCCGTGATGATATAGGGCGTTTTCTGACCCGTTTCATTCATGGCAAAATGTGCCCGGCCGTTTTCGTGCCAGATACGAAATTCGGCACGCATCCGAAAGTGCAGTGGCTCTGATGGATAGACTTCTATTTTTTCAGGAAGAGGGATATCCCGGAAGGTGGTATGTAGCTCCGAGAGCTTTTCGTCAAGTTGCTGCTGGTAATTATCGGGATTAACGGTTTGCACGGATTACCTCACCATCGGGGGAGATTAAGCTGGATACTAAAGCAGCCTCTTAAAGAGGCCTATCCATTAAAGAGTGAGGTGGACAGTCAATGCGATACCGCTGGCCCGGAAAGAGAGAGTATGCCTGTTTACTTCTTGTTCGCATCTCTCAGTCGACGCTGTGCTTCCAGGTAGCGCGGCATTGGGCCGGCATCTTCATACACCTCGCTACCCTCTTCAACACGGATAACCTTGGAGCCAGGTATATAGGGCATTTCAGCTTCCAGTGTTTCCAGTGCAACGCTGAGTAAATGCGCCGCTATCTCGTTGGCGGGCAGCTGGTACATTTCGGAAAGAGCCTGAAGTTTAATCTGGTCTGATTCGTGTACGCTGATTGACGTGGGCAGTAAATCAGCATTTTCGGCTGAGCGTTTCTCCCAGTCCTGAAGAAGTTGGGAAAAAGCCATAGGGCCTCCCTGATAGTTCATTGTTACCTCGGCTACTGCGGCTAATCAAATTGTGTCAACTTAATGTAAAACATTCAGCTCCAAAAAGGTACGGCTTTTCAGCAGGAAAAACACATTGAAGTTATGGGTTTTTGGGCTGGAGGCGGCCCAGTACTTAAGGGTATTGTACAAAATTTTTGATAAAAATAGGGAGGATAGTGGCCCAAATTGAAGAGAAGGCCTTTTAATCTCTCCTTACTTTCCTCCATCTAGGTGGAATGAAAAAAAGTTTGCATGGCCCTGCGACACCTCCTTAGCGCAAGCCTAGATTATTGTTGAAAAATTTTTCGGTAATCATTCCGGCTGGCATACGGCTTCCTTTAGATGAAAATGGTGGCTCATTCGTGGGCATGCTATAACCTTTTGATATTAATTATTCTTCTCTTACGATCATAGAAAAAGAATTCGTGCCTATACTTCAAATAGCAACTAACCCCAACGAGCCTGTTGCAGTAAACAGGCCGGGTGGTTGGATGGTTTTTTGCTCATGTGGAGGAGAATGTATGAGACGCTATTACTTTATCAGCGATGAGCTGAACGATTTGAGCCTTATTGAACGTGAGCTGGAAGGCCACGGTATGACCAGGCCACAAATCCATGTTTTGAGCCTCGATGATGACGGGTTGGCACACCATCACCTGAATGATGTTGCTCCGCTGTTTCGTAAAGATGTGATTCGGGCAACAGCAGTCGCTGGTATATTTGGTTTTCTTAGCGCTGTTCTGGTGATGTCCTTTGCCGTTTTTTCCGGCGCCACTGCGTCAATAGGCTGGATCCCGTTTGTCATGCTGGCATTTGTGGTTATGGGGCTGATTACCTGGGAAGGTGGTATGTGGGGCATTCAACAGCCGAACTCCCGCTTCAGGCGTTTTCAGAAGGCCTTGGCAGAGGGTAAGCACATTCTTTATGTGGACGTAACAGCTGGGCAACGTTCAATATTGATGGGTGTTATCGAGCGGTACCCCGGATTGGAAAACGCTGGCAGTGAGGATTCGTCCAATGGATTGCTGATCAGCGCTGAAAACGGTGTGCAGCGTTTTGCGAAATGGGCACCCTGATGAGCGACTTCTTGAACCGGGATAATCGTCAGCTGAGCTGAAGAAACCCGGGACTCATGCAGGGCGCTCAGAGCCACGCAGATTGATGTGCGCAGGTAGTCTCCCGTTTATTTTGTCCGGGGGACTACACTGTATCTGGTGAGTCAGTCGTCTCCAGCTCGCTGGTTTTGGCTGCAAGGATAAAATCGTTGCGGTGCAGTCCGCGGATCTTGTGGCTCCACCAGGTAACCGTTACCTTGCCCCACTCGAGCAGGATAGCAGGATGGTGCTGAACTTCTTCGGCCAACTCACCAACGTGATTGGCAAAGGTGAGCGCTTGCCTAAAGTTGCTGAAGTGGAAGCTCTTTTCAAGTTGTTTGATGCCGTCTCTATCCAGCACAGCCCAGCCGGGGATCTGTTCCATCAGAGAGTCTATTTGTGCCTCGTCAACCCTGGGGGCATCAGCTCTACAGGCTTCGCAGTGCTCTTTGGCTAGTGTCATGATGAATGCTCCATGGTTACTGGTAAGTGTTACAGACAGTTTTTTGGAGGTGGCAAGCCGGCCAGTCTGGCGACCTGCTTAGCCGGACTTGGTGGGAATAGCTGCATCAGGTATATGCTTCGTGCCTTACCCATTTCCAGATACTCGGCCATGAATTTTATCAGCGGTCGCATGGACGGCGAAAAGCCGTAGGTGGCATAGAATTGTCGTGCCAGCAGAATCACTTCAAGGTGAGCATCGGTCAGTTGTATTTCAGCTTTGGCAGCTTCCTGCCTGGCCCGGTTTTCAGACCAGGCAGGAAGTTTTGTCAGATGATTGCGTGTCGTGGCCTCAGTCACCTGAGAAGGTCAATCGTTGCTCATGCCGAGCAGGTGCAGAAGGCTGGTGAACACGTTATAAATCATCACATACAGTGTGACTGTGGCTGATATGTAGTTGCGTTCACCGCCATGAATAATGGCGCTGGTCTGCCACATGATGACTCCCGAAGAAATCAGCAGGAAAATACACGACAGGGCCAGGGCAAGTCCTTGAATTTGCAAGAAAATATTGGCGATGGCGGCAACGAAAGCCATCAGAATACCGACCATCAGGAAACCGCCCATAAAGGACAGTTCTTTGCGGGTTACCAATACGTAACCGGAACAGGCAAGGAATATCAATGCGGTTCCACCGAGCGCGGTTATGACGGGTTCGGCGCCGGAGGTCGCCAGATAAAAACTGATAATGGGTCCCAATGTAAAACCCATCCATCCTGTCAGGGCAAAAACCCAGATCAGTCCGGCAGAGCTGTTTTTGTTCTTTTCAACCATCCACAGGCAGATAAAGAACGGCAACAGTGTCCACAGCCCCATGTACGGTGCATTGACCGCCATTGCCACGCCACACATGATGGCGCTGAACGCCAGCGTCATGGCCAGAAGTGCGTAGGTATTGCGCAGAACCTTGATGACTGAGGGGTCGAGTGTCGTTGTCGAAACAACTGCTTTTTCGTATGCCATGGCTTTTTGAGCCTCCTGATGTTGAATTCTTACGTTGGACATATCTTACAAGCTGTAAGTTTCAAAGCAATGATTACCGTTCGTGATATTGACAATCATTCACTGGATGTCACTCATCCTCGAAAAAGCGCAGAATTTCCTGTCGTTGTGCCAAACCGTCCTGATAGCCCAACTCCAGAAGCTTGCGGCAGAAGCCTTTTGAAAAGAGCAGGTAGCTGGCTGTATTTACACCACCCCCCCTGGCGGTGGCGCCGGTGAGCCGAAGAAACATACGAATACTGCCTGGTAATTCATCCAGAAAATCGCAGGCAATCCTGTCGATGGGCTGGGACGGCAGGATGGCCAGAAATTTTACCGGTTTCAGATCAGTCAGGCCGTGTTTTTCCCGCTCGCTTTCAGATAGATGTTCTGAGAGACGATTGATATTTTTCAATGTTTCCAGGTCGCTTTCTATACTGTCGATAAAGGCGCTACTGAGCATGTGTCCAACGATCTGGGCGATGGAAGGTGAGTGATTAATGGGTGGCGGTCGATTTTTGCCGTTGGGCGAATCACTGACACCGATAACAAACACCTTGTCTGCACCGAGATTCAATGCGGGACTGATCGGTTTGAGTTGCCTGACAGCGCCATCACCAAAAAACTGGTCTTTGATTTGAATCGCCGGGAACAGGAAGGGAATCGCCGAGGAAGCCATGAGGTGGTCAATGGATAGCTCTGTGCGCAAGCCCAGTTGTCGGGACACAGCCCAGGATTCATGGACGTCTGAACCTTCAAAAAAGGTTACCGATTTGCCCGTGCTGTAACTCATGGCCGTAATACTGACAGCGTCGAGCTCCCCACTGTTAATGGCTTCCCGGATATGGCGAAACCGGACATAGTTATCCAGTAACTCCCGCAACGGGGTATTGTCCAGCAGTGCTTTTGGTTTGCCCAGGGCGTAGCCACTGTGAAAAAAAGACAGCAACATGTGAAAACTGTTTTTGAGCACGCCAAAAAGGTCGGTGCGATAAACCTTGGCCGCATCCAGTTGGTGCCAGATGGCTTCCAGTTTTTTGATTCTGAGGCTGAACGGTCCTGCCCGACCAGCAATTGCCAGGGTGTTGATAGCACCGGCTGAGGTGCCACAGATAATCGGAAAGGGGTTTTTAACGTCTTTCGGCAAGGTTTCGGCTACGGCTTTCAGAACGCCGACATGATAGGCGGCCCTTGCTCCCCCGCCGGACAGTACCAGGCCCGCTCTGACTGGCTTGTCGTGTTTACCCATGGTTTATGCCAAAAATGGTTAGTAGATTGGTTTCCGCTATTTTTTGTTATTTGCCCATCAATCCCAGGCTGGCTGGCGAAGCACCAGCCTGAACCCGCACCTGTCAAGGATCGCCGGGAATGGGAATGCTGGCAATGGTTCAGCGGGTAACTATACTGGGCAAATATTCTGCTACCCGCAAGGTGGCTGGCGACAAGGATGTCCCGAATGTTATCTCCCTATCTGTTTGCCGCTGGTATCTTCAGCGTCGCTTTCTGGTCTCAGCTACCGCCCCTTTGGGTGATTTTGCTGTTTGTGCTGGCCGGTTTTCTGCTGCGCCGGTTCTGGGCGCCGCCCAGTTTCCTGTTATTGGGTATGGTGTATGGATGCCTCTGGGGCCAAGGCACATTGTGGCATCAGTTGCCCGATGAGCTTATCGCCACGGATTTTACTGTGCTTGGCGAAGTTTACGGCATTCCGGTGCGCGATGGGCGTCGGGTGCAGTTTAATCTGCGCCTGGAGGAGACTACGACCAACCTCAAGTTGCGGAAACTCCGGCTCAGTTGGTATGGCGATCAGGTGTCTCCACAACCCGGGCAAGTCTGGCAGCTACAGATCCGCTTGCGGCGTCCCAGGGGTTATGTCAATCCCGGTGGTTTTGATTATCAGGCATGGTTGATTCAACAGGGGTTTTCAGCCACAGGCTATGTCAGGGTATCCCCGCAGAACCAGTTGCTCGAGCAGCGCTGGTCCCTTGACCGATTGCGTTTTCAGTTGCAACAAAAGATTGCCGAGAGTCATGTCAACGACGACGCACAGGCACTGATGTCGGCCTTGACGATTGGCGACCGGTCGCACATATCAAAGGATCTGTGGTATCGCCTCTCATTGCTGGGCGTTATTCATCTGCTGGTGGTTTCGGGTCTGCACATCGGTTTCGTGGCGGCGATGGGCTACGGCACCGGGTCGTTGCTCGCCCGGTGTTTTATCCTGATCTGTCGACCGGTCAATGCCCGTTACACGGGGGCTGTCTTTTCCCTCGTTTTTGCGCTTTCTTACAGTGCGCTGGCCGGGTTCAGCCTGCCAACCCAGCGTGCATTGATTATGGTTATGGCCGCGCTGGTTGCCCTTTTGGCAAATCGTTACATTGGCAGGGCCATGATATTTGGCTTGGCGCTGGCTGGTGTCGCGCTGATTGATCCTCTGGCCATCATGGGCGCAGGTTTCTGGTTATCGTTCGGTGCGGTGGCGGGATTGTTGTGGCTGGTTCCGGCCGTGAATCAGATCCCGAAATGGCGGCTGTTTTTTCGGGTGCAGTGGCTGATGTTCCTCCTGTTGATCTTGCCGTTGGCCTTCTGGCAACTGCCGGTGGCCTGGTTCTCGCCATTGGTAAACAGTGTGGCTATTCCCTGGGTCAGCTTTCTGGTTGTACCGCTTTGTCTGCTGGGTGTGGTGATTATCCCTCTCAGCCCGGTTGTGGCTGAATGGTTGTGGTGGTTGGCAGGAAAACAGCTGGAGTGGTTTGTCCTCCTGACAGGCGAGCTCACAGTCCCGGCATGGTTGCCGCTTTATTCACCATGGCCCCTGACTGGACTGTCATTATTTCTGATGAGCTGTATCGCGGGGCTTGTTTTGTTGCCCAGAGGCATTCCCGGTCGCTATCTGGCGATTCCCCTGGCGGTTGCACTGTGTTATTTGCCGACAGCTCGTCAGGTGCCTTTGACTGTCACGGTTCTCGATGTGGGTCAGGGGTTGTCGATAGTGGTACAGACCACGCGGCACACACTGGTCTATGACACGGGGTCGGGCTATGCCGGGGGTTACGATGCGGGCAGTGCCTTGGTCGCGCCGTTTTTGCGGAGGCAGGGTGTGACCGTACTGGATGCGCTGGTAGTCAGTCACAGTGATAACGATCACGCTGGTGGCGTTGCCGGATTGCTGCGCCATTACAGCCCGGTCATGTGGCTGGCCGGCAGTCCTGCCGTTGAAGAGACAGTTCCTGCACCTGAGCAGTGCCGTGCAGGGCAGTCCTGGAGGTGGGACGACGTAGAGTTCCGTATCCTCCATCCCGCCGATTCACGGCAGAAAAACAACAATAATCATTCCTGTGTGCTGGCGATCAGCTATCTCGATCAGGTGATACTGTTGCCCGGCGATATTGATGCATCCGTGGAGCATCAATTGCTGCCACAATTAGAGCAGATGACGGCCGATAAAAAACAGGTTGCCCTGCTGATAGCACCTCATCACGGCAGTAAAACCTCATCTTCGAAACAGTTCCTGGCGGTGATCAGACCGCAGCAGGTGGTATTTTCCGCGGCCTATCGACACCATTTTGGCCATCCTGCCGAGCCGGTGGTGCAACGTTATCTGATGCAGGGCTCTACCGTGTGGAATACCGCAGAGCAGGGTGCATTGACCTTTCGTTGGCAGGACAACGGCGAATTTTCCACGACGGCGCAACGCACGGAGGCCCGTCGCTATTGGTTTTGACACCGGCGAATCCCGTCGTTTTTTTGAACGGCGTCCCGTAAATACCAAAATGGCAGCCAGATTGGGTGTATCCAACGCTTAACAGTTACTGTGCCATTCACTGATTATGGTAAAGTTTTGGCCGATATTAAGGTCTGGGGATAAATGTGTACGAACTGATCATTGCTGGCGGCTGGTTGATGTTGCCAATTCTACTCTCCTCTATCGTCGTGATAGCCATTGCCTTTGAACGCTACTGGACCCTACGCCGCAACAAGGTGGTGCCGCCAACATTACTTGGCCAGGTATGGCACTGGATGAAGCAGAACCAACTGAGCAAGGAGAACCTTCATCAGCTGCGTAGCTCGTCACCACTCGGTACCATTCTGGCGGCGGGTATCAGCAACTCTGGTCACGGTCGTGAAGTCATGAAAGACAGTATCGAGGAAGCCGCGAACCAGGTGATTCACAATCTGGAGAAGAATCTCTCCCCGTTGGGAACCGTCGCCGCCATTGCGCCATTGCTCGGTCTGCTGGGCACAGTTATTGGCATGATCAAGGTGTTTACAGCGATCATGATCGAAGGTACCGGCAATGCCGGAGTGCTTGCCGGCGGTATTTCCGAGGCACTGATTACCACGGCAGCGGGTTTGACGGTAGCTATTCCGGCCCTGGTGTTTCACCGTTTCTTTGAACGGCGGGTCGATAGCCTGGTTGTGGAAATGGAGGACCAGGCCATTAAACTGGTGGATGCAATTCATGGCGACCGGGTGATGCGCAGTGATGAGGCCAGCGCCGGGTGAAGTTCCGCAGGCAGCGAAAACTCGAGAATGGCGTCAACCTGACACCCTTGATTGATGTGGTTTTTCTGCTGCTGATTTTTTTTATGGTGTCCACGACGTTCACCCGGGAATCTCACCTGGTGCTTGATTTGCCGAAGGCGGATGGCTCTCTGGCAGAGTTGCCACCCGACCAGATCGAAGTGCTGATCGATCGGAATGGCGCCTATAGCGTCAATGGACAGTTATTGATCAACCGCCAGACTGATACTCTGATGAAGGCGTTGCAGGATGTTTCTGCCGGCAATACCGATTTGCCACTGATTATTACCGCCGATGCCAATGCAACCCACCAGGCGGTGGTTACAGCGATGGATGCTGCAGGTAGAATGGGCTTTATTCATCTGAAAATCACCACCATACAGCCCGACGGCGAATCCTGAGGAGTCATAGTGGCCACCACCATTCCCGATACCGAACACCCTGAGATGTCCGGTCTCCAGGTCTATTTGCGATTACTTTCCTATCTGAAGAATTACTGGGGTATTTTCCTGCTCAGTATCGTAGGGCTGGTCTTGTTCTCTGCCATGGAAGTGGCGTTTATAGACCTGTTCGGTTATACCGTTAATGTTATCAACACCGTCTCCGGCGAATCAGCTGCCCTGCCAGGTCAGATGACCGATATGGGAAAGGGCTCGACGTCGTGGCTGGCCGGTTTGCTGGGTGGGGATGACGCTCTCGCCGAGAGCCGCTGGATTATCCCTGTGATAATGTTCATGATTGCGGTTACCCGCGGCATCGGTTTTTTTGTGGGTGGTTACTGCATGACCTATGTGACACAGATTCTGGTTCACAATCTGCGCACCCATTTATTCAACAAATACACCACGTTGCCCAGCCGTTTCTTTGATACGAACATGTCAGGCCACCTGATTTCCCGTATTACCTTCCATGTGGCCCAGGTGACCCACGCTGCTACCAATTCGCTCAAAGTCATCATCCGTGAGGGCGCACTGGTGATTGGCCTGATTTCATACCTGTTTTATCTTAACTGGCGACTGGCGGCCATTTTTGTCGTCGTACTGCCGCTCATCGGCGGGGTGGTGGGCTATATCAGCAATCGGTTCAGGTTGCTCAGTCGCCGCATTCAGTCATCGGTTGGCAACGTGACCCATGTGACCCAAGAGGCGGTCAGTGGCTATCGTGAAATGCACCTTTTTGGTGGCGTCGAATACGAACGTGAGCGCATGCACAACGCCAGTAACTACAACCGTCGTCAGCAAATGAAAATGGCCGTGGCGGAGGGCATCAGCACGCCAGTCATCCAGTTGTTGGTTGCGATGGCGTTGTCACTACTGATGTGGCTGGCATTGGATCCCAGTGTGCTGGCCAACATGAGCGGTGGTGAATTTGTCCAGTTTCTTGGTTCAGCTGCATTACTGGCCAAACCGATTCGTCAGTTGTCAGAGGTAAACAGCAACGTTCAGAAGGGCATCGCGGCTGCGGGCACCATTTTTTCCACTCTCGATGAACCGGATGAGCCGGATCTCGGCACGGTCGAGAAGGCGCGAGTGGATGGGCATTTTCAGTTCAAAAACGTCAGTTTTGCCTACTCGGAAGAGGCTGGTAACGTGCTGAACGGAATTGATCTGGTGGTCAGGCCGGGTGAGGTGATTGCGCTGGTGGGGCAGTCCGGCAGTGGCAAAACCACGTTGGTGAATCTCATTCCCCGTTTTTACAATCACCGTGAAGGAACGATTTTGTTGGACGGGATTGATATACGGGACTACACCCTCGATAACCTGCGCAGCCATATCGCCCTGGTGTCCCAGAACGTAACGCTCTTCAATGACACGATTTACAACAATATTGCCTACGGTGCGCTGGGTGAAAACCCATCGTCGTCGGTGCGCGAGGCGGCCAGTGCCGCACACGCACTGGAATTTATCGAGCGGCTTCCGGACGGTTTTGATACCCAGATTGGTGATGAGGGCATCATGCTGTCCGGTGGCCAGCGGCAGCGGTTGGCGATTGCCCGCGCATTGCTGAAAAATGCCCCAGTGCTGATTCTGGATGAGGCGACCTCGGCTCTCGATACTGAATCCGAACACCACATCCAGAAAGCCCTCGAACAGGTGATGAAAGGGCGTACCACGTTCGTCATTGCCCACCGCCTCAGTACCATCGAGAACGCCGATCGTATTATGGTGATGGACCAGGGACGGATTATCGAACAGGGCACCCACAGTGAATTGTTGGCCATGAACGGTCGCTATGCACAGTTGCATAAAAAGCAATTCAATGACGAACCCCATCAGGCTATCTGATCGGGTACCGCCGCCATGAATATCCGTCTGTCACTGGAAAGGGCCTGGTACAGGCCAGTGAGCTGGGCCCTGTTACTGTTGCCTTTATCCTGGTTATTCCGGGCTGTCAGCAGTGGCCGACGTTTTTATTACCAGCGGATTAACCCCACTTGTCCCTTGCCGGTCCCCGTGATTGTGGTGGGTAATATCAGTGTCGGCGGTACTGGAAAAACCCCGTTACTGGCCGCACTGGTGGTTATTTTTCAGGCGCAGGGTTACCGGCCGGGTATTATCAGTCGTGGTTATGGCGGTTCAGCAACCCATTATCCGCAGCAGGTTACCGACACCTCTACAGCGGAGACCGTCGGTGACGAACCCCTGCTGCTGTCATCGCTGTGTCCGGTGGTGGTGGACCCGAACCGTTATCGGGCGGCCCGATACCTGCTGGAAAATACCGGCTGCAACCTGATTTTTAGCGACGACGGTTTGCAGCATTACCGACTGCCCCGGAATATTGAAATCGTGGTGATGGACGGTGAGCGCGGCACAGGCAATGGCCATTGCCTGCCTGCGGGGCCACTGCGGGAACCATTTTCGCGGCTGCAGACGGCAGACTTTGTGGTGGTAAACGAAACGGTAGCCAGTCTGGGGATTCCTCACCAGGGAACCTTCAAGTTGTCACCCGTGCATTTCCGGCAACTGGCCACTGGCACATCGGTGGCTGTCGGCAGTTGGTCCCTCGGTCGCAGGGTACATGCTGTTGCCGGGATCGGAAATCCCGCCAGATTTGCCCATACCCTGACATCACTGGGGTTCGAGCCGATTCTCCACCCGCTACCAGACCACCACCGGTTTACGGGAGAGGAATTGTGTTTTGACGATGGGCTGCCGGTTATTATCACAGCAAAAGATGCGGTAAAGTGCGTTGCCGATAGCAGTGATAATGTCTGGGTGCTGGATGTACAGGCCGAACCCGATCCACCATTTATCGAGCGATTGATGCGGGATGTCAGGCGCCTGACTGAAACGGCCAATACCACCCCGTAATAACGCCATAGAACGTACTTGCAGAACAAAGTACTTACAAAAAAGTACCCCCTGAAAATGAATGAGTTGCTATGACCTTTACTGTTGTAATTCCCGCCCGATTTTCCTCCACTCGCCTGCCGGGCAAGCCGCTGCAGGATATCGCCGGCAAAACCATGATTCAGCGGGTTTACGAACAGGCCCGGCAGAGCAGCGCTGACCGGGTGATTGTCGCCACGGATCATCAGCAGATTGCCGATGAGGTGACCCGGTTTGGCGGTGAGGTCTGCATGACATCTCCAGATCATCCGTCCGGGACTGACCGTTTGCAGGAAGTGGTGGCCCAGCACGGTTTTGCCGAGGATCATGTGCTGGTCAATGTGCAGGGCGATGAACCGTTGATTCCCCCTGCCGTCATCGAACAGGTGGCCGCAAACCTCATCAATAACACCGTCGCGGGGATCGCAACGCTTTGCGAACCGATCACGGACGAGGCGAGTTTTAACAATCCCAATGTGGTCAAAGTGGTTACGGACCATCAGGGCATGTCACTGTATTTCAGTCGCGCACCGGTGCCCTGGCCACGGGATTTTTCTGATGACCGGGTGGCGGCCATGTCTGCCATCCTGCAACCGATGCGGCATATCGGTATATACGCGTACCGGGTCGGTTTGCTGAACCGGTTCGTACAATGGCCGGTGGCACCCATTGAGGCGCTGGAGTGCCTCGAACAGTTGCGCTTCATGTGGAATGGCGAGCGGATTCACGTGGCCAGAGCCGTGGCCGATGTGCCCGGTGGCGTTGATACCGAGCAGGACCTGCAGCGGGTCGTCGCGATTTTCAGAGGGATGTCAGAATGAAACAACTGCGTGTGTTATTTGTCTGTCTGGGTAATATCTGTCGATCACCGACTGCCCACGGAATTTTTGAGAGACGGGTGGCCGAGGCGGGCTTGCAGGACCGGATTCTGATTGACTCCGCCGGTACCGGTGATTGGCACGTAGGACGCTCGCCAGACTCAAGAGCCAGTGCGGCTGCACTGAAGCGCGGTTATGACCTGAGCCACCTGCGGGCCCGTCAGGTGCGGCCTGAGGATTTCCTGGAGTTCGATTATCTGCTCGCCATGGATCAGCAGAACCTCTGGGATTTGCAGGCACTGGCCCTGCCTGAGTTTGCCGGTCATCTCGGCCTGTTTCTCGGTTTCGGCAACAGCCCCCTGAAAGAGGTGCCTGACCCCTACGCCGGTGGCGAAGAGGGATTTGAAGCAGTGCTGGATCTGGTGGAGGATGCCACTACTGGTTTATTGGCTCATCTGCGCGGGCAACTGGATTGATGCTCGATATTCAGGCCGCCGTTTCGCTGCAACCCTACAACACGCTGTCCCTGCCTGCCACGGCGGAGTTTTTCTGCCGGATCAACACCCGTGAAGACCTGTTCGAAGCACTGGAATGGGCTCGCCAGAAACATATTCCGGTAACGCCATTGGGTGGTGGCAGCAATCTGGTACTGGTCGATGATCTACCGGGTCTGGTACTGCAAATAGCCATTCCGGGCATCGCCCTGGCTCCCGGTTCAGAGCTGGGCGAGCAGCGCAATATTCACATCGGTGCTGGTGAAAACTGGCATCAACTGGTGTTGTACACTCTTGAAAAAGGCTGGTACGGCCTGGAGAACCTGTCCCTTATTCCGGGCCTGGCCGGTGCGGCACCGATTCAGAATATCGGTGCCTATGGCATTGAATTGAGCGAACTGTTTCACTCTCTGGAGGCGGTCCATCTGCCCACCGGTGAGTTGCATACCATGCAGGCCGATGACTGCCGTTTTGGCTATCGGGACAGTCTGTTCAAACAGGCGGGCCGCAACCAATATGTGATTACCGCCATCACGCTATCCTTGTCTGTCCGTCCGCATTTGCGCCTGAGCTATCCAGCCCTGCTACAGGCCCTGGAAGGCCGCGATGCAGCATCGCTGACGCCCGCCATGGTCTCAGCGGCGGTCTGTGAGGTACGGTGCAGCAAACTGCCTGACCCCGCCAGTCTGCCGAATACCGGAAGTTTTTTTAAAAACCCGGTCGTGACGGAGGATCAGGCAGCTGCACTGCGTCAGCAGTTTCCCGATATCGTGTGCTACCCCCAGACAGATGGTACCGTCAAACTGGCCGCTGGCTGGTTGGTTGAGCAGGCTGGCTGGCGCGGTGTGACGCGCGGCAGGGTGGGCGTTCACGACCGCCAGTCGCTGGTGTTGGTCAATTTTGGTGATGGCACCGGTGCCGAGTTACTGGCACTGGCAGAAGAAATCAGTGACTCAGTACAGCAAAAGTTTGCCGTGGCGCTGGAAATCGAGCCGACGATATACCCGGCCCCAGTGAAGAAACCCCTTTGAATGTTCAGCCATGAATCAACCCGACCTGTTTGCCGCCAATCCCGATCCGCTCGATATCGAGCTGCCCGGTGGCGCCCTGCGTTACTGGCCGCGGTTGATAGCTGCGCCGTCGGCGGATCGGTGGCTGGCGCTACTGATGGAGCAGGTGGCCTGGGAGCAGAGCGAGATTGTCATCGCCGGTCACAGGCTGAAAATTCCCCGTCTCAATGCCTGGTATGGCGACGCCGGTGCCGATTACCAGTATTCCGGGCGCCAGTTCAAAGCCATTTCCTGGCTGCCGGTACTGCTTGAAATCAGGCAGCTGGTTGAGGCGGCGGTGGGGCACAATTTCAACAGTGCTCTGCTCAATTTGTATCGGGATGGCCGCGACAGCGTTGATTGGCACAGTGATGACGAACCGGAGTTGGGAGAAAACCCGCTGATAGCCTCATTGAGTCTGGGCGCAGTGCGGCCTTTTCAGTTGCGGCACAAAACACGAAAGGAATTGTCGATGCGAACACTGGAACTGGAGCAGGGCTCATTGCTGTTGATGAGCGGGGCATTACAACACCACTGGCGGCACAGACTGCCGAAACTCGCCACAGCTGTGGGCCCGCGAGTGAACGTGACTTTTCGCAACGTGGTTTATAGTCAACCGAAAAGCGCGGTGGTAGGCTAGATGGAATTTCAGGGTTTCCGCAATGACCACTAACGAGGCATGCAAGACCGTTCTGGTTGTCGACGACCACGACCTTATTCGCATGGGAATCTGCAAGTTGTTGGCAGAAGTGCCGGGTATCACCGTGATTGGTCAGGCCGCCAGCGGTGAAGAGGCCATTACCCGGGTTCGAGAGTTATCCCCCGATATTGTCTTCATGGACGTACGGATGCCGGGTATCGGTGGGCTGGAAGCCACCGAGCGCATTCTGTCTCACTATCCGAAAACCCGGGTTATCGTGGTCAGCGCCTTCAATGATGATTTTTACCCTGCTTCGCTTTTAAAGGCCGGTGCCTGCGGTTATATCACCAAAAAAGCGGACTGTGATCAGATCAAGGCAGCGGTGGAAACCGCCCTGAGCGGTGGCATCTATGTCAACCCGGAGCTGGCCCAGATAATGGTGGCCAACGGCATGAAATCCGGTGGCAAAACCTCACCGCTGTCGCGCCTCTCTCAGCGTGAACTACAGATTGCGGCGCTGATTACCAGCGGTATCCGCGCCAAGGATGTGGCAAAAACCCTCTTTGTCAGCCCCAAGACCATCAATACCTACAAATATCGTATTTATGAAAAGCTCGGTGTCAGCAACGATGTTGAGCTGACCCTGGCAGCGGTAAAATACGGTCTGGTAGACCCCTCCGAACTGATCTGATCCGCTGTACAATGGCCCCATGCCTTTCGATCATCAGCCGTTTCTCAAACAACTGACCCAGCGTCCAGGCATCTATCAGATGATGGGTGAGGACGGCGCTGTGCTCTATGTTGGCAAGGCAAAAAACCTGCGTAAAAGGGTGGCAAGCTATTTCAGAGCTACCGGGCTGACCCCGAAAACGGCTGCTTTGGTGAGCCGTATCGCCAACATTGATGTCACCATTACCCAGACAGAAATAGAGGCGCTGTTGCTGGAACAGAATCTGATCAAGCAAAACCGGCCGCCATTCAATATCCTGCTGCGGGATGATAAATCCTATCCCTACCTGTTTTTGTCCGACCGGGATACCTATCCCCGGCTGGCCTTTCATCGGGGCAGCAAGCGACAGGCTGGCCGTTATTTCGGGCCATTCCCCAGTGTTCAGGCCGTTCGGGACAGCCTGAATTTTTTGCAGAAAACCTTTCGAGTGCGCCAGTGCGATGATAATTTCTTTCGCAATCGCTCCCGACCCTGCCTGCAATACCAGATCAATCGCTGCACCGCCCCCTGCGTGGAGCTGATTTCTGAGGAGGATTATCAGCGCGATGTACGACACACCCAGATGTTCCTCGAGGGCAAGAACGACAACCTGATCCGCGAGCTGGAGGCCGACATGAACGTGGCCGCGGAAGCGCTGGCATTTGAGCGGGCCGCATTGCTGCGTGATCAGATGGTGGCACTGCGCACCATTCAGGCCGAACAGGTGGTGGAGTCCGGCAGCAGCCATATCGACGTGGTGGCCGCCATGCTGGTGGGAGACCAGTGCTGTGTGCACGTACTCTATATCCGTCAGGGGCGAATCCTCGGCAGCCGAAGCTATTACCCGAAGGTGCCGCTGGCAGCGGATGCCACCGAAGTGCTGACAGATTTTCTGCCGCAGTTCTATCTGCGCGACAGTGGCCGGGGTGATTTTCCACGCGAGATTGTCGTCAATCAAGCGCTGCCTGACAGTACTCTGCTGGCCTCGGCGATTTCCGAGGTGGCCGGCCACCGGGTACTTCTCAAGCACCGGGGTCGCAGCACCCGGGCCCAATGGGTTGAACTGGCCGAGCGCACTGCCAGCCAGAACCTGAACGGTCGCATCGCCTCACGCAAAACCACCCAGCAGCGACTGGAGGCATTACAGCAACTGCTGCAACTGGCGGCGCCGCCTGAGCGGATCGAATGTTTCGATATCAGCCACAGCAGTGGGGAAGATACGGTCGCTTCCTGCGTGGTATTTGATAGTGGCGGGGCGCTGAAATCGGATTATCGGCGAATGAACATCAAGGATGTCGCTGCCGGGGACGACTATGCCGCAATGGAGCAGGCGTTGGTGCGCCGCTATACCCGCATTCAGAAAGAGGAGGGTAAACTACCAGATATTCTGCTGATCGACGGCGGCAAGGGGCAGATGCGCAGAGCGGTTGCCGTGCTGGCCGAGCTGGGCGTGATTGATGTGCAGGTAGTGGGCGTCGCCAAGGGACCCACCCGCAAAGCGGGTTTTGAAACCCTGTTGCTGTCGCAGGATGGCCTCGAACGGGAACTGGAATCCCAGTCCTCGGCCCTGCTGCTTATCCAGCAAATCCGCGATGAGGCCCACCGCTTCGCGATTACCGGCCACCGCCAGCGCCGCGATCGCAAGCGTCGCACCTCGACGCTGGAGGGGATTGAGGGGGTTGGCCCAAAACGGCGCAAGGAGTTACTGCGGTTTTTCGGAGGCTCCCAGGAGGTTGTGCGGGCCAGCGTAGCTGAACTGATGCGCGTGCCCGGTATTAGCAGGAAAGTGGCCGAAACTATTTACAGCACCCTCCACAATGAGTAACTTGGGCGGGTCTTCAGCGCCCGGACTGCAGTAAAACCTATCATGTGGAATCTCCCTAATATCCTCACCCTGTTACGTATCGCGCTTATCCCTATTTTTATCGGTGTGTACTACCTGCCCTGGGAAGGTCGCCACCTAGCCAGTGCTGCCATTTTTGGTATCGCCGCCGGTACCGACTGGCTCGATGGCTACCTGGCCAGAAAACTCGACCAGTTCACCCCATTCGGCGCGTTTCTCGACCCTGTAGCGGACAAACTGATCGTGGCTTCGGCCCTGATTATGCTGCTGGAATCCCACGCCAATGTGCTGTTTGCACTGCCCACTCTGGTGATCATAGGCCGTGAAATCGTGATTTCCGCCCTGCGGGAGTGGATGGCAGAACTGGGCAGCCGCACCAGTGTGGCTGTGTCCTATCTTGGGAAAGTGAAAACTACCCTGCAAATGATCGCCATTGCCATATTGCTGGCGATTGATCCGGTGCTTTATCCGGTGCTGGATCTGATGGGCATCGGCCTGCTGTACGTGGCGGCTCTGCTGACCCTGTGGTCCATGCTGATCTACCTCAAAGCAGCCTGGCCTGAATTGTCCAAAGTCTCCTGAGGGTGAGTGGTGACGCAACACCGGCGTTATTTCCCCCACAGCGAAAAAGAGGTTGCTTCTCGACGGTCAATCCATAGAATACCCGCCTTCTTTACTGTTCTTTGAAAATCCCGTCGGGTACAATCCCGCATCCAAAAGGCGCGGTGGCAGAGTGGTCATGCAGCGGACTGCAACTCCGTTAACGCCGGTTCGATTCCGACCCGCGCCTCCATTTTCAACCGTTAAACGTAACACCGCCGTTTGATCGTCCAGCCCGATAAACCTCCAGACCATCAATCGTCAATTGCGTAAGCGAAAGCAGTAACAGCCGGAACAAGCCCATCCTCGAACATGCCCGGATGGCGAAATTGGTAGACGATGAGCAGGATGCTCGAGTGTCGCGAAAGGCAGGAGCCGAGAGCGACCGCAAGGACCAGCACAACGTGCTGGCAACCTTCAGGCAACATCAGTAATAAAGCCCATCCCCGAACATGCCCGGATGGCGAAATTGGTAGACGATGAGCAGGATGCTCGAGTGTCGCGAAAGGCAGGAGCCGAGAGCGACCGCAAGGACCAGCACAACGTGCTGGCAACCTTCAGGCAACATCAGTAATAAAGCCCATCCCCGAACATGCCCGGATGGCGAAATTGGTAGACGCAAGGGACTTAAAATCCCTCGGAGGGTAACCTCCGTGCCGGTTCGACCCCGGCTCCGGGCACCACTAAAATCAATAATTTAGGTTCTACTTACTTGATTATTCGCCTCCCAATCTTGTTTTTACAAACTCAAAAGTAGACTTAGAGTAGGCGGTATAAATGCGTCATTGGCCATGGCCTATAACCGGTCCAATGGGCTAGAAGTTCCCGCGTAATGCTGCCCCAGCACATGGGTATATATTTGAGTGTTGTCAAATCCCGCTCTCGGTTTATACTCAGTCGATGCGCGTTATCATGCCAACCGAAAAAAATAATATAAATAAAACAGGTTGTTACAGGTTCGCGAGAAAAAATAATGAGGTCCTATTATTTTAGATAATAGGAAAAACTCGCTTTATTCTGAAAGGAATCGGATATGCCTCAATTTTCTATTCTGTATCAATCCGTTATCAAAAAGTGCCGAATATCAGCTTTGGCAAAGCGCGCGTGCGCGATATACAAATGTTAGGCGAATAAAGTACCTATGAAGCTAGATGATATCCAAAAGAAATTTCATGAAGAAGTTAGGTATGTCGATGATACGGCACAAATTCTTCTGAAGGGACATCTTGTCGCAGAAGATCTGATGAATCAGGCCCTTGAAGCATTCGTTCTGCACGGCGAGTATGTTGAAGATTCTCGTCTACAATTCAACCAAAAGTTAGAGTTGTGTAAAGCCATTTCCGTAAGTGACAACAAAAACAACATGTGGAATCTAATTAAAAAGATAAATGTATTGAGAAATGCGCTATCTCACTCTCTAAATCCAGATCGAAGAAGAAAGGCAGTAAAATCATTGGCGTCTATCTATGATCAGGAGTTTGATCCTAAAACGAGGGATATAGAAGGTATGTCAGAGGAAGCAGCTTTGTGCTTGGTTGCAATAACCGGATCGCTAGGCTACCTGCATAGCTTTTTGTCTGAAGCCAAAAGATTCGAAAATATAGTTAAAAATATGAACAACTTAATGAATAAGGGGGCGCTGTAGGGTGTCGCCTAACAAGCCGCTCAAATATGTTCCGGCCACGAAAAACGTGGCCTCCACCGGACTCGCTAACGCTCGCCGTTTAGCGGGGCGTTGGGCGTCAATTCCAAACATCATCGCAAGAGAATCAAATGTCATATAAAACACTAATCGGCAATATCACGTTATTAATTTCTGTGGCGTTGTTTTCAGTGCCGTCATTTGCCGCAGAGAAAAAAATCGGTGTTTTGGTCTACGACAAAGTATTGAGTAGTGATGTAACCGCACCAGCAGAAGTGTTTGGGGTTGCTACACGAAAGTCGTGGTTTTCTGACTATGAAGTGATTTTGATAGGCGTAGATAAAGATGCTCCCGTAATCACCACCGAGGAGGGAATCCGTTTGACGGTTGATAAAACAATCTATGACACCCCCAAATTGGATGCACTAATCGTAACCAGTTCGTATGTCATGGATACGCTTTTTGAAAATAGTGATCTTACGAAGTTTCTAAAATCACAAGCCAAAAACGTTTCATGGTTGGCAAGCAATTGCTCCGGCGCATTTTTATACGCTCACGCAGGGTTACTTGATGGCTACACAGCAACTACGTGGGCAGGTGGCGAAAAGCAGTTGCAGAGAGAATTTCCTAAAATCAACGTTATTGAAGACCGTAACGTGGTTGTAGACCGCAACAGAATTTCCAGCAATGGAGGGATCCCGTCTTACCAAGCCGCCTTGGTTTTGCTTACTCAAATGAGTAGCGAGAGAAAGGCCAAAGAGGTATTTGAAACGATCCAACTGAATCGTCTCATACCCTGGTCTGAGGTAACGCGGTATTTACCCGAACAATGAACAAGGTATAAACGCACGTGCATTTCTTATCACCGAGCTTCGGCATGTTGCCGCCCAACAAATCAATGCAGTGGATATTTGACCCGCTGCCCATTTTTGCTGCCGCAAAAACAGTCATCGGCTCAAATGCCGCTGATTTCAGGCGTTAAAGCGCCAAAATCGAGGCATGGCGGCCATTACCAATCCGTGTCAAAATTGACAAATACACGAACGAGAGGTTTCTCCCATGAATCTCCAGCAGATTGAGGACGAGGCGCTCCACCTCCCTAAGGATGAGCGGGTTCAGTTGGTCCGGCGACTGGTATTGAGTCTGGAGTCTCCGTCAGAGGAAGAACTCAGGTCAGATTGGTTGCTTGAGGCCCAACGAAGGGCCGAGGAGCTCGATAGTGGCTCAGTTCAGGCTGTGCCTGGTAAGGATGTTATGAAGAAGGCTCGAGCTTTGATCAAATGAACTATTCTTTTCACCCGGCAGCGGAAGCCGAGTTTTTGGAATCAGTTGGTTATTACGAATCAAAAGTTCCGGGATTAGGTGGAGCCTTGATAGAGGAATTTGAGGCCCTAGCCAATCTAATTAGCGAGTCACCGAAAGGCTGGCAGGTCGAGTTGCCGCCAGGTATTCGCAGAGCGCCCCCTTCACCGCTTTCCACTATCCGTCGTTTACCGGGAAAGGCCCGATGGTTTTCAGGTTCTGGCTGTTGCCCATGACCGGCGACGTCCGCAGTACTGGCTTGGTAGGCTTTAACAATCGGCTGCACGGTGACCAATTTCCCGCCGCTTCGCGGCTCCAAATCGGCGCGTGAGGCGGGCGTTAGCCAATACGTAGAAAGGAATTATGGCAGGAATATTTAGCTTCAAATGTTCATGTTGGGGGAAGCAACACGAAGGATCTCCAAGCTTCGGATTTAAGGCTCCCGATCCTTGGTTGGGCCAACCTGACGAAATTAAAGAGCAGGGAAAAATTGGAGATCATAAGTGGGGACAGATACAACTTTTATCGCATGTGCCGCAAAGGTAATGGTTGGGATAATGCACCAAAGAAATCGTTCTTCTGGATTTACCCTCAATAGCTAGACACGGCTGGGCTATGCTTGGGTTTTCCGCAATTTTCGCTACACCTCAACCCGGTTTCTGCCACGCTCTTTTGCCCGATAGAGTGCCTCATCGACCCGTTGGGCCAATGACTTGACGTTCTCGTGGGGGGCAAGCTCTACCACCCCGAAACTGGCAGTGATGCTGCCGAGCTTGTTGAATTGATGGCTGGCAATGGCCTGTCGTAACTTTTCGGCGACGTCTTTTGCCGTGTTTAACCCGGTTTGCGGCAGCAATACCATAAATTCTTCGCCGCCCCAGCGACCATGGACATCAATGCCGCGGATGTTGTTGTTGACCAGGCTGGCCACTGTTTTCAATACCGTGTCACCGGTATTGTGGCCGTAACGATCGTTGACCTGCTTGAAGTGATCGAGGTCATACATGAGCAGTGCAAGCGGGGTCTGGTAGCGGTTGGCACGTTCTATCTCGTGTTCCAGCAGGCGGTCGAATTCCTGCCGGTTATTAATGCCGGTGAGACCGTCAGTAATGGCCATAATGCGCACCTGCTCTTCGGCATGGATGCGTTGGGTGATATCCAGAAGTATTCCAGTCCAGATAATGGAGCCGTCCGGTTCCTTCTCTGGTGTGGCGCGGGACTCGATCCAGCGAATAGAGCCATCGATATGCCGGATGCGAAACTCTGCATGAAAGTGCGACAGGGTCCTTGCGGATTCCTCGGTTTTGCGCTCGATTTCGGGTGCATCCTCCGGAAGAACGCGGGAGGCTATATGGTCTACGTCGGTACCGGACAATTCCTCCTGTGCCAGACCGCCCAGTGCAGCGAAACCCTCACTGAAATAGGGGAAACTGCGCATACCATCCGGGGCGATACGGTACTGATACAGTGCGCCGGGTACCTGGCTGGCGATGCGCTCAAGCAGTTCCTTGCTCTGCCGGAGCCGCTCCTCGAAGGACTTGCGTACCGTGGTGTCCCTGACAATGCAGAAAACCAGGTTCTCGCCATTATAGAGCGCGCCATTGGTGCTGACCTCCGCATCGGTAATAGTGCCGTCCTTGCGGCGGTGCCGGGTGTCAAAATGTGCGCTTGAATTGTCGGCGGACAGAAGCATTTTCCGCAGTTCCTGCTCGCTGAACCGGATATCCCAGTCCCACACGTGAAGGCTGCCCACTTCTTCGAGCGTATAGCCGAGCATGTCGGCATAACGCTGGTTGGCCCGGTACACACTGCCATCTCGTCTGAGTACCACCATGGCGTCTCCGGATTGTTCGAACAGGACGGTCCAGAGTATAGTTTCTGTGGTTGCGTGGTCTGTCAGTGGTTTCAAGCTCAGGCCCCGGTTGTCCAAAATCAAAACCTGCAGAGTTCCAGGCTGTTTTGTTATTCGAGCAGGATACCTAGCAAAAGTACAGGAACAAAGCGCTTACGCCTGTTTGTGGACCTGCGGTCATCCACCAGACGTCCTTGCCCGGGAACTGCCTGGTCTCGCGTCAGCATGTTGAGGAGTAATCAATGAGGCAACTGTCAAAATCCCTGTTTATCTCGCACGGCGGTGGACCGTTACCGTTATTGGGAGATTCTGGACATGTTGAGATGGTGTCCTGCCTGCAGGGTATTGCTGCGACCATCCCTAAACCCGATGCGCTCGTGGTCGTCAGCGCTCACTGGGAAGAAAAAATGCCAACGATTACGGCAGGACGTTTTCCCGCCCTGATATACGACTACTTCGGATTTCCGCCTGAGTCATACGAGATCAGGTATCCCTGTGCTGGCGATCCATCTCTGGCGACTGACATTCATCGCATGCTTGGTGATTATGGGCTAGCCGCGCAACTGGATGAGAACAGGGGTTTCGATCACGGTGTTTTCGTGCCTCTCAAAATCATGTACCCGGATGCCGATATTCCCTGTGTTCAGCTGTCTCTGGTGAACACTTTGGATGCTTCGCTTCATATCGATATTGGAACTGCGCTGCAGGGGCTAAAAAAACAGAATGTATTGGTCATCGGTTCCGGGTTTTCGTTTCATAACCTGAAAGCCTTTTTCGTGCCCGAGAGTGCCGAATCCCGGCAACTCAATCACTCATTTGAAAAGTGGTTGTACGACGTTTGTGCTGGTGATCAATATTTGGAGGAGGAGAGGCGAGATCTGTTGGTGGATTGGGAAGAGGCACCCGGTGCCCGATTTTGCCACCCGAGAGAAGAGCATCTTTTGCCTCTTCACGTGTGCTATGGCCTTTCTCAAACTCCCTGTACAGAACGATTTGAACTCACTGTCATGAACAGGAAGTCGAGCATGTATCTGTGGTGATCTGTCTTCTGACAGGATGCTGCTGATAGCCACCAATTTTCCATTGCACTGCACATTTGCCGCAGGGCGGATTATTGGGCATATTGCGAGCCCCCCCATCTACTGTTGAAGGAAATCGAGAGTGACGAGCAACCATGCTTTCTATTTATATGCCGCAGTGATGCTGCTGGCTGGCCTGGGTATACCTGTCATGGCAGCATTGAACGGCGGCCTCGGTGCAAAATTACAAAATCCGGCCCTGGCAACAACCATTCTTTTTGTCGTCGGTGGCCTGCTATCTATTGTTTACCTGATCGCTTCTGGCAGCCTGCCAAAGTCCGTGCCAACTCATATCCCGGTCTACTACTATTTCGGTGGCGCATTCGTCATTTTTTATATATTGACCATCACCTGGATTGCGCCAAAATTTGGTGTGGGCAATGCCGTTTCATTCGTCCTGCTTGGACAGATTGTATCGATGGCAGCCATTGATAATTTCAGGCTTTTCGGTGCGCCGTACAACCCGGTAAATCTGGTTCGGTTTGCCGGCCTGATCCTGATGGTAATTGGTGTTTTTCTTGCAGTTCGGCGTTAGCCGCAATAAGTGAGATAAGAGATTAAGTGATCGGGTTAAGCCTATCCCGTTGCTACTTGTGACCAAGTGGGTTTATGGCCCAAGATGTTGACTTGTATCGGTCACTTACATCGCTTTTGGAGCTTACTAAATGCGTGTTTTTGCCAATCCAGTTGGTGCCGGCTCTCTCTGGTTCGATAACCTTGCCACGGCTGACGGAACCCCCGTCGCCTACGATCCCCAGGCGCGGGCTTTTTTGCCGATGCCACCGTTCTGTGCCAATCGGGACAGAATTGGCTGCAACTGGATAGCGCCGGACGAGGGAACATTCTGCCGATCCTGTGCCATGACGGCGCTGGCTCCTGATCCTTCGATCACCCATGCCATCCCCAACTGGGCGCAAACCGAGGCGGCCAAGCGGTGGGTGCTGGATAATCTGGGGCGCTGGCATTGGTTTCGTCCCGAGGATCCGGGTGCGCGGCCTGTATTTCATCTGCTCGCTGAAGGTCCCACCCCTGTTGCGATGGGGCACGTTGAAGGTGTGGTGACCATCAGTGTGGCAGAGGTGGACCCGGTGCTGCTCACTACCCGTCGTGAAGCGCTGGAGGAGCCTTATCGCACCATGATAGGCCACATGCGCCACGAGATTGCCCACATGCTCTGGTGGCGGCTCAGTCTTCGTGAGGATTTTCTCGATGCATTCCGGAACATGTTTGGCGATGAGCGGGTGGACTATGTCGTGGCGCTTCAATACCACTATGAGAATGGTCCGCCACCAAACTGGAGGCAGCACTACCTGACCAGTTACGCATCCACACATCCCCATGAAGACTGGGCAGAAACGGTGGCACACCTGCTGCACCTGACGGACATTGCCGACAGTTTCGTGGCCACCGGTCTGTCATCGCCGCAGATACCTCACGCTGGCTGGGATCCGTATTCGGAGCCCGATGCCGAGCGGCTGATCCAGATCGCGGCGGCGCTTACCGTGGGCATCAACCACGTCAATCGTTCCATGGGCCTATCGGATCTTTACCCGTTTGTGCTGTCAGACCACGCCCGTTACAAGCTGGCATTTGTTCATAATTGGCTGAGACGGGGTGCTCAGGGCCTTTAAATGTAGCGAGCTGGAGAAAGCTCGGACTTAAGCGGGAATCCACACTGTGGCCTTCACGGCAGATGTACAGGCTGCCCTGACAATAGGGCGATGAAGTCGTCACCGGTCAACAGGCGATTTCGAACGGTCAAAGGGGAATTGAATGATAGGTGATCGCAAGGTAAATATCTTTTATGACGAGGTGATGCTTGGCCATGATCCACAGGTAGATCTGCCCTTCATTCCCAGTCGGGTCGAGAAGCGTGTCAGGACCGTCCTGCAGGAACTGAAGTTCAAATGGAGTTACCCAGAGCACCCCGGGCGGTTGAGTGCTGTCAAAACCTATCTCGATGAGAATCCTGTTTCCGGCACTCACTTCGCCTCGGGCCCCAGTGCCACCTACGAACAGTTAAGCCGCGTGCACACGACTTCCTACCTGGATCATATTTTCTCACTGGCAGGCGAAAGCGCCTGGCTGGACAGAGATACCACCGCTGTTTCACCCGGCAGCATTGACGCCGCCACCGCAGCGGCCGGCAACGCCATCGCCGCAGTGGAAAGCGTGATCAACAAGAAATCACAAAGTGCTTTCGCCCTGGTGCGGCCTCCGGGCCACCACGCCGAGCCGGTTCGAGCCAGGGGTTTCTGTCTGCTGAATAATGTTGCGGTGGCGGCGGCCCACGCCCAGGCCAAGCTGGGTTGCGAGCGCATTCTGATCATTGACTGGGATGCACACCACGGCAATGGCACCCAGGATATATTCTGGGCGGATGCTGATGTGCTGTTTTTCGATACCCATTGCGCCGCACCTTTTTATCCCGGTTCCGGCCATCTTGACGAAGTGGGTGCCGGGCTCGGCGAAGGCTACACGATCAACGTGCCGCTTCCGGAAACCACCGGTGATATCGCTGTCGAGAAAGCCTTTCGTGAAATCCTGTGTCCGGCCGCCGAGCGGTTTAAACCCGATCTGGTGCTGGTCTCCGCCGGCTTTGATCCTCACCATAACGATATGGCCATGAACCTGACCTATAACGGCTTCAAGGTTCTCACGCGTATCGTTCAGGCTATCGCCGACCAACACTGTGATGGCAGGCTTGTGTTTGTGCTGGAAGGCGGCTACAACCTGACATCGCTTTCACACGGCGTTCACGCAGTGCTGGAGGTGCTGGCGGGAGGTGATGCACCAGAAATTCTGGAGTGTGGTGTGAAGGAAGTGATGGAAGCGGCAGAGTTTCATAGCACGGCGTTTATCGACGAGGATTAAAAACTGCGCCTGAACAAGCGAGTACAGGGACAGTTTCCCAAGTTTAAATTTTCCAACATGTTCTGTTTCTTCAATTTGGAGCACTTTTGAGAAAGTTGTGCCTCACCCCGGTTCATTCAGTTTATTAGGTCAGTTAAAGAGAGCGGTCAGCCTGTCATCTGTGGCAGAGACCGCTTCTCAATATCGCCTGAATTGAATGATCTACAGCTCTTCCAATGGCCCAAAAAATTCATAGCGAATTCGGTTTAGAGGAATTTTCAGCTCATTGAGTGCACGATAACAGGCCTGCATAAAGGGTTTTGGTCCGAGGAAGTACACATCGATTTCGCGATCAGTAGGCAGTAGTCCCGCCAGGCGCTCGCGATCAAAAAACCCGCTATGCTGGTCTTTGTCCTGGGGCAGGGGGTCGCTGTAACAGTAATAGCTGTGGAGGTTTTCATAGGTCTGGCCCATCTCCTCGATAAGATCCCGAAACGCGTGGCACTCACTGTTCAGGGCCCCGTGCAGAAAATGCACCTGGCGGCCGCTGTCCAATGCGGGCTGCAGCATGCTGACGGTGGGCGTGATACCGACGCCGCCACTCAGTAATACCAGTGGACGCTGGGCATCGTTGAGGACGAAGTCTCCACAGGGCGCGGTCAGTTTAATCTGATCGTTGACGCTGAGCTGATCGTGCAGGTAGTTGGAGACCAGCCCGCCCGGTTCGCGCTTTACACTGATCCGGTAATACGGCTTGCCGGGGCTGTTCGATAGCGAGTAGTTGCGACGGACAGTCTGTCCGTCAATGTCGAGTATCAGCGTGATGTACTGGCCGGGCTGGAAGTCGGCAATGGGCTTGCCGTCGACCGGGGTAAAGTAAAATGATGTGATCACGTCGCTTTCACGAATTTTCTTCGTTAGCACGAAACCGCGTTCACCACGCCAGCCACCGGGTTTCTCCTGGTTGGCCCGATAAACCTGCTCTTCGGCGTTAATCAGAATTTCTGCCAATTGGCCATAGGCTTCACCCCAGGCTGAGAGCACCTCTTCGGTGGCCGCATCGCCCAGTGTCTCCTTGATGGCGGCCAGTAGGCATTCGCCGACAATGGGGTAATGTTCCGGCAGAATATTCAGCGAGACGTGTTTTTGCACTATGAGTCCGACGGTATCGCCGAGAACTTCCAGGCGATCCAGATTACTGGCATAGGCAACCACGGCGTTGGCCAGTGCCCGTGGCTGTGTGCCCGTTGCCTGGTGTGCCCGGTTGAAATAGTCCTTGACCGCCGGGTAGCGCTCGAACATCAACGGGTAAAAAACCTCGGTGATCTGATTAACGTGCGCGCCCACGGTGGGCAGGGTGGTATCAATAATGTCTCTGGACTGTTGTGAAAGCATAGCGTACTCCGTTCTCTGGTATGAGCGCTGTTCAAATATAGAAAACTGCTCAAGTACAATAGGTAAAGCATTTATTATGCCAATATGTAACTCGATGAATGTTATGAAAATAATTTTTATGATGTTAAAGTGACATCACTTATAAAGATGTCAAAAAGACAATATTGGTGTATTTATGACAGCACACAATGTGCCTGAAGTCATGCTCGAGATCCTTGCGGATCTGTGCCGCGAAATGTCGCCGGAACAGCGCTATGCCCGCTTGCTGACGGCACTGAAACAGGTTTTTCCCTGCGACGCTGCCGCTCTGCTGAAACTGCAGGGCTCCAGTCTGCAACCCATGGCAGTGAAGGGACTAAGCGACGATGCCCTGGGGCGTATCTTCGTGGTGGATGAGCAGCCCAGGCTGGCGAAGATCTTATTGAGTCGCGAGCCGGTGCGGTTTCTGGCAGATTCGGAGTTATCCGACCCCTATGACGGGCTGATTGATGGCACCAGTGACAGCCTGCATGTGCATGACTGTCTCGGTGTATCTCTCTACATTGATGACGTTCCCTGGGGGGTTTTGACCCTGGATGCTTTGCAGCCCGGCGTATTCGACGATATTGATACGCTGGCATTGCGCACGTTCATTCGTCTGACTGAGGCGACCATCAGGATTATCAATCTGATTGGTGGCCTGCAGGCTCGCGCCGAGCGGGAGCATCTTGTGGCACAGGCTGTGGTGGCCGATCAGGGGCAATCACAGCTGATTGGTGACAGCAAAGCAATGAAACTGCTTTACCAGGATATCGATGTGGTCGCGCGATCTGATCTGGCGGTGCTGATCACCGGAGAAACCGGTGTGGGTAAAGAGTTGGTGGCCCGTCGTCTTCACCTCAGTTCGGCACGTGCTGATTTCCCGCTGGTATATGTGAATTGCGCTGCACTCCCGGAAAACCTGGTGGAGAGTGAGCTGTTTGGCCACACCCAGGGAGCTTTTTCCGGTGCGTCGCAGGCCCGTGCCGGTAAGTTTGAGTTGGCCCATGGCGGTACATTGTTTCTTGATGAGGTGGGTGAGTTGCCACTGGCCGTACAGCCAAAGCTTTTGCGTGCTCTGCAAAGTGGCGAAATACAGCGTCCGGGTAGCGATGCCGTGCATCGGGTGGATGTGAGGATTATTGCCGCCACCAATCGCGATCTGAGTCGTGAGGTGGCGACCGGCCATTTTCGCGCGGATCTGTATCACCGTTTGGGCGTTTACCCCATCCAGGTTCCCGCATTGCGCGAACGCCATCGCGATGTGCTGGTATTGGCCGGGCACTTTCTCGAGCTGAACCGGCGTCGTCTTGGCCTGCGGGGTATAAGGCTGGACAGCACCGCGCGGGAAGCCCTGCTGCATTATGACTGGCCGGGCAATGTCCGGGAGCTGGAGCATCTGATCAGCCGGGCTGTGCTACGGGCGCGGGCGCGTTTTCCACAGGAGGTAGGCTCGCGTAAATTGCTCAGTATCGGCCTGGAGGTGCTGGATCTGTCGGCACCCGAAACCTGCTCAAGTCCTGCTGACGATCTCGCACTGACACCCTCTGATACTGTCAGCTCGCCGAGCTTGCGGGATGCCACTGCGAATTTCCAGCGGCGCCTGGTCAGTGATACATTGCACCGCTGTGATGGTAATCAGTCCCGGGCTGCGCGGGAGTTGGGGCTGGATCGTGGTAATTTCAGCCGCCTGATTAAACGGTTGGGAGTAAACGGCCAGCGGCTTTAGTGATAAGCTCTGGTTCAGCCGAAGACAACATCTCCAATGACCTACCAGGGAAGCATCATGATGAAATGGGCCATTCTGTTTCTCGTTGTAGTATTTACACCTTACAGTGCGCTGGCCAACGATATTTGCGATTGCGAAGGATCCAAAAAACCGGGCGGACCCTGCTATGCGGGAAAAGGTGGCCCCGCTTATGCTGGGCCTGGCGGGCCGGCTAACGCCGGCATCGGAGGGCCCTGTTACACTGGTAAAGGCGGTGCCCGCTATGAGGGACTGGGCGGTCCAGCTTACAAAGGTTACGGTGGTGCCAGTTACGATGGTCTCGGTGGGCCGGCCTATAAAGGTGTCGGTGGTGCCTGCTATGCGGGAAAAGGTGGTCCCTGTAATCCTGCGAACAAGGGTGGCAAGCACTGCCCGGCAGTCTGTGATGACTAGCGGCTGAGCACCTGCGATCTTTTGGTGTTATGACGTGAAACTTCAGCAATATCAGGTCGATGCGTTTACCGACCGAATTTTTGGCGGCAATCCTGCTGCGGTGGTGCCACTGGCTTCATGGCTGGACGACAGCCTGCTGCAGGCCATTGCAGAGGAGAATAACCTCTCCGAAACGGCTTTTTTTGTCCCTTCCCACAATGGCTTTTCGCTGCGCTGGTTTACTCCGCTGGCGGAAGTCGAGCTGTGTGGTCATGCCACATTGGCGGCAGCCCACGTGATTTTTGTGCACAGTGACTACCGGCAAAACCGGATCAGGTTTGCCACGCGCAGTGGTGAGCTGACAGTTGAGCGATCGGGTGATCGGTTGCAAATGGATTTTCCGGCCTGCGTGCCAAAACCCTGTGAACTACCTGATTTGCTCTACCAGGCCCTGGGACAAAAACCGGTTCAGTTGTTGGCAGCTGATGACTATCTGGCAGTGTTCGATAACGAAGCAGTGATTCGTGCTGTCAAACCCGACCAGGGGCTACTCGGCAAGGTGGGTTTGCGCGGTGTTATCATCACTGCGCCCGGTGATACCGTTGATTTTGTTAGCCGTTTCTTTGCGCCCAAATTGGGTATACCGGAGGATCCGGTGACAGGCTCTGCACACTGTGCGCTGGCACCTTTCTGGGCCGAGAGGTATCGCAAGTCCGCACTGACGGCGAAACAGCTGTCTCGCCGTGGCGGTGATATCCGCTGCGAGGTGCGTGGTGACAGGGTGATGCTAACGGGTTCAGCCGTCACTTTTATGGAAGCAGAAATCCATCTCTAGCAAACCACGATGCAGCGCAATTTTCGATGCATTCTAGTCTGACTTTTTTCTGGCTTAGAACCGGTTGCGATAGCGAATGTAATCCCGGGCTGTGCGACGGGGGGCCTCCAGCATGGGCAGATGACCAATGTCGGACATCATCCGAACTTCGCTATTCGGCAGCAGGGATTGCAGAGCAGCCGCTCCGGCAGGGTGCAGAATCTGATCCTCGTTTCCCCAGACAATCAGTGCCGGTGTGTCGATGGTTTTAAACTGTGTTTCCAGCATGGGTGATGCAGTGACTTGCCGTATGATTTCGCTGTGTAAGTCGAAATCGGCAACGCTGCGCCGGGCCAGCGTGCTTCTGATGGCATAGGGTAGAAAGGGCGGTTTATGAGTGGTCATTTGCATGAGTTTTTTGAAGTCACCCGCCGAGCGCAAAAGCATAGGCAGTTCGCCAGTGGCGAGATAGTGTTTCAGCAGGTCTGACTCGTAGGCGGGCTCGGTACCGGCAGCATTCAGTAGCCACAGGCTGGCAACCCGTTCGGGCTGTTCGGCGGCAAATTGACAGACAATGAAGCCGCCCATGGAGTTACCCCCCAGATGAACCCGCTTGAGACCGAGTACATTCAGAAATTCGCAGAGACTCTTTGCCTGATCGGTGACCTGATAGCTGGCATCCGGGTCCCGACTGGCGTCACCAAAGCCCGGCAGGTCCGGGATGATCAGGTGATAATGAGGGGTGAGAAAGCGTGCGATACGGGTGAAATTGTCCTTGTCTCCGCCAAAGCCGTGAATCAGTACCAACGGTTCACCGCAACCTCCTTCCAGATAGGGCATGGTGGCACCCGGAATAGTGGCTATTTTGCTGTCGAGGCATGAACGCCAGCGTTCCAGGCCAATACCAGCCTTGGCTGCCTGACGGGGAAATACCCGGTTCAATATGACCCAGGCAATGACCAGGGCAAAGATTGCGAGCAGAAAGGCAAATACCGGGTTCATTGACAAATCATCTCAACGGGTTTGTGGGGATGGGCTGTATTCATCTGGCGGTAAACTCCAGTGATTGGTCGTTAATCGGGTCGCTGAGCAGCATGGCCCGATCAGCTTCAAGGCTGTGTGAGACTCGCCATGGGGCATGTCTGCCCTGGCGTGGGAGATGATCCATACCCCGTTGTATATAGCCCGAACTTAGTACGTTCATTACATTCTCTTCGGTTGCTTCGTTGTCGGGTGCACGGGGCGTCACAGTGGCGATGTGGTTGCTGTCCATGTACTGAAGCAGACGGCAGATGTAACGGGACGCGATATCTGACTTGAGTGTCCATGAGGCGTTGGTATAGCCGAGGATAAAAGCCATGTTGGGCATGTTTTGCAAAAGAACAGATTTATAGCTCAGCAGCCTGTTTGCCGGTATGACCCTGTTGTCGATGCTCAGGGCCATGCCGCCAAAGGTCTGTAACTGTAAACCGGTAGCGGTAATCACAATATCCGCATCCAGCCCCTGCCCGGATTTGAGCTGAATACCCCGCTCGGTAAAGTGATCTATCTGGTCGGTTATTATCCGGGCTTTACCGGATTTGATGGCTTTGAAAAGGTCCCCGCCGGGCACCACGCAAAGTCGTTCCTGCCAGGGTGGATAATGCGGCGTGAAGTGCCGCATGTCGGCATCATAACCAATCGATTTTTTGACTTTCCACAGCAGGTATTTGCGCATTTGCTCAGGCCAGCGCATGGCACTTTTGTACAGCAGGCGTTGGAGAAAGGTGTTGGCAGAGCGCAGGATGCGGTAGAGCCACTGTCGCGGGAGTATTTTTTCGAGCAGCCTGATCAGATCCTCGTAGCGGGGGGTGCTGAGATAGTAGCTCGGTGATCGTTGCAGCAGGGTGATCTGGGCGACCTCTGGTGCCATTGCCGGCACGATAGTGGCCGCAGTAGCTCCGCTACCGATAACCACCACTTTTTTGTCGCGATAATTCAGGGATTCTGGCCAGAACTGGGGGTGGATGCACTGTCCTTTGAAGGACTCGATGCCGGGAAATTCCGGGGAGTGGCCAGCATCGTAGTTGTAGTAACCGGCACAACTGATCAGGAAATGGCAGCGGTAGGTTGCGGTTTCCCCGCTGGTTGCATTGATTGCCGAAACCGTCCACTGGTTTTGGCTACTGGACCAGTCGGCATTGGTGACCTTCAGGCCAAAGTGGATGTGTTGATCAACGCCGTATTGCTCGGCCGTCCGCTTGATGTAATCGCGGATCAGTGAGCCATCGGCGAGGATTTCTGGTTTCATCCATGGCTGAAAATCGTAGCCCATGGTGAACATGTCGGAGTCAGAGCGCACGCCGGGATAGCGAAACAGATCCCAGGTACCGCCAATCGCATTGCGGCGTTCCAGAAGTATGACGCGCCTGGTCGGTAACTGCCGGGCGAGATGGCAGGCCATGCCGATACCGGACAGTCCTGCCCCAATAATCAATACGTCGACGTCTTGCTCTGGCACGGTGGTTTCTCTCTGCCGGCCGGACAGCGATCCGGCCATGAATTACAACGAGCGTCCCATAATGCTATAGGAAGGCCTCAAAATCGTTCCAGATATCCGACTGGCTGTCTGTTGGTTGCTGACCTCAGGATGTAAATTTCTTCATGATGTCGACGGGCAGTGGAAACACGATAGTGGAACTCTTGTCGCCGGCAATTTCCACCAGGGTTTGCAGGTAACGCAATTGGATGGCCGATTCCTCTGTGGCCAGTATTTTTGACGCCTCCGCCAGTTTTTCCGCCGCTTCGGCTTCACCCATGGCGTGAATGACTTTCGCGCGACGCTCCCTTTCTGCTTCTGCCTGTTTGGCGATGGCGCGGATCATGGATTCGTTCAGATCCACATGCTTGATTTCCACATTGGCCACTTTGACACCCCAGGCTTCGGTCTGTTTATCGAGAATGGCCTGCACATCGGCATTGAGGCGATCGCGCTCGGCCAGCATGTCATCGAGCTCGTGTTGCCCCAGTACTGAACGAAGCGTTGTCTGTGACAGTTGGCTGGTGGCTTCAAGGTAATTTTCTACCTGGATAATGGCGCGTTCGGGGTCCATGACCCGGAAATATATGACCGCATTGACCTGAACAGAGACATTGTCCCTGGATATGACATCCTGAGTGGGTACATCCATCACCAGGGTGCGCAAATCCACCCGTACCATCTGTTGCAGCACGGGGATGATGATGATCAGACCGGGGCCCTTCACCTTGTAGAAACGGCCCAGCATAAACACCACGCCGCGCTCATATTCCCGCAAAATACGGAACATGGAGGCCAGTAATACGACCACCAATACCAGCAGTATCCCGAAAAATGTTTGCATCTCGAACATCATTATTCTCCTTCAGTGGGTTTGCTGACCACAGCGGTCAGCCCGTCAATAGCCGTTACCCTTACCTGTTCATTCAATTGCAGGGGTGATTCTGACCGGGCATGCCAAAGTTCTCCCTCGAGCCAGACCCAGGCATTTACACCATCGACCCGTCCCACCGTTGCCATGCTTCCGATCAGATGCTCCGTGCCTGTGACGACTTTGCGATGTCGCGCCTTAACCAACATGCTCAGGGAAAACACTAACAGGCCGATACTGAAGACTGTCAATGCAATGATCATCGGTAGGGCAATCTGGTAGGCAGGTAAGTTGGTGTCCATCAACATGATCGATCCGGTCAAAAAGGTGATCGCCCCACTGATCCCCATGAGACCGAAACTGGGGGCAAAGGCTTCTGCTGTCATCAGGGCGATGCCCAGCAGGATCAAGCCCATCCCCGCATAGCTGATTGGTAGCATTTGCAGGGCATACATGGCAATCAGCAGGCTGGCTGCTCCGACAATACCCGGCAGGCCAATACCGGGGTTGTAGAACTCAATAATCAGGCCATAGATGCCGACCATGAGCAGGATGTAGGCAATATTGGGATTGGTGATAACTGCCAGGAATTCGCTGCGCCAGTCCACTGACTGGTAGTGGACGGTTTCCCCGGCAGTGGACAGCGTTACGGATTTTTTATCCAGCGTCACTTGACGGCCATCCAGTTGCGTCAGCAGATTTTCCATGGAGTCTGCAATCAACTCGATAACGCCCTGTTCAAGGGCATCGTTTGCCGAGAGGCTGGTCCCTTCACGCACTGCGCGTTCCGCCCAGTCACCGTTGCGGCTCCTGAGTTGCGCCAGGCTGCGGATATAGGCCACAGCATCATTCACCACCTTTCGCTCCATGGCATCGCCCGGCGGGGCAGCTTCTGTGTTTTCCTTGCTTTCTCCCCCGGATTTGCCGTCTTTGGCATCATTGTTACCCGGCATGCTCGGCAATCCCGGTGATCCACCGCCCAACTGAACTGGCGTTGCTGCCCCGAGATTGGTGCCGGGTGCCATGGCTGCCAAATGTGTGGCATACAACAGGTAGGTGCCAGCACTGGCGGCCCTTGCCCCACTGGGAGACACATAACCAATGACTGGCAGAGGAGAAGCCAGGATGACCTTGATCATCTCCCGCATGGCCATATCCAAGCCACCCGGCGTATCAATACGCAGTACGATCAGACCGGCCTCCGCTGTGATGGCTTTATCCATAGACCGTTCCATATGGTCAGCTGTTGCTGGTCCTATGGCTCCTTCGATATCAATCACCCATATTTCTGCTCGGAGAACCGCAGAGAAGAGCAAAAGGCATATCAGCAGACAACTGCGAGGGAGGTAACTCGTGCAACATGACAAAAGCTTCATGATGCCAGTATAGAACAGACAATCGGCACTGTTCATGTTTAACGGACCTGATTGCCAGGTAAACAGCGCTGCCAATTGTCTTTGCCGGCGGGTAGACTGAGTCAATAGGGGGTAACCAGATGAATATGCCCGGATGATGTGAAAACGCAGAAAAGAATATTGATGGGGACTTTTGTTGGAAAAGGCGTGATTGTTACTGGTGGAATGTCCGGGTTGGGGGAAGCCGCTGCCCTGAAATTTACCCGTGAAGGGGCAGGTTCTGTGAGCGGTGCTGTACCGGTAGACGGTGGTGCTATCACGTGATTTAAATTAACGAAACTCTATTCGTATTAGTGCAAAATTTTATTAGTTGTCGAAGAGACGGTAGTGGTCAGCCAAAACTGAAAAGTTGTTATCACACTCTGAACAGGTTGTTTTTATGAAAACGGTATTTCGCAAAATCTTCTGGCCTGTCCTGCGTATTTTCGAGCGCAATGCGCCTGCACAGGGCTACCGTCCACTGAATCGTAAAATTCTGCTTTTAGTGGGCGTTCTTTTTTTGGTGCTGACCGGTATATCCCTCTATTTTGTGATTACAGTAGCAGTCATGGGTGGGCTGATTCCTGTCATAGGTTTTTTGATGGCCGGCACGGTCTGTCTTGTGGTTGCCCTGCTGGGCAGCGATGGGGCCGTGGTGAAAATCTGGGGAAGCAGGTAGCCTCATTCAAACAGCAATAGGCATAAAAAAGGGGCTGCACGCCCCTTTTTTATGGTATTTGAGTCAGTATTACATCAGATTTTTTGGCCTTTCGGGAGATTTTCATAGACCTCGTCATCGGGCGCGGCATTCAGGATTGCCTTGAAGTAGCTGCTGGGCAGTTTGATCTGGTAAGTGCGATTGCCTGTGATCGTGAGATCCATTCCCATATTGGCGCTGTCAAAGAAATTGATAAATGAGATCGGCAGGGCGATTCGCTCTTCGTAGCGGCAATTGACTGCCTCGCAGACATTTTCATCTTTGGACATGGGTACCAGGCGAAGCTCGCCATCCTTGGTGGTCGCCTTGTTATAGGAGCGCCAGCCTTCATCATTGTACTGAGCTGTGACGTAGAGAACGTACTGGTCTTCACCTTCAAGGTCTACAGCGCGCACCAGATAGATCTCGGAAAAATTCTCGGACAGCTTTTTTTCCGAGAGGGCAAAGTTCGGTCCGTAGGTGATTTCACCATTCACCGGATCCATTTTGTATTCGATCAGGGTGCTGATTTCCTCCGGGGACTGCCAATTGATTTTGGCTTCTTTGGAGGATTCCTGGGAGACAGGTTCAGTGTTTGAACCGGCGTGTACCTGCAGGGAAGCCAGTGCCAACAGGGCAAGGATCTGTGGAATTATTTTCATGTGTGACTCCATGGTATTAATGAGTACTTGACGCGTTTATTTTTTGTTGGTCGGTATGCTTGCGCTTTTGCCCATGCATTTCAACCTGTTTATTGCTGTAAAACGTTTCAGTCTGGTCTTTATAGTCGTTCTGCTAGTCGTGCGATTAAGCACGGTTGTTATCGACGCATTGGCAACTATGAGTACTCCAGTTATCGATGGTTCCTGAACAGGGCAATTTTCATCGCAGCTGGTGCAGGAACTTTTCGTCGATAAATATTACGCGAGGGATGGCTATCTGGATCAATGAAGACCGGGCAGGTGTCCGAGGGGGCTCGTTTTTTTAGGATCCCCGTGTTCTCAATGAATAGCGCCAACTATGCTAAGATGCCGGGTTTGCGATTGATGAAGCCAGCCTGTTATGAGCCAAGCGACACCCTATATCGTTCGAACCTTTCCGGTGGGGCCGTTGCAGTGTAACTGCACGGTTATAGGCGACCCGACCACCCGTCGGGCGCTGGTGATTGATCCCGGTGGCAATGCCGCAGATATTCAGGCCATTCTGGCAGAACTGCAGTTGGTGGTTGTGGCAATTATTCATACTCACGCGCATCTGGATCATATCCTCGCCGCTGGAGAGATCAAAACGGCCACTGGTGCACCCATTTATCTGCACCGTCAGGACATGTTTCTGTGGCGTGGTGTCGCGGAACAATGTGCCATGTTTGGCGTACCCCTGGTGACTCTGCCCGATCCGGACCATTATTTTGAAGATGACCATGATCTGGGATGTTGTGGCGGGGTGGCAATGCATACGCCGGGGCACACACCGGGTTCTACCAGTTTCTGGTTCGAGCCGGCCGATCTGTTGATCGCCGGAGATACCCTGTTTCGCAGTGGTATCGGCCGCACCGATTTGCCCGGTGGCAATCACGGTCAGATCGTCAAGTCCATTCGCGAGCGGCTCTATACTCTGGATGACAATGTGGCTGTGGTCACCGGCCATGGGCCGGGTACCACGATTGGTGATGAGAAGTATCACAACAGGTTCGTGCGGGTCTGAATGCCCGCTTCCCCCAACAGAGACGGAGTGCTTATGAAGCAACAGATACTGGCGATGCTGGAGTTGCAGAATGCGATGAATAGCAGGGTGAATGAGAACTGGGCCGAGCAGCATTTTGCATGGTATCGGGCGATATGGGTGGAATGTGCCGAATTGCTTGATCACTATGGTTGGAAGTGGTGGAAAAAACAGACGCCGGATGCAAACCAGGTAAAACTGGAGCTGGTGGATATCTGGCATTTCGGCCTCAGTATTCTGCTGCTGGAATCCCGGAACCATCATGGAGATATAGCCCTGTTGGTGGAGCAGCAGTTGGCGAATGCCAAGCCTTCCGGTGATTTTCGTGAAGACCTCGAGGCATTTACCCTGAGCACCCTGCAAACCAAAAAGTTTGATGTGGCCGGGTTCGGTGCCTTGATGGCGGGGGTGGGGTTGAGTTTTGATGAGCTCTACACACGCTATGTCGGTAAAAATGTGCTGAACTTTTTTCGCCAGGACCACGGCTACCAGGACGGCAGCTACCGCAAGCAGTGGGGCAGCAAGGAAGATAATGAACACCTGGTGGAAGCGGTTGCAGAACTTGATCATCGTTGCCCTGAGTTCAAGGATGATCTCTATCAGGCCCTGCAGAATCGCTATGCCGACAGCGCCTGACCCGTTTGGGCGTCTGTGCTAAAACCGATAGAATGGCCTCTTCTCTGAGTGGTTCCACAACCCAAAAAACTGTTACAAGACAATCATGATCGATTTCGATACTCGCAAACAGCGACTGGAATTCAACAAGCTTCAAAAACGCCTGCGCCGCAATGTGGGCAAGGCCATTGCCGACTTCAATATGATTGAAGAGGGTGACAAGGTGATGGTCTGCCTGTCCGGCGGGAAAGATTCCTACGGTATGCTGGATATTTTGCTCGGCCTGCAGAAAACCGCACCGGTCAGCTTTGAGCTGGTCGCCGTCAATCTCGACCAGAAACAACCCGGCTTTCCGCCTGAGGTGTTGCCCCGTTATTTGACCGAACTGGGGGTTCCCTTTCATATTCTGGAAAAGGACACCTACAGTGTTGTCACCGAGTTGATTCCTGAGGGCAAGACCTACTGCAGTCTTTGTTCGCGTTTACGGCGGGGGACCTTGTACGGCTTTGCCGAGCAGATCGGTGCCACCAGGATTGCCCTTGGCCACCATCGCGATGACATGATTGAAACCCTGTTTCTGAATATGTTCTACGGTGGAAAACTGAAGTCCATGCCGCCAAAACTACTCAGCGATGACAAGCAGAATATGGTGATACGCCCACTTGCCTACTGCAAGGAAAGCGACCTGGAGCGCTATGCCATAGCCAAGCAGTTCCCGATTATTCCCTGTAATCTGTGCGGTTCTCAGGATGGCTTGCAGCGCAAGGTCATCAAGGACATGTTGCAAACTTGGGAGAAAGAGCATCCCGGACGTCTGGAAACGATTTTTAGTGCCATTCAGTCCGTTGAGCCATCACAGCTGGCCGATGTCTCCCTGTTTGATTTCGCGGATTTAAAGCTGGATCGGTCGCCGCGCATCGGGGCGGTCAATCTCTGGGATGCCGACAGCGATGCTGTCCGCGAGCCCGCCTGATGCGCTACGGCTTTCGGTGCCGGAGTGATCACCCTATAATCATTCCTTTCAGCAAGGCGGATACTGCCCCATGAGTTATCAGGTTCTGGCCCGCAAGTGGCGCCCTCGCAATTTTAGCGAGATGGTTGGGCAGGAGCATGTGTTGCGGGCCCTGATCAATGCCCTCGATAACAACCGGCTGCACCATGCCTATCTGTTTACCGGTACCCGGGGTGTGGGGAAAACCACTATTGCCCGTATTCTGGCCAAATGCCTCAATTGTGATACGGGCATCAGCTCTAAGCCCTGTGGTACATGCAGTGCCTGTGTGTCGATCGCAGAGAATCGATTCGTTGATCTGATAGAAGTGGATGCGGCTTCCCGTACCAAGGTCGAGGACACCCGGGAGCTGCTGGACAACGTTCAATACGCACCGACGGCGGGGCGCTTTAAAGTCTACCTGATCGACGAGGTGCATATGCTCTCGGGTCACAGCTTTAACGCACTGCTGAAAACCCTTGAAGAACCACCACCTCACGTGAAATTTTTGCTGGCCACCACGGATCCGCAAAAACTGCCGGTGACAATTCTGTCGCGCTGCCTGCAATTCAACCTCAAACACCTGAGTCCTGAACGAATTGTGGAGCATCTGCAGTTTGTATTGGGTGAGGAAAAGGTCCCTTGCGAAGAGGCCGGTCTCTGGGCTCTGGCCCGCTCTGCCGACGGCAGTATGCGCGACGCCCTGAGTCTAACTGATCAGGCCATTGCTCACGGTGGTGGCAAAATCACCGAGGCGGAAGTCTATGACATGCTTGGTGCCATTGACCTTGGGGCCATCGCCGATATTGCCAGAGCGCTGGCTAACCGGGATGCGGTGGATGTCCTGGCGGTGGTAGGGCGTATGGCGGAGCATGCTCCGGATTTTGGTGCCGCATTGGCCGATCTGCTTTCAGTCTGGCACCGGGTTGCCATCGCGCAAACCGTTCCCGATGCACTGGACAATCGACATGGTGATGACCCATTGGTGCGCGAGTTGGCAAAAGCACTCAGTCCCGAAGATGTTCAGTTGTTTTACCAGATAGCCCTGTTGGGGCGACGGGATCTGCCACTGGCACCGGAACCCCGAATCGGCTTTGAAATGGCTCTGCTGAGAATGCTGGCATTTCAGCCGGTGGCAGACAGTGCTGTACAACCCCCCCCGGTACAAGCGGGTGACCCTGCTGTGTCCGTCCCTCCGACCGCAGAGGGGGCGGAGGAGTCGCCAAAAAAGTCCCTATCCAGTGATCGCGACAGCACGCTGTCAGCAACTGTGCGGGCGGATTCTCTAGAAACATTCAAGCCGGCTCTGGATCGATCATCAGTTGAATCGGTCCCCGAGATGGAGGTGGTTTCCGCCATTGCCGATGAGGTGTCGGAAACGCTGTCGGTTAACCCGGCACCACTGGATATCACTCCCAAGCCATCAACTGGAGATGATATGGCGGTAACGTCCATTGAGCCGGCGCCTTGGGTTGAGTCGGAGACGCTGGCCTCATTTTCCCGTCAGGCCCGATATCAGACGGCTGTTGAGAGCAACACTGTTGAGAATAAAACGGAGGCCGTATCGAGCGAGCAGTCAGGGGTAACTTGTGATTTGACGTCGGCGGTGCAGAAGGAAGAGGTGGTGCCTGAGGTTGCTGAACGCGCGAATCCTTTAATAGCCGTGAACCCGGTGCCGTTGGCTGAGGCGGTACCGGACCGCTGGATTGAAATTTACCAGGGACTTCAGGTGGCTGGTTTGTTGCAAAATATTGCCGCCAATTTGTGCCTGGTGGATGCCGATGGTCCAACGTTACACTTTGTGCTGGATATCGCCAGTAGTTCGCTGTATGAGGAATCGCATCAACAGCGCCTCGCCGATGTCCTCACAGAATACTTTGGCGAGCCAGTGACCGTGCAGATTGAAGTAGGTGCAGTCGCTACTGAAACCCCTTTGGCCCGCACTGAAAGACTGCGCCGTGAGCGCCAGTCGCAGGCGGTGGAGCAGCTGCGGCTGGATCCCAATGTTCGGCGAATCACCGAGCTGTTTAATGGCATTTTGCTGGAAAATACAATTAAACCAATAGATTAATTAATATCGGTAACTATATGAATATAAATGAATTGATGAAGCAAGCTCAAGACATGCAAACAAAGATGCAGCAACTGCAGGCCGAGGCGGCCAAAACAGAGGTCACCGGGGAAGCGGGTGCCGGTCTGGTACAGGTGGTGATGAATGGTCGCCACGATGTGCGCAAGGTCAATCTGGATCCATCCCTGCTCACTGAAGAAAAAGGCTTCCTGGAAGATCTGCTGGCAGCGGCTGTCAACGATGCCGTCAGAAAGGTCGAGGAAGACCAGCGCAAACAGATGGAAAAACTCACCGGTGGCATGCAGATGCCGCCGGGTTTCCAGATGCCTTTTTGAGCCGTTGCTCAGATAGCAAGACAGGGCGCGCCTTGATGAAGGGTGTGTTCGAATGATTCCCGAGAGATTGGAAACAGACTGTGTTCAGCCCTTTGATAGACGAATTGATTGATGCCTTGCGCTGTCTGCCCGGTGTTGGCCCAAAGTCCGCCCAGCGAATGGCGCTGCAGCTGCTGGAGCGCAACCGCGATGGCGCCGTTCGTCTTTCCAGTGCGCTGAATCAGGCTGCTGAGCACGTGCGGCGTTGCCGGATGTGCCGGACGTTGACGGAAGCCGACCTGTGTGAAATATGCAGTAACGGGCGTCGCGACATCCATCAGTTATGCGTGGTGGAAACACCGGCCGATATGTTTGCTATTGAGCACAGTGGCAGCTATCGGGGGCGTTATTTTGTCCTGCTGGGCCATCTTTCGCCGATTGATGGTATTGGGCCGGATGCCATCGGTGTCGATCATCTGATGTCCCGGTTGGCCGAAGAAGAGATCAATGAGTTGATTCTGGCCACGAATCTCACCGTCGAGGGCGAAACCACGGCCCATTACATCAGTGAAAGAGCCAGAATGCTCAATGTGACCGTGAGTCGTATCGCCCACGGGGTGCCAATGGGTGGCGAGCTTGAATATGTGGATGGCGGAACTCTGTCCCATGCCTTTACCAGCCGCAAACAACTATAGTGGGTCTGCCAATTCATGCCGCAGATTTCTTAATGACCTTTGTAACGGGAAGCACTGATGTCTGAACAAATGCCGTCACCGATTCTGGTGGCTGACAGTGCCGCTTTGAGCCACTGCGTCGAAGTGCTGCATGAATCCGATGTGCTGGCCGTTGACACCGAGTTTATGCGAACCGATACGTTTTACCCGATACTGGGTTTGATCCAGATATTTGACGGGCAGCAATGCTGGCTTATTGATCCCGTGGCACTGGATTCACTCGATGAGCTGGGCAGCGTTTTTAAAAACCCGGCAATTATCAAGGTATTCCACTCCTGTTCTGAGGATCTGGAGGTGCTGCAGCATGTGATGGGTACTCTGCCTCAACCGCTGTTTGATACCCAGATTGCGGCGGCATTGTCCGGTTTCGGGTTCTCCCGGGGCTATGCCGCTTTGGTGGATGACCTGTTGGGTCATCACGTGCCCAAGGGCGAGACCCGCTCAGACTGGCTGCAGCGGCCTCTCAGTGAGGCGCAACTGGGTTATGCGGCGTCCGATGTCTATTTCCTGCTGCCTGTTTATCATTTGTTGGTGGCGGCGCTGGAAAAACTCGATCGGACGGCATGGATGGACGAGGAAATGACGACATTGGTCGATCGTTCGCTTCAGACCGATGACACGGCAGACTATTATCGCAAGGTTAAGGGTGCCTGGAAGTTGGAAGCGAAAGCACTGCAGGTATTGCAGGCAATTTGCCAGTGGCGGGAAGTCGAGGCGCGGCAGCGCAATCGTCCGCGCAACCGCCTGATAGCTGATCGGACCCTGCTGGATATCGCCATCGCGCAACCGGCCAACAAGCAGTCACTGGCCGGTATCGAAGGCATTTTCCCGGGTTTTTTACGCCGTTATGGTGACGATCTTCTGTCACTGATTCATCGGGCGCAGAGCGATCATGTATCAAATCCCAGGCCGTTGCCGCCGCTGGATGCGCCTTTGCCAAAAGCGGCCCGGGATATGGCGAAGGAACTTAAGGCGGTGGCCAGCGAATGCGCAGAATCCCGGAACCTGTCGGTTGAAATGCTGGTCAGAAAGCGCGATATCGAAGAGTTGGTGCGTTCGGCGGTCGATACCGGCAAGCCCGTCCTCTCCGCTGCATTGCGGGAAGGCTGGCGCTATGACCTGATCGGACAGGTGCTTCTTGCTGAAGTCTGTCGTCTTTTGTCATCCAGGGCGAGTATCGTCAATGAGTAAACAAATCTGCAAAATCTATCGCAGCTCGAAAAATGAAGCCATGTATCTCTATGTCGATCATCAGGAGGATCTGGACCGAATCCCTGAGCCGTTGTTACAGCGATTCGGCAAACCCAAACTGGCAATGACCCTGGCACTGTCTTTGGATAAAAAGCTGGCCAGAGCCGATGTCGCCAAGGTGCTCGAAGCGATCAGAGAGCAGGGTTATTACCTGCAGTTGCCACCAAGTCCCGAGGCGTATATGCAGGAATTGCGTAATAAAAACGATAAGCTTTAAAGGGTAAGTGATTGAGTAAAAAACCTTTTTGGGAAGAAAAATCTCTGGCAGAAATGAGTCGCGATGAATGGGAGCAGCTCTGTGATGGTTGCGCCCGGTGTTGTCTGCACAAGCTCGAAGATGAGGAGAATGGCGATATCTTTTATACGGATGTTGCCTGTCAGTTGCTCGACCAGACCAGCTGCCGTTGCGTCGATTACCGGCATCGGTTGGCAAAAGTGCCGGATTGTCTGGCCCTGTCACCCGAAAAAATAGATCAATTCCACTGGTTGCCAGATACCTGCGCTTATCGCCTACTGGCTGCTGGCCGCCGATTGAAAGCCTGGCATCCGCTGGTTTCCGGCGATCCTGAATCAGTACACCGGGCAGGCATTTCAGTCCGGGGCAGGGTGGTTGAAGAATTTTCCGTAGCAGAGCAGGATATGGAGGACCATGTGATCCACTGGGTGAGCAGTTGATCCGGTTTTCTTGAGTTCTCTTTGACATCTTCTGCCAACTGGTTTTTAGTGGCGGCCTCTGCTTTTCAGAGGGTGAGTCAAAACATCTCGGGCAATCATCACCATTAGGTTATACTCGCCGGTCACGGATTGAATAACGGACGTATCAAAGGGAAAGGAGCGTATTTATGTATTCAGACGAAAACTATCTTTGGGGACTGGTCGCCTATTATGTCGGTAGTGGGCTGGTGTTGCTGTTTTTATGGCGGTTCCGCGAGCTGTTACCCGGTAGGCATTTTCGCAATGTGCTGCTGCTGTTGATCAGTGCCACTTTACTGGTGCCTATCAAGGCCTACCCCGACCTCCACTATCTGGCCCCGGCCTGGTTTGTCAGCTTGTATGAGGGGCTAACGAGTGCTTCGGATCAGGGTTATTTGCGTGGCGCGCTGCCCATCTTCGTCTGCTTTTTTGCAGCATTGCTGGTTTATACTGGTGGGCAGCTGATTGCCGGTCAGTTTGTTCGATCCTCCAGGACTGCAGACCACGAAGTGAATTCCTAGAGAGTCAAAGCGACTTCAAGTGTTTCCAGCTGCTCGGCCAGTTCCAGCCATTGAATTTCAACTGCCTCTCGCTGCTGTTTGAGCTGACTCTGTTCAAACAGCAGTGACTGCAGCGCCTCTTTGTGCTCGGGTTGATAAATTGCCGGGTCGGCAAGACGATTTTCAACATCATTGACCGCCACATCCAGCTTGTTCATGCGCATTTCTGCTTCACTCAGGGCCTTCTTGAGCGGACGCAGCTGTTGCCGGATTTCAGCCCCTTCACGGCGTTGCTGTTTGCGCTGTATAGCAGGCCCGGGTGCGGAGGATGTTTGTTCGCCTTTGTCGCGCAAATGTGACAGTAGCCAGTGGGTGTAGCTGTCGAGGTCGCCAGCAAAAGGCGCCACTTCCTCAGCGTTTACCAGCAATAGGTCATCAACGGTATTCCGGATCAAATGCCGATCATGGGAAATCAGTACCACAGCACCGGCAAAGTCCTGTAACGCCATGGTCAGCGCATGGCGCATTTCGAGATCCAGGTGGTTGGTGGGTTCGTCGAGTAACAGCAGGTTGGGCTTTAGCCAGACGATGATCGCCAGAGCCAGTCGTGCCTTTTCACCACCTGAGAAATGCTCGATCACATCCAGTGCCATGTCGCCACGGAAATCAAAGCGACCCAGAAAATTGCGCATGCTTTGTTCAGTGGCGCTCGGCGTCAGTCGCTGTAAATGCAGCAGGGGACTGGCGGATATATCGAGAGCATCGAGTTGGTGTTGGGTGAAATAGCCGATGGAGAGGTGTTCCCCCGCAACGCGCTCACCACCGAGAGGCCGTAAATCACCGGCCAGGGTTTTAATCAGCGTCGATTTGCCGGCGCCGTTGGCGCCGAGCAGTGCGATTCGGCTACCCGGATGCAAGGTCAGGTTGACTTCGCTGAGGATAGGTTTGTCGGGATAACCCGCCACAGTTTTACTGAGTGATAGCAGCGGATCGCTGATTCGTTCCGGTGGGAAAAATTCAAAGTCGAACGGTGAATCAATATGCGCGGGCGCGACGGTTGCCATTCGCTCCAGTTCCTTCAGGCGGCTCTGGGCCTGTCGGGCCTTGGTGGCCTGAGCCCTGAAGCGAGCGACGAATCGATTGATTTCTCCGATACGGCGTTGCTGCTTTTCATAAACAGCCTGCTGTTGGGTGAGTCGCTCGCTGCGCTGGCGCTCAAATGCCGAGTAGTTGCCGCGGTAGCTGAGCAGGCTGGCGTGTTCGATATGAAAAATTTCTTCGCAGACGTTGTCGATAAAATCCCGATCGTGGGAAATCAACAAAACGGTACCCGGGTAATTCTGCAGCCATCGTTCCAACCAGAGAGTCGTATCCATATCCAGGTGGTTGGTAGGCTCGTCTAGCATCAGAAAATCGGATGGGCACATCAATGCTCTGGCCAGATTCAGGCGAATCCGCCAGCCACCTGAAAAACGGCTCACTGGGGAAGCTCTTTCCTCTGCAGAAAAGCCCAGCCCCTCCAGCAATTGTTCCGCCCGTAGCGGAGCGGTATAACCATCGATCTCGTCCAGTGCCTGATGCAGGTTGGCCAGCCGGTCGTTGGCCTGATCGGTTTCGGCCCGGGCGATGTCTGCCTCCAGCTTGCGCAGGGTCTCGTCACCATCAATGACAAAGTCGAGCGCAGCCCGGTCGGTTGTCTGTATCTCCTGTGCCATATGGGCCATGCGCCATTGACCGGGGATCTGCAGCGTGCCTTCCTCCACTGTCAACTCCCCCAGAAGCAGGCTGAAAAGGCTCGATTTGCCAGCGCCATTGGCACCAATCAATGCTATTTTTCGACCCGGGTGGATGGTTGCGCTGGTTTTTTCCAGTAGCCGTTTGGTGCCCCGCTGCAGGGTAATATTTTCCAGAATGATCATGGCCGGCATTATGACGGATTTGTGGTCTTTAAGCCGCATTGGCATGCGTCGTTTGGGTTACTTTTGGCAATTAATTTAGTGGTGGTCAACAAACCGCCACAAGTTCTGTTGTACGTCCGCCGGGCATTTGGTTAGCATTGGTTATCGGGCTAAAACCATTGCAGAATGACCCGTGCGGTAAAAAACATAACAATCCCGGGGGGGTGAGCAATGTCTGAGAATCAGCAGCCAATGGATGTGAACGAAGCAGTACGAAAATCGTGGGAACACTTTGGATTGCCTGCGGAGTTGCCGCCCTGTGATTTTCAGTCACTTCTGGATGTGCTGGAGGATGCGGTATCGCACTTTCCGGATAACCCGGCGGTGACGTCCTTGGGTGGCACGTTAAGCTTTGCTGAGCTGGATACCCTTTCTACCCGGTTTGCCGCCTATTTGCAGCAACACACCCAGCTAAAGCCCGGTGACCGTCTGGCCATTCAGATGCCCAGCCTGATTCAGTACCTGGTGGTGGCCTACGGTGCTTTTAAAGCCGGATTAGTGGTGGTGAATATCAACCCAATGTATACCGAGGTGGAGCTCGACTATCAGCTCAATCACGCCGGGGTGAAGGCCGTGGTGGTGTTTGATCGCTTCCTGGGTATCGTGGAAGCCGTACGCGATCAGACACCGGTGGAAACCGTGTTTGTCACCAGCCCCTTCGATCTTCATTCACCCCTTAAACGTCGGTTGATGAGCGTGGTGCTTAAACTGATGGGTAAAGCGGTGAAGCCCGGCCGTGCAATCCCTTTGCAGCAGGTATTTGCCGAGACTGCCGACGTCGCATATCAACCGGTTGAGCTGACACTGGACGATATGGCGCTGTTGCAATACACCGGCGGGACAACCGGTGTCTCCAAACCCGCCATCATCAGTCACGGCAATATGGTCGATGTCACTCGCCAGGCTTGGGCATTGCTTGAGATGTCGGGTCTGGAGCGGGGCAAAGAACGGATTGTTTCACCGTTGCCGCTCTATCATATCTATGCCTTTGCGCTCTCTGTAACCACCGGCGTGTATATCGGGGCTCACTCGCTGTTGGTGCCAAATCCGAGGGATATCAAGGGCTTCGTCAAGCTGTTGAGGCGCTGGCCCGCCACACTGTTTTCCGGGCTGAACACCCTGTTTGTGGCATTGCTCAAGCATCCCGACTTTACCCGCATTGATTTTTCCGGTCTGAAAATTACCCTGTCGGGCGGTTCCGCTCTGGCCAGTGACACCGGTAAGGCCTGGCAGGACAAGACCGGCTGCGAGATCAGCGAAGCCTATGGTCTTACCGAGGCTTCGCCGATCGTGTCATTTTCTCCGCGGGGTTCCGGCAAGGCCGGCTCTGTGGGTATTGCTGTTCCTGAGACAGAGTTGCGAATTGTCGATGACGAGGGAAAGGCATTAACCGTTGATGAACACGGCGAACTCTGGGTGCGGGGTCCGCAGGTGATGTCCGGCTATCTGGATTTCCCTGAAGAGACAGCCAAAACCATTACTGACGACGGTTGGCTGAAAACCGGTGACATCGCATCAGTGGACCGGGATGGGTTTCTCCGCATTCACGACCGCAAAAAAGACATGATCAGTGTGTCGGGTTTTAACGTCTATCCCAATGAGATTGAAAACGTGGTGTCGCATCATCCCGACATCAGTTACTGCGCGGTCGTTGGCGTGCCAGACGAGCACTCGGGTGAAGCGGTCAAGTTGTATCTGGTCAGCACCAATCCCGAGCTGACCGCGGACGACATGCACGATTACTGTGCGAAGCAGCTGGCCCGCTATAAATTACCAAAATACATTGAGTTCCGTGATGAGCTGCCGCTCTCCAACGTCGGTAAGGTTTTGCGTCGAGAGTTGCGTGATAGCTGACCGAATGACACGAACGCAACGATGACGGACGATGTTTCTCAATGGCAGGACAGGATTGCGCGGTGCCTCGGGGTTGACCGTGAGCCGCTGACCCGACAACTGGACAAGATCGCCCGGCGGGCTGCGCAGGACAAGCCGTTTGACCGGGAGATGAAGGCATTTTTGGCGCGGCTGGAAAAATCCAGCCAACGCTATCAAGCACGTCGGGCCAGTGTGCCGTCGCTGACATATCCGGAAGATCTGCCCATTGCGGCCCGTCGGGAGGACCTTCGCAAGGCGATTGCCGATCATCAGGTGGTGATTGTGGCTGGGGAAACCGGCTCCGGTAAAACCACCCAGTTACCCAAAATTTGTCTTGAGCTCGGTCGCGGCGTCGCCGGCATGATCGGCCACACCCAGCCGCGTCGCATTGCGGCCCGGACGGTAGCCAACCGTATCACTAAGGAGTTGCAGCAACCACTTGGCGAAACGGTCGGTTATCAGGTTCGTTTCAGTGAGCAGATCGGCGATAACACGCTGGTTAAACTGATGACTGACGGTATTCTGCTCGCCGATATTCAGAATGACCGACTGCTGCACCGCTACGATACCCTGATTATCGACGAGGCCCATGAACGGAGCCTGAATATCGACTTCCTGCTCGGCTATCTGAAAAATATTCTCCCCCAGCGCCCCGACCTGAAAGTGGTTATCACCTCTGCGACCATCGATGTAGAGCGTTTCTCGCAGCACTTCGATGATGCACCGATTATTGAGGTATCCGGCCGCACCTATCCCGTGGACGTTGAATACCGTCCCGCCGAGGAAGACCGGGATCTGTCGCTGCAGGTGCTGGATACGGTAGAAGAGATTCTGACGTTGCCAAAGCGGGGTGACATCCTGGTGTTCCTCAGCGGCGAGCGCGAGATTCGCGAAACGGCCAATCTGTTGCGCAAGGCGCAACTGCCTCACCTCGAGGTGGTGCCACTCTATGCCCGTTTGAGTCTGGCGGAGCAGGGCCGGGTATTTTTGCCCCACAAGGGTGTACGGGTGGTACTGGCCACCAATGTGGCGGAAACCTCCCTGACAGTGCCCGGCATCCGTTATGTGATTGACCCGGGCACGGCCAGAATCAGTCGCTACAGTTATCGCACCAAGGTACAACGACTGCCAATAGAACCGGTTTCTCAGGCCAGTGCCAACCAGCGCAAGGGGCGCTGTGGCCGGGTCAGTGAAGGGGTTTGTTTTCGCCTCTACAGCGAAGCGGACTTCAATAACCGTCCGGCCTATACCGATCCCGAAATTGTCCGCACCAACCTGGCTTCAGTGATTCTACAAATGCTGCAGTTGAAAATTGGTGATATCCGTGACTTTCCGTTTGTCGAGGCCCCGGACCAGCGGCTGATCAACGACGGTTTCAGTCTGTTGCAGGAGTTGCATGCAGTTACTCCGCAGGGCGAGTTGACCGAGACAGGGCGGCAACTCTCCCGTATTCCGGCCGATCCGAGGTTGGGCAGGATGTTGCTTGCGGCCGGAAAAGAAGGCGCCCTGCGTGAATTGCTGGTTATCGTCTCCGCACTCAGTGTTCAGGATCCCCGGGAGCGGCCCGCCGACAAGCAGCAGGCCGCCGACGAAAAACATCGCCAGTGGCAGGATAAACACTCGGATTTCACGGCGCTGTTAAACCTCTGGAATACGATGGAAGACCAGCGCCAGGCATTGGGCCGCAACCCGTTTGACAGATATTGCCGACAGCAGTTTGTATCGCCCCTGCGAATCAGGGAATGGCGGGATTTGCATCACCAGTTGCACCGTTATTGTCGTGAGCTGAAGTTACCCGAAAACCGTGATCCAGCGGACTATCCGGCGATCCACCGAGCCCTGTTAACCGGTTTGCTGGGGCAAGTGGGATTCCGCCACGATGAACGGGAATTTCTCGGCCCGCGCAATCGCAAGTTCCATGTTTTTCCCGCCTCTGGACTGTTTAAAAAACCGCCCAAGTGGCTAATGGCAGCAGAAATTATTGAGACGTCAAAACTGTACAGTCATGTCAACGCCGCGATTGAACCTGAATGGCTGCAGGAGCTGGCGGCACATCTGGTCAAGAAAAGTTATAGCGAACCTCATTACAGTGCCCGGCGAGGGCAGGTGATGGCTTTTGAGCAACAGACGTTGTATGGACTGCCGATTCTCACGAGAAAACCCTGTAACTACAGTGCGATTGATCCATCCGTGTGTCGCGACATCTTCATTCGTGCCGCACTGGTGGAGGGCGAGTATCGGGGTAAGGGTGCATTTTTCGACCACAATCAAGCAATGCAGGAAAATCTCGAGGATATGGAATCGCGAATCCGTCGTCGCGATGTGCTGGTGGATGATGAGGTGATGTACCAGTTTTATCAGGAGCGCTTGCCCCTCCATATTGTTAATCTGAAAGGCTTTGAAAAATGGCGCACCGAGGCAGAAAAAAAGGACCCCAAGCTGTTGTGGATGGACGAGTCCCTATTGATCCAGCGGGAGCTTGATGAAGACCTTGAGACCCAATACCCGGATCATCTGGAGTGGCAGGGCACAGCCTATCCACTGAGTTACCATTTCGAGCCGGGGCATCCCGAAGACGGGGTGAGTGTGACGGTTCCTGTCAGTATCCTCCACCAGTTGCCAAACTACCGTTTTGAGTGGTTGGTGCCGGGTATGCTGAGGGATAAGTGTATTGCTTTAATCAAGGGGTTGCCGAAATCACTGCGCCGTCATTTCGTGCCGGTTCCCGGTTTTGTGGACAAGGCGCTGGCGGGCTTGAAGGCGGATGATTTCCCTCTTGCCGAGTCCCTTGGACAGCAGTTGAAAAGGCTTTCCGGTGTGACAGTTGCCGATGGGCAGTGGCAGCAGGTTGAGTTGGAGCCCATTTATTCCGTTAATATTCGCCTGACCGATGAGCAGGGCGAGCTGTTGGCGATGGGCCGCAACCTGACCGAGCTTAAAGCGACCTACCGGGGGCGGGTCTCCCAAACGATCAATGAGTCCTCTGTCGACAGCATCGAGAAAAAAGACCTTTCCGGTTGGACATTTGATGAGTTGCCAACGAGTTTCACCATCCGGCAGCAGGGGCTGGCTATTCGCACCTATCCGGCGCTGGTTTGTGACGGAAACCGGGTGGATTTGAAGTTACTGGATAATCCGGCTAGAGCCGCCAATGAAACGGTCAGGGGGTTGTTGAAGCTCTATCAGTTGAGCTATCCGCAGGGGGTGAAATACCTGCGCAAAACGTTGCTGAAGGGCTGTGATTTGTCGTTGAAAGCCGCCCATTTCCAGGGTCGAGAGCAGCTGCTCGGTTCGCTGATAGATGCAGCCTATTACCGTTCGTTGATCGAGGGCAACGCTGTACCGCGAAACCGCCAAGCCTTTGAGCAGCAACTTCTGGAGGGCAAGGCGGAGATTGCCGGTGCCGCCCTGGAACTCGAAAAGCTGGTTCTCAGCTGTCTGCCCCTGCGGGCAGATGTGTATCGAGTCATTAAAAAACTCGGGTTCGTTGTTTTGCCCGCGGTGTCAGATATAAATCGGCAGATTGATGGTCTGTTCCGCGACGGTTTTTTGCTGGATGTGCCTGCGGAATGGTTGCAGCAATACCCGCGCTATTTAAAGGCGATCCTGGCGCGACTGGAAAAACTGCCGGGCCAGCCGGAAAAAGATCGACAGACACTACAGCAGCTGACAAAACTGGAGGATCGTCTCTATCCCTGCTTTGGCAAATGGGACGATCTCGCCGATGACGTTCGCAAAGAGATGTGGCAACACTACTTTATGTTGCAGGAATACCGTGTTTCACTATTTGCTCAGCAACTGGGTACGCGTATGCCTGTTTCAGAGAAACGGATAACTGCCCACTGGTTCGAGTTGGAGTCAATGCTGGCAGGGACCTGATTTGGTGTGGTTTTTTGAATAATCCTGTATTAAAAATAGATCGGGAAACTTATTCTGTGGCATCCAGTCTGATTTTAGAGCCTTTCGTTTACGGTCGAGTATTCTTTCGGCCAACTAACCTAAATGGAGATTAATGATGAGCAAGCGTAACTTGAATCCACTGGCAGCGGCAGTTGGCGCCGCATTTATGGCATCCGTTGCCATTTCCCCAATGGCATCTGCCACCGAGAATCCCTTTCAGGCCACTGAGCTGGGTGCAGGCTATAAATTGGCCGGTAACCATGGCGAAGGCAAATGTGGTGAAGGGAAATGCGGTGAAGGTGAAAAGGGAGATAAAGAAGGTAAATGCGGTGAAGGTAAATGTGGTGAGGGCGACAAAGGCAATAAGGAAGGTAAATGCGGCGAAGGCAAGTGCGGTGGTCAAGGGTAAGTTGAGTAGCCTGTACGGCCATGTTTGATCGCCAATACCCCGTCCAGGGGGCTGGTCTGGGATTGCGGCGAGCACTGATGGGTTCGCTGTGGTCCCAATCACCTGAAAATATCGATTTTATGGAGGTGGCCCCGGAAAACTGGATTGGAGTGGGTGGTCGCCTTGGCCATCAGTTCCGCGCCTATACGGAGCGCTGCCCTTTTGTTTGTCATGGTCTCTCTCTGTCAATCGGTTCCCCCGCGCCGCTGGATTTTGAACTGCTGTCGAGAGTTAAAACCTTCCTAGATCAACATCAGGTGCGTTACTACACTGAACATTTGAGTTATTGCAGTGATCACGGGCATCTCTATGACCTGATGCCCATTCCCTTCACTGAATCGGCTGTTCACTACGTGTCTGGAAGAATTCGCCAGGTTCAGGATTTTCTCGGCCGGCGTATCGCAATGGAGAACGTCTCCTACTATGCGGCGCCCCAACAGGAAATGTCTGAAATTGACTTTATCAATGCGGTGATCGCAGAGGCCGACTGCGATCTGTTGCTGGATGTGAACAACATCTACGTGAACAGTATCAATCATCGCTACAACGCAGAGGAGTTCCTCGCGCAATTGCCCGGAGAGCGGGTGGTCTATGCCCATATTGCCGGCCACTACAAAGAGGCGGACGATCTGCGAGTCGATACCCACGGCGCGGATGTTATTGACCCTGTATGGCATCTCCTCGATGTGGCCTATCAACAGTTTGGCATTGTGCCAACCCTGCTGGAACGGGACTTCAACATACCACCCGTGCCTGTCTTGCTGGAGGAGGTGGCGCGTATCCGACAGTCGCAGCAGTCAGCCCTGCAGACCGGGGAGCGTGGAAGAGTAGCCAATGTCTGAATCATCCCTCGAATCATCAACCCTGCCGATGTTTCAGCAAACCCAATATGCATTTGCTGCACACCTGCGGGACCCGGATGCTAACCCAGCTCCCCCGGATATTGAAGACCGGCGTATGAAGATCTATCGGGAGCTGGTTTACAACAACATAGAATCGTTCATTGCAACCGGTTTCCCCGTGTTGAGGCAGTTGATCGCTGACCAGCAGTGGCATGCCCTGGTTCGCGACTTTGTCAGCCGGCATTGTAGCCATTCACCTTATTTTCTGGAGATCAGTCAGGAGTTTCTCAAGTACCTTCAGGAAGAGCGCCAGCCACTGGTAACGGATCCTCCATTTCTGCTGGAACTGGCCCATTATGAATGGGTAGAACTGGCACTTGATGTCGCCGAAGGCGATCTACCGGAGTTGCCCTATGTTCCTGTTGACGTGATGGCTGAGTCGCTGCAGGTTTCGCCACTGGCGTGGCGGCTATCCTATGAATATCCGGTTCATTTGATTGGACAGGAATACCAGCCAGCAGAACCGCCCGAGCAGCCGACATTTCTGGTGGTGTATCGTAACCGGGAACACAGCGTGAAGTTTCTTGAGAGCAACGCGGTGACAATTCGGCTGTTGCAGTTGCTGGAGGCACGTCATTGCACCGGCCTGGATGCGCTGCAAGCTATTGCCACGGAGTTGGGGCATGACAACCCCGACGCCGTTATCGCTCACGGTGCGCAATTGCTTGAGCGGCTTTATCAACTGGATATTTTGATTTCACCATGACTACAGAGGAAGTGGCTAATGACGGCTATCAAGTTAAGTCACTTCCCCCGTATTTAAAAACTCCATGCCATGCTGTTGAAAATTTGTGATTTAAAGTTCTTGTCAAAGGTTTTGATAGGCTTGAATGGATTTTTTCAAAACTGCCATTGCTTCTATATGGTCTCCAAAGCCTTGGCTTTCCATGTCGCCGTTTGGCCCCTTATAACTCTCGAACCAAATCCTGATGATATCCAATACTCCGGGAAATTGGCTATTCAATTGCGAGATGGACTCAACACCGGAGAATGGGCTGTCTTCTGAGATAACAGCAATCAGCTTGTCATCTTGCTCACCACCATCAAGCATTTTTAGCACAGCAATTAAGCGAACTGAGATAACCTCGCCGCGCGGAATTGATTGCCCCAGAACCAAAACATCAAGAGGGTCACCATCTCCACCCAATTCTTTAGGCATTGCAGTGCTAGGGATGGTGCCGTAATTACCTGGATAGCCCAAGTAATTAACAATACGAGGTTTGTCGTTTTTGAGTTCCCAAATAATTTGATGCGTATTGTGCCTATTCAGTTCCCATTTTGCCGATGTGCCTGTGGGTATTTCGATCAACGCATTGACTTCATTCGAGATGTTCATAGCTGGTATCTTCATCAAATCAGTAGTAGAAAAAAGGGTCGTCTGATCTCTAAAGATAAGATTAACGCTATGATTTACAGCTTTATCAAAGCTAAGCCCCTTGCCTGAGGCCTGCTTTTTGTAGAGAAGCATATAATCCAGTTTTTTGCCTTTTCTCGCGAGCTTCTCAAATTCCTTTTTATCAAAACCATCGTACTGCCCCATTTGCTTTGCGGATTTTCCGATACCTCCGATATTGTTACTATCAATGGACAAAATCAGCTCACTCACATCTTTAACGGCTTTTTGATAACCCTTCATTGAGTTCAAATCATATTTATTGAGATTGATTTTATCGTGGATTTCTTTACCCCAGTAAAATTCCACAAAGTTAATCGCTGGCTTGGGTTTTTCCCAGGCAATTTTTCTAGAGAAATACATTAATGCACGATAAACGTTGTTATGAAAGTTCTCCAAGCCCAGTGATTCGGGCAGTGTTCTATGTGCAATTTTTTTAAATTTTTCATCGTAAAGCCAAAGATTATTTGCCGCTTCCATTTTTAGCCAGAAATCTTCCATTGTGGGAGTATCACGATAGTCGTCGGCAACAACAACATTGACTTCGAAGTCGGCTCCACCATCCTCCATATGCCAAAATACGTTAAATGTGTGATGTCCGTCCGTTAAATACAATTGATGGTCAGGGCCAATAACCACAGTTTTCATATCCATTTTGTGAGTCCCAATGGGGTCAGTGCATTCAAATGAACTGGCAACAGAGGCTGTGGACTTGGCTGAAACAGTAACGATTGACTTTTGGCCATTAGTTTCACAGATTTCATCAAATTTCTTTTCTCTGTCATGTTGATAACGACCAAGCTTGTAAAAAATCTGATCGTAACCGACAGCTGCTTGTGTTGGCCTTAGCTGATGAAGGTGTACTGCGATCACATCACCTCTATTAATGCTATGGTTTTTCGGCAATTCTGCAGCCAACATGCTGCTGAATAGCCAACCCCCAGCAGTTATTGTTAATGCTAGAAAGCGCGACTTTATCTTCATGGTAGTTGCTCCGTAGAGGTTTGTAGTTGCTGCTACATTTTGATCAAAAAAAACCCCACCAGTTTAGAGGTGGGGTTTAAGGTTTCAGGAGAAGAGGTCCTGTAAATTAAAAGGCGACTTGACCGCGGACCATAAAGGCTTTGACATCGCCTTCCATGTTACTAACGTCATCGGAATCAATCTCGGCATCGACGAAGTTAGCCATGAATCTGATGGTGTCGTTGACGTACCAGTTGACGCCCAGGGTCAGTGTTTTGATCTCGGTACCCCGAATGCTGTCAGTCAGTTCATTGGCAGCGCTACTATCGAACAAATCAAGCGTGTCATAGCGGGCAACCAATTCCCATGCGCCGTAACCACCCATACCCAAGCGATTTTTCGGCGAGATGGTGCGCATCTTTCCGCCCCGATAGCCGCGAGATTCGCCAGTTAGTGTGTAAGTTGCCTGAGCGTACCAGCCATCTACATCTGCATCTTTCGCATCTTCACGACTTAGGTCTTGTCTAAAATACTCACCTTGCAGTGAGAGGGGACCCATGACTGTGGCTGCTTCCAGGCCAATGGTATCGGTATATTCAGTATTCCGGTAACGCACTTGTACTGGTCGATCGTTGAAGAAATGTACGCCGGGCCTTGCCCTCAAACGACCATTGTTGGTGGCGAGTTCATTGCCATCAAAAGTCTTTTCAAATTCTTCACGTTGATAAGAGACACCTAGGTGAACAAGCTGGGTTTTTTCATGCAGAGGGGCAAAAGTAAAACGACCGCCATATCCATAGTCTGTGTCTTTGCCCTCGTTATCTTCTTTGCTTACACCTTCGCCAAGATAGACGCCACCGGTCAGTGTCCAGTTGGAGCCCTTAGTTTCTGCGGTAAACCCGTTGCGTCGGCCTTTGGCAAAAGTGTTGGTGGCAGCGGTTCTTTCCATCATCGAAATGCGGTTCGAGCTGGTCAACTCTTCCAGGCCACTTGGCATTTTGTGGCGGCCAAGTTTTAACTTGACATTGTCAAATCCGGTGTAACCAATGGTCGCATCAGTAAATTCAGTGCTTTCATCCTGACCGTAGTTGATTTCAAGCGCGTAGCTCCAGTCGGTAAACATGGTCCCCTCCATGCCGATGCGAGCACGACGAAACTTGGCTGCATTACCAAATTCATCGGCACCGGAGTTCCGATCGAAGAATTCGTCATCTATGTTGACGTAATCAGTATGAATTCTGCCGCCGATATTTGCGGTGAACGCCTTATCAACTGATTGAAAATTAAGTCCTTTTTCACTTAATGTGACGATGGACGCTTTTTTGTCAGCCTCCTGAACCATGCTTACAATTTCTTCTTTTTCAGCAAGTGTTTTTTCTTCCTTGGCTTTGGCTGCATTTGCGATGGTGTTGTAGTCTTGCGCACTGATAGCACCTTTATCCCGCAACACTTTCAGAAGATCCAGCATGGGGTCCGCCTGAACAGGCAAAACAGCGGCACTCAGCATGGCGCCGGTGATTAAAATTGCAGATGTTTTTGATTTCATCGAATCGTTCTCCTCAAATAACTAAACGCGTTTAGCCTGATTGCTTCAGACAGGAGAACCTTATGTCGCGATTGTTTCAGCGCCGTGATAGTTTCGTGACAATTTGGTGACAGTCGTTGTTTTATGCAATCTGTCTACTGAGAGAGGTTGGCCCAGTTGGCGGGAATGAAAACTATTGGGTCCAACCAAAAAATGGCCCGGGGTGGGCCATTTTTCTGATACTTGGCGGGACGACCGGTTAGAATTTCGCCTCTACGTTGAGCTTGATGGCGTCGTAGTCACTCTTTTTGCCTTCACCTCTGACTTTGCCGATTTCGGTGTCGTAGTAGGACAGGCTTGCTGTGGTGTTCTTGCTGAGGCCGAGATAGGCTCCGTATTTATGTCCTTCCACGTCGGTGCCGCCACCAGCGAAATCCGAGTCAGAGAAAGCGGCAAAGACAGCATCGGCTTCCAGATCCTGATACAGATAGCTGAAGGCCAGATCACCCCTGCCTTTTACCTTGCCAAGTTTGAATCCTGCCGCATAGCCTGTGTCTTCATCGGCGTCGCTATCGGTGTTTTTGACGTAATCGGCAAACAGCATAGTTGGTATACCAGCGAGCTTGGTGTTCAACTCGGCAAAGACTTCGGCAACTTCATAATCCAGTGCATGGGATCCGCCAATCCCTGTGTTACCGAAGAACTCGGCATTATCATCACTATCCTCAAAAAAAGCGGCACTGCCGGCAACCGGTATATAAAAGGTAGCTGGTACCCACCTTTAGAGATGTTTTGTCGGAAACTGTTGCGTTATAGCCTAGCTGGGCACCAAACATCTCCTCGATATCGTCCGTCCCTTTGCTGCCATCGTAGCTATTCAGAAAGTGATAGGCGGCAATGGCCCAGATCGAGCCATTGTCATAGGACAGGTGCCCGCCCTCAGGGCGATAATCGCTATCCCATACCAGGCCGCTACCACCAGGGGTATAGAAAGGATTTTTGGTCTTGCCGGCCACCAGGTTCAGGTTTTCGGCAAAATTCCAGTCAATCCAGGCCATATCCAGATTGATTTGTTTGGAGCTGCCTCCCCCTCCGAGAGTCTGGTTGGCGGATGTTGGCGATTCACTTCCGCTGGCCAGTGCTACGCCCGCTTTGAATTCATCGGAAACCTGAGCGGTGAGACCAATACGCGCACGTACCCGGTTGCGGTTGATGTCATCGTAGGCGCTGTCTTTGTCAGTCTGTTCGACACGGTACCGGACATCGCCGTGCCACTGGATTCTGTCGGCCCAGGAGGTGGCTGGTTTTGCGGTGGCAACCACCTGATTGGTTTTTTCCTCCATTACTTTGGTTTTTGCCTCCATTTCATTGAGGCGCTCAGTCAGGACGGCAACCTGAGCTCTCAATTCCTGCAGGGTTGCTTCGTCTGCATTTGCGAACAGGGCAGGGCACAGGGTAAAGCCGCTAACAGCTAGGAAAATGGCAGTTCGTTTCATAGTTATGATTCCACTCTTGTTTATTTAATACTTGATATCTCGATATCGTCGATGCTTGCTTTATAGTTGCTGTTTTTTCCGAAACAGACATAAACGGGTGTTGGTATCTTAATATGTCAGTTTTATGACACAAGGTTGTTATCTGCTGAGCGGTAGGGTCGGGAGACTTGTGGCGTGTGGTTTTGGATGATTACGGTATACCTGAAAAAATTCAGCGTGTAGAATTGCGAGAATTTGTTGTTATCAGATTATAAAAAGCAGGGAGAACACCCCAGATGAAAAAAATAGTGCTGTTGCTGACTGGCGTTATGTTATCTACCCATGTATTTGCTGCGGGGAACCCCGACGATCCTTGGGAAGGCTTCAACCGCAAGATGTTTGCGTTCAACGATACCGTGGATACTTATACGCTGAAGCCTATCGCCAAGGGTTACCGGGCAGTCACGCCTGATCCGGTTGAGCGTGGAGTCAGCAGGATGTTCTCCAATGTTGGTGAAGTGGTGAACGTTTTCAACGATCTGTTGCAGGGGAAATTCCGTCAGGCAGGGAATGACACTGGACGCTTTGTCATCAACACCACTATCGGTCTGGTGGGTTTTTTTGATGTGGCCGATCATTTTGGCCTGCCAAAAAATGATGGGGAAGATTTCGGCCAGACACTGGGTGTCTGGGGTGTAGATAGTGGCCCTTATCTGGTGTTACCGTTGATCGGTCCCAGCACTGTTCGTGACGGCCCGGCCCGGATCGTCGATTGGTTTATCAACCCTATTAACGAAATAGACCATGTCCCAACCCGAAATCAGATCTACGGCGCCGAGGTGATTTCTACCCGTGCCGATCTCCTCGAGGCTGAAAAGTTCGTGCGCGGCGAGCGCTACAGCTTTATCCGCGATGCATACTTACAGCGTCGTAAATTTTTGCTGACGGATGGCGGTGTGGAAGATGACTTCGGGGACTATAAGGATTTTTAACCCCAGTTCATTTTTCTTTGCTAATCGACAGTTGCCCGGGAAAGCAACTATCGAAGAGGGCATGGAGCTTATACCTGATCAACTGGATATCAGTTCCGAGTAACCTATGGATAAGAACGGCAAACTGTTTATTGTTGCCGACAGTCAGGAAAAATGTCATGCCTTGAACGCGCATCTGGTCGACACCAGTTGGCGCGTTTCAATTTTTGATAATCCTGAAAATGCTCTCGCAGCAATCAAAATCGACCACCCCGGTGTCGTGGTGATCGATTTCCCTCTCTCGGTGATTCGAGAAAAGTTTGCCTGTCTTCCCTCTCAGGATGTGGATATTGCCTATGTTGTTGTGCTCCCGGAAACGGATCCCCGGGATGTGGTTGCACTTTTCCATAACTATGCGGCGGACGTGGTTATCAAACCATTTGATGGCGACCGGTTTCTAGAGGCTGTTGAACGCGCGTCACATTGTAAAAGCCTGATGGTGCAAAACCGCCAGTACCGTGAGCAGCTGGAAAAAGCAAACCGTGAGTTGGAAGAGAGTCTCCGGATACTGGAAGTTGATCAAATGGCAGGTCGGCAGGTGCAGAGCAGCCTGTTGCCGGTGACCCCGCTCTATCATGGCGACTACGAAATTGCTCATCGGATTGTCCCGTCGCTGTTTCTGAGCGGAGATTTTGTCGGCTACAACGTCATTTTTGATCGTTATATGGTGCTTTATGTCGCGGATGTGTCGGGGCACGGTGCCTCTTCTGCATTTTTAACTGTCCTGTTGAAATTCATTCTTAATCGTATTTTGCGAAGGCATATCAGTCGCAATGATTATGGGGCCATGACCAGAGCTCCAGAGGGCTTTATTGAGCACATCAATAAACAGATTATGGCACTGGGGCTCGATAAACATTTGACCATGTTCTCTGCATCTATTGATATGGAGCAGAATATTTTGCGGTATTCAGTTGCTGCCCATATGCCGATGCCGGTGCTGGTTACCGATGACCAGGTTTCACTGTTGCCGGGCAAAGGTAAACCGATTGGTATTTTTCCTGAAGGTCATTGGGCAGTAGAGGAAATCAAGTTGCCAGAAAAGTTTGTTCTGACTGTGGTGTCGGATGGTGTACTGGAATTTTTACCGGGAAACTCCTACAGTGAAAAACAGCAGTTTATTGCAGATGCGGTGGCCAAATCAGACGGATCCATAGAGGCGATTTGTGAAGGTTTGTGTATCAACCAGCTGAAAGATGCGCCCGACGATGTCACTGTTTTGACCGTGCGCAGGGGGTATTAGTGCAACCGGGTAAAATTCTGGTTTCTCATGACGATGATGTTTACCTTATCAAGCTGGTTGGTGATGTACGCGTTACTCTGTGCACTTCGCTGAACAATTATATTGAAGCCATTTTTCAGACCGGTAATGTCGCTGAGGTGGTGATCGACATGCTTGATACTATTGCCGTCGATAGCACGACATTGGGTTTGTTGGCCAAGCTCGCTATCTACAGCCATGACCATTTTGGTATCAAACCTACTGTGTTCTGTAATGATGAAAGCCTTTATCAGGTGCTTGCTGTGATGGGGTTGGATGAGATATTCAATATCATCCAGGAATCATCGTCATCTGCGGCGGACTATCAGGAGTTGCCTGATATTAGCCCAGATGTGGAAGTGGAAGAGGTTCGGGATCGTGTGCTTGAAGCACACCGGTTGTTGTCTGTGTTAAATGAGAGAAATCAGCAGGAATTCATCGATTTGATACGCTCTCTCGAGCAGACCCGTTAATTTCCGTAGTTCTGGTTGGCGCGGTGTTTTGCCTGAATGAAATCTGTGTGGGAGACGTACAGTAACTCTGAAATTCGCCGAATCAGCGCTTCTTCGTGTTTGTCCAATTGATTGTCAGCAAAGGCAACTCGCCATAGGTTTTCGACCAGCTCCCTTTTTTCGTGCACGGCAAAATGATCATTGATCAATCGAGTGAACTGAAACAGTGATGTGGCATCGTTAACTTCGCTGTGAGCGAGACGGACTAACGTCTCGATTTCTTCGTGTGACAGGGAAAACTGGTTTTCCAGTAGTTGTCGGATAATCTTTTGTTCGTCTTCGCTCAGAGTCCTGTCAATGACCATGATTTCGACCATTAGCGCGGCTGCCGCAAGCTGCCTCTGATGAACAGGTTCGCCGTCGGGCTCATCAATTCTGGTAGAAAAAAACTGTTTGATCTGGTCTATCATCGAGTTGTTTCTCCCATCAGCCGTTTCTCCAGTTTGTCCTGATCAGCTATGAAATTGCGTATTCCCTCGGCGAGTTTTTCGGTGGCCATTGCATTGTTGTTTAATTGATAACGAAAGCTTGCTTCATTTAACTGATCGCAATCAATTGGTTCCCCAGTGTTGTCCGGATGGAGCTGGCGTGCCAGGTGGCCGCTATCATTGTTTAATGCTTCCAGTAGTTGTGGGCTTATGGTTAAGCGATCACAGCCTGCAAGTGCTTCGATTTGATCCGTATTTCGAAAACTGGCACCCATGACAATAGTGTCGTAACCGTACTGCTTGTAAAAATTGTAGATTGATTTCACTGAGAGAACACCGGGATCCTCTTCAGGCAGATAATCTGTCTTGCCGCTGTGACGTTTATGCCAGTCGAGAATACGACCCACAAAAGGGGAAATCAAAAAGGCGCCTGCATCTGCTGCTGCCGCTGCCTGTTCAAAACTGAACAGGAGCGTCAAATTACATTGGACGCCAGATTTTTCCAGTTGTTCGGCGGCGCGTATACCCTCCCAGGTTGCTGCTATCTTCAGCAGAATCCTGTCGCTAGCAATACCGGCATTCTGGTATTTCTCTACTAGGCTCATACCTCGGGCGATGGTTGCTTCCGTGTCGAACGAGAGGCGGGCATCAATTTCTGTTGAGACCCGACCGGGAATCAGCTGAAGTATTTCCCGGCCAATGCCTACCGCCAGCATGTCCATGCATTCCGGCAACCAGTCCGGATGTGACTGCCTGGCGCGGTTGACTGATTGTTCCAGCAGGGGGCGATAACTTTCCAGTTCGGCAGCTTTCAGGATCAGGGATGGGTTTGTGGTGGCATCAATGGGCTGATAGTGGTTAATGGCGTCGATGTCACCAGTATCCGCAACAACGACAGTCATTTCGCGCAATTGATCCAGTTTGCTGATCATATTAAATAGGCTCGGTTAGTTGTATATGGGTTTGAGTGCTTTGCATTGCCGCCATGGCACCGTAAAGAACCTCTATACCGGCGTCTGGCCGGTGAGCATGTTCACTGATATAACGCCGAAATTTTCTCGCGCCAGGCATACCCTGATAGAGGCCAAGAATATGTCTGGTCATATGACTGAGCCTGGTGCCTTTAGACAGTTCCTCTGTCATGAAAACAGCGAAGTTCTCCAGAATTTGCTCCCTGTCAGGCGATAAACGGTGATCGTGGTAGAGCTCTCGATCGACCTCAGCGAGTAAATAAGGATTTTGGTATGCCTCCCGGCCCATCATGACGCCATCGACGTGATCCAGATGTGCCTTGGTATCATTTAAGGTTGTGACACCACCATTTAGAATGATTTCCAGTTGTGGAAAGTCCTTTTTCAGACGATAAACCTTCTCGTACTCCAGCGGTGGAATATCACGATTCTGCTTCGGACTTAATCCCTTTAACCAAGCTTTGCGCGCATGAACGATAAAGGTCTGACAACCTGCTTCTGCAACAGTGCCGATAAAGTCAGATAAGAAGGCGTAACTGTCCTGTTCATCAATCCCGGTGCGGTGTTTTATCGTGACAGGAACGGTACTCACTTCCTGCATGGCTTGAAAACACTGTGCAACCAGCCCGGGGTCTTTCATTAAAATTGCGCCGAATTTGCCTGATTGTACCCGGTCGCTGGGACAGCCACAGTTCAGGTTGATTTCATCGTAACAGTAACTACTGGCAATATTAACGGCCGTGGCCAGCTCGGTGGGATCACTGCCGCCAAGCTGCAAAGCCACGGGGTGTTCCGCTGAGTGAAACTGTAAATGTCTTGGCCGGTCGCCGTAAATCAATGCTCCGGTGGTGACCATTTCTGTATAGAGGACACTTTGCCTGCTCAGCAACCGGTGAAAATAACGACAGTATTGATCGGTTAAGTCCATCATGGGTGCGATAGAGAACCGACGGTTTACCGGGTTGGTTAAAAGACTGCTGCTGGTTGGCATGGGTACAACTGATTTGTCTGTAAAGTAAGTGTGTTGGCTGGAATTATATCGGCAAAAACCATCGAAATAACCCCGCTGGGTGTTCAGTCACCGGCATGTTAGCATTGCGCAGCCACTGATACTGACCATTTATGAAGAATACTATTTATGACTACGCCTGAGCAAAAAGCAGCATATCATCAGGATACGGCAGAGATTAACACCCATGAGCTCATGGATTGCCTGTTGTTGTTGGCTGGACTGGAAGGTCGCCCGACCTCACTTTCTGCTCTGTCGTCCGGCCTACCGCTGGTAGATGGAAAACTGACGCCGGAGTTGTTTAACCGGGCGGCAAACCGGGCGGGCCTGGCCTCGATTCTGCTTGCTCGACAACTGGATAATATTCCGCAGGAAGTTTTACCCTGTGTGCTGCTACTTAACAGTGGTCAGGCCGTGGTTTTGTCCAGCCTGGATGCTGAGTTGCAGTTGGCTGTATTAACCGATCCTCAAAACAATACCTCCGAGCAAGTGGATTTTGAAACGCTGAAAGGGCTTCACAGTGGCCATGTCTTTTATGTCAGGCCAATGCAGCAATTTGATTCCCGCACACCAAAAATTTATCAGAAAACCGGAGATCATTGGTTCTGGGGCGTCATGCGCAGCTCCTGGAAGATTTATCGCGATGTCCTGTTAGCGTCTTTCCTGATTAATTTCTTTGTTTTGGCCCAACCCCTGTTTGTCATGAATGTCTATGACCGGGTGGTGCCTAACAACGCAGTGGAGACTCTCTGGGCGCTGGCTGTCGGTGTGCTCATTGTCTACACATTTGATCTGGTCTTAAAACTGCTGCGTGCCTATCTGGTAGAGCTGGCCGCAAAACGTTCAGATGTGGTGCTCTCTGCACAACTGCTCGAAAAGGTGCTTAATCTGAAGATGTCTGCCAGGCCCAATTCCACCGGTGCCTTTGCGTCCCGTCTACACGATTTCGATATGCTGCGAAATTTTGTCACCTCTTCCACCATTCTGACCCTGATCGATCTGCCCTTTGTGGTTCTCTTTATAGTGTTCATCTGGTACCTGGGCGGCTGGTTGGTGTTTGTCCCGTTAACGGTGTTCCCAATAGCGCTTTACCTTGGATTTCGGGCCCAGAAAAAGCTTCGTCCCACCATTGAAAATGTCATGCGGGGCAGTGCCAAGAAAAATGCCACATTAATCGAAAGCCTGGTGGGTATCGAAACCATCAAGACGCTGGGTGCTGAAAGTCAGATCCAGCGAGGTTGGGAACAGGCGGTGGGTTATGTCTCGCAATGGAGTCTGCAATCGCGTTTGACCTCCAACAGCGCACTTCAGGCTGTTCAGTTCCTGCAGCAGGTAGCCATGGTTGCCATCGTAGTGTGGGGTGTTTATCTGATAGCCGATCAGAACCTCACGCTCGGTGGTCTGATTGCCTGTGTGATTTTGAATGGACGTGCACTGGCGCCGCTAAGTCAGATTGCTAATTTGCTGGTCAGTTATGACCATGCGGAGGCGACCCTGAAGTCCCTGAATGAGGTAATGGCCCTGCCGGTTGAGCGTGAACCGGATAAACGTTACCTGACACGCCCTGTTTTTCACGGGGATATCCGCATCAAGCAAGTGACGTTTAGTTACCCGGAGCAGCCCAGGCCGGCACTCGAAAATGTCAATATCACCATCAATTCCGGCGAAAAAGTGGCGATTATCGGTCGAATTGGTTCAGGTAAATCGACCCTTGCCAAGCTTCTGATACGTTTGTATGAGCCCACCAGTGGGTCTGTGCTGATGGACGGTTTCGATATCAATCAACTCGATCCGGCAGATTTGCGTCATAACGTGGCCTATGTGGCACAGGATGCAAAACTGTATTTTGGCACGCTGAGAGACAATATAACGTTTGGCCTGAATGGTATTACAGATCAGCAGGTGGTCGATGCCGCAGAGCAGGCTGGTATACTGGAGTTGGTCAACAGCCATCCATTGGGTTTTGAAATGCCGGTGGGCGAGCGGGGAGAAACACTTTCCGGAGGTCAGCGCAGCGCCATTGCGATGGCTCGGGTATTTCTTCGCAAACCCCGTGTGCTGGTGATGGATGAACCGACATCGGCCATGGATCAGGGGACAGAAGAGCGCTTGACCCAGCAGATAAAAACCCGTTTTTCGAACAGTACGTTGCTGATCATTACCCATAAGATGAGTATGTTGACTCTGGTTGACCGCCTGATTGTGGTCGATAGGGGTGTGATCATTAGCGATGGTCCAAAGTCGGAAGTGCTGGCGGCCCTCAAGGAAGGCAAAATCAGAGGGAAAGGCTGATGCCCAAGCAACAACTGGAAAAATTGCGCCGTCAACTGGACAAGACCTCTGCTGTCGACCTGAAGTACATGTCGTACTCCTCAGAGGCGGTACTGAAGCAGTCACCGTTTGTTTCTCAGGTGTTGTTATGGGTGATCGCAGCATTTCTGGTCATTATGATAATTTGGGCCAGTCTGGCCAGAATTGATGAATTTGCCCGTGGGGAGGGCAAAATTGTCCCTTCCAGCAATATCCAGATAGTGCAGAATCTGGAGGGCGGCATACTGGAGGTGCTGTTTGTCACTGAAGGCGAGGTGGTCGACCGCGGCCAACCGCTTTTACAGATTGACGATACCATTTTTGCATCGACTTACCGGGAGCGCTCGCTACAAGTCGAACAGCTGACGGTCAAAGCTGCGCGGTTGCGAGCTGAGGCCAATAGCACCGGATTTGATGAAGAGCTGGAAAAGCTGGGCGATGTTCACAATGAAATATTGGTTGCCAGTGAGCGGGCATTATACGAATCCCGCAAACAGGCTCATCTCTCGCAGCTGGACAGCCTCAATCAGAAGGTTTCACAAAAGAAGCAGGAACTGTCCTCAATGCGGGTCAATCGGCAAAGCCTGTCTGACAGCTACCGTCTGCTTCGCCAAGAGCTCGAGTTTACCCGTCCACTGGTTTCCCAGGGTGCCGTTTCCCAGGTGGAATTACTTCGCTTGGAGCGTCAGGCTAACGATCTTAAAGGTGAGCTGGACAGGGCGACAATATCAATTCCCCAGCTGGAATCTGCTTACCAGGAGGCAATTAAAAATGCCGAAAGCTATTCGCAAACTTTTGCCAGTGAGTCCCGTGCAGAACTGAATGAGGTGATGGCTGAACTGGGCCGTATCGGCCAAAGTAACCAGGCGTTGGAAGATCGGGTGACCCGGACCTTGGTTCGTTCGCCCATGAAAGGCATCGTCAAGCAGATTAAAGTTAAAACGATCGGCGGTGTCATCCAGCCCGGGGAGGATCTGGTTGAGATTGTGCCGTTTGATGATTCATTATTGGTGGATGCCCGTGTCTCGCCTTCCGATATTGCTTTTATTCATCCCGGGCAGCAGGCAACGGTCAAGTTTACGGCTTACGATTTTTCGATTCACGGTGGTTTGCCGGCCAAGGTGATCAGAATCAGCCCGGACACGATTGTGGACGAAGAGGGCGTTAGCTACTACCAGGTAAGGTTGCGAACGGACAGCAGCCATTTGGGCAACGAAGACGATCCATTGCCAATTATTCCGGGGATGATTGTTCAGGTCGATATTCTGACCGGTCAGAAAACCATTCTGGACTATCTACTCAAACCCATCCTGAAAACCAAAGAGTTGGCGTTCAGGGAACGCTAGTTGCCGTAATTGAAATAGATCACTACTTAAGTGGTCATTTTACCAATCCAAACGGTAACTGGTTCACCCAAATTCTGTGTTATAAATCTAACCATATATAATCACTATGATTTTATATTCCGAAGGCAATACAAGAAGGACAGGAAGTAATAATGTTTTTTAACCGATATCTGACATTTTTTTCTATTGCCGGGGCTGCTTGCTTCTCGATGCAATTGAATGCACAAACAATAAATATGCGGGATGCTATTGCTGAAACGTTGCAATCCAATCCGGAGGTTCAAGCGGAACTTCGTGAAGTCGATGCACGGGAAAGACAAATAAGGGAAGCGTTGGGTGGCTATTATCCCTCTGTTGACCTACTGGCCGGGTTTGGTTATCAGGAGAGAGACCCCACATCACGCCAGTTTTCTGATCCTGACCGCACACGCAATGAGCTGGAGAGACACGAGGCTCAGTTAAACGTCAAACAACTGGTGTTTGACGGATTTAGTACTCCAAATGAACACAAAAATCAGATGGCCAGGCACGAAAGTGCTGAGCATCGTGCCTATTCCGTGGGCGAGAATATTGCTCTAGAGGTAGTCAGATCCTATCTGGAAGTCATCAAGCAGCAAGACATCCTTGCGTTGGCCAAGCAAACATTGGCTACACATGAAAATATTTATGACAAGATGAAAAAACGTGCCGATTCCGGCGTGGGCAGTACCGCTGATTTTGATCAGATATCCGGTCGTTTGGCCCTGGCAAAAACGAACGTCATTAATCAGACAGCAAATCTACTGGATGCTAAAACAAATTTTCAGCGAGTAGTTGGACGTTATCCCCAGGAAGGTGAGTTGGTTGCACCCGGCACCTACAGTAAATATTTGCCTGCTACAGTCGATGAAGCCATTGCCAGGGCTATTGAGGCGCATCCGTTGCTGAAATCCGCCGCATCGGATGTCAAAGCTGTGAACTTTCAGTACGAACAGACAAAAAGTACCTTTTACCCACAGTTTCATGTCGAGCTGGAGCGTGACCTGAATAAGAATATCGACGGCGTAGACGAGCAGGTCGATGATCTGACGGTCATGTTGCGTATGCGTTATAACCTTTATCGAGGTCGTTCCGATGAAGCAAAGAAACAGCAATTTGCCCACCTGGTGGAAAAGGCAAAAGAAGTACGTAACAACACCTATCGCCAGGTCGAGCAGGAGACGCACTTGGCGTGGGTTGCCTATGAGGCAGTGCGCGATCAAATCCCGGTACTTGAGGATTATGTTCGGGATTCTGAATCAACAAAAGCAGCGTATATTCAGCAGTTCGATCTTGGTCGCCGCACGCTCCTCGATCTTTTGAATACTGAAAATGAAATGATCACTGCCAAACAGTCTCTGGTCACTGCCAGGCAGGATCTTCTCTACAATGAATATAGGATATTTCGCGCCATTGGAGAACTGCTCTACACCGTTGGTGTAGAACTCTAATAGCAGGACACATGTCAAGTGAGAGATGTGACCAAGTTTAAGCCGGATTGAGCCGGGAGGGTTGAAATCATGAACGAGCAAACTTCACAAGCAAACACCGTCGAGTCCGGTCAAGACCAGCAAATTCTCGGATTTGTTGCATCGACTGAAGGCGCCACAGTGGTAGTTGTTTCTCCAGACGGTGCTCTCCGTGAGCTCAAAATGGGTGATCCCATTCATGAGGGTGATGTCCTCCAGGTAACTGATGGTAGCCATGTCGCGATCAGTTTTGCCGACGGCTCTGTTCGCCAGTTAAATAGTGGCGATTCTTTTGTTGTCGGCCTGGACAGTCATCAACAGCTGGCGGCTATCGAGTCTGCTGAAGAGGAAAATCCCGAATTCCAGGATTTGCTGGCCACACTCGCCGCCGGTGAGGATATAGCGGAAGATCAGGAAGCAACAGCAGCTGGCGCTGAGGACGGTGCTTCTGGAACGGGTGATGAAATCGGTCAGGGCCTGCAGTTCTCCTTGCTCGGCGGAGAAGTGACCCCGACGGCGGGTATTGACCCCGACTATGTACCGCCGCCGTTGCCTGATCCGACTGCTAATGCGGATATCAGTGATAATGGGAATAATAATGGAGAGACCACCAACGACGGAGCGGTGGTCACGAACGACGCCCGTTCGGTGACGGAAGATCAGGACCTGAATCCGGTGGACAGTGTGCCGGATACGGTGCTGAGTGTGACCGGCGCGATCAGTGTGTCGGATGAAGATCAGGGCGAAGAGGCTTTTGATCCGGGCACGCTGTCGTTTGGCGGTCGGACGAACTCGAATGCATTGGACACAGACACCGCCGAGCTGGGGACACTGACGCTACTGGATGACCAGGGCAACTACAGTTTTGCGGTAGACAATGCGGCGGTGCAGTACCTGGCGGCGGGCGACACGGTGGTTCAGACCTGGACGGTTGACTCTGTGGACGGCAGTGGCACGAGCACCATCACGATCACGATTAATGGCACCAACGACGGAGCGGTGGTCACGAACGACGCCCGTTCGGTGACGGAAGATCAGGACCTGAATCCGGTGGACAGTGTGCCGGATACGGTGCTGAGTGTGACCGGCGCGATCAGTGTGTCGGATGAAGATCAGGGCGAAGAGGCTTTTGATCCGGGCACGCTGTCGTTTGGCGGTCGGACGAACTCGAATGCATTGGACACAGACACCGCCGAGCTGGGGACACTGACGCTACTGGATGACCAGGGCAACTACAGTTTTGCGGTAGACAATGCGGCGGTGCAGTACCTGGCGGCGGGCGACACGGTGGTTCAGACCTGGACGGTTGACTCTGTGGACGGCAGTGGCACGAGCACCATCACGATCACGATTAATGGCACCAACGACGGCCCCGTGGCAAACCCCGATACCAATTTCGTAAATAAGAGTATTGATGGGGTAGATGCCCCCATAATTTCAGGGAATGTCATATCAGGTGGTGAAAATGGAATAGATTCGGCAGATTCATTTGCTGGTGCCGAGCAGTACGCCGATGTCGCTGACACAGATGTTGATCTTGGCGATGCCTTGAGAATAGTCAGTATAAATAATCAGTCAGTCAGCGTGGGAACAACGGCTGCTAATGGAACGCAACTTGCCGGTTTATATGGTGTTTTGACTATTGGGGCAGACGGCTCATATGCCTACGACCTAGACGATAATAATCCACTGCTGGCCGACCTGAATACCGGTGAAGAATTGAATGAGGTGTTCAACTATACGGTTTCTGATTCAAGTGGCGCAGAGAGTTCATCAACATTGACGATCACTGTGAATGGTCAGGACCAGGGGCAGCCCCCGTTAGAACTGGGTGTTACAAAAAATTTATACGTTGGCCTTGATGAACTGGTTATCAAAAACCTTCAAGTTGGTTTTGAAGACGCTACTTTTGTGAATGGAACGGCAAACACCTCGGAATATAATACTGATTCCGATCCATATATTGATCAGTTGGGCTGGGGCAGACCTGTCGGTAGTACCGGCCAGTCTGGTTACACACTGGTTGATAATACCCTTTTCAGTTCAGAAACCGGGTCAACAGTAGACGTTGGCTCAACCTTCAAGATTGCGGACTTCCAGCATTTAAATTTTCCCATAGCGGTCAATTCGTCAATCCTCCAGGAAGTCTACCTGGTCCTTAATATGGATATAGTGATTAATGGGGTCCACCTGGAAAAACCGATAGACTTGAAACTGCTGATGAGTCACGACGAAACCCCTAATGATAGTGGTGATCCACGGGATATTATTTCACTTCCGCCACAGATGATCACTGTCAACATGGATGGCTTCGATTATGATTTCCATGTATTGGGATTTCGGGATGTTGATGGCAATTTGGTTGATGAAATTTATACGAATGAAAATGCAGTAAATGACTTTGAAATTGTCGGCAGCTTCACTTCGTCATCTGAAAACCCTCAGGTGCTGGATAGTGTTTCCGGAACTGTCGGGACAGGGAGTGATGATGTCGTCACCTGGGCTGATACTTCGAGTGAATACGGCACTCTGACCGTCAGCGAAGATGGCAGTTATGAATATATACTGAATGGTGATATCAAGAACGTTCTAGACGTTGGTGAGAATCTGGTGGATAGCTTCGAATATACGGTTACCAATCAGAATGGTAGCACTACCAGTACACTGGAAATTAATATTTCCGGCTATCAGAATATTTACGGCTCTTCTGGAGACGATTCCCTGACGGGTACATCAGCGAATGAATATTTGACCGGTGCAGCCGGTGATGATGTTCTCAATGGCGCCGGGGGCGAGGATGTTCTTGTAGGTGGTCCTGGCAACGATATACTGACGGGCGGTCTCGGGGCAGATGTGTTCAAGTGGGTAGCCGGCGATGAAGGAATAGGTGCGACCGATACTGTTACTGATTTTAACCAGTCGAGTGGCAGCTATGATCCATCAGAGGGCGATATTCTTGATCTCTCAGATCTTCTTGTGGGGCTGGATTCATCAGGCATGACTTTAGCCGAAGCCCTGGATGCATCTTTTCTGACGATCACGTCAGATGGAACTGATACGAGTATTGTCGCCGATGTCGATGGTGCCGCGGCGGGGACTACGACCCAAACAATTGTGCTGCAAGGTGTGGATTTAACAAATGGTGGTGAGTTTTCTTCGGCAGAAGTCATCGAAAGCCTCATTAGTAATAATAATCTGGTTGTAGATTGATCGTTTGAAAATTAAAAAAACCCGGTCAAATGGCCGGGTTTTTTACAATAACGTCCATTCTGGATTGGTCGTTATTATTCTTTACTCTAACTCCTTCGCCATTCTTGCATTCAGGTCCCGCCAAAGATTGAGCTGGTCTGATTTGCCTGCTTTGAGTTGTTCATTACGTGTTCTGGCCAGCCATAAATTATCGGCGTTAAAACTGTAAATCGGTCGAAGGTCATTTCGCTCATTGGCCGGTTTGATGTGTTTATTGATATTGTCGAGAATCAGGGGTACAGAAGTTGGGGTGGCATAGTAGGCCAGTACCATGTGTGCCTGATTCAGCAAAGTCGCCTTGACATAGGTGATCCGCAATTTTGAAACATCCATGCCCATTTCCTTGAGCGTGAAATACTTGGCAATAGAGAAATCCTCACAGTCACCGGCATCTCTGGCAAGAAATTCGATAGGAGTCGCCCAGTAATCATTCTTGCCCCACAGCTCAATGTCGCTGACAAAGCGGGCGCCATTAAAAAAATCATTCACTGCCGTGAGTTGCTCGATATCCGCTTTGCCGCGGTATTCGTGAGTCATATTTTGCCAATATTCAATGCGCAACTGAGCAGGCTCTCCATATTTTTTATGGATGCTGGTGAGCATTTTGTCACTGATCCCGGAGTGATCAGCGTTGCCTGTAAATATCACGAAAAACAGAGAAGCCAGCAGTCCAATGCGACCGAAAAAAATTGCTTGTAGAGCTGATGAAGACTTCAATTTCTTTCCGTTTTTTGCGACGTTATCGGCCTATTTACAGCGACTTTGATCTTATCATAGAGATTGCCTGGCAAGGCTATGATGCGAGTCGATGTAGCGTGATCCAGTGCTCAATTGGCAAGTGGGCCAGTTTGGATTAGACTCGATCAATTGAACACAAAAGGAATGTTGCGTGACTCTGTTCCGCCAGCTGATTATCGCTATTGTCTTGTTATTTGTCTGTCTGTACGCAGGCAATACGCTTGTCAGTCTTTATAACAACCAGCAACTGGTTGCTGAACAGATGCAAGTCCATGCGCAGGACACTGCTACTTCACTTGGGCTTTCCATGACGCAGGCGGCGCAGGAAAAAGATATTGCCACCATGGATACCATGTTCAATGCGGTATCTGACAGCGGTTATTTTCAGCGTATTTATTTTTCTGATCTCGACGGGAATACCCTGATCGACAGAGAATTTCCGGTTTCTCTTGAGGGTGTTCCAGACTGGTTTTTGTCATTCATCGACCTGCCCATTAACGAGGGGAGGGCAGAAGTAACGTCTGACTGGATGCAACTGGGGGAGGTGGTCGTTGTCAGTCATCCCGGTCAGGCTTACCTGAAACTGTGGCGGGTTACCACGACACAGTTAATCTGGTTTACTGCTATTACACTGTCTGTCTGTTTGTTGGCCTATATTGCGCTCAAATGGTTGCTCGTGCCACTTGCCCGGGTTGAGCAGCAGGCCAATGATATTTTCAATAAAAAATTTGTTGTTCTGGAGCCCCTGCCGAAAACTCGTGAGCTTGGCAGCGTCGTCCGGGCCATGAATAGGATGGCACTTCACCTCAAGGCCGTTTTTGAAGATCAGCTTTCGCTCATCGACCGACTGCAGAAACAGTCTTTTCAAGATGCGGTTACCGGTCTCTCCAATCGAAATGATTTTGACAACCGCCTGCGAAGCTATGTCGATGATCAGGAGGAGGGCATGCATACCGGCGCTCTGGCGATTGTCGCATTGCACGATATTTCATGCGTCAACGAATATGCCGGGCGTGGAGAGGGAAATGCGATTCTCAAATCTGTCGGCCAGCGTTTGCAAAGCGCGGTGATTGATCATCCCCGGGCTATTGTAGCCAGACGGCAGGGTCCGGAGTTCTCGCTGTTTATCCCCGATATTACCCCTGGAGAAGGCGACGCTTTGGCAGAAAAGATATTTGGGGCCGTCCAGGATATCAGTTGGCTTCATAACGAGAAGTGTCCATTGTCTTTCCACATGGGATATACCTTTCATACGAATATCACCAGTGGTCCCGAAATGCTGGGTGAAGCCGATATTGCACTGCGGCAGGCCAAGCTGGGTAGTGCCAGCCGTTGGACCAAATTTGCCGATGTGCAAAATGGTGATGTTCCCGTACTGGGAAAACCCCTCAATGAGTGGGAAGTATTTCTCAATCAGGCCATTCAAAACCGGCTTGTGGCACTTCACTACCAGCCTATAGTCAGTATTCAGGATAAAGCGCTACTGGCCCAGGAAGTGTATGTGCGCTTCCTCAACGGCAAGGATTTACTGGCGGCTGCTGTGGTGGTTCCCATTGCAGAAAGACTGGGGCTGATGCCTAGCCTTGACAGGCTGATTCTGGAGTCTCTGGCCTCGGCTGAGCGCGAAAAGGAGACCCCCACTAAACTGTGTGTCAATCTGTCGATAGTATCGGTGAAAACCTCCGGTTTTCTGAGATGGCTTGATAACTTCCTGGCATCTCAGCGGAGGCTGGCAGCGAAGTTGGTATTTGAGGTGCCGGAATATGCCATGAAAGCAAACGGTGCGTCTCTCAGGACTTTTAGTCAGCTTTTGCAAAAGCACGGTACTTCACTCGGCATCGACCATTTTGGCCTAGAGTCTGCGGCTTTTGGCTATCTGAGTAGTCTGCCATTGAATCATCTCAAGGTTCACCGCAGTTTTCTGCGCGAGCTGGACACGAATCTGGACAACCAGTTTTATATCAAGTCACTCGCCGGGCTTGCCCATAACAGTGGGTTGCAGTTATGGGTGGAAGGTGTTGAAAACGAACAGGAATGGGATCAGCTTGCCGAGCTGGATGCCGATGCTGCACAGGGTTATTTTTTGGGCCCGCCAGCCTTGAGAACTGTTGATTAGTCCTGTTCTGCGTATAATCACGCTCTTTTCCTGTTGACCCAATTCACCCCAAACGGAATGTTTATTTGATGTCTGTTCGCACACGCATTGCTCCATCTCCCACTGGCGACCCCCACGTTGGGACTGCCTATGTAGCCCTTTTTAATCTCTGTTTTGCCCGAAGCCAGGGTGGTGAGTTTATCCTGCGTATTGAAGATACTGACCAGGTTCGCAGTACCCCGGAATCTGAAAAGATGATTCTGGATTCCTTGCGCTGGCTAGGCCTCGAGTGGTCCGAGGGGCCCGACGTTGGTGGACCTTATGGTCCTTATCGACAGAGCGAGCGAACGGATATTTATCAACAACACGTTATGGAGCTGGTTGATAAAGGCCATGCATTTTACTGCTTTGCCACGTCTGAAGAGCTTGACGAGATGCGTCGTGAGCAGATGGCGAGAGGGGAAACCGCAAAATATGATGGCCGAGGTTTGTCATTGTCGGCCGAAAACGTTAAAAAGCGCCTGGCAGCGGGAGAGCCCTACGTTATCCGTATGAAGGTTCCCGATCACGGCAGTTGTGTTTTTCAGGATCTGCTGCGCGGCCAGATTGAAATTCCCTGGACACAGGTGGATATGCAAGTGCTGCTGAAGGCGGACGGTATGCCCACCTATCACCTTGCCAATGTAGTAGATGACCACCTGATGAAAATCACCCATGTCATTCGTGGCGAGGAATGGATCAACTCAGCACCCAAACACCTTCTCCTTTATAAGTACTTTGGTTGGGATATGCCTGAGTTCTGTCATATGCCATTGCTGAGAAATCCCGATAAAAGCAAACTCAGCAAGCGGAAAAACCCTACCAGCATCAACTATTATCGGGATATGGGTTACATGCCGGAGGCTGTGGTCAACTATCTTGGGCGTATGGGCTGGTCCATGCCGGACGAGAGTGAGAAGTTTAGCCTTCAGGACATGCTTGATCAGTTTGACCTGCGTGCTGTGCATCTGGGGGGGCCGGTTTTTGATACTGAAAAGCTGGACTGGCTGAACGGCCGCTGGATCCGTGAAAATCTGGATGAGCAGGCATTTGCCAATCGTGTTGCTGAATGGGCGATAAACCGTGACAACCTCGCCAGGATGATTCCACTGATCAAGGAGAGAGTGGAAAAGTTTTCCGATATTGCGCCGTTACTCGGGTTTATGTTTTCGGGCATGCCGAAACTCGATACTTCCCACTTCGAGCACAAAAAACTGGACAATGAAACAGTGCGGAAAATTCTGCAATACAGCTCCTGGCGCCTCGATGGGTTGCGTCATTGGAGTCGGGATGGCTTGTATGAGGAGCTGAATCAGTTGGCACAGGGGATGGAATTAAAGTTGAAGGATTTTTTATCCCCCCTGTTTGTCGCTGTTGCTGGATCCACCTCGGCTCCGCCCCTGTTTGATGCCATGGCTATCCTCGGGCCAGATATGGTCAGGGCGCGTATCAGGAGCGCTCTGGAGGCCTCTGGCGGGGTTTCTAAAAAGCAGCTAAAGGCCTGGGATAAAGATTACCGTCTTCTCTCTGCAGCCCGTACTGAACACCCTGAAGAACAGGCTTGACACTCCAGGGGGCTGTGCCTAAAATTGCGCCCTCTTTTACGGGGCTATAGCTCAGCTGGGAGAGCGCAACACTGGCAGTGTTGAGGTCAGCGGTTCGATCCCGCTTAGCTCCACCAAACAAAAAATCCCCCAGATGAAAATCTGGGGGATTTTTTGTTTGGTGTCATAAGAATTCAAACGCTACGTTCCGATTCATCACTCAATCGAAGGCTGAGGTACTGCTGTGTTAATCGGAGAAACGACTCATTCTTCCGGTTTTCCAGCGGAGCAGTGCATAGCCGATCGTGGCGCACCCGAGGGAAGTGAAGAAGGCAATGCCGTAAACTAGGCCGGTTGTCTGATATACGGGGCCATACATAAAAAACTCCAGCACCATATAACAACATATCCCCAGTAACATTCCCCATACATATTGTGGTAGAGCAGTGCCGTAGATATAGCCGGCGAGAAGCGATGGGATCGAGAGTATGGCGATGACAGAGGATACATTCTGTGCATAGATGGCTGCCCATGTGGCAGAACCGAACATCAGAAGTGCACCAACGATGTAGGCCTGAATTTTTTGCATTATCTGACTGCCTTCTGTTTCCACATATTCTGCAGCTGAGTCTTCCATGAATTGGTGCGGTGCTCTATTGGACGTTAGTCGTGCCGATGTCATTCAGCAGACACAAAAAAACCGCCCAAAAGGGCGGTTTCATTGGCAGGGTTAACACTACATATCGACCGCTTCCATACTGACTTCTGTTGCATCCAGTTTCCAGACGCCGTCTGTCAGGATCAGGTGATCAACTTCTTTTTCAATAATACCATCGGTGTTAAAGACGTCACTGGCTCTGGTCCAGGCATTGACCTTGGCCGTTTCCCCGTCAATTTCGACTGACGATATGCCGTATTCGTGCAGAATGACAGATGCCATATCCACGATATTCTTCCAGTCAGCTGCATACTCTTTTTTTGTACGACCATCAATCATTCTTGGTGTCAGCAGGTCGTAAGCATCTTCGTATTTTCGTGCTTTTAATGCAGCGTAGTAGCTTTTGACGACACCTTCAGGTGTATTCTCCGCTGCATAGGCGGTCGCTGTGAACAATAATGACAGCACTATGGTGATGGGGAGAAGTAGTTTGCTCACTGGTTTAATGCTCATTTGTAGCCTCCGGATGTAACTTTTTACTCAGACTCGATTTTTCGGATCAAGTTCAGGTTAGCTTTTTTCTGATGTTACTACAGAATAATCGAATTAGCTGTAGCTGTAAGCCCCTTGCGTTTTAACTGGGTAGAATTAAAAAAGCCACTCAAAGAGTGGCTTTGGGGTATGCAGAAATTGGTAATGTACCTGATCTTACTCGGGATAATCCCGTTTTGGTGATCCAGTGTAGAGTTGTCTTGGGCGACCGATACGGTAAGGGTTGCTCAGCATTTCATTCCAGTGAGATATCCAGCCAACAGTGCGCCCGGTAGCGAAGATAACAGTAAACATTTCAGTGGGTATGCCAATGGCTTTCATGATGATGCCCGAGTAGAAATCCACATTGGGGTAGAGTTTTTTCTCAACAAAATACTCGTCTTCCAGTGCAATCTGTTCCAGTCGTTTGGCGATTTTAAGCAATGGGTCATTTTCAATGCCGAGCTCAGCCAGTACCGCGTCACAGGCTTCTTTCATGACCTTGGCGCGGGGATCGAAGTTTTTATAGACCCGGTGGCCGAAGCCCATCAGCCGGAAGGGGTCGTCCTTGTCTTTGGCGCGTACTACGTACTTGTCGATGTGTTTTTCATCGCCGATTTGCTCGAGCATTTCCAGAACAGCCTGATTGGCCCCGCCGTGGGCGGGCCCCCACAGTGCTGCGATGCCAGCAGCTATACAGGAATAGGGGTTGGCGCCGGAAGAGCCAGCGAGACGGACGGTTGAAGTAGAGGCATTTTGTTCGTGGTCGGCGTGAAGGAGGAACAACAGATCCATTGCTTTCGCAATAACGGGGTTGATGTTGCTCTCTTCACAGGGAGTGCCAAACATCATGTGCAGGAAGTTCTCTGCGTAACCCAGTTTGTTATCGGGGTACATATAAGGCTGGCCAATGAAATGTTTGTGACACATGGCTGCCAGTGTTGGCATTTTGGCAATTAGCCTGTGTGCGGTAATCAGTCGGTGCTCTGGATCGTTGATATCCATGGAGTCGTGGTAAAACGATGACAGGCCGCCTACCGCGCCACAGAGCATAGCCATAGGGTGTGCATCGTAACGAAAGCCGGACATGAACTGCTCAATGGAGCGATTCACCATGGTGTGCATTCTGATAATCTGCTCAAAATCCTTTTTCCCCTCGGGAGAGGGGAGCTCTCCATTCAGCAGCAGATAACAGGTCTCAAGATAATCGGATTTTTGTGCGAGTTGTTCTATAGGGTAGCCGCGATGAAGCAATACGCCCTTGTCGCCATCAATAAAAGTAATTTTTGATTCACAGGCAGCAGTGGCACTAAAGCCGGGGTCGAACGTAAAACAACCTGTTTCAGGCACTTTCGAAATATCGATGACATCCTGTCCGAGAGTACTTCCAAGTATCGGTAATTCAAGATGAATATCTGTGCCCTCTACAGAAAGATGGACCTTCTTATTGCTCATTGGGTTCTCCTACGAATCAGGGAGCGAGATGCAAGCATCAAGCGTGCAAACTATTTCTGAGGCGCAAAACTATAGCCTTCTCTCTGGATTTGTCAATTTTACTGCAAATACAGCGAGTGAATAGCGGCTATCTTTTGTAGATATAACTGCATCAATACTGAATGACGGACAGGTTTCATTGTAATCCTGTGACAATACTTCTATAATTTTTCCCCGATTTTAGCCCGGTATGCCGACGACGGTTTAGCCGATTTTCCCTGCGTTATATTTCTGCATTCTGCCCAACCTGCGGACTTAAGGTGTGTATATCGTGAACAAGAAAAGACCTGTAAATCTCGATATCGGAACAATAGAGCTTCCGATAACCTCCTATGTATCTATTTTGCATCGTGTTTCCGGAGTTGTACTGTTCGGTGCAATCGCTGTGTTCTTGTGGTTGCTGGATACCAGCTTATCTTCAGAAGAAGGATTTAATGCTATCAGGGAAACGATGAGCAGCCCGGTTTGCCAATTGATTGTCTGGGCAGCGTTAGCGGGCCTGGCCTACCATATTGTCGCGGGTGTCCGACACTTGATTATGGATTTTGGTGTGGGCGAGACCCTTGAAGGTGGTCGCCTGGGCGCAAAAATTGTCCTGTTTGTTGCTGTTGTTCTAATTATTCTCGCGGGGGTCTGGGTATGGGTATGATTACCAATGTTACAAGCTTCAGCCGCAGTGGCCTCTCAGACTGGCTGCTGCAACGTGTTACCGCCGTGGTTATGGCTGCCTACACGGTATTTATCACGGCCTACCTGCTATTTAATTCCGGCCTTGAATACAGTCAGTGGCTCGGGCTGCACAGCCATATCGCCATGAAAATCTTTAATGTCCTGACAGTACTGTCTATCGCTGTCCACGCCTGGATCGGTTTGTGGGCGGTCCTGACCGATTACGTCACAGAGCGTCTGCTTGGTCCAAAGGCCACGGTGCTGCGTATTTTTCTTCAGCTGGGGATGATTACAGTCACTCTGGTTTATGTCATATGGGCTCTTGATATCGTATGGGGAATCTAAATCCATGAGTAGTGTAAGAACCATTTCGTTTGACGGTGTAATTGTCGGTGGTGGTGGTGCTGGTATGCGAGCCGCACTCCAACTGGCCCAGTCTGGCTATAAGACAGCGGTGATTTCCAAGGTCTTTCCGACGCGCTCACACACAGTTTCAGCGCAGGGTGGGATTACCTGTGCGATTGCCAGTGACGATCCCAGCGATGACTGGCGCTGGCATATGTATGACACGGTGAAAGGTTCCGATTATATCGGTGACCAAGAGGCCATTGAATATATGTGCTCTGTCGGGCCTGAAGCAGTATTTGAACTGGAGCACATGGGCCTTCCCTTTTCTCGTACCGAAGAGGGCCGTATTTATCAGCGGCCGTTCGGTGGACAGTCCAAAAATTTTGGTGAAGGTGGGCAGGCGGCAAGAACCTGTGCTGCTGCCGACCGTACAGGCCATGCGCTGTTACACACGCTCTACCAAAATAACATTAAAAACAATACGGTGTTCTTTAATGAGTGGTTTGCAGTCGACCTCGTGAAAAATGCCGATAATGCAGTTGTAGGCGTTATTGCCATCAATATTGAAACGGGCGAAACCGTTTACGTGAAATCCAAGGCCACGGTGCTCGCCACCGGCGGCGCAGGAAGGATTTATGCGTCGACCACCAATGCGCACATCAATACGGGTGACGGTGTCGGTATGGCCCTCCGGGCTGGTTTTCCAGTTCAGGATATCGAAATGTGGCAGTTTCACCCGACCGGTATTGCTGGTGCCGGCACACTGGTGACGGAGGGCTGTCGCGGTGAGGGCGGTTATCTGATCAATAAAGATGGTGAGCGTTTTATGGAACGCTATGCCCCCAATGCTAAAGACCTGGCGGGTCGAGATGTGGTTGCCCGGTCCATGGTTCTGGAGATTTTGGAAGGCCGTGGTTGTGGCGAAAAAGGCGATCACGTCTTGCTGAAGCTGGATCATCTCGGTGAAGAGATTCTTGAGAGTCGTCTGCCCGGTATCTGTGAGTTGTCTCGTACGTTTGCCCATGTGGATCCGGTCAAAGAACCTATCCCTGTAGTCCCCACCTGTCATTATATGATGGGCGGTGTTCCCACTAATGTTTCTGGTCAGGCGCTGACCCTTGATGCCGATGGTAATGATCGGGTTATTGATGGCTTGTATGCCTGCGGGGAAGTTGCCTGTGTGTCTGTTCATGGTGCAAACCGCTTAGGTGGCAACTCGTTGCTGGATCTGGTGGTGTTTGGTCGTTCATCAGGTCTGTTCATTGAGCAGGCTCTGCGTGAAGGGATTGACCTGAAGGAGGCAACTGATGCAGATATTGACGCTGCTATGTCTGGCATAAATCGAATTAATAATTCGACTGAGGGTGAGACCACCGCAGAGTTGCGGGCTGAGCTGCAAAGTATTATGCAGAACTATTTTGGTGTGTTCCGCCGTGGCGATTACATGCAGGAGGGCATTGAGAAGCTTAAAGCCCTTCGTCCCCGGATAGAAAACGTTCGTCTCGATGATAAAAGTAATGCTTTTAATACAGCTCGTATTGAGGCGTTGGAACTGCAGAATCTTCTAGAGGTTGCGGAGGCTACTGCTATCACCGCCGAGGTCAGAACAGAAAGCCGCGGCGCTCACGCCCGTGAGGATTTTACAGAGCGCGACGATGCAAATTGGTTGTGTCACTCTGTCTACTTTCCCGAGACTAAAGAAGTTGGTAAGCGAGGTGTGAACTTTGCACCCAAAACCATGGAAGCCTTCGCGCCTAAGGCGCGTACCTACTGATAAGGGTTTGAACCATGTTGAAAGTTAGTATTTATCGCTACAATCCTGAGACGGACGAAGCTCCATACATGCAGGACTATGAAGTGGATACTGCCGGCAAGGATGTGATGGTGCTAGATGTTTTAGAGCAGCTCAAAGCGCAGGATTCAACGTTGTCTTATCGCCGTTCCTGCCGTGAGGGTGTCTGCGGTTCAGACGGCGTAAATATCAATGGTAAGAATGGTTTGGCTTGTATTACGCCGCTCTCGGCAGCAGTGAAAAACGACAAGTTGGTACTTCGCCCGCTGCCTGGCTTGCCGGTTATTCGGGATCTGGTAATCGATATGGGCCAGTTTTATGCCCAGTATGAAAAGATTCAACCGTATCTGGTAAACAACCAGCCGGCGCCCGCAATTGAACGCCTGCAGTCTCCGGAAGATCGAGCCAAGCTGGATGGTCTCTATGAATGTATCCTGTGTGCATGCTGCTCTACCAGTTGTCCCTCTTTCTGGTGGAATCCGGACAAGTTTATCGGTCCTGCGGGCTTGCTCCAGGCCTATCGTTTTCTGGTGGATAGCCGTGACACGGATACTGAGCAACGGCTTGCCAATCTGGACGATCCGTTTAGTGTTTTCCGCTGTCACGGAATTCAAAACTGTGTGGCGGTTTGTCCCAAGGGATTGAATCCAACTAAAGCAATTGGTCATATCAGAAATATGCTACTGAGAAGTGCTACTTAAAGTACATTACAGTACAATCTGCCAAGGCTTCCCTAGGTGGGAGCCTTGGTGATTTTGTGATCTGACTGACTACAGGAAACATTTCGATGCCTGAAAGCATCATGCAGCAATTTTTGCGCACTTCTCATCTTTCCGGTGGGAATGCTGCATATATCGAAGGTTTGTACGAAACCTATCTACACGACCCGAATGCAGTGCCTGACGAGTGGCGCTCTTTCTTCAGCTCACTTCCCGGTGTTAATGGACATAATGGGCTTGATGTATCCCATGCGACTATTCAGGAGCACTTTGAGTTGCTCGGTCGTCGCAGGGCAAGGCCTGTTCCCGCACCTGGTTCCGGTGGCGTCAATATAGAACATGAGCGGAAGCAGGTTAAAGTACTCCATCTCATTAGTTCCTACCGCAACCGCGGCCATCAGCAAGCAAGCCTTGATCCTTTGGGAATAATGAAGCGGGAGACGGTCCCGGATCTGCAACTTTCTTACCATGGTTTGACGGAAGCCGATCTTGATACGACTTTTCAATGTGGCACATTGTTCATCGGTAAACAGGAAGCCACACTGAAGGAAATTATCTCTGCTTTGGAGGAGACTTACTGTCGCCACGTTGGTGTTGAGCTGATGCACATCACTGATTTGGCCGAAAAGCAGTGGTTTCAGCAACGTCTCGAGAGTGTGCGTTCGAAACCCGTTTATGATACTGAAACACGCAAGCACGTATTGCAGCGACTGACAGCCGCGGAAGGACTGGAGCGGCATCTGGATTCCAAGTATCCCGGCACCAAGCGATTTGGTCTGGAGGGCGCAGAATCACTGATTCCCATGCTCGATGGTCTGATTGAAAGAGTCGGGGAATACGGAGCCAAAGAAATTGTCCTGGCCATGGCTCATCGCGGACGACTTAATGTTCTGGTGAACGTGCTGGGCAAAAGCCCGGCTGACCTGTTTGCTGAATTTGAGGGTAAACGGCATGTTGATACCTCGGGGGACGTGAAGTACCACCAGGGGTTTTCTTCGAATGTCATGACGCCAGGTGGCGAAGTGCATCTGGCGCTAGCGTTCAACCCCTCCCACTTGGAAATCGCCTCTCCGGTAGTTGTGGGCTCGGCCAGAGCACGTCAGGACCGTAGGCAAGATCCAGAGGGCGATCAGGTAGTCCCTGTCATTGTCCACGGCGATGCCTCTTTTGCCGGCCAGGGTGTGGTGATGGAAACGTTCCAAATGTCTCAGACCCGCGCCTACAAAACGGGTGGCAGTATTCACCTCGTAATCAATAATCAGGTAGGTTTTACCACTAGCAGGAAGGAAGATGCCCGTTCGACAGAATACTGTACCGATGTGGCAAAAATGGTTCAGGCTCCGATCATTCATGTTAATGCAGATGATCCGGATGCGGTAATGTTCGCTACCTCACTGGCTGCAGATTACCGTTATCAGTTCAAGAGGGATATTGTTATTGACCTGTTCTGCTACCGTCGCAGAGGCCATAACGAAACCGATGAGCCATCTTCTACCCAGCCCCTGATGTACAAGGTTATCAAGAAGCACAAAACCACCAGGGCTCTTTATGCTGACAGGCTTGCAAGTGAGGGTGTGCTCAATGAGTCAGCAGCGGATAGCCTGCTTGCAGATTATCGGAACATCCTCGACAAGGGACATAATGTCGTGAACAAGCTGGTCTCAGAGCCAGATGATGCACTGTTTGTCGACTGGTCTCCCTATTTGGGGCACGAATGGGTAACGCCAGCGGATACCTCTTATCCATTGGCTAAGCTGAAAGATCTGGCAACCAGAATGTGTCGGGTGCCAGAAGGTATTGTGTTGCAGCGCCAGGTGGAAAAAATTTATGACGACCGGCTGAAGATGTCGGCCGGGGCTCTGGAGCTGAACTGGGGCATGGCGGAACTTCTGGCTTATGCCACGCTGTTGGAGCAGGGTTACCCTATTCGGATGACCGGCCAGGATATTGGCCGCGGTACTTTCTCTCACCGTCACGCAGTACTTTATAATCAGAAAGATGCCGAAACCTACACGCCGCTCAAGCATCTTTCAGAAAATCAGCCCGAGTTCGATATCTATGATTCATTTCTGTCAGAAGAGGCCGTCCTGGCATTTGAGTACGGCTATTCTACAACGGCACCCTCTGGTCTGGTGATATGGGAAGCCCAGTTTGGGGATTTCGCGAACGGTGCCCAAGTTGTCATCGACCAGTTCATCACCAGTGGTGAACACAAGTGGGGACGTTTGTGTGGCCTCACCATGTTGTTGCCACACGGTTATGAAGGACAGGGTCCTGAACACTCATCCGCCAGGCTCGAGCGTTTTTTGCAGCTTTGTGCTGAGCACAATATTCAGGTTTGCATTCCGACAACCCCTGCTCAGGTCTACCATATGCTTCGACGTCAGGCGATCAGACCAATGCGTCGGCCACTGGTAGTCATGAGTCCAAAATGGATATTGCGGCACAAGCTTGCAACTTCCTCTCTGGAAGATCTTGCCGATGGACATTTTATGCCAGTAATTCCTGAGCGAGAGGTGGCGCCGAAGAAGGCGCGCCGTCTGATATTGTGTTCAGGAAAAGTTTATTATCATCTGCTAGAGGAGCGGATGGAGCGCAAAATTGACGATATTGCCATGGTGCGTATCGAGCAGCTCTACCCGTTTCCCGATGAAGACTTGTTAAATGTACTCAGTGAGTACACCTGTTTAGAGGAGGTGATCTGGTGTCAGGAAGAGCCCATCAATCAGGGTGCCTGGTACAGCAGTCAACATCATATGCGCAGTGTGCTCGATCGTTATAACGGGGATTTAACCCTTCGTTATGTCGGTCGTCCTGCCTCAGCAGCGCCGGCTGCGGGTTACATGTCGGCACACCTTGAGGAACAGGCGAAATTTGTTAATGAAGCGTTAAGCTTTTAACCGCCAAAAACCATCCTTGACCAAGGAAATGATAAAAAATGAGCATTGAAATTAAGGCACCTACTTTCCCTGAATCTGTTCAGGAGGGGAATATTGCTACATGGCATAAAAAGCCGGGGGATTCCGTTACCCGTGATGAGTTGTTGGTCGATATCGAAACGGACAAAGTGGTTCTCGAAGTGGTTGCTCCCGCAGACGGAACACTGGAAGAAGTCTTGAAGGGCGAGGGAGATGTTGTTCAGAGCAACGAGGTCATTGCCCGTGTCACTGCCGGGGACAGCTCGGCGAAACCAGCAGCGGAAAAGGAGTCTGAGCCAGAAGCGAAGGCAGAGTCAGGAGCAAAGCCTGATGATAGTAGTAAAGAATCGAGTGACGAAAAAATTGCCAGCCCAGCAGCCAGGAAGCTAGCTGAAGAAAAGGGTGTGGATTTGCAAAAAGTCAACGGAAGCGGGAAAGATGGCAGAATAACCAAAGAGGATATTGTCGCCATTCAACCAGCTTCTCCTGAGCAGCCAGCGGCTGCCAGTGCGCCAGCACCTGCTGCCAGCCTGCCCCCTCTGCCAGAGGGGGATCGGGTCGAGAAACGCGTACCGATGACACGTATGCGTTCACGTATTGCCGAGCGTCTGGTTCAGGTGACTCAAACGACTGCAATGTTGACGACCTTCAATGAAGTCGATATGCACCGAATCATGAATTTGCGTACAGAATTCAAGGATTCATTTTCGAAGATTCATAATGGTACCCGGCTCGGATTTATGGGCTTTTTTGTCCGTGCGGCGACTGAAGCCCTGAAGCGTTTCCCTGCCGTAAATGCCTCTATTGATGGCACCGATGTTGTTTATCACGGTTATCAGGATGTAGGTGTGGCAGTTTCCACCGATAAGGGCCTGGTTGTGCCAGTACTGCGTAATGCCGACACAATGAGCATTGCTGATGTTGAGAGCACAATTGCCGAGTTTGGTGGGAAAGCTCGTGATGGCAAGCTGTCGATTGAAGAAATGACGGGTGGCACGTTCACGATTACGAATGGAGGTGTTTTTGGTTCGCTGTTGTCAACCCCAATCCTGAACCCTCCGCAAACGGCAATATTGGGTATGCACAAGATTCAGGAGCGCCCAGTGGCTGAAAACGGTCAGGTGGTCATTCGCCCAATGATGTATCTTGCGTTGTCTTATGATCACCGTTTGGTCGATGGCAAGGAAGCGGTGCAGTTTCTTGTGGCGATAAAGGAAATGATCGAAAATCCAGCTAAGATACTGCTCGAAATATAGCTCTTAGCTAATTGAATTTAATAGGATTTGTAATGACAGAAAAATATGATGTCATCGTGATTGGGGCTGGTCCCGCCGGCTATGTTGCGGCTATTCGCTGCGCCCAGCTGGGTCTTAAGACTGCGTGTATTGAAAAGTGGCAAAATGCCAAGGGCGAAGGCGTTAATGGAGGTACCTGCCTGAATGTTGGGTGCATTCCATCAAAAGCATTGCTGGATAGCTCTTATAAATACCATGAGGCAAAAAGTGAATTGTCTGTTCATGGTATCAGCACCACGAGCGTAAAAATTGATGTAAAAGCGATGATTGAGCGCAAAACCAAAATTGTGGAGCAGCTCACGGGTGGTATTGCAGGTTTATTGAAAAGTAATGGCATTACTTCTCTGTTCGGCACAGGTAAGTTGTTGTCTGGGAAGGAAGTTGAGTTGACAGATCACAAAGGCGGTAAACAAATACTCGCTGCTGATAACGTGATTATTGCAACAGGTTCTCAGCCCATCAACATTCCAGTGGCCCCCATTGACGGCAAAATTATTCTCGATTCCACTGGGGCCCTCGAATTAACGGCAGTACCAAAGCGATTGGGCGTGATTGGCGCTGGAGTCATTGGGCTGGAGTTGGGAAGTGTGTGGAACCGCCTGGGTAGCAAGGTTGTGCTCCTCGAAGCAATGACGGATTTTCTGTCTATCATGGACCAGCAAATTGCTAAAGAATCACTGAAGATATTCACCAAACAGGGGCTGGATATCCGTTTGGGTTGCCGGGTTACTGGCAGCGATGTGAAAACCAAAGAGGTTGTTGTCACCTATCAGAACAACGACGGTGAAGAAGTCAAAGAGACCTTTGATAAATTGATAGTCTGTGTCGGTCGTCGCCCCTTCACTGAAGGGCTTTTGGCGCCTGATTGCGGCGTCAACCTCGATGAGCGTGGCTTTATCTTTGTCAATGAAAAGTGTGCTACTAATGCGCCTGGGGTATGGGCTGTAGGTGATGTGGTACGAGGACCGATGTTGGCTCATAAGGGTTCAGAGGAAGGCGTCATGGTCGCCGAGCGTATTGCGGGTCAAAAAACCCAGATGAATTACGATATCGTACCCAATGTCATCTATACGCACCCGGAGATTGCCTCTGTTGGCAAAACCGAAGAACAGCTGAAGCAAGCGGGCGAGCCATACAGTATTGGTATATTTCCCTTCGTGGCCAGTGGTCGCGCGCTTGCAGCAAATGACAGCGAAGGGATGGTAAAGCTGATTGCTCACGCTGAAACAGACCGTATCCTCGGTTGCCATATCGTCGGTCCCAGTGCAGCGGATCTTGTGCAGCAAGTGGCGATTGCCATGGAATTTGGATCGAGTGCAGAAGATATCGGTATGACGGTCTTTGCACACCCGACGCTATCAGAGTCGGTGCACGAGGCGGCACTGGCAGTTAATGGTCACGCCATTCATATACCGAACCGCAAAAAACGGAAATAGTGTTTGTCTTATAACTCCGCAGTTCTTCAGGATCTGCGGAGTTTTCTTATTTATTATCTTTAACCGACTGAACGGGAATGACAATGAACCTTCACGAATATCAGGCAAAGCAGCTGTTTGCTGAGTATGGTCTGCCAGTATCCGAGGGCATAGCAGCAGAAACGGTGAAGGAAGCCGTTGCAGCTGCCGATGTGATTGGTGGTGACCGCTGGGTAGTAAAAGCCCAGGTACATGCTGGTGGCAGAGGTAAAGCGGGGGGCGTCAAGCTGGTGACATCCAGAGCCGAAATCGAGGATTTTGCCCGGGAATGGCTGGGTAATCGTCTGGTGACATACCAGACGGATAGCAATGGACAGCCAGTAAGTCGGATCCTTGTTGAGTCAGTCACAAACATTGCCCAGGAATTATACCTTGGTGCGGTTATCGACCGCTCGACCCGTCGCGTGGTTTTTATGGCCTCCACAGAAGGCGGCGTTGAAATCGAGAAAGTCGCGGAAGAAACCCCAGAGAAAATCCTCAAGGCGATAATTGATCCGCTCACAGGAGCACAGCCCTACCAGGCTCGCGAGTTGGGTTTTAAGCTGGGCCTCAACGCTGAGCAGATTAAACAGTTCTCCAAGCTATTTCTCGGTCTGTCCAAATTATTCCATGATTATGATCTTGCATTGCTGGAGATTAACCCGCTGGTCATTACTGAAGAAGGTAGTCTGCATTGTCTTGACGGCAAGATTAATATCGATAGCAATGCCATGTATCGTCAGAAGAAATTACAGGGTATGCATGACCCTTCGCAGGAAGATGCCCGCGAAGCTCACGCCGCCAGATGGGATCTCAACTATGTAGCCTTGGACGGAAATATCGGTTGTATGGTGAATGGTGCCGGCCTCGCTATGGGTACGATGGATATTGTCAAATTGCACGGTGGTCAACCGGCTAATTTTCTGGATGTGGGTGGTGGCGCGACCAAAGAACGTGTGGTTGAAGCTTTTAAAATTATCCTCTCTGACGACAAGGTCGAAGCGGTTTTGATCAATATTTTCGGTGGCATTGTTCGCTGTGATTTGATTGCGGAGGGCGTTATCGGTGCCGTTGAAGAAGTGGGTGTTAAGGTGCCTGTAGTGGTGCGCCTGGAAGGCAACAATGCCGAGCTTGGCTCCAAGCTTCTTGCTGACAGCGGATTGAATATTATTGCGGCCACCAGCCTTACGGATGCGGCAGAGCAAGTGGTAAAAGCAGCGGAGGGTAACCAGTAATGGCAATTTTGATCAATAAATCGACCAGAGTGATCTGTCAGGGGATTACCGGTGGTCAGGGAACCTTTCACTCCGAGCAGGCGATTGCCTACGGCACCAATATGGTGGGCGGTGTTACACCGGGTAAAGGTGGTTCAACCCATCTTGGTTTGCCAGTGTTTAATACGGTGGCGGATGCCGTTGCCCAGACGGCGGCTGAGGCCTCTGTTATCTATGTGCCGGCACCTTTCTGCAAGGATTCTATCCTTGAGGCTGCCAATGCGGGAATTCAGTTGATTGTCTGTATTACAGAGGGCATTCCCACACTCGATATGCTGGATTGCAAAGTGAAGTGTGATGAATTGGGTGTACGATTGATCGGGCCAAACTGTCCCGGTGTGATCACGCCGGGTGAATCAAAAATCGGCATCATGCCTGGCCATATTCACTTGCCGGGCAGAGTGGGAATTGTATCCCGTTCCGGCACCTTGACCTATGAAGCGGTCAAACAGACCACTGACTCAGGGTTTGGCCAGTCCACCTGTGTGGGTATCGGTGGTGATCCGATACCGGGGTCCAATTTTATAGACATACTGGCCCTGTTTGAAAAAGACCCGGCTACCGAGGCGATTGTCATGATTGGCGAGATTGGTGGTACTGCCGAAGAGGAAGCCGCCATGTACATCAAACATAACGTTACTAAACCGGTTGTATCCTACATTGCCGGTGTGACAGCCCCGGCTGGGAAACGTATGGGCCATGCGGGCGCTATTATTGCGGGTGGCAAGGGTACGGCGGATGAAAAGTTTGCTGCTCTGGAAGATGCAGGTGTTAAAACCGTGCGCAGTCTGGCGGATATCGGTAATGGTCTGAAAGAAGTCACAGGCTGGTAGTACTGATTACCTCAGTTATTCAAAAGGCGGTCTGGTCAGGCCGCCTTTTTTATTGCACCCCCGAAGCCTGGTTTAAGCAATTATTTCGGAAAAACGTTTATTTGTGTCAGGGATTTCAACGGTGTGCGCTTGATTTCTGGTTTGCTGCCCCCATTTCTGCACCAGCCAAAAAACATTTCGCTTTTAACTTTGTAACAAGGAGACGATGGCAGCCATGACTGTTGAAACCCACGGTTTTCAAACAGAGGCCAAACAGCTTCTGCACCTGATGATTCACTCACTTTACAGTAACCGGGAAATCTTTCTCAGGGAGTTGATTTCAAATGCTTCCGACGCTGCGGACAAACTGCGATTTGAAGCGCTGTCCGATAATGCGCTTTACGATGGCGACAGCGACCTGCAGATCAAAATAGACCTGGATCCCGATGCCGGAATCATCACACTACATGATAATGGTGTCGGTATGTCAAAGGAGGAGGTGATTGAAAACCTTGGAACTATTGCCAAGTCCGGCACTGCACAATTCTTAAACACCCTCTCGGGAGATCAACGCAAAGATGCCCAGTTGATCGGCCAGTTTGGTGTCGGGTTTTATTCTGCCTTTATTGTTGCTGACAAAGTTGTGGTTGAAACGCGGCGCGCTGGTGCGAGCGATAATCAGGCTGTTCGCTGGACCTGCGAAGGCGAAGCTGAGTACAGCATTGAAGATATAGAAAAGCCCTCTCGCGGCACTTCCATTACGTTGCATTTAAAAGATGATGCGCTGGAGTTTGCCAGTCAACTGCGGGTGCACAATATCGTCAAGAAATACTCGGACCATATCGGTATCCCAGTGGCCATTAGAAAACCGGACCCTGACGCAGAAGAAAATACTGAAGCGCCGGTTTATAACTATGAAGTAATCAACAAGGCAACCGCCCTGTGGACGCGCCCGCGCAATGAGATAACCGATGAGGAATATAAAGAGTTCTATAAGCACCTCACTCATGATTTTATGGAGCCGTTGATCTGGTCTCACAACCGGGTCGAAGGCAAGCTGGATTACACAAGTCTGCTCTATGTGCCGGGGCATGCACCTTTTGATCTCTATAATCGTGACGTTGCCCGTGGGCTGAAGCTGTACATTCAGCGCACCTTTATTATGGATGATGCTTCGCAGTTCCTGCCTTCATACTTGCGTTTTATCCGAGGGGTCCTGGATTCCAACGATCTGCCACTGAATGTCTCGCGGGAAATCCTACAGCACAGTCCCGCTGTGGACTCCATCCGTTCCGCACTGGTAAAGCGCGTGCTGGATATGCTGGACAAGATGGCCAAAGAGTCTCCGGATGACTATGACAAAATGTGGAAGGAGTTCGGTACCGTTTTGAAGGAGGGCCCGGCAGAGGATTATGCGAACCGTGAGCGGATTGCGGGACTCCTTCGTTTTGCTACGACCAACACAGAAGATGAAAAGGAAACCGCTTCATTGGCAGATTATCTGTCCCGTATGAAGGAAGGGCAGGAAAAAATATACTATCTTGTGGCAGATAATATGATTGCAGCCCGTAACAGTGCCTACCTTGAGGTTTTCCGCAAGCGGAATGTAGAAGTGCTTTTGTTGACCGAGCGTCTCGATGAATGGACGGTTTCCCATATTCATGAGTTTGATGGGAAAGTGCTGCAGGACATTGCGAAAGGAGAGCTGGAAGATACCGTTCTTACTGACGACTCGGAGAAAGAAGATAGTGACAGTGAGAAAAAACAGGCTTCATCAGAACTGATCGACAAAATTGCCAGTCGCCTGAGCGACAAGGTCGAAACTGTCAGGGAAACCCGACGGTTGACGGACTCGCCTGCCTGTCTGGTGTATGCTGAGGATGCATTGAGTCCGCAAATGAGAAAATTGATGGAAGCAGCCGGACAGCCAGTTCCTACAGATAAACCGACACTCGAGATCAATGCCCATCATCCGCTTATCAATCAGCTGAGCAAGGAGGAAGATACTGAACGATGTGCTGATCTGGTGTCATTGCTTTACGATCAGGCTGTGCTGTCCGCCGGTGATCAACTGGACAACCCCAGCCTCTTCGTTCGCCGACTCAACCAGCTTTTGTTTGAGGGAGCATCATAGCCGTGCTCCCTGGCTTCAACCTATAATCCCGAAAACAACGATAATCAGAAGTTGGAAGCATGGTGGCATCACAAAAAATTGCAGTTCTGGGCGGCGGTACATTTGGTACCGCCATTGCCAATATGATTGCGACCAATGGTCGAAATGTGGTCTTGTGGATGCGGGATGAAGAGAATGTTGAACGCTGCCGCCAAACACGTGAAAACCACCTCTATCTTCCCGGCTATCAGCTACACCAGAATCTACAAGTATCCAGTGACCTTCATGGAAGCCTAGAGGGGGCCGAGGTTATATTCTTTTCTGTCCCCAGTTCCGCATTTCGCGCTTTAGCGAAAGACGCCAGACAGTATATTGCTCCCCAGGCCATGGTTATCAGCACTGCCAAAGGGATTGAAGCCAACACATTCAAGCTGATGAGTGAAATCCTTGAAGAGGAACTTCCAGAGGCCAGGGTTGGGGTCATCAGTGGGCCCAATCTTGCCAAGGAAATCGTCAACAGAGCCATCACAGCTACAGTTATTGCCAGCGACGATGAGCGCTTATGCAAGGAGGTGCAAGTGTTGCTGGGCTCTTCCTATTTTCGCGTTTATGCCAATCGCGATCGCTTTGGTGTGGAGTTGGCCGGTGCTTTAAAAAATATCTATGGGATTGCTGCCGGTATGGGTGCAGCCATGAAAATGGGACAAAATACCACCAGTGTATTAATTACCCGCAGTCTTGCAGAAATGAGCCGGTTTGCCGCCAAGCTGGGAGCGAACCCGATGACTTTTCTGGGGCTGAGCGGGGTCGGTGATTTATTCGTTACCTGTACTTCCCCGCTGAGCCGGAATTATCAGATAGGCTTTGCACTGGGCGAGGGCTTGACACTCGATCAAGCAGTTGCAAAAGTAGGGCAAGTTGCAGAGGGCGTCAACACCACCAAAATCATCAAACAGGAGGCTGAAGAATTGGGTATTTATATGCCTCTGGTCAGCGCTCTCTATGAAACCATGTTCAATAAAAAGCCGGTCAGTGAGGTGCTCAGTAGTCTGATGCTCGCTGAGCAAAGTACCGATGTTGAGTTTACTGCAGGGGAATGTCATGAAAGAGACGTTTAAGGTCAATGTATTAAATGTCGATACCTGGATTCGGCTGCTTTATATGATTCTGTTTGTCATGTTGTTAGTGGTCGCGCGTTTTGTGGTACTGATCGTTACTATCATCCAGTTTTTGGTGGTGTTGGTTAGCGGGGAGGACAACCGAAATCTGAGAACATTGGGGCAGGGTACTGCTCAATGGGTCTGTCAGGCGGTTCTTTTTCTCACCTACAATTCCGAGGAAAAACCCTATCCCTTTACAGATTGGCCTGAAACTCAGGCCTCTGTGGTGGATCACTGGGCGGACGCAGAAGTGGACGAGATACCTGCTGAGGAGTATTCCTCTGCTTCAGATGAGGATGTGCCCTCTTTTGTCAGTCAGAAATCTGGAGCGGAAGCTGCATCAGTTGATGATGCTCAAAAGGAAAAAAGCGAGTAGTAAAAGCCGGTGCTGATTTACCTACTGCGACATGGCGATGCACCCTATAGTGGCATGGCCGGTGAAAGGTCATTGTCGGCTGGGGGCAAAAAAGACCTCGAATCTGTGTTGTCGCAGCACTGGACGGAACTGTCCGGGCTTGCTTTAGTGCTCTGTAGCCCGGTTCTTCGTGCCCGGCAAACCATGACAGTTTTGGCGGAAACACTCAATTATCAGGGATCGCTGTTGTTTGATGATGTGCTACGTCCCGAAAGTAGTGTGGCTGCCGTTGAAAGCCGTCTGGGTTCCATGTTGGAAGAAACGGTACTGTTGCTTGGTCATCAGCCTCTAATTGGCAAAATTCTTGAGTATTTGACAGATCAGACTGGTTTGGGGTGGTCAATGACCACCAGTTCACTGGCTTGCCTTGATGTTACGGCTTTCAGCCGAGGTTGTGCTGAACTGAAGTGGTTGACCACCCCGGAGCCGGGCTGAATCCTCGAATACTATCCTCTGGGAATTTGAGCCGATACAACAAGAGAAACTAACAGTTGATCAGTGAGAGAAACTCATTCCGGGTGGCTTGATTGTCCCTGAATGAGCCGAGCATGGCGGACGTTTTCATTACCGAGTTTTGCTTCTCTACACCCCGCATCATCATACACATGTGTTTGGCTTCAATAATGACGGCAACCCCATTTGCCCCGGTGACCGACTCAATGGTGTTCGCTATCTGGGCAACCAGTGTCTCCTGAATCTGGAGACGACGGGCATACATGTCCACAATTCTGGCAACCTTTGAAAGACCCAGCACCTTTCCATCGGGAATATAAGCAACATGACATTTGCCGATGAATGGCAGTAAGTGATGCTCGCAGAGTGAATAGAGCTCGATGTCCTTGACGATAACCATTTCATTGGCATCAGAGGGAAACAGGGCCCCATTGATGACGTCATCAAGATTCTGGTGATAGCCACGAGTCATAAACTCAAATGCTTTGGCTGCGCGCTTGGGTGTATCCTTCAGTCCTGCCCGGGAAACCTTTTCCCCTGTAGACTCAATAATTTGGGTGTAGCAATCGGTAATTTTCACAAATGTTCTCGGCCATTAGCTGTAGAGTCCGGAGCATAACCCTACGTCGGCGATAGGTAAACCTAAAGCCATTTGTTGACAGCAAAAGTACAATGACAGCATGAAAAATCAAAGAATAATACCCGCCAGGGTTGGGGATTTTATCAATTGGGGTGCAGGTCGCTTTGAAGCTGCAGGGCTGTGTTTTGGTCACGGCACTGACAATGCCTGGGACGAGGCCCTCAGCTTGGTGTTGTTTGTTTTGAATCTGCCCTGGGATAGCGATGTCAGTGTCCTGCAGCGGTCACTTTCCACTGACGAGCAATCGCGTATCACCAGCCTGTTTGACCGGCGTATTAACGAGCGTATTCCGGCAGCTTATCTCATTGGTGAGGCTTGGTTTGCCGGGTTGTCGTTCGCTGTAGATCAGCGAGTATTGGTGCCGCGGTCACCTATAGCAGAACTGATTGAATCCGGGTTTTCCCCCTGGTTAAAAACCTCGCCGGCAACTGTTCTGGACCTCTGTAGCGGCAGTGGCTGTATTGGCATTGCCTGCGCCCATTACTTCCCGGAGGCCCACGTGGTACTAAGTGATATCTCGGTTGATGCACTGGATGTGGCCGAGAAAAATATTCAACGTTATCAGTTAAGTGAACGGGTTATCACTGCAGAATCAGATCTGTTTGCCGGTCTCTGCGGTCAACGTTTTGATCTGATCGTTGCGAACCCTCCCTATGTGGATGCAGAGGATCTCGCAGACATGCCCAGTGAGTTTCTGCACGAACCGGCTATCGGGTTAGCTTCAGGGATTGATGGTTTGGATTTTACTCGCCGTCTGATTAATGAGGCACTGGATTATCTCACGGAGGAAGGTTCTCTTATCGTTGAGGTGGGCAATTCATGGCTGGCTCTCGAGGATGCATTCCCGACCATATCATTCCTGTGGATAGATTTTGAGCGCGGTGGTCATGGGGTTTTTTTACTGACCGCACAGCAGCTGCGTGCATATCGTTTGTCGTTGGACATCGACTAACCACGACAGAGTAGAGCTGATCGTATAAAATTCCTTTCTTACTGCCTTGGTATCTCCTGTTCTCAGGAGAGTTGATACGGGCATTCTTACGAACCGATAACCTGGAAAATCCTATGTCTGGCAATACCATTGGCAAGCTGTTTACCGTGACCACCTTCGGTGAAAGCCATGGTGCTGCTCTGGGCTGCATTGTCGATGGCTGTCCCCCCGGACTGTGTTTAACCGAACAGGACATGCAGCGGGACCTGGATCGGCGCAAACCGGGTCAGTCACGCTACACCACACAGCGACGTGAAGGCGATCAGGTGAAAATCCTGTCGGGCACATTTGAGGGCAGGACGACTGGAACCCCGATCGGATTAATCATTGAGAATACTGACCAACGCTCTAAGGATTATTCCAATATCAAGGATCAGTTTCGGCCGGCGCACGCTGATTACACCTATTTTCAGAAATATGGTATTCGGGATTACCGTGGCGGTGGCCGGTCGTCTGCACGCGAAACCGCCATGCGTGTTGCGGCTGGCGCGATTGCCAAAAAATACCTGCTAGAAATTGCCGGCATAACGATTCGTGGATATCTCTCACAACTGGGCCCGATCAAAGCCGAGAAGGTTCTCTTTGATGAGATAGAAAATAATCCCTTCTTTTGCCCCGATCCCGACAAGGTTCCGGAAATGGAAACCTACATGCAACAGCTGCTCAAGGAGGGTGACTCTGTTGGTGCAAAAATCACCGTCATTGCCACTGGTGTCCCACCGGGCCTTGGCGAGCCGGTGTTTGACCGGCTTGATGCGGAGATCGCTCATGGTCTGATGAGTATCAATGCTGTCAAGGGCGTTGAAATTGGCGCCGGGTTTGATTCGGTTGCCCAACGAGGTACTGATCATCGCGATGAAATCATCCCGGAGGGTTTTCTGTCCAACCATGCGGGAGGTGTGCTGGGTGGTATTTCCTCGGGTCAGGATATCGTTGCTCATCTGGCGTTAAAACCGACCAGTAGCTTGCGGGTTCCCGGTCGTTCAGTGGATATTAATGGCCATGCAATTGAGGTTGTAACCACAGGAAGACATGATCCCTGCGTGGGTATTCGTGCCACGCCGATTGCTGAGGCTATGCTCGCAATTACTCTGATGGATCACCTGTTGCGTCATCGTGCCCAGAATATGCATGTGAGTAGCGGTCTGCCACCAATCCCTGCCAGCACTGGCAGTTAGACAACTGTTTTCTTTGTGACTCACGAGACAGTTCCATACTGGCGGTTGTCTGCGTTCTATTTCTGTTTCTTTGGCCTGTTGGGTGCGCTGTTTCCCTATTGGTCTCTATATTTGCAGTCGCTTGGCTACACGGCTACCGAGATAGGCTTTTTACTGGCTATTCCCATGGCCACCAAGGTGATTGCGCCAAATATCTGGGCCTGGATTGCCGATTATACCGGTGAGCGGTTGGCAATTATTCGTTTGGGTGCATTGCTGGCCTGCCTGTGCTTTGCCGGCATTTTTATTAACCAGGGTTTCTGGGCCATTACATTGGTGATGGCTGGATACAGTTTTTTCTGGAATGCAGTGTTGCCCCAGCAAGAGGTGGTAACCACCAGTTTTTTACATCAACGACCAGAAAACTACAGTCGTATCCGGGTGTGGGGTTCTGTTGGCTTTATTGTGTTTGTGTTAGGCAGTGGTGCCTGGTTCGACAGATACAGCATCAATACATTACCCGTCATCGGCCTGCTGTTGCTGATGGGGATTTTTCTGTCCAGTCTCGCCGTGCCCACTCCTGGCTATCGACAGTTTGAAGTTGTCTCACAGACATTTGCTTCCGTCCTGAAACAACCCGTTGTGGTGGCTTTTTTTGTGGCAGGCATGCTGATGCAGCTGTCCCATGGCATCTATTACAGTTTTTTCAGTATTTACATGGAGTCTCACGATTACAGCAGGAGTGAGATCGGTATCCTGTGGTCAGTGGGTGTCATTGCCGAGGTCTTTCTGTTTGTCATTATGCATCGCCTCTTGCCGCGTTTTGGTGTGCGTATAATTATGATCAGTTGCCTGTTGGTGGCCACATTGCGCTGGCTGTTGATAGGCTACTTCCCTGAACAACCGGTAATATTGGTGCTTGCCCAAGTATGTCATGCGTTGACCTTTGGGGCCTATCATGCAGCGGGTATCGATTGCATCCGCCGCCTGTTTGAAGCGGGGAATCAGGGTAAGGCCCAGGCTCTGTACAGTGCGTTCTGTCTGGGGTTTGGCGGTGCTGTCGGCTCCGGGGCAGGGGGCCTAATATGGGATTTCAGTCCGCTGATGGCTTTCCAGCTGGGTTCGCTGTCCTGTCTTCTGGCCAGCTTTGTGATTTGGTTCCGCCTTCAGGATCCCCGTCTTTGATATTTTCAGAGCTATCATACCTGTGTGCGCAGCGACTCTAGAGAGGGGCCAATGAAATCCGTTCTAGTGATTGTAATTCTGGTTGGTGTTTATCTGTTTTATCCCACCTATGATCTGCTGGTCAAGGACAGCCCGTTCGATGAAACCTTTACATTACAGGACAGCCAGTTTCTGACAGCTGACCGGTGTCGAGAGGCGGCAATGGTGATGAAGCTGCGTTACTTTCATTGTGCAGGTAGCAGCAACTGGAGCGATCTATTAAGCACCTATGGCAGCTATCAACCTGAAAAACGTTATAGCGACCCTGGGTTATTTAAAAAAGACACGAACTGATTGCTGGGCGCCGTGAGCAACAAAAAACCCACGAAAACGTGGGTTTAATAGTTGGTCGGTGTGAGAGGATTCGAACCTCCGACCCCTTCCTCCCGAAGGAAGTGCGCTACCAGGCTGCGCTACACACCGGCGGCGCGCATTATATCATTCTCAATTGAAGAGTCCACGGCTCGCCGCATGCCCTTGCCCGGGTTCACTAGTGTGACCATTGACAGTATTTGAGTTTTCATCGGACAATCATCGTCCGCTGGAAAAGCCACCTAGAGTATCTGATGCCACGATCAATCTCTGATAGCACTGAAAAAATTCGCGCAAAGAAAAGGCGTTTCCTGGAACGCGAGGAAACGATTATTGAGAAGGCACTGTGTCTGTTGATCAGGGACGGCGTTGACAAGGTGACAGTGTCCGCCATTTCCCGTGAGGCTGGTGTCGGTAAAGGGACCATTTACAAACACTTTCTCACCAAAACAGAAATTCTGATGCGTATCGTGCTCGATTACGAGCGCCATATCACTGAAAATCTTCGCCAGGGGATTGAGGCTGCAGAAGCGGGTGATCCCGGAGCTGCTGCTCGCTCCTATTTTCAGGCCCGTCTCGCTGACCCATCACTGGATCGTCTGGTGCAATTACTGGAAGTCCGGCTCCATGACAATCATGAAGTGGTTGATAAAATGGATGAGCTGCATGCATTGCGACGCTCCAATGTGGATGCGCTGCATTCAATGCTTGCCAAGCTTATAGAAAAGGGTGTGCTCGAAGATGTCCCGCCCCATTATCATTATATGGCCTGCTGGGCTCTCGCTCAGGGTGCGGTTGAGGCGTATTTTAATGTCAGTTATGGCGCAGCGGTAGAAGACAAGGAAGACTTTTTGAACTTTATCGGCAACATTGGTATCACCATGGGTAATCGTGGCCAATTACGCGATGACAAAATTGCCAGTTTGAATGCGAATGCCAGTCGAGCCGAGATTCATCATTCTACATAGGTGCGGCAAGAATCTAATTGACTCCGGAGTAACGGCCTTACCACGCGGCCAGCCATACCAATAAACTAAATTAATTTTCATGTATAACTATTTGATCTATATCTACATGTTTGGGTAGTTCGGTCCGCCGCCGCCCTCGGGTGCAACCCATATAATATTCTGGCTGGGATCCTTGATATCACAGGTTTTACAGTGCACACAGTTCTGTGCATTGATCTGAAAACGCTTTTCTCCCCCTGTCTCCTGAACAACCTCATAAACCCCAGCGGGGCAATAGCGCTGAGCAGGTTCATCATAGAGAGGCAGATTGTGGCTGATTGGTATCTCAGGATTTACCAATTTCAAGTGGCAGGGTTGTGCCTCCTCGTGATTGGTGTTGGATATGAAAACCGAAGACAGTTTGTCGAAGGTGAGCCTGTTATCCGGTTTTGGGTAATCAATGGTTTTTGACTCTGAGGCAGGCTTGAGTCTGGCATGATCGGGTCTGGGATCAGTGAGTGTCCAGGGCAGGTGACCATTGAAAATATTGATATCGATAAAAGCATAGGCCGAGCCGATAATATTGCCCCATTTGTGTTGTGCGGGGCCAAAATTGCGGTGCCTGTGCAGTTCCTGATAAGCCCAGCTGGACTGATAGCTGCTGTTGAAGGCTGTCAGTTCATCCTGTTGCCTGTTGCTCGCAATGGCCTCTGCAGCACTTTCGGCAGCTATCATGCCGGTTTTCATTGCACAATGGATACCCTTGATTTTTGCAAAATTGAGCGTGCCCGCATTATCTCCCAACAAAACTCCACCACTGAAGGTCATCTTGGGCAGAGATTGCATGCCACCTTTAACCAGAGCTCGGGCACCGTAGGATACTCTTTCTCCTCCCTCGAGATATTGTCTGATGACCGGGTGTTGTTTGTAGCGCTGGAATTCATCAAATGGACTGAGATGCGGGTTGGAATAGGAGAGGTCTATCGTCAGGCCCACTGATACAAGATTGTCTTCCATATGGTACAGAAAGCCGCCACCGGAAGAGCCTGTTTCACTCAGGGGCCAACCCGCACTGTGAACCACAAGACCTTGATGGTGTTTTTCTGGGTGTATTTGCCAGAGTTCTTTGATACCAATCCCGTAGTGCTGTGGCTGCAGGGCGTTGTCATCGAGGGAGAAGTGCTCAATCAGCTGTTTGCCAAGGTGTCCCCGGCATCCTTCGGCAAAAAATGTGTATTTGCCCCGGAGCTCCATGCCGGGGGTATAGTCTGTTTTATGGCTGCCATCAGCTGCGAGGCCCATATCGCCGGTAGCAACGCCGCGAACGTTATTTTTGTCATCGTAGAGTACTTCTGCAGCAGCGAAACCGGGGAAAATTTCTACACCCAGCTGTTCGGCCTGATCAGCCAGCCAGCGACAGAAATTGCCAAGACTGATAATGTAATTGCCGGCATTGTGCATGGTTTTAGGCACAAACAGGGATGGAACCTTTATTCCCCGGGTTTTGTTGAATACATAGATATTGTCCTGGCGAACCTCTGTGATGAGCGGTGCACCGAGCGTTTTCCAGTCGGGGAATAGTTCATCCAGGGCGGTTGGCTCCATGACGGCACCCGAGAGAATATGGGCGCCGACTTCCGAGCCTTTTTCAAGAACCACAACAGACAGGTCGGGGTTGATCTGTTTCAAGCGACAGGCCGCTGATAAGCCCGCTGGCCCGGCCCCGACAATAACGATGTCGTAATCCATATATTCACGTTCCACAGCATTCTCCATAGGGTTTCGGTCTGTCATGTCCGGTGTGCGGAGGGTGTGAATTCTAGCCTGTATAGACCCACGGTGCCATGCGGATTTAGGACCCGCCAGTCAGTACTACGAGGTCAGTAATTGATTGTCTGAAAACCTCCCTTTGCCTTGATTTGGCTTGATGGTGGCGGCATGATTAGCACCCCTCAATGCTAACCAATGAATTTCAAAGGGTATTCCATGAAAGTACTTGTCGCTATCAAGCGCGTGGTGGACTACAACGTCAAGGTGAGACCCCGAGCCGATGCTGCCGACGTTGATCTTAATAATGTCAAAATGTCGATTAATCCTTTTTGCGAAATTGCTGTGGAAGAGGCGGTGCGTCTTAAGGAACAGGGCCTTGCCAATGAAATTATTGTCGTTTCGATAGGGCCTCAACAGGCTCAGGAACAGTTGCGTACAGCACTGGCGCTGGGTGCAGACAGGGCTTTGTTGGTGGTTACAGAAGATGTGCTCGAACCGTTGGCCATCGCCAAGTGTCTGAAAGTGTTGTGTGATCGCGAACAACCGGATCTTGTCCTGATGGGTAAACAGTCAATCGACGGCGATAATAATCAGACGGGGCAAATGCTTGCGGCGCTGACTGGGTACCCTCAGGGCACTTTTGCCTCAAAACTTGAGCTGGCTGGCGATAATAAGGCTAAGGTTACGCGTGAGATTGATGGTGGGTTACAAACACTGGCGCTTACATTGCCTGCAATTGTGACTGCTGATCTGCGCTTAAATGAACCGCGCTATGCCTCTCTGCCCAATATTATGAAGGCCAAAAAGAAACCTCTGGATACTTCAACCCCGGAGGAGCTGGGTGTTTCCATTTCACCGCGCGTCAAACTGCTGAAGGTTGAACTGCCGGCTCAGCGGGCGGCCGGCATTAAAGTGGCCGATGTTGATGAGTTGATGGACAAACTGAAAAATGAAGCGAAGGTGATCCGATGAGCATTCTGATTGTTGCTGAGCATGATAACCAAGATCTTAGGCCCTCGACGTTGAACAGTATCAGCGCAGCGCAGGCGATTGGTGGTGATATTGTCGTATTGGTAGCGGGCTCTGATTGTGCTGACGTGGCTGACAAGCTGTCAAAGGTGCCTGGTATCAAAAAAGTACTTCTGGCTGACAATCCTGTCTATAGCCATCATCTGGCCGAGAACGTGGCACCTCTGGTTGCCGAGATTGCTGAAGGTTTCAGTCATGTACTGGCGCCGGCCAGCACGACTGGAAAAAATCTCATGCCGCGAGTGGCTGCTCTGCTCGATATGCAGGCTATTTCAGATATCAGCGAGGTGATAAGCCCTGACACCTTCAAGCGGCCAGTCTACGCGGGCAATGTCATCGCGACAGTGCAAAGCAGCGACGAAGTTAAGGTGCTCACTGTGCGCTCCACGGCATTTGAGGCGGTTGTGGCAGAGGGAGGTAGTGCTACCATTGAACAGATTTCCAGTGTACACAATCAGGACAACTGCACCTTTATAGGTCAGGAGTTGGCCGTTTCCGAGCGCCCGGAATTGACCTCTGCCCGGGTCGTGGTTGCGGGTGGTCGCGGCATGGGCAGCAGTGAGGGTTTCGCTATGCTGGAAAAACTGGTCGATAAGCTTGGTGCGGCAATGGGGGCATCCCGTGCAGCTGTGGACGCGGGCTTTGTACCCAATGATATGCAGGTGGGCCAGACAGGTAAAATTGTTGCTCCGGAACTGTATATTGCCGTAGGTATCTCAGGTGCGATTCAGCATCTGGCAGGAATGAAAGATAGCAAAGTCATTGTAGCGATTAACAAGGATCCGGAAGCACCTATTTTTCAGGTGGCAGATTATGGTCTGGTCGGTGATCTGTTTGAGCTGATTCCCGCCATTGAAGCGCAGCTCTGAGAGATGGGCAAACCGTAAAAAAACCGGTCTTTTGACCGGTTTTTTTAGTCCCTGTTTTTTTCTGAGAAGCCGCCATCCCGACCCATTTTCTTGTGGAATTCCTTCCGCTGTTCGGGCGACATACTGCGCCATCGTTCTTTTAGCGCCTCACGTTTCTCGGCGGGCAGGTTGTGAAATTTTTCACGTGCCTGATGGATACGTTGGCGTTCTTCCGGCGATAGGGATTTAAAATACTCGCGTCGTTTCTCCAGTTTATCCCTCTCTGCTGGCGTCATTGATTCATAACGCTGTTTCCAGTCCTTCTTGTGGTGTTTGGAGGAGTGCACTTTGTCTTTTTCAGCATAATGACGATGGCTTCCGGTAGCCTCGAAGGGGTTTATGACCTGGCTGAGATGGCTATTGCCCGGAACATAAAACTCACCCTGGTAAGCCTGTCCCGGCAGTGAGAAGGATCCAACTAGGGTAATAGTGAACACAGTCCGTAAAAAATAACCGCGATAGAATATGCTTTTATACATGTATCAGCCCTTCAGATGGGATGTGTCGCTGGCCAGCCAGGAATAGAATTCCATATCTTCGTAAAGATCGATTTCTTCACTGAGCATGAACTCTTCTTCAGGGGAGCTATTTTGTTGCAGATTTTGTGTGGGTGGTAAGAACACCAGTATAACTGCTACCAGAGAGATTGCCGCCATGCTGACAACCGGGATAAAAAACCCTGGCCATCTGCGTTGATTGACTGCATTGAGAGCCGAGTTTCTTGCTACCACAAGGCGATGGGCTGTTGCAGAATCGAGCTCGTTTTCAGAGTGACGCAAGGTGTCCTGTAGTTGTTTCTCTAGATCAGTCATACCAGTAATCTCCCAGTGTGTCCCGAAGCTTGCTTAATGCGCGGGAATAATGGGTTTTAACGCTGCCCTCACTGCACTTCATGGCTATTGCTGTTTCTTTTGTACTGAGGCCTTCCCAGCAGCGCAACATAAAAACCTGTTGTTGGCGAGAAGGGAGATGGATCAGTGCCTCTTTCAGAACACTTATCTGACGTTCGCGCTCATGTCGTGTATGTGGTGTTGTACTGTCAGGCCCTGCAACGGCTTCGATAGGGTCTTCTTCGGTCTCGTCACCCTGTTTGTTTCTGAAGTGGGAAAGCCATCCTTTAAACTGCCTCTGAAATTTTCTTTTACGGTGCAAATCATTGATTTTACTCTGCAATATCCGGTAAAACAGCGGGCGCCATTCGCCGCATGGCTTGTGCGCATAGCTGACCACCAGTTGGGTCATGGCCTCCTGCACAATATCCAGCGCATCTTCCCTATCCGCAAGGGAGGTTACTGCGATGGCGTAGGCCCTGCGCTCTACCGACGACAAAAAGTTTTCCATAGATCGCTGCGTCAGAATCCCGTTCCTTTTGTCGTTACCTGCCGGATTATCCAATAAGGTCAGCAACATGGACCACTGGCCCTCTGTCAACGACGGTGGTGCAGTATTTCATTTAACAGCACTGCTCCACCAATGATATAGATGTAATCATCCGAGTCACTTCTCCGATAGTGATCATGTTTTTTGTGCCTGCTGTAATGACCATAGTGTTTTTTGTACTTGTAATGCCTGTTGTCGTGTGAATGAAATTTGCGACTACGGTATTGGTCATGCTTTTGGCCATATCGATAATCATCCCGATAGCTCCTGCGATAGTCGTGGTGATAGTCGTGGCGGTATTCAGCACGAAACTTTGGTTTGTGGTCGCGATCCCCGGCCAGGGCCGGTGCCATGCCAAGTATGATTGATATGCTCAGCAGACCGAGAACAAGAAGTTTTTGCATGCCGGGTACTCCATTTCTTCAGTAATGCTCATTAGAACGTACCGGTGAGGTATCGGTTGACAAACTTTTGGTCAGGGCTTGAGAGACAACCAGATTGGGCAATGGTCGGAGGGTTTTTCCATGGCTCTGATCTGGTAGTCAATACCGGCATCAATGGTAATAGGCAGGAGGTTTTCCGAGGCGAGAATAAGGTCAATTCGGAGACCGCGTTTCGGTGTCGCCTCAAACCCCCGGCTGCGGTAGTCGAACCAACTGAATCGGTTGGGTTCATCCGGATGAAAATAATCAAAACTGTCTTTTAGTGGCAGACTCTGGAGGCTGGATAGCCATGTTCTCTCTTCTGGCAGAAAGCAGCATTTACCACTGCGCAGCCAGCGTTTGCGGTTTTCGTCGCCAATACCAATATCCCGGTCGAGAGGGGCGATGTTCATATCGCCCATCACAATGACGTAGTCGCCACTGGCGTGAACGCTCGATAAATGGTGTGTTAGATCTTTGTAGAACAGTTCTTTACAGGGGAATTTTTGTGGGTGGCTTCGGTTTTCACCCTGGGGGAAATACCCGTTATAGACATGGACGGTACGGTTGTTGAGAGCGAACTTCCCATACACCAGTCTTTTCTGGCGGTCTTCCGGGTCACCAGGCAGTCCTTTCATTTGCTGAGTGACGGGTACCCGATAGAGCAGGGCGACACCATAGTGGCTTTTCTGACCGTGATAAACCGCATCGTAGCCCATTTCCTGTATCTGATCGATGGGAAACAGCGCATCTTCAACCTTGGTTTCCTGGAGGCCGATAACATCTGGAGAATATTTGTCGATAACGGCTTTCAGCTGGTGAAGGCGGGATCGCAATCCGTTTACGTTAAAAGAAACGATATACATGTCTTGTTCCAGCGACCACGGTAGGTGTTCTGAATCTGCTTTCTAGTTGGAGTCCCGATAGCTTTAATTGACGACCTGGCGTTATCCAGCAGCTTGATTGACTTCAAGCCGATGGATAACGTCGAATGAGAGCCGTCCCAGGGCTGTCAATCAGGCTCAGGGCTATCAATCAGGCTCAGGGCTGTTGTACCAACATGGACCTGGCATCACTCATAAGCAGCACATCGGCAAAAATATTGCCAGTCTCGTAGAGTAGTGGGTCGCGTTCCGGTAGTGGTATTGTTTTCTCCGCATCAGGGTCGGCGTCGACAGAATTTTCTGCCTGCCATGCCTCGACAGTGTCATAGGGCGATAATCCCTTTGCAGACCGACGTTTGTTTTCAATGGCCAACCTTGTTAAATCATACTCCTTGGCCTCTTGGCGACGTTGCTCTTCATTCAGTGATATCGATTGCTGTGCTCTGCGCTCTTTCATCAGTGTCAGCTCATCACTGAGGTAGCGGAGGTCGGGATCCTGGCTGAGTCGGGACTTGTGACGTTCAACCAATCTGTCAACGGGTAGATCTGTCAGGTTATAGCGGCGATGGGGGACGGCATTTATTTTGTCCCAGGGAAGTGCATTTTTTTCGCTGCTTTCGCCAACGATTTCAGCATCATAAAATGCAGGCAGTTCGATGTCGGGAACTACGCCGAGATTCTGGGTGCTTTCACCTGAAACGCGGTAAAATTTCGATTCAGTCAACTTTAACTGCCCCTCGCGAACCGGCAGTTGTATCTGAACGGTCCCCTTACCGAAAGTCTGCTCGCCAACAACAAAGCCCCTTTCGTAGTCCTGAATCGCTCCGGCAAAAATTTCTGAGGCAGAGGCACTGAGTCGGTTAGTCATCACCATTAGTGGGCCTCTATAGTAGGCGTTGTAACGTGAGCGATGATTGCGTGACACCACTTCATTGGCATCGCGGACTTGCACGATCGGACCCGGATCAATGAACAGGTCTGTCAGCGTGGTCGCTTCCTGTAGAAAACCGCCGCCATTATTGCGCAGATCCAGAATGACGCCGTCGATATTCTGATCGGCCATTTCGCCCAACAGGCGTTGAACATCCTTGGTGGTACTCTTGAATTCGGGATCCCTATTGTAAAAGGCCTCTACATCAAGATAAAAAGTTGGGATGGTAATGACACCGAAACGGTAATTACCGGAATCGTTTTTCACCTCAATAATTTCAGATTTTGCAGCTTGCTCCTCGAGCTGGATCTTGTCTCTGACAATGGCAATTTCTCGGGTGCTGCCGGCGGCTTCACCCACTGCCGGCATAATTTCAAGCTTGACGATGGTATCCTTGGCTCCGCGAATCATGTCCACGACATCATCCAGTCTCCAGCCGATGACATCGACCCCTTCCTCTTCGCCCTGTCCAACACTGATAATTTTATCCCCGGCCTTGAGAATCCCCTGTTTGTCTGCAGGTCCTCCTGGAATGATCCTTACTACTTTGGTGTTTTCATCCTCTCGTTGGAGCACTGCGCCGATACCGGTCAGAGACAGCGACATGGCAATGCGGAAGTTCTCCATGGAGCGAGGCGACATGTAACTGGTATGGGGGTCGTACAATTCAGCCAGAGAGTTCATGAAAATCTGGAAAATATCCTCGCTGTCACGCTGCGATAGCTGGTTTAGCAGGTTGGTATAACGTTTTACCAGTAGGGAGCGGGCAGCATCGGGCTCTTTGTCGCTGAGAATCAGCCGTAGGTATGACTCCTTGATCCGTTTTTTCCAGAAAACATCAGCAGCCTGGGCTGACGCTGGCCATTGGGCCTGCTCCAGATCCATATTCAGGCTGTCATCTTCGGTGAGATCAAACTCAAAGCCGCTTTCCAACAAGTCGATGTTAGCTTGCAGGCGTGACTGGGCACGCTCCTGGTAACGATTGAAAATATAAAAGCCGGCACTCAGGTCTCCTTTCTTGAGCATATTGTCCAGCTCGTTTTCCCAGCGCTTGAATTCATCAATATCACTCTGGAGAAGATAACTTTTGGCTGGATCGAGATTGTTGACATATTGGGAAAGAAAACGGTTGGATAAGCCATCATCCAGAACCTGCTTGCTGTAGTGCTTGCTGGTCAGTTCATTGACAATTTCAATGGCTGTTTTGGGTTGCTCGGGACTGTAGCTGACCTTGGCAAGAGCTATTGATGTCAGTGTTAACAGCAGTAGACAGAGGGTGTTGCGAATAAAATGAGGCATCAGATGAAATTGTCTCTTGATCAGTAAAGGGTTTAGTTTATCAAAGTTGACCCTTCATAGACCCCAGTCAGCTGAAAATGTTTGATGGAATCTACAATTACTCGGTCATACTTGCCCGATTGGGCTCGCCAGTTGATCCCGGCTACCTTCAATGAAATGATTGGAGACTGGATTGGAGATTACCATGACCGACAAAGAACAGCAGCGTCCTGCAGCGCTGGTGACCGGTGCCGCTACCCGACTTGGCCTGGCATTCGCGACCGCACTGGCAGATCGTGGTTGCGATATTGCGCTTCATTATCACCATTCCACTGAGCAGGCGCTGCAGCAGGCTGAATTGATCCGGCGCAGAGGAGTTCGCTGTGAAACATTCCCGTTTGATCTCGCTGATGATGACCCCGGGTGCTTGGTGGAACAGGTGTATCACTGCTTTCCACGCCTTCAGGTATTAATTAACAGTGCCTCGGCTTACGATGCCGGGACGATAGCGAATACAGACCGCGCATTACTGCAGAAACAGTTCTCAGTCAATTTTTTTGCTCCCTACCTGTTATCCGGGAGCTTCGCAAAGCAAGTGGGATGCGGCTCCATTATTAACATTCTGGATAACAAAATCGCCTTTCAGCAATATCAGTATGGTGCTTATCTTATGTCAAAAAAAGCACTGGCTGAGTTTATAAAGCTGGCGGCAATAGAGTTCTCGCCGCGAATCCGGGTCAATGGCATAGCCCCTGGAGTAGTGTTACCGGGGGAAACCCGCACCGGCGATTATATTGATTGGCGGATTCAGGGCATTCCGCTACAGCGCCAGGGCAGGGTGGAAGACCTGACTCGGGCTATGAACTATTTACTGGATAGTGAATTCGTTACAGGTCAAATACTGTTTGTGGACGGAGGTGAAGGTATGAACCACCAGGGTCTCAATGCTGAAGACTATGAATCTGGTGATAAAGTTGAATGAGCCAAAGGATGATCATCTGCATCGCGTTATTGTTTCCGTCGGTTCCAATATCGAGGCAGACAGGAATATTGCACGTTGTTATGAGATTCTGGCTGCTGAAACGACGCTGTTGGCGGCAGCCGACGTTATTCAGACATCACCCGTGGGTTATCAGTTTCAGCCCGATTTCCTCAACACGGCATATCTGATTGAAACACCCCTGGATAGAGTGCCCTTTAATCATTATCTCAAGTCCGTGGAGGACAGGATGGGCCGACTGAAAGGGCCGATAAAATCTGGCCCCAGAACGATTGATCTGGATATTGTCATTTGGGACGGTGTGATTCTGACCGATGATTTCTATTGTCACGATTACGTGAGAGTGCCGGTTCAGGCGCTACTGGATACTTGCGCCCTGGTTGCTCGCCGCCCCTGAGAACGCACTTATTCACTCGATCGATGCTCATCATCTGTCTGAACAAGTGAAATTCTTCGCTATTTCCTTATAATGTCGTCCCCATCTGATTATCAATTTGTTTTGGAGATCTATTGTGAAAGCACCTGTACGTGTTGCCGTCACCGGCGCCGCCGGCCAAATTAGCTATTCTTTACTGTTCCGTATCGCTGCGGGCCAAATGCTCGGTGAAGACCAACCGGTCATTCTGCAATTACTGGAAATTACGCCAGCCCTGGAGGCGCTCAAGGGCGTGGCCATGGAGCTGGATGATTGTGCTTTCCCGCTGCTGACTGGGATTGTTCAGACAGACGATCCGAACATTGCTTTCAAGGATGCCGACTACGCACTTTTGGTCGGTGCTCGTCCACGTGGGCCGGGCATGGAGCGCAAGGATTTGCTGGAAGCCAATGCGGCTATTTTCTCTGTGCAGGGTAAAGCGATCAATGACAACGCATCGTCCGGCATTAAAGTGTTGGTGGTGGGCAATCCAGCGAACACCAACGCACTGATCGCCCAGCGCAATGCACCGAACATTAACCCTCGCCAGTTCACCGCCATGACGCGGCTTGATCATAACCGTGCCATGACCCAGCTGGCCCAGAAGACCGGTACCAGCATTAACGATATTACAAAAATGACGATTTGGGGCAATCACTCTTCGACCCAATATCCTGATCTTCACCACGCGACTGTTCAGGGCAAGGCAGCGATTGACCTGATTGATCAGGCTTGGTACGAATCGACTTATATCCCTGAAGTTCAGCAGCGCGGTGCGGCGATCATCAAGGCGCGTGGTGCTTCTTCCGCAGCTTCAGCCGCAAATGCTGCTATCGACCACATGCGCAGTTGGGCGCTTGGCTCAAACTCGGGCGATTGGGTCAGCATGGGCGTCTACAGTGACGGTAGTTATGGTATTGCTGAAGGCCTGATCTACTCCTTCCCCTGTGTCTGCAAAAATGGAGACTGGGAAATTGTACAGGGCCTGGAAGTGAATGATTTCTCACGTGCCAGAATGTCCGCCACTGAAAAAGAACTCGCCGAGGAACGCGATGCTGTGAGCCATTTGCTGCCCTGAGGCTTGCTTGCCTTAAGTTTGTTGTTCTGGAAAAGGCGCTCTATTGAGCGCCTTTTTTCATGTCTCAGAGAACGTTTTCGTGATCGGTGAATCTGTAGTAAACGGTCTATACTGAGTGCAGGAGCAATTATGGTTACCCTCCATGCGTTGACAGATCATGCCAGGCAACTGGTGCTCAGCCCCAATCGTTCGATGGATGGGAAGGGCAATCTTTATGTGCTGCTTGCCGCTTCTGTCGTATTGCTGATACTGGCGGCCGGGATGGCACTCAACGGTGCCTGGCTAGTCCTGCCTTTTGCCGGTATTGAGATTGTTGCATTGGGCACAGCGATGCGTCTGACTCTCCGCAAGCTGGATTTTCGTGAAGTCATTACTGTGCAGAATGGTGTGCTGAGACTTGAACGTGGTAGAGACACTCCTGACTTTAACCTGACATTTCCTCAGCAGTCTGTGAGATTTCTGGTAGATGGCCCAGATCGGCCCATGGGATTGCCGTTGATCGATCTGGTGGCTTTGGGGCACTGCTACCGGTTGGGCGAATTTCTAAACCGTGCCGACCGATTCAAGCTGGCCAGAGTGCTCAAGGAACAACTTAACCTGCAAGTCAGCAAGTACAATACATTTCAGCGCACCTGTTTCTAAAATTTTTGTTAGAGTAAGCTCCCTAAATACCTTCCAATGACTAAAACACCGCAGTAAGGAGACATTATTCATGCCATTTCCTAAAGTGGGAAGCGCAGCGCCAGCGTTCAGCCTAAAAAATCAGCGTGGCGAGACGATTAAACTGACGGACTTTAAGGGCAATAAAAATGTCGTGTTGTACTTCTATCCCAAAGCCATGACGCCGGGTTGTACCGTCCAGGCCTGTGGCATCCGTGATACCAAGTCTGAATTTGCCAAACTTGATACGGTTGTTCTGGGCATTAGCCCTGACCCTTATCCACGGTTGGCCCGGTTTGAAGAAAAACAGCAACTGAATTTTGATCTCCTTTCAGATGAGGATCATGCAGTTACAGAGGCTTATGGCTGCTGGGGCATGAAGAAGTTCATGGGCCGTGAGTTTATGGGTGTGCTGCGCACTTCGTTTGTTATCGATAAGCAGGGCAAGATCAGGCTGGTGATGGACAAGGTTAAAACGAAAACTCACCACGATGATATTCTGGGGTGGGTGATGGAAAATCTGGTTTGAGGTGGGGCCGGTATCGCGCTAAAGTCCCGCTTCTGTTTTATAACACACTGTTCAAATAAATAATGAGGTAACCGAATGTCATTTGATTTATCACAGGTTGTAATGGCGGCGCCTGCTCCGTCCGGCTCCGAACCAAACCCGATCTTCACACTGCTGATGTTCGGTGGGCTGTTTCTGTTTATGTATTTTCTGATTATCCGCCCACAGCGTAAACGACAGAAGGAACACCGTGAACTGACCGGCTCGCTGGGCAAAGGCGACGAAGTGGTTATGAATAGTGGATTGCTCGGTAAAATCACTAAACTTGATGATGATTATATGACGATACAGGTAGCCAATAATGTGGAATTAAAGTTCCAGAGGGCGGCCGTTCACGCTGTTTTGCCCAAAGGCACCATCAAGGATATCTGAGAGAAGGCCGCATATGCGGCCTTTTTTTTGCCCATGATTCCGGACAAACTCCATCTTGCGCAGCTGCCTACGCCGCTCCAGTTTTTGCCGCGGTTATCCGCTGAATTGGCTGGCCCTAGAATCTGGGTTAAGCGTGATGACCTCACCGGTTGTGCCGCCAGTGGCAACAAGGTCAGAAAACTCGAATTTGTCCTGGCCCGGGCAATATCAGAGGGCGCTGATACGCTGCTCACCTGTGGCGGGCTACAGTCCAATCATTGCCGAGCCACGGCTGTTTTGGGTGCGCAGCTGGGTTTAAAGGTGCACCTGATTCTCAGGGGTGAGCCCCCCGAGCAGCCACCCGATGGCAATTTACTGTTGGACAGTCTGGTCGGGGCAGAAATCAGCTGTTATCCACAGAACCAATATCAACACTTGCCTGAGTTGATTGACCACTGGCTTGATTTCTATCGTAGTCGGGGTCGCAAGCCATTTGTCATCCCCACGGGTGCCAGTGACGGTATTGGCATTTGGGGTTATCTGCACTCTGTCAGTGAGCTGGCATGCCAATTCAGGGAGCTCGAGATCAAGCCGGATGCTATTGTCTGTGCAACAGGGTCTGGGGGTACACAGGCAGGTCTGACACTGGGTTGCCACCTATCCCAGTTGGACATACCTGTGGTGGGATTTGCCGTTTGTGATGATGCCGCGTATTTTCATAACAAGATCAGAGAAGATATCAGTGACTGGACGAGACGTTACGGTACATCTGTGGACATGACACAAGTGGCTATTCAGGTCAACGATCGTTATATCGGTCCCGGCTATGGCCGGGCAACGGCAGAGGTCTTCGCCACGATCCGTCACATGGCCTCTCTTGAGGGACTGATACTTGACCCGGTCTATACCGGTAAGGCGTTCTACGGCATGGTTGAGGAAATCAAGGCAGGGGCGTTTCAGGGCGCCTCGGATATTGTATTTATTCATACTGGTGGTCTGTTTGGTCTGTATGCCCAGCGCGATAAACTGGGCATACAGCTTAAATCTTCAACGTCAGGTTTGATTGACTGATATTAGGCGAATCCATGACTCTGCAAGCTGTCGTCAATAGCATCAACGGGTTTGTGTGGGGACCGGTGATGCTGTGCCTTATTCTCGGCACGGGCCTCTATTTGACGGTTGGTCTGGGCGGGCTGCCAATACGAAAAATAGGCTACGGTTTCAGGCAATTATTCATTGGGAGAAAGGGTGGCGGCGATGGGGATATCAGCCCTTTCAATGCGCTGATGACATCGCTATCGGCTACGATTGGAACTGGCAATATTGTCGGTGTTGCCACGGCTGTCAGTATCGGTGGCCCCGGGGCACTCTTCTGGATGTGGTGTACTGCCTTGCTGGGGATGGCCACCAAGTATAGTGAAGCTGTATTGGCGGTGCATTATCGCGAAACGGACAGGCGAGGCAGGAAAGTCGGTGGGCCAATGTACTACATCCGCAATGGATTGGGTCCAAAGTGGGCGTGGTTGGGGTTATTGTTTGCGGCTTTTGGCACCCTCGCCGGGTTTGGGATTGGCAATACTGTTCAAGCGAACTCGGTGGCGGATGCATTGCACAGCAGTTTTGCGGTACCCGAACAGCTTACCGGTGCCGTAATGACTGTCCTGGTGGGTCTGGTATTACTCGGTGGTATTCAACGAATTGCGCAAGTGGCCGGAAAACTGGTGCCTTTCATGACGGTGCTTTATCTTCTGGTTACAGGGATCATACTGATGATTAATATCGGTGCGGTCCCCGAAGCCCTGATACTGGTGGTTAAAAGTGCTTTTTCGCCGGTGGCTGCAGGGGGTGGTTTTGCCGGAGCGACGATTATGCTGGCACTGCGTATGGGGGTAGCTCGCGGCATATTTTCTAACGAGGCGGGTTTGGGGAGCGCGCCCATTGCCCATGCAGCGGCTGAAACCAATAGTCCGGTTCGCCAGGGTACCATTGCCATGCTGGGAACCTTTATTGACACTATCGTGATTTGCACGATGACAGGTTTGGTGTTGATTCTGACGGGTGCCTGGAGCAGTGGCGAGCAGGGTGCTGCACTCACCGCATTCGCTTTTAATAGCGTGCTGCCTCATGGCGATAAAGTGGTTGCCGTCAGTCTAGCCTTGTTTGCTTTTACCACGATCCTGGGCTGGAGCTATTATGGTGAGCGCTGTGCCGAGTACCTCTTTGGCATCAATGTTATTGTGCCGTTTCGCATAGTCTGGGTTGTCGCCGTATTTGTGGGCGCGACATCGCAATTGAGTCTGGTGTGGAGTATTGCCGATACGCTTAACGGCATGATGGCCGTGCCTAATCTCATCGGCCTGCTATTGTTAAGTCCGGTCATTTTCAGGCTGACCCGTGAGTATTTTGATCAATAGACAGTTTGCCGTTCCTCTTCAAGTGTGATCATTGCTGGTCGGCACTCTCCACAGAGGCATAAACCTCAGTGCTGCCATCCTTTTTCAGTAAATAGATGTTATAGGGTCTAAACCGGCCTTCCATTTCCATACCGGGGCTGCCTACAGGCATACCCGGTACTGCCAGGCCCAGCGCACCATCGGGGGGATTGTTCATGAATTGTGTCACAAATTTAGCCGGCACGTGGCCTTCCATGACATAGCCGTTTTCAAAGACTGCGGTGTGGCAGGACTGATGTTCTGAATCGATACCCAGGCTACTTTTTACCGCCGTCAGATTTTCAGGATGGTGAATAAGTGCGTGATAACCCTTGTCGGACATATATTCCATCCACTCTTCACAGCAACCACAGGATTCACTTTTATAGAGATTGTAAGAGGACGAAGTCAATAGTTTCGGCATATTGTTCGAGGCTCGTTCAGATTCGGCTTTTTCCTCGCTTGTACACCCGATCACCATGAGAAAAGTCAGTAAAAACCCTGTTAAAACGTATTTTTTTATACTAGCCATGGAGATCTCCAAGGTGTGAGTGACAAGTATTCGTTAAAATAGAAGTATCATTGTTTCAATTTTCTGTTGCTGAAGAGCATGAGTGAAATTATCCTCATGATAAAGTTTGTCCAGCTACCAACCACTCATTGTTCCGATTAGTTGTCACCATGATTGTGGCAATCTTTTGTATACGAGTGTACAAGATTAAGTAGATCAATTGACAAAAAGGACCCTGGCTCGATACGAGCTAACGTGTAGTGTTTTTATTTAATGGGTTGTTTTTACTAAGGTGTAACGGGTAAGTCCCCTGAGGAATAGTCTGTGTCAAAGAACTTTGGTGACAAGCTGGTGATTGCCATTTCTTCCAGGGCCCTGTTTGACCTGGATGAAAGCCATCGGGTCTATGAGCAGGAGGGGTTGGACGCCTATTCCCGTTATCAGGTGGCGCACGAAGATGAGGTCCTTGCGCCGGGTGAAGCCTTCCCCATGGTAAAAAAACTGCTGCGAATCAATGAAAAGCTGGATGGAGACCCAAGGGTAGAGGTGATTTTACTCTCCCGGAATTCGGCTGACACCGGATTGCGGGTGTTTAATTCCATCGAGCACTATGGGCTGAATATCAGTCGTGCCGCATTCTGTGGCGGAGAAAGTCCCTACCGGTATGTATCTGCTTTTGGTTGCCATTTGTTTCTTTCGACCAATGCAGAAGATGTCTGCAATGCCCTGAATAACGGGATTGCAGCGGCAACGTTAATATCCTCGGGATCCAGAGATCGCAATGACGAGGAGCTTCGTTTTGCATTTGATGGTGATGCCGTACTGTTTTCCGATGAATCGGAACGTGTGTACAAGGAAAGTGGGTTGGCGGCATTTACTCAAAGTGAGAAAGCCGCAGCAAGGCAGCCGATGAGCGGTGGCCCGTTCAAACATTTTCTTCAGGTTTTGCATACCCTGCAGTCAGAATTTCCACCTGAGAGCTGTCCTATTCGGACAGCCCTTGTCACGGCGCGCTCTGCGCCGGCCCATGAACGGGTCGTGCGAACGCTCCGAACATGGGATATCCGGATAGATGAGTCCCTGTTTCTCGGTGGTCTGGAGAAGGGTGCATTCCTTAAATCCTACGGAGCAGATGTGTTCTTTGACGATCAGCAGGCTCATTGTGAGTCGGCAAAGTCCCATGTAGCCACCGGGCATGTGCCCCATGGCATAGCTAACAAACAGGACTGACCAGTTTAGAACAGGGCGAATTTGATGCCCATGCCGAGCAACAGACAGGCTAAAATCGGTTGCAATACCTGGCTTGGGAGCCGGGCTGCCAGTCTGGTGCCTAGATGGATGGCTGGTAGAGACCCGATCAATAGTGACCCAAGCAGTATCAAATCGACATTGCCCAGCAAGAATAAATGGCCAAGGCCGGCAATCAGAGTCAGTGGCACTGCGTGTGCAATGTCAGTCCCGACCACATGCAGAGCCGGTAGGCGAGGGTAGAGGACCATCAGTAGTGCCGCACAAAATGCGCCTGCGCCCACTGATGAGAGTGTGACAAAAATACCCAGAAAAATGCCTGCCACAAAGGTTACCTTTGTGGCGTGCAACTGAAAAAATGCTCCTATGGGGCCGTGTGGCCGATCGGAAGCATTGCGTAGAAAGCGTTTCAGTAAAATCACGGCGGCGGTAAAGATCAGCATAATACCGAGACTGGTCGTCAGTATTTCCCGATACTCTTCTGCATCTGTAAACACGTGATAGAGGAGCTGGGATGTAATGAGGGATGCCGGTATGCTGCCAGCAGCGAGATAGGCAACCAGTCGCCACTGAATACTTTTCTGCCTGGTGTGGGCAACAACACCACTGGCCTTTGTGATGGCGGCATAGAGGAGGTCAGTGCCAATAGCAACATTGTAGGGGATGCCGAACATAATCAGCATAGGTGTCATCAAGGATCCGCCACCCACACCGGTGAGCCCGACGACTAACCCCACGAAAGCACCGGACCCGACGTACAACAAAAAATCCAGCACAATTAATCCACTTCTATCCCCAAAATAACCTGGAAACTCTAGCAATTTGTACCTATTCTTCAAAGGAATAATTTCTTATATTTTTATATCATTGTCGTCTATCCGGGTGAATGCATGAAATTACAACAGCTTCGATATATCTGGGCAGTGGCACACCATGAGTTGAATGTTTCTGCCACGGCCCAAAGCCTTTACACCTCACAACCAGGTATCAGTAAGCAGATACGCCTGCTAGAAGATGAACTCGGTGTGGAAATCTTTTCGCGCAGTGGTAAACATCTCACGCGTGTCACTCCGGCGGGCGATGAAATTCTGCGTGTGGCCGGCGATATTTTGCGGAAAGTTGATAGCATCAAGCAATTGGCCCAGGAGCATAATGACCCCAGGCGTGGCAGCCTTACTATCGCGACAACCCATACCCAGGCTCGTTATGCGCTACCGCCGGTTATAGAAGCCTTTATTGATAAATATCCCGAGGTTTCATTACATATGCATCAGGGTACACCGATGCAGATCTCTGAGCAGGCTGTAGATGGTTCAGTGGATTTTGCAATTGCCACTGAGGCATTGGAGTTATTTCACGATCTGCTGATGATGCCTTGTTACCGCTGGAATCGCTGTATTCTGGTGCCCAGGGACCATCCGTTGGCCCAGGTATCAAAATTGACGCTGGAGGAGGTGTCGACTTATCCATTAGTCACCTACGTGTTTGGTTTTACCGGACGCTCACGTCTCGATGAGGCCTTCAATGACCGGGGACTCATTCCAAAAGTAGTATTCACCGCCACAGACTCTGATGTGATCAAGACTTATGTGCGATTGGGTTTAGGTATCGGTATTGTTGCCCACATGGCCTATGACCCGGTTAAGGACAGTGATCTGGTGGCATTGGATGCATCCCATCTGTTCAAGCCCAGTATCACCAGTATCGGGTTTCGGCGAGGTACGTATTTGCGGGGATATATGTATGATTTTATCGAGTTGTTCGCCCCGCATCTGACCCGGGACAGAATCACTGAGGCCTGTGCCATTCATGCGAGGGACGATCTGGAAAAATTTTTCAGTGCGGTAGAGTTACCGGAGCTTTAGTCCATTTGCTTTTCCATCAATCCGACTCCGGGGACTGAGCAGGAGTGAACCAAAAAATGGCTTCGAGCCTTATAGAAAGTCGAGATCGGGGTTGTCGTTAAGAATTTCCTTAAGCTCGTCCTCTTCACGGGTTTTCTGGTTAAGCACCTCTTTGACAAACTTGAAATAGACGGTGTAAATCTCCGGTTGCTGACCTTCCCGCTCAACCACAAAAAAAGGTGCCTGCTCCACATTGTAACGTCTCGCCAGCACCATGCCCGGTGAGCTGGTGTCCCGCTCATCAGCCAGCAAAACCTCGTCTATTAGAGACATCTGGTCAGCAGCCTCCATTTTTTGCTGCACGTCTTCGCACTTTCTGCAGAGACTGCCGTCCAGCTTGATCTTTTTGACGAGTGTGATTTTCATGTGTCTTTCCCGGTTTATTTTTGCGTATTGACGGCGTGCAGACCGCATTCCTTCATTGTAGCTTCTTCCCACCACCAACGACCCTCGCGCTCATGCTGGCCGGGGCCGATTGCGCGTGTACAGGGTTCGCAGCCGATACTGATATAGCCGCGGTCATGTAATTCGTTATAGGGCACGTTATTGGAGCGAATGTATGCCCAGACCTGATTTGAGGACCAGTTGGCCAGTGGGTTGAATTTGGTCAGGGTGTCATCGGGCCGGGCAAATGCCTTGTCGTCCTGAATCACAGGGATAGCTGTGCGAGTGCCGGGGCTCTGGTCGCGACGCTGACCGGTTACCCAAGCGTCTACTGTCAGCAATTTACGGCGCAGGGGACCAATCTTACGGATACTGCAGCACTCTTTGTGACCGTCGCGGTAAAAACTGAAAAGTCCTTTCTCTCGCACCATATTATTGACGGCGTAGGCATCGGGAAAAACCACATCGATTTGGATGCCGTAATGCTCCCGGACCTTTTCGATAAAGCGGTAGGTTTCGGCATGCAGGCGACCCGTGTCGAGGGAAAAAACCTGTACTTTCTCCGGGTTGATCCTGTGCGCCATATCAATCAGTACAACATCCTCCGCACCACTGAATGAGATGGCAATATTGTCAAATTGCTCAAGGGCGTAGGCAATAATCTCCTGGGGAGACTGATTGGATAATTCCCGATCAAGATCAAGAGTGTTCAGAAGGTTTGCAGTCATGGAGGTTACTCAATATTCTCAATAAGTTAGAGGGGTTGTCCTCAAAGTCGCGCATCATACCAAAGCCACCACTAAAGCAAAAATAATCAGAAACTATAACCTTCATCGATATGGCTATTAAAAATCTGTAAAAGGATGTTTCCCCTGCCTGTGGAGCTATCAAAAGCCTTGCAACTTTATTGCGCAATATCCCTGAAATCGTTAGAGTGGCGCGGTCTTGTTTTGGTCTCGCACGATTAAGGGTGGCATTGTGGAAATCGCTTGTTTGGATCTTGAAGGAGTACTGATTCCTGAAATATGGATTGCCTTTGCCGAGAAAACCGGTATTGAGGCGCTCAAGCGTACGACCCGGGATGAACCGGATTACGATGTGCTGATGCGTTACCGTCTGGATATTCTGGACCGACACGGTCTGGGGCTTAAGGAGATCCAAGAGGTGATAGCTACGCTATCGCCCCTTGAGGGCGCGCGCGAGTTTGTTGACTGGCTGCGGGAACGCTTCCAGGTGGTGATTCTCTCTGATACTTTTTATGAGTTCGCCCAGCCCTTGATGCGTCAGTTGGGATTTCCCGCTTTGCTATGTCACAAACTGGAAACAGATGAGGACGGTCGCGTAGTTAATTACCACTTGCGGCAGGCCAACCCGAAGCGCCAGGCGATTGTCGGCTTTAAAAGCATGTACTACCGGACTATTGCTGCCGGTGACTCCTATAACGATACGACCATGCTGGCAGAGGCCGATGCCGGTATCCTGTTTCATGCACCTCAGAATGTGATTGAGCAATTTCCGCAATTTCCGGCTGTCCATACATTTGAGGCGCTCAAACAGGAATTTATCAAAGCCAGTGTCCGGGACCTTAGCCTGTAGGGAGTCTATCCAGTGGGGCCATCCGGCTCGATAAGCACTCGGATCTTGTCCAGAATTTCCTGGAATTCACTTTCGGCATTTGAGTCGGCCACGATGCCGCCACCTCCCCAGCAGTGCAGTCTGTCGCCATCGGCCAGGATTGTGCGGATGGCGATGTTGGTATCCATTCGGCCTGTGCTGCTGATGTAGCCAATACTGCCGCAATACACCGAGCGGCGACAGGTTTCCAGTGCTTCGATGATTTCCATAGCGCGTTTTTTCGGTGCGCCAGTGATAGAGCCTCCGGGAAAACAACCTCGTAACAGTGACAGCGGTGATTCACCGTCACGGAGCTTTCCGGTCACCGTGCTGACCAGGTGATGTACGTTGGGAAAGCTTTCAAGCGCAAATAGCTTTGGTACCCGAATCGAGCCTGGCTGACAGGTTTTCCCGAGATCATTGCGCAGCAAATCGACAATCATCAGATTTTCAGCCCGATTTTTGGTACTGTTCATCAACTCGATAGCATTTTGTTGATCCTCTTCCACCGTTCTGCCCCGTCTGGCAGTACCCTTGATAGGCTTGGTTTCCACCTGTCCGGCAGAGAGCTTCAGAAACCGCTCGGGGGAAAAGCTTAATACAGCCTGATTGCGTTTTCCGAACTGATAATAGCAACTGTAGGGTGAAGGCAATATCCGTCGTAGTACTCTGTATAGATGCCAGCTATCACCTTGGTATTTCGCTGAAAAATGCCGGGCGAGATTCACCTGATAGCAATCACCCTGAGCGATATACGCCTTGATTTGGCTGACAGCATTCAGGTAAGCATCTCTGCTCATTGAGGGCTCAAACGGATTTGTCTCTCCGCGATCACTTTCCGGGAGACTTTCTCCATTGTCGGCCTGTTTTAGCCGCTTCGAGACACTTTCACGAAGAGTGGCCGGGCAATCGTTGCGAAAAATCAGCCAGGCTTTTCTCGACGAGTGATTGAGCACAAGGGCCCAGTTATAAAGCCCCAATCGTAGATCTGGCAGTGAGTCCACTTTGCCCAGCAGGTTCGGCAGGGCTTCGATACGGTGGCCAAGATCGTAGCCAAAATAGCCGGCCAACCCCCCCAAAAAAGGATAATGGCTCAAGCTGTGATCGGCTGGTTCAAAGGTATTGAGGAGTTGCTGTGCCAGCGCGAAGGGGTCTTCAGAGGACTCATCGATGGTCTGAGGGGTTATGATTCGTGTGATCTTGCCTACTGTCTCGAGAACCGTGGTCGGTTGGGCTGAAATAATATCAAACCGACCAGAGAGGCTGCGAGGCTTGCCACTGTCCATCCAGATGGGGTCATCGAGATCCCGTATTGCGGCAAAGAGCGCTTCGGCATCGGGACGGTAGGGAAAGTCGGTGATATCCACGTTAGGCATGGTCGGTAGTCTACGGTAGAAACGAGGATGTTTCAGACTAATTCGGCGTTGTTATTGTCTTTTTCAGCACTTTGTTATGGCCTCATTTTGGGATTGTGTAGGAAGCGCGGCATTTCTGTTATTGCTCCATGTCTCTGATCATGGCAATCTCAGTCCCTGTAAGCATTCATTGGCCAGGCGACACTTTGCCGACCATATCAGGTTGGCCTGCGGGGTTGTTTGCGTGCACGCAGAGAGCCTCTATTGCTGGCGTTGCCGGGAATGAGTATTGGATAAACAACAGGCTGGAATCACGATGTTTTTTGCAACCCCTGATCTTTGCGACGATTATCCCGAGCTGGTGCAGGTAATGGAGCCAATGATGGCCAGTTATGGTGGGCGGGACACGTTTGGTGGTGAAATTGTCACCGTCAAATGTCACGAGGACAATTCGCTGGTAAAAGAAAGTGCCGGTAATCCCGGTCATGGAAAGGTGCTCGTGGTGGATGGTGGTGGTTCCCTTAGGCGTGCCTTGCTGGGCGATATGATCGCCGAAAATGCAGTCAGGAATGGTTGGGAGGGGTTAATTATTTACGGTTGTGTCCGCGATGTTGATGCGTTGGCAGAGCTGGATCTGGGTGTGCAGGCACTGGCCGCGATCCCTTTGAAAACCGACAAGCGTGGAATTGGTGATCTGAACGTGCCGGTGACATTTGGCGGTATTACCTTCCATCCCGGAGAGTATGTGTACGCCGATAACAATGGCGTCATCGTATCGCCCAGCCCATTGGTTGGAGAGGGGTGAATGGGTACTGCGTGGCTTGATACATATCAAATAGCAATTGGCGCGGCAGGTTAAACTTTAAACGCGTAAAACAGTTTTTTATCAGGAGTTATTGTGGATTGGCGTAATACCAGTGAACGCTATGGTTTGGTGTCAGTGGCTTTCCACTGGCTGATGTTACTGTTGTTGATCGCGGTCTACAGCTGTATTGAATTGCGTGAACTCTATCCAAAGGGCAGTGACCCTCGCGAGGCCTTTAAAGCCTGGCATTTTATGCTGGGGTTGACTGTTTTTATTCTGGTCTGGATCCGGTTGGTTGCCCAGCTTTTACAAGTGAGGCCGGAGATTTTGCCGGCGCCACCTCGCTGGCAGGTGCTGGGGGGAAGATCAATGCATGCCATTTTATACTTTTTTATGATTGCCATGCCGCTGATGGGTTGGCTGGTACTCAGCGCCAGTGGTAAGCCTGTGCCTTTTTTCGGGGCGACTTTTCCGCCATTGGTGGCGGAAAATGAAACGCTGGCCAAAGCCATTAAAGAGGTTCATGAGGTAGTTGGCAGCGCAGGGTATTTTTTGATAGGTCTTCACGCCTTGGCAGGATTGTTTCACCATTATATTTTGCGTGATAACACGTTGCTTCGAATATCTCCAAAAAAGTTTAAGTAGTATTAATAATATTTTGTTTATATTATATTTTTTATATTTATTTTCCCGTAAAGAGCAGCTAAAGCCTCCGCATGGGCTGCCAATAAATCACAGAAAAATTCTATTTTATTAACGACGGTACCATCGCCCATCGCGACGGGCAGGAAGCGCTTGAGAATCTAGCAAGTTGTTTACTTTGTTTCGGAAAAGTTGGTTGGTCTGTCATCCGAGAATCTTCTGGTGAAGGGTGTTGAGCTGATGAGATGGCGTGATGCCGAAACAGCAGTACAACGAGCAAGGCAAAAAAAAGGAGCTGCGAAGCAGCTCCCAAACTTTTACTCTTAGGGGAATAGGTGATGAATGAACCTTAGAACTGGTTCATCGTGTTGTCTTTACCGCCGGCCTTGAGAGCGGCTTCACCAGCAAAATACTCTTTGTGGTTGTCACCGATATCGGAACCAGCCATGTTCTGGTGTTTTACGCAGGCAATGCCCTGACGGATTTCCTGACGTTGGACGCCTTTCACATAAGCCAGCATGCCCTGATCGGCAAAGTAGCCTTTTGCCAGATTGTCGGTGGACAGGGCAGCCGTGTGGTAGGTCGGCAGGGTGATCAGGTGGTGGAAGATACCCGCCTCGCGAGCTGCGTCCGCCTGGAAGGTACGGATTTTCTCGTCTGCCAGCTTAGCCAGCTCGGTTTCATCGTAGTCTACGCTCATCAGTTTGGCACGATCATATGCAGAAACATCTTTGCCTTCTGACTGCATGGTATCAAAGACCTGCTGGCGGAAGTTCAGCGTCCAGTTAAAGGATGGGCTGTTGTTGTAGACCAGTTTGGCATTGGGTACTGCTTCGCGAATCCGGTTAACCATTTCAGCGATCTGACCAACGTGGGGTTTTTCGGTTTCGATCCACAGCAGGTCGGCGCCGTTTTGCAGGCTGGTGATACAGTCCAGAACGACGCGGTCAATACCGGTGTCCTTGCGGAACTGGAACAGGCCGGAGGCCAGGCGTTTTGGTTTGAGTAGCTTGCCATTGGCCTTGATGACTACATCACCGTTCTGGATGTCTTCTGCACTCTGAACGTAGTCACCATCAAGGAAGCTGTTGTACTGGTCACCCAGGTCGCCGGGTTCGTTGGTCACGGCAATCTGCTTGGTCAGGCCAGCGCCGAGGGAGTCGGTACGTGCAACGATAACGCCGTCGTCGACACCCAGCTCCAGGAACGCGTAGCGAACGGCATTGATTTTGGCCAGGAAGTCGGAGTGGGGGACCGTGACTTTACCGTCCTGGTGACCGCATTGCTTTTCGTCCGATACCTGGTTCTCAATCTGGATACAGCAAGCGCCCGCTTCGATCATCTTCTTGGCCAGCAGGTAGGTCGCTTCGGGGTTGCCAAAGCCGGCATCAATATCGGCGACGATCGGTACCACGTGGGTCTCGAAATTCTCGATCTGGTTTAACAGGTCGGCTTCTTTTGCATTATCTCCGGCTTCGCGGGCAGCATCCAGGTCCACGAACAACTGATCCAGTTCGCGGGCATCGGCCTGGCGAAGAAATGTATAAAGCTCTTCGATCAGCGATGAAACAGAGGTTTTTTCGTGCATTGACTGATCCGGCAGGGGGCCGAACTCGGAACGCAGTGCGGCAACCATCCAGCCTGACAGGTACAGGTAGCGTTTCTTGGTGGTTTTGAGGTGTTTTTTGATGGCGATCAGTTTTTGCTGACCGATAAAGCCATGCCAGCAACCCAGGGATTGGGTGTATTGAGAGCTGTCGGCATCGTAAGCGGCCATATCATCACGCATGATTTTGGCGGTGTAACGGGCAATATCCAGACCAGTGCGGAAACGGTTCTGAATACGCATGCGGGCTGCCGACTCGGGGTTGATGGCGCTCCAGGTGCTGTTGGCATTGCGCACTTTGGCTACAGCATCAATCTCTTTGGTGTAGTTTGACATGGTGTGTCCTTCCAGTTTGGATAAGAAAAAAGGAAAAATTGTGGATAGGGATTCTAGCCATCGACCTAAAATTTAGCTAATCTATAGTTATTATTTTCGGTATTTTTAAAATGAATATAAGAAACGTCGATCTGAATCTGCTGGTGTATCTGGATGTGCTACTGAAAGAGCGCAATGTTACCAGAGCTGCGGAGAATATGGGTATCAGCCAGCCAGCCATGAGTAATGGTTTGCGGCGACTCCGGGATTTATTCAATGACCCATTGCTGGTGAGAACCAGTGATGGCATGACACCCACCGAGCGGGCCGAACAGTTACAGCCCATAGTCCGGGAAGTTTTGGCGTCGGTTGAAAAAGCGGTTGTTCCCCGGCGTGAGTTCAATGCAGCTGAGGCTGACCGGGTCTTCAGGATCTCTGTCAGCGATTATACCGAGTCAACGCTGTTGCCGCATCTGATGCGGCGTTTGCGCTCCGAAGCTCCCAATATAACACTTGATGTATTGACGCCCAGCGATATCAGTTATCAGGATGTCGAGCAGGGCAGTATTGACCTCGTGATCAACCGTTTCGATGTGCTGCCGCAGTCGTTTCATCAGATGACCATTTGGCGAGATACGTTTTCCTGTGTGGCGAGTATTCACAATCCGATCATTCACGACTTCACCCTCGACAACTATCTGGATAGCGGCCACGTCTGGGTCAGTAAAACAGGAATGGGTGTGGGGGTCGGCATGGAGCCCGGAGCTGAGCAGCGCCTTGGTTGGGTCGATGAGGCCCTGACCAGGATTGGCAAGAAACGTCGTATTCGGGTGTTCACCCGCCATTATCAGGCCGCTATGAGGTTGGCTGAGTTGCATGATCTGGTGATTACTTTGCCTACCAAGGCTGCCTCGCTACTGGTGGATAACCCGCATGTGGCAATTCTCGAGCCGCCCTTTGCGATTCCTGAAATTGAGCTGAAAATGGCCTGGAGTCCACTGTTGCAGCACAATCCTGCACATCAGTGGATACGGCGAACTATTGCAGATGTGGCGAAAACACTGGATTGAGAACAGCTAACGTTATTCGTTGAGTAAATAGCGAAAATAATACCTATAAAATTGCTAAATCCCCGCTGGGTTCCCTACAATTCTCGCTCGTCTTCCCTATCGTAACCACAGGGCTCAATCATGACTGAACGTATTCAAGTGAGTGGACTTCAGGTGTCTCAAGCCATTCACGACCTCGTCAAACACGACATTATCCCCGGCACCGGAATAGACCTGGAAGCTTTCTGGCAGTCATTCAGCGTAATTATCGATGAATTTGCGCCCAAAAATCGTCAACTGCTTAAAAAGCGTGATCAGCTGCAGGCACAAATTGATGCCTGGCATCAGCAGCACAGCGGTCGGGCTCACAACCTTGGCGACTACAAGGCCTTCCTGACAGAAATTGATTATCTGGTTCCAGAGGGTGAAGGTTTCTCGATCACGACGGAGAATGTTGACCCCGAAATCGCCCAACAGGCAGGTCCGCAGTTGGTGGTGCCCGTCATGAATGCCCGCTTTGCCCTGAATGCGGCCAATGCCCGCTGGGGTAGTCTATATGATGCACTGTATGGTACGGATGTCCTTCCGGAAACCGATGGTGCCGAAAAGACGGCGAAGTACAACCCGGCTCGCGGTGCCCTGGTCATCGCGTATGCCCGAAAACTCCTTGATGACACAGCACCTCTTGCCGGTCACTCCCACAAAAATGCCACTCAATACCGTGTTATTGATGGCCAGTTGCAGGTGATGCTGGATGACGGTAGTCAGGTTGGTCTCGCGGATCCGGGCAAATTTGTCGGATACCAGGGAGATGCTGAAAGTCCTAGAGCTATACTTTTTGAAAACAACAAGATACATATGGAAGTTCAAATTAATCGAAACAGTCAAATTGGCTCTTCAGACGCGGCGGGCGTCAAAGACATCCTGATGGAGGCAGCCTTGACCACCATCATGGACTGTGAAGACTCCGTGGCCGCTGTTGACGCCGAAGACAAGGCACTGGTTTACCGCAACTGGCTTGGCCTGATGAAAGGCGATCTTGAGGAAACCCTCAACAAGGCTGGCAAGACCATTGTGCGTCGTATGAACCCCGATCGGGAATACACCACGCCTGCCGGTGATACGCTGGCATTACCGGGTCGCAGTCTGCTGTTTGTCCGCAATGTGGGTCACCTGATGACCAACCCTGCGATCCTCGACGCTGGGGGCAATGAAATTCCGGAAGGGATTATGGATGCCATGATCACCAGCCTGATCGCCATTCATGACCTGAAAGGCAACAGCACCGTCCGCAACAGTAAAACCGGCAGTGTTTATATCGTAAAGCCGAAAATGCATGGTCCTGAAGAGGTGGCATTTACCAACAGCCTGTTCAATGCGGTGGAAGATGCCCTTGCTTTGCCCAGAAACACCCTGAAAGTGGGCATTATGGATGAGGAGCGCCGTACCTCTGTAAACCTGAAAGAGTGTATTCGCGCCGCCAGTGAACGTGTGGTCTTTATTAATACAGGTTTCCTCGACCGCACGGGTGACGAGATTCATACCAGCATGGAAGCGGGTCCATTTGCGCCAAAGGGCCAGCTGAAAACCCTGAAGTGGATCACCGCCTACGAAGACCAGAACGTGGATGTGGGGCTGGCTTGCGGACTGAAAGGACGTGCCCAGATTGGCAAGGGCATGTGGCCGATTCCAGACCATATGGCCGACATGATGGTGGCCAAGATAGGCCACCCAAAAGCAGGTGCCAATACCGCCTGGGTACCTTCACCCACTGCGGCAACATTGCACGCGATTCACTATCACCAGGTAGACGTTTTTGCCCTGCAAAATGAACTGGCGAATCGGGTTCCCGCCAGTGTGGATGATATTTTGACCATCCCACTGCTGGATGGTGAACTGACCGCAGAGGACATTCAGAAAGAACTGGACAACAATGCCCAAGGCATTCTTGGTTATGTGGTTCGGTGGGTGGAGCAGGGCATTGGTTGCTCGAAGGTGCCTGACATCAACAATGTGGGTCTTATGGAAGACCGCGCGACTTTGCGTATTTCCAGTCAGCACATAGCCAACTGGTTGCGCCATGGGATTTGTGGCGAAGAGCAGGTGATGGAAACCATGAAGCGCATGGCTAAAATTGTCGATGCCCAGAATGCTGACGATCCCGATTACCGTCCCATGGCGCCAAACTTTGATACCAGTGTGGCGTTTGCTGCGGCATGTGATCTGGTGTTCAAGGGCTGTGCTCAGCCCAGTGGTTATACTGAACCTCTGTTGCATGCCTATCGGCAGAAGGCGAAGTTACAGTAATCGTCGATATTGCCCGAGAAAAACGCTGTTCCTGGGAACGGCGTTTTTTTGTTATTTCGTAGTCAATTTAAGATTGGCGGTCTCGCTCTAGATGTGCAGGCGTCGCAATTCGGAGTCCACTTCTCCCTGCTCCCAATGGTTATCAAATTCCTCCACAAGTTCAACTGCTTCCAGTGGGGCATATGACACGGCATAACCAATAAACCGTTCGGGCTCTTGCTTGTAGAGTATGCCGCTCTTGTCGATCAATAAAAACTCACGGTGCAGACAGGGTTCCGGTGAATTGAATTTTCGCATCTGGATGCGGCTGGGCAGGCGGTGACAGAGTTCCTTGAGTTGATTGGTTTGATGTATCACCTGATAAAGGTCCCTCACCAGTATGTTCACCTTGGCCAGTGGGTGGCTGGTGGCAAATGTGTAAATGGCATCGCAAAACTCAGTATTGCTGTAGATAGCCGCTTCCAGTCGCTCTGAAAAAATACGAACTTCCCGATGGGCCAGCTGTACCAATGAAACAGCCTGATCACGGAATTGATCCAGTCCTTCAACGGACATTCGCTGGCGATCTTCTTCGGCAATTTCTTTCAGAACCGGTTTTGGCGTGTGATCTGTAAATTGGTGCAGGTCCAGTACCATTTTTCTGTGTGGAATACCCGCATCGAGAAAATTTTCGCCCTGTGCAGTAAAACCGAAGCCCTCGTAAAAAGGTAATGCCCTGATTTGTGCATTCAGCGTCAGCTCCTGGTGCCCCTCACGGACGGCGTATTTGATCATTTTGCGCATCAGTGCCGATCCGACACCCAACTGCCGATAGTCCTTTAAGACAGCCATCCTGCCAATCTGGCCATCTGGCAGCATTCTGGCTGTCGCCATAGGAATATCGTCAGGTCCATACGCGAGCCAATGCATGGCCACTGGGTCGTGCTCATCAATCTCTTCTTCAATGGGTACATGCTGTTCTTCGACGAACACCTGATGGCGTATCGCCTCAAGCTGTACATTTGAGTTTTGCCAGCTGGTTTGTTCAACCTCAATAGGAAAAAAATCAACGGTTTCCACAGAGCACTCCTTCTTTTTGCTTATCTTAGCTGTGGGATGACCATATAAACAGTGGTGGATGTTACGCTAAGATCAGTGGTGGAAGACAACAAGGAATAAACGTGGGTGCTTTAATCTTAAGGTTAATATTAGTGGCAATGTTATTGCCGCCGATGCTTTATGCCGACGGGGCACCGGTAATTTTTGAATACGACGACCGCTTTCATCCGATTTATTCTGGTGGCGGTATGGTTGTATCCCAGGAGTATCTGGCCAGTCAGGTGGGCGCCGATATTTTGAAACGGGGAGGCAATGCGGTGGATGCAGCTGTCGCCACTGGTTTTGCGCTGGCTGTTACCCTGCCTCAGGCCGGTAATCTCGGTGGCGGCGGGTTCATGATGGTATATCTGGCCGAGAAAGATAAAACACTGGCTATCGACTACCGTGAAATGGCTCCGGCTGCCGCCCGACAGGATCAATTTCTTGACCACAATGGGGAAGTTGATAAATCACTCTCCCGATTTAGCCATCAGGCTGCCGGTGTCCCCGGGACAGTGGCCGGTCTGGTTCACGCTCTTGAACGTTATGGCACGATGAGCCTGTCAAAAGTTATGGCGCCGGCTATCGCCCTGGCCAGAAAGGGCTTTGTTGTGAACCACGAACTGGCCGCTTCACTCGATAAGGCTGCACCCCGGTTACAGTCCCATCCGGCATCTTCCAACTATTTTTTTCGCTCAGATGGTAGGCCGCTAAAGGTTGGCAGCCTATGGCGCCAGGCTGATCTGGCGACCACGCTGGAGCTTATCGCCACCAGAGGTGCCGATGGATTCTATCGCGGTCCGGTTGCCAAACTGATTACCGATGAAATGGCGAGGGGGAATGGGCTGATCACAGCCCGCGATCTGGTCAAATATCGGGTTGTTGAGCGTCGTCCCGTATCTGGGAGCTATCGTGGATATCGAGTTGATTCCATGCCGCCGCCATCCTCCGGCGGTATCCATCTCATCCAGATGCTCAATATACTGGAGGGCTGGGATTTGGCGTCCCATGGTCACAATAGCGCCGCTTACCTGCATCGGCTGATAGAGTCCATGCGGCGCGCCTATGCTGACCGCAGCAGACACCTTGGTGACCCGGACTATTACCCGGTTCCAGTAGACCGGCTCATTGACAAGCAATACGCAGCACAGTTGCGCAAGGGCATTGATCTGAACAGGGCCAGTCGGTCGGAGGACGTCCAGCCACACTTGGCTGTGCCTGAAGAAAGCCCCCAAACAACCCACTTTGTCGTATGGGATGAGCAGGGCAATGTAGTGAGCAATACCTATACACTGAATTTTTCATACGGCAGTGGTATTGCTGTGACGGGCGGAGGGTTTCTACTCAATAATGAAATGGATGATTTCTCGGCAAAAGCCGGGGTGCCCAATGCCTACGGGTTGACCGGTGAAGAAGCCAATGCTATCGGTCCGGGAAAGCGGCCGCTGTCTTCAATGACGCCGACGATCGTATTCCAGGATGGAAAACCGATTATGGCAACGGGCAGCCCGGGGGGTAGCACCATTATCACGGTGGTGCTGCAGCATATTCTCAATCATCTCGATTTTGATATGAATATTGCCGAAGCTGCGGCGGTACCCCGTATTCATCATCAATGGTTGCCTGACCAGGTTGTGTTTGAGCGAGGTATTAGCCCCGATACTATCCGAATACTTGAAGAAATGGGGCATGAAACATCTCCTCACACCCGTGTGCTGGGCAAAGTTCAGGCTGTTGCTGAAAAGAGTGGTCGTCGTTCAGGCGTGACCGATACCCGTTGGCCCGGTGGCGGCGTTGCTATCGACAAGTAATGCAAGTGACTGTCAGCAAGCCGAAGGTGGTGCGCTATTTATCGACCTGTTCTCCGTTCAAATAATGTCTTCCATCAATCGTGGCGCGTCGATCAACGTCCGCTTCATCGACCAATTCCGGGTACTTCGGTGCGGTCATGTAGCGGGCAAACCAGTCGCCCAGCAATGTTTTATCCTCCGTCATTTCCCTGAGCATGGCCTGCACCTGCTCGATGAATGCAGGATCAATCGCTTCAGTTGCCATGCCAGGCGTAAGGGGTGGGTCCCGGTAGTAGCAGCTGTTCCCCTGGGTCATCAGTTCTGTAGTGAGGTCATCAAGCATATCGGTGAGCGATGGGGACCTGAAACCGATTGAGTAGGTAAGGCAATCATTTTCTGCAACCCCCCAATGGGAAATCCCCGGAGGCAGATAAAGCATGTCGCCCGGCTGAAGGATCCATTCATCCACTACATCAAAGGTCTGCAGGATTCGAAGCGGTGTGCCGGTTATAAGCGGTGATTGTTTATCGCAGAATTTGCCAATCTGCCAACGACGCTGTCCCTGACCCTGCAGAAGAAACACATCATAATAGTCGAAGTGGGGGCCGACGCTACCGCCGGCCGGGGCATAACTGACCATGACGTCTTCGACTCGCCAGGGCGGTAGAAAATTGAAGTAGGGCAGCAAAGCCTTGACTTCGGGCACCCACAGATCGGCGCCCTGGACCAGAAGACTCCAGCAGCTTTCAGGCAATTGAGCAAAAATACTCTCATCAAAAGGTCCATGCTGAAGTTCCCAGGGGCCAGACTCACCTTTTTCAAAGACAATGCGCGATTCCACCTCTTCTTCTAGAGACAGACCTGCCAGTTCATCGGGCGTTAGGGGCGACTCAAAATTAGGGAAGGCATTCCGGATCAGTAGCGGTTTTTTCTGCCAGTATTCAGCGAGAAACTCCTCAGTCGACAAGTTTCCAAGAATCGATTGAATGGTCATGGCTGTCCTCGCTGAAACCTGGTGGTACTCATCAAAAATTGGGCTGTCTGAAAAAACTGGACAAAAATTAGATCGCTTTCGCCTGAGTGGGGGCGCTGCCAATGTAATTGGAGGGTGTTAAAGCGAGCAGTTCAGTTTTGGCCATTTCAGGGATATCCAGTGTGTCGACAAATGCCTGAATGGCTTCCCGCGTGATCGCCTGCCCGCGTGTCAGGGCTTTCAGTTTTTCGTAGGGCTCCGGAATATTGTAACGCCGCATTACGGTTTGTACCGGTTCGGCAAGAACCTCCCATGCACCATCGAGATCAGCCTCTAAGCGCAGCTGATTCAGTTCCAGTTTACCAATACCCTTTAATGTTGACTGATAGGCAATCAGACTGTATCCGAAACCCACACCCATATTGCGCAGTACGGTGGAATCGGTGAGATCCCTTTGCCAGCGGGAAATCGGCAGCTTTTGTGCCAGGTGGGTAAAGATGGCGTTGGCAATGCCCAGATTGCCCTCGGCATTCTCGAAATCTATCGGGTTTACCTTATGTGGCATGGTTGAAGAACCCACTTCTCCGGCAATGGTTTTCTGTTTGAAGTAGCCGAGAGAAATATAGCCCCAGATATCGCGGTTGAAGTCGATCAGGATAGTATTGAGCCGGGCTATCGCATCAAACAGTTCTGCAATGTAGTCGTGTGGTTCAATTTGAGTGGTATAGGGATTCCACTCCAGCCCCAGGCCTGTAATGAACGTTTCTGCATTGCTTGCCCAGTCCACGGTTGGGTAAGCGGACAGATGCGCGTTGTAGTTGCCAACGGCACCGTTAATTTTTGCCATCAACGATACCTGCCGAATCTGCGAGAGTTGTCGCGTTATCCGGTAGACAACATTGGCGATCTCCTTGCCAATCGTAGTCGGGGAGGCGGTCTGTCCATGGGTGCGAGCCAGCATGGGGACATCGGCATAACGGTGGGCCAATTCGCTAAGTTGGTGCACAATCTGGCCAACCTGTGGCAGCAGGATTTGATCGCGACCTTCCTTCAACATCAGCGCATGGGCGATGTTGTTGATATCCTCGGACGTACAGGCAAAGTGGACAAATTCTGATACCGCCAGTAACTCCGGATTTGTTGCGATGGATTCCTTGATAAAGTATTCAACCGCTTTTACATCATGGTTGGTGGTGCGCTCTATCTCTTTGATTCTTTCGGCTTTCTGCTCATCAAAATTTTCCACCAACTGATTCAGTACCTCGTTGGCGCTATCTGAAAATGGCGGGATTTCCTTCAGCTCCGGATGGGATGCTAGCTGTTGTAACCAGCGAACTTCCACGGTCACGCGGTGTTTGATTAAACCAAATTCACTGAATGCCACCCGTAGTGGCTCGGTTTTTCTGCTGTAGCGACCATCAATAGGGGAAATGGCAGTAAGTTCGGAAAGGTTCATGAGGTTATCTAGTGTCCGGGTCAGGAAATCCGCAGATTTTACCCGAAATAGTTGGGGTTTTCAGGGAAAGTTACTGATTGTTTTAAAGCGCTAGGTGCGCAGGGCGTGGAGTTGAGAGAGAAGCTGCTTGCGGCTGAAAATCAAGTGATAGCGTTTGCCACCCAGTTGATGCCACAGAATGGCTGCCCTGATGCCGGCAAAAAGCAGGCAGCGTATTCGTTGAGCAATAGAGTCCTGCTGCAGGTATCCCGCATAGCCATTTACCTGAATGCGATAGCGGAATGTACTGATGCTGTCCTGATAGATCTGGGCCAGGTTCGCAATGACGTTGGTATGACTGACTGAAGAGAAGTGGGTTGCCTGGCGATCGGCCTGTTCCAGCCGCTCTCCGATCATGTTGATCATAGTTTTATTGTTTAGCAGTTTTCTGGATAGATGGATGACGCCCACGGCGTAACGTAGCGTGTCGGACTGCTTGGCGGTTGTCTGTAGTGTCAGTAGTTCCTGCAGGGTTTCCATGCCCAGCTGGAGATTATCTACTGAGCCGAATACCTGTTCGGTGCTATCCGGGTTTTGCTGAAACAGGCTCTCGATACAGACTTGAAAACGATCGGTGGGGATTGACCCGGTTTTTGCCAGTGTCTCGACCAGTTGACAAGCCTGAAACACACCACTGAGTGCAATCATCTGATCTTTTGTAGGTTTCTTTAGCAGCATAACGACTCAGTTGAGTTCCATGTGTGATTGATGACTCCACCACCCATACAAATCTCTCCATCGTAAAACACCACGGATTGTCCGGGGGTGACGGCCCGTTGTCGCTCATCAAACAGGATTTGATAGCCATCGTCTCTCTTCGTGACGATGCACCCCTGATCGGCCTGTCGGTAGCGAACCTTGGCTTTGCATCGGAATTGATTGTGGGTGGGTAATCCGTTGATCCAGTGGACTTCAGCAGTACTCAAGCTGTCACTGTACAAGAGCGGGTGCTCCGCACCCTGGGCGACAATCAGTACGTTTCTGGGTAGGTCTTTGCCCACCACATACCAGGGGTCATCTGTGGCACCTCGGAGACCGCCAATGCCTAACCCCTGACGTTGTCCCAGCGTATGGTACATCAAGCCTTGATGGATACCGACAACGATGCCCTCGGGGTTTTCGATATCGCCGGGTTGTGCCGGTATGTATTGCTCGAGAAAATCCTTGAAACGACGTTCGCCGATAAAGCAGATGCCGGTGGAGTCCCGCTTCTTTGCTGTAGCCAGACCATGTTGTTCAGCAAGAGCCCGCACGGTCGGCTTTTCAAGTTCGCCGAGGGGAAACAGCGATTGACAGAAAGCGGCCTCATCAACAGCGTGCAGGAAATAACTCTGATCTTTGTTGTTGTCCAGCCCTTTCAATAGAAAGGTTTGCCCATCGCTGTCAAGACGCCTTGCGTAGTGGCCTGTGGCGATAGCCTCGGCGCCAAGAATGCGGGAGTAGTCGAGAAATGTCTTGAACTTGATTTCGCGGTTACAGAGGACATCGGGGTTTGGTGTGCGACCGGCTTTGTACTCGGCCAAAAAGTACTCAAAAACGTTGTCCCAGTATTCCGCAGCGAAATTGGCGGTATGGAGGTGGATGTTTAGTGAATCTGCAACAGCCTGGGCGTCATTGAGATCCTGGCGGGCAGTGCAGTAATCGGTGCCATCATCCTCATCCCAGTTCTTCATGAACAGACCTTCCACATCAAACCCCTGCTGTTGCAACAACAAAGCAGTGACAGAAGAGTCTACGCCGCCGGACATGCCGACAATGACTTTTTTTGGTGAGTTCATAGGGGAGCGGATTTTACCGGTGAGTTTTCAGTAAATCCAATGAATAGAAGACGCCTCTTCGGTAATCCTCGATTGCTTCGAGAACCATGGGACTTCGCAGTTGTTGTCTTTTTTGTAGTATTTCTTCATAAGTCAGCCACATCGCTTCCTCTATATCCGGATCGATAACCTGTAGCGGGTCTAGTCGATCAGCATCTGCCGCAAAAGCCAGACGGTAGTAGGTTGTGTCGTTTGCGGGTGCCCGAAAGGTAGTAAAGCTGATGATGGCGGTGGGTACAACATGCCAGGTAGTTTCTTCTAACGTTTCTCTGATGGCGGCTTCAATGGGCGTCTCTCCGGGTTCAACATGCCCGGCGGGCTGGTTGTATAGCTCGAGTCCATTGCGAATTTCCCTGACCATAAGAAAGTGGTGCTCACGTTTTACAACCACGGCTACCGTCAGATGAATTTGATCCATTATTTCGGCCTCTTTGGAGGTTGCCTTTGGGGTTTTGTGGTAGGTAGATGAATGGTTTCCCAGCGGTATTGTCCCGGCAGTAGGCTCCCAAGTGCCCAGTTACCAATGGCAACCCTGATCAGTCTCAGTGTGGGGAAGCCGGTTGCTGCAGTCATCCTGCGTACCTGTCTGTTTTTGCCTTCTGAAATTTGCAGTTCTATCCAACTGGTAGGTTGATTCTGCCGTTGCCTTATGGGCGGATTTCGTGTCCAGAGTCGGGGTGGTTCGATCAGTTTGGCTGAGGCGGGCCGAGTGATGCCGTCCCCCAGCTTCACGCCCCGCACCAGTTGAGCCAATGCAGGTTGTGTTATTTCGCCCTCGACCTGAGCCCAGTAAGTCTTTTTCAGTTTGTATCTCGGATTGCTGATGATTGCTTGTAATTTGCCGTCATCTGTTAACAGGAGCAGACCTTCTGAGTCATGGTCCAACCGTCCAGCAGCATAAATGTCTGGTTGCTTCAGGTAATGCCCCAGACCCGGGTGCCCGTCACAATCAGAGAACTGGCTCAAGACACCATAGGGTTTATTGAAGAGCAGGAGATTGGCCATGGATTGGATGCATATTTTTTGAGACTAAAATGCCCTGAAGCTATGTAAATCAACTACAAGAGCACATGTGTTTGTGATAACATCTTATGCGTTTCTAAAGATATACAACAATAAAACCAAGAATTATTTGTTTCAAACCCTACAATAACGCACTAGTAACCTACCCAACATATGGAGCCAACAATGGGATATCAGCACATCCAGATACCAACTGATGGTGAAAAAATTACAGTCAATTCCGATTATTCTCTTAATGTTCCCAGCAACCCCATTATTCCGTTCATCGAAGGTGACGGTATCGGTGTAGATATCTCGCCAGTGATGATCAAGGTTGTCGATGCTGCCGTTGAAAAAGCCTACGCAGGGAGCAAGAAAATTTCCTGGATGGAAGTTTATTGCGGCGAGAAAGCTGCAGAAATTTATGATGGCGACTGGTTTCCCGCCGAGACGCTGGATGCCATCAGAGAGTTTAGTGTTTCAATCAAGGGGCCATTGACAACGCCGGTGGGTGGAGGCTTTCGCTCATTGAACGTGGCTCTGCGTCAGGAACTCGACTTGTATGTTTGTCAGCGCCCGGTTCGCTGGTTCCAGGGTGTTCCTTCACCGGTGAAAAAACCAGGTGAAGTGGACATGTGCATCTTCCGGGAAAATTCGGAAGATATTTACGCAGGCATCGAGTGGCGTGCAGGCACTGATGAAGCCAAAAAAGTCATTAATTTCCTCCGCAATGAAATGGGCGTGACCAAAATCCGCTTCCCGGAAAATTGTGGTATCGGTGTCAAGCCTGTTTCAGAGCAGGGTACCAAGCGCCTGGTCAGTAAAGCCATTCAATATGCGATCGATCAGGATAAATCCTCTGTCACCCTGGTTCACAAGGGTAATATCATGAAATTCACCGAAGGTGCTTTTTGCGATTGGGGCTTTGAAGTGGCCAGAGATGAGTTTGGTGCGAAACCTCTGGATGGTGGGCCCTGGCAGGTCATGAAGAACCCGAACACGGGCAAAGAAATTGTTATCAAGGAAGTGATTGCAGATGCGATGTTGCAACAGGTTCTTTTGCGTCCGGCTGAATACGATGTCATAGCCACGCTTAATTTGAATGGTGACTATCTGTCGGATGCGCTTGCTGCCCAGGTGGGCGGTATCGGCATAGCCCCGGGAGCTAACCTCTCTGATAATATTGCGATTTTTGAGGCTACCCATGGTACTGCACCCAAATACGCTGGCCAGGATAAGGTTAACCCCGGCTCACTGATCCTCTCTGCTGAAATGATGCTTCGGCACATGGGCTGGAATGAAGCCGCTGATTTGGTAATCAAAGGGATCGAGGGCGCGATTTCCGAGAAAAAGGTCACATACGACTTTGAGCGTCTCATGGATGGTGCAACCTTGTTATCGTCATCCCAATTTGGCGATGCGATGATCGCCAGAATGTAAGCTTTGTTATTAAAAACCCCCGGCTCAGGGATGAGACGGGGGTTTTTTTATGACCAGGAAGGCACTAATTATTTCCATTTTCTAAGTGTTCACCGGATTCAGGTTCTGTCGGGGTAACCTCTTCGTGGTTGGCCAAAGGCATAATATTGGAAGCATGCAGGCCTTTTTGGCCCTCGGCGAGATCAAATGACACTTCTTGGCCAGCTTTTAAGGTTTTATAGCCTTCCATGTTGATAGCGGAGTAGTGGGCAAAGACATCACTCACGCCATCTGACGACAGAATAAACCCGTAGCCCTTAGCATTATTAAACCACTTGACTGTTCCTGACGGCATACACAACCTCTCATCGGGTTTTCTATTATAAGCATGGCTGTTATACAGCCGCAGGTTATAACCCTGCTAATTTAATAGTATTTATAGTGTTTATTTTTTGCTCAAGCGCGTTTTCTATAATGAAAAACCGATCAAGTCAAGTCTCCCATAATCGCAAAAAATCGACATAAACTTATTCTTAACACTAGAATAGGGCCGCAGATAGCGTATTAATATGTAAGATAGAAGCTGTTGATTCCGACAAGATTAATGAAAATGAGCTTAAAGATTTATTTTGGTGAAAAAGACGATGAGCAACAGGAGTGGCAACACAATACCGCTGCTGTTGTCGAAGCGGCATCACCTGAACTCAAACGCCCAAAGAGATACAAGGTGGTTCTGTTTAATGATGATTATACTCCGATGGAGTTTGTTGTAGGGTTACTGGAAATCTTCTTTGGCATGAATCGTGAGGTGGCGACGCGGGTAATGCTGAAGGTCCATTTGGACGGCAAGGCCGTATGTGGTGTATACACGAAGGATGTTGCAGAAACCAAAGTCGCACAAGTGAATGAGTATGCCAGGAAGAATGAACATCCATTACTTTGCGAAGTAGAACCCTCGGAAGATGATGATCTCTAAAATAGAGTTTAAAGGTATCGATATATGTTAAGCAGAGAGCTTGAGCTCAGTCTGAATAAGGCCTTTAAAGGGGCCCGTCACAAACGTCATGAATTCATGACAGTAGAACATCTACTGCTCGCGTTGCTGGATAACGAGTCAGCACTCAAGGTATTGAGAGCCTGTGGCGTTGACATCAATGTGCTTCGCCACGACCTGGATGAGTTTATTGAGTCCACAACACCGATAATCCCCGATGAGCTTGATGAAAGAGACACTCAGCCAACACTCGGTTTCCAACGTGTTCTTCAGCGCGCCGTGTTTCATGTGCAATCCTCTGGTAAAAGCGAGGTGCAGGGCGATAATGTACTGGTTGCGTTATTCAGCGAGCAGGAAAGTCAGGCCGTGTACTTCCTCCGTCTGCAAAATGTCGCCAGAATTGATGTGGTCAACTATCTCTCCCACGGGATTTCCAAATACGCAGACCAGTCGGAGCAGCACGATGGTGAGTCTCCTCAGGAAGAAAGTGCTGCGGATGCGGAAAACAACAGCAGTAGCCTGTTGGAGCAATTCACCACTAATTTAAATGCCCAGGCCAGTAAAGGCTATATCGATCCCCTCGTGGGGCGTGTTGAAGAAGTGGAGCGTGTCTGCCAGGTGCTGGCTCGTCGCCGCAAGAATAATCCGCTACTGGTCGGTGAAGCCGGTGTCGGTAAAACGGCTATCGCTGAAGGTCTCGCTAAAATGATCGTCGAAGAGAAGGTAGCAGATACACTTCGTAATAGCGTTGTCTATGCCCTTGATCTCGGGGATTTGTTAGCCGGCACAAAATACCGTGGTGACTTTGAGAAGCGCTTCAAAGGGGTGCTTGCTGAACTTCGCGAAAAAGAAGGTGCGATCCTCTTCATTGACGAAATTCATACGATTATCGGCGCTGGCGCTGCATCCGGTGGTGTTATGGATGCCTCAAATTTGTTAAAGCCCCTTTTGACCTCCGGGAAAATCCGTTGTATCGGTTCTACTACATTTCAGGAGTATCGCGGCATTTTTGAAAAAGACAGGGCTCTGTCTCGTCGCTTCCAGAAAATTGATGTGTCTGAACCCACTGTTGAAGAGACTGTGGGTATTCTTAAGGGGCTCAAGTCCCGTTTTGAAGAGCATCACAAGCTGAAGTTTACCCAGGCTGCCCTGAAAGCCGCAGCAGAACTGTCTGCACGCCACATTAATGATCGTTTTTTGCCAGACAAGGCAATAGACATTATTGATGAGGCAGGTGCCTATCAGCAGTTACAGCCGCCTTCGAAACGAAAAAAAGTCGTCGGTGTTGGTGATGTTGAGGCGATTGTCTCGAAGATGGCAAGAATTCCGCCAAAAAGTGTCTCTGCCTCTGACAAAGAGCAGCTGAAAGGTCTCACAGACAAGCTGAAAATGGTAGTTTTTGGCCAGGATGAAGCGATTACTGCCCTTTCTACGTCGATCAAGCTGGCTCGTGCCGGTCTTCGGGAAGGCGAAAAGCCGATTGGTTCTTTCCTGTTTTCCGGGCCGACAGGGGTGGGTAAAACCGAGGTGTCGCGGCAACTGGCTGAAGTGCTGGGTATCGAATTGCTGCGTTTTGATATGTCGGAGTATATGGAGCGGCATACCGTCTCCAGGCTGATAGGTGCCCCCCCGGGTTATGTGGGTTTTGACCAGGGGGGGCTGTTAACGGATGCTGTGACTAAAAATCCCCATGCTGTTGTTTTGCTTGATGAAATTGAGAAAGCCCACCCGGAGGTTTTCAATCTTTTATTGCAAGTGATGGACCACGGAACACTTACTGATAACAACGGGCGAAAGGCCGATTTCAGAAATATCATTCTGATTATGACGACCAATGCCGGTGCCGAGGAGATGAGTCGCAGCTCCATTGGTTTTACGCCCCAAGACCATACAACGGATGGCATGGCCGCGATTACCAAATTGTTTACGCCCGAGTTCAGAAACCGTCTGGATGCAATTATTCAGTTCAAGTCGCTGGACAGCAGCGTGATTCATACCGTGGTTGACAAGTTCCTCAGCCAGTTACAGCAACAACTGGATGACAAGCGCGTATTGCTCGAGGTTGATGACGAGGCGAGAGACTGGTTAGCGAAACGTGGCTATGATGAGAAAATGGGTGCTCGCCCCATGGCTCGTTTGATACAGGAAAAAATCAAGAAGCCACTGGCAGAAGAAGTGTTGTTCGGCACTTTATCTACTGGAGGTGTTGTACACGTTTCTGTATCGGAAGACGGTGAGTTGCTGATTGAGACAGAGGTTGAAGAGGCTTGATTGTGATGTCGAAAGAGTCGAATTAGCGAGCACGATAGGTGATTCGACCCTTGCTCAGGTCATAGGGTGTAAGTTCGACTTTGACCTTGTCTCCGGTAAGGATGCGTATGTAATTTTTGCGCATTTTTCCGGAAATATGTGCTGTAACAATGTGCCCATTCTCCAGTTTTACGCGAAAGGTTGTATTGGGAAGTGTGTCTACCACTTCACCTTCCATCTCAATATGATCTTCTTTCGACATGCTGCCTGTATTCTCCGCGAACGGTTTCTTCTGGAAGTGGCGCATTCTGCCTGAAAATCGGGTAATGTCAATTCATTGGTGCCCATTCACCATCCCTGAGTAACTCTAACGGTTGATATCTGTCCTTGTAAGCCATTTTTGGGCTGTCCTTTATCCAGTATCCCAAGTAAAGGTAGGGAAGTCCCAGCTCTCTTGCCAATATGAGTTCTGCCAAAATCGAGAAAGTGCCAAGACTGCGCTTCGATAACCCTGGTGAGTAGTAAGTGTAGATGGCGGATAGGCCGTCATTGAGAATGTCCACTAGACCTGCCGCGACCAGCTCACCCTTTAAGCGAATTTCCATCATGGCACTATAGTCATGAATATTGCTAATGAAGTCACGATATTGACCAATAGTTGGCGGATACATATCACCGTCGGCATGGCGGCTGTTGAGGTACTGTCGGTAAAGAGGGTAGTGTTCGCTTTCGTTGACCATACGGGTCAGCCAAATACTGAGGTCGCCATTCTGCTTACGGCACCGGCGCTGTTGGCGGTTAGGTTTAAATTGCGCCACCGGGATCCTTGCAGGAATACAGGCGTTACAATGCTTGCAGCGAGGAGCATAGATATACCGTCCACTGCGACGAAAACCCATGCCAGACAGGTAACTGTAGAGATTTTTGTCAATCCTTAGACCGGGATCGACAAACGCTGTTGTCGCTTCTTGATTTTGAAGATAACTACAGGCATGTGGCTCAGTCAGGAAAAGTCTGATGGCCTTGACATCTGGCGAAATATCCCTGGACATAATAATACTGCTTAACTTGGTGAGTGTTGTCTTGTCAGTTTAAACCCACAGGGGGGCTATGCCCAAAATTTCCGTCGAAAGGTTTGTCCTTCAGTATCTGTAGCTGATCGAGGAAGGCTACTCGCGGAATGCTTGTTGCACCCATCGAACACAGGTGGTCATTGCTGACTTGGCAATCGATCAAAGAAGTTCCCCCTTGACGGCACATCATTTCAGCTAATGTCACAAGGGCCATTTTGGAGGTGTCCTTAATCAGGCTGAACATCGACTCGCCGCAAAACACACGTCCTATCAGGACGCCATATAACCCTCCGATAAGTATGTTGTTTTGCCAGATTTCCACCGAATGTGCATGACCTTCTCGATGAAGTGCATTGTAGGCGTTCTTCATTTCGTGGGTAATCCAGGTTCCCCTGAGGCTGTTAGACCTGAGGGCGGCACAGAGCTCAATAACTGATGAAAAAGCTGTGTTAGTCCGTACTTGGTAGTTACTGCGTTTTATCGACTTTTTTAATGATCGTGAAATGTGTATCTGTTCCGGGTAGATAACTGCCCGGGGGTCGGGAGACCACCACAATATAGGTTGCCCATGCTCATACCAGGGGAAAATACCCTGACGATAGGCGGACAAAAGGGTCGTTGTTGTAAGGTTCCCGCCAATAGCCAGTAGCCCTGCTGGTTCTTTCAAAGCCTTTTCAGGATTTGGAAAAACCGGGTTCTTGTTATCCAGCGGGGTTAACTTTTCTTGCATTATCAAGCTGACGCGTCAAGATATTTTTCGGCATCCAGCGCCGCCATGCAACCGGAACCGGCAGAAGTGACAGCCTGACGATACACGTGATCGGCAACATCGCCAGCGGCAAAGACACCGTCTACGCTGGTGGCTGTGGCATTTCCATTGCTACCTCCGTGAACAATGATATAGCCATTTTTCATCTCGAGTTGGCCTGTAAATATATCCGTATTCGGTTTGTGGCCAATGGCAATAAATACACCCGATAAGGCAATGTTTGTAGCCTTGTCATCAAGTGTGCTCACAGCGCGCAACCCTGTAACCCCGGTGTCATCACCCAGTACTTCGTCCAGAGTGTGATTCCAAAGGAGTTTGATGTTACCGTTCTTGGCACGCTCAAAGAGCTTATCCTGTAATATTTTTTCGGAGCGTAGGGTCTCTCGCCGATGAATCAGTGTGACCTCACTGCAGATATTTGACAGGTAAAGCGCTTCCTCGACAGCTGTATTGCCACCGCCGATAACAGCGACTTTTTGTCCGCGGTAGAAAAAGCCGTCACAGGTAGCACAGGCGCTTACACCTTTGCCCATGAACGCTTCCTCCGATGGCAATCCTAGATACTGTGCAGAAGCCCCTGTGGCAACAATCAGTGCATCGCAACTGAAGGTTTGACTGCCCTTAAGCAAAAACGGGCGCTGTTTCAAGTCAACATGCTCAATATGGTCAAAAATGATGCGTGTATCAAAGCGCTCAGCGTGAGCCTGCATCCGCATCATCAAGTCAGGCCCCTGCACACCCTCGGCATCGCCAGGCCAGTTATCTACATCCGTGGTCGTGGTCAACTGGCCCCCTTGCTGCATGCCGGTAATAATGACCGGGTTGAGGTTGGCGCGGGCAGCATAGACAGCAGCAGTATATCCAGCGGGCCCGGAGCCGAGGATGATCAGTTTATGGTGTTGTACAGCCGACATTATTAAGGTTTCCTGCAGAATTGGATTTCAGTTAGGCCCAAAGAGCCGTTGGCTATCATAAAGAATGGAGCACGGCATACAAAATAGCATTTCTCTATGGGCAAAATATACCGGGATTATGCGGTCTCGCACCGCTGGTATTTCAACTTGCTGCCATTACAATAGCGAACAGCAATGAAAAACCTGGATGGCCCAGTTGAGTAGAGAGAAGCAGCAATCAAAAACCCGAGATTATAGTGGTGAGCAGTCACCCTCCAGGGGGCAGCTCATTCTAAGAGAGGGTGCGCTGATTGGCTGGCTGGCTGTCTGTGCATATCTGTTGCTGGCGTTTATCAGTTATACCCCGAGTGATCCTGGCTGGTCTCATACCGGTGTTGAGAATAGAGTTGAAAATGCCGCGGGCCCGATGGGCGCATGGTTGTCAGACGTGTTTTTTTCCCTGTTTGGCTATATTTCCTATCTTTTTCCGATTTTGTTGGCCGTGCGGGCGTGGGGTGTGTTCCGTGCCTATCGTCAGCAGCGGGGTGGTTTTGACGGGGTTGTCTTTGCATTGCGTATTCTGGGGCTGATTCTCGTCATGTCCTGTGCCACCTCGCTCGTTGCTCTGCACTACGGCAATGTGCCAACTTCGCTGCCCTTTGGGGTTGGCGGTATACTGGGAGCATCTGTTTCTGCTGCAGCGTCTACAGCCTTCAGTTTTGTCGGCAGCACATTAATCCTTTTGGCTATATTTCTATTTGGTCTTACGGTATTTACAGACTTGTCATGGATGGCATTAATTGATGGTGCGGGACGGCTTACCCTGCGAGGACTTGAGTTGGTGCGCCACAGCATTGCCGATTTCAAGGCTCGCCGGGAAGAAGCCCGGCATGCGGAAGTCGCCCAATCTCAGCGGCGCGAGGTAAAAGCCAAAAGGGCCGCAAAGGAGGCAACGCGCATTCCACCCACTATTCAGACACCGATAAAGCAGGAGTCCGTTAGTGTCCGCGTGCAAAAAGAGCGGCAAAGCCCACTTTTTGACGAACCGGTCAGTGGCAGCTTACCCCCTATCAATTTGTTGGATAAAGTGGATAAAAGCGATGATAAGGGCTATTCGAGAGAATCCCTTGAAGCGATGTCCCGACAACTGGAGGTGAAACTCCAGGATTTTGGTATCAGTGCCGAGGTAGTTGAAGTATTGCCGGGACCGGTAGTAACCCGTTTTGAACTGCAGCCTGCAGCTGGTGTAAAAGCCAGCAGAATAAGTAATTTGGCAAGAGACCTGGCCCGTTCTCTGGCGGTTGTCAGCGTCAGGGTTGTAGAGGTGATTCCCGGCAAATCGGTAGTTGGCATTGAGATACCCAACGAGCACCGTGAAATTGTCCGCCTTGCAGAGGTGTTGTCTTCGGAGACCTACGAGCATGCCAAATCCCCGCTAACACTGGCTTTGGGAAATGATATTTCAGGTTTTCCCGTCGTTGCCGACTTGGGGAAAATGCCTCACCTGCTGGTGGCGGGCACCACGGGCTCAGGCAAGTCGGTTGGCATTAATGTGATGTTACTGAGTCTTCTCTACAAGGCTGGTCCGGAAGATGTACGGCTGATCCTGGTAGACCCAAAAATGTTGGAGCTATCGGTTTACGAGGGGATCCCCCATTTGCTGACGCCGGTGATCACCGATATGAAGGATGCTGCCAGTGGTCTGCGCTGGTGTGTCGGAGAAATGGAACGCCGCTATAAATTGATGTCTGCCATGGGGGTGCGGAACCTGGCCGGGTTTAACCGAAAGGTCGCTGACGCCGCTGCAGCAGGAAAATCCATTCCTGACCCATTGTGGCGCCCCGATGAAAATGCCAGTCTGTTTTCGGAAGAGGGTGGTCAGACGCCGCCGGATCTCGAAAAACTGCCCTATATCGTAGTGGTCATTGACGAATTTGCCGACATGATGATGATTGTCGGCAAGAAAGTGGAACAGTTGATCGCCCGTATCGCACAGAAGGCGAGGGCAGCAGGGATTCACTTGATTCTTGCCACACAACGTCCATCAGTCGATGTAATAACAGGGCTGATCAAGGCCAATATACCGACCCGCATAGCATTCCAGGTCTCTTCCAAAATTGATTCAAGAACTATCCTCGACCAGGGTGGCGCAGAACAGCTACTGGGGCACGGGGATATGTTATATCTACCCCCGGGCACCAGCGTGCCAATTCGGGTACACGGTGCATTCGTGGATGACCATGAGGTTCATAAAGTGGTTGCAGACTGGAAGCGCAGGGGGGAACCCCAGTATCTTGATGACATTACGGATGAGGGAGCGACTAGCTCAATTATGGTTCCTGGGTTTTCTTCGGAGAGTGGTGATGCAGACAGTGATGGCGAGTCTGATCCGCTGTATGACGAGGCGGTAGCCATTGTTCTGAAAACACGCAAGGCGTCCATCTCATCCGTGCAAAGAAAATTGCGTATTGGCTATAATCGCGCTGCACGATTGATAGAACAAATGGAAGTTTCTGGTGTGGTGAGTGAAATGGGAACCAACGGTAATCGGGAGGTCCTGGCACCCGGGGCGGGGAGAGACTAGTGGACATCATTGATGAGGCTGGCACAGTTGAATAGAGTTTGGCGGTCGCTTTTCCTGCTTTTCATGGTGTCGATCAGCACTTTACTTTTTGCTGAAGGTGCGGCAGATGCCGCCCAAAAACTGCGCGCGCAACTGATTGATCTGAATACGCTGGATACAGCGTTTATACAGACTGTCTATGCCACTGAAGGGGATCTCCTGCAGCAAACCTCAGGTCACCTTCAGGCTGCCAGACCGGGTCAGGTGCGCTGGGAAACAGCCCCACCCATGGAGCAATTGATTGTTTCTGATGGCACAACGCTCTGGCTGTTTGATCCCGATCTTGAGCAGGTAACTGTTCGATCTTTTAGTAATGATCTTAGCCGAACACCGGCAGTCCTTTTTATTGGTGATTTGGCTGCGCTTGAACAGACTTATCAGGTGTCTGTGGAGCACGGTCAGCTGTCAGTTTTCACCTTGATTCCACTAACGGATGACAATCTCTATGAAAAGCTGACGCTCAGTTTTGCTGGCAAGAAACCCACTGGCATGAAGCTCTGGGATGGCCTGGGCCAACGCACTGAAATCGAGTTCTCTAATACCGAATTAAATTGCCAGCTATCCCCCGAGTTGTTCACGTTTATACCACCGGAGGGGGTTGATATTCTCCGCGATGACTAGTGACCTGTTCGCCCAGAATATCGCCCAGCCACTGGCAGCCCGAATGCGCCCGCGTTCGCTGGAGGAGTTTGCCGGGCAAGCGCATTTGATAGGTGAAGGGCGGTCTCTTCGTGAGGCAATCCAATGTGGCCAACTCCATTCAATGGTCTTTTGGGGCCCTCCAGGAGTGGGTAAAACCACACTGGCACGCCTGGTGGCCAACTCTGTGGATGCACACCTGGAAGCGGTCTCTGCTGTTTTGGTAGGAGTGAAAGAGATCAGGACGGCGATTGCCCAGGCCCAGGCGATTCGCGATCAGCAATCGCGCCGGACGATCCTTTTTGTTGACGAAGTACACCGTTTCAATAAATCGCAACAGGATGCTTTTTTACCCTATGTGGAAGATGGCACTGTCGTGCTGATTGGTGCAACCACGGAAAACCCATCTTTTGAGCTGAACAATGCATTGCTTTCGCGTTGCCGGGTATACGTTTTGCGCAGTCTTGATACTGTGCAGCTGACACGCATCATTCAACATGCCCTGAGTGATACTGAAAGAGGCCTGGGCGCTGGAAAGTTCGATATTGCGGAGGATGCCGTACAGTTACTGGTGGCTGCGGCGGATGGCGATGCCAGAAAAGCCCTGAATCTGCTGGAGATTGCCAGTGATCTCGCAAACGACGGACAGATCACTCGGGAAACGGTAGAAGAAGTATTGCTGGGTGATACCCGTCGCTACGACAAGGGCGGGGAATACTTTTATGATCAGATTTCCGCACTTCACAAGGCGGTGAGAGGCTCATCACCGGATGCTGCGCTCTATTGGTATACACGCATGCTGGATGGCGGCTGTGACCCTCTTTACATCGCCCGCCGTGTGGTAAGGATGGCCAGTGAGGATATTGGCAATGCTGATCCGCGAGCTTTGAGTATTGCCCTTGATGCCTGGCAAACCCAGGAGCGTTTGGGTAGTCCCGAGGGTGAGTTGACTATTGCCCAGGCTGTTCTCTATCTTGCGGCAGCCCCGAAGAGCAATGCTGTTTATCAGGCCTTTAATCAGGTCAAAGATGATGTGCGCAGCATGCCAAGCCATGATGTTCCCCTGCATTTGCGAAATGCACCCACTGCACTGATGAAATCCCTTAATTATGGCGCAGAATATCGTTATTCGCACAATGAGCCAGGGGCCTACTCACCCGGAGAAAACTATTTTCCCGAGGCGCTCAAAAACAAACAATACTACTTCCCTTCAGATCGGGGGCTAGAGAAACAGATCGCCGAAAAACTGCGCCATCTCCGTACTCTTGATGAAGCGAGCACGGTCAAACGTTATCAGGGGAATGATTGATGCAATGGCTAGTGGTTGCGACTGGCGGCGCGCTGGGGGCAATGGCCCGCTTTGGTGTGAATTCGCTGGTCTTTTCGCTGTTCGGTAACCGTTTTCCCCTCGGCACCTTGCTCGTTAATGTGGCAGGTTCTGTATTGATGGGTGTTTTTTACGTACTCATCATAGAGCGTGGCATACTGCCCGCCGCATTAAGGGATCTGTTGATGGTGGGTTTTATCGGTGCATTCACGACTTTCTCAGCCTTCTCGCTTGATACGCTCGCTTTGTGGCAAAATGGCCACCTTGCGCTGGCTGGCGCCTATGTTTTCCTGAGTCTGGTCCTATGCCTCTCCGGAACCCTGGTTGCCATTGTGCTGACTCGTTTGCTTTAGGACTTTCCCTCCCCATGCTGGATCCCAAATACGTTCGCTCTCAACCGGAAATTGTGGCCGCTGCCCTGGCAGTAAAGGGTTTCACTCTCGATGTCGAAAAACTCAATCAACTGGGGGCACTGCGTCGTGACCTTCTGGAGAAAGCCCAATCACTGCAGGCCGAACGAAATGCTTACGCAAAATCCATGGGTAAGGCGATTGGCGAGGCCAAGGCGCGAGGTGACGATATTGCACCTCTCAAAGAGAAGGGCGAGGCGTTAAAAATTGCTGCCTTGAAAGCTGACGATGCGCTCGACGCCGTTCAGTGCCAATTGGATGATTATTTGCGCAATGTGCCCAATATCCCCGATAAGGAAGTCCCTTCAGGCAAGTCCGAAGAGGATAACGTAGAGGTTCGTCGCTGGGGCGAACCCAGAACTTTTGATTTTGACGTGCGGGATCATGTGGACCTTGGTGAGCGTTGTGGGCTCCTTGACTTTGAAACAGCCACCAAGATTACCGGTTCTCGGTTTTCCGTTATGCGAGGGGATATTGCCCGGTTACATCGCGCACTGATCCAGTTCATGCTGGATACACATACGCTCGAGCACGGCTACCAGGAAATCAATGTGCCGTATATCGTCAACAGCGAGTCGTTGTTTGGTACAGGGCAGTTGCCGAAATTTGAAGAGGACCTTTTTAAGTTAACTGACGATCGCGACCTTTATCTGATCCCGACGGCCGAAGTTCCCGTCACCAATGTCTTTCGCGATGCCATTCTCGATGCGACTCAATTGCCGGTAAAATTTGCCTGCCACAGCCCCTGTTTTCGTAGCGAAGCCGGCAGTTATGGCAAGGATACGCGCGGCATGATACGTCAGCACCAATTTGAAAAAGTAGAGCTGGTTCAGTTTGTCCATCCGGAAAAATCCACCGAAACACTGGAGCAACTGACCGGCCACGCAGAGCTAATATTGCAGAAGCTGGAGCTTCCATACCGAACCATTATCCTCTGTGGTGGCGACCTGGGGTTTTCTGCCGCTCGCACCTATGATATCGAGGTATGGCTGCCATCCCAGCAGCGTTACCGCGAAATCTCATCCTGTAGTAACTTTCGTGATTTTCAGGCCCGCCGGATGCAAGCCCGCTGGCGCAATCCGGAGACCGGCAAACCGGAATTGCTACATACCCTGAACGGCTCTGCATTGGCTGTGGGCCGCACGTTGCTCGCCGTGATGGAAAATTACCAGCAGTCAGATGGCTCCATCACTATTCCACAGGTGCTACAGCCCTATATGGGTGACCAGATCAGCATTGGCTGATTGGGCGCCATTGAGCCAGAGTTTAACGATGGATCTGTTGCCGTTATTTCATAATCTTCGCGATAGACGCTGCGTCATGGTTGGCGGCGGCGAAATAGCCCTGCGAAAACTCCGCCAGTTAATGGCTGTTGGTGCGGCTATTGAGGTGATTGCGCCAGAGATTAACTCATCCATTCAAAAACTGGCTCACGAATCTGGCCTGACACTTGTAAATCGTGAGTTTGAGGATGCTGATCTCAACGGGGCTGTCCTGGTGGTTGCGGCCACGAATGACACAGCGGTTAACCGGCGTGTCTCAGAGCTCGCCCAGGCCAGGAATATTCCTGTCAACGTGGTAGACAACCCCGAGCTGTGCAGTGTCATTTTTCCCTCCATCGTTGATCGATCGCCAGTACAAATTGCTATCAGCAGTGCCGGTACCGCGCCAGTATTAGCGAGAATGCTTCGTACCCGGCTGGAATCATCAATCCCTGCCGGTTATGGCAAGCTTGCTGCGATAGCTGGGAAATATCGTGATCATGTTAAGCGCAAAATCAATGACGGGCTTTCCCGTAAAGCTTTCTGGGAAGAAGTTTTTGAAGGTGATATTGCCGAGTTGGTTTATGCAGAAAAACTGGATGAAGCGGAAAGTCGCATTCAGCAGAAACTAGCTAACCCCGCTTCAAAAAAGCTCGGAGAAGTTTATCTGGTTGGAGGCGGGCCGGGCGATCCCGATCTCCTGACATTTCGTGCACTGCGCTTGATGCAAAAGGCGGATATCGTCCTTTATGACCGGTTGGTTTCAAAGGAAGTGTTGGCGCTGGTGCGCCGCGATGCAGAATTGGTCTATGTGGGAAAAACCGCCGGAGACCACCCGGTCACCCAAGATAATATCAATGAAAAGCTTGCTGAATATGCCCTGCAGGGCAAACGTGTTTTACGTCTGAAAGGTGGCGACCCTTTTATTTTTGGCCGTGGTGGTGAAGAAATTTCACACCTTGCAGAACGCGGGATCCCTTTCCAGGTGGTGCCAGGTATAACAGCCGCTTCCGGTTGTGCCAGCTATGCAGGCATACCCCTGACCCACCGGGACTACGCCCAATCAGTTCGTTTCATAACAGGCCACCTGAAAGATAATTCACTGGATTTGAACTGGCAGGATCTTGTTGCAGCCAATCAGACCCTGGTGTTTTACATGGGGCTCAGTGGGCTGGAGAGTATTTGCCGGGAGTTAATTCGGCGCGGGAAAACGCCAACTACACCGGCGGCTTTGATAGAAAAGGGCACAACCGTCAATCAGCGGGTATTTATTGGCGACCTAAAAACCTTGCCGGATATAGTGCGCGAAGCCAAGGCCAAGGCCCCCACCTTGATCATTGTGGGTGATGTGGTCAAACTTCACGAGAAGTTGTCCTGGTTTAAGCAATAAACCTGAAATTGAGGAGAAATCATGGCTGACCATGATGTTGACCTGTTTGTGATTGGTGCTGGTTCTGGCGGAGTAAGAACAGCACGCATGTGCGCCCAGCAGGGCCTGCGAGTCATGGTGGCCGAATCACAGTATCTTGGTGGAACCTGTGTCAATGTCGGCTGTGTTCCCAAAAAACTTTTCGTGTATGCCTCGTCGTTCCGCGAAGAATTTCGTACTGCCAAAGGTTTCGGTTGGCAGGTGGGTGAATCAAGTTTCGACTGGCCAACACTTCGGGACAATAAAAATCGTGAAATCCAGCGGCTTAATGATATCTACGGCAACTTACTTGATAAGGCCGGCGTGGAGCTGGTTGAGGGTTGGGCCAAAATCCTCGGTCCAGATAGTGTTGAAGTAAATGATCAGGTTTACCGGTGCAAAAAAATATTGATTGCCACAGGGGGTACGCCCTTTGTGCCGGACTTTCCCGGTAAAGAATACGCCATTACATCCAACGAAGCTTTTTATCTGGATAGCCTCCCGGACCGCATAGTGATCGTGGGTGGCGGCTATATCGCCATTGAATTTGCCGGGATATTCAATGGGCTCGGCGTTGATACTCACTTGTTGTATCGGGGTGACCTGTTTCTTCGTGGTTTCGATCAGGATGTGCGTGAGGTTCTAAAAGAAGAGGTTGAAAAACAGGGGGTTAGACTTCATTTTTCAACTGGTATCGAGGCTATAGAAAAAATGGATAGTGGTCTTTTCAGGGCAGCCCTCAATAATGGCGACAGCATTGAAGCAGACCTTGTGATGTATGCGACAGGCCGCCGCCCAAACATTGACGGACTTGGCCTTGAGAATACAAGCATTGAAACCCGCTCCAATGGTGCGATCATTGTAGATGATTATTTCCAGACAGCAGAACCGTCAATCTATGCCATTGGTGATGTCATTGGTCGAGTTGAATTAACGCCCGTCGCCATTAACGAGGGTATGGCACTGACTAAAACTCTTGTCACCGGTGTCCCCACGACGATTGATTATACAAATATACCCACAGCCGTATTCAGTCAACCCAATACGGCATCTGTCGGGTTGACTGAAGAGCAGGCCAGGGGGCAATACGGCGATAACATTCGCATTTATCGCAGTAGATTCAGAGCGATGAAAGAGACACTGGGCGGCGGAGACGGGAAAGTCTTTATGAAGCTGATAGTTGTCAATGACAACGACAGGGTGGTTGGTTGTCACATGGTGGGTGAGGGTGCGGGTGAAATCATCCAGGGAATCGCGATTGCTGTAAAAATGGGTGCCACCAAAGCAGATTTTGATGCCACAATAGGTATTCATCCAACAGCGGCTGAAGAATTTGTGACCATGCGGATGTGACCTAGAAAAAAGGATTCTGTAGCGGCTTATACCACCTTTGCAGTGCTACTCTTTCCAACAGGATCATATTTTAAGGGGGATCGGGGTGTCTCGAATAATCGGTACCGATCCCCACTGGTTGGACCTCTAATCCAGTCTGCAGGCGTCACCTCGGCGTTTTTCAATCTTCATGTTAGTGAATCTATTTTTTTCATGGCGTCGACCGCGCCATGGGGAAGGGGGGCTATCTCTGATTCCTGTACTTTATCACTCTGGTTGGTCGTTACCTTTTTGCCAACCATTGCCTGGTACGGATACCCGTTATTGAACGCTACGCCGCCTACGGGCCTCCAGCCCTTGTTCAATAGCAATGAGACTTCCTTTTCCAGTTCGACAAACCCTTTCTTTGCAGTTACTACCTTGTATACCAGCATGGGATCTTCCTTGTTGCGCTTTAATCGTGATTTTATCGCCGGTTGTGCTGACATGTACCAATCTGCTGCGAGTTCACCGGGCGTTTTATTATAATATTTCGGATTAAAGTCGTCTCTATATTGAACTCCTTTAAAAATGTGCCAGCCTTATATATGCGCATAATGTATATTATGTTAAATAAGATAGCTGTGTGGATACTTGGCCCCTTTTGTTATTGGTTTTTGGGGAATAAAACCTGCCTGGATTTCACGTGATTAAATGGAATATCGACTGATGTTCTGGCAAAATTTCGGCTGCTTGCTTTTGAGCAAGATTAATCACTGAGAGCCACTACTACTCCCTTCTTTTCTCGCGATTCGCTATACAGGTGCAATGATGTCGTTCAACAGCTTTCCTGACCCCAAATTGATTGCTCAGTTATCTGCAAAGATGCTGATTGAAATTGGTGCAATCAACTTCCGTCCGAATGATCCCTTTCAATTAACGTCAGGAAAAATCAGCCCTGTGTATATCGATTGCAGGAAGATTATTTCATTTCCACGTGTGAGATCGACGTTGATGGATTTCGGTGCCTCGACAATCCTCCGCAATATAGGCTTTGAATCTATCGATGGCATTGCCGGCGGAGAAACAGCCGGAATCCCTTTTGCCGCCTGGCTTGCAGAGCGTTTGTCTTTACCCATGCAGTACGTTCGAAAAAAACCGAAAGGCTTTGGGCGTGATGCGCAGATCGAGGGTGATCTGAAGGAAGGCTCGAGAGTTCTATTGGTTGAGGATCTAACCACAGATGGTGGCAGCAAAATCAAATTCTGTCAGGCCCTCCGTGACGCTGGTGCTACGGTTAGTGACACTTTCGTGATCTTTTTTTATGACATATTTCCAGATACACGAAAAAATCTGGGTGAAATTGGTATTAATCTACACCACTTGACTACCTGGTGGGATGTGCTGGAAGTCTGCAAGAATGAAAACCTTATGGAGACCAAGGCTATTGCAGAAATTGAGTCCTTTCTGCACTCCCCGGTTGAATGGTCAACTGCACATGGTGGCATAGAAAGTTAATTAGAATAACCTCTTAACTATTTGACTATAAACAAATTTTGTTTGGATTTTTTAAAGACCGTTGAGGCTGTAATCGTGAACGTAGTTAATTTCCCCCTGAAAGCCCAATAGGTAGAGTGCCAGTCGATCATCTGCATAATGGGCGAAAACCTTAAGCATCATTTTGTCATCCGTGGCGAAATCCGACCGGTATTGGCCGAACACGCCAGCGGCAGTCAGTTTGCCATTTTTAAGGGTGACACCATTCTGTTTGTTAATGAAATCACGCCCTGACTGCTTTAACAGTGATGTAACATTTTCCCCGGTGAAAGCTTTAGGCAATAAGCCTGGACAAGTCATGTTGGCACAGTTCAAGCCGAAGTGAATGGTATGATCTTTCCATATTGGTCGGAGAATACGGTTCTCTATGTCATTGAGGCTTAGAGGGTTGTCGGCAACCTTAATTAGCGGTTTCGTCAATAAGCTGCTTCCAGCCATTTTTTTGCCGAACTCCCTGATGCTTTTTATTGGGTAGTTTTCTGAAATAAGTTTGACGGTCAATGCATTATAGAGATTTAACCAATAGGCTTTCTGCTCATCCCGACTGTAGTCTCGCGGGTCTATTTTTGCCAGATAGGCAATATAGTCCGAGAGGCGTTTTTGTTCATTTTTATCCACCGAGCCATACCGAAAACGATTAACACCCTGCCCGGTGTTCACGACATGCGTACTGAGCAGCTCATTCCACTGTCGGTGATTAACAGTGTCCCGGTTAGACTCATTGCTCTTTGCCCAGAACATTGGCGATTGCCCTGATTCTGCAGCGACTGCTGAAGATGCGCCCAATAACCCTGTCATCAGTGCGATTATCAGTGGATGCTTTAGGTTCATTATTGCTACCCGTTTGAGTGATGGCGTTGTCATGGTGCTTTGATACCATGAAGATCCTTATCATACAATATACGTTCGCTTACCTGTGAATTGCATCTACATGAAACACTTGAGTGCGTCTCAAATATTAGCCATGGATAAAGATCACATCTGGCATCCCTATTCGTCTGTGGTGGATCCTGCACCGGTTTATCCGGTGGCCAGCGCCGATGGTGTCAGGCTATATCTGGCTGATGGCCGGGCATTAATCGATGGTATGTCATCCTGGTGGTGCACCATCCACGGCTACAACCACCCTGCCCTCAATGCTGCTATAACTGCTCAGATCAGTAAAATGTCCCACGTCATGTTTGGCGGTATCACCCATGAGCCAGCAGCGAAGCTCGCACAGACATTAACCGAGATCACCCCAGCCGGACTGGACAAGGTTTTTTTATCGGACTCAGGTTCTGTCAGTATAGAAGTGGCCATGAAAATGGCCCTCCAATACTGGCAGTCACGGGGAGTAAAAGAAAAATCGCGTTTTTTAAGTCTTAAACGCGGTTATCACGGTGATACCTTCGGCGCCATGTCCGTATGTGATCCCGTTACAGGTATGCACCACCTGTTTCACGACGTTCTGACACCCCAGTTTTTTTCAGAATCTCCCCGGTGCGGCTTTGATGATGCCTGGAGTGAAGATTTCATCATCGATTTTAAACATACCATCACTGCTAATGCTGATGAAATCGCTGCCGTAATACTGGAGCCAGTGGTTCAGGGTGCGGGTGGCATGCGCTTTTATTCGCCGACGTTTCTGGAGCGTGTTCGTGAATTGTGTGATCAGCATGATGTGCTGTTAATTATCGACGAAATAGCCACGGGATTTGGTCGCACCGGAAAGCTTTTCGCCACTGAATGGGCCGGGATCTCACCGGACATCATGTGTCTGGGCAAAGCGCTCACGGGTGGCTACATGACGCTTGCTGCTACATTGTGTACGGAAAAGGTCAGCAACGGTATTTGTCTTGGTGAAGCGGGCGTATTCATGCACGGCCCAACATTTATGGGAAACCCTCTGGCCTGCGCTGTGGCCAATGCCAGTATTGAGCTGCTGCTTACCTCAGATTGGTCGACCCGCGTTAAGGATATTGAGCAGCAGTTGGCTGCAGAGCTGGCACCAGCCAAAGACTACAGTCATGTGGAAGACGTGCGCGTACTTGGGGCTATCGGTGTCATTGAGATGAAGAATCCGGTTAACCTGCCGATTATTCAGAAACAATTTGTCGATAAGGGGGTTTGGGTTCGACCTTTCGGGAAGCTCGTGTATGTCATGCCCCCTTACATTATCAGCAAAACCGATTTGTCAGTCCTAACCAGTGCGTTGGTTGAGGTTTTGAAAGATGCTGCATACTGAGCGAGCGTGAGCACTAAAACCTTTCAGGACAGAGAATGTAGGCCGACGGCCCGGTTAAGTTTGGCCATAAATGGGACACTTATCGCTCTTGCTTTCTCTGCTCCTTCATTGAGCATATTCTCTATGTGAGATGGGTTTTCGAGTAGTTCATAATAGCGTTGCCGTGGCTCTCGCAGCTCGGCTTCAATCAACTCAAACAGTTGCTTTTTGGCTTCCCCCCAGGCGATACCATTTTCAAATTCACGGCGCATTGCGGCTGTTTGCTCTTTGCTGGCAAATGCCCGCCATATCTGAAATACAGTGGAGGTGTCCGGGTCTTTGGGCTGGCCGGGTTCCAACAGGTTGGTCTTGATTTTGTTGATGTGTTTCCTGAGCTGTTTTTCAGGCAGAAACAGCGGAATGGTATTGCCGTAGCTTTTACTCATTTTTCGCCCATCTAACCCTTGTAATACAGCAACATGGTCATCGATTACGGCTTCCGGCAAGGTGAAGTGCTCGCCGTATACATGGTTAAAACGCTGTGCAATATCCCGGGCCATCTCAATATGCTGAATCTGATCCCGGCCCACCGGTACCCTGGTGGCGTTGAACATCAGGATATCGGCAGCCATGAGTACCGGATAGGAAAAAAGGCCCATGGTAATACCGTAATCTTGGTCCTCCCCAGCTTCCTGGTTTTTTTGAACAGAATCCTTGTAGGCATGGGCGCGGTTCATTAGTCCCTTCGCGGCAACACAGCTCAGAAACCACATTAGCTGGGTAATTTCGGGAACGTCTGACTGTCGATAAAATACAACATTGTCAGTATTGAGACCCAGAGCCAACCATGTGGCAGCAATTTCCCTGCTCGACTGGTGGACCATGGCGGGATCCTGGCATTTAATCAGTGCGTGATAATCCGCGAGAAAATAGTAGGCATTGATGTCAGGTTTTTGGCTGGCCTCGATGGCTGGACGAATTGCGCCCACATAGTTGCCCAGATGCGGCGTTCCTGTGGTCGTAATACCCGTTAAAACAGTATTTTTTTCAACGGCTGGAGCTGGATGCTGACTCATGATTAGGTTCTTTGGTCCGGTCTCGATTGTGGTCCACATCATACGGATTTCAGGGCTTGAATAAAGTCTGTATTCAGGCTTCCTGTATCATTAGTGTTGATTGATGGTTATAGAATGCCCGTAGCGCCCGGTATAAATTGAAGGCGTCATCCGCACCAGCCATTTCTCGGATAGAGTGCATCGCAAACGTGGGCACACCGACATCCAGTGTTTGAACGCCAATCATCGCAGCAGTGATTGGCCCGATGGTGCTCCCGCAACTCAAATCAGTGCGGTTAACAAATGTCTGTACTGCCACGCCCTCCTTTTCACAGAGGTGACGAAACATCGCGGCGCTGATGCTATTGGTGGCATAACGCTGGTTGGCATTTATCTTGATGACCGGCCCTTCGTTTAGGCGTGGTCCATGATTACTGTCGTGACGATCCGCGAAGTTTGGGTGAATGCCGTGGGCATTGTCTGCCGATACCAGTAATGACTGGCGCATTACTCGGGTAAGCAACCCCGGATCCGGGTAAAGACGTTGCAACACCGATTGCAGCATCGGGCCGTTTGCACCGCAGGCGGAGGTGCTGCCGACCTCTTCGTGGTCGTTACAGACAAGCATGCAGGAAACCTGATCGCCAGCTTCCAGAAGCGCCTTAACACCGGTAAAACAACTCAATAAGTTATCCAGCCTGGCGCCGGAGATAAACTCACGCTGCATACCAGTCAAGGCCGGCTTCTGACAATCATAGAGATACAGTTCGTGATCGAGAATTCTGGCTTTTTCCGGTAAATCACCCGATGAGGAGAGTTCTTTTGCCAGGAATTCGAAGAAATCTGTCACCGATTTGTCCGGATCCCTGAATAACAGGGGTGGAATATCCGTTTGTGGATTCACCTTGCGCTCATTGTTCGCATCCCTGTCCAGGTGTATAGCGAGGCTCGGGATGACTGCCACCGGTCTTTTCAGGTCGATCAGTGTCTGGTCTAACGAGCCCTCTCCCCTATCGAACACCAGGCGCCCGGCTATGCTGAGATCGCGGTCAAACCAGGGGTTAAGAAGTGCCCCACCGTAAACTTCGACACCCAATTGAAAGTAGCCCTGACGGTTCAGTTCCGGTTTTGGTTTTACTTTAAGGCATGGGCTGTCCGTATGGGCCCCCACCAGACGTATTCCGGACTCCAGAGCGGACTGGTGCCCTACGATAAAGGCGATAAGGGATGAACCATTGCGAACGGTGTAGTAGCGGCCGCCCGGCTGTATATGCCAATCAGTTTCTTCCGGGAGCCAGGTAAATCCGCCGGCTTCCAGTATTTCACGCATGTTTTTGACGGCGTGAAACGGCGTCGGAGATTGATAAATAAAATCCAGCAACTGCTGGTTATAAGGTTGCTTGTTCATAATCGACTAACGACTAACCTCATTTTCTGCGTTTTCAAGCCTGGCCAACAGGCTCGACGTGTCCCATTGCCCGCCACCCATTAACTGGACTTCCCGGTAAAATTTACTGATCAGTTTTGTGGCGGGAAGGTTGCTACCATTGCGCTGAGCTTCTTCCAGCACAATAGCCAGATCCTTACACATCCAGTCCACTGCAAAACCGTGATTGTACTCACCCGCCAACATGGTTTGATAGCGGTTTTCCATTTGCCAGGATTGTGCCGCTCCCCTGGAGATGACCTCAATGACCTGGCTGGGGTCAAGCCCTGCTTGACGGGCAAAAAATAGTCCCTCGGCAAGTGATTCAATAACACCTGCTACACAGATCTGGTTCGCCATTTTACAGAGCTGTCCGGACCCGACGGGACCCATCAGAGACACCTTGCTGGCATAATGATTGATAATGGGTGTTGCCTGCTGAAAGGCTGCTTTCTCCCCACCGACCATGACTGTCAGGGAGCCGCGCTCAGCCCCCTGCTGTCCACCGGACACCGGGGCATCCAGATAAGCCATTTTTTTGTGCCTGCGGGCCTCTTTGGCGAGCTCTCGGCTGACTTTGGCTGATACGGTGGTGTGATCAACAAAAAGTGTCCCCTGAGAAGCCCCGTTAAAACCACCCAAGTCACCCAGCAGAACCTCCTGTAAAGATTCGTCATTTCCTACGCAGGTAAAGACAATATCGGCTTTTTTTACAGCTGCTGCTGGGGTTGGTGCTGAAAAACCGGTGTATTCCTCCAGCCATTGAGCTGCTTTTTGTTGTGTGCGGTTATAAACACAAACTGAAAAGCCAGCCCTGCTTAAATGGCCTGCCATCGGGAAACCCATGACACCGAGACCAATGAAAGCAATATTTTTCATAAACAATGCCTTTGGTACATGCTTTAGCTATTAACAAGAATGGCGACCAGTAGGCCACCCAATAACAGTCGGTAGATGACAAAAGGTATCATCCCAATCCGGGTGATCCAGATAAGAAATACACGGATACAGAGGTAGGCTGCCATGCAAGATAGTACTGCACCGAGCACAATATCACTCCATGGTACCTGTGGAAGTTGCATCAGTTGAGCACACTTATAACCACCACTGAGAATAATGACGGGAATTGCCATCAGGAAAGAAAAGCGGGCGGCCGATTCCCGTGTAAAGCCCAGAGCCAGAGCAGCCGTCATGGTAATCCCTGATCTTGATGTGCCGGGAACCAGGGCTAATGCCTGTGCCAACCCGATGAAAAGTGCCGAGTGCCAGGTGATTTGATGAAGTGTTTTTACACGGCGTCCCCAGAAATCAGACATTCCCAAGAGTAAACCAAACAGGATAGTTGTCGCAGCAATCACTGCAATTGACCGCAGCTGGCTTTCAATAAAGTCACCCAGCAGCAATCCCGCCAGACCAGCGGGAATAGTTGCGAGAATAAGCAGCCAGCCCAATCGGCTCTCAGGCGTAGCTTTGCCGCCAGTCACGCTCTGGCACCAGTGCACCACCACCTGCTGAACGTCATGGCGAAAGTACCAGAGTACAGCGGTCAGGGAGCCGACATGGACGGCGACATCAAATGCCAACCCCTGATCTGTCCAGCCCAGTATGGCTGAGGGCAAAATAAGATGCGCAGAGCTTGAAATGGGCAAAAATTCGGTCAATCCCTGAATAATAGCCAGAAAAAAAATCTGTAGATAATCCACGTAGCTAGATCCCTGTGTTACTCATGAGGTTGTTTTCTCGTAATCGTTTTCGTTTTTGCCAGGAAACTTTATCCCTGAGGTAGAGCGGTTGCACCTCGTCTATGGCCATTAAACCACCGTTCTCAATTTCTGGTATGGCAATAGTCAACACATCTCGAGCGTCGGGCAGTAGAGTCGAAACCTCTATGGTGGAAAATAAATCGATCCGTTCGGCGTAGTGCCAGCCGTCACCAATCACCGCAAGAGGCAGATCGCCGTGAGGGAGTATTATTGTTTCAGGAGAAGAAAGGTTATCCGGGGTCAGACGGGTTAAGTCGCCGCCATTCCATTCAAATACCGACCAGTAAACTTCATCCATTCGGGCATCAAACATCGGCAAAAGCCGGTAACTATCCTCTATAATTAATTTTCTACAGGCTGTATGAGCCAGGGTTTCCAGGCTGGACACGGGTAATACAGGAAGGTCACCACCAAGGGCCAGACCCTGTACGACACTGAAGCCAATCCGAATACCTGTGAATGAGCCAGGTCCCCGGGTAAATGCAAGCGCATCGAGTTCGCTTAACTTCACTCCCGCCTCTGACAGCAGCTCATTTACCATTGGCAATAACAGGCGGGTGTGCTCACGGCTGGCAAGCTGAAAACGACTGCTTACGCTGTCCCCTAGCGACAGTGCTACAGAGCATGCCTGAGTCGTCGTATCAATGGCCAAGACTTTTTTCACAGCACACACTCCCCCCTTGAATCGGGGGGAATTGTAACCTGTTTGGTTTGAAGAACGGAGTTTGATTGGGAGTGGTTTAGACCGTCAGGAATAAGTGGCTACTCAGGCGATGTATCCGGTTTATTGCTGGCTGGGGAGCTGGTGGGTACAGCTGTACTCTTCTTCGTTGTAGATGCTGCACGTGTCGTCGGTTTTTTTGCAGGTCCCGAGGTGCTGGATCGCCTGGATTGGGCAACGGTCGTATTTCTCGCGGCGCTCTTTCTGGCGGGCTTCTTCGCTTTGTTTGCGGTATTGGCCGCGGGCTGTTTAGTTGCAGCCTTAGCCCTGGATGGTTTCTTTGCTGCTGTCGCTGTTGCCGGGGGACGACCGGGGCCTCGCCTGGATTTTGTTGGAGTAGTTTTGGCGGTGCGAGTACTCGATTTTACTGCCGATGTTTTTGCGGCTGTCGTGCTCTTTGGTGGACGACCGGGGCCGCGTGTGGAAACTGTTTTTGTGACAGCCTGCTTGCGGGAATTGATTTTTTGTTCAGCATTCCTGATGACAGTTGTAGCCTGCTTGTGCAGCCGTTTTTCAATGGCTTTGACTCGGGTCAAAGCATTCTTCTCGACTCTCTTGACCTGTCTGGCAATGGTGCTGGTGCGTTTTTTGAGCCAGGACTTTTTATAGCGAGCCACTGCCCTGTCTAGATCGTTAGCAGTTTTCTGTTCGAGTTTTTTTTCTGTTGCGATAATACGGGCTTTGGCTTTCTCTTCTGCCTCTGACACTTGAGACAGAATTTTTGCTGCCCTGAGTTCGGCTTTTGCCAGTGTGTTTTTTGATATGAGGCTGTTAAGTTTACTGATATTTGTTCTGACCTCCTGAGCACGTTTTTTAAGTAACGACTCAGAGGCTTTAGTTATATTTCCAGTGGCCCTGTTTTTCGCAGCGGTCAGTTTTTGTTTTGCGTCAGCAACCTTTTTCTTTTGTACATTGATTTCCTTCTCGCTCCGTTCCAGGGCGACAGCTGTTTTATTGACTACTGAAGATGTAGCTTTTCTAGCAGATACCGGTACAGTTTTTTTATTGGATGGTTTGGCTGTACGCTTTTGGGGAGCTTTGGCCATTGTGTTTCTCCTTGATATTGGAAGAGATACGTTTTTACTGGGAACACAGAAGATGGTTAAAGTTTATTCAAAAAATAGAATATTTCCACTTTAAAACAGAGAAATTATTATTTTTATTATAAAGTGGGGTATTAATTGTGAAATTTAGTGGTTCAATAGCAGTTTTTTCGCGGTCATTTCGGCGAGTGCATTGATAAATAACGGCGTATTATTGACGCAGGGGATGTAATGATATTTTTCTCCCCCCTGTTCAAAAAACAGCTCACGGTAACTTATATTGAGCTCTTCAAGGGTTTCGAGACAATCTGCAGTAAATGCAGGGCTGACAATGTCCACAGACTTGATGCCCTCATTGATCCATTGCTTAAGTTTGTCATCAGTATAGGGTTGAAGCCATTTCTTTGGGCCAAATCTTGACTGATAGCTCATCGACCATTCAGAAGATGCAAGCCCAAGAGCGCTGGCGATGCCATGAGCCGTTGCCCGACAATGTTCGTCGTAGGGGTCACCTTTATCGACGTAATCCTGAGGGATGCCATGGAAAGACATCAAAAGCTTTTCATTGCGCCCATGCTCGGCCCAATAGGCTTTGATCGTTTCGGCGATTGACTGAATATAGCCAATATCATCGTGAAAGGACTTTATTACCGTCATGTCTGGAATATTGCGGCTTCGCCGGATGATGTGCGCCACCTGATCGTAGATCGCCCCTGAAGTTGATCCCGAGTATTGGGGGTACATGGGGAGGATTAAAAATTTCTCGACACCTTTTTCTTCAAGACGCTGAATGGTTTCATCGAGAGCTGGTTTTCCATAGGTCATGGCTTCCGCAACGACAGGCGCTTTCTCTACGTAACGGTCTGTTAACACCTTCTGTAAGTCGGAAACCTGGCGACCGCTGATGACCCGCAAGGGGGAGCCGTCTTCCCACCATATTTCGCGATAAGCATGGGCAACTCTTTTAGCGCGCAAGGGGATTATCACCAGCCTGAGTAGAAACCACCAGATCAGTCTGGGCACTTCAACCACTCGAGGATCAGATAGAAATGCCCTGAGGAAACGGGCTATTGAGGCAGGTGTCGGTTCATCCGGTGTGCCCAGATTAACCAGAATGACAGATGTTTTACTCATCGGACTCCAGACTTTTAACCGGTAAAAAAAATGGGCTCATGAAGAGCCCATTCTGCATCAGATGCCGGCCTCAGGCTAGCGCTTCTTCAAGGCGTGCTTCAACTTCCGGGAGCTTCCCAACGCCGTTGACACAAGCGTAGGAAGGTGCTTTCTCAGGTTTCGTTTTGGCCAGATCCTTATAGAAACCTACCAGAGGCTGAGTCTGCTCGTGGTAGACAGAAAGACGGTTGCGAACAGTGTCTTCCTTATCATCTTCACGCTGTACAAGCGGTTCACCGGTGATATCGTCCAGCCCCTCTTTTTGCGGCGGATTATGTGCCACATGGTAAACGCGGCCAGACCCTTCATGAACACGCCGTCCACTCAGGCGCGAAACAATTTCTTCGTCTTCAACGTGGATTTCAATCACTTTATCGATAGCCACACCTTCATTTAACAAAGCCTCAGCCTGTGGGATTGTTCTGGGAAATCCGTCAAAAAGGAATCCGTTTACACAATCGGGCTCTTGAATACGTTCTTTTACCAATGCGATGATCAGGTCATCGGAAACCAGCCCGCCAGAAGCCATAATATCTTTAGCCTTGAGACCGAGCTCCGAGCCCGCTTTTACCGCCGCCCGCAACATGTCGCCCGTGGATATTTGGGGGATCCCAAATTTTTCAGTTATGTATTTGGCTTGTGTACCCTTACCGGCACCCGGTGGGCCCAATAAAATAATTCGCATTCGTGATCTCCGATTATCTGGGGTTGAGTTATTAGAGTGATTAGTCAATTACCCAAACTCGCAATTGAGGGCGCAAACATTACACAGAAACGACCACAACCACAAGTTAGACGGCGCTTTTACGGGTGTTTGGACATAGTTGAAAACTTGGCTTCTGTCCATAACTCGTCGAGTTGTTCCATGGGTATATCGACCATCTTTTTACCCTGATGATGCAATCTTTTCTCAATGTGATTGATACGCTGCTCAAATTTCGCCGATGAGCTCCGCAGAGCGGTTTCAGGATCAACTTTCAGGTGACGGCAGAGGTTGACCACTGTAAACAACACATCGCCAAGCTCTTCTTCAATGGCATCCACTTCTCCCTCTGTGATTGCCTCATTGAGCTCATGGGTCTCTTCATGGACTTTATCCAGAACGCCCTGCATATCCGGCCAGTCAAAACCGTGGCGGGCAGCCCTCTTTTGCAATTTTGTTGCGCGGGTCAAGGCTGGCAAACCCAGAGGAATATCGTCAAGGATTGAAACCTGGCCTTTTTCTTTTCTCTCGCTTTGTTTGATGGATTCCCAGTTATCTTTGATGGATTGCTCATTGAGCTGTGCTCGGCCCGGTCGACGCTCACTGGTCAGAGTACCCTCAGGGAAAACATGGGGATGACGGGAGATGAGCTTTTTTACCAATAGTGAAACGATCTCCTCAAAATCGAACAGGTTTTGTTCTTTTCCCAACTGGGCGTGGAAAATGACCTGGAACAGCAAATCACCTGATTCCTCTTTGAGCTGGCTGTAATTCTCATTTTCTATGGCATCAATGACTTCGTAAGCTTCCTCCAGTGTATAGGGAGCCAAGGTTTTAAAAGTCTGTTTCAGGTCCCAGGGACAGCCGGTTTCCGCCCTGCGAAGTCGCTCCATCAGATAGCATAAATTGTCGATGGTATAGGTGGTATCTGCCATAGATTAGCCCTCATCAATACGTTGCAGGCCAGTAACATTCGGGATTTGTCTCAATTTTGTCATGACATTGCTCAACTCATTAATATTCATGACTTCCAGGGTAACTTCCATCCTGACGGAAACGCCTTTTCTGCTCTGATCGCTTCGCGAAGACATGGCCAGAATATTGAGCCCTGCTTTATCCAGAACCGCACTGATATCACGTAACAAGCCACTCCTGTCGTAGGACTCAACCGCAATTTTCACGGGATAAACCTTTTTCGGTTCTCCGCCCCAGCTGACCTCAATGACTCTTTCGGGTTCAACATTTTGCAGACGAAGAATTTTTCCGCAATCCTTGCGATGCACTGAAACACCCCGGCTGTTGGTGATATAACCGACAATTTCGTCGCCAGGTACAGGCTTACAGCAACCGGCAATGTGAGTCAGCAAGTTGCCCACACCATAGATATAAATATCGGATTCCTGATAGCGACTGGCTTTGGGTGGTGTGATGAAAATAGGTTTTTCGGGCTTTTTATTCAAGTCAAGCATGGCCAGAATGGCATTCACAACCTGAGTGACACTGGTGTCACCCGCGCCTATAGCGGCGTAGAGCCCAGTCTCTCCGTGCTTATTGAACTTTTCGGCAATCGATTCCAGATTTACTTGTTTGATATTTAATTGACGAAGTTCCCGATCCAACATGGATTTGCCGGCCTGCGCATTTTTTTCATGATCCTGTTTTCTGAACCATTGCTGTATCTTGGATCGAGCCTGGGCTGAGTGAATATAGCCCAGTGCTGGCGACAACCAGTCACGACTGGGTGATTCCTGCCTACCCGTAAGAATGGTTACCTGATCAGCGGTGTGCAATGACGCATTTAATGGGACAATCCTGCCGTTTACCTTGGCGCCTCGGCAGCGATGGCCAATCGAAGTGTGAATGCGATAGGCAAAATCCAGAGGAGAGGATTCGGCCGGTAAATCGACCACATGTCCTTCCGGTGTAAACACGTATATCCGATCGGTTGTGCTGTCCCGATTGATCAGCTCTTTAACATGGTCTTCCTCAATTTCCTCGTGCCATTCCAGAACCTGTCTCAGCCAGGCGATTTTTTCTTCGTAGCTGCGGTTGGTCGTCCTGGTATCGGTGCCTTTATAGCGCCAGTGAGAACAGACGCCCAATTCAGCTTCATCATCCATTTCATGGGTCCGAATCTGAATTTCCAGTATTTTGCCCCCGGGACCAATTACGGCTGTGTGCAGGGACCGATAGCCATTTTCCTTGGGGAAAGCAATATAATCATCGAACTCATTGGGAATATTGCGCCAGTGACCGTGTACGATACCCAGTACGGTGTAACAGTCCGCTACCGCGGGCACCAGAACTCGCACTGCACGAATGTCATAAATTTGCGAAAAGCCAACCTCCTTGCGCTGCATTTTCTTCCAGATACTGTATATATGCTTTGCACGGCCAGCGATTTGTGCCTTGATGTCTGCCTTTTCCAGCTCTGAATGGAGTGTATCGATCATCTGGTTGATGTAGTGTTGACGATCCATACGACGTTCATCGAGCAATCGTGCGATCTGCTTATACTCTTCCGGCTCCAGATAGCGAAATGCCAGATCTTCCAGCTCCCATTTGAGTTGGCCGATACCGAGTCTGTGCGCCAAGGGTGCATAAACGTCAAAAATTTCACGGGCAACGCGCTGACGTTTTTCATCGGTGGCCGTTTTCAGTGCCCGGATAGCACAGGTTCGCTCTGCAAGTTTAATCAAGGCCACACGTACATCATCGATAATAGAAACCAGCATTTCCCGGATTTTCGATGCCTGCTGAGTCGCTGTGTGACCAAACACGGCACCTTCGCTGTCAGCGCGCATGGTGCTGATAACCGCCATTTTCAGGACGCTTTCAATGAGAGCAGCGATTGGGTCACCGAAGCGATTCCTAACCGTTGCGATGGCAAGGCGCCCTTCTCTTACAACCCGGTATAAAATGGCAGCAACCAAACTGGCGATATCATGAAGGTGGAGTTCAGTGAGAATTTCGGCCATTTCGAGGCCTGTTCTGAAACTGCTGACAGTAGGTGTCCAGCGTTCGCTGCCTGATTTTTCTTCTGCATCGCGCGCCAATTCGCAGGCAGCGATCAGAATATCCCTGGCACCTGCTTCGGCGAAGGCTTTGTCACGGAGGAGATCGTCGACCCAGCGGTCTATTTTTACCGCCCCCTGCTCCTGAACGGGATGATGGTTTCTGACCTGTACCATAAACAGCTCTCGTCTGAATTATTTTTATGCCAGGCCAGAAGGCGCCTTCAACTGGAGGAATAGCTGTCTTGACTAACGTGACCTTTGCAGCAATTGTGCACGTTGTATAAAGTCATGCAACGGTGTCAGCCTGCAAACTACAGTTTTTGATCTTCCTGATAAAGTCCCGATGAAAGATAGCGATCACCGCGATCGCAGATGATCGCCACGATTACTGCGTGCTCTACCTCATGGGATAACCGCAGTGCAGAGGCCACAGCGCCGCCCGAGGAAACACCACAAAATATGCCCTCTTGCCGCGCAAGTGCCCGCATGCAGTCCTCCGCCTCCTGTTGTCCTATATCCATCACACGATCCACACGCGCACTATCGAATATGGTTGGCAGATAGGCCTGTGGCCAACGTCGAATGCCGGGAATGCTCGCCCCTTCCTCTGGTTGTAAACCAATAATCTGAATGTCGGGGTTTTTCTCTTTGAGATAGCGGGAAACACCCATAATGGTGCCGGTAGTGCCCATGGAGCTGATGAAATGAGTAATCTTTCCGCCACTCTGTCGCCAGATTTCAGGACCGGTATGTTCATAATGGGCCAGCGGGTTATCACTGTTGGCAAATTGGTCCAGAACGATACCCTTGCCCTGTTGCTCCATGGCAGTTGCAAGATCTCTGGCGCCCTCCATGCTCTGTTCCCGGCTGACCAGAATAAGCTCCGCTCCATAAGCCTGCATGGCCGCCTTGCGCTCTTCAGTGCTGTTCTCCGGCATAATCAGGATCATACGGTAACCCTTGATGGCTGCAGCCATGGCCAGTGCGATACCGGTATTGCCCGACGTTGCTTCGATAAGCGTATCGCCCGGTTTGATCTCCCCTCTCGCTTCGGCATGCTGGATCATGCTGATTGCAGGCCGGTCTTTTACTGAACCAGCGGGATTATTGCCTTCCAGCTTTACCAGAATAGCGTTACTGGTGTCTCCCGGAAGTCGTTGTAGCCTAACCAGCGGAGTTTCACCAATACAGGATTCAATGGTTGGATAGATCATCAGTTTTCCGGCAAGAAAAATTCAATATTCACTAAACAGGCTGTTATTTTAGCCACCCATGGTCTGCTTGTCTTGGCGGAACAGACTATAGATCAAGATTGTTTGCATATAAACGCGACCCAAATTGTTATGTGGAGCGAGTCGCACGAGAGTTTATGGCTGTTGCGTCTGAGTGAGGACCACAAAGGCGACCGCAAAATCACGTTCATCGGATAAACTGAGCAGCACATTGTTGGCACCCAGTTTACGCAGATATTTTTTGGCATCGCCAGTTAGCAGGATTGCGGGTGCGCCAGCGAGGTCATTGACAGTTTCCATGTCCTGCCAGGAGACCTTGCCAATACCCGTACCCAGGGCTTTACTCAACGCCTCTTTGGCGGCGAAGCGTTTGGCAAGGTAGGCAGCCGGATTAGATTTGCTATCGAACAGGTCAAGTTCGCGGGGACAAAGTATCCGCTTGGCAAACTCACGACCGTGACGATTCAGTGCCTCGCTGATTCTGGCCACCTGTACAATGTCTGTTCCTATGGCAACAATCACGAAGTTTTAGTCCCGTTGGTCTTTTGACGGTTAAACAGTTCACGACTTCGCAGGGGTTTGTTCCCAAGATGCTCTTGAATAGCCAGCCGCATCAGTCGCTTGGCTGCTTTGGCGGTGTCAAGGTCTTGATAGTCACCGTTGCTGATAGACAATAACGCTTCACCCCAAAACAGGTAAGGTGACGTCTTATCCTGTTCCGATGGTTGGCAGCGGGAAAATCCAGTAGATGGGTCCAACCAGTACCACTGACCCGGTAATACCGGATGGCCGGATACGATATCGGTATCGATCATTAACCCGTAGCCAGCCTCATCTAGCAAATTGCGCTCGAAAAGCCGCAGAGCTGGTTCAATCGGTTCGCCATCGGCAAGACTTGTCATGATATTGAGGTAGTGGTCAAACAGATACTGGTGAGGATCATGCTCTACAAGTAGTCGTACCAGTAGTTCATTGAGATAAAAGCCGCTGTACAGACGTTCTCCCGAGAGCATCAGTGAACGCCCGGAGTGCTCCGCACTGACCAGGGTTTTCAGTTCTGATTTTCCGCTCCATCCCACCAGAAGAGGTGTAAACGGGGCAAGTATCCGACTGCCATTTTTTGGCCGCCGGAACCCCCTGGCAACCACACGCAGACGACCGTAATGACGGGAAAACAAGTCTACCAGCTGGCTGGTTTCCCGATAGGGTCGCGTATGGAGAACAAAAGCTGGCTCTGAGTCGACACGCAAATTGGTCATATCGCGATGATACAGGCTCTAGCAGTTTGTCGGATAGTATCACTGCCACTCTTCGACATATTGCCAATTCTAACGTTGATGGTGAATAGCCGCGTACTGGTTAATCGTCGTAGCCGAGGCTGCGTAGTGCCCGGTCGTCATCTGACCATCCACGACGCACTTTTACCCAAAGGTTGAGCATGACCTTTGATTCCAGCATACGCTCCATATCGAGGCGGGCCTGCTGGCCAATTTTTTTCAATCTACCGCCTTTTTCACCGATGATGATTTTCTTCTGGCCATCCCGCTCGACAAGAATCAGTGCACTGATATGACAGATTTTTTCAGAGGGTTTGAATTCCTCAACCTCTACGGCCACCTCGTAGGGAAGCTCGGCTCCCAGTTGACGGGTGATCTTTTCCCGGATAATTTCAGCCACCATGTAGCGTTGACTGCGATCTGTAATCTGATCATCGGGAAAGAAATGAACACCTTCCGGAATATACTGAAGAATAGCCCGTTCAAGTTGGGCTAGTTGCTGTCCCTGCAGGGCCGAAACCGGGATCAGCCGTGCTTCGGGGAAGCGCTCGGTTAACATTCGCAGATGTGGCAGCAGAACTGCTTTATTCTCCAGCCTGTCCAGCTTGTTCAGGGCAATAATGACTGGTGCGTTACTTTTCATTACCTCCTGCGCGACCTTTTCGTCTGCTTCTGTCCATATGGCACGATCGACAACGAAAACAATAACATCAACGTCACGAATTGCACTTTCAGCAGCGCGATTCATGGACCGGTTGATCGCTTTGCTCTGGTTGTCGTGTAGCCCCGGGGTATCGACAAAAACCAGTTGCGAATCACCTTCTGTCTTTATGCCAAGCATATTTTGTCGAGTCGTCTGCGGTTTGCGTGAGGTAATACTTATTTTTTGACCCAATAAGTGATTCAGCAATGTGGACTTTCCAACATTTGGTCGCCCGACGATGGCCACGTATCCACACCGCTTGATAGATTCTATTTCAGTCACTTGATGAGTCCGGCTAGTGCGTTTTCAGCTGCTTTTTTTTCGGCCGTACGGCGGCTGCTGCCTTCGCCGACGGCGGGAGTTTTCAGGCCATCAACTTTGCACTCTACCGTAAAGAACTGGCTGTGTGCTTCGCCGGTCACGGAGATCACCTCATAATTGGGCAATGGTCTCCCTCGGGCCTGCATGAATTCCTGTAAGTGGGTTTTTGGGTCTCTGAGCGTGTTTTCTGACAGGTTGGCAAGACGTCCGCTGAATAATCCCATGACCACCTTCTCACAGGCAGCCATGCCGCCGTCCAGATACACTGCTCCGATGATGGCCTCCACTGTATCTGCCAATATAGACGCCCGTCGGTGGCCGCCACTCTTCAGCTCGCCTGCACCCAGATTCAGACATTGACCTATCTCCAGCTCTTTGGCTATTTCGGTGAGTGTGGCACCCTTGACAAGATTGGCACGATAGCGACTCAAGTCCCCTTCTTTGACCTGAGGAAGACGTTCGTAAACAGCATGACCAATAATAAAATTCAGCGCTGCATCACCGAGAAACTCCAGACGTTCATTGTTGACCGAACCATGGCTGCGATGGGTAAGGGCTAAATCGAATAGACTGGTATCCCTGAATGGATAATCAATACGATCGAGTAGCCGTTTTTTTGATTCTTTCACGCCCGGATTCTGCAAGTGATCTGATTATCTGGCACTGTCATAGGTGTTTTCAAAGCGTACCACCACATCCAGATTCCCCATGAAATTAATTCTTTTTTCGTAATTGAGGCTGACCTTCGTATGCGTCTGTTCACGCTTGATTTTGACCAGCTTTGTGTCGATATCGCGTACATTGTTGATATCAAAATGGGTTAAAAGCTTTCTGCGGACTTCGGCATCACTCATATTATGGATATTTTCTTCCGCGAGGGAATCTATGGCTGCTTTGACAAAAGAGTTGTCAAGATACAGTGGTCCGATTTTTAATGCTGCGGTGATAAAAAAACCTGCTATCGCCAGCGACAGGAGGCCACCAAGCACAGTAATACCCTGTTGATTAGTATGTTTCATAGCATTGGCTCCAGGTGTCTACCTGTTGATATTAGTTGATTGTCCCGGCCCGGTCGAAGCTTGGCAAATCGCCAAATGATTCCCAATGCATCCAGATTAATACGGCCTTGCCAACAATATTCTCTTCCGGTACCGGGCCCCATACCCGGCTGTCACTACTATTGTCACGATTATCGCCCATCATGAAGTAATGATTCTCAGGAACAACTAGGGCGTAATTTTTGCCCAGTGGCCCCGCCACTTTATTTTTTTGCACGGTATGAACAACGCCGTTCAAATTCTCAGCAATCAGTTCTAATCTTGAGTCTTCTGCAGCATCGGGCAATGGTGCCTGTTCAGCCAACAAGCCATTTATATATAACATATTGTTCCGTAATCGAATTTTATCCCCGGGGAGACCAATAACTCTTTTGATGAAATAGCGGTCATCATTGGGTGGGAAAAAGACCATCACATCCCCTCGCTTGGGCTCATTAATCGGGACGATTTTGGTGCCAATCACAGGTAGCCTGAGGCCATAGGTAAACTTGTTTACCAAAATGAAATCGCCAACTTTCAAGGTTGGTATCATTGATCCGGAAGGGATCTGAAACGGTTCAAAGAGAAATGAACGAAGCACAAAAACCAGTAGCAGAACGGGAAAAAAAGACCCGCTGTACTCAATCCATCCCGGAACTGGTTGATTTTCGCCGCGTTTTTTAGAGAGTATAAAACGATCAGAAAACCATATTACGCCGGAAATCATCACCAGAAACAATAAAATTAGCGGAAAATTAATATCCATTTAGAACTCTCAACTATCCGTTTTAAGTACAGCCAGGAATGCTTCCTGAGGGATTTCTACACTGCCTACCTGCTTCATCCGTTTTTTGCCCTCTTTTTGTTTTTCCAGCAGTTTTTTCTTCCTGGTCATATCGCCACCATAACATTTTGCGGTGACATTTTTTCTCAGGGCTTTCACTGTGGTCCGGGCAATCACATGACCACCAACAGCCGCCTGGATAGCCACATCAAACATCTGGCGCGGAATCAACTCTTTCATTTTTTCTGTCAGTTGACGACCTTTGTACTGTGAGTGTTGGCGATGAATAATCGAGGCCAGCGCATCTACTTTTTCGCCATTAATCAGGACATCCAGTCTCACCAGAGGGGCTGTCTGAAAACGTGTAAATGCGTAGTCCAGTGATGCAAACCCCCGACTGACCGATTTTAGACGGTCGAAGAAATCCATGACAACTTCGCTCATGGGCAGTTCATAGGTCAGTGATACCTGACTGGTGGTAAACACCATACTTTTTTGAGTACCACGTTTTTGCTCGCAAAGAGTAATGACGTTGCCCAGATAATCCTTTGGAACGAGAATACTCGCTTCACAAAGGGGTTCCCGCATTTCTTCTATACTGGCCGGATCTGGAAGGTCGGAGGGGTTTGATATGTGCAGGATTGCACCATCTGTTTTTACTATTTCATAAACAACCGTGGGTGCAGTCGTGATGAGGTCGAGATTGTACTCCCGTTCCAGACGCTCCTGAATGATCTCCATATGCAGCATGCCGAGGAAACCACAGCGGAATCCAAAACCCAGCGCATCAGAGCTTTCCGGTTCATAAAACAATGAAGCGTCATTCAGCGTGAGTTTGGCCAGTGCCTCACGAAAGTCTTCAAAATCATCTGAACTAATCGGGAACATACCAGCATACACCTGCGGCTTGACACGTTGAAAGCCGGGTAATGCAGGAGTATCCGGGGTATGACTGTGAGTAAATGTGTCGCCTACTGGCGCACCATGGATATCCTTAATGCCTGCAACGACGAAACCTACTTCACCAGCCCTGAGAACGCCGGTATCTTTTCGCTTGGGAGTAAAAACGCCGATATTATCTACCACATGTGCTTTGCCGATGGACTTGGTAATCACTTTGTCTTTCGCTTTCAGGGTGCCCTGGGTCACCCGCACCAGGGAAACGACACCGAGGTAATTGTCAAACCAGGAGTCGATGATAAGCGCCTGTAAGGGTGCATCCAGATCGCCTACCGGGGCTGGCACTTTAGCCACGAGCTGTTCCAGTATGTCCTCTATACCGAGCCCGGTTTTTGCACTGCAACGCACAGCATCATGGGCATCAATACCGATGATATCCTCTATCTCGGCAATGACCTTCTCGGGTTCTGCCTGGGGTAAATCCATTTTATTCAGAACAGGAATGACTTCGAGGCCCTGAGCAATGGCGGTGTAGCAGTTGGCAACAGACTGGGCTTCAACACCCTGCCCTGCATCCACTACCAATAAAGCACCTTCACAGGCAGCCAGTGAACGCGACACCTCATAGGAGAAATCCACATGGCCGGGGGTATCAATGAAGTTGAGCTGATAGGTTTTGCCATCTCTGGCGCGGTAATCAAGTGTCACGCTCTGTGCCTTGATTGTGATACCGCGCTCTCGCTCGATATCCATCGAGTCGAGAACCTGCTCAGCCATTTCACGGGAAGAAAGCCCACCACAAATTTGAATAAAGCGGTCAGCAATGGTGGATTTCCCATGATCGATGTGCGCGATAATAGAGAAGTTTCGGATATAACTTAGGTCGGACACAGCGATTCAATCAGTTTGCAGCCGGTCGGGCTGGGGGGTTAATTTTAGGCCATGCAGTCTAGCGTATTTGCTGTGCGGACGCTATGAGTACCCATGCCAAACAGCCAAATGCTCTGCAAAAATATGGGATTCCACAGAAACTTATTTCTTGATTTTCTTGGATATGGAATGGGTGGATAGCGGCAGGTCAAGGGCTCAGTCCATCCGGTAAAGTACCAACGATCACATCAAGCGTTTTCTTCTTCTTTCCCCGGATCAGTTGAGCCTTGATTTGGCTGCCAGGTGACAACAAGCCAACCACATGGGGCAGATCCCCTGATTCGATAATTTCTTCATTATCAAAGTACAGAACAATATCGCCGGCATGGATGCCGGCTACATCAGCCGGACTTCCGGCTTCGACCTGGACAACAAGTGCCCCCTGCGTTTTTGTCAGCCCCGATGATCGGGCCAGCGACTTGTCAACCTCCTGTACGTAGACACCAAGCCAGCCACGATCAACACGGCCCTTTGATTTGAGCTGTGACACAACATCTATAGCGACACCTGCAGGTACAGCAAAAGACAGGCCTATCGATCCGCCGGAGTGGGTAAATATTTGAGAGTTTATACCCACCACCTCACCATCCAGGTTCAGTAAGGGGCCACCAGAATTACCTGGGTTGATAGCAACGTCACTTTGAATAAACGGCACATAATTATCGCCATTTTCGGTAGGTATACTGCGGCCAATTGCGCTGATAATCCCGGCGCTCACCGAATAATCAAGACCGAATGGTGAGCCTATCGCCAGGGCCCAATCGCCTACTTTGACCTTACCGGGATCGGCAAAGTTGATTTTTGGCAGGTTCTCGGCATCAATCTTGAGTAACGCCAGGTCCGAGCGATGGTCAATGCCGATTACCTTTGCTTCAAACTCGCGGCGGTCTATTAATCGAATGATCACCTCATGGGCATTTTCAACCACATGTTCATTAGTGAGAACGTAACCATCATCGGAAATGATAAAGCCAGAACCGGTTGCATGTGCCTCTCCCGCCCTACTATCTTCATGGGGCTCACGGAACATATCAGGAATATTTCGTTCGTTCATCTGGGTCATTCCTGTCCCAAGGATTTTTTGAACGGAATCAATTTTCACGACCGCAGGGGATGAGGTTTGAATTAATTGATTGAAATTTGGCAAATCCTGCCGGTTAGATTGACTGATGTTCAGTGCTATAACTACAAAGAGCAATGCCACCAAAGAAAACCACTTAAACATATGTGCACCCTCTTTATAGACGAGTCACCCTTTTATATGTTCCATCCTTGCCATATGACCACAGGAGGTGGCTCTGTAGGCAGAGACTACTCAGGCAGAAACCGGTGCATCACTGGATGCGACCAGTCTCTCCAGCAATACGGGGTGGACTCGACGGTTATTTTTATTAAGCCAGGAATGCAGCCTGACAAAAACTCCACCCAGAATGAACCCGATCAAGGCGCTTGTCAGCACGATGATGTCGTGGAAAGAGATCAGGGCGCCAATACATACAGCCCCCACCATTGTCAGTAGTGGAAAAAGGTAAACCAGCAGCGTGCCTTTGACAACAACATCCTCCGGGATGCCAATCACCACCTGATCATGGGGTTTGAGTGACTGTAGATCACCGTGCCCGGACAATACCCTGATTAACGCAGTTTTACCGGAAAGCCGACTGAGCAGCTTCTGGCCACAACCTTTTTCAGCCACACACGCCTGGCACGCCGAACGTTGAATCGTCTCGACCCAGAAACCGTCTGACTCCACGGTGGTGATCCTCCCCCGCTCTTCAATCATTTCAGTTCAATGCCTGCGATGTCATGAATTTTTACCAAAAGGTGCCGGTGCTATATAGAAAAGATACACCGTTGTTATTGGTAGTTATGTTGAACAGGTATTACCGCATGTGCAACGGCTCTGGCGGTTTCGACCGGTATTTCGCCAACCACTGAAATCAGAAAGCCTTGCTGTCTGATTTTAGCCTTGGTGAGATAAGCCACAGTTGCACCGCGCTGGGCTTGCATTTTAGGGATGTCAACGGCTTCACTGCTATCGATAAACACAGAAAAAATTGCCAAACCATCAGTGTAGATCAGTGTCTCTCGGCCAGAGTCACCAGATTTCAGGTAACCCGCCAAACCGAAACCCGGCGGAAGCCAGGATTGCTGCCAATTGGATTGGGTCGCCGATGACTCTACATTATTGAGGCAGGTAGAAACCTTCGACGAAACTCTATGCACCTCTGGCTCAGAGGGATCCAGTGATGCCTCATCAATTGATTTTCCAATTTCAACATCTGCAAATTGAAATCTTTCCAGGACGCGATTGTTATCGCCAATCAGCATGGACTGGAGTAATAACCCCGTCTCCTGATCAATCCCCAGTATGTATCCATAGCGGTAGCTGTCTTTTGGGATTACATGAACCGTTAGCGTCTCACGACCGGCTATTCGATCCTTGGCCTTGGGGTGTACATGGTAGAGTTTTTCGAGGTGGTCTTTCGGTACAGAGGCTGCTGCGGCAACAGAGCTCCTCAGCATAAGATCTCCGAGGCGTTCGCATCGACGTTCGCCGCTTTGACGGGTAACTTCCTTTTTCGGTCCACTCAATAAGAATAGACGCTCAAACTCCTGACCATCCCTCACAGAGTGAAAAACCTTGATCGTCCTGAGTATACCGCCGTGTTCGTAGGTAAATATCCCGCTGTAGTCGAGCGTTCGGTTGGCATCCGCCATTTTGGCAAGAATGGTCGTTGGGGAAGGCGTCTCCGCGATCACTTCAGATGGCGCAACAACGAGAAAGAGGCATATAGCCACAAAAGACCTGGGAATTGACATGATCCCCAGTGAATTACTGATCATGCGTAGTGGGCATTCGAGCAAATGGCAGCATGCCCTGATTAGTGTTCATTGCCGCGTGGCCGGTATGTTCAATCATTAAGCTATTGAGGTAAGCCTGTACCTGTTCACGAGTGACTTCAGATTCGGTGGCCTGATCGACCACAATGACCGGCTGGGCCTGACTGGCCCGGTAACTCTCAGGATTGTTGTTGACGCTGACTGTCCGGGCTGTGACAGAAGGTATTCCGAAGTCGGCAGAGGTTCTAAGTTGGGCTGGAGAGAGCTTGTTGTCAACAGTTTTGGCCGAGGCGATAGCAGGTTGATTGGTAGCCGGCATGTTGTACTGTTGAAAACCAATGATGGCAACAGTGGCCACCGAGGCGGCAATGGCAAAACGACCGAGGGGCTTAAGCATGCGGGCAGAAAGTGTGTTTACCTGTAGGGCTTTTTCCTTTTCCAGAGCCGCACTTATGCTGGCAGAGTAGTCAACCACCTGCTCAGGAAGATCCCTTCTCATGGCAGCCGCCGCCATCTGATAGCGACGCCAAGTGTCACGAGATTGGTCATTATCGGAGATACTTTTCAGAACCCGACGGACCTCAAGCTCGCCTGCCTGACCATCCATTAATGCTGACAGGGACTCTTTCTCGCGATCAGTGCTAGTGGTCATAAGAAACTACCTCGAAACTATTAGTGACCATGCCACGGTAAGCCGTGGCCGTAAAACCTGTTTTTAATTCATCATCAATAAAGACAATGGTACCCATGCAGCTATTGATCAGATAATTCCATATAAGACAGCTCGTTGACTGAAAAAGTTCATTGATATGGGAGGTCAGCCTTCAAGTAACCGAATTTTTTCATCTATGGCCTCCCTGGCACGAAAAATGCGCGACCTTACAGTCCCTACCGGGCACCCCATTATCTCTGCGATCTCTTCATAGCTGAGACCCTCAAATTCTCTTAAAGTTACCGCAGTACGCAGATCTTCCGGAAGATTTTTTATGGCCAAATCCACCACGGCCTCCAGTTCATCCCGGTAGAGAAGGTTTTCAGGTGAGTCAATGTCGCGGAGTTTCTCGCTGCCCTCATAAAAAGCGGCCTCCTCAGCATCGACATCACTGGCAGGTGGGCGCCGATTCCGAGCGACGAGATAATTCTTTGCCGTGTTGACGGCAATACGGTACAGCCAGGTATAAAAAGCACTTTCACCACGAAATTTGGCCAATGCCCGGTAAGCCTTGATAAAGGCCTCCTGCACAACATCGTTAACCTCATCAAAATCTTTGACATAGCGACTGACAATCGCATGGACTTTGTACTGATATTTCATCACCAGCAAGTCAAAAGCGCGTTTATCGCCTTTTTGAACACGAGCGACGAGTAGCTTGTCAGTATCTTTTGCCTGCTCGTTATCCATAGTCGCTCCGATTGCCCCCGAATCGCCTCGTAGTGATGGCGTCTCAGAGCATTCAATTACAACAAACCCGCCGGGTAAAGGGATGATTTCCGGGTCTGTATTTATTTTTGGCCCGCTATACTATCATGCTCTACATTGGTTTCGAGGACTTTAGGCAGTTAATGAAAACCCCCCATTGTCATGATGTGTTGGTGATTGGCAGTGGCGCTGCAGGGATGACTGTGGCGCTTGAACTGGCTGATAAATATCAAATTGCGCTGATCAGTAAAAGTGCCATTCAGTCGGGATCTACCTGGTATGCGCAGGGTGGCATCGCCGCTGTTTTTGATACTGAAGACTCTATTGAATCTCACGTTGGAGATACCCTGGAAGCTGGTGCCGGACTGTGTCACGAGGATGCGGTGAGATTCACCGTTGAGAACGGGCCTGATGCCATCCGCTGGTTAGTCAAGCAAGGCGTTCAGTTCACTCGCAATGAGGACAACGTTGATTATCATCTGACCCGGGAAGGTGGCCACAGTCACCGTCGAATTTTGCATACTGCCGATGCCACGGGAAAGGAGGTTTCATCTTCTTTGGCAGACAGAGTGCTTCAGCATCCCAATATTCAGGTGTTTCCCAGCCATGTGGTCGTTGACCTGATCACTCAGGCCGACAGAGGTTCCAGCCGCATGCGATGTACGGGAGCTTATGTGCTGGATAACGAACAGGACTGTGTCCGCGTTTTTCAGGCAAAAGCTGTTGTATTGGCAACCGGTGGTGCCAGTAAGGCTTACCTTTACTCCACCAATCCCGACGGTGCCACCGGCGATGGCATTGCTGTCGCCTGGCGTCGCGGTTGTCGGGTGGCCAACATGGAATTCAACCAGTTTCATCCCACTTGTCTCTATCACCCCAATGCCAAGGCTTTTCTGGTTACTGAAGCCCTGCGTGGTGAAGGCGCTTACCTGACGCTGGCCAATGGTGCGCGGTTTATGGACAAGTTCCATCCGAAGGCGGAATTGGCGCCCAGGGATATTGTTGCCAGAGCCATTGACTTTGAAATGAAGCGACTGGGCATCGATTGTGTCTATCTTGACATCTCGCATCGGCCCAAAGAGTTTCTGAAAAACCACTTTCCCACGGTCATGGCTCAGTGCCTGAAGTATGGAATCGACATCACAAAAGAAGCCATTCCTGTGGTTCCCGCCGCTCACTATACCTGTGGTGGTATCGTGGTAAACCAGAAGGGTCAGACCGATCTTTGGAATTTATACGCGATTGGTGAGACAGCCTTTACGGGCTTGCATGGCGCGAACCGCATGGCCAGCAATTCGCTGGTTGAGTGTGTGGTTTATGGGCATTCAGCTGCCAGCGCCATTCGCGAAAGTATTGAGTTGATTCCGGAACCGGATAAGGCGAGACCCTGGGATGAAAGTCGTGTCACCCATTCAGATGAAGATGTCGTTATCGCGCATAACTGGGATGAGTTGCGCCGCTTTATGTGGGACTACGTAGGCATTGTCAGAACCCGGAAACGACTGGCCAGAGCTCATCACAGAGTTGAGCTGCTGCAAAAAGAAATCCATGAATATTACAGCAACTATAAAATCAGCCGGGATTTGCTGGAATTGCGCAATCTGGTGTTGGTGGCAGAGCTTATCATTCGTTCTGCAGAGCAACGCAAAGAGAGTCGCGGCCTGCATTACACACTGGATTACCCGGACCTGTCCGCAGTCGCCAAAGACACCATCATGGTGCCAATCAATTTTGCCGGGCAAAACTTCATCGTCAGCAAACGTTGACCTAACCCAACTGTAACGTCACGTGAATCCTGCGCAGGTTTGCTGGCGAGGTGCTGTCAGGCAACACCAGAACAGAATAACGTCTTCTGGAGCCGTGAAACCGAAGTAGTAATAGCCTGCCCAGTATAAAAAAATGCTGCAAGGCAACCTCCTCTCGCTGATCGGCATAGAACAATTGCCAACTGCCGCTTGTCCAGCTCAGTCGCTTGACCGGCTGTCTGTACCATATAAGACAAGTGTGCGCACCACCCACTAATACCGGAAGGATCGTTAAAACCTTCAGCCATAGAGGTATTGCCGAGACAATCAGGAGGCATACAGCAAGACTGTGAATGGACAGAATCCAGACCAGCAGTAGCAACGAACGATACAGTTCTATTTCAACCGGGACGGGATCTTGAGTCACGAATGATCTGCACAATTTTTTGCAAGTCGGGGTCTTCCGGGGTTTCCCGGCGGAGGAACCAACCGAACATATCCTGATCTTCGCACTCGAGGAGTTTGTGGTAACGTTCCTGGTCTGCCGTTTCAAGTGTAGGGTAAATGTCGTCCAGAAAAGGCTGCAACACCAAATCCAGTTCAAGCATTCCGCGTCGGCTTGCCCAAAATAGTCGATTTCTTTCCATCGGCGGTCGCCTCTGTCTCAATAAATAGAATGTCAGGCATTATAATGGAACAAGTGAGTTTAAACTCATCAGGATGGTTACATTCACCTCAACCGGGCAAATCATGAACGATTGGCAAAGATACCTGTCCACTCAGGGCGCAGTCATCAATGATGACCAAATACATTTCCATGAATCACCAACAGACTTTCAGGCATTGTTGGCTGAGGACGATGGCATCATGAGTCCTCTTCTTCATCAGGGCTTGATATCAGTAAAAGGCCCTGATGCGGCTCGTTTTCTACAGGGCCAGATAACCAGTGATGCACTTCAGCTGGCAATCGGTGAGTCAACTCCCGGTGCTCGCTGTAATGCCAAAGGTCGAATGCTAGCCAGTTTTGTTCTGTTCCATGCTGAAGATCAGCACTTTTTTCTTCAACTACACCGCAGTCTGATTACCTCACTGATCAACGAGTTGACCAAATATGCGGTGTTTTTCAAGGTTGAACTGACTGATATCAGTGATCACTACTGTTTGTTGGGGAGCGCCGGAAAATCTGTTGAAAAAATTAGTCTGACTGACACGGCCTATCAGTATCCGTTGGTTGATGGCAGAAAAATATTTATGGTTTCCGCCGAAAAAGTACCGTCTGTATGGGAGGCACTACGGGATGCAGTAAAACCCGTGGGAACCGAGCTCTGGCAACTTATGGATATTCGATCCGGCCTTGGCCATGTAGAAGTGGACACCGTTGATCTGTTTATACCGCAAATGCTGAATTTTCAGGCGATCGGGGCAATCAGCTTCAAGAAAGGTTGTTACACAGGGCAGGAAGTGGTCGCACGCATGAAGTATTTGGGGAAATTGAAGCGCCGTATGTACCGCATAGGAGTCCCCGCCCCCAAGGATCGTTTGTTGCCGGGCATGCCCTGTTATCTGCAGGGTCAGAATCAACCTGTCGGACACGTCGTATCTACAGCACACGGCAATGCTGAACGACTGGAGATGTTGGTCGTATTGACTGAAGAAGCGGCAGGGAGCGATGAACTTGTGATGGGTTTACAGCCGTATTCTGCCCTTGAAAAGCTATCTCTTCCATACGAAATTGAATAAAATCATACCATTGAAATTAAAACTTAACTCTATTTATCAATATAGCGCGAGGTAGCCGATGCTGGCTTGGTTATCCGAACATCAGGTGCTGTTGACATGGCTTAGCATCGCATCTCTTGCAACCTTCATTGGAAGTTTGCTCGCTCTGCCCTGGATAGTGGCAATGATACCGGAGGATTACTTTCTGTATGAAAGTCGCGAAACAACAACATTGAAACAGAGGCATCCGGCCATCCGGGGTTTATTACTTGTTGGGAAAAACCTGCTGGGTTTAATCCTGTTGTGTGGTGGTTTTCTGATGCTGTTCATGCCCGGACAAGGCATTCTAACTATGGCGGCAGGTTTATTACTGCTGGACTACCCTGGGAAATACACACTGGAAAAGCGTATTATCAGTACGCCTTCTGTTTTAAAAGGATTGAACTGGTTGAGGGCAAAACGGCATTTACCCGCACTCAAGGTGGATAAATCCTAAACTTTGTCCTGGGCTACTTCATGCATCTGCCAGTCCACTGGCTCCAGGCCCTGTTCCTTGAGGTACTGATTTGCCTTTGAAAAATGCCCGCAACCCAGAAAACCTCGATGGGCCGATAGTGGCGACGGGTGTGGCGCTTTGAGCACCAGATGTTTATCGGTATCGATAATAGCCCCCTTTTTCTGAGCATAACTGCCCCATAACATAAAGACCAACCCGCGACGTTCATCGTTTAACAATTGTATTACCCGGTCGGTAAATTGCTCCCACCCCTGCCCCTGGTGAGATCCGGCAAGGCCCCTTTCAACGGTCAATGTCGCATTGAGTAAAAATACACCTTGGGCAGCCCAGCCCCTCAGACAACCGTGTCGGGGTGGCTGAATCCCGCAATCCTGCTGTAACTCCCGAAAAATATTTCGCAGGGATGGCGGAATATCCACGCCGGGCAGCACCGAGAAACAAAGACCATGTGCCTGATGGTCGCCGTGGTAGGGATCCTGTCCGATAATTACCACCTTGACCTTATCAAAAGGCGTACTATCGAACGCTGCAAACCAGTTTGATCCACTGGGATAGATGGTTTTACCCGCTTTTTTCTGGGCCTGCAGAAACTGTTTCAGCTTGACCATGTAGGGCAACTGGAACTGGTCTTCAAGTTTGGCCAGCCAGGAAGGATGGAGTTTGATTTGCGGGATTTCTGCCACAGGTTTCTTCCGGTTATGATGGTAAAGCTGCGTAATAAACCGGAATTTCTACTTCAAATCAACCAACGATCATCGTGAAAAACCGCCGGGTGAACCTTGTATGACAAAAATTGGACTTGCATTGGGGGGAGGTGGAGCCAAGGGCATCAGCCACTTACTGATTCTGGAGACACTGGAAGAAATGGGGCTGAAACCTTATTTCATCACTGGGACCAGCATCGGTGCACTAATTGGTGCCATGTATTGTGCCGGGATGACAACAGGTGACATCAAGCAGATTTTTCTCCAGTTTAGCCTTCGCGATAATGAATCGCTCAAACATCTGGTCACCAGAAAGCACTTGTTCAAATGGCTGGATTTTATTAGCCCGCAATTTCGTGGCCGGGGACTGATTCGGGTAGAGAACCTCCTGAATTATCTCTTTGAATCTGTTCATGCTACCCAGTTCTCCGAACTCGACACGCCACTAAAGGTGGTGGCATCGGATTTCTGGAGCCGGGAACAGGTTGTTCTTCAACATGGGGCGCTGATACCTGCCATTCGTGCCAGCATGTCTCTCCCTGGACTCTTTCAGCCAGTCACCATAGATGGACAGGTGCTGATAGATGGTGGCGCGGTAAATCCTGTGCCTTTTGACCTGTTGCCCGATGACTGTGACATTACGATTGCTGTTGATGTGATTGGCACGCGGACCGTATCCAATAAACTCCCATCCCTGTCAGAAGCTGTATTCAACACCTACCAGATCATGCAGAAAAGTATCATCAGGGAAAAACTGGCCAAGGAAGCCCCGGATATTTATATTGAGCCAAATGTGGCGGCCGTGAGGATGCTGGAGTTTTACAAGGCGAACCTGATTCTTAATAATGGCTCAAAAACCAAGAGTGAACTGAAACGCAAGCTCAATCGCCAGCTCAAACAGCTTCAATGAAACGTGCTATGGCCTCATTGGTCTCCCCGGGCTTCTCAATCGGTGTACCGTGGCCGGTATCGACAATGACCACCAGTCTGGCATTTTTCATGGCATCAACCACTGCTTGTTTCATTGCTACAGGGGAATAATCCCGATCGCCCGTTAACATCAGGGTCGGCACCTCAATGTCGGCCAAATACTCCAGAACCCCCCAGCCAAACAGGGACTTGAGGTTTTTCAGATAAACTTTTTTGGGGTTTGAAGCAATCTGTCGGGTAAAGATATCGATTAACGCCTCTTTCCCCTCTCCCGGAAACATACTCTGGGCTACTTTGTGGGCATAACGGTGCATACCCAGCAAGTGAACTGACAGCACTCGCGTCCAGAGCATTTTTTTTGCGGCGAAGGTATTGTCGGGAAGTGCGGGACCAGAATTGATGATTGTCATGCTTTTTAACCGTTGTGGCGCCATGGCGACAATCTGAAAAGCGACCATCCCACCCATGGACAGGCCAACAAGGTGTGCCCGGTCAATATCCAGCTGATCCATCAACCCGAGAACATCATTGGCATGGACTAGTATATCGTAATGGCTATCGGGTTTATCTGACGTACCGTGCCCCCGAAAATCCGGGGCAATTACCCGCCAATGGTGACAGAAATAATCGACCTGGCCGGTCCAGTCTCTACTGCTGACTCCCAGGCCGTGTAAAAAAATAATCACATCACCCTGCCCTTCGTCCAGGTAGGCAATCCTGACGCCATTGACGGTCGTCTGTTGCATTTTTCACTCTCCGAATTTTTCTCAAGTTCACTGACTTTGCAGGATTGCGCCTTGTTCAGCAAGGCTCGTCTAGCAAACTGACGGACCGGAATTGTCAAAAATATTCTGGCGAGGGACATTTTTGCCGGAAATGCACGTCGGTATTTGGTAATATTGGATCGCTGTAGTTAACGCTAGTAAGCCCACGGCTTTTACTGCCTCGAGGTATTTAAAAAACCACTCAATCGGGGTTTCTTCGCAAAGCTCCATGTCAATGGTCTTCCCCACTGGACAGGAAGGTATAAATCTCTTATGGATTTGCAGACTCGATATGATAGACAGTTGGCTTCCTGGCTGATTGTATGCGCTGCCGTTATTCTGAGCATGATACTTTTGGGGGGCGTTACCCGGCTGACGGGTTCGGGCCTTTCCATTGTTGAATGGGCACCCATTTCCGGGGTTCTGCCGCCATTGAACGAACAGCAATGGCAGCAGACCTTCGACAAATATAAGCAATTCCCCGAGTATCAGAAAGTCAACAGCGGCATGAGCCTGCCTGAGTTCAAGCGAATTTTTCTCTACGAATATGCTCACCGCCTACTCGGCAGACTGATTGGCGTTCTATTCCTGGTACCTTTTCTGTTTTTCTATTTTAGTCACCGAATCAAACCCGGGTTGACGCCAAAACTTATGATCATGTTTGTTCTGGGGGGCCTGCAGGGCTTACTTGGTTGGTATATGGTCAAAAGTGGTTTGGTAGATAACCCGAGCGTTAGCCAATATCGTCTGACAGCTCACCTGGGTACTGCCGTCATCATCTATGGCTACATTATCTGGGTGGCTTTCAGCTTACTTTATCCACCAGAGTCTGATCTGCAGCAGGGCCAGCCGACCTGTCGGCGTTTCGCCGTTGCCCTTTCGGGCTTGGTTTTTTTGATGATTCTTTCCGGAGGTTTTGTCGCGGGTACGGATGCAGGATACGCTTACCCCACTTTTCCGTTAATGGGTGACAGTTTTATCCCGCCCGGCATTTATGACACAGAGCCTTTCTGGCTGGCAGCTTTTGAAGATATTACGACAATTCAGTTCAATCACCGGATATTTGCCTACCTATTGATAGCGGTGATTCTCAGTTTCGCGATCAGCACACTGAAACGTACCAATACTCGTCCGGAAGCCCGGGTAGGTGTCAAACTGGTGCTTATAATGCTGGCGTTACAGGTTACGCTGGGCATTTCAACCCTGTTATTGCATATGCCGGTTCCCCTCGCAGCGGCTCACCAGGGCGGTGCTATTCTGCTCTTCACCAGTGTGTTGTTTGTGTGCCACCGTTTAGGGAACTAATGGCCTTTTTTGTTATCTTTCTATATCTCAAGTCTGGAGTGATCAAATGAAAAAACTGACTGGAACTATCCTGGCATTAGTGCTGACAACTGCTACGGGCCACGCATTGGCTGCCGGTGACATAGAGGCTGGCAAAAACAAGGCCATGGCCTGCGCCGGTTGTCACGGTGCCAATGGCATCAGCAACAACGACATGTGGCCCAACCTGGCGGGCCAGAAAGCTGGCTACACCGCTAAACAGCTAAGAGATTTCCGTGAAGGAAATCGTACTGACCCGGTAATGTCCGGCATGGCAAAACCCCTGTCCGATCAGGATATTCTGGATTTGGCTGCCTATTTTGCCAGCCTGTAGGAATACACCGAATAACCCATAAAAAAACCCGGCTTGTTGCCGGGTTTTTTTATGGTCAGAAGCCTCAATCCACAAATCGGCGGGCATTGCGGAACAACCGCAACCAGGCACCATCTTCTTCCCAGTCATCCGGGTGCCAGGAATTGGTCACTGTACGAAACACTCTCTCTGGATGCGGCATCATGATCGTTGCGCGGCCATCCTCGCTGGTCACACCCGTGATACCCAGAGGTGACCCATTGGGGTTGGCAGGATAGGTCTCTGCAATTTCCAGGAAATTATCGAGGAAACGCAGTGCTACCGCACCGGAGCCATCAAATATTTCCGGAACCACCGATGATGCGAACTCCACTCTCCCCTCACCGTGAGCAATCGCGATGGGCATATGGGAGCCCGCCATATCTGCAAGCAGAACCGAGGGTGATTTCTCTACCCTTACCAGGGAAAACCGCGCTTCAAACTGTTCTGACAGATTTCTGACAAAGCGGGGCCAATGATTGGCTCCCGGAATGAGGGGTTTCAGGTTGGATAACATCTGACAGCCATTGCAAACACCGAATGTGAACGTGTCAGGCCGATGAAAAAATTGCTCAAACTGTGCACGGGCTAAAGGGTTGAATAGCACGGTTTTGGCCCACCCCTCCCCGGCACCGAGCACATCGCCATAAGAGAAACCACCACAGGCGGCCAATCCCTTAAAACTATCAAGAGCGACACGACCAGCGAGGATATCACTCATGTGGACGTCGACAGTTTCGAAGCCGGCCCGATCAAATGCAGCGGCCATCTCCATCTGCCCGTTTACGCCCTGCTCCCTGACTATAGCCGCGCGAGGTCGGGCCCCACAGTTGACATAGGGGGCGGCAATATCCTCATTGATGTCATAGCTGAGGGCCGTGCTCAATCCGGGATTATCAAAAAACAGTCCGTCAAATTCCTGCCTGGCACAACCTTCATTGTCTCGACGCGCTTGAATCTCGTAGCTGGTTTCACTCCAGCGGCGCAATAATTCGGTACGACCGGAACTGAACAGACAATCACCATCCTCATAAATCTCAATACCGTCAGTGTCATCAAGCGTTGCTATGACACTGACAGGGATGGCGATATCGGCGAAGCGCTGCTTAAAAGAAGCGGCCCTGTCTCCAAGCACTTGAACAACGGCCCCGAGTTCTTCGTTAAATAGAACCGAGAGTGCATCGCCTGGCTGCTCATCGAGGCAAATTCTGATCCCTGTATTACCGGCAAAAGCCATCTCTGCCAATGTGGTCATCAAACCACCATCAGACCGATCGTGATAGGCGATCAGTTCTCCGCTTTGATTGGCGGCCTGGATAGCGTCGAAAAAAGCTTTGAGTTTCTCTGGACTCAGTAAATCGGCCGGGGTATCGCCCAGCTGGCTGTAGGTCTGAGCCAATATTGAGCCGCCCAGGCGATTGCGATTTTCGCCGAGATCAATGTACAGCAGTACTGTGTCGCCAAGGTCGGAGCGCAACTCTGGCGTTAGTGTTTTGCGAACATCGGAGACCGGGGCAAAAGCAGAAATAACCAGTGACAATGGTGATGTCACCGACTTCTCCTGTCCCTGTTCCTCCCAGGTCGTGCGCATGGACATGGAGTCCTTGCCGACCGGAATCGAAATGCCCAGTTTTGGACAGAGCTCTTCACCGATTGCTTGTACCGTGCGGAACAGTTTTTCGTCCTCACCAGGATGGCCTGCGGCACACATCCAGTTAGCGGATAACCTGACGTCAGCAAGCCGGTCAATGGCCGCTGCCGCAATATTGGTGATCGCCTCCCCAATCGCCATGCGGCCCGATGCCGGGGCATCCAGCAACGCAACCGGTGAACGTTCACCCATCGCCATCGCCTCACCACAGTAGCTATCGTAACTGACGGTGGTCACCGCACAATCGGCGACAGGCACCTGGCAAGGCCCCACCATCTGATCTCTGACAACCATGCCGGTAACACTGCGATCACCGATAGTGATAAGAAAGCTTTTACTGGCCACGGCCGGATGGGTAAGCACGCGATCAATGGCATCATCCAGCGCGATATCCGAGCGCTCAATGGGTGTCTTTGTAGCCGTCAGTCTCTCTGCTGTACGGTGCATTTTCGGCGGTTTGCCGAACAGCACAGACATGGGAAGATCCACGGGCCTGGCGGAAAAATGCCTGTCGTTCAGCAGCAAATGCCTTTCGGAAGTGGCTTCGCCAACCACCGCGTAGGGGCAGCGTTCGCGCTGGCAAATTGCTTCAAAATCCGCCAGTTGCTCAGGTCTTACGGCGAGCACATAACGTTCCTGAGCTTCATTGCACCAGACTGCCAACGGTGACATGCCGGGTTCATCATTGGGCACATCGCGCAGTTCAAATCTGCCGCCGCAACCACCATCTTTTACCAACTCGGGGAAGGCATTGGACAGGCCGCCGGCGCCCACATCGTGGATAAAGGCGATGGGGTTACCATTACCCCGCTGCCAGCACTGATCGATCACCTCCTGACAGCGGCGTTCAATTTCGGGGTTCTGCCGCTGTACCGAGGCAAAATCAAGATCCTCGGCACTACTGCCGGAACTCATTGATGAGGCGGCACCGCCACCGAGACCAATCAACATTGCCGGTCCGCCCAGCACAATCAGTTTGCAGCCGCTTTCAAAGGGCTTCTTTTCAATGTGTTCTTCACGAATGTTGCCGTAACCGCCAGCGATCATAATGGGTTTGTGATAGCCGCGGCGTTCGCCATTAAAGTCCTGCTCGAATGTGCGGAAGTAGCCACAGAGATTGGGTCGACCATATTCATTATTGAATGCCGCCCCGCCAATAGGCCCCTCAAGCATGATCTCCAGGGCACTGCTGATCCGGTCAGGTTTTCCGTAATCCGATTCCCATGGGCATTCAAAACCGGGAATATAGAGATTGGAAACTGAAAAGCCGGTAAGACCCACTTTTGGTTTTGACCCTCTACCCACTGCCCCTTCATCGCGTATCTCACCTCCGGCACCCGTACCGGCACCGGCAAAGGGGGCAATTGCCGTCGGGTGGTTATGGGTTTCAACCTTCATCAGGAGATGAACAGGCTCTTGCGTGAATTGATAGATTTTGCTGTCCGGGTCCGGGAAAAACCGGCCAGCATGACTGCCGGCGATCACAGAGGCATTATCTGAATAAGCGGACAACACGCCTGCACCACTTTTTTCAAACGTATTTTTGATCATGGCAAACAGGGATTTTTCCTGCTTCTGACCGTCGATTGTCCAGGAGGCGTTGAATATTTTATGGCGGCAATGCTCTGAATTGGCCTGGGCAAACATCATTAATTCCACATCGGTGGGGTCCCTTTGCAGCTCATTGAAACAGTTCACCAGATAATCGATTTCATCATCCGCAAGGGCCAGCCCCAATGAGACATTAGCCCGGGATAGCGCCTGCCGTCCCTCTGCGAGCAGGGGCACCGTGATCATGGGTGCCGGTTGCTGGTGCTGAAACAGGCTCTCTGCCCTTTCCTGGTCAAAATAGACCATTTCCACCATGCGATCGTGGAGGGCATCGGCCAGCGCTATTTTGGAGTCTTGATGAATATCGCCCCTCAAATAGTAGGCAATGCCGCGCTCTATCCGCTCGACTGATGTCACGCCGGCGTTGCGGAGGATGTCTGTGGCCTTGCTGGACCAAGGAGAGATGGTTCCGGCACGGGGCGTCACCAGCATCAGCATGCCGTCGTTATTTTCAGGGAGGATTTTCGGGCCGTATTCCAGTAATGACGTCAGTGTCAGATACTCGGTTTCGCTCAGGGGCGAGACCAGATCCACGAAATGTCTGTATTCAGCGTAAACGGATTCCACAGCGGGATCGACTGACTGAAGAGACGCCAGTAACTGTCGCTGCCTGAAACTGGAAAGTACGGGGTTTCCGGGAAAAATCTGCATCTTAGGGTAACTCGTATGGGGCCATTCCGAAGGGGCGACATTGTACTGGAATTGCCCTCTGAGCGTCATCGGGAGATTCCGACCCGGCATGTGCACAGAAAACGGTTGAACCCTGAGACCTCTCTCACTAACCTAGGCCCCGCATTAAGCTATTATCACAAACGCATGGACGTGTTATCCGCAGGGTTGTTCTTTATCTATAGCAACAATATTCACCGGGCCAGGGGCTTTCCGAGAATGCGTGACACATTGGGTGTATAGGTGCTGGGTTTCTACTTCCATCTGAAAAAAGCCACAAAACGCATCCTGTATAGCCTACTGCTCTTTTTGTTTGCCCTGACACTTTCCACCAGCCGCGCACCCACTCAACTGGAAGAGGTGATTAATCGGGGAGAATTGCGTGTTATCACCCTGATGGGCTCGACCACCTATTTTCAAAATGCCAAGGGCGAAGGCGGCTTTGAGTACTGGCTTGCCAGTGCTTTTGCCGCGTCTCTCGGTGTTGAGCTCAAGATAACTCCCAGGGAATCCGTCAGTGGCGCGATCGTTGCTATCGGCGGCCCATTGGGCGATATGGCCGCAGCGGGATTAACGGTGACACCCCAGCGTCAGAAAGTGCTTCGTTTCAGCGAGCCCTACTATGAAGTTACCCAAAAGCTGATCTATCGAAATGGATCAAGGCGACCCCGCGATATAGAGGATCTGGCCGGTGGCCAGCTGCTGGTCATTCCCCAGAGCTCTCACAGCGAACGACTGGAAGAACTCAAAAATGATGAATACCCGTCACTCGAATGGCGGGAGGCATCTGGTCTGGAAATGCTGGATTTGATGGCCATGGTAGATTCCGGTGAAGTGGAGTACGCCATTGTGGATTCAATCTCCTTTCAGGTGGACAGGGGCATTTATCCCCGAGCTCGAGGCGCTTTTGATATTTCTGAACCACAGCCAATCGCCTGGGCTTTTCCCCGTCACGGCGACGATAGCCTGGTGGAAGCAGCAAACCGTTTTCTGGAGGGATATGAGGCATCGGGAGAGCTGGATCGATTAAAAAAACGCTCGCTGATTCAGACCAACGAATTTAATTTTGCGGGATCCCAGCTCTTCATGAAACGCGTCAGTAGTCGACTGCCCGATTATCAGGAAATGTTTCGGGAGGTAGCACAAAAATACGGCCTTGAGTGGCAACTCCTGGCAGCCATCGCCTATCAGGAGTCGCATTGGGATCACAAGGCAACATCCCCGACAGGGGTTCGTGGATTGATGATGCTCACCCTGCCGACAGCTAAAGAAATGGGAGTAAAAAATCGCCTTGACCCCAGACAGAGCCTTGATGGCGGCACCCGATATTTCCTCCAGACCAAATCTCGTATTCCCGACGATATCACTGAGCCAGACCGCACCTGGTTTGCCATGGCGGGTTACAACATCGGTCTCGGTCACCTTGAAGATGCAAGGGTGCTAACCGAGCGGGCGGGCAGAAACCCCCACCTGTGGAACGATGTCAAAGAGTTCCTGCCACTGTTACAACAGAAAAAATATTACAGCACAGTTAAGTACGGCTATGCACGGGGCTACGAGCCCGTCAGCTATGTCAGAAACGTGCGTCATTTCCGGACCATACTCAACTGGCACACACTGGATGAGAAACGTCGACTGGAGAGGGAAAATCGCCTTGAACTGCCAAACTCCAGCGACTGGAATACCGGCTCCATGTTGTCGCTGTAACGGTCAGGAAGACGCTACAACCCGGACTGTTTGCGACGCTGACGAAAGAACTGGCTGACCAGCTCTCCGCATTGCTCGGCCAACAGGCCGCCGATGACCTCAATACGATGATTGAAATGCGTCTGTTCGGTTAATTGCAACTGACTGACCACTGCACCGGCACGGGGTTCTGAAGCACCGTAGACCAGGCGACTAATTCTGGCGTGAATCATTGCTCCAACGCACATGGTACATGGCTCAATGGTGACATAGAGCGTCGTATCGGGAAGACGATAGTTGCTGACAGATCTTGCCGCATCGCGGAGGGCGACAATTTCAGCGTGGGCAGTGGGGTCACAATCGCCTATCGAGCAATTCCAGCCGCGGCCGATCACTGAACCGTTGCGTACCAACAGCGCTCCAACTGGCACCTCACCGACAGCCCCAGCCTGCTTTGCCAGCGACATAGCTTCCAGCATCCACTGCCTGTCCTGTGGTTTGTAGCCTTTGCTGATCATTACAGGTCCTCGCTGACATGAATCATTTCACCACATCCATTTCACTGCCCTGCCGGTCCACCGTATCCTGTAAAAAGTCGTCGAGCTTTTCGACGCGTTCTACTTCCCGCTGATAAATGGCTGCCGGTTGCTCAGCGGAGACAGACGTTTTTTTGCCGCCGATCAACACCACATAAAGTACGCCAACTAGAACTAATGCCAATAACAGGAATTTCATCCACTGACCCCCTACTCTGTTTTGCGTTTCCGAGCCAATTGGCTGCCCCTGATTACCTGCATAATACAGCAGACAAACAAACTGCAATTCTTTATCCCTCTGGATGCGCCTTCAACAGGTTTGCCTATGATACGCTGGTGATTGGTCCTGTCGGCAGACAACTCCTAACCGTTTGTGAAGATACCGAAAGCGGCCGGCTGGCAGCTGAGTGAAGCCAGAACATTGCATTACCGGGAACCGGTTATAACTGAGAAAACGAAAATGCAAGACACATACCAGAAACTGAAACAGCCACCCTGGTTAAAAAACAGCCATGGAGAGAGTCGTCGTGTCGGTGTCGAGCTCGAGATCAGCGGGCTTGATCTCGATGCGCTGGCTGGCAGTGTGTCGGACATCCTTGGGCTTGATATAGAAACCAAAGGGCGTTACGAACGTCTCCTCACGGGCGATCCAGATGGAGACTGGCTGGTGGAGCTCGATTTCGATCTGCTCAAACGACTCGGGCGGGAGCCTCGCTCCGGTGATTCTTTGAGCGGCCAGCTGGAAGAGACCACCGAGGAATTATTGGCCTGGGCTGCCCAATCGCTGGTGCCACACGAGATTGTGAGTCCACCGTTGCCACTGGCCCGGCTTGGCGAAGTCGAGGATCTCATCACACGGCTGCGCGAAAGGGGTGCCAAGGGCACATCGGACCGCGCCACCAACGCTTTTGGCATGCAATTCAACCCTGAACTGCCGAGTCTCGAACCGAGGCTTATTACCGCTTGCCTGAAAGCTTTTCTCTGCCTTTACGACTGGTTATACGTTCGCGCTGACATCGACCTTGCCCGCCGTGTCACCAGTTATGTCGACCCTTTCCCTGCCAACTACGTTAAAAAAGTCATCGCAGCGGATTACTGGCCCGATATTTCAACCCTGATTGACGACTACCTCGCCGATAATCCGACGCGTAACCGTGCACTCGATATGCTGCCGCTATTCATGTTTCTGGACGAAGATCGTGTCCGTGCAAAGGCCGACGACGCCCTGATCAAGGCACGCCCCACCTTTCACTACCGCCTGCCGGATTGCGAAATCGACAAGCCCGACTGGGGGCTTTATGTGTCGTGGAACGACTGGGTCGAGGTAGAGCGCCTCGCGGCGGATGAAGCCCGCCTGCAACGCTGCTGTGCAGCGTATCTGCAATATCTCAACAGCCCGCTCAAGCGTCTTTTCAGTAACTGGGCAACCACGGTGGAGAACAGGTGGCTCGACCAGTAATTGCCATTACGGGACCCCAGCGTGGGGCGATTGGTCCACGGTTGCTGGTGGCAATGGCGATCCGCCTTTATGGCGGGAATCCGCTACAACTCCGTCCGGGTGATGAACAGCGTGACCTTGAGTATCACGGTGTCGTTGTGACCGGCGGCCATGATGTCGAACCGGTACTTTACGCAGCGGAACCTGAGATTGAACCCAACTACGACACCGCTCGCGATGCGCTGGAAATCGCAGTGATCAACGATGCGCTCGAGCGAAAGCTACCCTTGCTGGGTATTTGTCGGGGCAACCAATTACTGAATATTTGCCGGGGCGGATCACTGCACCAGGAATTGCGCTCCCGGCGTAGGCAAACTTCCAACCGGTGGACCATCCTGCCCATCAAGACACTGTGTATTACCGCTGAACCGGAAACAGGGAGCAGTGTGCTGGCCACACTGTTTGAGCGTGGTCGTTCACGGATCAACAGTCTGCACAATCAGGGTATCGACCGTGTTGGTGACGGTCTTGTGGTAACCGGTCGCGACCTTGATGGCATCGTCCAGGCCATTGAAGACACTTCCCGGGATTTTTTGCTGGGTGTGCAATGGCACCCTGAATTCTTGTTATATATGCGTCGTCAGCGCGCCCTGTTCAAGGAAGTTGTCAGGCATGCAAAAACACATAAAGAATACTTTGGCGGACTGAAATATTGATAAGGCGATGGATCTATAGAGCTGAACAACTGTTTATCGGCTATCAACAGGTTTCCTTCCGTTTTGACAGAGTCTTCCGGGTGACTGCCCTATCTCAGTGCAGGTAATTGCCAGCTATGTTAAGTTCATCACCGCGCTATTTCTTTGCTCTACGCTGTTTGGATTATTCACCATGAACAAGCGTCCCGGTTGGGTTTTTTATACATCGTTAATACTGCTGACAGCTTTTGTCGGCCTGGGGGCTGTCAATCCCGAGCAGTTGTCGGCATGGGCTGGCATTGGGCTGAAGTTTACAACCGAGCATTTTGGCTGGCTGTATCTGTTTGCCACGAGTGGGTTTCTGCTGTTCTGCATCAGTATTGCTGTAAGCGATTATGGCCATATTAGGTTGGGGGCTGACGGCGAAGCAGCGGAATTCCCCTATTTCACCTGGCTGGGGATGATTTTTTCTGCTGGCATGGGTGTGGGATTGGTCTTCTGGGCAGTGGCAGAGCCCATGAGCCACTTTGTCAGTCCGCCTTTCGGCGAGGCCGAGCCTCGTAGTCCCCAGGCAGCGGGGGCTGCGATGCGCTACGCGCTGTTTCATTGGGGTTTTCACCAGTGGGCCAATTTTGCGTTGGTCGGGTTATCCATTGCCTATGTACGCTTCCGGATGCAGCGCCCGGGGCTGATCAGTGAGACTTTTCGACCCCTGTTGGGTGACAGGGTGGATGGTGCCCGCGGCCATCTGATCAACATTCTGGCGGTGGTTTCGACGGTATTTGGTGTGGCTACCACGCTGGGGCTGGGTGTTATTCAGATTAACAGTGGGCTGGTGTCAGTGAGCGATGTGCCTTTTGGTGCCAGCCAGCAGCTGATGATTCTGGCTGGTATCTCAATGATTTTTCTGGTGTGTGCGCTGGCGCCGCTGGAGAGTGGCGTGCGTTACATCAGTGATTTAAATATGTTGCTGGCGGGTGCGCTACTGGTGTTTGTGTTTTTTGCCGGTCCCACCGATTTCATTACCGCCGCGATGACCAACGCTATCGGTGATTATTTTGGCAATATTATGGGCATGAGTTTGGTGATGACTCCCTATACCGGCGATGACTGGGTAGAGCGCTGGACGATTTTTTACTGGGCCTGGGGCCTCTCCTGGGCGCCATTTGTGGGAAGTTTTATTGCACGTATTTCCCGCGGTCGAACCATCCGCGAATTTGTCATGGGTGTGATCGGCATGCCGGTACTGCTGAGTGTGCTGTGGTTTTCGACCTTTGGTGGCTCGGCGCTTTATTTTGAACTATTTGAGGGTGCAGCCTTGGGCGATGCAGTAGTGCAAGAGATGAGCTCTGCCCTGTTTGCCACCCTGGCACTTCTGCCGGGAGCGGAGATTGTCAGTATTCTGATGCTGGTGCTGATTATCCTGTTTGTGATTACTTCGGCCAATTCCGCCACCTTTGTGCTGGGTATGTTTACCAGTAAGGGTGTGCTCACGCCCAGCCGCTGGTCGCGCGTGACCTGGGGTGTGATTCAGGTACTGGTGGCTGGTGTATTGCTACTCAGTGGTGGACTGGCAGCGCTTCAGACCATCTCTATCGTGGCGGCCTTTCCATTTATGATTCTGATGATTTTTATGGCCTCTTCATTGCTCCGATCCCTGCGTACTGAGCGTCGCCAGCGGGAGTTACACGAAGCCATGACCCGCGAGCGGTTACTGCGGCTACTGGACAGCAGTGATCACCTGGGAGAGCCGGAGCGACCGACAGAATTTGATGAACTGCGGGAAGAACTAATAGAACAGGTCAGTCGAGAGGAACCCTCTCGATCGGAGTAAACACTATCTGACGGCAGCGTTCCGCCATTCATGTGCATCGAATCCAGTGCGGGTTCCTGTTGTGGTTGGTTTGCCTGACCGGTCGTCTGATCGCCGCTCTGCTGGGCCGGAGCTCGGCGATAAGCGTATTCACGGTCCTTACGGCTGCGAGGACACTGGCTCGGTCAGGTTTGCGGCGGCGCTGGTTGATGTCCGGTGAACTGCTTTTGGGCAGTTGCCTTCATCCTTCTTCCTCAGGCGCTACCTTCCAGTGTTCGGGCCCCTTGTGTAGTGGGCAAGTCTACCTAGAAACCTTAGGAACAAAACCACGTTCAACAATCAAGATGGGCTTTCAAAAGTAGCGCCGCTGCGTATCTGCAAGAGCTCGGCATACCATATCTATTATTGTCCCCGACAGATCACCGGATGTAATCAGTGCTTGAGGGGGAGATGCTTCAGCAGGTCAGTAATGGCGACTGGCAATGGCGGTTTCTTCCCTCTCGCTTGGCACGGTACAACGCATCATCGGCCTGCTTTAACAGGGCGTCTGCTTCGGGTATATGTGTCGTTCCTATGGCGGGTATCAGTGTCGCTCCTCCCGTGCTCACAGTAATCGCTGCCTCCAGATTATCCAGTTTACTAACTAGCCGGGAGAGGCGCTTTGCCACGGTATAACAACCAGCTTCATCAGTATGTGGCAGCAGGAGCAAGAACTCCTCACCGCCTAGCCGTATAACAGTGTCCGTTATCCGAGCCACCTGCTTGAGAGCAATAGCCAGTTTCCGGAGTGCCACATCCCCCGCGGGATGACCGTACGTATCGTTATAATGTTTAAAGTGATCAAGATCCACGATCACCAACGACAGCGGCTCCCCAGTTCGCGAACTACGCTGTAACTCTTCCTGCATCCGCTTATCCAGTGCACGTCGATTACCAAGTTGAGTCAGTGGGTCCGTAGCGGACAACAGCTTTAGTTTTCGATTCACTGACTCCAACTCTTTTTGACGGCAGAGCAACTCCGCTTCTGCGTGCTTCTGGGCCGTGATTTCTTGAATCTGTGAAACAAAATACTCTGGATTGTCTTGCTCGTCACGAACCACTGAAACACTCAGAAGGACCCAAATCTCACGCCCATCCTTATGAAAATACCGCTTCTCCATCCGATATGTGTCACGCTCACCCGCCAGTATTTCACACAGAAGCTTCAAGTCTGTATCCAGGTCATCCGGATGAGTGATGGCCTGAAAATCAATAGCCAACAATTCGGTTGCCGTATAACCTAAAATTTTGCTAATCGCACGATTGACCCTTAACCAGCGGCCCTCAGGGCTCACCAAAGCCATCCCGATCGGGGCATATTCGAACGCACTCTCAAACAGCCTGATGTTGTCACGCAACCGTTTGACAGCTTCCCGTCTCTCACGATCGACCTGATGCTGCTCAATGACCTGACCGATTCGCCCAGCCATGAGTTCAATGAGTTCTATATCAATGTCATCAAAAGGGTGCTCTCGGACTTCTGGCGCTGTGAAATTCAGGGTGCCATGAATTCCTCCATTAACGTGAATAGGCGTGGCAAGGTAAGCCTCCAGTTGCATCTGTCGGTAAGCCGGATGGCCGTAGAAAGCAACATCCTCTGCTGCATGGGTGACCGCCATGGTCGAGTCTTTGCTGACGACTACCGAGCAATAGGTCTCACCGAGTGGCAGGGTATCTCCGGTGATCAAGCCCGTGGTACCGGGTTCAATAGCAAGAATCGTATATTGATCACCGCGGATTCGACTGACAATACCCGTCGGCATATCGAATAAGCGCATCGCCGTTTTAAGATAATCAGCGTAGAGCTCGCTGTAGGAATGATATCGGCTCAAGCTGAGCCGGTGAAATTCACGAAAATGGTCTGCCCGCCTGGCAAACCTACTGGTGTTTAAATCCGTCATAAATGGGAGTTGATCCTGACTGATGACAGGCGGCTTGCTTCTGAGGCATAGCGCACAAGTAGTTTGTTATTATCTCAATTACTATTAACCGGCACAAACATGTCTGGTTTGTAGAATAACGGAGGTTCAAGTTGGCTGGTTTCCCGATTTATTTACCCTGAGGACGAGATAACACCCCAGATTGCCCAGATTATTCTGTTCCGCTCTACATCTGGCCGTTAACCTGAACCTGCGATCAAGCTGATAAGCACTCTCCAAACCCGGTTCATACCGAGTCGGGGAAAACAAACACGCTGTTGAGGCGAAGGATATCTACCAATACCAGGGAGCTAAAAACCTGATGATCGTTCCCACATATCAGCACATAAAACAGCTGATTTTTTATATTAAACCAGCAATATGTCTGCTCGGTATTTATAGTTGACCAAAGGCGTCTTTGGCCCATTCGATACTTTTCAAATACAGGCTGCCAAGTTCTTCCGGGCTTAGGCAGGTTAAGTTTTCATGTGCCAATTCCCAGCGTTCATAAGAGAGAACATCATTAAGGATATCTCCAGCAGGACCTTCCTGGAAAAGAATCGCCTGTCGCATTTGCTCACCAATTGGCATCTGCTCCAATGCTTCCGCCAGGGGGATATCCAACATACTATCAAGAGAAGACAACATTCCTATCAGAAATAGATTTCCCGCCTGCTCTCCGCACTGAAGCGCAGTCAATTCGCACATTTTTCCCCGGATCAGCGCTTGCTGGAAACTGGCACCGGGCTTGCCTGACAATGTAGCTAATGTCAAAACGTTGACCCAACGTCTTACTTCGTTCAGGCCCAGATAAGATACAGCGTGTGTTATGGACTCCATTTTATTTCGCAGGCCAAAAAATGCGGAATTAATATAACGAAGCAATTTATAACTTAAACCAGCATCTTGAGAAACGATTGAGGCAAGCTCCGAAAAAGTAACATCAGGGTCATTTACCAGTGTTAACAGCTTCACCGCAGCGAGATGATTAACGCCTACTCGCCGGCCTTTAACAGTATTTGGCTTACTGAAGAAAAAGCCCTGAAACAGCTCACAACCTGCATCACGAAACAACTCAAACATCTCATGAGTTTCAACCTTCTCGGCCAAAATGGTCAGGTTGTACGGTTTGAGCTCTTTAATTAGATCCAGAGTTTCCTGTAGTGGGTTGGCTAGCACATCGAGTTTCACAATATGAGCGAACTCCAGAAGTGGGCGCCATTCTGAACTCATCTGGAAGTCATCCAATGCAAGGGTGTACCCTTCGTTAGAAAGCTCTTTAAGCGCGCTGATTATTCGCAAATCAACTGCCACACTTTCCAGAACCTCGATAACGATGCGATCCTTGGGTAAATAAAGTGGTATTTTTTCCAACAGATTTTGGGCGGTAAAATTAATAAATGCTTTTGAGTTACCAACTACGTTATTAAGTCCGATTTCAAGAATAGTGTCCGTAATTATCTGATTGGTGGCCTCGCTTGAACCATCCTTGCTGCTCAGGTCAAAATCCTGACCTCTGAACAAAAGCTCATAGGCGTGAATTGACATGTTTGAATCAAGAATTTCCTGACGTCCGACAACTATATTTGTCATCTACTGTTTCCTGTTTTCTCATGATTTTACTATCCATTTTTTAAAATACCTACTTTTAAAATGGCCAATCCCGAGACTGAGTTATGAAGATTTTGGCAAACGTAAAATGACAAAAAATAAATGCCTTTTTATTCAGGTCCACATGCAACTTTGTTGTTAATGGCCACCACTTCAACACTCCCTGCTTCCACAACAATAATCCGAGGTCTCTTTGGTGAAACAGTTGATCTTGTAGGTCAATCGCCTGTATAGGATGCCATATGTACAATCTATGCTGGTTGCCACTTAGCACTAGTTAGCATCCATCTTATTTTGCTAGGCTGATTCAGGCAGTGATAATGTATGTTGATCAGTTTTTCTGGCATTTCAATCAGGGTAAAAAACCAGTGCAGATCGTAACGATTACTCCTATTTATACTTCACGGCGGCTGCAATCGGGCATGGATCGGCGCTCGCGGGACTACCGGTCTATGCTGTCGGGAATGCCAGCAGATAATGAGAAGCAATGTGCCCTAACCGCCACCTGAGAACCAAAACGTGAATACATTCCCAGTACGTCATCATTTCGTCGTTATCCTCATTCTAGGGGCATTCACGATCCCAGGGCTGTCCTGAGAGTTCTTTTCAACCACTGGCCAAGGTTACGCCATGACAATGAATGTATCACAGACCAAGGACGCCAACGGCCGGGGCTGGGCAATAGTGATCTACGGGCTGCTGCTGGGCAGCATCATGACAGTGGTGACGGCTCCGGTAGCTGCAATTCTGGCCCATTGGCGATGTCCCGGCAGCGCCCCCTGGGTGGCCAGCCATCTCCACTTTCAGGCGCGGACGTTCTGGATCGGCCTGATGGCCTGTGCGCTGGCTTTCGCTTCCTGGCAGGGACTCGGCTACCTGGGTGCACCTCCGGTTACTGCCTGGATTTTCGGGTATCTGTTCTTTACTGCCCTGTTGATCTGGCTGGTGGGGCGCTGCGCCATTGGCATTCACCGGCTAACCGCCAATCTGCCAATGGATGCTCCAAACAGCCCGCTCTTTGGCCTGCACTCATCCAAGAAGTGATCAGCGCGAAGTAACCCGCCGATAGATGGCGGGCAAAGCCTGGGGCAGATGTTCGGGCCGACTCACCATAGCCCAACCTCCTCGACCGAACAGACGGGGCAGATAGGCCTCCGCCTCTCTGTCCACAGTGACGGCGAACACCTGCACCTCCCGGTGCCGGGCGTCCAGAATCGCCCTGCGGGTATCCTCAATAGCATAACGGCCTTCGTAATAGTCTGTGTCATTGGGCTTGCCGTCGCTGAGCATCAGCAAGAGTCGGTGCCGCTGGGGGCGCTGTGCCAGAAGTTCTGTGCAATGACGAATGGCTGGCCCCATACGGGTATAGTGGCCCGGCTGCAGAGCCTGGATTCGTCGCTCCACCCGCTCCTCCATGACCTCGTCAAAGGACTTTAGGGTGCTCACCCAGACCTGCTCTCGTCGCCGGGAAGTAAAACAGTGGATGGCGTAGTCGTCGCCGGACAGGGCAAGGCCGTGGGCCAGAGCCAACAGTGCCTCCCTGGCCACATCGATCACCCGCCGGTCCTCCAGCCAGGCATCCGTGGACAGGGAGACATCCACCAGAATATCCACCGCCAGATCCCGGGTACGTGGCAGTGAAGCGAGGTAAAGACCGTCACTGGCTGTGCCGGTGGCCGCCAAGTCGCAGTGGGCGCGGACGACAGCATCCATATCCAGCTCCGTCCCCTCCAATTGGCCTCGCAGCACCTCACGGCCCGGGCGCAGCGCCTCAAACTGGCGCCGCACACTCAGGATCCTGCGCCGGGTCGCTTCGTCCTGTGGCATGATCTGCTCTGCCTCACGGTAGGGCTCGACAAGCACCTGGCAGTGCTCCGGTAGGTAACGACCTTTGCGGTAGTCCCACTCCGGGTATCGGTATATTCCCGACAGCGGAGCACCGGCGGCAGCGTCTGGAGGCAGGTCCAGCTCCATCCTGATTTTGGCGGCGGCTTTTTTGCGGTGGGGACTGACGGTGATCTCATCCAGCTGTTCGGCGGACTTGTGAGCATCCTCGTCCTCCTCATCGTCCACCAGACGATTCAGGTTCACCATCTCGGCGATGGAAAGCATTTTCTCGAAGCGGTTGAACACCAGCGGATCGTCCCGCTCACTCTCCGTTTGACGGCGACGGCTGGCCTTGCGACGCCCCTCTGGCCCCGTCTGAGTGGCACTGTCGTCAGCAACGTCTTCCTGTTCCCCATGCGCGCGGGGCACTGTTCCCATCATCACGGCTTCTCCCCAAAGGGGTACTGGCAACGGCGGTCGGTAGCCTTTCGGTGCATGCCACTCGTCCGGCGGCCTATCGTCGAGAACAGCAGAATAGAGATCTTTGGCAACCCCGCCCAGCGGCATCGAGTCGCCAAGCAATCGACGGATCACTGCCTCCAGTGCTGCCTCCATACGCGGCAGCTTCCGCCTGGGGCGAAGCGCCAGTAGAGCTGAGCACAGTCGGTCATGGCGAGTGCCCAGGCCCGGATAATATGCGAGCACCGTAGTACTGCTGCGCCGCACTTCCCGGAGGGCGAGGATATCCCGGCGCAATAAGTCCGGCTCAGACGGAAGTGACCGGGCACAAGCCAGGTAAGCAGCCAGCCAGAAATACAGATCACGATTGAGGTCCCGGTCGGGAAGCAGGTCGATGTGTGGCGGCAACAACAGATGTTGTTCGTCCACCCGAGCCAGATCCAGGAGCTCTTCGTCGAACCCCAGGCGCTGCCGCCAGCGGAGTCGATGTCCGGACGTCCGGGCAGATATGACGCTGAGCTCAAGACCCGGGTCTCCACCGCTAAGGCGAAAAAAAACCGCCAGACTCTTCTCCAGCTCCCGGAACCTGACCATTGCCTCCGGATAATGGGGATAACTGGCTGCCCGGGAAGCCCAGCGGTGCCAGCGTTGCCCTACCCACTCTTCCAGCTCCAGAAACTCCAGCAGACCTCGACGGCTCATCATTCATTGCCGAAGGTGGCGCGGATGGCCTCAAGCAACCCGTCCTGAATATCAAGGTCATCGCTCAGTGGTTCCACCAGGGTGGCACGGGCCGCCTGCAGTGTCGGCATTCCGGCCGCCATCAGTGTGGCGCAGTAGATCAGCAGGCGGGTAGAAACAGTCTCTTCCAGATCCTGCCCTTTTAGCGTCCGCAGGCGGACCGCCAGATTCACCAGTGCCGTGCACTGATCGGCCGCCAAACCACTCTCCCTAGCAACGATATCCCGCTCCAGGACGGGCGGTGGAAAATCAAAACTGAGTGCGACAAAGCGCTGACGGGTACTGGGCTTGAGGGATTTTAGAATATGCTGATAGCCGGGATTATAGGACACCACCAGCATGAAATCCGGAGGTGCCTGCAACAGTTCACCCGTGCGTTCCAGAGGCAGCGCACGGCGGTCGTCCGTCAGCGGATGCAGAACCACGGTGACATCCTTGCGCGCCTCCACCACCTCATCCAGATAGCAGATACCGCCTTCCCGGACGGCCCGGGTCAGGGGACCATCCACCCACTGGGTCTCGCCACCACGCAGCAGATAGCGACCGGTGAGATCTGCAGCAGTCAGGTCGTCGTGACAGGACACGGTAAACAAAGGCCTGTTTAGTTTGGCCGCCATATGGTGGACGAACCGGGTCTTGCCGCAACCCGTGGGCCCCTTCAGTAACAGCGGCAACCGGTGCTCCCAGGCGTGACGAAACAACTCACACTCGTCTCCAACGGGGCGATAGAAGGGTAGATTCCCACCGGAATGGGAAACAGATTCAGCAGAGTCGGACATGTTTTTTCCCGATTGATAACGACGTCACCACCGACAGGCAATAGCGCCTTTCAAGGCTGCTATTGTATTCAGACGGGTTCTGTCGGCGTGTCGGCAACCTGCTCCCGGGCTGGCCCGAAGGTGGCATAAAGGAACAACAGTGCAGCCACGGCCACTACCACGCCCGCCCCCAGACGCATGGCGTAGAACAGCCCCAACTGGGACTGTACCTCCATGTAGTTCATTCCCATGACTCTTTGCAGATGGGTCTGCACCACGCCGGCAAACGTCAGAGTGAATGTCATGAAGCACATGGCGGATGTCATTATCCAGAAGCTCCACATATTGAGGATCTGATTATACGGCTGCATCCTGCGCAACTGAGGCATGGCGTAAGTGATGACGGCCAGCACCATCATCACATAGGCACCGTAGAAAGCCAGGTGACCGTGGGCGGCCGTAACCTGGGTGCCGTGGGTGTAATAATTGACGAAGGACAGAGTGTGCATGAAACCCCAGACACCTGCCCCGAAGAACGCCACTGTGGCACTACCCAGAGTCCAGAGCATGGCGGCCTTATTGGGATGGTTGCGACGTCCCTTCCAGAACATGTAGAAGGCAAACAACACCATGGCAAAGAAAGGCAGCACTTCAAGGGTGGAGAAAATACTGCCGATCGGCTGCCAGTACCAAGGGGCGCCAATCCAGTAGTAATGGTGACCGGTCCCCAGGAGACCGGAAAACAGGGCCAGTCCAATAATCACGTACAGCCACTTCTCAATGATTTCGCGGTCGACACCGGTCATCTTGATCAACAGATAGGCCAGCAGTGACCCCATGATCAATTCCCAGACACCCTCAACCCAGACATGGACGACCCACCACCAGTAAAGCTTGTCCACGGCCAGATTGGCTGGATTGTAAAAGGCGAACAACCAAAATATTGCGGCCAGCCACAGTCCCAACATCAACACCATATTGATTGCCGTTCGGCGGCCCTTGTAGAGGGTGATGCTGGTGTTGTAGAGAAAGATCAAAAAGGAGACGGTAATCAGGATTTTCGCCCAGAGGGGTTGTTCCAGAAACTCCCGGCCCTCATGGATACCAAACTGATAACTAATGAGCGAACCGGCACCGGCCACGGCAAACAGGGCAAGCTGCAGGTAGGCCAGTTTGGGGCTGTGAATATCCGTTTCCGCCTCCTCCGGCATCAGGTAGTAGGTGCACCCCATAAAACCCATCAACAACCATACGATCAGCAGATTGGTGTGACTCATGCGCATGATGTGGAACGGCATGGCCTCAGTCATGAACTCGGGCAGGACATAGACAGTAGCCGCCAACAGGCCAAACACCACCTGTAGCACAAACAGCGCCATCGCGACCATGAAAAACGGGAGAGCCACCTTCTGGGTTTCGTATTTCATCGTCAAATATCTCCTTTTAATTATTATCTCGGGGCTTTCGACAGACTTTTGGTATTGGGGCGATCCTATTTGTGGTCCCCGGTGAACACATCAACCGGAGGGATGAGGTGGCCAACCCTGGGTATCGATATCGTCTGTCCAGCGGAAAAAATCCACCAGGGCATCAAGTTCTGGCTCGCTAAGATCGAAGGCAGGCATTTTTCGCCGCCCCTCAACGTTCAGAGGCTGTGCTTTGATCCAGCCCTTAATACCGGCCCGGGCCGCCTCCGGATTTTTCCTGCCGCCATAGCGATGCCAGACATTACCCAGTTCGGGGCCGAAGTATGCGCCCTCCCCCAGGATGGTATGGCAGTTGATACAACTGTTCTTTTCCCATACGTGTTTGCCCAGCTTGACAGACTCCGTCAACCCTTCTTTGTCGGTAGAAATATTCACCATGTAAAAATGGCTGTGGACAGTCAGAGCGGCGAAGACGATAAAAAAGAATAGCGAACCGCCAAAGAAGATATTTCGGGCTCCGGAACGAGTCAGTTTTTCCGTCATAAATACCTCTCCATGCACGGTTATTGTTTTAGTTTTTCAACCGATGTTACACACCGTTCTATGCAGACTAGCACCGATCTGGTCATCCCACCAATCCTATGCCTAGACTTACTGACTCGACCTTTCAAAAACATTTGCCGCTGCCGGACTACTGCATTGGGCCAGCTAAAGAGCCCCAAGGGCATGGGGTTCTCCATGACAGTGTTCCGCTCCCCTCAATCTGCAACGAGATGCCCGTGACCAGCAAAGCATTTAGCACAGCGTTTAATCTGCCGGTACACTATCTAACTCTTATTGGGGCTACATTGACTCCTTGCTGTGAATTAAGGATAGATGTCTAGTGGTTTCGGTCAGTGGTACTGTATGTTGATCAGTTTTTCTGGCATTTCAATCAGGATAAAATCAGTGCAGATGGTAACGATTACTCCTATTCATACTTCACGGCGGCTGCAATCGGGCATGGATCGGCGCTCGCGGGACTACCGGTCTATGCTGTCGGGAATGCCAGCAGATAATGAGCAGCAATGTGCCCTAACCGCCACCTGAGAACCAAAACGTGAATACATTCCCAGTACGTCATCATTTCGTCGTTATCCTCATTCTAGGGGCACTCGCGATCCCAGGGCTGTCGTCGGCAAACACCGAGTTTTCCACCTGTCTCACATCACTTCAGGTACAGGCCCGCAGCGCGGGCATCAACGATAGTATTCTAAGGGATGTCATTCCGGGCCTACAGCAACAGGAGCGGGTTATCAGCCTTGACCGGAAGCAGCCCGAGTTCCTGCAGACCTTTTCCGAGTACCTTGGTCTGCGGGTCACCCCGGAGCGTGTCGAACGCGGGCGGGCGCTGCTCGAAAAGCACCGGTCGTTTCTCCTGGATCTGCAGGAGCAGTATGGTGTACCTCCGCAGTATCTCGTGTCTTTTTGGGGTCTGGAAACCAATTACGGCAGCTACCTCGGTCGCATGCCAACACTCGACTCACTGGCGACCCTGGCCTGTGATCAGCGGCGCAGTGATTTCTTCTCAGGTGAGTTCATCGCAGCCCTGCAGCTGATGCAGCGCGAATCCCTTGAACCTGCGGATATGCAGGGGTCCTGGGCAGGTGCCGTAGGGCATACCCAGTTCATGCCCTCTTCATATTTACACTATGCCGTGGACGGTGACGGTGATGGCCAGATCGACCTTTGGCGCAGTGAGCGCGATGCCCTGGCATCCGGAGCCAACTACCTGAAAGCTCTGGGCTGGCAGTCTGGTCTTCGCTGGGGCCGAGAAGTGCAATTACCCGACAACTTTCCGTTTCAGTTTGCCGGTCAGCGCGACCAGCGCCGCCAGCTACAGGCGTGGGCCGACTACGGGGTAAAACGGAGCGATGGTGGAAAACTGCCCATCGCCAGTGCGGATGCCGCGTTACTGGTTCCAGCAGGACACCGCGGTCCCGCGTTCCTCGTCTATGGCAATTTCGAAATCATCATGCGCTGGAATCGGTCCGAGCTTTACGCCATTGCCGTTGGTCACCTGGCCGATCGCATCGCCGGTGCCGGTGCACTGCGCAATGGCACCAACCCCCAGGAGCCCCTGCGCAAAACTGATATTGAACTCGCCCAGAAGACACTGAATGCACTCGGTTATGATGCCGGTCCCGTCGACGGTGTGCTGGGCTCCGCAACCCGCAGTGCACTGCGTGACTTCCAGCTCGCCAATAATATGGTTGCGGACGGCTATCCCAACCCATCAACGCTGGAGGCTATCGCCACCCATGACAGGCGCTAAGTAAACTCTCAGTGTCATTGAATGTTCCGGAGCAATAGCAGGTTTTGGACAGGACGGGTTCAGTCACAGTGCCAGCATTGCCCGTAACAAAATAGCCATTTGCCCAACCTCCTGGTTTGGCAAAACCATTGGTCTACAGCTGTTCAACAACTTGTCCTGGATTATTATGAATTCGGTTTCATCAAACGCAGAACACGGAATGTATCGTTTGGCTTTTGCGTCTAGCCCTACTTGACAGTTGCTGGAGTATTTCTCAAAACACTTTTAATAGATAAATATAATTATTTAATTTTATTCATATTTTTTTAAGAATAGCCTGATAACTGGTAAGTTTTTCGCCTCAACCTGGCTCAACGGAGTACCAATGCACGTCGCCACCCTGATGCTGATTATTTTGAGTGCCGGTCTTGTCAGCCAATGGATTGCCTGGCGAATTCATCTGCCGGCAATCGTTGTATTGATTACAGCCGGCCTTGTTCTTGGACCTGTGAGTGGCATCATCGAACTGGGTTTATCTCAGGCCGAACTGACAGAGCTCATTGGTATGGGGGTCGCCATTATCCTGTTCGAAGGTGGCATGGATTTGAAGCTTGGTGAAATACGACGCGTTGGTCACGGCGTTGGCCGCCTGACAATTCTTGGTCCACCCCTGGCTTGGATTTTCGGTGCACTGGCCGCGCATTTTGTTGCCGGACTGAGTTGGCCAGTCGCCTGGGTGCTTGGCGCTATTCTGGTGGTCACAGGTCCGACCGTGATCCTGCCTTTGCTGCGTCAGGCCCGCCTCAACGGCGAATCGGCCTCACTATTGAAATGGGAAGGCATCGTCAACGACCCGATGGGGGTATTGCTGGCGGTGCTCACCTTTCAATACTTCACCCTCGCCGGGAGCGATTGGTCTCAGGTGCTCACAGGTCTCGGCGCGGCAATCGCCGCAGCGGCGCTGTTTGGCGGCGTGGGAGGATGGCTCACAGGCTGGTTCTACCGTCGCGGTGGGGTCCCTGCTCACCTCAAGCCACCGCTACTGATGTTGCTGGTGCTGGCGGCTTACTGGGCCAGCAATCTCGTACAGCATGAGGCGGGGTTGTTGACCGTGACGGTAATGGGCCTGGTTATCGGCAATATGAAACTTGTCGAGCGCGAGCCACTGCGTCACTTTAAGGAAAATCTTACCATCGTACTGGTATCGGTGCTGTTTATCGTCATCCCTTCCCAGCTCAGAATTGATCAGTTGGGGTTGCTGAACTGGCAAGTGGTGGCCTTTGTGCTGGCTATCCTGTTGCTGGTGCGACCGCTGTCCATCTTTCTGGCGACTCTGGGTGCACCCATGCGCGGCGGGGACAAACTGCTGCTGGCGTGGATTGCACCGAGAGGTATCGTCGCCGCAGCCACTGCCGGCATCTTTGGCCCGGCACTGGTTACTGCCGGCTATCAGGACGCCGAGCTGCTTCTACCGATCGTTTTTCTAATCATTATCGTGACGGTATTGGCACACGGTCTCACGCTGGGGCCACTGGCGCGAAAATTGTCTCTGGCAGCAAAGGAGGAAAATGGTCTGCTGATCGTAGGGGCCTCTCCATGGACTCAAGCCCTGGCAAAGGCCCTCAAGGATCTGGAAGTGGACGTGGTTGTCACCGACGGATCCTATCAACGCCTTAAACCAATCCGCATGGATGGTATCAAAGTCTACTTTGGAGAGATTCTCTCCGAACATGCCGAGCATGAGTTAGATGATGAGCATCTGAGTTTTTTGCTGTGCGCCACCGACAATCATTACTACAATGCGCTGGTCTGCAAGGCCCAGGGCGCGCAGTTCGGACACCACCGCACTTTTCAGCTGCGCCCTCACGAAGAGTCAGGCCAGGAGCAGAAACGGCTAACCTTGCAGCAGCGCGGCTATTTTGCCTTTGAACCACCAACGGATTTTTATACCCTTCAACAACGTTTGAACGATGGCTGGACAATACAGTCAACGCGCCTGAGCGACGATTTTAATCTCGACCAGTTGAAAAGCCGGCTGGGTGAATCCGGCGTTGACTGGTTATTGCTCGGCAGTCTGTCCCCACAGGGTAAATTACGGATTTGCTCGAGCGAGCAGCCCTTTAAGTTCTCCACTGGTTGGACCTTAATCTATTTTTGCCCAGGGAATGCCAGTGTGGCTCAAACCAATAAAACGTCTCTCGATTGCTCAAACTAGAGGACAGCTGAGCAGGTAGATTAAAAATCTTCCGGTTAGTCCGGCTTCGAAGGTGCAACACCCGGATTTTCAAAATCGCTTGTACGAGATGTCGCACAGGAGGCTTTTTTCCTCGACCCCGCTGCCAGCATAAAAACCAGTAGGACCGAAAGTTGCGCAAGTATTCCCTGCCAGTTTGATTTGACGCCAACCCAGTCGATTTCGAAACTGACAGGTAATGGAGTAATACCAAGAAGAGCTGCTTCCTGCAGTGCCGACACCGCCTTGCCCATCAAAATAAACGCCAGCACCAGCAACAGATAGGTGGTAATGGAAAAGAATTTGGCAATAGGCAGTTTTACCGAATAACGGGCCAATGCCCAGGCAAGTATCAGCAGGAAAGCAACACCGAGGGAGAAGCCGCCGATAACGGATGGGTATTGAGTGGATGCCGTCTGTGTCAGCAACGCCTGATAGAACAACACTGTTTCAAACACTTCGCGATACACCACGATAAATGCGAGTAACGCCAGGCCCCACAGGGTCCCCGACGTCAGGTGAGTATTGATATGCTGCTGGATATAGGCCTGCCACTGCGCTGCATGGGTTTTACTGTGCATCCAGATACCGACGTAGAGCAACACCAATACCGCCAACAGTGCCGCGACACCCTCCATAACTTCCCGACTGGCACCGCTGATACTGATCAATGACTGTGCCGCTGCCCAGGTGGCAACACCGGCCAGCAATGCCGCAACCCAGCCCAAATGCACATAGCGAAGCCCGTCCTTGCGCCCGGTCCGCACTAACACGGTGACCATGGCAATAACCACCAGTAACGCTTCAAGTCCTTCCCGCAACAGGATAAACAGGCTGGCGCTAAACAGTGTGACATTGGACAGCGTGGACTCGGATAACAATCGATCCGCATCATCCAGCTGCATCAGTATCTGGTTCACGGCCGCTTCTACCACACCTGCGGCTTGTGGCTGTTTCATCAGTTGTCGCATGGCCATCATGTCGACTTCCAGGGTCCGGCGCAGTGCTTTATCCTGCGCGTCCAAACCGTTTTCGATCAACTCAAAACCATCCAGATAGGCACTGACCGCCAGTGTCTGTGCAGCCTGGTAATCACCTCGCTGATGCGCCGCTTGTGCAAGTAGCAATTGCTCACGGGTGATTTCAAGGGGATCGGCTGATACCTCGAACAGCAGTTCAGGATTGGCTCGCAGGTCTTCCACCGTCTGCAGAGAGACCTCGGGGAGATCGGCGGCCAGTTGTGCCGGATTGTGGTTGACCAACTGCTGCAGGGTGACATTGGACGCCTCACCCGCCACAGGCGAGCCGGATTGAAATGCGAGACTGCCGACATGGAAAGCCAGGGACCAGCGCTCCTGTTCTGACAACTGGTCAAAAGCCGGCATCGCGGTTTCATCTATACCGCGGGAGATGGCATCGTACAGGCCCAACAGTGATCGGTTCAGGGCACGCTCTCTGTCGGAGAAATCGGTTGGGACCGGGTTCAGTTGTGCTGCCAGCACCCCATCGCCGCCACCGGACGCACCATGACAGGAGGCGCACTGACTCTCAAACAACTGTTTGACACTCGTTTTAGGCAACAGCCGATCGGGCAGGGCCGACTGTGGCATCAGAGCCAACAAAGTACCTCGCAGGCTGCTGCTCATTTGCCGAATTGTCTCGGTATCCTGTTTCTTTTGAATGGCGTCCTGTAATGCATTTGCCTGGGTCGCCAGCTCAGCACCCTTGGTCCGTTCATTTTGAATCGCGGAAACCTTAGTCACGATAAGTTGGGAAAATTCGAGCATTTCCTGATATTCATCGTTATTGATCACCTGCCCGTCCCTGACGGCTTCCACGTAATCCACAGCAATGTATTCGGCCAGTTGTGCCAACTGACGCACCTGAGTATAGCTGTCATTCATCGACGCCTGGCTGACCCCGGGATACAAACAGGCCAAGGCCACCAGTATTACTGCGATATTCAGAGCCAGTTGCTTCTGATGTGTAAAACGGCCTACCCAGTGAGCCAGCATTTACGAGATCTCTAATTAGTTTTTGATAATGATAATTAGTCTTAATTGTAACCTCTCTACCATCCCTGGAGTCAAGCAAGCGAACAGTTTCCTCCAAATGAGGGAGGTCATAATCTCCGCCCTTCCCTAACTAGCTTCCCACCTCCTCTTTCCTGCCGCACTAGCGGCCAGTTTCTGGAAATCCGGGTGAAATGGTTCGGTGAGCTAAATCCTGCATCAGACGGATAAAAGCGTGTCTAAAAATGCCGTTAATACTACCACCCTGTTAGCCTGATCAGAGTGCGTCGCCATAGCTGATAAAGCGCCAGCGCTCTTGCAACAACTCGCGCAACGAGTTACCGAGACGAAGATTCAGATCCTGCGGATGAATACCGATGCGCAAGGTTTGCCGGAAAATGCGGGCCATCCCGATTTGGCTGCTGTTCCATAGCCGGAGGCTCGCCGCACGAAACCCGGAATCGGCTTCGAACCCCACCAGTGGCAGTGGGTGCAGATGGGCGGTACGCAGGTCCAATACACCGCGCAGAACCTCAACCCGCTCGAAGTTCAGCGATGTCAGCGATTGCCGAGCAACGTCGCCCAGCGCCCAGGCCGGGGGTACGTATAGTGACGGGGCAGGCAGGTTGTGTTCTGCGAACCAGTCGTGAGAGCGGCGCATCAGCGCCAAGATGCCTTCACCATCGAGAGCCAGGTGTTCGGCCACGTTGCGCGACAACAGGGTCGAGTGCAGTCGGTGGTACAGGCCGCGTGGCGTCCCCACGCGGTGCAGCCAGCCGTGTGCGGCGAGCTCATGACCGAGTCCAGCCAATTCCCGCAGCCGGTCGAGTTGTTCGTGACGCCAGTCGCATCCGGGCACAACCAGTAGGGTCATGGGCGGAATGGCGTAGCTGCTGCAGAGTGCCAAAAAATCTTCCACCTGCGAAAGCGTCGCGGGCATGACGTCGTGCATCGACAGCACTGCTCGCGGTTGGCTATTCATGCGGGTGTTTACGCGCATACCGCTCTACAAAATCCAGCCACTGATCAATGGTGTGGTTGTTCAGGGTTTCGGCAGCCCCGCGTGCAGCGGCAGCTTTGTCCTGCCAGATACTTGCCGGAAGTTCACTCAGCTGGTGCAACACTTGCGCTAACGATTCGCCTTCACCGAGGATAAACAGCGAATTCTTGAGTAATGGCCAATCGTGAATGCCGGCGTTGGCGGCCACCAGTGCAGGACGTCCGCGCGCCATCGCTTCCAGTGCGACCGTGCCAAAGGTCTCCATATGGGAGGGCAATATCAACAACCCCGCGGCGTCCATTTCCGCGCGCAGGGCCTCACGTTCCAGCCAGCCGGTCAATCGCAGATTGGGCAGCGATTGTGCCTCACGCTCGAGCTCACTACGCAGCGGACCGTCACCAGCTATGACAAAGCGGATATCCGGCAGTGCTTTCACAGCATCGAGGATAGCGGGCAGGTTTTTCTCGGGCGCCAGACGTCCGGCGAACAGTACCTGCCGCAGATTCTCTGTGGGAGGCACAATCGGGGTATCGAGAAATACTCGCGATAACGGAGTACCCATCACATCCACGTGCCGCGCACCAAGGCGTTCCACCGTGGCGCTGAGACCGGGATTGTTGACCAGTACCGAGTCACTGTTCCGGCAAAGAATACGATTGACCTGCTCCAGGTACCAGTGCGCCAGGCGGAAAAACCAGGTATTGCCGTATAGTTTCACCAGCCCTTCGAAATGCGTGTGGAACGCGGACAGAAATCCAGCACCGCTGCGTCTGGCAAGCCAAAGCCCCAACAACCCGAATGGCCCCGGCGTTACCGAGATCACCAGATCCGGCTGCAACACCCGGAACTCGCGGCAGATACGCAGTACATTGGGCGTGATGAGTTTCTGGGTAGCGTCGCCGGGCAGAGGCAGGGCAAAGCGCAAAAAACGTTTTTTCGCCACCGGTTGAAACAATGTCAGTTCACCGAGTTGCGGTCCGAGCTGCGTGGCCAGGTCACCGTAGTAGGCCCCGGCCCCATTGCGTGCGGGTAGTGCGTCGGAAAAAATTGCCACCCGCAAGCGGCTCGCATCGCGTCGACGGTGGCCCAGTTCGTAATCTGATGCAGCCTCAACCTTGATATCGTTTCTCATGAGGGGTCCGCCGGTGGTTCGAGTATCTCACGGTAAATGGTTACCAGGTCAGGTTGCGGTGCCATGACTTCTGATAGCGGCGAGTGCACGTGCCCATTGCCGCTACCATAGTCGCGGGCTTCCCTGGCGGCGTCATCCAGTATCCGTTGCAGTGCTTCGGTGATGGGGATATCCAGTTGGCGCAGTACTGTGGCAATGGCGGTCTGTGTCCGATCCCGCAATTGACTGTGATCCACCACGGCGAAACGGGCCGCAGGCAGGCAACGGCGCTGCTCACGGAGTTGCTGATAGACCTGTGCCAGACTCACTTGAAACTCATGCGTGACAAGATCCGCTGCCGCCGTCGTGCCAAAGAAAACCAGGCCGTTGCGAATGGAGCTGAGCTGGGAGCGCAACGCGCCACCCGGTTCACGCAGACAGACCAGAAAACGCGAGTCATCGAAATTTTCTGCGAGAGATGGCAACCAAGAACCGAAGGCGGCATTTTTCGACAGTAATCGACGCCCTCTGCCATTGACGTAGAGATGTTTCTGTAGGCAGGACCGATAAAAATTCAGTAGCACCGAGCGTTCGCAATCCGGCAGTTCTCGCAATCGTCCTAGCAGCCACAACGACTCACTGGCGGGAAAGGCCAGCACCAGGATAAAACAACCGCCCACCGGCAACAGAGCAAGGTAATCCTCTTCGGCGGCCTGCAGGCCGACCTCGTGGATGTGGGCAAACCCACCGGTCATACGACGGGTAAGCACATCGCCGAGTCGCTGCAACGGTCTGCCGATCAACCTATCCAGAGCAGCGAACATACCAAACAATTTCCGCTCGGAAACCGATGGGGCGAATAGTGTCTCCCAGGTCTGGAAAGTGGTGAAACTGTCCGTATCGCGAGCCAGTGTTCGGTGCAGAAAAGTTGTTCCGCTGCGAGGCACACCACTGATGAACAATGGCTGGTGGATTTTGACGCGGCGCCAGCCGGAAAAAAACAGTTCGTCGAGCAGAAAACCCAGCCAGTGTATGGCCTGCAACAACAGGAACAGCGGAAACAGTATCAGCAGGACGACCAGCCGCCGGGGACCCAATGGCGCAGCACGGCGACCTTCAACGCCAAAAGCCTCGATGAACCAACGCACGTGAAGCCGCACACTGAGCAGGAACGCGTCTCTCATGGAGATAGAGGAGCGGTTTCGGCCCTGTGGCTGAACACCAGCTTACTGGACACTGAGAAGTTGAATGCCAGGCCGACCATGCCGCCAATCCAGATAGCAACCACTGGCAACAGCAATAGTGCCAGCGGCTGGATCAGATGACTGCAACCTAGTGCAATTACGCCGCTGAACACAGCATAGTTAAGGAGTCCTCCGGCGGCATGAACGCCGAAATGCCCGGCCATCTGGCGATGAAAATTACCACGCTGGTTACGCCCGAAAGTGAAGTAACGATTGAGCAGATAGCCCACCATGATCGCCGTGGTCAGCGAAATGATGCGGGCGATATGCAGATTCATGCCGAACAGCCAGACAAGCAGGTAAGTACCGCCCGCGTCGATCAAGGAAACCTTTACGCCAACGGTGGCAAAACGCAAGAACTGCGCGAGGCGGCTGTGCGAATGCAGATAACGACGGAGATACCACTTCATCGGGAACTGTTTGCCAGAATTATGAGAGGTGCGACGGACATTATCGGATGCCGACAGGCAGTGTCAATCAGCGTCTTTCAGACACCGGCCATAAATAAAACACCATTTGCTGATTCCAGAACGACGCGACAGATCTATTCTTTTCCTTCATCGCCTACTTTAAAATTCACCGGCGATACCATCCGTCCTCTTCGCTTGCTGTATCGAACCAGTCGCACCCCTAGCGTGGTTCGTCAGGCTGATTCAGGTTGAAACGCGCCGATAGCGAGATGGCAAACCAGCAAACCTCCATCGCCAGCACCGGCCAGTTGGTGTCGAGGTAAAGCTGCGGCAGAAGTACGAATGCCGCATAGGCATTCCACAGATGGTAGGGACCAATTGACAGTCGGCGTGCGGCGAACAACAGATAGGCGGCACTGAAGGCAAATGTTGAACTCCAGCCAATGATCGCCACTGCCAACTGCCATTGCCAGAATAGCGCGGGCAACGCGGCCACCCAACACAATCCGACACCGACAGTGAGGACGCCTGGCCCTACCCTTACGAACCTGAAGCTCCCACCTATTAGCAGCCAGACACTGATCGCTGCCCAGAAAAAATTTATACCCACCGCCTGCCAGGAGGCGATGGCTGCAGAAGATAACACCAGGGACAGGGCGGCAACGCCATTGGCCGAGAAATACACTGGTCGACGCCAGCGCCGATAAAAGGCGAGGTAAGCATAGTTGGCAAGGTAAAGCAGAGTGCCGAACCACCCCAGTAATTCAAAACCGGTCATAGCTACTCAATTTCGATGTGCAGGTTCTTGACGTAGAGTTCACGACCAACGTGGGGACCGTCGACGATACGGATTTTCGATAATGCCACCATGGCAGCGTATAGTTTGGGGGAGTTGAACTCTTTAAATACTGCTTCACTCCAGTCCAGCACCAGCCCGCGGCTGCCGGGCGGAATCATCACATAGTGGTTGTCGGGGTGCTCTCCCTGCCGCTGAGTCTGTCCGATGATCACAGGATGCCCCTCCCCCACCACCAGGCGCACGTAGCCGGTACTTCGTCCGGCATCCAGCGAAGTTTCCCGAACTTCGTCCTGTTTTTTAACGCCAGCCAGTTTTTCCAGTGCTTCATCGAAGGCCTTGATAAATGCCTCCCCTTGCGGGTCGTCATGCGTCACCAGATGAACCGTATCCTGCGATAAATAGGCATCGCCGGGGATATGGCGAAAGGAACGGTATTGCCAGGGAAAATACTCTAAAACCAATGCCTGTCCAACGAGTCTGGTCATAGGCAACAGATCGATATCACCGTTGAACAAAGCGCGCAGGGCGAGCACTTCCGATTGATACTCCGTAGCACCTACCAGCCAGGCCTCGAATTTCTCCCCGTAGGCATACTCGGCCACACGACCGAGTCGAAGATCGCCGATGGAATCCGGAGGGGAGGAAAAATCCCGGTGTTCCCGGCTGTAGTAGAGCACATTGTCCACCGTCATCAGGGGTGCAGAAAAGCGCACATCGGGATAGAGTTGTTGGCGGCGAGCCGTCTCGAAATACGGGAAGGACAGGCGAATTTCGTTATTGTTGACCATTTCATAGGCCAGCGAAAAATCCACATATTGCCACTGCGGATCGAGGCGCATATTGCGCAGGGCAAGCTCGACAATACGCGTTATAGCCCCGGGCTCCATGTCTGGCTTCCGGTTCACGTAAGGCGGCCACGCGTCTGTGTAGACCTCCACCGCGGTGAAAGGCCCGGCGAGAGCGGTACCCGACAGTAGCGCTGAACACAATAGTGCGCTTTTAACGCAGCTTGAGAACCGCATACAATGCTCCCAGCAAAACCACAATCAGTAAATTAACCCCCATGAAAAGATCGATATTCCAGGTCGCCAGTACACTGAGCAGCCCCGACGTCTGCTCGTCGTAGTAATTCAGTGTTGGCGAAGTCACCATCTCCCGGCTGTAGGTAACGAATTGAAGCGCGAGATCGAGTATGGCAAACAGGCCAATCAGCGCCAGCAGGCTGTCGGTAAGAATAGAGGCCAGGGAGCGCTTTTTATTATTGATTTCGTTAATGCGGGTCGAACAGACCTCCACCATCCGCTGTGCATTTTCCAGCAGGTCGTCGAAATCCCAGGCCTGTAGTATTTCTTCCATCCACTGTTTTTTTGCGCGCACCAGGTGATTGCGTGCTTCGTAATAGGTTGTAATGTGGAGTTGCGTACGGGCTCTGACCCGTTGCAGTTTCAGCTCGCTGGTTTTCAGGTTCTTCTCGAGAAACACATCGGAAATATCCGCGAGAAGATCGCGATTGATGTAGTGTTGTACCGCATAAAAATACTGGGCCAGAATCATGGCTTCGACTTTCTGGCGATCCGTCTGGTACTCCTGTGCGACTATCACATAATTCAGCCAGCGCAGCGAATGGTGTAACCGACCGTCGATGATATCCTCGGCATCTTCGGGCCGAATCGTCGCATCCAGCCATTGATGGAGCAGAATCCGGGTGTCTTCGTGTTGCACATCCTCTGGCGACAGGTTGAGTATACTGCCGACCCAGAGACACTTCAGGCCGCTGCATTCTTCGCGCAATTGCAGGTTGTCAATATTTGCCTCGCGCAGAGCAGCCATAATGCGGGCAAATTCCCGCTTGGCAAATTGACTTATGGCGAGCTTGGTTTGTTCTTCGGCCCACTCTTTCAGTGCATGGGCGGCAATATCCGGAGCCGGCTCCAGCACCAGCTCCACCACGGCCAGCTCGCTGTTGAAGCAGTGTAATGTCAATTCAAAGCCGTCGACGCTTCGTCCCCGCCAGTAGCCCAGCCGTATATCGCGGTCGTCACGGGTGATATCCGAATAGGCAGTGGAGCCGGGGCGATCTGCCTGGTCGCCCGCCTCTGTGGAGCAATGCCAGTCCGGGGCGTGCAATACCTGCCCGTCTCCCAGTGCATTTATACGCTGCACAAGTTCGCCGTAGGCAGCAGAGAATTCGTTCACGCCCGCCCTGACCGACAGCGGATAGTGAACCGGTGTGATTGTGGTGATCTGCATCTCCGGACTGCCCCTGAAATACTGGTCGAACCAGTATACGCAACAGCGATAGTAAATTGGAGGGACAACCCCAATTAACCCGGTTAAAGTCTGGGAACGCTACTTCCCCGCACTGGATTCAGAGTGACTCGATTGACGCGCTGCGGACTGAATGCTCTGCACCAGTGCACGCAGGCCATTGCCGCGGGTGGCGCTGAGATGACGTATCAGGTCAAGCGTTTCGAAGTAGCCCTCGATATCGAAATCGAGGATGTCCTGGGTGGTTTTGCCATTGTAGGCAGCAAGGATAATGCCCAGAAGACCTTTGACGATGAAGGCATCACTGTCCACCTCAAAAAAAAGGCGGTCGTCTTTCTGTAGGGTGTTAAGCCAGACTTGGCTCTGGCAACCACGCACGAGCCGTTCATCAGTTTTCAGTTCATCATCCATGGGCGGCAGTTCCTTGCCCAGGTCGATGATGTACTGGTAGCGATCTTCCCAGGTATCGAAGAAGGCCAGTGTCTCCTTGATATCCTCGGCGCGGATAGTGCTCCCGAAAGGATTGCTGGGAATGTTCTCGATTGTCGTCATGATGAATGGGGTTTCCGGTAACTAGAAAAACAAGCCGGTTTCGAGTTGCGCCTCTTCAGACATCATCTCCCGACTCCAGGGTGGATCGAAAACCAGCTCCACATGCACCTTCTGAACATTCGGTACCAGCTTCACCCGTTGTTCCACATCGCCGACCAGTACCGGACCCATGCCGCAACCCGGTGCCGTCAAGGTCATCTGGATATCCACCCTGCCGGTGTCCTGATCAATATCCAGATGGTAAATCAGCCCAAGGCTGCGCAGGTTAACGGGGATTTCGGGGTCGTAGACAGTCTCCAGCGCCTGCCAGACCTGATCTTCATCAATCTGGCCATTGCCGGGATCAGTGAAGTTGAGCTCCACTTTTTTTTGGCCCAGCGCATCCGCGTCCACACCGTCAACCCGTACCATATTGCCCTGATGAACAACGGTGTAGTTGCCGCCGAGGGACTGCACGATGGTAACAAAAGACCCGGCCGGGATGGTCACGGGATCACCGACCGGGACCAGTCGTCCCGGGCAGTTGCGACCCACATTGACGACCCTGCGTTCCTGACTCATGTTTCTTGTATCTTGATGTCGAAGCTCTCGCCACAGCCACACATGTCGGTGACATTGGGGTTTTCGATCTTCAGTGTCTGATTGACGCCCTCGCGGGTATAGTCAATTTCCATACCGCGCAGAGCAATGGCACCTTCACGACTAAAATAGATGGCCACGCCATTCTCCAGCGTCAGGGTTACATCGTTTTCCTCCGGAGCAGGCACTTCCTCGATAACATACTTAAAGCCGGTGCAGCCGCTTTTTTTCAGCCCAATGCGCACACCGGCACCACCGTTACGTTGCAGTTGTTCGCGAAAATGGGACGCGGCAGCCGGCGTAATGGTAATGGTCTGTGTAAGATCAAATTTCTCTACACTCATAGTGCTTCACCTTCCTGCGGCAATCTTATCCTGAATGGATACGGTGCCACTTACCGTAAAAAATTTTGTTACCGTAACATCCGTCGGGCTTTGGCAAGCCCCTCGAACAGACGGTCGACTTCTGCGCGGGTATTATACAGGGCGAACGAGGCCCTGACCGTCCCGGGTATCCCGTATTGCGCCATAATCGGCTGGGCGCAATGATGGCCCGTGCGAACCGCGATACCCTGTTGATCAAGCAGCATACCCACATCGGATGGCGGGATGCCATCCATCAAAAAGCTGAATACACCGGCCACATGGTCGGCTTCACCGAAACGGGTAAGGCCATCAAAGGCCGCTCCCTGCGCCAGGGCATACTCGAGCACATCGGCTTCATGTGCAGCCACGGCCACTCGATCCAGGTGCTGCAGGTAGTCCACCGCTGCGGCCAGCCCGATGGCACCGGCGATGTCCGGTGTCCCGGCTTCGAAGCGATACGGCAATCCCTGATAGCTGGTGCCGGCGAAACTGACCTGTTCTATCATTTCACCGCCACCCTGCCAGGGCGGCATGGCTTCCAGCAGTTCCCGGCGCCCCCAGAGCACACCAATACCGGTGGGGCCGAACATTTTGTGCCCCGAAAAAGCATAAAAGTCGCAATTCAGCGCCTGCACATCAACAGGGGTATGCGCCACCGCCTGAGCTCCATCGATCAGCACTTTTGCCCCCACCCGATGGGCTCTCACTACGATCTCGGCCACTGGGTTCACTGTCCCCAGGGCATTGGAAATGTGGCTGACAGCGACCATCTTCACGCGTTCATCGAGCAGCTCATCCAGTGCCATCATGTCAATTTCGCCGCCCGGTGTTACCGGAATCGGCACCACCTCGGCACCGGTGGATTCAGTGGCCATCTGCCAGGGGACAATGCTGGAATGATGCTCCAGTATTGGAACCAACACCCTGTCACCCGGCTTCAGATTGCTCCGGCCCCAGCTGTAAGCCACAAGATTGATGGCCTCTGTTGTACCACGGGTCCAGAGCACCTGCTCTGGAGCGGGGCTGTTGATGAAACCTGCCAGGGATTGACGCGCATTTTCTATCGCGGCTGTGGCCTTTTCCGCCAGAGTGTGGATACCGCGATGCACGTTGGCATTGTAGCCGCGGTAATAGTCGCTGATGGCATCGATCACGGCATTGGGCTTCTGTGACGTGGCGGCATTGTCCAGATACACCAATGGATGTCCGTTGACCTGCTGTTGCAGGATCGGGAAATCACGGCGTATGGCCTCCACATCGAAAACCCGCTCTTGCTGTCTGATGTTTTTTGCCGGTGTTTCCATGCGCCTATTCTGCCCTCTCTCTCTGTGTCACCTGCTGCACAAACATGTCACTCAGTACGGGCTTGAGATACTCGCCCAGGGTGGAGTGCTGCAGGTTGTTGATGAGTTCGTTGATAAAACCGGTACTGAGCATCACTTGTGCATGCTCTCTGGCAATGCCGCGACTGCACAAATAATAGAGCGCATAGTCATCGAGCTGTGCGACCGTGGCCCCATGGGTACACTTGACATCGTCCGCATAAATCTCCAGCTCCGGCTTGGTGTCTACTTCGGCCCTGTTGCTGGTTAGCAGATTTTTATTACTCAGTTGCGCCACTGTCTTCTGGGCATCCGGATGAATATGGATGCGCCCGTTGAACACCGCCCGCGCGTTATCGCTGATAACACCCCGGAAAACCTCGTTGGTCGTACAATGGGGTCGGGCATGCTCAATACAGGTATGGTAATCGATATGCTGGCTGTGCCGTGGCAGGTAGATACCGTTGAGATCACAGTGGGCACCATTACCTTCATGGCGCACCACCACATCCAGACGCTTGAGTGTCGAGCCCAGTCCCAGGTGAAAGCTGTTGAGTCTGGCATCGCGATCAAGGCGGGCATGCACGCCGCCGATATGCAGGGCATGCTCTTCCTCCAAGTGCAATCGGTAGTGACACAGGCGGGCATTGGCACCCAGCACCAGTTCAGTGACCCCATTGGTAAAACAGTTTTGTTGGGCCCCGTCGCTGGCGAAGTGTTCCACCACTGTGGCCTCACTGCCAGCATCCATAACGACCAGTAGTCGCTGGGACAGGCTGAAGGCCTCGCGCTGGGGCACCGTCAGCCAGACGATGTGCAGCGGCGTTGTGACTTTACTGTTCTGTGTTACATGCACGAATACGCCATCATCGAGCCAGCTATCACTGAGTGCAGTAAACATGTATTTGTCGCGATCGGCAGCCGTACCCAGGTGGGCACGTATGGTCTCCACCTGTGTCTCATCGGCTTCACTGAAATGCACGACCTCCATAGCGTCCATGGCTGTGGGGCTGGACAGCTCGGGACTGTAGAAACCGTTCACAAACACCAGCATACGGGCATCCAGTTCAGGGATTTTGACCTGATCACGAAGGGCTGTCAGCGCTGGCGACGAAGAATCCTGGCGTTCTGCCCTACCCAGGTAAGCACCCTCTTCCAGGACTCTCAACCGAGTATATTTCCAGTCCTCGGTCTTGCGGGTGGGCATGGTGCTTGACTTCCAGCTAGACCTACCCCTGCGACGCTGCTCACTGAGCCAACCCGGTGTCTCGGTGGGGAGCCTTTGCAGGGCTTCGTCAATAAAATCACTCATTACACGGCCTCACTTTCCAGCCAGCCGTAGCCTTTATCTTCCAGTTCCAGTGCCAGTGACTTGTCACCGGAACGGACGATACGCCCCCCCCCCAACACGTGAACATGGTCTGGCTCGATGAAATTGAGCAGGCGCTGATAATGGGTGATCATTACAAAGGAACGTTTGCCGTCGCGCATGCTGTTGATACCGGCTGCCACCACCTGTAGCGCGTCGATATCCAGACCCGAGTCGGTTTCATCCAGAATGGCTAAATGCGGCTCAAGCAGCATCATCTGCATCAGCTCATTGCGCTTTTTCTCGCCACCGGAGAAACCTTCGTTAACACCACGCTTGAGAAAATTCTGATCCAGATCCACGCGCTTGCAGACCTCACGTGCCAGTTTCATGAAACTTACAGAATCCAGCGCTTCCAGCTTGCGATACTTGCGAATCCCATCCACAGCGGTTTTGAGGAATTCCATGTTGCTGACACCAGGAATTTCCACCGGGTACTGAAAAGCCAGGAGCAGACCGGCCAGAGCACGTTCTTCCGGTGCCAGGGCCAGCAGATCCTGACCCATGAAGGTGACTTCACCAGCGGTGACCTCATAGCCTTCGCGGCCCGTCAGCACATGGCCGAGAGTGCTCTTGCCCGAGCCATTAGGACCCATGATGGCATGCACTTCGCCTGGGCCGATTTCCAGGTTGATACCACGCAGGATTTCCTCGCCCTCGACGGTGGCATGCAGGTTCTTGATAGATAACATCGCTATTCTGACTCTCCTGTATAAAATTCTATGAAACCGACCATTAACCGACGGCGCCTTCGAGGCTAACTTCCAGTAGCTTGCCGGCTTCCACCGCAAATTCCATGGGCAATTCCCGGAACACTTCCTTGCAGAAACCGTTGACAATCATGGATACCGCCTTTTCCTCGCTAATGCCGCGCTGAAGACACAGAAACAGCTGTTCGTCACTGACCGTGGAGGTGGAGGCCTCGTGCTCAATGATGGCAGTCGGATTTTTACTTTCAATATAGGGGAACGTGTGCGCGCCGCACTGATCTCCGATCAGTAGCGAGTCACAGCGTGTGTAGTTACGTGCACCGGTGGCACCCGGATTCATTCGCACCAGACCACGATACGTGTTGGAGCCATGACCGGCGGCAATACCCTTGGATATGATCGTCGAGCGTGTGTTCTTGCCCAGATGGATCATCTTCGTGCCGGTATCCGCCTGCTGGAAATTGCTGCTAAGCGCCACCGAATAGAATTCACCGATACTGTTGTCGCCTTTGAGTATACAGCTGGGGTATTTCATGGTGATGGCGGAACCGGTTTCCACCTGTGTCCAGGAAATATGGGCATTGGTATGGGCCAGACCTCGCTTGGTGACAAAATTGTATATGCCACCCTTGCCTTCCTCATCACCGGGATACCAGTTCTGTACCGTAGAATACTTTATCTTCGCGTTGTCCAGTGCCACCAGCTCCACCACCGCGGCATGTAGCTGATTTTCGTCCCGCATGGGTGCCGTGCAGCCCTCCAGGTAGCTGACTTCGCTGCCTTCGTCAGCCACGATCAGGGTGCGCTCGAACTGCCCCGTCTTGGCCTCGTTGATGCGGAAATAGGTAGACAACTCCATGGGACACTTCACGCCTTTGGGAATGTAGACGAAGGACCCATCACTGAAGACCGCACTGTTCAGCGCCGCATAATAATTGTCTTTCTGGGGTACTACAGTACCCAGGTGCTGGCGCACCAGTTCCGGGTAGTCCTGCAACGCCTCGCTGATAGAACAGAAGATGACCCCCGCCTCATACAGTTTCTTACGGAAAGTGGTACCCACTGACACCGAGTCGAACACAGCATCCACGGCCACGCCAGCGAGCATTTCCTGCTCATGCAGGGGAATGCCCAGCTTGTCGTAGGTCTCGCGCAACTTTGGGTCCACCTCGTCCAGGCTCTGAGGTCGGTCTTCATCGCGCTTGGGCGCAGAAAAGTAGGACATGGCATTAAAGTCAATGTCCGGATAGCTCACATGCGCCCAGTGGGGTTCGACCATTTCCAGCCAGGCATGGTAAGCCTTTAGTCGCCACTCCAGCATCCATTCCGGCTCGTTTTTCTTGGCCGAAATGAAGCGGATAACGTCCTCGTTCAACCCTGGTGGCAGGGTGTCCGATTCTATATCGGTGACGAAGCCGGCCGCATAGTGGCTTTTGATAAGATCATCGATCTGTTCCGACATGATGTTAGTTACTCTCTGTCTGTTCTCTAAATGCTGATACCGAACCCTGCAATTGCTCAACGGCCTCAATTCTTTCTTCCTGGCCGGAAGCCGACGGGCACCGGGAACCGCTGCTGCCGGACTCGGTTTCGCGAGCCATGACATCTGCCAGAGTAATGCCCTGAAGATAGTCTCGGATATGCTCGTTCAGTGCCTCCCACAGATGATGGGTCAGGCAGATTGCTCCATGCTGGCAGTTGCCCTCCCCCTGACAGCGGGTGGTATCCATATTTTCGCTGACGGCAGCGGTGACCCGAGCTACGCTGATGTCTTCCGGCCGCCCTCCGAGGCGATACCCGCCCCTGGGTCCCCGAAAGCCGACCACCAGCCCTTCCCTGCGCAACCCGGCAAATAGTTGCTCCAGATACGAAAGGGAAATATCCTGTCGCTCCGCGATCGCAGCCAGGCTCACTGCACAATGGCTCGGCTCATGGTTAGCCAAATCCAGTAAAGCCCGGAGAGCATAATGTGCCTTACTTGTTACCCGCAATGAAACCTCCTGGAACGCTTTGAATCCTAGGCCTGTACTGTCTCAAATCCGAGTAATTTAGTCAAGTATTTGAACGGAGTTTGATAAAGAGTTAATGGGTGAGCAAAAACTTTCTGGATGCACGGGAACAGACGCGAGAAGGAACACCTGATGGAGCTGCGAGACACATGATTTGCTCCCTTTTTATGTTGACCTGAAGCCACCAAGATTCGCAAATTTGATAAAGCCTTTTCAGACGCTTTTAAGCCCTCCAAGAAAATAGGGTTGAACCCCTCTGCAGTAGGCTGCGCATGGCCAATCATGCGATTTATGGTAAATGTTTTCTTACTTTCATGGCACGCCCCTGAAATACTCACGGTCGGTAATCAATTGGGCCCAGGCAAGTGGGCTCATCTCAAATGTCGCAAATACACCGGCCACCAGAATTGCAGTACCGGTTACGAGAGGTGGCAAGAGCAGGAGCCAGGGAGCTTCGCGCCATGGCCGGATTGGAGGGTGATCGTTCGGCCAGGCATATGGCTGCGAAAGGAACCAGCTTCGCCATAGAATAGGCAGGAAATATGCGGCGTTGAGCAGGCTCGATGCCCACAGCACCCAGACGACCCACGGCATGTTGGCCGCCGTCGCACCGTCCATCAACCAAGCCTTGCTCACCGCCCCGGCAGTCAGTGGCGCTCCCATCATCCCCAATGCAGCGACGCTGAATGCGATCGTGGTCAGCGGCATGCGCCGTCCAGTGCCGTTCATCTGACTTATCCTGTGAATGCCCAACTTCTCGGCGTAATTGCCAGCGCAGAAAAACAGCGTGATTTTCATGATGCCCTGATGCACCAGGTGAACGAGTCCGCCGATAGTGCCAATGGGGCCGAACAAGGCGACACCGAGCGCGATATAAGAGACCTGGCTGACGGTGGAATAGGCCAATCGTTTTTTGAGATCATCCTGGAACAGCGCGCGCAGGCTACCCCAAATTATGGTCACGGATGCAGCGATGGCCAGAGGCGTCAGTAGATTGAGCATCTGTGCGAATTCCACGCCGTAGACATCATAGACGACACGTACGATACCGAAGGCGCCGGCCTTCACTACCGCCACTGCGTGCAGCAGCGCGCTGACCGGCGCAGGCGCGATCATGGCCTTAGGCAACCAGCCATGTAATGGTACCAGCGCTGCCTTTACGCCCATTCCAGCGATGAGCAGGATAAAAATGATAATCAGTGACGGGTGATGTGCCGTATCCAGCTCGTGAAGAAACCCATGTTCGGTGAATTCCAGGGTGCCGGTCAGGGTGTAAAGCCATACCGTACCCAGCAACAGCAGAGCACCACCCGCCAGGGTATAGATCAGATAGGACTGCCCGGCCTGGCGTGCCATCTCAGTGCCACGATGCACCACCAGTGGATAGGTAGTCAGGGTCAACAGTTCGTAGAACACCAGAAAGGTAAGCAGATTGCCGGACAGTGCCACGCCGGTTGCCGCAGTTACGCACAGACTGAAAAACCCAAAGAAGCGGCTGCGATGGGGCGAGCCTTCCAGGTAACCGATGGCATACATCGTGGTCAGCAACCACAGGACTGCCGACAGAGTGACGAACAACAGGGCCAACGGATCGGCCCGCAACACCAGTTCGATATCCGGCAGCAACGCCAACCGCGCTTCAAAGTGATGCCCCTCCGCGACGCCCCACAGCATCCATCCCACGAGAAACAACTTGGCAATGGCACCACTTATGTTGAGTGCAGTACGCAGGCCTACCCTGTTCTCAGGCAACACAAAGATGATCAGCCCCGGCAACAAGGAGCTCAGCACCACCAGCAGCGGTAGCCACACTTGCCAGTTCATGGCCCACTCCCGTCGAACGGTACACCAATTTCCAGCAAGGGCAGCAATGGCGTACCACCAAAGCCCAGTAGGATTGCGCCGCACGCCAGTATTAACGCTACCCACTGCATGCGCGCAGGGATTTCTTTAGGCTGATATGTACACGCCACATCAGCCTGAGTGAAGGACTTTCCCAATACCTTGAACACGTAGGCTGCAGTAAGCAGACCGCCGAAGAGCATGACCGCCGCCAGATCCCAACGACCCTGAACCAGTGCGGCCTCCAGCAGTAGCCATTTGCCTATGAAACCACCACTCGGCGGCAAGCCCATCAGGCTAACGCCAGCCAACGCAAACGCGAAGGCACTGAGCGGCAGACGTTGCACGATGTGATCAAGGTCCGCAATACGATCATGGCCGCCAAAGTTCAAGAAATTACCCGCGGCCAGAAACATCGCAGACTTTGCCAGCGCGTGTGATAACAGCAGCACCATAGTTGCATTCCAGCTCGCCACAGTCGCTAGTGGAAAGGCGAGGAACAGGTAACCGATCTGCGCTACTGTCGAATAGGCGACCAATAGCTTCAGGCGTGTCTGACGCAAGGCCTGCACCGAACCCCACAGGATGGCCGCCACACCCAGTAAACCCAGAAATGCCGCCACACCGTCGCCAGCGAATGGGCCAAAGAGCATGATCCACAAGCGTAACAATATATACAACGAAGCCTTTATCACCAGTGCTGAAAGCACGGCGCTAACTGGTGACGGGGCACTGCTATGAGCGGGTGGCAACCAGAAGTGCAAAGGAAACAATGCCGTTTTCAATAGCAAGCCGGCACTCATCAGACCCAGTGCCACCCAGGCTGCCGGCACCGGCCTCAGACGCTCTGCCAGAACTGCTATGTCCAGGCTACCGAAGGCATGATAGAGCAGCGCCACACCCAGCAGATAGGCGAGCGAACCCAATAGCGAGACGAACAGATAACGAGCCGCTCCGGCAAGGGCATCCCGGCTACCCGGCAAAGCCGTCAACGCAACCGCCGCCAAGCCCATCAGCTCCAGGGTGACATACAGATTGAACAGGTCGGCCGAGAGGAACAGCGCATTCAACGCTGCCAGCAGAAACAACCAGATGGGCCAAAAGCGACGTTTCTCCTCAACGCTGAAATACGCTGAGGCATAGACGCTGACCCCCGCTCCCACCAGGCCAGTCGCAGCAAGCAGCACCAGACTGAGTCCATCGGCGTACAATTCGATCCCCAGCGGTGCGCCCCAGCCACCCAGCGCGTGATGGAATACACCGTGATACCAGAGCTGTAGAGCCAAACCCGTCACTGCTAACACGATGACCAGACTGCAACCCAACACCAACAGCTGCGAAATGCGTGGCCATACGAATGCCGTCATAGCAGCTGCCAGTGGCAATACAATCAGTATCACCGCCCATGGAACACCCATCCAGACATCTGTCATTATGAGTTTTCTTCTTCCCTGCCGGGTAAGACCGCCTGCCCGGTTTCAGCCGTGAGTTTAAGCATCAGAACCAGCGCCAAGGCGGTGGCCGCGACCGCCACGACGATGCCGGTGATAATCATGGCATGCGGTACGGGATCCGATAGAGCAATAGCATTGGGCGCAGCCATGGCCGCCAAAACCAGAAACACGCCACTGCCCATCACGTTGACCGCCAGAATCTTGCGCAGCAGGTGGCGGTGTACCAGCAGAGCATGCAGTCCTATGGAAAAAAGCCCTGCACCGGCGAGCGCATAGAATAATGCTACGCTCATCGCCGATCCTCTTCGCCGGGTGGCGCGCCCATAAAAAGCGCGGTCAGGGTGACACCAATTGAAATTGTGGCAGTCGTTTCAATGATCAAAATCAAGCGTCCGGCCCACTCAGGCGACAACTTCAGCACCCTGCCCTCCAATATCAGGGTAATCACGGCCAGCATCAGGAACGTTGCCGGGCCCAACACCAGCGCTAGCCGTAAGGGCCACGTTGCCAAAGCGGCGGGTAATTCCCTACCCGACAGCAGCATCAATACACCAGCGGCTGCCAGTACGGCGCCCGCCTGAAAGGCACCGCCGGGAGCATGAGCTCCCACCCATAAAAGATAAGCGGCGACCAGAATCAACAGCGGCACTAACAGGCGCGACAAGGTATCCAGTACTAGTCCCGGAGCAGCCTCTGGCCGAGGGATAGTTATGCCGAGCGACCATGCACCCAATAGTGCCAGCAACAATACCATGATCTCCAGCAGGGTATCGTAGCCACGAAAATTGAGCAGTACTGCCGTGACTGGATTGCTGACACCACTTTGGTCGAGATTCGCGGCAACCTCTTTTCCCAGACCGGTATAATCGGATGGCAAGGTCCAGACCGCATAACCCAAAGCAGCGGCAACCAGCAGGATCAGAATTAAAAGGGAAATGGCACCAATGCCGCTTATTCCACCGGCACGATCGACAATCGCATCCGGCGAAGTGGCCCGTAATTTCGCATACGCCGCCAGCAACAGCGCACCAGTGACGCCAGCACCGATGGCGGCCTCGGCCAGAGCAACGTCAGTTGCATTGAGCCGTACCCACACCAATGTCAAAACCAGACCAAATGCAATGAACAGAACAATGGCCTTAAACAGATCCGTGCTGGCCAGCGCCCGCCAGGCCAGACTCACCACCAGCAGGGCCAATGCGACATCAATCGCCCAGGAGATCAGCGTTTCCATGGACGTATACCGAGCCGCAGTGCCCCTTGCGCAATCAGATAGGAAACGGTTGCACCAGCAAGCAGCGCCAGCAACCAGATCAACAACAATTTTCCCGCCACAGCCCAAGAATCCACTTGTAAGGCGAGTCCGGCCACTGTCAAGCCCAGGCCTACGTTATCAGCCTTGGTCAGGGCATGCAGGCGGGTAAAGACATCGGGAAAACGCAGCAGGCCGAACGTGCCGGCCAGGAAGAACAACCCACCAGTGGTTAACAAAGCGACAGAAAGATAATCACTCGTCGTCATTCGCATTCTCCGAGTATGGCAACGTGCGACGCACAAAGGCCACCGCAGTGACCGTCGCCAGCAGAGCTAGCACCAGTGCTACATCGCGCAGTGCTGCACTGCCCGTTGCCTCGGCCAGCAGCAGCAGGATGGCTACTGCGGTAGTACCTAATAACTGTGCCGCCAGCATCCGATCGGCGGTTGTCGGCCCGCGCAACACCCGCCACATACCAACGCCAAGATTCAATATCAGAAACAAAACCAGGGTGAAAAGCAGTGTCTGCATGCCGGATCAATCCTCTGGCACCACCGGTGTAGAAAAGCGAGGCGTCTTGATAGGCAGTTCCGAACCACCGATCTGCCCGAAAACCGTCGACACCGGATTGTTCATGGCGAAGCCTCGGATAACCGCGTTCGCGTTAAGAGGGCATCACCGTCTTGCAGACAATCAGTCAGTGCCACAGGGCCTTCAGGCACACACTGGCATCCAGCCTCTAGTTCCACCACAAAAGGAAAATTATTATGCAGCATTTGATTCGCCCCTCTCCTTACTCAACCATCATTGGTAGCAGTGTTCAAGTACAGACACTATTCTCCGGTCATGTTCATGCCTCATCCCCACCTCTAAAGAGCAGTATCCGTGGGGTTTTATCTTCGACCATCAACAGCGTCCTCCCGGCTTCTTTATACTTCACTCTATAAAGAACCTTTTTGAGCCACTGTGTTTATTCATCTTCATGGCGAGGCGCCAGTGATACACCACACACCTTGCCCACACGTTCCTCCAGGGTATCCAGATTCGCCAACAAAGCCGCCTCGCCATCCAGAACATGGATCTTCAGTACTTCCCGATTGAGGGTCGCACTCAGCGTGCCTGGCAACAAACTCACGATATTGGCCAGCATGACCCTTGGCAGGCCCGGCGGCAATCTAAGGGGGTAATCCAGGAGCTCCGGAGTAATAGGCATACGCGGATGAAACGCGCGCCGGGCCACATCCACACCGCCCTGTAAAGAACGCCAAAGAAAAAAGGGGACAAACATGAACAGCTCGTGCCAGATCAGAGGCACAGGCGGTAAAAGCATCGCGCTGACAATCACTGCGAATGACACAGCTGCCACACCAATCCAAACGGATTCGGCGTTCCCCTCGCTGAGGACCCACCAAACGAGCGAAAACAACAGAACTCGCGATACGATCGTTGACCAATCAACTTGATGTGATAGCTTCACGCATTCACCTCACAACGCCGTGTCCTGCTTCGCCAGACCCGGGCCGGCAATCAGATAATAAGAAGATCACACAAACCGTATCGAATAAATCGAGCACTACTTACTGTCTCTGAATGATCGGCCGATGAACGGATACGCTGTAGAACCCCCATGACCGTTTTGTACTGACACTCGAAGCTCTCTCCTCAGTGCCACTCCCTAAAGTTGATCGACTCAGGGGCATTTCGGGTACAGACCTGCTAATCATGGTCATCTTCACAAAAATTGATTGGTAACATCTACAATAGGCGCTGTTAATAGGTCGATCAACATTTCCTGATCCTTCACAGAACAGATTGCTGTCAGAGCTACAGCATTATTTTATTAGAATGCGCCATTCCTGCATAAGACAAAAACCATAGGCGGAAAAATACTGCACACGAGTAGGCAATCGTTAAATTACATCATAGTAGACACCCGGCTAACCACTTATCACAATGAAACATACCCCCTACCCTACATCACACATGCAGCACGGTCCGACCGGACCCCGCTGGAGTTCGGACACTTTTTGCGCAACCACAAACGTCGGAAATAGCGTCATCTCATATCCACACCTGTAATTGATTGCGGGCCAGGAATAGCCACACTACGCTGAAAAAAATTGATGCCGCCGCTACGCAATCACCGCGAATCGCCAAAGATCATCAGGCAGACGTGACGTTTTATCGAGCCTAAAATCAGCCGAATCATGGACTGGAGCCTTTCGCAACAAGGATGAACGATCCGAATGCTGGGTGTCGCTCGTCATTGCCCGAACCATCAGGGCTGACGTAATATCAAACCGCCACCCCGACCATGGGGGCCTCATTCCGACCGCTGCCATACCTGAGTCACGAATGCCCAAAGACACACTGAACAAGGCACAACCAGCCAAAACGATAGCTTTTATGCAATTGCTTCAACTACACCCGATGGCCTGGCTGATCGGCATTTTGCTGATCGTTTACTCAGGCACATTCGTCTGGCATGTTCACAAGCCGTTGCCGTGCGGCCTGGATACAGGCTATCCGCAGCGCGCGGCAAATGATGTCGATTTTCTGGTCGACAGTACCTGGCTCGACGCCGATGGTCAGCAGCATCAGCGAAGCGAGATCTTCGATACATTGTTAGCCCTGATCGATAACGCCGAGCAGTTGATTGTGCTGGAGATGTTTTTAATCAACGATTTCGCCGGCCGCACTGACGACGGATATCGCGCCCTCTCCGGCCAGGTGTTCGAGCGACTGCTGGCACGCCGGCAGGCCCGCCCCGACATGCAGATCGTGCTGATTACCGACCCCTTCAACCGGCTCTACGGCGGCGTCGAATCCGACCGTCTTGATGCACTGAAGGACGCGGGAATCAACGTTATCGAAACCGATCTGACTGTATTGCGCGACTCCAATCCACTGTGGTCAGCGGCCTGGCGAATGTGCTGCCAGTGGTTCGGCAACTCTCCCGGTGGCTGGCTGCCCAACCCGGTCGGCGACAACCCGGTTAGCCTGAGGACCTGGCTAACCCTGCCCAACTTCAAAGCCAATCACCGCAAAGCGCTGGTCGTCGATCAGGCCGGGCAGCTTCGAGGCTGGGTGTCGTCCGGTAACGCCCATGATGCCAGCAGCCGACACAGCAACGTAGCACTGACTTTCTCGGGCGCAGCTGCGGCTGATCTGCTGGCCAGCATGCGTGCCACAGCCATGCTGTCCGGTCAGGTTCCAAACTACTGGCCACATCAATGGACAACGCCCCGTGAACCCACCACCTCCCGGACGACGATACAGGTCCTGACGGAAGCGGCTATTCGCGATGCAGCGCTAAAGCGGATTGAGCGGGCCGCAAGCGGTGACCGCTTGGATGTGGCCATGTTCTACCTGACCCATCGCGAATTGATCGAGGCCCTTATCCAGGCTCACCAGCGCGGTGTAGGGTTACGTATTCTGCTCGATCCCAACGAGGATGCCTTCGGGCGCAAGAAGAATGGAATACCCAATCGACAGGTTGCCAGCGAGTTGCATGCGGCCGGCGTTCCGTTGCGTTGGTGCAACACAAGCGGCGAGCAATGCCACTTCAAGCACATGCTGCACCGGAGGAGTGACGACCAGCCGGTCTGGCTAATGCTGGGTTCGGCCAATTTCACCCGGCGCAATCTCGACAACTACAACCTCGAAACCCAGGTCATCCTACAGACCGATCCCGAACATCCTGCCGCACAACGCGCTCTGGCCTTTTTCGATCAGCAGTGGAAAAACACTGGAGAAAGACTTCACAGCCTGCCGTATGAAGCGTACGCCGATGAATCCGCCCTGCACTACTGGCGTTATCGCCTGATGGAAGCGAGCGGACTGTCAACGTTCTGAGGGGCTACTCAGCTGACCTCAAGAAACCCATGGCTTCATCGTCTGCCTGATATTCAACCAACTCTCGCAGGCGATCACTCAATCGACATGACTGAAAAGCTGATGATTTTTCTTGCAATACGCTGAGTTTTTTTACAGTGTGAAGTTGCACCATCACTAAACTGTGATTTGCGAGCCACATTAGGGGGGGGCATGTCAGATAGCTGGCAGGAAACCATCACCAACGCAAAAATGTTGCGGCAAGATTTACACGCGCATCCTGAGTTGGGCTGGCAGGAATACCGTACCGCTGATCGTATTCGCGAGACGCTCAGCAGTTTGAATATTGCCTGGCGTGCTTGTGCCGGCACCGGCACCCTGGCCTGGCTGAACCCGACAGGCAAAGGCCCGCATATTGCACTGCGCGGTGATATTGATGCGCTGCCTCTCACTGAAAACAGCCAAAAAAACTGGACTTCCCAACAACCCGGTTGCATGCACGCCTGCGGGCATGACGGCCACACCGCAACGCTTATGGCCACCGCCCAGTGGTTGAAAATGCAGGAATCCGTATTACCGGGTCCGGTGACCTTGATTTTTCAGCCTGCCGAGGAAGGCGGTCATGGTGCGCGGGAAATGATCAATGATGGCGCGCTAGACGGTATTGATGTGATTTATGGTTGGCACAACTGGCCAGCGATCCCATTTGGTAAATTGGTCTGCCCCGATGACATTGTCATGTCTGGAAATGGCACATTTGAGCTGATTGTTAACGGCTTGGGCGGTCATGCCAGTCAGCCTGAGCTATGCCGGGATCCGGTGCTGGCCGCCAGTGCCATCACTTTAAACTTGCAGCAGGTCATCAGCCGGCGTCTACCACCGCAACAGGCCGCAGTATTAAGTGTGACGTCCATTGAGGCGCCCAGCGCGCCGACCGTTATACCACAACAGGCCAAAATTGGTGGCAGCATCCGCGTTCCCGACAAAGCCACGCGGGAAACGCTCAACCGTCTTATCACTGAAATCAGTCAACAAACCGCGATCAGCTATGGCGTACATTGCGAGGTCAATATTTATCCGCGCTATGAAGCGACCACCAATCACGCCCTGCCCGCTTTGCAGATGCGTGAACAGTGGCAGACCTTATTCGGCGCTGATGCCCTGCATAGCGATATTCGCTTGCCAATTATGGCCTCCGAAGATTTCAGTTATTACCTGCAGGAAATCCCCGGCGCTTTTGCGCTGGTTGGCAGCGATGATGGCCCTGAGCACCAGGCACCGTGCCATAGTCCATACTATGATTTTAACGACCGGTTGATCCCTTTGGTCACGGCCCTGTTTGCGCGCCTTTGTGGCGCACCTGTTCCGGAGGATCTGTCCAACGTCGGCAAGGCGTCAATACGTAAGGAGAGTTAGATGAGCATATTTGAACAAAGAGAATCGGCAATTCGGGCTTATTGCCGGGTGTATCCGGTAGTCTTTGATAAGGCGTTGAATGCCCGGCAAACTGATGAAAATGGCCGGGAATATATCGACTTTTTTGCCGGTGCCGGGGTGCTGAATTTTGGCCACAACAATCCACGAATGACCGAAGCGGTGATTGCCTACATTCAATCGAACGGTGTCACCCACAGTCTCGATATGCACACCACTGCCAAACGGCAATTTATGGAACATTTCACCAAGACCATTCTTGAACCGCGCAATATGCCGCACAAAATGCAGTTTATGGGGCCGACCGGCACCAATGCCGTTGAAGCCGCCATGAAAATGGCCCGTCGGGTAACCGGTCGGCAGGATATTGTTGCGTTCAGCCACGGTTTTCATGGCATGACCCTGGGAGCGCTGAGTGCCACAGCTAATCAGCATTTTCGTAATGCGGCCGGTGTGCCACTGACCCATGTTCAACATTTCCCGTTTGGTTGCGACACCGTCTGTCCCGGCTGTGAACTGGGTTGTGGCATGCAGAGCATCGAACAACTGCGCGCTATTTATGCTGACAGCTCCAGTGGTATTGCACCGCCAGCAGGTTTTTTAGTGGAAACCATTCAGGCCGAAGGTGGCGTCAAGGTCGCCGATAAAGACTGGTTACAGGCCCTGGCCAAACTAGCCAAAGACGTCGGCGCCTTGCTGATTATCGATGATATTCAGGTCGGCGTCGGTCGCACTGGTTCGTTTTTTAGCTTCGATGATTTGGATCTGGATCCCGATATTATCTGCCTTGCCAAAGGTATCGGCGGCCTGGGCACGCCAATGGCCATGAATCTGGTCAAACCCGAACATGACCAACATTGGTTGCCGGGCGAACATACCGGCACCTTTCGGGGCCAGGATATTTCCTTTATCGCCGGCGATCAGGCACTGACGTATTTTGACGACGATGAACTGATGCAAACCGTTAAAGCCCATGGCGCCATGATGGCAGATAGCCTGCAGCCATTGGTGGATCGGCACCCGCTGGTGAATCTGACGGGCAAAGGCATGATCCTGGGCCTCGACGTCGGTAATGGTGATCGCGCCAAGCAAATTGTCAGTCAATGTTTTGAATCCGGCCTAATGATTGCCAGTTGCGGCACTGGTGGTCGGGTCGTGAAATTAATCCCGCCATTGACCACGCCCAAAGCCGATTTGGAAGAAGGTCTGCAAATCCTCATTAAAGCCACAGATAACGTCATGATGCAGGAGGCGGCATGAGAAAACGCGATGATATGACCTTTCCTTTTGAGGAATATGAGCGACGATTGCGCGAATTGCGGGAGCGGATAGCCGAGCGCCGCATGGATGCGGTGGTAATTTCCGATCCGGAAAACATTATGTATCTGACGGATTATCAGACGACGGGTTATTCCTTCTTTCAGGCCCTGGTCGTGCCACTCGAAGATGAGCCGTTCATGATCACCCGGAAGCTGGAGGAGTCGAATATCACGGCCCGCACCTGGGTGGAAATCACCCGGCCGTATCCGGACACCGGTGATGCGATTCAAATGCTGGTCGATGCCTTGCGTGAATTTGGTCTTGATAAAAAACGTATCGGCTATGAGCGCAACAGCTATTTCTTCCCCGCGTATCATCAGGATTGCATTCACAACACACTGACCGATGGCAAATTGCTGGATTGTTTTGGCATTGTTGAAGAGGGACGGGTCTGCAAGTCGCCGGTAGAGATAGCCATAATGCAGAATGCCACAAGAGCTACCGAAGCGGGCATGCAGGCGGGTATCGATGCGACGGAAGCTGGTGTCACTGAAAATGAAATCGGCGCGGCGATCAGTTCTGCCATGTTTAAAGCGGGCGGAGAACCACCGGCTGTGATGCCTTATGTGACATCCGGACCGCGCACCATGATTGGTCATGCCACATGGGAAGGCCGCGTGGTGCAACCCGGCGAGCATGTGTTTCTCGAAGTCGCTGGCTGTTACCGGCGTTATCACACAGCGATGATGCGCACCGTTGTGCTGGGAAAACTCAGTGCATCAATGTACAAGGCCCAGGAAATCATGAAAATGGCGCTGGATGTCGTACACAATAAATTTCAGCCGGGTATGACGGTGTCGGATGCCGATAATATGATCCGCAATATCATTACCAAAAATGATGTGGGTGCCCGGCTGGTGACCCGCTCCGGTTATTCGATTGGTATCGCCTTTCCACCCAGTTGGGATGAAGGCTATATCGTCAGTCTTAAGCAAGGTGAATCCGCAGTACTCAAACCCGGCATGACCTTCCATATCATCCCCTGGATGTGGGGTGTCGATGGCGATAAAACCTGCGGTATTTCTGACACCATCTACATTACTGAAGATGGCTGCGAGTCTTTCTTCACAATGGATCGGGATTTTAGCGTCAAACCGACAAACAGTAGTAAAAAATTACTGAGTCTGGATAGCGCGCGTCATAACGAAGCCACCACAGACGTTAAAAAAACCACCGCCAAACACCCATCCTGAGGACATTATGCTAGTAGCGACCAATCCCTATAACGGACAAGAGCTCGAAGGTTTTCCCTCGCTTGATAAAAATCAAATGTACGCCCGCATTGGCGATGCAAGCGCCGCCTTTACCAGGTGGCGCACCACAAGCTTTGCCGAGCGCGCCAAAGTGCTGCAAGCCGTGGCCAAACAATTGCGTGCCGAAAAACAGGACATTGCCGAATTAATGGCACTGGAAATGGGCAAACCCATCAAAGAAGGTGTGCCGGAAGTCGAAAAAGCCGCGACCTGTGCCGAGTATTACGCCGACCATGCCGAGGCCTATCTGGCCGACGAGACCCTGCCATCCGATGCCAGCCTGAGTTATGTGACCTATCAGCCACTCGGCACCCTGCTGGGTATTTTGCCGTGGAACGCGCCGTTATGGCTGGCCTTTCGCTATTTGGCGCCCGCACTGATGGCGGGCAATACCTGCGTGATGAAACATGACCCGCATGTACCGCAGTCTGCCCAGGCGATTGCCAACGCATTTTTAAAGGCCGGTGCGCCGGATAATATTATGGTCAACCTGCCACTGGAAACACCGGAAGTGGAACTGGCAATTCGCGATCCACGCATAGCAGCCGTGTCGTTTACGGGCTCCAACAACGCAGGCAAAAAAGTTGCGGCCATAGCAGGCAGTGAAGTTAAGCCCTGTGTATTGGAACTCGGCGGTTCGGATCCAGTACTGGTATTAAACGATGCCCATCTCGAACAGGCGGCGGATATTATTTGCCTGTCGCGGATCATTAATGCCGGCCAGTCCTGCATCGCTGCCAAACGGGTAATCGTTGAGACGGATGTCCATGATCATTTTATCGAACTGGTCGAACAGCGACTTGGCAAGTTACGGCTTGGCGACCCCCTGCAGGCCGACACGGATATCGGTCCAATTGCCCGTGAGGATTTACAACTGAATTTACACCGCCAGGTCGAAGAGACGATTGCCGCCGGTGCCAAATGTCGGTTGGGTGGTCACCTGCCGGAAGGTGATGGATTCTTCTACCCGGTGACATTACTGACAAATGTGACACCCACCATGTGCGCCTTTCGGGAGGAAACCTTTGGACCGGTGATGGTGATCATCAAAGCAGATGATGTTGATCATGCACTTGAAATGGCCAATGACACGGAATATGGCCTGGGTGCCGGAATCTGGACAGAAAATGCCTCGCTGGCAAAATCACTGGCTTTGCAAATCGACTCCGGTCAGGTCGCCATTAATGGCATTGTTAAAACCGATCCACGACTGCCCAGTGGCGGGATTAAAGGTTCCGGTTATGGCCGTGAGCTGGGGCCGCAAGGTATTAAAGAATTTGTTAATGCCAAGCAGATATGGATTAAGTGATTAGTGCAAACCGGCTGTGAATGCCAAGTGGTGCTGCCAAACGATCTGGCAATGCCACCGTCGTGACAGACAAGCCTGGAATCAGAAAAGTCGATGGTCAGATTGGTGCTTCATGGCACTGCTGCTCCCGTGTTTTGGTACGGGGCATAGTGCGAGAATTAGAGGCGGTAGACGATGGGAAATCTATTCGGTGGGTGGGGTGGTTTTTTGAAGCCTGATTCTCATTGTCTGCTCAGGGCCATTAGCAGACATTCAGTTAATCCAAAACCAAAGAACTGCCCCCAAATCTTCAGGGGTTTGCGTTCCAGGCGGAGTACTGCTGACACCGAGCGTGAGGAATTTTCGAAGCCGTTAATCAGCGTCTATAGAGATTCACTTTTATATCGTCAGTAAAGATTCCGCCCTCACTCCATGAAGAAATAATTTTTCTTGATTTAAGCCATCTGACCAAATCCTGATTCACGGGGGTGTTCTGCAGCTTCGGCTTTTGATACCCAATTTTTATTTCACAAAATGGTTTCGGTAGATTAGCCAAGACATCCCGCACTTCGTCATCCGTCATAAATGAATGACACTTGTTAAAAAGTGAAATTTGTGTCGCTATGGGCCTAGAGTGGATTACCAAGGATTGCGCAATACTCCCATCAAGGTTGGAGATGCTGGCGCCGGTATTGTTAATAATTGGGCCGACAAGTGCTGCTCGCTCAGGAAGACCCACAAGTGCTCCCAGGTCCATCAATTCGACTATCCCGAACTTGGCTACATTATCAATTTCAGATTGAAGAAGCTCCTCTCGGAAGTTATCGTCAAGTCCAAACTTCTCTGGATCCGCCAAATATATGACGATGTTGGCCGCGACGAATTTTACCTGCAGTTCCCTGTTGTCAGCGAACGCGTCAAGGCTCTCCTCAGTGAATGTGATTTTTCCTTCATCTATCAGGATTTGAAGCTTGGTTGGGTCGAATCCTTCGGGTGGTTTAGTGAACGAACTCGGCAGGGCATGAACATATTCTCGGTAAGTGTCATCAGACAGCGCGCCCGCATTGAAGAGGAGTCGACGCAGCTTAATTGAATCCGGGCCGCTTGGTATGGGATGTTTCAGGATAGTCGCACGGACAACATCTCGATCAAGATAGCCAACTAGGCCCTCCTCCTCGAACCCTTCACCTTCCATAAAATCAAGACAGTTCATCCAAGTTGGTTCGATCTTACCTAACTGGAACAGCATCGAGTGCAACCTCTCAGGCACATCTTCCAAAGTTGGCAGCAGAGTCGTCTGCCGTTCAAGGAACTCCCGAAGGTCATCTTGATCAAGCGTATCGTGGCAAATCACAGCAAGGATAGCTGAAGCATCCTCTTTAGAATTTTCTTCAAGCTCCAAAAGTACATTGCTAACATAGCGATCGAAATCACGTTCGACCCGCTTCATCAAGGCTTCGTTATTTGTCGAACGTATGGCAGTGAAGTTTCTCTCGCGCATTGGCTCGAGATCGTTCTCTCCAAAAATTGTTTGGTAGACGTATTCCAGGTTCGTGATCGTGAGTTCGAAAAGCCCTTCCTCGAACATGAAGCTTACAATTTCAGAGTGTTCTTTGATGGAAGCAAAATCTTTGACCTCAAAGTCAAGACATCCGAGGCGTTCTGGTGCTAGTTCAGGCAAATTCACCAGAATCTCAGAAAGGTTCGCCGAAACAAATTCCGGTAACTCTTCAAAATCCCGTGCGAGCGTTTTGAGCAAGGTTTCCGGTAGGTTCACGACCAGTTGGGTGACATGGGAGATATCGTTAGGACTGGCAATGACAGTTGGGACTAGACTTTTGCAAGCTTTGACTAGTCCCGAAAGAAGTCCTACTACATCGCGGCCACTGGTGTAATAGACATCGAAAAAGTCCTCGCAGCTCTCAAATTCGGACGAGAGAAACTCGAAAAGCTTCTGCGTTTGATCGATGTAACTGCTCCGGTCACTCAGAAGACAATCGACAAGCTTGACGTTCAAGACATAGCTTTGCCGGAAGTCTTCATCTCGCATCGCTGCGATAACCTCTTTTGGATTGTCGATCGGAAAACCCGGTTCAGGCGTGACGAATGCCCGTATCTGGATCAGAAACTTATTGTCACTGGGCGACAATCGGCCCGAGTGAAAGAGTGAAGTGTATTGGTAGTAGGTATCGTCGAGATGGCCTTCCAGAATCAGAAAACGGGCAAGCTCTCCGTCTTCCTCAAAGTTCCCAAAAAGATCCTGCACGCGGTCGGCGTTCAATCGCAACAGCTCGTTGAGCTTAGTCGTGCGAAGCGCTGCGATCTTTGATCTTAGGTCGCGTATTTGGCGCAAGCTCTTGTTCTTATTAGCAGCCGCCTTACTTTCGATCTCCTCCTTGCGTTGCTGGTAGGATTTCTGAGAATCCACCTCGCTTTGCAATTTTGAAACATCGACCTGCTGTTGTTGATTACGGATGTTTCGGTGGAATAGATGTGAAGCCCCAATCAGTTGCTCGAACACATCGTGGCTGGCCAGTTGGGGAAACGTGATCCATGTTTGCCGATCAAGACTGACGTAGACAACATTCTCTGAAAGCTTCTCAATCAGAGCCATAGCGTAGATTTGCCGCAACTCTCTCAGGTCCGAAGGCGTCTGTCGCTCGGCAACTTCAAGCCGCTTTTCGAGTTCCGCGATTTCTGTCCTATACGTGGCCTCACCATGCCCAATGAGCTCGTCTTGGCGATTCAATATTTCAGCGAGAGTCCCCGCGCCGCGGTGCAGTTGCTCAAAGTCCCTTGGATAGACGTTTTTATAGATCAGGATCGCAAGGAGCTTGTTGGCGTCGAGCAGATTCTCTCCATCAGTTTCCAAATTAGCCACATAAATGGCGTATTCATTAAAGATGTTCTGAATCAACCTCAGGTCGTTCAGGTATCGTGACACCTCTCTCAGAAACTGCGGATCAAGGCGCCCGTCGAGCTCAAGTCTCCTTCCTTGCCTTAATACCATGTCGATCGAATTCGATGTGTTGATGATCGGTATGACGGGAATGATGAATTCGAAGAACTTGGTTCGATCGGTGTTGACAAACATGTCGTCGCGCAGGGCGTAGAGGAATTTGATGGTGCGTTTCACGCCAGCGTTCTCGTTCACGAGGCTATTAATTTCACGCAGTGTGACGAAAATCTCGGGGTTGTTGAATCGATCTAGATCCTCAATGATTACAAGATCGTAAGCAGTTGATTGGAAGAAGTAGACTATTTCGTCCAGGTGCCGGTTCAGTATGGACGCCTGGTCATCATATGCAGGCTTTATCTCAACGTCCTTTAACGAGATGCTCTTGAGTGAAAGGCCAAAGCTCGCGACATAAAAGTGATGCAGTGTCACCCAGAGGAATGTTGACGCGAGCACCAAGATCCCCAGATTGAGCCAATTGCTGGGCGATAGCGGAAAGAAAAAAGTGCCGCTGATGATGTCTTCTCGCAGATGAAACACGTACCAAAGCGCGAGAATTCCAAGCATTATGTAAAGAGATTTAAAGATCGACCAAACACCGGGCGACTGAATTCTTTTGAACCGCGACAGCGGAAGTTTGTTTGCATCAGCACCGTACAGCATCTGCTGCAGGATACTTCTCTCAATCTCTTGACGGCTCACCTTCCCGTCCCCCGTATCGGCCTCGGGAACGAACGCAGCGAGAGAGATATGGAGTGCAGGCCGCCGATACTTTTTCAAAAAGGATTGGATGATGCTGCTCTTTCCCGACCCATAGGGACCCGTTAGGGCAATGTTGGAGACCTTCGCATTGTTCGTCGCAAACAGAATCGCTTCGGAATATACGCCAGCCTTGTCTGCTTCATCAATTGGCGCGAGGTCCACGAACTTCGATTGCATGTCGGTGGAGCGGTCTTTGCTTTCCAGCCAAAACACGATGCTATAGAGGCTATTGGCAAGCCGGCGTGTTAGTGAGGTAATGGTTTTTATCATACGATACTGCGCTAACCTAACCTTCAAGAAACGGAAATTCATGAAAGGCCGACTTAATTCAGCCCACTTTTGCCTAGACACTCTTACTTACTTAAATTCTATCTTTGGATTCGGACGTCCGATTGAACCTAAGGTTTCATACTGAACCACAGAGCTCGCTGATACCAGTGACCGTCAATCACCAATTCGGAACGATAGTGAGCCCGTTTCGATCCATTCTAACGTCCGTTCTGCGGGCGAAGCTGCTTCCATTGCCAGCATTGCAGAAAGTGGCCTATAACGGTCGCTAACATTTATATATCGGTCTATCGACCATATATCTTAATAATTTGAAATATTGTGTGAAGTACCGTTGTATCTTAATCTACAGTCGCCGGATTGATATTTTACTTACAATTTATTCCAATAACCCCACACTCTCCAAAGCTTGATGTCTGCAATAGGTCGTTACCGGACACATTGATCTATTTTCATCAATCATGACTCAAGGTTTAAACCTAATCTATATTTCCATTGCGTCTCATTACCTCTGTCACTTGAGCTGCCTGCTGACTATCAATCTCCGCCCCATGAATTCCATTGATCTTGACTCTTTGGTCCTCAACATCAAGCGCTTCCGTCAACGTATCTAACGACGGCCCCCTCTGGCTGCATGGGAGATTCAATGCCTGCGCCCAGGGAATGGCTGCTTTCTGGCTGCAAAATACACCTTGAATTGGCGGCATTGGCAAACCGTATCGGGCAACGTGATCCAGCAGGATTGGCCAGTCAAAACTGGCATTGTGAATCACGATAAGTTGATCCTTCAGGTATTCGGCGATCTGGTCCCACTGGGCGCCGAAGGATTCGAATTCAGCGGCCTGTTCGTTGGTAATGCCGTGTATCGACTGTGCTTCTTCTGAAATATGTTTTTGTGGCCGTATTTTAAATTCGAGGGATGCCGCTATCTCTCGATGTCTCACTACGGTGAGGCCAAGTGTCACGATATCCGGCAGGCCGTTTTCGTCAGGAAGGCCAGTGGTTTCAGTATCGAGGACGATGTAATCGTCCGGGAGTTGGGTGAAGATCCACAGCAGCTCTTTATACATTACCATCACCTCCTGCCACGGCCGCCACTATTGCCATCGAGGGATTCAACGTCAACGATTGCCCCCTGGTCATAGTGGTAGCGCAGATAGCGCCAGTGGATCGCATCGGACAGCACTCGGGCACGCATCACGCCGTAGCACTCCCCTTTCGTTCTCACGCTTTGGTAGTGAACACCAAAGCTTTTGGCATTGCGTAACGCGTAACCGAGCTGCTGGGCTTCAGCGTAGTCATCGGGATGGTAAATAGCGTGTCCGGCCAGGTGCCGCACATCGTGAAGAGTTGTCGGTCCCAACTGTGCGCGAATCACGCGCATTTCCTGGGTGGTCTTGTGGATTTGGGATTCCCGCAGAAAGCGCGCCCGGTGGAAGGACGATTCAGAAATGGCGACTGCCTCATCGGCAGCGCAGTAATAGATACCGAAGTCCCGGTTGAAGCGCCCACCGCGGCTATCGGCCGGTGTGTGGGTGAAGGTGGCCATGATCCAGGAGGCACCATCGCCATAGACGCGGTCTTCCGGCGGCACAAGTCGAATATCGCCGACTTCATCGCGCAATCGGGGGTTGGTCAGGGATTCGACGGCGTAGAGTACCTCCCAATCCTGTGGATTGGAGACACGCTCAAACAGATGGATCTGCGGGTAGCGCGCCAGTATGACCCGATAGACCGGTTCATTGACCTCGCTACTGGGTAGCGTATCGATTGCGATCACCAGCCACCCCGCTCCGCATCAAGGAAATTTCTGACCACCGCCAGATCGACCACATGGCCCGCCAGTAACCGATCCAGCGGTGCGGTGCCATTGAACAGCGGATTGTCGTTAGGAGTGGCCAACCACTTGTCGGCCAGCGCCTGGTCGGGCAACAGGATTTGCAGGGACTTGTAGATCCCCAAAATGTAGCTGGTCCGTTCCAACAGGTCTCGTGTCAGCTTGGCCTTCTCGGGTTGGCTCTTCCAGTTATAAAGGGTCTTCTCATTACTGAGTCCCAACAGTGTCATCTGCTGGGCACCGGTCAGACGCCATTGGCTGAAGATATTGAAAATCGCTGGCAGCAGTGAACGCGTGACACTGGAACCTCGTTGCAGCAGTTGTTCGGCTTGAGCGATCATAATTACCTCCTAAGCAGCACGCATACTGTATTTTTACAGTGCTTAAATGCAGCCTAGCATACTGTAATAGTACAGTCAATTGACTTGGAAATACTTTTTCAAAATCAATATGAGAGTACTGGTAACAGGAAGGGTAAATATTCCTTACCTGCGCATGTCAGCTTATTGCGAGGTCAGGAAAAGAAAAGCCCAGCGAAGATGCTGGGCTTTTAAACGTTTCTCCTGCTGTTGTTAGACAGGACGAGTATTGCCTGTCAGCACCGATCGAAATTAAAAAAATGAATCCAAATCCTTTTCCTTTATTTCCTCTGCTAACGAGAACAGATCAGTTCTGGCAGCAAGCCAGTCTCCGCATCCTGCTCACTCAGAACACCCGCATAGGCAACTGTAAACGGGCTTAGCAGTAAGAACGTACATAAAAATCTTTAAGATAATGCACCAAAATAATCCTTATTTATTGAGCGTTATCGTCTCGATAATTTTATGATTTGTCGGGGCTTCCGGCTTTCCTCTCACAGCACTGAACATGACGTTGAACTTATACGAGCAATCTTTATCGCGTGGTTCGCCGTATATAACATTAATGGTAAGTGCGCTGCCGTATTTACAACCAACTCTGACGCCCTCTGGTGTGGAGCCAGTGCAATATTGATTGATGCGCGATTCGATCGTGTCCTTATATGTCCAGCCTTCCCAGCTTCTGTTTTCATCATGTGCCTGGAGCGTCGAAGGGCCGTCAGTATAATATTCATACGCAAAGCTTCTTGGCTTTCCCGTATTATCAAATGTCAGTCTCGCCAGTTTATCACCGACCTTATGCAGAGAACCTTGATCGTTCGTGGCATAAGTCAGCATTTGTTCTTTTCTGGCGGCACAAGGCATCTTTGATCTTTGTTTGCAGGTAATGTCTTGCAGCCCCAATTGCTGCAACTTATTTGTAATGTCGCCAACGCTTTGATCAAGTGAAATCCCTTCGATCTTTTTATAACATTGCGGGTTTTCTGCAAACGCACTGAACGAAAATGTTGCCATCAACAAAACGGCAATTGTAAATGCTATAAGATGTTGGGGGAAAAATTTTGACACGTCGGACTCCTCTATTAAATTTCAACTATAGCTGAATTATTCCTCAACGAGTCGATAAAGGAGGATGCACTCCGAGCGGCGGCGCGCCGATACCCGAGCTGACCTCCTTGCCAGCTGCCAATGGCAACATGTTCGCATCCTTGTAAGGTCATCCTGAGTCTCAGCTTAGCCGGCGGCGACCTGACCAAGGCTGGCGGTCATCGCTTTGCACTGCGGGCCTACTCCCACTCTATTATCAATAAGCCATTTTTAGGCTTTATTATCAATGACTTATTTTCCTTCTGGTCGATAATACCATGAAAAATACCATGCTCAAAAATTCCTTAAAAATAATTTCATTTTTTTACTGATAGCCCCGCTCAACAGGGTCAGAACCAGCCAAACCGGGTAAAAAAACCACCAACCCTGTGGAGACGCCCATCCCCTCTACTGCCGGCAAAAAAGGGCAAATATTGGCAATGACGATTCTACTGTATCTCTCCCGACACCGCCTAAAGAGATTCCAGTCCTCCTCGATGAGCCTGCCGAAATTCTCAGGACGAGTGCCGGGAGTTCATTGCGCACCAGTGATATTATCGTGCCCTAGAAAAACAGCAGGAACAGCTTTAAATGCGCGAACGACTGGAGCGCTATCAAGTCTGGCTTTATCTGGCAACCATCCTGGCCGGCATGGCCATCGGCGCGGTCTCACCAGAACAGACCCGAGATTGGGAGCTATTGCTCTGGCCCGCTCTGGGCGTTCTCCTGTATACCACCTTTACCCAAGTGCCACTGATACATCTCACATCGGCATTTCGTGATCGCCGCTTTCTGGCCGCGGTGCTAACGGGGAATTTTATCTTGGTGCCAGTGGTTATTGGTCTTCTGTTGTGGCTGTTACCGGATGATCCCGCGATTCGTCTCGGTGTGCTGCTGGTATTGCTGGTGCCCTGTACCGACTGGTTTATCAGTTTTACCCATCTCGGCGGTGGAGACGGCGCCCGGGCCATCGCGGCCGCGCCGATCCTCTTGCTGGTCCAGCTCATTTTGCTACCCGTTTATATCTGGCTCTTTATGGGCTCTATCGCCATTGAACTGGCGGTTGGCAGCCACTTGCTGCCAGCATTCTTCGGATTGATTGTCACCCCGCTGATCCTGGCCTGGTTAACCGAACGGTTGACGGAAAAGCACCAGCGAGCGCAAACACTGGTGCACTGACTTGGGTGGCTGCCCGTGCCACTGCTGGCACTGGTGGTGTTTCTGATTGCCGGCTCTCAGGTCAGCCTGGTGATCGACAATGGTGCCCTGCTGTGGTCTGCGCTCCTGGTCTTTGTACTTTACTTGGTTGCCGCCGCCATTATCGGCAAGGGGCTCAGTGAGCTATTCAGGTTCACACCCACTATCGGCCGCACCCTCACGTTCAGCTTTGGTACCCGCAACTCCTTCGTTATGCTACCGCTGGCGCTGTCACTGCCGGAGCCCTGGCGGGCCGCCGTCGTTGTCATTGTTTTCCAATCCCTGGTCGAGCTGTTCGGCATGGTGGCGTATCTGCGCTGGCTGCCGCGCCTGTTCAAGCATGTCGACTGAGCCGGGAATGCAGCCTTACCCGGCACAACAGGACAATTGAGTCACATCTCGTGTAAAGGTCTGGGCGCAGAGCTTGAGCCCTTCCACCATGGTCAGGTAGGGGAACAGTTCGTCAGCCAATTCCTGCACGGTCATATTGGCCCGCATCGCCATGACCACCGTCTGGATCAGCTCTCCAGCCTCGGCGGCAACCGCCTGCACGCCCAACAGTTGGCCTGAATCCCGCTCGGCCACCACCTTGATAAAGCCATGGGTGTCGAAATTCACCAAGGCGCGCGGCACACTGTCCAAACTGAGTACGCGAGTATCGACCCGTAAGCCCTGCGTGGTCGCCCGCTCTTCCGTCAGGCCAACGGTCGCCACCTGCGGATCGGTAAAAATCACTACCGGCATGGCACTGAGATCGAGCATGGCCTCGCCGCCGGTCATGTTGACCCCGGCTCGGCTACCTCCGGCGGCGGCCACATAGACGAACTGCGGTTGGTCGGTGCAATCGCCCGCCGCATAGATACCCGGCACGTTGGTTTGCATGCGCTCATCCACCTGAATCGCGCCACGCACTGTCTTTACGCCGATGTGTTCCAGGTTCAGCTGTTCGGTATTGGGTGTGCGCCCGGTGGCGATCAACAGCTGCTCTGCGCGCAATTCCCCGGCATCGGTGTCCAGTACGAACTCGCCATCCGCGTAATCGACCCGGCTGGCCTGAGTTCGCAGCAATACCCGAATGCCTTCCCGCTCAAACGCCTTCCGGATGGCATCGCCTATGGATGGATCCTCGCGGGATAGCAACCGGCTCCGAGCCAGAATGGTTACCTGACTACCCAGCCGCGCAAAGGCCTGGGCGAACTCCAATGCCACCGCCGACCCCCCGACCACCAACAGATGCTTCGGAATGACGGGAAGCGACAAGGCGGAGGTGGAAGTCAGGTACGGCGTATCGGCCAACCCCGGAATGGCTGGAATCGCCGGTCGCGCACCCGTGCCGATAAAAGCCCGATCAAATTCGATTCGCCGCACTCCGCCCTCCGGGGTGGTGACGGAAAGCGTATTGGCCGCCACGAATTGCGCTGTTCCCTGGATCAGGGTAATGGCCGGGTTGTCACGTAGAATACGGGCATATTTAGCCTCGCGTAGCGCTTCCACCAATCCCTGCTGTTGTTCCAGCAATTTGCCACGATCGACAGTCGGTGCCCGGGCGCCGAGCCCATCGTCAAAGGGGCTATTGCGTCGAAGGTGAGCGATATGCGCCGCTCGGATCATGGTCTTCGACGGTACGCATCCGGTATTCACGCAGGTGCCACCAATGGTGTCTCGCTCGATCACGGTTACCCGGGCGCCGCGTTCCGTCGCTTTCAATGCCGCGGCCATGGCGGCACCGCCGGTACCGATGACAGCAATGTGAATCGCTTGCGCTCCACTCATGACAGTTTCCTATCCGAAAATTACCCTACAATCTCATTACTTCTGACCTGCCGAGCTTTGTTTGAGGGTAGATGGATAACCGGCATTGGCCGTGGCCTCCGTCAACTCTGTAACGGAGGTTTGCGTGTCCTCGAAGGTGACCCTGGCTTCGCGCTGCTCGAAGCTGACATCGACTTGCCTGACACCCTCGACCCGCTTGAGCGTAGTCTTTACGGTGATCGGGCAGGCGGAACAGGTCATGCCGGGCACACCCAAGGTAATGGTCTGTTCGGCGGCCCAGAGAGGCAGACTGATGACGAATGTGAAACTCACTAGCAAGGACTTTTTCATGTTGCGGACCTCTCAGTAAAACAGGGGTAGGACATAGGGGAACACCGCGGCGATGGCGATCAGCAACGCTACGAACCAGAAGGCGGCTCTGTAAGCGCCATGCACCCTGGGTGCAGCGCACACATCGCCGGGTTCACAAGCCCTGGTCGGCCGGTATATCTGGCGCCAGGCCAACACCATGGCCACCAGGGCAGCGCCCAGAAACCAGGGACGGTAGGGTTCCAATGCGGTTAAATTACCGATCCAGGCGCCGGAAAAACCCAGCACCACCAACACCAACGGTCCCAGGCAACAGGCAGAGGCCACCAAGGCTGCGACACCCCCGACAAGCAACGAACCGCGTCCTGATTTGGATGCAGGCATGGACAAATCTCCTGTTGTTTCATTCACCACTGTGGCAAGCTTACCTCCGTAGTCGACTACGGAGTCAAACAGCGTGTCCGGTTCTCAAAACACATCCATGACCATCGGCAGTCTGGCCAATGCGGCAGAGATAAACGTCGAAACCATTCGCTATTACCAGCGGCTGGGGCTGATGACAGAGCCTGAGAAGCCCTTAGGCGGGATTCGCCGCTATAACGACGACGCGCTGGCACGGCTTCGATTCATCCGCAGGGCGCGATGGCTGGGATTCAGTCTGGAGGAAATCGGAGAACTGCTGAAACTCGAAGACGGCACCCATTGCGACGAAGCCAAAGCGCTGGGTGGGCGCAAGCTGGGCAATGTGCGAGACAAGATCCGAAGTCTTCAGCAAATTGAAGGTGTGCTCGACCAACTCGTCGAGGAATGCTGCACCCAGAAGGACAATGTCAGCTGCCCGCTGATCGCTTCGCTCCACGAGGGGTTTGAGACAGTTACTCAATGATGGCAGCAGCAGATCCGCATCTCGAAAACGCTCATGCATCCCTATCTACTCACGATGCAATCATCGAAGATTTGGCGGCGCATCAAAGATCAGGATGATTCCGGCTGGCTACCCTCTGACTTGATTCAACTCCACGGTCACATGAGCAAGCTCTTTGTATACGCCTAAATACCGTTTGATATCGTCAGGCGCTACGGTTTCATCCACCACGAGCGACAAGATGCACGCGTAGCGTCCCTTGCCCACGCGCCAGACATGCAAATCCGATATTGCCGCGTCTACCGGCGCCGACTTGATGGCATGGTGTATCTCCGCCACCACAGGCGCATCCATTTCTGCATCCAGAAGCACGCGCCCGGTATCTCGCAAAAGCCCGTAGGCCCAGGCAGAAACCAGGCCTGCACCCACAATACCCATTACCGGGTCCAGCCAACTGGCCCCCCACCACTTGCCCCCAAACAAGGCGACGATTGCCAATAGCGAGGTTGCCGCATCGGTCATGACATGCAGATAGGCAGAACGCAAATTGAGGTCGTGGTGATGGTGATGGCTGTCGTGGCTGTCCGTGTCATGGTGATGAGCATGGCCATCTTTCAATAACCAGGCACAGGCGAGATTGACCAACAATCCTAGTATGGCAATCAGGATCGCCTGGTCATAGTGAATGGGGCTCGGTGCCAGCAAGCGTTCAACGGATTGAAACAACATCAACCCGGCGACTCCGACCAACAAAATCGCACTGGTGTAACCGCCCAGGACTTCAATTTTCCAGGTGCCGAAGGCGAAGCGTTTGCTATGGGCCAAACGCCGTGCTGCGCCGTAAGCCAGGACCGACAAACCCAACGCCATGGCATGGGAACTCATGTGCCAACCATCGGCCAATAGC